>ERZ869936.3-NODE-3-length-834525-cov-9.010093_pt1 | contig 834525 bp, 695 predicted proteins | sample MGYA00520876_ERZ869936 | MGnify/ENA primary metagenome ERZ869936 (study PRJEB32218, sample SAMN09650985) | biofilter metagenome | isolation source: enrty point of leading RO module | place: Saudi Arabia: Thuwal, RO plant located on Red Sea | collected 2016-02-17 ...
GCGGGTGTAGCTCAATGGTAGAGCAACAGCCTTCCAAGCTGATGACGAGGGTTCGATTCCCTTCACCCGCTTTTGAGAAGTTGTAGGTAGTTGGTCGTAAGTTGTTTGAAAAGTGAAGTAATAAGGTACTAACTGCTTATGACTAATGACTTATGCCTCTCCTGCTGCTGTAGCTCAGTTGGTAGAGCACTTCCTTGGTAAGGAAGAGGTCATGAGTTCAAGTCTCATCAGCAGCTTTGTGAACAATTGGCTAGCGAATAGCTGTTAGTCGTTAGCCAAAAAGCCATATGACTAACAGCTATTTGCTAAGAGCTTTATATCGTAAGGGTTGGCAAGCAACACCTTTTTGTCCTGGAAACAAACGACCTAGTATTTTAGTTAGGGAGAAAAATGGCTAAGGATACATTTGAACGTACCAAGCCCCATGTGAATGTTGGTACGATCGGTCACATCGATCATGGCAAGACAACCACGACAGGAGCCATCCTGGCAGTACAGGCGGCTAAGGGGCTCGCTAAGACGAAGTCCTATGCCGATATTGCCAAGGGAGGTACTGTCCGCGATGAAACGAAGACGGTTACGATTGCCGTTTCGCACGTTGAGTACGAAACTCCCAATCGCCACTACGCCCACATCGATTGCCCGGGCCACGCGGACTTTATTAAGAACATGATCACCGGTGCCGCCCAGATGGACGGTGCGATACTTGTTGTGTCTGCTGCCGACGGGCCTATGCCTCAGACCCGTGAGCACATTCTGTTGGCACGTCAAGTTGGTGTGCCACGAATCGTGGTGTTCCTCAACAAGTGCGACCTGGTCGACGATGAGGAATTGCTTGAATTGGTTGAATTGGAAGTCCGCGAGTTGCTCTCGACCTACGGATTCCCAGGTGATGAGGTTCCCGTTGTTAAAGGTGCCGCAAAGGCTGCCTACGACACTCCTTCCGACCCGGAAGCCTCCAAGTGTATTTCGGAACTGATGGACGCCATCGATTCCTACATTCCCGAGCCTGTTCGTGAGACAGACAAGCCATTCCTGATGGCGATTGAAGACGTATTTTCCATTGAAGGACGGGGTACGGTCGCTACTGGTCGAATCGAGCGCGGCATGGTTAAGGTTGGTGAAGAAGTTGAGATTATTGGTTTGACTTCCGCTCCTACCAAGACGACCTGTACTGGGGTTGAGGCGTTCAACAAAACGATGGAACATGGCATGGCTGGTGACAACGTGGGATGCCTGCTACGTGGAATCAAGCGTGAAGATATTCAGCGGGGTCAAGTCCTAGCCAAGCCAGGTAGCATTACTCCTCATACCAAGTTTGAGGCAGAAGTGTATGTCTTGAGCAAGGAAGAAGGGGGTCGTCACACTCCGTTCTTCAGTGGATATCGACCTCAGTTTTACTTCCGGACGACTGACGTCACGGGAGCAGCCAATTTGGTCGGTGACGTCGAGATGTGCATGCCCGGCGACAATGTGCGGCTAAGTGTCGAGTTGGGTAAGCCGATAGCCATGGATGACGGTGTGCGTTTCGCCATCCGCGAGGGTGGCAAAACGGTTGGTTCCGGCGTGGTAACGAAAATAATCGAGTAATTAGGTGAGTAAGTGAGTGGTGAGTAGGTGATTGGGTAGCAAGTGAATGATTGAAATGATCTTGCTACTTGCTCAGTTACTCACCCACTCACTCTCCCACAAAGGGGTGTAGCTCAATTGGCAGAGCACCGGTCTCCAAAACCGGGGGTTGCGAGTTCGATTCCCGCCGCCCCTGCATACAGGATGTCGTGGAATTCGAGTATGCGAGTCGCTAATCGAGCTTGTGGTGACTCGCAAGCCGAAGCTTGCGACTCGTTGGAAAGTCAAACGTGGCAGAGTTAATCTCAGGAATGTTTAACGCTTCGCGATACAAGCGAAGCCAGGGCAGGATTGCCCGACAGGTCACTTTCGCCGCTATTGCGTTGGCGTTTGCTGCCGGAGCTTGGAAGCTCAATTCGGTGAGCGTCACAGACATGGGGCGCTACGTGTTCCCTATGATCATATTGGCAGTTGGATGCTGGATCGGCTTTCGTATTGTCAACCTGCCCAGGTTTGCAGATTTTTTGATCTCCGTGGAAGCGGAAATGAACAAAGTGTCGTGGCCTAGTCGCAGTGAATTGTGGCGGGCTTCCATGGTGGTAATCGCTGTGATTTTCTTCCTTGCAGGATTGTTATATGTGTATGACGCGGTTCTAACAGCGATCGCGAGCCAGATTTTCTAGCTTTTCAATCGAACTCGACCGACTTCGTAATTTATTACAGTTTTAGGTTTACGTGTGAGCGACGACAACGAAAAACTCACTGACAGTCAAGTAGCCGAGGAAGACAACCTCGAAGCTCAGGATACTGCTACGACTAGTGACGAAGAAGATCAGATCGAGGAAGTTTCAGCTTCCGAGCAGGCTGATGTAGAAGAACCTGCAGTCCTCAAGAGCCCTCCTAAGAAGGATCCTGAAGAAGAGCTGGATCCGGTGAAACGCGCCTTGTTGCCCAAAAAACCGGACACGGGCCCTGTCGTGATGGATTGGTATATTTTGAAGGTGCAAAGCAATCGCGAGCGGTCCATCGCCGAGGCCTTGCAACGCAAAATTGCCATTGAAGGGCTGGACCGTTACTTCGATCAGGTTGTCGTTCCCACTGAGAAAGTAACTGAGTTTAAGGGTGGAAAGAAAAAGGTTGTCGAGCGAAAGCTTTATCCGGGCTATATCGTCGTGCACATGTGTATTAACGACGACACTTGGTTTGCAGTTCGAGAAACCTCTGGGATAGGCGACTTTACTGGTTCAGCCGGGAAGCCCTCTCCGATGCTGCCACATGAAGTGGCCCGAATCATCACCAAGGAAGAAGAGGAAGTCGAAGAGGCGCCGAAACTCAATATCAACTTTAAGATTGGCGATCGTGTAAAGATCAAAGATGGAACCTTCGAAAGCTTTGAAGGAGACGTTAATACAATCGACGAACAAAATGGGCGGATCAATGTGATGATCAACATCTTTGGTCGCAGCACCCCCGTCGAACTAGAATACTGGCAGGTCGAAATTGTATAGGGGCTAACCTCTTTTGGGTTAGTTCGCATGTAGTGACCAGAAAGATTAATAACGAGTAAATCATGGCAAAACAATTAGTAGGCACTGCCAAGTTCCAGATTCCTGGTGGTCAAGCTACTCCGGCGCCCCCGGTGGGCACGTCTTTGGGCAAGTACGGCGTCAATCTGGGCCAATTCGTCCAGGCCTTTAATGATAAGACCCGAGAAGCCGGAGGGATGATGATCCCTGTCGTCGTTAATGTCTACAACGATCGCTCGTTTGACTTTATCACCAAAAGTCCGCCTGCAGCTGTCTTGTTGAAAAAGGCCGTCGGCTTGGCCAAAGGCTCCGGCGTGCCCCATAAAGTCAAAGTAGGCAAAGTTACCCGCGCTCAAATGGAAGAGATCGCCAATACCAAAATGAACGATCTGAACGCAAGCGATCTGGATAGTGCAGTCCAAATGATTGCTGGCACGGCTCGAAGTATGGGACTCGAAGTCGAAGGTTGAGGCAAGTTTGCCAAAAGGGCTGTTCTTAATTAAGTGAAGCGAAACAAATCATGCCAAAACTAGCAAAACGAATGAAAGCTCTGAATGAGAAACGACCTCAGGCGCCCTTGCCGATCGCCGAAGCCGTTGACACGTTGAAGAAATTCGACGGCACCAAGTTTGTGCAATCCGTGGAAATTGCTATGCGATTGGGCGTTGACCACACGCAAGCCGACCAAATTGTGCGAGGTTCTATCGTTCTGCCTCATGGCATCGGCAAGGTACAGCGGGTTATTGTTTTTGCGAAAGGCCCTGCTGCAGATGCTGCCCGCGAGGCAGGAGCCGACGAAGTAGGTGACGACGAATTGGCAAAGAAAGTACTAGGTGGTTGGACCGATTTCGACGTTTGTATTGCCACTCCGGACATGATGAAAGTAGTTGGTCCTCTTGGCCGTGTTCTCGGTCCGCGAGGCCTGATGCCTTCACCGCGTGCAGGAACAGTGACACCAGACGTAGCCAAAACCATCAGCGAGTATAAAGCAGGTAAGGTCGAATTCCGCAATGACAAGGGTGGAAACGTCCATGCAATTGTCGGCAAGATTGATTTTGAAGCTGAGAAGCTTGTCGAAAATATTCAGGCTTTCGTCAACACCATTTTAAGCCTGAAGCCATCATCAGCTAAGGGTACTTATGTGAAGTCAGCCCACATTAGTGGCACCATGAGTCCCAGTGTGCAGATAGCCGTATAATCTAAGCCCCATTCCTAAAGTTAGCGAAGTTCCATGAGCAAGTATGTAAAAGAATTGATCACCGATGAATTGAAGAGCCGCTTCGATGGTGTCTCGGATGCTCTGTTGGTAGATGTCGTTGGCATGGAAGCGAACAGCAACGTAGAGCTGCGAAAACAACTGCGTCAAAAGAACATTCATCTTTTGGTCGTGAAGAATAGCTTGGCTCGTCGAGCTACTGAAGGAACCTCCCTAGCTCCTGCCTTCGAGGGATGTGAAGGAACTCTGGCGATGGTTTGGGGGGGTGAAGACGTTGTCTCGCTAGCCAAGGAAGTGACCCGCTTGGCTGAGGATGCAAAGTTCAAGCCATTTGCTCCCAAGGGGGGCGTGATGGACGGAGCCAAGTTGTCTGCCGACGATATCAAAGCAGTCAGCAAATGGCCAAGTCGTGAAGAACAACTTAGCATATTGATGGGTCAAATCTTAAGTCCTGGCGCAACGCTATCGGCTCAGTTGCTCAGCCCTGGTGCCAAGCTTGCCAGCCAGATCAAAAAGAAGAGCGAGGAGTGATTTTCATCTGCGGATCGGCAATGTCTCCTGGCAGAATATATGTAAGTGTTTTGTGACAACCATTCAGCGATTTTTTCGGGCCGACGGGCCCGTCCCGAGTGAGAAAGGATAGATTGAAATGAGTGATGCAGCGGTAGCAGAGTTTTCTGCAGCGACCAAAGAGATGGGCGACAAGATCGTCGCTTTAACCCTGAAGGAAGCCAAAGAGTTGAGTGACTACCTGAAGGAACAATATGGTATTGAGCCAGCTTCAGGTGGTGGCGTCGTCATGGCAGCCCCTGGTGATGGGGGTGGCGGTGGAGCCGCGGCCGAAGAGAAAACTGAATTCGACGTGGTACTCGAAGGCGTTGGTGGCAACAAGATCGCTGTCATCAAAGTCGTGCGTGGTGCGACGGGGTTAGGTCTCAAAGAGGCCAAAGACCTTGTCGAGGCCGCCCCCAGCAAGGTCAAAGAAGGTGTTTCCAAGGAAGATGCCGAGAAGATCAAGGCCGAGTTGGAAGGCGCCGGTGCAACGGTCGCGATCAAGTAATTTATTCACGCATAGTTGATACGTCCCCTATATGCTTCCAGGATGGAAGCAGCGGGACTATCTTCAGCGCGAAATCGTGACAAATTCCCCCCAACAATTGAGTTCCTGGTACCAAGGGAGAAACTGGTAGCGATGGCATGGATAGTTGTCTGTCACCGCATCCACGTCAGCACATATCCGTGCGATTCCTTTGGTTTTGCTCGGCGTCACAGGGTCCGCCTGCCGCTCGTCGGTGGTTGGGTGCACCTATGCCGTCGTTTTCATAACCACTCGTGATATCGGAGCAGCCCGCCCTATGGCAGTCCCGGCCCAACGACGCTTGCAGACCGATTCCGTCCGTGCTTTTGGCAGTGCCCGCATCGGTTACGAAATCCCTGACCTCACCAAAATCCAGACAGAATCTTATGCCCGCTTTCTGCAATACGACGGCACCTCGTCGACGGCGCGGAAGGATGACGGGCTGGAGAGCGTTCTGCGCGAAATCTTTCCTATCGAAAGCTATGACAAGACGATTCGGCTAGAATACCTCCGCTACGATCTCGGCAAACCTCGCTACGAACCCTCTGAGTGTCGTCAGTTGCGTTTGACCTATGGACGTCCATTTCGCATCTGGTTGCGATTGGTAAAAGACCAGCCAATTGAAGAGGAAGTCTATTTGGGCGATCTGCCAATCATGCTAGGGGGAGGCGAGTTCATTATCAATGGCGCCGAACGCGTAGTGGTAAGTCAATTGCACCGCAGTCCTGGTATCGATTTTGTCTCTGAGTTGGACGCAGGTGAGCGCCGCATCCATAGCTGCCGGGTTATACCCGAACGCGGAAGCTGGATTGAACTCAATACCACCAAGAAAGATAGCATCACGGTGCGAATCGATCAGAGTGGTCGCTTCTCGGCAGTCACCTTGCTTCGCGCAATGAGCCCTGAATTAAGTCTTGATGCGGACATTTTGAAAAAATTCTACGAGACCAGCAAACAAAAAATCGTAGATGGTCGCAGCGCCGCAAAAATTGAAGGGAAGATAGCGGTTGGAGATATCATCTATCCCGTTGGGAGTGATCGCGCTGGGGAAATCATCATCGAAGGAGGCCAGCGAATCACCAAAAACATTGCAGAGGTGATTTGCACGTCCGGAGTTAAGAGTGTCGAGGTGATGGATGTTCCTAAAACTCCTCATCTCTTGAATGCTATGGCTGATGACAATACATCAAGCCACGAAGAGGCTCTGTTGCGGATTTATCAGCGATTACGGCCTGGTAACCCTCCCCAGTTGGAAAAGGCTCGCTTGTTGTTCAACGAGAAATTCTTTGACTCCAATCGCTATCGCCTTGGCCGCGTGGGCCGCTTTCGCATGAATCGCAAATTGGGAATAAACGTTCCTGAGAGCGAAATGGTGCTGCGTCCCGAAGATCTTCTGGCAGCAATTCGATACCTGCTTGGGCTTACCAGTGGTGATCAATCTGCGGAGATCGACGATATCGACCATTTGGGCAATCGTCGACTGCGAACGATTGACGAGCTTGCCTGCGACGAAATCCGCAAAGGATTCCTTAAGCTACGGCGCACCGTGCAAGAACGGATGAGCCTAAAGGATGCAGACGATATTACTCCACGCAGCCTTATTAACCCTAAAAGCATTTCTGCAGCGATTGATTATTTCTTTGGTCGAGGAGAACTCTCGCAAGTCGTCGACCAGACCAATCCGCTATCCATGTTGACTCATGAACGGCGATTGTCTGCTCTGGGTCCCGGTGGTTTGAATCGAAAACGGGCAGGCTTTGAAGTTCGAGACGTGCATATTTCTCACTATGGCCGCATCTGCCCAATTGAGACTCCTGAAGGCACTAATATCGGATTGATTTCCAGCCTGGCAATGTATGCCTCGGTGGATGAGTACGGTTTCTTGATTACTCCCTACCGTAAGGTCAAGAACGGCAAACTTACGGATGAAGTGGTTTGGTTGCGAGCAGATCAAGAGTCTGAAGCCTATGTTGCTTCAGCCGACGTACCTGTTAGTGGGGGCATGATTCAGGGTGAGACCGTTGTAGCTCGCTACAAATCTGATTTCGTACTTGTGCCCGTCGACAAGATCGAATTCACGGATGTCGCGCCTAGCCAGATGATCGGTGTTTCCGCAGGATTGATCCCCTTTTTGGAACACGACGACGCCAACCGCGCTTTGATGGGTTCCAACATGCAGCGCCAAGCGGTGCCCCTCCTGCTGGCGGAGCCACCGGTTGTTGGAACGGGCTTGGAAAGCGATGTTGCACGCCACTCAGGCATGCTCGTGCGAGCAGGGCACAAAGGCTCGGTCACATATGTTGATGCCAATCGTATCGAAATTGGTCCCGAGGTGCATCATCTACGCAAGTTTGTTGGATTGAACGAACGGACATGCCAGAACCAGAAGCCATTAGTACAAATCGGCGACAAGGTAGAAAAAGGCGATGTGATTGCCGATGGTGCCGCCACGTTCAAGGGAGAGTTGGCCCTGGGGCGGAACGTACTTGTCGCTTTCATGTCATACGAGGGATACAACTTCGAGGATGCCATCATCATCAGCGAAGAGTTGGTCCGCAATGACACGTATACCTCGATCCATATCGAGGAGTTCGACGTGGAAATTCGTGAAACCAAGTTAGGTCGCGAGGAGTTTACGCGTGATATTCCCAACGTCAGCGAAAAAGCGCTAAGAAATCTCGATGAAAACGGCATTGTGCAGATCGGCACTTATGTCGAGCCTGGAGATATTCTAGTTGGCAAGGTGTCGCCAAAATCCAAAACAGAATTGACTCCTGAAGAGAAGCTCCTGCATGCGATTTTTGGTCGAGCTGGTGAAGACGTGAAAAACGATTCGCTCGAAGTCCCCTCAGGTATTGAAGGTATCGTCATCGACACACAGAAGTTTTCTCGTCGGATGAGCCTTGCCGAGGAAGAACGCAAGTTATTTGAGAAATCTCTCAAAGCCGCCGAAAAGGAGGGTAATGAGGCTATCGCCGCCAAGTTCACGGAAATGGTGATAGAGATCGAAAAAATTCTTCAAAAGAAACTCACTGATGAAGAAGGCAATGAATTGGTCCACAATCAAGAGCCGCAGTTCGTCGCTGATCTTGCCAATCGCTTCCGACTCGATTCGATTGAAATCCGCAGTCCTCAGCGACTCAAAGATGTAGAGAAGGTTTATAAGACCATGTGGCCGGCGGTCGAAGATGCTATCGATCAACGCGATCGCAAACTTAACTCGATGAAACGAGGTGACGAACTCCGCAGCGGTGTGTTGCAAATGGTCAAGGTATATATAGCCACCAAGCGGGTCATATCCGTCGGCGACAAGATGGCCGGACGCCATGGCAACAAGGGTGTGATCTCCAAGATCCTACCTATTGAAGACATGCCGTTCCTAGAGGATGGCACTCCGGTTCAGATCATGCTCAATCCTTTGGGTGTGCCAAGCCGTATGAACGTGGGCCAGATTTTGGAGACGCACCTCGGATGGGCTGGAGCTAAGCTCGGCTTCCGAGCTGTGACGCCAGTTTTTGACGGGGCAACCGAAGAGCAGATCAACGAGTGCCTTCAGGAAGCTGGTCTACCTCGACATGGTAAAGCCAAACTCTACGACGGTCGCTCTGGCGAACAATTCGAGCAGGAAACCACCGTAGGCTACATCTACATGCTCAAGTTACATCACCTCGTCGACGACAAGGTGCATGCTCGGAGCACAGGGCCCTATTCGCTCATCACCCAGCAGCCGCTGGGTGGCAAGGCTCGTTTCGGTGGACAGCGATTCGGCGAAATGGAAGTGTGGGCGTTGGAGGCTTATGGCGCGGCATACATCCTACAAGAGTTGCTCACCGTCAAAAGCGACGACGTCGAAGGTCGCACGAAGATTTATGAATCGATGGTCAAAGGAGAGAATACCTTGCAAGCCGGCACACCCGCTAGCTTCGATGTATTGACCAATGAAATCCGAGGTTTAGGTCTCAATATGCAGTTGGAAAAGCGACAACAACTATAGCGATTTATTTCAAACTGTTGCCAACAATATTGGTTTGTGCAGTCATTTTTAGATTTCCACTCAGCCCCGTTTGTATGTCCCTACCAGACGGTTAATGCCAGAGGACAAATATGAGTGTTTTAGAAAGTTCGAATTACGACCGTGTCAATGACTATGGTTCCGTGAAAATCAGCCTGGCTCGGCCCCACGACATCCGCAGTTGGTCGTTTGGCGAGGTTAAGAAACCGGAGACCATCAACTACCGTACCTACCGCCCTGAAAAAGACGGCTTGTTTTGCGAACGGATTTTTGGTCCGGAGAAGGACTGGGAGTGCGCATGTGGCAAGTACCGCGGCATGAAGTACAAGGGGATGATCTGTGACCGGTGCGGCGTGAAGGTAACTCACAGCCGAGTGCGACGCAAACGGATGGGCCATATCGAGTTGGCGGCTCCGATCGTGCATATCTGGTTCTTCAAAGCGATGCCCAGCCGATTGGGAAGCTTGCTGGCAATGAAGACTTCGAGCCTGGAAAAAGTGGTGTACTTTCAGGATTACGTAGTGATCGATCCTGGTGACACTCCGCTAAAAAAACAGCAACTGCTTACCGAAGAAGAATATCGGTCCGCTCGCGAGCAGTACGGCGAGACATTTGATGCTGATATGGGGGCAGAAGCGATCCGTAAATTGCTGACCGGGCTTGATCTGGTGAAGCTGTCTACCGAATTGCGAGCTGAACTTAAGGAGACTGGTTCCAAGCAAAAGGCTAAAGACCTGATCAATCGACTCAAAACAGTCGAAGCCATTCGCGACAGCGACAACAAGCCGGAATGGATGGTATTGGACGTGATTCCGGTGATTCCGCCCGACTTACGACCTTTGGTTCTTCTTGACAGCGGCAATTTTGCCACGAGTGATCTCAACGATCTTTATCGACGAATCATTAACCGCAACAACCGGCTTAAGAAGCTGGTCGACCTCAATGCACCCGAGGTGATCATCCGCAATGAGAAGCGGATGCTGCAACAGTCTGTCGACTCGTTATTCGACAACAATCGCTGCAAACGACCAGTCTTGGGATCGAGCAATCGTCCGCTCAAGTCTCTTACCGACATGATCAAAGGTAAGCAGGGACGGTTCCGTGAAAATCTGCTTGGAAAACGGGTCGACTATTCCGCCCGAAGTGTCATCGTTGTTGGTCCGCGGCTGAAATTGCATCAATGCGGTCTTCCCAAGAAGATCGCTTTGGAACTGTTCCAACCGTTCATTATTCGTCGACTCAAAGAGCTTGGCCATGCAGACACCATCAAGTCTGCCAAAAAAATGCTGGAGCGAAAAGACGACGAAGTATGGGATATCCTTGAAGAGGTCATCACGAACCATCCTGTGCTTTTAAATCGTGCGCCTACCCTCCACCGAATGGGTATCCAGGCCTTTGAGCCAACTCTAGTCGAAGGAAATGCGATCACGCTGCATCCACTGGTTTGCAAAGGATTCAATGCCGACTTTGACGGTGACCAGATGGCGGTCCATCTGCCTCTTTCAATCGAGGCACAAGTGGAAGCTCATACTCTGATGATGAGCACGCATAATATTTTCAGCCCTTCGAATGGCGCTCCTATCATCAGCCCGTCGCAAGACGTGGTGATGGGAAGCTACTACTTGACCATGAGCGTCCCAGATTCCAAAGGGGATGGCATGGTATTCAGCTCCTTGGAGGAGGTAGAAACAGCGTATTCTTCCGGTAAGGTTGGAACCCACGCTGCTATTAAAGTCCGTCTACCACAGCATCGTTGTCTACGGGAAAACCGTGGCGAAGAAAGTGCCTATGGAGCACGGATCGATACGACGGTCGGTCGTGTGCTCTTTAACATGATCCTGCCTCGCGGCATGCCTTTTTACAATGTATCCATGCGGTCAGGTGAGTTGGCCAAAGTCATTTCCGACTGCTATGAGTTCATAGGTCGTCGGGCCACCATCGAGCTGTTGGACGACATGAACCAGCTTGGGTTCCGCCAAGCAACTCTCAGCGGACTTTCCTTCGGTACTGACGATTTAATAACTCCAGAATCTAAAGGCCGAATTATCGCCGACGCAGAGAAGTCGGTGCTCAAGTTCAACAAGCTCTTCCAACGAGGTGTTATTACCGAGGTGGAACGATACAACCAGGTACTCGATGCCTGGACACATGCTCGTGAACAAATCACTGCTGAAATGATGGCTGGGCTGGAAAGCGATTTCCGTTCGGGTGGATACGTCAATCCTATCTTTCTCATGGCTCACTCTGGTGCCCGTGGTGGTGTCGAGCAGATGCGGCAGCTGGGTGGAATGCGAGGCTTGATGGCCAAGCCTTCAGGCAAAATTATCGAAACGCCGATCAAAGCAAACTTCCGTGAAGGTCTTACGGTACTTGAATATTTCAGTAGTACTCACGGTGCCCGGAAGGGGCTGGCTGATACGGCACTTAAGACGGCTGACAGTGGATACCTTACTCGGAAGTTGGCCGACGTGGCCCAGAATGTGGTCGTCACTTGTCACGATTGTGAGACAACCCAGGGAATCACTAAGGGAATTATTTATCGTGGTGAGAAGGTTGAAGTAAGCTTGGCCGACTCGATCAAAGGTCGAGTCAGTCGTGCTAATATCGTCAATCCCATTACCGACGAAGTGATCGTCGCTGAAAATGAGATGATTACTGCGGACATCGCCCGTAAGATCGAGCAGCTCGGCCTGGAAAAAATCCAAGTCCGCAGTCCGATGACTTGTGATGCAAACCTGGGTGTCTGTCGACTCTGCTATGGCATGGACCTGTCGACCGGTTCGATGGTCGAAGAGGGTATGGCCGTGGGTATTATTGCCGCTCAAAGCATCGGCGAGCCTGGAACTCAACTCACGATGCGGACATTCCACATCGGTGGTGTGGGTCAACGCGATGTCGAAGATAGTGACATTAAAGTGAAGAAGGGCGGCATCGCAAAATTTGCTCGACTCAAGGCGGTGACGAACGATGCGGGGAACTTGGTTGTGCTTGCCCGCAATGGTGAAATTGCCCTCGTGGACGACAAAGGCCGGGAAGTCGAGAAATATGAAATTCCCGCCGGTGCTGTGATCCGAGTTAAGGAAAACTCACCCGTGGAACCTGGTGCAACCCTCTGCGAATGGGACCCACACAGCATTCCCATTCTGGCAGAGACCGGCGGTAAGGTCCGGTTTGAAGACCTTGTTGAAGGGGAAACGATTCGGGGCGAGCTCGACCCGAGTGGTAAGAAGCGATATGTCATCATGGAACACAAGGGAGATCTCCATCCTCAGGTGGTCGTCGAAGATCCCACGGATGGAAAGATTCTCGACTTTTACTACATGCCTGAACGGGCTCACTTGGAAGTCGACGAAGGACAGGTCATTTCGCCTGGTACGTTGGTGGCCAAGACTCCTCGTGAGGCCTCCGGAACACAGGATATTACTGGGGGTCTGCCTCGTGTTACTGAAATCTTTGAGGCTCGCAAGCCACGCGATCCGGCAGTCATCGCTGAAATCGATGGCACGGTCGAGATCCTCGGTGAGAAAAAGCGCGGCAAACGGTCAATCATCGTCCGCAGCGAAACTGGCATCGAGCGGGAGCATTTGGTCACCCACAGCAAGCATTTGCGGGTTCATGCCGGCGACAAAGTTCGCGCAGGTGAGGCTTTGGTCGATGGTCCACTGGTACCGCATGATATTCTGCGAATTTCTGGGGAAGAAGCCGTACACCAGTACCTAACCCGTGAAATCCAGAATGTTTATCGCAGTCAGCGCGTCGAAATCAATGATAAGCACATTGAAATCATCGTCTCGCAAATGTTACGCAAGGTTCGGGTAGAGTCTCCTGGCGACACCGATCTGTTGCCGGGTAGTGTGATTGATAAATTCGATTTCCGTCAGGCAAACGATGCCATATCTAAGTGCCTCCGCATCTCCCATCAGGGAGACAGCGAGTATTCAGAGGGCTCAATTGTTCCTAAGGATGTCCTCGAACAAGCGAACGCCCAAATTGAGGCGTTGGGAGGTGATCTGGCGAAAGGTGTTAAGCCTAAGATGGCTACTGCCAGCACACAACTTTTGGGGATTACCAAAGCTTCCGTGCAGAGTAGCAGCTTTATTTCGGCTGCGAGCTTCCAAGAGACTACTAAAGTGCTTACCGAAGCAGCCCTGGCTGGAAGGACAGATTGCCTCGTAGGCCTGAAGGAGAATGTCATCCTTGGGCACTTAATCCCAGCGGGTACTGGATTCCACTCGATTCAAGAGTCGGAAGTGCGTATCCATCCCGAGGCATTGGAGGCACTGGCTGCCGAGAAGGAACGAGTCCTGGAGCGATCCTTCCCCTTGTTGGAATCCGCCCTTCAAGCCCGCAGCGGCAGTACTCCTGCTTCCAACGGGGAGGAAAGGGACTCTGCCTCAAGCGAGCCGGTTTACCAAAGCGATGCCCCAGCTGGGCTCGACGCCCTACTCGGTTCTTCAGAAGAAACACCACCCAGTACGGGTGGAACCATGAGTACCACGCATTATTCCGGCCCACTGAGCGATGACGACCCTATGGCAGGATACGGAGAACCCAAGCCTTCAGATATTCAGGAGGATGAATAGTGCAAATTGGAAAGGCTTTAGTTTGTCAAGACAGGCTAAAGGCTTGCTCCATGGCGGTTGACACTGCCATTGAGTGCGGTAAATTGATTGGTTCACTACATTTTTAGTCAGCCCCTTCAGAAGGCTTGTTCATGCCCACAATTAACCAACTCGTTCGCAAGAACCGGAAGCAAAAGCGCAAGTTCAGCAAATCTCCGGTCTTGCAGCAATGCCCGCAAAAGCGTGGTGTTTGCCTGCAAGTGCGGACAATGACCCCGAAGAAACCGAATTCCGCACTGCGGAAAATTACCCGCGTTCGGCTTTCCAATGGAAAGGAAGTAACGGTTTATATTCCTGGCGAAGGACACAGTTTGCAGGAACATAGCATCGTTCTCGTGAGAGGCGGCAGGGTGCGTGACTTGCCTGGTGTTCGTTATCACGTCGTTCGCGGTGCCCTGGATACTTTGGGTGTCGTTGGTCGCAAACAATCTCGCAGCCTCTACGGTGCGAAAAAGGGATAAAACTATCGAATGACGAAGTTTCCCATGGCGAACTTATTTCGCTTCGTCACTCGGTATTCGATATTTAACTGTCATGGGTTAATCGTACATTTGTCACTAGGTCTATCATGCCTCGCATAACTGCAAGTCGTAAACAACTAAAACCTGATCCTATCTACGGTTCGCTTCTCGCTGGAAAGTTCATCAACTGCATCATGCTTGATGGCAAGCGAAGCGTTGCCCAGGGAGTATTTTATGACGCCTTGGAAATTATTCGAGAAAGAGTCCCGGGTGAGGAACCGATCGACGTATTCACGCAGGCTGTTGAAAATGTGAAGCCTGCTATCGAGGTTCGCTCCAAACGAGTGGGTGGTGCTGCCTATCAGGTGCCGATGCAGGTGGGCCGCACCCGACAGCAGTCTTTGTCGTTCCGCTGGATACTGGCGGCGGTGCGAGACAAGAAGGGTCGCCCAACGGCGCAAAAACTAGCCGACGAGTTGGTTGCCGCTTACAACCGCGAAGGCACCGCCATGACGAAGCGTGAAAACGTCCACCGCATGGCTGACGCCAACAAGGCCTTTGCTCACTTCGGTTGGTAGGTATGAAATCTGGAGCTAGAGATTAGGGGCTAGGGTGCTAAGGGCATCCCAGCCCAAAATTTCTAGCTTTTTTTCTGCGCCAAGGAAATGAAGCGTTCAGCGCTTGGGAGAAAATGTGATGCCTTACGTGAATGTCCAAATTACCCCAGAGGGCGTGACTCGAGAAAAAAAGGCGAAACTTGTCGCTGAGATTACCGATGCACTGGTGCGGATTTTAAACAAAAAACCAGAGCATACACACATTGTTATTGAAGAAATTGCTGAGGAAAATTGGGGGTTTGCTGGCCAGCTCACTGTGGATTATCGCGATTCTCAAAACAATTAGCTCATGTCCATCTCTCTATCAAGAATTCGCAACATCGGGATCATCGCCCACATCGATGCCGGCAAGACTACCGTCACCGAAAGAATGTTGTTCTGCAGCGGTGCGAAGCATCGTGCGGGCGAGGTGGATCGTGGTACGACAACTACTGACGATGATGCCGAAGAAGCAGAACGAGGCATAACGATCTATTCTGCCTGTGTTGCATTCCCTTGGAATGACGTCCTGGTCAACCTGATCGATACGCCAGGCCACGTCGATTTTACCGCCGAGGTTGAACGCAGCTTGCGGGTACTCGATGGTGCAGTCATCGTGTTTAGTGCCCGCGAAGGGGTCGAGGCACAAAGTGAAACCGTTTGGCGGCAAGCCGACAAGTACAAAGTAGCCCGCCTGGCGTTTATCAACAAACTGGATCGGGAAGGCGCAGACTTTGAGTCGGTGTTCAATGACATTCGACAACGACTTCATGCACGGCCAGTAGCCATCCAGATACCTGTCGGTCTGGGTCCTGCCCATGTGTCAGATCCTTTCCGCGGGATTATAGACTTGGTGACTATGAAGATGCTCACTTTTCCTGAGGGGAAAGAGGGCCGCAAAATTGTGGTCGAGGAGATTCCGGCCGACCACATCGAAACGGCGACCATGTGGCGTGAGGATTTGTTGAGCGAACTATCGAACTTCAGCGACCAACTGATGGAACTCGCCTTGGCCGAGGAACCTGTGCCTGTCGAATTGGTTCGAAGTGTACTACGGGAGGCGACAGTCCATCTTCAGATTCAGCCGGTGCTCTGTGGCTCTGCGTTACATGGAATTGGCGTTCAGCCGCTTTTGGATGCAGTTGCTGCCTACCTTCCCAATCCTACAGAAGTCCCGCCGGTGGAAGGAATTGACCCCTCCGGAAAGTCCGATCATCGCAAGTCGAAGTCCAAGAGTGATGAGCCAGACACCAAAACCGTACGCAAACCAGACCCGAACGAGCCATTCTGCGGGCTGGTCTTTAAAGTGCTCCCCTTTAAAACCGGTGATCTATCGTGGGTGCGAATCTACTCCGGAGTTCTAAAAGGCAACAGTCGGGTACTCAATGCCACTCGCGACAAGAAAGAAAATGTTGCCCAACTCTGGCGGATCCATGCCAGCAAGAAAGAAGAGCAGCTCGAATCTACCCAGGCAGGTGACATTGTCGGCGTGATTGGACTGCGCGACTCCGTGACCGGCGACACGCTCTGCGACACACGTGCCCCGATCATCCTCGAGTCTATCGAGTTCCCTGAAACGGTTATCTCGATGGCAATCGAGCCGGAGAGCACCGCCGACAAAAAGAAACTTTCAGAAGCACTCGCGATGCTTCGCAAGCAGGATCCCACGTTCGCCGCGAGTGAAAACGAAGATACGGGACAAACCCTCATCAGCGGAATGGGTGAGCTCCATCTCGAAGTGATCCAGCACCGCTTACAACGTGATTTCAAGCTCAACGTAAAAGTTCACAATCCTCGCGTAAGCTACCGTGAAACCATCGACCACCAGGCCGAGGTGCTGGGTGAGTGCAACCGGCTCATGAACGGAGTGCAGCACATCGCTGGCGTAAGGTTGCGGATTGAGCCCTTTGCATCACCCACAGGAGCACCCGTAGTCACCAATTCTCTTGACCATGGCCTCCCGTCTGACATGCTGTCGGTCGTGCTCGAAGAGTTGGAGAATGCTGCACAAGGCGGTGGACTGCTAGGTTTCCCCTTGATGCGATTGAAGGCCACACTCCTCGGAGGTGAAGTCCATGAGACTGCAAGCAGTGAAATCGCCTTCCGGACCGCTGCCAATCTTGCTTTTGATCTCGCCCTGCGTGAGGCAGGCGTCGTGCTTCTGGAGCCCATCATGCGGTTGGAGGTATCCACTCCCGACGATCACGTAGGCGATCTTATTAGCGATTTGCAGCAGCGGCGCGCAATCATCCACGATCAAGAGGCCCGTGCGGGACGCACCGTGATTCATGCCGAAGCACCACTCGCTGAACTGTTCGGCTACTCAAGTGCCATGCGTAGCCTGAGCCAGGGCCGCGCAAGCTGCTCGATGGAACCAAGCACCTACAACCGTGCCCCTGAAGACGTGCTTGCGAAGTTTATGTGATATCACATAAGTCGGGTTGATTCGTACACCGAAGTAGAATTGCCCTACCAGGGCGAGCGGGACGGTGTAGCCCACTGTGTCTTTTCCTCGGGAGCCTTCAGTGCACCTTGATACTCTCAACCTCCCTCAGATGGCCATCCATCAGAGACGCTCCCCCGATGGCCAGCAATCCTCCCCGTCCATCCGGCACAATTCGATGAAAGAATCTTGGCGTTTCTAACTCTGCGACTGCCTCCCATTGGCCAGCAGGATCGGCCAATCGGTAAAGCTTGCCGTCCGTACCAGAGACATAGAGCCCGGAGTCCAACCCCCATGCCGAGATGCCGAAGCCCTGCATATCGTCACCAGGCATCAGTGGCCCTTGCTCCCAGGTATTCGTGCTCGGATCGAACGAGTAGACGGTCCGCTGGATATCAGCGTTTTCATCCATACCCCCGAGGACCCAGATCCGTTCGTTCCAGGTAGCCAATGCCAGGGCACGGCGCTGGAACGGGGGCAAGGAAAGTTCCTTCCACTCGCCACCATCACCCGCTGAGGTGTCGTAGACCAATGCTAAAGTCTGCCAATCGCCGCTACGATCCCCGGTGAGAGTCCAACCTCCAACAACATAGATCTTGCCATCCAGCACTGCCGCATCATGAGAGGATCTCCCCGCAGGAAGTGACTGCAAAGCGGTCCACCGGCCAGTCGCAGTATTGAACCTGGAGAATTCGTCCACCGAACGTAGATCCTCTTCTTCCCGTGGTGTGTTTTGAGGCTGAAGTCCACCGACACGGTAAAGGTTTTCGCCGCAGCTCACCAGCGCCATACCTTGCAGAGGCGATTGCATCTCCAGCAGTTCCCAATCGGTGGGATCAGACAGCTTCAGTCTTGCGAAGGTATTTGAAAGATTCTCGCAAGAGTGCTGATGAGCTTTCCCTGTATGCCCGCTGTAGATATAGAGCCAATCGTTGTTCACCGCCGCGCCGAAACTGGAAATAGCTTCGGGGAGCGGAGGACCAAAGCTGTGCTTGGTCTGTTTTAGTTTCTTAATCGTAGATACCTTCTTGGCGGGCAGCGACGTTTCTCTTTGGGGGGTGAAATTGAGCGTAAGCGTAGAATAGTTCGCTTGCCCCTTATACTTTTGCCCGTTGAATTCGCCACTTTTCTCCTTTTCAGAGTGGTTGGTCATCAGGCCAATCTGTCCAGCCTTGGAGAGCACAAAAAATACCTCACCCAGCGCATCGGAGGTTTCTTCAAGAGTCTCACCGTCTGGATCGATCAGGGTCACAACAGCACCTTCCAAAGGTTTGCCTTCCCACAGTACTGTGGCAGCCAATCCACCCGCCTTGCTTCTGATGACAATGTTCAGTTTCAGTTCGGAAGCAGTCACAACTGCAATGTTTCCATCAGCCGAAGGTAGTAGATGTTGCGCGTAGTAACAAAGTTTCGAGCCTGCATAAATTCCGTACTCACATGCTGTTTCCAGGGCAACCAGTTCACCTTCTGACAATGGCATCTCTAAGCCAACGTAATCTTCTGTTTCTCGTGGCGTCGTTGTTACCATCTCTCGTTTTCCCTCGCCTGTCCGAGCATAGATTTTCGCATCTGCGATTGCTGCAGGTAGGTGATAGTTGCGATCACGAAGGCTTTCTCCAAAGAAGAGCAAGCCCACACGCGTTTCACCAGAGGATTCCGAATCTAACCACAGAAAATGGGCTGAAGTCGAAGTAGACGAGAGCACTAACATAACAACGACTGCGGCAAATAAAGATACTTGCTTATACATTACATCACTTTCTAGTCAATCCATAAAGGAACTGCGCGAATATGGCAAAATTAAAATGAATGATCGAGTTCGCCACCGGCACGCGTTACGAGCGCTCTGCGAATCTCCGGTTCTACCTCATCACGAAGAAAACTGACGCTGCCATCTAACAGCACAAAATGAACTCCCCCTGGATGATCGCTCCGATAGGTACGATTGCTATCGGGGGCAATGAATTGCTTGGAGTTGTTATAAAGATGTGGGTTTTCTGATGCCATGTGGCCCCAAGCCTTGAGCCAATAACTGTCAGCCCAGGCAAAACCTGTCATCTTCCCAAAGGTAACAATTCCTGCAGAAGAGCAGGGAGCCTCCAACTTGTCGGCGAACGCAAAATTAATTTCTCCTACGAGAAGGGTATGCGTCGTACCGTCGGTGATATCTTCCATCCCAAGATCGTATTCGTGGAGCTCGGCGGGCTGGCCGAAGGCACCATCATTGCGCTGATAGTAGTCCGAACGCGTTGAAATCATGTAGCTACCAGGAGCGAGTATTTCTCCGCAGTCACTTCCTACCGAGTAATTAGGCGGGCTCAGCGAAGGACACATGAAAACGTCCACTCGAGCTGTAGTAATCGGCAAGTTCTCGGGGGAAGCCACTGATTTGGCAAAGTTGTATTGTGACGATAAGCTGAGTTGCTCGAGATAAGGGAGCAGCAAAACAAAAGTACTTCCTAGATTGCTCGTTGGGCTTCCGCCTACTTTCGGAGGAGGTAAGTGCTTCTTGGCATCGTAAAAACATTGCGTTGCTATGCCGATCTGACGCAGATTATTCCGACAACTACAGCCGCGCGCCGCTTCACGGGCTACTTGAAGAGCGGGGAAAAGCAGCGCAACTAATACTCCGATGATGGAAATTACCACCAACAGCTCTACGAGCGTAAAACCGAATCGGCTGCGAGGGCCAGAAATCGTATTTCTCTGACGGTCGCTGGAATGCCTGGCCGAGTTCACCGCAGCCCTCCCATTACTGGTTTCCTCTGGGCAAAGTTTATGATGATGCCGCATACCACTAGCATTAGTGAATTAGGCTCAGGGATAGAAATATTCCCCGCGAGAGTCGAAGACTCGCGAGCGGAAACGGTGGGGCTTGAGCCGTAAAACTGTTGCCAATCTGCAAGATCCTCTGCGCTCAAGGCGCTTTGTGAAACCCCTCGTTGCCAGAGCAAGTAATCGCGACCATCGACGTCGTCATCAGCATCGAAATCACCTGGCGAACCGAGCTCGACAATCGTGTAATCGATCTCCAAAGTCGCTGGCTCGGCTCCCCCAATCTGGCCTACAGCTTCTTTCATAAACCATTGCGGGTAGGCAGCCAGACTACCGCTACCAGGCTGGGATGCCGCGTGCAGCGATGTTACTGCAAAGGCCAGTTTGCCGTTGGCAAGCGATTCTTGCAGATACAGCTCGACACCCACCCCATCCAGATTGATCTCGAACGTAAAGATCGTGTTATTGGGGACAGGATCCGCATAGGACAGCCCAGGCACTTTGCCAATTGCCCAGGGAGCAGCAACAAAGGGAGCCGTGGTGTTGCCCATGGCAGTTGCACTATAGCCTCCGGTGATATTGTTAGATAAGTCCACATATTGCCCGGGCTCATCTCCGCCAGCGAGTGGGTATGCAATGTAACCGATGTCTGTGTATGGGGCGTCACCTTCTGCGAATAGCAAATCTTCCGTGTCATTTTGCCCAAAGTCGAATGAATAACCTTGGGCCAAACCGACGCCGAACAATTCGATCGGACGAGCCTGGCTCCAACTACCACCGATTGTTTCTGCGAGAGCTGTAGATGGAGATTCGGGAGTCTCACTGTACTGAATCGTGCCAAAGGAGCCGTTGCGGAGCTTAAGCGTCAAACTGACTGATTCAATCTGATAGGAGTTCACTGATAATCCGGGTGGAACAATTTCCGAGGTATCAAACGCGAATATATTCGCAGCCCGACGTGCGGGGTCCAAAGCTGTTTCGGGTAAGAATTGGTTGCCATCGAGTGCAAATTCGCCTCGAAATGTTGGACCTGTACCTCGCAAACCAGGGTCCGTATTGAACCGGTATGACCAAAGATCGAAATCCGGCATGTGCAATACTGCAGTTGACGCTCTGGCTAAGCTCACCAGCGATATTAGCAGCAGGAAAACTCGCCCCACGGTAGCCGCTGGCGAGGACCAGAAACGATACTCAAGACGCCACCGGAAGTCCATCATCCTGCTACCCCAAAACGACGATCACATCGCCGCCCAAGTATCCCCGTGCTAGCCAGTAAACCCAACAATGCCGAAGAGGGCTCTGGAATTCTTTCAGGAAAAAAGCCGGAGGAGCGGATGGCGACGTCAATCGCTACCTGATCCAGACTCATCATGGATTCTTCTGCACTAAAGTTGAGCGTCAGGTTCGTCTTGTCAGGCCCCACACCATCACCGTAATTGGCGTAGGAAATGTTAAACAGAAACTGATGCTCCACGACGAAACCCCCGAATGGTTGAAAGGGAGCTCTCGATATCTCGTGGTGCAGTACAGGTGCGAGCGAGTTGAGTGCGAGGCTAGTTAGGTCGAGTTCCGTGCCTATGGTCTTGATCTGTACCAACGCGGTGAGATCGTAACTCGGGACATCTTGCTCTGGGATCGTGACCACAAAGTCTACAGCCCCGGCAGCTCCATAAATGTTCCCAGAACCTGTAGCAACGGATAACCCAGAAGTTTCCGACAGTAATGCCGTACCATTAGGGTTAATGCTTCCAACATCAGGTGCGTTGTCAGCAAGCGACTGGAAGAAATTCCAGTGCTGGTAAGAGGTATTGATCGACCCACGAGCCCAAGATTTTGGACTCGTGAATTCAGCCTGAACGGGGTAGGTGGTGGCAAGCATACTCGACCCAAGCAGGGCCATAAGTAGCGAGAAATTGATCCTTTTTATCATGAGCCTGGAATCTCCGGAGATGAAATAGAGTTTTAATTGATATTGACTCTCAAAAGCAATAAGATATCGCCTTTTATCGCCGTTGCAAGTGTGAAAAACATCCTTTTCAGGTTTTTTTGCCCTCACTTGGCGGGAAGGACCGCAGCAGAAACTCTTCAAGGCAGAAGTGGATTGCTTGCCCAAGAGATTTGTAACTTCAGCGAAAAACATTCAGCCCATGACTGACATGAAATGAGATCACCCAACCCCTTTAATCACCACGGTCAAAGAGCGCAGACAAGAGAATAATTCCATTTCATTGCAATGAGCCCATTGACCCTAATTTGAATACGCTTTAGAATCTGCGATTCGCCACAAATCGATGGCGAGCAGTGTGTTCAAGCGGCAGATTGTGTAGAACAATCAGCGCTCTTTGATATTCGGGTTTAGAGTCCAATTGGTGGGGTACTATTGTGTCCGCGGCTAAGGAAGTCATTCGTATTCGTATGGAAGCATACGACCACTCTGTTTTGGATCAGAGCGCGATAGAGATTGTCGATACTGCTAAGCGCACCAATTCAGAAGTACACGGCCCAATCCCGTTGCCTACGCGAATTGAGCGCTACACAGTTTTGTCAGGCCCACACGTTGATAAAAAGTCGCGCCAACAATTTGAGATTCGGACCCATAAGAGACTGATCGATATCGTCCAGGCTACTGCCAAGACGATTGAAGCGCTCAACAAGTTGAGCCTGCCTGCGGGTGTTGACATTAAGATTAAGGCGACCACTGCATAAAATAATTCCTATCCGGGTTAATCTGGGTAACAAACATGTAACGGATGTTGTGTAGGTAAGCCTTGCCACGGTGAGTGTCTCCTGCAACAGCGGAAAACTGACAACGGACCAATTGGCGACACAGAGACTGTCTGGGAATCAAGCACATGGCTAAAGACGAAAAAGTTGTCGGCATATTGGGCCGGAAAGTCGGTATGACCCAGGTTTTTGATGAGTCTGGTCAATCGGTGCCCGTTACCGTATTGCAGGCAGGGCCATGCGACGTCTTGCAAGTCCGTACAACCGACCGCGATGGCTACGAGGCGGTACAGTTGGGCTATCTAGATAAGCCCCGTCGATTAGCCACCCGTGCTCAGCGTGGCCAGGTTGCTAAGCTCGACAGCAAGCGGAGCAAGAAACGAGTAGCTGCTGGCGTTGAATTACCAGCCAAAGCCAATTGTGAGCCAAAGCGGTACATTCGCGAGATTCGCGGACCAGTTGGTGATCTCGATGTAGGTGGTCAGGTATCTGTGGGCGCGTTTGATGGTGTTGAGACGGTCGACGTCGTCGGCACCAGCAAGGGGCGCGGGTTCTCTGGTGCGATGAAGAGGCACAACTTTTCGGGCCAGCGTGCTACGCACGGCGTGAAGAAATGCCACCGTCATTTGGGAGGTACTGGGTGTAGTGCCACCCCAAGTCGTCTTATGAAGGGTGTCAAGATGCCGGGGCAATATGGGGCATCGCGCTGTACCGTCCGCAACCAGTCAATCGTACGGATCGACTCAGAAAACAATCTGCTTTTGATCAGGGGCGCCGTTCCTGGTCCCAACGGCGGATACGTAGTAATCAAGAAAAGTAACAAACTGTAAAGGTCTGGCTGGTTGCACCTGCAACCAGTGAATACGAGCCATGCCAAAACTCACTGTCCATGACGCCAAAGGGAAGAAAGTCGGCACCTACACCGTCGAGCCGTCTGATTTCGCTCCGCGCATTAACAAACAACTGTTGCATGATGCTGTCGTCATGTATCAGGCCAACAAGCGGCAAGGCTCACACAAGACTAAGACGCGCAGTATGGTTGCAGGTTCGACCAAGAAAATGTATCGGCAGAAAGGAACGGGCAACGCCCGTGCTGGCTCACGACGCAGTGGTATTCGTACTGGTGGTGGGCATATTCATGCCATCAACAATCGCGACTATTCTTACTCGCTGCCCCGCAAGGCACTGCGATTGGCAACCAAAATGGCGATTGCTTCCAAGATCAAAGATGACCAGATCACACTGATCGACAAGCTCGATTTTTCTGAACCCAAGACACGCGAAATGGTCAGCATTATCAGCCACTTGGGGTGCCAGGGGGAGTCGCTATTGATCGCCACGGCGGGGCATTCGCCCAATGTTTACAAGAGTGCCCGCAATATCCAACAGGTCAGCGTATCGAATGCAGCCGACTTGAATGCCTTGAGCGTGCTGTCCGCCCGTAGATTAGTGATCACTACTGAGGCGCTCGATCAATTGAAATCAAATGGCTCAGACACAGAAAATTCGCCAGCATAGCAAGACGAAATCATGCCCAGACACATCCCGCAATCAACGAGTATTACACTCAAGCCTCACCAGGTGATTTTGAAGCCATTGGTGACGGAGAAGGGAATGCATCGCTCGACCCGAAATAATGCTTACGCTTTTGAGATCAATCGCCTGGCAACTAAACAGGATGTTAAACGGGCCGTCGAAGAATTGTTTAATGTTCATGTACTGAAGGTGCATACACAAAATCGCAAGGGAAAGCCGCGTCGTACGAAGATGCACGTTGGCTATACCAAGGACTGGAAGAAGGCCATCGTGACGCTCCACAGCGAGCACCGAATTGAATTGTTTTAGAAAGAAGGCTCGAGTTACCAGTTGTGCGGTGCGAGTATAAAGTACTCGAAACTTCAACCTCGAAAGCTCGAAACTCACCATGGGTATCCGAAAATACAAGCCGACCACAGCAGGCCGTCGCGGGGCGTCGGTGAGTGATTTTGCCGAACTCACTCCCGGTGCCAAGCCGGAGAAGAGTTTGCTGCGTCCCAAGCCAAAAAAGGGCGGTCGCAATAATCAAGGCAAGATTACCGCTCGCCATCGTGGTGGGGGTCATAAGCAGCGTTATCGCTTGATTGATTTCCGCCGCAACAAAGATGGCGTTCCCGCCAAAGTGGATTCGATTCAGTACGACCCGAATCGGTCGGCACGGATTGCTTTGTTGCACTACGCCGATGGAGAAAAGCGCTACATCCTTGCCCCAGACGGCTTGAAGCAAGGTGACAAGGTGCAGAGTGGAACTGAGGCTCCTGCCAAGGTAGGAAATTGCCTGCCGTTGGCGAAGATGCCGTTGGGGACTGAAGTCCATAACATCGAACTCCGCGAGGGTCGCGGTGGTGTGCTTTGCCGTAGCGCTGGTACCCATGCCACATTAATGGCTCGTGAATCAGATTGGGCTCAGCTATCACTTCCCAGTGGTGAAATCCGCAGAATTCCGTCTGCTTGCCGGGCAACTGTCGGCACAACAAGCAACGTTGATCACAGTAGCATTGTGTTAGGTAAGGCCGGTCGCAAACGCTGGATGGGGCGTCGACCGCATGTTCGTGGTACGGCTATGAACCCGATCGACCATCCTCATGGTGGTGGCGAAGGCCGTACCAAGGGGGGTCGGCATCCAGTGAGTCCCACTGGGCAAAGTGCTAAAGGTGGTGCAACTCGCAATCGTCGTAAGGCATCCAACAAGGCGATCATCCGCCGACGCAAGAGCCGTCGCTATGGTCAATTGAAATTACCGAAAAACTAAGACAGCGTTGAAGGTTAGAATTCATGGGACGTTCACTGAAGAAAGGACCATTTGTCGATCCCAAGCTTTATGCCAAGGTTGACAAGCAGAATGAGTCGGGACGCAAAGAGCCGATTACCACGTGGGCTCGCCGGTGCACTATCATTCCTGAATTCGTGGGCCACACATTCATGGTTCACAACGGCAAGCAGCATCTTAAGGTGTTTGTGACAGAAGACATGGTTGGCCATAAGTTGGGCGAGTTTTCTCCTACTCGCAACTTCCGCGGTCACGGTGGCAAAGGTAAGAAGTAGCTGAGAGCTTAAAAATGGCATACACCGCAATACACCGACACGCCCGCATTAGCGCGACCAAAGTTCGTCCTTTGGCTCAGTTGATTCGGGGTAAACGCGTCGACGATGCTCTGTCAATCCTGCGTTACCAACCTCAGCGGGGTGCGCGGATGCTTGAGAAGGTTCTGAAGAGCGCACTTGGCAACGCTGAAGACCTGCGGGCTCCCAACCTGGGAGGCTTGCGCGTGGTTGATGCACGTGTCGATGGAGGCCCTATGTTCAAGCGGGTCCGTCCTCGTGCTCGAGGCATGGCACACATCATTAAGAAACGATTCGCTCACATCAAAGTATCCATCGAATAAGAGAGCTATGAGCTAGATCATGGGTCAAAAAGTCAATCCAATTGGTTTTCGCACGGGCATCATGCTGGGGTGGAAGAGCCGCTGGTATGCCTCGAAGAGAGAATATTCGGAGCTGTTGGTCGAGGACCACAAAATCCGAAAATTCGTGCATGAAAAGTATAAGTTTGCCGGCATCCCTAAAGTGGAGATCGAGCGGACCCGGGACGAAGTAAAGGTGGTGCTTTTTGCCGCCCGTCCTGGGGTCATCATTGGTCGCAAGGGGCAGGAAGTTGAGCAATTGCAAGACGAACTGCAGGCGCTTGTCGGCCGACGTATCAACATAAAGATTGAAGAGGTTTCGCGCCCCGAATTGCAGGCGCAATTGGTGGCTGAGGACATCGCTGAACAACTCAGCAAGCGTGCGAGTTTCCGCCGCACGATGAAGCGTTCAATTGAACAAACGATGGAAGCGGGTGCCAAAGGCATTAAAGTCCAATTGGCTGGTCGCCTGGGCGGTGCTGAAATGGCACGGCGTGAAAAGCAGATTGCCGGGTCAATTCCGCTGAGCACTTTGCGGGCAAAAATTGACTACGGTTTTGTTGAAGCCAAAACGGCACAAGGCCATATTGGCGTTCAAGTTTGGATTAACCAAGGTATGTACGAGGACGAGATCGATGGCGCTGATGCCCAAGAGGGTCAAGCACAGAAAAAGCCAAAGAGGTCGTATAAGAGGTAACGCCACCCGTGGAAACCGTGTCGTCTTTGGCGAGTTCGGTTTGCAGGCCATGGAGGGGGGGTGGATAAGTGCCCAAACGATCGAGGCTGGACGTATAGCCGCTCAACAATATGTTCGCGGTGAAGGGAAGTTGTATATCCGCATCTTTCCTCATAAATCAATTACTTCCATTCCTTTGGAAACGAGAATGGGAAAAGGAAAGGGTGAGCCGGAGTATTGGGCGGCAGTCGTACGGCCAGGTACAGTCCTCTACGAGGTATCTGGCGTGACCGAACAAGCCGCTCGAATTTGTCTGGCTCGCTTGGCGCACAAGATGCCGATCCGTGTGCGGATGATTAAAAGGACCTAGCAGTTAGTGGCAATTAATGCTGCCGACTACCAACAATTGACATCTCACAATGACCAAAGCCAAAGAATTACGCGACATGAGCGATGAGCAATTGGCGCTGTCGCTAAATGAAGCTATTGAGAACTTGTTCCGCTTTCGTGTGCAGGCCCAAACGGACCGTTTGGATGCTCCCAGTGAATTGCGGAAACAACGCCGACTGATCGCTCGCATCAGAACGATCCAAACCGAAAGAGCCAACTCGACCGCCGCATCAACCGCACATTGAGAATTAAGTAAGCCGTCGATAGCTGAGAGCAAAATATGCCAAAAAAACAATTAATTGGTGTTGTCACCAGCGACAAAATGAACAAGTGCCGTCGGGTAGAGATTGGCCGTCTGGTGAAGCATCCTAAGTTCGGTAAGTTTATCCATCGTCGGACCGTCTGCCACGTCCATGACGAGAACAATGAGTCGAATTTTGGTGACACCGTTGAGATCGTCGAGTGTCCCCCAAAGTCAAAGTTGAAGAGATGGGATTTGGTGCGAATTGTCTCTAGAAATCAGCAAGTGGACATCGTTGCCATGCGTGCTGCTGCCAAAGCGGAGCAGGCTGCTGATTCTGAGGAAGCTTAAAGCCGTTCTCCTAGCTCTTTGCCCGTTATACAAGATCGAACAATTACGTTGTAAGAGATACTGAGCCATGATCCAGATGCAAAGCCGCCTTGCCGTTGCCGACAATACCGGCGCCAAGGAAGTGATGTGCGTCAAAGTATTGGGAGGAAGCCGACGTCGGTTTGCCCAACTGGGCGACGTGATCATTTGTAGTGTTAAGAGCGTCATCCCTGGAAGCGATGTCAAAAAGAAATCAGTCGTTAGGGGAGTCATCGTTCGGGCGAAGTATCCCACCCGTCGCAGCGACGGTAGTTACGTGCGGTTCGATTCCAATGCTGTTGTATTGATTGACAAAGACAATAACCCTCGCGGGACGCGAATTTTTGGCGCGGTCGCTCGGGAACTGCGTGAGCGAAAGTTTATGAAGATCGTAAGCCTTGCCAACGAGGTCGTTTAATCATGTTGATTCGAACCGGAGACCAAGTCGAAGTCATAGCCGGAGCTGATCGGGGCACCAAGAGCCGTGTCATCCAAGTTGATCGCGCCTCAGGCAAGGCACTCGTGGAAGGTGTTAATCGTGTTTACAAGCACGTTCGCCGGAGTCAGAAACATCCACAAGGCGGCCGACTGAGTAAAGAAATGCCAATCCAGTTGTCAAACCTGTTGTACATATGCTCGTCGTGCGGATCGAGAACTCGCCTGGGGGCGCGATTCAGCTCGGAGGGTGCCAAGGAACGGTTTTGCAAGAAATGCGGGGCAAGTGCCGGAGAGATCTCGCCAGCTCATGCAGGACACGCCAAGAAATAAAGCCAAGAAATAGTGATACTCGCCAGCGATGCGATCGCGGGTCCTAGAAATTAGCCAAAAAGAACTAACGTCAGATGTCAGCTCGATTACAAGAACAGTATCAGAAAGAGATCCTTCCCAGCCTCGCTGACAAGCTTGGGCGGAAGAATCGTCACTCCCTACCCAAACTGGAGAAGATTGTTGTCAGTATGGGAGTAGGAAGTGCGATCTCTGACAAGAAACACATGGAAGACGCAGTGGCGGCCCTGACCGAAATCACAGGTCAAAAACCGATGATATGCCGAGCACGCAAATCAGTTGCAGCCTTCCGCCTCCGAGAGGGATCGCCAGTCGGCTGCAAAGTAACGTTGCGGGGCCGACGAATGTATGAATTCCTTGACCGATTGATCTCGATCGTATTGCCTCGTGTACGAGACTTTCGGGGACTTAATCCAAAGGCCTTCGACAAACGGGGCAACTACAGTTTAGGACTCAACGAACAATTGGTTTTTCCTGAACTGAATCCGGACAAGTATTCACGACCGCAAGGAATGAATATTGCCCTTTGCTGCTCGACAAATTCGGATGACGAATCGCGAGAGTTGCTTGCTGGATTTGGCATGCCTTTTCGCACAAAAGACGAGAAGAGAAAATAAAACTTAGAAAGAATATGATTCGGCCCATTGCGAATCCCATGACTTCTTGAAAGGACAACAAATCACGTGGCAAGTAAATCAAAAATCGCCAAGGCAATTCGAAAGCCTAAGTTTTCAACGCGGACTGAATCGCGATGCAAACTCTGTGGTCGGCCGCGGGCTGTTTATCGAAAATTTGGCATTTGTCGCATTTGTTTCCGAAAGTTGGCAGATCGCGGATTAATTCCCGGTGTCAAAAAGGCAAGTTGGTAAGAAGCTTTAATCAGTGAGAAGTACAACCCGGTAGGGGGACCAGAAGACTATGATGACCGACCCAATTGCCGACATGCTTACACGCATTCGCAATGCAGTTTGCATTGAGCGGCCTGTCGTCGAAATGCCTCATTCCAAGGTAAAGCGCGGCGTTGCCGAAGTACTCAAGCGTGAAGGCTACATCTGGGATTGGCGCGAAGAGAATGCCTCGGATGCTCCCGGCACTCGGTTGTGTATTGATTTGAAGTATGGCCCCAACGGCGAGCGGGTAATCCGCCATATTAAGCGCGTAAGCAAGCCTGGTCGGCGGGTTTACAGCCGTGCGACGGACCTTCGTCCTATCCTCAATGGCTTGGGGATCTCGATCATTAGTACCAGTCGGGGAGTGATCAGCGATCGCGAGGCCAGGCAGAAGAATTTGGGTGGCGAAGTTTTGTGTGAATTATGGTGAGGAAGCCGTTAGGCATTATTCGTTAGTAGTTAACCAGATACAGTATAACTCACGACCAACTACCAACGACCAACAGCTAAGAGCTTTGAAATGTCACGAATTGGAAAAAAACCAGTAGCCATTCCATCCGGCGTCAAGGTGGGTGTGTCCCTGCGCGAGATCACCGTCGAGGGCAAACTCGGCAAACTAGTGTGGTCTCATCGACCTGAAGTAAGCGTGGAAGTGGCTGAAGATGGTAAAGAGCTAAGAGTCTCCCGCAAAGAAGATAGCCGAGAAGGTCGTGCCTTGCACGGTTTAACCCGCGCTCTTATTCAAAATATGGTTGAAGGTGTATCAACTGGTTACGAAAAGAAGCTTGAGATTCACGGTGTTGGCTACCTCGGAGCGATTCAAAACAATGTCCTTCAATTGCGAGTTGGGTTTGCGAACGAAATCCAGAAACCCATACCTGCTGGGCTGGAAGTGACTTGTCCGGATCAAACCCATGTGGTTATCAGGGGCATAGACAAGCAAAAAGTAGGACAATTTGCTGCTGAAGTGCGAGCCGTTAGAAAGCCGGAACCTTACAAAGGTAAGGGTATTCGTTATGAGGGTGAACAGGTGCGCCGTAAGGCAGGTAAAACGGCTAAGTAGTTGATTGAACAAAAAAAGCGTGAGTAGGTGAGTAATCGAGTAAGTAGCATTCATCGAACTTACTCTCGTACTCACTTAAGATTCGAGCAAAAACATGGACCACAACAAAGCACTGGGTAAACAGCGCCAACGTCGGCAGTATCGCGTCCGCAAACGTGTTCGGGGCACTGCAGACAGACCACGACTCTGTGTCAATAGAACCTTGCGAAACATCTCGGTTCAGGTGATCGACGATATCGCTGGGATTACTTTGGCTAGTGCCTCAACCTCTGACAAGTCGCTTGCCAAGCAACTGAAGTACGGTGGCAACTGTGCTGCTGCGGAAGCTGTTGGCAAATTGATCGCAGAACGTGCGACCGCCAAGGGAGTAAGCGAGGTTAGCTTTGATCGAGGTTCTTGCAAGTATCATGGCCGGGTTGCTGCCTTGGCCAATGCAGCTCGGGCTGCAGGCTTACAGTTTTAGAAAGAGTGTGAAGAGGGTGAGTAATTGAAAAGAAGTTGTCGAACTCACTCACCTACTCGCTCACTAACTTAATAACAAATTTTGGGAGTAAATTAACGTGGCTAGTCCAGGTCGAGGCAAACCAACTACCGATGAAGAAGGCCCGCGCGCTGGCGAGTTGATGGAGAAGGTCATCAAGATTAAGCGTTGCTCCGCTGTGGTCAAAGGAGGACGCCGCTTCAGCTTCGCTGCAATGGTCGTTGTCGGCGATGGAAACGGTAAGGTAGGTTGGGGATACGGCAAAGCAAACGAAGTCCCTCCGAGTGTCGAAAAGGCAGTCAAAGAAGGGATGAGAAGCATGGTTTCCGTAGCTCGCCAGGACTCTACAATTCCCCATGTGGTGAAGGGGCACTATGGTGCTGCCCGTGTTATTCTAGTGCCAGCTTCCCCTGGAACAGGTGTGATCGCTGGCTCGGCAGTGCGTGCTGTTTGCGAAGCTGCCGGCATTCACGACATCCTCACCAAGAGTTTCGGTTCGACCAATCCAGTCACCTTGGTGAAGGCCACCATGGGTGCTTTGGAGCAGTTGCGCCCTAAGTTCGATGTAGAACGTCTTCGCGGAGTGACCCTCTCATGATTCTCAATGATGTCCATCGTGGAATAAATAAAAATAAGAAGCGGAAACGACTTGGCCGCGGTCCCGGTAGTGGGCATGGCAAAACGGCCGGCCGAGGCCACAAGGGTCAGGGCTCGCGTTCGGGTGTATCAAAGCTCTCAATTTTCGTGGGTGGGATGACCCCGCTGGTGCGCCGTGTTCCAAAACGTGGATTTCACAATCAGTTTGGTGCCGAAATTGCCGTAGTCAATGTAGGCCAGCTCGATAAGGCATTTGCTGCTGGTGAGGAAGTCACGCTCGAAGCACTGGCTGCAAAAAACCTGGCCAAGGGACGCTTTGATTGTTTAAAGGTTCTGGGGAACGGCGAACTGACGAAAAAGTTGAAAATCAATGCTCACCAATTCAGCAAGTCGGCCATCGAGAAGATTGAGAAGGCGGGCTGTGAGATGGTGGTAATTCCTGGCAAGACTCCAGTTGCAGTTAAACAACGCGAGAAGAGACAAGCGAAAAAGTCCTGAAGTCGCGCAGCTTGAGATTCCTCAATTTGCGATATTCAAATTATAATTCCGATTAGGATGGAGCTATGTGGGAAAAATTTCGCGTCGTATGGCAGATTCCTGAACTGCGTCGGAAGATTTTGCTCACATTAGGTCTATTGGCCATCTATCGGCTCGGGTTTCAAATTCCTCTGCCGATTGTTGATCCGATCAAAGTGCAAGCGTCGGCCACAAGTGGACAATCCGGCGGCATGACCGACGTGCTGCAGCAGGTCGCTGTCTTCAGTGCTAGCCAGCTTACCCAGGTGACGATCTTTGGCCTGGGTATCATGCCCTACATTTCCGCATCTATTATTTTTCAGCTGTTGGGAAGTGTTTATCCGCCGCTCGAGGCATTGCAGAAGGAGGGCGAGGCGGGCAGGAAAAAAATCAACGAATACACTCGCTACGCGACCGTTTTGATCTGCATTATCCAGAGTTGGGTCTATGTGAATGCTTACATTGTCCCCATGCAGTTAGTGGACAGTGCCTATCTGAATCCCGACACCGGCTCTCTTATGTTTAGCTGGAAAGTCGTCGCTGTAATCACCATGACGGCCGGGACCGTGTTTCTCATGTGGATCGGCGAGCAGATTGACGAATTCGGCATAGGTAATGGCATCAGCCTTTTGATTATGGCAGGTATTTTAGCTGCGATGCCTGGAGCAGGATGGGAACTGATTCAGCAAGCCTCACTACAATTGGGTGGGGAAGCCGGTGGAAAACTCGGGATCGAACAGTTGCTCATGTTGGCGGCCATGTTCGTTGCGGTCGTGGCCGGTGTTGTCTATATCACCCTAGGGCAGCGGCGAATTCCCATGCAAAGTGCCAAGCATGTGCGCGGTCGCAGGGTGTACGGTGGGACCCGTCAATATCTCCCTCTCAAGGTGAATCAATCTGGCGTCATGCCAATTATTTTTGCAAGCAGTTTGTTGATGTTGCCTGCTCTCATTTTCACTCAGTTAAACAACATTCCTTGGAAAGTAGATGGATTTTGGGACAACTTCTTTAGTTGGGCCAGCGACGCTTTTTCCCGTGACTCGTTGACATATGTCATCTGCTATGTCGCTCTCATCTATTTCTTCTGTTATTTCTGGACCGCGATTACCTTTAACCCGAAGGATGTTGCAGATAATCTGAAAAACTACGGTTCCTTTATTCCCGGCTATCGACCTGGGAAGCGAACCTCGGACTATTTAGAAAAGGTGATGTTCCGCATTACCTATGTAGGTGCGGGATTTTTGGCTCTTGTTGCCATTATTCCCACTGTAATCTCCACTTCCATGGGAGTCCCTTATCGCCTGGCAAGCTTTTATGGTGGTACTGGCCTCTTAATTGCGGTGAGCGTAGCGTTTGATTTGGTACAAAAGATCGACAGTCATTTGGTAATGCGAAACTACTCGGGCCTGCTAGAGAAATCTTAAGAAGATTGCAACTGGACCGATGTTGAACTACCTGCGAAAAACATCGTAGGGTAGTGGGACCTAAGTTTGTCATGCGGATCGTTTTCATCGGGCCACCTGGTGCTGGCAAAGGGACACAATCCTTACGTCTGGCGAACCATCTGAACGTGCCCCCTCTCTCGACAGGCGCTATGCTCCGCGATGCCTGTGCTAATGGCTCTGAGCTGGGACGAGAATCGGTAAAATACATGAAGAAGGGGCGACTCGTACCCGACCATCTTGTGGAGCAGATCCTTTTTCAGCGGCTAAGCGAACCAGATTGTGCCGAAGGTTGCATTATTGATGGATTTCCGCGAACTGTGCCACAAGCCGAGGCATTGGACGAGTGGCTTTCCGAACGGCAGAGCCCGCTGGAAATTGTCCTGGAGATCTATGTTCCCTTTGAAGAATTGCAACGCAGACTTGCCGGGCGAGGTCGAGAAGACGACTCGCGAGAGGTCGTCAAAACTCGATTGAAGGCGTACGATGATTTGACTCGACCTTTGCTGGATTACTATCAAGGCCGCGGCAAACTGCATAGAATAGATGGCCTGGGAAGCCCTGACGAAGTCTTTGATCGTATGCTTGCTGCAATCGAAAAAGTAGAGCTAGAACAACGGTAGCAACATACTATCTTCTTATTGCGATCGTTCGCTTTCGAGGAGCCTGGAGCGAAATTCCACCATGATTCACCTCAAATCGCCTAGAGAGATCGGACTCATGCGGCAGGCAGGGCTGGCCGTTTGGAAGGCTCATCAAATTGCTGGCGATATGATTGCACCAGGAGTCACCACTGCCGAAATTGATCGCGCCGTAGCCGAACATTTCTCCAATCTGGGAGCTATACCTCTCTTTAAGGATTATCCCAATTCTGTGAAGAATAAACGGCCTTTTCCCGCGGTTACTTGTATGTCAGTCAACGAAGCCGTTGTGCATGGGATCCCCGACAATCGCCCTCTTCAGGAGGGTGATATTGTCAGCATTGATACTGGCTGTCGACTTAATGGTTGGTGTGGTGACGCTGCGGTGACTTATCCCGTTGGCAAAGTGAGCCCAGAAGTTCAAGAATTGCTTGATGTGACCGAAGGTGTCTTGAATCTGGCAATTGAGCTAATGAGCGAAAAAAGCTACTGGAGCCAAATTGCCGAGCAGATGGCTCAATACGTGGCAGATCACGGTTTCTCGACAGTGGAGTGTTTTGTAGGTCACGGCATTGGCCGTGATATGCATGAGGATCCTCAGGTTCCAAATTATTCGAGCCGCACGCTTAGGGGAAGCGCGGATTTCCGTATCGAACCCGGCTTGGTGATTGCAGTTGAACCGATGGTTAATATCGGTACGAAAAAGGTAAAAACTCTCCAAGACCAATGGACTCAGGTCACCCTTGATGGCAAATTCAGCGCACATTTTGAGCACACTGTGGCGATCACCCAAGACGGGCCAACTTTGCTGACGATCGCTCCTAGTCCGGCGGAACTCAAGGAAATTGCGGTTTGAACGGAGGTGGGGCCTAAATCTCCCGCATGCACCCCAAATCAGTGGGAAAAAACCGCCCATCGGCCCTTGGAGGCCTTGAATGGTAGGCCGGTAAAGGTCTATATTCAAACGTTTCGCCAGTGCCCAACACTTCTAGCAGGACCCCCGTCTCACTAGCAAGTGCAGTCCCATTAGTGTGAGTTTGTGATGAAAGTTCGAGCCAGTGTCAAATGCATGTGCGATAAGTGCAAAGTCGTCCGTCGACGTGGAGTGGTCTACGTCGTCTGTACGAATCCTCGGCACAAGCAACGCCAAGGCTAGTTGGCTATTGGAGATATTTGCCCACTGGTCTGAATCAAGTTTTCTTCCAAATCTTCGGCTTAATTGCCGGTAGTGTTTTCAATGAAGTGAGTGTGACAGATGCCTCGTTTGCTAGGTGTGGATATTCCAACGGATCGCCCGACCGTGATTTCGTTGACGTACCTTTACGGTGTGGGCCCCAAAATTGCCCGAGAGTTGTGCGTCAAGGCGGGGATCGATCCTAACGCACGAGCCCGTGACTTGGGTGAAGACGAGGTCGCACGACTTGCGGCTTTGTTGGACAAAGATTACGTCGTCGAGGGTCAGCTTCGTCGGCAGGTGAGCCAGAACATATCTCGGCTACGAGACATTGCCAGCTACCGAGGCTTAAGACATCGTCGTGGCTTGCCGGTGCGTGGTCAGCGCACAAAGACAAACGCCCGAACACGAAAGGGTCCCAAGAAAACAGTTGCCGGCAAGAAGGGTGTCAAGGACCTTCGCTAAGTGGAGCTATTGTTTACTAATATGCCTGCCGGACGTTGAACTTCCTGCAGGCTTGATATTTTTTCGATCAAATCATTTTGTTGGGAGTTTGCCTACCAGTGGCCAAACAAGTAAAGACAACCAAAGTTAAGAAAAAGACGGTGCGTCGCAATGTGACTATCGCTTTAGCACACATCAAAGCGACGTTTAACAATACGACTGTGACAATCACTGACACTAAGGGAGATACTCTCTGCTGGGCGAGTGCCGGCACAAGTGGTTTCAAGGGAAGCCGGAAGAGCACGCCGTTTGCTGGCCAAAGTGCTGCCCAGCAAGCTGCAGAAAAAGCAAAGAAATTTGGAGTCAAAGATGTGGAAGTGAAGGTTAAAGGTCCGGGCAGTGGTCGTGAAAGTGCGATAACGGCGCTGGAAGCGGCCGGCCTGAAGGTCAAATCGATCGAAGACGTCACCCCACTGCCTCACAATGGTTGTCGACCTCGAAAGAAACGCCGTGTCTAACCGCACGAGAAGAAATCTAACCGCAAACAAGAAGTAAAAAGATTTACCCATGGCAAGATACACAGGTCCAGTTTGCCGCTTATGCCGCCGCGATGGCATGAAGCTGTTCCTTAAGGGATATCGGTGCGATACTCCCAAGTGTGCGATCGAACGTCGCCCGACTCCTCCAGGCCAACAACTCTCCCGTCGCGGAAAGCTGACCGATTATGGCATTCACTTGCGCGAAAAGCAAAAGTTGAAGCACTATTACGGTGTACTGGAGCGTCAGTTTCGCTGTTACTTTAAGAAGGCAACCCAGTCCAAGGGAAACACGGGGGATTCCTTGATGTCCTTTCTGGAACGGCGGTTAGACAACGTAGTCTATCGCATGGGGTTTGCTGCCAGTCGGAGTGCAGCTCGCCAATTGGTGAATCATGGTCATGTAACGGTGAACGGTCGTCGGTGCGATATTCCCAGCAATCTAGTGAATATCGGTGACGTGATCCGAGTCAAGAATCGAGCCAAGAGTTTGGATTTGGTTCGTAGCGTGTTGGCCGAACAGTCCCGGGATGTCCCCGATTATCTTTCCGTTTCCCCGGGGGACATCCCTGAAGGAATCGTGAGTCGTCTCCCGGCTGCTGAGGATGCCTCGCTGCCGATCCAAACCCAGTTGATTGTCGAATTGTGCTCGCGTTGACACGCGTTTCCCTTCGAGTTTTTATTCAACCCAATTTTTATCATCCGCTACTACCGGGTGGAGGTATGTTATGCATATTCGCTGGCGTGGTTTAGAACTACCAAGTAAGGTGGTTTGCGAAGTCGAATCTCTCTCGGCAACTTATGGCAAGTTTATCGCTGAGCCTTTTGAGCGTGGGTTCGGATCAACGGTAGGCAATGGCCTCCGTCGCGTGCTTTTATCCAGTTTGGAAGGAAGCGCTGTCACCCAGATTAAAGTGCACAATGCACAGCATGAATTCACGACGATTCCTGGGGTCATGGAAGATGTCACAGACATCGTCCTGAATATTAAGAGCCTGGTTGTCAAGAATCACAGCGACTCGACTAAGGTACTACGTGTCGAACGCAATACGGCGGGGGTTGTCACTGCTGCGGACATTGAAACCGATGAATCGGTCGAAATTATTAATAAGGATCTGGTAATTGCCAATCTCACCGACGACGTCCCTTTCATTGTAGAGATGGTTGTCGAGAACGGACGTGGTTACGTCTCAGCCACCGAGCATGGGGCCAATATCCAGGAAATCGGCATAATTCCCATCGATGCCATTTATAGCCCTGTAACCCGGGTACGTTATTCCATCGAAGAAACTCGCGTGGGTCAAAAGACTAACTATGACAAGCTTGTTTTGGAGATTCAAACTGACGGCAGTGTGAATCCGGAGATGGCTCTGATTGAAGCAGCCAAGATTCTTCGGAAGCATCTCACTCCTTTTGTGCAGTACACTGAATTGGGACCGCAGGTACATGCACCTTCACGCGGCGGAAGTCCTGGCATGGGACTCGATTCAGCGCTAGAGGCGATGTTCAATATGAGCATTTCCGAATTGAATCTTTCAGTTCGGGCGAGCAATTGCCTGGAGGCCGAGCACATCCTGTTCGTAAGAGACTTGGTCTCTCGTACTGAAGACCAATTATTAGAAGTCCGCAATTTTGGTGAGACCACGTTAGCCGAAGTGCGTCAGAAATTACGCGACCTTGGATTGCATTTAGGGATGAGGGTTCCCCCGTCTCACAGCGGTAGTATCACCAGTTCGAGTGTTTAATTTCCCCAAGAAAATGTAGGGTTGGCTCAGCTTATTCGGCGATTCCAACTAGAGAAAAAGTCATGCGACATCGAAATAAGGGCCGAAAACTCGGCCGCAATCCGAACCATCAAAGAGCCTTGTTGCGAAATCTTGCCAGTGCATTGATTCTTACAGAACGCGATGCAGAATTTGATGATAACAAACCCAAGGTCAAGGGTCGCATCACTACGACGATCGCAAAAGCCAAAGAAGTGCGTCCCCTTGTCGAGAAGTGTATCACCATAGCTCGTCGATCACTCAAGTCACAGGATGCTGCCAGCGAACACGCTACGTCCGCAGCCCGGGGAAGTGAGGAGTGGAAGTCATGGCGCAACAGCGACCGTTGGAACGCTTGGGCGACAGCAATTGCGCCTTCAGTCGCCGCCCGACGCCGCTGTGTACAACTCCTGGGAGACAAGGAAGCTGTGAGCATCCTGTTTGATGAGATCGCTCCCCGTTTTGCTGACCGACCGGGTGGTTATACTCGGATTGTGCGACTACCTCAGCCCCGATTGGGCGATGCAGGCACACAAGCAATCTTGGAATTCGTTGGGGTACGTGACCGTGTCGTTCAAAGAAGCGAACGACCGGCGTTTGAAGACACCGCTGACGATTCTACTCCAACTGAGGAAGTTTCTGAATCCACGGCTAATAAAACGGAAGCTGCTGACGACGAAGAAACTAAAACTACCGACTCTGAGTAGCACGAACATCCTAAGTCCCATAGAGTTTGACCTCGGCAGTCCCCTGGCCGTCTTGCTATGGACAGCTCCCGCCAAGGATTCAATTTTACTGCTGCAATGCACCGTCTCTGCCGAGACATGGTCGAGCGTTTGCCCGAGCTTTGTCATATCGATATGACTCGGATTGCCTTGGGTATATGCCAGACACGACAAGATGTCTCACATGGCATGTACGCTTCTCTGACTCCCTTGCGGTTCGAATCCGGCAAGCGGCGAAAGACGATTCGAGGAGTAAGTTGGGAAGTTCCTCCAATCATTGACGATCAGGGAACAGAGTATCTTTATCTTCTGAGTTTTTACCTTCCCCGCTTTCAGAACACTTCGCTCGAAGAGAAACTCTCGACGGTGGTCCACGAGCTCTGGCACATTAGCCCAGCATTCGACGGCGACCTGCGACGCCACAGAGGTCGCTATTATGCTCACGGCCCCTCCCAACGAGAATACGACGCTCAAATGGCCCGTTTAGGCCAGGCTTGGCTCAGGCTCAATCCACCTGCGCATCTTTATGAATTTCTGTCACTCAATTTTGAAGAGCTAGTCGCCGAATATGGCCAGGTCTATGGCAGCCGCTGGCCCACACCGAAATTGGTAAGGTGCTAAGAGTATTTTTCTAAAGAACTCCACCGCTCCTGGCAACCCGTTGTAAAGCTGCAGATTTGATGGCAGGCGTCTCATTTGTGCGACACTGCCTTTGGAAAACCGTGTCCTCTAACCTAATTGGGGGGCTTCCCCGGCTGGAAAATACTAGAATACACTAAGTACAATTGTGCCAATGCTTTCCGGCTAACTAGGGTGGAAGTTCGACGTTCCCTAAGAATCGGTTTTCGAATTGATCTCTGATTGGTACTGCGGTTGCTCATCTAAAACCGATGCCTGCATTTCTGTCACTTTGTTGGGGGAGGTGCGATGAAACATATTCCAATTGGATTGATCGGTTTGATCCTCGCTGGTGCCGTAGCCGCCTGTCTCGCGTCGCAGCAGGTTTATGGGCAACGGAATGCCCCGGCAAACGACCCTTTGGCCATGTGGCGGAAAACCTCTCCTGGAATGAGTACTAACGCTGCCTTGGCTTTTTACCGGCTACAGAATTCCTCACCTTCGCCAGACAAATTCCACCCGCGCTTTCAAGCAGGTGCGCGAAATAACATCTCATCGGCTTATTCTCCATTGACTCGACGCAACGTAAATTCTTCTGGTCTCGTTGGCGGATACTATCCTCTCTCGTCCAGACCAGCTAACAGCAAGCCTTTTGAAAACGTCCGGCCTGCACCTACCGCCTTCGAACGCTACTGGCGATTACTCCTTGTAGGGCAGCAAGACCCCGAGACGGGAATAATTGTCTGGTCTCTACCCTAGGATAAGTAAAGTATCGCGAGCCGGCTTTGGCGATTTGAAGAATTAACCAAGGCTCTCGACTCTCAGTTTTTAGCTTTCCGGAAATTCCACCCAGGCATCCACACGTATAGCGGCTTCGTGGGGACACGCGTAGACGCATGCATGGCGGTTTCCACTAAGGCTGCTGCACTGATCGCAGACGACCGCTCGCTCGGTCACCAACTTTTCTTCGATATCTTCCTGCTCACCTGCAATCAAATCTAGTCGTAGATTGAAGATTATGTCGCCTAGCGGCACCGGGCCCACCACACGGGCTGCCACAGTGTGCTTGCCACGCCCGATACGTGCGCGGGGGAGATGAACAACAAACTCCCCACGCTTTGCCTGTGGAGCATCCTGCTCAAGCGCAAGTTGTTGGCCATCGAGATAGATCACCACAGCTTTCGCTTTTGAAGTGACCAGAAATCGCCACGTCCGTTCCTTCGAAAGACGAGTTGGATCGACCTCGAGTTCGTAATGAAAATAGTAATCTCCTCCGGTATCCGTTTCCTTTAACAAAGCACCAAACTCTAGTGCAGTTTCGATGCCCGCCACAAAGGGGCAAGTTCCCGAACGCCAATTCCGAGAATTCGGTTCAACTGCAAACCAATTGCGGTTTGGCTCTACTTGAGACCTTAACCATCGCCAACCAGGGGCACCGGCAGGGATCAGCGATTCATCGTGCATCTGGATCGAATCATAGGGACATTGGCGGGCACACACGCCGCAACCAATGCACCAATCTCGGATTTGGACCTCGCCGTTCTTCCCTTGTTGAATGGAACCAACCGGGCATCCAATCATGCAAACTGGATCGCGACAATTACGACAAGAAGAGGGGATCAAATAGTTGCCAAAGCGGGGGCCATCAAGATACAGCCGTGTGTTTCCATCTTCGTGTGTATCAATGCACGCCTGCACACAATCGCCACAACGCGTGCAGCGATTCAGGTCAATGAGCATCAGTTTTTGACCTTGCAAGATGCCCAACTCTTCAGCCCGCGAAGAGTGCGAGAGCGATTGCAGTGGGGCGTCAGCCACTTGCTTGTCGCGAGCAGTACGGCCAGCAATCATTCTCTGCACTTCCGCCTTCACCTCGGGCGACATTTCTACCAGTTCTTGAAATAAGTCGGCAGGAACCCTCACAAGTTCAATTTCCGTGGCTTCAACATTGGCATCACTGTGGGCGTAAGCCACACAGGTGGCCGTGCGGGGTGACTCGCGCACCAACCCGATCTCTCCAAGAGCATCACCGCGCCCCAGATACCGGAGTACTCGCTGCACACCGGCAGGGGCAGGAGGGGAAATCTCATTCGGAGCGATCAAGTGATACAGAATCCGACTACCGCGACGACGCTGGAGTTCTGTCCAGTTCTTCACTTTTGTGTCAAAGTTGCTTCCCTCACGCTGAAAGCGCTGGTCGCTCAACAGGGGAGCCACGCTCTTTTCCGCCAGCAACTCAGTAGTTTTTGCCACTTCGTTGGATTCAGTAAGGAACTGCTGTTTGACATGGGAAGGAATTTCGGTGCCGCAAGTGCTGAGTGCTTCCTGCAATATGGGAGAGAGCTTGGACCACCAAGCGGCCATGGGACCCTCTGTAGCATCTCGCAGATTTTCCACCAGGGCAGGCCACTTAAGTATGTCGTTTTCCTCTAACCGCCATGGAAAGGATTGCAGCACTTGCACCATTCCGGAGCGAACTACGTAGACTTCTGTTGGTGGATCCCCTTCGTCCCACAATACAGTTCCTGGTGCAAAATCGACCAATTCCACTCGCTTTGCAACACGGCGAAATTGATCGGGCTTCAAGAGCGAAAACAAAGACAAACTGCGGAGATGGCCTTCTAATACTCGATCGCGATATTTCTGTTCCGACTGCTCTTTGTATTGTGGGTCTTTACGCATCTGGTCGAGAACGTTACGCAAGAATTCCAAAGCAAAACATTCTTTGTCAGCCACCACAGTCGCTGAGCGAGGCTGCCGCGTGAGGCAACTCATCTCACCAAAAACTTCGCCAGCTAGAATCGCCGCCTCACGACTCTCGTAATTGATATCTGTCGGTCCATCGTTGGGAATGAGTTGTGGGGGACTTACCCGCTGTGAAAGTGAAGCCCTTTTGTAAGTGCCGGTAAGTCGGTGCCAAAAACCTTCTGTGCGTGATGAAGTGTTCGCCCCCGCGGCCAAAAGTCGTGCTGTGGCTAGTCGAGGGGCTGCTGTCCCTACAGGCTCCGAAGTTCGCATACTCTCACTAAGTTGCTGGAACTTGCCAACGGCAGAAGTAGCGGATCCCTCCACGTCCGAGCTGAGGGCAGTAAGATCTTCTGTAGTCAGAAGATAAAAGGCGGAACAGCCAGGCTGACCTTGATGACAGATTATCTCCCCTGGGGCATAGTGTCGTAAGACATAACTCCCAGGGAACTTCGAGAACGTGGGGGCCTTTTTGATGGATGCAAATAGCGAGAGAGACGCCAACTGGGTGAGCGACAGGGGTACATCACTTACACGTGGGGGAAGCTCAGCTGTGGGATTAACAACAGTTTTTGCCATGAAAAGAGCCTTTTGGGCATCGAGAGTCTGCCAGTTGGTAACAACTTCCCTTATTCTAATGTCTTAGCAGGAAGTTTAGCTATGAGAATTCCTGAAGACATCTGAAAGGGAAATTCATGGGGTACAGGAGCCTTAGGCAATGCGTTGACGATCTCGAGCGACAGGGACATGTAATTCAAATTAAGGCTCCGATCGACCCGAACCTCGAGATGGCGGCCATCCAGCGCCGAGTTGTGGCGGCGGGTGGACCTGCCCTGCTTTTCACAAATGTTGTCGACTGCCGTTTTCAGATGCTGGCAAATCTCTTCGGCACGCGGGAGAGAATTCGACTGATATTTCGTAGCGGATTGGAGGCAGTCAAGCAACTGGTCGAACTTCGTCGCGATCCTCAGCAGTTGATACAGAGACCGTGGACATTTCGGGGAGTTCCGTGGACAGGGATCTCGATGTTGCCGAAGAAAGTCTCGAAAGGTCCCATCCTCGTCAACCGAACGACTATCAGCCAGTTACCTCAACTTAGGAGTTGGCCCGCGGATGGTGGGACGTTCATTACACTGCCACAGGTTTACACCGAGGACGTAGGTCAGCCCGGATTTAAGCACAGCAACCTTGGAATGTATCGCGTACAATTGTCGGGTTCTCGTTACCAACCCGACCAGGAAATAGGATTGCACTATCAAATTCATCGTTCGATTGGCGTTCATCATGAAGCTGCGCTCACTGCAAGGAAACCGTTTCGCGTAAATGTGTTCGTGGGCGGTCCGCCAGCAATGACCGTGGCGGCCGTGATGCCTCTTCCAGAGGGAATGAGTGAACTCGGTTTCGCCGGGGCATTGGGGGGAAATCGAGTTAGAATGATTTCCCGCAAAGCCGAGTTGCCAATTCACGCAGATACCGATTTCTGCATCGTAGGAGAAGTGATTCCTGACAGACTCGAACCAGAAGGCCCATTCGGTGACCACCTGGGTTACTACAGTCTTGCCCATCCGTTCCCAGTCATGCGTGTCAAGGAAGTCTACCATCGCAACGGTGCGATCTGGCCGTTTACAGTTGTAGGCCGACCTCCGCAAGAAGATTCAATGCTGGGTGATCTAATTCACGAGATCACCGGACCGCTCATTTCAGAAGTATTGCCGGGAGTGCGGAGCGTCCATGCTGTTGATGCCTCTGGCGTGCATCCGCTGCTCTTAGCAATCGGAAGCGAACGTTATATGCCTTTTCTCACTGCTGGTCGTCCACAAGAAATTCTCACCCAAGCTAATGCCATTCTTGGCCAGGGTCAATTATCCTTGGCCAAGTTTCTCTTGATTGTTGCCGAGCAAGACAACCCGCAACTGGACATCCACGATATCTCACAGTTCATTCGACACCTTTTGGAGCGTGCAGATTGGCCGCGTGATCTGCACTTTTACACACAAACGACGGTAGATACTCTCGACTACAGCGGCACTCACCTGAACGCAGGTTCCAAGGTAGTAATGGCCGCAACTGGACCGGCTCGATTCGAACTGGCTACGCAGCTCCCCGGGGAGTTAAACCTTCCAGAAGGATTCTGCAACCCCCGCTTCGTACTACCTGGCGTCTTGGCAATCACGGGTCCGCATTGTCCCGAGCCTTCGTTTGACTACGATGTTTCCCGTGCATCACAACATGATTCACGCCAGAAGGTCGCCGCTGCAATGGAGAAATTTTGCAACGAAAACTCCGCCACGAAATTCAACGGTACTCGTTGGATCGTCATTGTAAACGACAGCCAGTTTGTTGCCGAGTCGTTACGAAACTTTCTCTGGGTCACATTTACCCGCACCGACCCTGCTACTGATCTGTACGGTATCAAGAGTTTCATAGTCGACAAACACTGGGGCTGCCAAGGCCCGCTGGTATTTGACGCCCGCATTAAGCCACATCACGCTCCAGTGCTAGAAGAACCTCCCGACATCACGCGTCGGGTCGAAGCTCTAGCTGCTCCAGGTGCCCCGCTAGATGGCATCTATTGAAAGCATGAAATCCAGGATGATGATATCCGCAAATTAGCAGGAATGACAAAGTGGAAAACTCCTGTTCAGATTCAACTTGCAAACGGCTATGTTCATATAGTGAACAACCAACACGTCTTAGAGAGGTAATTTACTAGATGGTAAAGCTTACATTTCATGGTGCCGCACAGACAGTAACCGGTTCGAAATACCTTCTCGAAGTAAACGAAGCAAGCGTGCTTGTCGATTGTGGACTATTTCAGGGACTGAAGAAGTTAAGAGAATTGAACTGGACAGATCCCGCGTTCGACATCAAGCAATTAGATTCCGTTGTACTGACGCATGCTCACCTCGACCATGTCGGATATCTGCCTCGAATAGTTAAACAGGGTTTTCGTGGCAAAATATTTTGTACCCCTGCCACGGCTGAGTTGGCTGAGATCATTCTCTTGGATTCGGCTAAGATTCAGGAAGCAGATGCCGACTACGCCAACAAGAAGGGTTTCTCGAAACATATCCCTGCATTTCCCCTGTATGATGGGAGCGATGTCAAAGAAACCCTCAAGCTCTTTCGCACTCAGGCCCGTGAGCATTGGTTCACGCCTGCCAGTTCGATTGCAATGAAATTTCACGATGCAGGACATCTTCTGGGATCGAATCTGATAGAAGTAGAAGTTCGAGATCGTAAGCAACCAATGCGAATTGTCTTCTCTGGGGACGTTGGCCGCTATGACGGACCACTCTATCATGATCCGACCCCACCGCCCGCTTGCGACTATCTGATCTGCGAGAGTACCTATGGAAACCGTGATCACCCCGAAGCTGACCTAATGAAGAGTCTCACCGAGGTAGTAAATCGTGCTGCCAAACGTGGTGGTCTGATGTTAATAGCAGCTTTTGCCGTCGGTCGCTCACAGCAATTGATCTATTTATTGCAACTGTTGAAAAAGGAAAATCGCATCCCGGATCTGCCGATTTATCTCGACAGCCCCATGGCCTGCAATGCCACAGGTATCTATCGCGAACACAATGAAGACCATGATCTGAGCGAAGGCCAACTCGATCGGGACCGTCCACTGCTCGCCGGCCCTCGAGTCTTTTTGTGCCGCAAGGCTGAAGAATCCAAGGCACTCAATCGACTGTCAGGTCCTGCGATCGTAATAGCAAGTAGTGGCATGATGACTGGAGGCCGCATAGTGCATCACCTCAAACAAAGACTGCCCGATCCGTCCACGACCGTCGTACTGGGAGGTTACATGGCCGAGGGAACGCGTGGCCGGCTACTACAAGATGGTGCAGAGACCCTGCGGATGCACGGCCAGGATATCCCTGTTAAGGCAACAATCGAGAAGATCCCAGGACTCAGTGGACATGCTGACAGGAGTGGACTTCTTAGGTGGCTTGCTCCGCTTCCAGACCCGAAACGGGTATTCCTCACTCATGGGGAAATGGAAAGCAGCGAATCTTTTGCAACGGAATTGCGGGAATCACGCGGTTGGGACGTACATATCCCCGCTTTGGGGGAGACACAAGAACTCGACTAATCGGCAAGATCACTTCTAAACTCGGGTTAATACATACTCGTGCCAATTATGACGATAAGGTAAAGTTGCAGTACGTGCCGATCCGTCTTCGTGCCAATCCTTCCAAATAATAGAGCAATTATGGACCACTCTGCCCTAGTAGAAGAAAACCGACAAGCGATCCTTCGATCGCCCAGCTATCGCATGGCTGAAATTGATGTCGACTTTCTTGGACGTGCTGCACAGCGTCCGATCCGGATGCAGCTCGAACTGCACAAAGTGGAAACGCTCCTCCGCGAGAACAAGATTGATTCCACGATTGTGGTATTTGGAGGAACCCAGGTTGTCGAACGCGAAATCGCAGAACAGCGGCTGATAGCAGCCAAAGAACTTCTGTCCAAAAATCCTACGGATAGAAGTGCCCAGCGAGGTGTCGTCCGGGCCGAAAGCGTGTTATCCAAAACTCGGTTTTACGACGATGCAAGAGAGTTCAGTCGCATCGTTTCCTCGTCTTGCCAACACGAGGGTAAATGCAATTTTGTAATTGCGACCGGAGGAGGACCTGGGGTTATGGAGGCTGCCAATCGGGGTGCCTTTGAAATTGGTGCCAAAAGCATTGGCTTCAACATCGAATTGCCGCACGAGCAGGAGCCTAATCCTTATATCACACCCGAGCTGTGCTTTCAGTTCAGCTATTTCGCGTTGCGGAAATTTCATTTCGTCTTGAGGGCAGCGGCCCTTGTTGTGTTTCCGGGCGGGTTTGGCACGCTTGATGAATTGTTTAACACCCTTACCCTGCGACAAACAGGTAGAATGCAAGAAATCCCAATCATTCTCTATGGAAAGGAGTATTGGAAAAAAGTAATCAATTTCCAATATCTGTCAGATCAAGGGGTGGTCGCCGACGACGATTTAGATCTCTGCTACTACGCCGACACCCCGGCGGAGGCATGGAAAATCATCGCCGATTTCCACCATGTCGGCTGAGTTTTCAGTGGTTTTCCTGGCAATCTCAAGTCGCTGACTATTTTCGAGCCTTGCACCTTCCCGGGCCCCTGGGATAATTACCTGGATTCACTTACCGGGACTTTACAGTCGAGGCAATCTCCCCCTACCAACCCCTGTGATTTATTCTATGCTCCCCACCTATAGTCTTTCCTCGCGCGTCTTTTTTTATTTCCTCTTTTGTGGCTTTACCTTCATGGGATTCGCGGTGGACTCCCAGTTCTTGTTCGCGCAGAATGCTGCGATTTCGGACGTTGAGGATGGGAACTCTGATTCTGTGCCATTGCCAGCCGAAGCTAAAACCGCTGAGGAACTCTTTGAATTCATCGATGGCCTGGGCGAAATGGAACCAGAGGGCAAGAGCGATGAAGAAGTGATCGTACACCAGAGAAAGATCTTTCGCACTGCGCGGAATGCCGCAGACAAAATCCTGACGATGGATATTACTGACGATCAAGCAGTTGAAGCTACGTTTTACAAACTGCAAGCAATGCAGTATTTGCGGGAATTGGGAGAACCTGGTGCCGCCGAGCAGTTTAGTAAAGCAATTGATGTGGCTGTATCCGACCATCGCCCCAAAGTCACCGAGATCGGCATGAAGTTCAAGATCGAAATGGGTTTTAATATGTGGGGCAAATTGAATGATGCGCAGAGAAACGAAGTCGTTGATGCTCTCATTCAATTTATCCTTAAAGGTACTCCCGATGAAAGCAAGCTGCAAATGATTACATCGGTCGTTGAATACATCGGCGACGCAGGAGGGGCCGCCCAAGCTAAGCGGCTCCTGGACGCGGCTATTCCACTTTTTGAGAATGCACAGAATCCTGAGCTCCAGGAGTACGTTCCGGCACTCAAGGGGATGGCGCGGCGGATGGCACTGCCTGGGAACCCGATCGTTCTCGAGGGCACACTGCTCGATGGGTCTCAATTCGATTGGTCCAGCTATCGTGGCAAAGTGGTACTCGTCGATTTCTGGGCTACCTGGTGTGGACCCTGCCTTGCCGAAATTCCGAATATGCTAAAGCTCTATGAGCAATATCACGACAAAGGATTTGACGTGGTCGGAATCAGCCTCGATTCTAAACGCGAAGATACCGAGAACACGATCAAGGAAATGGGGATACCCTGGGTTACCTTGTTCAATCATGAAGAAACTCAACGCGGTTGGGACCATCCCATCGCAGCCTACTACGGTATTCAAGGCATTCCGCGTGCGATTTTGGTCGATCAGCAAGGTAACGTCGTCACAATGCTCGCTCGAGGTCCCAATCTTGAGCGTCAACTCAAAAGACTCCTTGGCGAACCCCAGGCAGGCGTTGATGCGTCTGACTCTAGCCAAGCGGTAGAAGCCGCTAAACCTGTGGTCAACGAATAGAAAAGCCAGTACGAGCGGAGCAGAGAATTGTTCATGCCTTCTTCCAGTGACAACGACTGACAACTCTCTCTTACGACATAATCGTGCTTCTATGGGGCTCAACGGTAGTGATTGCAATGAAGTCACCTAATTGGCTTCAGGTTCACCAATTGCCCTTCCCAGAGTTGTCTGGGGAATCATCGCTGTAACCTTTGCCGACGAGATTGGAATTGGCATCCTGGTATCGCCCTGGTAAGCCGTTTCTTTGAGTTATTCTCAGATTGAGAGCGGAATAGCCATCCAGCTAGAACCTTCTTCGATTTCGCTACTGCGAACTTCTCATAAGAGGATTCTTTCTCTTGTATCCAACTTAAAGAATGCCTTAAGATGAACACGGGGAGTCCGGCTCTTGCATAGGTTTAACCCATGAGCAATGTTTCGCCATTTCAGCCTAAGCTTCTCAGCAAGATCAACGAACGCTTGGTCTTGAAGATGATCCAGGAGCGAGGACCTTCCACCCGTTCGGAAGTGTCTAAATACATTGGGGTCACTTTTCCCACGGTGGCTAAAGCAGTCTCTTCGTTGCTTGAATCCCAACTCTTGGAAGAAATGAACGATGCCTCGGCAGGACCGGGACGGCCTGCCAAGCGACTTCGGCTGGCGAGCGAGAAATCTCAAGTCATTGGTATCACGCTTGGTGGGGATGAATGCACCCTTGTTGCGGGTGATTTGAATGGCAATATCCATGGCGAAAGCATGCTCCGGTTTTTGACGCCAACCACTTACGAATTGCTCCTCAAAGAAATTGAAACCTTCGGCAATCGACTGATCAACGAGAGTGGCAAAAAGACACTGGGGGTGGGCATTAGCGTACCGGCTGTCATCGACTATCGTGATCAAAAAGTCGTCCTGTCTGCAAATATGCCGATGGTCACTGATAAGTCGATTGGCAAAGATATCCAGGCGATCTTGGGACACGAGTGCATCATCGTGCGGGATGCCCATGCATTCTCGCTCGCCGAGCGTCTGTATGGCAAAGCCAAAGATATCTCCAACTTTGCGATGCTTGATCTTTGTGATGGGATCGGTCTGGGCCTTGTGGTCGATGGACGATTCTTGACCGGGGACAGCGGATTCGCGGGCGAGATCGGTCACAATATGATCATTCCCGATGGTGAAATGTGTGTTTGTGGCAAAAGGGGATGCCTGGAATCCGTAGCCAGTGTTTGGGCCGTGGAAAAAAGGATGTCGGGAATATTGGAACGCCCGGTGCGGATTACGGAGGTGCTCCAGCTCGCAAAGTCGGGTAACAAGCAGGCCCGCCAGGAACTGGAGCGTATGTGTGAATATTTGGCTATTGGTCTGGCACACATCGTTAATCTACTTAACCCTGGAACCTTCTTCATCTATGGGCGAGTTTTTGAGGAGCTCCCAGAGCTCGTCACTCTGTTGGTCAAAAAAACTGGTCAGCTTGCGTTGCAACCCTCGATGGCCGCCTGTGAGTTTGTGTTGGCTAGTTGCAGTCTGCAGGATGGAACCGTCGCCAGTGTGATCAACTATCTCACCGATGCTTTGGTACCCAACCTGGACAGTTACCTGAATTCCTTGAGCCCCGCGGAGCTGGCGAAGTCGAGGGCCCAAGAGGCGGTAGTGCAGGACTGCGCTACTGTGGGTTAATCATTTCGATGACATACTCGTCCAAAAAATGATCTCATCTTAACGCGTCTCTTGAAGATGGCGCTTCCTTAAAATCGGCAATTTCTGCCGAATCTTTCGCTTGCTGTCATTCTGGCACATGTTTCGCAACTCTTTTTTCTGACCATGGTTCCCATGGTAAGAGGCAAAGTGTCGGAGGGTTTTAAAATGAAAACATTGACTTATTTAGCTGCGGTTGGGATGGTTGTTGGCGGTCTGACTTGGAACACATCAGAGGCCAAGGCCCAGGGACTCTACATTGGCATCGGAAATTCAAATATCCAAAGTGGTTGGCAAGGTGGCAGCTACCGGGGGATCTATGGCAACTATGGTACCTACTATCGCTCCTATCACCCTGGCTTTTGGGAGGGCCGCGGCTGCTGGCGCGACACCGGCCACTACGACTACTATCCCGGCGGTTATGTCTGGCACGGCAACCACTACGACTACATCCCAGGCCACTATCACTGGCACGACACCGGCCCCTGGCACCACGGTCACCGCGGACACCACAAACACCGCGAGCACCACGACGACCATTGAGTCGGCTTAGCACTACCGTGTAGTTGTGAGGATCGAGTTGCGAGCAAAGAGTATGGACTCGCGCCTCGTAACTCACAACTCACGGCTATTCCACGTTGGTCATGTTGGCCGCACCAATATTCGATCTAGGTCCGTAGACTTTTGTCAAAAACTTTTTTTACAAAACAAAACTCACTTCCCTCTTATTTTATAGTGTTTGTCTGAGACTTATGTAAACAAAACCAGGGTGTGGCTAGGGGTTAGTGGTTGGTGGCGAGTGGTTAACGGCAAGCCATCAATCATCAATCATAATTCATAAATCATCTCTGGCTCCTGATTCTTCGCTATTGCCTTGCAACCCCCAACTTATCAAATTGCGTGGCCCAATTTCTACAATTTTCTTGGCCGCTGCTTATGTTGAGCTCATTCAAAGAAGTAGCAACATTCCCTGTGCCGTAACATCTCTCTTGGCAAACGGCACATCGGAGCGTGCCTGCTGGTGGAACGCGTTACAGGCCTCTCGCGAAATCGGGAATACTCTAAGCTCAAGGGAATCTGAATATTTGCGAATTCAGCTACCTTGTTGCTCTGCCTCTAGCACCGCGTCGCAGATTGCCGTGACAACGGTGTGGAGATAGAGAAGGTCCTCGTAACTGTGGCACTTCGTGCGGAAGTAGATGCTGAGGCTTGAGTTCTCAATCTTCACTTCGCCCAAGGATGTGTAATGCACGCCCACGAGCCATTTATGCAACTGGAGCACGTGTTCGCGAAACTCTGCTGACCGGATCCAGGGATTGCCTTCGCTACCCGAGACTTCCACCTGGAAGTGATCGTCGAATTCCCGCGAGGTATCGCCGCTGGCCAGAGGGTCGTAGTTGATGATTTCAAGGCGGGGGATAATTCGTAGAAAGGCGTCCTGAGAGATTGGCAGAACAAACCCGATCGTGGTTTCCTCGTACGCGGTTTCGTCCGTGCCGACGGTGTTCACTGTGAAGGTGGCGGGGTGCCCACGATACAGAAAATCGATGCGCTCCGGTTCCTCCGGCAGGATGCTCGTCCAGGGGTTTTGTTTCGCTTGCAGCGTGCCGCCAATCGCCACGGCGAAATCGCGGTAGGGTGCAATGAATCTTTGCCGTAGCGGTCCACTCCATTGAGGGTAGCGCCGTTGTAAAGCTCGCTCACGAAAAAATGTGTCGCAGCCGACAAACACAGCCCCCAGCAATCCGACTGCTCCAAAGAAGAGGATGGGTAACAGAGAATCGGAGATTGGCAGGAACTGGTTTTCGCCCCAGCGGTCGATTTTCCAGCCGAGGAATACGCCGAGTGCTGAAAACATGACGAGCGGGATGGCCGCCCACACGAGGGCAACTCGTAGCGATCTCCAGGGATTGGATGGAATCGAGCCAGTTGCGGAGGTCGATGGACTCGGCGTCTCAAGCGGATAGGAATCGGCATATCGATACTCTGGCGAGGTTTTGGCAGAGTGGTACGCCTTTCTCAAGAGGTAAACGCCCAGAGGAACGAGCAGCCAGTCCGTTTCCAAGCCGAGAAAGGCAGTGATGAAAGTCCCCAGCATGCACAAGAACGCCAGGAGAAATGCAGCGCCGCACAAATCGCTAAACAGCTTCCGCTGCCGAAGTTGATCGGTCAGCGAGAGACCAAAGCAGATGAAGCCCGCTCCGAAGGAGAGAAACGAAAGGGCACACTCGTATCCTGGCTCGTGTGAACTGTTGGAATTTTTGAGGACGGCTTCCCCGAGCGGATTGAATAAGAGATGCGACAACAAGGCCAAGCCTGCCGTTGAAAACACACCTCCTACCGATAGCAAGAGAACTCGATCGAAGGGAGTTGTGATGTTCATCGTTCTCGAGACCTCAGAGATTAGCCCATCGAGACCAAATAGCGGGGGATGCATGTCCCTAGGAGAGTAAACGACATACCGAAAGCCAACGCGCGCTATTGCTGGCGAGAAGCAACCCCTCACGCACCCGATACCTTGCGACCCTCCCCAAAAAGGGCGTGGGTGTGGTGTATAACCAGGCATGTTGAATTACTGCACCAGGAAGCGGGACAAATTGTGTTGTTACAGAATGGTTGCACAGCGCACCCTGGCGATGCTCAGCCCTGATGTGAGATTTGTTTTAACCTCAGCCAACCGACGGTTGCTGCCACCAGAAAAATCACCAGGGGAGCTAAGAAAATGCCGACCAATAAGTACAAGCCGTAGAGAAAGTTACGTTGATCGTCCAGGCCTCTGGTGCCGGGAGTTGTCACTGAGGCCACAATGACTCCCAGAACTTCGTCGCCTGTGATGCATTGCGCGGATACAGGGACCTTGAAATGGCCATCGTTTTCCGAGGGATACGGTTGGCCGACATAAGCGGATAGATGGGTGGCCTCTTTGAAGTAGTCCCGCTGGTGAAAGTCTTCACCCAGCACGCGCGCGCCGTGGGCTTCGTCAGAACTTGCCCGCAGGATGCCTTGGCTATCGAGCAGAAACCAATTGACCACCTCGATCGGCAGATCGGACTGGGTGCTTCGACTCTCGTGTTGCAACTGCTCAAGGAAGCTAGTGAGGGCGGCATTCGCTGGTGATCCTTCGGGTTGGTAGGGGGTGCTAAGTTCACTGGTAAGCTCGCGCATTTGCGGAATTTCAGTAGCAGCGAGCAGTACTTTCTCGGTCAGGCCTAAATCTCTCAGTTCTGCCATGCTCTGCAGGCGGATGTCTTGCTTGTTTGCCGCGAGGCGCGACTGCCAGGTGGGAACCAGAATTATGAGCGTCACTGCTACAAACACCAGCGCGGTTACGAGCGAGATCGCCAGGCCGGACGCGAAGGGGTGCCGGCGGGACCAACGCCAGACGGTTTCTGCCCATCCGATCGGACGGGCGACAATGGGCATTCCGTCGAGCCAGTTTTGCAAATCGTCGGCCAGGGCTTGGGCCGATTGGTAGCGTTTCTCAGGAGGTTTCTGCAGGCACTTGAGGCAGATCGTTTCCAGATCGCGGGGGACGTGTCGATTGAGTCGGCGGGGGCTGGGCGGTTCGTCGTGAATCACTTTGTGGGGCAGCACACTCATATTGCCGCGGAACGGCAGCGACCCCGTCATCAATTCGAACAACACCACCCCGAGTGAATACACGTCGCTCCGGGCATCACAGAGTCCGGAATGTCCCGCCGCCTGCTCAGGAGACATGTAGGCAATGGTCCCCAGAATTCGTCCATCCAAGGTGATTGTGATGTCTGGACTCGTTTGCTTTGCTAGTCCGAAGTCGGTCAGATGCGGATCTCCATTCTGGTCGATCATGATATTCGCAGGCTTGAGGTCTCGATGGATGACCTCTCGCTGGTGAGCGTGTTGCAGGGCCAAGGCGATGCGCCGGCATAGTTCCGCCATGTCGCGGAACGTCAGGGCGTGTGCTGCGGCCCACTGATCAAGCTGCTGGCCATCGATCAAATCACTCACGATAAACACACACCCCTCGTCACTACCAATCTCGTGGATGGTGACAATATGCGGGTGGTTCAAGCGGGCAGCGAAGCGGGCTTCGCGGATGAATTCTTCGATCTCGAGGGGATCCAACCGGTTCCTAAGTGGAGTTTTTACCGCCACTTCACGCCCCAGTTTCACGTCTCGTGCCCGCCACACCATGCCGAAGGAACCGCTCCCTAGACGTTCTATGAGTTCGAATCGACCCATGCGCGCCAGCGGAGTCTCACTTGTGAGAGACTGTGTCGCGAGGTGAAATACTTCACCACACGTCGGGCAGTGAATGTTTTCCAACGAAGCCTCTGGAGTGATTTCAAACCGCATCTGGCAGTGGGGACAGCGAAGCAACAGTTGGGCCGGTCGTCGATCGGTATCACGCTGCTCTTGCGCATCTGCTGACTGATTGCTCTCGCCCTGCAGACGGGCATGATCGATGAGTTCCAACTTGCGACATTCATCAGCCAACTCCGGCATCAACTCGGGATGTTTATCGAAAAGCAGTTCGCTCGATACATCTTCTCCCTGCGCCCGAAGCGCTAGAAAGTCGTCCAAAACCTGGCGTAGCCGCAGATCGCGGTCCGTGGTTTGAGTCTGAATGGTTTCGTTTTCTTTTTCACTCATGCGCAGTGGCTATTTCGTGCTCAGATAAAGGGAAGCGCGGACCAGTGCTTCGCTCATTTTTTTCTTAGCCCGCTGGAGCAGGCCGCGCACCGATCCAGGAGTACGATCCATCTGAGTCGCGGTTTCCTCAAGAGAAAGCCCCTCAAAATAATACAATTGAATCGCCAGGCGGTACTCCTCCGACAACCCTGCCAAGGCAATTTGAATTGCTTGAACTGCTTCGTCACGAGCTAACACTCGACTGGGGGTATTCTCATCTCCAATTAACTGGTCAATCAAGTTCGTAACTTGCTCACCTTCAGAAGTCACAAAAGCCTCCAGCCGAAAGAAATCTCCTCCTCGTTTCTTGCGCTGCTGAGCCCGTAGCGCATCTCGGATCTGATTTTCAGCGATGCTTGCTAGCCAGGCTAAAAATGTAGCTGTCTCGCAAGGCACATATCGGGTAATGCACTGGAAGACTCTCGCATAGGTCTGTTGAACGATGTCGTCCACACCTACCACGGCTCGAATTGTTTCAGGGAGTCGAGTCGAAATCAGTTGCGCAAGTGGTCTGTAGTGATCGAGTAGCAAACGCTCCAGTGCGGCGCGATCACCCACCACAGCCAGTTCGATCAATTGAGACTGATTCTTCGTGTCAAGCATCGTGTGACCGCCAAATGCTTGCCTATTTTCAATCCACAAACCGCGCGCCAGGTGTCGCTGGATGGCGTTTAGTGGATAGACAGGCAAAACATGGACTAGCAAGGAGCTCTGAAATGAACGAAAACTTAGCTCGATTGTACCAGAAAGTTCGTGAGTATTCGCCCGATGAAGCGGAAAGTGCATTGACCTTCTCTGGGCGACTCGCCCGGGAAAATGGCTGGTCACCTGATTTTGCAGTTCGTGTAGTGGAGGAATACAAGAAATTCATGTTCTTGTCGGCTGCTGCTGGACACCCCGTGACACCCTCAGAACAGGTCGACCAAGCATGGCATTTGCATTTGGTATACACCCACTCTTATTGGAATGATTTCTGTGGCACCGTGCTAAACAAACCTGTGCACCACGGGCCTACCAAGGGTGGCGACACGGAAAAGGTGAAATACCTAGATTGGTATGAACGAACTAAAGCAAGTTACCGGAAGCTGTTGAACGAGGAACCTCCGCCGGACATCTGGCCAGATGCAAGTACTCGATTCGGCGACGACCTGAAATGTGTTCGTGTGAACATTCAGCACAATTGGGTTATATCCAAGAAGACCGCCAAGAGAATTCTGCTCGCCCAATTTGGTGCTGTGATTCTGCTCGTAATTTGCGTGACGGTACTGTGTGGTTGGAAAGTGGACACGCCTGCCGAGCTTCGTAGTTCGGCTACGGACCTTGCCAATACTTTCAGAGGTGGTCTGAGCTCCAACGAGGAGGTTAAGCATGCGTCTTTTACCAGTGCGATTGGAGCTTTAAACAATCAATCCACACAGAGTCCCTGGAAACGCATAAAACAGGACCACGACTCCCCGATCAAAATCCGGCAGAAGGATTGGAAACGCGACAATCAGCAGGGCGTGTTAATCGCTTGCCTCATGATTGGGATATTCACCGTGTTGTTCATTTGCCAGCTTCTCTTTGGCAAAAGCTGTTCTTCCTGCGGGCGAGCACGTGCACTGGAGAAAACCGGCAACTTTGAAGAGAGTGAGGGACTCTTCTCCAGTACAAAGAAGCATGAATGGAAGTGCAAATACTGTGGAGCGACCATCTGGAAGGCAAGTGACTGCGGCGGATGCGGGGGGGGTGGGTGTGGAGTTGGTGGATGTGGTGACGGTGGCTGCGGAGGGTGCGGCGGATGTGGTGGCTGTGGCGGATGTGGAGGCTGAAACTTCAGCCACCACTTTTCACAAAAGCCTCAATTCCAATTTAGTGAAACGCCCTGCTTCGATTGCTGTCGAGTAAGTCGTCATTACAGTGCCAAGGTCGCCCGCAGGCCCACGACGATGGCGGTGTCGTTCGCTGCGTTTCCTGGCTCAACGAATTGCAGATCACTCGTGAGATGGAAGCATTTGGCGATTTCCATGTTGTAGTATAATTCTGCGCCGTAGACGTCCTGTACATCGAGGAACGGAAAAAGCAGATTCTTCAGGTCGTCGCTCACGCCAGTGTAGAAAGCACCAATCCCAATTGCATCTTGAGGACGGCTTTCAAAGAGGCCTGTCGACTGAACGGCGACGTTCGTGGACCAACTATAGGGACTGGTGCTCTCGTCGGAGAAACCATTCTGGCTCAGTAATGTTACTTTGCGGTCCATGTTGTAGTCGTCGAGCCAGAGAGTCTGTTCAGCAATGTATAGCAAAGTGTAGGCACCGGTTTCTTGAGGAACGACAATTCCCTGTCCGGGGATGAATTCCCAGCCGGTTGGATCAAGCGAGGTGAACTGGCCCGTCGATGCCACACCACCAAAAAGGTGCGAGCCTGGCAATCCACCAAAATCGGTGAAGAACCTCCAGAAGCCCATAATATTTGCGCCATTGTCGAACATGTCGTCGAACCCACTGGTGGTCGGGATGTTGTTGGTATCGTAAGCCAGAAGGCCTCCCTGAATCTGCTTGCCCTGTAGTGTCATGAAGCCTGCTCCCATGAACGATAAGGGAGCAACGCGGGCAACCGATAGAGGAATTACCATCGAGGCATTCATGAAGCCACTAACCCCACGACCCGTTTGCGGATAAAGCAAATAAAACATGTCAAGCGCATTAAACTTGCCAAACGTAAATTGCACCTCTTCGCTTAGAGCTTGGGAAAACTGAAAGCCTGTGATCGCCGTGTCGTGCTCATTGGATTTGGGATAAAGCATGGCCACATTGACGGGGGAGAAACCGACTGCCTGGAGATTTACGTCGTCTCCCAATCGCGACTCAGCGTGGATGATTACGTTCATTCCTTCCCAGAGACCCATCTTGGTGGTGTCGAGCATCAAGAACTGATCGATCTTGACACCGTTCTCGAAGTTTTCGTCTACCCCGCCGCTAGTTACTCCCTGATAGAAATCAGTCGCTGCTATCACATAGACGACACCGCTCTCTTCCATTTTCTTGGCCATGGCTGCCATGCGACTCTTGAAATCGCTAGCGTGACAGTCTTGAGTGACTGCTGGAGAGATTGCTACAGCCAAGAATGAACAAAGGCCTAACAAGACATATGATAACTGAGAATAGCGGGATCTCATCGAATCAGACCTTCTTCCTTGATAGGGCTGGTGCACCTGCGAGTTAAGCGCAGTGATTTAATTAGTATTTCGGCATTTTGCTGGTAAAAGGCAAAACGATTAGCTCAAAAGCGCTTCTGACTTTGCGGCTTGTGATAGTTGGGCAAACTTACAAGGGAAATAATAAGTTGTAACCAATTCGAAAACCTGCCCCGACAGACACTTAGCAGTTGATTGACTCAGCCGTTCAAGCCATTTATATTGCGCCCAACAGCCTTCCTTCACACTGAAACCCTCTCTGCCACTGTTTCAGGGGACCAACTATCGGTTACAGATTCTTTTTTGAGGTATTTCTCGTGAGAACTCGTCGAATTCAAGCGTTAGTCATTTGGGGAATCTGGCTTGGTACAACTTCTGCAGGGTTTACGTCAGCGCAAGATTCTGGTTCAGAGGTGGAACAGGCAATACGTACGAGTGCACAGCAGTTTGTCGATGCCTTCAACAAAGGAGATGCTCTGGCGATTGCCGCGTTGTGGACCGAGGATGGAGAATTTATCGACGAACAAGGCATTCGCACCGTTGGCCGGCAAGCGATCGAAAAAAGATACGCCGATTTCTTTGCAAACAACCAAGGGGCCAAAATTGAAATTGCAATTAATGCCATTCAACAAGTGAGTCCCGACACGGCCATCGAAGATGGGCATTCGCAAGTCACACTTCCATCGCCTGCTGCTACCACAAGCGGCGAGTATATGGCCTTGCACATCAAGAAGAATGACAAGTGGTTAATGGCAAGCGTACGCGATTCGGCGTCGCCCGCATCTTCATCGGCAGAACTAAGCTTGGAGGATCTCGCCTGGCTCGTCGGCAATTGGACCGCATCAGGAGACGCTGCCGAACTGGAGTTAGTCTACGATTGGATGGAAAACGGAAACTTTCTTCGTGGTGAAACGACGATCCGCAATGAAAAGGATTCTGCTTCTGGTGGAACTCAGATTATCGGCAAGGATCCAGTCACTGGCCAGATCGTCTCGTGGTTTTTCAATGCCGACGGAAGTCATGGCTTTGGGGAGTGGGTGAAAGAGGGAGCCCATTGGGTGATTCGCTCGCAAGGGGTAACGGCCAATGGAGCACCGACTTCCGCCCTTAACATCCTTTACGATGCCGACGACAACGTACACTCTTGGCAGTCGGTTAATCGCACCGTCGGCGGACAGCCGCTTCCCAGAACCAAAGAGATTGTGATCGAACGAAAGGCCGACAGCAAATCAAACAAGGAATCCAAGTGATGAGAAGGCATTATCTTTGCGCTATTGCATTCACACTCTCTATCTTGGTTGGCAGTGACTTAATCCATGCTCGCGGCTTTGGCGGTGGCTTTCATGGAGGTATGAGTGGTTTTCATGGCGGCGGAATGAGTGGCTTTGGAGGTGGCGCTAGTCTCGGCGGAGGCAGAAGTCTTGGCGGAGGTGGCTTTGCCGGTGCCGGGGGTTTTGCTGGTCCGGCGAGAATTGGCGGTGCAGGGCGCAACCTCGGAGGGTTCAGCGGTCCTGGGGGAATAGGTGGTGCAGGTGGTATTGGAGGAGCCGGTGGCGTCGGCGGCCCAGGTGGAAGACTCGGAGGTGTTGGTGGACCCGGTGGAATCGGAGAAGCAAGTGGCTTAAGTGGGGCGGCTCGCGATATTGGTGGACTTGGTGAGGGAAAATTAGGTGGCTTCGCGGGGTCGGCACCCACTGCGTCTCGACTCGATTCTTTCTTGGGTCTGCCGAGCGATTCAGGCATCTCGGCCGCCGGGGCCCACGATTTCCACGGCGCAGCAGGAGGAAGCATGCGAGGGTTGACTCCATTTGACCAAGCAGCCGAACACACGGGGGGAGCGGATGCCAATGTCTGGCATGGCCCCAACGGGTCAACGATCGCCCACGGCTCAGCTGGCGAAAGAGGAGCAGCTGTTGGACCACGAGGTGGAGCAGCCGGTGAGCGAGGTGCCAGTGGCACCGTGATCAAAGGCCCTGAAGGCAATGTGGTCGCCCATGGCGAGGCGGGTGAACGAGGTGTCGCTGCCGGCCCGCGAGGGGTGGCGGGGGGTTCTCGCGAGGCCCATGGTACGGTCGTCAAAGGTGCCGATGGAGGGGTTGTTGCCCACGGCGAAGCTTCCAGTCGCGGTTTCTATGCTGATGCGCGTGGAGCCGGCACGTGGCGTTGCTCTCGAGCTGATATGCGTGTGCAGGGCAACTATGTGCGCGACAATTTCAGTCACTGGAATGCGTTTGACCGAGACTGGTACCGGCGTTATCCAGCCGCCTGGTATGCACGAGGATTCGCTGCCGGCGTATGGACCGCGGCCACTTGGGCAAATATCAACACATGGTACGGCGTAGCCTGGCCGGCGATGAGTTACGACTACGGCGACAGTATTTACTACGATGACGGCAATGTTTATTCGGCCGGGGAACTGATTTCCAGTGCTGCAGACTATTATGAATCGGCCGCAGATCTCGCCCAAACTGGGGAAGAAGCCGACGTTCAGGAAGACAGTACGGCCAGCTCTGATAATCCCCAGTGGTTACCTCTGGGTGTGTTTGAAGCGATCCCCCCTGGCGAGAAGTCGAGCAAGATGACCTTCCAATTGGCCATCAATAAGCAAGGGGTCCTGCGCGGCAACTACTTCAACACTGGAGACAATAATGTGCAGCAAATCGAAGGCGCTCTTGATAAACAAACCCAGCGTGTAACTTGGGTCGTCGCGAATAAAAAGGATATTATCTTCGACACGGGCCTCTATAACTTGACCAAGGATGAATCGACAATATTGGTGCATGAAGGTAAAGACAAAACCCAACAATGGACTTTCGTACGATTGAAACAGCCTGCAGGTGACACTCAAACACAGAATTGACCTCCGAAACTTTCAGAAAGGAACACCTGATGAGCACTTTAGTAGTCATCGGATACGACGACGTTTTCAAAGCAGAAGAAGTTCGCCTTCGACTGCGTAAGATGCAGCAAGATTACTTGATCTCGTTGGAAGACGCCGTGGTGGCCGTAAAAGATGAGAATGGCAAAGTTAAACTCCACCAGGCAGTGAATTTAACTGGTGCCGGGGCTGTGAGCGGAGGATTCTGGGGAACTTTGATCGGTATGATCTTTCTTAACCCTCTCTTGGGACTTGCTGTTGGTGCGTCTGCAGGGGCAGTCACCGGAGCACTCTCTGATATTGGCATCAACGACAAATTCATGAAGGACCTTGCCGAAACGCTGTCTCCCGGCAGTTCGGCACTATTCGTGCTGGTGAGGAACATGACCCCTGACAAGGTCTTGGAGGAACTCAAAGGAACTGGCGGCAAAGTTCTCCAAACATCCCTTTCGCACGAAGACGAAGGTAAGCTTCAAGCCGCACTGACTGCGTAGTCAGGTTGTTAACTTCTTCCTGCATCGAATTCAGACCGCTTTGCTGGCCTGGGACGCGGTCGCGAAACGCGTCCAGAGACTGACGGCTCATCAGACAGCAACTTTTGCAAGCACTCATACAGCGGGTTCTAATCGCCAATTCTTAATAAAGCTTTGAGATAATTCTTCCCTTCGGTACAGCATTAATTTTGGGGCTAGAGAATGAGGTAGCCTCTACTCTCTAAAAATTATCACGCAACCCTGGATAAAGAACTAGGAGATGATCGCATGAGAGCTTTGACAAGCAGTATTTGTGCTGCGTTTTGCACTTTAATACTTGGAACTCTATTCACCACGGTCACACTGGCCCAAGGTCTCCAGCCTCCTGTATCAATTACTACGCCGGATACGGTTAAGACTCCACTCGGGACCCTAGAATTCAAAGACGGTGTTCCCTCGAAGGAAACTGCTACCAAATTGTTCGACACAATCGATTTCACTTATGCCTATCGCGCGTTCATGGACAATATGCGTGGCGTCAGCATCCATGCGATTCGCAAAGGTTTGCAAGATATGGGAGTCAAGGACGGCGAGGTTCTAATCTTCTCAGATTTGATGGACTCCAACTCCCTGTTTCTTACTGCCAATTGCGATACGATCTATGCGATGGGCTCGATTGATCTGACAAATGGCCCCATGGTAATCGAGTCGCCTCCAGAGTTTCTCGGCACCGTTCAGGATGCCTGGTTCCGTTGGGTAATCGATCTGGGTCTGCCTGGACCCGACAGGGGAGTAGGGGGCAAGTATTTAATCGTATCCCCCGACTATCAAGGATCTCTTCCAGAGGGCGAATTCAATGTAGCGAACTCCCGTACGAATAAAATCGTCTGGTTCGGTCGCTCTTACTTGAAAGATGGCACCGATCCTAAGCCGGTGGTGGAGACGATCCGCAAGACCTTGAAAGTTTATCCCTACACCCCAGGCAGTCTGGGTACGCCGATTGCCGAATTCCTCGCCGGCAAAGCTCCACTAGCTCCGATCACTCCACCACCTGCGACGGTTTTCCATGAAGGCAGTGGCAAAGTAATGAACACCGTTCCGCCGAGCGACTGGACATTCTTCGAGATGCTCAATGAAATTGTTCAACAGGAACCTGCTACGTCGCTCGATCCGGAATTGATGGGCCCGATTGCGGCACTTGGAATCGTCAAAGGCAAAGCATTTCAACCTGACGATCGTATGAAGCGGATCATGAGTGAGGCACTTGCGGTGGCTAATGCCAGTGCACGCACACTGTTCCTGAACCCTCGACATGCAGATTGGTACTATTATCCGGATTCATCCTGGTACAACTATTTATTTCAGACCGGATATGAGTTCGAAACTCCCATCCCTGAAATCACGAAAGAAGGCGCGAAACCATTCCCCCCCACTGGCTATCGTACGATGGATGCTCGAACAAGTTTCTTCTATGGTGTGACTGGTATCACTCCTGCCATGGCAATGCGACTGACCGGGATCGGTTCGCAGTACTTGCTTGCCATGTCAGACGCAGACAAGCAATTGTTTGACGGCGCAAAGACCTACAAAATGACACTTCCCAAAAACATCCCCGCTAAAAAATTCTGGTCACTAACACTTTACGACAATCAGACTCGTTCCATGCTCGCCACTTCGCAGCGTTACCCACGCGCCGGTAGTCAGAGTTATCCCTCACCAGCCGCTGAGGCAAGTGCCGACGGTTCGATCACCGTCTATTTCAGTCCCAATCAACCCCAGGGCGTGAAACGTGGAAACTGGATTCAAACGAATCCAGCCAAAGGTTGGTTCGTAATCCTTCGACTTTACAGTCCTCTTGAGCCATTCTTCACAAAACAATGGCGTCCCAGCGAAATTGAATTAGTGCAATAGTTTTCTCTACCTCCGCCCCTAGGAGTACTATCATGAAGTCCGTGCGCATGGCATCTCTATTTGGGCTCTGTATCCTCAGTGCCATTTTAGCTAATACAACTGATGTTCCCGCCCAAGAGGTCACTGGTGTGCTTGGCTCGCCAAGTGCAACTACGACCATTAGTGGCAAGCAGCTTCCGCCTCCTGCGCCAAAATTTGGTGGCGTAATAAAAGACAACGCGATGGAGTCGAAGTCTTGGTGGCCTCCGCGGATTGTACCGCCTAAAGACGCTCCGAATATCCTGCTGATCATGACCGACGACGCCGGTTTCGGTGTGCCCAGCACATTCGGCGGTGTCATCCCCACCCCGACAATGGATCGGATTGCCCGAGCGGGGCTGCGCTACAACCGGGTCTGCTCCACTGCGTTGTGCTCGCCTACGCGCGCCGCCATGATCACCGGACGCAACCACCATTCGGTCGGCTTCGGTGTGATCGCCGAGCAAGCGACCGGCTTTCCTGGCTACGACAGCATCATTCCCCAGAGCAAGGCGACGATTGGCCGAATCTTGCGCGACAATGGTTACGCAACCAGTTGGTTCGGCAAAGACCACAACACGCCAACTTACGAGGCTAGCCAGGTGGGACCATTTACACAGTGGCCCACGGGACTGGGATTCGACTATTTTTACGGCTTTGTCGGCGGTGATGCCAACCAATGGGGGCCGAACCTGTTCCGCAACACGACTCAAATTTATCCGTGGATCGGTCACGAGGGAACCTTGAAGATGGATCGCTCAGATCCCAATGCGAAGATATGGCCAGTCACCGGAAAAGAGAGTAGTTGGAACCTCGTCACGGCGATGGCCGACGATGCCATTGACTGGATGACACGAATTCACCAGAGCGATCCCAGCCAGCCAATCTTCATGCACTATGTGCCCGGGGCGACCCACGCTCCTCACCATCCCACGAAGCAATGGGTGGAAAAGATCGAGGCAATGCACCTCTTCGACGACGGATACGAGAAACTCCGCGAGCAGATTTTTGCGAACCAGCAGAGACTTGGAGTGATTCCCAAAGGTTTGAAGCTGACTCCTTGGCCGAAAGACATCCTGAAGCCTTGGGACGAACTCTCTCCTGAGGCAAAGAAGCTTTTCATCCGCCAGGCGAATGTATTCGCCGCGTATGTTGCTTACAGCGACCACGAGATAGGACGTGTGATCCAAGCCTTCGAAGACTTGGGCAAACTCGACAACACGATTGTTATTTATCAGAACGGCGACAACGGCACCAGCGCCGAAGGCGGGCCGGAAGGCACGTTCAGTGAGGTCGCCTTCTTTAACGGTGTCATGCCGCCTATTGATGTGCAAATGAAATTCTACGAGGCTTGGGGCACCGAGTTTGCCTACAACCACATGTCGGCCGGCTGGTCGTGGGCTTTTGATACCCCTTTTGACTGGTTTAAGCAGAACGCCTCCAGACTAGGCGGCACTAACCAGAACATGGTGCTTTCGTGGCCTAAGGGCATCAAAGATTCAGGCGGCTTGCGCGAGCAGTTTGTCCATGTGATTGACTACGTGCCCACACTTCTAGAGGTCACCGGCATTGCCGCGCCTGAATACGTCGACGGGATCAAACAGGAGCCGATCGAGGGCACCAGCTTTGCTTACACTTTTGACGCGAAAAACGCCAACGAGCCTTCCCGTCACAAGACGCAGTATTTTGAGATGATGGGTCAGTACGCCCTCTACCATGAGGGCTGGTTGATGAGCACCAAGGTGAATCGTGCTCCGTGGGATGCCTTTGGAGAGACTAACCCCGATCCGCTCAATAATCAGGTATTCCAGCTCTACAATCTTAACGAAAGCTGGAACCAATACGAAGATATTGCCGCGAAGCATCCAGAGAAAGTTGAAGAGCTCAGGACGATGTTTCTCGAAGAGGCCAAGAAGTATCAGGTGCTCCCGCTGAATGCGTCGGTCGGTGCAAGAGTTGCCGCCGAGCGACCGAGCCTCACGGCCGGTCTCACTGAGCTCACTTATACACGTCCAATGACTGGACTACCGCAAGGTGATGCACCCTACTTGCTAAACACATCCTACACGATCACAGCGGACATCACCGTTGGTGAAGGTAGCGCTGAGGGTATGATCGTGACCTCTGGTGGGCGCTTTGCGGGCTTTGGATTCTATCTTCTTAAGGGAAAGCCTGTCTTCCTCTGGAACCTGCTCGACCTCGAGCGGCTCAAGTGGGAAGGTCCCGACGCACTCTCACCCGGTCAACACACCTTAGAATTCGACTTCAAATATGACGGCACCGGCGCAGGAACCATGGCATACAATAGCTTTGCTGGCGTCGGCAAGGGTGGAACCGGAACGCTGAAAGTGGACGGAAAGGTAGTCGCTACGAAGAAGATGGAGCATACCATCCCCATCATTCTGCAATGGGATGAAAGCTTCGACATCGGCTCCGACACGATCACAGGTGTGAACGATGCAGACTATACACCGCCGTTCCCGCTCACCGCTGAGTTCAACAAGCTAACCATCAAGATTGATCGTCCTCAGTTGTCGCCCGAGGAGGTCAACAAGCTGGAGGAAGGCTTGAAGAAACTGGAAGCTGGCCGCGAATAAGCGTTTATTTGTAGACTCCCAGTAGAGCAGGATCGGCTATATTATCCCCATGGCCGTTCTCCCCGCTCTTGACAGAAAAGCACTTCGCGATCTCTGGCACATGAAAGGCCAGGCAGTGGCGATTGCGCTGGTGATCGGATGTGGTGTGGCGCTCTTTGTGCTGTCGCGTTCCATGTTGCTTTCGCTGGAACTGACGCAGACGACATACTATCAGCGATATAATTTTGCCGAAGTCTTTGCCTCGCTCAAGCGAGCCCCGGATGCCCTTAAAGAGCGGATTGCCGAGATTCCCGGTGTCGCTCGGGTGGAGACGCGAATTGTTGTCGGGGTGAATCTCTCGGTCCCGGGACTCTTGGAGCCAGCGACTGGTCGCATCATTTCAGTTCCAGACACTCGTGAGCCCTTTCTGAATCAACTTTACTTGCGTCGAGGCCGTCTCTTGACGCCTGGTCGCGACGATCAAATCCTTGCCAGCGAAGCCTTTGCCGAAGCCAACCATCTAGAAGTGGGAGATTTTATCTCTGCCGTCATCAACGGCCGATTGAAAGAGCTACGCATCGTTGGCATCGTACTCTCGCCGGAATACATCTACGAGATCAAGCCGGGTGATATCTTGCCCGACAATAAGCATTTCGGTGTTCTGTGGATGAATCACGAGGCGCTCTCCACTGCTTACAACCTGGAAGGGGCATTCAACGATATCGCAATCTCACTGATGCGTGGTGCCTCGCTTCCCGAGGTATTATTTCGACTCGACGAGTTGATCGAACCCTATGGAGGGCTTGGTTCATACGGCCGGCGAGATCAACCATCGCACATGTTTCTCGATAACGAGATTGAGCAAAATCGCCAGATGGGCCTGATCATGCCGTCGGTGTTTCTAGGAGTTGCCGCCTTTCTCCTGAATGTGGTACTTACCCGCACGATCAACTTGCAACGAGAGCAAATCGCCGCTCTCAAGGCTTTTGGATACAACAATCTCGAAGTTGGCTGGCACTACATAAAGATTGTGCTCTTGATCGTGGGTGGGGGGCTGGCGTTTGGAATTCCTTGCGGGGCGTGGTTTGGCCAGGTCGTAACGGGAATGTACGCCAAGCTGTTTCATTTTCCAGAGTTTACCTACCATCTCACTTATGATGTTGCTCTCACCGCGGTGCTGGTGAGTATTGTGGCCTCTGTCCTGGGTGCCTGGAGTTCTATCCATAAGGCGGTGTCACTCCCCCCTGCTGAAGCGATGCGACCGGAACCCCCTACGAGCTTCAAGCCAACGATTTTAGAGCGATTGAATCTCGGCCATCTGCTTTCACCGGTCGTGCGAATGATCCTTCGCCAACTGGAAAGGCATCCAGTAAAAACGGGGTTGTCTGTTCTTGCCATTTCACTTGCCGTTGCCATCATCGTACTCGGCAATTTCATGGAAGACTCGGTCGATTATGTGATGGAAGCTCAATTCAACCGCGTGCAGAAATACGACATGTCGGTCGTGACAATCGAACCCGTATCCAGTAGCGCTATCTATGAAATAGCCAGCATGCCGGGGGTCATTCACAGTGAACCGACGCGGAGTGCATCGACGCGATTTCGTGCTGGCCCCAGAAGCCGCCGAGTCAGCATTCAGGGTCTCCCCGTAAACAGTTCCTTGTATGGGCTAATCGACATCGATGGCAATGAAATCTCGCTCCCACCGGACGGTTTGGTCATTTCCCGAAAACTTGGAGACATCCTCGATATTAAGGTGGGAGACATGGTTCAAGTGGAAGTGCTCGAAGGAAAGAGGCCAGTTAAGGAAATCCCGGTTGTCGGTTCGCTTCAAGATTTTTCAGGAGTGTCTGCCTATATGAACATCGATGCGGTGCATCGACTCTTGCGCGAGGGACCAGTCATCACAGGTGCCAACTTGATAGTGGATGCTCAGCAGCAAGATCAGCTATTTCGAGACCTGAAAGCTGTGCCTGCTTTCGCCGGGGTGACGATGAAAGAGCATGCTATCGAGAGCTTTGAGAACACAGTTGCTGAAAACCTTATGACCATGAAGGCAATCAATTTGTTTTTTGCATGTGTGATAGCAATCGGAGTGGTCTACAATAGTGCTCGGATTTCCCTCTCAGAGCGTAGCCGCGAATTGGCTACACTACGTGTCATCGGGTTCACACGGGGCGAAATATCTGGCATTCTCTTAGGTGAGTTGGCGATTATCACGTTACTGGCCGTCCCGCTCGGTTTGTGGCTCGGCACCAAGATTGCCGCTGGGGTCGTTGCCCTGTTAGACTTGGAATTGTTTCGTTTCCCGCTAGTGATTGAGCGAACCACCTATGGACTGGCTGCGGGAGTGGTGATCTTAGCCTCGGTGATTTCCGGCCTGTTGGTACGCCGCCGCCTCGATGAATTGGACTTAATCGCAGTGTTGAAGTCTCGGGAGTAGGGCGGGCACCGCCCACCAAATTGAATTTGATCCTAACACTCTTTCTGGTGGGTGGTACCCACCCTACGACTTTATGCGTTCGAGATTTCGAAAACTGTTGCTCGTACTTTTTGGCTTGGCGATCCTGGCTGCGATCGGCTTTGGTCTGGTTCCTGAACCGGTAGAAGTCGACCTGGCGCAGGCAGAACAGGGCGCCATTCGTGTCACAGTCGATGAGGATGGCAAAACTCGCATCCGCGAAAAGTATGTCGTCTCTGCGCCTCTCGCAGGTCGAGTTTTACGGATCGACATGGACCCTGGGGACGAGGTCCGTGCTGGAGACACCCTTCTGGCCAATATTGAGCCTCGCGATCCAGAATTGCTGGATGCTCGTACCATTGCCCAGGCAGAGGCGCGAGTGAAAGCCGCCGAGGCAACCCTCGAAAAAATGGAACCCCTGCTTGAAGAAGTGACGGCTAATCAACAGTTTGCTGAGAAGGAACTGGAGCGTGTCCGTGACGTCCAGTCTCGGAATCCTTCAGCAGTGACTCAGAGCGAGTTAGAAAGCCGCTTGCTGGCCGCGCGTACGCAGTCGGCGTTGCTACGCACTGCTTTGCAGAACAAAGAGATTGCCCGCTTCGAACTCGATCAGGCGCGTGCGGCATTGATTCGGTCTCGTCCTCCCTCGGAGAATCCTCCCTCCCCAGCAGACAACGGGTGGAATTTTCCTATTCGCTCGCCAATTGATGGTCGGGTTTTGCGCGTTTTTCAGCAAAGTAGTGCCGTTGTGAATGCCGGGACACCTTTGCTGGAGGTTGGTGATCCCACCGATCTTGAGGTCGAGATTGATGTCCTGTCCCGCGATGCGGTCAAGATTCAACCTGGTGCCCTGGTGCTCCTCGAACACTGGGGTGGGGACCGAGTGTTGCAGGGTCGAGTCAAAATCGTCGAACCATCGGCATTCACTAAGATCAGCACTCTGGGAGTGGAAGAGCAACGAGTCAACGTTATAGTCAGTCTGGTAGATCCCCCCCAAGATCGCTCAGAGTTAGGAGACGGATTCCGAGTGGAGGCCCGCATTGTGGTCGCTGAGGCAGCAGACGTGCTGAAGGTCCCTACCAGTTCTCTTTTCCGAGCAGGTGACGATTGGGCCGTCTTCCGCGCCGCGGACGGGATTGCTCACCAGCAGTTAGTAGAAATCGGTCTGGAAAATGGTCTGGAGGCAGAAATCCGCTCAGGACTCTCTCCTAGTGATTTTGTAGTGGTTCATCCAGGTGATGACGTTGCGGATGGCACGAAGATCACCAAACGGAACTAGCCCCACGGACTGGTCGAATAAGCGACCAGTCCGGGTGCGCGTTGACAATCCTTCTGGTCCCACGGAAGATGGACATTCGGGGCCATACTTCAATCCGTCGGAATCCCCCTCAATGTCTGAAACTACTACGCCTCTGGTAGGCGTCATCATGGGCAGCCGCAGCGATTGGGAAACAATGCGCGCTGCAGCCGAAGTGCTCGCCGACTTTAGTATCGAGCATGAATGCGAAATTGTGTCGGCACATCGCACTCCCGAACGCATGGTGGAGTACGCCAAATCTGCCGAACAGCGTGGCCTCGAGGTGATCATCGCCGGCGCCGGCGGGGCGGCTCATCTGCCGGGAATGGTCGCAGGGCTCACGGTCTTGCCGGTTCTGGGAGTGCCTGTTGAGAGCCGCGCTCTCCAAGGTTTGGATTCTCTGCTCTCGATCGTGCAAATGCCCGGGGGAGTTCCGGTCGGAACCTTAGCCATCGGCACGGCTGGTGCCAAGAATGCGGGCTTGCTGGCCGTGAGGATTCTCGCCGGCAGTCGTCCGGAGTTGCGCGAGGCATTGCACAAATTCCACCAGGGACTGTCCGAACATGTCCTCCAAGACAAGTTGCCTTGAACTGTTTAGAGGAAATCGCCAGCTTTCGTGAACGAAGTTGACTCGTTATCTTAGTGCTTTAACAACTTCAAGAAACATGAACAATGACTAAGCACTCTGGCCATGACGGCTAATTCCCCACACAATCAGGACACCGCTCCAATCCTTCCCGGTTCGTCGCTTGGAGTCTTGGGGAGCGGCCAATTAGGACGCATGTTTGCCATCGCTGCAGCACAGCTTGGTTACCATGTGCACGTTTTTTCCCCACGCGCCGACAGCCCCACAGGCCAGGTGGCACATCGTGAAACAGTCGCCGAGTACGACAACGTTGAGGCGCTTGAATCATTTGCCCGCTCGGTCGAGGTTGTCACGTTGGAATTCGAGAACATACCAACCGTGGCAGTGGAGACTGTACAGAGATTTGTGCCCGTCCGACCTTCGTTGGACGTGCTCCACATTTCTCAGCACCGGTTGCGAGAAAAACGGTTCCTTACCGATGCAAGCATACCGTGTGCACCATTCGCTGAGGTAAATGACCTTAATCAACTGGAAATGGCGATCCGTGAAATCGGCCTGCCAGCCGTTCTAAAAACTGTTCACGCCGGCTATGACGGGAAGGGACAATACCTTCTAAGGCAGCCAGATGACGCAGCTACAGCATGGAAAGCTGTTGGCCAGCAATCGGCCGTCCTGGAAGGGTGGGTTGATTTCCAACAAGAACTCTCGGTGCTGGTAGCGCGCTCCTTATCAGGTGAAATCACGACTCTCGGTCCGATCGCCAATGATCATGTGAACCACATTCTGGACCTCTCGTACTTTCCTGCACCGGCCCTCTCCAAGGTGGCAGACTCTACGGAAGCGATTGCCCGACAAGTCGCTGAGAACTTGGAGCTTGTCGGTATTGCCTGCGTCGAAATGTTTCTCACTCAATCGGGGCAGCTCCTGGTCAATGAGATCGCCCCCCGGCCCCATAATTCGGGACACCTGACTATCGAGGCGTGTGCGACTTCCCAATTTGAGCAGCAAGTGCGTGCCGTCTGTGGGCTTCCGTTGGGGTCGATGCAAGCACGATCGCCGGCTGCGATGGCAAATTTATTGGGGGATCTCTGGTCAGCAGGCGAGCCAAATTGGCACTCCATTCTCGAGGCTCCCCAGGCACACTTGCATCTCTACGGTAAGGCTGAAGCCAAAGCAGGACGCAAAATGGGCCATTTAACCGTGCTGGCAGATAGTTCCCAGGTTGCCGCCAAAGCCGCTCTTGCTCTACGCGCAGCGCTGTAAAAATGCTACGAACCGGATTTTTACGGTAAGACAATCCCCCTCGATTCCATCGAATTCTCGGGGAATGTATGCTTCGTCACTTTCTTCGCCACTAGGCGAGTGTTAAGATGAAAGAATCTGTTCGGTTACAATTTCACTCTTAATCTAATCGGTCCCTCTACCAAATGGAGATTTAAGCATGAGTAAAATCCTGGCATTGTTGTGCTTCGGCTTCCTGGCCATGGCTGTTCTTTCTGATCGCATAGATCTCAAGGCACTCGATTCAGATAGCTTCGCACACTGTGGCAAATGTGGCGAAGGGGATGAGGAAGATCACGAGCACGAAGGTGACGATGAAGAGTCATTCGTTCACTGCGGCAAGTGCGGCGAAGGCGATGAAGATGGCGACCACGAGCATGAAGGCGATGACGAAGAATCCTTCGTCCACTGCGGCAAATGTGGCGAGGGAGATGAAGAAGATCACGAGCACGAAGATGATGAAGAGTCGCTGGTTCACTGTGGCAAGTGTGGCGAAGGGGACGAAGAGGATCACGAGCATGAGGACGATGAGGAGTCCTTTGTTTAGTCTCATTGCTGCGATCACACAATAAGCTTCCCAGCCCGCTAGAATCCGATTTCTAGCGGGCTGTTTCTTTATGATCTCCGACGGGAATATTGGGCAAAAAATGGATTGGCTGCCCGGCTTGCCACTCAGAGGAGCTATTCTATACTGGACTTCCCAGTGTGGGTTTCTGTGACCCTCGCCAAAGTCCACTAAAATACGTGCAAAGGACATGACGCGCGTGGAAGATTCGTCCCCTTCGTTTTTGGCACGCCATGAGTTTCTGATCCGCCGACTGCATTCGCTCTCGGGTCTGATTCCCGTGGGTGCTTATATGGTCGTCCACCTGCTGGTCAACGCCAGCGTGTTAGAGAGCCCTGCGACGTTTCAAAAAAACGTCTATCAGATCCACAGTCTTGGCTCGCTACTTCCCTTGGTGGAATGGACCTTCATCTTTATTCCTATCCTGTTCCACGCGATTATTGGTGTCGTGATCGTAATGGGAGGGATTCCCAATACGGGGAACTATCCCTATGCCGCCAACCGCCGCTACACCTTGCAGCGCGTGACGGGAATGATTGCTTTCTTTTTCATCGCCATTCACGTGTTTCACATGCATGGTTGGTTTCATGCCGATATTTGGTTGGAGAAGGTGGTAAGACCCCTTGGTGGAGCTGAGTTTCACCCTTACGCTGCTGCCTCCTCGGCCGGCCTGGCCCTGCAAAACTACGTTATGGTTGTCATCTACCTGATCGGCGTCCTGGCGTGCGTGTTTCATTTGGCCAACGGCATCTGGACCATGGGAATTACCTGGGGAGTCTGGATCAGCCCCAAGGCCCAAAGGCGGGCATCAAATGTTTGTGCAGTGTTTGGAGTCCTATTGGCTATCGTAGGTGTGGGGGCATTGTTCGGCATGAGGGCGGAGGGCTCTGGTGAGAAGTTGATCGAGGCCCGCGAGGTGGAAACCAAAATGTATGACCACAAACTCGAGTCGGGAGAGCTCGTGCCGAATCCCCATAAGCGCGGCGAGGGGCATGAAGGGCAAAGTGAAGAAACTGCTCAAGTTACGGTTCAAGAGTAGATGAGTTAGTGAGTGACGCGTAGGAATTTTCTTGTTTTTTTAAGGGTTTGGGATGGCAAAACAACGAGTCGTTGTCGTTGGCGGTGGTCTGGCAGGTTTGGCGGCCACTATGAAATTGGCTGAATTGGGCATCTCCGTGGACTGCATGAGCCTGACGCCCGTCAAACGTTCGCATAGCGTCTGCGCCCAAGGCGGGATCAACAGTGTCAACGAACTCACCCGGCAACAAGGCGATAGTGAATGGCTCCATTTTGACGACACCGTTTATGGCGGTGACTTTCTCCAGCATCAGCCTCCCGTCAAGGAAATGGCTTATTGGGCACCGAAAATTATCGACCTGATGGATCGACTTGGCGTTCCTTTCAATCGCACTCCCGAAGGCTTCCGGGATCAACGTCGTTTTGGAGGCACGCTATTTAAGAGAACCGCCTTCGCTGGCGCGACGACAGGGCAGCAGTTGCTCTATGGTCTCGATGAACAGGTACGGCGCTGGCACAGTGCAGGTGCCGTCGAGATGTACGAAGGATGGGATTTCTTAAGCCCCGTCATCGACGAGGAAGGCCGCTGCCGAGGGGTCATTGCCCAGAACCTGGTCACCATGGAGATTCGCGCTTTCCCCGCCGACGCTGTCGTCTTGGCAACTGGCGGTTGTGGATTGATCTATGGCCGCAGCACGATGTCGATGGCTTGCACCGGGAGTGCCGTAAGCCGTGCCGCCCAAGCCGGAGCAAAATATGCCAACGCTGAATTCATCCAGGTTCACCCGACTGCGATCCCGGGTGCCGACAAATTGCGCCTGATGAGCGAATCGGCACGCGGCGAAGGAGGGCGCGTGTGGGTCCCACGCAAGCCTCATGATCCACGCGATCCCAAGCAAATTCCCGAAGCTGAGCGATACTATTTCCTCGAAGAGCGCTATCCCAAGTATGGCAACCTGGTTCCCCGGGACATCGCCACACGGGAGATTTTCGACGTCTGTGTGAACGATGGACTTAGCGTCGAAGCGGACCGCCAGTGTGTGTATCTGGATTTGACACACATCTCGCGCGAGGAATTGGATCGGAAGCTCGGCGGCATTTTGCACATCTATGAAAAATTCCAAGGGGTCGATCCCCGCGAATACCCCATGAAAATCTTCCCGGCCGTGCATTACTCGATGGGTGGCCTCTGGGCGGACTACGAGCGCACGGCCGACGGCGGGCTCAAACTTGGTTCACCGCGCAATCATCAGACCCATATTCCTGGTTTGTATGCGATTGGCGAGTGCGATTATCAATACCATGGAGCGAATCGCCTCGGTGCCAATTCGCTGCTGTCGTGCATCTTCACGGGACTGATCGTCGCCCCAGGTATCGAAAACATGTTCAAGTCACTTAAGGATTCCGCAAGTGATGAGAAATTCTCCAGTCTGCTGCGAGGTCAGCGAGCCGTCAAACAATTGGAACACGACAATCTGCTTAAACGCGAAGGGGGACGCGAGAATCCGTATGTGATTCATCAAGAATTGGGTGACGTGATGACCAAGGCCGCCACGGTAGTTCGGCGGAATGAGCAACTCACTGCTGCCATCGAAAAGGTGAACGAACTGGCAGAGCGGGTTGAGAATTGCTCGCTCTCCGACACGGGCAACTGGACCAATCAAAACGTGGTCTTCACCAAGGCGTTGCGCGACATGTTCCCCGTTGCCAAGGCGATTCTCAAGGGTGCCTTAGCCCGCGATGAATGTCGGGGCGCCCACTACAAGCCGGCTTTCGACATGCCCGGCATCGACGCGACCGACCCCGCCGAAAAACATCGACAAGCCGAAGCCTGGTGCGATGCCTTCGAAGAAAAGAATCGCAAATGGCTCAAGACGACGATCGCTACCATCGATAAGTCGGGTGAGCCGAGTCTTAGCTACGAAGATGTAGACACCTCACTGATTCCACCCCGCCCACGACTCTATGGCCTGGTCGGAGCTGAAATTATCGAAAAGGTTTGGAAAGAACGTCAAGCAAAGCAGGCAGCTTCTGCGGACGGACCCAATGGTGTAGCTGCGAAGACGACTGTGGGGGCGGGAGCAAGCTGAGCTAAACCTAGCCGGAGGCACACCTGCCTCCGGGTGTTGAAAGAATTTCCGGACCGCGTGGCGATTCGGCTAAGAGAATTTGGACGAACATTCAGACAACTATGTTGTTAGTTAACCCAATCATAAAATCCGATAACCCTATCAACCGATCATGATTGCCGACGCCATACCAACCAGCAAGAAGCCCTCATCCTTTGAAGTCCGTGTCCTCCGTCAGGATGCCCCGGGAGAGCCCAGCTATTGGGAACGACACCAGATCACCTACGAGCCAAATCTCAATGTGATCAGCGTGCTCCAGAAGATTGCGGCACTTGCCACAACCTCTGATGGCAAGAAAACCACTCCTGTTGCCTGGGATTGCAATTGTCTGGAAGAAGTCTGCGGCGCCTGCACCATGCTCGTCAACGGCCGTGTGCGGCAATCGTGTTCTGCACTAGTGGATAAGCTCCTGGAAGAGAACCCTGAAGGCATTGAACTGCGGCCGATGAGCAAGTTCCCGGTGCTCCGAGACCTGGTGGTGGATCGCAGCCGTATGTTTCGCACCCTGGAAAAGATCAAGGGTTGGATTCCTGTCGATGGCTATGGCGACCGCGGTCCGGGGCCCCGTGAGTCTCAGGAAAATCAGGAGGTGCGCTATCCACTCTCCGAGTGCATGACCTGCGGTTGTTGCCTCGATGCTTGTCCGCAGTTTGCCAAGGTAGAACTTTTCCAGCGCAGCGATGAAAGTGATGCAGAATTTGGCGAACGAAAAAATCGGGCTTACGATCAAGCATTTATCGGTGCCGCGGCAATCAGCCAGGCGATGCTTTTCAACGATCACCCCACGGGGCACATGAATGCCGACGAGCGGCTCGAAGCTCTGTCAGCCCCCGGTGGCCTGCAAGTCTGCGGCAACGCTCAAAACTGCGTAGCCGTCTGCCCCAAGAACATCCCGCTCACAACTTCCATCGCCCGTGCGGGCCGGCAACTCACGTGGTATATGTTCCGGAAGTTTTTTGATCGGTAACGCAATAGTCGCTTTTCCTGAAGCGAAAATGGAAACCATTTGGCACTGCCCTACAACCGCCCAGGCTGCCTTGCCTGGGCCGTCGTTGCTAAAGAGAGAAACTCTTTAGCGAATTCAGGTCGCAATCGTTGGTAATAGTTCAATCGATTGAGCCATTGCGCTATCTCTTGCTGGGATGGCTGTCGGTTGGTTACGAGTTGAAACATCCGGCGGATGTATTCTGTGTCATCGGCATTCGATTGAAAATAAAACTCCGGAGTGCTGAGGATCTGCAACTGGGCATCGGCCAACGTCCCACCGCGCGCCAGGTGGGCCTCCCAAACGTAGAGTTCCTGGGCACGGGGATCGCGGCCCAGATATTGGCGGAACCACTGGGTAATCTGGGCGAGTTGGTCCTGCCGACTCGGAATCGTCGTCCCGCCTGGAACGGCGGTCGATTCGACCAACAGCTGGACGTTCGATTTCGGGTTAGAACCCAACACGGGGATGGGACGCCTCGAGTTGTAGATTTCGCGGCCTTGGGATTCGACGCGAGCGCTCAGCTGGTAATTCCGCCGGGTGTCGATCTGCGTGGGATCGTATTCGAGCGCAAATTGCACAGGAACCGAAGTGATGCCGCTAATGGTCTGTCTGGTGAGTGTAATCGGGCGGATGTCGCTGCGGACAACTTCCTGCAATTCCACGATCGCGACGGCATCACGCGGGAGAGCCGCTCTGTCGCGATAGCTGATCGTGCCGGTGATCGTTTCACTCCGACCATCGAGCTTGATAGGCAAGTTCATCAGTCGACCGTTGCGATTGTCTTGCACCAAGACACGAACCCAGCCATTGGCATCTGCGTGGCGCTCGAACTCCTGACCGATGTCGTAGAGCACTCCATTGACGTAACCCACCTGATAGCCATGGGCAGCGATGATGCGGTCGTTCACTTCCAGGCCGGCACGTTCTGCGGCCGAACCGCGTACCACCTCACGAATGACAACCCCCGTGTCGGTGTCTTCAGGATAAATACCGAGTCGCCATTTCTGTGGGGCCGATTGGCCGTAAGGGTTCGGATTGAAGGAAGGCTCCAATGGCCGTGTAAGTCGCGGATCGAACGAAGGTTGAGTCGGGTCGCTCCATTGCGGCAAGGTTGTGGCGCTGGCCCGATTGCGGTCGCGGCTGGGATCAATCGTCGTAGACCCAAAGCCATTGGCTGGGTCGTTGTAGGCATTGGTCGAAGAGCGAGCCCAATTGGGAGCTGCCTGAGATTGCTGCGATGCCCGATTCGAATCGATGGCATTTGCCGAATCCCCGACGAACAGCAGGAGCGCGTAGCAAAAAGCCCAACTGAGTTTTGACTGAGTTTTCATGGATATCCTTTCCCATCAGGAAATGCTTTTTGATTTGGATAAAAGAGAAGTCCGTCCAATCCCTCGCAATCACCTAGCGTGACAAGCCCAGCCCAACAGAGTCGAGCGCAATGCGTGCCGGTCGGGCTGGAATCGCTTGATAACCGGCCTTCACCACGTCTTCCTGACCCAAGCGGCTGAACACGTAGCGGATGAATTCGCGCTCGACGGCGGGGAGTTCTTTTTTCGGATCGTGTTTCACGACCAACTGCAGGCGTCGGACCAACGGATACATCCCCATGTCGGCCTCAGGGGAATCGATAGCGACAAACACTTGCCCCTCGGCAAATGCCAGTGGCACCGTCTTGATTTCGGGTGTTGCATAAGACAGGCCACCAAAACCGATGCCTCCTTCATCCTTGGCCACGGCATTGACGATTTCGATGTTTGTCTTGTGCGATACCATATCCTGGCGGATGGGAGCACCGAGCAACACCGCTTCCTGGATAAACACTTGCGAACCGGTGTCGAAGGTGCGGCCGTGCAAGGTGATCGGCAACTTGGCCCATTGACCCTTCAGTCCCAATTGACCCCAAGTCCGACAGGGTTCTTTTGCCTTGCGTTTGCACTCAGCCCCAAATGCAGCGTCGAGCTGAGCAAGCGTGAGTCCCTTAATTGGGTTATTCTTATTCACATAGATCGCCGTGCGTTCCAGGCAGGGAGTGAGGACCGTGGGCGGATAGCCGAGCGACTTGTTGAAGGACTCGACTTCTTCCTCGGAGATCGTACGACTCAACAGTCCGATCTGAGTTTCTCCCTTGCCGACCGATTCGACGGCCTCACGCGATCCATTCACGTCGACCACGATCTTCACGTCAGGATAAAACTCGGTGAACCCATGGATCCACACACTCGCCACATGCGACATCGTGTTCGAGCCTCCCAACTTCAACTCGCCGGAAAGTTTCTCCACGGGGCGATAATACGGCAGGTTGGGATCCAACAAAGGCACCTCAGCCGTGGCAGCAAATGACTGGCTGCAAGTGGAAAGTGCCAAGGCGAGAACCGAGAACAAGAGGGCTAAGTGACGCATCTGCTAGCTCCTTCAGTGCAGTGTGAGTAGAGAATCTGGGTCAGCCGTCTAGCAGGGCTGACGGCCAAGTGTGAAAAGCGAGTTTAATTCGACTCGCTGATGAGAGTAAATACGAGAATCTCTCGTGCTAGCATTCGTTTCTTCCTAGCCGGACCGCCACGCGGTCCGGGACTCAAGTTCCGGAGGCAAGTGTGCCTTCGGCTAAGAAGATAGGTTCAGTCAACCACAGGGCGGACCAGTACGCGCCCGTGATTTTTACCAGCGAGCATAGCTTCAACTTCTTCAGGAACCTGATTCAAGCTTACCTCCCGAGCAAGGGGCTCCAATCGATCCACGACGTTCCATGCCCCGGATAATAGGTTCCAAATTTCCATCCTTGGCTCGCGAGGACACTTGGCAGAGTCGATGCCCGAGAGTGTCACTCCCCGCAATATAAAGGGATAAACGGTCAAGGGCAGCGTATCCCCACCAACCAAACCGCAGGCGGCCACACATCCACGATGAATCGTAGACCGCAGCAAGGTTGCCAGCGTGTTGCCTCCGACGGTATCCACCGCAGCCGACCACTTCGAGGGAAGCAATTGCTTGTCACTTTTGTCGTCAACCTCTTCTCTGCCAATGATTCGCACCGCTCCCAGCTCTTGCAGCAACCCGGCAAAATCAGGTTTTCCTGTGACAGCCACGACCTTATACCCAAGCTTCGCTAGAAGGGCGACCGCTACGCTCCCCACTCCCCCCGTGGCGCCTGTCACAACGACTTCCCCACGATCCGGTTTGATGCCGTCGTGCTGGATGGCATGTACACATTGGGCCGCCGTGAATCCCGCCGTACCGTAAATCATCGCCTTTCGCGGAGTAAGCGACTTCGGCATAGCGACCAACCATTCGGCCGGCACCCGTGCCTGCGCAGAATAACCACCCCAAGCTCCGCTGCCAAAATCGTATCCGGTTACCAGGACCGAGTCGCCTGCTGAGAAGTCTGGTACCGCGGATTCAACCACAGTTCCGGCGCAATCGATCCCCGGAACGTGCGGCAACTGTTTTACCACACCCGGATGTGCCCGGCAGGCGAGTGCATCTTTATAGTTGAGCGAGGAGTACTCCACCTCGATCAAAACCTCGCCAGGCGGCAAGTCGGATCGGTCAAGCTGCTCTACGGCACAAGTCGCCTGTGATTTACCCTCGCGTCGCACAACCAGGGCAGGAAATTTGTCAGTGGGCATCGCTACTTACTTGCCAGTTGAATGGGAAGTTGGTCAATCTTAGCGGCGAGAATGAAATCGTTTTCCGACAAGCCGCCAATGGCATGAGTCCACAACTCGACCGATACATTGCGATAGCCTTCGATATGGAGGTCCGGGTGATGACCATCCGCCTCTGCGACTTCGGCACACTTATTAAAGAAGTCCAATCCCGCCATGAAGTTCTTTACTTTCCAATCCTTGCGGATCCGTTGGCCGTCGTGGGTGAGGTACCAACCTTCATGATTGGCTAGTTGGTCCTTGGCCTCGGTAGCCGAATAGGGATCGACCCCCCCCTCGCATGGGAGGCATTTTTTCTTGGTTAGCTGTTCTGCGGTTTGGGTAGCCATAGTGTTTCTCCTGGGTGAGGGAGTGCGATAATTGTTCTTTAATAGCCGTCGCCGGAAGGAGATGGTTAACTGAACCTTGCGAACCATCGCCATCCGGCGACGGCTAGAATCGGGTAGCTCACTAGAATTATCCCCGTCCCGAGGGGAATCCGTCAAATCGTCGGCCCTTGCCTATTTAACTTCTTCGGCCTAGGTTGCATTTCATGGCGGAAGAATCAAATAAGGCGCTGTCGCTCGTCGTGCTGCAGGAAAAGCTCACGTTCCAGCAGCGTCAACTCGACGAACTCAACGAGGTTGTCCTCGAGCAACAGGCTGAACTGGAACGTCAGCGGCGCGAGATCGAGAGATTGGCCCAGGTGGCTCGTGGATTGCTTGATCGCACCGGCGAGGACTTGCCCCACGAAAAGCCGCCGCACTATTGAAAAGTGCGTGCTGCCAAAATGGCAGCAGATTACCCCGTCAAATAGCCTGGATTCGTTGGATTTACCCAAAATGGCAGGACGGCACGCGGCACCATCGTTGCCTTAAAGCCTTGACAATAAAGCATTTACGGCAACCTCTGGCTTTGGCGCGCTGGTTGCAAATGCGTGTCGCACCCAGCGGGTAAGTTCTGCGCCCAGCTTTCGTTCACAAACTCAATCAAACATATCCACATCCAATTCTCATTTCGGAGGACATCGTACATGGCAGCTACCGCCACCAAGAAGAAGAGTAAGGTTACCCTACAACCCCTCGGCGACAAAGTCGTCGTCTCTCGCGACGAATCGCAGGACGTCACCACCGGCGGCATTTATCTCCCCGACAGTGCTAAGGACAAGCCCTCGCGCGGCACCATTATCGCCGTAGGCACTGGCAAGTTGCTTGACGACGGCACCCGCGGCGAAATGCAAGTCAAGAAGGGGGATCGCGTTTTGTTCACGAGCTATGCCCCCGAGACTATTGAAATCGATGACGAGGAATTCCTTCTCATGAGCGAAGGGGACATCCTCGCTGTCATCGACTGATTTCACAACATCTATGGACTGGTCGCTTAAGCGACCAGTCCGATTCTCGAATATCAACTGTAACCAATAAGGAATTACTCCCATGGCCAAAATGATCGCTTTTGATCAAGAAGCCCGCGATGCCATGCGTCGCGGCGTCGGCAAACTGGCCCGCGCGGTCAAGATCACCCTCGGCCCCAAAGGTCGGAATGTCATTCTGCAAAAATCCTTTGGCTCACCCACGGTCACCAAAGACGGCGTCACCGTTGCCAAGGAAATTGAACTTGAGGATACCTATGAGAACATGGGTGCCCAGATGGTCAAAGAAGTCGCCAGCAAGACGAGCGACGTCGCAGGCGACGGCACCACCACGGCCACGGTTCTGGCCGAAGCCATTTTCAACGAAGGTCTCAAGGCCGTTGTGGCTGGCGTGAACCCCGTGCAAATGAAGCAAGGTATTGAAAAAGCCGTCGAAGACATCACGGCCGAACTTAAAAAGATGGCCGTCAAGATCAAGACCTCCGAAGAAATGGCCCAGGTCGGCACGGTTGCCTCGAACGGCGATCGCGAGATCGGCGACATGCTTGCCAAGGCCATGGAGAAGGTCGGCAAGGACGGCGTCATCACCGTCGACGAAGGCAAGAGCCTGGCTACTGAAGTCGAGTGGGTCGAGGGTATGCAGTTCGACCGAGGATATCTCTCTCCATACTTCGTGACCGACACCGCCAGCATGGAGTGTGTGCTCGAAGACTGTTACGTGCTCGTTCACGAGAAGAAGATCACCAATGTGAAGGATCTCGTTCCTTGCCTGGAAGCCGTCGTAAACAGTGGCAAGCCATTGTTGATTGTCGCTGAAGACATCGAAGGGGAAGCCCTCGCAACGCTGGTTATCAACCGTTTGCGTGGCACGTTCAACGTCTGTGCCGTGAAGGCTCCTGGCTTTGGCGACCGTCGTAAGGCGATGCTAGAAGACATTGCCATCCTGACCGGTGGTCAGGCCATTTTCGAGGACCTTGGCATCAAGCTGGAGAGCGTTGGCCTCAAAGAACTTGGTCGTGCCAAAAAGGTGATCGTTGGCAAGGACAACACCACCCTGATCGAGGGTGCCGGCAAGAGCGACGCAATCAAGGGTCGCATCGAGCAAATTCGCCGCGAGATTGAGAACACCTCTAGTGACTACGACAAGGAAAAGCTCGAAGAGCGTCTGGCGAAACTCGCCGGTGGCGTTGCCAAGGTCAATGTGGGTGCCGCAACCGAAAGCGAAATGAAAGAGAAGAAAGCCCGCGTCGAAGATGCCCTGCATGCCACCCGTGCTGCGGTGGAAGAAGGAATTCTCCCCGGTGGTGGGGTCGCCATCTTGCGAGCCAGCACCGCTGTGAAGCCGGGCGAGTTGAGCCATGACCAGAAGGTTGGCTACAACATCGTCCTGCGTGCCTGTCGTGCTCCGCTGACTTCCATCGCTGCCAATGCCGGACAGGACGGCGGCATCGTCTGTGAAAAAGTGGCCGACTCTAAGGGGAACTATGGCTACAACGCCGCGACCGACGTCTACGAAGACATGGTCAAGGCCGGTGTTATTGATCCCACCAAGGTCACTCGCACCGCATTGCAGAACGCGGCCAGCGTCTCGACCTTGTTGTTGACCGCCGACGCCCTGATCGCCGAGGCTCCTAAGAAGGACAAAAAGGCCGCGGCGGCCCCTGGCATGGACGACATGTATTGAGTGAGGCGCTAGTTGTGAGGCGCTAGGCGCGAGTAACTTCTTGCCAAGCGAGCCGGGTCGTCCTCGACCCCGATCAACTGACGATTCAACTTTGAAAACCTGCAAACCCCGGCGGGAGATCAATTCTCCCATCGGGGTTTTCTCATTTCGTACTAGTGCCGAGCGCACCACAAAAGGCAACTACCATGACCCGCATTTACCTCGCCGTCGTTGGCATTCTGTACCTCGTTCTCGCCGCCTGGTGCGTGTTGCAGCCTACCAAGACAGCCAGCTCGATCGGCTTCGAGCTTCGCCCCGGCTCAGGCCAGAGCGAATACTTTACTGTATATGGCGGTTTGCAACTGGCACTCGGATTAGTATTTCTCTTGCCGTTGGTGCGTCCAGAAGTCTTGTCAGCTTCTTTGTTGACTTGTCTGATCGTCCATGCCAGCCTCGCAATCATGCGGACGATCAGTCTCTTGATGTACACCGGGGTCACCAATCCGACTTGGTATTTTTTTGCCACGGAATGGATACTGTTCCTGGCAACCCTCGGGATATGGTGGAAGTCTCGCTAAGGGGCATGATCCGCCTGCGGATTAGCGGAGTGGATTTGCCTCTCTCGTGAAATCCTCTAGTTGCTTTCCCAGTTCTGCCACACGCTGGTCAGTCCACCATTTCAGAAATCTCTTCCTGAGCCGTTTAGCCTCTTTGTGTTCCGAGACAATGCGGGACGCCAGTTCAGCTGCCAGGGAGTTCGCCTCCATAGGTGCCAGCCAGGTTTGAAAAAGTTTCTGTGCCGTCGCATGGTCATTGATCACTCCGAGTCGATCCTGCAGGCTCTCAATCACGGGGTATACTTTCTCGCGCAGCGCATTCGGAAACGCTGCGTGAAAAATCTCGATGGAATAACGCATTCGCTTCCCAGCGATCCGCATTTGATGCAATTCGGTGATAGTCGGGCTGGAAAGATGCGAGAGTGGTAAAAAAGCATTGCTGGCTACTCTCAGGGCGATGCGACCCAACTCACGGTTATCGATCTGTTTTGCCGTGCCAGAATCCTTGGCAAGCGCCCGCAAACATTTTTCAACGCTTTCGACCAGCTTCCCCCGCGAAGCCTTTTTTGCCACTTGGACCAATTTTCCCTGAGCTTCGCGCCTCTCAGCCTCCAGGCGTTCCATAGCATACTCGGTTACAGAGTCTGGCGAGGATTCTTGAGAAAACCTCTCGAGCAGAACATCCATGTCTCGGGCCGGTCCCGCTGCGTTGCGGATCCGCTTCAACCATTTTCTTACACCCTTTGGCTTAGAAGTGAACAATGGTTCAAATGCTCTAAGTGCGGCCGAAGCACGCCGACAACCGACTCGTAATTGGTGGACATGCTCCACATCCTCGCGATAATGGTGCGCTGCGAGTGGCAGTATCGACTCTACGACAGCCATTCGCTCAATCAGCACTTGCCTCGCAAATTCGCGTGCTGATTGCTCCGGAGAACTCATATCTACCCATTTAGTACCCATGAAACCAGCCTAATCCAAGCAGGAGGCCCTAGCAAATCGAACTGCTAAACTCAGCAGTGCATATCTGGTCTGATGATCCAAGGGTTGTTTTTGCGGCACAAATCTGGTCATTGGGACTTTGTCAATGAGTATTTTCTTCTCCCCTCTGTTGGGGCCTATCGAAAGTGTTGTTAAAATGCCATTGATCACTGGGCGGCATCCACCCACCGTAGCGAGTTTCTTATTATGATTTCGCAAGATACCAAGCGCGAACCATCTAGTTCGAATTCTACCGATAGGGAGTTCGTCGGACCCTACGTACTAGGACGATGCCTTGGCAAAGGAGGTTTTGGAGCGGTTTATGAAGCGACCCACCAGGAAACTGGTCAAAGAGTGGCCATTAAACTCTTGCACGGCACCAAGGAGTTGGAACCGGAGATTCAAAATCGATTCGTCCGTGAAGTGGCTTTGCTGAAAAAGTTAGACCACGAAAATATCGTGCATGTATTCGAAGCCGGCCTTCATGACGGAAGCATCTACTGTGCTATGGAATTGGTCGAATGTGGCACACTCAAAGATGTGCTCCTGGTCCGAGGCCGCATCCCCTGGCGCGAGGCTGCTGAGGTCGCTGTCCAAATTTGCCGTGCACTGGGTCACGCACATCAGCGAGGCTGTGTGCATCGAGATCTCAAACCGGCAAATCTGTACCTTTCGGAAGATGGCTTTGTGAAGCTCGGCGACCTTGGGTTGGCACGCGATCTGAACGATTCACGACTTACAGCTTCGGGCCACACCGTGGGAACCTGGCGTTACATGCCTCCCGAACAAATCACTGCTCAAGATGATATCGATGGACGCCTGGATATTTACGCGCTCGGTTGCATCCTGTTTGAAATGGTTGCCGGACATGTTCCATTTGATGGAGCGAATTTTGCAGAGATCTTCGACCAGCACCTGGAGAGCGCGCCTCCTCGCTTAGATGTAATCTTGGCGGATTGTCCAAGCGAGTTCGCTGATCTGGTTGACGCTATGTTGGAGAAAAAACCGGAGGATCGCCCCCAGACGGCCGAGCTACTTGCCGAACGCCTCGAGCAATTGCTTTCTGGAAGCTCCAACGAGTCTCGCCTCAATCTAAACTCCCAACCAAAACAAGAGTACATTGGAGAACCTCTTGCCAAGAGCCCCAATCTTACCCAACGCCTTCACAGTGGGCCGGTCGCAGACGCCAGAAAATCGAACTGGCGAGTACTCGTCGGAGTCCTCATTGTCGTTGCCATCCTGGCAACCGTAGTGCTGGCATTCAAGTAATAATGGGACTCTATGCCAAGATTCTCCGCTTGAAGGCGAATGCTCTTCGGAAAAGCGTTTTTTCTGTAGCTGCCAGATCGGTTTCGACCTGGGTTTTCAACGCTTCAATATTTACAATAATGACTCCTATAAGAGTTTGAGCTGGATATTTGAGTAAACATTTTTCCCGAGTCACCCCTTAATGGCAAAGACCCTCATACCCAATGCAGCAGGTTCGGATGCCCCCGAAGATGCGATTGTGCTTGACTTGAAAAACCCGTGGCTTGCAGGAGTTCTGGCTTGGGCAATTCCAGGCCTAGGCCACCTCTACCAGGGCCGCACTGGCAAAGGCTTACTGTTTTTCATTTGCATCCTCGGTACGTTCGCCTATGGGCTTTACCTTGGCGGTGGAAAGGTGGTTTACGCGGCCGTACCCTGGGAACAGCAATTCCGCTGGCAATACTTTTGTCAACTCGGCGTCGGACTGCCGGCAACTCCCATGCTGATCCAACGCCACCGGATGCTCAATAATGAACCCTTGCTGTTTGGGAGCAACTTTATGGCTCCCCCCAGAAATGGACCGGTCGACTGGAAGGATGACTCAGGTCATATGACCAGGCAACCCAATGAACTCGCCAAGTGGACCGTCGAGTACCATCCCTTCTTTGAGATCGGCACGGTCTACACCATGATCGCGGGGCTGCTGAACGTCCTGGTAGTCTGCGATGCAGTTGCCGGCCCCTTGATCATTAAGCCTCATAAGAAGGAAGAAAAAGATTCTGAGTCGACAACCGAGGAATAAAACCTCAAAGAATTTGCAGTTTCACATTTCAGACAATTGCCATGATATTCAGCAACTCGATCGAAGCAGTGTTCGCATCTTTCACTCCTTTGTTGGCAGTGGTGAACTTGTGGTATGCCGTACCCCTCATCGTGAGTGTAAGCTTGGTCTGCGCCGCCACACGGCACGAGGAAATCGGACCCATCCTGAGTCACGCCTTCCGTTTCGGTGTATGGGTAGTGGTGTTCATGGTGGGAGTTATGGCCCTGCTGAGCCTCCTGGGTTGGCTGGCATAGAGACTCATAATTGCGAGATTTTGCTGCCATCGGTGATTTGAATTCAGCAATCACCTCCCGCCGCTTGTCCAGGACCGGGGATTCTTTTATGCTGCTCTTTAGCTTCACGCGTCCGTAGCTCAATTGGATAGAGCACTGGTCTTCGGAACCAGGGGTTGCAGGTTCGAGTCCTGCCGGGCGTGCTGGACGTAACTCTCGCCGAAATAAGAGTTTCTGTTACCTGTCGACGTTCGACGGAGCGGCGTTTCCCAAGCTTCAAAAACGGTACATACCGTTTTTGGCACAAGGCAAAGGAGACCCGCATCATGCCATGGTCGAACAATCACCTTCCCAAGTACCGCAAGCATCGTGCTAGCGGACAAGCTGTCGTCACTCTCAATGGGAGGGATCATTACCTGGGACCCCACGGCACCCAAGTTAGCAAACGTAAGTACGACTGCCTTATCGGCGAGTGGCTGCAGAATAATCGGAACCCGATTTTCGCTCCAACCGATAGTCCTACGATAGTCGAGCTGTGTGCTCGATACTGGCAGTACGCCAAGGGCTATTATGTGAAAGATGGTAAGTGCACTGGAGAAAATCCAAGCATCCGAATCGCTCTACGATTCCTCAGGGAATGGTACGGAAAATCGCCTGCTGCTGAGTTCGGTCCCTTGGCCCTGAAGAACCTCAGGCAGCGGATGATCGATGAGAACCACTCAAGAAACTATGTGAATTCTCAGATTGGCCGTATCAAACGCATGTTCAAATGGGCTGTGGCCGAGGAGCTTGTTCCCCCTGCTGTTTACCAGGCATTGGCTGCTCTGCCAGGGCTTCGACAGGGCCGATCTGGAGCAAGAGAGTCGGACCCTGTGGAGCCTGTTGAGAAGCAAATAGTCGAGAAAACGCTCCCTTTCATGACAAGCGTCCTGGCGGACATGGTACGAATCCAGCGAATTGCAGGCATGAGACCGGCTGAAGTTTGCTTGATGAGGCCATGCGACTTCGACCGAAGCGGTGAGGTGTGGATCTACCGGCCCAGTTCCCACAAGACAGAGCATCATGGGCGTCAGAGACATGTTTTCCTGGGTCCACAGGCTCAAGAAATCCTGCTCAGGTATTTAGCCCGAGGATCGGAAGAGTATTGCTTTCGTCCCATTGACAGCGAGAAGAAACGTCTGGCCAGGCAGCATGAATGGCGAGTCACTCCACTGAGTTGTGGCAATCGACCAGGTTCTAATCGTAAAAAGAAACCCAAGAAAACCGCGGGGGCTCGTTACACCACGAATAGCTACCGTCGAGCAATTCACTACGCCTGTGACAAAACCTTCCCACACCCCGAGCTAGGTTCCAAAGTCACCAAGGACATGACCCCTGCTCAGATCGCCGAGTTGAAGCAGTGGCAGTCAGAACATCGGTGGTCCCCCAATCAACTCCGCCATGCGGCAGCTACCGAGGTGCGACGGAGGTTTGGTCTGGAGGCAGCCCAGATCATTCTGGGCCACAGCGCTGCAGATGTAACCCAAGTGTATGCGGAGCGAGATATGGCCAAGGGCCTGGAAGTCGCAAGGCTGATCGGTTAGGAAATCCTGTAACATCGCCCCCGGCCGGCGAAGCATCAACCGCTGGTTGGGGTTCGTTCTGATCTGCACTGCCAGAATGCTATTGAATGAGATGATTTGCAATTGATTGCAATACCCTATCACGTATGTGTGGGGTAAAGATGGATCACAGCAATGTTTCATCTCGCTTAAGGGCCCGCAAATGACGCCTAGTGAGCGCGGATTGCAGACAGCCACTTCGATGCCTTGTTGTCGTGCGATGCGTTATAGAGCCTTCTAGGAGGCCGCTGGTCATGCCGACTTATCAAGCGATTCAGAATTGATGAGGTTAGCTGGCGACTTCGTGCGCGAGAGTGATAGGGCGCGTCGATTTGAAAGTCGTTTCTCTACGGGGGGCCCCACTGATCTCAGTTTTTTTACCATCCCTCCCTTACGTTCGCCTTGAGGGAACCTAGTTAGTCATGCTCCAACTGGAGAGCCAGTTCAAGCAAGTTAAGATGGGTATAATGGTTTTCTGTCACTCTTACCTGTTCACATCAATTACCTCGGCGTGGTCCAAAGCTGTCATGGTGGAGCATCCTACTTTTCAGGTGAAATTCATGAATTAAGGCTCGCTCTCGTTTCCCCGACTGGATTCGAACCAGTAACCTTCGGCTTTGGAGGCACAATTATTCGTGGTTCCGAAGTTTTTAGCGGATAGCGTAAGTCCCTACTGGCGTTCTGATTGCATCGAAATGGACAACGCTTGGTCTTGCTCGATGGTCCATGTTTTAGAAATTGTGGCACGGAATACTATCAATTCCGTGCAAGGGTGGGTGCACCTTCAAGGAAGAAACACCTATAACAACCGATTCATCCCATCTCTCTTGAAGAGTTTGATAGGTCTGACTGATTTGAAGCCTATCCAAGAAGTGTACCGAAAGGATTTTGTCTTAGCAAAAAAATCATGTGCAGACGGGGGTACGTTTCGACCCAGTTTGTCTACGCGTAAATATTCTGGTTTTCAAATCGGCTCCCTTCTATGCTGGCTTTTTTATTTCAGTTTTCTTGTCGAACAGTTACTCTTCCCAGCAAAGTCTGTGACTGCCTTGATGATCAACCAACAACATTAGAGGGCTATCTCGAATCCTTTGAAGACTAGAATTATCCAGCAATGCTGGCTACTGCTTTCGCAACTCTTGTTTTCTTTCCTTTTTCTCAGAGGAGTTTACTTTCGTTGCGATCGCGTCCACTTTACGCTCTGTAACCGGGTACCACTCGTTTAGCAGTGCGCGCAGCTCTTTTACTAACGCAGGTTTCTGAGCTGCGAGATTTACCGTTTCTTTTGAATCTGACTTTAAATCAAATAACTGCGGCTCACCGCTTTGTGAGGGGAACTTTACCCTCCCCAATTGGCCATCGTATGTGAGAAGTAATTTGTCGTAACCTCGGATGACCCAACGATACAAAAGGGACGCCTGTGGGTTTTCGATATCGGCTATGTCATGTGCGAACGATTCACCATAGATCACATCTCGGTCGATGGGAGTCCCTTCTTGCAAATTGGACAATAAATTAAGGCCTGGTAGATTGTCGGGAATCTCTGCCTCCGCCGCCGCCAGGATTGTTGGAACAATATCAATGCTGCTGCAAAGTTCCTGTCGCTCTCCCGGCTTAAACTTGTCGGGCCAACGAAACAGGATTGGCGTCCTCGTGCCTCCTTCGTATGGGCTAAGTTTGGAACCTTCGGCAAAGCCACCGCCGTTAGGGTTTGGTATCCAACCATTGTCAGTGACATAGATCACCAATGTATTGTCCGCGATTCCCTTTTCATCCAGCTTATTAAGAAGCTGTCCACAAGTTTCATCGAACCAATCACACATTGCGTAATAGGCCGAAAGCGATTCTGGTAACCCCTCTCTTGTGTACTTCGCCAAGATTCGCTGTGGTGGATTGTGGGGCTCGTGTGGCAGGAATGGCGCGTACCAGATAAAGAAGGGCTTGCCGGCCTCTGTAGCTGTGTCAATGAAATCGTAAACTGGCTGCATGCCCTCGCGGCCAATCTTTAACCCATCGTCCCCGTGTCGTCCACCTCGTTTGGGGAAGCCACGTGTCATCCCATGCGTGAATCCTCCACGTAGGTAGCTTCCCTCCCACCATTTTCCGCACTGAAAGCTTTGATATCCCTTTTCTGCCAACATCTGAGGAATCGTGGGGTATTTGTCGATGTTTGCAATCAACATCTCACGTGGATCAGACCCTGTTCGCTCTGAATGTGCAAGATTCGCGGAGTTCGTAGCGGGATCATTTCCCGTGATCCTGTGTTGATGGGCATAGAGTCCTGTCACGATTGTCGCAAGCGCGGGTCGACACAATGCGGTCGGCACGTACCCTCTGCGGAATGTCACACTTTCCCTAGCTAACTTGTCAAGATGCGGAGTCTGGATAACATCATGACCCATAAATCCGTAATCGGTCCACGATTGGTCGTCAGACAAGATAAGTACAATATTGGGATTGGAATGCGCCGCTGTCACTACTTTCATTTGCAACTGAGTCTCGAGCACTGCGAACGTAATGAATACAGTCATGATCATGTTTCTTTTCATGCTTTTTCCTTCTAACCAACCCGAAATAAATTTTTTGCGGTGAATCAGCGGTGAAAATCTTGTCCACCAATTAGATGAAAAAGGCAGTCGCAAGTTGAAGAATCATTTGCGAAGTTCTATTTAAACCGGCCTGATTCGGATCGATGCGAAATCGATCCCGTAAGGTCATCTCATAGCTGTAATTCAATGCATATATTGGCGGAGAAGTCGTTCAATCGCTTGCGAACTTCCTCCAAATCTGCAGACTTTGTGACGAGCCGAGAAAGCGAACATTGCCAGTCTTTTTAGCCAAAGTCGGTTTATTAATATGAGACCGCCAAACTTCATAGGCGAAATCTCTTAAAACACGACGCCCCCAGAAGCATGAATATTAGACAGTTTGGCTCAGGCACAGCTGCCGATGATGCACTGAGCAATGTCGGCGCACCGTAATTGCTTTGCCACGCTGCGAGCCCAGCGGGTGTGCCATCTGTGCGTTGCCACACTAGGAAGTCATTCCCATCCACATCTCCGTCGCCATCGAAGTCTCCAGGGATTGCGTTCACTACCGCAGTGATGGCGATGTTGTCGACCCAGAGATCGTGGCCACCGGAACCGTCACCCGCTCCACCCGAAAAAGCCAGCAAAAAACTCGCGGTACCACCAATTTCTAGAATGTTATCTGCAAGTCCTGACAAGGAGTGACTGATATCGTCATGCGCCAAGTTGTCCCAGGCTCCACCAACGCTGGTGATCTCATCTGAGGCAGAAGTGTAAATCACACCATTGGTAATGTCTCCCGAAACCACGCTCAATTCGTAGGTTCTGGCTGCTTTGGGGCGGAAGGCGTACGCATCGAAATGAAAGCTGTCCAGCTCGATGTCTGTCGCACCATTGTTGGTGATCGTGAAAGTAATCGTGCCGCCTGTGGTTGCGTTGGGCAACTCCAGGTTTTCATTGGTCACACCATCCCCGGCGATTGTGCTTGCTATTGGTGGACCCGCAAAAGCTCCCCAATCGCCGTCCGCACTCGCGCCCCGACCGTCGTTGGTGTGCCAAGCTAGTCCTTCTGTGGTCGTCACAAACGAAGCAGTGACACCCGCTGTAGTGACCGAAGCACTCACAGGAGACGAACCACCCCCACTAAACATATCCCAGCCGGCGATCAGAGTGCCCGGCATTACCGGCGGCCCGGGGACGTGGGTGTTAAATTCGATAATGTGGAGCGGACTACCGGTCGGATCGGTTGGGGAAGTGCTGGTAGGTTCTTCTTGAACAAAAATCGATAATATTCCTTCATCGAACAAGCGTTTGGTATCTAGCAGCGGTGTGCCATCGTAATTGCGCGTTTGCTCACGGTACAAGACTTCCCAATCTGCATAACCGCCCATAGTTTTCTCCGCGCCGACAATGACCAAGTCTCTGCTTTGCGTATAAACACCGAACAGATGACCGGCGCTATCCACGCCGATCCTGGGGCGGCTACCCACTGCTATACCGGATGGAAACTGGTTGACATCCCAGATTCCCGTCAGCGGATTGCGGTAATAGTGATGATAGTCGGAATTTGATGCGTCGCTGAACGGTGAATTTGTGTAAGTGGGTCCCTTAGGTCGGTGAAACATCAGCACATGCACGCCTCCTTCAGCGTCGACAATTTGACCCTGTTGATTAAGCAATGCGTGGCGACGATCGAGATCGACGACTTCAATGCCAGGGGAATTCAGCGTGATCGGCGAGGCATTCGTCCCGACCTGAACATTATTGTTATTCCGCCAAGTCACTCCCTTGTCATCGCTATAGGCGTACATGATGTCATGATTCCCATCTTGAGTACCTTCCCGCCAGGTCCAGGTAGTGTGCAGTCTGCCGGTGCTGTCAGCGTGGAATCCATTATGGTAGGAATTGCGACTGTTCGAAGGATTATTATTGACGTCATCATAGATTTGGCCAGTTGATCTTCCCTTAGTCACGAACCGAGTACTGCTCCATTGCCCTGTTTGTGAGTTGTAGTCTGCAATTCTATGGTCACCGTTACCGCTGCCGTAATCGCGATAGGATAAGACTAGGTCATCGCCCACATTTGTGAAACGAGGATATGTCACTCTAGGAATTGAAGAACCACCAAGGTTCAATGAATCTCGCTCCGCGTTGAAAATTGAACTATTCCAAACGCCTCCTGAACTTGTTGCGACTCCAGAATTCGTGGTGACATAGCGTAGCCCATCCACGTGGTGATCGAAGGCCAAGTGGATTCGTCCGTCGCCCGAGATTCCCATTGAAATCACATTGTGAGAATCCCAATTTTGATTGCCATTGACCATGTCGAAACCAGTGTCGATGGTTTCCCACGTGTTGCCAGTCAAAGAGCGACGCGCAATGTAGATGTCCTGATTGGTTCCATTGTGATACCAAGTGGCGTACTGATAGCCCTCGTGAGTAATGAGCGATTCTTGCTGAAATGGACTGCCATTGATCACGTTGCTGAAACTTCCTCCCGTAGCTAACACCAAAGCATTGGAATCTGGAGACATGTCGAAAAGCGGACTAACGCTTATCTGTGCTGTCGCCTGATGGGCCGAGTGGAATGCCACAAGAACAATTAAAGCACAGACTGTGCTAGCTCGACACTTCCGAATGAGACTTAGAACCATTCCACTAACAACAAGCACCCCTGCAGAAGGCTCAGGTACTGTTGCCGAGGAAGCACTCAGCATTGTCGGAGCACCGTAATTGCTTTGCCATGCTGCGAGACCAGCGGGTGTGCCATCGTTACGTTGCCACTCGAGGAAGTCGGTTCCATCCACATCCCCATCACCGTCATAGTCACCCGACACACCGAGGGTCAGGCCGGTTACGCCCACATTGTCTAGGAACAAATGGTGACCACTACTAGTGGTCTCTGGCGCTCCGCCTCCTGTGAAATTCAGTCGGAACGTCACCGAGCCATTCGCATCCAGTGTGTTGTCGGCCAGTCCTGTGAGGTCGATGCTTTCATCGTCTTGCATTGGCCCTGCAAGTACAGTCGCCGTTCCCGTTGCCAGAGAACCCACAGTGATGTCACTTCCTGTCAACACGGACAATTCCCAGTCTGTGGCGGCATTAGTCCGAAAAGCGCCTAGATCGAAGTGAAACCCGGTCAGGGTCCTGTCGGTGCCGGTGGTGTCGGTTAATATGAAGTCAATAAACCCGTCGAACCCGTTCGACAACGTTACACCATCAGTAGGGGCAGCGACCGAGGTATCGGCCCCCGTAGGTCCCAGGTTTCCATATTGCCCGTCGCTGCTTGCCCCATTCTCGACGGTGGCGTTGTTAAAGTTAAACCACACACCTCCTGCCTCAGGTGTGCCCACTGCTTGGGCGGTTACTCCGGTAATTTGGGTTGCATCCCAAGTATCAGCGGAGACTTCACTCCAGGTTTCCCAACCAGCGATTAGAGGACCAAAGTCAGGCTCCATAACATTCCGCACAAAGCTGTCAGCGTCGGCGTTGGTGGGAATGCCACCGATTCCTTCGAACAATGGGCGCTGTTCGATGAGGGAGAGGGTGAGGCTGGTGAGAGAATTAGTATAGGCATTGCCGCCGGAGGTTGTTTCCGGGAGATAGGCGTAGTTGTCGTTGTAGGTGACCGGGAGGAATACCAGTCGGTCGCTCTGCATTCCATTCTCGTAGCCGATCTCGTTTCCCAGCATGACTGCCACGCGACGGGTTGATGCGTACTGCGTCATCGAGTTGTTCGAACGGGGGATCTGCAGGATGATGTCTTTGTTGATCGTATTCGGATTGGTCCACAGCCAATTCAGCAGTGTGATTTGGTTGTTGGCGTTGGTAAGCAGAGAGTTAGCGCTGGCCTCAATCATCACATGGTTAACTAAGGTGTTCTCGCTCCAGTTTCGATTCGCTTGGCTGTTGTTACGTGCGTTCCAAATTAGATTGACTTCCGAGTGGCCGTTATTGTCCAACCAGTCTCGCATGTGTTGCGCCTCAGTTTCCGTCCAATTGTAATCGTATTCCGTACCTTGGTAGGTAGTGCGGTTGTCATAAAACATGATGTGATCGATGTCGTATCCGAAATTGTTGGCAGCGGTGAATTTCTGCTGCAATTCATCGGCTATTTGGTTTATGGCGTTGTCGTCGATTACCGCGGGGTTCCTTGATACCTCGGAGCGAGCAATTTCGGTCATTGTGTTTTTCACATGAGAAACTTGTCCGAGAATCGTCTGCCAGTCTGAGTTGCTCGCGGGATTCGTGTCGTGAGGTGCACGATTGATATTTACTCCATCCAAGAGGCTGGCCGTTAAATCCCAATCGCCTAGGTTGCTTGCCATGGTTGATTGCATCAGATGAGTGCCCATCCAGACCTGATATGCAAATGAAGGGGAGGCACACAAACCGAGTAGCAGCGTGACGACATAAGAGGTTTGTTTTTTCATAAAGCGAGTATTCATCAGGAGTTTTGGACTGAAGTTGCCCCTAGCTGAGAGTCTCTGGCCACTGAGGAGAGTACATACCTCAACCCTGTACTACGTCTAAACAACGAAAAATTGGACATAAAATGCCGAATTGATGTGATAATAGGAGAACCTACATATCTTACTCGAAAAGACGTCCTTTTTTGCGATTTATGGCTGAGTTGCCTTGCCTCGTCTCCCTTAATTTTTTGTCCATAAAGCCTCTAGGCTAGACTCCAGTTCAGATTGAACTCCAACCACAAGCCCAAGAGGGATAAGAATTGGGTAACGAAGAACTAAAGTGGGCTTGACCCTTAGATTTGGTTGGAAATCCAACGTCTCTGAGCCAACGATAGTTCAGGGTCAAAGATGCCAGATTATGAGGCATTTCAATACTCCTCAATTCGCAAATAGGAATAAGCGAAAGAAGTAAAGTTCCTACTAAGCCAATCGCCAATTTAACTTGCAAGAGATCCGAAAAATATGATTATTATTTCAGAAAAATATAAATCACATCCATTTCCTGGTCGGTTAATAGGGGAGGAAGGAATACCATGATTCGAAAAGCATTCGTGATGCAGGTAGACCCAGAGCAGCTTGACGAATACCGCAAGCGACATAATCCAATTTGGCCAGAATTGAATGACACCTTGAGATCCCACGGAGTTCACAACTACTCAATCTTCCTACACCCAGAGACGCATCAACTTTTTGCGTACGCCGAGATCGACGACGAATCACGATGGGAAAGCATTGCCCATACGGACATATGCCGAAAGTGGTGGAGATACATGAAGGAGATCATGCCGTCGAACTCAGATAATAGTCCTATATCAGTGGACCTACAGGAGGTCTTCCATCTCGACTAGGAACCGAACAGAAATGAGTCGTTTTTTAAATGTGTTCGCTAGGCGACTCAAGATTGACGCGTCAGACTTTAAGGCATGAAGAGCTATGCCCCTTCATCGTGATGGTTTAAGGCTGCTTAATTGGCCAATAGGTTTCTACCTGATGCCAATCAAGATGCTCAACTTGTTGAAGTTTTTTTCTTATTTGAAGCGCGTTTCGTACCCTTGAGTTCTGCCTTACCTTCCAGCTCCAGCTCATACTTGGCAGGATTGAACTTGGGATTCGGCCGTGGAAGGACCGCCTTTGTTTCCTCAAGGAATGATTCAATCAAGGCATCAAGTTCGATGACTCGCTCGGGATGCTTTGCAGCAAGGTTATTCGTTTCACCGATATCTTCTTTCAGGTTATAGAGTTTGTAGCGGTGCTCTCGATTGTCGCCACCGTGGAAGATTCGAATTAGTTTCCAGTCCCCTCGATGAACGCTGACTGCTGGAGGCAACCAATCTGGAACCCTTGGGCTGTGAGGAAAAAACGTGAAAATCGCATCGCGCTCAAGGGGCCTCCCTTGCAGAGCAGGAACAATGCTGATGCCATCAAAAGATTGCTCAGCTTGCGGTTCAATGGCTAGCAACTCCAACAAAGTCGGGTAGAAGTCACAACTTTGAATGACTTGGTCGCTTCGCGAGCCCGCTTCTACTACACCAGGCTGCACCACGATGGCTGGCCCGCGTACCCCACCTTCATACAACGTCGCTTTTCCGCCTCTCAAGGGGGCATTGCTGGTTGCCGTCGTGCCATCGACTTCGTTATACATATTGCCGCCGTTGTCCGTAGCGAGCACGATGATCGTCTTATCCGCTATCTGTAGTCGGTCGAGTGCGTCAAGCAAGGTTCCTACTGCGTCATCCATACTCTCGATCATAGCCGCATAAGTCGGGCTGCGTTGTGGATACTGGGGATCTACTTGCTTCTTATATTCATCGATTAAGTCCTGCTTGGCATCGAAGGGGGCGTGGACACTAAACATCCAATAGTTCAAAAAGAAAGGCTGATCCTTGTGGTTTTCCATGAACCGAACGGCCTCTTCAGCCATGCGATCTTCGATGTGTTCGGAAGGTGTCTGCGGATCAAAGTCGGGAAACTTCCAAGGTGCAACGTAACTCCCCGCCGGCCCCGGGCCGGACCAGTGAGGGACGTCAACGTCGAAGCCATGTTCTAAGGGCGAGTAAGGCTCAGGCCCGAGATGCCATTTCCCAAAGTGTGCAGTCGCATAGCCATGGTCCATGAACATTTCCGCCAAAGTATAGTAGCTGGTGTCTAGCCGGGAGACTGACGTGGGAATGGTTGCTTTGCTGCTCGGTGCGGCCGCGGCGGGGGAAGTCGCTCGACGGACGACCTTCGGCAAGTGACAATTGGGCGATGTGATGCCCGTTCGCGCCGGACTCAGTCCAGTCATGATGCTGGCCCGAGTTGGCGAGCAAAGCGGGCTGGAAGAGTAGGCGTGCGTAAACGTCATCCCGCGAGCGCTGAGGCGCTCGATGTTGGGTGTCTTGTAAAATTTCGTCGTTCCAAAGAGTGTCGTATCGCTCCAACCGAGGTCATCGGCCAGGATGAACACGACGTTTGGTTTGGGTTCCAGGCGTTTTACACGGATATTCTTCCAGAGCACGGTCCCTTTGGGCCCCTTGTGAATCTGCAAGCCAAAAAAACCTTTGGGGTAGGTTCCATCATCGATCCAATGCGATGCCGCTACACCATTCACCCATGTTTTGACGACATTGCCTCTAGCTGAAATAGTTAAACGGTTCCAGTCGTCTCGCTTGGTGGCTGCTCGAACTTCTTTGTGTTCCTTTAACCACAATGGATAGAAATAGCCTCCGCAGCTCTGTCCATAGATGCCGCCCGACCAATGTCGATCCATCGAAAACCCTTCCATTTCAGCCTGCGGTCCGTATACGTCTTCGTTGCCATTCTTGTCGGTTCTTGACTTGGCGCGAAACATGACTCCGCTGTTGCCGTCGACTTCCCACTTCATATCGCAGGTGAACACAAAATCTTTATAGTCTGCCAGATCTGTGGATAGGTAAGTGCTGTTGGATCCCGGAACACATTTGCCGACGAGCAGACCGTCGCGCACTTCGAAGGTGCATGTTCCCCCTTTAGATGTCCAACCTTCCAAATCTTTACCGTTGAAGAGAGTCGTGAATCCTTTGGTAAGATCCGGCTCAGCATCTGTGTTGAGCAACATCTCTTCCGGGTTGGGGGCATTCTGCTGACTTTTATAGTGCGCATGCCATTTCTGCTGCTGAGGGTCAAGCTCTCCAGCCAGGACGATAGGGCATGAGCAGCAAAACGCTGCTAGAGAGAGCGATGAGAAACTGAATCGAATCATTTCGAGTTGTCCCTGGATAAATGGTCATCTGTCACTGTAAACGAACTGAGGGAAGCTTGATGATTTGAGCAATAGTTCGCTTTCCAGTTTGGCAAGTGTGTAGCACATGACGGTTCAGACACGGCGCCCCGTTGCCACTCTAGGATATCCACGCCGGCAGGATTCCCGTCCAGAAAGTCGTCCGTGTCAAGACTTTGATTGGCAACTGGATCGATAAGATGGTTGATGATTTCACATTTTCCTCTATCAATGGCGAATAAGTGAAAAATGTAGATATCCGAATGGCTGAACAGATCATTGCCCGCTTTACAGGATCGATGATTGGAATGTTGCATAGTGGAATTGACTTGGAACCGCTCCGCTCATCTATCTGGCAGTGAGCGGGAAAGCCGCTCTTTGATAGCTAAGTATCTAACATCATCAGCTAAATTCACCCACTCATTAGGATCCTGTTGATGATCATATAATTCTTTGGAACCATCTGCATATCGAATCAGCCGCCAGCGGTTGTCACGAACGGAGTAAATGCCTCGGTCGACGGTTGTAACTACCGCGCGATTCGTTTCCATGGAGGGATCAACCAACTGAGGAACAAGCGACACTCCATCCAACTCCGCCTTGGATGGCAAGTCGCACATTTCGATCAAGGTTGGATAGAGATCGATGAGTCCAACTGTCTCGTCACATTGGCTACCGCAATTGCAATTGGAAGCATCTGTCTTGGCCGGTACTATTACCAGCGGTACCCGTGTGGCACGCTCCCAGCCGGTGGTCTTGCCCCAATGCTCCTTTTCTCCCAAGTGCCAACCGTGATCGCTCCATAGCACAACGATCGTGTTCTCTGCGTAAGGACCCTTGTCGAGGGCGTCCAGCAACTGGCCAATCTGGGCGTCGACAAACGAGATACAAGCCATGTATGCCGCCACAGCTTCTTTCCACTGGCCGTGCCGTAACACATTCTCATGCAGTCCCCCGGTCTGAATGGAATGGGCCAGCGAGATGGCAGCGCTGTTGACGTCGTTCAAGTCGTCGGCAGGCACCTCTGGCAAGATCGTTGAGTCGGCGGGATACATGTCGAAGTATTCTTGCGGAGCGTAGAGCGGAATGTGCGGTCGATAGAAGCCACAGCCTAGGAAAAAGGGTTTTTTGTTGTCAGCTTCCCGGAGTAAATGCTCAGCGGCCCAGCGAACGACTTTGCTGTCTCCCATTTCATCGTCTGGTACGGGGACGGCCCCCCAATCGAACGAGCTGAACGTTCCTGGCTGGAGTTGCTGGCGATCGTTGGGCATACCGTTGAGCGGACGCATCGCAAGTCGCGAGGATTCTTGTTGCGATTGGGGCTCTTGGCTGACATACGGACTCCACCGCTGCTCCGTAAAAAAGCTCTCGTCATACATGTCCGTGAACTCACGATGCATTAGCTTGCCTGTTCCCAGGGTGCGGTAACCGTGCGTGTGAAAATGCTGTGGCAACAGCACCAGGTCCGGATGCCGCTTGCGAATCTGTTGTTTGTTAACGTAGACCCCCGTGTGAAATGGTTGTCTCCCACTAAAGAGTGCGGCTCGCGAAGGGCCGCAGAGCGGCGCGGCACAGTGCGCGTTAGAGAAGACAATTCCCCGCTCGGCAAGGCGGTCCATATTTGGAGTTCGGACTTGGGGATGGCCATCTAGAAAGCCAACCCAGTCGTTCAGGTCATCCACGGCGATAAAGAGCACGTTTGGGAGAGCTAAAGATCGCGACGTGCTTAAGGAGAGAATAGAACAGAGAACCATCGATACAGTGCAGGTTGCAGCGATGAGTCTTCTGGTTAAAAAGCGACTCTTAGAATACACATCAGCCTTTCTTATATTAACGCCTACCAAACTATCAAAACGACAACAACCAAATTAACTGGATGTGGGATTCTCAATAAACGGACATGCCTTAACAAGAAAAACACCCTCATAAATGGTTCAGCTAGACGTCTTGTTTTCTCAGACTCACGAGTAGGTTGGAGTTGGCCACAAAGACTCAAAATTCAAACCAAATCAACCAAACCACGCCCTTTTATGCGAGAAATGGACAAGAAAAAGTGAGAAGAGTTTTAAATTGTCGACACCTAATGGGTTTTAGTGTTTAGGAAGTATGCTTGCTGCATGTGTAGAACATGGAGATACGCTTCGATCGTTTGCGTGACGAATCGACGGGCGAACAACTACACGCTACAGCCTAACAAGGGGGCTCGCAGGTGGCCCCATCTCGTTCGTTTTGCTTTTCAGGAGGTTGGGATTTGGAGTCAGCAAAAACTTGTCGAATTCGAAGCCGTCTTCACGCATGGAAAACATGATGGTGTGCAAGCCCGGCTCATCAATGTCGAGCCAAATCTTGCCCAAAACTCCTGTGTGGACATCCTTGGTTCGCTGGCGGGAGTCCCACTGCCATCGTCCGTGCTGACCAGTGAATTGGAGCCGGGCACCCGACTCAGGCCACTGACCATCAAGGCCGACGTGCAAGCCGTTGTCTTCCGATCCGGTACAGCAGGTCCGCACCCAGACATAGTAGCGGCCCGGCTTTTCGATCCTGACCGGGTAGTAGAGGACACTACACTGGCCGGGAGTATTGGAAAAATTCACCCCGTTGACTAGAGGGTCTGCATGTGTGACGCGGGTGTCAGGGAGGATTTCGAGATAGGCGCCGTCGCTAGCGCCTTCGACATGACTCGGATCGGGATCGGGCTTCACCTCGGGGGTCTGGTCGACCGTTGTCAGATACCACTTGCGGTGATGTTGTCGATCCACAGTGTCGAAATCTTCCGCCTCGACGACCAAAATCCCCTTGGATTGCATGTGAACGTTTTTGGCCCGAGTAGGATCATAAGTAAATTCGTCAGCTGGGGCATTTACATCGCTCTGCCACGGCAAAAGGTTTGCCCCTGCCTTGGAATTCGGCTTCGGCTGAGGTATTGGAGTTCCTGGCTTAAGGATTGTGAGCGATCGCCATCGCCCACGCGAGAATCCAAACCCGTTTCCTTCGGGAATTAGTCCATTCGAGGCCGAGTTGAACTCCACACGGATCGTGTCTCCCGGTTTCAAAAAAACTGCGTCGAAACGATGCTTCACTGGGTCATAATCGCGATCTGTATCAGGGTTTCGCACTTCGCCTACCTTACTGCCGTCAACTAGCAGTCGATAGGTAGATGCACCATCAGTTTCCGTAAGCGTGGTAAGCACCAAGTCATAAACGCCTGCTTTGCCCTGGAAGTCCGTCTCAGCGGCAGCGAACTTGCTTCGATGTTTAGTGGCATTGATTGCCATCGCACGTTGCTTCTTATCTATGTACCCACGGACAAACTCGCCCGAGACCACGAATTTGAAATCAGACATGGCCGACAACACCGATTCCACCTCGGACGCTGCACCTGTAGCGGCCTTGCTTTGGAACGGTTTGAGGATAATTGTCACAGCAGACTCGGAATGCTGTCTGCCATCGGTTGCTGTGAGTTTCAAGACGTACTTGCCCTCGCCGCTGAGCGTTACCCGGGTGTTTATTGCTGTAGGATTCTCGAATTTAACTTCCCCTGGGCCACTGCTCTTCGTCCACTTGGTAGTTACTTTAGCATTAGCTTTTCCATCGTCACTGACATCGCCCTTTAGGTTGAGAGTGACCGCATCATCACCAAGTGGCAACATAATCGTCCTATCTGTTCCGGCGCCGACACTTGGGGGATAGTCAACATCGGGATTCCCAGGTCGGACGATGGCCAACCAATCTTGCCCTGGTTCTCCAGGCGGACGGCCCAATACGACCTTCCCACCCCCGATAACCGCCTGATTTGAACCCAATTGGAGAGGCCCCCCCTGGCGTGGGTTGAACCAAAGGATTTCGAATACTCCGTTTTCCTCGAAGAGATCAAGCGACGTTTGTTCTGCACGCTTCAGATAGACCAGGTATAGCTTGCCGGGTTCGCAGAGACAATAAGCATCCTTGCTGGAAAGTTTTTCGTTGGCGTTAGTCATGTTCCAGAAGGGAACCTGGTAATCCCTGAAGAAGTTCAATGCATGGCGGCACTGCTTCCACATGTTTTGCCGCACACGAAAATCTTGACAGGTCAAATCACTATGTGGGTGCTTGTATCCGAAGTACCACTCGACCCCTGCGCCCCCGGCCATGAGATTACCCCAAAGGGCATTCTTACGAGCATCATCATGCTTAGGAGTTTCCGCATCGGTGAGCAAGGAATGCATGGCGTCTCCCGGCTCATCGCAAGCAACGACCCAAGGCTTACCCGCTGCGGCCGATCGCTGAATGTATTGCAGCGTGCGACCATGAACGTAACGAAAATCGGATTGATTCGTTTGGAGCGAGAATCCAGTTAGCTGGGAAGCCTCACCAAGGAGATCGAAATGATTGTCTCCATTATGTATAACGATGTGGTGCTGATAAGGATCGTGTGTCCAGAAATAATCTGCCCAAGCGACTTTTTCCTCGGTGCTAACCTTGTTATAAAGGCCGACCTCTTCGCCCAGGTTCCAGTTCAATGCAAGATGATGGCCAAAGCGTGCGATCAACTCGCGATAGTACAACTTGCGCTGCGGACCGACTTTGGCATTGTCCAAGAGGTTTACATTTTCCGCTTCCTGCGTTTTGAAATGTAGATACATTCCAAGTTTATCACCGTGAGCAAACACGGTTTCCCATTGATCCATTCGTGAACAATCAATTCTCACGCGCTCGCCGTAAGTCTTGTAAGGAAAAACATTGCGATCGTCGCCATTGATGTTGAGAGTGATAAAAGAGAAGGAATTGAGTCCCTGAGAAGCCAGATAGTTGATCGCCCCGATGATTCCTTTTCCTTTGCCATTCTGCCACGTCGGGTCACCGGTTTGCCAATCTTTAATGTGTGGTCCCCAATCCTTGATGAGATTGTCTTTATGACCATCCGATTTAAAATCGCCATCGAAATCTTGATAAGCGAGAAAGTTCTCAGGAGCGTCGACGCCGGTCTTCAGAAAAAACTCACCGGTACCAGCAAACTGTAAATGATGCTTTCCCACATAATTCAGCCTTCCCTTACCGCGGAAATCTCGTCCACTCTTGTCCGTCGGCAAAACCTCAAAGGAACCTCCGAAGCCGTCTACGGAATCGACCGCAGTGCCCGAGTCGTGATCTTTAGAAACTGCTACATTAGACCCTTGTCGAAAGTAGACGGTGTAGTCCCATCGACCAACATGATCTGGGCAGAGGTGGGCACGCCACTTGTTTCCCGACGTAGCCGACGTATTGGCTGCATCGCCATCAGCAGCAAAGTATCCAGGAACGCTATATGCGAGCCCAGACGCTGGGTGCCGGAAGGTCACCTGCATGCGATAATCGAGAAATGGATTCAGTTTTCCATCTTCTGAGGCGAGTGGTCCGTCGATGGTTACTGTAATATTGTGCCACTGACGAAGTTCGCCAGAGATCGAATGAACTTGCCCCCACACTGAAATGCTCACTAGCAAGGCGAAATTGACAGCACACGCTCCAAGTCCAATCAGCCTCTTCATCGAAAAACCTCTAATCCACAAAAGTCCTTGATTAGGCAACAATAGTAACAACGATTGGCATGAGCATCGAATTACTCACCTGGGCAGTCGTGCACGTTGCTCAATTTTCATATTCACTCTAGATGGTTGTTAGTTCAAAGTAAATCACTCAAATGAGAGGGTTGACTGAGTGTTCTCAAGTTGACGGGCTTCTTCTCAACGGGAGCCAAGTATTTCGACGAGTTAAGATTTTTTATGTCCACTTTTACGTTGATGGGACGTGAGATTATTAGCCGAGTTGCGAACCAGCTGTATTCGCTAGTTAATTGGCCTGTTCCAGTTTGAGTCCGCAACATAAGGAGTGATCATATTTTTGAGTTAAGAATAGGCGCTACGCCGCAAGCCACCGGTCACATTGATATTCCGAAGGCCAAAACGCTTCTTGTCAATTTCACTTTCACTTTGTGACAAATCACTTGCTCGAACCCGACAGAAGAATAGTGATCTTACGACCCATGCGTCTGGAAACAGTTTCATGAATTGGCGAGTTTTTGATGTCATTTTTTGCTTGGCAGCCCTTTTGGGATGCTTCTTTTCGACTCCACGCAGCCATGCCTTATCAGATAATATTCGTGGCATAACACCAAATATCCTTTTCCTGTTCACGGATGACCAACCGGCGAATTGCACAGGCTATTCCGGTAACGAAGCAATCAAGACTCCTCATCTGGATGCACTCGCCCGTCGAGGAACCGTATTTACCAATGCTTTTGTCACAACGGCAATCTGCTGCAGTAATCGAGCATGTATTTTGACCGGACAAACGATGAAGCTTCACGGAGTTACCGACTTTCGGACTCCACTTTCCAAAGAAGCCTTTGCGAAGACTTACCCAGCCATCCTGCGTAAATCCGGGTATCGCACAGGCTACTTGGGGAAATTTGCGATCGGGAATCCCAAATTGTATCCGGCTGAATTGGCACTTCCAAATTCTGATTTCGATTTCTGGTACGGCTTTCCTCAAGACATTTCGTACAAACAAACCATTGACGGCAAAACAAGATTCTTGACGGAAGTGATGACAGAAAAAGCCATCGAGTTTCTCGAGACAAATGACGAACGGCCTTTTTGTTTGACCGTCGCTTTCAAGGAGCCACACGGACCATTCGATTATTTTGATCCTCATGTAAAGAATCCCTATTCTGGGGTCGACCTTCCCCCATCTCTTACGTTTACCTTAGCGGATTTCGAGCAACAACCTGCTTTCATTCAGAATTCACTCAACGGTTCGGATAGCCGGAGAATGCTTCAGAATACTGATCTCTACCAGGACGAGTTGCGAACTTTTTATCGATCGGTCACTCGGGCTGACCAGGCGGTGGGCGAAATACTCGCCGCCCTCAAGCGACTGGGATTTGCTGAGAATACCGTCGTTATCTTTTCCTCCGATCATGGTTCACTACTGGGAGACCACGGTTTGACAGGAAAGTGGTTGATGTATGAAAACTCGATCCGTATTCCACTCATCATTTTCGATCCTCGCGTCCACCAAAACGATCACCAATCCCCCAATACGCTAAAGCACTCTGAGCGAAATGAGATCGTACTGAGCATAGATTTGGCACCGACGATCTTGTCTCTCGCAGGAGTATCGATCACCGATGACATGGAAGGCCGCGACTTGATGCCATTGGTCCAGGGTCAATTACGTTCGTGGCGATCGCACTTTTACTACGAACACATTTTTACTTCAACGATCAAGAATCTCGCTCCGATTCCCAGGACGGAGGGCATACGTACCGCGAATTGGAAGTATGTCCGGTATCCAGATCAAAGCCCTGTTTATGAACAACTCTTCGATCTTGAAAACGATGCATTCGAACAATGTAATCTTATCGATGCAGTGAGTTGCGAAGGAGTTGCTAATGGGCTTCGTGCGATTTGCGACGCGGAGTCACGCTAATTTGAGAACTTTATCTTCACTGCAAATGCTCCTATCACAGTTACTTAACCAGACGACTTGATTGTCTTGAACAATAATTATTCCACCATTTCGGATCAGGTTGCAAAATGTCAACAAAGATTCTCCACAAAGTAATTTCGACAACTCTTTTCCTCATGCTAACTCGAGTTTCATCGAACCGTTTGGTTGTGGCCCTCTGGGTCTTGGGAGTTGGGTTTCACTTCGGATTGCCATTTGAAGTGGACGCAGCCGAAAGACCTAACATAATTTTTATTCTTGCCGACGATCTCGGCTTTAACCAACTTGGTTGCTACGGAAGCACTCCCATCAAAACACCGAATATTGATCGGCTTGCGAGCCACGGCATACGGTTCACTCAAGCCTATGCGGGCAATACGGTTTGCTCCCCTTCGAGAGTGTCGCTATTTACCGGACGCGATAGTCGATTGATGGATAACAATTCCAACACCGTCCAGCTTCGTGGGATTGATATCACAATAGCTCACGTGCTGAAGCGCGCAGGCTATGATACGGCGCTGTTTGGCAAGTATTCGATCGGCTCTCAGATGGGGGTCACGGACCCACTTGCTATGGGTTTTGACACCTGGCTTGGCATGTATTCGATTCTTGAAGGCCATCGGCAGTACCCAGAAGTGCTTTGGCAAGATGGCAAGAAACTACGCATCAAGGAGAACGAAGGGGGTAAAAAGGGCGAATATGCCCAAGAGAGATTTACAAAGGAAGCCATCAAATACATCCATCAGCCCCATGACAATCCGTTCTTCATTATGCTGGCATTTTCGTCACCACATGCCGAGTTAGCCGCACCGCAACGCTTCGTCGACCAATATCAAGACCAATTTTCTGAGACACCTTATGTCGGCATGGTAAACGGTGAAGCCAGTGATAAGTATGCCTGGTATTATCCAGAACCCGTTGAAAAACCGCACGCAGTATTTGCTGGGATGGTAACGGCTCTGGATGAATACGTTGGGCAGATTATGGCCGTGCTTGAAGACAATGGAATCGCAGACAATACGCTTATCTTTTTCACATCAGATAATGGTCCCCACGAAGAAGGCGGCGGTGACCCACAATTTTTCCAAGCGTCGAGTCCCTATCAAGGGAAAAAACGCGACGTTTACGATGGTGGAATTCATGTTCCAATGATCGTCAGTTGGCCGCAAGCAATTACCAACGCAAGAGTAGATGACACCCCATGGACGTTTGCCGACGTGCTGCCGACTTTCGCTGAAGTTGCCGGGGCATCACTAGACTCAGTGCCTCGCATCAAGACGAATGGCGTCTCGATTCGAGGGTTACTGCAGGACAAACCGATATCGATTCCGGAACGGACTCTCTACTGGGAATTTGGAATGCAAGTGGGTGACCCCAATTCAGGAATTGTCGGTGAAGTTTACCAAGCAGCTCGACGCGGAGCGTGGAAAGCCGTGCGGTACGGTATGAATGCCCCAGTCGAGATATATGACATTGAGAATGATCCGGGTGAGCAGAACGATCTTTCCAAGAAGTACCCCATAATTCACGGTGAATTCGTGCAACTCTTTGAAGCACATCAAGGCTAAGCTGCAGTTTGTCTAAGGTTGTTTGAGTTCAACTGTCAGGAGAGGTTAAAAATCAGTTTCTCTGGGCTGGACATTCCAGTTGTTGAGTGATTTGAAAGCGTGAAAGTAATGTCCGACGGAAAACTTTATACCTTGGTTTTATTTGCTCTACTTTCTAGTGTAGGAGTTTCTGCCTGTGCTCAAAACAGCACCGCTATCAGTTTGTACGATCTGCGAGTCGAACATATCCGGAACCCTATACAGCTTGACATTAGGCAACCTCGGCTAAGCTGGAAAATTCAATCTAAGGAATTGAGTGCCAGAAATTATCGACAACAAACCTATCGCATTCTGGTTGCAAGTACCCCTGAATTACTGGCTAGCAACCAAGCTGACCTTTGGGATAGCGGTCAGGTTTCATCATCTCAATCAGTTTTGATCCCATACCAGGGCAAGAGACTGCGAAGCCGACAAGTTGGCTACACGTTACCTCCTTTATGCTTGTGAGAGATTTCGCCATGTGCGAAGGCTGTTAGATCGGAGAAACGAAATGCAGTATGTACAGGATTCCAAAAGCTCTCTGGGTAAACAAACTTAATCGGTGCTATAAAACTAATATGCTTCCCGTCTCAGCAGAACGAGCTCTCAGCCTAATCCTCTCGGCCGTGTTGGGAGTACTCGCCCTCGATAAATCTCATGGAACCACCCTACAACTGTTAAAAAAGTCGATCGTTGAGGAGCTCGCCCTGACCTTCGCCAGTGGGCCTGCCACTCGCTTTTCCAATACAGCTAACGGGAGGACTCATCAACAAACGCCCTTGACGAGCTATCGAGGCTATCAATACGTGACATATTTTGATGCGGAAAGACGGGTATGTTTAGGCAGAAGAAAGTTACCAGAAGGATCATGGGAGATCATTCAATTCAAAGACCACAGACTCGAATCTAACGATTCACACAACTCAGCAGTAATCGGCATATGTGACAAGGATGGTACGATCCATATGGCTTTCGATCATCATGCAACGCAGTTGAATTATCGAGTTTCGAGACTAGGGGCTGCTCATGATCCTGGCGCCGTCGATTGGAATTCGGAGCTTTTCGGTCCCATCATGCACACACTTGGGTCGGTCAAACCCAATAAGCAAGTAACCTACCCGAGATTTTTTTCGGCATCCAACGGCAATCTGATGCTTTATTATCGGGCTGTTACTTCGGCCGATGGAGACGGAATGATCGAGGAATATGACGGTGAGAGGCATGATTGGACGCCTAACTTAGGCAAATTTATTGCTCGTAACATCGGCACCTATACAGTGAACGGCAAAACTAGCATCACCCGCTGTCCTTATATGGACACCCTGTCATACACAGGAGATCGTCTTCATGCTTCTTGGATCTGGCGTGATCGTTTTGAAAAAACCGATCCCGCCAATCAACATGATCTTTGTTACGCCTACAGTGACGACCATGGTCGAACTTGGCATAATTCAGCTGGGGAGATCATCGGGAAGACGGGCAATCAATTTATCCATCTCAATTCTACTGGCCTGGTCGTTGCACCTATACCCATCAGGTCTGGCCTAAGCAATCAGAACACACATTACGCATATGACGACGGAAGTATCCACGTCGTGTTAAGACACTATGTCAAAGGCACCCAGACAAGTTGTTACAACCACTATTGGCGGGTTAGCAATGGACATTGGAAACACGAGGTTCTTCCGTTTACTGGGGATCGGCCTAAGCTTATCGGCGCAGTGGATCGCACTTTGGTTCTCGTCTACACCGATGACGAGCAGTTGTTCATTGCCAAGGGTCATCCCGATTCTCATCAGAATCACTGGGAATGGACGGACGTGATATTACCTCAGCGGCATTCCATTTACGGAGATGCCGTTTTGGACCTCCAGCGATGGGAGCAAGAAAAGGTGCTTTCCATTTACAGCCAGCAAGAGCCCTCGAAGGTGATCGTAACGAGTCGACCTGAACCTATCGACGGTTTTCCCTCACCTCTCAATGTAGTGGACTATCGCTTGCTGCATACCGAGACTGCGACCGAGTAAATCAGGATCCAAGTCTTCTTAAGGCAGACCTAAGTTTATCACCAATGAGTATCACAGAGCTAATAATGAGCGCGATTGAGTGTCTTTCTGGTTTGGCTAGTTGCTTTCGTTGTAGATCATTTAAAGAGCTGACCATTAAAAGTACACACAATCAACGAGCCAATGGAAACAATGGGGAGTCCCTGGTAAGTAAGATGCTATTGTTCATGACGATGTTACTGACTTCTAATGCATTATCACCGAACTCTTCAAGAGCGGACGTGCTTTACTTAGATCGTGACCAGCCCATTGAATTAAGGGTCGAGGATCTGTTGGCTCGAATGACGATCGAGGAAAAAGTTAATCAACTCACCAGCGATTATGCAAAAACTACCGATCGAAAAAACGGACCGGCGCCTATTGATCCACAGTTCGCGTTAAGGTTGTCGCAAGGCCTGGGATCGGTGCAATATGTGAACCTGGCTCACGATGCAGCGCAAGATGTTGATTTCGCTAATTCCATTCAACAATACGTCAGAGATAAAACGCGTCTAGGAATTCCTCCGCTACTTGAAGGGGAAGCACTTCATGGTTTGATCGCACACAAAGCGACCACGTTTCCTCAGGCTATCGCTCTTGCATCCACCTGGGACCCTGACTTAGTGCACCGTGTTTATACTTTGGCCGGAAATCAGGCTCGTTCGCGTGGCAATCATGTGATGTTTACTCCACTGCTTGACCTCGCTCGTGATCCTCGATGGGGCCGTATGGAAGAAACTTATGGTGAAGACGTTTATCTGGTCACACAGATGGGACTGGCGGCCATCCGAGGGCTACAAGGTGATGGCAAAGTTGTTGGTCCAGGACACGTAATCTCCGCACCGAAGCACTTCGCAGCCTATGGCCAATGCGATGGTGGACGCAACTTCGCGCCGACAAGTGTACCGCCACGCATCCTTAAAGAAGAGATCTTGGAACCTTTTCGTCAAGCGGTTTGTAAAGCACATGTATGGGGGCTCATGCCATCGCACAGTGAGATCGACGGAGTCCCAGCTCACGGAAACGGATGGTTGTTAGGGGACATATTGCGTAAAGAGTGGGGTTTCAAAGGCATTGTGGTTTCGGACTATCACGATGTACACCGCCTGGACATTCTGCACCATTTGTGTGCATCGCAGGAAGACGCTGCTCTGCTCGCCTTGAAGACTGGTGTCTCATTAGATCAGCCTAATGGACTGAGTTATCTAACACTTTTGAAGTCTCTGAGGCAACGTTCAGAGTATTTGAATGCATTAGACGACCGCGTGCGTGAAGTTCTACGCGTCAAGTTTATGCTTGGACTATTCGAAGAACCCTTCGTTGACAAAACCATTGCAGTAGCGATTCAAAATAACCCAGAAAACAATAAGCTTGCGCTTGAGGCGGCAGAAAAATCGGTGATTTTGTTGAAGAATTCAAACAAACTTCTCCCTCTGGACAGAACCAGACTCAAGAAAATTGCCATAATTGGCCCTAATGCAGATGAGACCATACTCGGTGGATATACCCACCGCATGACGAAAGCACAGTCTATTAAAGATGGATTAGTCAATTATCTATCTGATACGAGTGTTGAGGTGATGTATTCCAAGGGCTGTGGGATCACGAGTCGAAAGTCGTTTGCACAGCTCGAAACCGGAAATGAAGATACTCATGGAATCTATACCATACCATTAGAACACGAAAAAGAATCTATTGCGGACGCGGCTGCGATCGCCACTGAGTGCGATGTCGCAGTAGTCGTAGTTGGTGACAACCATTTTACTAGCCGAGAGGCGTTTTATACTCGTCCGGCCTTGGGAGATCGTGGAAGCATTGATTTGGTTGGGAACCAGACTGCATTAGTGCGTGCCATTATAGAGACAGGAACCCCAACTGTCGTTGTTCTGATGCATGGCCGCTCTCTTTCTATCAACTACATCGATCAGCATGCGGATGCTATTTTAGACGGATGGTATTTAGGCCAGGAAACTGCACAAGCTATCTGTAAAACCCTGTTCGGTGAAAATAGTCCTGGTGGAAAGTTAGTTGTCACTGTGCCGCGTAGTTCAGCACACATACCGGCATATTACAGCCAGCGTCATTCTGCAAACTGGAAAGATTATCTTTTCGAAAATGGCCCACCGCTTTACTCGTTTGGATATGGATTGAGCTACACGAAGTTTTCACTAGAGAATATCCGTCTTTCTTCTCAAGTGGCAAAGATCGGCGAAACAATAGCCGTCTCACTCGATGTATCCAACGTTGGCAAAATGGATGGCGATGAAGTGGTTCAGGTCTATGTGCGAGATTTGGTAGCATCTACCACGCGACCTAATATTGCACTTAAGGCCTTCAAAAGAGTTTCGCTTAAACCTAATGAAACGAAAAAGGTCCAGCTGAATCTTACGCCGTCTGCCTTTGAGATGATAAACCTTGACTATGATCGCGTCATCGAACCGGGAGAGTTTAAAGTGCTCGTGGGTACTTCCTCACGCCAACAAGACCTGACTGAGCTAGATTTGGTATTGAAATGAGTTGCACTGCGGTGCTACACAGCATTTGGCGAGCTAGAGCTAAAAAAACATTGCGTAAATGATGGCAGCCATAGGTTGTGTAAAAAGCTGAGCAGAGAATTATGTTTGTTGCCGATAGTTACGTATCACTTCGAGATTGTCGACGTCACCACATAGTCCACCAATCGGCACTGCATCACTCGATCGCGATTTCATCAATCAATAGCCCACGGCCATCCGCCGTTGTTAAACGTATCGTATTTGCGCCGGGCCTCAAAGTGATACGCTCTTCGGCTGTCCGCCACTGGTTGCCCCAGTTGGCGGCGGGGAGCAACGAAATCTCTTTCTCATTCACTTTCCCGTTAACATTCAAACGTACTCTCATGGGTCTTTGGTCTGTCGGTGCTCCACTGTAGCGAATGACCAGCTGCACGTCGGTGGTGTCACCGTCGTTTTCACGATACCACTCAACGAAGGCACCTTTCCTTTTTCCCATATCAAGATACGCAGTGCCGTTGTAGTTCTTACCTTCTCTGGCAATCGTGGCCCCAGAGAATTCGGCTTCCTCGGCTTGTTCGCCGCCGAATTCTGTGTCAGTGCCTCCTCCTTCCCAGAGAAGGCCAATATCTTTGTCAAAGCGTTCTTCCATCATCAACGCCTGCATTCCTCGAATCACAACCAGTGCCTTGACAGTGGTCCCCAAAGGGATTGCAAAGGCACCTTTATAGCGCGCTGATTCGGTAGTGGGTGTTGATCCATCTATCGTATAGAAGATTTCTGGAATTTGAAATTCCGGTTCTCCTCGCAGAGCGATTTGCTTTACATCGATGTGAATATTATTCGAAAGCACGAGCTTCTTGTTGCCCAGAATTGCCCCAGCTACCAACGAGATGTCGCCCAGCTTTTTTGTGGATTCGATGTACGCACGTGTCAGGCCGAAAAAGCCAGTCCGGTCGCTGGTTCCACAAAAAGGTTCAACATCATTCGGCTTGCCGTTGTCCAAGGCTTTGATCCGAGCCGGACCTGATAGATCGAAAAAGACCCGGTTCTCGCCGTTGGGATAGAACTCATCCTTAGCATCGAGGAAAGTCACACACACCTGCACGATGTCCTTTTCTGCATCAGCAAGCGGTGCGCCGTCAACAGACAAACGCAGTTTCGAAGGATCGCTCGCCGTGCGGATGCGTTTTTCAGCCACTTTCTGACCTTCTCGGTATCCGACAGCGACCAATTCGCCAGGCGACCACCCGACCATCCACTGACATTGCATTTCTTGCCACTCGTGGCCAGGCTTCTGCTTGCCAAGCGACCTGCCATTTAGAAACAACTCAATCTCCTCACAATTCGAGTATATCCAGACCGGTATTTCGGTACCGGGCTCCATCACCGGGTGGGTCCAGTGCGGCAGAATGTGAACCATCGGCTCCGTTGTCCATTGACTCTGATATAGATAGTAAAGATCCTTCTCGAAATTCGCGAGGTCGCAGGTGCCGCCAGAAAACAACTTGAAAGGCCAGCCGCCACTAGCCAGCCCTGCTTCCCCGAGATAGTCGTGTCCGGTCCAGCGATACATCCCGGCGTTGTTTGGAATGTCCCGGATCTGGGCGATCATGCGTCTGGCGGGCGAGCGAACGGTCGCATTGTCGTAACTCGACTTGTAGAACTGCTTCCGATTGCCGCGATGCTCGTTGTCAGTCCAATCGATCGTGAATATCTCCTTTTCAGTTAGATCGGGAATGTCGACGGCAGCGTCGATCTTGCCATCGCGATACCAGGTTTGCGTACGGTAGTAGCCGCGAGTCTGCCAGGTGTGCGTGTTTTCAGTGCCGATGAAGACACGGTCTTTTGGGAGTTTGTCAAACCAGCCGACGGCCTCGCTCGCACCGTTCACCCCGAGAATATCCATAAACTCAGAACCCGAAGCGCCAGAAGTCACGGGTCGAGTCGGATCGATTTCGTGGCAGCGTTCTACGAGTTCTTTGCCAACTGCGCCGTGGGTCTCGTTCCCCACGCTCCACAGGAACACGGAGGGGTGGTTACGGTCGCGCTTGATCCAGTCGGTTAGATCCCTCTTCCACCAATCATCGAAATCATGGGCCCCATAGTCGTGGCGAGCCTTTTGGTTCCAGCCATCAACGAACTCATCCATCACGATGATGCCTAGCTCGTCACAGATGTCATAGAATTCCGGGGTGTGTGGATTGTGCGCCGTGCGGATAGAGTTCGCTCCCATTGACTTCATCTGCTCAACTCGGTAGCGGATGATCTTTTCCGGAACAGCGGCACCCAGCGCACCCCCGTGCTGGTGCTGGCAAACGCCCCGAATTTTTACATTCTTCCCATTTAACCACATTCCGCTGCCCGGCTTCCACAGGACATCCCGGATGCCAAACTTGGTTTGGACTCGATCCAGCACCTCTGAACCCATAATTACTTCACTGACGGCGCAATAAAGATACGGTGACTCCGGAGACCATCGATTGGGTTCGGCAATCTCTACTACCTGACCTGTTAAAGCAGTTTCCCCTTTTTCAACCTTCAACGGAGTTTGCGTCGACGCCACCTTCCTACCGTGGGCGTCAAGAATCGTCGTACTTACCAGGCATTCAGAGAGTGATTGCTTTTTATTTGATACCTCGGTGTCGATGAATATCGAGGAACCATTTGTTCGAATCCAGATTCCAGATGTTGGAATGTGTATGGGATGGCGTACGTTTATCCAAGTATGGGCATAAATGCCACTGCCAGTATACCAACGAGCAGCATGCTGCAGTTCGTTATCGACACGTACGGCAATGGTAAGAGTCTCTGATGCCTGAACAAAATTGCTGATGTCATAACCAAATGAGATCCAGCCATAAGGGCGTCTTCCGAGTTTTCTCCCGTTGACCCAAACTGTGCTATTTCGAAATACTCCATCAAATTCAATGGCAACTTGTTTGCCTTTCCACTCACTGGGGACGTTAATGGTCTTGCGATACCAGCCAATGCCGGTTGGCAGATAACCGCTGCGGTCTGCACTCGGATTTCGGCGATCAAACTTTCCTTCGACACTCCAGTCATGTGGTAGATCTAGGGTGCGCCAGTCTGCGTCTGAAAAATTTATCTGCGCCGCCCCCGGAATGTCTTTTTCGATAAACTTCCAATCTTCATCAAAGAGTATCCGCTCTGCGGAACAAATCTCCGCAGCAAACATCAAACAGACTGCTACACTTCTTATCATGGTGGTGCCTAAGCACAAAAAAACCGCAGGAATCGAAGAAGCAGAATTGTATCTTCAGATGTCACAACGCTGCACGGCCTGTGTATTTCGGCTAAATGTCAAGCCGATGGCAAACTTGAATTTGCGGATTGGGATTAGGGTGAGATATTGTAATCAAAAAGGTCTTGCGAGACGGATGCCATTTATTGAAATATGCCCCTCCGGAAAATCTGTGCTGCTATTCAAGGGCTGCTGTTTCTTCAGCAAGTTCCACTTCAGTCTTGGCTTCATTTGGATTAACTTTCCCGCTGAGAAGGGCTTGATACTTCTGGTCGTCATTGACTTCCAGGATCTTTCGATTGGAGAGCATCACCAGTCGAATGCCATCCTTACCCTCCTTTTCAAACACCAAAGGTTCTTTTGATCGTTCTGTATCTGGATTAATAAAAACTCCCCACCGGAAATCGAACTCTTGTCCATCGTTCTCGCTAACGAAATAATCATCGATGTTCGCGCGATCCAGCCCCATAAGCTCGAGGTTTTTTGCAATCTTTTCGTTAGTTTTGAGGAAACTCTTCAGCTCGTCCATCGACTTGGGGCCCATATATCCAGATCTGAAAGCATAAAGCTGATAGACGCTGGCCATCTTCTTGATATTCGTGTCATTTGACGCCATCACGAAGTCCGCGTCCTGATTCGAATTACAACCTTGCAGGCAACAAAGTACAAGTAATAACTCGATAAGAGCTGGTTTAAGAGGCTTACTATTCATGCTGAATTTAACTCCTTAGTCTCGCGAATCCTTTCATGCATCTCACTGAACTCGCGCGCGAAAAATACATATGCCGCTGTCACACATGCAGAAACGTAATCCTGGAACCTAGAACGAATCGCGGTCAACGGTCAAGCCATCGGCACGGTGACAGATTTTGTAAAGCGTCAAGGCATCGATACCCATGTTGAGGTTGTGGACGGACCCATCCCCAAAAACACTGATGAGTGTCTCAGGATGGGCCGACCCAAAACTCTGATTCTGGGAAAAGTGTTTATAATTTGGAGAGTCCGAAGTGAGGCTGTCTGAATAAGGGCCGCCACGCCCAAGTCGTACAGTTGAAAAACTACCTGCAAAGATTCCCCCCCGCTCTGTTGGGTTTTCGGGGGATGTATATAGGTCAGCAGGAACAGCTTTTTCAGCAAACATCAGAGTATTGGAAGTACCGTCAGAAACTTGTGCAACTCCAATTTTGCCGTATTGAACGAGAGCGCTGGGTGCCTGTGAGGCTCTGAGATATCCGCTTCTGCCAATGATTCCCTGAGTGACAAATTCCTCGATATCACCTGCCATGTTGGGTTCGCCGCGAATCGGATCAATTAGCAAGTTGGGAAAGGGCACGTCCATGCCAGAGTCCGACCTTATCCTTTGTGCAAAGTAATAGTCCATGGCAAACGAGGCATAATCACCGTAATACGCTTGGTCACCTATGGAATCAATGAGTATTCGAAGTCCCCGGCTAGGGCACGTCATGCCAGACAGGACTTTTTCAAAAGACTCCGGCACTAAACCGATTTGGGAACGCAACTCGAACAAGTTCTGCGCCTCAATGTAGGGCATCACCTGATAAACCCAAGACAAATTCTCAACTGGAACTTTGGAGCGCACGTTGGGTTCTCCGTTGGGCCCTGTCAAACCGGCACCGTAGCCGACATAAGCAAGGCCAATCGTTGGAAAGTGCTTATTAGCCGACTCAAAATTCAATGCGGCAAGTCCAGCTTGTTTCAGGTTGTTGACACATTGAGTCCGACGCGCAGCTTCACGCGCCGCCTGAACAGCGGGCAGCAATAAAGCAACAAGTACCCCAATAATCGCGATCACGACCAAGAGCTCGACTAGCGTAAAACCGCGTGCAACAATGCTCTGAACCGAGCGCGAGGAGCTGCGTGAACGTGGAAAAACAATATCAGACATGCATCTAGTTCTCCTAACTACAACAGAGCAGAAGCTGCTCAAACACAGGGATTCCCTATGAAGAAAATAAAAGCGAGAAGGGCCTTGATCGGATTCGCTGAACCACGAACTAAGCAGATTCCTCAGTATACAACTTCTCGGCAGTTCGAAAATGGACACAAAATCTATGAAAACTGGCAAATGGAAGATCGCTGAAAGTATGCAGAAACAGAGATCGTGGCAGTCCACGCGGCAATGTAGTCAAGAGGAGGAGAAACATCTAATTCAGCTAGACAACTCAAAATAGCACTCGCAAATTGCCATAAACTCTTTCATTGCAATCAGTTACACAATCCGGAAGGCCAGTTCGTGTTCATTCGAAATGCGATCTTTAAGATTTCCAATGAATTTTCGTCCAATTCCCCTCTGATCGACCGTAGTTATTCGAACTGAGAAAACCAGCCTTTTCTTTTTACTTGGACAACTCTCGTGAAAGTAAGCCGATGTTTTTTAAATGCCAGCCTTAAGACGGTTGTGCGCGGGCCTATTGCTTGTCCCCACAGTCCGCTCGTTTTTCAAGGGGCGCCCCCCAGTGCCCCTTGTTTGATTTGATCAATTTGACAGCAGTAACCCGCTAATGCAAAGGACTTCTTACAGATGAACCGACACCAACATGTACTATCCTCCTGTCGCACTTCGTCAGATATCGTGCTAATGCTTTCCGTCTCACCTGTCACGATTACTGCATATAGAAAGTTCGTCGGTGCCGCCAGCCTGATTGCGATGCTTACTTTAGCATGCCTCGCTAATTTTGCAGGCGCTCAGACAGTTATCTACGATGGTAGTCAGCAGCTCAACTTTTTCAGTGCGTCACATTTGACTGATACGCTTATGCTGACAAATAATCCCGCCGATCCTACCAGAAACGGTGTTGTAAACTCTGGTGCGGATCCTAATGTGCTTGAGCCGGGTGATGCCGCTTGGTTTCGTTCGACTGGGCGCCGGATGAGTAACCTTAATGGCGTTGGCTTGGCCGGCTCTGCTGTCGGCGTAGATGGAGACTTTATGTCGGATTCCGGGGCTGTCAACGGTCAACAGGGAGCCGGTGCATCTTACGTTCTCTATGATACAAAAGCGACGACGGGACTCCAAAATCTAAACATTAGTGTCTATTACAATGACCCGTCTCCTAACAGTCCAGGTGCTGCCAATGACATGGGAGGAAGCGTTGCAGTAAGAGTCTATGGCGTACAGAGCGCGCCCAACGGAGACCCTAACGATCCCTGGGGGGACGACGAATTTACTCATCTCGCCTCAACGGGTTTCGCGGCTGCCTTTATCTCGGCGGCGAATCACAGACCGAATGGCACTGCTGGCGTCGAGCCTGTGGTCGATCTCTTGCTGTGGTATGATAGCTCTTATGATGTGAATCGACCGGTTGGCAACGATATACTTCCCAGTGATGAATGGCAGGATCTCAGTTTCCCGTTTGATGCAGGGACTGGCTATGACTGGCTGATCTTCGCTGTCGGCGGTGTTGGACAGGCTGATCTTTTGTTACCCAATGTGCCTGCTGACCGATATGGCTTTGACAATATCTCCTTCGAGCCTGCCCCCGGCATTCCCGGAGACTTCGACGGAGACGGCGATGTCGATGGGGCGGACTTCCTGGAGTGGCAGCGTAACGATGTCACTCCGGCTGGCTTGATTGATTGGCAAAACAATTATGGTACGCCAACGCTGCTGGCAGCTGTGGCAGTTGTCCCGGAACCATCAAGTATTTTGCTCATTATCCTCGCTGCAGGGGGCTTACTTGCTGAAGTGCGCAATCGGATGAATGACTAATTATTCACGACTTGGTACCGCTTTTTCCCAAAGCGGTACAGTGAAATATTTACTATTGAAGTATGAGATATTTAAAGCGACGTTTGAGATTTCTTTTTTTAACCCCGATTGGGAGGAGAACTAATGATGATTACTAGAGGGTTACTTATAGCGTGCGTAGCATTGTGTTCGCACACTGTTTATTCCGCGACGATCGTCGCTGGCTGGGACACTTGGGATGACCCCTCTGCCCCGAGTGCAACGGTGACTGCGGCAGGTGTCACCGCGACCGCCACGGCATCGGCTGAAGGGGGCGCTTCCAATTGGAGTATCGCTGACACTGGCAGCGACCCCGGTCGCGGCTCCAGCGATGACACTACTTGGGGGACTTTCGATGGCAACGGTGTTCCAGCAAGCGCAGTGACCAATGTTGGGGAGGCCAACATGACTTTGACCAATGCCAAAACAGACGGAGAGGTCACAATTACGATCACCAATAATGGCACGCTCGCCGTGGTTTTGGAGACGTTTCACTTCGACGGCCTGGCATTCCGTCCCAAGGCAGCCAGAAAGTACGCATTGAATGTGCTGAGTGGCGATATTACCAATGGTAACGTTTTCACTTCAGATGATCCCATGAACGATAACAGTACTAATGCGATCACACACCTAGGTGGAGGTCTTAGTGGCCACGACCAGCATGACGATGTCGACATTGACCTGACTGGCCTTGCTGATAACACCCTCGCAGCAGGTGAATCTGCAATGATTCAACTGCAGTTCACGATGGGAGCAGGTGACAACTCCGGCGGTCATCATTTGTTCCTTGACAATGTCGCTGTCAGCGGCACTATAGTTCCAGAGCCGAGCACCTGCTTGCTGGCCTTGCTAAGTATGGTGTCAATGACAGCGTTTTGTCGAAAGCCCACCCTTTAGAGTAAGCCAGATAGGCTGACAGAGAGGAAATAGTGGAAACGGCCCGGTGCATCTTTTTCTGCGCCGGGTCGGTTCCGTTTAATGAGATAGCAATCGATTGGGCAGTCAATATTCTCAGTACTACTGAATAAGGCCGGTGTGATTATTCTTCGCTTAGACCTCGGGCTACGTTCATTCTGCTCAGTCGGTGGGGTGAAGTTAGCCACTGGCTGAAGTCAAATCAAAAAATAGATAATCGCCGTAGGGAGGACAGGGGCAGCATCTCCTTACTGTGTTACAATACGATGTAGTGAAGCAAGAGTACTTCAAAAATGAGTTCATTTCGCTTGCTCCTTAGTCACTTTTCAGCAACAGGAAAACCCTTATGAAAAACCTCATCTTGGTGACAACCGTTATGGGCATGGCCACACTGACTTGCGCCTTATCTGTTTCAGCTCAGCCGTTCTTGGTCGCTGGTTGGGATACGTACTCTGGAGATGGTTTTGGTACTTATAATGCGCCCGTTGCCGCGTCGGGTATCAGTGCATCATTTGTACTTGCCTCAGAGGGGATAGCTTGGCATGTTCAAGACGGACGAGGTGCCAGCAATGATGGTACGTGGGGAAGCGTTGCGATTCCCCCAACCGCAAGCACAGTTGCCGGGGAAGGTGTGACGAATGAAAACCTCGAGCTGTCTAACGCTACTACTGGTGGAACGATCACATTTACAATCACCAATAACGGTTCGTCCGACATCGAGTTGAGTTCCTTTCATTTTGACTCCTATGCATTCCGTCCTAAGGCAGCCAGGGCCTACGAATTGAGTGTGCTCGCGGGCGGCGCCATCTCAGCAGGTGTGCTATACACTTCAGTTGACGACGAGATCACTTCCGTTGCTGGCGCCTGGAACAACGGCGCTCATGACGACATCGATCATGCCATAACAGGGGCGGATACGACTCTCGAAGTAGGCGGAACGGTACAATTCTTGCTCGCTTTCTCAAGTGGTGTGGGTGATGGTTCTGGCGGCCACGATCTCTGGGTTGACAACATTGCCATCGCTTCCGGAGTTGAGCTACTCACTCCTGGCGACTTTGACGGCGACGGCGATGTCGATGGGGCGGACTTCCTGGAGTGGCAACGTAACGATGTCACTCCAGCTGGATTGACTGATTGGCAAAACAATTATGGTACGCCTCTGCAAGCTTTGGCGGTAAGCGTGCCGGAGCCATCGAGTGTTGCGCTCATTTTGCTGGCGGCGGGGGCCTGCTTGCTCAGACGCGCAGTCGGTGTAAGAGCTAGCTGACAAGTGGCAATAGATTGAGTCGGTTCGGCAAGTTTTTTTTCGTGTCAGATCAGCTCAGTTCAAAGGTACAGGGGAACGCAGTCGATTGGGCAGCCATTCCTCTCAGCACTGGGGAATGCGGCCGGTATGAATGTTTTTCGATACATTCTCGTGTTATCACTGTTGTGCGAAATCGCAGGGTCGGCTTTCGCCGTCCAATACCCTTTTACGAATGTTGAGCCACAGAGCGCAACTCTAAGCGTCAACACCTCCAATCCAACGCCGTTCAATAATAGGCTCCTGGGGCTAAACACAAACTTTCCTGAAAACCAGTATGGCTTAGATGGCTACAACGACTCGGACGGGCAGGCCTTAATCACCGCCTGGTCTCCTCCCGCATTGAGGTTTCCTCACGGTGTCTGGTCCAATTTTTATGACTGGGAAGTCGACGGCCGTCGGATCTACGACGACTATCCCACATCCTACCGACCTGCCGTAGAGAACGTGCCGCAGCTGCTCTACGGATACGATGGATTCAAGACTTTGCACGACAACCTCGGTTTCGACGTCCTCCACACCTGGAATGTCAACTACGACAGTCCGGCGAAAGGTGTCGCCAGGCTACAAGATCGAAGAGCAGATGGCTTCGATGTTAATCGGATCGAATTAGGCAACGAGACCTTCTGGCTCGATCAGCGAAGCAATGCCACCGCCACGCCTGAGTTGTATGTGGGGGTGGCCCAGGCCCATTCCCAGGCCCTAAAGGCGGTAGACGCAAGTATCCAGATCTCTGTGCCAGTTACGTGGAGGACAACGGGCCACCACGTGCCTTGGAACGCAGCCCTAGCGGCAAACCAAAGCTACTATGACGCTGTTACCTTACACAAGTACATCCGACCGGGAGAGTCAACCGCGGGATTACAGGAAGTCCTCGACGCCCGCTCGCAAATGATCCAGACCGCCGAAGCCACCCGCGCCCAATTTCCCGGCAAGCCGATCTGGCTATCGGAGTGGAGCGTTGATGCGGGAGCCAACGCGATTAGTGTACTAGGGATGTCGGACACCTACCTGGGCATCATCGATCGCCCAGATTTGTTTGATTCGTCTGAGTACTTCCAAATCCATAATCACGACCCCTTGGTCATCTACGACAAGTTTGCCAACCCCAAGCACGTGAAGACGACGCGTGGTGCGGCCTACGACATATTACGAAACGTATTCATAGACAGTGAACTGCTTTCGTGCCAAGTAACCTCCAGCGAGATCGTTCCTGGCCTGGATTCTACATCGGCCCAAGCGGTAATGAGAAATGGCGAACTCGTGGTTTACGCAGTCAACAAGTCGCCGGTCAGCGTGCCCTTCAGCCTGAGTGTCGACAACACTTCCTATAGTGGTGCGTACACGCATGAAACATTGCAGTTTAACGACGTGAACGACTTCCCCACTTTCAATCTCGGCGACAGTGGACTGACGACCATCGCGTCAACTCCAGGTTCGATTACACTGCCTCCACTCTCGATCAGCGTTCTCTCCGGCTTCGATCCAATTGTGCCGACAGTCAGCACGCTGATCGCCGGCTGGGATACGTTTAGTGGGGGTGGTGCATCTCCTGTCAATGCTTCGGTCACTACAGCGGGTGTCACTGCGTCGTTTGTGACGACCTCAGAAGGGCTAGCTTGGCACACCAACGACGGTCGGGGCGCGAGTGCGGACGGTGATTGGGGAACTTTTGCGGGTCCCCCAGCAGCAAGCACCGTAGCCGGGGATGGTGTCACAGGTGAAAACCTGGAGTTATCCAATGCCACCACCGGCGGCACGATCACCTTCACCATCACCAATAATGGTAACAGCGACATCGAACTGGACGGCTTTCATTTCGATGCGTACGCCTTCCGCCCCAAAGCAGCCAGAACCTACGAATTGAGCGTGGTTTCGGGAGACATTACCAATGGTGTGATTTACACTTCTGCCTCAGATGAGATCACCAGCGTTGGTGGAGCCTGGGACAACTTGGCGCATGACGATATCAGTCACTCCTTGTCAGGACTTGCAGATAACATTCTAGAAATTGGTGGTACCGCGAGTTTTTTGCTGGCTTTTTCGGGTGGAGCGGGTGACGGTTCCGGTGGCCACGATCTCTGGGTCGACAACATCGCCATCACTGCGGTAGTGAACGCAATCCCTGGAGACTTCGATGGCGACGGAGATGTGGATGGGAATGACTTCCTAGTGTGGCAACGCACAGATGGCACACCCGCTGGGCTCGCAGCGTGGCAAAGCAATTACGGTGCGCCGACATTGCTCAGTGCATCATCGGCAGCTGTGCCTGAGCCAAATTCCGTTACTCTCATTTTCTTAGGCACCATACTCGGTTTGATTTCCAGGAAATCTTAGTCAACATCGTTTTCATATAGTGGCCTACTCTCGCATCATTACTAATAGTCGTATCCTTTGAGCTGTCGTGTGCAGTGGAGCGAGATACTGTTGATGAAATACTTGAGTTGGCATTGGGTCAGTTACACTGTTGTGATGCAGATGACCGGCTTAGTTACAGTCCAAGAGTCCTTCGGACACGCGCGTCCCAACGTCATCTTTATCCTTGTTGATGATCTTGGCTGGTGCGACCTAAGTAATGAGGGAAGTTCTTTCTACGAAACGCCAAACATCGACCGCATCGCTGGTGCTGGGATGAAGTTTACGCGTGGGTATGCAGCTTGTCAGGTCTGTAGCCCGTCGCGTGCAAGTATCATGACCGGCAAGTATCCGGCTCGCCTCGATATTACCGACTGGATTGGGGCAGCCGAGGGAAAGCAGTGGAAGCGTAATACCAAGCTCCTTCCAGCCACCTATCGCCACGAATTGCCTACGCAAGATACGACCATTGCAGAAGCCTTTCGCGAAAATGGATATCGAACATTCTTTGCCGGAAAGTGGCACCTCGGTGGAGAAGGGTCTCTCCCGACGGATCATGGATTTGAAATCAACATCGGGGCTAATCACAGCGGCTCACCTCCTGGCGGTTTCTTTTCCCCGTGGAACAACCCGCAAATGAAGGATGGGCCCCAGGGAGAATACTTGCCGCTGAGACTCGGCAGCGAAACCGCCACCTTTATCGAATCACACAAAGACGAACCGTTTCTTGCTTTTCTTTCCTTCTATGCAGTCCATGCTCCGGTTCAGACTACACAGTCGCTCTGGCGAAAATATCGCGACAAGGCCGTCAACACTGGCGTAATCCCCGAGAATCGATTCATCATCGATCGCACGTCACCTGTTCGACAGGTGCAAGACCATCCTCTTTATGCAGGTTTAGTCGAAGCAATGGATGAAGCAGTCGGTATCGTGCTCTCCACACTTGACGAGATGGGATTGAGCAAAAACACAATCATTGTTTTCACGTCCGACAACGGTGGCGTGTCGGCTGGGGACAATCAAGCGACATCAAATTTACCGCTGCGGGGTGGTAAGGGCCGACAATGGGAGGGGGGGCTTCGCGTACCTTATTACATCATGTGGCCTGACACAATTGCTGCCGGTTCGAAATGTGACGTTCCCGTCACTGGAGCCGATTTCTACCCAACGTTGTTGGAACTGAGCGGTCTAATCAAACGAGCAGATCAACACGTAGACGGCGTCAGCCTGGTTCCTTTGCTCTCGGGTGAGGAGATCAACGATCGCAATCTCTATTGGCACTATCCACATTATGGTAATCAGGGTGGCGAGCCTAGTTCGATTGTCATAAGTGGCGATTGGAAGCTGATCCATTACTACGAAGACGGTCACAATGAACTTTACAACATCGTAAAGGACATCGGAGAAAACTCGAACGTCGCAACTAACTGCCCTGATAAAGTAAGAGAGTTAAAAGCAGATCTTGATTGCTGGCTAGAAAGTGTAGACGCCCGCATGCCGACAGCAAATCCAGAATTCGACGAATCTGAAGACGAACGCCTGCAATTACGCACTCGTCAAGTGGAGATCCTCGAACTCGAGAAGGAGCACAGCAGTTTTCTAGAGGAAGACTACACACCACAAGGTGGTTGGTGGGAGGACACAGGGAAGTGAATTAACAACATTAGTTTTTAAGTCGAATTCAGTTTGCGTTCTTGAAGAGCACGTTTGGATCCGGGTGGTTTAGGTTAATCCCTCTCAGTTTGATTGGAGCCTCGTAAAGTGCATTCAACACTTTCTTCAAGAATTCTTGTCCAGTATTAGGATCTTCGGAAGTGAGAAGCTGAATAATTGGCGGTTATCTACGAAGTTCGATGGGTTGCGGTCCATTCTTGCGAGTCTTAAAAGATGCATGCTCTTAATATAACTTGCAAGTCAAGTTGGGAGCGTGATTGTGCGAATTGCGACTTGGAATTGCAACATCGAGCTTCCAGCAAGAATCTAATAATCAAAGTTGAGCGGCCAGTATTTGCACCGGATCACCAACCACGATATTCGCAGGACTGATGATTAGGAGATCTATTCTTGAAATGAAACTCCAAGCGGTCTTCATCTGCCTAATACTTTCTTACATGCCACTCCCTGCGGGAGCGGGCGAAAACTGCAATGTCTTGATCTTCTTCATCGATGACTTGAGGCCTGAACTACGCTGCTACAATAAGGAGTACATAAAGAGCCCTAATATTGATGCATTAGCATCTGATGGGGTGATATTTGATCGGGCATATTGTCAGCAGGCGATTTGCGCTCCTTCTCGAGCGAGCATGATGGCTGGGCAATATCCAGATTCGCTTGGTATCTACGACTTGTGGTCACCTCTGCGTCGCACAGTTCCAGATGTGATGAGCATGCCTCGATATTTTATGGAGAGAGGATACGAGACCGCCTCATTCGGCAAGGTTTACCATCATCACAACGACGACCGAGATTATTGGACAGTTCTGCCTGATGTTCCCGGCGAGAAGTACGCTGATTCAAACACTCTAGCGGCAATTAAAAAGCGCACGAAGGAAGCGAAAGCGAAGGGGTTAAAAGGCATAGATCTATTCAAAGCTAGCAAAGGTCCAGCACTTGAATCAGCTGACGTAAAAGATGACGTTTATCAGGATGGTGCAGTTTCCCAGCAGGCAATCGAAGCGATGCGCCGCTTCAAAGACAAATCATTTTTTATGTGTGTTGGTTTTGCAAAGCCGCATCTGCCGTTCTCAGCACCCAAGCGATATTGGGATCTTTATGAACGCGAACAATTCAGTGTCCCTAGAAGAAAGCTGCCACAAAGCGCGCCTTCAATTGCCTTTACAAAGTGGGGTGAGTTACGGGGATATCTAGGAATACCTCAAGAAGGCCCGTTGAGTGATGAGCAAACTCGAGAGCTGATGCACGGATACGCCACTTGCGTCAGCTACGCTGATGCCCAAGTAGGAGCCGTCATGGCCGAACTCGATAGATTGGGGCTACGTGACAATACTATAGTTGTCTTGTGGGGTGATCATGGTTACAAATTGGGTGAATACGGTCTATGGTGCAAGCATACAAACCTCGAACTAGATACTCGTGTGCCATTGATCATCTCTGCTCCCGGATTCGCCAAAGGGATTCGCACCGAAGCCCTTGTGGAAATAGTTGATCTTTTTCCAACTTTAGCCAAGCTTACTGGTGGCCGTACTCCAGATTCCTGTGAAGGAGTAAGTCTTGAATCCGTTTTGAAAGACCCAAGCACATCCATTCGTCCATACGCACTAAGCCAATACCCTCGAGGTGCGACTATGGGTTATAGTCTACGCACGAATCGCTGGCGATATACGGAGTGGTTTAACTCTGAGAAGGAGAATATAGTCGCCAGAGAACTCTATGATCATCGCGATTCCCAGATGTCGGCACACAATCTCGCTGAGCTTCCCGACTATACACGACTAGTTTCTACCCTATCGAAGCAACTCCATTCGCATCAGAGAAGCAGGGCAAGCGTTATAAACGCAGGTCGCTAAAGCAGTTTTTAATGTCTTCTGTGGTCTTACAGTCGGAGAATTTCTCCCAAAATCTAACCAGATCTCCATGACGCTCAATACCATTAATAAAGAAGTTTATCCCAGTATTGCAGTGACTTATGGAGGCCTCAGTCTTACGTTATTCTTTGTGACGGCCTCATTGCTGATGGGAAGCGTCGTTCATGGAATCGAGTCAATCACCCTGCCCCAAGGGGGTAAGAATCTAATTGCGTTCAGCGAAGAAGAATATCTGCGGTTTTGTAAGAAGAATGTCGAGGCGTCCGGGAAATGGGTTTCTATTGACGACATGCCATTCTCACGGGCTTATCAAGTAGAATCAAGCACACGATTTAGCGACGCCAAGAACATACAGGTCTTCATCCCGATACGCAAGCCGATTCGGAAGGGCGATGTCATACTGATTTCCTTCTGGATTCGTCGTCCTAATGCCGGTGGCCAACCTAATAACACCTATTTCACTGTCAATACTAGTGGGGAGTTGCCGGGTTATGAGTATAAGCTTTCAGCCTATCGCGAGTGGAAACAACATGTCCGCTCGTTCGTTGCTCCTCTTGATTATGACCACACTAATAGCAACATCCGTGTCGACTTTGGAGAGGCCGGAACGATTGCCGAGGTAGCGGACCTGCGGCTTGTCAACTATGGCCCCCACTGCGGCCCTGCTACTCTTCCCAAATCGACAGTAATGTATCGGGGACGTGCTGCCGACGCGGTATGGCGTAAAGAGGCTCTGGACCGAATTGAAAAGATCCGCAAGGGCAACATTTCAATCCTAGTCGTCGACAATCAAGGCGCCCCAGTTGCCAACGCAAGCGTCACCATAGCCATGCAAAGACATGCTTTTGGTTTCGGCACCGCAGTCAATTCCGAGGTGCTAGGGGCCGATGAGAGTGAATTTCCTATGCGGCCGAGGAAGAAGGCGATCGTCACATGGGAGGATGCTCATAAATACCGCGAAATTGTCAAGAAGTATTTTGACCGCGTTACGTTTGAGTCAGAACTCCGTCCCGGCAATTGGGAACTCATGAAGAGTGGCAATACAGATTGGAGTCGCAAGCATCGGATTCTGATGGAGAACACCCTGCCTTGGTTGAAATCTAACAATATTGCTGCACGCGGGCATTATATCGGGTGGGCACCAATGGACTTCAACGCGGTCGAAAAACCATTTTTAGGCAACCCCCAGGGTCACCGAGCGTGGCTTTGGGGGCACATGGCAGACGTGTTGCCAAAGATGTCCGAGTTCGTGACCGAGTGGGATACGATCAATCATATCGTCGGCTGGGGACAACACACGTATGAGAAAGAATACGGCGGGCTCGATATATATGCCGAAATTCTCGCTGAGGCACGACGTTTAGCACCCAACGCGACCCATGCGATTAACGAGGGGAAAGTTCTGCCTGATGGCTACAAACGCGAGCCCTACAAACGCATTATCCGTTTCCTGAACGAGCAGGACCAAGCACCAGACATCGTTGGCTTCATGGGTCACTTTGACCTCTCTACGTTGACTCCTCCTGAAGAACTGCTGGAGGTCTACGACGACTTTGCCAAAATAGCTCCACGGTTACAGTTGAGCGAGTTTGATGTCGAAGCCGGTGACGATGAAGCGTTACAAGCGGATTATTTCCGTGATGTCTTGATTGCGACATTTAGCCACCCAAACTTTGAAGCGATCGTCCAGTGGGGGTTTTGGGAGCGGATGCACTGGAAACCGGCCGCCGCGTTGTGGCGCGACGACTGGACCATAAAGCCTTCAGGCGAAGTCTTCGTCGACCTGGTAGCGAATCAATGGTGGACCAACGAAACAATGACGACCGACACTCATGGGAGATGCCTGCTACAGGGATTTTTAGGGAATTATCGTGTGACCGTGGAACACGACGGAGCAACCGTAACGAAAGTGGTCAATCTTGACCACGATGGAATACGCGAACGCATTACATTACTACGAGACTAACAGGGGTTGTCCTAATCCTACTAATTCGGGCAGTAGCGCAACAGGTTGGGGAATGGAAGAATGATGAGCAATGTTTACTTGTTGATGCTCTCATTAATGTTAGTACCACAGGTCTCCCTGGCAGACGACGTGCCACTACTGTGGGAAGCGCAATGGATATGGCAAGAGCAGGATGGACCGGCTAATGCGTGGGTCGCTTTTCGTAAAGATCTGATAATTTCCAAGGTTCCGGAGAAAGTGGTCGCCAACATCTCTGCGGACAGCAAATACTGGATGTGGATTAACGGCGAACTAGCGGTCTTTGAAGGCAGTGTTGCGCGCGGTCCGAGTCCGGCCAGACCCTGGAAGCGAATTAAGGAAATGTGGGATCTTCCATCGGAAGCCAAACCGTCAAACACGTGGTATGAAGAAGTCGATATCACCCCACACCTTAAGCCCGGTGAAAACACGATTGCGGTGCTGGTCTGGTACTGGGGTAAGGAAACACACAAAGGCACGCATATCGACAGCGGCCAAGGCGGCTTTATTTTTCAAGCCGATCTTAATGGGAAAAAGCTGGTTTCAGACCGGAGCTGGAAGGTGAAAGCGAACCCGGCATACGCATTGGACAGCGGTGACACAGGCAAGATGATAGTTCAGCACAACGTAAAATATGATGCCCGCCACGAAATGGGCGAATGGACGGATCCGGACTATTCCGATGCTGATTGGAAACACGCTACCGAAAAAGGCATTCCGCCAGCGGCTCCGTGGTTCAACTTGGAGAAAAATTATGTACCTGCTTTGGTGAATCGTGGTCTGAACAACTACGAAAACTACCCGGAATCCAAATTCCCCTTTGTCAGCACCGGCGAAGAGATAAGCTGCGTGCTTCCCTTCAATAAACAGATCACGCCGTATCTCGAAGTGGAATGCGCTGAGGGACTGGAAATCAATATTACCACTGACAATAAGCTGAATAAAATTAATGCTTTCTATACGACCAAAAAAGGGAACCAATCCTTCGAGAGCCTTTCGTGGATGAACGGACATGAGGTGAAATACGAAATACCGAAGGGAGTAAAGGTTCTCGCCTTGGAATACCGCTGGACAAGCGTTGGCGATATGGCTGGTTCATTTGAGTGCAGCGATTCCTTCTACGAACGTCTGTGGTGGATGGGCCGCAATACATTGTATGTCTGCGCTCGCGACAATTTTATGGACTGCCCTGACCGCGAGCGCGCATGCTGGATTGGTGATGTGGCTGATCAGGCGGGTTACCTTTTTTATTGCATGGATGAATCCGGTCGCCAACTACTGAAAAAAGCGATCCGGATCACCATGGACTACAGCCATGAAGGCGTCTACGGTGCGCTCGGCCCATTGCGTATTCGAGAGCTTCCCAGCCAAAGTTTACAGTTTGTTGAGCAGGGCATTTGGCAATATTATTTGAATACGGGCGATGAAGAGACGCTGCGTTACGCTTTTCCTTATGTGCGCGACTACCTGAATCTTTGGTCGATGCAAGAAAATGGATTGCCTAAACGTCAAAAACGTTGGGTGGATTCCTGGAATTGGAGCGACTGGGGCCAGAAAGATACGATTGATGAGCAAGTGATACTCAATGCGTTTTATTTCATGGCTCTCAACAGCGCTAGAAAGATGGCACTGGAGCTAGGCGAGACAGGGGATGTTGTCTGGCTCGATGAACGCATTCAGGCCATGAAAACAGGGTTTAACAAAAAATACTGGAATGGAACGTACTACACCAGCAAACCAAGCACACTGCAGGACGACCGCGCCAATGCACTGGCCATTCTCTCCGGGCTAGCTGAATCGGATAAATATAAATCCATCGTCGAGAATGTGCTAATTCCCAATCAATACTGCAGCCCGCATTTTGAGTGGATGGTGGAAGATGCGATGTGCCGCGCTGGATACTATGAAGCCGCACTCACACGCATGAAGCAGCGCTATCAAAGCCAGGTCGACCGCGAGGATATGACCACGCTGTACGAGAAATTCCCTAAAGGCGGCACGTACAACCACGCCTGGAATGCACCGAATACGATTCTATCCAAACATGTAGCCGGAATCATGCCTACCAAACCGGGCTGGAGCGAATATCAGATACTGCCCACTCTGCTGCATTTGAGCTCGCTTAAAGCAGTTGTGCCCACAGTACATGGCAATGTTACCTTGAATATCCTTCAGCAGAATCGAGCTTATGAAATCGAACTCATTTCTCCTACTGAAACTGTCGCACTTGTTGGTGTTCCCAAGTCGGTCGGTCGTATTACTGAAATCCAGGCGAACGAGGCAACGATATGGGCGGATGGCTCTTTTAAAGAATGTGATCTGGGTGTCGAGCCGGCAGGTGAAGACGAGAACTTTATCAAGTTTTGCCTCACAGCTGGCACTTGGAGAATTTTGGCAAAAGCTCTCTGAATAGGTTCACTACATCAGCTTAATCATCGCGATCAAAACAAAGGAATAAAAATGAAAGTTCTTTACGTGAATCAATTGATAAGCATTGGTATGGCGTTAGCAGCCACGTTCGGGATGCAGTGTTTTGCAAAACCAAATGCCAATTATCAAGATGCATCTTTGCCTATTGAGGAAAGGGTGGAAGATCTGCTAAGCCGCATGACTCTGGATGAGAAAGTTGCTCAGATGCGGATGTTTCACGCTAATAAGGGGATCGAGCTTAGTGCCGACGATCAACTGGTGATGTCGAAAGATGTCCGGGTCCGGCTAGAAAATGGGATAGCCGGTATTAAGAATCCCGGCGAGCATTTGACGCCTGAACGTGCAGCCTTGCTCAACAACCAACTTCAAAAGTACATCATCGAAAAAAGCCGACTGAATATACCAGCCTTGTTCGTGACCGAATCCTATAATGGGGTAGATGCTCACGGCTGCACTCGTTTTGGTCGACCGATCAACATGGCGGCAACCTGGAATGTGGAACTAACCCGCAGTATCTGGGATGTGATTGGGCGCGAGGCGCGTTTACGAGGAATGCACATGTGCCATTCACCAGAAGCGGACATAGTTAGAGATCCTAGGTTCGGGAGAATGAGTGAAGCGTTCGGCGAGGATACTTACCTAACAACTGAAATGATTGCAGCCGCTGTCGCTGGCGTACAGGGTGGATACGACGGAACCAGGAATAACAACACTCATATCGGTGCAGTCGCCAAGCATTTCGCTGCCTATGGTCAAGTCCTAGGTGGAACCAACTTTGCAGCAATTGAGATTTCGCCACGTACGTTGCACGACGAGATTTTCCCTCCCTTTACGGCTGCAGTTCAGCGATCTCATGTCCTCGGCATAATGGCTTCGCATGGCGACATCAACGGCGTTGCAAGTCATGCAAATCCCTGGCTGCTCACCGATGTCCTTCGTAAACAGTGGGGCTTTAAAGGCTATGTGATATCAGACTCGAACGACATTGCTCGTCTACACTCCTTCATGAAAGTTGCCGAAACCCCAGAGGCTGCGGTTGAAATGTCGCTCAAAGCTGGGATAGACATCGACTTGTACAGTGACGATGCATACGCACTATTGCCGCAAATGGCTAAGAAAGATGTTGGTCTGATGCAGTACATTGACCGATCAGTCAGCCATGTGTTACGCACAAAGTTTATACTGGGCCTTTTCGACAAGCCTTACACTAATATTGAAGACGTAAATCGCGGCGTTCGCTCGGATTCCTCACTCACACTGGCAAAACGGATGGATGAAGAATCGATCATCTTGTTGCAGAATAAGAACAATGTCCTGCCGCTAAACAGAGAGCAAGTCCGTAAGGTTGCCCTCCTTGGACCATTGCTCAAAGATAGCACGAGGCTGATGTTTGAAGCGGCTGCAGGTTCCCGTGTGCAGTTTTCAGCAGAACGAGGGTTCAAGCTGACCAACGAAGGGAAAGGGAACCCGCAGCTCAGTAAGAATAATCAAAAAGCCATTGAAAAGATGGTCTCAATGGCGGGAGAGGCGGATATTGTTGTTCTCTTCCTAGGCGGCGACGAGTTTACTGCCAAGGAAGCATTCTTTAACAATGCACTAGGAGACCGTGACAGCATTGAGCCTGTAGGCCAGCAGAATGAATTGATACAGAAAGTCAAAGCTGTTGGTAAACCGGTTGTGGTTGTGCTAAAGCATCGCCGCACGCTTTCCATTAGCATCATTGCAGAAGAAGCCGATGCAATTCTTGACTGCTGGGATCTGAGCGAGTTTGGCGACGAAGTTCTGGCGAAGATGATGTTTGGCTACTTTACCCCATCAGGCAAGCTTCCGGTCACTGTGCCTCGCTCGATAGGCCAGATTCCATTCCATTACAGTCAGAAAGAGATAAACTATAAAAAAGGATATCTATTCTCCAAGCCTGGTCCATTGTTCGCCTTCGGACATGGCCTGAGCTACAGTGACTTTCAATATGACAATCTCAAGCTATCTGCAGACAGTATTGCTCAGGATGGCAATTTGGTGGTCAGCGTCGATGTTTCGAATACCGGCAACCACACGGCCAAGGAAGTTGTACAGCTCTATGTGAAAGATTTGATCGGTTCTGTAACTCGTCCTGACAAAGAACTGAAAGCATTCCAAAAGATTGCGATTCAGCCAGGTGAAACCCGTCAAGTAGAGTTCACGATCACACCGGACATGTTGATGTTTACAGGACTAGATATGAAACCTGTTCTGGAAGCAGGCGACTATGAGGTAATGGTGGGAACTTCGTCAGCAGATCTTCTAAAGGCTTCGTTCCGGCTGAAATAGTATTTTAACGATGTGTGTGATGCGTTAACTCAGAATAAAATGAATTTCTGGGCTGCCTATTATCGGGGATGCCTATCAAAACCATTAAGCAAATTGATTTAGCGAGCATCGGCTCTAAGCTCAGCAAGCCGTGATCGCATCTCGGCAAGTAATTCGGCATGCTCTGAATCAGCAACCAGATCGTGTTCTTCTCTCGGATCCTTTGTCAGATCAAATAGCTGTTCCCGATTAAAATCAGGCCAATAAAAATACTTCCAACCTTTGCGTACGAGTGCCTGGGACGATGGGATGAAGCTGATGTCTCGAATAGTTGGATGTTCGTAAAAGAACTCTTTGCGCCACCTTTGCTCACTGTCTGAAGGATCGGAATCTAAGTAAAGGAAGCTAATGTCGCGGCCCTGCATAGATTTTGGAACAGGAATTCCAGCCGCACTTAGAATCGTCGGTGCCAAGTCTACACTGAGCGTGAATTGGTCATTTGTTTCACCGTGTTTTGTTGTAGGCATCCGAGGGTCTCGTACAATAAGCGGCACGCGAATGCTCTCTTGATGTGGGTACCACTTATCGGCTAAGCCATGTTCAGCGTGGTAGTAACCATTGTCTGTAGTGAATATGACCAAGGTATTATCCAGTGCTCCCTGAAACTCCAGTTCTTCGAGTATGCGACCGCAGGTAGAGTCAACTTCCGTTGCCAATCGATAGTAGTTCTTCATCATCTTCTGGAATTTATCAGGCGTATCGAAACGCCAGTGCCAGCGATTACGTCCCTCGTTCTTTTCGTTGGCGATAAACTCTGGCAATCGGCGGAATGACTCCTCTGTTGCATTTGGAGGAACTGGGATGTTAACATCCCTATACAGGTCCATACTTTGAGGCTGCGGCAGGAATTGGAGCGGATTGTCGTCTTCGGCATGCGTGGCAAAAAACGCAACCGTTAAACAGAACGGTTTCTCGTCAGGTCGAGTACGAAGAAATTCAAGTGCGTCGTTTTCGTTCCGCTTCGTCACATGGACTTTTGACCCGTCGGGCATTGTGGTCCAGTGCTTACCGGCGTAAGAGCGACCGAAATCAAATCGCTCTGCAGGAAACTTTCCATTGTGCCACTTGCCCACGTGACCGACGAAGTACCCATTTTTGCGGAGCAACCCTGGATAAGTTTCTGACCAGGGTGTTTTGAAAGATCCGAATGCCTCGTTGCCATGACGGGACATCCATTGACCGGTAAAAAGTGTTGCGCGACTGACACCACAGATCGATGTGGTTACGCAGTTTTCTGTGAATCTTATTCCCTGGCGAGCTAATTGGTCCAGTACAGGGGTTATCACTACTGGATTCCCAGCCACCCCCAATGTGTCATGTCGCCAATCATCTGCATAAAGCACCAAGATATTCATCGGCGGTGCATCTGCTGCAAGTGATGGGATGCAACGAACCGCTAGTTGAATTAAAAAACAGGAAAATGAAACAACAATTAATAGATTTAGTTTCATGGATTCTATTCTGGGCAAGGTTCGATAGAAATTGATTAGGGCAAGAACAATTGCTCACTCTTGCGAACCAACCTTACATTGAAAACGATGTCTGCCTGCGACAATCGACTCTGAGGGACTGCCATCTGGAAATTGAACTGTAGCTTTAGTGTTTGGCGGAACTACCACATGAATTTCAACTATATCTTCGACTCTATTCCAACTACTGCTTGCCTTGCCGTATGTGGTTTCGAGTTGAGCTTTTGCTGAAATGAGCGGGCCAATAACAACCGGGCGCACAAAAAAATGCTTATAACCGGGATTAGCGGGATCGGGAGCTAGCCCAGCGATACGCTCATACATGAACTGGCCAATTGCACCATACGCATAGTGATTAAAGGAATTCATTCCCGCGTCGCCAAAGCCCTCCTTGTGGCTATAGCTATTCCACCGCTCCCACATCGTCGTTGAACCCTGATTGATCGTGAAGAACCAGGACGGATAGGTCTCCTTAAAGAGAAGAGAATATGCCAAATCCAAATTTCCTGTCCGATCGAGCACTTGTGTAATATGCGGGGTACCAAGAAAACCGGTTCTTAAATGACCATCAGCTTGATCAATAAGATTAACAAGGTGCATTGCAGCATGCTGTTGAAGATCTAAGGGGATCAAGTCGAAAGTGATTGCAAGAATGTATGCGGTTTGTGTCTCCGGTGCGTTCTGAAGCTTCCCGTTAGCATCAAAAAAATGTGCTGCGAAGGTCGCTTTCACGTCATCAGCTTCGGCCCCATACTTGGCCGCATCAGAATTCTTGCCGAGCAATCTAGCCGCATCAGCGAGAATTTGAACACTTTGAGCGTAGAAAGCTGTAGCTAATAATCTGTGGGGAGTATCACCCTTATTGTCAGAGGCGTAGGGCTGCAGCCAATCCCCAAAGCCAGCTACATCCTCAACAATACCCGCTTTGAGGTGCTTACGGTACCAGCCCACCAGTCGCACCATCATTTCGTAATTCTCGGCCAGAATCTGCTTGTCACCCGTTCGAATATACACCTGCCAAGGGATGATCGTGGCAGCATCCATCCATCCGGGACTTCCACCACGGTTTTTTAATGCGTCAGGTATCACGTGAGGAATACGGCCATCTGGAAACTGGTCGTCACGCATGGACCTGAGCCAGCTTTTCCAAAAAGCGTGGCAATCATAGTTGAACATGGCCGTCGGACAGAATGCCTGTGCATCGCCAGTCCATCCAAGGCGTTCGTCTCGCTGAGGACAGTCTGTAGGAATGTCCAGAAAATTGCCCCGCTGCCCCCAAGTGATATTACTCTGCAACTGGTTAAGCTTTTTATGAGACGACTCAAATGTTCCAATACGTTTCAGATTGGAATGCAACACCAACCCTTTTACCCAGTTGGATTTCGGAATCGTTCCCTTCGGCAATCCTGAGAGCTCTACATACCGAAAACCGTGAAAGGTAAATGTCGGCTTCCACGAGATTGTTCCAGATTTAGCCGAAGTATATGAATCAATCGACTTCGCAGATCGGTAATTCGCCGTATACATGCTGCCGTCTTGGTTGAGCATTTCTGCAAACCGAATAGTAACCGTATGATCCTTTTCTACCGGTATTGTTATCAGTGGCCAGCCGACGATATTCTGTCCCAAATCGAAAACGAATCGTCCAGTCTCTGGTTCGGTTATCTTTTGGGTTACCAGTGTATCTATATGTTGGACTGGCGCAAAAGGTTTAGGTGCAAGTTGGCCCTCTCCCAATTCTTCTCTGGCAATGACCGAGTTCCAAGCCGAGACGTCGAAGCCGGCTTTCTTCCAACCAGGCATCTCTTTTCGGGCGTCGTAAACTTCACCGTCGTAAATGCTGGATGCACGGATCGGTCCGTCCACCGTCGCTTTCCATGAATCATCGGTGACAATTATTTCTTTCCGACCATCCTGGTAAATGATTTCCAATTGCGCAAGGAGCTCAGGCCCCTTACCATAGAATTGCTTCTGATCCTGCCAGCCTATGCGCCCAGCATACCAACCATAGCCTAGCGACGCTCCTAAGACATTAGTCCCTTGAAGGATACTATCGGTTACATCGTAGGTCTGAGTGTCAATCCGGTTCGCGTAAGAAGTCCAACCGGGAGTAAAAGCATCATTGCCGACCTTTTTGTCGTTTAAGTATGCCTCGTACAGCCCTCTTGCTGTGACGTAGAGACGTGCCTGGCGGACTTCGTCGGATACCGTGAACTCACGGCGCAGCAAGGCCACTCTTTCTTCATTTGCATTGGCCCCACTCTCAAGACCGATCCAATGTGCCTTCCAATCATTTGATGACAGCAGTCCAAGCTCGAAATGTGCAGGGGGACTCCAATCGGAATTGGTCCCTGATTCATCACGGAAACGTACCCGCCAATTCAGCTGTTGTCGAGAGGCGAGTGGTTCACCACCGTAAGGTACCAATGCTGATTGATCTGACTCGACCCACCCACTATCCCACATGATTTTTCCCGCAAGAATGTCCTGCACTTCGATTTGATAAGCGGTCTGATGAAGTGTGCCTACAGGAAGTTTCCAGGAAAATCTCGGTGTGGCGTCATAGAATCCTAAAGGATCAACGAACCCTTCGCCAACAACCAACATTTCTGGAATAGACGCGGAAGTAAGCTGACAACTCCAGATTAAAAGTAAGCACAGAAATGTGGTCGTAGACTTTAGATACATTATTGAGCAAACTATTGGTAGAAAATGAGGATCATAGCACGTACGTGTTTCGCCATCGTGCCACCGGTACGCTGCCTCACCAATAAGTAAGCACTGTCCGCATCACCATGGAAGATGTAGATGTTGACTGTGCCCAACACGCATTGTAGTCGAGGGTGGAAATGAACTCCTAGCGAACTTCAATAAGCGTGTCGCCCACGAGGTCTTCTTCGAGTAGCCAGTAGCCGTTGTCTAAGTCGGCTTGGACGAGTTGACCGTTAACAAATACTCCTTCAGCGCCCGGGAACGTAGGCACATGAACTGAGGCAGACATGTCATCAGGCAGCTTCAGTTGCATCTTGAAATTGTCCTGCTGATTCCAATCCATAGATACTGGACCGAGCGGTGTAGGTACGGTCCCGCGCGCGAAATCTAGACCACTCGGATTGGGCCGGATCTTTGCGCGACTCCAGCCTGGCGCAAGTGGTTGGGCACCCAGAACAAATCGCGGCAAGAGGTTGGCAGGAGCTGCACCCCAGGCATGATTCCAGTCTAAATTGGGTTTCACAGTCTCGTTCCATGCTTCCCACGTGATCGTCGCGCCATTGTCGAGCATATGCCGCCAACTCCTTTTTCCAGGTGCGATAATGAGTTCAATTGCAGACTCGCCCGCTCCATTTTCAAAAAGTCCTTCCAATAAATATTGGGCAGCGTAAGTCGAGCACCGCATGCCACGTTCGATCAGCCAGTCTACCACATGTTGGCGGTCTTCCTTTTCGACGAGCCCAAAGGCTAAGGGGAAAAAATTGGAGTGCTGTGAGTGATGATTCACGCCAATCCCGTCACGAAAGAGCCCTGCCTCCGCGTCGAATAATTGATCGTAAAAAGCCTTTCTAGTCCGCTCTGCATGTACTTTGTAGTGTTTTGCGTCCGCAGCGGCACCAACCACCTCAGCTAGTTCTGCCATCTTTTCGATGGCAGCCAAGTGAAATGCGTTTATAACGGTATTCACTTCGGTCCGAACGTGGCCGTCACGTTCGGATGGAGGCCAATCAACAATATCGTTCCAATCTATCTGCAATTCATCGCTGTAAACCAATCCAGAATCACCGCAGCGTTCAATGAGGGTTTTTGTTTTTAAGCTCTCGTAACGCTTTGAGATCCACTCAGCATCACCGTTCCGCATCCAGTCAGCATGAGCCATGAAAATCATATGTGGACCCCATTCGGAGGGCCACGTTGGATACGCAAGTAGCCAGTCAAAGGTACGTCGCGCCGTAGTAGGATCGCCGTCAACATAATAGTGGCTCAGCTGATTTAGGTAAGCATCTGCCTCATATGGAATACGCTCCCGATCACCATCCACGTACACCCCCGCGAACATCGTCGCCTTAATAGAATAGCGGCAAAGCTCCCAAACGCGGTTAAGGGTTTCATCTGAGCTGACAAATGAGGCGGAGTTCTCATCCCAGTGTTTAGGGAATGCTGCTCGGCGAAGGATATGGTTGGCGCTGAATCCATCGGGCAAGCCTTCGATTTCAACCCATCGAAATGGTGTTAGAACACCCCACTCGGGAGGAGTTAAAACAGCTGGCGGTGTCACTTGACCGTTACGTCCTATAGCTTCTGACTGCTGAGTGTTCCTCGTATCGGCTGGAGGGGCAATAACTGATGTCATGCCAGGAATGATATCCACCTCAACCTCGCTATAACGTACAGTCCCTGGTGGCTCACGATCAATCAACCCATCTTGTAGTTTCTCACCAAACCGAACCTTCAAAGTGCCCTTAAAACCTGCTGGAGATGTGAACTCAAGGTTGCCGAAGGCGACTTGTCCGAAGTCAAGCAGCAGTGTATCAGAGTCGACCCATTTAATAGCCTGTGGTGCTTGCTGCGTAATTGCTACAGTATCACGCCCAGGAGGCCTTGTCGGATCGAGCCTAGGTAGCGAGGCAAGAATCGCAATTTCATTGAACTTGGATGATCCTCTTGGTTCAGCGCTGGCGATTTCAATGAACGCCAACAGAACCGTCATGGCTATTAAGACATTTCCAAAAGATTTAACTGCAACAACTTTCATACGTTCCTATTTCTCAAAGGCAGCGTGCTGTGGCAATAACAGAGCACTTTACATAAACATTGGTAAAGCATTATCTCCTGCACGACATGCTTTGATTGGGTCAACGGATCGCAAGATGAACGCATACTGTGATTGTTGCTTATATAAAAACGAACAACATCATAAACGACGCATCGTTCTCAACTTGCTGGTCGTTGGCTTGAAAATCAGTCGACCCATTCGAACTCGAATCAATAATCTCACAATTGTGGCTTAAGTCTGGAAAGGGTCATTACCGAAGGGTACTCATCCCAGCGTTGAGGAAATAGCTTCGCATTATCACCGGCTTTCGCAAAAAGTTGCTGACGACCAAAGGCGTACCACTCGACACGCAACGCCATCGGATTCGGAATAGCACTCAAAGGAGGATTTTTCGTCTTGCCGGTTCTCATCATTCCATTTTGCACATCGATCTCGATCACGTTTCGACCATTGACCAGACCTTTAGTAACATTCACAAAGCGGAACTGGAGATCGCCGAACGGTTGATATTTCACGTTGTCAACCCAAGAATGAACTTCCACAGGATGTCCGTTGACGCGAACTGCCGAAACTCCATTATCTGCCAAAAATCGGCCAAATAACTGCATCGTAGAAAGATCGTAGCCTTCAAGATCAAACTCGGTTTGAAACGTGTAGATGGCATTGGGGGCGGCATCCTGCCAGTCTGCGATAGATACCCATTGAGATGTGTTGGGGGCATTTGGTAAATAGCCACGTTCAGGCTCACAGACCGTTGCGAATTGCGGACTGCTGAAGTTGCTTATTCGCCCAGCTACTACCCGCCAGTGAAGGTCTTCGTCGCCGACCGCCAGGCCAACGCCAGTGTTACTCAAAGCGACTGGGCGATATGCTCCCGTGTCACCAAAATCCAAATTAGCAAGCAGCTGTTTAACATCATGTTTATGAGCACTCTCAAGCGCACCTTTGGCATCAGTCGACACCTGTTGACCTTCCGAGATGAGCAAACCTCTCCGCTGTGAACCTAGCAAACTCGATGCTCGCACGACCCCCTGAAGGACCGTAGCTTCTGTCTTATCGCCAGCACTAGTGGAGACTGTGAAAGTGGTACCAAGGTCTACAATGTCCATTTCCTCAGTAACCACGGTGAAACCTTTAGCCCAGGGCGCGACATCAACTGCGACATTGCCTTGATGAAGTTGGACTCGATCGTTAGCAAGAAAAGTCAAAGAGCAGGGCGCGTTAGCAAGAATTTCTGCCCCAAATCCGATACTGATACGTGCTTTACCCTGCTGCAGAGAGACCGTCTCACCCTCGAAGAAAGACTGTCCGACCTCGAAATCTGAATTCTCCCACAACGAATGCTCCTTGGATGCCAAAGTAGCCACCGGCGCCGGTGGCTTATTCACCAACGCATAGTTGGCTAGATTAGCGTCTTCTGACTCTCCGGCAGAGCCAAGCTGCGCAGAATGACCACCACGCCACTGGCCAATATTGAAATAGCTAACCAGGGAGACTGCAAGCAACATGCCCACTGCAAGCGAAGTGTACCAAGAAAACAATCGCCCAAATGCAGACGTACCCCTGCTCTCCGATCTCGTCGGAGGCAATGTAACTTGGGATTTAACTAGCCTCGCATTTTCAGAAGTCGTGGACTGAGCAGCTTCTTTGCGATTGGGCAACTTTTCGCTCAAGTTAGCAATTAACTGCCCGTGACCCAGCATGCCACTGGTGTCCGCGAACTCGTGGAGAGCCACATCAAGGTGAGCATACTTGCGAAACTGCTCCCTAGCTTCCGCCGAATCCCGCAATTTCTGCTGGAGTAGCAACGAATCATTAGCCTCGAGATGGCCATCGAGCCACGCGGCAATCAGCTTTTCTATGTCCCTGTCAGTCATCCTATCCCTTCCAAAGCCAAAGCCTTCGAAACGCATTTCAACAGCGCTGATCTCAAACGCTGAATAACCTTATAAAACGCTTGCTCGCCCTTGCCTGATTGTTTAGCCACTTCACGCATCACAACGCCAGGTGAGTATACTTTCATCAATAGTTCACGACTGGCCGCATCTAATTTTTCTAAACATTTTTCGAGGTGCTCGCGACGCATAAGACCGCGTTCATCCTCAGCAGCTTCTGCAGCTAAGAGGCCCCAAACATCCTCCGAGAAAACAAGTGGAGAGCGTGCAAGGCGTCTTCGATAACTCATAGCTTCAAACCGAGCAATTGTTAGGAACCAGCCACCGAATGAAGTGCCTTCTTCGAAATCTGAAAACTTTCGCCATGCCACCAAACTTGCTTCCTGAGCCACCTCTTCAACATCCTGCCATGTAGGCAGCAGGCCCCGCAAAAACGCTCGTACGCTTGGCTCATGCTCGAGTAAGAGCTTGACAAATAGCTCATACCGCTGAGGGTCGTCTGGTGGGCCTGGTTGTCTAGAGGTGTCTTCCATCACTTCTATCACGCCCCAAATGAGGGAAAGTGGACGAAAAAAGCGGGAAACTTGGGAAAATCTGCCAGATAAGTTCCCAAATATGCTTAGCAAATAGGCTGGACCTGTGACTCAACATTCGTTAGCCCCGAAAAATTAGGGCTAAATTGCAAATCGATACCTATCCAAAAACCCTTCCAGCAAGCTGAAAGAGGGACATTTCCGCATTTTTTCTGTCCACTCCCACTGGAGCTTGACGTGATGAATGTGAATGAAAAGAAGCAAATCATAGGCTGAAATAGGCCCCCGATGATAACGGCTGCCTATTACTGGTATTTCAGGCGTTTTTTTCGGTCAAATGTGGGTTTGCCCAGTGGCGATAAGTGTACCTCTGTTCATAGCAATGCCAAAGTATCTAATCTAAGGAGGAAATAGAAAAGATGATCCAGGATACTCGCCAGATGCTGAAAATGTATATGCGGATGCAAAAAAGGCAACTCACCGCAAAGAAACGTAACTCAAGCTTCTCTAGGCCCCTACACGGTTTTACGCTTGTAGAATTACTTGTCGTCATCGCGATTATAGGTGTGCTTGTCGCCTTATTGCTTCCTGCAATCCAGGCGGCACGCGAGGCTGCAAGACGCACCCAGTGTCAGAACCGACTTCGACAGCTTGGCATAGCCTGTCAAAACTTCGCCGATGCCCGCAAAGCGTTTCCGCCAGCGAACGGAAAATTATCTCCGACCGCACAAAAGCGAAATTCTCGTGACACGGGCAATTGGGGCTATCTTGCTTTCTTGACGCCATATGTTGAGCAGGCCAACCTGAAGAACTTGATCGACCCGGAGTTTGAATACGATCAGCAGACTCCCGAGGTCCGCAATTTCTTGGACAACACTCCCATACAAGAATTCAAGTGCCCCTCCTTTTCGCAGACTCAGCCTGTGAACACTTCGGATTTCGGTAGCGGAACCCCCAATGTTTTGGAATCTGGACTCGCAACCGCCTATTGTGCCGTCATGGGTGCCAACCTGGATGAGTACACTGGGACAAATCTTGTGCCCGGTTGTGGCGCTGGCAATCGAATCAATGAAGGCAGCCCCTACTCGATGCTTGAAAATGCTGCCGGCAATGGCAGGTGCCACTCGGGCGGTGAAGGTAAAGTCGCAATGAACGGCGTGATTATATTCGACGGGGATGTCGGCTTTCGCAGGATTACGGATGGGACGAGTAACACTTTTATCATTGGTGAATCGGCATTCGGAGACCCAAATGAGCAAGGAACACGCCCCTGGTGGATCGGGGCTGCGACAACCTGGTTCTACACCGCTCACAATCTTACGTACCCGCTGAATAGTGCCACAGCCTCTACTGTCGTTCGAAATGATGTCGGCTTTGGTTCAAATCATCCTGGAGGCTGTCATTTTGCTATGGCAGACGGCTCTGTTCAATTCATCCAAGAAGACGTTCAACTTGAAGTGCTCTGGGCCTTCGCGAGTCGTGAAGGGAATGAGGTTTCCATACGCTAAGCTACTGTAAAATTCTGTAACTTCTGCTGCCGACAGTTATCTGGTCCAAGATGTATATCGCAGAATGTAATGCAGACGTTTTCCGCACACGAAAACCCAACCAGATTGGCTAGTATAGATTTATTTATCTCGTGGAATAGTTTTGAATGGGTGATCTAATAATCAAAAGACTTTGCGTCGCGGCTGGGGTCTATTGCTCATTGATTTGCGGCAACTCAGTCGCTTTTGGTCAAAGCTCACTTTACACAGAGGGACCAGGCGTCAATCCACCGTTCGAAGATATTCGGGACAGTATCACGAACGGTTATCCCGGAACCATAATCGATGTCAATAACGAAGCGGTCGAGGGAGGCCTCTACGGAGCCTTTGGCATTGAGGACGATCTGAGATTACACACCCTTGCTAATTCCTCGATAAGTGAGAGCAATTTTGACCAGTGGAGCCGTTGGTATCAGACGGATGGTGCAACACAAATATTTCGACTTTTTCCAGGTGAGGAGAATGTTCGCAACAGCCGACCATTGGCTGCTCGAGTCGAAGCATTCGACGCCAATACAGGCTGGAACGTCGCCGATGGAGAGTGGCATGAGTGGGTAGGTCGCTACACGATAGTAAAACCAATTAATGCCGCGATCTTCCAGGTCAAAGACGTAGATGACGAAGCGTGGTCTATGCAACTTAATATGGAAAGCAGCGGCAGAGTCAAGGTTCAACATAGGACTCCATTGCCTGGACAATCAAAATTCGAGACTCTTGTTAACAACGCTATCGGCCAACCTTTTGACATCCGTATTCGAGATAATGGACTCAACTACGAGGTCTATTTTGGCAATCAAACCCAGCCTTTTACTTCTGGTCAGTACATCCGCAACGACCAGCCTGGAGACAACTCCGACACGAGGTTTCGTTGGGGTATCTATGTTGGAGCGCAAGAAGTACAGAACGAAGCGATGATCTTTGTGAGTCATGCGACCGTGGACCCGGTCCTCGAGCCATTGATTCCCCCAGACTATAGCACACTGATCGCAGGCTGGGAGAACTGGAGTGAAGTCGGCACAGATACTTGGAATGCAACCCAAGTTGCTGGAGTCACAGCCCAAGCCGTCGGCACACCTGAGGCAGGAGGTGTGTGGTTTAACTTTAGCAACGCCACCGTCGAAAATGGGGCCAGCAGCGACGGTCAGTATGGGGCTTTAGGTCCTTGTGGGGCCGATCCCTCTGTTGCCTTGCCAACGGATGGTGTGACTTTGTCAAACGGCTTTGATGGGCATATCGACTTCGGGTTAACTGACACCACTGGAACCGCGAGGGCTCTGACCGGATTCCATTTTGACGTTGGCGCTTTTCGGCCCAATGCCGCCACTGACTGGCAGCTGGAAGTGCTTGCGGGGAGTGACCTCACCGCAGGTATTCTGGCATCGGGGACTGCGACAGTATTGGCCGGTCCCATCCAAGATGATGAGACCGTTAATCTCACGGGCTTGGCTGACAGCACGCTGGATGCGTTTGGCTCGGTAATATTCCGGCTGACTTTCACAGGCGGGGGTGGAGATTCTGGATCACCCGCCAGTGGTCATCATTTGTTCTTGGACAATGTTGGGGTGACCGGACTGACCCTCGGTGTGTCGGGCGACTTCGACAGTGACGGGGATGTCGACGGAGCCGACTTCCTCGAGTGGCAGCGCACGGAAGGCACACCCGCTGGGCTCACAGCCTGGCAAAACAATTACGGTGCTCTGGCACCCCTGGCTGCTACTTCGGCGGCAGTACCCGAACCAAATGGTCTAATTCTCGCTGTGGTGTGTTATTTGTTCGCCGTCAACTGCCCACGCGAATCTTCTTATTAGAATTATGCGTTTGGTTCATTATGGCAAATAAATAAAAAGGGGGAGTGTTTTCATGATGTCTCGAGTAAAGCAAGTGCCGAGCTCAAGCCGTTTACCTCGGCCCTTACCTGCTCTAGGAAGAGTAGTAGCTGTCAATCTATCCACATACACAATCCGTAGGTTTTTGATTGTGCTGATATTCGGCATACTGGGAACAGTAGGGTGTGGGGGTTCTAGTGGAGAGGATCTTGCACCAGTAAGAGGTGTCGTCACACTTGATGGCAAATCACTAACAGAAGGTTTTGTTTTTGTAACTCCGCCTGAAGGAAAGCTGGCCATGGGGGCGATCCAGTCTGATGGGACTTTCGTTCTAGGCACCAACACTAATTCCGATGGGGCGAGGGTCGGCACCCATCCCGTCTCAATACAACCACCACCTGCAAGCGAAGGAATGCCACCGTCGACCACGTCAAAGTTGCTTCCGAAGCATTATAGGAGCGGAAGTACATCGGGCCTGAGTGTTGAGGTGAAGCCAGGCACCGACAACGAATTGAAGCTCGAGTTGTCTACTAAGTAGAGATGTCTGAAAAAGTGTTGAATCGGATCTCCATAAATCTTTATAGCTCGAGGAGATAAACTTCAATTACTTAGAACCGAGATCCCATTCATGCAGAACCGCAGATATTTCTTGGAGAGTTTATCACGCGGAACTGCAGGAGTGGCGTTTACTGCAGGAGGCTTGTTGACGAGCTCACTGAGTCTTGCTGATGAAATCACGGCTAGCGACTTCGTCTCATTGACCAGAAACCTACTCACCGATTGGTGCGACGGCATGATCCGTCATCAAATCAGTGAGCCGAGCAATCCAGGGCTTCATGGTGCGTTGGCATGCCCTGCATGCCGTCACATTCATGGCCGATGCTCTGACGCAATCTATCCGTTCTTGCATATGGCTCACGTCACTGGAGAGCAAAAATACCTCGATGCTGCGATCAATGTGTACAATTGGGCTGAAAAGAACCTCAGCCAGCCCGATGGCAGTTGGACGAATGACATAAATCCGAAAGCGTGGCGTGGGACTACCATCTTTGGCGCCATCGCGCTTGCGGAAGCACTGCACTATCACGGCGATGTGCTGGACAAAGACCGCCGGGCGGCCTGGACCAAACGTCTCGACAAAGCCGCTGGTGGTTATCTGTATCGGGATTTCAAGACAATTGACTTCACGAATCTAAATTACGGAATGACCGGGATCTACGGGTTTGGCCTTTTTGGTCGACTTCTAGGTAAACAGAAGTACATTGCACGCAGCCATCAACTTTCGAAAAGACTTAAAGAGTTTTTCACAGAACCGAATAAGCTGATATGGGGCGAAGGCAAGCCAAACAACAATCTCAGCGGGCGCGGCCTACTGCCGGTCGATCTTGGGTACAACGTCGAGGAATCCTTGAATGGCGCCGTGTTGTATGCCTTGGAAGAGAACGACAAAGAATTGATCGAGCTTTTGGTCGAGTCAATGAAGGGCCATCTCGAATTCATGCTGCCTGATGGCGCTTGGGACAATAGCTGGGGAACTCGATCGGCAAAGTGGACCTACTGGGGCAGCAGGACATCGGATGGATGTCAGCCAGCGTTCAGCATGATGGCTGCCTACAATCCAGTATTTGGCACAGCCGCATTCAAGAACGCCGAGCTACTACAGCGATGTACCGCTGACGGGTTGCTGCACGGTGGGCCGCACTATGTTTCTCACGGCATCAAACCCTGTATCCACCACACGTTTACTCACGCGAAGGTGATGGCTCTAGTTCAAGACAAAAAGGATTCACTGCCCAAAATTGAACAATCAGTGCCGCTGCCACGCGAAAGAACTTGCGGTGTCAAACACTTTCCTGAACTTGCAGTATGGCTTGTAGCGCTAAGGCCGTGGCGGGCAACAATCTCCGCATACGATTCGATCTACAAAACGAAATCCACGGACCATTTGCAGCAGCCGACCGGTGGATCGCTAGCCCTCTTGTATCATGAGAAGGTTGGTACGTTACTTGCCGGCAGCATGGCCCGTTACATCTTGGTCGAGCCACTGAACCAGCAACCGAATCCAGGGATGGATTTTCCACTTACCCCTAGAATCGAGACCCATGTAAACGGCACTTGGTACACAAATCTCTATGACTTGAAAGCCGAAGTTGAATTCAGTGATGACGGCCAACAGATCGCGTTCGATGTGAAGACCACGCTTCAAAACGAAGATCGCGATGTGGTTCCACAGGGGCCTGCAGAATACAAACTCAGTTATCAGTTCGATAACGAGCAATTGATCATCTCCGCCGAAGCATCCAAGCGAGCAATCAGCGGAAGTCCAACAGCACTGGTAGTCCCCATTATCTCGCCTTCAGCGGAAGAAGTTCGGCAAATATCCGAAACACGCATCGAGATTGATAAACCCGATGGAACTGTTGTAGTAGAAGGTAACGCACCTCTATCGATCAAGGACAGCCCAACTGGTCGTGTCTTTAATATGGTTCCAGGTGCCGAGGCCGTTCCCATTTTCCTTCGCGTATCAGAACGCGCGGTGATGAAGGCAACTTGTACTATCTCTGTTGTTTGAAGTGAGTTATGAATTGACACCCATTATGGAGACAATCACGTAGGCATTTCTAAAACAGTTTCATAATTTCCGCTGATTCCTCGACTGAAAGATAGCCATTCTCTGTTTCCTTGAGCCCATGACGGTCGCAAGGTACTGAGTTTCAAGGAGATACGTACTGTAACAGGCAAAATGGACAGAAAATCTCTTAGAACACACGCAGGATACTTGTCTGTATAGCGTCTCTGAATGCTCCCTGTCCTTCTCCCCAGCCTAAACATTCTGGCTATGGGGTTGCTGAACCATCGATTCCCTTTGAATTCTTCCCGCGGCTTTAGGGACTTACGAGCATATTTCGACAGAACTTTTTGCTATTTATGTCCATTTTTCCGTAAAATGGTCGTGATATCTTCGGTGGAAGAAGCTGAATGTGGATTCGATCTCTCAGGTGATCGGCGGCAACCGAGTTTGTCTAGGGCGTTTTGCGGGTTAATTTTCTGTCTGTTGTTTCACCGCACGAAACAAGTCGCTTCATTAGCCGCAAAACAATTCGGAATTGATGTTATCTTTGCGACTCTGGAACAAACTATCCACCTTCATGGTTTGATAAACGAATTAGGGGTACAGGATGATCAAAAACAAGTGGTTTTGGGTGTCAGTGTGCTTGGCTGTTCTTTTTGCCTTTTTCTTCAATCGTCGCGAACTTGTTTCGCGGGACACCTTGAGAGTGCCACGTATTGCCTTTGTGCTGGGAGGTTCCGAGCCCTTTCGTGAGCAAGTAGCGAACGGCGCGCGAGAAGCTGGCAGGCAATACAATGCAGATATCGAATTCATCGTGCCTGAGGAAGATGCTTCAGACCAAACCGAGCGACTCGCACGAATCGATCCGACTGACTTCGATGGTATAGCCATCAGCCCACTCGAACCTCAGGCACAATCGAGAACCATTAGTGCCCTAGCGACGCGCACCAAAGTGGTGACCTATGACAATGAAACTCCAGATTCTGTGTTCCATCGCCATGTAGGCACAAACAATTACGTAGCTGGAACACTTTGCGGACAACTGATCAAAGAAGCCCTCCCAAGCGGTGGAGATATCGCATTGTTTGTCGGTACACATGACCGTCAGAATGCGCAGCTTCGCAGGCAAGGACTAGTGGACGCTCTAAAAGGCATCAGAAGAATCCCTGGTGTAGATCTCGACCCTATTGATCAAGCAGTCGAGGCTGGTAATTACACGATCGTCGAAACTTATGTTGATGACATGAGACCATCACTCGCTAAAGAAAATGCAGCCCGAGCCTTGAAAGACCATCCCGACCTGAATGGCATGATTGGTCTCTACGGCTACAACGGTCCAATGTGCTTGGAAGCGTTACAGGAGGCAGAGAAACTTGGCAAAATAAAGGTTGTTGCCTTCGATGATCAAGAGCCAACCCTGGCAGGCATCGAAGCGGGAACCATCTTTGCTACCGTCGCGCAGAACCCTAACGAGTATGGATACGAAGCGGTTCGAGTGTTGGCAGACATGTCCCGAAATGAGTTCGCCGCGGGGGCGGGGCTCTATGCTGTTCCAAGCACTCTATACATTCCTTGCACCATCGTGAATGCGGAGAATCTACCTGATTATCGTAGCAAACTCGAGAAACAACGCACCCAGAGCACAAAGTAGATACATAAGAAAGCCTGTGTTGCCATCGCTGGGGGATGAAAAAACCACCTGAAAGTCTCTGATTTGCCTCTTTTTTTCGGATTCCATCTTTTTCTAGAGAATTTATGTCTAATTCATTGAGTCCTTGAAGTGTTATGCCAGTCGGGCAGGGAGGCTCCAAAATATCAAAGCGTTCTATTCCTATATTACCTTATCTAAATCTGGTCGATTCCTGTGATTTCAGCATTCAGGTGGAATGGTTTCTCTGTGACACCGTCTAAGTCACCTGCTTAATTCGAACCTTTGTTACAAGTCAATTTAATTTCCTGTGCAACTGGAGGTGTTTCACTATGAGGTTTCTTACTGCTTTAGCCTTAGCCAGTATCGCTCTGGCTGTCGTAACTTCACATGCTGCGACTTCTTATACGGACGGTTTTGACAGTAATGGTAATCCAGTCCCAACCATTTTTCACCAACTCGTCATCGGTGATTTTGACGTGGACGGCGACTTACAGGGTTGGACGGGGGTGCGAATGCCGGCAGTCGAGGCTGTTGGTGGCGTGCTTACTAACATCAACACAGCCGGACTCGGTAGCGATGGCAATGCGGATAGTTGGGTCTGGCTGGATTCCCGGCCCCCCACCCTTTTCAAAGTGGGTGAACTTCCCGGCCAGTATGATGTTGTGCAATTTGATCTCAGGTTTGACCAACTTCCTCCACTACCTCTGGATCCGAGCATTCGAGGACGGCACTTCTTGCAGGGGCCTGGCTTGTCGCAGCATGGTGTGACCTACGCACCTAACAGCTCTTTTCCAACAGACAATAACTGGCGAACCTATACCATTATACGCGACTTTAACGACTCCGCATGGGAGGTAGATATCGATCGTGTTCGTATCGACATGGTAGATGGTTTCTCGAATACTTCCTCGGTCGCTCCTTTGTTAGGGACGAAGTTTTCGATCGATAATATCATACTTGGTCGAACTACTTCCACCGAAGCATTTCCTGCAATTAACATTGTCAAAACAAATATTGTTAAGAACGGCGACCTTTCCCAGGTCAGCAATTTGGTACTGAGCGGTATTAACAACGGAGCAGCCGACATAAATGGAGGAAATGGCCATTACGGACCTTTCAGAGGGAGTAGCGTGGATGTCGATCACTGGACCCCCTACAACAATAATCCAAATTCGATTGTAGAAGCCGTTAACGGCCCCGACGGTACAGGCCTGAATTTACTCAATCAGGCAGGTACTACCCAGGGTTCCTACTATTTGGATACGCACTGGAGCACCACTAATGAAAGTTTCTCTCTAAACTCCGCGGGAGGTTATCTGAATGGTCTCATTCAAACTGATATTCTCAATGGTGTGACAATTGACCCTAGTGCAACTTATGAACTTTCGTTTGATACTAACTTTAATGAAACGCGACCTTCCAATCCGAACTCAAACTTCAAGGTTGCACTAACCGTTGGGACAAATTCCACCAATCCCGCTACTGCAGTGGCTGGCTCGCTCTTCGACCAGCAACTAAGCGCTTTTAACTCAGGTGATGTACAAACCCTGACCATTAGTGGCGCAGCTCTCAAAGCAGCTCAAGACAGTGGTCAGCCGGTTAACCTTATCGTTCAGTCACAGGCCAATACGTCGATCGTAAATTTTCCGGGAACGCCTGTCCCAGACAATCATGTAGACTCAGCCGTGTTTACTCAAGTACAAGTCGATAACTTCTCGTTGGCCAAGCAATTCGTTCAACAACCGGGTGACGTGAATAAAGATGGATTCGTCACCCAAGCCGATGTCAACTTGGCGCAACTCTACCATGACGGTAATGGCGGCGAGACCGCTTTTAAGCGTCAAACCGATTTGGCGAACGCCCCTTCGGCACCATTGGCGTCCGACATCCTGGCGTCGCTGAATCTGACTGATTTCGACCTGGTCGCCCCTTTCGACTTTTTCGACCAGGCAGACGTCGATGCGATTGCAGCCCTAGTTACCACTATTCCAGGTGATTTCGATGGAGATGGAGATGTCGATGGACGCGATTTTCTCGTCTGGCAACGCAACACCAGCGTAGGCAATCTTTCCGACTGGCAGGCCAACTATGGTGTCGGTCTATCAGCCGTATCTACCGCAGTTCCAGAGCCAACTTCTTTGGTGCTGGTGGGGTTAGCGATGTCAGCAGTCACTGGTTGCCGTCGTCGCCGTTCCAGCTAGACATGGGAGGAAGTACTCGCTTCGTGAGAGTCACGTAAGCAGAAAGCGGGGGAGCGCCGGGGCAGCGCGTCCCCCGCATGTTTTTAGCTAGAAAATTTGAACTTTCTCTGAAGAATCCAGAAATGCGTCTCAACACTCCAACTTAAATTGTACTGAACCCGGAAGGTGGACAGAATTTTGTCATTGTCGATTGGTTGAAAGGGTACCAGATCGTTCGACCCTACCGGGAAGATCCAAGGCTATTCCCACACCAACCCGTTGCCACAATTTTAGACCACCTTAGGCTCTATAAGCAATCGCTATTCACAATTCAGAAGAATCTTCGAATCCAAGCGATCCCATATATCTGCAGGATGCATTGTAAGGCCGTTTGGAATGTTCCCGCACTGTATCCGATGCACGACGCTTACTGCAGCATGGCCTGCTCTTAGATATTCACTCGAAGCTACGTCGACTTTTTTCTTAACACTCTGATTACAAGTTCTCAGTAGTTTATTTCAATAATCAATTGATTTAGCAATCCAACTCCATCATCCTGGGCCAGAAATTCGTATGCGCCCAAGGCTAGTTCCAAAATGGCTTGCTTTTCTTCGATTGCTTCCAATTCGGCATACCATGGCTCTTCTTCGACGGGGAGATCGCTTTGGCGCTTGTGGGCCAGTTCGATGCGTCTCTTCTGTAGGCGATTCCATTCGGCGAGTGCAAAATCCCAATCTTGATTCCTGCGTTCCAGTTTGGCCTTCGAGCGAACGTGGGCAGATGTGTTAGAGGAAAAGACCTCTGATTCTTTGTGATTCTCCCCTGTGCTCATCGCAACAGTCTGCCACATCCTAATCGCGAAAGGTAGTCTCTTCACTAGACTGGAGAAATCTTGATCTCTCTCCCAGTCATATTAGAAGTCCAGGATTAACCACAATTCTTGTCCACAATGGTCAGACTGATTGCGAATGACCTTTAAATGCGATACCGTCTCTAGCATGCCCCCCTTTCGAAGCCTCTTCACCCAGCCAAAGTTCCTATTCGTATCCCTACTGGGATCCCTCATTGTTGGCGTCACTTCGGTGTTGGCGTCTTTGTCGACTCAAATCGCAATTCTTGGCGTATTGTTGTCCATCCTCTTGGGACTACTTCTGACCTGGCTGGAAGCACAGGCAGGCCGAGACGCCAATCGAGCGGAACTGAGCATTCTGGACCGAGTCGTGGAAGCCTTAGAGGATGAGCCAGAGTTGGCAATGCCTTTTTGTTGCTTAGTTAACACTCGGAGCCGGTCGAGCCGACGAAGTCCGCTAAATGGATGCATCACCCTACTGCACAGAGACTGTTTTTAGTCCCCCGCAAGAGATCGACAACGGACCAGGTGAAGAAGGAGAGGTTGGTATCGGGCATATGTTGGTAAAGGCATTGAATTGACATGGCGAACGGTTGATATAGATAAGTTTACTCTGTCAGACTGCGAATCGAAAGTGGCGTAGGGGAGTTGAAGGACGTGAATTCACACCCCCGAAAAGTTGGGCGATGGAAGGGGGAGAAATCATTGTGCCAACCCTCCATTTTGAACCCACCTTTCACCAACTCCAGGCAGTTGAGATAAGTGAATTTCAAAAAAGGTACTTTTATGACAAAAAGGGCACCTTTTGCGATCACAATTCAGACTTTTTTTACTTCTACCTCCCAGATACGATTTCGCGCGGTAAATTGTGAATTAGGAGCATAAAAAACTTTTGTGAATTCGTTATGGCGCACCCGGGAAGTTTAAGTTGAATAGAGCTCGAAGTGGCTAGTGCCACCTGCTTTTCAGTCTTTCTTTAGTGAGAAAGTAATTCCGGTTGAAGTCTTGATGGCGATAATCGGTGAGACAAACATCTCAGCACCCCTTACCTTGAAATGAAATAAAGGCATGTTGAGTAATTTGGCGAAACATGTAAACACCTTGTAATTAATTTTTCGTTCTAATCTATCCGAAGGAGCATACCCAATGAACGCATCACTACAATATCCGCTCAATGGCCGAAGCGATGTTGAAGCTTTGCCAGTATTTCTAATATTAAGGCGCACTTATCGATGGGGATTTGACCCCTTAGAGTCCAAATTGGATGATCAGTATGTACTAGGGCATCTCACAAATCTAACGGAGAATCAAATTGTGGCGTTACGAGTCCAAGTTTCCGAGCTCGTTACAAAGTATGGAGCTACGTATGAAGTAATCGCCTTGTTAGATAGATTCGATGCGAATAACCAAGCAAGGCGTCTGGAGTTACTTCTGATGGCCAAAGACATGAAGTCAATCATCAAGAAAAAAGAACAACAACCGGAAACTAAACTCATCTGGCCTTATCGTTTAGCACTTGTTGTTGATGAATTGGCAAAAATATATGAGAAAGAGAATGCGAGAACAAAGCCTCAGAAGATCAACAAGCGGCCCGGGCGAAAGGTACAGTATGATCCAGATTTCGATAGACAAATTACTGAAGCTTGGAATACTAATCAGCATAAGACCTACCTTGATTTGGCGAATGCTCGAGGTAAGGGCGAGACATACAGAGACATAAAATTAGCCATCGATAGACATAAGAAGCGGAGCAAGGATCAGCAACCCTAGCCGACATTGCAATTCGACCTGCCAGAATAAAACTACACAAGCCGGAAATCTGTTTTTCTGAATTATTCCAACAAAAACTTTGAACATCATTTAAAGCCAGAATCAAGGACGTCTCCGGCCTGTGCGCCGGAATAATACGAGGAGTTAGTCTATGACGTAATTATTCAGTCAATATCTGCCTATTCAATGGTTTCCAAGGGCATCCATGTGTGAGCCCTACCTTCAACTTTCAATGGAGACCATTGCGATGAAAATCAAGTTGATTTACTGCTTATTTCTCTTTCTAATCATCTTGCTACTGTATTTTCTGTTGGCCTTAGATTCCTGGGGATCTTTCTGGCTAAACCTCATCTTATTCGGTTCTCTGATAGACGAGAAAAGGCTTTCTCTTTCTCAAGTCGCACAGCGGCTCGATGTCAACACATCGACTGTCTGGCGATGGGCACTCAAAGGAGTGCGTGGGGTAAAGCTTGATACCTTTTCGATCGGTGCGAAGCGATACACGACAGAAGAGAGTGTAAATCGATTCATTGAGGGGACCACCCGGTCCGCATCTGGAGACTCAATTCCAATTCAGTCCAGCCGCACTAATCGCCAACGCGAGGCAGCGGTCTCTGATGCCGAACGATTCCTAGACTCTGAGTCTATCTGACGACGGTCATTCTCCAACCACTCTAATTGCTCCGGAGGCACAACTGCGCTCCCGGTGCGCCTATACTTCAATACAGCGGCATCATAACAGTGGCACGTGGCAAAGAAAATTGGATTGCCGTCAGCAAGAGCAAGCCGTGCCCTATCTGTGGGAAGCCGGACAACTGCAAGATTTCGCGCGACAGAGGGGCGGTCTTCTGCGGCCGGGTGCCTTCGAACAAACAACCTAATGCGGGCGGCCAATGGCTGCACATACTTTCCAACTCCTCTGGTTACTCTCATCCCGTACTTGGTGATGCACCTCCTGCTCAGACTAAACCCAAGTCGACTGCGAAACCAATTAAGACAACTGACTGGGACAAGAATGTTGATCACTTCTGTTCACAAGGCAAAGAAAGTCTCCCTGATCTCGCTATACAGTTGGGAGTGGACGTTGAGGTCCTGCGAAGACTCAGGGTGGGGCGAGTAAAAGATGATAGAAATGATTTCTGGACGGTTCCAGAGCGTGATGCTGACGGAAAAATAATTGGCGTTGTGAGGCGATACAGCAAGACAGGGAAGAAGTTCGCCTTCAAGGACTGCAATCGAGGGTTAACCTACTGCGACGATTGGGACAAGACACCTGGACCGATATATCTAGTCGAAGGGCATTCTGATACCGCGGCATTGATGACGATGGGGTGCTGCGTTGTCGGTCGGCCCTCTAATTCTGGTGGAACCGATCAACTCATCGAATTACTCAAGCATCAACCCAATCGACAAATCATTGTTCTCGGTGAACACGACCAAAAAGAGAACGGTACTTGGCCAGGTCGTGCTGGGGCTATTTCCACTGCAAAGGGGTTGTCAGCTGGATTAGGGCGACCAATTGATTGGGCACTTCCTCCCGCTGGATACAAAGATGTTCGCGCCTATTTGACTAGCGAGGAGGAGAAACCGCCTTGGGAACTTGACCTCAACACGATTGAACCGCCTCCACCTCCAGAACCTTATCGCCCCCCAGTTGGTGAACAGCGATCCCTTGTTGACTGGCGAAAGGAACTTACTGATGCTCGGCTAGAGGCACTGAAGGAGCCGGGTATCTATTTCGATGGCTCTCCCACCGGTGCCGGAAAGAGTTTTGCCGATCGAGTGGCCATGGAAAAAGCCGGTAAATCTCTTACCCTACTTCCGACGCACCAAAATGGCGATGAACTGGTCCATGAACTAAAAGAGGCTGGACTCGATGCCGCGAAACTACCGGCCAGAGCGTCACCAGAGATGGAAGAAGATTATCTTGCAGAACAACAGAAAAAGCCACGCAAGGTACCGTGGAATTACGGTGTCTGTCAGAACTTTTCTGAGGCCAAGAAAGCGGAGTCTTTCGGTCTATCTGTTGGAGCAGCAGTCTGCCCAACCTGCAAATTTCGCGAAGATTGCAACTACCTCGAAGTTCGTAAGGAAGCGATGGACTCACCGCACCTTGTCGTTACACACCATATGTTTGCCCATTCTTCGCAAGACCTGAGCAAGAACCGTAAATACATCGCCATCCATGAGGACGCAGAGCAGGCAATCCGACCAAGTATTGAACTCGATGCAAACGCTTTTGAAGGGGTAATAGATGTTGCCGCAGAAGGCAAAGCTCTCCAAACCTGCAGGGCCCCAAAAAGTATCGACCTGGAATTGATCGAACTTTTTGACCTCATGGCTGACGTATCAAAATTGATCATCAGATCTACAGAGCAGTCAACAGAGACCAGGTTCTTCCCTACTGGGACACCGCATGACATCTATGGCTACCGACAACGGAGAATCTTTGAAGCATGCGAATCCTTGCTCAAACGCAATGCGTTAGAAGAAAAGCAGATCAATGCCGATGCGATGAGGTTTGTGCTCGGCTTGATTTCAGGTCAATTCAGTGGCTATGCCGTCATAGTCGACAAGTCGAATCCTTCAGGTAAATCGATGCCATCAGAGAAGACGGTTATGGTCTTCGGCAAGGCGTATATCCCTCCCCAGGCGACAATCGTCCTTGCCGATGCCACGGGGCGGCTGGAGAACATCGAGGACCTCACAGGTCTGCCAGTGAAGAATATTACCCCCACAGGCTACCTGAACACAAAGTCGCCCATCTACCAGGTGGCGATCGATATAACACGAAAGACGCGGCAGACGACGCTCGAAAAGCTCTTGGCTGCAATCATGCTACATAATCCCCAGGCAAGGAAAATCGGGGTTATTGGTCACACCAGCCACATCAAGAATTTGAAGAAAAAAGATTCTCTTTTGGGTTGTCTGTCCGGCAGAATTTGTAAATCTGCCTATTTTGGGCAGGGCATTGACCGCGCGTCGAACGATTGGCCCAACGAATGTGACTTACTTGTCGTTCTCGGCACCCCCCGAGTTTCTCCTCAGACAATTGCCGTTCGCTTGATTCGCACGGCAAAATTTGGAGCTGCTGCTCGAGATGGCCGCTGGGGGGAGAGGGCGTGGGAAGCAGAGACCGTGAGTGGAGTAAGACGGATTATCAAGGGTCGTGGTTATCAAGATCCAGACTGGCGTCGGGCATCTGAGGACCAGGTGAGGGCCGCATTGCTCCAGGCCGCCGGTCGTGGACGCTCCCACCAGGAGAGCGGAATTCCAGTTGTGGTGGTCTCCACAGAACCGGTCGGGCTCCCGGTGGAGGACCAGGATAAAGAGACGAAAATCCTGTCCAGCCGCGGGTTGGAACTGTTCATCTGGATCGAGTCCCAAGTTGCCAAAAGCTTAATAGATAATACTAAAGCTTTTGGCAACTTCACGACCGGTGATGTCATAGCCGGGATGGGCGTGCCGAAAGACCGAGCCAGCAAGGCACTGGCGGAACTTGCGGAACTCGGCTACCTCAGCAAGCTGGGTCATGGAAAGTGGGGCGTGACTCACTCGATGGATCGACAAAGCTATGATCCTTCCGGTTGAAACAAGAATTACCCAATGAATCTATTACTTGCTCATAGCCGGTAATAACCCCACGGGAATCCTCAAGTTAGTGTTGATTGAGAAGATTTGCAATTGTCTTACGCTCCATGAGACCCACTGGCTAGCCAAATTGCTCTTCTCCCTCCCGTGGTGAAAAAAATTCAACGAGAATCTAATCCTCTCGCGAGAGCGCTAATTGTTCACATAATTGAAAGAAGCAAGAATTTTCCTGGGAAATGTAAGGGTTATGAGCACTCGAATGGATCGCATGCTCTTTCCAACAAATTCCTTAAACCTAGGTGTGTTAATTTGGTTAATTTGCAATCTGCGATAGTCGCATCGCTACTCAATTCAAAAACGGTATGTACCGAAAGTGACGAACCTCTTCGCGCTCGACTACCGTTTTTCTTCGAGAGAAAATGGATTCGATTGAATGTTATTGCAATTGTCGAATTGCTCTGTAAAATGCAGAAATTATCGGGAAACAAAGCCTTTTCCACGAAACTCGGAGTCGCCTTCGGAACCAGGGGTTGCAGGTTCGAGTCCTGCCGGGCGTGCTAATACTTAAGGACTTACGTCGACAGCTACTTGCAGCCTGACAAAAGTGTACCCAATTTAATCGGATACGCTTCCTCACTCGGTTCTTAGATACTGTCTGGCACACAATACCACTGACAGCATAACTCGTGAAGCGGCTTTTGAGCATCCCACAAAGCACCTGAGCTTTCGTGACACAGAGCTAAAGCAAAGCTGGCGATTTACCACGGCATTTTACGTTCGGTATGCTTTCGACCTGCCTCGGCAGAATCCTCGCGCCGGCCAGCACCAATCATTACGCCAGAGTCTATCCTGGACGCAACATTGTCTGGTAAGACGTTGTCAAGAAAGTAAAGCCCGTTCTTCTGACATGCTGCGAGGACGCGCTTGCCCGCTGCATCAACTTCGGGTGGAACAGGTGGATCAGCGCGTCCCTCCAGATAGCCGAATGACAAACCGAGGTCTCGCGGGCCATGTTCGGCAAATGCAAGCCCAGGTACTGCTAAGGATGCTTCACAGTTTGCCAGGGCATCTTGGTCTTCTATTTTGACGCCGAGCATGATTTCACCGTCGGGGTTGAGGGGCCACACATCGGCTTTAGCGAGATATTCTTCAGGGCTGATTCCCCAAATTGAAGCTGCAAACTTCTGGCTTCCCCAGCCACGCAGTCCCTCTTCCAAGACATCCCGGCCTTGTTTGTGATGGGGATAGCGGGCAGCCTGTACATATCTTTTTACGGCTTCGGGATCACGTGCCCTCGCAAGGTGCAGCCCATGGACTCCCTGGGCCAATGCTTGCTGAACCATCCAGCCATTCACTATGACCGCTTCCTCATCGAGTCCCAGCATTGGCAGCGACACGATTACGGTGGGAGTACGGTGTCCGCTGGGAGTTGGCCCACCCTCGACAAGCCCAAGCATGAAATCGCGCAGCAAGGCGAAATCGAGAGGCTGATGCTCCATGTTGTAAATAATATAGTCAGCCCAAGTCTGAGCAGCCTCTTTCCCTTCGTCAAAGCCACCATAGATATCGTCGTAATAGATGGGCTGCTCCTGCTCAAGCAATTCAATGCACTTATTCACTCTTTTGGGTTGATAGGCAACTTCTGCGTGCAGACATTCGGAAGACACAAGCAGCAAGACACTGGAAATCAAGCCGAAGAATAAGTTACAGGTCATAATTCTTCCTCAGAAAAATGGGTGTTCTGGTAAATATTTCACGGGACATATTCGTCGGCGCCGATGTCTGATCTAGGTCCAATAGGCCTGAGGTCGCCGTCGATATCGGTCTGGGGGGCGTGTTGATCAGAACCTCGATCGATACATGGAGAATCCGCTTGCAGACGGTAAGTCGGTAGAAGATTCAAGTGGTCAGCTCGGGAGAGATCTCCCCAGAGGCAGAGTTGGTTTGCGTCGTTTGATTTCACTATCGACCAACGCTTATCAAATTCCACAACCCTTCCTGCCAGATAATTCTTATCCCAGTTCGCATCTACAATATCTAGAGTTGTCAAATATGTGTCAGGATCAAAAATAGCAAGGGCAACACTTAAACTTTGCAGTTCCTGATCCAACATCGGCTTAATGTCGATATTCCCCTCGCCAGGATGTCCATTGCGGACAATGGACGAGGTAATGGGCGTTTCCCAATCATAGACCAGATTGCCCCACATGATGTTGTTCACTATCAGTCTGGGGGCAAGCTGAGAAGTAAATTCTATAAGAATCATGTCTTCCAAAAAGGTATTGTTGGTAAGTTCGACTTCGCTCGCCTGAATAAAAAGCTGATCCTTCTCGGCCAAGATGTTGTTGACGATTTTTGCGCGCGACTGCATCGTAATGCGGATACCACCCGAATTGCTCCTCGGATTGGAATTTCCGCAAAAAAGGTTATTACTCACGAGTACGGAATACTCTTCTTCGTTGGGGAGTGGGTCGAATTCTCTGTCATAGCGATGCTCTTGTCCTCCAATAAACAAGGCACCACCATCGTCAGCTGATTTGTTACCCACAAACTTGTTCCCAACGATCGAAGGCGAACTCCACAAGGCGACAAATAGGGCCCCACCATCATTTCGTGCCAAAGCCTGGTTCTCGATGAAAAGATTCTGCTCGATTTGAGGCTTCGACCAGTCAAATATAGAAACGGCCCCTCCATCACTACTTCGATGTTCATCCGCGGTCCCCGCTTCGTTATTCAAGAATACATTCTCTCGAATAACCCCATCACAGTTCGAGTAGAAAGCAATAGCCGCACCACGCCCGATCTCGGAGCGGTTCTCAACAAATAGATTGTTGACAATCCTCGGTGCGGCTCCCTGACAAGCACAAATAGCGCCACCATCATGTGCCTTCGCGTGGAGAAATCCTGGATTCCAATCCACAGGAGACAACGTTTGATTGTCGCGGAAGCAGTTGTTTGTGACGGTCGGGGAGGTTCCCGCGCAGAATAAAGCCGCACCGTCTCCGCGCACCCTGGCACTTTGAATCACGAAACCATCGATTCGGGCGTGATTGGCTCCCAGGAGTATCCTGTCCTCATTCTCGCCGGAGAGAACTGTCGGGTAGCGAAAAATGTCACGCTCCCAGCCAATAGGATCAAATCCCCCGTATAGGTCGACGTATTCTCGCATTTGAAGTAAACCACCGGAGTAATTCCCCTTGGCCACAAGAATTGCTGAGCGACTATTTACTGAGGCATTTGGCACATCAGTCAAAGCCTTTTGCAAAGATTGCCAGGGGTTTGATTTAGTACCGTTTCCATGTGTGTCTGATCCTGTAGTCACAGATACGTACCAGATCGAAGCGAAATCTTCATTTACTACGTCGCAGTTCTGGGGTCCGGGGTCATCGACTTCAGCCAACACGTCTGTCTCGGCTGCAATCGATGAGAAAAAGAATCCAATCACTACCAGCAGCAACGGCTTTCGTTGCTTCATAAGAAAATGCACAGGAATTAAGTAAACTTTTTTAGCGGTCCACGAATTGCAAAGCATAAAGCTTGCTCCCACGCATGCGGATTTCTAACAGAATCGTCTTGCCTTGGAAATCTGATAGGTCTCTTCCCTGGTTAATCCAAGCAACTTCCGTATCGATAAAGTCTCCATTTACATATACACAATCGTCAACTGAATACCCAGGTATAGGAACGCCACGCTCATCAAGGAGACCTATCTGTGCAAACCCTGTGGCATCAGTATCGATATTGAGTGTCAAGCGATTCCCTTCGAAAGTCAATGGTTTCGTAATAATCACCGCCTCATCATCGTAGAGACTATCGAGAGATACAAACCCGTCCAATCTCTGCACAAGCCGATAAACGCCACGACCAGCAGGATCATGCTTATAAGCCGAATGGTATTGGGTTTCGCCAAAATAGTATTGCCAGATCTCATCACCACGACGCACCATACCGTGAGCAATATAAGCATTCACCACTTCACGTCCCGCGTGTGCGCCAATACCCACGTAAGCAGGTCGAGGATAACGCTCCCAATCTCTCCCGTTTCGACTCACCGCGAGTTGAGTCTCAACACAACCGGAACCCCGTCCACGCAAGGGATCATATAGTGCATGCCTCGCGGCAGGACCATCAGGCCAGTAATGGAAATAGACAATTGGAAATGCCAGATAGGTATCAGGTGCCCAGGGATATTTCTGGGCTTTGGTTACATAGATGTCAGTTCCTGGTGGATCGTCTTCGATCGGTCGAAACGCATGAGGAAACTCCAAACCAAAATCTCCCGGTGTTAGCGGCCCATTGTCCAGATACCAGGGAAGTGGATTGCGGATGCGTTGTTCGGCCTGCCGCCAGCGATACTCGTTTTGAGAAAGTGGAGTGAACTCAACTGGCTCTGCCAAATCCTTATGTTCGGTCACAACGGAACATCGCTCTGTGTCTCCTGCTGGAGAATGGTGAATTCCCGAACGATGATACGAGACATAAAGCTGACGTTGATCGTCATAAAAAGTGCAAGACTGCGTTCCGGAGCGAAAAGGCAGAGTCGCGGTTTTGTTTCGCTTCCACTCATAGCCATCAGGAGATGTATATAAATAGACTCCCCGACGATGATAATCGCTGAAGTACTTCCAGCGTTCATTGGCTGGACCATTGAAGTCAATGAAAGGGTTTCCAAGTCCACCGACCATCTCGCGAATAACGATTTTCGACTCGGCTTTAGGATCGTCGGGAGCAGAAAAATGAACTCCATCCTGTGAAACCCTTACGGCAAGTTGATCATTCTCCACGCTATTGTAGATACGAATCAACCCATGATTGTCCTCTACTACCGTTAGATGCTTGCGAAATGGTCCTTGAATATCGCTGATCACCAGTTCGGCCCGCCGTGGTGGATTAACGACAAACTCAGCACCATCTACTTCCGACAGCAAGGAATCATCGAGAAATAGATGCTTTCTATTCCCCAGGTGGATCGTTTCCTGCTCTGCTCCCGTATTATCAAACAGGAGAGGTGGGCCTGTGTGGAGATCCACCTTGGGTCGATGCATGGCGAAGCTCCTAGGGGGGCGAAACGTTTCTCGATAAAGTTCGCCGACAGAGAAACGCAACTCGTCAATTGTCCCAGGTAGTGGCATTTGCCAATTGCTGTCCCTGCCTAGGGAAAAGTACGAAGGTGTCGCGGTGAGTAAACTTCTTAACGGATGCGGCTCCGGAAGGGGTTGCAATTGGCCGTCAACGTAGTGACGAAGTTGCTGTTCTGCAGATGAGTATACGAAAGCACAGTGGTGCCAGGATTTATCCTCTCCATGGAACATCTTTGAATCCGAAGGAATTAAGACATTGCTTCCACTAGGATCGTTATGGAACTCAAAACTCTGGCGTTTTGGAGAGAACAATAGGCTAGTCGTCCCCTGCTTCCCAGAATCAGGAAGTAAGCCAAGTTCAAATACAATCCCATCGTCCGTCACTGAGTCTTTTACGTGAAACCAAAACTCCACCGTCCAGTCAAAATCCCCCAGATTGAGTCGTGTATCAACAGGACTTACAAACCCAACCTCTTTACGTAGATGTTTCTCGCCGTCGGTCATCAAAGCTGCAAAATGGCTGTTGTGCCAATACATCTTGCCATTATCCCCTGAAAAGATTTGCCAAGGGCGTTTCAAGCCATAATGGTTCGAACCTGACGGAAAGTAGATTTTCGGCGGCTCAGTGACATCCAAAGCATTGCCATATTTACCAGCAACAAGTCTCCCCCCAGGACCAAGCACCAAGGGGTAATCGTTCTCCGAAGAAGAATCGAGGACGCTACTTGGATAGGTACCGCGAGGCTCGTCAAATAGCCATAGGGCCGTCGTTTCATTCGAGCTCGCGGAGAGAATCGGCCACACCAGATAAAAACCTATGAAAAACTTAAGGGCCTGTTTGGTCATGGCTTAATTCCGATTCATAGAGAAGGTGCGCATGGATGCCTGACCACCCATCAGAATTCACGAATTCGGTGTGCTAACAATCAAGTTTAACCAACACGCTGAATGCAATGGTTGGCTTTTTCGGAAACTTGCTATTCGTTCAACCTGACAACCCCCAGCCGTACTATCGTTGGCACTTGAATCATGGTACAAATCTATGAATGCCTTTGAGAATGCTCCTAGACATCTAATTCGCTTATCCGGAATCTCATAAGTTTCTTAGGGAGTTTTCCAAAGGCCATCCCGTCTGACTGAATAGATATGAAATAAGTAGAGTCAGGATGAATCACGAGCACCAAGGGCGCGAACCGGTTCTGCGGCGCAGTAGCCCCGCATATCCATCACTTCCACCAAGTGGGATTTTGGTTTTCGAAAGTCATCATTCGACTTCTTTCTCAATGGACTTCAAGCGATTTCCCTTTCATAAGCTCTGCTGGATACCGGTTGGTCGGGGTGCTCTTGAATTTGGATCGTCGCGATTGCCATTGGGGAAAGATGAACTGCTCTTAATTCCAGCAGAGGATGAACACCGCTTTGTTGATAATCATACCGCTCCCATGACTCTTGTCTTCGCCTATTTTTCGGCGAACGTTGTCAAAGAAAACAAGGCGTTGCAATTGCTCCTCCCAGTACTCAAGTCGCGATTTGACTCACCCTATCCAATCGTTCAAATGCACAGCTACCGCCGTGGGGCAGTACGTGACATATTTAAGCGAATGCTTCTTGAGCAGGCACGCGGAGGCCCCGAATCTGAAGCGATTTTGCATGCTGGGCTGGTTGATTTGTTGGTCCACCTGTTGCGCAGCGATCCCCTGGAAAAGACGGCCAGCATCTCCCGAGAACAAGCGCTCGATGGAACCCTCGACTACATTGAGCATTTTTTCCACACCTCCATCTCTGTGAAAGACCTGGCCGAGATGTGTGGGATCTCGAGCCGACGCTATTCAGATCTTTTCAAGCAACGCACCGGAAGAACTGTCGTACAATATCTGAGCGAACGCCGCATCGCTTATGCGCAAGAGCGACTGAGGCAAACAGGCCAGATAATGTACGCGGCCGTATCTGCAGGATTCAGTGACATTACACATTTCTATCGCGTCTTCAAGCGAATGACGAACATGACTCCGGGCGAATATCTCGAACAGATGAGTTCCGGCGAGAACGAGGAAGAGCCAAGCTAGCGATATTCCCTTCAAGGCAGCTCGGGATCAGATGACGATTCCACTAGTTTAAAGTTGCGATACCAAACTTCGCTTCCGTGATCGGTAAGCATGATTCTCCCTTTGGGATTCTGGCCAAACTCTTTTACATCTGCGAATTTGCTGCATGACAGTCGGTTGTTCCATTCAGAACTTCCCACCGTGGCTTGCACAATGAGTCGGCCATTAAGCCAATGCTGGATGCGCTTGTCCTCAACTACAATTCGGCTCTTATTGAACTGGCCAACAGGCATCAAATGCTTTTCTTGATTGGGTTCATAGAGATCGTAGAGCGCACCAGTACTGGTGCGAGGAGTTAACTGTTTTGGATAGCTCACATCGTCACAGATTTGATACTCGATACCGTAGGTTCCCCCATCATAATCACGCACCCGGTACTTCAAGCCACTGTTTCCTCCCTCGGAAATCTTCCACTCAAATGACAGATCAAAATTCTGGTACTCAGTTACAGTGAGAATATTACCGGCGCGGAGTTCGTTGCTGTCTTTCTGACTTGGAACCAGATGAATCATGCCATCTTTGACTTCCCATCCATGCGTGATAGGCCGACCATTATTGAATGTCCAACCATTCAATGTTTCTCCGTCAAAAATTGGGCGTTCTGCGGCTGTCAAACTTGAAATCGGAAACAAGCTGAAAAGTGCAAGCTGCACCATTAAGGAAAAGGTAAGTATCACGTTTTTGGCAGAGCAAAGCATCGTATCAATTATGATTCGAAAATAGAGCATGCTCAAGTCAGCATACTCTTCAAAACAACAATGGAGATGATTCCAGCCAGCCCTTGAACTAGAGTAGCTGCCGTATGACATCGCAACGCGGTATCTGCATCCATATCTGAGAATTGTGAAACTACCCAAAAATAGCTGTCATTAAAATGAGATACCGTCATCGATCCGGCACCAATCGCTAATACAACCAAAGCTTTGGCGTTCGGCTCGGTGAGGCCCATCGGTTCCAATAGTGGTGTCATCAATGCCGCAGTGGTAATGATAGCAACTGTCGAAGATCCCTGTGCCGATTTGAGTACGGCTGCAATGAGAAAGGGTAGGGCAATCCCCATTTGCCAGTCTGCCATTCCTTGGGCAAGACCATCAGCGATTCCAGTGGCACGGAGGATGTTCCCGAACGCCCCTCCAGCACCTGTAATCAAGATGATTGACCCAGCCTCCTTCAAACCTTCAGACACCCAACGCAGCGAGGCCTCGGAATTGTTCATCCCTTGAAACCCAATCACCAACAACACACCAGCAAGGAGTGCAATAATCGGATCACCAATGAAGAGGAGAATATCTTGCGCCGCACCTTCTCCAAACGGAGCGGAGGGAGAGTCAGCAAGCGATCTTAGCGTGATCAGCAAGAGAGGGACCAGCAACGGAATAAAAGCAGTTAGCGCACCGCTTTCTTTCTTGGTCGATGTTTCGTGTTCTACTTCTGGGGGAACAATTGAAAACTTGGACGCAACTAAAAGTGCCCAGAGCAGTCCAGCACTGGCAGTGGGGATGGACACAATCAGTCCAAGTATAAGCACACGCCCGATATCGGCACCCAATGTCCCGGCAGCAGCCAAGGGACCTGGAGTGGGTGGTACAAATACGTGGGTAGTATAAAGCCCCGTTGACAGGGCTACCGCCAAAACTGCTAGCGAAATTCCTGTTTTCCGGCTTAGAGCCTTATTCACCGCCGAAAGAATGACAAAGCCAGAATCGCAAAACACGGGGATCGATACAATAAAACCCGTAATGTTCATGGCCAAAGGAGACTTCTTCTCACCGACCAACTTCATGACACAAGTAGCGATCGTACTCGCTCCACCCGTATGTTCCAGGAATGTGCCTATGATTGTTCCACAAGCGATAACAATGCCGACGCTTTTCAGCGTATTACCGAAACCTTCACTGAGTTTCGCAATTACATTGGCAGCATCCAAATTCCCGAGAAATCCCATGAGGATAGCAGCACAAAGCAACGCAAGAAAAGGATGGACCTTTAGCTTGGTCGTCGCCAAGATCACTAGAACGATGACTAGCAGCAGATAAATGAGATTTAGCATATGAGAAGTTTTTTCTGCTAGTTTTTGGTTGCACTATCTGCGGTTAAATGGGTCTCTTCAATTTCCACAGCATCAGATCCTGCCAAAACAACGAGTTGCGGCACGTCGAAATACTTGAATAACCCAAAGCAGAATTGTTCGGGTGCATCCTCAATTCTAAGATTCTGGTCGATTATCTCGCGAAGGGATTTTCTGGAATGTCGTAGCGTCAAGCCGAGCGGGAAGTCCGGTTCGAGAGCAGCAGCTATCAACGCGATTAGTGAGTTGCGTGGGCCATCGGCGATGATCTCTATTTCTTGCTCTTCTGACGTTTCAGCAGCCCACTGTGCTATTGCATCCAATTGTGCTGCTTGAATCCCTAGCGGTCTTTCACCGACTGTAGCAATCAGAAACAACATCACGTCGTCGTGATCTTTGGGGTCACTCCCAGGGTCGGCCTCTCCAAAACCCAACAGGTCGACGGCAATGACTCGCTTTCCTTCAGCGAGCAATTTAACCACATCACCGAGCATCGACTGCCTACCCCAGTCACTCGTCAAAATGCAAGTGCCACTCGGTTTGCCCGTAGGCTGGAATTCGGTCGCTGGCAGAGTCCAATGGGCACCTATCCGAAATCGCCAACTGGTAATCTTAACGCCATCTGTTTCACTTTGATCAACTTTCTCTTGCTCCACTTCGTATTCGGGTTGTTGGACGATGCTACTCAATTTTACTCTTTGAGCATCCTTAGATGTGTCCTCGATTGGCCTGGGTAGCGACTGGCTGATTTGCACTGCCAACTCGTGCAAAGTCAGATTGTCCACTGGAATCGGAACCGCCAACTCTGCTTCGGACTTTATCTCCTCTTCATCGACGGCCAGTTCAATCGGCTGGATGCTTTCATCCGCAGGCAGCCAATGATGGTGGATGAAGCGATAGAGCGCTTCGCGATTGTCTTGATCGAAATTGTGCGTGCCGGGATCTTCATTGATATGGATTTGAAAATTATCAGCTGCTGCACAAAGGTTATAGAAATCGTCGCCAACTTTCTTCAATCGATCCAAAATCAAGGAAGGGACAAAGCAACAGTCGTCCTTGGCATTGTATGTCAACAATAGTGGCCGGGGAGACACCATAGCTGTCAAATGTGTGTAATCGGCCACGTTACAGAGATCGGATGGAATTTGCTCCGCGTCGCCTATGTTGTTGTCTCCGCTGACGCGTTCGTGAATGCTACAATACCCAGCCACTGGATTGGCCAGCGTGATCCGCGGATCGAGTGCGGCCAACCAAATTGATTGCCAGCCGCCACCCGATAAGCCAGTAACTCCTACTCGCGACGGGTCGGCATGTTCATGGGACAGCGCCAAATCCAATCCACGACTAAGGGCAAGGTAAAACGGCGCGACACCGCTTGTCCCACAGAGATCAAGCTGCACCAGCCGATTGTGCTTGTTGTCGTCGACATGGAGCTGCCCCATATCGATGAATTCCAGATTGTAGGCCAGGATCCCACGCCGCGCCAGATTGATACAGCGTCGCTGCTTGTATGGCATTGCCTTGCCACCTCGGTGGTGACCGTTGGGATTGATCATCACAGGCATCTTGGCTGTCAAGGTTTCTGGCTCGTAAAGGAGGCCGGGAATCCAAAAATTGGGCAGCGCTTCGTAGCGAAACTTTTTGATACGATACCCTTTCCCTTCATCGATCGTGTCAAACCACTCGACCTTGGATTCTGCATCGCGCCACGCAGCGGCAACTCCCTGGAAAACGACTTCGTCCAGAAACTGTTCGCGCAACCGGGTAGCTTCCTTGAGCCACTCTCGTTTGGAATCAGCAGTCTCCAGGGATGGAATCCTCGCGGCTACGTAGGAGCGAACTTCATCTTTGGATTGAGCCAAGGAGAGTAACGACCGGCTCAGAGATTGCGACAGGGTGCTTGCGACCCAGTTGCCATCTGATCGCTCGAAGTCAAAATAGAACACACCACTGGAGTCTTCGGTTGTTCCAACCTCGTCATCCTTCAACTTCAATTCGTCGCCGAGCAGCACTCTTTGAGCAATCGCTCCCTCCGGCGTTGTCACGAGGAACTCTGCAGGATGGGTGAAGATAATGTACTTGCCATTCTCTTGAGAGCGCCGCTGCAGAATATGGTCGTTCTTTTTGGGGCCGAACATTCCCCCTGACGGACAGATCAATAAATCCGCCCCTCGCGAACAGAATTGTCTTACAACTTCTTCATTGCGGCGGTCAGCGCAGATCATAACCCCCAGTTTTCCGTAGGGAGTATCGATCACGGAGGACTCCGTCCCCATCGTTATGCGAACCGCCTCGTGCTCAAGCTTTTGCTTGTGATATTTCCCGAGCAATTTTCCTTCAGGATTGAGTACTATCGCCGTATTGTAGAGTCGATCTGACTCACGCTCCAGAATTCCCGCAACTAAATGAATATCGAGTTCGTCAGCCAGCTTCCGCAGTTTCTCGTAATACTTTCCACCTGGAATGGGTTCACCGAAGGATCGGAATTCTTCCAACGGAATACTTTTGTCTTCTATCGAGTAACCATCCAGGAAACATTCGGTCGTGCAAACGAGATCTGCTCCGCCAGCCGCCGCGGTGCGCACTAATGGCTCTAATCGGGCATAATTGGCTTCACGATCGCCACGAATCCACTTTAAGACAATTCCCGCGACTCGCAATTGATTCGGAGGTGACTCGACAACACCTAATCCAACCGCGGGAATTATCGTTAATGCCAGCAGTAGCATTGCCTTCGAGATGTTATTCGTTACTACTCGATTCATTGCTTGCCAAGTCGGGAATGTAATCCTGCGTTGAGAAGTTCAGCGATTCTTTTCACTAGATCAGTGAAATAGCCAATAAGAAAAGTGACAGAAAATAATGTAACTCATTTGCAAGCTTTCAACTAGAATCGCATCGGTTTCAGATATTTGCTAAACCAGAAACTATCGCTTGGCAATTCACGCGAATCAAATACTATTCATCAATGCCTGTAGTGCTTTTCGAAAGTATTATTGCCACCTTAAATGAGTAGGATATACTTACGCGTTCCTGCCGGTGGGTTTCCATAACCTGCTGCTTTCACACCTGGGACTCGGAGGTTTTACTCATGTCTCACACATTAAGACGACCGATTGGTTTTACCTTAGTTGAACTCTTGGTTGTGATCGCGATTATCGGCGTACTGGTTGGGCTGCTCCTTCCTGCCATACAAGCTGCTCGCGAGGCTGCTCGCCGCAATCAATGTTCCAACAATCTCAAGCAGATTGCGCTTGCTACGCAAATGTATCACAACGCGAGGAAGCAATTCCCGGCCGGACGGATTGGCACCGACGAATACACCACCTCTTGGGCATTTCAACTCTTGCAGTATCTAGAAGGTGGCAATGTCTACCAGACCTGGAAGCCAAATGTCCCACCCTTTGAAGTCGAGAATTCGTCGGCCATGCGTACTCCTGTGGAAACCTACACTTGTCCCAGCCGTAGAACCCCTTCAGCAGACCGAGACTTTGTAGATGGATCGGTTCCCGCATTGCTGGCCGAAGGGGTCGGTGCCAGTGGCGATTACGCAGCGAATGCAGGGCGCGACCGAGTGGAATATGGTGTCGACATCCAGCAGAAACCGCTACCGTCGATCGACGAAACTGTTGCTGGACCAATCTTCACCTTCTCGAGAATCGGCGATCGACAGGTCCAAGATGGATTGAGCAATACCATCGCTGAAGGTGAACGTCACCTGCCTCCGGAGCAAGAAAATCCGCTCGGTGGAATTCAGCAACTCGCCCAAGGTGACACGGCATTTTTCTCAGGGGATATCCCTCACACGATTATGCGCAGCAGTCAAGAGGGCATTGCAGACGGCCCGCAGGATCCCTCGCGAACCAAGTTCGGCAGCGAACACAGCGGGATTAGTCAGTTCGCATTCCTCGATGGACACGTGAAGGCGATCTCTACCACCATCGATATGCTTGCTTTTCAATTAATGACTTCGATTAGCGACGGTCAAATAATTCCTGCGGAATGATTTTGAGGAGTTCTCCTCCGCCCAATCTTTTCCATCGTCTTACGGTCTTTCCCACAAGCGAGAACATTCATGCTGAGAACCAATTCCATTCAGCCACTCCTATGGTTTTTGGTGTCATTCGTTTTATTGCTTAAATTCGGTGCATGTCAGTATGTGCTTGCAGCTGATCTGACCCGCCCCAATGTTCTGTTCATCGTCACCGACGACATGAACAACGACCTTGGGTGCTACGGCAATTCCCGAGTTCACAGCCCAAACATAGACAATCTGGCGAAGCGAGGAATGCTATTTGATCGTGCGTATTGCCAAGTGACCGTCTGCAATCCCTCGCGAGTTTCTATGTTAAGTGGCCTCCGACCCGATAAGACTCAGGTCTATACTTTGACCGAGAAAACTCGTTCCCATTTGGGCGACTGGGTGATGTTGCCCGAATACTTCCGTCAGCAAGGTTATTTCACCGCTCAGATTGGCAAGATCTATCACACGGACGATGGGTACGAAGATCCTCGCTCGTGGGACGTTGAGATTCGCGAATTCGGCAAGCGCCCGCCGGTGGAAGAAATCATTGCCGGCGCTGACCCAGATGGACCGGGAGAACACACCAACGATTGGTCCGTACTGAAGACTCCCGACGAGGAAACTCCCGACGGCATCGTGGCTCGCAAAGCAGTCGAGATCATGGAGCAGGCCGTCAGTCGAGATGAACCCTTTTTCCTTGGTGTCGGTTTTCGACGTCCGCACGCTCCATTTGCTGCTCCTAAACAGTACTTTGAGATGTACCCTCCTGACTCGATTGACCTGCCTCACACCGTACCTGAAGGTCATTACGAGAGTTTGCCTGAAGCGGCGATCAACTATCCAGCACCAGAGAAACCTCTCTCCGAAAAGGAAATACGTGAACTGATTGCTGCCTATTATGCCTGCAATACTTTTGTCGATGCACAAGTTGGTGTATTGATGGACGCTGTTGATCGCCTGGGAATCGAGGACAATACGGTGATTATGTTTGTCAGCGACCACGGCTATCACCTCGGCGAGCACGGCGGTTTGTGGCACAAAATGTCGCTCTTTGAAGAATCTGACCGAGTTCCTTTGATCATCTATGCACCTGGGATGAAAGCTGCCGGGCAGAGTACCGAGCAACTGGTCGAATTGATTGATTTGTATCCCACCTTGGTTGCATTGACGGGCTTGCCTGAGCGAGAGCAGCTTGATGGAACCAACCTTACAGGCGTGCTGGACGATCCCTCTAAATTCACCAAAGAGGCTGCTTACACGGTCGTTTCGCGAAGCGACACTCCGGGAATGGAACACGCCAAACACATGGATTACCTGGGGCGCAGCGTGCGTACCGACCGATGGCGGTATACTGAATGGGACGATGGCAAGCGAGGCGTCGAATTGTACGACCACCAAAGCGATCCCCGTGAACTGAACAACCTGGCTGACGATCCAACACTGGCGGACACGCGGGCAGAGTTGAAAGCACTTTTAGAAGCTTCGCAAACACCTTAGGAATTCTCCATGAAGAGGGCACTATTCTTCTCCACAGTCATTGCAATTGCCTCATCGATAGCGATTATTGATTCGCTTGTTTGTCTTGCACAAGGAAGTAAATACGGTCAGTTTGCTCCCCCTGATGCTTTTGAGGATGATCCAAAGCTCGCCTACTATGGCAGTGAGAATGAGTGGAGTCGTCGTCAGTTTTCCAAGGAGAAGGCCGAAAAGGAATCAAAGAGACGTGGGCAGCGGGTTCTCTTGGAAACGATGGATGGAAATCCGACCGCAGCCCTGGTGTGGGCTGCGGAGTATCTTGCTGAGGATCCTGACGACCTCGAATCAATCTTCAATCAAGTAGTCGCCTACAGCCAGTTGGGACAAATTGACGAAGCGTTTGCAGCAATGAAACAGGCCGTCGATGGCGGACTCCCCGTTGAACGTTTCCTGGCAGGGCCTCGGCAATTGCTGAAACCTCTCACGGAATCGAAGGAATTTCAAGATTTCGTGCGCGACCGCACCTCGGGTTTGATCCATGGACCAATGTTGGGCTACGTCACGGACCATTCCGCCCGCATCTGGGTGCGTACCGAGAATGAGACTCTGGTGACCGTGCAAGTCTATACGTGTGACTCAACGGGAAAACCAACGAACAACGTCGCAAGTAAGAGATCCGCTTTGTCCGATCCCCAAATGGACTTCACTGCAATGGTGGATGTGGCGGGACTTCAGCCCAACACTCGTTACGTTTACGACGTATTGATTGACAACAAATCGGTTCTCGCAGGTGACCTTCCTCAACTGCACACCTTTCCCACCCCGGGAACTCCCGGTCGGTTCTCAGCTGCTTTTGGAGGTGGGGCGGGTTTCATGCCGGATCACGAACGCATGTGGGACACGATCGCCACTCGCGATCCCGATGCGTTGTTTCTGTTGGGTGACAATGTCTACATCGATCTTCCTGAGGAACCTCGGGGCCTGCATCAATACACGTATTATCGTCGTCAATCGCAACCCGATTTCCGCCGGCTTACTGCGAGCACTCCTGTGTATGCCATCTGGGACGATCACGATGCTGCCATGGATGACGTGTGGCTGGGACCGTATCACGACCGACCTGCCTGGAAGCCTGCGATGCTCAGAATCTTCAAACAGAATTGGGTGAACCCCAGCTACGGCAATGAAGAATCTCCGGGGTGTTGGTTCAAGGCGACATTTGGTGATGTTGACTGCTTCTTTCTCGAGACACGCTATTTCCGCACCAATCCATTTGGCAAAGATCCGACCATGTTGGGGGCCATTGAAAAGGCATGGCTGCTCGCGGAACTAAATAAATCTAAAGCCCCATTCAAAGTCATTATCTCTTCCGTCCCCTGGGCACCCAATGCCAAACCCGGGAGCCACGACACCTGGGATGGATTTCCCCAGGAGCGCGAAGAAATCTTCCAATGGATCGAATCGAACAAAATCAACGGCGTGCTGCTGCTCTCCGCCGACCGTCATCGCAGTGAAGCATGGAAAATCGAACGGCCCAACGGCTACCCCCTCTACGACCTGATGAGTTCCAAACTCACGAACGAACATACTCACGAATGCGTCCCCGGACCGTTGTTTTGTTACAATAAACTCTGCTCCGTGGGAATGGTCACCTTCGACACCACGGTGGCCGATCCCACAATCACCTACGAGATTGTCAACATCGACAACGAAGTGATTGACACGCTCGAAATCAAGCTCAGCCAAATCAGCTTCTGACACAGATGTACTAGGATGGGTGCTTGCACCCATCCTACAGCCTGTTGACCAAGTTGTGGTTTTGATTACGGACCAAGCTGCGGCTCGGGTTCGATATCAAACAGAATCCCACCGATGCTGGGGCCTTGTTTGCTGTCGCCGTTGAGTTGGATTTTAATAAAATCGCCCGATTGAAAACCTTCATAGCGGAAAGTGTAGATATCCGCTGTGCCGTTGAACACGAGTTCCTCGGCGGGTGGCTCACTAACCGGTTCGAGATCGATGCCGTTGACTTTGCCACGGGCACGCAGCCGGTTCGTGGGGTTGTGCTCCATGTTGGTGTTGTCGGTCACAACATGCAAGAGAAACACTGGGGGTGTCCCCTCGCCAAGCTGGATGCGGTTGACCGAATTGTTTGTATTTTTGTAGGCGTGAGGATCAACGATGGCGCCGGAGCGACCTCGCTCGCCGTCGGGGAGCACAAAATCGTTCCACTCGGGTTGCCCCCCTTTCGATCGGCCGGGGCCATCCTGTGAAAAGGTGCGGGTCCAAAAGGCGGGGTCCCAAATCTTCGTCGCATGATTGAGCGGACCCGCCCAGGTCGGCAACGCATCGCGGACATTCTCCCCCGTCGGCCGGAGGGCGACCGGTTGCTCCGCGGCAAACTGAGGGAACCAGTATCCGGCCTTGCCGATGCCCATTTTTCGGAAATCAGTCTGATCACGAGTCACGCCGACATAGGTAATGGTCGCTTCAGCACGTACATGGCACGCGAGGAGTGCGACGATCGCGAACACGGCAAGTTGGGTTGATTGGCGCTGCGTTATCATAAGCATCAAATTCGCGAGACGAACCTTTGAACGTGCGTAGTTCACGTCGGCAGGCCTTCCAGGTCAGCTGGCAACGCGGGGTCGTCTTTGGCTTGTTCCTGCTTAAGCAGCCGTTGCATTTCGGCGACCCGGTCCTTTTCCGCCTCTGCCAGATTGTGTTTCTCGTAAGGGTCTTCGGCCAGATTGAATAACTCTGGCTCGCCTTTGGCAGGTACGATGAGCTTCCAATCGCCGAGGCGCAGGGCATGGCCTCTCTTCATGCCGATGTAAATGGCTCGCGGTTCGGGTTCGATATCTACATCCATGAGCGCGGGCCATTGGTCTTTGCCGTCCCAATGGAGATTCTGGGGCGGTTCGTAACCGGTTAAATGGGCAATGGTCGGAAACCAGTCAGCGACGTGCATGGGAGCGGTGTGCTTACGTGCGGCAAGCTTGCCAGGCCAATTAGCGAACGCACACACGCGAATCCCTCCTTCATAAAGCGTGTTCTTCTGGCCGCGGAGCGGGTCATTTTCGCTATTGAATGGCGATGGGCCTACTTCGCTGACGTACGGGTTTTTGGCCGACTCGATACCTCCGTTGTCACTGGTGAAGACGATGAGTGTATTCTCACGCTGGCGGGTATGTTCCAAGGCGACAATGAAGTCGCCCACACGTGCATCGAGTTGTGATGTCTCAGCGGCGAGCCGCAAACGTGAGTCCTGTTTCTCTGGATCGTCGTGAAATTGGATCCCGTCGTAGAGTCGCTTGTATTCGTCTGGTGCGTCGACGGGAGTATGCACGGCATGAAAGGCAACGTAGACAAACCAGGGTTGTGGCAATTGCTTGATGGAACGAACCGCCTCGGCGGCTATCAACTCGGTGGCATTGCCCGTCTCATCAAGTCGCCGGCCGTCGCGATGCCAGGTATCTTCGTAGGGACCACGACGATATTTGTGGGTCCACGGATCGGCTGCCCCGGTCAGGGTGCCATAGCTGTGGTCGAAACCGTAATGATTGGGTCCCCACTCGGGACGAGAACCGAGGTGCCATTTGCCAACCTGCGTTGTGTGATAGCCCATCGACTTGAGAGCAGAAGCTAGGGTGATCGTGTCCAGGGGCATTGCCCGCAGGTTGCTCGGCGCAATCGCATGAGGACCGAATCGCCCCGGGTAGCGGCCACTCATCAAGGCAGTCCGAGTCGGCGTGCACACAGGCTGCACGTAATGTTGGTCCAGCTCGACCCCCTCACGGACCAATCGATCCAGGTTTGGTGTCTGGCTGAAACCATCATGCCAACCCACATCACTCCAGCCGAGATCATCAGCCACAATAAACAGGATATTCGGGCGTGCTTCGTCTCCATGAAGTACTTGTGTCCCCACAATCAAGGACATCAAGTAAGCAACCGTGCAAGTCACTCGCATCAAGTGGGGCACTTCCAAGTATCTCCTCGGCATAAATCCGTGAGCGTTTCGCCTAAGCCATTTTTGGCACGGACCAGTGACCACCGTCTCGGTATTTTCGCGACAGCATGGCGGTTGCTTCCTTGTCGTCCATGATCTTTTCGGTCTTAGGATCAAGCTTGATCGTACGACCTAATCGTGTTGAGATGTTGCCCAGGTGAATCGCTGCCGCGGTTCGGAAGGCCACGTCGATGGACGCGTTTGGCACGGAGCCGGTCTTGATACAATCGACCCAATTTCGCTGGTTGTCGGCGACTTCAGATTTCACCGAGCCATCGAGCTTGACGTCGATCCGTTTCTTGTCGTCATCAAAGACCTCAAATTTGCCTCGCTTGCTGAGGAACATCTTCCCCTTTGTGCCAAAATATTCGGCACCTGCATCGACATTAAAGGGGTACGATGTCGACCAGAGCCGTTGCTCATAGATTAATAGCTTGGTTGGATCACCCGGATATTCCAGCGAAACCTGCATGGTGTCGGCCCATTCACGATCATCCTTGAAGTAGTAAATTCCACCCACTGCAGAAATGGTGGAAGGTTGCCTATCGACGCCCAGCCCCCACATGGCGTAGTCGAGCTCATGGACACCATCATTGCCCATACCTCCAGAACCGAAGTTGAACCACCAATGCCAATCATAGTGGAAGCGATTTGCCTGGTAGGGGAGCCACTCGGCGGGGCCAACCCACGTGTCGTAATCGACCCCTGCCGGAACTTCAGATGGCTGATGGTGGCCGATGTCATTGCGACGCTGCCAATTCCAGCATTTGGCAATCAGCACGTCGCCGATGATTCCATCGCGGAGCATGTCCATGGCCTGCTGGATGCCTTTGCACGATCGCGCCTGGGTGCCATGGGCAAATACTCGATCCGAATTGGCGAGTGCTTTGACCAACATCTGGCCTTCTGCGAAATTGTAGGAACATGGTTTCTCGACATAGACATGCTTGCCCGCATCGAGTGCCAGGAGTGCCGCAGGGACATGCCAGTGATCGGGTGTGGCAATTGTCACTCCGTCAATCGATGGGTCATCCAATATCTTGCGCAGATCAGTCTCGGGTTTCGCTCCCGTTCGAGTCACTCCTTCCGCGAGTCGCTTCTCGTCGATGTCGCAGACGTATGCAATTTTCACATCGGGTAAGGTCGATAGGGCCAGATGATGCGCTTTGCCCTGGTTACCTGAACCAATTACACCAATCCGCACGCGTTCATTTGCGCCAACGGCAGCCGAACTAACAGTGCTATATAATGTTGAGGCTGCCGCACTGGCGGCCGCTGTGGCAAGGAAATTTCGACGAGTGGTCTTAGACATGGAAAAACCCTTTGCAAAGAGTAGCGATCCCGAACTGGATAAGATCAAAAAGCTGAAAGAAAGGCGGATCTTCGCCCCACTGTCAAACTATCCGGTGCAAGAATTGGAGTCAAGTTCTTGGGCGACGGATCTCAAGTCCAGAATGAGATTTAAAGAACCAAGTCGCACAGAATGATTCGCCTAATGAGTAATCTGCTTTTGGCGTTTCGAGCAGCAGGGCAAACAAGTCCTGAAGGGACGGCTCTTCTGTGCAGTTGCTAGTATTGTTCACTCGACATCAAGTTGCAGCTTTCCTTAATACGCTACATAATCGAATGTAGTTGGTTTGATATTTAGCTTTTCCTGGCGATTCAAAAACCTGTTCAGAAAACGCATCCTATGGAGGCTTCCGTTGAGAACTGCACGTGGAAACTTTTTGCTGGTCTCGGAATTCGTTGTCGCATATCTCGTCCTCTGTTTTGGATATCCGAGTTGCTGTGAAGCAGAAACTGTAGCCCTCTGGTTGTTCGATGAGCAAGTGGGCGCGTATCCAAGTTGTGTCTTGGGCGATGCTGCGTCCGGCGACTTCCCATTGGTCATTGGTCCAGGTGGACAACTCGTCGAGGGCAAGTTCGGAAATGCTCTCGAGTCTTCTGGGCGAGAGTCGGTCAATTATCCCCCCCAAACACTACTGACTGAGTCCGGCAAACCAATTCACAAGAACATAAAATCTGCTTCAAGACCGACCGCACAAATGTCTTGGTTGAATGCGTATTTCTCTGCTTTGATGACTCGTGGAGAACAGCACTTGAGACAAGAGGTTGGTTTCGGTAGTCCAACCGCAAGTGGCCTCAATCTCGGCGAAGGAGATTGGACCGTGGAATTCTGGTACATGCCCTTACGACCTCCAGAACGATCGGGGGTCGTATTTGAGATCGGCACTGGACCGCGAAACTCGAATCCGGCAATTACCCAACTCAGCCTGAATGAGGATGGCCAGAGTTTTACGCTTATCAACGAACCGGGTGACATAGAACTACGCATACCCTCTAACTCCATCGCGCTCGACGCCGATCGTTCGCAGTGGCACCATCTCGCCTTTGTTTATAGCAATCAGGACGGGCAGTTACGCCACTATGTCGATGGGATTCTCCAACCCCTACCAGACCGCTCTGACATGAGGCCGCTTCCCATTGGCAAGAAAGATTACATGAGTGTCGGCCGCGATGGGGGGTGGCATCATCGGCTTCCTGGAAGAATTGACGAACTTCGCTTCTCCGACGATCAAGTTTACTTGGAGAATTTTACTCCACCCGCAAGCTTTTCGCGATACAACGCCAGTTATAAACCCCCTCAGCTCAAAAAAGGACCGCCACTCTTATTCGAAAACTCGAATGAGATCGACGAACCTATCCAACTGGGAAGTCGCAAGTATCTGTTTATCGATGATGCGATCATTGCTGATCGCGAGAATGTCGAATTCCGGGCCAACCCGCCGCGGTTAGAAGAGCTGGTGATCGAAGGTCGCGGACTGTCCAACCACTTGGTGGTCTTTGAAGATATTGAAAGCGGCGATGGCCTGGTGCGGCTCTACGGACGTGGGCCTCTGAATAGCCTTGCCGTATGGACTTCCACAGATGGCGTCAACTTCACGGCCCCTGATCTGGGACACGAATACCAAGGCGCTCGCAATGTGGTGGTCAGGGATCCTGTTGGACTCGGTACGATCTTTGTTGATCCCAATGCACCACCAGAGGAAAGAATTAAATACTTTAGTGGGTATCGCGGAAGGGGATTCTACGTTTATTCCTCACCAGATGGATATCACTTCACGCGAAATGAAACGAGTGCCGTTCCTTTCCGCGGAGCATCACAGTCGATCGTGTTTTACGACGATCAACGCCAGCGCTACGTGGGGTATCACCGAAGTGATATGCAGCGGTTTAAAAGCGGCAAAACAGCCAGAACGTCGGTGATGACCGAAACGACGGATCTGATGCGTCCTTGGCCGTTTGCTCCCGTCTCACCTGGTGAACAAACTCAAATGAGTCAAACCCGACGATTGGGTTGGAAGAATCCGTATTATACGGACAACGGCCCTCTCACCCCGCCAGGATTTGGAGTGGAATACCCGACCGTTTTCGCGCCGCTTGAATCGACAGATCCCGTGGGAGTCGATATCTATGTCCCGAAGTGCTTTAAATACCCATGGGCCGACGACACTTATCTGGCATTTCCTGTGATGTATTTTCACTATCATGGTGAAGAACCGACCGCGCGCGAGGCTCTGGGTCGAGAAGAGGCGAAACGCGGTTCGGGACCTTTGGAAACACAGTTATCGGTTAGTCGCGATGGAATCCATTGGCAACGGTATCCCCGCCCCGCCTATGTTGGAATTGGCAAGCATGCCGGGTTTGACCTTAAAAAGGCGTACTTGGGGCATGGGATGGTCCGTCGGGGAGATGAGATTTGGCAATACTATATTGGGAGTGAAGAATATCACTCGACGTTTGAAAAAGATCCCTTAGCCCGCGAGGGCACCTTCCGGGTTGTGCAACGCCTTGACGGATTTGTTTCTGCCGACACTCCCTATACCGGTGGCACCTTCACCACCCGACCCCTTGTCTTCTCGGGAAATCGTCTTCTGTTGAACATCGACACGGATGCCACGGGGTATGCCCAGGTTGGCCTGCTTGACGAGCATGGCAACCCGATCGAGGGCTTTGGCATCGACGATTGCATCTACATAAACGGCGACTTTACCGACGCCGAAGTCGAATGGCTGGGAAAGGGGAAAGACTTAACTCAATTGGTGGGGCGCGTTGTGCAGGTCGTCGTTCGATCTCGTGGCACGAAACTCTACAGCATGCAATTTGAAAAGCGATAGCCATGAGCTTTTGGCCAGAATATATTAAGCTGATTTGCAACCTATGCCTGACTGGCTGGGTAGCGCTCATTTATTTGCCCACCGACTGTATAGGGGATGATGCGGCCCGCCCGATCAGCTTTGCTCACGACGTGCGGCCGATCCTTTCTGAACATTGTTACCACTGCCACGGGCCGGATGCCAACACGCGCGAAGCCGACATGCGTCTGGACCTGGAAGAGTCCTTCGCTCAAGGTGATGATTCTTTGGGCATCGTGGTCGCAGGCAATCCAGAGGAGAGCGAACTATTCCTGCGGATTACTTCCCCAGACGAAGACTTGCAGATGCCGCCCGTCGAAGCGAAGCGACCCCTTTCAAAGAAGCAGATTGACACCATCAGGCAATGGATCGCAGCGGGGGCAGAATGGCAGCAACATTGGGCATTCATCAATCCCAAAAGGCCACATGTTCCAAAGTTGCCTGATGATGATTGGTCAAAAAATGAGATTGATCACTTCATCCTCAGGCGTCTTCGTCAGGAGAACTTAACGTCTTCTACTGAAGCAACCAAAGAAACGCTTATTCGTCGTGTTTCTCTCGATCTGACGGGACTGCCACCCACCCCCGAAGAGGTCGATCAGTTTCTTGCTGACAAACGGCCGGATGCCTACGAGCGATTGGTCGACCGATTGTTGAAATCCCCGCGCTATGGCGAACAGATGGCGGCCACCTGGCTTGATGCGGCACGCTATGCCGACTCTTATGGCTACCAGGATGACGGCGAAACAAGCATGTGGCGGTGGCGCGACTGGGTGATCGACGCATTCAATGCGAATATGCCTTTCGACCAGTTTACCATCGAACAAATTGCCGGTGACTTGCTCCCCAACGCAACCTTTGACCAGCGAATCGCCACCGGGTTCAATCGCAATCATCGGCACAATTCCGAGGGGGGCGCGATTCCTGAAGAATTCCGAGTGGAATACGTCGTCGATCGCATAAGTACTACGGGCACCGTCTGGTTGGGTCTTACCCTAGGATGTGCGCGCTGCCACGATCACAAGTATGACCCAATCACACAAAAGGAATTCTACGAGTTGTTCGCCTTCTTCAATAACGTCCCCGAAGATGGTAGAGCCCGCAAGGTGGGCAACACGCCTCCGCTCATGGCAGCACCAACACCCGCGCAACTCGATCGAGAGGCCGAACTTACAGAGCAACTGGAAAGGGCGCGGTTTCAGCTAAACAAATTGGAGTTGCAGTTCAACGCTGATTTCGACGATTGGCAACGCAGGGCTGATCCCGCGACAATCTCTGACTTGCCAGACGTGACACACGACCTCGACATTCATTTCAGGCTGGATGGAAACCTCGCCAATGAGGTATCCACTGAGACCTCGGGAAACATTGAACATGGGTCCGTAGATTTCGCAACCGGGCAGCAGGGGCAGGCTGCCTGGTTTGATGGAACAAAGGTTGTAAGCTTGGGAGACATCGGTAGTTTTAGTGACGACAACCGGGTCACGATCAGCGCTTGGATTCATCCCAATACGGGCGATGGTGCAATCCTCTCGAAGCTGGAACTGCCTGACAATCCTCAAGAAGAGGGTTACAGCATTCTGCTGCAAAATGGCAAGCTACGCGTCCATCTCACGTCGCAATGGTTCGACGATGCCATCCGGATCCAAACTGAAACTAAAGTGCCATTGGACCAATGGACCCACATCGCAGTCACGTACGACGGATTGAGTTTGGCCCAAGGCATCCGCGTGTATTTCAATGGCGAGATGCAGCCGATTGAGGTTGAGTTTGATTCGCTCTTCCAGGGATTTGGCAATGAAGGATCTTTGAGACTCGGCACGGCTGGTGATCCCAACCGTCAGTTCCAAGGGGCGATTGACGATGTAAGGATTTACGAGGAGAAACTTCCTGAGCGAGAGCTCAAGCTGCTGGCTGTCAACCAATCCGTGGCGGAGCTATTGCAGATTGAACCGTCGGAGCGAACCGCCAATCAGCAGCACAAGCTGCGTACGTATTTCATCGAAAACTTTGCCTCGGCTGAGTATCGTCAGGCTGCCGCTTTAGTCGAGTCCTTGCAGGATACACTCGAGATGCACCTGCGCAGCTATCCGACCTTGATGGTGATGGACGATCTGGAACAATCTCGGCAAACTTTCGTCTTGGATCGGGGCCAATATGATGCACCGAGCGAGAAAGTCGATCCCACCATACCGGCAGTGTTTAATGGGCTTCCAGAGGGTTTGCCTAACAACCGCTTGGGATTAGCCCACTGGCTGGTCGATCCCGAAAACCCGCTGACAGCCCGCGTGGCCGTCAATCGACTCTGGCAGATGTCCTTCGACCGAGGGCTGGTCCGTACGACGGAGGATTTTGGCGTTCAGGGGGAAGGTCCCAGCCATCCGGAACTGCTGGATTGGTTGGCCACCGAACTTATTCGCAATGGATGGGACCAACAGGCAATCCGCCGACTCATTGTCACCAGCGCTACCTATCGCCAACAGTCCCAAGCCTCGGCAGCGCTTGTGTCGGCCGATCCGGAGAATCGACTGTTGGCCCGTGGCCCCAGATACCGCCTGGCTGCCGAGGAGATTCGTGACGCAGCACTCCTGGCGAGCGGATTGCTCGTGGAACAACTTGGCGGCCCATCCGTCAGGCCCTACCAACCCCCCGATCTCTGGGAGGAGATTGCCGACGATACCTATGAGCAAGACAGTGGCGCGAATCTTTACCGGCGCAGCCTCTATTTGTTCTGGAAGCGGACCGTCACACACCCGCTCATGTCGGCCTTGGATGCACCAAGCCGCGAGGTTTGCACGGTGCGCGAAGAACGCACCAATACACCCATGCAGGCCCTGGCGCTCTTGAATGAAAAGGGTCTCGTCGAGGCTGCCCGCGTGCTGGCGGAACGCGTCCTCAGCGAAGACCACAGCACAACCAAAGATCGGCTGGTCAGGGCATTTCGCTTAGTCACTTCTCGGGTTCCTCAAGCTGAGGAAATCGATGTGTTGAGCCGTTCTCTCGATAAGTCTGTTGCACATTTTTCTGGGAATCCTGAAGAAGCTGAGCAACTGGCCACGGTGGGAGAGCATGCCACAGCGCGTAACTTAGACTCCGTGCAAGTAGCGGCCTACACCACCGTCATGAACCTGCTGCTGAATCTCGACGAGGTCGTGACGCAGCACTAAGCGAATACACCTCGTACCTTCGGTACGACTTGGCAGGGATAAGGACCGTAACGAGAACTGTCTCTCGCAGAGACGCGAAAGCGCAGAGATGATTAATTTGCTCCTCTGCTGTCTCTGTGTTTCTGCGAGAAAATATCTTCGTGATTTCAGCTTCCTAAGATCTTCTTATCGGTTAACTCTGTGTCCTTCTGTTCGAAGAAACTGCTCACCCTACAGGAAAATGAATCGTTAGTAGCACGGCAGCCCACAGGCTTGCAGCAATGTCTCTTGAGCGGCCAGATCATGGGCGCTGTCAAAGTCGGGCTGCTTTTCGCCGCGGATGATTGCCGCCAGGTCGGCGAGGTCCGCTACATAGCGCTCGTATATGTCAAAGGTTATGGTTTGATACCCTTCGCGATAGTTTCCTCGTGGCTCAGAGAGTGCCAATCGAACGCTGGGATCATCAAGCGGTTGAATGTGCAACGTGCCTTTCGTGCCGCAGACGGTTAGATGGCGGCGTTCTCCCCCTTCTACCTCGAGCGCTGTCGAACGGATCGTCGCGGTTGCGCGGGGGTAACTACAGACGGCCAACATGTTGTCCATCAGTTGGTCATCAGCTGGCGAGGAATGATGATTGTAAGGGGTCACCTTCTCAGGCTTTCCCATGATGCCCACCATCAAATCAATCAGATGGCAACCGAGTTCAAACATTGTCCCGCCGGGGTTCTGGGCCCACAGTTCGCGTTTTTCCTGATTAACTTCTTTACTCATCACGGCATCGAATTCAAAAATTTCGCCGAGCCAGCCTTGGGCAAGCAGGTTTCGCAACAATAAGACGCCCGGGTTGTAGCGGTACATGTAGCCGAGTTGCACGACAAGGTTCTGGCGATCTGCATCGGCAAGCAACTCCCGGAAAGCAGCCAGCGATGAGCCAGGGGGTTTGTCCAGATGTATGTGCTTGCCGGCGGATACACATTCCTTGGCCACAGGAAGCAACTGATCCACTTCCGTCTCGACGGCCACTGCCTCCACGCCGGGGGTATTGAGCAGTTGCTCGGTGGTCAAGAACTGCAAACCGCGATAAACGTCCGACTGCTGCGCCTCGGCCTTCAACTCGGGATCCGCTTCCACGACACCCACGACCTCCCAATCAGGCGAATTGCGCAACACTTCCATTTTGCCGGCGGCATGACTGTGTCCGACACCAATCTGCCCGACCTTGATCCGCTTTGGTTTCGTTTCATCAGCCGACGCCAATGCTGCAAATGCTGTTGTCGAAGCAACTGCTGCTACAGGGATGTTATGGAAAAGAAAATCGCGTCTCGAGGAGTTGTTTGGCATGATTGTCCTGCTGCTGGTTTCCGAATATGCAAGGAGATTCCGATGTCTGAAAAGAATTAATCACCAATGAATGGCTTGCTCCAATCCATGTTAACTGGCAAGGTCTAGGTTAGAATTGGCTACGATTGAAGTATCTTCACACCTTCTTGATTGGGGACAAATTACCTTGCCTGTTTGGATTCTAGTTGTGCTTGTTAGTCTGTCTAGTCACGCACTACTGCTGCATTCACTCTGTATCGCAGCTGAACCGTTGCACGACGTCACTGAGAGTGAACAACCGGTGATGCCGCAGCGGGGCATCTGTGCCCATCGTGGTGCCAGTGTGACACACCCCGAGAACACCTTAGCTGCCCTGCGTGAGGCGGTTCGGCTTGGCGCACACATGGTGGAGTTTGATCTGGCTCTGACCAAGGACTCTCAGGTTGTGCTAATGCATGATAAGACGGTCGAGCGCACGACCGATGGCCACGGACGCGTCGCCGATCTGACCCTGGCGGAGCTCCGGAAACTTGATGCCGGCTCGTGGAAATCGCCTCGGTTCCAGAACGAGAAAATCCCCACGCTTGCCGAGGCATTGGACGTGTTGCCCCTGAACATCTGGATCAACATTCACCTGAAGGGCGAAGCCAAACTAGCAGCCGAGACTGCGCGACACGTGGACGATGCGAAACGCCTGCATCAAGCGGTGCTGGCCTGCGGGTCCGCGGCGGCGAAAGCGGCCCGTGAAGTGGAACCGAATATCAAAATCTGCAACATGGATCGGCAACTAAATAACCGAGAATATGTGAATGCCACGATTGACCAAAGTGCTGAGTTCATTCAATTTCTTTCACTGCGCTCGCCTGACGCCGATCAGATAAAGCGACTGAAGCAGCAGAAGATCCGCGTCAACTATTGCTGCACCGATGACGCGGAAGCACTGCAACAACTCTTCTCGATCGGTGTGGATTTCATCCTGGTCGACGATCTTGCCACGATGCTTCAGGCTGCAGAGCGGCAAGGAATTGACCGCCTAAAACCTGTTTTTCGGTGAGTGATAAAGACGCACTTCTTATTTCTGAGCATCCTCAGGCGCAACATCTGGATCAATCAACTACGGATGCGCGAGTCCTGCAGCGTGCAACTGCTTGAGCGCTTTTTGTAAATGTTTTGGAGGAGGTTTAGATGTGGATAGCGAGTTGTGTTCAAAAGGATCGTCCTCCACATTGTAGAGCCGACCATCGCTATACAGCTTCCACTGGCGGTCTTTGACGAAAGCATTCCCTTTATGCTCGGCAAACACCCACTCGCGCTTCCCTGCACCTTCCCCTAAGATTCGTTGAGCGAATGATCTTCCATCTAGCGTAACCTGCTCAGGAAGTGGAGAATCGGCAAGTTCCGCAAGCGTGGGAAGCAAGTCGCTCACGTCCACCAGGTCATCACATGTGGAATCTGCAGGAACGCGATTCGGCCAGCGTACGATCAGCGGAACTCGCGTACCGGCGTCCGTCAACTGGCCCTTCCCACCGGGAATCACCCTACCGTTTCGGATGGAGGCGATCGGCTGGTAGATCAGCTCTCCATGATTGTCCACGCCGTCGATGTTCTTCGCTGGAGACCCGTTGTCAGTGAGAAAGATGACAAGCGTGCTATCGCGAAGGCCTGCTTCGTCAACAGCATTGACGATTCGTCCCACACGATCGTCCATGGCAGAGACCATCTCGGCAAAAGTTTGGTAGCGGCCATTGGGACCAACCGGCACAGGTTTGTCCAAGTCATTCGTCACGGCATGGCACAGCGCCATGGTATAGTAGGCGAAGAAAGGCTGATCACGTTCGCGTTGGATGAAGTCGATCAGAAAATCACAATAGACGTCCGGGCCATACTTTTCTCGGACGTCCTCGCGTTTGACGCCGTTCTGCCAGATCCACGGTTCGTAATATCTGGGACCTTCGTGCCATCCAAACAGACAATACTCGTCAAAGCCAAGCCGATTTGGATGCAACAAGTCCTCTCCCAATAGTGCTATTTGCCATTTACCTGCCACAGCCGTGGCATAACCGGCCCGTTTGAGCACTTGGGCGATGGTGTTGGCTTCCGCTGAAGGGGGGTAGCTCCCCCAATCGGGACTGCCCATCCGGAACGGGTATTGACCGCTGAAGAGGCAAATCCGTGTGGGATGGCACACCGGCATAACATACGCATGCACAAACCGCATCCCTTGCTCGGCAAGTTTGTCAATCTGCGGAGTGGAATAGCTTTCCCCTCCATAACACTCAAGAACTTCCGACCCAACATCGTCTGCCAGGATGAGTAAGATGTTCGGCGTCGAGATATGTTCCGCTCTGACAACCGAGGTAATCCAAACTAACACAAGAAATGTTATCATCAGCAATCGGCGACCATCGCTCACGACTTAGTCTCCCTGAAGTTGGAATTCAATAATTTCGCGATACAAATCGGGAGAACGGCGTTCGAGAATATCTCCTGTCCCCACATTGTCATCGATTTCAATAGTGGCATAAACCAATTGATCCTGGTCTCCTTGATTGCGGGCCACGATCTTGCCACTGGGGTTGATAATCAGTGCCTGATTCTGTTTCACATAAACTACCCATACGCTATTTTCCCAGGCACGGGTGCGGAGCAGGGCTTCGTTTCGCTCTCCGTCTGTTCCATAGGCGGGTATGATGAGTATCTGCGCTCCTTTGAGTGCAAGAATTCGAGGCACTTCCGGAAAGCGGCGATCGTAACAGATCAAGGCACCCAGCGTGCCGAGTTCGGTTTTCGCGACCGGAAAACCAGCCCCAGGAGTATTGAATTTTTCTCCCTTGATATGCGTCTTGGAATAGTGCAGTACCAACTTGCCCTCGGGGGAATACACTGCGACTGAGTTAAACATCTTTTGGCCACGACGCTCCGCAAACCCCACCGAGAGGTAGATTTTTAGGGTGGAAGCCAAATCCGCAATGCGTTTCATCAAAGGTCCGTCAAGCGGTTCACCAATTTCTAAGAATTTTTCCCGAGTCAGTTCAGGTACCAGGTTTGCGTTGCTCGTATATCCGTCGAGAAATCCTTCGCAAGTCACGACAAGGCTTGCCCCTTTTTCGGCCGCTTGAGATGCATACTTTTCGAGAAGGTTAAAATTATGAGCTTTTCCCCAGCGTTCGGGTTGTACACGCATTGCCGCCACCAGGAAACTCGGCGCACTCTCAGCGAATGCCCTGGAGAGTGCCACGAGTGGCAGCACACCATTGATCACAAGAATGATCAGCCATAATCTGAGCCAGGGCGCATCTCGAAAAGACATCTTTGAACCTAAGAAAAGAGTTTAGTTAGTTTGGGAGCTTCTGTTCAAACTACACATGAAATACATCGCCAACAAGAAGCCTGCGTACCGATTACCTATTGAAGGACGCAAAAGCAGAAGTCGAGTGTTGGCGAATTAAGAAATCTGTTGCGCAACCAGCTGCTGCACTTTCTTATTGCACGTTGCCCGCGAGCTAAAAGCCGATCTTTGTGCAAAAATTTTCTTTCTAACCCTTGGAAATGAATTGGTAGCAAATGCATACAATTGTATCATGAAGGAGGAGTCACCAGGTTTGTTCCCTACTTGAGTGGATGCGAACCCTGTGTGGTGTTCTTTCCAGTGGATGTAATCTTATGGACATTTCTCATCAACTAAATTGCTTGTGTAATCGTCGCAATTTCCTGGGGCGAACTGGGCTCAGTCTCGCGTCAGCAGCATTGGCTACCCTGATCAAATCTCCTGGGTACGCGTTCCAGGGCAACAACCCTCTGCGAAACTTTCCCAATTTTGCGCCCACTGCCAAGCGGGTGATCTATCTGTTCCAGTCCGGCGGTCCATCGCAGATTGAGTTGTTCGATTACAAGCCAAAGTTGGCAGAGTTGCGGGCAACGGAACTCCCTGAGTCGGTTCGCCAAGGTCAACGCATCACCACAATGACTTCAGGTCAGGGAGGGCTGCCCATTGCTCCTTCGCAATTTACCTTTTCGCAGCATGGGCAGAACGGAACCTGGGTAGGGGACCTTTTGCCGCATACTGCCAAGGTCGTGGACGATCTCTGTATCGTCCGGTCGATGCATACGGACGCGATCAATCATGATCCCGCGATCACGTTCCTACAGACCGGCTCGCAACAACCTGGCAGGCCAAGCATGGGAGCCTGGCTGGCCTATGGCCTGGGAAGCGATGCAAAAGATTTACCGGCCTTTGTGGTGCTACTTTCTGGAAGAGAAGGCCAACCCCTTTATGATCGCCTGTGGAGCAGTGGCTTCTTACCCTCAACTTATCAGGGAGTGAAATTCCGCTCGGTAGGCGATCCAGTTCTGTATCTATCCGATCCTCCGGGGATGGATCGTGAGACACGTCGCAATGTATTGGATGGACTGGCAGAACTCAACGAAATGCAGCTTGCTGAGTATGCCGACGAAGAGATTGCCACAAGGATCGATCAATACGAAATGGCCTTTCGCATGCAGACTTCGGTGCCCGAGTTGACCGATTTGACCGATGAGCCGCAGCACGTTTTAGACCTGTACGGTCCTGAATGTCTCCAGCCGGGAACTTTTGCTCACAATTGTCTCTTGGCACGGCGGATGGCAGAGCGTGGTGTCAGGTTTATCGAGCTTTTCCAACGAGGCTGGGACCATCACAACAAGCTGCCTGCTGAGTTACCTAGATTCTGTCAGGCAACGGATCAGGCTGCAGCGGCGCTGGTCACCGATCTCAGACAACGCGGCATGCTCGATGAAACTCTCGTGGTTTGGGGAGGTGAATTTGGCCGAACAGTCTATTGCCAAGGAAAGCTTACTCCCACCGACTACGGGCGGGATCATCATCCTCGCTGCTTCACCATGTGGATGGCCGGCGGTGGATTTCGGCCTGGGATTACCTATGGTGAAACGGACGATTACAGCTACAACATCGTCGACAAACCGGTTCACGTTCACGATCTCCATGCCACGATGCTGCATTGTCTGGGAATCGATCACACGCAGTTGACTTTCAGATATCAGGGTCGACGTCATCGCTTGACCGACGTGGCGGGGAACGTGATTCACGACTTGCTGAAAACCTAACGAATCTGGTTTTTTAACCTCCCGCCGCTGCAGAGCCCTACCACACGAGTCCTATGGAAGCTTTGATCTTGCGTACGCTGCTTGGTTGCTCGTTTACGCTGCAATTAATCTTCACACTCTCGGCATGGTCGCAGGCCGTCGAAATCGAGCAGCAAGGAGCCAATTTTCTGGTTTCCATCGACGGCCACGCGTTTGCACTCTACGATACTGGACAAGATCATTCTCGACCATTCTTTCGGGAAGTGCGTGCAACAGATGGCACGATTCTCTCGCGCCCGATTTCCCCTGCGGGAGGTGATCACCCCCATCATACCGGTATTTGGATCGCTGTCGACAAAGTCAATGACATTCAGTTCTGGCACCAAGAGGGACGCATCAAGAACCGCTCCGTTGAAGTCCTAAATACTGGCTCAAATCCGGCAATCTTGAAAGTGAAAAATGACTGGCTCGATTCACAAGGTGAGGTTGTTTTAAGAGAGCGCACCAAACTCCGTATTTATGACAATCGTTTGCTGATCTACGATATTCGCTTTACGGCAGGCGAGAACACGGTCACATTCGGTGATACTGAGGAAGGTTTTTTCGCCTTTCGAATGGCCGACTCCATGCGGGAGGAAGCGACGGGGGAAGTCGTGAATGCCGATGGCCTGCGGACCGCTAAAGCCTGCTGGGGCAAGCAGAGCAATTGGGTGGACTACTCCGGTCGAGTCGAAGGCAAGAAGTTCGGCGTCGCAATTTTTGACCACCCGCTCAACTTTCGCCCCGGTCGTTATCACGTCCGTGACTACGGCCTGTTCACGATCAGCCCTTTCGGAGAACACGACTACTCCGAAGGCAAACTGCCAGCAGAACCAGTGACCTTAGCGCCGGAGAACTCACTAAAACTACGATACGGCATGTATTTTCATCCTGGCGATGCTACTGCTGGCAATGTTGCGCGGGTGTATCAAGATTTTCTCAAAGAAACAGGTGTCCCCGCAACAGGCCAACGGGAGATTCAATATCGTAGTTCCGCCGACGGCACCGCACAGCCCGCGATGTTCTACGCACCCAAGAGCGATCAGGCTGTTCCCTTATTAGTCACACTGCATACCTGGTCCGGCGATTACAAGCAAGACGATCACGAGGAGTGCCTCCAGTGGTGCATCGCGAAGGAGTGGGCTTATATCCATCCAAACTTTCGCGGCCCCAATCGAAATCCCTCTGCGACAGGCTCCGACCTGGTCATCCAAGACATAATCGATGCAGTCACTTTCGCCACGCAACAGGCCAACGTTGACCGGTCGCGCGTCTATTTGGTGGGAACCTCGGGAGGAGGATACACTGCACTTTTAATGGCGGGGAGGCGCCCGGATTTCTGGGCAGGGGTCTCTGCCTGGGTGCCAATCGTCGATCTCGTGAGTTGGTACCACGAAAATAAGGCCGATGGTGATAAGCATTGGCGGGAGATTGCCGACTCTTGCGGGGGTCCCCCAGGTGCGAGCAAAGAAGTTGACCAGCAATACTCACAGAGATCTCCCATCACCTGGTTGAAAAACGCTCGTAGCGTAAATGTTGATATCAATGCCGGTATCCGAGATGGTCACGAAGGGAGTGTTCCGGTGAGCCATTCCTTGCGTGCCTTCAACAAAATTGCCAACCAACCCGATCGACTGACTGAGGAGGAGATCGCTTACTTTGTTCGCAAGGCTCAAGTTCCGTCGCATCTGGTACAGGATAATTCCGACCCCAGCTACGGCAACAAACAGCCTCTTTTTCGCCGCCAGTCTCAGAATGTGAGAGTCACTTTATTCGATGGTGCCCACGAACTCATCCCTCAGGCCGCCATGCACTGGTTACAACAACAGCGACGGCGAGAAGTTCCTCAAAGTGCCTCTAGTGGGGACAAGCAATCTGCCGAAAAAGAGGGGCAATCCGGCTAAATTGTGGCGCTACTCCCTGTCGGAGTGGGACAAGATCCTGACTCGTTTAATTCTGTCGGGCCAACTTATGGATCGCCGCATGGGATGATTCGAATTCCTGCCACAACTGCTCAAGAGTTTCCGTGGCAGGCAGTTCGGGTGACTTGATCAATTGATGCCGCACTTGCACAGTGAACTCTGTCTGGTCTTCAAATGTGTCCTGGCTCGGACCTGGGAAGAAGATGTAATCCATGGCCGCTCCCTGGATTCCCTGGGCCAATGCAGCAGCGTATTTTGCTTCGATCATGATGATCGATCTCCAGCCGGCGGGAGATGCGTGGGATATCAACATCGGTCTATGCCACTTGGCGACGATTTTCCCTCCGCCACGGGGGCAATGGGGAATCGCCCCACTCGCAGCATAGTAGGCGTCGGGATGCACCACGTAGCCATCCAGATGATCCACCCCATAGTCAGAGAAGCGAGATAGTCGATTCCCTGCATCCCAAAACCAACAAGAGTTCGATTCATTGAAGTTGGTGTAACATGCAAAGAATTGGCCATACTCTTCGACATCCTCGCCGGACACATTTCGGATCGACGTGACCAGATCCCAGTGCGGTTGCAGTTTGTCAACGGTTTGGGGGAGCAAAAACTTCTGCTCGCAATCAAAGCCGTCGATCTCAAACTGAATTCTGATATCTTTTGAAGTATCTGAAAACTCTGCAGTTGTCCAATACCTGGGACGACAACTATCTCCCCATGGGTGCCCTTTCCACCATTGCCATTCTCGGTAATCCCAGACCCGGGAATCGTCACCCCCACTGCGCATCCAAGACTCGGTCGGTGTGTCGGTAGTAAACAAGCCACTCAACCCGCGCGGATCAAACTTCATCTGCACAACGGCCCGACCATCCTGATCTGAGAGAGTGCGACTGACCACCGGCTCCATCACCACCGGAGGGTGTTCATCCTCACATGCCACTGCTTGCATCGGCAGGGTGACCAGCCACGTGAAAGCGACTTTCTTTAAAATTCGATGCATTTCTCAAGTCTCCCGAAAATCATTTGGATTTTGATTCGGACGGTGTATTTTCGGACAATTTAACTTGTGCTAAATAGATACTAGTGTTCTTTTCATGAGTTGAAAAATAGCTAATCCATAACTTGCCATCATGCCATACCATGCCCGGATAACTTGTCTCATGGTGTGACGACGGAAGTGTCAAGAGGGGCAGCATTCGCCCCCTTTCAACATCGAGCCAGCTGAGTTCTGTGCGTTGTCGGCCATCATACATTCGCCCACAAGCTACCCAATTCTTGTCGGGCAGTTGCATGAAGTTGGGCCCACCCAACCTTTTCTCCAAGTCGAACCATTGCCACTTCGTATAAGGTGGGTTGGCTTTTCCCAACAGCGCCGAATTCTCCTTTCCATCCCTTCTGTGCAAACAAAGGCAAGTATCCGCATCGAATTGAAGCTTCGCTTCGGTCGGACGACCCGCTTCGTAGAGTTCTGGAACGAGTGTTTCGTACTCGAGGCCGTCGCTAGTGGTCATCAACGAACTGGCTGGATTCTTATCACCTGTGGAATAAGTGACACCATAACCCAGACCTTGATGCCAAGTTACTTTCCACAACCATCGTCCGACCGGAATTACGATCTCTGGTTGGGACCACTCGATACCATCCGTAGAAAAACTTGCGATACTACCGGTACCAGGCCTTTGGGGGTCAAGGCTCGTGGCCCCGCCGGAGAGCATCAGTCTTCCATCGGGCATCACCGAGAGGCCGGCATCTCGAAGATCGAATTCCTCCAATTCAAGCAGAGCTGCGGATTCCCACTCTTTGGCATCGTTCGACCATAGAATCCGAAGTTTGCCGTCCTTGCTCACATGATGGGCTCCCTCCCGAAAGGCACAAAACCAACGCTTTTGAAAGCGGATCAAGTCGGTGAAGGCATTATGCGGAGCGTGATCCCAGATACGGTTGACCTCGATCAACTCCACTTGAAGGGGCGGATTCTCCGCGTGGGCTCTCTGGACAAAGCTCAAGAGACATATCCCGGGAAGTAAAATCTGGAATAGTGCGTTTGATATGTTCCGTTGCATGATGGACCTATTCGTGCCTTACCAACTCGAATGATGTATTATCCACAACAGTTTTGGAAGTGAACAGCTGATTGTGAGAAATCCAGTCTGATATCAAGTTCCTTCGAATATCCATATGCAAACTCTAGAGATCATTTGTCTAAACGGAAACTACGGCTTGCGTCATCAGCAGGTGGTTGTTTTCAGTCTGGACCTGCTAGAATAGATAAGTCTCTACTGAATGTCGAAACGACCCGATTCTGAAGTTCTTCGACTGGATTTTACCTAAATGACCTGGAACCATAAGCCCTGGACCGGCGTCTATGCCGCCACACTCTGTGCCTTTAGAGATGATCAATCGATCGACGAAGAGGGACTTGCCAAGTACATCTATGAACTGGCTCAAGTCGACGGTATTCAAGGTCTTGTGTGTAACGGCCATACGGGCGAAGTCATGTCATTGCTGCCCAGGGAACGTGCACAAGTAACCGCGATCCTCGCCAAGTCGGTTGCCAGGTCTGAAAGAGATGTCAAAGTCGCCTCAGGAGTGATGGCTGAAGGCACGTTGGAAGCCATCGAACATGCAATCGCTGCCAAGGAGGCGGGAGCCGATGCGATTCTGCTGATGCCACCACATCATTGGCTGCGCTTTGGTCGCAAAAGCGCCACCGCTATTGACTTCTGCACCGATGTAGCCGATGCGGCGGGCATCGACATCATCCTTCATCAATACCCTGCCTGGACGAAGGCTGGCTATTCACTAGAGGAAATGTTGAAGATCGCCAAGCACCCGCGCGTCGTGATGATCAAGATGGGCACTCGCGATATGTCCCGCTGGCTATACGACTTTGAAAGTTTGAAAGCATCCTCACCGGAAACATCGGTCGTCACTTGCCACGATGAATTTCTCCTGCCAACGCTTTTCGAAGCGGCGGATGGAGCTCTGATAGGATTCGCAGGATTTGCACCCCATTTGATGGTCGAACTCGTTCATGCCGCGCTGGATGGAGATTTTCAGCGGGCCAAGAAGGCTCAACGAACGGTCGCCCCACTGGCTCACTTAATCTACGATTTCGGTGAACCGGGTTGTGGGGCCCATCAGCGAATGAAAGTGGCGCGGTGGTTGTTGGGAAAGTTTCCTAGCCCCCATTTCCGTCGGCCTGTAAACCCACTGCCAGAAGCAGAAGTGGAGAAAATCCGTACCGAGTTGACTAAAATCAATCCTACCCTCTGAAGTCACCCGCCAGAAGCCACCCTCCAACCACTTGCCAATCGCCATCCCGATGGAATGTATCGACGTTTTCTGTCATTTCTTGCCTCGCAAGTACATTACTGCAGTCCAAAAGGCGTCGGACAGTTCACCCAAAATGTTCGAGCGTGCTCAGCAGATCAAGGCCATGGTGGATTTGCCGGCTCGGCTGGAGGTGCTCGAAGAGTTTCCAGGGTATCGGCAGATCATCAGCCTCGCCTCACCACCCACTGAGGGAATCGCGACACAAAAAGCGGTCGAACTAACACAGGTTGCGAACGACGAATTGGCTGAGGTTGTCCGTGCAGGGAGAGGGTGCATCTGTGGCTTCGTTGCCGCGCTCCCCTTGAATAACATCCCCGCTAGCGTCCAAGAAGTTCGGCGCGCGATCGACCAGCTCGGAGCCGTGGGCGTGCAAATTTATTCAAGCGTGCTCGGCCGCCCGTTGGACGATCCTGACTTTGTGCCCCTTTTCGAGATCATGGCAGAATACGATCTACCGCTGCTGTTGCATCCTACCCGATCGATGAATGTGCCCGACTACCCCAACGAAAAGTATTCCAAATACGACTTATGGTGGGCGATCGGTTGGCCCTATGAAACGACGCTCGCTTTGATCCGACTAGCGTTTTCGGGTATCTTTGATCGCCTCCCGAGTGTGAAAATCATCGCTCATCACGTGGGGGGATATCTTCCCATGTTGCAAGGACGATTGGGCCCCGGCATGGAATTGCTTGGCACACGCAATCCCCCCGGTACCGAACAATATGTCGCAACGCCGCTCCAGGAGCCACTCATTCAGGCTTGCAAGCGATTCTACGCCGACACTGCGTCGTTTGGTTCACAGGCAGCGATCGAATGCGCAAAAGCGTTCTTCAATGCGGAGCGACTCTTGTTCGCCAGCGACATGCCCTTCGATCCGGGGGGAGGTCCCGACTACATCCGCTCGACACTGGCGGCTATTGAAGGAATGGCGCTCTCCGCATCCGAGCGACGGGCAATTCTCTTGGAAAACGCCCAACGCCTGTTTCAAATAGAAAGGTGAGTAAGTGAACGGAGTCATAGAATACTATTACCCTCCCAGTGGGAGGGTCGGACGCCGTCGTCCGGGGAGGGTTTTTCGACATGATAATAACAACGTACTTCCCTTGAAGCATCAACCATGCCCGTAGGTTCAACTTATCCCAGCGAAAGCCACACAAACCGCGATCCTCGCACCGGGGTCACGGTGCGTCAGGTTACTACCTTCCCGTCGATTCATCACCATCCTTTTTACTACATTCCTCCTTACGACGACTCACAAGAGCGGCTGTTTTTTGTTTCCCATCGCACAGGCTCACCACAGCTCTTTTTTGAAGACCAACCGGGAGGTCATTTCGTCCAGATATCCAACCGGCCAGAGCTCAACGAATGGTCCTGCCACCCCTCATGGGATGGTCGCAGTGCCTACTACACTGCGGGCAATGCCGCCTGGCGCGTCGACCTCGATGCGATGCGCGAAGAACAGGTGGCCAGTTTTGGCGACCAGCCGATCCGTCAACCCGGCATGGTGGGTGCCTCGATGGGAACAACCAGCCTGAGCACTGACAACCGCTGGTGGTGTGTGAATGTCAAAGTAGAAAATCAGTTTCGGATGCACATTATTGATGTGCAGACCGGCGAGGACACAGTGATTCTCGAACGCGACACGATTGCTCATCCTCAGTTTCACCCAGACGATCCGTCGCTCTTGCGCTATGCCGGGCCGCATGACCAGCGAATCTGGACGATTCGCCGCGATGGAAGTGAGAATCGTTTAGTCTATCGCCGTGATGAGGCAACCAAAGAATGGATCGTCCATGAGACCTGGCTCCCAGGCACGCGTGAGATCGTCTCGACCAACTGGCCGCGCGGTGTGATGGCGATTGATATCGATAGCGGTGCGGTTCGCTGGATCGTACGCACGAACGCCTGGCACCCGATGGTCAATCGCGCGGGCACACAAATGGTGGCAGACACCACCAATCCCGACGTGGGACTGATCCTCTGCGATCCTCATGTGGAGAACAAATCGGTCAAGGATTTATGCGATTCGAATGCCAGCAGTCAGGGAACCCACTGGCTGACCGATCACTGTCCTTACGACGACGGCCCCGTTGAGGCATACGCCCCCCAACACACGCACCCTCATCCGAACTTCTCACCTGATGGACAGCGGGTCGTGTTCACTTCCGATCAATCGGGCTGGGCGCAAGTGTATGAAGTGGAACTGTAGGGTGGGCACCGCCCACCATTTACAAAAAACTTTACGACACTCTTTTGGTGGGCAATGCCCACCCTACACTCGCTACCTTTGTCGTCGGCGTGGCAAGACACACGACGCGGCAGCCAGCAAACTCAGCACAAGCGCACTCGGTTCGGGTACCGCGGCAAAATTCGCAGTCAGAGGATTCGTGCCATATTGATTCTGCCAGATCGCCAGATCAGCCTGGTTCACCATACCATCGCCATTGGCATCCCCCTGGGCTTTAGTGGTGCCGATGTTGTAGTTCCGCTGCCAGATCACAAAGTCTCTGCCATCGACGTCGCCATCGCCATCAAAATCCGCATTGGCAACAGGTGCAGCCACCGGGGCATGCACGCCAATCTGGTAAGAGAGAAAATCCAGATCAAATGATCCCCATTCAGCATTAGCGCTGACTCCAAATTCAAGAAACGGATTGTCTTCTTTTGCATACACAGAATTATTGTTCGCCGCTAAAGTCACTTGGAAGACGCTAGGCGTTAGCGAGCCATTCATATAGACCTTCACTTCGATGTTTCCTGGCAGTGCCCCATTATTCTCCATGGTTATCCAGAACTCGTTCCACTGATTAAGCTCATTATCACCAATCTCCAAAATATTGAGCGTGCCTCCACTCTCTGAATCAATCGCATTGCTGGGGACATTTCCATTAAGGTTGTTCATGATCAGACCGCCACTGCCCGTGCCCGTACACAGGGCTCCGGAAGAGAGCGAGCAAAACTGGCTCACGTCGGTACTGGTAACCATAGAAAAACCAACCTGCGTATCCTCATTCGTCGGGCTGTTTTGAGAAAAATTCAGGATTCCGCGACCATTGGTCATGATCGCCCCACGCCCGTTAGGTGAGTCCTGGAACCAGGGAATCACATCAGGTGCCGTGTCGGGGTCGTCTCCATCAGTCTCAAGATAAAGATCATCCAGAGGGCCACTATTGGGAATCCGGGTGCGAAATGAAACCGTAAGCCCCGTGTTGGTCAGCACTAATTCATCCATGGAACCCTCTTGAGTCATATCGTGACCGAAATAGACACGGCGGTTGGTGTTGACCGGTTTATCAGGCCCAGGCAAATAAGTGAGACTTGAATCGGAGAACCCTTGAATCCAACCATGAGGCTCAGGATTTCCAGCATCTTGGATGCGAATGTAGTTTGTAGAACCCTCGGTAAATGCTCCAGCTCCTCCAGGCGAAGTGCCTTGCTTGCCAGTAAGCGAGTTGGGAGGACTGGCAGACATGGTTGGGTCCGAGAGAGGGTCACCAGGCGCCGTGCCATCCCATTTGTCCCCTTGATCGTGACTCCAAGTGCCATCTAAAGCCTGGGAATCATCGCTTTGTCCATAGCCCGCCGGACCAAAATCTCCTATGAAATTATCACCAGCGGTTCCGGCCGCTCCGTCTGCCACGCCAGGATTAAAGGTTCCCTCATACGTATATCGCCAACCACCAGCAGGGTTGAGATAACTAACACCTGCCAAAACACTGTGAGCAGTCCAAACGAAAAACAATGTGGTGAAACTTACATAACTGATAGTCGATGGTAGCCGAATCATTTCAAATGTTGCCTCTAGGAATAGATATTATTACTGGTGCGCCTAAACTCTGTTAATCAAAGACAATGTGAGTGAAAACAAGTGATCATCGTTTACGTGGAGGGGAGACTTCAATACGAAACTCGTGGGGTGCGCCTTCAGGCGTAACGGTAAAACGAAGTCCTGAACTGCTGGCATTCTTGTAGCGGATGTCTATAGGGTTCATGGCTCTCAAGTATTCACGCTCTGACATGGACCCTTTATCGTCCGGCACCGTCGGCACGACCATTACCTGGTATTCTCCTGCCGGAGCACCATCCCCATTTTCAAATGTTGTGAGTTGAAATCTACCGTCCGATTCGAAATAGCCTTTCGCTTGCAACAATGGATCGGAATCAACAAGTTCGAATACCACTCGGCCACCCATAGGTAGCGTCGAGCCGTCCTTTAAAACCACCTGCCCACTCACTGGATAGGTTGGCACGCCAGACTTCCCACAACCCACTAGCAAGCACGTTCCGCTAAACAGCAAGACCGTGTAAACCGTTGCCGAATACCGCCAGTTTGACAAGCTAAGCAATCTCCAAATCAAACAGTGTGAAGCGAAAAGACTAATTCTCATGAGAGAAAGATTTCAACCAATCTCTCAATACTGGGTCTGAGGAAATGGAATGCCTTTGCCATCGAGGTCCACCGTTTTTCCGTCCGACTTGTGGCAGATCTGACCTAGCATATAGAGGTCGATGTCCACATTGATCGGATGGACGCTTCCATCACCAAAAACGAACTGGCAGATGCCTGGATGCCAACTCCCAAAGTTCTTGTTCCATTCACTCATAGCCTGCCCTCCTTGACTCCCATCCGAGGGACTGGCAATTGGAGACAGATGCCCCCCCTTTCGCCCAATACTGCTCCAGAAATCCGGGTTGTAGATCGAATTGTCCTTAGCAGCTATATGTCCAAACCAACTCCCATTGGGGCCGTCTGTCGGGACGTGCTTCTCACCGACAAATACTGTATTGGAAAGGCCATCGGTGATCTGCGAAAACGTCACCTTGTATTCCAAGCTGATTTTGCTCAGATCGACCGTATTATTGGCATTCTTACTGGCTCCCTCGTCATCACCTCCGTGGCCAGAGAATCGAAACGGCCCCGTCGGCTCCTTCAAGGTTCCGTCGGATCGTTCATAAGTGTTGTCATTGTCAGAGGCATCCGGCGAGGTATCGCCCGTGTTGCAGGCATAGTCCCCCAGCGCACCGGGCACATTATCACCATTGGCATTTCCATCGTCATTATCTCCCGTAAGACTCAGTTGCGGAGGTGCACGGCGAGAAGGGCACAAATAGATCGGAACCTGCGCTGTGCGTGCGGCTTCCTGCTGATTGTAATAGGTATTGAAGCGATCCCAGGTCGTGGCAATATTGCCTGCTTCCAGAAACGGCCACAATTCCGCAGCCCAGGTTATGTAATCGAATCGGCGGCGTGAGTTGGGGATTCTTTTGTAAGTGTCGTGGTGGTTTTGCACCGCCAAACCAATTTGCTTTAAATGGTTCGTGCATTGGGTACGACGAGCCGATTCGCGTGCCGCCTGAATCGCTGGAAGTAAAAGGGCCACCAAGACACCAATGATGGCGATTACCACCAACAGCTCGACCAACGTAAACGCGCGTTTCGTATGATTGGCCACGACAAAACCTCCCAAATTGTACTGGAGAAAAGTCTCAACAACGGGCTGAGTGAAGATAAGGTCAGCTTCCCCCGGACCCGCTACTATGCACTGACAAGTGGGCTTCCTCGCCCTATTTACAAGCTAACCGTTTGGCCCTAACCAGTCAAGTTTTCACGGGAGCTATTGCACCAATTGCTGAAGATACCACCAGCGATTGCCGGAACTCCGAACGCGATGGGAGGAGTTTACATTTTCGGAACACTAATCTTTGCCGATCGCGCAAACAAAAACGCCTCGACCAAATTGTTGGTCGAGACGTCTGATAGCAATGGATAGAAAGTTGCTCGACTACTTTCGGCGCAGGATGCCGATACCAAATGCCAATCCCAACAATGCAATGCTGGAAGGTTCGGGAACTGCATCAACCATAATACCGCCGATTGAAGCATTAACGCCTGCAACACCTGAATTGAGTTGCATCTTAATAATATCTCCCACGGCAACGCCTTCGTAGAAGAATGAATACACGTCCGCAACACCATTGAATGAAAGGTTACTTACCCTCTTATCCAATCCACTAACATCTTCACGAGCGCGTATCCGATTCATCGTATTGTATTGACCGTTGGTGTTGTCAGCGACAACATGCAACCAAAATGCAGGAGGAGGGTTACCTACAATACCAATATTCTTGATGGCATTGTTCGAGTTGTTCGCTGCCTTGGGATCCACTAATGCACCGGAAAGGCCTGTAGTTCCATCAGGAAGTGTGAGAATATTCCAAGGCGTATTACCTCCTTCAGAAAACGCTGCAAATCCAGGATCGTCCCCGAAGGAATAGTTCGCACTATTTGGATCGAAGTCGACTGCAAGCCAAGATGGCAAAGTGTTTGCGGCGTCCTGACCAACAGGGCTGTTCGTATTCGGAGTTGTTGCTCCAAAATTGAAGAAGAGATAACCGCTCTGCCCAATATTCAATCCGGTAGCGCTATAGTCAGTTGCATCAACGTGGGTAGGGACAGCGGGATCGTCCTGCTGGAAATAAGAGATACCTGTTGTCGCCTGAGCAGTAGGCGCCACCAGCAACGCTGCTGCACCAAGTGCAAACCAAAACTTCATAGTCATTAGTCATTCCTCCAAAGTTCGAAAAGGGTTAGTTACAACACAACTGCCTGCTTCACGCCCAAGTGGGATTAAATACAACAAACGCCTCATTCGTATTGATCTCGTCAAATTGACTGCTTGGTAAAGAGAACAACGAAGAGTTTCATCTGTCGTAGCCAAAGCAACTTGAGTCACTCAGCTCCGCTATTATCTATGTTGGAGCGTTTCTTTGAAGATTGCAAGAAAAAAAACGCAAAATCGTTCAACAGCTTGGTTGATCCCGAATGATTTTCATTGGCATTTTAGGAAACGGCAGTTTGCGATTGGCATTCTCAGACGTTCTCAGGAAACTCGCTGTTAGACTGCTGAACCGGTCCGACTTTTCCATTAAACTAAGATCTTATTAACTTACAGATTGTAAATCGTTTACCCACGCGTACGTGTCATGTCTCGAAATTCGGATTCACTTCATGTTGTCCATTCAAACAACGGCTCACCAAAAGAACCTGTGGGAGTCATTGGGCTGGGACTTTTGGGCACTGCCCTCTGTGAGCGACTGCTAGCTGCCGGCTACCCGGTCTATGTCTATAACCGCACACAAGAGAAAGCAATTCCTCTGATCGAGTTGGGGGCCCGCTGGTCTGATAACCCCTTTGTGGAATGTGATCGAGTCGTCATCAGCCTATACACCTCCGACATCGTAGATGCCGTGCTCAAGCAAATGGATTCCGGTCTCCGTGCTGGTCACATCCTGATCGACACCACCACCGGCGACCCTAGTCAGACTGCAGCTCTCGGCCGCCGACTGGCGAAACGCGACATTCATTACCTCGAATCACCCATCGCCGCCTCGAGCGAACAGACGCGTCAAGGAGATGCTTTGGCCATCGTCGCGGGGCCTGAGGACTCCTTCAAAGCCTGCCAGGACCTCTTCGCCTGCATGACTCCCAAGTCTCATTTCGTGGGCCCTTGGGGCAGTGCGGCCAAGATGAAATTGGTCAATAACCTGGTGTTGGGTCTCAATCGCGTGGCCCTCTCCGAAGGTCTGCTCTTCGCGGAAGCCATCGGTGTGCCGATGCAAAATGCCTTGGACGTACTGAAAGATGGCAATGCTTACTCTGTGGTAATGGATGTGAAGGGGCAGAAAATGGTTGATGGTGATTTTTCCACCCAGGCCAAGCTTTCGCAACATACGAAGGATGTCCGGCTCATGATCGCCGAATCGGATCGTGCGGGAATCACTTTGCCGCTGTCAAAATTGCATCTGCAATTGCTCGAGCAAGCCGAAGCGCTCGGGCTGGGAGATCGCGATAACTCGGTAATCATTCGGGCGATTGAAGCCGTGGTGAATCAGGGCGTCGCGGAGGAGATTTCGAGTTCCTGAACCATCTCATATACCCTTCCTCTTCGGGAGGGTCGGGCGCCGTCGCCCGGGGAGGGATAATCAACAACTAAATCGGGTGAAGTGCACATGATTTAAGTGCCCTCCCCGGCCCTTAAAAGCCGACTCTCCCTGAGGGTTGTTTCGTTTCGTGTATTGTTCCTCTCATCAAGAGCATTTCTAATATCCATGACCCAGGTGGTGGGTGGTGCCCACTCTACAAGGAGCAAACATGGCAACTACTTCTCGCAGGACTTTTCTTCAGCAGACAGGTGCTGGTGTATTGGCGGCAGGTTTGTCAACAAAGCTTAAAGCCGCCGGAGCCAACGAACGTGTGCGTTGGGGACTCGTCGGTTGCGGTCAACGAGGACGATGGTTCTTTGAGCAGGCAGACTATGTCTGCGATCCAGACCAACGCCGCCTCGCCGTTGCTGCCGAAGCATCCGGCGTAAATTCGGATCATGCCGTGACCGACATGCGTCGGATCCTCGACGATCCAACGATAGATGCTGTCGTGATAGCCGCTCCCGACCATTGGCATGCCCCGGCAGCAATTCTCGCCTGTGAGGCTGGCAAGCATGTGTATGTCGAAAAGCCTTGTAGTCACAACTTTCGCGAAGCGCAACTGCTGCTCAAGGCTGCCCGCGATAATAAGGTCGTCGTCCAGCACGGCACGCAACAGCGGAGCACACCGTTTACTATCGAAGCGATCCAAAAACTCCACGAAGGTGTGATCGGCGACGTGTTGGTAGCCAAGGCCTGGAATATCCAACAGCGCGACAACATCGGTTTTGCTCAGCCGAGTTCCGCACCGCCAGAAGTTGATTACGATCTTTGGGTAGGCCCCGCGGAGATGGTCCCCTTTCAAACGAACCGCTTTCACAGCGATTGGCATTGGTGGTATAACTTCGGCACGGGCGACATCGGCAACGATGGCGCCCACGAGATTGACTACGCTCGCTGGGGATTGGGAATTGATGCATTACCGTCAAAGGTGGTTGCCTTAGGAGGCAAATATTTCTACAACGACGCCCAGCAGTTCCCAGACACGGCAACATGCATTTTCGAGTATCCCGGGAAGGATGGCGGCGCACCTCGACAGCTTGTGTTTGAAATGCTGCTGTGGTCGAAAAACTACCCCCTGAATTGTGATAGTGGAGTCGAGTACTTCGGAACCGCAGGGAAAATGTTTTTGAGCAAACGGGGCAAGATGCTTATTTATGACGACAAGAATCGCGTGGTCGAAGACAAACGAGCAGAGAAAGACGATCCCTTGCTGCATCTGAACGACTTTGTTGATGCCATACGCACGGGTCGTAAGCCAAACGCTGATATCTTGGAGGGATTCCGCAGTGTGGCCCTGATTCACCTGGCGAATATTGCTGTGCGAACTGGCCGCTCTTTGGAGTTCGATTCCGCAACCGAGCAAATTACCAATGACCATTCAGCCAACGCTCTGCTGTCGCGCACGTATCGCGAGGGTGGTCACTGGGCAAAACCTAAGGGAGCTTGATAAATGATGACTCTGAGAAGCCTGTTGCTGTTCATCTTTTCGGCGCTATTGTCAATTGCTGGGAGTTACTCATCGGCTCAGGCTGGCGAGGGCAAGGTTGAATTCGACACCAGCAATGAGGGTAAGGTTGTTGTCACCATCGATGGCGAACCTGTGGCAGACTACGTTTACGAAGACGAGGATATTTCGCGGCCCTATTTTGCCCATCTGCGGACTCCCGATTCACCACAGATCACAAGGAACCATCCACCCGTCCCAGGGAAAGATCGCGCCGATCATCCCACCTTTCATCCAGGTCTCTGGATGTCGTTTGGAGACATCAGCGGCAATGACTATTGGCGACTTGCTGCTCCAGTCGAACAAGTGGCAATCGAAACCGATGCGGATCAGAACTCCTTGACGGTTCAAAATCGTTATCTGAGTCAAGAAGACCCTAGTCAGGTAGTCTGCGAAGAAGAATGTACATACACAATCGTCCCGCGACCCGATGGCTATTTACTACTCTGGGATAGCTCTTTCTCTGCTGACGACGAATTCTATTTTGGTGACCAGGAAGAGATGGGGATCGGATTTCGGGTAGCGACTCCAATCCGCGTCGAGAAAGACGCGGTGGGAGAAATGCCCGCTGGGAATGGGAAAATGGTTGACTCCGAAGGCCGTGAGAATGGCGATGAGATCTGGGGAAATACTGCCGACTGGTGTGATTACAGCGGCACACTCGACGGCCAACATGTGGGGATCACATTGTTCTGCCACCCGGATAACTTTCGACCCAGTTGGTTCCATGCTCGTGATTATGGACTTCTCGAAGCGAATCCCTTTGGCCGCGAGGCCTTTGGCAAAGGGGAGAAAAGCCAGGTGGACGTCGAACCAGGCGAGAAGCTTCGCCTCCGCTATGGGGTATTCGTGCATGCTTCGCCAGAAGGTGAATCACCCAACATGGAAGAAGAATACGCCAACTACATCGAGGTGGCGAAGTAGTCTCACAGTCATTCCCGCGCAGGCGAGAATCCAGTATTTTGGATGTGCCTTCTGGATCCCCACTCGCGCGGGTATTAAGGAAAACTCGATTTTCAAAACTCATCTAAAGGAAATTCATGGTCGGACTGCATCCTGCTGATATCGCCGTCATTATCGTCTATCTGATTGGCATCACGATGATCGGCGTCTGGACAGCACGTCGCATCAAGAACATGAATGACTACTTCATGCCGCGCCATTTTGGTAAGGCAATGATGATCACCAATGCTTTCGGTACTGGCACGGCTTCCGATCAGGCCGTGATTGTCGCTGCGGCGACGTTTCGCAATGGCCTTTCCGGTATATGGTGGCAATGGCTGTGGCTACCCGTTACGCCGTTCTACTGGCTGTTGGCGCCGATCATGCGGCGGCTCCGTGCGATTACAACCGCTGACGTCTACAAACTTCGCTACGATGCAAGTGTTGCCTCGTTGTTTGCCATCGTGGGAATGGTGGGGCTGTCGGTAAAGATCGGATTGATGCTCAAAGGGGCAGGGGAGCTGATCGAATCCTCCACGGCTGGTGGATTGCAAGCCGAGTTGGCGATCCCCATCGTGACGGTTCTTTTCGTGCTTTATGGCATGGCTGGGGGACTTTCCGCGGCGATTGTCACCGATTTTTTCCAGGGCATTCTCACGATCCTGTTTTCCTTCGCGCTATTGCCGTTCATCTTGTACGAGGTCGGAGGGATGGAGGGAGTACGACAGACAATTAACGACCCCTCTCTGTTAAAGCTCACGAATCGTGATCAGATCGGTATCTTTTTCATTGTGATGTTCTCGCTTCAAGCGTTGGTCGGAATCGTTGGCCAACCCTTTATCATGGGTGTTTGTTCGGCTGGAAGAACCGAGATGGATGGCCGGGTTGGCTTCATGGTGGGAAACATCGTCAAACGATTTTGTACCATGGCCTGGTGCATCACCTCGCTGGCGGCGATTGCCTGGTACATCAACCGCGGAATCGATCTCTCCGAGATCAAACCAGACCATGTTTACGGTGACGTGGCTCGAGCGTTTCTTCCCGCCATTCTGCCTGGCTTGCTCGGAGTGTTTCTGGCCTCCTTGCTGGCATCCGTGATGAGTTCCTGCGATGCTTTCATGGTTTCCTCAGCCGCGTTATTTACCAAGAACATCTATAAGCCGCTCGTTAAAGGAAAGTCTGAGAGCCACTATCTGCTGGTCGGGCGCATGACTTCGCTGTTCGTTGTAATCGGAGGGCTGATTTTTGCCTTTTGGGTTCCCAATGTGGTGAGCGCTCTTAATATCTGGTTTCGCATTGCTCCCATGGTGGGCATTGCCTTCTGGATCGGATTGTTCTGGAGAAGGGCGACCGCCGCAGGAGCTTGGGCCACGGCGATCGCTGGTTTTGGAACCTGGTGGATTCTTACCCTCAATTCGGTCGCCGAGTGGATTGGCAAGCTTCCCTTCGCAGATGATCTGCACATGGTGGTCCGAGCAGCGGACAAGCCGATAGCGGTTTACGAACCCTGGATTATTCTGGTATATCTCACGGCCGCACTGACTGCGTGTGTGGTGGTCAGTCTGCTGACCAAGCCGGTCGCTGAAGACAAGCTCGACACTTTTTACACGCTCACCCGGACTCCCATTGCCCCCGGGGAAGTCATCACCGAACCTTGCACATTGCCCGAGGGTGTTGCACCGGCCCAGCGAGCTATGCTGTGTACTGCCTTCGGTCTGGAAATTCCTGTGCCCTCGGTCACGTCGGTCGTGGGCTTCATCGCGGGCTGGATTGCCGTCGGAGCACTGGTGGTCTCATTCCTGTGGATGGTCTCCTGACCAGTATCCGTAGTCGGCTCATCGGCGACCTGAACGCGAACGTGCTGCGAGTTCTTGAGTAAAAGCCTTCATCCAACCGGAACACTCTTTTTTGAACCGGCAACAATAAAGGCTCCCATCCACGACTAAGGGCTCGGCGACGTAAGTTGCTCCTGAGAACTCGGCATCGAGACGGCAGCGGGGAATCGTCGTGACCTTGCGGCCACGGATCACGTCGGCAGCCGCGAGGATTTCAATGCCATGGCAGATCGAAGCGACTGGCTTGGAATGTTCAAAGAAGTGGCGGGTAATGTTTAACAGGTCTTCGTCGTAGCGCAAGAATTCTGGTGCGCGGCCCCCCGGAAGCACCAGGGCCAGATAGTCGTTGGGGTCGACGTCACGAAAGGCAATGTCCGAATCTAAATCGTAGCCGGGCGTCTCAATCGTGACATCCCAATCTTTGTTGTGATGATGCTGCACGAGATGATAGGTGCGCACCTCAGGAGCCGCCTTCACCACCTCGTAGTCTTCACCCAAGCGGTACAGCGGCACCATCGTGTCAATCACCTCGGCAGCATCGCCTATGACGATAAGAACCTTTTCCATTGTACGACTCCACGCACTTCACTAGTTCAGGACTATAGGATGGGACAACTATTCTAACGACGGATAAGCCAATGCCTATTGTGCCCTACTCGCGACTAATTCGCAAACAGCATGAGCATCAGCGTTGAGACCTGTGGCAAGGGTGAAGGCGTCTCACTTCTTCACAGAATCAGAACTGAGAATATGTGCATTAGGAAATTTCAATTGCTGCACGCTTCGCCATAGTCTGGAATGGTCCATTGGAGACCAAGACCAATAGATCCTGCCGAAATGGTTGATGCTTTTGTTGGAAAAGAATGTGATGGTGGCCGGACAGCAAGAGCGATCCATCCAGCAGACCACAGTTGAGCTTCAGTCAAAACAGGTCGCCATGACGAGAAAGCAATCTATAAGTATCCCCGACTGGATTCGAACCAGTAACCTTCGGCTTCGGAGTAAGTCCTTCGGACGAAAACTTCTGCGATTTGCAGTGCAAACGCCGCGTAAGCATCGCATAGTTTATGCAACTTCGCAAGTATTCAGTGCACGAATCCGTGCACTTTTTCAGGACCGATCTTGGTCAAAACTACCATACAACTCCTTTCCTGAACCACAGAGTGAAAGGGGCATTTGATGAGTATCAGACCCTCTTCAAGAGAACAGTGCATACACTATTTCGTATGGCCTTCAAATTACAGATTGCTACTCTCTCACTATTTGGCCTCGCGCGAGCGTGACGCTAAGTTCTCAGCGTCACTCATCTCGTCACCCATTGGGTACCACCATGTGGGCAAATTCTGGAAAGATGACACAAGTGACGCTATTCAACAGAAAGATCTGCCTGAAACGGGCTCTTTCCTGTTCGTTCAATTTGGTCTTCGATTCTCGTCACTTTCAAACACCTGCGACAGTCGCCTTCAGACGTTTAGGAAGGGGCGGCCACTACTGCCGTCGCTATAGATATGAACAGATTACCTCTAGAACATGACGCACCCCTCTCACCCGAGCAGATAGCAGAATATGCAATCAAGTCGGGCCTGTGGTGCTTCCAGAACCAGTTTTCTCGAGACTTTGCTTTCATGCCGGTGAATTCACCATCTGCGCATAGTGAGTGTCACCAGTTAGATTCACGAGAATTTCTGTCAAGATTAGATGCAATGATGCAACCCCATGGAGAAATCATTCTAGCTAATCTTAAGAAATCCGTAGAGATCCTGAAATTACATGCGTTACGAGCCCCACAAAGAGATCTGTGTGTTCGCTTTGCCCAAGATGGAAATTCGATCTTTATCGACTGCGGCGACGAAATACGCTCGATGATCGAAGTGAACTCAAGAGGCTGGCGAGTCATGCCTCAACAAACTCCTTTGTTTTTGCGGCCGACCCATCAGCGTCCTTTGGCACCGCCTACCGTCAACGGCAATGACAATTTTGTGAAGTTATTCGATTTCATAAATTTACCAAATGAACAAGACCAATTTCTGTTAGGGACTTGGTTCCTATCGGCAATGCTTCCCAATGTGTCGTCGCCCATCTTGCTTGTCGTAGGTCCGCAAGGTGCTGGGAAGACGACAATTTGTCGTTGGATTCGCTCGGTCATAGACCCGAGCGTAGTCCCCACACTCGGACTGAATAACACAAATGCCCATCACGTTTTCCTACACCACGCTGTGCCTTGCTTCGAAAACGTTTCCTATTTTGATCGATCAACAGCTGATCAGTTCTGCCGTGCCGTGACCGGCAATGGAGTGGAACGACGCAAGCTCTATACCGACTGCAATTCCGTGATCTATGCCTATCGTCGGGCGATCATTATCAATGGTCTGGTCATTCCGAGCTTGCGGCCTGACTTTCTGGATAGGTGTCTCGTCTTAAAATGCTCCCGATTTGAAAAATTTGGCTCGCTTAAGGAGCTGGACCAGCAGTTTGCAAGCGCTGCGGGTGACATTCTTGGTGGTTTATTGGATCTCATGGTCAAGACTTTGCAGCTTCGAGACACAACACCTCCAGCTACCGAATTTCGGATGGCGGATTTTGCAACTTTGGGCAGGGCACTAGCAACTGGGCTTGGCCACCCCTACGAATACTTCGATACCGCCTACAGCAACAACATCCTTCAAATCAACCAAGACATCGCCGAAGGCAACTTAGTTGCTCGATTGTTACGTGATTTCGTAAGGAGTCATCCCTTGGAAAAGCCCTGGATTGGCCCCCTGGAAGAGCTAGATTCCAGTCTCCGAGCGACTGCCAAGCGCTTGAATATCAAGCTCGACCGTGCCAGCTATCCTGGCTCTCCTCGCTGGCTGAGTACCAAACTCAGCGAGTTATCAACTGTATTGCGTGACGTCGGTGTAAATGTTCATCAATTGAAACGAACGAACACATCTCGACCGTGGAAGATTTCGCAATTGGATTGTAACGGTACCGTAGATCTAAGCCTCATTAACCAACACTTACAAGGAGAGACAAATGACTAAAGAATTTCCTGACGCTTATGACATCCAAAGATGGACACCGCAGGGACTCCCTCAGATTCTTGGCTGCACCAGCATTATAAATACGCTCCACGAGCTTTCAGAAAGCGGAGGCCGGTTTCCCAACCTGATGATCTGTGGAGAACCAGGAACAGGAAAAACCGCGGCTATCAACGCGTTTCGTAAAACGCTTAATTGCCCACACCGCTCAGGTAATCCGGCCAGTGCATGTGGCACATGCGATGACTGCCACAAATTTGATGTTCGGTATGACCTAACGGGATTTTATGCCGTTGGTTTGGAGCGAGTCGCCAAGTTCAATGCCATTCCTTTGCATCACTATACAATCAACTGTGGAGATGCCAATGAAAGTCTCTTCCGAGAGCTCTTCAAGGATCGGAGAGATTTCCAGGGAAACATGGTCGTTTTCTTGGATGAGTGCCAACGCCTAGTTCGACGCAGCCTGGATGAAATGTTGCTGTTACCCCTAGAGCAGGCGAATATATCGTGGGTCGCAGCAACAGCGCGCCCCGAAGAACTTGATCCCATGTTTATAAGACGCTTTGCCCTGAGGCTAAAAACAACCCCTCCCACCGCAACAGAGCTGGCCACTTTTCTTGCCGACCGTTGTCGTGAATGGAAAATCAAGGTCGACGACACAAAAACACTGGTAACTCTAGCCCAAAGTAGCCAATGCCGACCCTCGGAGTGTTTCTGCGTACTGTCTACGGCGACGATCACCCCCAACCGCTTGCTCACCATAAAGATGGTGGAAGATCATCCGTTTCTGCCAACCAGTAGTTAAGCGTAGCTGTTATCTCTAATGCCAGGGGTTTTGTTGCGCAATCACATACCCACGTAGCGTAACCGTATTACCGTGCAGCTTCTCATCAAATGGGTGCAATTCCTGCCTTTGAATAATCTTTTTCCATGATTGAGAAGCATTCAATGGAAATCGTAAAGAAGATAGGAAAAAAATGTTCTATCCAACATTTTTGACCTAGTGCCGGCTCCTTAGCGAACTGTGCGTGAACATTTTCATGTTCACACCCCCAATGATCCTGACAACCTTAGTCGCCCAGCCTTTGCCTGTTTGGACACCTACTTTGAAACTGAAGCCACTTAGAAAAATGACTTACTAGAAATAGAAGTAGAAAAGAAACTAACCGAAGAATGAAATGACTGTGTGATATATGAAGTTAGATCAAAGATCGAGACATATTGCATAGACTACACGTAGTTGACTGAACTCATAACAGTAAAACATGAAGGTAAATGTCAAGAGATACTAGACCAAAGATAACATGGAGTAAATCTATTAGCAAAAATAAGTCCTGAAAAAAAGAGTGAACCGTTGCAGGTATGGGCTGACGAGTTTGTCCGCTACTCGATCAGCCCCAACCGATGTTCTCACCAGAAATCACCCGGAGAAATTAACATGACGACCCAGACCCCGGAGAAACAAGTGCCTATTAAACCCCGCGACAAGAGTCGCAACTTACCACCAGGGTACCGAGTACTGCATATTCAAGTTCCTGAGCAGATCTTTAATCGAGCCAAAGCTGGGGCACTCCTGCGAGGCATCGACTGGCCACAATTCGTGATCAAGCTCCTGGAGGAGGCAAGCTCTCAAAATGGGCAGTATTGTGCCACACAGTCTCCCCCAGCCCCCAGCCCTAGATAGGCTCAACCCATCAGGGACAAGCGAAAGACCAGGCCTTTTACGATTTGTTTACGAAATAACGTCCGAGAGGAGATTAATTATGAAAGGTACGACGAACTGCAATCCAACGGTGAAAATCGCAAGATTCCAGCCGAACCGAGAAGACCCAGCCCCAGCCATGCGAGAGCGAATTTGTGCGATTTCACCCTCCCATTCGGGCTGCCTCTATCTCAATCCCTTGGCCACGGTCAGTTGCGAAATTCCTACCCCGGAATTCTTTCGAGTTGCTCGAAAGCTGCAGGGCCTGTGGTGTCAGCGTTGCCAGACGACCTATGGCCGCAAGGCACGACGATCCGTGAAGGATTGGGTGAATTGCGACGGCTTCCCCCAACGTGAAGAACGTTATCTCGATAGAACCTTGTGCTTTATCGGCATGCTGATCATCGACGGGAAGTTCGTCCCTCCCCATCAGTGGCCGGACCGAAAGGCTAAAACATCAAAGTCTATCAAGGCTCGCAAGCGGCCCAAGGAACGAATTGCAAGCGCTTCAATCAATGATTCGATGCCGGAGGATGTTAGAAAAGTTTCATAGATTCGTGGCGAAATTACCGGCATCCACACTCACCCGAAGGTCATTAACAAGTTTTTTTCCAGTACACATTTCAAATAAGGATAAAACCATGGTCACCTCAAAAACTTCCTTGAAGGCCGTCCCAGTTCCAACCGCAAAACCTGTAGAAGAGAAACCAAAATCTATCTCGTTTTCCTTAGAGTCCGTGATCGCCTTCATCATTCAACTCGGGGTCAGCCTGTCACTCAAAAAAAGACAGGAACTTTTAAATGACATCGTGGAAAACTCGCTTCGTTCTGAAGGTCCGCACATACCCTATCCTCAGTATTACAAAGCGGAACGCAAGATTTGTGCTGTAACATTATCGGAAGAACGTTATCAGGCTGTGGTGGCAGAGGCAAAGCGGCAAAGCGTCAATCCCAGCGAATTCTTGGAACGCGAGATAACCAAAGCACAACATCCCAAAGTCGTGGAAGCGATGAATCATTTGTTAAAGGTGATGGAACAAGTCTCAGCAAAATCTGCCGACAAAACCGCTCATCCAATGACGGACCTTTCACCAGAACATGCCAGCTGGCAGGAGAATGCGAAAACTCGTGCTACCTCGCAACTACCAGCCACGAACGGAACTGGTAACGCAATGACAAACCATGTTGCCCCAAAGTCGGTTCATCCTACCTTGCAGCCCAGCAACCTCCAAGCCAACTCAATCGGAAATCAAACCACCATTTTAGGTACAAGCCCAAGTCGAAGCGAATCCCCATTATCAACCCGCTTTGAAACCACGCAAACGGATGTCGGTTTCTTCGAATCGTCAAATTCACCGGAGGCTCCTACTAATCCCCCGCACTCTTCGAAACCTTACCAGGACCGAGTTGACGCGGACTTCGCTCAGCTGTTGGGTGAGGCACCCCCCGTTCGTGAAGAGCCCCCATTCTGAAATCCCCCACCGGAGCATCGAATCAAGAAGTTCTGGTGATGCCCCCAGCAGCAAGGCCGACTGAAGTCCTCGAATAAAAGAGTTCGAGTTTGGTCCTGCCTAGCTCTCCACCAATCCCAGAGGTCTTTGACAAATGTGACCCTCCCCAGAAATTACCTTGCTGAGGGAAATGCAATCAACGAGGCGAATTTCTCAATGGTCCGAAATGGCGGTCCACTTTAGATTCCAAAACCAAGTGCCAAGAAGGAGAACGAAACAAACGATGAAATGAAAATACACCAGGAAATGAACCAAAAAATGCGGCCAGAAAAAAATTAGTGACCCGTGGGAAATTCACGCAACCGACCGGGAAATTTCTCAACCTTACTGAAACCTCACCAAGCACTCAACCTACCCTAGGAGAATAAACCGTGTTTACTGCTGAATCTGATTCCTGTCTGGCAATTCAAGTCTTTGAAAAGGTACTCTCTTTTATGAAAGTCACGAACCAACTCGATGAGAGTCTTGATGAGGACGATTATCCTACCCTGTGCGAACTCTTCCAGAGTAATGCGTACTATGGATGCCAATTGGCTTCCAGCCTCGACTATCTCCGCAGGGAAGCTGGTGCATGTCTTTCCCAAGCAAGCCGGGCTGCGAATATCGAAGGACTTTTTCACGCATCTGACAACAAGATAACTTCCCTTCACCGACAGTACGAATCGTTTTTGATTGATTACCAGGACTTTCTGCAAGAACTTGCCGACGTAGTCAAGTTCCTGGGCCAAGAGTACGGCCAGGTTTTACCAAATCGGGACTTGGGTGCATTGGAAAAGTTGGAAAAAGCACTCCAAATCCCCTTGCTGAAATCCAAGCTAACCGCCCTGGCACAACAACAGCAGCAAATCCGAGCAGATGGATCAGTGACTCCAGATCCCGTGCAGTAGCGGATCCCCTCCTTCGTCTTGCTCAACAAAGGGGGGTAAACATGGGAGGTCCTGCCGCATTTTTCAATCGAGACCCTGTTGAGCGAACATGCCAAGATGAGAAAAATTACCGCCCTGGCCCCTTGGTACGGATCGAACCGCTTGAACGCCGAACGGGTAGGGACGCTACTCGCAGGCTGCGAATGGGTAGGAATTCCCTGCTGCGGAGGCATGTGCGAGATCCCCCACATCCGTGCCCGCACCATCCTGGCCAATGACCTCCACCACGGCATCATCAACCTGGCCAACGAGGTCCGCCGTGACTGTGCAGCCCTCCAGCAGAGTCTGCGCTCCCAACTCTTTCATCCGGACACACTCGCTGCAGCGCAAGCAAGGTATTTTTCCGAAAGTTACCAGGCTGACACGAACTCCGTGGACTTCTCTCGTGCGATGGACTATTTCGTCATTGCCTGGATGACCCGCTCCGGTACCGCAGGCACTCCCGCCGAGAAATCTGGCGCTCTTGCGCTGCGCTGGGACGCGGGTGGTGGCGATTCAGCCACACGTTATCATTCCGCTATCAACTCCCTCCCGAACTGGTGTCGGGAATTTGGCCGTTGTACGTTTTCCAGATTGGATGTCTTCGAGTTTCTCGACAAATGCAAAGACCGTCCCAACCATGGTCTCTATCTGGACCCCCCTTTTTTCGGTCCCGGCACCAAGTACGCCTTTCATGGTGGCAAATCTCAGCAAGATCAAAAAACCTGGCATATACGTCTGGCAGAACGCCTGCAGCAATTCAAGGACGCCCGCATCGTCGTCAGGGCCTACGACCATGAGTTTGTGAAGACACACTATCCCAAGGAAGTATGGACCTGGCACGAATTCACAGGCCGCAAACAAACCAATCGCGATGCTCCGGAAGTGCTGCTGGTGAGGAATTGAAGTCGCCCGTCATCGTCGCCGGAGGACGAATTTTGGTCTCACTCGTCAGAACCATCATCTATTGAAACCAGATTATCATGGTGATTCGTCAGTCCACCCTGCATACGTAGGGGGCAATCACAATCGCTGAATGATAGGGAAAAGTGTACGTATGCAAACTATCCAGCATTGCCTTTACCGATGATTTCTGGGAATCGGCCCTTGATGAAGATGACTTAGCTGATAGCGAAGACTCACATGTTGTGCATGGATTTGCAGACGGTGCACTCGATATTTGATCAGAAGTTGCCGCAAAACTCTAACCGGGAAGATGGCTATGCAACTTCCGCCTCTGTGGGGATGGAACATTGCAACAGCGTAAGGAACAATATCTGACGTGCTTAGTTTGTTGACACTTTTATAACGCTAGTGGCTCTGGTGCATGCTACAGATGCCTATGCGGTATGCTAGTGAATCTGTGTGGAGTCTCCAAGTCAACGGGAATCCGGCATACGATTCCCTATTGGCGTTAAGTCGAGGTCTTGCAATAGCACCTCGAACCGACTGTTCATGTTAAGACTACGACCGTTTTCTCAGGACCATCAGGTATATAAACTAACCATTTGCGACGATCTGTGAGTAGCTTACTTTCGTCAGCATACCAGCACCTTTCTACACAGTTAGATGCGGTCTTCTCAATCTACTGGCTAACAACTGGAAATACTTGAATCTGGTTCAATTGCTGCTATAAAGATAGAGCATAATAGCGACTTTCGGTGGAGAGTCGCAGCAGTTGAGGGCCATGACATGAACCCTATTTTCACGCTAAAACGTCTTTTCATTCATTCTGCTTTTTTCTGTCTTTCTGTAAGCCAAGTCCTTAGACAGCAACTTGAATCATTAGCTCCGATCGCTAGTAATTTAACCTACGAGGACCTCCTGAGTATTTCAAAGCAATACTTCGATTTGCTCAAACCGGTTTACGACGACTTTTTCTTTTTATCTTAGTTGTTAGCACGACACATCACTTTTTTGGGAGTTTTGCCTCTCGCTTCTCGTAGCTTCGGTATTCATTGTGGAAGCGAACTCTGAAAGTACTTTATGGCAATGCACAAGAAAATAAGCGGCCTCCTTGACCAGATTAGAGTACTCGCTGCCCAAGATAACCTCGCATGTGTGATTGTACATTTGAATGACACCTACTTGATTGATGAACGTCGGGTGAACGATAAAATCTCTATCCCAGGGATGGCCCGCGTAGCTCAGCTAGTCAACTATTTTCGAGGAATCACAATCAACCTGCTACGGGAAGACCGTGTGAATGTCATGCACTCCGGAGATTTCCTTTCACCATCGTTGATAGGGAAGACAACGAAAGGTGAGCATATGTGCGACATACTTGAGATGATTGGATTAACCCATTTCACGCTGGGGAATCATGAGTTTGACTATGAAAAAAGCAATGCGAAAACTCTTGCAAAACAATTGAAAAAGAAGAAATGGAAGCCAGTAATTTGCAATCTAACTCATAAGTCCATTTCGCATCTTGATTATGTTATGTTGCCAGCCTATACCAATGGTGCTGTCGCTGTGACAGGAATTGCGGGAAAAGACACCATAAAGGAGGCACGAAAGTTCGGATGGAGTAATATCGGTCGAAGAGATGATCGAGTAGATTTCAATGTATTGAAAAAAACGTTAGATACGATACGAACGGATAATCCAGGCGTAAAAGATTTAATTGTCTTGTCTCACATGCTCCAAAAGGAGGACCGCCGCACACTAAACGCTTTAAACCGATTCTGGAAATCCGGACAGTGCTTTGTCCTAGGCGGCCATGACCACGACATTGATTGGGCTGAACGGTCCCAGGGTGATCCGATCCTTCTGAAAAATCTTTCTAATGCAAAGTCACTTACTGTAATCGTGATGGCGTGGACCGACATATATCGCAAGAATCTGGAGTGGTATGCAAGGGAAGAGGACGAGCAGCTCCTGGCTCCCCTGAATAGAAACATTCAGGAGTGGGTGCATGCCCTCGGTAAACAGAAACTTCAAGACTATCTTTTCAACAATAATGTTGAGAATTTGATTTTTAGTTTGACCCTTGAAGAGTTAGCAACCTTGCGAGAACTAGGAAAGGTTGCTTATGCGGTGACAGGCTACGTTGCAAATAACGGCCCTCAAGGTCCCAAGATTCCTATCAAAGACCTGACTGATGAACTCCGGCATGTCGTGGAGGCAACAGCTGAGGAGAAAGATGAACCCGAAGAATCATTTCTTGTGCTTGATGGAACAGATGCCAATACCCGCAGTCGTTCAACCGACCTGGGAAACTACGTAGCGGATTGCATTTGCAAAAAATGGGATGCTGACCTTGTTATTCTCCATGCTGGCAGTTTCCGAGTAGACGATTATGTTTCCCCTGCGATAGACACGCATTCGATTCAAGACATTTTTCTCTACGATAACGACGACGCCTTGCTCGTCACCTCCATGCACCCCGATGAGGCTAAAGTCTGTTTAGATCACGGAGTGAACATGCCGGGAGGGGGATTTCCTCAAATCTCTACCGGACACCGCGTGTCCGTTAGCCAAATTGGTGGCAAAGTGACTATCTCAACCGAAGAGAGTTCCTTGAACGTTGTGATCGCATACTACTTACTGGACCCAGAGAAATCAGGGGACGGATATAAGGAAAAGTTGGAAAAACATTCCTATTCACCAAAAGAGATTGTTCAACGAAAAACAGACATGAGTAGTATTCTCGAATGCGTCAAGGCGTCTGGTAAAGAAATTCAATATGATAACAGTATACGCCTTCGTGCTGTTGAAGAGGTAGAAGATGCCGCAGCAGATTACGCTGAACTCTATGAGATTTTAGAGGAGCTTGTGGAAATTCAAAGGCAAGACCATCAACCCTATCCAGCATTGCTCACGCCGACGGAATGGGCAATGAGGAATTGCCTCAAGTACGACCCGAACAACCCATACCAGAATGCATCACCTCAAGCAAAAAGGCTAATCAAACTATATCTTGAAACTTTGAATCGCTTTATCAATGACAATACACCCGGCTATGCTGTGGATCTCTTGAAGAAAGCAAAAGTAGATAGGAGAGGATTTCGTAGTAACGCTAAAGGGAATTTGGGGAAATCTTCTGTTGATGAGTATGTCAACGTTATTATAGAAAGCATTGAATCTACAGGTAAGGCAGATCTTCATCGACCTGAACTTTAGCCCAAGTTGTATTTGCCAAACGGCTAACTTAAAACTAAGCTCGCCAAACCAGCATAGCATCAAGGGAACTTCCGCAACTGATGGTTCCCCTGAAACAAGAATAGGCTCCAGTTAACCTGGCTTAGATGAATTTTCTAGCATGGTCCTCTTGGAATCTCCCCCTGGACGACAATGTCAACTATCGACCTTTTCATCGCTTATGCTTTCGTGTTTTCAATTTTCACAGGCATTACCCTCGCCGTGGCGAAAGACATGCCGATCCTCAAAATCTTTGCACCTATCCACAGTTATCCTGGTCTCTTGTTTTCAGTGCTCATGGTAGGCATCAGCGGTGTGCTATGTGGGGTCCAACTAATGAGTCCCAGTGAGGTCCTTGGGGAGCCGCTCACAACGTGGGCGGCTCTATTGGCATTGATTTACTTCTGGGTCTGTATCAGCTACCACCTTAAAAAGTCACACTCCACTAGAATCGACGAAAGCCGATGAGAAAGATGCGGAGAACCTTCCTAAGTGTGATCGCTATGGCAGCGTGCTGCCCCTGTGTTGCCAATGCTTGGAACGCTCTCGGGCATAAGGTTGTGTGTGCGATTGCCTGGCGGGAAATAGATAGCGAAACTCAAAAGTCGATTGTCGACACACTCAAGCGTCATCCCCGCTTTGCGGAAGACTTCATAAGCAAGATGCCCGCCATCGATCCAGCAGATGAGTGGATTTTTCAGCAATCGGGAGCATGGCCGGATATCGCACGGGGTATTCGAGGACCTGACCGGGAAAAATTCGATCGACCTATCTGGCACTATATTAATTATCCAGTGACCCTTGACGGTTTTCCCGAGCCAAAACTAAACCTTGCGAGCAATCCCGCAGACAACAAATCTATTGCTTGGAACATTGCACAAGCGACTGAGTTCTGTCTTGAAGTCACTCGCTCCAAAGATCCTCCTGCTCAGAAGGCCCTGGCTTACTCTTGGCTCATGCATCTGGTTGCTGATATGCACCAACCAATGCACTCCACAGCTTTGTTTTGTGAACGTTTTCCCAAGGGAGATCGAGGCGGAAACAGTATCAAGACACGACAAGGGAGGAATCTGCACTCCCTTTGGGACAATCTACTAGGCAGAAGCCACGAACCAAACGATGTCTTGCGGGAACTTGCCCAGTTAGAGCAACGCAGAGAATTGTGGAATGTCGACACATCAGAGAATATTTCTGGGTGGATAGCTGAAAGTCACGAGTTAGCCAAGTCGTTTGCCTACACTCCTGAAGTCTTGGAGGCTGTCGGACAGCCGGGTGAACTGATACCTGTCAATCTACCAACACCCTATCTCAAGGAGGCTGGAGGTATTGCCCAAGGACGGATCGTTGCTGCCGGGCTGCGGTTGGCGAGGCTATTAGGGGGAGAGCCAAGAACTCGCACAGCATCTCAACAGGAATTGTATGACGAATATGCCGATGGGTCGGAAGATTCAAGGGAAACGTTTGAGTCTCGTGAACATATCCCGAACAAACCAGACCAAACTACCCGCCCAGCAGTTTCTCATTGGCTTAATACAAACTCTAACGTGCGACATAACAGGAGTTGCAAAAACTTTGAGAACACCAAAAACGGAAGGTATTGTGCCCCCGACGAAGGTAGGCCTTGCGGTATCTGTGGGGGGTAAACAGCAGCGTCTACTAACGAGAAAAAGAGGTTTGCGAAGCGAATAATTCCTCGATTGGTCTCATGGCATCCCCAGCCTCTTCCATGATTCCCTTGACGTATTCCTGATCCTTGTGGCTTAGATTGTCCATTGAAATCGTCAATTTCTTCCCATCTGAAACTCGAAGCAACCTTACGACGTTGCTGCTACTCACGGACTCAAGAATCCCGACTTCTGAGTATCTCCCATTCGAGCTGATCCACTTTCGGTTGACCAACGGCGGTAAGTCAGGTAACGCATCCGTCGGCTTTCGCACTGGGGGTAAAGAGCTCACTTGTTTTTTTGGCTTAGTTGCTCGGATTGAGGCGTCGGCAATTCTTTTCGCGATTCTTTCCTCCTTGCGTCGCTCTTTCTCCGACAGTTTTTGGGCTCTCAATTGCCGTTTTTGAGATCCCCAGGTATCGGGTGCCAAATACTCCGGTGAGTAGCTGGAGTAGCTCGAGGAATAGTTTCCGTAAGTGGAATTCACCCCGTAACCGGGAGGGCGTCTTGTTCGTGTCCCATAAACGCCTGTGTAGGGATTTACATTCCCTTTGGTGGTCCAATTGTTATTGAAATTCCCATCGGGATTTGATCGATAGTGAGGACGAACATAAGTGCCATCCTTACGGGTGTAGCCACGAACCCTCACCACTGCTTCTGAGACTGATGCCAATGCGACAAACATCGCTAGGCAGACAGTAAAAAAAGTGAGAATCCGCCAATGCAATCTGACCACAGATTAACTCCTTCTTAGACCGTGATTTACAGCCCAGATTGTACCACATCCTTCAGAAATTGCAAGTAAATTCTAGGCGAAAAACCCCGACTCAGACAACTGTTTGAAATCTCCCTGTAGTCTCGATCAAACAATGTCCTGGAGAGCTCAAACTAGTGAAAATATTTCCGGCTTGTGAATGAAGCTCGGAATACTTTTATTGGGGCTCGCATACAAATCCCTGCCACGACCATCAACAGTATTTCTGTAGTTGTTGGCTCAGGTACAGAAACGGACGTTGCCAAAGGGGGAGAATTATAACCTTGTTGCCACAGTTCCAGGTCGTCGCTGCTCAACATATTGGGCGATTCCCCTCGCTGCCATGCCAGGAAGTCTCGGCCATCAACATCGCCGTCGCCGTCGAAGTCACCAGTTGCTACGTTGTCGACCACCGCACCCGTCAGCGTCATGGAAAGTGAATACATCTCTTCACCAATTACATCCTCATCAGAGAAAAGCAGTTGAATCGTTGCCGAGAATGATCCAAGCGTATCGGTCACGAATGAGGTGGTATAGGTACGCTGCATCCCGGCATTAAGTGGAGTTTCGCCCAACTCAATACCCACATCAAACGCCGATGAGTCACCCGTATTGTTGAAACCATCGAACTCCAATTTGGAAGTAAATCCGGCCGTGCTAAGCAAATTGGCAATTTCATAATCAAAGAAGGGTGACGGTGCCCCTAAGGTCACCGTGCCAAAATCGTAAGTGATTGAGTTTAGATTAGTGCTACTCGCAAACGATGGGTTCGCATGATCGAGAACATCGTACCAGAACAGATTGATATTGTCTGGGCTCGGTGATTGAGGACTCGTTTTTTCAGTTGCAATCGAGCTATGTTTGGTCCCTGCAGTCGAAGTATTCAAAGGGAACAGGTGGGTATTTGAGCCGCCAAAGGCAGCCTCACTCCCCGTTTGTGTACCGTTGGCCCCCCCAGAGCCAGTAAGCGTATAGTTCAGTTCATCCGCACCCACTGCATCGACGACGAGTACACCATCCCCTGCAGAATTGCTTACGGTCACGGACGCATTGAAAGCTGCACCAATCATGACGCGTGATGGAACCGGAGCGTAGACTACCTCCATCTTGGCAGGCACTTGATACTGAGCGACTACCGGCAAGTGGTCGGAGGCAGAGCCCAGGGCATTGAGCACGGATGAGGATGCTCCGGATCCGGTGTTGATGTGGCTGTTGATCGCATGAGTTCCATTGTTACCGAATGCATGATAGGAACCGGGGATGATCGACATCCCTTCATTATCTTGTAGCTCACCCGTGATCATTTGCCAATCAAAACGATCATCCATGCCGCCACCGACGAAACCTGAGCCAGCTGGATTTTGAGTATGCCATGCCTTGAAACTGGAGTTATCGTGCCAATTGCCAACTTGATTCACCGGATCGAAGGCCTGCCCATTACCTGCTCCCGTGAGAGTTGCCCACATTGGCTCTGAAGAACGATAGATGTTGAAGTCGCCCGCATAAATTACGTGTGCCCCATCACCGAGTGCATCAGAGTTTGCGCGAATAGCGGTGGCTTCTAAGTTGCGACGATTCGCATCCGACGTCGTATCGCTCGCTTTGTAATGGCTGCCGTAAATATAGAAGTCGGCTTGGGGACTGTACCCTTGAGGTCTCAGCGTATATCGCATCACCCCGCGAGCAGCACCATTGGAGGAGGTGTTCACAACCTGTTGTTGAGTCACCAGAAAGACTGTGTTGCTACGATAAACAAGACCGACGCTCCCCGCCCCCGTTGTTGAGCCTAGATTGCCAGCAAGATAGGTTCCAACTCCTTGGTTGTTGAGGATGCCCAAGATGGTTGTGATGTCAGGACTATCGACTTCATTCAATATTAAAACATCAATGGGCTTACTGATTCCATTGATAGCTTCATCTTTTATCGCGTTAAGCACCGTCGTAAGTGCCGAGCTATTCGGGAGGCCCGCGATGTTATAGTCTACGATTCGCAACTGGCCATGGGCGTGACCAGAAACGGCAATGCCGACCATTCCCAATAGTGCGTAAAAGCAGAATTGTCTCATTAAAGTTCCTCGGATTACGACAGCCTTATCGCCTGATGCTACACATGGCATAATAACATCTTAACCGGGGGATTGTGGATTTGGTGACAAGGGTACGGGAATCACTCAATTCGCCCCCGGAATCCTCTTAGGCACCATTCGGCGAATTGATTAGACTGGCAAAATGTGCCACCATTTCCGCCTATTGAATGAAGCTCGCCAACTTGCCAAGCAATTCCAGGCAACTTTTGGCGATGAACAACTTCCGTTACCTTGCGGTGACTTCTACCCGCTCAACCAGGTCCCAGTGATTCGCCTCAATGATTCAGGCGACCGTGAGATCGTCCCCATGGAATGGGGCCTGTTACCATTTTGGTGGAAACCATCAGGCAAGCAAATCTCTCGCAAAGCCTTCCAGCGAAAGTGCTTTAACGCTCGGGGGGAGACAATCGAATCGAAACCGACCTTTCGAGCTGCGTTTAAAAGCCGACGTTGTCTCATCCCAGCTTCTGAGTTTATGGAAAAGAGCCACTACTTTCATTTAAAGGAATTTGAGCCTTTCGTGTTCGCTGGATTGTGGGAATACTGGCAGAGTGACGAGGATACCGTCGAAAGTTGCACAATAGTTACTACGAGTCCCAATGCTGAAGTCCAAGCGGTCGGACATCACCGAATGCCGGTGGTGCTGTTTGAGAAAAGAGATCTTGCTATGTGGCTCGACCCTGAGATTGTGGAACGTGAGCCCTTGGAAAGATTACTTCAACCCGCCGTCGATTCCACCTTTCAAAGACGTAAAATCGCGCGGTAATCGATCACGATCAGACTGTAAGAAAGCACGTTTAACTTTTCTTATCATGTCAAAACACTTTATCCACTTTTTTCTGGGCTTCTCTTTTGATGTCAAATGAAATCTCAACCGAAGTGCTTTGGAAGGGCGTTGTGGCAGGAACACCTCGCACCTACGGTGATAGAAGGACTGAGGATATCTGGCGACATGCGATTGTTGCCGGTAGATGGGAAGGGACGCTTCCGCTGCAGACCATCCTTACTCCTGTACATTTAGACTTTGAATTTCGTGTCAATCCACAGTCAGCCGCTTATGGTAGAAATGTGTCGTGCAATGGCCCTGATCTCGACACGATGGTAATTGGTGCCCTTGCTGGCTTACTGAATTCTCGAAATCCCGATCGGCCCACTCTTCGACTAATCGGGCAAGGAGGACAGTGTAAATCAATATCCGCTTCGAAATGTTTAGTCGACAATGACAATCAGACCGGATTCACGCTGCTTGTACGACCGGGAGGCGCACTACCATTCGATGAATCCTCAAATGAAGCCCCCTTATCTTTTTATGTAGGGCGACAGAGCCTTAAAACCGACAGGAGAAGAGCTGTGCAGGACACAGCCGAGCAAGCGAACGCCACTGGTTTTCGAGCTCCCAGGAATTCTCGTATAGAAATCACTCTGTCATTCGCGGAGGGGTTGACGCGAAACCCCCTCAGTGCCGATTGGTTAGAAGCTGTCATTGACGGACTGGGGGCTAGTCGGGTGGGTTCCGACCGCTTCTTTGATGGGCCATCCATTCAAGAATTCGGATACGATGACAGCGTCATCTACCGCTTGAACTGTGCCCACGTCCAGGGCATGCACGCCGAATCTGGACTTCACATTTGCACCAAGAATATCTTTTCTGCATCCTCAATGTAAAATGTTTTGTAGGCGAACTCTCTGACGTTCTTTGACTGATACGGTATGGAAGCTTTGTCGAATTTGTTACCCATCCTAAGTCTTGCTGCTGGGATTTCTTCCGCCATTTCTTAAGCGGAGACACCTTGTTTAGCAGCCGATTGGCTCAACCGAATTGACCCAATTATCAAACTCTAAAAAGACTATGAATTCGCTCTTTTGATAAGTATTATTGAGTTCTCTTGAGAGGGGTTTTTGGGCCTACTCTCCCGAAGAGACAACTTAGTGAATCCCAGATTGGAGATTGTTTGAGAGTTGCTCACTGGCATATTTGAATTCTTGATGATTGAGCTCATATCCAGCTTATCCGTGACGACAATCCACATGCCCGATTAGACTATTGAGGCACATAATGGCAAAACTTGAAAATTTCGATAGATCCTATGAAATTCTGGCGAACTGGGTGGAGGTCGCGTTTCGCACCCAAGATTCCCTCTTTACTCCGGGCAAGGCCCTTTGGACTGTTGCCAATGTTGATGATCTCTACAAGAAATTTGTTGAGAATCCGGATGAAACAAAAAACAAATTCATTGATAAGTTCAAAAATCAATTAGAGGGGAGTTCCGATGAAACTCTCCAACTGGCGGCAGAATTACTCTACATCCAAGTGATTGCTCCTTCCGGAATGGGTCGGAAGGCGAAGATTGAATTAGTTGAAGAAGTCTTGAGTTGGATGAGTTCCCCAATCCCGCTACCAGAGAAATACAAAGACGCATTAAGTCGTGGTTTTACCAATGACATGTCGTTCTTAAATCATCGTCCATTTCATCTCACCTTTCTATTGGAGTTATTAAGAAGCTGGAACTCCAAACCTAGCTCCGAGCAGACTCAATTACTGAAAGATCCTTGGGATTTCAAGCACTATCTACATCAATTACCGGATAAAGCCGGGCAGCCCATGCGAGAAATCTTATTGCACTTTTTATTCCCCGAAGTCTATGAAGCCATTTCTTCCAGAAAACATAAAAGATATATTGCCGAGGCTTTTCAAGATCTGCTGACAACACCCACACAGGATGTCGATCAAAACATTTTGGCTATCCGTCAATCTCTCGAAACAAAATATGGGAAGCCGATCAATTTTTATGCCACTGCAATTGCTAAGCAATGGCAGCAGAATGTATCCCCTCAGGAACAAGATCGTTGGCCCGCCTTCATGTCCTGGATTCAACGCTGTATCGCCACCGAGTCTTTTGAAGAACAAGAAACCGAATACAAACGCCAAGTCTCCGATCGACTCATGGCAGCCAAAGATGCAATACTTGCCGAGGACCCCACGTGGACAGATAAACTTCAGCACGCTTTTCAAACTGAAAATGTACTTACCCCCTGGCAAACGCACCAGCCATTCCTGAAATATGTCAGCGAATCTCCAGCCGAAGCTGAAAGAACATTACTGGCGCTCTGGAAACCAACTTCAGACCCTGTCGAAAAACGCATGAAACAGTTTGACGACTTGCTCGATAGCAAGTTGATCAGTGGTACGGGGGGACGAGCGACCTTGATGTCATTTCTGATGATGGCCGTCGACGTTGAAAAATACCCAATCTACCGCAGTCGAGCTTTTCGGAAAGCAACCAAGCTATCAGGCTATAAAAAACTTCCCCCCAGTCCGGATGCCGTTGACCGTTATTTCTTTGCTTTAGGGTTTCTCGATGAAATCGTTCGCAGTTCAGCCGACTGGGAACAGCCGATACCCAACCGGCTGGTAGCTCAGAGCGCCTTATGGCTGCTTATAAAATATGAAAACAAACCAAGTGACTGGACTGACGAAGAATGGCAGATGCTCCTGCAATTCCGAGATGGACAGCATGTGGAACCCGAGGATACTGAAACGGACACTGACAGTGAGGAAGGAGGAGAACTCAACTTGGAGTCATTGGCCGAGTCCTTACTCATTGATGCCGAGTATCTGAATACTTTTATTCGTTTGCTCGATGACAAAAAACAAATCGTCCTCTATGGCCCCCCAGGAACTGGAAAATCCTATGTAGCCCAGCGGATTGCCCATGCTCTAGCAGGGGATGCTCAGAGAGTCCGTTTGGTTCAGTTCCATCCCTCCTACACATACGAAGATTTTTTTGAAGGTTTCCGACCCGCCATTGAAAATGGAAATGCTGTTTTTCGCCTTCACGAGGGACCGCTCAAACGAATTGCCAACGCGGCACGCAATCAACCTGACGACACGTTCGTCCTGATCATCGATGAGATCAATCGGGGAAATCTTGCCAAGATTTTCGGTGAACTCTATTTTCTGCTTGAGTATCGCGATCAATCCATTGAATTGCAGTACTCCCATGAACTATTTCAGTTGCCGGAAAACGTGAGGATCATCGGGACAATGAATACTGCCGATCGCTCCATAGCTCTGATTGATTCTGCTTTACGTCGACGGTTTTATTTCTTGGAGTTTTTCCCTGACAAACCGCCGGTGGAAGGAGTACTGCGACGGTGGCTTACGAAACATGAGTCCACGATGCTCTGGATCGCAGATATAGTCGATGCCGCCAACAACAAGATCGAGGAGCGAGATTTGACAATTGGCCCCAGTCATTTCATGAAAAGAGGACTCACTGAAGAATGGACGAGATTGATTTGGCAGCACTCTATCATTCCATACTTGGAAGAACATTTTTTTGGACAACCCGACCGAATTCAAGAATTTGATTACGATCTAATTCGCCAGCAAACAAACGAAAAAAATAATTCCCCGAGTGGGGAAAACGAATATGAGAATTCTCACACTACGTGAATATCAGAAATCGGATCCGATCCATCTTTCTGAAGCCCAGTGTTTCACCTTGCAGGAAAAAATACCGGGAATTGTGGTCCAACCGGATTTAACAAGTCCCGGATATTATAATCTCACACCAGGTTCCCTTGTCGGCGTATTTCGAATCCAAGACTTGCAACTTGAGATTCGACCCAAGATCTCAATTGGCCGATTGTTTTTTTTGTTGTCTTATGCATTAGATCCTAAGACATGGCTTCAGGACCCCGTTGTATTTCAGGAACAGGATACCGTTTTAGAAGCAGTTGCTTCCCTTTATTGCCGACTAGTCGCCAAAGCAACCCAGCGTGGTCTCCTGCATAACTATCGCAGCAAGGAGGAGGCGCTGCTTACAGTTCGTGGGCAAATACAGTTTGCGACTCAACTACGACTTCACCACGGGTTACCGCTGCCGATTGAACTTCGCTACGACGAGTACACGGAAGACATTCCAGAGAACCAGATCTTACTTTCAGCACTCACCCGATTAAGACGTTTTCCCTTACGATCCAGCCTCATCCGTCGTGGACTCCGTGAGATCTCAGCCGCCTTTCAGGGAGTCAGCTTTGTCAATTTTGAGCGAGGACGCCTTCCCCACTTCCAGTTTCATCGGCTCAACGAGCACTATGAACCAGCCATCAGACTCGCTGAAATCATTCTGAATTCCTCCAGTCCAGAGATGGGAACGGGAAAAGTTTATGCATCTGGTTTTCTGGTCGACATGAATGAGTTGTTTGAGCGATTTGTTCATCGAGCACTTCAAGAATCTTTGCGACTCAGCTTCAACAGATTTCCCAGGAATGCCCATAAGCGTTCACTATTCCTTGATGAGTCTCAATGTGTACGGCTCAAACCTGACCTCTCTTGGTGGGACGGCAAGCTTTGTCAATTCGTGGGAGATGTCAAATACAAGAAGAATGAATCTGGCTTCAAGCATGGCGATCTCTACCAACTGTTGGCCTACACCGTCGCTACGAACCTCCCTTCAGGGCTGTTAATTTACGCATCTGGAGAAGCGGAACCGAACTCTTATCAAGTTCGCTTTGTTGACAAGTCTTTGGAAATTGTCGCCTTGGATATCTCAGGCAATCCACGTCAGGTCCTACAGCAGATCGATGAACTGGCGGACCGAATTAGGATGCATCATTATTACTCAGCGGGCCCTACCCAAACACCGCTTTAATAATGGTGAGAACGGTTTAATGCCCTTTTCCCATACTTATGGAGCAATTAGGCTTTGGAAATTGAGGGGTGGCTTCCACCCATGCCAAGACATCCATCGGGAAAAAAATTCCTCCGACATTGCTTGTAATAGAAGCGAGGCTACCGCATAATCACAAACTGGCACATGTAGTCACGAGTTCGTCCGATATCGATTGGGAGTGATCTCGCCACTGTGCCTCACATGCGTAGTTTTTTTGGCTGGAGATAAGATGAGATACCGCACACCGAGTTTAAAAACTTTGCTAGGGGTCACGAAAGCCAAGCGACGTATCAAGAAGGACTTGGGGATTTACGAAGTTACAAAGGTACTGAATGCTCCTAAGAATGCCAGACGAAGATTTCTAAGGAGTATGGGCTATGAGTCCGGTGTTATGAAGTTCTTACGTTTTTTGAATCGACTCTTCAGATGAGGCATCAACATTATTTTCGATGACCCATTCCGCAGTCAAGCAAATGTTCTTCCTAGAATTTATTGCGACCTTTTCGGCAGTGTTGTGACCAGAATTTTAATCTGGAATATCGTTCAGATACAGTACATTCGCACCGAATTTGTACAACAGTTGGTAATCAAGCCCCGGGCCCATTGCTTCCAATTCTTTACCGATTATTTAACGTACTTTCGTTTTCTTGTTAGGCTCATTCGAAACAGTTTTTGAGGATCTCATTATGCCAGAAATTGCGACTGCTTATTTAATTACATTAGGCTGGGCCCTTGTCGGCTCTATTTCAATGGGAATTGGGATTATTATCGCTATCAAATTATTTGATCTGTCTACCAGTAATGTAGATGAATGGGAATTGGTAAAACAAGGAAATATTCCCATATCGATCATACTCGGCTCCATCGTAATAGCGTTGGGTATGGTGGTATCATCTGCAATTCATCCATGAGGTTGCGGTAATGCGAATTGTTTTATTGGCAGGCTTCGCTACTATCACTCTCGTATTTCCTTTGTACGCTCATTCTGGACGTACGGATTCAAGTGGCGGACATTTTAATCGACGAACTGGTTCGTACCATACACATGGAGGTGGCTCGTCGATCTCGTCAACGTCATCATCGCCAGCACCACGTGTCTCCTATCGCACAAGCGCTAGAACATCGTTTAATACTACTGCTCGTGGAATGAGTGAAGAGGAATTGAAATATCGAATCGCAACCACGCAAACACAGATTCGCAGGAGCCGTAGCGAACTACCTGGACAAACACTAACTAGTCAAATCGAATTGACCGAAGACAAATCTTCTTCAAGAACAATTTATAGAATACGACTGAAACCAATAGGGTACTCTTTACCAACCGACAATGAGTTGAATGAAATTGTTCAGAATCTTTCAGCAAGGCGAAACGATCTTGCTTACTTCTACTTACCTACTATGGATATCAAAAAACCCGCATGGGCTGTTGCAACAAAACTGTCTGAAGATCCCGCAACAATTCGTCGTTTTGACAATAGGGTTCCAGTAAAGTTTCAATACTAAACAATAATTTCTTTGACTGATTATCTAAAGTTTCCGCTGGTGACGTGGCAACTTTGTATCTTGGTTCAAGCTAATAGCACCTATGTATGTCAGATCAAACTTCCTGAAAAAATAATCGTCCAGTTTGAATCAGCCAACTCAATTCCCTTGATTAGCTGGCTGCCATAAGGATCCAACTCTTCCGCCTTTCTGTCATCGAACTGGACATACCATCTAGCTCGCTCTGCATCAAAAAAGAGCTCTGTCTTGTTCAACACTTGGATTCCTTCCACCGGCAAATCAGGGGTCCAAGAGAATGCAGGTTTTGACGCACGATCAAGGGCAATGAGTTTGATCTGAGATTCCTTGGTGGCAACACTTGGCAAATCTCCACCGATCAGACAAAGGAACGCATGATGTTTTGATTTCCCCTGCTCGTTATGGATGGAGAGATCTTGGAAAAGAACTAACTTGTCTTGTTCATCCAGCCACCGTTCTCCTTTCTCCGCGAGCATCGCAGCCTTCCTTGCATCCTCCCAAATCTGATTAAATCCTTTGCTATCTTCATTGGAAGCGGAATAGATTTGGGAAAGTGCTGGAGAACGTTCTTTGTCATGACTAGCGAGTGAATCAATGATCTCGCGAAAGATCTCTTCTTCTACAAAGGACAGCTGAAGTGGAGTTGCAACAAGAGATTGAAGTGAGCGGCAAGTCCAGCGACACCGAGCAAACTCATCCCGACTCAGCTCAAAATGCAACAGGGGTGCATCTAAGGAGAGATTGGACTCCAATCTGGAATCCGTAAGTTTGCGGAAAGCTTTTGCGGTGACATCAAAAAGATGTGGCTGAATCAACGAATCGTTCTCCAGCTCCCATTTTATTTCACAAAGTCCCCAATAAGGACTGGTCTTAGTTGCAAACAGTTGATCAAGTTTTTGGTCGGTAAGGGTATGCAAAGGAGTTCCAGGAAATACCCGATGCCATTGCTTGACTTTCGCAGTTTCCAAATTAGTGCTTAACCCGGCGAGTGTTATCGTTTTCAAGACCTCGCAAGGTGCCACATCAAAAAATTCCCCATCCGTAAGTAAAAGCACTATAACCTCATCCACTTCTGCTAAGCCATTAGCCTTCTCAATTGCCTCCAGGGCAGGTCTCACAAAGGAGCCGCATTTACTTCCTTGGGATATTACTTCCGTTCTCTCTAGACAATCCTGAAAATCTAAGCGTTCCTCCTGCAAATCTTCGACTCGATAAGAATCAAGTGGAGCTACCGGTTCGCCGCTGCTGATGCGATACAACCACAATGGCCAGCGCCTGGGCAGCACGCTGATCAGTTTGCTGGCATGACTTAGGATTGCTCGATTCAGAGGAAATGAATCCGACGTATCTAACACTACTGCAACTGCCCCATTCTTGGGAGGGGAAGCGGAGATTTGAACAATGAAACCATCAGCTCCCGAAGGAAGTCGGTGAGGAGCGGCATTTACTGAAACTTGGCTCACGATGACAACTCAATACCCAACTCGGACTTATGAGAAGAGACCATGATCCCTTTCATTGCAAGACTTTTCAACAGGGCCTTTTCCATGGCCTTGTCAGGGAACCCTGTGATGCGAATTGTACCCTCATCCATCGAGACTTGGACTTCCTGCACGGGGGAGTCGTGGAACTGCTGGTCGGAAAACTTTCCCGTGAGGTCGATGATACGTTGGTTGTCAGAACCACGCCACAAACGGGCCCCCCCCGAGTGCTCTAAATATTCTCCGTCGATCAAAAGATCGACCTCGCCCAAGAGTGGACCGAATCGTGTTTCGTTCTCTAGCAGTGCCTCGTGACGATACCCCGAGTAGCATACAATGCTTAATCCGGCTGGCTTGAGAAGCCGACTCAGTTGGCCAAGTGCAGCTGCCTGCTCGAATGGTTCTCCGCCGGAATAGGTCACCCCATCAATTCCATCAATCGCCAAGATTCTTTCTGCGAGTTCCTCGACCCCCACCCAGGTTCCCTCTTCGAAAGAGAGGAACTCGGGTTTGATACACCCAGGGCATCGCCTCAAGCAACCGGTGACCCATAGGACTGCTCTTCGACCTGGCCCCGCAACGACGGAGCACTCCTGAAAAGCACCCACGCGTACTCGCTCAGGGTTTTGGGCGGGAGGAAGTACATCCAGAGGCAGATAGGTCGAGTCCAAATTCATGGCGAATTCCACCGATATTCAATTCGTTTACGGTCAAACTGGGTGTCGGGAATTTGAGCTTCTTTTACAAGATAGTCCACCCGAAAGGTCTGACCCTCTTTCTCCGTGCGATTCGCAAACACTTCCATGGCTAACTGATCGACGACTAGTTTGCTTAGTAGATTCCTGACACCTCGGGCCCCATTCCGCTCGAATCCACCCGGGTGGGTCTTGAGCAGGGTAATGAATGAGGGCGTGACCTCTAGTTGGACACGAAATTGTTCCCGCACCTTCGCCCGGACCTCTTCGATCTGTTTCTCGACAATCTCTTTTTTGGCTTGATCATCTTTCAGGAAGTTGAAGACCAAGATGTTATCTTCTCCAATTCGATTGAGAATCTCAGGTCTTCCCAAACTGTTTACAAAAAAGTCCTTCACACTATTCCGAAAATGATCGCAGAGAGACTCATAATCAAGATTTTCCAGCTGTGCATAGATGTCTGCCGTAGTCTCTCTCCTCACGATTTGTGATTCAACTGCAGCTCCCAACTCTTCACGTGACTTTGGCCCGAGTGATCCAGGTGCAGTGCCGAGATTGGATGTAAAAATTATGATTGCTTCCGAAAAGTAAACTGTTTTCCCTGTACCGTCAGTAAGTCTGCCATCATCGAGAATCTGCAGGAACTTATCGAGAATACGTCCATGCGCCTTTTCGATTTCGTCAAACAAGATCACGCTAAAAGGACGATCGAGAATTGTGTTGGTCAGTTGACCTCCCTGATCGAATCCAACGTAACCGGGAGGAGCACCAATCAGACGAGCCTGCTGGTGCTCTTCGGAGTATTCGCTCATGTCAAACCGCACGAGTGCCTTTTCGTCGCCGAAGATGAGCTCTGCTATTGCTTTACTCAATTCAGTTTTTCCGACTCCCGTTGGTCCTACAAAGAAGAAAACACCGCGTGGCTTGGTCGATTGCCTTGCATTCCCCAGATCACTCAGACCAAGTTTGGCCCTGATTAGCGTTGGGACAACTTGTTCAATGACTTCCTGCTGCCCTTTCACGCGCGTAGATAAACGCATGGTGGCGTTCTGTAGTGTTTCATTTTTAATTTTGAGCCAAGCGTTCTCTCTAGTACCATATCGGAATCGATCTAAGAGCGAACGGAACTGCTGCTTCCCCAAACCAAGTTGTTCTTGTTGACTGAGAGTAACCAAGCTGCACAAATCTTGCATATGAAGACCTTCAGAGAGATTCGCTAACTCTGTAAGTTGGTCTTGAGAATCATTGGGATCAAATCGCTCATGAGGCTCTGAATGGAAGTGCGCATAATTGTCTTGGAAAAACTGTTCACGCTCGGCGACGGAGGGCTCAGGAATGCGAACAGATCGAGAAAATGGCGACTGAACGTTCAATTCTTGAGGAATTGAACCTTCAAGATCGAACAGCATGATCAGCCGACTACCACGTGCGTTCCCTTCAATTATTGCGGGGACCGACATGGCAACCTTTTGAATCAACAGCGATAGTTGTCGTTCTGCGTTGTCTTGACGATCTGTATAGCTCAGATAGCGATCCGTAAAGCGGCAGATAACGGCAACGGGATCGTTTGTTCGAGGGAAAACATTCCTGTAGAGATTGCGAAAAAAACTATCGGGAGCTTCTTGCACTTCCAGTTTGACCATCCAATTTTCTGGCGAGCTAGAGCGTTCAACTTCTTGGGTAGGCAATGCTGGCAGCGATCCCGTACGCGGATTGCGTTCTTCAGGGGGAGCTTCTTCATTGGTTTTGGCTTGCACGGCCCCCGTTTGATTCGAAGTCTGTCCTTGAGCATTCAGTGAGGATCGAATCATTTGGGAGTATCGCTCCGCCATTTCACGTCGCAAAGCTACTCCTCCATCTACCAGATCATAGATGAGCACGGTAGGATACCCCGATTCCTCCAGTTCTAGAGCCAACCACTGATCAAAAGATAGATATCGTTGTTCACTCAAGGACTCGGGCAGAAGTCGACGTTTAGATTGCTCTAATGGAAAGATGTCCTTCACGTTCCCATGAACTAATATCAGAGGTTCTAGCAGGATGGCATCTCTTAAATTATGCAGCCAGATCGGCTCGGACATAACTATGTTCCTCGTTGATTCTGTTTTGAAGAAGGAAGGTCTTTAGCACCTTTCTGCTTTAACTGGGGGCGATCTTGCAGATCTGCCCGATCCGGTGTTATCTCCACACCGTGGTTTTTCATGGCATCAACAAATTCGAAAAACGACTCCTTACAACCTGCCTGCTCCGACTCCTTCCAATGCGAGCGAACATGTTCAGAGAGATCGACCCAAGTTGTCATCTCCTCCCCGCCTTTGCTCGCCTTGATGACTACGGCACTTTCCGGATTCTTCTCGTCGGTATAGGAAGGATTTGTGACGTAGAATCCGACCTCCTTCAGGGAATCCATGATGTTCTTGAGCAATTCATTCCGGGCAGTAAATTTACTTTTCAGTTCAGTCGTCGCATTGAATACTTCTTCAGACCTCGCCACAGACTCTTGAGCAGCAAGTAGCAGCTCTTTAACCGGCTTCGACGAGTCCGGGTTGTTTAGCAGACGATCGGATTCTTGTTTCCATTGGGCGTATTCCTCATTTTGAAAAGTCTGAACCTCCGAATCTTCGGCAAGTATCTCAGACCATTCTGCTAATTTTTGAAGTTGTGCTTTCAACGCATCGGCATCCTGCCGGGCCTCTTGGTGGGCTGATTGAATTCTATTGCGAACTTCGCCTAAAGAGGTTTGCATTTTCTCAACTGGCACCTCTCCAGATTCCAGCTTCGAGAGCTCCTTTTCATATCCTGCTACAACTGGAGAGCTTGTCGAATCCCCTACAAGCCCAGCAAGTTCATGTAATGCCACACGTGTCTCAGTCAACTGAGCTGCTATCTGTTGAAAGGCTGTTGACTCATCTTGCTTATTTTCCGCCTCTGTCTGAGGTGGTTCCGAGCCCGTCGTCGACTTGATATTGCTCACGCGGGCTTCGTTCGCCAACCGATTGGCCTCCACCTTGCTGGCGAGGATTTTCTCTGCTCGTTTCCGAGCCGTATCTGAGATGGACTTTAATTGTTGAGAATTCTGGGCTGCTCTCTCTTGGAGAATCTTTTCCGCACGCTTTCTGGCTTGCTCAGCAACCACTTTCAATTGCCGCGCCTTTCGAGCTGCTCTCTGCTGTCGGATGATAGTTGCTTCTGCCAAAAGTGCCGCTGCACGTATCGCACTATATGCAATGACATAATCTTTAGGTCCGCTCATACAAATTACCCCTATCGACGCCAGGTTTATTACTAAAAAAAGTCTTGCTTCATGACATTCGCTTCAACACGATCCGCAAGTTCAACCACCTGAAAAAGGGATGAAATAATCTCTTCTAAGAAATCACCATTGGGACAAATGATTACATTCGCAGTTACATCAATCACAGGTGGCTTGAGTGAAGTGACTAAAACACAGCCACAACAAGAATACTTGGAATTGATCCGCAGCGCGTGACGTACTATTTGAGGATTGTCTGCAATGCATGCTCGAGAAACGCAACGAGCCACATGATAGACACCATGTTGTCCTCGGGTAATTGTCACTTTCGCTGTTTGAGTTCTTCCATTGGTCAAACGAAGTGTTGCCACAAGCTCGTTGTTGACGGCATCTACTCCCGTAGCTCCAGAAGAGAGTAGCACACTCCTTAAGGCATCAATGACGGTGGCCATTTTTTGAAACATTCCAGGAATGGAAAACAGATAGGTCGCCTGCAACATCTAGCAGAGGTTCTCAACCAGGTCTTGATAATCACTACTCATGCTTCGCAATATCAGATAATACTCTCCCGGCGTCAGGTTTTCATAGTGTCTACAGTCAAGGAGTTCAAAACGTTCTTCCTTTGTCTGAGGATCTTCGACTAATGCAATATGCCCGAAATCTAACTGCTGACTCATTTCCAGGGCAGCCGGGAACAGTTCCCGTGAGGCACGCCCGAGATCACATGATGTGATAATCAAGGATCTTCCTTTTCGGTCTGCTCCAAAGCGAATTCGAAGCGAACATCTTATCGATAGATTATCCAAACTACTTTCATGGACGTAGACGCGATATTCATGGTCAATTAGTTCAGCCTTGACCCCAAAAGATTTCAGTTCGGATATCAATCGTTTGCGATCTACAACGTGAACTTGATTCTCTTGAACACCCTTGGAGTAGGCTTCGTCCGGGCGTTCTTGAGCACCCATTCCGAACATTGAGAAGAACCGATCCATGCTTCTGAGAAATCGGGCCGCAAAATGCATAGGGCGAGCAGGCAATTGGCGTACAGTAATCGAGTTTGTCTTGCCACTCAGGTAAAGAACACCACTCTGGCCTAAGTGCTCAAGCTCGATGCGATAGAGATAGGTTCCCCATACTCCCATACGTATCCCTGTAGCCCGAGAGTGAGCGTCTGTGTGGACAGTGGCTACCTCCATTGCTTTTCTTGCTTCTTCTGTAGCGATCCAATTGATTTGCTTGGGTACCGAGGCATTAATTCTTTGTTGCCAGTTCTCATCGACCAACAAGTCGACCACCTCACTTGAGATACAACCAGCACCAACCATCAAGTCCGCAGGTAAAAGTTCGTCAGGAGCACTGCCCAGATATCGATAGGAGCTAGAGGTTTTCGCTCTATTGATGATCTGCCAGGACTGAATCAACTGGCCGGTACTGTCGCAGTCATCACATGAGATGCTTCCTGATGCCTGACAATCTTGACAATCGATGTGCCCATTTCCAGAGCACCCTGTGCACTGGCTTGAACCTGTACCACTGCAGTTAATACAGCTTATTAACCGGGAGTTTCTGCCGATCACAGTGCCAGCTCCTTCGCAGGCGGTACACAAACCATGCCCAACTCCGCTACACGCCTCACAGACATGCCCCCCCTGACCTCCACAGGAAGTGCATGTCAACAAACCTGTCGCCGAACATTTTGCACAGCGTATTTGTTTCTGCTGTCCCTTCACGGGCAGTCGTTCCTCGGTCGGGAAACTGGGAAAAACACAGGTGTCACATGGCACAAGCTGAAACAGGTCATGCACTCTCCAAGCAGATCTATCAATTGGGCCACCCCGATATGGCTCGGTATAAGCCTCGCGACTACGTCGAACGGTTTGGACTTCGAAACTCAGGATAAAGACTGGTTCTCTTGTGACTCGATCAATTCTGAATTCTTCACTGAAAAAATCAGGCAAGTCTTCTCGATGCTCTGCCCAGTAAACCACGATTTGTCGAATGTCGTGGAGTAATTTGGGGGCATCTACTTCCGTTTGTGGATCCTGGATCGCCTCAAACGTCATTGTCGGCTGGAGAGTATCTGCTCCTGATAATTCATTCTCGGGAACAAAACTTATATCAGACATGATCGGAGTCTCGCAGGCGGAAGTATCAAGTTGGGAAAAATTGACATGCCAGTGGTTCATCCTCAGGTTTATAAGGGAGAAAAGCGTTTAAGCAACAACATTAGCGCTAGGGAAACGATCACAAGGAGACATAAGGTTGTTGCTATGACTATGTGGAGGTTCTCAGCTGCCTGCAATCGATCAGGAGGCGCTCCCTTGATACTGGCATCAACTGTGAGCGGAATGCTCCACAACCCTGCAACGCTCAACCCGAGGAGAAGGACAGATACCCAATAGGGGATCCCACTCTGTGTTATCTGCAATATGTAGAATACTATTGCGAACAATATGAAAACACTAAAGACCGCGAGCCACCGAACCCACCAGCCGCGAGAGTCTAATTTTTCGCGGAACAATTGCAAAAAGAGTTTTCCGAGGCACCAGGCCACGCCCAAGCAAACAACCGATAGTATGAATGTGAGTAAGAGTGTCGCTAAAATGTCCTTTCGTACATACTGCGTCGTGGGGAGCCAGGGATGCTTGATACCTGTTCGACTAATCAACAACCAATAGGATGTTCCCAATAGTCCAATCCCTAAAATAACACTCACCCACTTCAGGTAGCTCAGCCCAGATTCTTCATCATGATGGCTAGTCAGTCTCCTACCTGACGCAGCAGTCATTATTCGCGGTTCTATCTCCGGCAGCTCATCGACAAAGCCACCTGCATCTGGCGACTTGCTTTGCTTAACTTGAACAGGTGTGAGTATTCCCAGAGTTTCTAGATTCTTCCGGAGTGGAAGTTTGAATTTTCCACTATCCTCTAATAGGCCGACGAGCCTTTCTCTTTCGAGTACCTCAGGGTATCTCTCGCTCAACCACTTCACCTGATGTTGAAGTGAGTTCGACTGCAAAGCAAGGATCAATAGGTTCCGCACCAGAAGGACTTGCAATCCTCCCGGTGGTTCCTGGGCTACCAGGTCAATCACGTTCTTCAAACTTTCCAAGGATTTCGCTGCACCACCACCCTCTTCGTTTGCGTTTTGGCCGATCCCCTTAGAGAAGTAATTTGTCAGGGCATCTGTCACAAACATTGGAAGATGACCCACTCTTGCAAGCGTTTCGTTCACGAAAGATGCCAGACGTGGCGGCTCCCAAGAAAGGTTGTTGATGACTCCCTCGGCAGCCTGCTGAGAATACTCATTCCCTCCGATCGCGTCTTCCATGAAATCGATGAGCAGACTCTGGTTCTTTTCGATAAATCTTATAGTTTCACTCCAAATTGAATCTGCACGCGGATTACCCCTAGGGAACATATGGAGGGCGTGAGGGAGAGCAACTCGCCCAAACTTTTCAGAGCGAATTATTTTCAGGGAATGTTTACTCGTTTCGAGTGGCCAGTCTTCATTGAGCAAATAAGACATGGCTTTCCAACGATCTGGTTCGGGAACTTTTACCATGATCGTATCATCAATCAGTCTGTCACAGCACCATTTATTAAAACCCGGATTATTAACTAAAGTGCCTTTTCCTTGCTTCAATCGCATCAGAGTTTCTTGAAAAGAGGCTAATTGCTCACTGCGGGTTATCTGAGACAAGCCGACAACCAAGTCGTAAATCGCAGGAAATGCCTGCAGTCGTGTGAGATCCCATTGGAGGGCATCATACAGCTGCCCTACTTGTCGCGCCGCCCTAGTATCTTCCATGGGGAGAACCTTGGCGACGACTTGGGCATATCCTCCCGGTTCAGGTTGAACTATTGAAGCCGAATTAGTCAGGTCAAAAATAAAAGGGGCGTGGGGGTCTCGTCGCTCCAGGCTGGTTTTAGCAAAAGGGGCCTCAGGATAAGTAAAGATCAATGCCGCATTGGCTGGCAAATCTGCAGCAGTCACCACATGAGTAACGCAGATGCTACTGAACTGAGAATCTCTCGGAAGCAGGTTCAGCACATCGGCGATTAGTCTAACCGCAAACGGAGCCTGCTCCACCTCTATGAGACAAACCACTGATTTCTTGTCTAGGGGAAATCTCAATAACGACTCGGCCATCGAGGAAAGTAGCTCGACCCTATCAGGTCCTCCTAACAGCAGTTCCGTTTCTGCTGACGGGAATTGCTCCGCCGATGAAAACTCACCGACACCGTTTAGATCTCTAAGTGGTTCAATCCATTTTGGCTCTCCTTGCCATTTATTGTAAAAACAATCATCACAGCCTGATAAACGATTGAGTAGAATTGCAGGAGATACTTCACGACTTAATCGCTGCTTGTCGAACGCAAGATGATGAGCCAGAGGCGTGGTACGCGAGGTATGATCGGAGCCGGCAAACACAACCCGTGTCACGCAGTAGTAGCCACTTGCTTTGCCGTGCAGTGAGCAAATCCACCGGGGTGGGTGCAACTGGGGTTCAGAAAGTGGAATGCCTGCCAGGAGGTGATAGGAGCGGGAAAACTCCAGTTCTCGCTGCACATCGCTGGGAAAACCTTTGGATCGGGCGACAACTCCCAGGTCCCCCGTCGAGGAATTATCCAGTAATGCAGGGGCGGAGGTGTAGATTTCCTCATGGAACTGCATATCTCTGCCCCACTATGAAAACCATTTGGACCACCAAGGCTTTTGGACCTTTTTGGACGGTTTAGTAGCTAACTTGTGCCCCGACAAATCCACTGGTGGCGGAGTACTGCTCTGTCCACTTTTTGTAGCTGAATTTGTTGGGGAGACTTTCGCTGGTCCACCTAACGAGAGGTTGGGAATCCAAAACGGTTGGCCCATCTCAGGGTCAAACACTCGGCTGCCGGCATATTCGAAGTCCACAATAAAAGGAGTTGTCCGGTATGGGCTCGAGACCTGGATGCGATCTGCAGAAACGACTTTGATCTCTGCGGAAGGCAATTCCTTAGGTTTCGTGGCCATTTTCTTTGTTCTGCGGATAACTTTCCATTCGTGCAACATCCACAGCATGGGATGGGTGACCCGAAAGGGTCTTATCTGATCAGGCTGAATTTTTAAAAACTCGCCTTCCAATTTCGGACTGGCACCCAAGGCACTTACCGGAAAATATCGGACTCGCGAAAAATGAGCTTCGGCGGAAGTCACAAATCCGTGCGAATAATCACTAAGGAGCTTTCTGACCAAGAGAGAGATCGCATTCATCTCTTGAACATCTAATCCAGCAACGCCATGCTCTCTGAAGTATTCAATTGAAGAATGATCAATGCGATCAAGATTGGCATCAACTTTTGGGAGATAATGCAACAATGATTTCCACACATCATATTTTTGAACACAGACGATAAGTGAAGAATCAATGAGTTGCCCATCGTTCAGTCGTCGATAACGACGAATTCGTTGGATGGCTTCGGTTAATATGTCTTCCTGTCGTGCTGTTTTCAGGATCCCGGAAACCTGGGGGTCTTGAGAAATGAGCTGCAATCTTTGGCGTGCGGTGGGGTTCAACAAAAAGTCATATGTGAATAACACAGCATCCGACTCACCCAGGTGCTGGGTGTATCGTTTCGTTCCGTCATCATCAGATCTGAAGTTGAAGGATTCACCAGAATTGTCGTAATACACGATACTGGTAGTTTGAGGTGTACTTGTAGGGCCATGCCCTACTGTTGGTCTTACGGCAAAGATGAATGGTTTTGGCAAAACAACTTTCGCACCGTTGAGCTGAATAGTGTTATACAACTCACCTTCACGAGCAGTCTTTTCTAATAAACTAGCCTTGTGAGGGTCATCCGGTGAAAACAAGATTTGGGCGTATTTGGAGAAGAGGCTCTTTTCGTGGTAGTCGCAGACTTCGAATGTATGTTTAAAAAATTTCGATAGCTCCTCACGCAACTGATGCAACATGACCGTGAGGAAGTATGTTTTTCCCGAACTTGGTGCCCCTACTATCGAGATAAACTTAGGACGTCCGACTAATAATGCAGAAGGAATCTGCAGATGGCATCGAGGGCACGCCCGTTCCAACATGGGCTCCCCTTTCGGATCAAGGACTTTGCCACTGCGATCCCGTTGAATCTCCAAATAGCTGAACCGGCGAAACGCATTTTCTCCAAGTACTGGATCACCGTACAACTCAGTGTGTTGGGTAATGTAAGACGCATGTTCAGCATAAAAATTATTCCAACAATGTGGACAAACGACTTTTTCTTCAATGAGACTCTTCACCCGACTTCTCCCGCGAATTGTTTCACTGCGTCCAAACTTACCTAATGACCTTGCGAACTCGCTACAATTTCGTCTGTGGGTTTGCTATCCCAAACTCTACGAAATCCCAGATTTCCAAAACCACTTTCAGGAAAACGACCCACTCGATAGCTGACATGGGTATAAACGTCCTCTGGAGAACTTCCACGTACGGCAACTTTTTGTTTTGGGGCACTAGGATTCCACCGATGACCGCGTTGATTGCCGTTCGCTTCACAGTAGTGTGCAACAAACACATCGGCGGTCCATTCTTGAAGCAGGCCTAAAAACAATTGGCAACCCGAATCGCTTAACAAACTGCCAGACGACCAATCTTTCGTAGAATTTGCAGGCGGAGGAGAGGATCGCTGCATAGCAATTTCCCACTCACTCTCACGTGGCAAGCGGGCCCCATAAAAGCGACAAATGGCTGAAGCTTCAAACCAAGAAAGTCCTGTTAAAGGTAACCTCCGTTTTTCAGTGAGGCTTGATCCCCAATAGCTTTCCAGTTCTTCAGCGTAATTACGCAAAACCCTGCACCGGGCATCAATTGAGCTACTGGGCAACTTAGTTATTTGTCCTTGAAGAGCTTCCGGCCACAATTCGTCACGAAAGTATCCTTCCGAAATCACAAATGTCTCATAGTCCGACCAAGAGAGTGGTGAAACATCAATCCAGAATGATTTAGCGATGATGCTAAGATGTACTGGACCAGCCTGGGGTATGAAATCTGACCCGACCTCGTACTGGCCGGGCTCGACATGAACAATTCGTGCTAGTCGATCAGGCATGCAAGTAAGCAACGATACCAAATAACCTTACTTTATAAAGAATTAGCCATTGCGTATCATAACTTTCTCGTTAGTGGTTTGCAATCTACTCAGAGTTAGTAAATCCATACGGCTCTGGGTTCTCGACTCTCCATAAGGCGGTGATCAAACCCCACTAGCTACTCTAATTGACTCACTCCACATGCCAACTTGGCAATGAACTCTTCTGCAAAATTTGCACCTGCCCCCAGGTACTATTAAATTGCCAGAAAGTTTGAGCTATCCAGGGTATTCTTAGTCAGTGAACTAAGCACCTCTCCCCATGCGAGGACCGAATCATGCCCCACGAACTAGCTACCACCAATGGCCGTACGGCCATGATGTATTTTGGAGAGACCCCTTGGCACAGGCTGGGGACTCCCCTCAAGGAGCCCGCCACCGCCGCAGAGGCAATCCAGGAAGCGGGGCTCGATTACCAGGTAGAACTTCAACCTCTGCTTACCGACCACTGGCTCGACGTATCCCAACGCAAGGCTGTGGTACGCACCGATTCCAATGAAGTCCTGGGGGTCGTCGGCAACAGCTATCAACCGATCCAGAACTATCAATGCTTCGGCTTCCTGGATGCTGTCGTCGCTGACGGAAGACTCCGTTACCACACCGCAGGTGCCCTGGGAAAGGGGGAACGCATCTGGATGCTTGCCAAGTTGCCCGGTGAAATTCGCATCAACAATTCCGAAGATGTCACCGAAAAATACTTACTGCTGCACAACTCTCATGATGGAACCTCTTCCTTACGAGTCTTCTTTACCCCGATCCGCGTCGTGTGTGCCAATACACTGGCCATGGCCGAACGACGCAGCCGCGGAACAGATGGAGTCTCGATTGCCCACAAGGGTAACTTGGAGGCGAAGCTCGGAGAGGCCCAAGAGATACTGGGGTTTGCCAAACGATTCTTCGATGATGCTAGTGAAAAGATCAATCGATTGGCCAGCTACTATCCCACCCGGCCACAATTGGACGAGTACTTTCGGTCACTCTACCCTGATAAAGACGAAGTTGAGAATCACCGCTCCAGAAAAACTCGAGAGAAGCTCTTTCAACTCTTCGAATTCGGTCGAGGCCAGAATATTCCCCAAACGAGACTCACCGCTTGGTCCGCCTTCAATGCAGTCACCGAGTACGTCGATCATCACCGTCTGTCGCGGGGGGGAAATCAGCGTCAACAAGCTAGTAAGCGCTTGAAGTCGGCCTGGTTTGGCACGGGAGCACAGCTCAAGCAAAAAGCCTGGCAGGAGATTCTAAAAATCGGGTCATGAAGCGAATCAGTTGGATTCCCTCACGAACCTTCTCTGCAGAGCTTCCGAAATCTGCACCGTGATAAGTCCTTCTTGAGGGTACAGAGTGAAGTGAACCACACCTTCCTACGGAGATTTCTATCATGCTCAAAGTCCACGTCGGCCTCAGCCGTAAACTCACCCGCGACTTCAATTCCCAAGGATTCAGTATCAACCTGGAGGGTGAAATTGGTGTCGACCGCACCGATACCGAGGGGGTCGTCGAAAGAATCCAGGAACTCTACGACCTGAGCGAAGAGGCGCTCCTGAGACAGATCGAACGCTACGAAAGCGAATCAGCCATCGCCAGCCACGATGAAAGTCCTGCAGAGGTCGGCGAGTCTGCCCAACAAGCAGTACTACCTGCCACTGCTCCTGGAAATGGTGCTCCCCGCAACCGTATCTCTGGGGGAGAACCCGCCACCAACAAACAAATCCAGTTCCTGTTGACGCTGGCCAAACGGCTCAAGCTCTCCAAACCCAAGCTGGAAAAGCGAATCGAACAGATCCTGGGGGAAACGATCGACGTCTACGAACTCACCAAACGAGATGCCGGAGTCATCCTGGATTCGCTCACCGAGAAACCGGCAGCGAAATCCAATGGACGCTGACTGCTACTCTGCCCCAAATCACAGCTGGCTCTCAAGGAGGGACGATGGGTTGCTCTCGTAAACACTGGTCGTACTCGGCTCTCAACCAATATCTCCGCTGTCCGTTGCAGTACTATTTTGAACGAGTGCTGAAACTACCTAAATTGACAGTCAATAGCGGACTCGTGTTGGGAGGAGCCATCCATGAAGCATTGGCCCACTATCACATACGCCTCCAAAAAGGAGTATCGACCAATATAAGTCACCTGGAACGGGTGTTTGCCGCCGCCTGGAAATCTCGCGAATTTGATCAATTCATCCAATACAAGACGGGTGAATCACGTGCCTCACAAATGGCCATCGGAATCGAACTCTTAAACACCTATCTGCAAGAGCCAACCCCACCAAATATTCTCTTCGTGGAACGAGAACTCACGGTCCCCCTCATCAACAGCGCCGGAGAGTTTCTGGAAACCCCCTTGGTCGCCGTGCTGGACTTGGTCACCCTCACCGAAGAGGGACTTCAGGTCCACGAAATCAAGACTTCCGGACGGGCCTACGGACAATCGGAAGTGGATACTTCGCTGCAAGCCTCCTGTTATGCCCATGCGGCAGACATACAATTCGCAGCAAAAGTGGCATTCGAATTCACGGTGATGGTCAAAACCAAACAGCCAAAGTTACAAAGAATCACGACTGAACGAACGGAAAAAGATTTCGGTAGATTAGGAGATCTCGTGCAAATGGTCGAAAGGGCCGTATTGAACGAAATCTATTACCCCATCGAATCTCCCCTCAACTGTACAGGCTGCCCATTTCGAGGTCCCTGCAGAGAGTGGCAGTCTCAACCAGCTTTTATTCCCAGTGAGAATCTTGAACTCAATGGGGCCCCGTCATGTTAGCGGAACTGGGGGGCAAGGGGGGTCGGGTCTGCCAACCGGCCCTCGACGGCACCCTCCGCTGTCCACTCATCATTCGCCCCAACAGTGAAGATGCCATCACGGGTAACCTGTTCGGAGTCCTCCAGGCGATCCAGCCCCGTCACTGGCTGCCAAATCTGCTGAATCACGCCTTGGGAGCCCAGCGGTTTCGGAGCCAGGTTTATCGAGGCCTGAAAATCGAACTCTGGCAACGCCAACCGGTGATGCCCCGACACTTAGTCCCTTGGAAAGAAGGATCCACGGAAGTCGATGTCGTGATTACCTGGGAAAACCCACCCACCACAGTATTCGTGGAAATGAAATACAAGTCGCCTCTGGCCGAGCACACGTCCCACAATTTCGGCCGTAAGGGCTATCCCTCGGATCAACTCGTGAGAAATGCCCGCGTAGGACTCTATCACACGGGATGGTATGCCCAGCCACGACTGTTTGAAATACATGCCCGGGATTTTGTGTTGCTGCTCGTAAGTCCCACTCCCCAACAGGAGTTGGTCGAGCAATATCGAGACCCAAGGATCCTGCGTGAGTCGATTCCACACGGAGATCTTCTGACGCGACTTCCCCGTTTGCCGTTCATCGGGCAGATCAGCTACGAGGACATTCTCCTCTTACTCTCCAATCGCAGACCGTTGATGAACTCGACAGAAGGTATCTTGGTCACACAGCTTGTAAAGTACCTGCGATTCAAAATGGACTAGACAGATAGTTCTCTGTTTGAAATCAGTACAAAAAATCTGAATCTCAAATGGCTATTAATTTCGACGGATTTTTGTTAAATGTTCCATTGAGAAGGAGCATAGTGCTTATGGCTTTCATTTTCGAAATTTTTTTGCGTTCACGATCTTTGCAGGTATCGCATTTGCTGTAATGAGGGACTTGCCGATTCCCAATATCTTCGCACTGAACCTGTTCCCATTTCTTGGGGAGCATGCCAGGGCCGTGCAAAGGCAACCATAAGTACATGTGAATGCTTTCCATTGAACTGAAAGAGATTTTACTCACAACGCAACACGCTGGGTGCTTAAGACTCTAACCAATATGTCTCAGCAAGGTGACAAGCTCTACATTCGGCCAATAACTTCAGTTTCAGTTAACAGTCTGAACCCCCAGGAGGGGGTAATTCAGTAAATACAGTGTGGCGGGAATCGAAAGAGAATTCGATTCTTTTTAAGTGTCCTTGCTGTAATAACTTAGTTTCACTCAATATTGTGGTGGGAGCATTATAGCAGCGGTCAACATAACAATGAATCTTGCATTTAATGCTTTAATGCCCCTTCCTGACTAAGACACTATTTACGAAACCTCTTAATAAGGCATCAACAGTTATCGTTTGTCTTTACAAAACTGCAATGACTCTCATTTTTCACTCATCTTCACCTAGGTAAAGCTGAAGACCCAGTTTGTTTGAAATATCAATTACGAACTCTTTTAGACTGTCGTCACTGTCATGCAATACAGCAGAAAGCTCTTGGTTAAATGTTTCCTGATCAGATTGCGGTGTATGCGACCAACACTGGAGGTCTTGAGCTACAACTCGTGCCAACCATCTCAATGACGTAATGTCTCTTGAGCGGAGCAGTGGCACAAGTGCATTGCGGACAAACGACTCCTCCGAGTGTGCTATCGCAGCTTTTTCAAGATGATCGGGAAAAAGAGGAATAATTGCTACCAAATTCTTATTGGGTGTATCAGCAAGTTCAATTGCCCTCGAGGCTATGGTTTCCAACTGATTTATGGGAATCATATAGTACATATCACGCCAGTGTGCAGGAGGCTGATCTATACTGAGTGAGTTATCCAAAACATCGCTCAGTAGCTGCTCAAATGCCTCTGAGAAATGGCCAGCTAATGTGAAAGTTTCATCCACTTTTCTTAAGGCAATAATCATCTCCGATGATTTGTCCGCAGTCTGTAGTGATTGCTTCCATGCGTCTACAGTGCGAGTGTTAAGATAATCGTCTATGGCTCTTGCAAACTCAGAGCTGGAAGAACGTCCGCCATTTGCGATTAAAACAATCACACCTTCTAACTCGTCCTCTTGGCCTAATTTGAGAGTTCCTAGAGAAATTACAAACAATTCATCTTTTAGTAGAGCTATGCACAACTCATCAAATCTTGGCAATCCGTCTACTTCACAAGCCTTTTTCAAGGAATCAACGTTTTCAACGAATGCCGAAGCATCGAGAACACTGCCAAGCCTAGCATTCTTGATAAGTTGACTGAGAATCTCAGCTACAAGTGGTTTCACTTCGTCTACTTCAGCCAACACACCTTGAAGTAGGTCGTTCTTGTCATTTGCTTGGCAGTGTTCGAGAATACAGGCAATTACCTTGTCGTATTCTTTTGGACTGTTGCCAATCGTTTTCGCGATCGAAAATCCCTCTGGAGCATTTGTCGGTGAGCTCGGTGTATTGTCAAATCTGCGATGGGTGATATTCCACCTAAATAGATGGCCAACAGTAGGCGTATTGAGATTTGCTTGGCAGTTTGCAAGTCGACGAAAGAGTGTGCCTTTTGTGACCATTCCTGTGATGGATTTGATGGCTAGGTTTTGGGCAATACTTTCGATATCAACAAGTGTTCCTACTAAGTTATCAATTTCATTAGGGTTAAGTTCACCATCCGATTCTAAGCGAGCCTGAAGAGCATCAATTACAGTTTTATAATTGATATTCGTCTTCGGAACCTGAAAGAGAACTCTAATGGAGTTCGAATGGGCATCTCTCCATTCGGTCGCTGGTGTCGGCAAGAGGACTCTTGCAAACTCTTCAATATTGCCTATTAAGTGCAATAACTTGGGAATTTGTGTGCGATGCTGACTGTCGAGAGTTGCAATTGCAGACAAAATATCTGCCGTATTGTCATCAGCGGACATATTAACATGTCCCTCGAATATGTTCGACATTCCGACTGCATCTAGAGCAGATGATACTTCGCATGCTCCAGCAATCCACTCATTTACATCAACTGATGAAGGGGACTCGTCACGAAATGTGCTAACAAGGCGACTTAGAATGGAACCAACAACATCTTCGCCTAGGCCGAATCGTATTGCTCTCGCAGAACCCTCTCCCGTGACTTTATTCAGTTTGTACCAGTCGACTTGCAACACAATGTTGCTGAGAAATCGCTTCAGTGCAGATATTTCAGATCGAGTTTCAGATAATAGCGAGCTCTTTTCTATGGCTTCTAGAGCGTTTAATACTTGACGTTCGCCATACCAAAACTCTGAGTCTGCTTGATCACATACGATCTCAAGAACGGCCCAAAAACCAGGTGCTGTTGAAAGCTTAACTAAAGCTTCCGCATCTCCAGTTGAAATTGCATCCTCTATTGGATAGCGAAGCAGTAAATCTCTTGACTTCTCAACATCGGTTGTGCCATGAGTCATCGCGCACAACGATTCGATATAATCATTACTTCCCAGGAGTGCAGTGAACGTCTCTTGGTCATGCTGATTTTCAAGAAGCCACAATCGAACATCATGCCCAAGCCGCCGGAGTATGGCATAAAGTGCCAGATGGTCTAACGGGAATTCAGGGAATCGCCGATGTAAAGCACCGATATCATTGACAAATAACTTTAAGTGACGCGGCGTAGGTGGTCTTCTTTTCTCCTGGGACATCTGACGAGATAGAAGATAAACATGATGCATGACGACCTCATCCAGAACAGTATTAATGAATGCTTTTCTGATAATCTTCTCTAGGAATATCTTCCAATCTACAAGCAGTAATGGCGGTACATCGAACCGAATTTGAAAGGTCTTGTCCAACAGGGCGGCTGATAGCCGTGACGGAGTGGCTAGTGATATGTGGTCTTTGTTATGATTCATCGAATGATGGTCGGTTGACTTCACGGCGTAAGAATCTTCTATCGACTTAGATTCTTCCCCATCGTCCCAAAGCCGAGACGCAGCAGCAGGGTCATAAGGTACTAGAAACCATAATCTATTCGCCCAGCTTGAATTCCGACTGTCCTCGCAACATTCAGCAAATACACGTAGTGTGGCCCATAATGCTCGGGCAGTCGATGCCGGAACTCGGTCAAGATTGTCGAGGACTATAACTAATCTTCGATATGGTTCTCGTAAATATGAACGCAACATTTTTGAAAAATAACGTTGAAATTCTATCGATGTAGGGCCATTAGATTCATGAGCTGTGGTATTCACCTTCTCATCAATTTGTTTTGCATATAGTGAGATCAAGCGCCCAGCATGCTCCAGCTTCACTTCTTGCGGACTTTTTTCCTCAGTAGGCTTAGTAGGCCACAACTTACAGTAAAGATATACAACAAACATTAGAATCGGCATGGAGAATGCAACGATAATTGCAGCACTCAGTAACCACAAATGAACTTCTTGTTTAAGGTCTTGTCTGAACAATCCACTGATGCTTGCAAGAGCAATTGGATACAATGAGAGGAGTGTTAAAAACAATAGTGGCTTTGGAGAGTGAAGGATCGGAGTGGCAGTCTGCTGTGTCTCACGTATAGATCCTGTCAAATTTTTTTTCTTATTGTCACTCCATTGTTTCTTTTCTTCTGGCTGGTATTCCTGACAACAAAAGTCGGTTAGTTCCTCGAGAAACACTCTGCGAAGAGGATCACCTTCGTTTGACCAAGCATCGTAAACGAATAGACGAGTGCTAGAAGAGTCACAGTTCTCTTCCTCAACTCTCTGTTCCAGCATTTTAATTACACTTGATTTACCAGATCCCCATCCGCCTTCTAGGGCAATCGCTTTGCCACCCTCTTCAGCCACTATTAGATCGGCAATGGCATTAGCCAACCGTTTGTGTGGGCCAAATTCGTCTTTTGTAGTTGGTAAGTCAGAAAGCATCCGTACAGATTTTTCTGAAGGTGCATTGCTTGAGCTTGTTCTCATACTAGTTAAATGTGACTAGGAATAGGATGGATAAGGATTGAACATCCCAAGATAATTGATACGAGGACCCTGGTGCAATAATTAGCGTTAAATTGACCTAAAAGTGATTGCAACACCTTAAGAAACACCTATTGTTACATTTGTAACAACCTGCTACTTTCTGCATATGGCAAAGAAACGACTACCCACCGAAGAAGATATTGGGGCTGCGATGATGGCATGGTACCAGGAATCGCTTGAAAAGTGCCCTGATGGTCTGGTGTCACAGGCCCAAGCGGCAACTATGTTGGGCGTAAGTCGCGTGGCAGTAAACCGACTTATATCCAGGGGACATTTAAGGGCAGTCTATTTCCCTAAGCCTCCGGATGTTGAGGGATTTGCAGTGGGTCATGATGACCCATTTTGGGTAAAGCTCTTAGGCTGGCTTGGCGGTGAGTATGCAGGGTTCACTTTCCCAAAGGCAGTGTACGTGTCGTTCGGAAATGTTGTCGACCTGTGGCAAGCGGGTGATGTATCCGAGAAGTGTAAGATGGATTGGAAAAAGGTCTTCGAGGAAATAGCTACAGAGGAACTGCGATTCAAACGACAGAAAAAAGTACTGTCCGAGAAACTTGCTGATTCAGAGGCGAAGCAAGGAAAGCAGGGCTAATAATAACAGGAGAAGAGGCTACCCAACCCCTACTCTCATAAAGAGTGGTTCCACTTTTGGGGGCAGGTCATGATCTTCCAGTTAATGTTCGAAACGCAATTTCAGTTCTTTGCGGCGAAAGTTTGGGCTGACTGCTTACGAGAGCCCTTTATAAAGGCAAAACATAGCAAACGCTGAGAAACTGGAAATCCTGATTGGTCTTCCTTACGAAATCAATTGCTGCCTTGATTTTACTTCTTCCTTCGGCAATCTCTTCTTTTGAGAAGGCCACTTGAGCTCTAATTAATTCTCCACGATAACGAACAACATAATCAGATGAGTTTCCTTCGGCCTTTACTAAACTTTCTATGCATTTGTCAAATCTTCCGCTGACGTAGTATGCATTGGCTAACTCTAGCCACTCAACAGCGCTGATTCTTTCCTCAACTTTCTTGGAGATTTCTCCCGCTTGAAGAGTAAGTATAAGTAGCTGATATCGCTGCAAAGCAGTTTGTTCAAAAGCAAGGCCACCAAGGCATTCAGAGTCCGGTCCACATGGTTGAGGAGGTTTAAACCATTCATTTGCATCACGAAGATCTGAAATCTCATAAAGAAGAGTCTGAAACTCACCATATGAAGCCTCTTGAGTAGCATAAGGTACATTCTGGTCTGTTTTTCTCCGCCTCATACGCTTGACCCCGACAGCAAGGCGAAAAAGAAGCCCCAAGCCCAAAAGCCGCGAACCGATGCCGAACGTCGGGCTCGTCAATGTGAACGATTGGCTCGGGTGCTTAGAACTTTGAGGTGCATTTCAGGCCCGGGAAGATGGGACGTTCAGGCACTTTCAGAGGAATTAGAGTGTTTGGCCCGAACGGTCCAAAGAATTCTTCAGACCCTACAGATGGCAGGAGTGCCATTTCGCTATGATGCCGAAGCACGGGCTTACAAAGTGCCTTCGACTTTCAAGTTTCCTGGAATCTCTAGCAGCTCCATCAGTAATGATGAACTCGCGAATATAGGTACACTTCTCCCCCAGTTTAAAAAAACGCTGGCGGATGGTGAAAGGTTTGTAGCGGCCCTTCGAGAACTCTGCGAAGCCCTGGAAAAGTAGAAAGGTCCCAATAGCTTACATCGCATCGTTACGCTAAGTCATTTTCGAATATAAACTTAAGTTGATCTGCGGTTTGGATAAAGCACATCCACATGTGTCGATTCTTCAGTACCAAGCTCAGGTACCATCACAGCGAAATCTGACAGGGGAACGCCAAAATACCGACAAAGGCATTCATAAAAGGCCGTATTTGTGACTGGTGACCTCGTTGGGGAGCTGATATTTGAAAGGACGTTAGTGCTTACTCCCGTTGAATCTGCTACTTCCTTTAGCGTTATTCTCCGTCCCTCTTGACGTTCCTTCTCAGCAAGCAACTCCCGAAATCTAAATCGCAGCATAAAAAACCCGAAAACATCAAAAACACGTCTTGCAAAACACACTGTAGATGTTTATCCTGTTTGAGATACAGAATAACTCCTCTGTTAGGTGCCATTCTACCTTAGGAATGCTGCAGAGGGAATAACAAAAGGGAGGTTTTTTCCATGCCCGAGTATCGATTCATCGACACCCGAGAATTCGCCGCGATTCTCCACGTTTCCGTTCGTCAATTCCAACGTCTCAGAGCGGATGGAAAGATCCTCCCTCGCCACAATCGAGAAGGCCGTCCCAGATGGTGGCTGCCTTACGTAATTGGATGGATCGAGAATGGATGCAAATCGACTTTCGAGAACGTATAGTTTATATGAGTGTCTACAAACCTGCTCGTGATCGAGCTACAAAAGGTTCTGCGTACCGGATTCAATTCTACGACCACAACGGTCGACGTCGAACAACGAAGGGTTGCCCCGACAAAGAGGTTTCTCGACAAAAAGCAGCGATGCTGCAGACGCTCGTGGAGCAAATCAAACTTGGTCTCGCTCATCCCAACGATTTGGAACGGGCCCTCGGTAAGACGATCACAGGCGAGCTTGAGCAAATGGCAAGCGATTTCGGAAATTCACTTGCGGCTAAAGAAAACACCAAGAAACACAATGCACAAACGTTAAAACGAATCCGCAGTTCACTTGTTGATTGTGGCATAGTCTCCATTAGCGATTTGGGAGACCCCAAACTCGAAATCAAGCTTTGTAATTATTTTGCTAAAAAGGAATTTGGGTCACGAACCATCAATCACTATTTGCAAGCATTAAGCTCCTTCGCCACTTGGCTGATGAAGCAAAAGCTGCTGATTCACAATCCATTTGCCTGCATTCCCCGTAGAAACCCTCAGCTTGATGTCCGTAGAAAAAGGAGAGCACTTAGTTCACGCGACATCAGACTGCTTATCAAGACCGCCTATGCCAGCCATCGTATTGTCCAGGGATACGCCGGCGCAACCCGGGGCCTGCTTTATACCATGGCAGCGTTCACAGGTCTCCGTCGTAGAGAGTTGGCTAGCCTAACACCACACAGCTTCAACCTCGATTCAAAACCTCCGACACTAACGGTCGAGGCAACTGCCTCCAAGCATCGTAAACCCGATCAACTGCCCCTGCATGAATCGCTTATCCCGATCATCCGCCTGGCAATCGAGGGGCTCGGTTCCGGAGAGACTCTATTTCTCGGACTCGCTCGTAAAAAAACATATTCCATGATCGTCAGCGATCTCAAGGAAGCGGAGATCGACTACCAGACGCAGGATGGGTATGCCGACTTTCATTGCCTGCGACATACATATATCACAAATCTTGCCACCAGTGGGATTCCGCTCGTCGTGGTCAAAGAATTAGCACGTCATAGTGACATCCGGATGACGATGAAATATACCCATGTGGGACTCGAAGATCAGGACAAGGCGGTCAATCAGCTTCCCAAGCTTGATCTGCCCACACCACCCACCTCCGACCCTGGTGCAAATGACTGTCTGCATAATGTCTGCACTGACGGCGGCCCACAAGGGCAATCTGGGGCATCTGGTGTCACACATGGACACCAACCAGTTGCGGCCAAGAAACGAAAAAACCCTTGTAAAACCAAGGGTTTTAACGCGGATTGGCAGCCGGTGTCACCCGGTGGCAACAACCAGCAAAAACTGGAAGCGGCGGGAATCGAACCTTCTGGCGATTTTGACGTAAGTCGTGATGGGCCATGCGATTGTGAAAATTGCCAACAGTGCCGCGCTGCATATGTGATGCATCGAGAGCGCTTCAAGAGTCACTTTTTGGCATCTCTTGACTGTGATTTGCAACAGTTGATGATGAGATGAAATTCCGTTTGTCAGTCGAAGCGCAAGGCTATTTTTGCAATACTTCGTGACTGCCAATCTACGTGCAAATAGAGGAGTGATGTGAAGTTGAGTGGTCAAATGGATTGCAAATCATAAACCAATTTCGGAGTTTGGGTCGAAATGGCTTTTCTGATTGCCCTGTGATTATGAGTTTCTGAATCTTAAGGTATATCTTTCCTTTTCGGCGCTATCTAAATACTAATTTTATGTCGGTTACTGCCAGCCTCAAGGCATTAGGTGAAGCCCTGTCTATACGTTGGGCCGCACGGTGGACACTCTGCGGGCTGCTCACGATGCATACGCTGCTCTTGGCCTACAGTGCGTACGTCCATAGTCCTACCTTGAACGAACCGGGGCACCTGGTCGCGGGATTAAGTCACTGGCGGTTTGGCCGGTTCGAGCTGTATCGCGTCAACCCGCCGTTAGTGAAAATGGTCGCCGCGCTCCCCGTGATGGCCGTCGGCTACGAAGAAGATTGGTCGAGTTTTTATGAAGGCCCCGGTGCTCGGCCCGAGATGGCCATGGGAGAAGATTTTGTAGCAGCCAACGGTGAGCGGTCCTTCTTCCTGTTCATGATTGCCCGCTGGGCCTGCATCCCCTTTAGTTGGATTGGCGCCATCACCTGCTACCTCTGGGCTCGTGATTTGTACGGCCGCCCGGCTGGTCTCTTGGCCGCCGCCCTTTGGTGTTTCGAACCCAATATCCTTGCCCACGCCTCATTGATGACCCCCGACATCGGCGGCACGGCCCTCGGTGTTGCCGCCTGCTACACATTCTGGTGCTGGCTAAAAACCCCCACCTGGCCCCAAGCCGCCCTCACCGGCGTGGTTCTCGGCTTGGCCGAGCTGTGCAAAACCACCCTGATCCTCTTCTACCCCCTCTGGCCCCTCATGTGGATCGTGTATCGAGTAGCAGAAAGTCGAAAGTCGAGAGTCAAGAGACAAGAGCCAGCTACTAACCAATCTGTCATTCCAGAGTCGTCGGGAACCCAGTCCCCCACTCCGCAGTCCGCATTCGGCAATCAGAATTCTTTCTGGCTCCGTGAAGCCGTCATGCTCGCCTTGCGCATGCTCATCGGCATCTACGTCCTCAATCTCGGCTATGCCTTCGAAGGAAGTTTTACCCAACTGAAAGAATTCCACTTCGTCAGCGAGTTATTTACAGGGGTAGACACCCAGTCCTCCCCAACTGACCACGGACCACGGACAACGTACCCAACGAACCGCTTCTCCAACACCTTCCTAGGCCACCTCCCCGTTCCATTACCCAAGAACTATCTGCTCGGCATCGACCTCCAGCAAAAAGACTTCGAACACTACGGCCGTCCGTCGTACTTACGCGGCGAATGGCGCGACACCGGCTGGTGGTACTACTATCTCTATGCCTCCCTAATTAAAGTCCCACTGGGTCTCTGGGCACTATCCCTGCTGGCTCTGGTGATGCCATGGGTAAAAGAGTGTCATTGCGAAGACCATGCTGCTAGTTTAGCAGCGGCTAAAGGAGTTTCTTGCTCCATTCCGCAGTCGGAAATCCGCATTCTGCATTGGAAAGACACGTTCATCCTTCTCACCCCCGCCATAGTCATCTTCACAGTCGCCAGCATGAAGTGCGGCTTCAGCGAGCATTTTCGCTATGTGCTCCCCTGCTTTCCCTTCGTATTCATTTGGATAGCCAGAGTTGCGCGCCGATAGTAGGACCCACTTGCCGAGTGAATACCATTCTCCAGCGAAACTCGTCATTCCTCCGCAGGTCGGAACCCAGTTCACCCAAACCTCTGGCTCGCGCCTCGATACTCGTTGCTTGCAACTTCTTATAACAATTTTTCAGAATTTTCTTGACATCTCTCCTAGCAGTGGTAGATTGCACGAACATGGCTGATGGTTTCGCAGCACAAGCCGTCCGCCGCGGCGGACACGGAGAAGTGCGATGCTCCACTCCCTCTTTTCTCTCGCCGCCACCGGCTCTTTCTGCTGGCTCGTCACCAGCAGCCTCTGGATCTACCCGCACAGCTTGAGTTACTTCAACGAATCCATCGGCGGGCCACTCAATGGCCCTAAGCATCTTTTGGGGAGCAATGTCGATTGGGGGCAAGATTTGAGGTATCTGAGAGAACGTGAAATAAACGGGGACTTTGATAATGTCGCTTTGTTTATGGCCTACTTTGGATACGTTAGTCCTGCAGATTTAGGTTTTAATAAGACTCTTCAATTAAATGACATAAGTATTAGAAAGCAAAGAATGCCCGGACATAGCTCCTGCGCTATAAGTGTTACTTTATTTTATAACCGTCAGTACGAAGCACGAGACGGCTGGCGAGGAAAATATGAAATTGAGGAAGAAGTTTGGAGAAAACTTCGCGCACAAAAAAAGGGGACTCTTCTGGCCTACTCTATGTATCTAATCAATATGACAAGTTTAAATCTTTTCACGGACAATTAGGACAATTTGGCAAATAGTTAGGAGTGCGGAGCATGGCATTGGATAATCTAAATGAGTTACGCTATCGGTTGCTAGAATCTTCGAAAAGAGACCTGAATCGACCATTTACAAGAAGACGATTAATTACTCGAGTATTACCGGCAGTTGGAGCTGCATTTGCTATTGGAAGTGGAAATGCAAATGCTGGAAGTTGCCCTGAAGCTGATACTTGTACGTCTTGTGATTCGTCCTGCAATTCTTGTGATTCGTCCTGCAATTCTAACAATGTATGTGCGCCTTCAGATGCTTGTGTTTACAATACTTGTATCCAGAAGAACGAGTGCGAGTCAGAGAACGTTTGCTATTCCAATACTTGCGAATCCGAGAATATATGTGAGGTTGATAATAGATGCGAACAAGAGAATATATGTGAGGTTAAAAATGTATGCGAACAACAGAATATATGTGATTTAAATGCTTGCAATCTCGACGATACCTGCGCTGTTGATATATGCGCGGGAATAGATGACTGTGTTCATGGGAATGTGTGCGTAGTTGACCGATGCAACTCAGATGCTTGCAACTGGGTGGATCAATGTCTTTCTAAAGACATTTGTGACACCGATACATGTGTTCAATGGAATGCTTGTGACATGGTAAATCAGCTATGCACCGTTTTGGATGCTTGTACAGGTCCAAATGCATATCCTCCTTACTGTTGGCCTGAGAACTTAGCCTAAAAGTGAAATCCTGTTACTTTCAGTAACCTTGGCTGAGGTGCCCTAATGATACTCGAAGAAACGTCCAGATTATCAAAGAATGCAGAAAGACAATTTGGTGGGATCTTGCCGTTATTGCCTGTTGTTACTACTGGTGGTTGTGGATCAGGATCCTGTGGAAGCGGATGTGGATCACAATGTGATAGATCACTAAGCGTTTCTGATCAGAGCCAAAAAGTACAACGCAAACCAATCGCCTTTTCCGAACGACGAGTTAATCTTGAAGCAATACCCTCTACAGGCACATTTGTTACTACTATTGATCTTGATATTACTGTCGAATGCAATCTTAGATGCACTTATTGCTTCAAAGAAAAATGGAATGAACATATGGAAGCACAGGTCGCTTTCGACACAATGATTTGGCTGCTGCATGCCTCCGGTCCAGTTAAGAATGTAAATGTCAACTTCATGGGGGGCGAACCGTTAATTCAGTTTAAGCTTATCCAACGTTTAGTTCCATTTGCAAAGAGGAGAGCGGTTCAGCATGGCAAGAACATTCACTTTGGGATGACCACCAACGGAACTTTGGTAACCGATGAAGTAGTCAAGTTTTGGAAGAAATGGGGGCTGGGATTTCATACGTCTATAGATGGGACTCCAGACGTCCAGGATGTTAACCGTCCTACGACAAGCGGTCGAGGTTCTTCAGGTCTGGTGTCCAAAGCAGTACCGAAGATATTGGCCTATCGGCCTGGTACCTGTGCTCGAAGTACCGTAGTGCCGTCAAGTGCTCATAGAATAGTCGAAAGCTACCGTTACTTTCGCTCACTTGGATACACGAATATAGCTTTTGTACCTGGAGGACCTCAGGAATGGGATGACAAGTCAAATAAAGTTTATGAACAAGCTTACCACGAAGTCGGCGAGCTTTTAATTAATGACATGAGGAATGGAGTCTTTATAAATCTTAAGGGCGTAGATGACTTTATTCAAGGGTTTATTCGTCAACGTCGTTTTTCCCATTCCTGTGGTGCTGGTCGCGGGTTGCTTTTGATCGACCTGCATGGGGACATTTGGCCGTGCCATCGTTGGAATAAGGCAGAGGAGCAAAGCTGGCGAATTGGAAGTATTTATGAGAATTTTAATGAGGAAGCAAGAAAACAACTCGATTGTGACTCATTCACTGATAGGTTAGAGCAAAATTGTGAAATTTGTCCTGCAAACTTGTTTTGTTCGGGCGGCTGCCCTGCCGAAAACCTTGAGACTACAGGATCTGTGTATAGAAGGCACTGGAACTCGTGCGAGCAAACCCGCACTTGGGCGCGAGTTGGGAAGTACGTACATGATGTGCTGTATACTGAACGAAATCCCGTGTTCATGAAGCATTACTATCCGAATGTAAAGGTAGGATAAGTATTATGGAGCCTGCAAGGTTGTCTAATGTGCTGCAGAAAGACGATGGCATCTTACTTGAGGGATGGACAGATTCACCACTTAGTCTCGATAAGTTTGGTCGCATAATCGATTCGAATAGACTGGGATCAATCAGAGGGTCCGACCATCAAGCGGATCATGAAGTAAATCAGTCTGCTACCTTGGAAGGACTTCCTACACCGAGAATAGTAATTCGGATTCATATAGTTTATGAGGCATTACATGAAGACTTATTGCGTTTAGCCATAGTACATGTTGCGAAGGCCATGATGAGACGAGAACGAATTGTGTGTTGCATTCACTTTGGCAGTTCTTTACCAGATATAGGTTTTGTCCGAGACTTTGTTCGACTAATTCGTAAGTGTCAAGAGAAATCTCGGAGGTGCCATTTTGTTCTTTCTGGTCATTTTTGTGACACACATGCGAATGAGATTATTGAGTTATTTGACTATGGTGTTAATTTGCAGTTTGTTGTTGGTTGGTGGCCAGGGTGCCCACCTGACATGTACGTAAGTTTGCAAAGCGAGCTTTTGCGTCAAATTGCTGAGCTTGGATACCGAATACCATTGCGCTGCTATGTACATAAAGAGAATGTCAGACAAATTGCTAACGCTATTCCAGATGGGCTGAGAGCAAATTATGAATCTGGATTCTCCTTGCCCTTGATTTGTTCAAGTCCCTTTTATGTCAGTAAACATTCTGAGAATCCCAATCCTCCCAATTCGGAGGATTATTTGGAATTGTTAGTTCATTCTTTTGAGAATTATCGGCAGCATGATGATGTAATGGAGCCAATCGTTGAGTTGACGGAAACCGTAGTTCATGGGGGATGGCACGGAGTTCTTGATGTTCCAACGAGGATTAATTTGTTGGTAAAACCTGGCGCTGGTTTCGGTGTCTATCTACAACTGCCAGAGTATGCAATTCCTTGGCTAAACGCACGTGACATAACATCATGTGATATCGACGATCTTTTTGATGATCTATTAGATTTTTACAAAAAAACGTTTGCTTGGGACAAAAACGGTTTTTGCAACAAATGTCCATGGCGTCATATTTGTGGCGGATTAGATTATGTAGAAGAACGTCTGAAATCAATCACTACCCCATACGAAACAGTTTGTAATCACAGATTGTTTTTTCTGCAGTTTTTGACACACCTCAAATACCGCGAGCACTTGGCGAACCCTACGAGACCTTGAAGCTTTTTACTCAATGAATAGACTTAATAGTATGTTGCGAAGTCTCCGTCTTATGGTGTTGGACGCACTTGAATTTAGTGACAACGCGCATCCAGAGAATAATTGGGGGGTCATTCATGGCATATCTATTCCTTTTAACGATATTCGGAGCTACCTTTTCAAACGAAGAGGTCAATAGCATCGTCAACAATATTGATTGTGCTACTTCCGCTTTAAAGAGTTACGATCTTCAAATCACCCTTCACACTGAGACTTTTCGAGATAAGGCTGGGAAAAATTCAGTTGTAATTGAAAACCTTTTGTATATCCATGACTGGTTTAAGGAAGAACAGGGTAGACGAATTGAACAGAGTCGCGGACCCGAACAGGAAAATGTGAGTAGTTTTAATCAAAGACATCTAGGGGCCATCAGTGAAGACATAAAATACCGTGATCCAGATGGGAACGTTATAAATATGTCGCTAGGTTTTCGTCTAGGTTCAGGACGAGACTACCTGAGCTATATTCGACCCATGATAAATAATAAAGGACTTATTGAACGCTTGAGAGAACTTCAAGCATTGGGTTCACTAGAGCTAACTAAAGAAGGATCGCTCCTGTTATTGAGGATGCCGCTTAATAAAGTACCAATCTCGACAAACAACACCATAGCTGGGTATGGTTTCGAGGTCTGGGTTGATCCATTGCATGGCTATATGCCAGTCAAATTCGAGACATTTGCAAACGTTAATGGCAAAAAGCAACCTGTCATTCTGACCCAATCTGAGCTTGAGGAAGTTAAAGATGGTTTTTGGATGCCCGTGCGAGGTAAAGTGTCGAGTTTTGCAAACCTGAGTAAGGATTTTGGTGTACTGAAATCTATAACATCGATGAAGGTAAATGTCGAGAAAAGCAAATGGAATTCTGAGACTCTTGATACTGAATTCCTGACAAACCTGCCGAATCGAGATGACAGCGTTACTATTGATGCGCATAAGACATCTCACGATGGCTGGGAACGGTGGACCGAGGAACCGACCGATCAGTTTGCATCAAAGATGTCTTCTTCACGTTTTTACCTGATCGCTTTTAACATTCTGATTATTGTATTGCTTTGTCTATTCATTCTCATTAGACACAATTTCAGAGGTTTGGGACAGTCCAGGAACTATGAATGACAATTTGATGTTACCTTTGTCTCAGGCTGAATGGAGAGTAATGGATGTAATATGGGAAAATGGTCCGCTCGCTGCGAGAGACGTTTATTATTTATTGGTACAGAAAAATTCCAACAAACAGTGGGCCTATAAAACAGTGAAGACTTTTCTAGCACGGCTAGTCAAAAAAAATGCAATTTCTTACACGAGAGTGGGTAATTCATATTTGTATGAAACGTTCATCAGCCGAGAAGAATCAGCTAGAATAGAGGTGAATCGCCTAACTCAAACAGTGTGCGGCGTTGAGAAGAGCGAACTCGTCTTATTATTACTACAGGAGCTAGGCTGCTCTGAAAGCATGTGCAAAAGAATTATGAGTATCGTTCCTTCTTCAAAGCGAAAACATTTTTGCAAACCACCAGTGAAGCGAGCTTGATGCTATAACATGCTTTGAATCCCAATTTCATCGACATACCTTTTGGGCTATTCTAGCCTATCTTACCACTAAGTATAATGAACTTCAAAGAGAATCGTGGCGCTTTCGCCTGGGTGGAATTGCTGTTGTCTTTGGCGATTCTTGTTCTCGTGCTGCAGCTCTTTCCCCGAGCCGGACGGACGCTGCTCTGGACGCTCGACGTGCGGAATTGGCCACGGACCGTATGGATTGCAGCGAATGTGGTCGTGCTAATGCTGCTGGTCTCCATGCGTTTTGGGCCGCAATTGATTGAAGACTGGCGGATGAGGCAACAGCGGCTGACGGATGAACACTCTAAGGATAAGAAGCAAAAAGATATGAAGGAGCAGCGCGAAGCGCTGGAGCGGATGCAGCAGGCGAAGCGGAGAAGGATCTATTAGGAGGGGACTGCGTAGGTGGGAAGAAGGAATGTTTAGCCGCGAAGCGTAACGGAGCGCGGGGCCGAGGCAAGCCGGAAGCGTGAGCGCCCGGAGTTTTGAGAGCGGAGAGTCTAGTGCCGGAAAGAGGCGGAGCCTCCAATACAGCGCGTTCCCAAGCAGAGCTTGGGAACGCGGGGATGAAGAAATGAAAAGAAACTCGAAACTCGCGTCTCGAAACTCACAACTCGTCTCCGCCTTCACCCTCATTGAACTTTTGATCGTAATTGCGATCTTGAGTTTGCTTGCGCAACTTGTGCTTCCGGCTTTGAACATCGGGCGCGAAAGTAGTCGCAGGGCAACTTGCACTCATCATTTGTCTCGTATTGGGGCTGCAATACAAGCCTACCATGAATCGCATGATGAACTCCCTCCTGCTGCTGAATGGGGGTGGGACATTAGTCCCTTTGATATCGATGGAGGTACCACGGACGCCAATTGGACTATCTATTTGCTGCCTCATCTCGACGAACAAATGCTATCCAGCATGTACGACTCGACGAATCCTATTTCGGATCCGGCCAACAAAGAATTCCGAATCACTCATTTAGAAGTAATGTCCTGTCCCAGTGATGCCTACAACCGTGCGGACAATCTGTATTTCCGCAATTTTCAAACGGGTAGACGTGCACTGCCACAGACCTATGCCCGTGGGAATTACGCTATCAACGGGGGGGCTCATGCCCGCTGCGATGCTCCCGGCCACCCCGGTATGCCTTGCGCCAGTGGTTACCAAGTCGAAAATAAGGGGGTGAAACAGCGTGGAGGAGAGACTTATCGCCGCTGGGGTATTGGAATTGCAGGCATAAATAAGTCTTTTAGCTTCGACGAGTTTGCGAACGGCCTGAGCCGCACTGTTGCCCTGGACGAGATTCGTGCTGGCATCCATCCCCTCGATCCTCGAGGTGTATGGTCGGCGGGCCAAGTCGGAATGAGTATTACCTGGGCTCATGGCATCCATGGAGATGCCGTGGGACCTAACAATTGCGCACCCGAATCGGATGACATTCTTGGATGCAATATTCTTTACGAGATCGTCGGCATTGACAAACTCGTGGATGAGAAAATGGGTTGCTGCGATCATTGCCATAGTGGAAATGATCAGGCAGGGGCAAGGAGCATGCATCCTGGTGGAGTACACGTGCTGATGTGTGACGGATCAGTCCACTTTACTACTGATGAAATCGACCAAAGCATCTGGCATGTGATGCATTCACGTGAGAATAGTCAAGCATTTGAAATGCCTCTGTAGGTTGGTGCCCCATGCGATTCCTGATTTGTACGACAATCTATCCGTTGGTTTTGGGATGTGACATTGCAAGTAATGCCCTGTTACTAGGCCAAGGCGAACCTACCGAGAAGAGTGAATCTCCGAGAGATCGGAACAGAGCATCTGCCCCCAGTTTTGCGAATTCGTTCGGTATGAGATTTGTCCGGATTGATCCGGGAGAATTTGTCATGGGCACACACGATCTTGGGAAAGACTTGCCTATTCCGGTTGGTTTCGAGACTCATAGAGTACGGATCACAAAACCGTATTGGCTGTCCGTTACTGAGGTAACACAAGAACAGTTTGAGCAAGTGATGGGAACCAATCCTAGCTGGCATTCTAAATTGGCAGACGCAGGCGATTCGATCTCAGACAGATCTACAGATAACTATCCTGTCGAAAATGTAACTTGGCATGAAGCCGTCGAGTTTTGCGAAAGGTTGAGTGTGCGCAGCGAAGAAAAGAAAGCAAACCGTAAATATCGACTACCCACGGAAGCGGAATGGGAATTTGCCTGCCGTGAGCGGACCTCCAAGCCGTACCAATTTGAGGCGGGCCGAAATGAAGTCACGGGAGAAAGTGCAGGGCAATTCGAAGAAGAAGATTCACTTCCGGTTACAGAAGTTGCAAGTTATCCCCCCAATAGTCTGGGTCTTTTTGACATGCGAGGGAATGTGTGGGAATGGACCTCGGACTGGTTTTCCCCGAATTACTATGCAAATTCGCCCCGGGATAACCCGCAGGGCCCTGCCCATGGTATGCTAAAAGTGGTGCGAGGCTCGGATTGGGTCTTTGTGGGTGAGCGATGCAATTACCCCCGCGACCCACTGGAGCCTTGGCGAAGCAGTCGCTTCGTAGGTTTTCGGGTTCTTTGCGAGATCGCAACGAAAGACTGAGGTGAGCAATGAGAACTCACTACCGACGTTTATTCTACTTACCGAACTCTATTGACGCTAGGAAGAAATGCTTGGCGTTCACCCTGGTTGAACTTCTCATCGTAATAGCAATTATGTCCTTACTTATGCAATTGCTCCTTCCAGCGATTCAGGCTTCACGGGAGGCAGCGCGGCGGACGCAGTGTGCCAACAATCTGCGGCAGATTGGTATTGCGACGCAACAGTTTCATGATGTTTACAAGAAATTCCCACCTGGGCGTTGGTCGGGGAGTTCGCCGACATGGTTTGTGTTTCTTCTCCCCAACCTGGAAGCCAAGCCTCTATTCGACCAGTGGTCTCTCACGCACAAATACTATGCCAAGGAAAATGAGACCGCCCGACAGCAGGGAATTTCCCAGTGGATGTGCCCTTCCCGGCGTAACCTGGGAGATTATATTTCGGGTGAAAGGCACCCAGGAACAGAAGGTGCTGTTGGAGACTATGCAGGAAATATGGGCTCCTATTTTCGTGGCCATTACGAAGATAAATTCAATGGCGTCATCACTACAGCATCAACCTGGCTAGAGTTAGCAGATTCCAAAGCCAAGGAAGATGAGATTGCCAAGTGGGGTTCTGATATGAACATGGCGAAAATTCTTGATGGCACATCGAATACAATACTTGCAGGAGAAAGGCATGTCTTTTATGGAGATTTCGAGAAGTATCCGAATGATTCATCGCTCTATAACGGTGATCATGTAAGCACTTTTGCTCGTGGCGGCGGCCCAGACTATCCAATTGCTGACGCAAATGAACCTTGTAATAGCCGCTGGACTGTGGGTTGTGAACGCTTCGGCAGTTCTCATCCCGGACTTTGCCAATTCGTGATGGTCGACACAAGTGTTCATTCGCTGAACAACGAAATTGATCCGGAAGCTTTGGAGCGGTTGTGTGATCGAGCAGATGGAATACCGGTTTCACTGGATCAGTAGATTAAATCGACTGAAAAAATTGGATAAATTGCGGCACAGTGAATGAACGAGAATTCCGGGGAAAATGCCGCGTCTAAGCCGCTCCTTTCTCTCGTCATCCCTGTCTACAACGAGGAAGGCACCCTTTGCCAGATCGTCCATCAGGTGCAAGCGGCGCTTGTCGATCTCTCTTACGAGATCGTGTTGGTCGATGATGGCTCGGCGGATGGGACGGGGGAGTTGATTCGGCAGATAGCCCCTCTGGGTGCGGAGCAGAAGACCCTTCTCTGGAGTACGGGAGAAAGGGATAGTGGATTGCGTGTGCTTACGCATGCCTCCAACCAAGGCAAAGGAGCCGCGTTGCTGACGGGTTTTGCGGCGTGTCGCGGTGAGATTGTAGTCGTGCAGGATGCAGATCTGGAATACGACCCGCGAGATATTCCGCGGCTTGTTCAGCCGATTTTGGATGGCCGGGCGGACGTCGTGATTGGGTCACGTTTTCATGGCGATGTGCAGCGGGTGCATCTCTTCTGGCATCGCGTGGGGAATGCCCTGTTGACGCTGCTTTCGAATCTCTTCACTAATTTGAACCTTTCGGATATGGAATGCGGCTACAAGGCATTTCGCCGGGAGGTGCTCCAGGGGATTACCATCGAGGAGAACCGCTTCGGCGTCGAGCCGGAACTGGTTGCCAAGGTAGCACGCGGCGGCTGGCGGGTGTTTGAAGTGCCGGTGTCGTATGCCGGGCGGGACTATGCCGAGGGGAAAAAGATCGGCTTCCGAGACGCCGTGCGTGCGGTGTGGTGTATTGTAAAATACGGGTCGGTGAGTCGGTAGTTTTTAGTCAGTCCGCTTTCCTCCGTTCTATTTCCTCAACCTGTTTAGACGCCAATTGTAGAAACGTAAGTCCAACGCACCCAACAGAGCCAAGACGGCGACGGCGATCTGGATAGTAAATTGATCGTCGGTCACGGCGGGGCCGTTGAAGAGTCTTAGGAATGGAACAAGTGCCAATATGATCCAACAGATGAACTCCAGTACAGGGGCTATATTTCGAAATTGAATTTTCTCTTCATCACCAGCGCCCGAATGGTTCAGAGATTCCTCAAAGTTCGTATTATCGATTAGTTTGTTCATGAGTAAGTGGAATTTTGAAGTAATGCTTCGATTGAGAACTAAACGCAACTTCGACTTGGCATAGCCTGCTCTTCGGAGAGTAAGAGAATTCAGTATTGAACGCCCCTTTATAAGAATTTAGGGCTATGATGATGCGAATGCTAGCGCATTAAGCCATTTTCGAAGGATGGCGTGACAATTTAGATTTCAGATTTGGACTTGGAGTTGCTAAAAGCTCTCACGCAGGCCCTTGATGGCAGAGCGTAGGGAAAATGGTGCAGGAGAGAAGTGTCTCTTTCGACACGGAATCGAGAGCTGCCGGCGGGTTCCAGTCCTGCGGATGGTTTTGAGGAAATCGCTTTTTAATCTTTGCGGTTTTATGTGGTTTTGTCAGCCTTACTGCCTATACGCTGCAGAATAGGTGCATGATGTGACACTCACTCGAGCCCCCTGACGCCAACTGGCAATGCGATATGGAAATTTATTAGTTCCCACTGAAACAAATCTAAGCCACTTGACAATTCAGTCTTCACCGGACCCTTCTTTATAGGCGAAAATTAGGAACAAGAGAACCATGAAAACCTTTGCGGTATCTTTCGACCCATACGCACGACGCATCATGCCGTGCAGAATCGCATGACGATTAAAATAGTCCTCATCTTCAAGTCGAGATACGTCGACTTGCTGTTGAATCAATCCAAACTTATCAACAAATCCCTCACAGAAGCGGTTGAGCTTTTCGTCGCTGCCGGCCTTAGAGCAAGCAAGCTGCGGCTTTGGCATTTTCCCACGTTTTGTCGTAAAGTCTCGCCCGTCGTACAGAGATCGCGACAACTCATCAATTACGGGAACCCCGACCAGTGTAGCGATTTCATGGTCTTTGCTTGTTCTGGCGTCCATGACGATTCGGAAGCGATTCTGGCAGTATTCGGGAACGCCCCTTTGTTCTAACCACTCAATGCACTTGTCGACATCCAGATTGAGACTTGCGGCATGCTTAATGAGCAGTTCATCGATCTCCACATATTTTCGTTCGTCCACAAGTTTAGCAATCTGAGGAGTTACATGTGCAGGCTCTTGTCCAGTTAGATACCACCCACGCTCAGGTAGTTCTTTCTGTACGATTTGCAAGGCTCTTATCCAACGTTTTGATGACTCTACAATACTTCTCGTACGCTCTGCGGATTGCAGAACCGGCTTGAGACGTTCGAGGTGCTGTTGCTGGGCTTTGACTAAATCTAACAAGCCACGCGGGATAACCGATTCTTGAGGCATTTGATATTCTTCTAGTTGCTTCAGAGCCTCCTTTACGTATGGAGCCAACGTGCGGTCCGCAATCGAAGCGATCCGCTGCAATTGGTTGATTGAATCCTTATCCATATTCTTCTGTCGCATTAGGATTGCCGTTCCTTTGGTTGTGGTAGTCAAAAGGCTACTTCATGAGCGAAACCGATTGAATCCTGGACGACGCACATCAAATTCGCGAATAGATATCGCCGAAATGAGAGACTCTTCATCCTGGAACAAGGTAAAGTGATTCAAGTTGTGTTCTTCAAGATAGCACAAGGCTTCCCAGCGCTCGCTCTTCGGTAAGGTGATTTTCACGAGAACATTCTGATCAATGATTGAATCCAGATCGACCTCAAGAGCTTGGTCATGCCTACAAAAGACATGTTCGTTACCAGTGCTCATCGTTGCAATGCTGTATTGAGCTTGTTGTGAAAAGTGGCGTGGATGAGTCCTGGTGAACGGGCCAAGGACTTTGATTCGAGGCTTTCCTTCAGTCAACATCTTACCGCTGTCTGGAGTCTCGATGAGCACAAAGACTGAAACCTGGTCTCCCGGAAAAGGGTTGGCGAACGCGAAATAAGCAGCTATAAAGGGCGACCTTGTCCAATCTAGCAAAGGAGAGGGAAATCCCAGGTGCCTCAGATAGACCAAATAGTCGTAACAGGGCAACCTTGGATCTAGTGCGTCAAAGTATTTGAACGCCTCGCAAACTTGATTATAGGATGTCTCGTTCCAATGTTTTCCTGTGAAGGCTTCAATTTCTTCGGCATATCGGGTTGCGCATTTGACGTACAATTCAATTGAGAACTCTTCGTTAGTGCGTCGCTCTAGAGTTGTCTGAAGAAGCCAGTCAGCATTAGAATGTCCTCGGTAGAACATCTGCTGCGTGTGCTCGAACTTCCGACGATTGCCTCCTTCTACGATGCGTTCAGCGTACTTTCTGCGGATTTGCTCAATCGTGGGCCAATAGTCGGACCATTGTGTCAGTTCGTATGTTTCTCGAATCGAATCCATCAGAGATTTTTACATAGGTTTGCGGAAGCGATGGAACAGAGGTGAATGCATTCTAACTGGTAAGCCAATTGCGTTCTATCGGGCTTTGCGTATCTGTCTCGACTTAAGAAACTTGGCTGAATGTGCGTATGAAGCTGACTTGGGACGTTGTAGTAGTTTCCGTAAGATAAATTATCACTTCACTCAGAGTCAGCAGAGTCGCCTGAAGCCTCTGGCGTGTCATCGGCCTTTTTTGCCAGCAAGTCTTGCAAACGAGGATCTGCGAAGACAAGTTGAACAAGTGTTTCTAGGTCAACCGTTGCATCCGCTCCTGACTTACCTTTCTCACCTTGCAGACCCTGGATTCCACGATCTCCCTTTTCTCCGGTTGGACCTTTCTCGCCCTGCTCTCCTTTCGATCCGCGCAGGAGTTCGATCAGGTCAGGATCACTTCTTAGGTCTTGTAAGAATAGTTGGGATCGAGTGTGCTGTGGCGAACGAATTAGGTTCTCACAGAACATAAGGGTGGCAAGAGTGAGGGCGAAGAGGAAAAAACAACGTGCAGTTCTGTAAACGTCAACCAAATAGTCTGTCCGATTGTCGATGTCGGATTGGCATTGCAGGGAGAGGTTTATCAGGTTTTTCCTGATATCATCCCCTTCTAGATCGACCTCATGTTGATCAAGTACGATTTTCGTCTCCACACCAACATCAAAGAACACCAACAAAAGAGTGACCGTATTCAGTAGCGCTGCAACAGCTATGAAGAATAGGACCTTTGACCAGATGGAATCAGCAACAACGGTCGTCGATGAGAACAAGCCTATGACACCCAGCAATAGCGAAGCCATTGTGAGTAACGTGTGGCATTTTCCCGTAATCTCAGTCCTTCGTTCCTGGGCACCAGTAAGGCATTGCCTGGCGGTGGAGAGCAGTGCTTCGGTATCAATTGCAGATTCCAACTGCAAGTCACTATGTTCGCTCCTGGAGTATTTGCCTGCGCAAATATCAGTCCAGGCGATTTCCAGTCCAAAAGTCCTTAGCGACAAATACGCCAAAACTGACGTCAGAGCTTTCCGACCGAGGTAGAATCTGTCCAGAAGTTTTTGCAATAGGTGACCCACTCTTCAGGCTCCGGGGGTTGTGCAAATTGAAGAATCCTTGTCGGAAGAAAATGCACGTGCAAAAGACCCGGCAATATTCGTTATGCCCTCAATGTCGAGCCAGGCCCACTGTCCGTTGGGATTGACTTCCAGAAAATACCAAACTCCGTCGGTCGATTCTACCATATCGATGGCAGCGAAACGCAGGCTATAGCATTCCATCAGCCGGAATATCTGATTGCGAATTGTTTCAGGAATCAAGATCTCTTTGTAAGCGACATCTGCCATGTTGTTTCGGCGAATATCACATCGCTGTCTGCCATCTTCATCATGGGCAATGAGTTCTACGGCGTGACATGCGTTGTCGACTACTGTGATTCGAATATCTCTAGCCTTTGTGATAAACTCCTGAAACAAGGTCGGGCAGACCTTGAGATCAGCAAGATCGTGCAGATCTTCATGCGACACTCGATTGGTGAAAATAAGCGAGTCATTCTGATTGTCTTCTCGTGTGACATAACCCACAGCCATTGGTTTGACGATCAGCCGACCGCCATGCCTTTCAAAGAAGTACCGCAGCATGTCTTCATCTTGGGTAACAAGCGTATCGGGAACTTGAAACCCAAGTTCTGAAGCAGTCGAGAGTTGTTCGAGTTTATGGGACGCCAGAGAATTGACTGAGGGATGGTTGATCCATCGTCGCATGGGAATGTGGGCGAGGAAGGATTCGAGTCCTTCCGCCCATTCTTCCAGAATATACTTGCCCTCGGGTGTATCAGCGATATCTTCGCATCGCAATCGCTCTGGACGACGATACCAGACTGAGTGGATTTCTTCAGGCAAGAGCCTCTTACCCTCGAAATATAGCTCCGGACTACCAAGACGATAAGAGAACTGCAGACGGGAAACTAACAAGTCCGTGTCAAATCGGACAAACGGTATCTGATGAGAAACAAAAACGGATAGCAAGTAGTCCGCCGTAGCATCTTGGCTGTTTGTCAGTGCGAGCAACATCTAGGAATTACTTGCAAGTTAGACTCGGCTGGATCATCATCAGTGGTCTCGGCACGAATGGCAGTGAGAGTCTTGGTGCCAAGGGTTCTATCGGCGCTAGTGATAGGAATGGCAAGCGCAGTGGAGCATCTGTCAGAATCGGACTGCTCCGACTTTACGCGGGTAAAAGTCTGAGTGCCTGAACCATGCAACCAGCCCGAAATAGCAGAATACCGAGGCGGACTTCGATCGCTGTCAGGCTGCTCAGCGCGGACATAGGTCTTCGTTTGTGTTCCGTATTGAACTGCATATTCGTCACTGAGAAAACATGGCTCCTGAAATCGCAAGAGAAATGAAGTGGCCATCACTAGAGGCCTTTCTGGCTGATCGCAAGATAAGACCTCACATGCGGGTCTTGATCTGCGGCTTCCTGACGAACTTCGGTCATGGTCCTTGTAGCCAAAAGTGACTGTGAAGTCCTCAGACTTTCACTCACCGAAAAAGCCTTTGTGAACTGCGATTTCTGCACGACAGGTTCCATGTAACGAAGTATGTATGCTGACATTCTTGAAACTCAAAGGGGAGCAGTTCTAAATTGTGCAAAATTGATGACCGTTCGTCAATAAGCTGAAGTGGTCCTTGACGACCTGCCTAGCCAGTCACCAATATCCAAGTAAATTACTCTTGGAGAGAATAATGTTCCTGTGATGCAATCTTACTGGGAGGCTATTCTCAGAAGCACTGTCGCTCCCTCACTTCTAAATGCCAGGCAGTACAATAAGAACTTGTCTCATGTTTTACACAAATCACGCCATTTGATCACGCACATATCTGGCGAGTGCTTCTGAGAACATACGGATTTCAGGCTTGCTCAGTTGCTCAGTTTCCTTCTCGACAAACTTTACAAACGCCTTTTCATTGAGCACCCAGACGCGAACACCGGGAGACTGTCGCTCGACATACCAACCTGGAAAAAGGACGACCGGCCGCACTTTTGTGGTATGGCCGGTGTAGTTGGTAAGGATTTCCTCAAGTCGAGCTGCACCTGCCTGGGCCTGAGCAATTGGGTTTCGATCAGGCGTTCGTCCATTGACTTTGACTAGTATTCCATCGTATTGCACGCGAACGTCGCCGCGGATCGGCTTAGAGCGAGTTTTGACCTCCACGGCGAAGACGCCGCCTGGGCCGACGAGGACGTGGTCGAGGTTGAAATCGTCAATGCAGATGTCGTGTAGAACGAGATAGCCCAATGGCAGCAGTTGAGATTGCAGCAGTTGGCCTACTGCCCGTTCCCCTTTCAGGCCGAGCTTCAAATGCCTGATCTGATTTGCTACCGTTCGTGATTTCTTGATTGCAATGGCTATGATCACAGCGGCAAAGCAGGTCATAACAATGGGAGAGTGGTCTGCATTGGTAAGCCACTTGAGCCATTCTAACCCTGTCAAAACAACCACGAACAAAGCGATCATCAACCAGGGACCGACCCCTTCTAAGGCTTGGTCTAAGATTTGTTCTCGCAGCGATTGCCCTGGATCGCGAAGTGGAGCATCGCGGATCGGATCGCGCTGTGAGGTAGATGATGAAGTAGTTTGCAGATTCTTCAAGTCGTGCTCGGTTACGTTATGTGTCGCATTTCTTCATGCCACATTATTGCCAAGAGCGCTTCGTTTCTCAATGAAGCCGTGCTCGAGTTGTGCCAACTTTATCTAGATTTCATCCGAGTGGGGAAATTAACCATATCAAAAAGGCTTAAATTACCTCGCCAAGCTGAGCGTTGCCATCAGCTGATGATCACGGGTGAGCCACTAAGTTATCTAGACACAGCCAGAGGATTGCACTAGGCGTTTCGAGCGCGAACCTGACTCAGAAAGGTTGTCACAACCGTCATAAACAGAGCCAGAATTTCATGCTGCCATTCTCCGTAATTGGACGGGGCACCCTGCACTTTAGAGTCGAAGTTGAACTGACTAGTTGGGTACTGGGTCAGCAAAACTTTTTATGAGAATTCAGAAAATTTCTTCTTGTGTGGAAAGTAAGTGTGAGCGGTAAGGTAGTTCACCCCTTGGCATCGTATGGCTAACTGTGTCACAAAAGCAAAGCTTTTCTAGAACGTCGGATCTCTTCACGCATGGACTACGATGGCTGGTAAGCTATTGCCTTTTCGTCATCACCAGCTAGATTTGGTTCGTCTTTACCTCGCTCATCACTCGGCGAGGTCGTTATTTCCTGCGTAAGGTAGCTGATTTATAAACCGACGCGATTTCAGTTCAGCCGCTTGCTTTCCAGGGAGAAAAAAATGTTTAAGAAGAGGGGTTACGATTATGGTTGGTGAACGAAGCTATTGTAGTAGATGTGGCATGTTAGCGGAGTCAGAACCAGAAACGATCTCTTGCCAATACTGCAAATTCGACCTTCCTACCGGCAGATTCGATTGTTGGTGTGAAAGTTGCCAAAGGGACTGGGTTATTGGTCACTCTAGTCACTTAACTTGGTGCGATGCGCCTATTTGCATGAATTGCGCCAAACGAGAGGCAGGATCCTGTGTGATGTGTGAGAATATCGTGTCTATTGCGGAAGCTCAGTTGATCGATTCTCTGATTGTCTGCAATGCGTGTTTTGGCGCGAAGGAACTAATATGGTGTCCGAAGTGTGGGAAGTCACATCCTTATAGTGGTTACTTACGAGTGGCTTTTCGTAATGACCTGCCATGTTTACATGCTGCAGCACTTGTCACGCACTACCGCCATAAACACGTACAGTCTCATGATCGAGCTTGGCAAAACCCATACTATGCGAACAAAATCCCAGGCTACGATTACGAGGAATACAAAGCAACTGTCAACAATCGAGCCAAGCGTCAACTTATTCGTGCAATTGCTAAGAGATTGCAAGAAGCAAACTATCCCGCTGATGCCCCCATCGATGCACTTCAGCTTATTTGTGCCTTCAAAATGCTACGAGAAAATGATGAGAAAACAGAGAGCTTGATCGATTCGGTTGTTGCGAAATTCGGCGAACCTTCTACGTAGGTGATAGCGTTAAATCATATTCATTGATTGTAGTTTCGTAATCTACCGTGGGGATAACTCTGCAGTGCGCTGCAAATAGAGTGCTTTGAGTGACAGTCGCTGACGGATTCCGGCAACCAGTTTTTAACTCATTGTGTTCGTAATCTCGTGTAACCGCAGGCCGCTTCTCCTTATTCGGGTAAAGAAGTTATCCAACTTCATTAGCCTCAACAATAAGGAGCACACCCATGCCCACCAAATCCAAAGCAGCAGGTCCCGTCCATGAAGTCCGTCTCGGGGCCATCAAAGCCACCATTTGGGAGAATGAAACTTCCGTTGGCACGCGCCACAATGTGACCGTTGCCCGCCTCTACAAGGATGGCGATGAGTGGAAGCAGACCGAGAGTTTTGGCCGAGATGATCTCTTGTTGCTGGCCAAGGTCCTCGATCAGGCCCATTCCTGGATCCTCACCGAAGCAGCCTGACCCACCTGTGTCATGGAGGGGGACTACAATCCCCCTCCAGGAGGCACGTCATGCAGAAAGACTTGCTCAAGCGCTGTGGAGACAAGATCGAGGTCTTGTACCAACCCCGTCGGGGCGTCTCTGCCACGACCGCTTGGCAACGACTTCAGGAGGAACTAGCGCTGGTTACCGGCACGGAGGCCGAGCAGCGGTTCCTGAACGCCGCCGAACTCGCCACAGTGTGCCGACGGCACAACTGGCCCGTGTGGTTGGTAGGGAGTGGCCCGAGTTCGATCCTGCTGTTTCTTTTGGAACTCAGCCAGGTGGATCCCATCGAGAATGGCTTGTACTTCGAGCGTTTCTTTTTCCCGCATTTGGGTCAGACGGCCGACTTCACCTTAGTCACTCCTGAAACCACCTTTAATGCTGTCGATAAGACAATCGCAGCTGTGGGAGCCAACAAGTGGCTGCACCTGCAGACTGCTACTCAGTTGCAAGCCCTCCCAGCTTTTGTGGAAGACGATCTCCGCAAACAAGGAAAGGCCGTGGATTGGGGCCGCGAACCGACCAACTGGCCGGTCCTCTGGGATAGTGCTGATCCTTACCTCGTGCGCACTTGTGAACCTGATATTTATCAACTCGATTGCCCAGAGTTCTACCAGGCCAAGCAAGCCTGGCAACCTGGATCCCCTAGCCAATTGGCGGCCATCACGGCTATCGCCTTGCAGTCCGCTCTCGACGAGGTTGAACTGTTTACTTGGGCTCAAGAGAGAGAAACCCCAGCCGAACTCCTGAGGCCGTGGCTGCGAGAGTCGGGGGGAATCCTCATCTTTCAGGAACAGGTCATGGCCAGCCTGCACGAGATCGGGGGATTCTCACGGGAGTCTGCCTATCGAGCATTGAAGGACATCACCACGGAAAAAACGTTGGAGACGGACGCCTATGAAAGGAAGTTTTTGGACGGAGCGATGGAGAGAGGACACGCTCCCCAAGCAGCCTGGTTGGCCTTTGACGCGATGCGCGAAGCGGCTGCAACTTGCGTCTGCAAAGCCCACCACGTGGCTCAAGCGATCACAACCTATCGGGCACTTTGGCTCAGAAGTGTGCAGCCGACGACCTATCGCAAATTCATTCCCGCGAAATCCCCAGATTACGACGATGACTGAAGAACCAACCAAACACGCATGGGGCTGTTACCCGACGATTCGCCCCACCTTCAATCCACAGGGGAGAAACGGGGAGAGCGAACTTGTCGAGCGAAAACCACATCACTGACGCTGAGGCGGCCTGTTTGGTATGGATACTGCCGGATTTTGTCCCTGGGTTGTGTCATCCTCCGCACCTGACAGATTGAATCGAATCATCCACTTCAATTAGCAAAAAGTCGAAAACTTTTGTGGCCAAACAACTCCCGCCTAAAAAACCCTCTCTTCCCCCAGGTCGCACAACCCCCGTAGCGGGTCGGGCGGATCGTGATCGCAGGGTCCGCCAACATGCCCGCATGGCCCGAGTCCTGAAGATTCTTAATCTGATCCAGTCGCGGGGACGGTGGAATGTCAAAGCGCTTGCCGAAGAACTGGAATGCTCCGCCCGCACCATCTATCGGGATTTAGAAGTGTTGGAGTTTGCGGGAGTCCCTTGGTTCTTCGACGAGACCGACCAGTGTTTTCGCGTGCGGCCTGATTTTCGCTTTCCCACACTAGGACTCACGACGGAAGAATCGCTCGGTCAGTCCGTTGCTACACTGCTCACCCAAGCGGCGGGGCTCGATGCGGGTGGGACGGCCGGAGCCACCACGAGAAAGCTGGCTGCCAATTCTCCCCAGGAAGTGCAACAAGTGCTGGCCGATGCGATGCAGTTGATCGAGGTGTTTGACCTGAAACTGGCGGACCATAGTAAACATCACGAGACCATCAAGACGGCCCAGTTTGCCTTGCTGCAAGGTCGACAACTCACGGGGACTTATGAGAGTCCCTATGAAGCGCAATCACGAAAAATCGTCTTGCATCCCTATCGGTTGTGCCTGATCAAGAACGCCTGGTATTTGGTAGGGCACTTGGAGGGAGAACAGACTCCCAAGACGTTGCGAATTACCCGTTTCCACACCTTACGGATGTTGGATTCTCCAGCGGTCGTACCGGAGACGTTTAATTTGCGAGAGTATTTAGGCAATGCCTGGGCCGTCTATCGAGGAGATCAGACCTATCAGGTCGAATTATTGTTCAATCCGGCGGGTGGAAAACTCGTGACCGAAACCCAGTGGCATCACACCCAGCAGGTGACGCACCATCGTGATGGATGTGTCACGCTCAAGTTTACCGTGGACGGTCTCGATGAAATCCTTCATTGGCTCTTGTCGTGGGCCGGACGGGTCAAGATCCTGCAACCCCCTCAGCTTCGGAAGCTCTATCGACAAACGCTACAACAAGCACTGAGTGATACCACCGACGATTGAACAGGTCTGCTCAAAAGAATTAATGTCGTTCTGCACGTAAAGGAGAAATCATGGAACTGCTCGAAATCGTTATCTTCATCATCGCATTCATCGTGGCTGAAGTGGTTTATCGGAGTAATAAGTAAGACGAACGAAGCATTATTGGGGGAAGTATTTCCAGCTTGAAGTGTGAATTAGAAAACCTCAATTCTTGTAAAGCTCTGTGTACTTTCCTACAAACCATTGGCTCATCCGATCATGTTGACTGCAAAACTCTGTCGTGACCGCGAAAATAGTTGGGTCCTCTTCTGTCCGGAACTCAAGAGTACCATATCACTCGAAGACCCGGCGGACCTTGTTGCAGCCGCTGAGCTCACCGGTTGGCAATCTTGCGACTGTGGAGAACTTACGTGTCACCACCAAACGAGTGAAGCCACAGTTGTCGCGGCCAAGAAGATTCTTCGTCAGCACAACAAGCGGGAATTCTATCTTCCTTGGGGGACTCCTTTGGCGGACAGAGTCTTTGAGGAGTGGGAGTGTTCTGGCGAAAACGGCAAAAATTCTCCGTGTTTCAGTTAGCTGATTGAAAAACCTCAAGAAAGCTGAGGGCTTCTGACCCACTGTTGTCACTTCTTTTGGGTATCTATAGGACAAGAACTACTTTCAAATCCCCTGCCTGTGGAGATTCGTTCATGAAACCTTGCCAGAAGATGTGGTTACTGCTGATCGGAATACTAGCCTTGGCGGGGTGTCAGCCCCAGGAAGGTTCCGAATCAGCTGCTCGTCAATACCTTGCAGCAGAGATGCAGAAATGGATGACCAATCAGGAAACCGCTGCCAGACCGCATCTCTATCATGCATTACCTCCTCTCAGCTACACCATTGAGAGTGTGCTACCCACGACTCCCAGCGGGTTTGCCCATGACAAGCTACCCCTCCCGGAGAATACCGAAGGTTGGCCAGCGTACCAATTCAACGGCTCCCTCCAACTGCTGACGGAGGCCAAGACCTCGCGGGAGCAGGTACAACGTTACCGACTCACCTGGAGCCCCCCAGAAAAGCGATGGTTCCTCGATGAAGTTCGCTAGCAACCGGGGAACTCTCCGCAGACTCGTCGTGAGCTTCTGACCCACCCTTGTCGGTACAAGCTGCCAGGATGAGGGGGTTGTTGTTTCTGTGATTCGTGTCATACAACCCTTCACGTATTCTGCATGCAACTGACCATCCATCGCGGTACCCGAGAAATCGGGGGAACCTGTATTGAAGTCTCGACCAGCAATTCTCGCATGCTACTCGATGTGGGTCTTCCCCTCTTCGATAGTAACCGGCAACCCCTCGATAGTCGTCCGCTGCGCTCCCTATCGACCCCTGCACTCATCCGGTCGGGCATGCTCCCCTCGATCCCTGGTCTCTATGACGGCAAGAGCCCACCCGCTGCGATCCTCTTATCCCATGCCCACCAGGATCACTGTGGACTCTTGGACCGCTCATTCCCGGAAATTCCCGTCTACGCCACTACCGGTACCAGCAAAATGATGCTTGCCGGTAGTCTTTTCGCCAGACAGATCCGCATTCCCCGTGAACGATTTCATGAATTGCGACCGAAAATACCTACAAGGATCGGAGATTTTCACGTCACCCCGTTGGCCGTCGATCACTCGATCTTCGGCGCGATTGCCATGCTGGTGGAAGCCGAGGGGCAATCTCTGCTTTATTCGGGAGACTTGCGACTCCATGGCCGCAAACCCCAGATGGAAAAAATACTCGTCGAAACCATCCAAGAGAAGAACCTGGATGTGCTGTTAATGGAAGGAACCCTTTTTGGCATCCCAGAAATTGAAAAATTGAACGAGTATCAATTGGAAGACCAGCTTGTTACTCATATCAATGAAGCGAGTGGCTTGGTGTTGGCCAGTTTTTCACCTCAACACGTTGATCGCTTGGTCGGTTTGATACGAGCCTGCCTCAAGTCGGGTCGGACGTTCGTGGCCGATGCCTATACGGCGTTTGTGCTTCGTTTGATTGCCAGTGAAACCCGTGTCCCCGTGCCCGGGAGAGATAACGACCTGCCGGTGTTTTTTCCCAGCTCCCTCTGGCAGGACGAAGCCAAAAGAAAAATGCTGGCCGAGAAATGTCCGGAATTTCAAGCGGCAAGAATCGAAATGCCACAAATCCTCGCAAGGCCGCAAAACTACGTCATGGCATTCCGGGGATCAATGTTGGATGGAGATTTTGGCGGCACACTTCCCCCGGGAGTTGTGTGCCTCCATTCACGCTGGGAAGGTTATTTGGAAAAACCCGATGCCCAACCCTGGCTACAAGCCCTCGAGCGTGCTCATGGCAAGCTGGTTCAACTTCATACGTCCGGACATATCCTCCCCCAGGACATCGTGGGTTTCGTGAACTCACTCCATCCCCGGACAGTGATTCCGGTTCATACGTTCGTGCCGGAAGAGTTTGCCGCAACCCTGAGCAATGTCCGCGTGCTCAGAGATGGTGAACAGGTCGACCTAGCGGAACTCTCCAGCAGCTCTTATTAAGTGCAGCAGCGGATCTCTGCTCGACGACCTTAAAACACCTCAGCGGATTCTCCGCAGCTGGGACAATGCAGACGCCGTTGCTGCTCCAGGTAGCGGGCGTAGAGTTCAGCCCCCTCGTCAGTAGCCGGTTGTGACTCACGCGACTCTGAACAAGCTATTTGCTGGTACGGAGGGATGGAAGTTTCCGGCGACATGGTAGTTGGCTCCTGGTTTCAGTGGGCAGCACGACAAAAGCTACTCTCGTGGCAATTCTAGCTACTTGACGTATAAGTGTACACCCGTATATTATGTGAACGAGGGGGAAAATCTTCACCAGCACCAACAAACGAGTGAAAAAATGATGCCAGCCAATCCTGCTTGTTCACACAACCGGCTAGCAAGCTCTTCGCAGGAACTACTTCCCCTCCGTGAGATTATGCCTGCCGTACTGGCACGTTACGGACTGCACGAGGAGGCTCACAAATCAAATTCGCAGGAATTCAAGCGGACTAATTTGCCGTCATTCGAGAACGGTGGGATCAAAGACTTTGCACTGCCTATGGCCTTTTAAGGTTAGGTCTCCGCCATGATTCCCGCACAAGATTAAACCTGCCGCCACCTGATCTAATTCACTAAGCAGTGGCCCCCATTGCCCTTCCCCATTGAGGATGGCACTCACAGCTTCGCGGCTGCATCCACCGATAACTAACACGGCCTTGGAAAGTAATCGATTTATCACTGGTATTCCCTCGACACGATTGCTGAGGTTGAGTCGCCGCTTTGCCTCTACCATTTGATTGAAGGCACTCAGGATAGCGTCTCGGTGACCGGCAATCCTGCTGCTATATCCAGCTAGCTGTCTTAGAACCTCGGGAAGCCCGTTCCCCTGTTGGCTCAGTCGAACATCGTCTATTCCCTTCACTTCGACAAACGCAGCGCACCCAAGCTGCATGTCGTAATGGAGCAGATCCATTTTATCGCTATTCTCACCCGTTAATTGAAATTCGCTCTCCTGATCGACAATTAAATTCGAGTTGGCATCTTGCCAATGCGTGAGATGAAGAATTGTTTCACTCTCCACTGAATTGTTGGAAGATTGAATAAGCCGCTTGTATTCCTCCAAGACTTCGGGATCGCCATCCCCGATCGGCAATGCGCCGTAATCAACACCAAACTCAAGACTATTTTCCTCCAACTTGAAGGATACATAGATCTGATTATCTGGACGGCGAAGCGGTACATACTTGAAATGGGTAGCCCCGCAGAGCGTGCCTCCTTCAAGACGTAGATTTCGCAGTAAGGCAGCCCCCCGATAATACACCGTCACATGCCCATCTCGAATCGCGGGATGGAGGTCAGGATCCTTGATGATCGCCTGCCAAAAAGGTGCCTGATTAAGCGCCCCAATTAACTCGTCTGATAAGCCACGACGCAGAAGGCACATGAATCACTCTCCAACCAGGTTGATTTAACTGCAAGAGAATAACCCATGGCTATGCCAACTCTGAGTCGTTAGGTTTTGCGGCAAGAGACAAGAATGAAATTCAAGTTCACTGCGCTGGAAAGCTAAGAAATGGATTATTTCTGGGTCATTTTTGAGGAATTACTCCTGAGCAAAAGGGTGATTAACCGGACAGATGTACGACCCACTATTGTCATTGCTCTCCGCTACAGTCCTGTATGTCCACCAATGTGGCAATTAACAGACGATCCGAGAGCATGGCGAAGAAGAAGAAAGCTCAAACCCAGAAGCCGCGTACGGATGCAGAGCGACGTACCCGTCAATGCGAACGCATGGCGCGAATGTTACGCACCTTGCGTTGTATCATGGGACCAGGACGATGGGATGTAGAAGCATTGGCCAATGAGATGGAATGTTCGACCAGAACCATTCAACGCATCCTGCAAACACTTGCGATGGCAGGGGTACCGTTTCGCTACGACCCGGAACTTCGGGCCTATCGCGTACCCAGCGGTTTTCGATTCCCCGGCTTGGATACTTCGCAAACTCAAGGGGTCCATTCGACTGAACTAGTGAAGATTCGTGACTCTTCCAAGCAACTTCTTCAAGATGGCGAAAAATTCCTTGACTCGCTTCGCCACTTTCGTGAGCAGCTAGAAGACTAGGCCAGAAACTTCTCATTTACTGCTGACAATAATTCCCAATCCATCTTCCAACAGGGCATCCCCACAAAAATTCGAAAATTTTTTGGGGAACACTTACGTCGCGAAGAAGATTAAAAAATCCGGCTCAAATCCCAAGGGGCGGGATTACAGTCTGATTGGCTGAAAGAGTCGTCGTCGTAAGTATTCGCTTATTGATGCACGTTGTGAGCATTGCCAACGCTAGTTGCTTAACAAGTCGCACGACGCACACTACTATTTTAATGGTGATTTGCGTTGTCTTGATTTCCTACAAATGGTTTCAAAGAATGACTCGGATTTGTCACATAAATTCTGCTAAATCTAGTTTGCTCACTATAAGGGAGGTGGCGCACAGGCTCGGGGTCAGTTACGGATGGGTGCTCGCGCGATGTCGTAGCGGTGAGATTCCTGCGATGCAATTCTGCGGAAGGAATGGGCCTTGGCGGATTCGAGAAGAAACAATCACTGAGTTTGAAAATAACTCAGTTTTCAAGCCCGCATCTCGTGAAACTGGGCTCAAAACGACCAGATCCATCCTAAAGCATCTTGATGGCGAGCGATTGAGCAAGGCTTGGCAAAAAAGTAGTAGATTATCCCCTCAGTTGGAACAACCATGCCCATGAACCACATCTCCCAAGGCCGAGTTGACTTGAATTCAAGGCCGTACGGGTTTGATAATCTCGTTCACCGTACTGATCAGGTATTTTCTCTGAGAACTCAGGTGTCCATAAACGCGACAGACCATCGTGGTGTCAGCGTGTCCCATAAGCTCGGCGACCGTTGCCGTGTTGATTCCCCTCAGCAGCGCGTCCGTGGCGTACGCATGCCTCAGCCCATAAGCGAATACAGGTTCTTTGATTCCCAGTTTTCTTCGCAGTCGATTGAGACTCAACTGAACCGAATTGCAGTTCCAAGGCTTGCCCCGCGTGTTGAGGAAGACATGCTCGCAGCCACTCTTTCTCTTCATCTGCAATCTGGGCATCAATCTTTGCATAGCCCGGCTCAGATAAATTGTTCTCGGACTGCCTTTAGTTCTGGCAGTCTTATGGTCTTTGATACAGAAAGTCTCTGCCGAAACCTCATCCCAAGTCAAATTATAAATCTCAATCGGCCGTGCTCCGGTTTGCTTCAGAACGAAAAGCAAGAGTTTCAATTCTGGAGAAGCGGCTCGCTTAAGTTTGAGGTAGTTGTCTTCGAGCATGGGTTGAATTCGATTTCTTCCTCTGCCAGTTTTCAGGTTGACCACTGGATTCTTAGCAAGGATTTGCTGATCAACGGCCCAATTGAAAACGCGCTTTACACATCTACTGGCATTGGAGCGAGTGGTCTCGCCCCAACGTTTTTTTCCGTCCAGCCATTGGGTAACGTGAAATATCCTGAGCTCGTCTATTCGAAGCGGACCACACGATTCCGCAAACGACTGCAAATACCATTTCTGGCCCTCGTATGTACGGGGCTTCAGATTGTTCGCCGCCCATTCCAAGTAAAACTCACAAGCGGAATGAACCTTCAGGTCCGGCGACTCGGGAGCCTCAGTTGCAGTGCGCATGAACTCGAGGAATTTTTGTTCCGCAAGTTTCTTGTTGCTCCTACCCTTGACGAGTTTGTACTGCTTGCCACTGAAGGTAACCATCCACCAGTCGGTTTGAGCCCTGTACCAAGGTTTCCTAGAGACACGTGCCATACAACAACCCTCCGATCTATTTCTTCTGAGAAACAAGCACACACAGAAGGGTTGACCGAAAGGTCACTCGAAGCCTCCCGCCTGTTGCAGCGGTCGGAAGGCATTTTGATTCCGTGCATTATTCAGTGCACGGCCGAGATAATCAAGCCACAGAATCGACGTAAGTCGTTGTCTGCCTTGAATATCCCCGACTGGATTCGAACCAGTAACCTTCGGCTTCGGAGGCCGACACTCTATCCAGTTGAGCTACGGGGACACGATCTATAATCGTACATATTATAGCGTTTTTTGCACCGTTCCAAGTTCCAAAGCCAAAACGGCCTTCGTTTCAAGCTCTGCTTTTTACTCTTTTACCCTTGATTCAATTTCTGCAATCAACTTTTCTAAGGCCTGATTGTAGATCTTCATGACAGAACGCATATCATCTGCGGAGCGAAAGACCCCTTTGGTGCGAATCTCTTGGATACTCGCTTGCAAGCGGGCGATCAGTATTCTGGCAGCCTCTGGTTGATAAACTTCGTGACCTGCCACAGACACGTAGATTGGGCTCGTATGAGCAAACAGCGTCTTTCCCAAAATGTTTGTGCTGCTTCCTGTGAGGCGAGATCGGATATCGTATTGTCGGTCTGTAGGAATTCTCGCCGCAAGCCAACCGGGCTCGTCTATTTGGATCATTTGCTCCAACTCTGCCTCATAATGTCCGGCAACCTGCTTACGGCTTACCTCGTGGATGACATTGCCGTTCAGGACTAATTGTAAACTCAGAAAATCTTCCCGCCCGATGGCACGGGCATGCACCTTAATCTTGCCTTGACCCTCGAGGACTATAGTCTCTCCCGATTGCCTTCCTTCGACCTCGAACTCCAGGAAAGTGCCATTAGTGATGAAAGAGTTGCCTTGTTTAAGTGCTGCCAGAAAAGATTTGCTAGCCAAATCTCCAGCGACGGGCACGTAGACTCGAGAAAAATCCCATATCCCCCAATCCGTACCAGTTGAGAAGGGAATCTTCATTCCGATATTCAAGAGCGGATAATAGACTTCGTCGATAGTGCCTTCATTTCCTCCGTCAAAAATGTTTTGCGCGTGCAGAAGTCCGTCAATCCAATCAGGCAAAGCCTCGGTGCCCATTAGTCCGTGACACCAGACTACTGTGCCGCCATCAGCCCGTATCTGTTCAATCCCGGTTCTCAAGGGAATTCCGTCGGTCGTCGCAGGGTTTTCCGAAAGTCCCGGACCGATGCTTGCTGGCAAGATCAAGCGAGGGATGTCGAGAAACATGACGTGGCCATAAGAAATTTTTGTGTTTTCCGAATCGATTCCCCCTTGGTGGCGATATTCTTCCCCGTTCACAAACAAGATTTTCTCACTGGAAAGTTGGTGTAGATCCTCATGCTTGTAGTCGTTGCTGACATAAGTTTTTTCGGGACGAGTCAAATACGATACATAGACGATATCCAATCCATCGGCTTGACCGACCGTCTGAAGATAGTGATCCGCCTCAGCCCGAGACTCCAATTGCACTCCCATTTTTCGATGTTCGTCGCAAATCAGGTGCAAATGGGTATTGCCCGCACGCAGCTCGTGTGCTGAGGGCTCATAGAATCTGCGGAGCGGCAACGAGATGCTTTGCGCTGCTTGCTGGGAAAAATCGAGTTCGATGCTAAAAATCTCTGTTTCGATTCCATGACAGGCTTCAACACGAATTCTCCCCCGGGGCACCGAGTATGTCGCGTGGGGCGGAGTTGCGTACCAGTTCATGGGCCGCTCTAAAAACCTTTCCAGTCGTACGGGTCGGCCTGAAGCGAGATTAGTCACCTTTACCAAACCATACAACGGCTGGCGAGTCAGCTCATCAAACACCTCTATTTCCAGCACACCTTCCGAGTGAGATGCCCCTTCCGTTTCGGAGGTCCGACGATTCTCTATCAGGTACCCCTCCAAAGTATGCTCGTGAGCAACAACGTTGGGCGAACTAACCAGATAGGCTACAAGACACAGGGTGAGAGGGACCGCAGATTGAGTGATTCTGGTACCAAATTCAGAGCGCATATCAAAGACCCTCGCACATCGCATGGAGTTGCTCTCTCATCTTCTGTCTAATGGTAGCCAAAGAGGGGTCATCGGCTCTATTTCTGAGTCCTGCGGAATCGTCCGCGAACGAATAGAGTTCTTTTCCCTCGTTTCCTCCATCCCATTCGGTATACCGATAGGCTGTATTTCGCACACTTTTTCCTAAGAAGAGACGCCGATTCTCCTCATCAAGGACGGCGGTGGAGCTCAAAGCGTTTCTGTTCCACTCAGCTTGGGGATCTTCCAATAGAGGTACGAAACTTTCCCCAGCAAGCGCCGCTTGAGGTTCCAGGCCGCAGAGTTCGGCCAGTGTTGGGTAGATGTCCACAAATTCCACGATGCGCCGGCAGACACCGGCCGGACGATGCGGGGCGGCAACTATCATCGGCGTCCGCGTGGTCTGTTCAAAAAGCCATCCTTTGTGCCACAGTCCATTGTGTCCGGTGTGATAACCATGGTCAGAAATGAACATCACGACTGTATCCTGCCATAAATCTAATTCATCTACCACGTTCAACACTCGCCCCACTTGTTCATCGACGAAAGAAATACAGGCATAATAAGCCGCAATTGCGTGCTTGGTTTCATCGGGTCCTCCCGCAAAAGGTTTCCAATCCTTCACTCCAGGTGGTAGCGTCTCGGAATATCCTTGAGGCACTTCAGGAATTTGAATCCGCTCTGGTTCGTATAGATCAAAGTATTTGCGAGGCACAGCGTAAGGGGTATGAGGTCTTCTGAATCCCACAGCGATAAAATATGCTTGGTCGCTATTTCTTCGATCATGCAACAGTTGCACCGCCTTCAGCGCGATCTCACCATCGGGAGTTGTTTCGTCCGTTCCCTTCAGCTCAGCCCAAAACATTGACCCTGGACTGTCAGAATAGAGCCGACCCTGCCTATAAATCTGGTCTTCATCAGGAGATTTACCCCATTCTTTTACCTCATGATCCCAATAGGGTTGCTCAGGCACCCGCTTATGGTCGAGGACTTTCCCCAAGCTTGCCGTGAAATATCCTGATTGCTGAAAGTAGGCTGGCATGTATTCACAATTTACTAACCGGTCAGGCCAAGACGTTTCGTTATCAAGAACATTAGTAGTAAGCGGATGCAGGCCACTAAAAATGGATGCTCGACTTGAATTGCAGACAGTTCCTTGACAATAAGCGTGTTCAAAACGCACGCCCCTTGCAGCTAGCCGATCGATATGAGGCGTCTTAACTACTTGATTGCCGTAGCAGCCCAGGTCAGCATTCAAATCGTCAGCAACGATAATCAATACATTGGGACGACTCTTAATCCTCCCAGCATCCTGAGCGAACGAACGTGAATGGACCTCCGTTATGAAGGTAATCGCCAGGAAAATTACTGTCTGTACGTTTAATTTCATAGCAGATTCTTTGCTAAATCGGATTAGGTTCTTCACGTATAAATCGTGACTAAAAGGACTAATCGAGTCATTGTATGAAGGTGACAATGGTTTTACAGTCATCTGAATTGACAGCTTGCATATACATTTCCGGAAATTGTATCCCACCGAAAACAGGGCACGGTATCTTTTCAGCTTGACAAAAAGCAGATACTACGATTGCCTTGCAGAACACTGCCTCAACCGCCAAATATGCACGAATCTGATTGAGCCGCGTGAGAACGATCACGACGTTGGTTGCCAGAACTGCAAAAGAAAAAGCAACCCACAGATAGACCACCCACCAATGCCAGTAATCAACCGTGGCAAGGTTTGATAATTGCCACCAGGGGTGAGTCCCACGTCTTAAAACAACTCGATCAACAGCCAAAAGGGGCCCATTGTTCGGGCGACCTGGTTGCCAGGGGGGCCGGCATCAAAACACGAATACTGAAAACAAGCCTTGGCAGCCCACTATCAAAATGATCTGCCAGAATCGTCCGAGGTCGACGTACTCATAGCCCTAATGCCCAAAGTAGAATATGATACGCTGGGTTGTCAGCGAAATGTTGCATTACACAGTGCCATTCGTCCGTAAGTGAACCCACAACCACCTCTGGCAGCGCTTACTCAATTGAACAAATACAAAAGTAATGGTGCGAAACAATGAACGTCAAGCAACTGTCAGTCATGTTCATCCTGATCCTTCAGTTTATGCCAGGAGTTACTGGAGAGGAGCCTTCGTTTAGCATGCCTGAATATGGTGAGGGTGAAGTCCCTCCTGCTCGTTCTCAGGCGGAAGTCGAGCAGTTGTTGGCCGGAGCAGAACCGCTTACAGAAGAAGAACCATTCCACTTGGTGCTTGTGGCCGGCCCCAAAGACCACGATCCTGGCGAACACGACTATCCGAATTGGCAGAAGGTGTGGTCTGCCATGCTATCCAAAGTTCCTCAGACCGAGGTGGAGACCGCTTGGGAGTTTCCCGATCAAGCTCAGATCGATGCGGCTGACGTGTTAGTCTTCTACCAACGAGGGCGCTGGAATGATGAGCGAGCAGCCGCAATCGATCCCTTCCTGGCGCGCGGGGGTGGGGCCATCTATATCCATTGGGCCGTCGATGGACAGGGTGGGGAAGTAGAAATGGCCAAGCGGATTGGGCTCGCCTCACTCGGAGGCTCCATCGGCTACCGCCATGGTCCTTTAAACGTCGATTTCAGTCATAACCCAGATCATCCGATCGCGCGAAATCTTACGGAAGTCGATTGGGTTGACGAGAGCTATTGGCGGCTGCGAGGCGATCCATCGAAGATCTCACTGCTGGGGACTGGCGTGGAGGAGGGAGAACCGCGGCCCCTGTTTTGGACTGTCGAGCATGGCCGTGGCCGCGTGTTCGTTTCGATCCCGGGTCATTACATGTGGACCTTCGACGATCCGATCTTCCGGGCAGTTCTGTTGCGGGGCATCGCTTGGGCGGGACGACGAAACGTCGACCGCTTTAACGAATTAGTCACTCTCGACGCAAGAGTTGAATGATGGCTCTCTGGCAAACAGCACTCATCATTCATAATTCATAACTTAATAAATAGTCTCTCACCCCGGTGGCCATTGAAGCGGTCGACCTCCCAGAAGGTGGAAGTGCAGGTGGTCGACGGTTTGTCCGCCCTCTTTGCCACAATTGACGACCACTCGGTACCCGGTTTCCGCAATGCCAAGCTGACGTGCCACGTCGCGGATGATGAGCCACATATGGCTCAGTAGCGAGGAGTTCGTTTCGGCCAGGGCATCGATGGACGGAATCGGCTCGCGGGGAATCACCAGCACATGCGTCGGAGCTTGGGGATTCACATCGCGGAAGACCACACATTGGTTGTCTTCGTAGACGATATCGGCGGGGATCTCTTTATCGGCGATTTTCTGGAAGATTGTTTTTTGCATGTCAGGTGATGAGGTGAATAGGTTGATGGGATAAAGTCAGAACTGGCGAATGTCGATGGCTTCGTCGTAGAGCATCACCGGAATGCCTGAGACTATTGGGTACATCAAGTCGCCCGCGGCTCGCAATAAGCCTCCATCGATCGGTTTTTTCACCTGCTGGCCTCCAATGTTAGACACCTTGCCGGCGAAAATCTGCTGATTCGCTCTCTCGACCAGCTCGGCCTCAGCCAGGCTGAGTTCCGTATGATCCTGGGGACAGCGGAGGATTTCTAGCAATTGGGAATCAATCAAGGATCTGTCTCGAACAATATGCAATTCTTAGCCAGACCGCCACGCGGTCAGGGATGTATCATAGCAGTGCCCAGAGACAGGTGTGTCTCCGGCTAAACAGTTATCTTAAAGTCTTCTTGCTACCAGTGCTAGCTGAAGCGGGTGCGAGTTGATGATTCTCGCCACTCAAGGCCGATGAATAACGAAGAAGACTGTTATCTGGAATAGCTGGATTTAAGAAGAAATCTGTGTCTGATCTCCACGAACTGCTGCAATACATCAGAACTACTGCAATCGCCGAGGTTTGAAATGTCTGTTGCTCGACGATGGACCGTCGCTCTTTCATCCCTACTATTGTTCCTTGGTTCGCTAGGAGCGATCGCTCAGGAAGTCACTACCGAAGTACGGGACGGCGTTCAGATTACGCGGCAAGTCGTGCAACAGCAGGTCCCCGTCACGGTCATGCAGGATCGCCAACAGACCGTCTACGTACCACAGACTACGACCGAGAAAATTAGTCACCAGCAGGTGTACTCGGTGCCGGTCACTCAGTACCAGGTGGTTCCCGTTCTCGTGGGACGTTGGAATCCATTCATGACTCCCTATTGGACCTACGAAGTAGAGCAAGTGACCACGTGGCAGAACCAGGTGGCCAACGTGCAGATTCCCGTCAACCGCGTCTCCTGGGTACCGCAAACGCAGACGGTGCAAGTCCCCGTCACGGAAATTCGCACGGCGGAGAAAGAGATCATCACACGCGTTGCTGTGGGCAACTCGTCCGCTGCCAATAGCAATCAATCCCTGGCCAATGCCCAACCGATGGCAAATTCACCCGCAACAATCACCAACCCGGCTCCTTCGACTTATCGCAGTGCAACGATCGCCGCAAGGCCGAGCGCTACGAGCAACTCCGCTATTGGCGGGCAGGTGATGCCGAGTGATCCACCACGTCAAGCCACCGGCAATTGGCAAACTCCACCAGCGAATTCCCGCTATCGTTGAGGAAAGTCAAGAGTCGAGAACTGAGAGTCAAGAGCCAGATTGTTCTGTCTGGCTCTCGTCTCTTGACTCTCAGCTCATGACTATTCAGACTTTGCGGCGACGCGAGCGGCGGCTCGCCGGGGTGCTGCCCCACTCTTTGGTGAGGGCTTCAAACACCTCAGGCGTTTCGTAGCGGACAATCCCCTTGGACTCAGGCATGGGGCCGATCAGGCCCCGGAAAACCGGCATACCCCGCAAACTCAAGTCGGTGCTGCAGTCGTCGATGCCGATCTGGGTGTGCATCTTCAGAATGGCTTCTTGTTGCTGATAGTCGCGGGTGCGCAACTCGCCATTTGTACCACGAGTGACAATACGGATCGTTTTCTCGGCCGCCATAGGGGTTCTCACTGCAAATACGCGAAGATTGTCAGGATATAGCAAGTATCGGCCCAGGCTGCTAGCAGCTACGTTTTTTCGCATTCGTCGTGCATACGCGGCATAGGGGGAAGAATCCGCACAGGTGGAAGAAATGGGAGGAACGAGATGGGAACGGGGGACAGGGGACGGGGGACAGGGAAGATGACCAAATCCTAATGACCAATCTCCAATGACAAATGTCCCTTATGGACCACGGACAAATATCAAATGGGCCCACCACTCACCACCAACCACCCTTGGTCATTGGTCATTAATCCCCCGTCATTGCCCGTGAGCCCATTTGGGGCTAAATTTAAACTTTCCAGCTCGCTCCTGGCGAGTTGAACCCCGGAGGGTAAGCGAATTGGCCAGCGGTCTGACTCGAAATCAGATGCCCCGTAAGGGGTTGTGGGTTCGAATCCCATGCCCTCCGCTCTAGCGTCCATCGGTTATCTAAGCCACTCACCCCAGCGAAAGTCGATCCATCGTGACCATTGCCAACAGCTTTGACCACCCAAAACACAAGCGAAATCCCCTGCTTGGAGGTTCACTCGGTTTACTATTCCTCACGCTACTGCTGATCGGCTGTAGCGGGGGACCAGATAGGGTTCAGCTTCCTTCGTTCGACCCATCCGGGGCGGCCAGCAAGGCCATGGAGATCTACGACACCGACGGAGATGGATTCATCGCAGGAGAGGAACTGGAAAGAGCCCCCGGCTTGAAAGCAGCGATGGAAAACCTTGACACAGATAAGGACGGCAAAGTTTCAGAAGATGAAATCTCGGCGCGAGTTGCCGCTTGGAGATCTCAGGGGATAGGTCTCATGCGTTTCACCTGCGACGTCGTGCTCGACGGCAAAGGAGTCGAGGGAGCTGTCGTGACCATGGTGCCGGAAGAATTCCTGAAGAATACCATTCAAGAAGCGACCGGTGAGACGGATGCTTTCGGAACAGCCAGTCCGCGAATTCCTAAAGAAAAACGTCCTTCACCCTCTGATCCACCAGGTGTCCAATCTGGAATTTACCATGTCAAGATTTCAAAGATAGTGGGCGGGAAAGAAACGATTCCTGCGAAATACAATGAAGAAACGACACTCGGCCAGGAAGTGTCTATGGACGACAAGTCGATCTTGAACAAACAAGTCGTGTATTCAATGAAAAGCAATTGAAATACGCTCGCCGCGATTCAAGCTGCCATGACTAACTCAGTTGCCTATAACCTGGCCGTCTAGCCGATTGGCACTATAGGCATGCACATAGGGATCGACGTCGTAGGAGACGGATCGAACGGATCCATCGCAATAGTTCATATTGAAAATCGCTGGATGAGCACTTCCGAAGATGGCTTCACCCGTAAACCCAGGCGTATCCTGCCGCGGCTGGAAATCTTCTTGAGCAGTGAGGCTGTCCAACACAGGATTCCAGGTTTTCCGCTGATTGTCCCATTCATAGCCACAGTAGGCCGCTTGATTGGTTGCCAATGAGAGCCCACTACCAGTAGCCGTACCCCCCGCGTACTCATCTGGATTCACAAACTTTTCCCCGACAAAGTAGGTATTGGACACCCCGTCCGAAATCTGGCTGATGGTGGTCTCGCTGGCAGGCCCCACGACCCCACTTTGACAGTACTGCCTCGAGCCACCGCGAGTGGCGGGACCATCGCAATCATCAGTCGGTCTATTGGCAAGTGCAGTTTCAACTTGAGCATCGACAGATGAATAGTTGTTGCCGGAAGGAGACGACAAAGAAAGAAACCAGGAATCTCCGTCCCAGAATTTTGAGTCTCCTGAACTTGCAGCATAGTCGGTTCGAAATGCTCCGGTAGTGGTCGTCAGTGGGCGAACCCATGAGCCTAAGTTTTTGACGGGGGCATTCCAGATGGTGAGCGGAAGCCTCGGTGCGCTTCGCGAAGGGCACATTAGGGTATCTACCGGTGTCTGGATTAAAAGCGTCATCGCTTGCTGGTGGGCAGGTGTGCCTATGACGGTTCCCGCGCCAAGCTGACGAAGATTCTGTTGTTCGATGAACGCCAGGAGATCGTATGCCCAGCCACTTGGTTGTCTCCTTCCGTAACCGCGATTGGGGTCCGGGCCCCAATCATAAGTCCACCCTCCGGACGGAAAAAATCCATGCGTACTTTCGTGATTCAATGCACCCAAACCGATCTGCTTGAGATGATTCAGGCATTGAGAACGCCGGGCCGCTTCGCGGGCAGCCTGAATCGCTGGCAGAAGTAACGCAACCAAGACTCCAATGATGGCGATGACCACCAATAGTTCCACCAAGGTAAATCCTGCACGAAAGAAAACTGCACCATTGGGATGGACTCGGGATTGCTTCATGAGGGAAACCTGTAATGGAGGAAAAGGACAGATAAATTAGCGCACACTCCACCCCTCACCAAAAAAGAGGGGCTATTTCTCCATTGTTACCCTAGTCAACGAAATCGACAACAACAGAGAGCGCAACTTTTACCATCTTATGCGCAGGCCATGCTTATAACCGCAGATTTCTCTAGCGTGCGGGTCTCCGCAGGTGGCTGCTTCTATAGAAACGGCCCAGGAGAGAATCGCCTCTCCTGGGCCCGTCTGATACTTAAGAGGACTAGAGCCTGATTAGCTGCACTTGCGACCTGCAGCAACCAAACTTACCAAGCTTAAACCCAAAAGGGCAAACGAGGCTGGCTCGGGAACCGTCACCACAAGGTTATCGATCAGGCCGAAGGCTTGGCCAGTAGGCGATGATACCGAGCTGAACGGATCGTGGTAACCGATCGCGATGTTGCCATCGCCCTTACCCGTAACATCCAAAGTGGCGATCAGATTGCCATCAATTCTCCAGGTGACTGAGTTACCGATGCGAGAGATGATCACGTCTCTCCAGGCAAATGCCATCGCACCAGGCTGGGTGGTTCCCGTCTGGTTTGCTCCTTGGGCAGCGGTCAATGCACCGCCGTTAACGGCTGCCACGTCGATGCCGGGGAACTGGGCCGCGTAGTTGGGGGCATTCTGTCCGCCACCAGCATAGGTTCCCACAGCAGTATTCTCGGTAGCATCAAGGTGGGCACGATAGTCGCGACTCGTTCCGCCTTCGCCCGTTACGGCAAACCAGGCTCCGCTGCCAGACGTTCCACTTTTGTTATTGGAAGTCGAATTATGCAAAATGCCAGCGGTCATGAATTCTGTCGAACCCGTGCCACCCCCCGGAAACGGTCCGTTGGCATTCATCCACATGTGGAACCGAAGTTGGACATCTCCAACAAACGTCTTACCAGTCGGGACGATCGTGATAGCGTCTGTAGAAGTTGGGGCAACCAGATTCGCTTGAAACCTTGCACCCAAGGTCGTAGCAGATCCAGGAGCCGCAGGGATACCCTGGACGCTGTAGTCGTATGCAAATTGCACGAGGGCGTCGGCATCCTGAATCACTGTGTAGTTGGCAGAGGTGTCTACATCAAAATTGTCAGAGAGGAGTGCAGCCGAAACCTGGCTGTTAGCCGCCGCTACGAGCAGCGCTCCCAATGCAAACACAATAGGTTTTTTCATTAGACGGGTCCTTTTTAAAAGTGTTGGGACGAAAATGGGACCGGACCACGATTCCACCGGTCTACAGGCAATTCCACGAAAACGCCCCTCCCCGGCAAGCCGAGGAGGGGTAACAAAAACTCTTCAATTCTGTAGCAGGCCGCTACTCAATACGCAACTTACTCCTAAGCACGCTTGCGACCCATGGCCAGGAGACCCACCAAGCTCACACCCAATAAGGCAAAGGAAGCCGGCTCGGGGACCGAAATGTTATCTGATATAACAACATTGTCAAAGATGCCAAATTGGTTGACTCCGTCGGCGCTAATCGAACCGAAAGGATCCTCGTAACCAATCATGACATCGCCTGACGTGGGCCCAGCGACAGAGAAAAATTCACGATTATTGTAAAACACTCGGACAGCTCCGTTGTTCGCAGTGACGGTCACTGCTACCCACTGATTGGCCGGGGCATCGGCAACGTCGCTGGAAATCGTGGTCTGGAAAGCGCTATTGAAAAGTGCCGTATTTGATCCACCACTTTTACGAGCTTGTTCAACTGTATTGGCAAAGACAACCGTGTCTTCCGTTCCATAACCGTTCTCAGTTGCAAGCCAGCCAAAGGTGCCGTCTCCACTAGTGGTGCGATTATTGCGTCCGATGGCAGCAGTCGTGGTACGTCCGATACCGAAAACACCTTGCTCGGTCCCACCGCTCGGAATGGGATTGCCCACGTTCAACCACATATCGAAGGAAACCTGGTAACGTGAAAGCGAAAGGTCGGCGTTACCACCTGATACAGAACCGATGAGGTTGATTGCAGCTGCTGCTGCGGTTGCATCACCATTGTTGGCAGTAAACTTGACCCCGGTAGTGGCACCGGTTGCCGCGACCATGTTGGGCGCCTCGGGGATACCTAAAGCACTGTAATCTACAATGTCGGCTGTGGTGTCGGCCTGTTGAGCAGGCAACCAGTTGGCAAGACTGTCCAAGCCGTCGGAAAAGATGGTCACTGCCTGGGCCGTGAGAGTGCTGAGCGTGAGCAGACTCAGAGAGAGAGAAAATAGTAACAAGATGCGTCGATTCATTAGTCAACTCTCCTTCGAAGTAAGAAAAAAATCCCCAAGTTCAGTCAGTCTATAGAGTCTTAACGATGCTTCCTACCCATCACCACCAGACCCAGCAAAGACGTTCCCAACAATGCCAACGAGGCAGGTTCGGGGATGGTCATCACCATCACATTGTCGATGATGCCAAACTGTAAATCAGGCCGTGCGGTCACGGAAGGGAAAAAGTCAGCATAAAACAGCGAAATATTGCCGTCGGTGTTCACACCGGCTGAGCCGTCGCTGGTGTCGGTCTTGTCGTATCGCACGATTTCCAAGCGACTGCTGTCTGGCTTCTCGATGAAAATGCTCACCTCGTTACCAATGACGTTAAACTCCCAAGTGATCCATTGCACACCTGGAGATCCTGCAGTGCTAATGCCAGTTTGGCCTTGGGCAGCGGGAGCCGAAACGGAGGGCAGGAAATCTGTGTAGTAAGCTATGTTACCGTTATGATTGCCGCCGGTCATGTCTGCATCGGGAATAAAGAACTGGGGAGGTGACTTGAAGGCACGCCAGTCGTTGCTTGATCCCCCGTCACCCGTGGCAATCGCCTGAGCACCACTGGCCACGTCGGCCGTCACGTTGTCGTAACCGATGCCGCCACCGAGAAACTCCGTGCTGGATCCACCACCAAGTTCGTAATTCATCCACGCGTCAAACCGCAGCTGATAGTTGCCGGTGAAATTCTGTCCCACGGGATACAACGTCAAAAACTGGCTAGACCCGGAAGATAAATTTGCTTCCATCTTCACACCGCGCGTGGCGTCGTCTCCACCTTGACTATTGGGTGCTTCAGGGATGCCGTCAGCACTATAGTCGTAATTGTGTGTGATCGGCGTGTCGGCAGAGGAAACATTCGCTCCCCAATTGGTACCGTCGTTCATTTGATCTTGGTAGAGAACCGTCAGAGCGGAAGCTGAAACGGATAGAAATGCGACCAGGAAAGCCGCTACGAGAAGGGTGGCTAAATTATGTCGATTCATTAGTCGAATCCCCTTTCTAATAGCTAATAGTTCAAAGAAACAAGAGTTGGCACGTCAAAGGTGCAAAACGGACAATAGGAAGCCAGAGGCCGGGAAAAGTGGCGACAAGCACACAGTCTACCAACCTCTCGTGTTAGCCGCCTATAAGCCTCAATATACTCAAACTTTCTCGGAAAACAAACAAATGTGCGCAAAAAGGTACCAGAAAAGCGCATAAAATAGATGCGGTCGGCTCTGTTCCGGCCGAGGAATGACGCGCAAAGGGGCTCGGTTAATACCTAGTCGCCCAGCACTTTCAACAGTACTGCCCCCACCACGACCAACCCGATACCGGTCCAGCGAAGCAGCGAGGAAGAGGTCTGCGGGCTGTCTTTGATCGATTCGAGTTCTTGCTGCAACTCGGCAAGCTTAGCTTTCTTTTCTCGGTACTCAGCCTGAACTTCGGCAGGGTTCCCCTTGTAGGCACGAGGATTCTCTTCAGCGGCTGCAGCCTGGAACATCAGCTTGTGAACCTCGTCAGAGAGTTCGGAGAGGGCCGTCGCCTTCTCAGAAGTCCATTGATTGGTTGCAGGAAAGATCAATCCCCAGATCAAGCTAAGTGCAACGCAAAACACTCCCAGACCTACAGCGCCGAGTGAGATTGCTCCTTTCATCCGTGTTCCTCAGTTCTCATTCGTGGTGATGCCATCATGGATACAGATCAGCAAGCCATAAAGGATGGGATCAATATCCTCGCGAAGAAACCGTACGCTGCCATCAATGTTTGCGGCGTTGACTCCTCCCGGGTGCAAACTCCGCGGGGCGGCTGTGTGGGAACTGGCAGAATTACAAGGCATCCCTTCCAGATCCGATGCTACGTCCAACGGACTGCCATTGGTACAGCCTCGCACGTCGTCCTGATAGTTGGTACCGTTGGGAGGGAGAGCACCGTTGACTAAAGTCGGATTGGGAATATACGGAATATTGGTGGCACCAAGTTGGTCTCCAACATTCCCGGTCCCAACCCCCGATCCATGCATGTCAGCCCCCAAAACACTGGCTCCTGGCCAGGCCAAGGCCCAAGCGCCACGTTGATCGAGTGGATCCTCGCGGGTGCGAACTTCGCTTAGCATCAATGTGTTACTTGTTCCATCGGTAACTAAAGAAAGAGGCTGAGGAACCTCGACCAAGGCTCCTTGCCAAACGACCGAACTCGTGATGTGCTCCGGGCAGGCGAATGCTACGTAGTTTCCTTTGGCAAGCGGTCTGTCGTTGGTATAAGTTGGATTCTGATAAACCCGATTGACAGCGCCGTCTGAAGGGCAAAGCAGTACTGTGGGTTGTTGTGCCTCGGGGGCGAAGTTGACATTTTGATTAAAAACCGATTCATCCAGGTTAAATTGATCGTAGAGTGATTGGAGCTCCACATATGGTAGTACCTGCACAATCCAACTCAATTGTTGTCCAGAATACATGGTCAAGCTGTTGGAAACTCCCCCTCGACCGCCGCTGCCGCGCTGCATTTGGCTGGAAGGAGGAAGGTTTTTCCGCGCACTCTCGTAATTAGCAACCGCCAGACCTAGATTGTGCAGCTGGCTCTGGCACTGAATCCGCCGGGCTGCTTCGCGGGCTGCTTGAATTGCCGGCAGCAACAAAGCCACCAGCACACCGATGATCGCGATCACGACCAACAGTTCAACTAAGGTAAAGCCATTATGACGCTTGCGATCAGGCAAGCCGTTCTTGGAAAGGCGGCATCTCATATTCTCAAGACCCTTTTGATGACCCTAGGGGATATAGCACTCTCTTCAGCCTCTCTCCACTCTGCATTGTAGTACCGATAGAGTACTTGCAAAGTGCTGTTTCGCGCACAGGATTTGCGCATCTGCGAAGACACAATAAAAAGCCCCTCCCCGAAATCAACTTCCGAGGAGGGGCGGTTATTACCAGCCACTGGATGCTAACCATTAGCTACTAAGGGTTAGCTTCTGCGGCGCCCCAGCAAACCACATCCGGCCATGCCCACCAACAATAGAACGCTAGTCGGTTCAGGCACGGCACCCACAGCGGCAGTCAAATTTCCATAAGCACCTTGCCATTCGGCTAAATCGGCTGCTGAGACTGAGACCCCTGGTACTCCATTGGGAGATTCGCCACGCTGCCATTTCAGGAAGTCAGCGCCATCAACGTCGCCGTCTCCATCGAAGTCACCCGGGGTGCTCGAGGGAAGCAAAAAGCCGTTGGCAGCCAAGTAGGCCATGGGATCAGGCACATCGTTTGGCCCAGCCACGGCAAACTCCAAGTTGTCGTAAATAATGAAGTTCGCGCCGTCTGGATCGAGAGCGATTGAGGTAAACCGATCCCAGAAGCCCAAGACACCCGTACCAGACGAACTGAAGGGACTGAAGACATTGTCATCTCCATTAAGCCCGTCGGCATCCGGTGTGAATTGCAGGATGGGGACATTATTGATCACATAAGTGAATTCCCCGTTCACCCAATAGAGCTCGTGGGTCGCCCACCGATTGTAGATGGTACCACCTGGAACCGATGTATTAGGCGCCAGGAAAGCAGGTGGATTTACGCCACCCCCTGCATAGTGCAGTGGATCATTGTGCTGAGGAAAGGCTTCGAGGAACAGGTTGCGGCTGGCCCCGCTCCCATCAGCCAGATATCCCGCCAGATTCGTGGGGTCAGGAGAGTGATAACTATGGTTGCCCGTAAAACGATTGAGATTATCGTTGGGGTCCGGTGTCACGGGATCAAACTCAAAGCCCTGGGTGACCCAGTAGTCATTCAAGTCTCGACTGATAAGCCCTGAATCCGTTACTCCAGACGACTGGGAGTAGGCTTGTCCGGCTGTGTCTGTCAGAGAACGATCGCGGTAGATCGCACCTCCGTAGAGCGGGATGTAATCGTCCGAGGAACCAGCATCTGCGGTGACGACCAATCCAACTCCCTGACCTGACAAACTACCCGTGCTCCCGGGGGCATTTAAGTTATTCACCTGAACCGTCGTATTGCTCTGATTGATCGCGAGCAAAGAGTAATTTGTGCTACCTCTCTGAGAAAGATTCCCGGCACCATCATCGATGCCGACGCCAGTGCTGTTAAAAACGTCGACCCGCATCACATAATTGGGGTTTGCCGTGCCCGTCCCCACATTCACGCCAACGGGCGAAACGGATGAGAAGGAAAGGACTCCGGTTTGAAATGAATTGTTGTTGGCCGACATGAAAACACCCCTACCGCCACCGCGTGGGGCAGCAGGGATCGTGGCGGTCAAAAAGCCGTCACCAAAGATATCGATAGAACTGTAATCGATATTGAAGCGGATGTCGGAAGTACCCGCGCTACTGGTTGTGTAGCTCGCAGCCTGGAAATCGTTGTCGGAGAAAATAATCTGGCCAACAGCTGCATGAGGTGCCACGAGGGCACTCACAAGCAGAGTACATAAAAGTTGTGATCGTAACGACATTGGAGCTTACCCTTTTCAAAAGTTAGGAACCATCACTGTGAACGCACCAAGTTGAAACTCTTAGCACCAGCTATAGCACAGAATCTTGGTGAACGCCTTCTGTAATATCGCTCTGCGCATGTCACCGACCCCTAGCACAACAGCGGTTTTCCACAGTTGAACTTGGGGTCGATTCGCGGCAAGGTAGCTTGCCACCTGACACCGCAATCTTCTCAAAAAACTAAACTAACCAGCAAATCCGTTTTGCCACAAATAATAGACAACAACTACTTTTTGCGACGACCCAATAGCCCCCAACTCGCCATACCGACGAGCAAGAGGACGCTGCTTGGCTCGGGAACCGCACCTGCTGCTGCAGTCAAATTTCCATAGGCACCTTGCCATTCGGCCAAATCAGCAGCAGAGACAGAGACCCCTGGTACACCATTGGGAGATTCGCCACGCTGCCATTTCAAAAAGTCAGCGCCATCAACGTCGCCGTCACCATCGAAGTCACCCGGGGTGCTGCTGGGAAGCAGCAAGCCGTTGGCTGCCAGGTAGGCCATCATGTCAGGCACGTCGTTGGAATCTGCCACCTCGAATTCGAGGTTGTCATAGATGACAAAGTTGCCGCCATCAGGATCCAAGGCAATCGAGCCGCCGAACCGGTCCCAGAAGGCCAACACACCCGTGCCGTTGGTGCTGAATGGATCAAACACGTTCGTGCCCTGCTGTGGGGTGATCTGCAATACGGGAACAGTGTTGCCGTCGTATTTGACCACATAGGTAAAGGTCCCATCGACCCAATACAGCTCATGGGTGGCCCACTTGTTATAGGGCACACCAGGGGTTTGTGTGGAATTGTCCACGAAAAATCCCGGCGGAATACCCGGATAGGTCGAGCCCGGCGTGAGATGAAAAGGATCGCTATGGGTCACAAATTTCTCAGCCAAAATACTTCGATCCACCCCAGAACCATCACCCAGAAATCCCCCCGTGTTGGTTGGATCAGGACTGAAGAAGAGCGAGTCTCCGGTAAAGATATTCAGATCATTGGAAAGATCTGCGTCCGAATCGACGAGTTCAAAACCCAAGCCTTGAGCAAGCCAGTAATTGTTCAGGTGGTTGCCAGTCAAGCCGGTGTTCATACCTGCTTGGGTCCCCGTATAAAACTGGCTCGGAGTAACCGCACCCGGCCGGTCGCGATAAGCGGCACCTGCATAAATAGGCATATAGTCCTCCGCGGCACCCGTATCGGCCGTGATGGCCAGACCCAATCCTTGGCCGGAAAGGTTGCCACTTCCAGGAGCGTTGAGGGCACCAACCTGCACGGTGGAGTTGGACTGGTTAATCCCCAGCAGAGAGTAGTTCGTGGTGCCACGCACAGTCACATTGCCCGATCCGTCGTCGATGCCTTCGCCTGTGCTGTGAAACACGTCGACCCGCATCACGTAGTTGGGATTAGCCGTACCAGTGCCGACGTTCACGCCAACCGGAGAAATCGATGAGAACGACAAAGTACTGGTGGTCAACGAGTTGTTGTTTGCCGAGAGGAAAACACCCGTTGTGTCTCCGCCACCGCGTGGTGAGGGGGGGATGTTGGCAAATAGGAAGTCTGCTCCACCCACCGCCGCAAAAATGTCGATGTTGCTATAGTCGATGTTGAAGCGAATATCGGAAATGCCAGCGGAACTGGTAGTGTAGCTGCTCGACATGAAGTCGGCATCAGAAAAAATAATCTGGCCTTGAGTAATGCCGGGAGCTACCAGCGCGATGGCCAGTAGGGCACAGAGTAACTTTGGTCGTACGAACATGAGTTGGACTCCCCTTTCAATGATGTTAAGACTTGCTCGCCATGCTGCAGTAACAAAGCAAGAACCCTGGTGACTAACTTTTGAAACTCACTTCAATCAAACTAAGATGCTAGACTTTTCGTTGTTCAACCCTCAACAGACTTCACTCTCAGATGCCTTTCAACTCCTGGCCTCAGCCAAGCAGAACCATGGAACCAAAGGCAAGAGTTGCGTTTCGCGGTATGCCCCACAGAAGGCGAGCGCAACTCGACACCACATGATAAGCCGCCACCAAAAGCACATTTTAATCGTTAAAAATAGCATTATCAAGAAATTTGTCGGCAAAACCTCTGAAGACTGCGAATTCACTCCAAGTAACGATTTTCATTTGCGCAGTAGCAATAAACGCATGCGCAAAACCAAGTTGCCGGGAGGTTCCAGCGTCAAAAGTCATGTCATTGTTGCTCTTGCGACTCCTAAAATTGACTCATATCTACCAGCTCAGCGTCTTCGCGATCGCCCAAGCGATCGAAGAGAATATTGTCGATTTCATAGCTGATCACATGTACCGACCCATCGGCAAACACTGCGTTGATACCACTTGGATGCGCTGAACCGAAGTTAACCACGTCAGCCTCATAGCCGTACAGATCTTCAAGTGCTCCCCCGGAAGTCCCCACAAGGGTATCTTGAAGGGGTGGCCAGCAGGTGGACCGCATCGTATCGGGATCCCATCCGTCACTCCAACCGCGATCGTCAGAGGAACTCCCCCCCTCATAGAAGTCAGGGCGTACAAATTTCTCGCTAACCATCATCGTGTTGCTGGTGCCGTCGGAAATCTGTGCCGAACCGATCGTGGGTGTGACGTTCAGGGCTGGCACAGAAGTAAGTCCACCCCGAGAAGAAGCACTTCCTACTCTGCGGTAGGGAGTACGTACGATGACGCCCTGATAGATCTCATCGTCTGGCACATCCAAGATATGCGTTGCACCATTGGAACTACCAAAAAACCTGTCGCGCCGGGTAGCTCTATCGTCGCGGGTCGCGCCTCGGACGCCCGGATTAGGGACGATCGGAGTGTATCGATTTGTTTGAGTATAGTTTGAGTATCCACAAGGCATCGCTCCCCCATAATCAGAAAGCGTAACCGCTAGAGAAGATACCTGGGGAACCACCGTGGTGACGGCAGGTCGCCGGGAAGGGCAAATGTACTCGGGTACAACAGCCGAGTTAAGTTGTGCAGAAGTTGTGATATTCGAAAGATTCGTTTGCTCAAGGAAAGGGAGAATCTGATATCCCCAGCCGAGGCCTTGCTTCTCCGGACCCAAGGGGATTCCCCCTTCGACGTAGTCTTCGATTCTAGGCAGAATGCGAGTCCCGCCTGTAGGGTAGACTTTCTTCGTGTCAGAGAAGTTTGTGATCGCCAGACCAATCTGCTTGAGCTTATTAGTGCACTCCGACCGCCGAGCTGCTTCACGGGCGGCCTGAATTGCTGGTAATAATAAAGCAACCAGAATCCCGATGATCGCGATTACCACCAAAAGTTCCACTAAAGTAAAGCCAAACCATTTTGAACTTCTGCGGTTTTTCATAGGACTTTGTTCCGAACCATCCTCGTGGATTTTCCTACATACATTAAATCTTATGGGAAAATTTTTCGAAGTTCTGTCTCTGTCAACTCTTTAGTGCTCCCTCGAGCATCTATAGCCAAATACTTTCCATCTTTGCCAGACTGCTCGTAGGCTACCCAAGGCAATCCGGATGAACTTTGTGGGCCAAACTGTTTCCCCGTAACAATCTTCATAGGCTTCTCATCTCGTGGCGATACGAGAAACTCCTCCGCTGACGCAAAGCCCAACGGCTTCCATTCATCAGGAATTCTTTCCAAGTAAGCAATCAACTCATCTCGAGATTTTGGTGGTCGCTGGTTGTTCTCTCTCAGGAAATGTCCGTAGAGAATTCCCAACACTTTCAGTTGCGGGTAGTTTGATTTCGACGGAGAAGGATCCTTATCAATGCAACCCAGCATCGTTAATGAGAAAATCGTCAACATTTGGCCCAAAATCATTGAGCCAGGAAAAGTCAGCTTCCTCTCGGCCACAAAAAACGCTCCTCAAGTTCCGTGAGTAAAAACTTTAATGCCGCCGGCAGGGTCGCCAATCTGCATTGTCACGCACTGGTGCAGCGAGGGAAAGGGTTTTGGAAGAGAAAACATTGGATTTGCGCAAACTATACCGATTTCGTGCGCTAAATCGAGACCGCTAAACATCATACCTAACAGTCATCTTCCAACCCTCTGCGGGAACTACGCACGCGGGCAGCTGGGAAAAAGGGGATTTACGGTTAGCTATTTTACACTAACTATTTTCTTCTTCCAGGTGCAACTGCCTGAACCACACTTCTTCCGCCGGAAGAATGACTCAATCGCCATTGTGAAAAATCGGGCTTGTCGACTTATGGAGAATCACCGGTTCTCCCGCCTTGCGTCTAGCTTTGGCAGACATTCGCCAAGACCGATTGCATTGTAGACGAGAATCAGGCGCCGATCACTCTTGAAGAAGTCGTCGACGTTTAATCAGATATTGCTTGCCCGAATGGGGATCCATCAACCCACAAACGTCGCTGCCCCCATGATCAACGCGGACCATCTTTCGCCAACCCAACAAGAGTTGGTAATACTCTTCAGGCTCGACAAAAGCAGAATTGCAACTTTCAGAAGCGGAAGCGCATTGATCGAAAAAAGGTTCCATCGACGTCATGACTCAAATCCTCGTATGAGATGATTTCTTTTAAACAAGAAATCGGGACGATTCGACGCAGATTGTAATGCGTCTGATCACTGAGGCCAAGCAGGCCATTGCGAAGAAATACTAAATGCCGTGTATCTCCCGAGAATCACAGACTCGAAAACTGATTAGCGAAAAGATCGGGGCTTTTTGATTTATCAGATTCGTCGGCATTCTGTAGCTGCGCAGCTCGGGCTTGGTACAAAGACGCAGCATTTGGTGCTCTTAGAAGAAGCGGTTGGCAAAGAAACGCAGCTCTCCGTCGAAAACCCGATCGCTGGACGTCAGCGGCACGGCATAGCCACCCGTGAAGATGGTCTGGCCCACTTGCACGTGTCCGCCTATGACCTCGTTCACTAGTGACAAATCCTGACCTGGAATTCCAATCTGAAAATTGTCTACAAAGATTGTGTCGGCATCGTTGAGTGTTGCGGTGTAGTGTGTCTCAAGCGACCAGCCGATCCGTTTGATCATGCTGCCACGTGTGTAATTCTCGTAACACCAGGAACCCAACGCCAGGCTAAACGTAGCCAGATGCTGATCCTGCAATACGCCTACCTGCTCCAAGCCCGTGCCATTGACATTGGCGAGCACATCATTGCCAGCGGTCTCAAAATCAAAGGTCACATACGTCAGCAGGAAACAGTTGCTCTGCTGAGGTGTGAAGAGAAATGCAACGTAGGGCAACAAGTGCACCGAATCGTTCTCAACCTCGATCAATCGCGTGCCATCAACCAGGCCGACTTCCATGTCGTCGGCCGTGGGAACTGATACACCCACTCCCGCGGCAAGGGCACAGGTCTCCGAAGAGGTGAGCAAAAACTTGGAGATAAGCGCCATATTGCCGAACTCCCCCTTGGAGGTATCCGTCACTCCATCGATCACCATGGAACTGTCCAGCGTGAGCGCAACCGGCACTCGCACGTCCAGCGAAGCCATCTTATTCAGGAAGGTCTTTTCAAAGCCAGGAGCGAAGCGGTTCACATCGACTCCTGCGGCATTGAGCGGCACGTTGTTGTAAAAATTGTAATCAAAGAAAACACGGTCCTTGGGCAGTGGGCTGTTATTATCTTGGATGCGCACCCGACCCACAAAATCGCCGGCGGCAGGATTGGGTAGCACGCAGACGTGCTCTTGGAAGATATTGAAGACCTCGGCACCTGAAATATCGGGAGACGGATCATTCGCGTCATTGTATACGTCCACAAATTCATCGATGGTGGATTCGGCATAGAACACACCGGGAATGTTACTCGAAAGCCCCTCGACCAACGAAGGTGCTGGCGGGGCGGGGCCTGGCACGAAGAACGACCCAGGGGCGTTGCCCGCCGGTCCACCCACATAAACGGCTACCGGGCCGGTTTCATCAATCAAGTGAAAATCATCGATGGAGGTGATGTGATGAACAGCGCGACCAATGAAGATGTCCATCTCGGCAGTCTCCATGCCCTGGCCGATGAAATCCCCCATCATGTTGGGAGCGCGTGCCAGTCGGATGGAAAAGGATTGCGGGGTGCGCTGACCGCTGCCGCTAAGCGAAGCCTGAGCTGCTGAAGTGCGGCCGGAACCGCCCGCTCGGGCTCCTGATTGAAACTGAACAGGTAGTGCCTGGTTCAGGTCGGCGTCGGTGGAAACAAACGAGGCATCGTATACGTCTGAGTAGTCATGCGGACTCTGATTACGAAAGTTGCGTGCCGGCAACTGGCCCACGGACTCAGCCACGCCTAGGCCCCCTAGGGCGAGCACGATCAGAGATGAGCGGACAGCAAGCGATCTGACTAACATTACGATTCCCCCCCGAGAACATAAAAAGTACGTCTAATGTGGATATCGGTTAGGGAAACTTGCGTGATCGAGGAAAACTTGCCGACTCTCCGGATTAGGGGGGGGATGCTAGCAGGCGTAATCGCATGTTTCTAGCCGGAGGCACACCTGCCTCCGGGAATTTCTCGACACGTCCCGGAGGCAGGTGTGCCTCCGGCTAGGGGGAAGTTTTTTCCTAAGTCGTCAAGTCGGTTCCCTGCAATTCTTTGATGCGGGTCTCCAGCCGCTCAATAGTGCTTTCGATCACACTGCGATTGCCCCCCAGCACTTGCAAATCAGCTAGCAAATCTCTGGCTCGCTGAATCTGAAACACCGCTTCTGCCATCAACTCTGCCTGCACAAGAGAGTCCGCCAGACTGATCGTGTACTCAAAAAGCAGATCGGCTGCTTTTTGATTGGTCGGGTCGATTGCTAATCCATCCACCAGGGTGTGCTGGAATTCCACGATATAGTCGTAGCCTTGGCTGTTTCTGTCGGCCAGCATGAGTTGGGAGAGCATAAACTGTGCCCGCGCTACCCCTTCTCGATAGATAAACACACTTGGGTTGGTCATCAAGAGTTGCTGCATCACGGCCATGTTGCGTTCATAGGCAGTGATGGCTTCTGTAAGTTCGCCCAATTGCACATGACTCTCACCACAGAGCTGATAACTTCTGGCCAGATACATTTGAGTCTCGGCCGTGACCGCTTCTGGAGGAAGCTTCGTCAGGGTTTCGGCTGCTTGGGACCGCAAATCCAGCGCCTCGCGGAGCAGTTTTTCATAGGTTTCCGGGTCCGTATTTACTAGCGGTTCCGCTTCGGCATCTCGCAAACGTGCCAGTGCCGCCAAACCCTGCGCCAGATCTTTCTGAGCGAATTCCTCCTCCTCGGCTTGCTCTCGCAAAGTACGAAATGTCGCGTTGGCCTCTTGCAACAGCCGCTCAGCTTCAGCAAAGTCACTACCCTCGGGTTTTACGCGTCCCAATTCGATATGGCTCAAGCCCAAATTCATCTTGGCGTCGGCCTGCAATCTCTGGATTTCGAGGTTGCCCGGCGACTTGGCGAGAGCCGCGGTTCGATACTCGAGACACTTCTGGGAACATTCTCGCCATGACTTCAATCCCACCTGGGCGATCTCGTTGGCTTCATCAAGCCGTACGTTCCAAGCCTTTTCTCCCAACTTGGCAAGCTCGTTGTATGAGGCAGCTAAAGCTAAAGAGGCGTCGATCGTGCTTTCCGGCTTCTGAACCAAAACGGTCTGCATAGCGATGGCTTTCTCAAATGACTGCTGAGCTTCATTGGATAAGTTGAGAGAAGACTGTACCCGGCCCAAGAGATATCCTGCATTCGCTACATTTTCTGGTGAAATCTGGTCGGTGTTGTTGAGTTCGTCGTAATAGCGTTCGGCTATGGTGAGCAGCTTCCTGCGAACCTGCTGAGTGCCCGGCTCATCAGAAAGATCATTCTCGCTGACTGAGACGAAAGCTTCTTCTAGAGACCGTTCCAATAGAGTGAGATTATGCTCGGCGCGACTCAGGGCCGCCTTCGCTTGAATGGCAAAACTGATCGAGACTATCGTTGCCACAAGCATCGTCCCCGCGACGGCACCGATCAAAGCAGCGACGAGGGGGTTTCGTTGACACCACCGGTAGAACCGCGTCGCGGGGCCGACAGCCCGCGCGGTGATCGGGAATCCTGAGAGAAAACGCTGGAGATCGTCCGCCATGGCACCCGCGGATTCGTAACGATCCTCGGGACGCTTGGCGAGACTTTTTTCGCAAATCGTCCACAGATCAAGTGGAACCGGCGAACCGTGAAAACTGAGGGGTTCAGGTGAGGCGCTCTCGACCTTGCGCAACGTCTCCATCAAGTTCTTGCCAACAAAGGGAGGAGTGCCCGAGAGCAGGGCATATAGCGTCGCACCCAAAGAGTACACATCTGTGCGATTCGAAATACGGTCGACCTGTCGATGAGCTTGCGCCGGGGCCGTGGAGTTTGGCGTCCCCATAAACTAGCCGGGAATGGGCAGGCCTTCTTCTTCCTGCAAAACCTTTGCCAGCCCGAAGTCCGTCAGCCGCGGCTGACCATCTTTGTCGACCATGATATTTGCAGGCTTCAGATCGCGATGAATCACCGCACGATCGTGAGCGTATTGCACAGCGCGGCAAACCTTCTCGATCAATTGTGTAGCTCGCCGGGGATCGAGCCGGGGATTATTGGCTCCGATGTACTGGGCCAGGCTCTCACCTTCAACACATTCCATCGAGTAGTAATGGGTTCCCTCGTGTTCTCCCACGTCGTAGACCGGCACGATACCCGGGTGATTAAGCCGGGCTGCGGCTTCGGCTTCGATGTGAAAGCGGGCGATGTCTTCTGGAGAGCAAAGACTTCCGGCACCGATAACTTTTAACGCAACCGTACGGCGGAGTTTCTTCTGGTAAGCCTTGTAGACGACTCCCATCCCACCGCGACCTAGTTGTTCGACTAGATGGTATTCCCCAATCTCACCAATGAAAGTGGTTTCTTCGATCGGTGCCGCGTTGGACATCGTGTTCATCGAGAGTCCATCTTCGGCAGACTCGCTTTTATCCATCGTGGGCATATCTGCCAGGCTGATGGTCTCTTCCAGGTCCGGCATAGTTGACCTATCCAGCCTCAGATCTTTCAGAAAACTCTCCTTATCGGCTGCTTCGTAGGAGGTTAGAAGGGCAACGACTTCCTGATGAAGCTCCGCAGAATTCTGGGATAACTCGTCGAGAAATCGTTGACGATCTGGCTCCGAAAGCGAAACCACCTCATTGAAGATTTTCTTGACTTCATCCCAGGGAGCTTCTGGCATCTTTATCCTCGAGTAAGTTCACGATAGAGCCAGGCCTTCGCCGCGGCAAACTCCTGCTTCACCGTGCTGGCGGAAACCCCTAAAAGATCACCTGTCTCTTCGACTGTATATCCTCCAAAATAACGTAATTCGACGATCTCTGCTTGCCGAGGATCGATCTCGGCCAACCGCTTGAGAGATTCATGCAGCGCGAGAACATCTGTATTGTCCTTGTGGTCAGCCAGTTGGTCGACTTCGACGGTGGAGCGCTTGGCATCGACGCCACCCCGCTTTAGCGCCCTCCGGCTGCGAGCCCGATCGATCAACATCCGCCGCATTACCTTGGCTGCAACAATGTAGAAATGCTTGCGGTCGTTGAGATTCGCCGCCTCTCCGGCATTGACCAATTGCAGATAGGCATCATGAACCAACACGGTAGCCTGCAAAGTAATCCCTTCCTGCTCCTGGGCCAGTTTCTTCTCGGCCATCTGATGCAGTTTTTGATAAACGACCTCCAATAGCTGAGGACCAGCTTCCGGATCGCCATGCTGAGCACGGCGGATCAAAACGGTCACTTCCGATGGAGTTTCTCCCATTCGTCCGATTCCCCAAAGGCCAAAGGGATATATCTCATGACATCATAAGTCGAACCAGGGGGTAATTGAAGAGATTCTCGCTATTCCCCGGGGTTTTCGGCATGTTCGCTATTAAGTTTGATTTTTTTCTGGAAATGGTTGTCCCTCCTTGGTCTGTTCTTCGCTTAATAGGTTGAGGCAGAAAGAATCAATCCTTTCAAACTTCAGGAGACATAGTCATGCGTACCACACTTTCACTCGTTGCCGTCACGATATCTTCCTTCACCCTTGCCACTTTTGCCGAGGCCCAGCAGAGCCGTGAATACCTCTCTCCGAGCACAAACGCTTCCTTTCCCTACGCACCACCCGAGGCAATCCATAGTCATTCCTCGACTTATGCCGAAGGGGTCCTCCGCGGTAGTGCCGTATTAGTGCAGGCGTTGGGCAATTACGAGTTGGAATCCGCCCAAGCTGCTTCCATCGGCGAGGATGCCTATTCCAAGTATCTCGACAACCGGCTGAAGCATGTACAGACGGCTTTCAAGGTGAAGGATACTCGCCGAGATCATTACCACTCGGACCGGATCGCGCGAAAGTTGCACACGCTCGAACTGCGTAAGGTGAACCGGATGCTCGAACTTCAGGAAGCACTCGACTATCAGTTGTCCGATTTTGATCTCGACTGGGAAACAGGAACCATCTACTGGCCTGCGATGGCAGCCAGCCCACGTTTTGCCCAACAACGTCATGAGGTAGAACGCGTGATGGCCCGCATCGCATCCTATGGCAACTACGTTCCTGAAATAGAACGCACGAAGCTCTCGAAGGCCTGCGACAGCTTCCGCGACACACTGTACCAGGAAATGCTCTCTCGCGGTGGCAACAAGATCCCCACCGTACGTGCCGAGTACGACGCCGTGGCACGACTGCTCAAAGGTCTGGAGTATTCGCCTGTGCTATTGAGTCAGGCTTCGGGCCAAACGCTGAGCATGAATTAATTGGAGCCTTTCCTACCACAAAGCCGCGATCGGGGGGTCGCGGCTTTTTTTTCAATAAGAGCCTGAGAAATGGCTCTCGTGCGATTGGCAGTAGTGGTTTCTCAATGTACCCCGGCTCCCACTTCCAATTCTTCGTCTGCCGTCGTAACTGGTGAACCGATTTCATCGACTTCCTCCGCCAGGGCCACTTTCTTTTCACTACCGGTGATGAGTTGTTTGGCCGAGAGGGTAATCGTGAATAAAGTTGGCACCAGAATCAATGTAAACAGCGTCGACGAAATCAAACCACCTAACACGACACTCCCCAGACCGCGATAGAGTTCACTGCCCGCACCCGGAAAAACGACCAGCGGCAGCAATCCAAGCACCGTGGTGGTGGTAGTCATGAAAATCGGGCGGATGCGGGTGCGGACGCTCTCCAGCACAGCCTCTTGGGCGGTCATGCCGTCCAACCGAATGTGGTTAAGTGCCTGATGGACGATCAGAATCGGGTTGTTAACCACCGTGCCGATGAGCACCACGAAACCGAGCATCGTCAACACGTCGAGGGGCTGGAGCACGAACAGATTGAGAATGCGTAAGCCAAGAATCCCGCCGACTGCACCAAGAGGAACGCTCAGGATAATCACAAAAGGATAAAGCCAAGATTCAAACAAGGCCGCCATCAAGAGATAAGTGATCAAAAGTGCGATCACAACGTTTTCGCGAAGCGCTAACCACGTCTGACGGAGCTTATCAGCGGTGCCCTCCAGCGCGATACGATACCCCCCTTCAAGCTGATCTCCATCGCGAAGCGGCTGCACAATCTGCTCCTGAATGGTCGTCATGGCATCTTCCAGAGCCGTCTCGGGGGGAGGAGAAGCGGAGATCGTAATTGCGCGGACGCGTTCTCGATGGTTAATCTGTTCCGGCCCACTGGCCAAAGTCACGTCTGCCAGTGCATTGAGCGGAATCAATTGTCCCAATGGCGTGGCAATAGGTACGGCACCTACTAACTGTGTGCGGTCTGCATACTTTTCTTCTCCCTTGAGTGTCAGGTCTATTTTTTTTCCGTCCAGGAAATAGTCGCTGACATACGCACCATCAATCAGTGCATCAACTGCAAAACCTAATTCAGAAGAGTTGACCTGCATCTCAGCAGCTTGCAGAAGGCGGGGTTCAACATGCACCTCGGGACTGGAAAGATCGAGGCTCGGCTTTGGCTGGGCTTGCACGCCGGGAATCATTCCCATGACTTGTCCGAAAACCTGTCCTCCCAGTTCGACGAGTTTTTCCACCTCGGGGCCTGTAATCTCAATATCAATCGTGCGGCCTGCCGCTAGTCCCTGCTCAAACAGGCTCGACTGCTTGCCAATGGCAATCGCACCGGGAAGCTTCTGACCAACATTGAAAATCAGAGGCACATACTCACCGGCCCGCAGGGGATCTTTCGCCCGCAGTCCCAGAAACACCGAGCGGCCTCGAACGACGAAGAAAAAATCGGCAATTGCGGGGATCTCCGAATTACTATCGTCTACATCCTCTTCAACATCCCAATACGGCTGCAACTCCGCTTCGACCGTTTCACCCAGCGTCATCAATTGGTCGAGGTTATACCCGGGCGGAGGCAAGATGATACCGAAGACCAGATTACGATTTCCACTGGGAAGGTATTCCACCCGCGGCCACAGCTGCCAACTAAGCCCAACCGCAACCGAAATCAGCAACACGATCGTTGCCAATTGACGCAGAACTCCTCCTTGAATCCAACGGTTGATTCCCACAATCGTACGATTGAATCTGGATCCGATAGCATTGATCCATCGAACCATCACCACAGGCTGAGCAGATCTTGGCGAAGGCAGATCAGCTTCTCCGAAGTTCATATCATCAGGTTGCAACTTGTTTCGCCGACTACTGAAAAGTCTTGCGGATGCCGTGGGGATCACCGTCACCGAAACCACGAGCGACAGGGCCACTGCAGCGGAAATCGCCAATGCGATATCGCGGAAAAGCTGCCCCGCTTCTTCTTGAATGAAAACGACCGGAAGAAAAACGGCGATCGTGGTAAGTGTCGACGAAACGACGGCACCCCACACCTCCTCCGTGCCATTGGCAGCCGCATGGACCGGCGACTCTCCCTGTGAATATCGTCGGTAGATGTTTTCCAGCACCACGATCGCGTTATCCACCAACATGCCCACCGCAAACGCCAGACCAGCCAGACTGATCACATTCAGTGATCGACCCAGCATCCCGAGCACCAGGAAGGTGCCGATGATGCTGATCGGAATGGCCAGTCCCACGACAAGTGCCCCCCGGGCAAACCAGAAACCACTTCCGATAATCAGTGCCAAACACAGGGCAAACCACCAGGAAGAGAGATACACGGCCCCCAACGACGTTGCCAGGATTGCGGGGATCACCAGCAGAGTGCGATAGCCCAAGTGCAAAAACGACATCAACACGATCATCGTGAGTGCACCACCCAGAAAGATGTTCTCTTGCACCAGATTAATCGACGAGTTGATGTAGTCGGTTTCATCGTACACCTGAGTGACCATCAATCCTCTTCGGTTAAGGATATCGCGATTCAGTTCGCCCATTACCACCCGCAAGTCCGCCATCACGTCGAGTACATTGGCCCCTGTTTCACGAATGCAGTTGATGGCAATGCTTGAGTCGCCGTAACGCCGCACTACGCCGTCAGGTTTCTTGTATCCGAGGCTTACGGTCGCCACATCTCTGACAAAAACGGGTGCTCCATCGCGCACGGCAAGGAGTTGATTCTCCACTTGCTCTGGCGTGCGGAATTCTCCCAGCGAACGCACTACCCAGCGGCGTTTTCCTTCGTAAAAATCACCTGCCGAGGTGTCTTTATTTTGATCTCGCAGCACGTCTCGCATCTGCGTGAGCGTGATCTGGCGGGCAGCCAGCTTTTCTGGATCGACGATGATCTGCATTTCGTCTTCCAAGCCACCAATGACATTCGATTGGGAAACGCCGGGCACACGCTCGAAACGCGACTCGATCTCGTCCTCCGCAAAACGCCTCAGCTTCGTCACGTCCAGATCCGGAGGTGGCAGCAATGCTTTCACCTCGGGATGTTCGTCTGCAAGTGAGCGAAGCCGATGCAGCAGCAGTCCCGGATTGGTTGTCCGTGCACAGCGCTCAAGTTCCTGCGAAATCTCTGGATGCTGTTCCGCAAACTTTCTGATTTCTGCTGCCGTCGGCGGCTTGATTCCCAAGATGAACCAGGCAATTGGAGTATTCGAAGAATTAGCCGTCGTGATCACCGGCTGATCGGCATCCTCGGGATATTCCCGCACCTGGTTGAGGCGGCTATTCACCTTCAGCAGGGCCTGATCCATGTCGGTCCCCACGTTGAACTCAATGGTGATCACCCCTTGCGAGTCAGAACTTTCAGAAGAAAGTTTGTTGGCGCCTTCAACCCCTTTGAGCTGTTCTTCCTGCTCGACGATGATCTCCTGCTCGACCTCTTTGGGACTGGCACCCGGCCAAACTGTAGTAATCGTGATCGTCGGCGTATCAACTTCGGGAGTCAATTGCAGGGGCAAACGCGTGAGCGCAATCGTTCCGAAGAGGGCTGTCAAAAGCACCCCCACGGAAATCTTTACCGGATTACGGACAAACGCTGCAACTAAATTCATGACATCATCACAAAATCAGTAATCGAACCCTCTTGTTAGTTTCCGCTACCCTCTGTGATACTCCCGATAATTACCTGCTGGCCCGGGCGCACTCGTTCATTCCCTTGGACTACGACCATTTGACCCGGCTGGATATTCCCGGTCACTTGGATCAAGTTACCCAGAGACGTGCCAAGTATCACAGGCAACGAGATTGGAGAACCCGTTTCTCCAACAGTCGAGGCCCCTTCAATGACCACGACGATGGGTTGGGGGCCTCCCAGAACAACGGCATCCTTCGGGACCATGACTGCATCGAGTTTTTTGCCGACAGGCAATGAAGCACGGGCGTACATGCCCGCCTTGATGAGTGGGCCATCTGCGCTGATCTCATTCGCTACCCGAATCTTCACTGGAAAAGTTCTCGCACGCACATCCCCTTGAGGAATCGCAGCAATCGCCTTGCCGGCAAACTTGCGCCCAGGGATTGCTGGGATTTCGACCTCAACTTTTTCTCCCGTGCGAACAAACGAGATGTAGTCCTCTACCACTTGAACGACCACGTCTACCTCGTCGATGCTAGCCACCTCTGCGACTGCATCACCAGGGTTTACCCACTGGCCAACCTCACTGAGTTTCTGAATCACATAACCGGGGAATCGTGAGATGATGGTGTGCTTCTGCAATTGATCTTTGAGCTTCTCCACCAGTGCTTCCTGGATGGCTACCTGGGCTCGCGCCTGAGCGATGACTTCCTCGCGCGGTCCCGCAACCGCCAGGTCGTACGCGGCCTGCATCTCTGCATAGACTTGCTGACCTTCGAGTGACTGGCTTTTGGCGTCCTCGACCTCTTCTTCGGTCACCGCTCCGCGCGTATTGCGCAGGCCTTGCATCCGAGCGTAACGACTATCAAGAAAGGTTTGCCGAGCCTCTGCAGCAGCCATTCGCGCTTTGGCTTGGGCAATCTCTTCGGGACGACTCCCGTTTTCCAATTCGGCGAGTTGCTCTTTGCGTAAATCAAGTTCCGCTTCGGCTCCGGCAATTTCGAGTTTGATCGTATCGGTGAGGAGTTGGGCCAGTGGTTGATTGGCCTCAACACGATCTCCCTCCTCGAAGGGACATTCAATCACCCGACCACTGACCGCGCTTCCAATCGTGGCAACTCGTGGTGAGATCACAGTTCCTACAAAGGTTTGCTGTGCCTCGACAGATCGCTCGACGACTGGAGCTGCAACGATGGTCGACGGGGGAGGAGCCTGGTCAGGCTTTCCACCGGGAGGCTGAGCGACTGCTGAAAGTGCTGCCCCCAGCAAAAACACCATCGCCGAGCCGATTCGCAGCATCCAAGGATTACGATTCATCACCCTCCCTCGGGAGGGTCGCGAGCCCTCGAGCGGCGAGGGGTTTTTCGGAGGAGCTACCTGAACTCGCTGTAGGTATTTAGGCAGACGGTTTATTTTGCACATTTCACTTGCATGGGTGTGGTTACATTCTTGCGAACCTTATTCAAGAGACGCTTGAGCGTTGCCAGTTCGCGATCCGACAAGCCAGCTGATGCCCGTCGGCGAATCCGTCGACCGCTGGCAATCATCTGGCTCCAGAGCTTGTCTGCTTCGGGAAGTGGATGCACCAACTTCTTGCGACCATCGTCCGGGCAAGCACGTCGCTCCAAGAGTCCGCTCGCCTCCATTCGATCCAGAGTCCCCACCAGGCTGGGAGGTTCGATCAACATGCGGCTAGCGAGATCGGCCTGTGACATCGGCCCTTCCAACGCAAGCCAGCCAAGTACCTGAGCCTGTCGAAAGGTGATCCCGTGCGGGGCGATTTCTTCGTTGAATGCCCGCATGTAGGCGTGATGAGTCATCGTGAGCCAGTAACCCAGGCTCTCTTCAAAGTCGTATTGCAACACGGAGAGGACCACCAATTTGGCCAAAAGAAAATTCGTTAGCGCATTAACGATTATGAGTTGCAGGAGGAGCTGAGGCTAGTGGTGATTGGGAGAATTTAGGCGGTTTTTATGCCCAGGAATTTTCTTGACACACTATTGGGCCAAGGTAAAAATACGTACGGTCCCTTTGGAGACTCAATTAGCACTCTTTTTTGGCAGCGGGGAACAGCTAGCCCCGCGTGAAATGGAACTGGCGCTCGGGTGTTGGTTCACTCGGGCCTCCTCCCTTTATCTCTATCCATTCACCATTGCGTCTTGTGCTGTCAGGCAGCGTTGTGGTGCTTGCTGCGCACATGGGAAGGTGATCGTGCTCCGTGGAGATCAGTCCGATGCTCAAAATCCATCAATTCGGCAAGGCGTTCTCGAAACAAAGTGTCTCCTGCCCGCTCGTTCGCCATCTCCACTTCGAACCTCTGGAGGATCGACGGCTGCTGGCCAATGTGACGGTCAGCAATCTGAATGACGTGGTCAACGGCACAACGTCGTCAATTGCCAACTTGATTGCCAACAATGGGGGCGACGGCATTTCGCTCCGAGAAGCGATCCTGGCGGCGAATGCCGACAATACGGACCCGGCCGATACAATTAATTTCGCACCCTCAGTCACAGGCACAATTCAGCTCACGAACGTCGGCCACGCCGGCGAGATCGTAATCAATAGCAACCTTACGATCAACGGCCCGGGCGCTGAACTGCTAACCATCCGTGCATTCGCCGGAACGACAGCGCTGGGAGACGGCGCGCGGATCTTTAATATTCAGATTCCTATTCTCACCAGAAACGTGGCCATCAACGGCCTGACGCTTACCGGCGGAGATGTGGGCAGCACCTACGGCGGTGGAGCGATTCTCAGTTTCGAGAACTTGACGATCACAGGCAGCACGATCAGCGGCAACTCGGCCAGCGACAGTGGGGGTGGAATTACTAATCGGGGCGGCAGCCTCTCGATCGTCGGCAGCACCATCAGCGGTAACTCGTCGAACAATCTAGGCGGTGGCGTCTATAGTAATCTTGGCAGCTTCAACATTTCCCAGAGCACAGTCAGCGGAAACACGGCGAACCTCAGCAGCGGCGGCGGCATTTTTATTCGCTCTTCCACGTCGACAATCGATTCCAGCACGATCTCGGTCAATTCGGCGGGAGGGGCAGGCGGCATCGGCATCGAACACACCGGCCCCAGCACCAATACGACGCTCACCAACAGCACTATCAGCGGAAACTCAGCCAGCGGAAGCGGAGGCGGTGTGGCCGCGCTTTCGGGAACCGTCAATGTGCGGCACAGTACGATCACTGCCAACCGGGCCGACTCGGACAGCAATGCCACAGGCAGCGGCGGCGGCGTGTCTGGCAATGTGACGATTGATCACACTATTGTGGCCGGAAATTTGCGTTCAACCTCGAACCGCGACGATATCTCTGGCTCGATAACAGCCCGCTACAGCCTGATCGGCGACAACACGGGTGCAACGATCACCAACAACGGCGGCAACCAAATTGGCACATCGGCCGCCCAGGTCGATGCGCGGCTTTTCGTGCTAAGGGACAACGGCGGGCCGTCTCCAACACACTCGTTCTTGGCCGGGAGTCCCGCGATTGACACAGGCGATCCAGCCTTCTCACCGCCGCCGACGAACGATCAGCGCGGCACGACGTTCGGACGGGTGGCCGACGGCAACGGCATCGGCGGAGCGCGGATCGACATCGGAGCCTACGAGCAGCAGAACACAACTCCCGTCAGCTTCGTTGTCGATACTCTTGTGGACGAAGACGACGACAATTTTGCACCAGGCGACCTTTCTCTCCGTGAAGCGATCGCATTGGCCAACACCGCACTGGGCGCTGATACAATCTCCTTCTCGTCGGCGCTCACCAGCGGCGGGCCAGCGTCGATCAATTTAACGATCCTGGGACACCTAGCAATTACCGATAGCCTCACGATCGAAGGCCCGGATGCTAATCTGCTGACGATCAGGGGTTTCGATCCAGACGGTGGCGGCACGAACGACGGTGACGGTAGTCGGGTGCTGAACATCGACGACGGCAATCCAGCCACTCTGATCGACGTTGAAATAGTCGGCCTGACGCTCCGTGGTGGCGATGCAAGCGGTTCCGGTGGTGCGATATTTACGGCTGAGAACTTGACGGTGGCGAGCAGCATCATTACTGGCAATGCAACGAGCTTCAATGGCTCCAACGCCGGCGGGGGTGGCATTTTTAGCAATGCTGGTTCTGTCGCTCCCAACTCGCTCACCGTACGCGACAGTACCATTAGCTACAACAGGGCCTTCACCGATGGTGGGGGCGAGGGAGGCGGCATCTACAAGGCCTATGGAAGTCTAGTGATCGAACGCAGCACGATCGCCCGCAATAGTGCAGCCTCGGGGATACAGGGGGCCGGGATCGGGGGCGGTATCCGCACCCTAAATGTTACTTTGGATATTCGCGACAGCACCATTGCAACCAACAGTGCTGATGGATGGGGAGGTGGAATCGGCATTAGTGGCGGAATTGCCACAATTACCAATAGCACGATCAGCGGCAATCATGCTGAAACTGGTGCTACGAGCATCAGCGGCGGACGAGGCGGCGGGATTGGCGCTGGCGGGAACCTGACCATCCGACACAGCACAATTACGAACAATCACGCATCCACCCTTTCCCCTTTTGCATTCATTAAACCTACCGGCGGAGGATTGTCGGGCCAGGCGACCTTGGAGCACACGATCGTAGCTGGCAACTCCGTGGGTCCAGGTGGCAGTGGACCTGACGTCAGTGGCGTCGTGTCTGCGCGTTACAGCTTGTTCGGGAATTCAATGGATGCAACGATCATGGACAATGGTGGCAGCTTGATCGGTACGGACGCGTTTCCCATCAATCCCCAATTGGCAGGGCTGGCCGACAACGGCGGGCCGACGCGGACGCGTGCGCTCCTGGCCAGTAGCCCGGCGATTAATGCCGGCGATCCAAACGCGGTGCCCGGTATCGGTGGTGTGCCCCGATTTGATCAACGTGGATATGCCTATAGTCGAATTATTGGAGGCCGTATTGACATCGGGGCGTTCGAATTTGGCGCTGTGTCGGCAGATTTCGATAACGATGGCGGCATTGATGGCCGTGATTTCTTATCATGGCAGCGTGGCTTCGGCAAACTCAACGCCACCAAGGCCGATGGCGACGCCAACGGGGACAATCTCATCAACGGTACCGACCTGGGAATATGGCAGTCACAATATGACACGCCGCCACTGGTCGAGACGCTGATGGAATCCGAAGAGTTTGGATCGTCCCTGTCGCAGGGTGTTAATCTGGCGATTCTGCTTTATCCCAATGTGGTTGAGGATGAGAAAGACTTCGCTCCGTTGGCCATGGACCTGGCGATGGAACAAATCATGCGTATTGATTGGAAGCCTTTGGCGGCGACCGCCAAGGGTCTGAGACCTTAAATCGAGAGCTGACTTCGGCAGAAACAATGCAATTCGCCGATTTCGATGAGATCGGCGAGCTGATGAGCGAACTGCTCGCGGAATAAGGTTATCGCCCCGTATTAGCACTGATGGACATGGATTGAATTAAGACCTCAGTCTTATCCGTGTCTAGTCCGTGTCAATCAGTGGCTCAGTTTTCTTACGACCTGCTTAATCCCCACCACTCGGCGGGTCGAAATTATCCGCAAGCCGAGATGATCGCCCACAGGGAGGAGACCAACGTGCCCTGTCAAACTGCACAATCGATTTCAACGGAGCAATGCTTTTTCCTGTTACCACGTTTTTGCAATGCAGTGTCTGATCTCTAATCTAGACTTTACCGTCGTGATACTGCGCCTAGAGGCTATTTGGGGTTAGAATGTGTGGATTGCAGAAGTTGTTATGCAACGCGGCTCAAACATTCAACGTCGAGCTGGTTTCACGCTAGTGGAAGTGGTGATCACGATGTTGATTATCGGAATTCTAGCGGCCGTTGCTGGGCCGAAGTTTGCCAAAACCCTTCATCGCATGCGAGCGGAATCGGCGGCCAAGCGAATCAAATCTGATCTCAACTACGTGAGGCAAATGGCGATCTCGCGAAGTGGGCCGCTTACGGTGACGTTCATGCCGGCATCGAACGATTATTCCATCCCGGGTCTTTCAAGCCTGAGCCGCAATGGTGCACCCTATGCAGTTTCACTTAGCGTGCCTCCCTACAACGCACTGCTGGTCTCTGCCACCCTTGGCACCGATAGTGTCATTCAGTTCGACCATTACGGTCATCCAGATAGCGGCGGCACGATTACCGTCAAATCGGGCGGGTATCTGAAGACGGTCTCCATCGATCCCGAGACTGGGAAGGCGTCGATCCCATGAGATTGAAACCGAAACATTTATTGCTACGCAACGGTTGGTCGCTGGTGGAATTAATGGTGGCTTTGGGTGGGTCGAGTGCACTGCTTGTGGGTTTGACATCCACAATCTTTATCGCAATGAAGGCGACTGACACTTCAACCACACCAACCACCGCAACCATCGAAGGAAACGCCGCGCTCATGAATTTGCTGACAGAGCTTGAGTTTGCGATCTCCTTCAGCGAAAAGACCTTGAATGCTACCACATTTACCGTGCCTGACCGCGATGGCAACGCAAGTGCTGAAACGATTCGGTATGCATGGTCGGGTACGCCAGGCGACTCGCTGACGCGCCAGTACAATGGTGGGACAGTGACAAGTCTAGTTGAAAACGTCCATTCACTGGCATTTCAATACTTCCAGCCCTCTTCTGCAGTGCAATACGTCACCGTCAAGATTCAAGTTACCGGCAATCCAAAAGCCCTCGTCGAAACCTCCATTCGCATCTTGAACCGACCATGAAAATGATACACACCCTCATAAGAAAACCGAAACGTCAAGGTTTAAGCCTGATTGAGGTGGTTGTCTCGACATTGCTGGTGGGCATCATGCTGATCGGCGCCATGAATTGCCTGGGCGCGGTCATTCGAGGTCGGATGGAAATCAGCCACGAAGCGCGTGCGCCTCAACTCGCTCAACAATTAATGGCCGAAATCCTCAACACGGAGTACCAGGATACAGGGCCCTTGCCCCTGTTCGGTCTTGAGGTCGGTGAGCTCGGAATAAATCGGCTCGATTTCGATGATGTCGATGATTTCAACGGATGGTCCAAGTCACCTCCGCAGCACCGCGATGGCACACCTGTAGCAAACTCCAGCGGCTGGAGCAGGGAGGTCACTGTGCAATGGGTGGATCCCAATAATCCAAGCAGCCCTTCTGGATCGGATCAAGGTCTGAAACGAATCACCGTCACCGTGCGTCGCAACGGAATTGTTGTGGCTCAAATTTTCGCCCTCCGCAGCTCTAAATACTCGCCATGAATGTAAAAAATCCTTCCTTCGAGAGATCTTGTAAACCTCCGCGCCAAGGTGCGGCGATCTATATTTCCGTGCTATCCACAGCGGTGATTGTCTCTCTACTAGGACTGACTTCGGTGACCCTCTTGCGACTCGAGCGTCGCCACGCAACTTCCATCAATGATCGACTCATTGCCCGGTCAAACGCGGGATCTGCTGTTGAGTTTGCCTTGAAAAAGATTGACTCGGATTCCAATTGGCGAACTACCTACGTTAACGGTGTCGAAACAACACCCCTTCCGATCGGTCCCAGCAGCGCCGGCACGGTCAGTTTCATCTTGGAAGACAGTGACGCCAGTCTCACTGATGGGGATACAAACTTGCGGATAAAAGGTATTGGCCGCGTAGGCAACACAGTTCAGGTCAGCAGTGTGGAGATAAGTGGCAATCCCGTGTTGCTGGACTCCCTGCAATGTTCCGTATATGCAGTCCGGAATGTTACACAGAGTTCCAATAGCACAACCAACGGCGGGCCTTTTGCCAGTGGTAGCATGTTTACCGTCAACGGGACCGTCACTGGAAATGTGGAGGGTAATCCCGTCCTCAATTTAGGGACCGTAACCGGCACCATCCAAAGCCCAGTGCCGCCACGCACCATGCCATCGCCCAGCGTGTGGGATACTTACGTCGCATTGGCAACGGTCATACCCTACACAAGCTTCCCCCTCAGTGCTACGGACCCCAACACCCGGATCATCGATCGGGAATTGCTGAGTGGCAACGTCAACCCATATGGGGCTGTCAATACACAAGGAATCTACTACGTGCAGATTCCCAGTGGAAAATCGCTGACGGCGAGTAAATCAAGATTCCATTGCACAATGGTAATAGAATTGCTGGGCACCGCGACTTTCGACACGACACAATCTTGTCTCTGGGATCCGTACAACGGCAATGCCTATCCTTGCGCAATCATCAAAGGGAACGGTTCGGGGAGATTTGAATTAAAATCATCCAATGCCACACTAAAGGAATCACAGACGCCTAAAAAAAACTTCAATCCGCCTGGGGACCCTTACGACGGCATCACTAACTTGGCTGAAAATGACTCCTACATACCCAAAATGCGCGGTCTGTTTCATATCATTGGTTCGAACGTAAACACCGTGCTAGCGTCCAATCTGATCCTGCAGGGTGTGGTGGTGACCGAAGGCACCTTGACTTTGGGTGCCAATTTGGACGTCACTATGAATCCGAGTATCTTCTCCAATCCACCATTGGGATACGGCACGCAGGTCCGAGATATGGCGGCGGTCAGCGGATCCTGGGTCTGGGACTCTGCTCCCTAGAAAAAAAGGACAAACACGAAGATGGGTTTCATTTAAGGAAAGACTGCTTCATTTGGCCATGGGGAATGCCAAGGAAGTTTGCCTCAGGCTTTTCAATCCCCGCCACTGGGCGGGTCGTATTCAAAATCTTTCCACTTCATCGCGCGGCGGAAGGGTTCGATGCGGAGCATCACTTCGCCGTTTTGAAACAGCCGCACTGTGCCGTTCGATTCGCTCACGGCGATGGCAACCGCCCCCGTGGCGCGACTGATGGCAGCGGCGGCCCAATGGCGAGAGCCCAAACCTTTGCTCAGCGTAATCTCAGCGGCTGGGGCAGAGATGTATTGACACGCCGCGATGATCGTCCCCTCCGAGGAAACCACAAAGGCCCCATCGAGTTGAGCAATTTCTTTGATCGACTCACGAACCTTGGAGTCTTCCAGGCGGCGGTCGTCGATGTTATAACCCCGCACCGGATCGAATCCCAATGGGTGACAATGCTTGAGCACCTTACGATGGTCACCCACTACGAACAAGGTGCCAACCGGTTTCCCCTCGCGACCTTCGCGTCCGATGTCCACGGCCAAATCGACCGTGGTCTTGAGGGTGTCCAGCGGGACGCGCGTCTCGAGTTGGCGCAGGTCATGAACCGTCAGACGGCCTAAATGTTCGTCCAAACTGACCACGCTCATTGAATCGATCACCCCGACTTCAAAGCCGCTATAGAGCGCGATCACCGTGGCACCCGGGGTCAGCAGATCATCTGCAACACTCTCCAGCAGTGCCTGTGTGAGCCGCTCGTAAACTGGGCTGTCCGGGATATTGAGTTCCACGGTGTCAAAATCATAATCCTCAGCCTTGGCCAGATGCTGCTTGCGGTCGCTGGCCAAAATGACATGCTGTTTACCCGTGGCCTCTCGCAGCTTTTCCCAGTCGATCGACCCTTCGATGAGAAAGAGCAGCGCATCGGCATCCTCGTGTTTGGCCATGCGGCTTGCGATTTCGCAAAACACGTGGAGTTGCTCGGTGAATTTGATCGATGGTGCCATCCACTGCTCCGGGTCTCTTGGGGAGAGACCGCGTCTCAAAATAGTGAAAACGTGTGATCGTAGGGGGAGATTCCACTACAAGAGACTGCAATTTAGTACAGTATGCCTCCAGATTCAATGGAGGTTCAGAGAGCCTGAGACCGAAATGAGGAGCTACTTCCAACGCACTCTTGGAAAGATAAGACAAATCTGGCTCTGAGCGGTCACTCATCAGTACTCTGCCAGAATTAGGCTGCAAGTTCTAAAAATTAGGCGACAAATCTGAAGCCCGACCGCTCTCGCTCGACAGAACTCAGCGAGTGGTTGATTTTCTAAGCGAATCTCGAATTGCCACGGGAACATCGCTCGGTTCATCGTATGGAGAGTACATCAGCCGATCGTACACCATCAGGGCATGGAGAGCATGGCCCAGCGGACCGGCTTCCCAATCACGATAGCGATTGTTGTACATCAAATTCGTCAGGAAATAGACAGCCCTGGTCGTGCGGGGGCTCTTCAATTCGCGATCCGTAGCAGAATAGAGCAGCCATTCGAGGATGTGGCCCGTGGTTTTGAGCTTGCGGTCGGGATCGTCCTGGTTTTCGCGGCCTTGGAACCAGTTAGTGCTGAAGCTGCCATCTGGATTTTGCATGCGATAGGCGTATAGCTGGTGCTGAGCAACAAACCTTTGGGCCTGGAGGTACTCGCCATCTACAGGTTCGCCTCGCTGCTGACGGGCCTTATAGGCCAATGTCAGCCCCGAAAGTCGGTGAGTCCCACCACAGGCCGCACCTCGAATCGGCTGCCGAAGCTCTTCGGCGACTAGTTTTCTCAAATCCCACTGCATTCCCTGGTCGTTGACCCATTGGGTATCCGAATCGAGATAATGCATCAATCCGATCAGCTTGAAAGTGAGCTCCGTGCGTGGATAACACGTTTTCATTTCCTCTTTGATCAGATCTTTGACCTTCATTTCGTGGCCGTCCACCAGCATCGGATACTCGCTGCTCACCTTGCACTGGGCCAGGATCGCCAGCAATTGGCCCCGATGGCCTTGGAGTGCAGGTCCCACGCGAACATGCAAGTCTCCCTCATCATTGATGTACATCAGCTTCATATTTCGACACGATTGGTTGAAACAGAGCCAACCTACTGCCGACACAGGCTTCCCATCTGGTCCACCCTGTAAGACACGACTGTAAATCTCATAGGACAGAGCAGCATGAATCATTTCCCAAGGGCTGCGGTCACGGGTGTTCATCGGATGATCGTAGTAGTACTTCAACACGCGGCGGACGTGAGAGCGAAGTGCTTGTTGACTACGAGAAAGCGGAGGCAGCTTTACTTCAACTTTTTCTTCCTCCTGAGGTTCTTCCGATGGAGTCGGATACTCGCTCAGTGGGGTAGCATTCTTCTCTGAGTCCTCCAGTTCGTAAGAATCCCTCGTGCGCGGCATCATCGAATTGGATTCATCTGAGTCAGATACCTCCGGATTGAGGATTTCGCCAACACGACGCCCATCTCCACGCGAACTGACTGACCGAGGAACCGTTCGACGAGCCACTTCGGTCTTTGTTTGGCGAGGTTGGATGAGCAGGGGTCCATCCTCCGTGCGGTCGGGCTTGGCTACCGTCTCAGCCTGGTCGGTTGCTTCGGCTTCCGATTGTGGAGGAGGCTCTTGGGAATCTTGCGATGCCTTGGGTGTTGAGGAGCGAGGCGAGATCCATTTTCGAAACGGCGATGGAGACCCAGATGGTTGGGGAGATTCCGTCTTCGGCGAAGTCGAACTGTTTACGGCGGTCCGTTGGGCTTTTCGCGTCTTTTCAGTTTCTGGAGTTTTGGCTCGTAGGGCAGGGTCCGTCAGATAGCCCTTCACTGTAGATTGCCAAAGTAGGTTCTGCTGCGGAACACTGGAACCCATAGTTGGCGAATCTTCAAAGGGATCCACCAGCGAGGAACTGCTGTCTGCATGAGCAGCCCACGGGTGAGCTACCATAAGCAGACACAACAGAATCACTCTCTGGGACCAAGAACTCTGCTGGCACCAAGAAATCTGAACGTACTCTGGCAACGGGCGTTGCATCGAGTCTCACCCCCCAAAATCTACAATTCGTGCGCCTAGTCCTGTTTCCGCTTCCAGAAGTCTGCGGAGTGCGATTCTCGTCCTGATGCTTGAGCCTGACGGTAGGCTCGCCAGCAGTCCCAATCAAACTGGCAGCGCGAAGCATCAAATCAATCGAGAACACACAATCCCGTAAGAACAGGTATCGGGTCAGAAGGGCTAGGAATTGACCAAGAAAAAAAGACTGAAGACTGACCTGACTCGATCTGAGAAGGTGGGGGGATTGAGCGAAGCCTAGGGCTACGAGGCCTCTCTTGATTCAGCTAGCAGCATGAATAGGCTAAGAGATAGTGTACGCACAAAGCTAGCATTGCCAAGGCGGCCAAATTACGCTCATTAGATACTCAAAATATTCGGCGACATCGCTGTGGGGCAGATTTGATGCGTGAAGTCCTTCCAAATCGTTTGTACATCGGCAACGCGATGGATGCTCGGGACGTACGGCTACTATTCGAGCGACAGATTTCCGCTGTGGTTGACCTTGCTCTTAATGAAACTCCCGCACAATTATCCCACGAAATGGTCTACTGTCGTGTCCCAATCACCGATGGAGATGAAAACTCCGATGTCGTTATCGAAACTGCTTTTCGAACAATCATTCTGCTGCTGGAATTTGACTTCCGAATATTGGTTGCCTGCAGTGCAGGTATGAGCCGTTCTCCCGCGATAGCCGCTGCGGCAATAGCACTCTTCACGAATTGCCACCCGAAGGATTGTCTTCTCACGATAATGAAGGAATCTTCGCACGATGTTTCACCGGCTCTTTGGGAAAGCGTGTTAGCCGTATATAATCAAATGGTTGGGAATCAAACCACGGGAACAAAAAATGTCTGAGACTGCAGCCCAATTGTTGGCGACTTTCGATTCGCTGGCACCGCAAGAACAACATGAACTGCTGACCGAAATGCTCAAGCGGAGTGTAGAACTACCAACGACGATACTGACAGACGTTCAGTTGGTAGGGCTCGCTGATAACTTGTTCCAAGCACTGGATGCCGAGGAATTGGATGACGCCCAAACCGGCGAGAAGTGAGGTATGGTTGGTGGACTTGGGCATGGTGGCTAAATTGCGACCATGCTTGGTATTGAGTATTCCCGCCGACGATCAAAATGATCGTGTTCTCACAACAGTTGTGCCGCATACGACAAGTACACGTGGGTCACGTTTTGAAGTAATTTCCGAAGTCCGCTTCCTTAAGAGCGGGGCTTTTGACGCTCAGAACATCGTCACGATTCCAACCATCAAGCTAATTCGCCGCCTTGGAACGCTTCCTCCCGATCAAATGGACGCCGTCGAAGTTATTCTGAAACGTTGGCTGGGGTTTGACTCTTGAGAACTTGGAAGTTGGAAGGGTTTCAGCCGCTCCTCAATTAGCGAATCTACATTGGCAAATCACGGAAATGACGTTTCCAATGCGGTAGGAGACCGATTTAGCGGTCGGCACAAGCTAGAACGGTGACATCTGCATCACGCGATCGGCCACTGAGACTTCAGATTTCACAGTGATCTGCCCTGCCTCGGCGAACTTCTGCCAGGCAGCGACATCGTTGCCAAAGTCCTCTTCGCTCAGTTGCTTGAGTGCTTCCACGCCAGCATATTGCAAAGCGGGATCTCGGTCTTTCAAAGCGACCGACAGTGCCTTGACGCTTTCTGTGGAGCGGATTTTGCCCAGGGCGTCGGCGGCTGCGAGTTTTACGTCGAGAACCTCTCCTCCTTGGAGTACACCGAGAAGTATCGGCACATTTTCCGGTTCGCCCCGATGGCCCAACTTCTGACAGCAAATGAGCTTCACATTCAGGTCGTCGTCATTCAATCCAGCGATAAGAACATCGCGTGCCAGGGGAACTTCGAAATCTCCCAGCGATTCCTGAATGGCAGCACGGACAAGTGGGTCCCCTTCCGTGCGAATTTGCATGGCCAGTTCTTCGACGACGCGAGTTTGGTCATGCGAATCGCCGGTAACGGCCCGGGATGCCGACTCTTGGATGGTCGCAATCCGCATAGCAGGAGTCACGATCGAGGTGTATTCCTTCTGCTGCCAAGGCATGGTCGTCGAACAGCCCAACGAAAAGACGATCGTCAGGCCGACGAAACAAGGCCAGAGCATGGCCGATTGACGGAGGTTTCTTGGAGGCCGGTTCATGCGCGAGACATTAGCAAACCCCGCTGGTGGCTACCATGCCAACCTGCGATGCTGGTAGATTAGTTTGAGCATAATGCACTGCTAGCAGAATCCGTCCTTGAGCCTCCATGGATAATCGACTTCCAAGAGAGCTATCTTTTAGAGAGACTCATGTCGCCCATTGCATCTAAGTTGCCTCGATCTCAACAAATCCTGTTGCTTGCTTTAGCAGGTGGGTTTGTGAGCTTGGTGTTCGCCAGTGAGCGATTGCGCGGGTTGCTACTCAATTCGTTTTGGCTATCGGCTGGAGCCGTCGCGATAGCTGTACCATTGGGCACCTTTCTGGCCGTGGTGATTACCAAAACTTCACTCCTTGGACGACGTTTTTTGCAGGGGCTGCTGCTGGCGTGGCTGTTCGTCCCACTGTTCGTACAAGCGGCTGCCTGGCAAGTGGCACTCGGCCCAGGCGGCTGGCTTATTCCATTGGGAACCTTTAGCTCGCAAGGGGTATTTGCCTCTGCTTGGTTGCCAACCGTTTGGGTACATGGCGTGGCAGGAATCCCTTGGGTAGCGCTGTTGGTAGCCGCTGCACTTTGTGCCATTCCGCGCGAAGCTGAGGAGGATGCTCTTCTGGATGCGCCTTCATGGATGGTTTTGCTCAAAGTGAGTTTGCCTCGGGCGAAGGCAGGAATACTTACCGGCGCTTTATGGGTCGCGGTCGTTTGCCTGGGAGAAATCACAGTGACCGATCTCTATCAGGTCCGCACCTTTGCCGAAGAAGTATACACCTCTGCTAGTGTAGGATCGCTCAGTGGTCCGATTGTCCCGCTTGCCGATGATGAGGGCCAAGTGGATTTCATGACCAGCGACCTGGTCTGGGGCACCGTGATTGCCGTGTGCCTGGTGTTAGTTCTTTTAGCTGCGATTGTCCATAGGTTGCCGAGCGCCCATTATTTCACACTTGATGAAACCTGGAGATGGCAACTTGACCATGCTGCTGCTCCCTTGCTGTTGTTAACTTGGTTGCTGGTTATCAATCTCATCGGAGTCCCCCTGGTAAGCCTGATCGGCAAGGCCGGCACTGAAGCCACACGAACCGAGACAGGTATCGTGCGCAGATGGTCGCCGACCAAAGCGGCCGAGCTTGTCCTCCGCAGCCCCTGGGAACATCGTCGTGAAGTTGGTTGGTCCATTGCCATCGCCACTTCGGCCGCGGCAGGGGCGACACTCATCGGTCTCGTAAGCGCCTGGGCATTGCGAACAGGCTTCTTGCCGCGGATTCCTACTGCCCTCCTGTTGGCAACTTTGTTTGCTCTCCCGGGTCCACTGGTTGGCGTATGGCTGATTCGACTATTAAACCATCCCCCGGAGTCCTCCTGGGCATGGCTCAATACGTGGTACGACAATTCAATTCTCGCACCCGTATTGGCCCAAACAATTCGCACGTTACCACTGGCGACTCTCTTGATCTGGTCGCAGTTGTCGAGTATCTCACAACAGGTGCTTGACAGTGCGACCAGTGAAGGAGCCAATTGGTGGCGGCAACTGGCCTACCTTGCGATTCCACTCCGCTCGAAGGCAATCTTCGCGGCATTTTGCTTGTCGTTCATTGTGGCCATGGGCGAATTAGCGGCAACAATTCTGGTTGTCCCTCCCGGTGTGTCCACCCTTTCGATTCGCATCTTTGGACTCATGCATTATGGGGCAGACGATCAAGTCTCCGCCATATGTCTCGTCTTAGCACTTACAACAGCTATCAGCACACTCGCAGTTGCTTGGCTGCTGGGTTGGCTGAAACCTGGAAACAAGCCGTATGCCTTGCCCAGCGATCGGTTAGAATGATGTACCTACATCCTCAGTTTGTATGCATCCCTTCGAGACGCCATTCCAATGGGCAAGAACTTATGAACGCGACTCGAATGATCCTTCTGAAAAACTTGCTGCTCTTCTCATGCTTATTGCTGATGATATGTGTGCTCCCCCAGACGGTCTCTCTTGCTGACGAAGAGCAGCAGCTACTCGAAGACTTTGCAGGCGAGGCCAAGGAGCCTCTCTCACAAGAGGCCAAGACACCGGTAATCGAGAAAAGAAAAAAACCTCCACTGGAGATCGGTCCTCTCGCACCTGTGCTTGGTCAAGAAGTGGGTGAGCTGGCAGAAGATGGACCCGTGCTCTTGGTCAAACCGGGGCATTGGGCTCTGACGGCTCAATCGATGAAGGCCAACTACACGGACTTCGTCGGTCAACTTACTCTCGAGCCGGTTACTGCCAGCCAACGTCCCGTTCCCCTCGAACATACCCAGTTCGCACTGCAAACCACCCGATCGATTGCCTTGGCCAAGGGAAGGCCAAAGCAGGTGCAAGCCAGCCTCTACATTCCCCAGAAGTCCGCCGGCGAAGGGCTCTCGGCAAAATTGATCGATGCCGATACGGGCACGGAGGCGTATCGTGCGCTACTCAAGCTCATTCGCCTCCCCGCGTACCAGTACACCATCGTGGTTCTGGCCAGAGAACCCGATCAATATGCATTTCTGAAGGTCACCAACTCGGTTCGCGCACCCTGGGAAGAGGAGTTTGAAGAGAGCTCTGCACCACACTACCACGTCGCATTGATCAATGCTACCAAGGACGTACCTCTCTCGGAAAATTCACTCACCTGGACAAACATCGCTTATCTCGTCTGGGACGAAGTCGATCCCTCACAGCTCACTGTCGAACAGCAAAATGCCTTAATTGATTGGCTTCATTGGGGCGGAAGACTTATCATCAATGGACCAGATTCCTTGACAAGCTTACGAGGCAGTTTCCTCGCTCCTTATCTACCAGCGGAAGATGCCGGTCCCCGCAAGATCACGACAGCACAACTCATCCCTTGGAGTGCCTACTGGGGAAACCGCACAAAGGGTGAAAGCATCGCCCCGCTTGAGCCTGTCAAACCACTCGCCGCGATCGAACTCAAACCCCATGAAGCATCCAATGAACTTGCCGGTGGCGCCAGCCTGTTCTTTGAACGAAACGTCGGCAAAGGCAGCATCGTGGTCTCGTCCGTTCAACTCACCGACCGGGAACTGATCAACTGGCCGGGCTTCGACGGGTTTCTCAACGCCGGGTTACTTCGTCGTCCAAATCGTGTATTTTCTGAAGGACCCTACGGTGGACCCAGAGTCAGTTGGAATGAGTTTCCTTTACAGCGGCTCGACGCCCATTTTACGACGCCGCTGCGGATATTCGCTCGTGATGCACAGGTCGCTGCAAACACGATTCGGAAGACGACGACATCGTCGGATCAATTCGGTCAATTGCTGGAAAACTCCCAACTGGACGTGGATCGCCCTGGTGGGCTAGGCGCGTGGGACGAATTCTCTCCTGTCGCACAAATCGCGCGGGAACTGCTCCTGGAGGCCGCGGGCGTACAAGTCCCAGGGGCCGGTTTCGTCCTGGCATGTCTGGGGTTTTATCTTCTGGTGCTTGTGCCTCTCAATTGGCTCGTATTCAATATCATTGAACGAGTCGAATGGGCCTGGTTCGCGGTGCCAGTGATCGCACTCTTGGGGACTTGGGTCGTCGTGAAACAAGCCCAGTTAGATATTGGTTTCGTCCGCTCGGAGACCGAGGTTGCCGTTTTAGAGTTACATGGAAATTATCCTCGTGGCATCCTCACCCGATTCACGGCGTTTTATACCTCGCTCTCGACCACCTACGATTTGACCTATCCGGACGACTCAACCGCTTTAGCACTTCCCTTCCCTGCCAATGCGGAAAAATTCGATTGGCAGCACACGGTTCAATTCGTAAGTAATGCCGAGACACATTTAAAAGGTCTTGCCGTTTCGTCCGCTACCACCAATCTAGTGCATAGCGAACAAGTATTTAAGCTCGACGGCCCTATACGACTGGGAGAATCCTCACGCGGCCAACGGCAAGTCGAAAATCGATCTCAGATCAACCTACGGGACGTAGTCGTTCTGCGCCGCTTTTGGAACGAAAAAAGTCGCCTCCGCTACAGCGGTGCCTGGCTGGGAGAGTTGCGCGCGGGTGGTTCCGCCTTGCTTGCGTTACTCCCGGCGGATCTCTCGAAAAATAGCCTTCCCTATGAAGCTGAGCGAAGCACGGCGAATAAACTGCGCGGTGAAGTGTCCTTGAATGTCAATTCTCTGCTGCAGCTTGCATTTCACTTCCCGGCGAGAGATGATCCAATGGCAAACCAACGAGAGGAATTCCGCCTGGTGGGAATCGTCGACGGTGCACTCCCCGGATTGGAAGCCGAGCCGGACGCCTCCCAAATCCAAGGGGCCACTGTCGTCGTTGCTCATTTGGCGTTTGGTGAAATGCCCAAGCCTAAGCCCGATGCCAACAGCCTCAGCGATGTCGTAACCCAACAACCCCTCGATGATGAACTATGATCGAAATCCGCCACTTTCGCAAAGAGTACGGCGACTTCGTCGCGGTTGCAGATCTGAGCTTGAATATTCAAGTGGGCGAGATGTTCGGCTTCATCGGTCCTAATGGTGCCGGCAAGAGCACGACGATTCGCTTCCTGGCAACATTGCTCAAGGCAACCCACGGCGAAGCGACGGTCAATGGTCACAGTGTGACTCGTGATCCCATCGCCGTCCGCCGGAGCATCGGCTACATGCCTGACAATTTCGGCGTGTACGATGGCATGAAGGTTTGGGAATTCCTAGACTTTTTTGCCGTGGCGTATCAGGTCCCCATGGCCCGTCGCAAACAGGTCCTCTCCGACGTGTTGGAACTATTGGACCTGACTCACAAACGAGACGACTACGTAAACAGCCTTTCGCGAGGCATGAAGCAGCGACTCTGTCTGGCGAAAACGCTTGTGCATGACCCCCCCGTATTGATTCTCGACGAGCCGGCCAGCGGTCTCGATCCGCGAGCGCGCCTGGAGGTGAAGGCATTGCTCAAAGAACTCCGCAAGATGGGCAAAACGATCCTCATTTCCAGCCACATCCTCACGGAGTTGGCCGATTGTTGCACGAGCATAGGCATCATCGAGCGCGGCCAACTTCTGCTCAGTGGGCCTATCGACAAAGTCTATCGCAAGATCACCAGCAATCGGCACATCGTCGTCCGCTTTACCGGAAATCCCGACGAAGGAGTAAGCCTCATCCGCAGTGACCCGCACGTGCAAAATATAGAAGTGAACACGCGAAGTTGCACGGTAGAGATGAAGGCTTCCGACGCCGAGGTTCAGCGTCTCATCCGCCAACTTGTCGCCGCCAATTGCGGCTTGATTTCCTTCGCGGAGAAAGAACCCACTCTCGAAGACGTCTTCATGCTGGTGACAAAGGGGTTGGTGACTTAAGTTAAGCCCCAACCCACAGGAAAGCGGACCCCAGCCGCGACGCGCCAGCCGAGTATCGCGAGGCGAGAGTGGAGCGTGGGATGCAAAGTGAAAATCTATCTCCGTATTACATACTTCCTACTCAGTCTCATCGCCAAAAGATTGAGTAACTTTCGCAGGCTTCCAACCAATCCGATGGGCAACCACCTCCACCTTCTCAGCCTCCGTCTCAAAGGGCCCCGTGTAAATGGACCAAGGCCCTGAATCTTTTTCGCGATAGCCAATGCTGGCACCCTCGGTGGCGCAGTTGATAGTGATTCGCCAGGCATTGCCTCCTGCGGGTCGGCTGCTGACCTCTGGCTGGGATGTTGAAGGTTGCTCGCCATCGGGTGGCCAGACCTGTGATTTCAACACTTTCATTTCGGGAGTCGCCAAGGGATCCCGGATTTCGTGTTCCCACTGCTCTAGCGCCTCTCGCATTTTAGCTAGTTGAGCCAAGTGGCTCGGATCGCTTGCGAGGTTATTAACTTCATCAGGGTCCGCCTCGATGTCATACAGTTCTTCCAACGGTTTCGTTTGAGCAGCCCACTGCCATTGGTCTGCATTGAGTCTGTTGGAATCGAGCAGCCGATAGATTTCCCCCATGGTAGCCGCGCGATCTCGGTAGGGGATTGGTTGCAAATAGGGTCGATCCGCTTGGTAGTTGCGGACGTATCGAAATCTTTTATCTCGGGCCGCCCGGATCGTGTCGTGACTCGTGTCATCCATACGGTCGCGGTGCATGAAAACATACTCCGGTGGGGGCAAGGCCTGTGCTCCGGTGAACAACCGCCCCAGCATATATTCCGGCTTCTCGAGGCCAGCCAATCCCAACGCCGTAGGTGCCATGTCGATAAAACTCATGAGTCGGTCTTCGACGGTGTCTGCCTGGAAACCGTCCGGAAACCGCACGATCATCGGCACATGGGTCCCCGAGTCATAAACCCATCGCTTATGCCTGGGCAACCCATCACCGTGATCGGAAAAGAAAAACACGATGGTTGAATCTGCCAGACCCTCTGCCTCGAGTTCCGCGAGCTTTTCACCAACCCAGGAATCCAGCTCACGGATATTGTCGTAATGACGTGCGATGTCAGATCTGACCACTGCCGTGTCGGGAAGAAACTTGGGCACCACTACGGTTGTTGGATCAGTTCTGGCCGGAGACCGCCTAGAACCATGAATGCCAGACTCATGAGTTACCGTGTTGTTAAATACAGCAAAGAATGGCTGCCGCTCTGCACGGTTGCGGTAATGAGCCTTCGTGGAAGATTCATCCCAGGCGGTAACTGGGGCAATGAATTGATAATCTTCCTTGCTGTTGTTCGTACAGTAGTAACCTGCCATGCGGAGATACTCCGTGAAACAACGCACACCCGCGGGGGGCGTTGCTTCATACAACTTCCGCTGCATTGCTTCTTCAACGAAGGCCGGATCTTGATTTTCGCCTACTGCTGAACTTCGGGAAGTAGTCCGCATGTACTGAGCACCACTTTGCATGGGATAAAGACCCGTGATGATTGTGTGCCGACAAGGCGCGCATACGCCGGTTGCGGTGAAAGCATGGGTGTAGCGGATACCCTCGCGTGCCAATTGATCAATATTCGGAGTCGGTACCGTGCCGTCTCCATAACAGCCCAGTCTTGGCGACAAATCTTCACATGTCAGCCATAGGATGTTCGGTTGATTCTGCTCTGCTATACAAATCGCTTGACATTGCATAAACACGGCAAGCGTGATCATCTGACAATTGCGCCAAGCCATGCTTTGATTCTCCGATCGTGAGATTGCACTAGGTTCTGTGGCACTGATTCCAAAAAAATAGCAGATCCAAAGCAGACAACCGTAAGCTGCCTTCAGGGCATATCAAATAGGAAAATAGGCAATTGCCTACATCCGAGGTGCCACTCGAATTCCAGATTTTGGGCTCATTCTACACAACGATAGCAAAAACAACGATTGGGTGACCATTTGGGCCCCAACCAGCCTTTCTAAAGAACCCGATTCTACCTTGACCCTTATCGCCAAAATTTCTATTCTTCCCGACCACTTTCCCACAGAGCCCCCTGTTAATTCGCCAAAAGGCGATCATCTTGCCGTCTCCTGCATTCTTGGGTTTCCAAGTTCGACAGAAAGCAAAACCATGAATTCCATCACACACTGTATTGTGTTCTCGGTTGTCTTTCTCTGCTTAGCACCTGCTAACACTAATGCGGGGGCCTTTCAGGAAGACGAAATTCTTCGGCAAGCGAGCAGTGTCTTCCAGGAAGTCATGACGGCGCCCGGTAATGAAATCCCCAAGCAACTTCTCACCGATGCTCAAGGGGTGGCAATTATCCCCCAAGTCAAAGGGGGAGCCTTTGTCGTCGGCATCCGCATGGGGCAAGGGGTTTTCATCGGTCGTGATGCCAACGGTCAATGGCAGATGCCTCGCTTCATCGATTTGACCGGTGGAAGCGTTGGCTGGCAGGCAGGCATCCAATCAACTGACGTGATTCTGGTCATGCGGAGCCGCCAGAGCGTGGCGAACCTCATGCAGGGTAAACTCACCGTCGGTGCAGATGCCTCCGTAGCCGCCGGACCCGTTGGTCGCCAGGTCTCTGCCGCCACCGACTTGCCTTTGAGCGCAGAAATCTATAGCTATTCGCGGAGTCGAGGCGCATTTCTGGGTGTTTCACTAGACGGCTCAGTACTCAAGCAAGACTTGCGAGCCGACGCCGAGTACTATCAACAGGCCGCTGCGCTCGGCCAACAACCGGTACTCGCCAGCCAGTTGGTTGCGCTCATCGCACAGTACGCCGGCAACCCCACCTCGACAATGCAAAAGGTGCCACCGCAAGAAGCAATCCAGCCCCAACCCGGCTACATCCAGACGAAGTTCCAGACGAATTCTCCATTGGAAGCATCGTGGCAGAGAATCGTGGTTTTGTTGACTCCTGAATGGCAACAGTATCTTGCTGTCCCCACCGCCAGTGACTTTAACAATGCAGAGACTTATCGCGAATCGCTGTTAGCAACGATGCAGAGATATGAGACCGTGGCAGCAAACCCCCAGTACGCGCAGTTGGCCGCCAGGCCGGAATTTCAAGCGGTCTACGGACTGGTACGTCATGCGGCGAGCGCCCAATTGTCTGTCTCACAAGAACAATTGATCCTTCCCCCTCCGCCGACCCAACAAAGTCAGTCGGGTGAGCAATTCGATCCAAGTGAAATTCGCTGAGGTGGCTCAGCCAGCCGGAGGGATTCGCTGCGGTGGACCTCGGGGATTTGCTCGCTTTACACTCCCAGACTAAAGCGTTGGTCCGGCTAGGAAAGAGTGGTTATTGGCTTGTTCTTCTCAAACAAAAGCCGCTGCCGGGGTTCTTCTTGTTCTTCTTCAAACCAATCCACAGGCGGAAGGTCGTGTTCCTCGGCTGCGAGGGCTTGTGCAATGCGTCCGTATACGTGACACGGCCAGCGGACCAACCGCGTGTGAACCAATAGCGGCGGCACCGCGAATTGCTCGGCCAGTCGATTACGAACCACACAGGCGGCCGTATCGGTTTCGACCCAACCTTGCTGCTCGACAACCTCGCGATAGGCGGCAGAGGAAGCGGAGAGAACCGGCTCGGCTGGCAAAAGCATCGACAAGGCAAATCGCTCGCAGTCACGCAATAGCTGGGGCCAGTCGTCGCTCTGCTGCAGTTTCAAGAACCAATCGGCAGGCAGTGTCTCCCCCGCGTCGATCCATAAGGCGCGTGGTGCATAACAACGGGCCAACAATTCGCGGTACGATGCCAGCGGCCGCGAGTCGGCGACAATCCTATCCACCAGGAGCGTGATGTCTCCTTCGTGTAACAGTGCGCAGGCCTGGACACTAAAATTTGGAATCAGCCCTGGCATGATCTCCAACCGCACACCGGCCTGATTCTCCAGGACAGCCTCCACATCAACAGGTGCCGCCGCCGAACGCGCCTCGCGCCGACCGAGCAGATTCCTCACCCGCCATTCAGCGGCCAGTTCCGTAAGCGCAGGATACCGGGTCAGTTCACGAGCTGTTGCAGCAGATTCATCGGCACGAATCTCCCTGGAACAACCGTTGGATGCACCCACGAACTCTGAGAGTTCCTTGATCGCGACATGATCCAACTTGGGAGCCCGATCCGTGGTCCACCACCAACTCAGTTCGCCCTTTTTCAAAAGATCCGTACTGCCATTGGACGAGGTAACGTTCTTCGCCGTGTGAAAAAACTCCTCGCAAAAAGGGGAACTCGCGACCAATCCCAGTACGTCAGCAACTAACGAAAGCGTTTGCTGGTTGTGCCAGGGGGTTCGCAAACCATATTCGACAGCGCTCACGGTAGAGGTACGCTCATCGATGAGCTCGGCGAAGGTTCGCATTCCCAAACCAGCTCGGCGGCGCAAGTGCCCCAGGAGTTGCCCAAATGATGTCATCGTGAGAGTACGCGAATGGTTTCCAACGCGAGTGAAGAGTGTTGGTCAAACAAAAGTGGATATCGAGAAGCCTCCCATAATACCGAATTCGCTTGAAGTCGGCAGCCACCCACCCCTGAAAAGGCCAAAAGATGCCACATGTTGCTACCAGCGTAGCTAAGAGGTAGCGATTCGGGCAGCCGTAAGGGTGTTGATGAGCAACATCACCCGAGTCAACGGCCCCACTCCCCCTGGAACTGGCGTAATGTGCCCGGCCACCTCATTGACCCCCCCAAACTCAACATCTCCCACCAATCCCGCGTCGGTTCGGTTGATTCCCACATCGATCACCACCGCACCGGGACGCACCATCTCGGCCGTAATGAAATTGGGCCTGCCGATGGCCACCACCAAAATGTCGGCCTTGCGTGTCACCTCAGGCAAATTCTGGGTGCGGCTGTGGCACAGTGTAACCGTTGCATCGGCTCCCTTTTGGGCAAGCATAATCGAGAGTGGCTTTCCCACGATTTCACTGCGACCAACCACAACGACATGTTTGCCAGAAGTGCAAATGTTATTGCGTTTGAGCAACTCTACAACGGCATGAGGTGTGCAGGGCAAAAACACCGGTCGACCCTGAACAAGCCGACCTACATTTTCTGGATGAAATGCATCGACATCCTTACCGGGGGCAATCGCTTCGAGCACCTGATCGGTAAGGATTTGTTTTGGAAGGGGCAGTTGCACAAGGATCCCGTGGATATTAGCGTCTGTGTTGAGTTTGGTGATCAAGGCGTGTAGTTCCGCTTGCGTTGTCTCCGCACCGAGCTGGTAGAGCACGCTTTCGATCCCAACTTCTGAACAATCGCGTCGCTTGTTGCGGACGTACACCTCACTGGCTGGGTCGTCCCCCACAAGCACTGCAGCCAGGGTGGGAGTCACCTGCGTTTCCGATTTGAAAGCGGCGACCTGATCGGCCAACTCCGTGCGAATCTGTTTGGCAAGCGATTTACCGTCGAGGATGTGGGCGGTCATGGCGGGATAATCTTACTGTTGAAAGAATTAACTATTCGCGCGATCCACGATTCTAACCCGAAGCGACAGAGGTTATCAGCCCCCAACTCCAGGTGTTGTCGAGCCACACGAGTCCCCTTAGGGCGACGCAAGCATACAACGCGGCGATTACATCGTCGGCCATGATTCCCCATCCGTCTGGCAACAACTCCACTTGCCGCGCTGGTGGTGGTTTGGTGATGTCGAACAAGCGAAACAGAATCCAGCCTGCCAGCAATTCCCGCCAATTGGAAATCCCCGTGAGCAAAAAAACGATTGGCAGCACTGCGATTTCGTCTAAAACGATCTCCTGGGGATCTTTTCCACCGAGCAACTTGTTGGCGGAATTGCAGACACCCACCGATAACAACAAAATTGCCACGATTATGGCTATTTGCCAACCAATCCCAGGGAGGCTACCGACAGCCCAGGCCAGCGGAATCCCCCACAGACCTCCCACGGAGCCAGGAGCCGGACTGGCGCAGCCCACTCCCAAACCCGTGGCAAGCCAGAGCGCTAGCCGGTTTCGCACAGAAAAATCAACCGAACTCTCATGCTTCATCCTCGGCATCCTAAACCGGGATTTAGCGAGTTTCAACTGACCTGGTCAATTGCCGCGAGGGTCAATATGGTCGAAACCCCTTCGGGGGAGTATTATGAATCCTCTGGGGTTTTGACTGAGATAGGCAATCTGTAACGAACGAGCAAACAAGTATCCTGATGACCGACGATAAGAGCAAGAAACTGAGCGCCGTTGAACACATCAAGCAGGCGAGCAACTACCTCCTCGAGCCTATTCCCCAGGAATTGGCTGATGGCACAGATCATTTTGGCAAGGAAAGCATCCAGCTTCTTAAGCACCACGGCACCTACCAGCAGGACAACCGGGACGAGCGTTCCAAAGAAGGCAAGTCCTTTAGCTTCATGGTACGAACTGCTGTGCCGGGCGGAATTCTCTCCAGCGAACAGCTTCTGGCCGAGATGGACCTGGGAGATGACGTAGCCAACAGCACGCTGCGTATTACGACCCGTCAAGGGCTGCAACTTCACGGCGTGCTCAAGAAAGATCTGAAGCAGACGATTCGCCGCATCAATGATATCAAACTTACCACCATCGCAGCTTGCGGAGACGTGAAGCGAAACGTCATGTGCTCTCCCTGCCCCTACAAGGGAGACCCCGTCTATGATCAGATGCAAGATCTGTCCGAACGGATTGCCATCCACCTGACTCCTCGCACTCGGGCCTACTACGAACTGTGGCTCACCGATGAAACGACAGGCGAGAAACAGCTGGTCGGCAGCAACAATGGCCAGGAAGTGGAACCTATCTACGGTCCAACCTACCTGCCGCGAAAATTCAAGATCGGCATCGCCTTGCCGGGAGACAATAGCGCCGACATCTATTCCCAAGACATTGGACTGCTGGCGATTTGCGAGCACTGGCGAATCGTCGGCTACAACATCCTGGTGGGTGGTGGATTCGGCGTGACACCAAGCGCGAAAAAGACTTTCCCGGCAGTTGCTCAGGTGATGTGCTTCGTCAGTCCTACGCAAGCCATCGACGTTGTCACGGCCATTGTGAAAGTACAACGCGATTTCGGCAATCGCTCGGATCGCAAAGTCGCCCGCATGAAATACCTAATCCATGATTGGGGCCTCGACCGTTTCAAGAAAAAGGTCGAAGAGTATTACGGTGCGGAGTTACAAGATCCTCGACCTGTGGAAGTCCATGGTTTTAACGATGGAATGGGCTGGCAGGCTCAGGGAGATGGCAAGTGGTTCTATGGACTGAACGTCGAGAACGGCCGGATCAAGGACGAAGGGGATTTCCGGCTGAAGTCGGCCTTACGAGAAATCTGCACGACGATGGCCCCGCCTTTGCGCCTGACTCCCCACCAAAGCATCATCTTTTGCGATCTGGAAGAAAAAGATCGCACGAAGTTGTTCGAGATTCTGCGCAGACATAATGTGCCGTTGAGTGAGGATATCTCGAACGCCCGCCGTTGGTCGATGGCATGCCCTGCATTGCCCACTTGCGGCCTGGCGATTACCGAGAGCGAGCGCGTGCTTCCCTCGTTGATCGATCAACTCGAAGCTGAATTGGACGAGTTGGACCTCAAAGACGAAGTCTTCACATTCCGCATGACCGGTTGCCCCAACGGCTGTGCGCGGCCATACAACTCAGATATTGGTCTGGTCGGTAAAACAGCCGGCAAGTACACAATCTTCCTCGGTGGCCGCGTCTGTGGTGATCGCCTCAATTTCATATACAAAGACCTGGTCCCTGAAGCCGATGTGATTCCCGAGTTGGTTTCCGTCTTTCGCTATTTCAAAGAGGCACGAGAGCCCGACGAATCCTTCGGCGATTTTTGCCATCGCCTAGGTGTGGAGAAGCTTCTGGCAGCTTGTGATGGTGTCTCAAAGTAGTTAAGCTAGCCGCGACTGCACGATTCGCCGGTCCTTAACACAGAGGTAAAACATGGAATGGCTGTTCGAACGCATGATCGAAACCGCCGCATGGGTGGCTTTTATCCTGGGGATCGTATTTCTCTGCGAAGCTGTCTGGATGCTTGTCCAGTGGTTCATCAATCGAAGCGCGGAGGACAGTTCTTTGTTCCTTTTTAACAGCGGTCAAGCCGCTGCAGCGTTCGTAGGCTCTGCTCTTGCCCTGGGTGCATTGGCCTGTATTGATCGCTACGTGTTCGACATCGACGATCCCAAATAGATTTCATGACGACTCGACAGCCCACCAGTTCGGCACCAGCCAATCAGCCGTGCCACCTCCTGACGTTGGCAGTCGTTTCCCTCTTAGCGGGTGCCGGGGCAGGACTCCTGGGAGCCCTCTTTCGACTCTCCTTAATCGAGGCAGATCATTTCCGTGAGTCGGTCATATCCCAAGCTCAAAGCTTGGGCAGCATTGGACTGCCAATCGTTGTCGCCTCTTGTGCCCTTGCGACTGCCTTGGCAGCATGGCTCGTGAAAAAGGTTTCGCCAGAGGCCTCTGGTAGCGGCATACCCCACGTCGAAGCGGTGTTGAACGAAGAATTGCCCCCTACGGGGGTCAAACTGATCCCCGTGAAGTTTGTCGGTGGCCTGCTGGCGATTGGATCTGGCCTGGCACTGGGACGGGAAGGACCCACTGTGCAGATGGGTGCGAGTTTTTCTCATCTGGTGGGAAGAACGCTTGGACTTAATGCGATCGACAATCGATCTTTGCTTGCCGCTGGTGCCGGCGCAGGCTTGGCGACAGCCTTCAACGCGCCCATCGCCGGTGCGATCTTCGTGCTCGAGGAGTTGGTGCGTCGATTCGATACTCGCATTACCGTGGCCACCTTCGGCGCATCGGCCGGTGCGATCACTGTCGCGAGATTGCTGATTGGAGATCGGCCCGACTTTCAGGTGGAAATGCTTCCCTTCCCTACGTCTGCAGAAGTTGGTGCTTGCCTGGTCCTTGGAAGCATTCTGGGGATGCTGGGTGTGGCATACAATCAAGCCATTCTGGGTGCAATCAAGATTAGCAAGCGGTTTGACAAGTTACCTGCCGAACTCCAAGCTGTGACAATCGGTGGGGCAGTAGGCCTGCTCGCCTGGTATGCACCCGATATCGTAGGTGGGGGAGATTCGATTACCCAGAATGCTCTGGCACTGAAAACTGTCGCCTTCATGTTGCCCTTGGCATTTCTCATTCGGTTCGCTCTCGGAGCCGTGTCCTATGCCGCTGCGACACCGGGAGGTCTTTTTGCACCAATGCTGGTGCTCGGGGCACAGGCTGGACTGATGTTTGGCAATCTCTGCAATACCTGGCTGCCAACAATGGCGATGAACACCACGATCTTTGCCGTGACGGCGATGGCAGGCTTTTTCACCGCCGTGGTCCGTGCACCATTGACTGGAATCATTCTCGTGATCGAGCTCACGGGAAGCTACACCCAACTATTGCCCATGCTCGCCGTCTGTTTCTCGGCCATGATTGTCCCAACGCTCTGGAACAACCCGCCAATCTACGATTCACTGAAACCCGCTTCGATGGAGCAATGAAGAAAGGAGCTATCCATCTCATGACCAAATCATTCACTTCCGACAAGACTCGCCTTGGCTGGATCGGCACCGGTGTCATGGGGCAAAGCATGTGCAGCAATCTCCACAAGGCTGGCTACCCGATGACGGTATTCAGTCGCACCCGCGCCAAGGCTGAGCCGCTCTTGGAACTTGGCGCAACGTGGGCCGACACGCCTTGCGAAGTTGCGCGGGGCAGTGATGTGGTGTTTTCCATCGTCGGCTTTCCCGCCGATGTTGAGGAAGTATTACTGGGGGAACACGGTGCACTGGCTGGCTCCCAGCCTGGGACCGTACTGGTGGACATGACTACCAGCCGTCCTAGCATGGCCATCGAGATCGCCGCGCAGGCAGCCGAGCGCGAGGTCATCAGCATCGACGCGCCGGTTTCCGGTGGAGATGTAGGAGCCCGCAATGGCACGTTGTCGATCATGATCGGTGGAGACCAGGAGACCGTGAAAGCCTTGGCCCCCTGTTGGGAAATCCTGGGCGCGACCTGGGTCTGGCAAGGAGGACCCGGTGCAGGCCAGCACACCAAGATGGTCAATCAAACCTTGATAGCTTCGAACATGATCGGTGTCTGCGAGGCACTGTTGTATGCCTACCGCGCAGGCCTCGAACTGGAGCGCGTGATGCAGTCAGTCGCCTCGGGAGCAGCAGGAAGCTGGTCCCTCTCCAACCTGGGACCACGCATCATCGCAGGCAATTTCGACCCCGGCTTCTTTGTCGAACACTTTATCAAAGACATGGGCATCGCCCTGGCCGAAGCCGAACGCATGGGCTTGAAGCTGCCTGGGCTCTCGCTAGCCAACGAGCTGTACGGCAAACTCGCCAGCCAAGGCCACGCCCGCAGTGGAACCCACGCCCTGCTGCTCGCGCTGGCCGACATGAGCGACGTTGAGTGGCCGAATCGAAAAGGGTGAAACCAAAATTCCCCCAACAGCCGTCGGCGCCAGGCCGAAGGTGAAAGTCCTGCTAGCATTCCACATCTATTGACGCAATTTAATCGTCAACCTAGAGTTCCCGCGCCTATCTTTCTCGTATAACCCCATCGGCAGATTCTCATGCCTATCACTGCCAACAAATCCGATTCAACGAACGCGAGTCGCGCGATTAAGGGATCGCTCCCGCCGCGGATGAAGGTGCTGTACATCACCACCCTCAATCGCACCGGGGGCTGGTTGGCTGAGGCCTTTGCTGGGGATAGCGCGACACAAATTGTGCTCGAAGAGGTGGTCGGAGCTACCATAGCGCTGGCCAGACTCCGCGATGAAGTGTTTGATGCCGTGATCGTGAGTCACGAGCCACCCGTACTCGATGCCCTGGATCTGGTCGAAGGTTTGCGGGCAGGTGGGAATGAGGAACCGATGATCCTCTTGGGTTCACAGCCTCCACAGGAGATCGACGCCCTTTGCTACGAAGTGGGGGCAGACGACTACTGCTGCGTCACCGAAACCACCGTGCGGGGACTGCTGTGGAAGTTTGCCCGCGCCCGCGAGCGACATCAACTCCGCAGAGAAAACCACCGACTGATTCAAGCCGAACGGCAACGCCTCAAGCAAGAGCACCTCGAAGCACAGCGACTGCTCGAACAACAACGACTACTGATCGCCGACCTGGAAGTGCTGAAGGATCCCGCCGCTGCCCCTACCCAGGCGGATTTATTGACTGAGTTCGACGATTGCCTCGCCAAGGCAGCCAGTTCTACGAGCGATGTGCCATTGGATTTGCCGGAGGCACTCATCAAACATTACCGAGAGTTGCTGCGCACTTATGTGATCATGGGTGTCGGCAATCTGGCCAACGAGATGGCCGAACTCAGTGAATTGCTCGCCACCTTCGAGGTGTCTGCCCAACGGGCGTTGCAACTGCACGTCGCGGTCTTGGAAGAACTGGTCCAGGGACTCGGCACTCGCAGTGCCCGCCACGTAATGAACCGTGCCGATCTCTTAGTCTTGGAGGTGATGGGCCATCTGGCCGACGGTTACCGCCGGCGCTACTTCGACCGCCGAAATCCTCCCCGCCAACAGTCGCTCCCCGGCTTTTCAGAAGCCGCTTGATGGAGCGAGTTGCGATTCTGTGAGAGTCTGCTAACTTGTCATTTCGAGGGAGCCTAAGCGACCGAGGAATCTGGATGGCACCTTTGACACGTATGGAAAGCTTTTGAAGGGTCCACCTAGATCCCTCAGGTCGTGCGCCACCCTTCGGAATGAAAATGAGAGCCTCCCTTGAAGCTGTGCTCTTTCAACCACCCACCACGAACCACCCACCACTCATGGACGACACCCAAACCACCCTTGCAGACCTGCGAGAACTTGTCCGCAAGTTTGTTGACGAGCGCGATTGGCAGCAATTTCATTCCCCCAAGAATCTGGCGATGGCCTTAGCGATCGAAGCTGCCGAATTGATGGAGCATTTCCAGTGGGTCGACCTTGGCACTTCGCGCGAAGTCACCGACGACGAGGAAAAGCTCACGGCAATCGGCGAAGAGCTGGCCGATGTCCTGAGCTACACCCTTGCGTTGGCCAACTCCTTGGGGATCGACCTGGCAACGGCCCACCGGCGCAAAATGTTGATGAACGCGGACAAGTACCCGGCTGACAAATTCCGCGGCAAGTTCGGCGACAAGAAATCCCTGGCGGATTGAGGGCCGTGATGGCAACGCGACCTCGAATCGCCGTCGTTGGTGCCAGCGTCCGGGGGGCAGCGTTTTCTTTGCTGCGCGAAGGCTACGCAGTCGTTACCGCAGACCTGTTCGCCGATGCCGACCTGCTGCGCGTCTGCCCGGCAGAGCGGGTGACGAACTATCCATACGAACTGGCCGAATGGCTTGCGCGCACTGAGTGCGAAGGTTGGCTCTACACAGGGGCTTTGGAGAATTACCCCGAGCTGGTCGATCAGATGGCCACACGGTGCCCCCTCTGGGGAAACCCGGGCACGGTGCTCCGCCGCGTTCGCGATCCCCTGATATTGCAAGAAACTCTCACCGCAGCCGATCTCTGTTTTCCTGAAACGCGCGCTTGCAACGGCCAGCCACAAGGTGCGGGAGCTTGGCTCCATAAGTCGGGTCAGGGTTCCAGTGGCAGTGGGGTGAGGCAACTGGATTCCGCCTCGCGACCCAAAGAAGGCTATTGGCAACGCCGCGTGCCGGGACTCGCTGGTTCGGCCCTGTTCAAGGTATCAGAAAACTGTTGCCAATTGCTCGGCATCACACGTCAACTCGTCGGCGAATCCTGGACCGGGGCACGCCCATTCCAATATGCCGGGAGCTTAGCACCCTGGGAGCTATCGGCTGAAGTCGTCGCTAAGATTACAAAGCTCGGCACGGAGATTTCGATCGAGTTCAATCTCCAGGGCTCGTGGGGATTCGATTTTATCTTCAACGAAGAGCAGGTGTGGCCCGTCGAAGTGAATCCCCGCACAACCGCCGCCGCGGAGGTGATCGAACGCGCTACTCATGCAAAAACCTTCGCAGGCAAAATAGTCCTCTACGCTAAACACCCGCTGGAAGTTTCCCAAGCCACCAGCGATCAACTCCTGAACCGCGCCGGTTCATTCGTGCATCCCCACCTGGCCGACATCCCGAATCCGAGCACACCAATTGCAAGCGGTGAGCCAATTCTGACCGTGTTTGCGGAAGGAAACTCATTGGCCGAGGTAGAGAACAAACTCCGCCAACAAGCAATCGATCTTGAGACAAAACTTTATGGAAACGTGTCTTCCAGTAGGGTGGGCATCGCCCACCAGAAATTCTAAGAGCTTTGATCTTAGGAATTGGTGGGCGATGCCCACCCTACTTGCTATATGATACGATTAAAAGTTAAGGAAGCACCACTATGCGAATCGGCATTGTGAGCGACACTCATGGCCATGTAGCCAACACGCAAGCCGCGATTTCTTTGCTCGAGAGTCCCTCGGTCGAGCGGGTGCTACATGGCGGCGACGTCTGTTCGACGGTCGTGGCAAACCTCTTTGCCCAATGGCCGACCGATTTTGTGTTCGGCAACTGCGATTACGATCGCGATGAGCTTGCTGCTGCGATTGCCGAAGCGGGAATGACTTGCCACGGCAAGTTTGGAGACCTGCGCATCGCTGACCGGCGGATTGCCCTGTTGCACAGCGACGATTATCGCAAGTTCATGAAGGTCACCCGCAGTGGTGAATACGATCTCGTCTGCTATGGTCATACCCATGTTGCGAAGATCGACCAGCAAGGTCGAACGCTAGTTTTGAATCCGGGAGCGCTCTACCGGGCGAACCCGCATTCACTGGCGGTGGTGGAGTTGGATACTATGACCGCCGAGATCGTGAACCTGTAGCAATTTGTCAGCCGCGACGCGCCGTCCCAACCTCAGATCTATGGCCGCGGGGGAAAAGCAGAGTGCTAAAGAACCGCTCCAACAAAAAACCCGGCCGACGCTGGTGGGCGCCGACCGGGTAGTCGCAGGAGACTATCAACTTCCCCGGCCTGGCCGGGGTTGAGGTGCCTAGTAGCAGAACTCGATGCCGCTTTGCAGACCGTGCAGGAACAACGAGCCATTGCAATTGATGAAACCAATTTGGCCCAGGCTGGTGAAGGCACCAGGGACCTGATCGGCAGTCAAAGCAACGCCCGTAACACCCAATGCTCGGTAGCCGGCATAGAGACGACAATTGCAGGTGCATTGGTAGCTGGCACCCAGGCGAAGTTCACCCAAGAAGGCGACTTCATCCGTATCCGAAGAAGAAGAGAAAGTCTCTCCCGTTGGATTCACGGTGACAGGTCCGCCGCCGATCGGGGCATCCATCCATTGTCTGACCTCGATATGATTGGCATAGATGCCGGCATTCGTGCCACATTGGAGCGCGAAGCGACCGCAGCAACCCATGTAGTAAGCACCATTGGCACCAATCTGGAAACCAATCAGGTGATTTTCTGCCTCTACGTTGTAGGCCAAGAAACCAAAAGTGTTGTCATTCATACGCTCGAAATCACTACGGAAGTAGAGATCCTCGTCAAAACGCATGTAGCGTGCACCAATCATTGTGGTCACCTGACAACGTGGGCCGCAGAAGCATCCACCAGCCCCACAGCTACCACCGCCGCAGGAATCGCAAGAACCACAGCAGCCACAACCGCCACCCATGAGGGGCAGGCGAAGCAGATTCAATTCCACATTTTGGGCAGAGAAACTGTTGCGTGCTTGTAGCTGACGGATTTCTACGTCCCAAGGGGTCGTATTGTCGGTGGTCGGTGGCCCGTAGTCAAAATAGTGATTGACAGATCGGCCATTGTAAACCAGACCACGAAAATCCATCATGCCATAAGTGCGATCACCATCGGTTCCAAAAGTCGCCGTGTCGGTGATCGTGACCGTTTCGGTATCTTCTACCAAACCCCAGTAAGCCGCTTCCCAGGCGAGTGGGCCACAGCCACACCCGCAGTCGCCGCAAGAGCCATAGCCACAACCACTGCCGCACGCAGCACAGGTCGCACCAAAGCGGAATTCAGCTCCTCCTTGAATATCGTTATCAAGATCGCCTGTGGTCATCACGATTTCGGCATCGGTGGGATAGTAACCAACACCAGGAGTGGTGGTCACAAACGCCAGTGGCGTATTGCTGCAGTTCACACGATCCAGCAGCAAACCATAAACGCCACCAAACCAGTGACGTCGAGGACCGCATGGATTGCAACTACTGTAGCAAACGTTTCCACCAGCAGCGCAAGATCCACAGTTGCCAAATGTGTCGTAATTCGATGCGCATCCAACAGTTTGGCAACCAGCAGAATAACTCTCATAACCTGGATTGCCTTGAGGAGCTGCTTCAGTACTGGCAACTCGATAGGTGGGCTGCATGGGTGCAGCCATCGCAGTTGGCTGAGGAGCACGCTGCATCGGTCCCGGTGGAACCGATTCCAGATGGTTGTACGAAGGCATGTTTACCCCATTCGACTGATAGGCCACCGCTGTGTATTGCGGGGCAGCCGCCTGTTGGGGTTGTTGATAGGAATAGCCGTAGGGCGCGTACTGCTGTGCCAAGACACTTTCTGCCGGGACGGCCAGGAACGTAGCCAACACGGCCAGTCCCTGCAATTTAATAGCCGAGATTTTCATTTCGCTTGTCTCCTTTGCGATTTATCGATTCCCAAATCCATTTGGGCCCAAATCCGTCTGGGGAACGTGTCCAGCAAGCCTGCTTCCAAAACCTGGAGTCAAGCTTCGTCTGGACAATCGGCGGAGAGGTAGATTCCGCCCTAAATTCCAATCGTCTGTTACGGGGCGGTAAATTGCTGTTGGGAACCACCAGCACAAAGGTTTTTTTGCGCTTAAGAGTTGCAACCGGTGCAATCGTCAAAGTTCAACCGGCAGGCTTTCCCAAGTCAGAAAAGTTTACCAAGAAACCGCCTAGGAACACCTTCTTCAGAGAATCACCGCAGCGCGTGGCGATCCGACTCGTGCGGGTCGCTAGCAGAAGATCGCACTAGGCTGCGTTGCGTAGCACAAACGAAGGCTGATCGCAGGATAGCTCCAGCATCTCCTCAGCCAGAGCGAGATAGTCCTCCGCCCCTGCTGATTGAGGTGAATATTGAAAGATCGATTGGCCAAAACTTGGGGCCTCAGCCAGACGGATGTTGCGACGAATCCGAGTCTCAAACAGATGCACTTCCTGCCATATCCCCGGTTTCGTGCGGGCTTCCTGAAAAAAAGATTCCACGTCTGCAGAGACTTCAGCTGCGAGCCGCGTACCGCTGTCGAAGAGGCAGAACAATACCCCCGCAAGCTGCAAGCGGTTGTTAAGTCGCTGGGCGACCAGATTGATTGTCTGCAGCAATTTACTCAAACCATGCAAAGCCAAGAAATGTGGCTGCAACGGCAGAAACACATCGTCGACTGCCGAGAGGGCGTTGATGGTGAGAATTCCCAACGAAGGGGGGCAGTCGACCAGAATGTAGTCGAAATCCCCACACGCGTCGGCCAGTTTATCTCGCAAAATCAGCTCCCGACCAACTACACCGGCAAGCTCTACTTCGGCGGCAGCCAGGTCAATGTGTGAGGGAGCCACAGAAAGGTTTGCGTCCGCTTCTTGCCAAACCTCTGCAAGTTCTACGTCGCTGGTGAGCAGATCATACACGGTTTTTCGATCAGGCTCGTGGCCAAGTCCCAGATGCAGCGAGGCATGTGCCTGGGGATCCATGTCGATCAAGCCAACGCGCAAGCCTCGGTTGGCCAGCGCAGCGCTTAGGTTGACAGCCGTGGTGGTTTTGCCGACACCCCCTTTTTGGTTGATGATCGCGATCGACCTCATGCCAAATCCTTTCGCAGAACTTTTGCTCAAATCGGTCGCGGAGTATAGATGCTAGGCAAATGCACATACAGGTCACTCTGCCCGCTCATTTCTGGGGACTGCTAGCATCAAACAATTTGGCACTGGTAGCGTACTCAAGCAAAGTTTCGGCCATGGGGCGACAATCCACAGCTCGCACACGATCGCCCTCCAACAACCCCACGACGGTAAAATCCTCCGTAAACAGCAAACCGGCTTCCTGGTCAGCTTCGCTGAATTGCAGACACCTGCCCCAAACGGGCTCCTCTACTTTTGCAGACCAGTCATAGTTGCTATCCGTCAGCAGCGAATGGCGCAGATGCACCATGCCCGGCACGTTGGTTACATCATGCACGTTCACTGTCAGGTACTCTACATCGTCCACTTCCAACAGCTCCACAGAGGCCTCTTCAACTCCCTCGACCGCAGGGACCAGGGTAATCGCGGTCACCTGCGAAGGAGTGCCGATTAATTCCGCAGCCTCAGGTCCCCAGAACGCCGTGCTTTGATGTGCCGATTCAAACCGATACCACCACGAACCCACCCCTAATGCCAGGGCCAGAATGGCGAGCGCGACCACGAGCTTGGTTCCGGCAGGCATAACGACGGCGCTTGAATTCCTGGATTTTTCTTGTGTTGGTTGGGCTAGTGCACTCTCGCCAGTATAATAAAATGCTTCTAAATCGCCTACGATCCCCAGAAGGAACCACAACGTCCATGGCCGACAAATTTGATCCCTATCGCGAAGCTTTGATTGTCGAAACCTCCACAATCTGGCCGGAAGACTGTGAGCTCGATCCACAGCGACAATACCAAATAGCGACCGCGCTCCATGCCCATCCAGAGGAGGTGGCCAACCTGGAATACGTCCGCGTCCACTCGGGTTTCTGCCGCACGATCTACGTCACTGAAGAAGACATCGAGCGCGCCTCGGAAATGGTGGGATAAGACGAACAAAGCGAGCCGCGAGCGTTAGCGATCGGAGAATTCGCCTTTCCTTCGATTCTCTGCGTCTTCGCTTGCTCTGCGTTCAACTACAAGAAAGCTCTCTCGTGTCTGAAACTTCCCTCACTACCCGCGTCAATCTTGCCGAACGGAGCTACGATATCCAGATTGGCAGCGGCAACCTGGCTGACCTCTCACCTTTCCTGCGCGAACGCTGCCAGGGTTCCCATGTCGTAATCATCACCGACGACGTGGTCGATTCGCTATATGCCGACAAGCTGGGGGATCAACTCGCCCAAGACGAATGGGAAGTCCATCTACTGATAGTCGATGCAGGCGAGCAATCCAAAAGCGTCGAAAACATCCAAGAACTTTGGGAAACGATGCTCGAAGAAGGAACCGACCGCAAAAGCATCGTCCTGGCAGTCGGCGGTGGCGTGGTGGGAGACTTGGCAGGCTACGCTGCGGCTTCGTTCGCACGAGGTTTGCAGTTCTTCCAGGTTCCAACCACGCTGCTCGCGCAGGTCGATAGCTCGGTCGGGGGAAAAGTAGGGATCAACCTTCCCGGGGCAAAAAACATGATCGGCGCCTTCTGGCAACCACGGGGCGTGCTGATCGATGTCGACGTGCTCGGCACGCTTCCCGACCGAGAATATCGTGCTGGCCTGGCAGAGGTCGTAAAGTATGGCGTCATCCTCGATGCAGACTTCTTCGAATATCTTGAACAGCACATCGATCGGGTCAATGCTCGTGATGCCGCTGTGCTCAGCCGCGTCATCGAACGCTGTTGTCGGCTCAAAGCCGACGTGGTGGAACAGGACGAGCGCGAAGTCACGGGCCTGCGAGCAGTACTCAACTACGGTCACACTTTTGCCCATGCCTTCGAAACCGCCAGTGAATATGGATTGCTCCTCCACGGCGAAGCCGTTTCCATCGGCATGGAGTGTGCCGCGCGCCTCGCGCGTCGCCTGGGTCGTGTTGGCGATGATTTCCTGAGCCGCCAAACAGTCTTGCTCGAGTCACTGCGCCTGCCGACAGACGTCCCCGATTTCGACCTCGACGAGTTGGTCCGCATCATGCGCCGCGACAAAAAGGCCGAGGAAGGCAAGCTAAGATTTATTCTCCCAACCAAGTTGGGGCATGTCGAACTAGTGAAAGATGTGCGGGTGGATGACGTTCTGGCGGTGTTGAAAGATTAATTGTAGGCCGGAACAAGCTTCGCGCAGTTCCGGCAATGCAGCGTGATTTGCGCAGCCACACCCACCAATTTACCATGCCGAAACTGCGCTACCGCTTGTTCCGGCCTACAAGATCGGAAACCTTATGAGCAAATCCTCAAAGACTGATTTGGACGCGCTTAAAAGGCTATCAGACAACGATATCGACTTCAGCGATGTACCTCAACTTGATGAATCATTCTTCCAATCGGCCCAACTACGAATTCCAGCAAATCAAGCACCTTATTTCGTGCGACTCGAACCTGATGTTCTGGCTTGGTTTCAAGCCCAAGGCACACACTATCAAGAGTTGATTAATGCCGCCCTGCGAGATCACATCACTTCACACTGAAGTCACTCCGACTTACCTAGGAACTTGCCCCATCCAATCAGACCAACAAGCACTACAAGACAGCCTATCGCAGAAACTACAAATTGCGTGTCACCATGTTGAACCTGAGCACCTCCGGCAAGAATGATTGCTCCTGACAACACGACAATGGCACTGCTTAACGATTTCATTTCTTAGCTCACTCGTGCTCGTTTGTTGCTGGCAGTCTGAATATCTGCATTTCTCTCGGCCTACGCTCCAGCCTTAGCCCGCTGCCGCTCTTTCCACCATCCTTCGCTGATCTTAATCAGCGCCGTGCAATCTTCCAGATTCGGCCGGAAGATCGTCAGCAACAAGAGTGGCAGGAACCAGGCGATGAACACACCGCCGTCGTAGGCGTGCCAAAACTGGGCCCCTGCCATGAGGGCCGCTGAGCACGAAATCAGCGTGGCCAGGTTTTTCTGGAACGGCCAGATCGTAAAACTGAATGCGAGTGCCACAAACGCCGCCAGCACAGGGTAGCGGAATACTGGGTTCCAAAACTGCCAGATCCCTTGCAGATTGGCCGCGGTTGGCAACCGCAGGCCGAACATCTGCAAAAAATGATCGAGGAATCGCTCCGTGTTGGTTGCCGTAAAGGCGAGCGTCAACACCAAGATACCAATCATCAAGACCACGCCGGTGGTAAACCGCTTAATTCCCCGTTCCCAATAAAAGCTGCACCAGAGTGGAATGAGAAAAGCCGGATAGTAGATCGTCCCCGATGCCAGCCCAATTAGCATCCCCGCAACCAGGGGCCTGCGATAAAGCACGATTGCCCACACCAACAGCGCAGCTGGCATGGCATGTTCAACGCTGCCAGTCCAGAGTGCCGTGTAAGGGAGCAACAGATACGTCGTTGCCGCTGAAATTCCCATCGTCACGTTGTCGAAATGCAGATAGCCGACCAGCACCAATCCGACAACGATCAACACATGCGAGAGAATGGCCATCACTCGCGCGGTGACCTCTTGAATGATCCGCTCCTGGCGGTCGAGTTCCTTGGTGGTCGGCTGCTCCGTCTGGGGAGCCGCGCCGATGAGCGTCTGCGTCGAAATCCGCGGCATGCGATACAGCAGAAAGAATCCCGGTCCATCGGTCGCAAAGCTATCCTGCTCTTCACCAATGGTTTCTTCAATGCGAACTTCTTCTGCCTGACGCGCCGGCAGCAAATCTTCCATGTTCGGCTCGCCGGTGACGACGTTCGCCATCAAGAAAAACAACAGCGAACTCCCCATAAACAGCAGCCCGGCCGCATTCAGATTCGGCTCCAACAACGGGCGACGGACCATCATGGTGTCCATCAGCAATCGGGTGAGGAGCAGCAACTCAACCGCCAACAGCCAGAGGAACCCAAGATGCTCGATATGCACCGCATTCTCAGCAACCCCCGTGTTCTCCCACGCCCACTGAACTAATAGGAGCCCTGGGGCAAGCAGGATCAAAAGAAACAGATCCAAATTTCGCACGCTGAAAACGCGATTGAATTTGAAATACAGCGCCAACATCAACAGCGAAGAAAGATAAGCCCAACTCGTGGGATTGACGCGCTCGTAGTGAAAAAGAATTTCTGGCATGCGGTCTTTGCAATTTTGTGCCGACGAGCTCAGGCAAACATCTCACCGATCAGGAATATACCCAGTTTACCAGCAACGGCTCACTCAGGGAATGACTGGCCAACACGCATAACCGATAGAAGTTCGCGCCGCTTCAATCCACCACATGAATGCCCAATCGGGCACGTGCCGTTTCGGCCCACGGGCTTTCGGGAGACAACTCCAGGAACCGCCGCCAATGCTCTTCTGCGAGATCCACCTGATCGAGCCGTTCCAATACGCCTGCCAGATGATAATGCACGTCCGCATAGTCGCCATGAAACTTCAGCGCCCCCTGAAACGCAGCCACGGCTAGTTCCAACTCATCATTCTCCGAAAGCACACAGCCGAGCATCGCACGGGCTTCCACATATTCTTCGTCCAACTCCACGGCCATGTAAAACCGTTCCCGCGCCGCGGCCAGATCACGCATGCGATAGAGCACGTCGGCCAATGCAAAGTTTGTTTCGGCCGAGGGTCCATCGAGTACCAACAGCATTCGGTACGACTCCACAGCCCGCGCAAGTTCCCCTTGTTCTTCCCAAGCCAATGCCGCCCTTTGCAGGTCGGTCCCAATCTCGTCGGCTTGGCGCGTGGAACCGCAGCGCAGGGGAATCGTTCCAACAACTTCTTCCGGCGATGTCTGCTCAAGCAAAATCACCTGCGGCTCGTCGGCAGTCTCGTCCTCGTGTGTTTCTTCGATCGCATCAAAATCGATGAGCAGCTGTCCGCCGAGTTCGCTCAGGTCCTCGCCGCGTCGCAGAATCAGCCTGCGGCCCACCACGACCAGCGCAGGATTCGCCAGGGGGCGCTCTTCGGCGGGGAGCAGTTGTTCCAACTCCGCCAGTTGCCGATCGATCGACCGGAGCGAACAACCAGCATGCACCAGCGAGGCGAGCAGTCTGGCAATCGTCACCTCGGTGAAGTCGAAGTAAGAGAGCCGCCGCACCGAATGACACTCGCGCAAGATTCCCTCGCGCTGCCAACGACGAATCGTAGCAATAGGCACACGTACCAATTCGGCAAGCATCGCAGAGGTGTACCACCGCGCCACGCTGCTAGGCGTGTCGGTGTCGACACCGGCGAGCGAAGAACCTTCAGAGCGAACCATCGAGGGCCAACCTACAGGAAAGAATGCGAAGAACGACCTGTAGTTTCAGCCCGATAGCTCCAACTGTCAACTCACTGCAGGATTACTCTTCCGAGATCGCAACCAAACGCAATTCGTCGACAGATTCCTCCTTTATCGCAGTCGCATCGGTTTCAGCTTGCGGCTCGGCAGGAGCTGGTGCGGGAGTCGCTGGCTCAACAACGGTTCCACCACAGGGAACCTTGAGCATAATCGTGCGCGGAACGCGAATCGTGTATGTCACGGGCACTTTCTTGCAGACCGTGCGAGGAACCTGTACCGTCTCACATTTTTCTACCATGCGGCAGACGCGCACTTCGTAGGGAACCACCCGCTCTTCCTGCACATAACGGCACACCGTGACAGGAATCTGGCGAACCCGCTCTTCCTGCACATATTTGCAAACCTGCACGGGGACTTGCTTTTCGACCCTCTCCACCACCTGGCGGCACACGGTCACAGGCACCATCCGCACCTGTTCTTCTTCCACCGTCCGGCAAACCTGCACCGGCACCTTGCGGACCACTTCTTCAGCCACCTGGCGGCAAACCTGAACGGGAACTTTTTGCACGACTTCTTCAGGACAGTAGCTCGTCACGGGAACCTGTTGAGCAACGAGGTTCGGCTTCCAGACCTTGGTCACCACCTGTTGCGGAGGCGACTGCACGTTGGCCCACACCAGCCCAGGACGCTGCACCTGAATCTGGCCGGTCACCGGATTGGCCACTTGCATTGCTGGCATCCAGGTAAGACCCCTTCGCTGAAGTTGACCCGGCACGTAGGACACTTGGTCCACATAACAGCCCTGGTCGGCATAGCGGGTTTCGTAACGCACGACCGGTCGCATCACCGTATAACGGCGTTCCTGTTCGATAGTTTCAGTCACGGGCCGCATCACGGTGTAGCGTTCTTCGCGCTCGGCGGTTTCCCACACCTGTCGTTGAACCGTGTAGCGCTCTTCGCGCTGGCTGGTCTCCAGCACATTGCGGACCTGGTTGTAACTGGCATCCCGCATTTGCGTCTCATACACCGGGCGGGAAACCGTATAACGCTCTTCCCGATAGTTGGTCTCACTCACCGGCCGCGTGACGGTATAGCGGTGCTCGCGATGCTCGGTCTCCCAGACGGGAATTTTTTTCACCACCTGCCGCTCTTCGTAGACAGTTTCCGATTCGAGTTTGTAGGCAGTCACCTGCTTCTCTTCATACACAGTCTGACACTGCAAGGTGTAGAGTGGCTCGCAGCACACATCAAACTGCGCGGAGGCAGAGTTCGCAAACGAACCGCTTGATAAAACGATGGCCAGTACAAACCAAATGTGGCGTTTCATGCCAGGTATCCTGATTCAAATGGTGGATAAGATTTGCTCTCAGAAACGTGTGCTCCGAGACAAACAAGACCCTCTACAACAGTGTTGCGGACAAAGTGCGCCGAGGCAAATAAATCTTCTCAAGTTTTGCGTTGCTAGCACCGACAACGTTGCGAAAACGCAACATGTACTCATGCTAGTACCAATTTCAATGTGGCCGCGGAAGCGCTGGGCGACAATGGGTGAAATGCCCACAACCAAGAAAAGCAAAAAGGGCGGACCACGCAAACGCTACAACCCGCAAACTTTAAAGCGCTGCACGAACCACTAACCACTCACCAATTCCACCCTCCCTCCGGGAGGGTCGCGAGCTATCGAGCGCGCGAGGGAAGCGCGATAGGGGAACTTCACGCTTCCCATCGCCGCTCAACCCACCAGCGACATCAACTTCCCATAAGAATCCACCACATCGTACTTCACCTGTTCCGATGTAATCTTGGCAAAGAACTTCCGAGCGCAATCGATCTTTCGCCGCTCGATCTCGCGTAACTCCAGCGACGACATCGAACCCTTGGTCTCGGCAATGAAATAGACGTGCCGCACCTTGTCTTGCTCAAACGCAATTGCCCAGTCGGGGTTGTAGTTGCCGACAGGGGTGGGGATGGAAAACCCTCGCGGCAACTTGGCGTAGACTGCTACTTCTGTACTCGCATCGAGGTCTTCCACAAAGTTCCGTTCATTCTTCGCATCGGTAAACACGTAATCGTAGATATGGCGGTTTGCCTTGTAGGCCTTGCTGAAATCTCCCTTCGGCTTTTCCTGCGTGAAGATGTCAATGTCGTGGGTCCCTTCGATCGGATCGTAAGAAAGCTTCTCCACGATCACGGTCGCCTTCTGTTCGTTGATTAGCCGACTCGCTTCGGCGATAAATCCTTCGGGATTCGTCTTGTACTGTCCAAAGGTTGCTATACTCACGCCCTGCAGAATGCGGGCCACCGTGCGGCGCGTGAGGTCCGTCTGTTCACACAGTTTACCGATAAGGTCGTACTTCACCTCGGAATAGACCGATGCACGATGCTTGACCTCCTCCGACTCGCTCATCTCGAAGCTGGCGCCACTTCGCACCTGATCAAGCGTGGCTCCAGCTTTCTGCTCGCCCCGCTGCACGGTGTACTGCAAGACGGGAATCTTCAGCTCCCGATCCAGTGCCTCCACGCACTTTTTCACGAGCTCCTCCGAATCAAAATGCACCGTGTAGGCAGCCTTCTTGTTGATTCGGTTCCACAGCTCCTGAAACTCCTTTCGCTCAAAATTCTTCTGGTTGAGCGGATTTGTCTTCGTGCTTCGCTCATTTTCCATGAGCGGCAACTGTGCTTCATTGAACACACTATCCACCAGCTTGAAGATTCCCTCCTGATGCGGTCTCAACTCTTCCGGCAACTCGGCCAAAGTTCCTTCTTCCTTCGCTTGGTGGTACGCCGTTGTGATCCGGTCGCCGTCGTCGGTGTAGTCATTCTTTACCAGATAGCGATAAATCTGCTTCGCCATCTGGGGCGTGACTTGGATGTGACCTTCTTCGGTGGCAATCATCTTACCGGTGAAATACACTTCGTCGGCGATCCGCGGCCGTTCGGAAAGAGACTCGCTGATATCCTTCTGCAAGCCCGCAACAAAATCCTTGTAGCTCTCGTTCGCAACCACCGTTAGCACGTTCACGTCATGGACCGTGCCGGGGTCGTCCATCCGCTCGCCTAACCGCGCTCCTCGCGAAAAAACCGACAATCGCATTCCGCGCCCCACTTCCTGCCGCCGGGAGATCGTGTTGTCACTATGCTTGAGCGTGCAGATTACAAACACATTGGGGTTGTCCCATCCCTCGCGGAGCGCCGAGTGCGAAAATATGAACCGCGTCGGCTCCTCGAACGACAGCAGCCGCTCCTTGTTCTTGAGGATCAGGTCATAAGCATCCACGTCGTCCGTTTGACCCTTCATTTCACCAGTCTTCTTTATATTCGGGTCAACCATACGTTTCTTCTTGTCGATCGAGAAATATCCACTGTGTGTCCGCGCGACGTCGATGTCTTTGAGAAACTTGGAGTAATCAGATTCGAACAGCGTCTTCACTTCTTCGAGATGCGCTCGATATTCCTCCTCAAACATTTGGGCGTATTCCCCCGCCAGTTCGGCTCCGTCCTCGCCATACTGGCGATACTTGGCCACCTCGTCGATGAAGAACAACGTCAGCACCTTGATACCCTGCTCATAGAGCCGCTCTTCTTTCTCAAAGTGCGCGTGAATCGCCTCACGAATCTGGATGCGGCGCAAAGTCTGCTCGTTCACGTCGCCGGTCGCTTCCCCGGCGGAGAGCTCCGCGCCATTGGTGAAGCTCACCGTATCACTACGGGCGTCGATATCGGCAACGACAAATCCCTTGTACTGGTCGAGCCCACCCGACAGGTCATAGAGATTATCATTCTTGCCGACCCGCTTGATAACCCGCTTGATGCCGCTCTGCTGCTTGATCTCCATCTCCAGCCGTGCCTCTGGTGGCTTACTGGGCGAGATCAGCACCGACTCCAGATACAAGTAGCTGTTCGTGCCGCTCAGTCCCCGTGTCGCAATGCCCCGCACGGCAATTTTCTTCACCAGCTTCTGGTTGTAGGCGTCGAGCGCATCCAGCCGGTGTACCTTGTTGTGATTCGTTTTATGCGTCGCCGAGTAGCGGAGGATAAAGAGCGGGTCAAATTCCGCCAGCGATTCCAGCGTACTTTTACCCTCCATCTTCTGCGGCTCGTCGAGGATCAGGATCGGCCGATTCGCTTTGATCACGTCGATCGGCTTTCGCGACTGGAAGTCGTCGAGTTCCTCATAAATCCGCCGGGCATCCTGTCCTCGGGCATTGAACGCCTGCACGTTGATGATCATCACATTGATCCCAGAATCCGACGAGTAACTCTCGATCTCGTGCAGCCGCTTGCTATTGTAGATGAAAAAGCGGGCCTTTTTCTGGTAGTCCTCTTGAAAATGCTCGGCAGTGATCTCGAACGACTTGGCCACCCCCTCGCGGATGGCGATGCTTGGCACGACAACGATGAACTTGTTCCATCCGTACCGCCGATTCAGTTCAAACATCGTCTTGATATAGCAGTAGGTCTTGCCCGTGCCAGTCTCCATCTCGATGTCGAGATTCACGTCACACGCCTTGCTGGATTCCAGCTTGGTCGATTCCGGCAGATTCTGCTGCCGCTGCACCTTGCGGATGTTCTCCAGCAGGGGGACGTTCTTCGCGATCTCGGCATTGCGGAAGCCAGACGCGTAGTCGAACTCCGTAAACTCGCGTTGTGGACCGGTTGGTCCCGCGCCCGGGTCGATCCGGTAGCTGATACCGGTCATTGGCGGTTGGCCGGCAAAGCATTCGACCACCGCGTCGACGGCTGCCGTTTGATAAGCCTGTTTTTTGAACTTGAGCTTCATGCCGTTTGATGGTTGTTGAAAGTTTCGCGGGTTCTCCCTCCCCGCTCGATTCCTCGCGACCCTCCCAAAAGGAGGGTATTAATAATCACCCTCCCCCCGGGAGGACCTCTACCCCAACACCCTCCCCCTGGGAGGGTCGGGCCCCCAGGCCCGGGGAGGGTCTTCCCTTCACAGCGTCTTCACCTCCGTCCCCGGCGAAAGCTGCTTAAAAATCTGCTCCACATTAATCTTCACATCATCCCCCCCGTAGCCCGCATCGCGGAAGACGGCCCGCAGGGGTTCGCGCTTCGCCAACTCCTTAACAAACGCCTCGTCAATCCCGTCCTCGAAACACGCCGCCAGGGCATTGGTATCGACAAAGAAGACCCCTTTGCCGCCAATCTCTTCCTTGGCAATCGGCAGCGACAGATCGACCCCCCAATCCAACAACACCTGAAACAAGAGGTCCTCATCGGTGCGGTCGTCCTTGATGTTGTCGATTTGCCCAGCAAGCAGGTCGGGCGTGGCTTCGTCGGGGCGGTAATAAACATCTTTCATGTTGGAAGTGTCGACTTTATGAACGCGAAATCCTATGTCGAGGCCTAAAGCTTGTAGCCCAGCTTCCTTTTTAATTTTTTCGCCTGCTAGTCGAATACGAGCTTTGCATATGTCTGCAATTGATTTGTACTCCGGATGTTCGATTTCCTCAGGAATCTGCACAAGAATAAATGATCTTGCTCCCCCATCACGAGCATTTACATCTATGACAGAGTGTGCAGTAGTCCCAGAACCAGCGAAAAAATCGAGCACAATACCTTCTTTGTCAGGTGTGGCTTGTTCAATTAGTTCTGTTATCAGTGAAAGGGGCTTAGAGAACGGAAATATTTTTTCTCCAAATATATCTTGAATTACTCGAGTCCCTTCCGACGTTTGACCGATGTGATCAAGCCATGAAGAGAAGCCAGTCTCCAATCGTGTTGCTTCGTTCAGAAACTTTTTGCGTCTGGGTCGACCATCCGAATTTGTTGGCCATAGAATCCTATCCTCTTCTATAAGAGTTGCCATCGTCTCTTTGGCACAGGACCAGCCCCTAGTTGGTGAAGGTGGATAAGAAATGCCTGTCTTGGGGTTTAGAAGATCATAGTGAAGATTAGGTCTCTCTTGCTGGTTTGCGATCCCTGTTAAGTCTGCACTAAACCACGGACCTCTGGAGTCATTATCGGGATTACTATATTTGTCCTTGTCAATCGGCACTCCCATTAACTTAGCGCTTGGTTTTTTGTAGCAAACTACATACTCATGATCGGAAGAAGCGCGATCTTGGTTACGACTATCGGCCATTTTTCTTCGTTGCCATACGAACGTCAATAAAAATGCGTCTTTTCCAAACAATTCATCGACGAGTTTTCGGAGGTTAGAGAATTCATGATCATCGATACTAATCATTAACAATCCATCATCACTTAGCAGAGTTTTCGCGAGCTTAAGACGAGGATACATAAGTGACAGCCAGTCTGAATGATAACGTCCATTTGCGTCAGTATTGGTGACAAGTCGATTACCGAACTCATCATTTTCATTTGAACGTTCAAAGAATTCCTCCACCGATTCTCTGAAGTCATCGTCGTAAATGAAATCATTGCCCGTGTTGTACGGCGGATCAATGTAAATCATCTTCACCTTGTTCAAATACGTCTCCTGCAACAACTTCAACGCATCAAGATTATCCCCCTCGATGAACAGATTCCGCGTCGTATCAAAGTCCACGCTCTCATCGCGGCAGGGACGCAGCGTCTTGGCAATCGGTGCGTTGGCCGCCAGCAGCGCCTCACGCTTCCCCGGCCAGTTGAGGTGGTACCGCTCCTGCGGGCCTTCCACGACCTCCGTCGACAACTCCTGCCGCAACAGGTCAAAATCCACCGCCCGGACCAGCTCCCCCTGCTCGTTACGCGACTCAGTAATACACCCCGGAAACCGCTCCGCCACCCAGGCCAGGTTCTCCGCCACCAGGTCGGGGCTATGCATTTTCAGTTTGGTCATGATTGTTGTTGGTTGTGGAATGAAATGGAACTGAACCCTCCCCGGCCCTGAGGGGCCGACCCTCCCAAAGGGAGGGTTTTAGTCATTACCCTCCCTCCGGGAGGGTCGGGCCTCCGGCCCGGGGAGGGCTCTTCCCCCGGGAAGGACAACGACTCAAAACACCTTCTTCGGCCCCTCCGGCGCCTTCTCATGCAAAATCCCCGCCCCGCTACCAGCGCGGCGTTTGAACTCATATTCCCTCCCCAGGTGCGCAGCAATGGCACAAGCCACCGCTTCCGCATCCCGCTCCACCTCCTCATCTGTAAAGCGCAGGACCTGCCAACCCGCTGCGCGCAACTGAGCCTCTCGTTGCAAGTCCGCTTCCCCCACGGCATCGTGATAGCCGCCGTCAATTTCAATCACAAGTTGCTCTGCGACACACGCAAAATCAGCATAGTACGGCCCGATCGGATGTTGTCGCCGGAACTTCAGGCCACACAACTGCTCGCCTCGCAGCACCGCCCACAACAGCGCTTCCGACTTGGTCGGTTGCTGCCGCAGTGCTCGGGCACGGTTTGACTTCTCAGGTAATTGGGGACTGGGGTTCATCGATGCTCATGGGGAATGCGGGGGGAAGAAGCAAGTTTACCCGCTCCACGTGGCAAGCCAACCCTCTCAGGAACCCTCCCCGGCAAACCCTCCCCGGCCCTGAGGGGCCGACCCTCCCAGAGGGAGGGTTTTTATTTAACACCCTCCCTCTGGGAGGGTCGCGAGGAATCGAGCGGGGAGGGCTACTTCAACCCCTCAAGCTCCTCCCTCAGCATCCGCACTTCGCGATTCACATCAACTTTCCGGTTAAACTGTCGCTCGCGACCCAATCGCCCCTGGAGTCGCGCTAGCTCCCGCTCCAGAGCGTTAATCCGCTCTATCCTCTCGGCATGCGTGCGCAGAGATTCCGCCTCACGCGGTGGATATGGCAGCAACCGGCGTAGTAACTCCCCATAGAGTGCAGCGAGGTCCACGACCACCGGCAGTGGTGAACGTTCTTCTGTCATGGGGTACCAGGCCGAGTGATAATGATCTCCCAGCACCCATTTCCCACTCTCGGCCTCACTGGGCCGTTTGTAGGCAGCCACCACGCGCACACGCTCACGGTCACACACTTCGATGATGTTGGGAAAAGGCACAGCCTTGTCGAGACACCGCAGCACCTCGATCGCCAGCTTGTCGCCCACGCCCTCTTTCAATTCAAGCCGAAAGACCTGTATTTCTTCGATTCCGTCACGTGCCGGTAAGCGAATCGTCTCAGGGGCGAGTTTGTACTGCCATTCAATCCGCGCCACCTGATCGACAAAGGCCTGCTGCACCCGCTTGCCTGCCTTGGCATGTTTGTAGATCTTCGTCTTTGGTATCACCTTGCCAAAGGCGGCCTGTGGGGGGTAGGCGAACAGTGGGGAAGGGTGAGAATTTTGGGATGAAGTCATCAAATTTGCGTCCTGGTAAAAAAACCCTCCCCGGTTAGCCCTCCCCGGCCCTGAGGGGCCGACCCTCCCAGAGGGAGGGTGTTAATTATTACCCTCCCTTTGGGAGGGTCGCGAGGAATCGAGCGGGGAGGGTTTCACGCATCGTTCACACCACCTCCTGCACCGCGATAAACGCAATCAACTCAAAGTCGTCCAGCCCCGCGATCGTGTCAACCAATGCCGTGGTCTTACCACCAGCAAACAGGCTATCGACATCCTTGTTCTCTTTAACCTCGATGATCGACCGAATCGCGTGCTGCAACAGCGTAGAGTACTTCGTCATGTCCCGGCCATCTTCGGTTGCCCGATTGAATCGTGCGCAAATTTCGCGGACCGGTTCTGCGTGACGCCGGCAGGATGTTCGCGCCAGGTCGAGTAAATGCTTCACCTCCAGGTGACTGGCCACCACCTCGCCTGCCAGATTCACATAGACTAGATAGTAGGGATGCAGCCGATTCATCTGACCAATGTTCACCGCATGTTGCCGATTGCGCAGCGTGAAGATCGCCCCCGGTTCGAGACCTCGTTCCGAGTCGGCGGGTACCACGGCATGCAATCCACTGGGCAAACTCTCAAGGTCGCCATCCTGTTTCATGTAGCCCAAGAGGTCCATCCGAAAATCATTCAGTCCCAGATCGGTGATCGAAACACCTGTCCGAAGGTCTTCCATTTCGATCACTTCATCCTGCAGCTTGCGGAGCTGTTCCTTCCGATAGGACACGTCTCCCGCGACAGACGTGAGCACATTGTCGTCGCCGGTGGCCGACACGTCGGCGATCACCATTCGATTCTCAACCCGTTCCTTGAGATTGATGTATTCATCGAGCGTGATGTCGGGCCAATAGTTGACCAATTGGATCGTTTCGTTCTGCGAGCCAATGCGATCGATACGACCGAAGCGTTGCAGGATGCGTACCGGGTTCCAGTGGATGTCGTAATTCACCACATAGTCGCAATCCTGGAGGTTTTGTCCTTCTGAGATGCAGTCTGTCGCTATCAAAAGATCGACCTCCGACGGATCATCCGGCATGGTGAGGTGCTTCTCTTTTGACAGCGGAGAAAAGAGCGTCAGCAGCGATTGTAAGTCGTAGGTTTTGGAAGACCCTCCCCGGCCCTGAGGGGCCGACCCTCCCAAAGGGAGGGTTTTTCTTAACACCCTCCCTCCGGGAGGGTCGGGCCCCCGGCCCGGGGAGGGCGTGTTCGAGCCCGGGGAGGGCTCTTCCCCCACACCCTCCCCCTGGGAGGGTCGCGAGGAATCGAGCGGGGAGGGGAACATCCCCAGCGTCGACTTCGGCCCCCCTGTGCCGGTCACAAGCCCCGAGTGAATGCCTACCGACTCGAACATCGCTGGCGCAAGATTGCGGAACACATACTGGGCCGTATCTGCGAAGGCCGTAAACAGAAGCACCTTTTTGTTTCCCGCGTTGATCGGAGCAAGGATCTTGTTGGTGATCAACTCCCGCACATGCTGTAGCTTCGCGTCGTCTGGGGGCGTGACCTTTTCCATTTCCGTGAGCAATTCGCGAATTACCAGCTGATCGGCCAGAAGATCCCGCTCCCACGACTCAATGTCCATATCAGACAGGCGAATTTGGACTTTGCCGCTGGTACTCGGGTCGTCGAAGTCTGTCAGTTCGTCATCATCTTCATCCAGGTTGGCGAACAAACTGTAGGTATCCGTGAAACTTGTATCGACTCCCGTCCGGCGGAAGTCGGCAATCTGCTTGAGAATCGCGTCGTGCTTTGCTCTGAGTTTCCCAAGTGTTATGCGAAAAGCCTCTACCGAGCTTTCCAGCCGCTTGAGCAAATTCGTGGTCATCAACGATTGCAGGCTCTGTTCTCGATCTGCTTGCCGAAAACGACTTCGGCCACCTTCCACCTCTGTGTCGTACTTCTGCTCATAGCTGGCGAGTCGACTTGGCAGGATGTAGCTGACTGGGGCGTAGACGGCAAGAATAAGCTGCGAAAGTTGGGCGTAAATTTCATTGAAGCCGATCACATCGTTGCGGCTCGTGAGTGGCGGGCGAAACGACAGCGGCGGACGACGTTCAGGAAACGCTCCGATCTCCGACGTGTCGTAAAACATTTGAATATGCTTTCGCGAACGAGCAATTGTGACACTGTCCAGGAGTTCAAAAAAATCGAAGTCGAGTGCATCCAGGATCGCCTCAGTCGTTCGTTCTTCCGTAGGCAACTTCGACCAGGCGTTGAACGCCTTCTGGGCCTGCCGGAAGATTTGCTCAATATCGCTCGAGACGCCAACCTTTTCGCGGAACGCCTCAGCATCCCCTTCGTAGGCTAGAGCAAGCTGGTTCTTCAGGTCCGTGAAACGATTGTTGACCGGAGTCGCTGAGAGCATCAGCACTTTGGTCTTCACACCTTCGCGGATGACTTGCCGCATGAGCGTATCGTAGCGCGTCTCACGATCCTTGAAGGGGTCTGCGTTACGGAAGTTGTGTGACTCGTCGATCACCACGAGATCGTAATTGCCCCAATTCACACGCGCCAGCGGCGTGCCGAGCGATTCACCGGTGGCGCGCTGCAGGTCCGTATGACACAGCACATCGTAATTAAATCGATCCTTGGCGAAGAGGTTCGTCTTGAGATTCCGGTTGTAGTTGAGCCAATTGTCGGCCAGCTTTTTTGGGCAGAGCACCAGTACCGAGCGATTGCGTAGCTCATAATATTTGACGACCGCAAGTGCCGTGAACGTTTTTCCCAAACCGACACTATCGGCCAGGATGCATCCGTTGAAAGTCTCCAGTTTATTGATGATTCCAGTTGCGGCATCACGCTGAAAGTTATAGAGCTTCTGCCAAACATGGGTTTCCTGATAGCCGGTGCGGTCGTTAGGCAATACATCTTCGTTGATATCTTCCAGGAATTCATTGAAGATGTGATACAGCATCAGGAAATAGATACGGCAAGGGGGATTCTCTTGGTAAACCGCTGCGATATGGTCTGACAGTGTAGCGGTGACTTCCGCGAGTTTATTCTTGTCGTCCCAAATCTGGTCGAACAATGCCACGAAGGATTTGGCATGCGGTGCTTCGTCGAACTTGGTCACAAAGCTGGAGACGGCATCTCCACTCTGATAGCCAAGTTCTACAGCCGTAAAACCCGTAAGGGGCTGGTACACAGCAGTGCCCTGTGGATGCTCCACGCAGGCGAAACCTTGCATAGGCGACTTCGTGCAATTCGAGCGAAACTGCCCTTTGCGACGGATCCATTCAGCGCATTCTTTGGCAATCGCACGCTGGGTGAGTTTGTTCTTCAGTTGAATCTCAAAGTCGGTGCCGTAGAAGCTGCGCTCCCGAGCTAGTTTCGGAATATGAAACTCACGGCGTTGCCGGACTCCGCTGTCGGTCGCCTCGGTCGGTACGAAAGTGGGAGCCGTAAAGATGAACTCAAACGAGTCCACTTTTTCCAACTCCTCGCGTAGAGCTTCGAACGCATAGATCGAGAAACAACTCGCAGCAATCTTCAATTTGGCCCCAGGCCGTAACTCCCCCTTGAGGTCGTCACCCAGGAGCCGATTGATATTGTCGATAAGCTGCATAGTTCGCGAAGAAGAGTAACCGCAGTATGACCAATTTGAATCAACTTATCTTATCACCCGAGTGCTATAAAGTCATTAGACCCAAGCGGCTCGTCCTGATGATGCAAAATAAGAAGACGAGTTGGCCAAAAATGAGCAAACCTTGGAAATCATTAGCAATTTGTTGTTAGGTATTAGCCAGTCCTTATCACCCAGAACCCGTCCCCATTCCCTCCCCGCTCGATTCCTCGCGACCCTCCCACAGGGAGGGTGTTGGATCAGGGTGCAGATTGCACCCTTTCAGTCAACAGGCAGAAAATTGCCGGATCTCAATCGAGCCGGAGTCTCAGGTGTAGTCCGTTACGAGTCAGAGCCTCGCAACGAATAGGTAGCGCCGCCCTTTCAGGGCTTAGAGGGTTTTCATCCATCAATCCCCAGGGCTGCGCCCTAGGCTATCTTAGCGCCGCCACCTTCGGGGCTGAAGATAGGGAGCAAAAGGCGCTAGTTGTTAGGCGCTAGGCGCTGGTCAGAGATAGGTCGTGAGTGGCGAGAGATTCGAATGCGGAATTGGGATTGCGGATTGCGGAGTTTCCTCTGACTAGCGCCTCGCAACTAGCGCCTGGCGCCTTGTCTTCATAAATCATCATTCATAAATCAGAAATCATAAATCTTTTCCTCTCTAACTTCCGGTCAGAGGGTATCGTAGAATAGACCTCATCAGCGATGCCTGTCGAAGATCCGCCTGGACGGGGCAACCGAACTCGAAATCTTTTTTAACATAAGGCAACAGAGAGAACGAAGGTACATAAATGGAAAAACAACAATCGTTAATAGGCACTCTTGAAAAAGTGATTTGAGAAGATAAATGTTCCACCCAACTTTCACATACCTCAGTTTTCTCCGTTCCCTCCTGTCCAATAAATTTGCCCAACTCCTCCCGGAACTGCGTACGGCTTGTTCCGGCCTACTGACTTTGAGACTAGAACGGAGTACCCTGCTCTTTGCGCCTTCGCGCCTTTGCGAGAGATTGAGAGAGCTGGGAATTGGCCGTGAGTCATAAATCATAATTCCTAATTCTTCCCGTCCCCCGTCCCCTCACTGCTGTTTATCCCATCGGGTCAAGACCCTATTCTTGGACAACGCCTTAAGACACTGGAGGAAAAAACACGCTGAACCGATTTTCATCCCCACGACATATTGAGGCAAATCGACGCGAAATCGGCCAAACACCACAAGAGACGCCCATCTCACTCCAGCAGAGAGTCCTCGCTCGGCAAGTGGGACCTACGCTGTCAGCACCTGCTGGGGGTTGTGGAACAAGAGTTTCCCCAGCGTCTCGTCGTCTAGAGTAAGTTTGTGGCGCAGACGGGATTCCAGTTGGGGCATCGTTGCTGACGAACCCATGAGATGTGAATGGTCGGCCGACCAGGTGGCTCCCTCTTCGTCGACGACCACCGTTTGTTCGCCGAGTTGGTATTTGCCTGGCCCCAGCCCCGCGGCGCTGATCGCGTCGGTGACCACGATCGCCCGCTCCGTGCCGACCAGCTTGAGGTAATTGCCCAGCGCCGGCCAGGGGATATGCACTCCGTCAGCGATGAAGGAAATCCAAAGCCGCTCTGCACGGCTGAGCACGCGCTGGACGATGTTGTCGTGGCGCGGCAGCTCGCCCGGGCAGCCGTTGCCCAGGTGCGTGAACATGCGGAGGCCTGCGTCGATGGCCGCGTCAAGCTGGTCGAGTGACGGCTTGCAATGCCCGGCCGCCACGCAAATGCCTTGACCGGCCAACATGCTCGTGACATTCATCCCCGCATCCTGCTCGGGTGCCAGGGTCACGATCCGCGTGAGCCCGTCGGCGGCGTCAAGCAACTGCTGCATGGCGTCGACTCGCGCCGGCTGCACGGCTGCGCGGGGATGGGTTCCCACATAGCCCGGCTCGCTGAGAATGAACGGTCCTTCGATATGCACTCCCCAGACGACGCGCTCCACCAGGGGATCGGCCGCACGAAGCTTTGCGATACGAGCGAGTCGCATCGCCATCCGCTGGACCTGGTCGGTGATGATGGTCGCCAGAATCCCCGCGACGCCGTCGGCCTCGAGCCGCGCGCAGGCTTTGTGGAGCGCGTCGGCAGTGAGCTGGTCGCTATTGAAGTCGACCCCTTGGTAACCATTGACCTGCAAGTCAATGAACCTTGAGTGGGGTTCTCTCTTCCGTAGCTCGGTCATGGGCGTTTTTGAAGTAAGCTGGCAGCAGGGGGATCCAGGTACAAGGAAATCGATTCATGGGTTTGCAGGATCGACGCGGGGACCTGGTTGGTAACTTCGCCTTCGACGGCATTACGAACCGCCTGGGCCTTGCGTTCATCGGGCACACTACAGACGATATGCTGCGACTTCATGATCTGCTGAATCGACATGCTGATGGCCCGTCGCGGCACTTCCTCCAGGGTATTGAACCAGCCTTCCCCCAGTTGCTGGCGACGACAGCCTTCATCCAGTTCCACAATCAGATAAGGTTTCTCGGTCTCGAAATCAGCCGGCGGATCGTTAAAGGCCAGATGTCCATTTTCGCCGATGCCCACGAAGGCGACGTCGATCGAGTGGGCGCGAATGAGCAGATCAAGCCGGTCGCATTCGGCAGACACATCACCCCCTCCATCAAGACCCTCGCCGTTGACATAGTGAAATGATCCGATCGGAACCCGTTCGACGAACCGCTCCTTCAAATAACGGCGAAAGGAGGCTGGATGCGACTCGGGCATCCCCACGTATTCATCCAAATGGAAACCGGTGACCCGCGACCAATCGATATTCGGCTCGGCAACCAAGGCAGAGAGCGTTTCAAACTGGGAGGCCCCCGTGGCGACGATGATCGACGCACGATCCTGCTTCATGAGTGTCATGCGGAGGATTTCTGCTCCCTCCCTGGCAGCACGACGTCCCAGCTCTTGTTTGTCAGAGCAGATAACGATGTTCATGGATACCTCGATAATTCTCCTAACACTTGCTGAGCACGGTCGACAAGCTGCACGGGAACTTGCACGGTCCCATCCGCTGACTCGCTGATGAACTTTTCCAGTGCCGTGCGGAGAGCGGAGAGGTCCGCATCCGGATTCTCGTCCTTCACGACCACAATCGCATCCAAGGCATTCTTGAGAATCGTATCCCGCTTGCGGATTCGCACCTGCGGCAACGCCTCTTGAGTGGCCACCTCGAGTGACTCCAGATCCAGCATTTCTACCAGTGGCGCGACGGCCAGCAGGCTTCCCCGACGGGCAAGAGCCAAGGCTGCGTTATAGCGGGCATCAGAATTCAGGTCGTCCACCAATTTTTCCAGTTCCACCATCAGGCGAGGATCCGCCTCGTCAGATAACGTGATGACTCCCAGGGCATATGCCGTTTGGGAGCGGATATTGTCTTTCTTATCGTTGCTCAGCTCGATGAAGGTTTCGGTGAACTGCTCATCCTGGAGCACTTGAGGTGGATCTTGGGTACGGAAATCATCTGCCAGAATTGCCAGTGCGTTAATCGCCGACCCACGTACGTAATCGTCAGGATCCTCAGCGGCTGCTCGCAGAAGTGTGGGCACGCCCTCATCAACATGAAACTCACCCAAGGCGGAGCAGAGAAAGCTGCGGAGCTTGACTGAACTGTCGTCGCTATTGCCGGCGGTGATCTCTTCATCGAGCAACTCGGCAAGTTGGCTGGCTAGTTCAGTGTTGTTCTTGAGCTCGGGATTCTGCTTTTCGTTCCGCAAGGCATTCGCCAGTTCAAAAGCCTCCTGCCAGCGATTCTGGCTCGAGCTTCGCAGGGTAGCGACAATCTCTGCCGGGTCGCGTTCCCCTGTGTTAGCCAGCGAAGTAACCAGCATCCCCAGCAGAACAACCGCCAGCACGATGACCGCCGGGATGACAAACAACTGGAGAATGAAGCCGGCACTCGGAGGCTCCACGGGGGGAAGCAGTTCGTCAGCACTGACCGGATCGGGTGGCTCAGGGGAACTGGTAAACACGGAGTCGGAGGGAGACGGGTTGGAAGGCATAACAAACCATGGGATGATGACGCACAGTTGATCCCCTCAGAATAGCACAGCACCCAGGAGCCGACGAGGGCTGGCTCGAACTCACCGTCATGCAAAAACTGGAACTCACGCTACCGAACGCTGCGGAAAATCTAGCCCTGGATGAGGCCCTGCTCGACGGCTGTGCAGCAGGAGAGATCGCCTGCGGGGTATTTCGCCTCTGGGAGCCTGATCACTACTTTGTCGTCCTGGGTAGGTCCTCTCGGCCGGAGTTGGAAGTCAATCTGGACGCCTGCCGACAGCAGAGCATTCCTGTACTGCGACGCACGAGCGGCGGGGGGACCATTCTCGCCGGACCCGGATGCCTGATGTACGCTGTTGTCCTCGGCTTCCATAAATATCCTGAACTGCGGGCCATCGACCGTGCGCACCAATTTGTCAGGCAACGGCTGGCGGAATCGCTTGCTCCCCTGGTGCCCGGAATTCACACCGTCGGCACCAGTGACCTGGCAATCGATACTGGCGACCAATCTCTTCAGAAAATCTCGGGCAACTCCTTGCGGGCCAAACGGACACATCTCGTCTACCACGGCACGCTGCTCTACGATTTCGATCTTGCTCGCATCACGCAATTCTTAGCAACACCCACTCGTGAGCCCACTTACCGCGATGGGAGAAGTCACCGCGAATTTGTCGCTAATCTCCCAGTATCTCGTGAGCAAGTTGTTACCGCACTCTTAACCGGCTGGCAAGTCAGGGGATCACTCGCTGCTTGGCCGGAGGAACGTACAAAGGAAATAGTGCGTAAGAAATACATCGATGACCCAAAATGGATCATTCATTCCTAATGCATTTACAGCTCAACCGTGGATGAACATATTTAAGAACAGGAGAGAACTGAGGGAACAGAGATTATGAGGATTGCTTTTTCTAGTTTGCCACAAAAAGCACGAGAATGCACAAAAAGAAGTAATTCACCGGTTTCTGCCACAATAAGATTTGTGACTTTTGTGCATCTTGCGGCAATCCCAGTTTCTCCCGGTTTGTTCATTTCTCTCCTACTCAAGAATTCATTCATACATTAACTGCCATCACTTCAAACCCTAAAGGACACCCTTGCATCGCCAACCTCTTCTAAAACTTTTGGACCGTTATTCGACGCAGTATCCAGAAGAGTCTGAAGTCGCAACACGGATTCGTCGCTTGGTCCGGAGTTCGCCAGATTGTTTTCAGCGGACCTGCCGACCAGGGCATGTCACAGGCTCTGCCTGGGTGTTGTCGCACGATCGGCGGCGGTGTCTGCTCGTTCACCACGGCAAACTCGACCGCTGGCTCCAGCCGGGGGGACACGCAGACGGAGAATCCGCGATAGAGGAAGTCGCCCTACGGGAAGTGCGTGAAGAGACTGGGCTCGTCGACCTCAAGCTACCCACCATCGATGGTCTGTTGGTGCCCCTGGACCTCGATGTTCACCTTATCCCAGCACGGTTCGACGCGGATGGAAATATCCAAGAAGACGCCCACGAGCATCACGACGTGCGATTTCTGATCATCGCACACGCCGATCAAGCAATCGCCATCAGCGAGGAATCACACGATCTGGGCTGGTTCACACGCGAAGAGGTCTTGCAATTGACCGATGAGGAAAGCGTCCTGCGGATGCTCCGCAAGGCAGGCCCGTTTGAATGACAAATAAATGGGTATTCTGTCGCCAAAATAAGGCATTCGAGGCCTTACCGGACACGCCCATTGGCCCCCTCTCGATACGGTGCACAGCTTTTCAGAGCGTCACGGACCTGTTAGTTTACTCTTTTTGACACTTTCTACAGCGAACATCAGGACTGCTCTCATGTCTACTGGTTACGGACTCACTCAGATTCCCCGTGAAGAACTCCCCGAAGGCAAGGTCCTTTGTGAGTATTGCACGGCCAAGTGCTGCCGCTACTTTGCCCTCCCGATCGAGACCCCCGAGGACTACAAGGATTTTGAGTATCTCCGTTGGTACCTGCTCCACGAACGGGCCAGCGTTTTCAAAGAAGATGACGACTGGTATTTGCTGGTCCACACAGTGTGCAAGCATCTGCAAGACAACAACATGTGTGGCATCTACGAGACACGGCCGCAAATCTGCCGCGACTATACGACTGAGAATTGCGAATACGAAAGCGACTACACCTACGAGTTTTACCTGGAGACCGCTGAGCAGGTGTTTGAGTACACCGAGGCGGTATGCCAAAAGAAAGGGCAGAGTATCCGCAGCCGTAAACCAGAACTACTGGCGGTATTATAGAAGTGGGATTTAAACGCAGAGGTCGCAGTGGCGCAGAGTATTAATTGAGTAGACGAACGAGACAAGATTGTACCTCTCATTAAGTTCAAGCTGAAACATCAATCTCTCCCTCTGCGTCTCGGCGCACTCTGCGTTAATAATATTGATATCATGACCGAACGCATCCAGCCGCGTACTTTGAAAGGTTTTCGGGATTATCTTCCTGCGGCGATGATCCCGCGCGAATGGCTCATCGACACCGCTCGGCGAGTCTATCGTTCCTATGGGTTCAGCCCCATTGATACACCAGCGCTAGAGTATCTGGAGATTCTCACGGGCAAAGGGAGTGACGAGACCGATAAACAGCTCTACCGATTTACCGACCATGGTGGGCGTGATGTGGGACTGAGGTTTGATCTGACAATCCCTTTGGCACGTTTTGCTGCCCAATATATCCAGGAACTCGGCACACCCTTTAAGCGCTATCACATTGCCAATGTTTGGCGTGGTGAGAATACACAGCGGGGTCGCTATCGCGAGTTCATGCAGTGTGATTTTGATACGATTGGAACGGAGTCTATCACCGCAGATATTGAGATGGTGCTCGTGGTGCACGACCTGCTCACCGCAATTGGAATCGAGCGATTCACAATTCATGGGAACAATCGCCGCATACTTAACGGTCTACTGGAAAAGCTAGGTTTGATTGAGCAATCGATCCCCGTTTTGCGGGCTTTGGACAAACTCTCCAAGGCAGGGGCGGAAGTTGTTGCGAAGGAGTTGTCCGCTACAGCGGGTGCCAGCGACGATCAGATCCGCACAATCCTCGAATTGGCAGCCCTCGAAGGGAATAACGAGCAGATTCTTTCTCAGCTAAAGCCACTGTTATCTGGCAATGCAACCGGGGAACGCGGCTTGGCAGAACTCACCGAAATGACTTCCGCACTCTCGACAGTTGGCATCAAGAGTGAACGATTTTGCATTGACGTCGGAATTGCCCGCGGCCTGGACTATTACACCGGCACGGTGCTGGAAACTTTTCTCGACGACCTGCCGTCGATAGGGAGCGTCTGCAGCGGAGGGCGCTATGACAATCTTGCGGAAGTGTACACCAAAGAACATCTGCCCGGAGTCGGAGCCTCTCTGGGTCTCGACCGCCTGCACTCTGCCCTGGAAGAATTGGGTACTCTCGAAAAAACTTCCGCTCCCGCGCCGGTGTTCATACCCTTTTTCGATGCCGGCCGGCGGGACGATTATCTGCAATTCGCTGCCCACCTGCGTCAGGCTGGCATTGGCGTAGAATTCTTTCCCGAGCCGAAGAAGCTTGGAAAGCAACTGCAATTCGCCGACCGCCGCGGCTTCCGCATAGCGATTATCTTGGGCACAGACGAATTCGCTGCAGGCCAGTGCCAAGTGAAGGACCTTGCCTCGGGCGGGAGCAAGACGGTCTCTACAGCCGAAAACGCCGCCGCAGTGATTGCAGAAATCCGACAAATTCTGCCGTCATGAATGACGCGAGACTGCCGGTTTTGTGTATCCGCAACGATCCCCACCATTGCTACAATGCAATGAAACACCGATGTTGCAGTGGCGCAGAGATGCAGTGCACCTCATCGCTTAGAAGTCAAGCCTCGGGTTGTTACCGATGATAAGCGGATGACTAAAATCTTATCTGTGTTTGATCTGTGTTCATCCGTGGCCAACTTATCTGATTTTGTGAGCAAAGCGAAACGATGATTTGGCATGGCCAAGCGCAATAATCATTATGAACTCGCCTTCGAGGCCTACCTGCGCGAACATCGTGTTGCCTATGTGGCCGTGGACGAGCAGCGGAGGAGCCTCATTGCTCAAGGTTCGCTTAAGAATCTTGATTACATAGTCTCCCCGTCAGACTGTGTCTCGCTCTTGATTGATATTAAAGGTCGGCAGTTTCCCTCCGGACAAAAGCAAAAGCAGTATTGGCGCAACTGGTCTACTTGGGACGATTTGGTGAGCATGGCCCGCTGGCAGGAAAAAATGGGAGGAGCGAGCCTCGCACTACTCGTTTTCGCCTACGAAATTGTCGGCAGCCGCTCTCCGCTCGAAGTGGAAAAACTCTTTCATTTTCGCCAGCGGTGCTATGCATTTCTGGCGGTGCGAGTGGCAGACTATATCCATTTTTCTCGACAATTGTCCGCCAAATGGCAGACCGTCAGTATGTCGGCCCCGCTTTTTCGACAAGCGGCATTCGCGTTCGATACTATCCTCGGCAAACCAGAATTAATGACTGCCGGTTGGACTCCTATGACGGAATGATTATGATAAGGATTACCAAACCGTGGAATGCACGGTTCATTCTCACATCGCAAGGGAATTCGTTATGGCCTGGGCAATTGTTCTGCTTTGCTTCATCCTGGGCTCTTTCAGCGCGCTGCGACCCAGTGGTCGCACACTAGAGTTCCGCCGCGATAAGAGCGAAGATTGATTCTGGTCGGTAGGGTGGGCACTGCCCACCGATCCTATCTTGAATCGAAGTAGACTCGCTGGTGGGCAGTGCCCACCCTACATGCGTTTCAAGACTTCAAGCTGCACACTGATCGGAAGAGACTGCTGTGGCAATCCCAAAGAATTCGGCTAATGCGTTTATGACCCGGTTCTGTTCCGCTTGGGTAAGTTCGCCATAGATGGGCAGACTCAACACTTGCTGTGAAGCCTGTTCCGTTATCGGCAAACTGCCTGACTGGTAGCCCAAGAAAGAAAAACATTCCTGCAGATGTAAGGGGATCGGGTAGTAGACGGCTGAACCAATTTGTTGTTCTGTTAGATGCTGCTGCAAGACATCCCGCTGGCCGTTAGCGACACGTACCGTAAACTGATTCCACACAGAGTTGCACTTACTGGCAACTTCCGGTAGGGAAAGGCACGCATCGAGTCCGATCTGACTGAAATCTTTGATGTACCGCTCGGCATTAGCTCGTCGAGCTTTCGCCCAATCGTCAAGCCGTTTGATTTTGACATGGAGGACCGCCGCCTGTAGAGCATCGAGTCGGCTATTGAGCCCTACAAGCGAATGGTGGTAACGCGGATGCTGGCCATGGTCGCGGAGGATTCGCAATCGACTGTCCAATCGGTCGTCATTGGTGGTAAGCATTCCACCATCCCCGAACCCACCAAGATTTTTGGTTGGGTAAAACGAAAAACAGCCTATGGATCCCATGGAACCAGCCCGCTCTCCCGCAAACTCGGCACCTATCGCCTGTGCTGCATCTTCGATCACAGGGATGTTACCCGCTTGGTGGGCAATATGTAGGATCGTATCCATCTCGGCACATTGACCAAACAGGTGAACCGGTAAGATCGCTTTGGTGCGGGCAGAAAGTTTGCGAATGACATCATCGGGATCGATATTCAGAGTCGCGGGCAGGATGTCAGCAAAAACGGGAGTCGCACCCAGACGCGTGACGGCGCTGGCCGTTGCGAAAAAAGTAAAACTTGGCAGAACGACTTCGTCTCCCGGGCCGATATCAAGTGCCATCAGCGCAAGTAGCAGTGCGTCGCTGCCCGATGCACAGCCGATAGCATGTCGCACCCCACAATAGTAGGCCATCGCTTCTTCGAACTGTCGGCAGGCTGGTCCATGCACAAAGGCTCCGCTGGCACACACCTCGGCCAGGGCGGCCTGAATTTCTTCTTGAAGCGGCTCATTTTGCCGATTCACATCGAGTAGAGGGACCGGTGTGTTACAAGCGACATGGGATGCCATGGATTTTCCTCATTAGATTCCGACCACGAGTGGGGATCGACTTTTTGCGTCGCGTGAGAATATCAGATAACAACGGCCGGACAAGCTCAGTTCCCAGTGAATTCCACCAGATCACTTTCGCCCTTGCAGCATCGCTAAACGGAGGTTTGTATCGGCTGGATTGTCTGAAAGCCATATGCCAAACACGGCTTGCTTAAAGGCTAGACCAGGGACTGTCCCTTTCGGAGTACCATTCTTAATAACGTTCACACCATTACCAGGAAGGTAGACGATCTCAAACACATCTCCCTTGGCGATCGGATCGCGGAAGCACTGGCGAAACTGATGGATTTGGGGTTCGATGGCTGTTGTGCGACCATCCGTAGAGTTATGAAAACCCTCGTTGATCGAACTGACCAGCTTCTCCTGACTCACCATTCCAGAAGTAATATGCAGGCGAATTGCCATCGGCTGATCAGCCGCCAGGATGGCTGACCCATTGCTGCTCGGCTGCTGTAAGTAGAGTCCCCCCACATACATTTGCATGAAGTACTTAGTTCTCGCGCCGCTCCCATTAAGATACAAGGGAGTCCCTCCAATCTGAATACTGTCGGGAAGTTCGGCGGCAATGAGAGAATTGCACAGCAACAAGAATATGAGACCAATAAGCAATCTCAAGTTTAGTCTTTTCATGACAGCCTCCTGACTTTTTCTATTTTGCCGGAAATCAGAGCTTCGACCATATTGAGCATGATAAAACTGGCAGGAGAGTTCACCACAAAGCCGTCTCTTGCCAGCAGAAGCGGGATGCGAATGCTACCGACATCCACCGGGGATGCCTAGTCCGATCTCGTCTGCAAGCATTGTCAGCAGTGGTTCAGCGCTTGAGCAGCGCTTGCACACTTCGGAGGCCTGGCCCCAATGAATAGCGTTCCCCTTGGGGGTAATCGCGCAACCAGGCGTAGAACTGATTTCCAGGGCATAAGGTTGCGGCCACTTCACGATGCAACCACACGTCCGAAATCGTCAATTGGTATTTTTGTAGCAAGTAGGCAGCCAATTGGATAAAAGATTGCTTGGCAGCGTCCGTCGGTTCTTTCTCCATGAAATTTCCAAGCAAGCAGATGGTGATGTGCCCTGCTACGTGGCCGGGCCTGGGACCGGTGGCACTTTCCGGAAGGGTCTTGGTTCCCCCTATACCAACATTTCGTGAGTCACGGGCGACATCCTCCTGGGTGAAAATCGGCGCCTCACGCCATTGAGATTCGCTCTGATACCGCGTGCCACTGTTCGGGGCATACTGCGGTGAACGCCCAGAAAAAATGCGGCCATCGGGAGCGATCAGATAATGGTATGCAATGTCACCCCATTGATTGTCGTCGCGGTGCCCTCGCTGGATAATCCGCAATTCAGCCTCTGCACTCCCATCACCCCGCAATTTGTCGACTGCCGTGTGATGCACGCTAATGTGTTTGATCTCACCGTTAGGTTGCAATACTTGCAGTCGGTTGTCTTCCGGTAGGGCTTCCCATGCCGAGCGGGGAAGGATTTGGGGTGGGTCGAGACTCTCTGCCGCAATTCCCTGGACACTAACAAACAACCCAACCCCCAAGGCCCGACAATAAACCTTTGCCACAACGCTATTCATGTTACGCTACCCATATCTTAGGAGGAATTCAAATACACTCAGCAGCACTAATTGTAACTCGTACATGCTAACAGACACGCTGCAATTTGCATGGATAGTCACACAAATAGCCAAGAGGCTCAGGTGCTGCCGGCCGTGAATCGACAACTATCGATCGCCAAGGGTTTGCAGATGGGATTTCCAGCTGGGTAACTAGTCTGCAGGAGCGGCGAATCGCAGCAGTCTATTTCCTCAATCGCGAGATAATTCCAGAGGATGCCGAATCAATCCCTTTGAGTGCCGAGAGCAAGGCTTCTCGATTGGGAGCAGCGTCCAGAGCCACTACTCGCGAGATCTTTTCTGACAGCACCAATTCGCACAATGAATGGGTATATTCCCGCATCCCTTCGGCTCGGCATTGATGTAAAATTGCCGGGAGGTCCTCATCTTCTTCGTGCAAGATTTTGTCTTTGACAATTGAGTTCACTAGCAAAACCTCGGTCGCTGGAAAGCGTCGCCCCTCTTCGATGGCTGGCAGCAACCGCTGGCACATGATTGCCTTGAGGCTGTTTGAAAGCGATGAGCGGATAAAGCTGTGCTCGCTCCGTTCAAAGAATTCGAGAATCCGGGAAAAACTTAATTGAGCGTCTGCACAGTGCAACGATCCCAACACTAGGTGCCCCGTCTCGGCAGCTTGAATCGCCGCCAACATGGTTTCTCGATCTCGCATCTCGCCAATTAGTATCGCATCGGGGTCCTGCCGTACCACAACTCGCATCGCATCATGAAAGTTTGGTACGTCAAGTCCTACTTCACGCTGCGAGATGATACACTTTTTCCCATGAAAGGCAAACTCGATGGGATCTTCGATCGTAATGACATGCATGCTGCGGTGTTGATTGATGTGTTCGAGCATTGCGGCCAGGGTCGAGCTCTTGCCGCTACCCGTCACACCACACACCAAGACTAATCCTTCAGATGTCTCCGAAATTATTTTGCGGTAGACTTCAGGCAGGTTCAGATCATTAAAGTTCAGGATCTTGGCCTGCACACGCCGAATTGCAGCATGGAGCTCACCGCGCGAACAAAACAGATTGATCCGAAAACGGTCGCCTGTGTGGTGAGCAGTAGAGAAATCCACCGAGCCTTTATTCTCGAAGTCTCGCCAACGATCAGGCGGCATCATCCCTCTAAACATGCCATCGATATAGCTCGCATCCGGCAGTTCCGGCAACTGCAACTTGCGGAGGTGACCTCCGATCCGTACATAGGGAGGATATCCAACTTTCAAATGCAAGTCAGAGGCTTCGTGCTCGCTGACGAAAGTGAGGAGTTTCTGAATTTCTTCTTCAGGAGGTAAGAGATTCATAAGACAAGTCCCCTAATTTACGGAGAGTCTTCGTCCAGGCAGAACCAAATCCTCTATCTAGCCGTTCCTTACCATGATCTGGGGCAATGGAAACCCCTAAGAGCCTATTTCCATTATAGTCAGATTCTTGATGAAGTGCGCCCTACGCACGTTTGATTACTCGCAGAAGAGCAATAAACAAGATCGCCCCCACGGTGGCAGTGATAAGACTTCCCAATATATTGGTGCTTTCAAACCCCAAAAGTGCGAAGACGAAACCACCAACGACCGCCCCAATCACTCCCACAATGAGATTCCCCAACAGACCAAAACCACCTCCCTTCATCAGAGTCCCCGCCAACCATCCCGCCAGAATCCCAATCATAACAAACCAGATTATACCACTCATTTGTGATCTCCTGTCAGGAAAGGGTCCGGTTCGATTTTAACAAGAAGTTGACATCAAGAAATACTCTCGCCGAGACGCGGAGACAGCAGAGAATAACTCAAGCATTAGTCTGTGCCTCTGCGAGAAACAAATTGCAAGCCTCGGAGACCGGGACCTACACAATAAAATACCCTCGCTGCTCTGGGCCGAGTCAGCGAGGGCTGAATGAAAAAGAGTTAATTTGTTTGAGCAAGCTAAACTGAGCAGATCCGAGGAGCCCCTGTCCTCATTACGCCGCATAACCCTACCGGGCCGACTCGGCGAACTTTCCTGATTGTTGACATTGCTCGCAAATGGTAATCGCCCATTTCTTCGGGCAAATAGCTGATGTCGGAGGAAAGGTCGGATTCGAGTCCAACGTCTGCTGGCGCCTTCGGTTAGGCCCGAGAGATCTGACTCTAGTTCACTGCTGAATTACAAGACACCAAAAAAGTGGGATGGAAGAAAAACTCCAAGAGATGGCCACGCTGCCATCTCTCGCACCGACTGGCCTGGTGGATCTTGCATTGTCGTGCCCTCCTAAACTTGCGCGTGAGAGAGAGGCCAGCAACCGATCGTCGAAAAAGACACGATCGCGTTGCCCAACATCATTACATTATACCCCGATGGAGCCGCCAACACGAGACGAATTTGCCTTTACACCAAAGATTTCCCTAACTCACCGACGGTCTTGCAGTTAATACGAATAGGGACTGTTGGCGAAACTTTTCTGGCACAAGATTTGTGCCCTAAAATCCTGGCATAACTCTGTAGGGGGAGTTGGAGCCCACAACGCGTTGCAAAAAGATTACGGACTGCGGAATTGTTCATTCCCGCAATCCGCAATCTGAAATCCGCATTCAACTACATCCCATACTGTTGCCGCAGTTATGGCACAGGTAGCAATTGCCGTTGCGTACCGTGATCATGCCGCAACTGTCGCACGACGGGGCGTCGGTTTGGAAGCCGGCGAATTGATCGTTGCGATCGGCGCCTTCCAGATCCAGCCTAAAGTCGGCTTGCTCTAGCAGATAGCTGTCGAAACTGCTGGTGGAGGAATGATGGCCGTTGGCTTCCCCTTTTCCGCCTTCTCCCTTGGCAACCTTCTGCCCGTCGGCCTTCTTGGCGACGGGCTGGGACTCTTTTGGAGAGGCCTCATCAGTCGAAGCCGACTCCTTCTTGGGGATCGCACCACCGTTGGCTTCCTTGTATCCCGGAAGGAAGGTAATACCTAACCAGCGGAAGATGTAATCGATAATGCTCTTGGCAATCCGGATGTCAGGGTTCTTGGTGTAGCCCTGTGGCTCGAACCGCATGTGCGAGAACTTGCGTACGTAGTCTTCCAAAGGCACGCCATACTGCAGGCTCACCGAGACCGCCGTGCCGAAGGCATCCATCAGGCCAGCAATGGTCGAACCTTCCTTGGCCATCGAGATGAACAATTCGCCCGGGCGACCATCCTCGAACAACCCCACAGTGAGATAACCCTCGTGACCCGAGATGCTGAACTTGTGGGTGATCGATTGCCGCGTGTCGGGGAGCCGCTTGCGCTGTGGCTTACCCGCGAGTGCCGCCTCCTTGTCCTTGGCCTTGTCGGCCTCAGTGCCAGTGCTCAAAGGCTGGCTTTCCTTGGAGCCGTCGCGGTAGATCGCCAGGGCCTTCAAGCCCAGCTTCCAGCCGTCGATATATGCCTGGGCAATTTCCTCGGGCGTGGTGTTCCGCGGCATGTTGACCGTCTTGGAAATCGCCCCCGAGAGGAACGGCTGCGCGGCGGCCATCATCGTGACATGAGCGGGCCAACGAATGCTGCGGGTACCATTGCGGGCAGTGAACGCACAGTCGAACACATTCAGATGCTCGGGCTCCAGGTCGACGGCCCCTTCGATCGTGTCTTCCCGATCAATGTATGCCAGGATCGACTCGATCGCTGGTTGATCGTATCCCAAGGTTTTCAGTGCCAGGGGCACCGTCTGGTTGACGATCTTGAGCATGCCTCCGCCAGCAAGTTGCTTGTACTTCACGAGGGCAATGTCCGGCTCGATGCCGGTGGTATCGCAATCCATCATGAAGCTGATCGTGCCGGTGGGAGCCAGCACGGTAGCCTGGGCATTGCGGAAGCCATGGACCTTGCCGGCGGCCAACACCTCGTCCCACAACTTGCGTGCCGCAGTGACCAGATACTCAGGACACTCGCTATCGATTTTGTCCACGGCATCGCGGTGCATTTGCATCACACGCCCCATGGGCTCGGCATTCGGTTCATACTCCTCAAACGTCCCCACAGCCTCGGCCAACTCGGCGCTGGTCAGATTCGCCGTCCCGTGCAGTAGCGCGGTAATTGCCCCGCACACCCCACGACCAGCATCGCTGTCGTAGGCCACACCGTTGGACATAAGCAGACTGCCCAAGTTCGAATAGCCCAATCCCAGTGGGCGGAAGAGGTGACTGTTGCGTGCAATGTCACGCGTCGGATAGCTGGCGTGATCGACCAGAATCTCCTGGGCGATGAAGAACATCCGACAGGCGGCCTGGAATCGCTGCGTATCAAACTTGCCGTCCGGTTGGCGGAACTTCATCAGGTTGATGCTCGAGAGATTGCAGGCCGTGTCGTCGAGGAACATATACTCACTACACGGATTGCTGGCATTGATCCGGCCGCTGTTGGGGCAGGTGTGCCAGTTATTAATCGTGGTATCGTATTGCACGCCCGGATCGCCGCAGTGCCAGGCACAATCGGCCATACGGTTGATCACGTCGCGGGCATTGTAAGTCGGGCCTGCCTTGTTCGGATCCGTCACCCAGCGAGTTGTCCAATCTTGATTCTTCTCGACGGCCTGCATGAAATCGTCGGTCACGCGAACTGAGAGATTCGCGTTCTGGAACATGATCGAACTATAAGCCTCGCCATTGAAGTTAGCCTCGTAGCCTCCCTTCTCGATCAGCACACGGGCTTTCTGCTCTTCCTTCCATTTGCACTCAATGAACTCCATTACATCGGGATGCCATACTTTGATCGACTGCATCTTGGCAGCTCGACGGGTCTTTCCACCACTCTTAACCACCGCCGCGATCTGGTCGTAAACCCGCATAAAGGAGAGCGGTCCACTGGGATGCCCACCGCCGGAAAGCTTTTCGCGATGTGACCGCAGCGTGGTCAAATCCGTGCCCGTGCCGCTGCCAAACTTGAAGAGCATCGCCTCGCTACGCGCAAGCTCCATGATGTCTTCCATGTTGTCTTCAACATGCTGAATGAAACAGGCCGAACCTTGGGGATACTCATAAGGATTCTCCGGTTGCACCACTTCTCGGGTCACCGGATCCCAGCGCCAGTTACACTTGTCTCCTACCACGCCATACTGGTGATAGAGACCCACATTGAACCACACGGGCGAATTGAATGCGCCATGCTGATGCAGACATAGCCAAGCCAGATCACGGTAGAACCGCTCGCCGTCAGCAGGGCTGGCAAAGTAGCCATCTTCCAAACCCCAATCTGCAATCGTGCGAGCCACCCGGTGAACCAACTGGCGGACACTATACTCCCGCTCCTCGGTGCCGACTTCACCATAAAAGTATTTGCTGCAAATGACATTGGTGGCCAACTGCGACCAGAACGAGGGGACTTCGCAGTTGGTCTGTTCGAACAGGACTTCGCCGTTCTCGCCCTTGATTGCCGCTGATCGTACTTCCCAGCTCACCGTATCGAACGGGTCGGTCACTTCGGCGGGACAGAAGGTTGGATCAATCTTTAACCGGCCATGAAATCGCTTGGCCCTTTTCACATCCGCGACCTGCGTACCATTGGCAGTCATACGATCGGCCTCCTCTTTTGTGTGAGCCCCATTCTTGGACTGAGGACGAACAGATCCGAGTTCAACTGTAGCCACGGCGAAACCTCCTGTTTGAGTGCTAAAAAAGTGGGTATCCCTACCAATCATTAGTGTACATTCATACACTTCTACCGCAAGAGGGATCGGTTCGCCTCACCGGTTCCCTCCAATGAATTCTCCGTCCACCAAACCACAAGGGCCAGCGGCGTCCTACCAGATTTTGCGTCTCTTATGGGATTGACTCGACAGAATCGAGTGGAAAATTCAGGGAAATCACCATATATAGTATAGCGGATACCCAGATGCTACACCACATACAGCTTTGAGGGAGACGATCATACACCTCATCGACAGTTCGTCAACCTGATTTTGTACTTTTTGTAACCTGCTATCACACAACAGGTTGTGACAATTGTGAAGTGCTAGCAAAGAATGAATTCAGAAACTGTGAAGAAAACGGACGGTTGAAGGAGCTGTTTGTTGACCTGTCTGTAGCCTTGCTAAGTGATTTTCCCAAGTTGGCGGGGCGCAGCCAATGTTTCCACCTGAAAGGGGATTCGCGCTCGAGAACTGATTATTCCAACGAAGCTTCCACACCGCCGACTCGACTTCTAAGCGTCTCACGCCACGAAGCCGAGAGGGCAGGGCAGTTTGCAAGTCGCAGATCATTTACTGAGTTTCTTGGCTTGGAATACATCACACTGCTAGCCCAGGCGACGGTGAATTCGTAGTCGCGTTCGACAAGCTCTACCTTGTCACCTGCTGAAATACTTCCTTCTTCCAGCACTCGATAATACCAGCCGCTGCGCCCGTTGTTCTGCACCTGCTTAGCCAACTCAGGAATATTCCAGCGTCGGGAGAGTTTCCAACAGGGTTGACGCGGTTGGGAAATCTGCAGGAGACAATCGCCAATGCGCACCACATCGCCGATACGACATGAAGTTTCATTTACCCCACTGATGGTGAGATTTTCACCAAAGCCACCAGGGGCAAAACTTACCGAGGGGATCTCAGCATTCCACACGGAATAGTGCTCAAAAGCATAGGCGAGGACTGCCTTGTCAGGGCCACCATGATGCACTAAATCCGCTTGCTGGTCGCCGGTCAGATTTGTTCGGCTCACACACACCGGCCCTTTAACAGTGCGTTTGTCGATCCCCGAGGACCACGGCTTCGCCGAATCACTGTCGTAATCACGAGGGTGCCCGACTTGAATAGATATCAAGGTGGGTTGCATTACTACCCTTGAAGATTCCACTTGAAATAGGAGATAGTCTGACACACTGAGCTCGCGGCAATTCATCATACAACCTGCTTAATTGACCGAATAGTCATTCGGAATTACCATGACGGTTCACTTGTCATGTAATTGAACTTGAGGTGCAAAGATGTCCGTTCCTGAAGAGTTGCGTCAGGCAATTGAACAACGATACAGCGCCGAGGACGTGAAAGTAGTCTCGAATTCTACCAGTGGCAAAGACGAAGTCGTGGCTTATGGGATGCTCCCCAATAGCACGATCTTCGGTTGGTTTCCCCTGGGCGACCTTGATGAACTGGAAAAACAGTTGCGGGAAAATGGTGAAATCTGACGGCGAGAGGCGGGGTAAATAACTCTATTTCCCTCCAGTCAACCTGCTATCCCACTTTTCTAATAATTACCCACTTCAGGCTTTGCTGCCGCTACTCTCGGCTGCTTTGCCGTTGGTGGGTTGGCTTTGGTGGGTAGGTTGCTGATGCCAATCCGGCGGAAGGCTGCGAATGTGGAGGTCGTGTTGAGGAAAGGCAATTTCTAAGCCGGCGTCTTTGAATTTCCTATCGATGGCCGTGTGTAAGTCGTGGACCGTTTGTAACCTCTTTTCAAGATTCGAGATGAACGCAAACAACCTCAGACTCAAGGCACTGTCGCCGAAACCAAAGAACGTCGCCAGCGGCTCAGGTTCCTTGAGAATATGGGGGTGCTCAGCCGCTGCCTCACGTAGCAATTGGCAGGCAAGCTCGGTATCGCTGCCATAGGCAACACCAACGAGGATTTCGAGCCTGATCGTTTGATCGCTCAAAGTCCAATTCAAGAGTCGTTCAACAACGAAGTCTTTATTGGGAACAATGTATTCCTTGCGTTCCATATCGACCAGTGTCGTGGCCCGCATGCGAATGCGGCTAACCGCTCCAGTTTTCTCACCGAGTGTGACAATGTCGCCGACGCGAATTGGACGTTCAAATAGCAGAATAATGCCGGAGACAAAATTGGCAAAAATCTCCTGCAAGCCAAATCCCAAACCGACACCCATCGCAGCGACAAGCCATTGGATACTCGTGCCGTCAAAACCAAGAGACGTGTAAGCCCATACCATTCCAATTGCCACTAACGTATAGCGGCAAATGCTGGTAACCGCGTATCGCGACCCGGAGTCCATCGGGAGATGTTGCAGGACGGCGAACTCCAGCAGAGCGGGAACATTTCGTGCGGCGATGAAGGTGACGATCACAACTAAAAGGGCTTTGAGCAATTGGCCCCAGGTAAGTAGATTCTCAACGCCCTCTTGTGGGAAAATTGGCCATTGGTCTACCCTTGCTAAGGCGGGCAGCATTTCTCCCCAAATAAACCACGCCGAGGCAAAACCGATAAACAACAAGATGGTGACAACCAAATGAATGGTTTGCTCGCCGAGGGCTACTAAATCGACCGAGTCTTCCACCAATTCTGCAGGTGTGATCACAGGAGCTTCTCCTGCCGCTGCTTCGGCCGCCGCCAAAGCAGCAGCTCTCTTGTGTTTGGCGAGTTCACGGGCCAGGCGGCGACGGTTGAGTAAGATCCAGCGCCTGGTTAATCCACCAATCACCAAGAGAGAGAACACCAGCACCGCCGTCTGTAACAACCGGATAGTTAGTTGTTGGGCCGTGTAATAATATCCGACGACCGCCAACAGCGCCAAAACCAGCGGGAGAGCGGTAACAAGTGGCATCCAAATGCTGTGTAGTGAAATCCCTTTGTCCGATTTGCTGGCCAAGAGTTGACGGAAATGGCTGCGTCGAGAAAGTAGTATTCGGTAACACGTAAGAGTCAGGAGCAGCATTACGGCGACGTAGCAAACCCGGCCTAGCGTAGAACTCCACAACTTCTCAACATTCTGTACTTCAAGCCCCGTGAGCCAGAGCACCAGCGGAAGGCCGACCCAAATCAGCAAGCGAACATGTCGGCGAACCTGTCCCAAACCAGCTTGAGACCAACCAAAATGGGCATCAGCCAGGCCTCCTGATCGGCAGAGATGACGAACAACTTCGAGTCGGAGCAAACAAAGCGCCGTGAAGAGCAGACTCACGGAGAGAGCCCGCACAAACTCGGATTCGTTCAGCGGGCTATCGATCCACCAACCTACAAAGGCCAAGAGTGCCGGCCAGGGGAGGGCAAGCAGCAGGGTGATCACGAGTGCTTTGAATGTAGGCAGAAATTCGGTACTCGTTCGTTTGGCGGCTTGTTCGCCAATCTCGCGTAATCGGTTTCGCAGTCGGCGATGGTAATACATGGAAACCATGAACACCAAGGCAAATAAACTCACGATTACCGGTGATTTCCCCGAGCGAGCCCAAAATGCGGTCAGCACCGCCTGCCAGTTGGACGGATCGAGACTCCATGCCAATGCACCAGCAGCCGGCTCCAAGTCTGCCAGGCGCGGCCAAGAACAACTGCGAATCCAGAGAACGTGCTCAGCTATGAATTCGCGGTATTCATTCGTAGTGCGGATAAGATCTTCCTGAGCAGCAGTCAGATTGTTCAGATTCTCAACATACTTGCGATAATTTTCGATTGTCGAATCGAGAATCTTACGTTCTGATTCCAGTAAGTCATGGACTTCTTGCTCAGAGGAGGCTCGCTGATCGGATGGTACTTGTTCAAGGATCTCGGCCACTCGCGTCTTGAGATCGGCATCTTCGACTGCATTGCGTAGATCGATCAACTTATACTGGGAATAAACAGCAACCGAGATTTCTGCCTGCCGCAGGGCGATCTCCCGAGCAATTCCTCGATTGTCGGGCAATAACTCTTGTTGTTGGCGGAGCTGTTGACCGCTGGCTTCAGTGAGTCCCGCAGCTTCAACGCGTTCTTCACTTAATTCCTTGGCCTCATCCACTTTTTCCAACTGGCTCTTCGTTGCAGCGAGGTCTTTGTCCAACTCGGCTATCTTGGCAACAATTGCCGCCTGATCTTTTGCAAGCGCGGCGTTTGCAGTTGCAAGTTTTGCAATGGCCTCGGGCCGCTGAACGGCCGCGGCACTTGCTGCCGCTGATGCTTGTTGATTGGCGTCTGCCAAACGCTGTTCATTGACAACCTCGCGTAACGTCGCGAGGTATTTTTCATCCAATGCCACTTTTTTGGCACGGTAATCGCGCCGAACTTGTGCCAAGTCACCGCTCATGAGGTAGTATTGGCGGATCTTTTCAATGGCTTGGAGAGTCTCGCTCAGTGCCTTTTCAGTTGCCTTCAGATAGGTAAGTTCTGCTTCAGCTGCAACACCGGTAGTCTTGGTACCAGCAGCCTTTTCTAGTTGCTGCTTGACTCGGTCGTACTCTTGTTGTGTGTCTGCTAGAAGTTTTGGATAGCTGGCCAGCCAATCGGTTCGTTTCTTGAGTTTAGAATTCGAATCGGCAAGGAGATCTCGGAGCTCTTGAAGTTTTTGCTCCCGCTGAGTTAATTCTTCCTCAAGCTCAGAAGTGGTTTTATCATCGCTGACAAAGGGGACTTCGGAGGGAAGGCTGGCCAGATCCCCTTTGAAAACTCCAAGGTCTTCCTCGTAGGTTGACTTTAACCTCTCGTATTTCTGGCTCTCTAATTGTTTTTGCTCGATAACAGTCAGTGCGCTGAGAGCTTTCTGATAGAACTCTGTTGCTTTTCGTTTATCAGGTTCTTCAACTGCGGCATTATCAAGCGTACTAATCCGCTGTTGGACCTCATCGGCCGAAAGGAGTTTAACCGAGTCCTGCGGAGAACCTTCTTCAGATTTGGCGGGGGGTATAGTCGCAGGAGGACTAATGGCACCTGACTCTGACGGAGTAGCAGGAGGAGCATTTTGCTGAATCTGGGAAAAGAGTGGGGTTGCAAGGCACCCAATTGCAATGCCCAAAGAACATGCCATCCAAAAGTGGCGCAGAAAATCCGTTCGCATGCCTACCCCCTCAGCCTCCTGGGAATGATTCGCCCTCAAGTTCCATTGTCGCGATTCGACGAGGAAACTCTAGAGCAGATTCCATAGAAAGTCACAGCAATCTCGCTTCGAGATGCTGGCAGAGGCTACATCTCAACTAGAGATTTTTGCAATCTTCACACGGGTCAGGAGGGAGCGATGGCCTGTCTTACGGCGAGAATTCTTGCGGCGACGGAATTTCTGTACGACTAACTTTTCGCCTTTATCTGCACCGAGCACTTCAGCCGTGACGGTTGCACCAGCGACAGTCGGCGCACCGAGCTGAAGATCACCCGCGCCATTTGAAATTGCCAGCACCTTTTCAAAAGTCAATTTGTCGCCTGCTGGTAGGTCACGATAATCAATCGTAAGTTCCTGACCTTCTTCTACTTTGAATTGTCGTCCACCATCTTGGATGATTGCGTACATGGCAAAAAACCCCGATCTGATCCTGGCAATAATTGAGTCAGTTCTACGGAAGTAAAAACTCGCTCCCCCCTTTGGGGAGTCCCGACATAAATCCAAACCACATAGCCTACCGGAGCAACGGGGGCCTGTCGAGGGGGTGGAAAACAGGTCGCTGAAGCTACCAGTCCACCACCCTATTCCGTAAAGCGGATCTCTCGACCGGAGGCGTCTTCGCACTCAATCCTCAAGAATTCAGGCGAGGCTCCCTCATCGCTGAGAATTTGCACTTGCAGGTTGTATTCATCTTCCATACGGGTCAATTCCCGCCGTTTGCGATTGTTGAGGTAATTGGCCACATTCTCTTCGACTCGGACTGAAACCCGGGCGATCCGCTCATTGTGGGCGCACATCAACAGCTTGCGGATCACCTCGATCGCCATACTTTCAGCACTCTTAACCAACCCTGAGCCATTGCATGCCGGACATTCCCGATAGACGCTACGGCGGAGGCTGGGGCGGATTCGCTGGCGGGTCATCTCGATCAGACCGAACGGGCTCGTACGCAGAATCTTGGTCCGGGCGCGGTCCCGGCGGACGGCATCGCGTAATACGCGCTCGACGGTGCGGCGATGACGCTCTTTTCGCATGTCGATAAAGTCGTTGACCACGACCCCCCCTAGATCGCGAAGTCGGAGCTGTCTGGCGATTTCCTTTGCAGCTATCTGGTTGAGTCGAAACGCCGACTCCTCGGCGGAACCATCCGTGCGAAAACTCCCGCTGTTCACATCGATAGCCACCAGGGCCTCCGTCTGATCAATCACAATTGATCCCCCTCCTCGTAGCGGAACCTGACGCTGGTGGATGCGAGCGATTTCCTCATCGAGTTTGTTCTTATGAAACAGAGGCTCTTTACCTTCATAAAGCGACAAGCGACTCACATAGCGCGGCATAACAATCTGCAAGAACTCCTTGGCTCGTTCATATGCTTTCGCTTCGTCGATCACGATCGCGTCAACATCGTTGCTGAAAATGTCGCGAATCGTGCGGATGATCATGTCACTTTCTTCGTAGATGTCGACCGGGCCTGTTGTTTTTTTGATCCGACGGACTATCACTTTCCACAGTCGCAAGAGATAAGCCAGGTCGCGCGACAGCTCTTTCTTGGTTCGGTCAGTACCCGCAGTTCGGACAATGAATCCCAATCCCTTGGGGGGATTAAGTTCACGCAAAATATCACGTAAGCGTCTGCGATCATCGTCGTTTTCGATCTTGCGTGAAACACCGATTCGTCCCAACGCCGGCATCAATACTAAATAGCGACCCGGGATACTTATGTACGTGGAGAGTGTGGGTCCCTTGGTTCCGATTCCTTCCTTGATCACCTGCACGAGAACTTCGTCACCGCGTCGAAAAATCTCTTGAATCGGGGGTTTCACTCGAGGTCTTACTCCCGGCCGTGCCTTGCGAGTCTGCGTCACACCACGTCCGTTATGGCTCTTCTCGACAGGGCCATCTTCAGTCCAATCTTCATCATCGTCGTCCACATTTGGAGGCCCATCGCCCGGCTCAATAAGCTTGCTGGGATCGTACCCTCCTTGGCGAAAATACTGGGATTCCACGTCGCTAATATGTAAGAAGCCATTACGACCTACCCCAAAATCAACGAAAGCTGCCTGGATACTGGGCTCCAAGTTGACGATCCGACCTTTGTAGATGTTCCCTACATAGTTGTCCTGGCTACTCCGTTCGACGTACAGCTCTTCGAGCATGCCATCTTCAACGATCGCAATCCGGCATTCTTCCGGTTGGGCGACGTTGATTAACATCTCCTTTTTCATATTTATTTCTTCCTCTGGCTGGGTCCGTTGAGATCTGAGGATCGACCTGAAATCTCACGACTAAAGTTTTATATGTTTTTTCTGGCGGCTCTTCGAGACGCACTGTCTGATGCAATTTGTTAGAGCGGCAGTTCAGGAAATACCTTTGCCAACTCTTCTTTAAGGTAGTTTTTCACGTCGCGTGCACCTTCCAACTTCAGTACATGTTCAGCAACTCGTACACATTGTTCCGTGGAGACGCTCCGGCAAGCTCGCTTAACTTCTGGGATCGCGGAGGGGGTAACGCTGAAGCTTCGAAGCCCAAGACCCAACAACAGCATCGTGTAGAGCGGATTGCCACACATCTGGCCACACATGCTGATGGGTACACCATGTTGATTAGCGACGCGCACCGCCATTTCGATCATGCGTATCACAGCCGGATCGGCAGCCGTATAGAGGCTGGCAACTTCCTTATTACTGCGATCCACAGCAAGACAATACTGGATAAGGTCATTGGTTCCGATACTGAAGAAATCAACCTCATCCACAAAGCGATCCATCATCATAATCGCCGAGGGAACCTCCACCATCATGCCCACCTTGATTGAGCGATCAAAGGGCACGTTAGCTTCTTCGAGATCTTCCATCGCATCGGCGAGTACCATGCGCGCTTGACGTAGCTCCATGATCGTGCTGATCAATGGGAACATGATTCGAATCTCACCTAACGAACTCGCCCTCAAGATGGCCCGCAACTGGGTTCGAAATAAATCACGATTCCGCAATGCAAGGCGGATGCTGCGAAGGCCCAGGAATGGATTGCGTTCGTCCTCTGGGTCGGGCAGCGACCGCATTTTATCCGCTCCCAAATCCAAAGTCCGCATGACCACCGGGAGCCCCCCCATATCCTTTACAACCTCAGCATACGACTCGTAATGAGCTTCCTCGGAGGGGTCGTCGTCCCGCCCCAGGTAAAGAAACTCCGTTCGATACAAACCGATGCCGTTAGCACCACGTTGTCTGCAGAGCTCTACCTCATGGGGGAATTCAATGTTGCCCATCAATTGGACTTGCTGTCCATCGGTCGTGACGGCGGGCAAATCTCGGAGAGATTCGAGCTTGGCAGCGAGCGAACGCTGCTCTTCCACCTCATGGCGATAGTGGGCTACCGTTTCCTCGTCGGGGCGCAGAACAATTTGGCCTTGATCGCCATCGATGATGACCGTATCCCCTCCCGAAACATCCGTCAGAAAAGGCCCCACACCGACCACGGCTGGAATTCCCAACCCTTCGGCAACAATAGCCGTATGGCTGCCAGGACCACCAATCTCGGTTACAAATCCGAGAACAAAGCGTGGGTCGAGGTTGGCTGTTTCACTTGGGGTAAGATTGTGCGCAAGCACTAGCACGGGTGAAGTAATCGTGGCCAGTTCTTCGCGGCTGCGACCCAACAAATTACGCAGAATTCGCTTCTCAATATCAAAGATGTCGTTCGCCCGCTCGGCCATGTATCTGCCTTGCAGCGACTGGAAGACCTTGGCATAACGCCTTAATGCACGACTGACGGCATACTCGGGTGAGTAGTGCCGAACACGAATCATTTCCTGAATTTCTTCATGCAGTCGGCGATCTCGCAGCATTTGAAGATGGGCGGAAAAGATCGCGGCGTAGTCATCACCCAATTGCTCCGCGACCGCCTTACGATTGCGTTCCACCTCGCCTTCAGCTGCGTCAAACGCCTTTCTCAGCCGAATTAGTTCTTGCTCAACAGCGTCGCGCGGAAGGAACCGGCGCGGGATACGAAATCCCTCGTTGTCCAGGATCAGAGCTTCGCCGATCGCAATTCCTGGAGATACGGCGATACCTTGCAGGCGTTCCATTGCGCCCTCACTCTACGCGCCAGTCCCGACCAGCTAGAGAGCACAACAGGATGATGTCGGACATGATAGGGAGCACCCTATGAGGGCAAGCTCCTCGACAATTGCCTATTATCAATATAGAGTTGGCAACTTGCCGAATCTGTCAGGCTTGGTTCCACATTATTCCACTGGCATCTGATTCGCTACGGTACCAAAGCACCATAGCGAGTCCCATGTTCATAAACGCAGTAACCATCTTGTTCGCTCTGGAGTCAGTCGCGGGACTGGACTACCTTGTTTTACCAGACCAGGTCCACCGGATAGCCGATTGAATGGGATAGCATCAAAAAATTGCTCTCCACCAACGGAACTTTCTAACCCGATTTCTCCTGGCCAATTGTTTCGTCGGCCGCAAATTCGCTCTCCACTAGTCGAACGAGTGCGTCCAGTGCTTCTTCAGCATCAGGCCCCTTGGCCTCAATAATTAATTTGGTTCCCTGATCTGCCCCGAGGGTCAACATATGCAGTATGCTCTTGGCATCGACACGTTGACTATCGCGAACCAAGTCGATGATCGAATCAAATTGGAGTGCAAGTCGAGCCAACAACTGAGCGGGGCGCGCATGCAGGCCCTGCTCGTTTGTTATCACAACCACTCTTCTCGCAAATTGTTCGTTCATCACGTCCACAGCAGCAAGAAATCATACAAATTGATTGTTGTCGGCTTCTTCCAAAAGCTGCCAAACGTCTGCTGGTTCTTTGCTCTGCTTGAGGAATCGACAAAAAGTTTCATCCCGCAACTGTCGAGAAATATTCTCCAAAGCTCTTAAGTGATCGCCTGGGCGATCAGGTGGAGATACGAGCATAAACAGCAAATGAACTTTCTCGCCGTCGAGGCTGTCAAAATCCACACCGCTCTCGCTGACTGCCACAGTCCCAACGAGCTCTTTCACGCTTGGATGTTTGGTATGAGGCACTGCTACACCCCTACCGATCCCTGTGCTACCCAATTCCTCACGCTTCAGGATTGCTTCGACGATACTCTCGTGTTGATCTTCACTGATTTTTCCTGCTTCTAGCAGAGCACTCGACATCGAACGAATAACTTGCTCTTTGTTATCCGCTTCAATATTCGTTCGAATCGCCTCTCGGCTCACAAAATCAACGAACTTCATGATTTGTACTATCCTCTAATGAAAAATACTGATTTTTTTGGATCCTCGCTTAACATCTGGCAAATTATTATTCTTCCACAAGTTCATCTGCCACGCGTTCTTCACTTAACACCTCGTTAACCAATAGGTTATCTAAGTCATGATGGCGTGAATTGGAGTTGCGATGACGTTCTTGTACACGTTCTTTGTATTTTCGCAACTGCTGCTCAATTTTCTGAATCGCCCCATCAAAAGCACCGAGCAGAGTTTCGGAAGTTGCGTGGGAGACAAAGTCGTGTTTGTGTTCAGCTGAAACGTGGATATCTACACGAGGAGTTTGTTCGTCTTTCAAATCGACTGTAATTTCCACAGCCATAATCCGCTCAAAAATCCTAGCAAGCTTGTCCGCTTTAGCCTTGAGCTTCTCTTGACTGGCCTCTCCCAGATGACCATGTCTCACTGAAATACTAACCTGCACAGATGAAACTCCTCGTTATATTTCCACTCAATAGCCAAAGCCCGAGAGAGGTCGGCTCTTTTCTTAAAAAAGCTAAACTCGAACATCAGTCCAATTTTTTGCCTAGAACCCTATTCTAGCGAGAAATTGCCTGGCCGACAAACCACTTGTTTCAGCGATTTGGTTGGGCTTGATCCCAAATCTAAAGTGGCAATCGTTGAGAAAACACCCAAATGCTAATCTTGACTCGCGGAGGAAAACATGCTTGCCACGCCAGCATATTCGACGTCGAACCTACTAATCCACGAGGATTTACCACAACGCTCACTTCTGTCAGTTGCGAACGAGCTACTATTGTCGCTCTATCGTGCAGGAAGAAATTCGTTGTCTTCGACCAATTGGCGAATTTTGGCCACTGCAATTGCGCGGCTTCGCTGCAGACCGTCTGGTCGATAATCTTTAAGATCTTTAGTGCCTTTGATTTCGTCGAGGTTATAAATAGCAAGTACTCGATAATCAAGGCTAGGATGCTCCAACCAGCGGATAAGATCGACAACCACTCCTTGCTTGACCTCTTCGCGCGTAGTGCCAATTTCGGCTGGACTGAAACCTTGCACCATCCGCATTAAGTTTTCACCGTCTTCTACTCCACGCAACCGTATAAATGTTTCGTGTAATTGCTCCGCCTCATGAGGACTGCGTGCCAAAGCCTGCCTCATCGCTTCTATGTGGGATCGCCAGGCAATGCGTTGGTCGCTGTCGTTGAGGGAGTTGACAAAAGGCGCAAACTCTCCCACATGCAAACTCGCTTCGGCAGAGAGAGTCTTCACTTCGCGAGGGGCGCTCTTTTCCTCGTTGAGTTCTTGCAAACGCAATTCCACCGGACGACCCACTACCAATTCTTCAGCAAAGCGGTCGCGGGCACGTCGCTCCAAATCAGTCATCGGTTCACGGTCGATCCAGCGCGGAAGGTCAAATACTGCTGCTGGGTCGTCATCCACATCGTTGACGGTTTTCCAGGTGGCAGGTGCACGGATTATTGATTTCGTACCCGTTGGATCCTTCCACTCCACGCTACCACTTGTCAAATACCAATTGACCTCAACCGGAGCATTGTCTACTTCATAATCACTGCCAGGAACGAACACACGATGAACGTCCACAGCAAGGCTCGCGGAGCTGTCCAAATGAAAATCTCGCAATTCGTTGCCGACTTGCAAGGAAATGTCGCTGCCTTTGAGTCCTGCATTGATGAGTAGCTTGCCGTAGTTGACTTCGATTTCTAATTTCTGTTCCCCACCTGAGCTCGAAATCCCCTGCTCAGGAACGGTGATCTGAGTACCACCTGAAAGATAGGCATTAATGTTACCCAGAACCACATGCGTCCGATATTTCGGCAAAGCCATCAGCTTGTCGCCTCCGGTAATCGCGGTTCTCGGAGGAAGTCGAATCCATTCTTGTGAAGCAGGGAAATATCTTAACAAGACATCGTTATTGCCCACATAGGTCCCCACTTGCACTGGTCCAACCGGCTCAGGAGGTACAGATTCTTCCTCTCCGGATTCGTCATTCTCCTGCTGCGAACCAATACCGAGAGGATCGTCGGAAGCAACGGGCTCTTCGGCCATTTCACCAGATTCGCTTTCAGGCAGATCAGAAGAATCCTCTGCCAATTCTGGAAAATCAGGAACCGACTCATTTCCTATGGAGCCCTGCTCAAGATCATCTGGAAGGATTGAGTCCGATTCGGTAGTGCCATCTAGAGCCACATTATCCTGGATGGGTTCCGTCTCAGTAGGTTGCTCTGCCGATGGCGGGGGCGAAGTGGCGTCAAACGGAGGAGCATCTTCAAGTCCCGCAGTCGCATCATAATCTTTGTAGCGAGTGTTTTCAGAACCGTTCTCTATTTCAGGACTAGACGCGCCGGGTGTCGCAACTCCTGGTGGTGAAGATTCAGCCGTTGATGGAGCAGACTTTCCTACTGAAATATCCAAATCCATTTGCTCAGGATCGACCTCCGCTAAGACCGTATCTGGAACTTTGGTATCGCGCAATGAATCGGAAACTACCCAGGCAGTCAAACCACCTAAAATTGCCAGTACCGCGGCTGTAGCAATCATATGTCGGCGTCTCTTGCCGTTGGCCGCTACACGCAAATAATCCGGAAGGCTTTCGATCGGGGCTTCTTCAGAGTCGGCACCGAGTGTGGTCACGACAAACGGAGCGGCAGGATCGACTCGCTCGACTGGCGATGATGACTCTGATTCAGCAGACTCTGATGCAACCGGCGGGCTAACCGTTTGCGGTTCCGCCTGAGCAGCGGGTGCGTGAGCCGATTCGATTCGCAGTTTTTGACCCGCCTCCATTCGTTCGGGCAATGCATACATTCGGCGACGCAACGCCGGATCGATTTCAGCAGGCTCACCAAGGACCATCGTTAAAATGTGATGGCAAGAGGTGACTTCTGCCAGATGCATATCGGCTGTAGTGCCCGTGTCTAAGCAACATCGCTCGAACTCAGCGACTCGCTCAGGGGGAAGTGTATTGTCCAAATACTCCGCAACCGCATTAGCGTCGGCAGCCGGATCTCCGTCCAGAACATCATCCGATTCATCAGCTAGCACGTCGGGTGCCCCTAGCCGCAAACGCCGCACGGTATCGCGAGACCGATGAATTAGCTCTGCTGCGAAATCGCTAGCCTCGATTTTTTTGCCTAGATCTTCGTGATCGGCGGGGTCGAGAATGTCGTCCATGTATGCCAACATGGTGCGCAGGGTAAGTCGCATGGGAACCTCGGGTTTTAACTGCCATGAAATCGCGGAATTCCGCTTCCACACGGTAATAGTGGTGCGGGGACGGTGATTTCGTGCAAAAAACTTGAGATTCGGAGAAAAAACCTATTGGGGTGCTGTATTTCGCCGGATGGCTTTGCCTGGGAAAGCCAATAGCACGAAGACGGAGGCCCCTAATTCAAACCCTGCCACAAGAAAAGGATGCAGTGCAGGTAAATTCACAGGTCCGTATTCGGGGCTGAGGACCGACGCAGGCTCCCAGCCATCCACGGTTCGCACCCACTTTGGTAGATCCACTCGATCGGCTTCGGCATACTCGATGTGGCTTGCGACATAGCTGAGCGTCGCCACAACAGAGAGGGTAAACAACATTCGCAACAAGTTCGAGTGCCTCCGAGAGTTTCCAGAAAAGGATCGAAGGAGGCCAAATCTCTGCCTCGCCTCTGGCGAAAGAGATTCGCAAGGCGCGTTCCGCGAGAAGCAGAAGAGGAGAAAGTGCCGAATTCTTCGGCGATTGCAGGAAAAGGACTCGCTAATCCCGCAAAGATTGTTGCGGAAAATCAACAGGCACGTTGCGATAGGTCAACGTGCTCATGCGGTGACATTACTCTTTGATGCCGAGCAGCCGACGTCTTACAGAGAGAAAAGTTGAAATCACCAGAGGTGATAAGAATAGGAATGCACTAAAGCCCCAGTATCGCCACCATGACCGAAAAGACCACGAATGCGAAGCGGGGCTGATTTCGGGCAACTGCGACAACCAAAAGCAAAAACCAAACCAACTTGTCGCAAGAATTAAGCCAAAACACAAAGTGGTGATTGAACTTCTCACAGATGCATTCCAGTGCGTACCGCAAACTTTGAATCGATTACGATGTCAGACTCGAACTACACATGCGAATTCTAAGCAATTGTGTTTTAAATGCTTACTAGCCGAATAGTTTACGTACTCATTATCGCAGGAATTAATATACTTGACCACAAAAAATCAAACAATTTTCGGATGGTATAAGCCTTAAAGCATCGATTAGACCCAGCAGAGAGCACATCACCCCGCACGCTTTACCCCTTCCAACCAATCGTCAACCTTAGCCCACTCAATAATTTGCGTTCTACATTCGACTCACTCATGGTTTACGGCCCATTTTTCAAAAAATATTTTGCGTCGCGCAGTTTTGAGAGTAAAATCAGATAGCTTCTCATTTTTCTAATCAATTACTTTTTGCCTAAGTCATACTCCCCATGACTACCAATTTGCTGCGAGAACGATTGCTGCGCACCCGTCGGGAAGCGGAAGGCTACCTGGAATTGGGCATGCCGGAGCACGCCCTTCATTCGCTGCAGCGTCGCGGCAAAATTGTTCATGCTGATGCTCGTGGTTGCTATCTTTTGGGAGAGTCTTTACGGGAGTTGCGTCGCTATCGGGAGGCTATTTTTCCCTTGAGACGCTCGCTGGAGCTGATTCCCGATGATATTCATGTCTGGATGGCATTGGGATGGTGCTACAAGCGGGTCGGCGACGTTGCGAGAGCTATCGATGCCTTAGAGCAAGCGGTTGAGATCGAGCCGGGAGAAGCGATCCTGCATTACAATCTGGCTTGTTATTGGAGCCTTGCCCGCGATCGTCGCCAGTCGATCAAATGCCTTGCCCGCGCCTTGAACATTGATGGCAATTTCCGCGACTTCATTGCCACGGAATCAGATTTCGACCCTCTACGCAACGACCCACTTTTCAGAACGATCGCTGGTGTAGCAGAGTAGAGCTTGTCCGTGGTCAGTTGTCCATTGTATGGGACCAACAGAATCACTTACTCGTTGCTTCATGCACATAATCGACCAAGTAGCGCACATTATCCACTGGCGTCTGAGGCATTACGCCGTGACCCAAATTAAAAATATGCCCGGGGCGGTCTCCAACTGCTTGCAGAATCTCATCGGCTCGGGAACGTATCGTCTGACGATTTGCCATCAGCACCAGTGGGTCGAGATTACCCTGGACGGCATGATCATAGCCCACAGTCTGCCATGCTTCGGCCAGATTGATCCGCCAGTCAACGCCAATCACGTCACCGCCTGCCTCAGCCATTAATGAAAGCAACGCCGGGTTTCCCGTGGCAAAATGGATCAGCGGTGCAGTAGGGACAATCTCTTCGACAATTGACTGCACATGGGGCAACACAAAAGTACGATAGTCGGCAGGTGACAGACATCCCACCCAACTATCGAACAACTGGACCGCCTGTGCCCCTGCCGCGATCTGGGCGTTGAGATACAGCGCTATTGACCGTGAGAGCCGCTGCATCAACTCGTGCCACGCCGCACTCTCTCGATACATCAGCGTTTTGGTGTGAAGAAAACTACGACTGCCTCCTCCTTCGATGGCATAGCTGGCCAATGTAAAAGGTGCCCCCGCAAAACCTATTACAGGGATACCCTCGGGCAAATCTCGCCGCGTACATGCAACAGTCTCTATCACGAAACCAAGCGAATCGACATTTTCCAGTTCTACCACACGGTCAACATCGGTCGCTTCACGAACCGGATTATCGATCTTCGGACCGTCGCCTGCGGTGAACTCCAACTCCATTCCCATTGGTTCAAGTATCGGTAATAGATCGGAAAAAATAATCGCTGCATCCACACCTAGTCGCTCAACCGCCGTACACATGACTTCACTGCACAGGGCAGGGTTCTTACACAATTCCAGGAAGCTCATTTTCTCGCGCACGGCGCGATATTCTTCCATGTAACGTCCCGCTTGGCGCATCAACCAAATCGGTCTGTACGGCACGGGCTCACGGCGGCATGCCTTCATGAAGGGACTGTCGTACCAGGCAGGAGTTTTTCCATCGGAATGCGGAGGAGTCGACAAAGCAACTATTTTATCGTAAACGGTTCGTTTTCGCGCGACGAGAGAATTGGCAACTTCAGCGAGCTGGCTGACCAGCTGCCCCATCTTGCCATGCGACGGCTCAAAGTCCACGGCAATGGAAAGCTTGCGTAGCATTTCACTGGTGGTGGGCCCAATCGACGCCACCACTGTACGGCGTAATCCCTGGTGTAGTTCACTGGCGAGTTGTAACTTCTCGGCAACCTCGACCAGATGGATTACTTGCTGAGCTGATGTGAACAGACAGGCATCGACTTCACCTGCGACAATACGTCGAACGTTCTCCTCCAATGGCCCCAAATCCTCTGGCAGAGCCCACCGATAAACCTGTACCGGTACAACCCGTGCTCCACGTGCTTCGAGCCCCGCAATCAAACTGACATTTGGCACTCCGTATTCCTGAACTGCAACCACTAGATTGGCGACAGGCAAGTGGGCATCCAATGTTGCTAGCACTTCTCGCCAGGTATTGGGTTCTGGAACTTGCAGTGTAGGTTGGATCCCCAGTTCGCGCATTACTGCAAGAGGCTTTGGACCGCGAACAATCGTCTTTACATCCGAAAGAGCGTCGAGAAAACGTTGTCTATCGACGTGTCGATCTATGTGATCGAGCAGCTGTCGAATGCCGACACCGGTGAGAAACAAAACCACATCGATTTGTCCCGTAATGAGATGATTTGCAAAATCAATGACCGGTCTTTGCTCCGCAACGGCAACTTCACGCAACGAAGGGCTTACAAACGGAATTCCATTCTGTTTTTTGATAAGTTGTGCGATTTCCGTTGCGCGTCGGCTTTCCAGTGCAACAATCTTAAGTTGCGCAAAATCTTGTTGGGGCTCGCCGGGCATGACATTTGCTAAAATGGTTTTTTGTGGAAAAGAGAATTACCAACAACAAAATGTAGGAAGTCCGTCTCTGGGAAAAATCGCAAGCTCCTCAAGAAATGTGTGTCTAAGCTTCCGACAACACCCTCACTATCGCATACAAATGCGGCTCTGAGAACGTGGAATTTACCTTTTAATCGAGTGTATCAGTTCTTCTTTGAGGGTAGAAGTTCCGCAACCACGATGATGCTGATAAAACGACTACCTTCAAGGATGTCAAGTACTATGCATTCAACTTGTGGTGGTTGAGAATGAGCGCCCTGAAAGAAATTTAATTTGTTGCTAATCCATTGCTTGACATTTTCGAGCAAGTTGGCAACATTAGTTTTCAGTTGAGAAATACTTGTTAGAGATCAAGAGGTAACACGAAGTTTGCATTCAACTGAATAGACCCACTGGGTAGCTTGTGGTCTGTTTGTCTTACTAGTTTTTTTGAACTCCAACTCACGTTTGATTCGTCAGCGTGAGGTTTGGAGGGGGTCAGTTTTCTACAGGCGGAGTGTGCGTCTGTGCGCGCCAAGTGCGCTAGTCTGTCTGTTTCGGAGTAGTGTCCTAAGTGGGAACTGTTTAGAAGTTTCGACGAGGAAATTTAATTGGTCGTTAAATCCGGGGGGCGGCGACTGACTGGAGCGACAGTCGACGAACGCAGTTCGGGATTCGGAGGTCCTCCCCGATTTTTTCTTAGCACGGATGCGAGAACATGGGCCTGGGACGTTGTGTCCCAGGCCCTTGTTCTTTGTTTGAGTGGAAATCGCCTCGTCTTCGCTTAAGATTGGAGAGGGTCGAGTGGGAATGAAACTTATTGCTATCGCTTCCTCGCTCCCCTTAAGCGTCTACAATATTGCAAATCGAGTTCACGATCGAGAATTTACTTTCCCATGCCTCGTTGCTTGCTGGCTTTAGGTTCCAATCTGGGAAATCGTAAGCAAACCCTTGAGATTGCCCTTCGCGAAATCTCTGCCATTCCAAAATCTCAAGTACTCGCGCGGAGTAGCTGGCATCAGACGCTAGCTGTGGGTGGTCCTAGTGGACAGGGCGATTTTCTCAATGGGGTTGTGCTGGTTGATACAGAGCAAGACGTTCTTGGAATTGCCAGCCGCCTCCACTCCATTGAAAAGCGACATGGTAGAGAACGCAAAGTTCGTTGGGCAGCTCGCACGCTGGATATCGATCTTCTGCTTTGTGATGATGAAACGATTAACACACCGGATCTTACGATACCCCATCCGCGCATGTCATTCCGCCAATTTGTCCTCAATCCTGCTGCAGAAATTGCCGGCTATTGGGTCGTGCCCGAAACAGGTTGGACCATTCGTGCTCTAAGTAATCACCTACGCACAGCAACCCGTTATGTTGCCATCACGGCCGCGGATACCAAGACGGCGAATTGGTTGGCCGGCGAATTATGCCAACGGCTGAGTTCACCTCGTTTAGAGGAAATCATTTCATTTGCCCCTAATGACTCTCGGGGCCTTTCGGAGGTAGAATGGCAGCAGCACAAGGAGCTTCGCCAGCGACTCTCAGCGCACTTTGGAAACCAATCAGAATCGATGGTTCCTGTGATCAGTGCCTGCAGTCCCCTGGAAGAGCTTCTAAATGCTCGGGCTGGAATGGTATACCCTGGATTGCTGATCGCAGTATCTCCCTATTCAGAAAATTTACACCGAGAGAAGAAATTTCAGCCCTCGCAAAACTACACGAAACCCTTAAACGGGCCACTTGCACGCATATCAGCCGATACACCCGAAGGTTTGATTGAAGAAGCTTTGGCAGCCATAGAAGCTGCCTGGCCAGAAATAAACAATAATTGTCAGTAATCGCAATGGCCAGTATACCTACCACTACCGTGAGGGTGTTGACAACAATCACCGAGGTCCGGACTGCAATGCAGGCTGCTCATGCCGCAGGCGAAACTGTCGGCTTAGTACCCACTATGGGAGCGTTGCACGAAGGTCACCTACGTCTCGTAGATGCCGCCCTTGCCGAGTGTGATCAAGTTGTGGTTAGCATTTTTGTAAATCCCACGCAGTTCGGTCCAGGCGAAGACGAGGACCGCTATCCTCGGACCTTACAACGAGACTGTACCTTGCTCGCCGATCGAGGCAGTCCGTTGGTATTTGCTCCGAGTGCTACTGAGATTTACCGACCTGAACACGATACTTACGTTGAAGTTGGAGAAGTCGCCAGTGTATTCGAGGGTGCGATGCGTCCAGGGCACTTTCGTGGTGTCGCCACCGTTGTCTTAAAACTTTTCAACATCATTCCTGCGCATCGTGCTTACTTTGGTCGCAAAGACTATCAACAAACGCTAGTCGTCCAGCAAATGGTGAGAGACTTCAATCTACCGGTAGAGGTCGTCTTATGCCCCACTGTCCGGGAACCTGATGGTCTAGCCATGAGTTCCCGCAATGCTTATCTTTCTCCAGCTGAGCGTCGGCAGGCCAATGCGATATTTCGATCTTTGCAATTAACCGAGGAGCTGTACCGAGCCGGTGAAATCGAGGTAAGCACGCTGGAAATGAAGATGCGCAACTGTCTTAAAGATGCAGACATTAGAAACATTGATTATATCGCCTTCGTCGCCGCTGGGACTGTCACACCTGTGGACAAGATTAGCGGACCCACGGTGGTGGCTCTGGCAGCAAGAATCGGGCAAACGCGGCTGATCGACAATCACCTCATCACGCCATAACATTGCAAGGCACAACCACTCGCAACATCTCGTTACCGATCGATTACACTCGCCAAAAGTCACTGCTCTTGGTGGTAATCGAGTCAATCACATTCCAACGGTTTTCGCCGGTACGATCGGCCAGAGGTAGCGAATCGATGAATTTCAATCTTGGCATAATTCCTTCACGGTGTGCCAACTGGATCGCCAGCCCTGGACGGGCATTGGCTTCAAGCACAACTGGTCCAGTGTCGGCGTCGATCACAAAGTCGATGCCAACATAACCCATTTCAAGCGCGTCGCTCAGTTTCATCGCCTCTTCCAGCACATCTTTCCAGTTGGGGAGTTCGATTCCAGCAATTGGAAAATTTGTATCAGGATGAGTACTAATCGCTCGGTCGCGACACACTCCACCATATGTGCGCCCTGTATTGAGCTCTATGGCTGCTGCGATTGCCCCCTGATGAAGATTGGCCCTCCCGCCTGACATCTTCGTGGGAAGACGAATCATGGCCATTACTGGCACTCCTCGATAAAGAATCACCCGAATATCGGGAGTTCCCTCAACAGCAATACTCTTGAGCAACGGATGACTAACAATGCGGCGTTCAACGATTACAGAGTCTGCCTGACCACCCAGGGAATAAAGGCCAGAGATGATGGTCGACAAATGATGTCTCAGATCGGTCCATTCGATGAGGCGACCTGACGAGGTAAAAAAACCATTTCCTAATCGCCCTGCTACCACCACAATTCCACGCCCGGCAGCTCCGCTTGAAGGCTTTACCACAAATTCCGTTCGATCACCGACCATATCTATAAATCGGCGACACTCACTGTGCTCGGTGATTATAAAATAGGTTTCAGGAACTTTTATGCCGTTGGCTTGGCAAATTTCTTTGGTAAGCAGTTTGTTGTCAACACGCGGATAATAGGCCCGCTGATTACACTCGAAGATCACATCGAGATTTCGCTGGTTAATGCCGAGAATACCGCGGCGATGCAGCTCATCCGGCCAGGCCCAGAATCGTTTGGAATTATTCATGGCAAATGAAACTCTCGATCTTCTACGAAGTATTCCTTGGTTGCTATATTTGCTTTTGGGCGTCTATTTCACCATGTCACGGAATCGCCAAAGCTCTACCAGTCGATAACCACTGTACCGACCGATCCAGATAAATGCTGCAATCGTGAAGAAGTGCAATTCGGGGTAGATCAGCAAAATGCTGCCGATCTCTTTCCACCCCAGCATCATATAACAACAAGCTGCCACGACGGCTGTGCCAACGACAAGTTGAAGAGCAAATGCGGTGCCATCTTCTTCACTGGTAACGAAGTAACGTTCGATCAACACCGTGAGAATGACCAATGGCAATAAAACGGCCCGTACACCGGAAAGTGGATCGGCATAGTCGATCAGGGACACCCCAAACACGATCAACAAGATGATCATCGTCAATACGATACTAGATCGCGGAACCATCAGCAGGTGTAGTCGATCCAACATAATACGGCCAAAGTAACCAGCTGTGAGCACCGCGATCAAAATCACCAGTCCCGTTGCCAATTCGGCATAAATGAAACTCATCGCGAGCAGGGCTGGGGCAAACGTACCAAGAGTTCTCAGGCCAATAATATTGCGGAATATTGCCGTGATCAATGCTCCCAAGGGTAACAGCAACATCAACGACATGACTTCGTGCATTTCGACTGGTAGACGTGTCAGATCGAGCACTTGGGATGGCCGACGAACTTCAGCTTGCAATACGTTAACCGGAGGGGGCAATCTCAGGATCGTAAAGTTGCTTGTCAGATTCTTGATTCCACCCACTGGATGAACAATCACTTCACTATCACGCCGTACGGGGAGAAAGTTGTACGGCATTTGGCGGGCATAGCCATAAGTAGGGTCAAAAGGAACCCAGCGATGGCCATAAAAAGCTTCGACCCAAACGTGAGGGATCGCAGAAGCAGCTTGGCGAAGATCAAATCCACAGACTAGCCGTGCCGGAATTCGATAGGCTCGACAAAGGGTCACCAGAGTACGGGCACGACCCAAGGGGGTGGCTTGATGATTAGCCAGCGCATATCCGACTACGTCGAAACCATCTTCGCTAGTCCCCGGCTTAAAACTTTGCGAACAGAAATCGAAGAGTTGCTGGACTAATTCACTGTCGGTCAACTCCCCACGGGGAATCTGCTGCATGACTTCTCGGACATTGGCACCAGAAGTATCGATCTCACCTTCGCTTCTCAGAAAACGGGATCTGGCTGTGGAGGAAAGGTCAGCCACCTCATTTTGTTCTTTCCATGCATTACGGGGTTTGAGCCGGATCTCGAATTCGGCTCCCACTTGATAGTTCCCGGTTAGCTGAGTGGAGAGGGTCAACTCTCGATTCTTGTTCAAAGGAGAAACTGTCTCCTTGGCATCGAGTTTGATGTGCGTTTTCTCTTCAACTTCTATGATCGCGGCGGAAGAATCCTGGTCAGGCAAGCCAATTTTTAATGATGCTTCGGAACTATCAACTTCGAATTGAATGTCGTAGGTCAGCCTCCACAGACTGTCCTGCAACCCTTCCTGGACCTCGTGCCTGGACTGATAGCGTAGGCTAAACGCCAATATCCCCAAAAAGACAAAAACGGCTGCCCAAATCTGACTTAAAACACGAGCGCTCACGATGCTAAACCTTTAATCTGCCAGTGTTTGGATGTTCTTGATGGAGTCGCTGACTAGGCGGCAGCGCGTAGCCAATCATGATATTATAGTTCACTAGCTAGATGAGTTTGCCCCGATTATGCGATTACAAGGACATATTTTTGCGGTTCCTGAGGATTGTTCCGGCGGTTCCCATACCGAGGTTTACCTGCAAGAATATGGTTTCGCGTTGCGCTTAGCTTCGCGACGGCAACCCCTAAACGTACGCTACAAACACCTTTCGGAGACTTTCGTTCGTGAGACCGATTTCAGCACTCATTCGCTTCATAAATTGCCAACTGTTCTTACGGTTTAGCTTGTTGATGCTTGCCTTGTTGCTTACCAATGAAATGGTGTTGCTTGATATGTCATGCGCCGTGTGTGCTGCCGAGAAGAATTCAACTTCTGAGAAATCAAACACATCAACCGAGGAATCTGAGGAGGCGGATTTACCGTCTAATAATGACGAACCCGGAGATGATTCGAAAGAGTCTTCGAAGAAGTCTGCCTCAAGAAAAAATCCCACTCAGAGATCTGAAGTATCCGATATCGAGACTCAAAAGAATTCCGCCAAGAGCACCAAATCGCCTGATGAGGATGAACAACAAGAATTCGAGAATGAAAAAGCTAAGGCTGATGAAGAAGCCGGTGCAGAAGTAGAGGTGATTGACGATTCGGAAGAAGAAGAACCAGAGGATGCTGTCGAGGAGGAGACTCCCCTTGTTGAAGAAACTGAAAAGGAATCCCCCAAAGTGGATAAGCGTGTGATTGGCGCCACTGCCACAATCATGGAAAAGAAGAGCGAACTCTTGTTTCGAGCCAGAGTCGACTCAGGAGCTAAATCTTGTTCATTGCATATCGAAGACATGAAGATCGAGAACGAATCGGACAACATGGCCGACAACATCGGCAAAGTTGTCCGATTTAATATCAAAAATGGCAGCAATGAATCTCATTGGCTCGAAGCAAAGATCGCCGGCTATGTTATCATCAAAACTTCCAACGCATCGGAAGATCGCAAGCGACGATACAAAGTCCCTCTCACTTTCCGTTACAAAGACTTCGAAAAGACCGTGCTGGTTACTCTCAACAACCGCGAGCACATGGAATTTCCTTTGCTTTTGGGTCGAAATTTTCTCAAGAACGATTTTCTCGTCGATGTCGACATCGAAAGCAACGACTGAACGAAATATATTACATTGCCTAGCCTTCACACAGACTCCCCTGCTAGCCAGCCGGTGCTGAAGGCAGCCTGGAAATTGTAGCCACCGATTGGGCCATCCAGATCTAGTATTTCCCCAGCTACATATAGCCCAGGCACAAGCTTGCTTTGCATCGTTCGTGAATCTATCTCGGACAAGTCAATTCCCCCAGCGGTTACTTCCGCTTTCTTGAAACCAAGTGAGCCTTGGATTGGAATCGGGTGAGCCTTGAGTGCGTCGACGAGTCTGCGTCGGCTTGCTTTGGAGAGTTCTGCAAGCCGCTGGTCCGTCTGCAAACCTGCTTCGATAGTCAAGGTTTCGGCCAAGCGTTGGGGCAGCCACTGGCCTATGACTGCTCGGACATTTCGCTTGCCATCGCTTGACGCTCCCTGAGCAAACACTTCGAGAAGCTGCTCTCGCGAATGCCCCGGCAGGAAATCGCACACCGCTCGCCAATCATCAGCGTCCGGCCGTGCAGTGACTGCCCGGCTCACATCCATGATTACAGGCCCAGAGATGCCAAAATGCGTGAACAGGAAGGAACCTCTCCGCTCGGCAACCGGCTTTGCCGATTCTCCCTCCCAAATCTGGACTCTTACATCTGCAATCGTTACGCCGCGTAATTCGCGAATCCAGCGAACCGACGACACGAGCGGGACCAAAGAGGGTCGCGGGGGAACGATCTTATGACCTAATTGCTTGGCCCAGGCATACCCATCCCCTGTAGTGCCACATCCTGGGTAAGACTGCCCCCCACTAGTCAGTATTACCTTTTCGGCCGAGAGTTCTCTCCGTTCAGTCTGAATGGCAAATCCAGTCTCACTAGTCGCTAGTTGAGTGACTCCGTCGCCGAGCCGCAGTTCGACCCCGGCGCGTCGCACCAATCGTAGCAATGCGTCGCGCACGTCAAGGGCTCGGTTGCTTACCGGAAAAACTTTGCCTGTCGGTTCGACCTTCGTAGGAACCCCTTCCGCCTTGAAAAGCGCGACCAACTCATCCGGACCCAGTGCCGCTAAGGCTGAATGCAGGAAGTTGCCCTGCGGACCAAATGCTTCAACAATGCCACGACGATCCGTCGCTTGCGTGAGATTGCAGCGTGTCCCTCCCGACATCAAAATCTTTACGCCCGCCTTGTGGTTCTTTTCCAGCAATACAACATGCAAGCCGCGCTCTCCGGCCCGGGCGGCCGCGAGCATCCCGGCAGCCCCCGCACCGACAACGGCTACATCGTAGTCGTACATACCGTCACTTCGCCGACAGGTCGACGCAAATACATTCCTCGTCGTTGCGGACGAACATCTTTTGTCCTGCAAATGCCGGCATGCACCACACTACTTCCCGACCAAAGGCATTGTTAGTCGGCTCGATGATTTTCGCACGGTCAATCTCTTCATACCCTTCGGGTGAGAGTCGAGCAATGATCAGCTCGCCCTTTTCATTGAACAACCAATATCTCTCACCCTGACGCACAATAAAGGCCGTTCCGCTGCTGACCGGTCGATCGCTGATTGGTTCCGTCGTCTCCCAGAGATGCTCTCCGCTGGGAATCTCAACAGCCATAAGACTTCCCTTATGAGCAATGCCGTACATGATATTGCCGTCCAAGTAAGGTTGGACATTGACGGGCGACATCCCCTTCTTGGATTCGTTACCCCACACAACCTCGGCACCTGGCTTATCGGTGGTTAACTTGAGCAGCAGATTCTTCTTGTCATAGCCTCCCAGGAACATGTAGTCGTCTACAACAATCGGCGTCATACTGATCAGCCCACTATTCGCATCGTAGGGAGCAGTCCAATATTCGCTGCCTGTTTCAGGATCGACCGAGGCGACTTTGTCGGGACACAAGAGAATAAGTTGCCTGACCCCAGCCGACTCGATGATCGTTGGAGGAGCATAACCCTGATCGGTACAGGTGAGTGCTCTCCAGATTTCTTCGCCCGTGTCTTTGTTAAAAGCAACGGCATGACTTCCCTCACCTCCAACTACGCAGATCAGCTTTTCACCGTCTACCAGGGGAAAAGAAGAATATCCCCATAGCGAAGTTTTCGCACCATAGTCATTGGGGAAGTTTTTTGACCATAAGACCTTTCCGTTATTTACGTCAAAACAAAACAAGTCTCCTTCAGCACCAAGTGTGTAAACCTTGTCACCATCCACTGTTGGCGTGCAGCGTGGCCCTGCTGGATAGGAAATGGTATATGTCACCGGGTATTCATGTCGCCAGAGTTCTTCGCCCGTGTCTTCGTCAAGACATAATACTCGCTCGACACCTGTGGAATTCTTCCGTTCAAAGTTGGCAATTCTCACGTCGTCGGCAGTCACGTAGTCCGTAACAAATACCTTGCCATCGGCTACCGCTGGTCCGGCATAACCGCCAGCGATCTTAGTCCGCCATAGCACGGATGGACCACTTTCGGGAAATTTCTCGATCAACCCATTCGTGTGCCAGACATTGTCGCGGGTGGGACCCATCCAATGAGGCCAATCCTCTGCCACAACCGTCAAAAGCATTGCGAACAACAAACTGAACGTGCCGGCACTTCGAAGCAGCATGATACCGTCCCTCAAATTCCGTTAAACTTAAAACCCCCAAACAGCCACTGCCGGGAGACCGAGGTAATCCGCTTTATCGCTCACATCGAGAACCCTGGCCGACTCGTGCGGGCCATTAATGCATCCGCTTGTGAGTCATTAACGAAATGTTCCTTGTCCGGGTCCCAAGCGAGTTCCCGCCCTAACATCAGACTAATATTGCACAAATGGCAGGAGGTCATAGTACGATGATGAGTTTCCACATCCGAAATCGGTTCACTGCCATCGGCAATGCACTCGAAGAAATTGCCCATATGATTGCCTGGCTGCTTGCCCTTGTAGAGTTTGATAATCGCTTCATCGAGTTCGGCATTGTCCGTTTTTGAAAGCTCCTCGATTGGTTTTCCTGTCAGTTTCTCACGATTGACGTAGATACGACCCTCGCTTCCTTCGAAGAGGATGCCATTGGGAAATGAAGTGCCATCGGGGCGACTATAGACATCATTAACGCTAATCTTGGAGCCATTGGCATAGTTCAGGTCAATGTTAAACGTGAGCGCCGTGTTAAACGAATTCGGCAGGGCTATTTTACCATCTAAGAAAGAGTCCCAATCGTAGTTCTCAGGGACTATCGAGGGGAAAGTTCCCTTGGCCACCACAGACGTTGGTCCGGTTCGATCGACAGCTAAGGCCCATTGTGCGATGTCAATGTGATGGGCCCCCCAGTCGGTCATCTTGCCACCTGAGTATTCGAAGAACCAGCGAAATTCCTTGCGACGTTCGTCGCAATAATCTTTTGCAGGTGCCGGTCCAAGCCACATGTTCCAGTCGAAATCGTTCGGCACAGGAGTATTCGCAAAAAGCCCGCCGCTTTCTGCACCACCTATCGCGACGTAGGCATTCACGTCATCACCAAGTCGACCACTCTGCACCAATGCGATCGCCTTGAGGAATAACAGGTCATGCTCGCTTCGTTGTTGAGTGCCAACCTGGAAAGTCTTTCCCGTTTCTTTCACCGCATCCCGAATCCGAAATCCTTCTTCTATCGTGAGTGTTAATGGCTTTTCGCAATAGACATCGCAACCCGCGTGCAGTGCGGCAATCGAAATAGGCACATGCCAATGGTCGGGCGTACCAATGGTCACTACGTCAGGTTTCTCTTTTTCCAACATCTTTCGGTAATCGCGATAGGTGGCAAGTTTGTTGCCGAAGCTCGCGTTGAATTCGTTAGCACAAAGATCGTCCACCTCACATACAGCGACCATGTCGCCAAATGCAGCTGCCCTATTGGCTATGGCCTTCCCTTGACTGTAGCGACCGCGACTTCCTCCCACGCCAATTGCTGCGATCTTCGGACGACTATTGGAATCTTTGCCAAATAGTTGTGCCGCTGTGAGAAGATGAGAAGACGAAAGAGTGGCACTCAGCGCGACCCCTTTCTGTAGAAAACTGCGACGAGTTGAATGGACCACGAAATTTACCCTTCTGAAGAAACCAAGAAACGTCAATTCAAGTTCTACACAACATGCCTTGAACAAAGTCCACTGCATTTGATAAAGATTGCCAATCGCACTATTCCAGAAGCTTACGCTCCACCCTATGATAGGTGAAGTAAACTCCCCCACGCAAGAACCCGTAAGGGTTATTCAGTTTCCAAGTGCTCATTCCTCAATCGAATTTATTCATGGAGCAAAATGATGTCCACGAGAGTTCTGCACCTATTTTTTCTCTTCTTGCTGGTATTAGAATTTTCCTCAGCTCTTGCTGAAGAAGCGGCGCAATTTGGCAAATGGATTTCACTCTTTGATGGCAAAAGTTTGGCTGGCTGGACACCTTCTCAGGAGAATCAAGACTCTTGCAGGGTCGAGGAAGGCAAGTTGGTATTAGGCGGCCAACGGTGCCATCTATTTTACACCGGGGACGTTGGAAACCACGATTTCAAAAACTTTCAACTCAATCTTAAGGTTATGACAAAACCAAAAGCCAACTCTGGTGTGTACTTTCACACCAAATATCAAAAAGAAGGATGGCCTGACACAGGTTACGAAGTTCAGGTAAACAATTCGCACGACGATTGGCGCAAAACCGGTTCAATCTATGGTGTTCAAGACATAAAGAAATCGCCTGCCAAAGATAATGAGTGGTTCGATTACCTGATAACTGTCAACGGAAAAAATATAAAGGTTGAGGTCGATGGCCAGACAATCAATGAATTCACTGAAACCGATATTATGTCTCACCTGGAAGATTCCCCGGAGCGAAAGCTCTCCAGCGGCACAATCGCCCTGCAGGCCCACGACCCAGACAGCCTGGTCTACTACAAAGACATCCAGATTAAGATCTTGCCTTAAACGTCTTCCTCACAGATAAGTTTGATTCTCCGCATCTGGGGCTGTACACCGCACACGACTGCCAACACATCCTAAGTCTCTGCTAATAGCCAAGTTGCATCTGCCAAGAATTTTTCTTGCATTTAGTCTGCAGAGACCGGATAATCACAGGCAATTGGTGACCACGGCTACTTTTTACTACCGTGGAATCAATCATCATTGAGCCAAGGAGTCGCTACCCAAGAAAATCCTCTTGTCCTCTTGAGTGAAGGATATGTTTCCTTCCAACAACAAGTTTTTCTGGGGGTGACAACCATGGCTCTCAATAAAGTAGCGCTCTTAGCCGCTTGTGCAATTGCTCTCTCGATAAATCTCACCGGGCAAGCTTATGCCCAAATCGCATATGGAGTGAATGCTGCTGGCAACCTTTTTCGCTTCAATGTGGCAACTCCGGGGAATGTAACTGTTATTGGTCCAGTTCAATCAGGGGGGACGGCTTTCCTACCCGAAGGGATCGATTTTCGTCCCAGCACCAGCACCTTGTTTGCGATAGACGTCGGCCCGAACACAACTCAACTTTACACGATCGATCTTTCCACCGCCGCTGCTACCGCAGTTGGTGCAGGATTCACGTCTTCGGGAGTAGTACCAGCCGCTTACAATCTGACAGGTAATCAGACGTTTGGCTTTGACTTCAATCCCACAACCTTGCAAGCTGATGGGAGCATTCGGATTCGCCTGGTCGGCACAAACGGAGTGAACCTTCGCTTAAATTCTGATACCGGCGCAATTGCCGCCGTCGACGGAAATCTAATTATTCAACCCGGTGGGGCATCGCCGTTTGTTGATGCAGTTGCCTATGGAAATAACTTTGCGTCCATGGGTGGCACGACGACACTCTACGACATGGATTCCCGCAACAACAAACTCTACGATCAGACGCCAGCCAACAGCGGCCAGCTCAACGAGATCGGTCCATTTGGAGTTACGATCGACGCGCAGCGAAATATCGGGTTCGATATTTACAGTACACCAAATTTTGATTTTGGGCTGGCTGTATTTACGCGGCCAGATGCACCAACAGGGGGAACTACCCCGATTGGGTCTTACCTGCTATACGACGTGAATCTGGCAACTGGTGCAACGACTAACGGCCGGGTGGTTGGACCTGCGGCAACTCCATTTGATTTTGAAGGGGGCTTTGCCGTCTTGATTCCGGAGCCAACCACACTGGTGGGGCTGCTCGCCATTGGCAGCATCCTTGCCCTGCGGCGAGACTTAATCTGACAGTCACCGAAATCGATTTTAGCTAATCATCGCCTGGCAGAGGGTGCCCTCTGTCAGGCGATCTTATTGCATAGAACACTTGTGCTAATATGGCTTGCCGACCATTCATTTCATTAGAGGTGAGAAGTAGCCTTTGCTGTAGTTAAAGTGGGTGTGTTGACTTAGGAATCCCCAGAGTAGACAATCTCGGGAGGAACTGCGCAACGGAACAGCTTAGTTCTTCACCTCTCACGCGCGCGATCCACCCACCAACATTCTATCGCTCATAAAGTTTCATAACGTTATGAACGAATCACACCTGAATTCGCAATCTTGATCGACTCAAAACATCAGGAGAATTTTGCCTTGACTTCACTTGCTAGAATCTTTGTTGCTCCACTTGTTTGTTGCGTCGCACTACAGCCGATTCTATTCTCAAAGCTCGAATCGGCAGAACTGTTCGTGGCTGATCGTGCCTCCAATCGCGTACTCTCTTTCGATGAAACTTCGGGGAAATTCCTGCGTGTCGTCACTTCGACGGGAATCGACGAACCCTCGGGGATGACTTTCGGACCAGGTGGATTCTTGTACGTTTCTAATTTCCAAGGGGGATTTGGCGGTGCTGCAAGTGTTGTAAAAATAGATCCTGCGACCGGTGCGACCACCGATTTTATCGCGGATGTCACGGCACCCGGTGGTGTCTCATACCATGCTGCCAGTGACACCCTCTTTGTGTCTGATTTCATAGAAATCGTTTTTGACCAACAGCAACAACAGTTTGTGCAGGTTCCAGGTAGCGAAGTCTATCGCTACGACGCAACGGGGGTTCGATTACAAACGCTAGGCAGTGGCTCAGCCTCAACGGGACGTGCTGGGATGACATTCGACACAGCTGGAAATCTTTACGTTAGCGAGTTTAATCAAACTGGAATCAGCTCGGTATTGAAATATGCAGCTCCGGCAGGAAACCCCAACGATAACTTTGCATCAACAGGCACAACCTTCGCGTCAGGGACTGATGTTACTTTACATATTCCGGCCCCGGCGGCTGGTTTCAATGGTTTGACCTTCGATTCCAACGGTGATCTTTTCGTCGCGAGTTTGATCGGGCAATCAGTGGTTAAGTATACTGTGGCGGCAGGAATGGTAACCGGTGGCGCACCTTTTGGGGCCCCCTTACCCTATCCATCGGGCTTATTAATCGGTGACGATGGAAAGCTGATTGTGACCAACCTGGGCAATGACAATACGGGCGACCCATTTTGGGGACCAAATACGTTCCCAGGAGAACTTTCGCGCTACAACGCAATCACTTCGACACCATTACTAGTGGGGGACAATAACCGAGATGATGTCGTCGATGGTGCAGACTTGGTAACCTTTCAGAATTCTTACGCGCAAACAAGCTTCGGCGATCAAGATGGCGACCTGGATACCGATGGCAATGACTTCCTGCTCTGGCAGCGTGCCCTAGGAAACCAGGGAATCGTTGGCTCATTCCAACCCACGGCAATTGTCCGCTATACTCCCCCGGTCCCAGCAATCGCCGTCCCCGAACCTGCAGGCTTTGTTTTTCTTGTGCTAGGTGCCGCCGCTATTTGCCTGATGCGTAAGCCCCTCTCAAAATAAACTCGAAAGTGGCATGAAGACACGCGTGAACAGTGCAGCTTGTGTGGCATTCTCGCTCGTCGAGCTGCTCGTGGTAATGGCTATCATTGGAGTGCTCACGGCACTACTGCTACCCGCGGTTCAATCTGCACGAGAGAGTGCGCGCCGCAGTACCTGCGTCAATCACCTGCGTCAACTTGCCCTGGCAATGCAGAACTACGAGTCTGCCACTGGGCATCTACCCTCGGGTTCAATTGCCCAAGCCGATCCGGCAGACCCTGCCACACCACATACTTTTTACCGATGGAGTGCTTTTGCTCAGATCCTCCCGCAACTTGAATCGACTGCAATCCGCGAGCAACTTGATCTCTCACTCCCTATGTATCGCAAAGACTTTTCCGTGCCTGATGAAAACCGGCCAGCTCTTGACCAATTAATCCCTGTTTTGCTTTGCCCAAGCGATCGTCAAGAGCGTGTTCATCCCAGCTTCGGACCCACCAACTATGCCGCTTGTTCCGGAAGCGGCAACGACGGAGGCTCGCCCCACACAGCTGATGGCGTATTCTTTATCAATTCAGATTTGCAATTGGCCGAAATCGCCGACGGCACCAGCCAAACCATCTTTCTGGCAGAATGTCTACTCGGAGAACGTTTCGCGCCACAGACTCCCCGGATAGAAATTGACGAGCGATTTGCCTACGTCTTTGCCTCTTCAGCACCACTCACTCAGTCTTCTTGCGATGCCTCGAGCCTTTTTAACTACACCGATCCCCCAGGTTTCTCATGGGCCAACGGTGAATTCCGCTCATCCATGTACAACCACTATCGCACTCCTAACTCGGTGGAGTTTGATTGCGTTTCCGCCAAATTGCTCGCGCCAATCACTGAGCGTTACGCCGCCTTTGGCTGGCGCTCCGCCCGCAGCCTCCATCCTGGCGGAGTCAATGCGGCCCACGCAGATGGGTCAATTCACTTCTATGGAAATGACATCAATCCGCGTATGTGGCGCGCCCTCTCCACGCGACACGGTGAAGAAACTATAAGCCTTGAATAGTCCGGTTACGTTTCTTTTACACCCAGATTTGGGAAGTTTCTTACTAGTTGCAGCAGATATTCTCTCGGCAAGCTCATTAACCAGCGAAATCGTGAATAGACAAAAGAGACGTGGGTGCAGCTTAGAAGACTAAGAGATTTTGGACGGCCATTTGTTTTGTCCCAAAAAAACGTCTTCAGTCACTACACCCACTCCCTACTGGAGTGCTGTTACGTTGCGCCACCACAACGTCGATCCACACTCCAAGCCAGCAAGGCTAGCACTCCTGGAATAGCAAACAAGACTGCATCCCATCCAGGCAAGAGCCCAAAAGTCATCCAATTGATGGCAAAGTAGATTCCCGTACCAATAATGGCCAATGCACTACCTACAAGCAGGTGGCGCCATAAAAATGCATAGCCGGTGAAAACTACGAGCAACGCAGCCGCTTGATAGAAGGAACCCCGGGCAGGAATTTCAAACTGCGTTCTCACCAATTCCGCGCAAACAAAGGCGACCCAGCCAACAACTAATAGTATTCCGCTAGCCTCAGCACCCCAGCGCAAAGACTGAGAAATTGATAATGACTGTTTCAGAAATTTGGTATTCATAATGCCACCTCACAATCTGCCACCAAGCGGGGCTTTACACCCAAAATATCCCGCAAAAGATATGCCAAATTGTATGGAGCAATACAAAGAACACCCTCGCTTTCTTCTAACTCACACTTCAAGTGAATTTTCAAGGAAATTCGGTATCTTCGAAAAAGCAGCAGGAAGAGTTCGCTACCGCGAGTGTGCGGATTAGGCGCATGTGATGTGTCAACAATACGCGCTTGCACAGGGCGCCGCTAAGCGATGAATCGCCCGGAGATTGTTTATCCCCGCTCTTTTCCATCTACGTAGCGAATCGCGGCACGACGTGCTTCTACGTCACCGGCCAGATAGAGAACTACCGGTGCGCAGGTGTGAGCCCAAGTGGCTTGTTGCTTCATCCATAATACCTTCTCCGTTCCCGTGGCCTGGCAGCAGACTCGCACTGAATCCGCTCGCCAATTCTCCGGCACAACAAATCGGACGATCAGATCATGCGTGCCCTCAAGAGAGCTCTGCGAAGACGAACGTAATTTAAAAAAAACTCCATGTTCCTGAGAGATCGTGCCACTGGCCACGACGGCAAACTTGGGGGCGAGTCGAAGTTGCTTCTCGGTGATTTTTTCCGAATTGGTAGTCCCACCACTGATGGTAGGCGTCACGTGAGCAATCAGTCCTCCCACTGGAGTCGGCAATTCGCCTCCCAGCGATGCGCCTATTGAGTGTCCTTCTTCAGTCGTTCTCGACCATTCGATGTCACCTCCGAGGTGGCTTGCCATTTGTGTAGATGGAGAGAAACTGTGGACACGCATCTGATTCTGGGGATCTCCAACTTCGATTCGTACTTCTTCCACGTCGCTGAGTTTTCCAGCGATCAGATGAACCGATACTCGCAGCTTCAGCTCAACTAATTTCTCTCCTGGCGTGAGCAATACATTTTCATCCGCGATTTCCACACACTCAGCAATACGCCCGAAATCGAATGCGATCTGTGGACTACCAGCCACAACGATCCCTGTGTTGAGCATAAGGATCGCAATCGATAAGAAAACGTTTCCGTACGACTTGAAGTGCGACATGGCAATATTCCTTTGGCTCCGTCCCGCTGCTTCAGTGCAGATGGCATATCTCGGTGGGCCCCCCTGGCCACCGAGACCTATCTTGCGTTACGCATTGCATCTACAAAGTGTTTGCCAAAAAGAGAAAGGTTCGACGCTGGCAATCGAAAAGCCACACTAATAGAAAGTCAAACGCCCAGGGATGGCAATCCCTGGGCGTACTAGCACAATTATTTTTTTCTTTGGCGCGAACCAATCACGGCCCGGTACCGTATGCCTGCCTGAAATCGTTAATTGCTTTGAGCAAAGTATCGACGGTGGCTGGATCTGCAGACTGTTTGCATTTCATTGCCGCAACCATCACGGCGTGAGCCGTTTTGAGCTGATCGACGTAATTCTTCGCCTCGGGTTTGATCCGCTGAGTCAGAAAGTACTGGGCGATTGTGTGCTGAATCTTGGTGGCATGGTCTTCCTTAGTCGTAATCCAGCGCCCCATCTGATTGATATTTTGCGGGTTGGGAGTACCAGCCAGGTCTTGCAATGCTTGTATCCCCTTTGCAATCGTTTCAGAATCTTCCAGCATCGACTGGAATCGTGCTGGGTCGTCGTAAATCCCACATGGCACCTCACAATGTGCACTGGCAAGGGAGGAAGGTATCAGCAAAACGGCTAATAAGAGGCCAAACGAGAGCAATGTTTTCATGGCATATTTCTCCGAGAGAGTAAGATGGATCAACTTCCCGATCCTACAACTCAAGGAGAACAGGGTCAATCAGCGCGTTTGCCTAAACCACGGCTTGAAGCGAAACGCAAACAGCCGACCCTGCACGCCAACACCCCGATAAACAACAAGGTTACTCCGCTTGGTTCCGGCACAGTTGCAAGTGCTTCCGTCAGGGGGAGACTGGCCCCGTGTTGAATCTGCCAAATAAGAAAGTCTCGGCCGTCGCTATCGCCATCATCGTCGGCATCCGCCATGTCATCAACGTCGTAGGCGGCTTGCCATTTAGTCAGATCATCACCATCTACGTCACCATCATCGTCAAAATCAGCGGCCAAGCTGCTTGCCGGGATCTCTTCCACCGAGGAGACTAACAACTCATAATCACCCACAACATCGACTCCTCCCGGTTTCATAGCGGGTCGGATTTCGACGAAGTATTCACCCGTATAAGGCAACACCACGTCGAAGAGAATACTATCGGTGCTTTCGAACTGGTCGTCATTCAAAGCAGCCATCCCTACGATGCTATCCGCAGGATATGGGAGAGGCACTAATGTGGAACTGAGTAATTCCACATGCGGGTCCACCGGATCCGTGATCCGCCCATCGCCCAACGAGAGAATTTCAGATATGACCTCTACGGTCACTTTCGCACCTGCCGGACCAAAGAATTTGTAATAGTCCACATCAACGGTAAACATGGCTGACTTATCTTCGAGTCGGCCGACGATCACGCCAGCGAAAGCAGGAAACGACTCTGGACCGTTGGCAGGGTTAAAGGGCTCGCCCGGAACGATTCCAAAGGGATCGGGCGGGTGGGTCGTGTTGGGAATGGGAATTGGTGTGATGGGAATCGCAGGCGTTGAGGGCATAGGAGTGTCAGATACATCACCACCCGGTAGATCGGCTTCAAATCCCACCAAGGGACTGGGTCCGATCTCATCTTCGATTTTATTGATCATCAGCTTCGCTGCTGAGCGCGGGCTGAGCCAAGAAGGTGTGATCAAATTCTCGGCATTCAAAGCCACCGACGAATTGAGTCCCATGATGTGAAAAGAGGCTTCCGTTCCCATCCCGCCTAGGTAAGTCGGCACATACTTATCACCCGAGACACCAATTCCGCTGCCAATTGGTGTGAATGAATCGTGATGTCGTAACCCGAAGGAGTGACCCAGTTCATGGGCGGCGAGATTAGCCGTCGCCATGACAATGTTAGGACTTGTGAGCAAATCTCCTTCCGTCCAGGTCCCGCCTCCGAACTCCGGAGCACGGGGCGTACCTACGAATGATTTGAGCAGCTTTACCGGGTGAATCGTGACATCGTCGTCATCGTCCAAATTGCGGAAGTCGATCTTTTCAGCGTGCCCTAATCCTGCATTCACTTTCACCAAGCTCGCCGTAAACGGTGGAGGAGCCGAATCCAAGAAATCGATGCCGAATGCTCCCCCCATGGGATCAGCTGGATCAGTACGAAAAATCTCGTGCAGAATATCAAGTACCATGCCGCGTTCGGCAGGACTATATTCATAGTCGTCTTCTTCGCCGGGAATCTCCGGAGTTGTAAACGTGTCGAAATCAACCCAAACAGTTTGCAACCCTTGAGCCTTGGCTATGGTAAGAAAAACAAACAGAGCAAGACAAGAAATGCTTTTAGATAGAAGCGTCCGCATGATCTTTCACCTCCCGCGTTTCGGTGAACTGACAGCTCAAACTCAATTTGCCACTTCCACAAGGCCAAATACGCGGCTGTTCCGCACCCATCGCACCAATGTGCGAGAGCAGACTCTTCCCTGAAATCTAGTATAACGGGAATTCTCTCAACTCAAGCGATTTCTCGCAATCTTTCGCCATTTGCCCTCAAAATGCGGCTGAGACAAAGAAAAACCGTTAGATGATTCATTAGAAGCGGTTTCAAAATTGTGAGCCGAATGCGCTAGCATCGTGTGAACAAACGTTTGGTCAGTGCACTGAGAAAAATCATCACACCCCGGCTGCAGACCATGGCACCAAATAAATAATGGCAACTCTCTTACTCCACTCAAGACTCACATGTAAAACTTGGTTACAATTCCCCCATCGAATCCCTTTACCGATCGCCACGAGAGAAACCCAAAAAATGGATTATCGCACACTCGGTTCCAGCGGCCTGATTGTCTCACCCATCTGCTTGGGCACGATGACTTTTGGCAGCCCCGTCGGCAAGAGCGACTCGATCCGCCTGGTGCATGCAGCACTCGACCTGGGAATCAACTTTATCGATACAGCAAACGTCTATGAAGGCTACGCGCGGGTGCTGGGTAGCCCGGGAGGCGTTGCAGAGGAAATCGTAGGCGAAGCGATCGCCGACAGACGCAATCAGGCTGTGTTGGCAACAAAGGTTGGAGCCCCGGTGGGTCCCGGTCCAAACGACCGTGGGCTTTCAGCCTGTCATATACTGCGCGAACTCGATGCAAGTTTGCGGCGGCTTCGCACCGATGTAATCGACTTGTACATCATTCATTGGCCCGATAAGGAAACACCTCTAGAAACGACGCTCGCAGCGATGGAGGTGGCCGTTCACCAAGGAAAAGTACGATATTTTGGAGCCAGCAATCATAGCGCTGCGAAACTCTGCGAAATGCAATTGCTGGCTCAGCAACACGGCTGGCCTCGAGTGGTTTCTTCACAGATCCCTTTCAGTATGCTGCGACGCGAACTGACGGAAGACTTAAAGTTTTGCCAAGATCACGCTATTGGGGTCACTCCCTATCAGCCGCTGCAGGGAGGATTACTAACGGGCAAATACCATCGGGGTGAATCTCTACCGGCGAATTCACGCGCTGCTGAAAAGCCTGACTGGATCTGGCCACTCAAAGACACGTTGTTCGACACCTTGGAAGGCTTATCCCAATTGGCTACCGAGCTGGACACGACATTGGCCCGGTATGCCCTGGCTTGGACATTAACCCAGCCAGCAATGAGTTCACTGATAGTCGGAGTTAAAAGTGAGCAACAGATCTCCGATGCCGTCTCAGCGCTTGAAGTGCAAATTCCAGACGATCATGCCATAACGATTGACAAGCTCTGTCCACCTCCCTGGAAATTCCCGGACCCGATTCGTGGCCCTCAGGTCATGCCCGTAGGCAAATAACCGAAACACTTGGATGATGGAAGTTAGAGCGTATCCTTCAAGCTAACAATGCCCAGAGTGGACGGCCTAGGACGAACAATCCCACCACGGCTGCTCCAAGTGATGCTGCCAGGACGGCGCCACCGGCGATATCCAGCGCGTCGCGAATTGTCTTGTCTTGTTTCAGGGTAATCGCGCGGGCCAACCGTTCGATTGCCGTGTTACAGAGTTCAGCGGTGATAACCCCAGCAATAGAAAGCACCAATAGACACCACTCAACTCGAGAGATGCCCAATTGCAATCCAGTGACCACCACGATTGCCGTGACAAACAGATGCACGAAGAAACTGACTTCAGCGCGTACAGCGACTTTGATTCCGCGAAGGGCGTTACCAAATTTCAGCAGCCAGGTGCCCGAACGACGGGGATCTGATTCGACTGTTTCATCGATGTCAATTTCTTTGTCACGCATTATTCGAGTCCTAAGGCTCCAGCAGGGGGAACTTCGATCCCCGTGCGGCTGGTCAGGTTCAGCTTCGGCAAGAATCGCGGCTCGACCATGAATTGAAATCCAAAGTTATCCTGGCCTGTGTTCGAATTGATTCCGGCGGTTACGAGCAGTGATTCGCCGATTCGCGTAGTGGATATCGACTGGCCAATGTTTCCTGTTTCACTGACATCGACGGAGATGCCAGCCGATGAAATCCATTTCGGACTCAGGCGATAGCTATAACTGGCAAGCAGAGCGTTGCTGTTGATCGGTCCGCCAATGGAGCGAGCGCCCAGAAAGACGTTCCCACGCGTCGGTCGATTGATGATCACTCCCCCAGAGACGGTGCGCAGGCCATCACCAAAGAAGTCAGCGGCTCCGTCGGAAACGACCGTAAACCGATCTCCCAGATGCCAACGCGCGTAATAGTCAAACAGACCAAACTCTTGACCAAAGTTATCGCGATTCGCGTCGGGGAAATAAGTAATGTTCGAATCAATCGTCAGCCAATCGATAATGTGCTGTCGCCCTGGTCCGCCTCGTTTGGTTTGCCAACGATGCCGCATCCCCATGCGAACTGCCATCAGGTCGTCAGCAATTTCCGTGGTCGGCGAGGTGACCCAACCCTGGATACCCGAACGAAATGCCCAGAAGCGAGCATCCGTTTTGTTGCCTGAGATCGTGGGCGCCAGCGCGGTACCATACAAACGGCGATCCATCTCGATGATTGAAATATCGTCCAGTGGATCGTACAGCGGAATGTCAGTAAAGTTTTGATTCGCATCAGCATAGGAGGCTTCTACGTCGAATACCACCTTGTGCGCCAATCCATTAAGGTTGAACAGTGTGTCCTGCACATTGGGATACACAGCCCAGAAGGGGACGCTGGCCCTCGCCCCGGCTTGGAAATAGGCTCGCTGCAGACGATCGCCTGTGAAATCCTCACCCCATTGTGCCAACTCGCCCAGGGCGTACGGCACGATCTTCACTCCTCCCACGCTAAATGGCAGATCAAGTTCCTGCCTGGTTACCAGTCGTTCCCCTTCGAGTGTTGCGGGGGTCACCGCAGGCTCCCAAGGTAGGCCCGGGATCACTTGGGACGCGAGAATTGGATTCGTCGGGGGATCGTAGTAGTTCAACTTGGCGTAGGCAGCCTGCGAATGTTCGAACCATGTCAAAGTATCACCCAATAAAGATTCTCCCAGCCAGTAATGATCGGCACGCGGGAGCCATTCGGTCTCAGTGAAGAAATCATTCACTTGCACATTCGACTCAATGGAAAACGCTCGGTTATCGATCAGTCGTTTTGCGCGTGCCCCTGTCGAAGGGATGGGGCTCTCATCCCACTCTTGTTCGTAGTATTGTTCCAGGAAGGTACGATCGCTGAGCCAACCCACTCCAGCTGTTACGTCCCAACCACTCTCAAGCCGCTGGCGATGAAGGCCGAAGAGACGAAACCGGTAATCCTCTTCGGGTACAATATTTCTACGACCAAAACCAAGATTATCAGTCCCGTTGTCGTAAATTCCCCAAAAATCTAATTCTCCAAAAGCGGGCCCCTCGAAACCGAATATCTCATTGCGATCGTAGGCAAAGTCGGTCCCATGGCCGATGCCACGATCACTAAGATAATCGAGGCTCAATCCCCAATCCGTGCCGGCTGGCGCGTTGCGAATTCCAAAGAGTTGATAGGCGTCCAAATCGACCAATGTCTGAAACCCAAATATCCGGTCATTGCCGAATCGAATGTTGTCAATAAAAAAGCTTGGTTTGCTCAAATCAGTGGCTATCGTCGGCCAATAGAAGACAGGAACATTCCCCAGGTAGACAAAATTGCCGTTACTTTCAGCCAACTGACGATGGTCGGTCGTGACCGTTCCGGTAAGGGGGTCAAAGGTCTGTGTTTGCACATCCTGAAACGTGATTTCCTCGGCACCGAAAGCGTAACTCGGTTCCTCCAGTCGACTGGTCGTAACCAGTGCATCGGTGGCGGAAAAGCGGGCTTCGTCGAGTTGGCGAATCGCTGCCGCACGGAGGCGTACCAAGCCTTGGTACTCGAAGTTTTCCGTCTTTGGTAATGGTGTTAGCAACTCAGCATTCAAGATCACGCCCACCTGGCGGCGGACGTCGTAGAACATGCGGTCGGCATACACCACACGATCCCCTTGGCGGAATTCGATGTTACCCTCCATATAGATTTCTAGAGGCGTGTCTTGATTCTGATTCGATTGTCCGCCGAAACTCAGCTCGTTACCGGATGTCCAGATTACGGCACGATCCGTAGACAAGTCGATGGTCCCCACTGGCCCAAAGGCAGCCGGGACAGAACTAGTGTCCAGACCTTCGACTACGATGTTTATTCCTCCTGAGGCAACAATTACACTCTCGCCGTTTGCGAGCGATCTTGATTCGATATTGGGAAGTACATCGCTACGACCGGAAAACCGAATCCTGCGCATTCCCGTGAGGCTGGGAGGCACCAAGACTGCGGGTGGCACAAACTCGGTATACTGTGCCATCAACAATTGCTCCTGTCGCGCAGGATCAAATTGTACGAGCCCCCTTTGATAAATTTGCGGTGGAGTATTTGTGAAAGGAACTGGCTGGGGCAATTTCATTTTCACAGCGCTAGAAGATTCAAGTCGCTTAAACCAGGTCGGCAGACTCCGACGAGTCGAAGCATTTTCATTCGGTGAGCTTTCCGTCGGATCATCCACCACCACTTGATCTTCCGCAGCAGACTCAAAATATGCGATGACCTTTGTAGTTTCTTGAGGAGATTGACTGCTATCGATCCACAACACAGCTTCTGGTGCGCGAGCATAGGTCAGCCCTTGGTTGACATAGCAATTTCCACGTAAATGCCACACTTCGAAGTTCCCCTGTTGCCAGTGGCAACACCAGTCGGCAGCAATAGTGATCGGTTCTGTGTTAATCGTCACGACTTGTTCTGCTGCGAAGGATTCCGCGCGTAAGCACGGATACCAACTACCTAAAATGCCTAGACTGAGCACCAGCGATTGCATGATGGGCGCGCAGCAGGACACGATCCGCTGAATGCGGAGAAATTGCGAGCAACGCCTTGTCGTGCGCGCGGTGTTCAGAGGCTTCTTCTTCCTGGTGCGGTGTAAACTTAGCTCCTTGAAATCAAGCAAAGCTAAGAGCGACCGACTTTCTGCACCCAACAACTTGGGGCGCATCGGGTTACGAAAAGTGAACTCCCTCTGTGAGGGTCGCGGATTATAGGTGTCACCCAAGCGGAGGGTCAAGGCACCTTCGAGCTCTGATAGCGTTTCATAAGTCGTTGTCATAAAACAGGTTATGACGCGCGATTTCCACTCGGATCGGAGTCATTTGCTCCTGCTCAGCAGCAATACGTTTTTGTCCACTTGGAAGTAACAACTGCCTTGCTAGAACACTTGATGAAACAGGGCAGTATCACAACCCCTACGGCGTTGCCCATCCACATAGTAGCGTCCATACTGCTCATCCATTAATGGCTCCATCCCTCCCTAGATTGTCTCAACTGCATCATGGCGAACTTCACTCAACGCTTCCTGCAGCGGTTGATCGACACCCGGTGGTGGTTGCTGGCCATCGCGATTCTCGGTGGAATTTGGGGTGCCTACGTCAGCCGAGACCAGCGGATGGACCGTTCGCTGGAAAAAATGTTTGCCCCAGACGATCCGTTTTTGGTCCCCTATCGGCAACTTCAGGAAGCCTTTGGCGAGTTTCCCATCGTCCTGGCGATTTATGAGGAGCCCGAGTTTACATCCCCTGTGGGGCTTGAACGCATCGCCACACTGTCGGCTAAAGCCCGCGAGATACCGGGCATCGTGGCAGTCGTATCGCTCGGCGACCTGCCCGGCGTGCTGGAGTCCGATGGAACAGCAATTAAAACGGATGATCGCGCCGAAAGCATTCTGAACGCATTTTCTGGATATACTCACAACCAGGCGCAGAACTCCGTCGGCATCGTCTGTCTGTTGGGCGAGTCGAGTGAGGCGTATTTCTCCACCGGTGATACCGTTGCACAGTTGCGAACGCTTATCCAAGAGTATCCCGGCGGTATCGTTGTTGGCGAGCCTGTGTTGCTTGGCGAAGCCTTTGATCTGTTGGAAGCTGACGGTAAACGTCTCAATACCTGGTGTCTGGGTTTGTTACTTGCCACGATCTTCGTCTGCTTTCGCGAACTGCGTTGGTTGGTATTGCCACTCGTGTTGGTGCAGGTGGCATTAGCACTGACACGTGGCTTGCTGGCGGCACTCGGTTTGCAGTTGAGTATGGTCAGTTCGATGCTCGCTGCGATAGTAACCGTTGTGGGCGTGGCGACCGTGATGCACGTGATCGTTCGCTATCGGGACGAACTCGCGGCAGGATTCGCTCCTCGCGAAGCATTGTTGCGAGCAGGGCAGATTTTGGCAGCATCCGTGTTCTTTGCGTGTCTGACGGATGCTGTAGGGTTCGCCTCACTCATGATTTCCGATGTGAGACCCGTGGTCGATTTCGGTTTGATGATGGCGATAGGCAGTCTGATGGTCTTGGTAGTCATTCCTCTAACTGCGCCTGCCATTATCTTATTTCGTGCTGACAGACGCTCCGTGCAGTCGGATCATCTCCAATCGCGTCTCACTCGGCCCTTGCAACTGGTATACGCCTGGAGCAATCGGCATCGCCTGGTGCTCACTATGGTGACGCTGTTGGTTACCAATGCCGCCGTCATCGGTGCGACCAAACTGCTGCAGGAAACCGATTTCACTCGGAATTTCCGCCAGCAGAGTGAATTGGTGCAGGCTTACGAATTCGTCGATCAAGAGTTCGGGGGTGCCGGAGTGTGGGACATCTTAATCCCAGCCCCTCAGCATTTGGACAAAAAGTTTATCACTCAAGTTCTTGATTTCGAAGCCAGGCTCCGGGAAGAAGCTCCGGGACTCACCAAAGTTCTCTCGCTTGCTGATGCACTAGACGCTGGAGTAGGCGGGATTCGCAAACTTAATTTCGGAGCCGACATGGCCATCCGTGGTGGCACGGGCCTATTGCGAGGCAGGATGCCGGAATTCATGGGCATGATTTACAATCCGCAGGCACCGCAGGATCAGCGCTACCTGCGGATCATGCTCCGCGCACCCGAGCGTTTGGGAGCCCGGCAGAAAACTGAACTGATCTCCCAGGTTCGCAAGGTAACCGAAGAGTCTTTTCCCCAAGGTCAAGTTACCGGTTTTTATGTATTGCTTACCCAGTTAATCGAAAGCCTTCTCCGTGACCAATGGACGACGTTTGCCGCGGCAACACTTGGCATCTTCATTGTTATGGCTTGGGCCTTTCGCAGTCTGCGGCTGGCACTGGTCACGCTTATCCCCAACGTGCTACCAGTGATATGGCTCTTCGGTGCGATGGGTTGGCTGGGAGTGCCAATCAATATGGGAGCCGCCATGATCGCAGCGGTCTCGTTGGGCCTGTCTGTCGATGGATCGATCCACTACGTGAAATCGTACCAACGTCTCCGCCATCTGGGAGATTCACTCGACTCCGCATTGCAATCTGTCCAAGCTACCGTCGGCCGCGCCGCCGTGCTGGGAACACTCGCCCTAGTGATCGGTTTCTCAACACTGGCAACCAGCGACTTCATCCCCACCGTCTACTTCGGCACACTGGTGAGTCTTTCGATGATCGGCGGGTTAATCGGAAACCTAGTCGTACTGCCACTGTTGATTCGGGCGGTAGAGCGAAACTGACTACTTGAGGCCGCCGGATGCTTAAATGATCAGATCAATTTGGGGTTGGCGGTGGAGAACATCCTAAGGCCTTACAATATCAAATTGAAAGTCCGCTCAGAGCCACGCCGGTCCGCCGAAGCGACCTCGGCCGTCATTCAGGATCGGTCGGTTACTCTGTGTCAGGGCTTAGCGTGTACATCAACACATTGAGCCCGATCCTGGCGGCGTCTTCACGGGTGTATCCGCGGCACTCCATCGCTTCGTGTTGTTCCAGGGCGCAACTGATATCGTAGGGTGAAAAAATCACTGCCCAACGTCCGTCGATCTTTATGCCCATCAGTTCGGGTTCGACTTCGCGGGTGCGAGTGGCCAGCGGCTCGTTGGCTTGCCGCTCGACGGGGTCGCGTCGCTGAACCTTACGCAGGTCGAAGCCGCCGGCTGTATCCCGAAAGAGAGAATCGCTCACCGGGATACGCACAAATTGTGCGTCGGGAATCGCTTGCTTGATCTCTCGTTCGAATGCAGTGGCAAACTGGGGACTCGCACAAATGCTGTCGGCAAAGATCGTGCCACCGTTGGTGAGATATTTCCGCAAGGATTCTTGTTCCGCTGGAGTAAAGCGGAAATCGTGACGGCCATGCATAAAGGCGAGCACATAGCGATTCAAACTGGGGTCATCGGCCCGCAGGGGAATCTCATTCGTGGAAATCTGTAATTTAAGCTCACCCTGGGCCGCCGCACGTAGCAGATTCACCAAGGCTCCCGGGGCATCATTGCAACCTCCTCCATGTTGGAGCTTGGCGATCTGGATCGTGCCACGGCTTCCAGCAGCTGCGAGTTCAGCGGGGTCAATTGTAGCGACGAAAGACGCCTCTTTCCCTTTGGGCTCGCGGTTCGTGGCATAGGCCAACACATTCTCACCGATGGCCATGGCATCTGCGAGTCGGTCTTCGATCGTTTCTGGAAACTTGGGACGACCCGTGCGGCCGTACAACTCCCAATAACACGAGAGATCGATTTCAGAAAATACGACGCACGTTCGACAGCCATATTCGACCGTCCAAAGCCTGCCGACGTAAGGCGATTCAGGTCGCACGAGTTCTTCTACCCGCCAGATTGGGTGCTCCGGCCCGGCACGGCGAAGGCGATACTCTTTCTCGGGAAACACTTTGTCGAGATACTTGCGAAGACCCTCTTCAAACCGGCTCCCATCCAGGCAACACGCCTCGGCAAAGAGAAACCCACCGCGATCGAGATAGTCTCGCATTTTCTTCTCGGTACCAGCGAGTTCAGGGGACTTGCTTCCCGAAAGAAACAATACCGGAGCCTGGAGCAAATCATCCACGGTAGCCGTCTCAGGATTCAAAATTTGCCATGTGAGATCGATATCCCAAAGCTTTTCGACGCGAGCCGTGAGATTGGCCATGTCGTTTTCATGGTTGTTCCAATCTTCCCCTGGGCCATGTATGAGTTTCGCCATCAACACGGGCCGACGCCCCTTGGAAAGAAACAAGAGGGCCATCGCCGTGGCAACATGTGGGTCGTTTTCAGCTGTATTCTGGCCAACCCATTGATGGCTAAAAGGATCTTGTTGCCGGATAAGGTACTCGGCACCCTCACGATACCAATCGTGATCTCCAATGAAGCGCCGTGCCGTGAGACGTCCCACGCGTTCCAAACCATAAAGATAGTAGTAGTGCCACACTTGTCCCATGCCGCGGCGACCAGGATTGCGTCGCACTGAGAAATTGCGTCCGAGCCAGGTGAGTGCCCGTTCCAAGGAATCTTCTTCCTCATGGGGTTGGCAACATTGCACCAATCCGTTTTTTACGTCTGCATCAGCTCGCTTTGCCCTTTCATTGCAAATAACCGTGGCACCAATTCCTGCACATGTCATGCTACCGAGGCCTTCATCCCATCCGATCTTGTAGCCCCAAGAACCATCAGGGTTCTGGGATCCACTCCAGTATTCTGCTGCCTTCTTCCAAGTCTCCGGCTTGATGCGTGCTCCCGCACGCTCGGCCTCGTGCAGCGCAAGTACGGCAAACTGAGAATTGCTGTTGTCACCATCTCCTGATGGATAAGACCACGAACCGTTTTCCAACTGGATGGACTCGAGCCAATTCACATTGCGCTGGATGAGTAACTGATCTCGCTTCGGATCGGCCGCACAGAACACCATCGTCTGTAGAGAAACACTATAAGTCTTGCTGGGTTCGATGTCTCGCAAGAATGCAAGTGCGGATTGAATCTGCGGATCGTTGGGTTCTACGCCGGAGTTAAGCAGTGCGAGCGTACATAATGCTGTTACACCACCCGGATACGGTGCCAAATCGCTCCAATTTCCTCGCGCCAAGTTCTGCTCATCCAGTAAATACTTCACTCCACCGCTAATTGATTCGCGCACCTGCTCCGCGGTGAGCGGTTCCGCAACATCGTCGAGAAATTGAGCCCGCAGTGAAATAGATGCTGGCTGTAGGCATGTCACCACAGCAAGAACCAGCAAACTAAGTCGATGTCGCTTCATGCTCGACCTTTCGATGAAGAGAAAATGTTCCGACAAACACTATCGTAAGCTGCGATAACTGGGAAAACAATGCGTCGATCCATTTCGTAATAAAATCACCTACGTTGTCGTGTCGTGGGGAGAGCTATAGAATTGCTCGTAGACTTTATTATTTGACCATCGCTCCCGCATAGAGAGGACCCCAGGTCTGAACCGCTTTTTCCTGGATTCCTCCCCCCACCTTAATGTGGTGATACTCTGCGCGGCAAAGACTTATAGATTGGAATAGAAAGGAAACTCAGTGACGCGTAACCTTGGGGATATTCTCAAAGACTTTCGTCAACACCGTCAGGTCATGCAACAAGAGTTGCAAAAAGTGATCGTTGGCCAGGATGACGTGATTGAACAGATCTTCGCAGCCATCTTTACACGCGGCCACTGCCTCTTGGAAGGCGTACCAGGATTGGCCAAAACGTTGATGGTGAGCACGTTGGCACAAATATTGGACCTGGGATTTAAGCGAATTCAATTCACTCCTGACCTAATGCCCTCAGACATCACCGGCACGAACGTGTTGGAAGAAGATGAGCATGGTCGACGGAGTTTTCGCTTCGTCGAGGGTCCTGTGTTTACGAACATCTTATTAGCTGACGAAATCAATCGAACTCCCCCCAAGACTCAGGCCGCATTGCTTCAAGCCATGCAAGAGCGCGAAGTGACGATCGGCCAGACAACCTACGCGTTGCCCGATCCGTTCTTTACCATCGCCACTCAAAACCCCATCGAGCAGGAAGGGACCTACCCCCTTCCCGAGGCCCAGCTCGACCGATTCATGTTCAACATCATCGTCAACTATCCGTCTGCCGAGGAAGAGCAGCGGATTCTTGCAACGACTACCCGGCAAGAAAAGCCGGAGGTGAACAAGATCCTTTCCGCACGGGCGATTTTGAATCTACAAAAACTCGTTGGCTCGGTCGCTGTGAGCGAATTGATCATCAAGTACGTTTCCTCTTTGGTACGAGCAACCCGTCCCAGTGATAAGTCAGCACCCGAGTTTGTCCGGGAACTAGTGGATTGGGGGGCAGGTCCCCGCGCCGGGCAGTTTCTGATCCACGGCGGCAAGGCCCTCGCCGCCATGGATGGACGTTTCACAGTAGCCATCGAAGACGTGCAAAAAGTAGCTATCCCTGTCCTACGTCATCGCGTCAGCACCAACTTCCAAGCACAAGCCGAAGGGATGACGCCAGAAAAACTGATCGTGCGATTAATGGAAACAATCCCCGTGCCAGAAATGCCAAAATATGCGGGGTAGGTGAAGCTCATGAACCGCGGAGACGCAGAGGCGCAGAGAATAAATCAGATTACTGACGTCATCATTGGCTCTGCTATCGAAGTGCATCGTCATCTTGGACCAGGGCTGCTTGAATCAGCGTATGAGACGTGTCTTTGTAAAGAGTTTGAGATTCATGGGTTAAACTACACACGGCAGGTAGCATTACCGGTCGCTTACAAAGGCGTCAATTTGGATTGTGGATATCGAATGGATTTGGTGGTTGAACAATTAGTCGTCGTAGAAATAAAAGCAGTTTTGGAATGGCACCCTGTCTTCGAAGCGCAACTACTCAGCTATCTCAAATTATCAGGCCTTAAAGCAGGACTAGCAATCAATTTTAATGTCCCACTCTTAAAGACTGGAATCAAACGGATGGTTAACGGACTCTGATTGGTGTTAATTACTCTGCGCCTCAGTGACTCCGCGGTAAAATAGATGTCGACTGTTGAAAAATACCTGAAACCTGAAGTCGTGCGGAATATCGCGCGACTTGATCTGCGCGCGCAGTTCATCATCAAGGGTTTCTTCCAGGGGATGCATGCCAGCCCGTTTCATGGGTTTTCAGTTGAGTTTAGCGAGCATCGCAAGTATGTGCCGGGGGACAATCCGGCGGACATCGACTGGCTCGTTTATGCCAAGACGGACAAATACTACGTCAAAAAGTTCGAGGCTGAGACCAATCTTACCGGTTACCTGGTGATGGACCTGAGTGCATCGATGGCCTATAGCCACGAGCAGGAGTTGACCAAGTTCGAATACTCCATCTGCCTGGCGGCGGCGCTTTGTTATTTGATGATCCACCAGAACGATCCCGTGGGACTGGTCACGTTCGGAGAAAAGATCGTCGATTGCCTTCCACCCAAATCGAAGCGGGCGCAGATTGGGAATATTCTTTCCGTGCTGGCTAACCTCACGCCGCACGACCAGACGAACGTGGCCCAGAGCATCATTCAGCTCGCGGCCATGCTCAGGCATAGTAGCCTCGTGATGATCTTTAGTGATCTCTTGGTGGATCCCGAGCCAGTTATTGCGGCTCTACGGCGACTGCGGCATGGGGGACATGACGTGATTCTGTTCCACATTCTGGATCAGGCCGAAGTATCGTTTCCCTTTGAAGGGTTGGTGCAGCTTCGCGACCCTGAATCGCAGGAAATGATCGAAGTCGATGCCGACGCTTACCGTGCAGACTACGTGGACGAAATCAATCGGTTTCGCTCGCAATATGAAAAGGAATGTCGACAGAGCGGCATCGATTATGTGCCTCTCGACACAGGGATGCCTTTTGATCGCGCACTGACCGAGTATCTGATCAATCGACGCAATTGGGGATAGGCTATGGGATTTCTGACGCCCGCATTGCTGGCTGGAGCAGCTTTGATTGTTGTGCCGATCATTCTGCATCTGGTGATGCGCCGTCAGCCCCGGCAATTAACCTTTCCGGCACTGCAATTTGTCAAACGACGCCAGGAAGCAAATCGCCGCCGACTCAATTTTCGTCACCTGCTGCTCTTGGCGTTACGTTGCCTGTTGATCGCCGGAATTGCATTTGCCCTTGCACGACCCACCCTGCGTGGCAGTGGCCTGCGTGGCAAGGAAGGGGCGCCACTGGCTGTTGCTGTCGTGCTGGATAATTCGCTTCGCATGGAGTATGTCGAACGAAACCAAACCAGGCTCGCGGCTGCAAAAGAATTGGCCCAGTCTCTGGTGAAAAAACTTCCCGACGAAACCATGATCGCGGTTCTTGATCTGAGCCATGCGACCAGCAACTTCGTGGCCGACATGAGCACGGCCGAGGCGCGTTTGGGAAGTATTCCCGCCGAGAGCAATCCCCGTCCGTTGGCCGACGCGGTGCAAAATGCCATCGAATTGGTGGCAGACGAGCAGGATCGTCGGCAGGAGGTTTTTGTGTTCACCGATTTGGCAGCAGCGGATTATAGTGAAGCCTCTTTGGCCACGATCAAGGAGTCGCTCGATGGTGCCGAAGACGTGCGCATCTACCTCGTCGACGTAGGCGTGGAACATCCTCGCAATCTTGCTCTCTCGCCGCTGCAACTCAGCGCGGCATACCTTGGTCCAGGAGAACAACTGCGAATCGAAGCCGATCTCGCGAGCATCGGCTATGACGAGCAGCCTTTATTGGAATTGTTTCTCGAAGATGCTCAGGGCAAGCTGGTAAAAAGAGGTCAGCGAATTATCGAACTCGATTCGACCGGCACCGGTCACACCGAATTCGTTTTGAATGATTTACCTCTCGGGACACATCAAGGAGTCGTCAAGCTAACCACAACCGATCCCTTGCAGTTCGACAACTCGCGCTATTTCACCATGGAAGTACGTCCGGGAGCGAAGGTGTTGCTATTGGGAGAAACGCCTTCAGACACATTGTTCCTCCGCGAGGCACTCAATCCTACACTCTTGGGAGAGAATGCTCAGAAGCGTTTCGACACGGCAAGTGATCGGTTTGCCAACGCCACGAAAATTGACTTTGCCGACTATGATGTCGTTTGCCTGCTCGACCCACCACCCCTAGCCGATGACGTCTGGAACCATCTGGCCGACTACGTCCGAGCGGGGGGCGGAGTCGGCATCTTTCTTGGCAACCGCGCTACTCCCAGTGGATTCAACGGTCCCGCAGCACAACAATTACTGCCGGGGATGCTGAAACTACGCTCACGGCAGGAAACATGGTTCAAGCCCCAGCGACTCGACCACCCGGCACTCTCCCCCTTGCGTAACTATGCCGAGGAAATTCCGTGGCAGATCTACCCCGTCTGGCGATTTTGGCAGTTCGAAGATATGGCTGGGGATTCTTATGTCGTCGCCAACTATGCGAACAATCAACCTGCTCTCATAGAGCGGAATCTTGGTCAGGGTCGCGTGCTGGCACTCACCACCCCAGTCTCTGATCCGCTCCAGCCGGCTGGCAGGGATCCTTGGAATCTGCTCCCCACGCACCCCGAACCTTGGCCGTTTGTCGCATTGGCCAACCACCTCGTCGGCTATCTCGCCCACAACGAAGACCACGAATTGAACTACACGGCTGGTGAAACCGTTAGTCTCAGGTTGTCTCCCAGACAGCATGTCACCGACTTCGTCTTGCGTGAGCCGTCTGGCGATGGCATCCGTCGCACACTTCCACCCGGAGAAGATACGATTCGCATCAGCACCACCGAAAAGCTTGGCAACTACCGCGTTGCTGCTGGTGGACGCACTGGCAAACTCGATGAAGGTTTTAGCGTGAATGCAGCTGAGGAGTTGAGTCAACTCCAGCGTGCCGATCCTCAGGCGATTCTTGCTGCCTTGCCAGAAGGCAGCGTACATCTGGCCAGTTCGCTCGACGACGTAGAAAAATACGTCAACATCGGCCGCCGTGGGCGCGAACTTTTTTCCTGGGCCATTCTGCTCGTCGTATTCGTGTGGGGGAGCGAACACCTGCTCTCCAATCGCTTCTATCGTGAGGAGCGACAAACATGACGAATTGGTCTGTCGATCCAGTAGGTGGTTTTTGGTTCACAGGTGCCGTGGCAGTGCTCTTGGCATTGGCGATGTTTATCGGACCAAAGGGTCGCACTTTGCTGCCGCGACGCCGGATAACCCTGGTGATCTTGCGTGGACTCACCGCCCTCTTATTGATCGTGGCCATGCTGCGCCCCACTCTGGTGACAACCATCATCAACAAATTGCCCGGCTCGCTGTTGCTGCTGGTCGATGACTCTCGCAGCATGTCGATCGAGGATTCGCTTGGCAATCAATCGCGTTGGAATGCACTCAAGGAGTCTCTAGCGGCCGCTGAAAGCCAGTTCGCAGAATTGTCCGAAAACTGGGACGTAAAACTCTATCGCTTTGCAGATGAAACGGAGTTAGTCAAACGCAACGAGGGTGGATTTGACCTCCCCGAGAGTGCTGAAGGGTCGCAGACGGCGTTGGGTTCCGCCATCTCGGATCTCCTGGATCGTGAATCGCAACAACGCATTGTGGCGATGCTGGTACTAAGCGACGGGGCCCAGCGGGCATTTCCACCAAGAGATGAACCCCCACAGCTAGCCGTCTCTCGCCTGACAACCGATCGGATTCCCCTCTACACATTCACCTATGGGAAACCCTCCTTAGGCTTGCAATCTGATTTGCGAGTCGATGATCTCTTGGTAAATAACGTCCTGTTCGCCGAGGCACCTGCCACCATTCAGGCAACTATTACGGCTGACGGCTACGCGAACCAGACCGTCAAAGTTCAACTCCTCTGGGAGAATACAAAGGGAGAGATGGAGGTCGTCGCGACCGAGCCGTTGCAAATCGCCGCTAACCGACGCCAATATCCAGTGGCACTTACCCACACACCTCAAACACCTGGCGAATTCAAAATTGCCGTTGCGGTCGAGTCTCCTTCCGGCGAACTTGCGAAGACCAACAATTCGCAGAGTACGTTTGTTACCGTCATGAAAGGGGGGATCAATGTGCTCTACCTCGTCGGCGCGCAGCGTGTCGGTGGTGGGCCGGGAATTGAACCTCGCTTCGTTCGCGCTGCACTTGCCACGTATCCTGATCTACATGTGCGTTACGACCTCATCAACTATCGCAGACAACAATTTGATCTGCGCGAGCAACTTCGTGACGGCAAGTTCGACGTGTTCCTCTTGCAGAATGTCGACTATGCGGGTCTCAGTCGCGAGACATGGGAAATGATCGCCGACGAAGTAGGGCAGGGGACCGGCTTGGCCATGTTGGGAGGCTTTCATAGCTTCGGCGCCGGTGGATTTCGCAACAAAACGCTGGACGACGTTCTCCCCACTGTCAGGGAACGTGCTGCAAGGCCAGACATTGGCGAGCCTCCCCGGCAAGATATGCACCTTGCCGGTCCCGTGCGAATGCATCCCCTGCCCATGGGTACAAACCTCCATCCGATTTTTCAGTTGGGTGAGGAAAACAACGATAAACTTGACTGGAACAAGCTGCCACCCCTGGACGGTGCCAACCGCTTTGAGGCTCGTGCACTCAAACCCAATGCAGCCGTCATCGCCGAGGCCGACAACCCGCAGCGTTCCCCACTGGTGGTCGTAGGGGCCTGGGGTAATGGACGTACCGCGGCAATCGCATTCGATACCACTTGGCGCTGGCAGATGGAGGGTCATCCCGAGCTTCAAGAGCGCTTCTGGCGACAGCTGGTACTCTGGCTCTCGCGCAAAGACGATTCGAGTGCTGAAGCGGTCTGGGCGCGACTCGATCAACGCCGCTACCAACGCGGCAGCCGCATCGAATTTGCCGTCGGAGCTTTCGACGAAAAGCAAGAGCCAATTCTGGGGGCGCACTTCCAAGTCAAAATCGAGAAACCCGACGGCACCATCGACACTGTGCAAGTCACTCCACGCGGTAAAGAGCATATCGGAAGTTTTGATGACACCTCCCTTCCTGGTGATTACCGACTCACCGTCTCCGCCTCGGTGGACAACGAAAATCTTGGATCCTCCGAAGCTCGATTCACGGTCCCCGACCGTGATATGGAACTCGACCAACCAGCCGCTGAACCCACTTTCATGGCATCGCTGGCGAACCTTACCTCCGACGCGGGAGGCGCGGGTCTCGCCCCCGAGGAACTTCCCGAACTTTTAGAACGTCTTCAAGATCGCTTCGCGGAATTCGAAGAAGAGGTCTCCACGCAACGCAGCCTCTGGGATAGCTGGCCGATGCTCGCGGCACTCGTGGGCCTCTTGAGCACCGAATGGTTTCTCCGGAAACGCTGGGGACTGGTGTAGTGGGTTGGTGGTAGGCGTATGAGGCGAGAGCGGTGCGACTAATAGTTTATTGAAGCGGAGCCCTCAACACGGCCACCCCCGTTGCCACCATCCAAAGTACTTGCAGGTAAAATACCGGCTCAAAGAGCGACAACCGATCTGGCAAGCCCATCGTCAGAGCCATGGCGGCCAGCCCCAATAACACGGCTCCACCGCCAACCCACGCCGGCAGCACTTTCCATCTCACAAAACCTAGTCCCAAGAGCACTAGCCCCAAGCCAGTAAAAACTCGCCCAAATCGAATCAGGCAGGTGACGTATTCAGTATCAACGCGCAAATTATCCACAAACGCTTGAATCTCTTCAGCACTTTTTCCTTCAAGTTCCAAAGCGCCCCAGGCTCCGTGATGGTAATAAAACGCCGCCCCCAACGCACTGACAAAAGTCCCCGCCGCCGCCACGCCAACCCCTGGCCAAACCAGAATTCGGCAAGGATTTTCTGCCAAACTTGTCGCCACGGCAAACAGGGCGATGGCCGAAATCACCATGCCGAAAATATGCACCCGATATATCCAGATCCACAAGAGAAACTGATCATGCACCAAAGAAAAATCTTCGGGGACAAAATACGTGCCTAACTGACGAGGCAACAGCATCCACCCTCCCCCCAGCAGGAGCCCCGCCAGGATAAAGGACCAGCCGGTAAACCGAGCCTCAAATTCACGTTGCATCAGTTATCTCCCTGTGAACCGCGACCCGCTGGCAAGTTCCTCTCGACACAGGGAAGCGCGTATTCGGTCAATACCCTTGTCGACGCATCATCATCCAACTGCAGGCAACTAGCATCAAAATTCCACTTGCTGGCTCGGGCACGACGCCGAAATGCTCGCTTGCGAATTGATAGGCATTCATGCCGATCGAGGCGCCCATAATCCGCCCGGCAAAGTCATCGGGAGGGACGTGGATTCCGCCCCACAAGCGGGAAATCCCCGCCTCGTCGGCAGCATCGAAGTAGGTGGCCCACTGAAGAGTAATCTCTTGTGACGGACCCGCTTCGAAGTCAAGGAAGTCGGTTGTAAAGACAGCTTCCCCCAAGCCACCGGGAAAATACTCGCTACCAGTAATTTTTGCCAGGACTTCCGCTGCAGCGCGGCTGAACGTGCTATGACCTGAAACATAAGCGGCAAATGCCGGGGTGACAAAGTTGTCCATCTGATACGGAACCCAATTCTCGGCCAATATCCAATTCGTACCGCTCACCTCATTGGCAGGATCGTCCGGCTCATGATTCCAAGCAAGGATGGCTATCTTGCTGACCATCTCTTGCTCAGTCAAATATTCAAAGAAATCTCCATTATGGTCGATATTGGCATTCAAATAAGCATTGCGATGCCTGCCTCCATCGGCAATCGATTCAGCAGTGATCACTTCCACCAACCCCGCTTCAAGCGGCAGGCCATCGGGATGGTAGGATGGGAGACTGGTATCGGACGACTGCCCTAGACCTCCCTGGTAACGAATCATCGTGATCGGGCGTGTGTAATCATATTGTCGCTTAGTCCCCCAAGCAGCAACCGCCGCATCGTGGACGGCACCATTGAGTGCAAAGTAGGTCTTCACATCCCATTGCAGGTCATCAACCACAGGTCCCACGCCTCCGATCCGCTTCATTAGCAATGGGTTGTCGGCAACTTCATTGGCCAGCACATTCCAATGACCAGGAGGAGTTTCCGAATGAGGCCCATCGGCCCAAAACTCTGCCAGCACACGCCCATAGTCGGCCGCCTTTACAAAATTGTCTGCATAAGGTTGTTGCGTGACGGGATTGATCGCATAACCCTGATCGATATGGGTCCCTAAAGCCCGATTTCCACTTGTGTTCGGCGAAATATTGATGATATTTGCGCCAGGACCCTTATTGGGATCAAGCGAACTGCTATAGCGGATCAATTGCAGGGTATTGTCACGGTACTCCGCGTCGCCAACACCTCCCAATTGGGGCGGCGCGCCTGGATCAATCTCACTCCAGCTATTCGGCCCACTACCGCCGCGCCCCAGAGCAAAGGTCTCCACGCTACCCCAATGCGGCCCGACGTAAGATTGCAGATTCATCCCCAAAGGAATTCCATTTTGCAACGTGAAGGACTCTATAAAGAGAGGTTGCCACCGATTCGGATCGATGACCTCGTTATTGGGTGAAACCGCTGGGAAATCAACGATCATTGGTGGATTTGCGGGTGAGTATCCCGTGTTGTCTTGATATCCATTCGCTTCATTGGACCCGTCGTTCAACTGGCTGGTGAGAATATGCTGGGCTATGCGATTACCAATCGCAGCAGGAGTATCTCCAACGGTCGTCGTCACATTCTTATCGTAACCCAGAGACGTCATCAAATTATCAAACAACGCTTGTGAAGTAGTCGGATCTACCGCCAATGCGTAGCGCTGAGACAATACTCGATAAGCAGCGTAACTGATAGCTTCTTTGCGAGCTGCTTCAATGTCTCCTGCAGTGTGTTTGGTGGTATAAAAGTGCCCAGAGGAAACCTGGTCAAACGCGGCCCAGGCGTCGTACATTGCCGCCGAAGTGTGATACAGATTCCTGGCATGCACGGTTGGCGCAGGAAAATCGATGCGAATTGCGTCCAGCAGGGCCTCGTTCCATTGCCTCGCAACGGTCTTCTGGGCATGTGCAGAATTCACATTGAAAAGACATGCCAACCAACCGGCGGCAACGATCACTGTAGTACGTGAAGTGTGTGTGTTCAGAAGATGCATAGTTCCTGACTTTCGACTGTAGATCGATGCCATACCGCCTGTAGAAATACCGCGCAGGCTGTTCACACAGACAACATTACTCTGAGAATAATCCCAGCGATTCCAAGAAAGAGTGACGCCAAAAGGTATTAGAGGACCGAAGCGGTTGGCATCATTAGGCAAGAGTTCCTTGGATGGTAAATGAAGATACTGGCTTTATTGTACTTCTCGGCCAGGTTAAGTCAACAATTTGCCATAGCTTTTCGCCTGATTGACTGCAACTGGTCGGAGTTTAGTGTGCAAATCCAGCAATCAAAACCCGCCGAAATTTCCGTGTATCTCGCTGGCTATTGATTTATCCATCCTCGATTCAAGATTGTGCATCGCTTTCTTAATCGAGCTTTAACATCCCCCTGAATGGTTTCCAGGCTCGATACTTTTTGTATTTCTCTTGCTCATATAGTAATGATGTGGCATAAATCAAGTATTCATTAACCATTTATAGGAGCCCACTTTATGCTAGTTAGAACACCCTGGGTATTATTGGCTATCCTCCTCACTATTATCGCATCTCACTCCTCCCACGCTCAAAACAAAAAGCCGAACATTCTCGTAATCTGGGGTGATGACATCGGCACGTGGAACATCAGCCATAATAATCGTGGCATGATGGGTTATGAGACCCCTAATATTGATCGGATCGCACATGAGGGCCTCTCCTTCACCGATTACTACGGTCAGCAAAGTTGCACTGCTGGCCGTGCAGCGTTTCTCGGCGGTAATGTTCCCGTACGCACGGGCATGACTAAGGTGGGAATCCCCAGTGCCAAAGAAGGCTGGCAAAAGACTGACGTCACAATCGCCACCGTTATGAAGGCCCAGGGTTATGCCACCGGCCAGTTCGGCAAGAACCATCAAGGTGACCGCGACGAGCACCTCCCCACGATGCATGGATTCGATGAATTCCTCGGCAACCTCTATCATCTCAATGCCGAGGAAGAACCAGAAAACGAAGACTATCCAACTGACCTCGTCCTTCCTGACGGGCGAAAATTTATTGATGTCTATGGTCCCCGCGGAGTTTTACATTGTAAGGCGGATGGCAAGGGTGGCCAAACCATCAAGGACACTGGTCCGCTTAACAAGAAACGCATGGAAACAATTGACGACGAAACGGTTGCGGCCGCCAAGGAGTTCATCAAACGTCAACACGAAGCAAACAAACCATTTTTCTGCTGGTGGAACGGCACCCGGATGCACTTCCGTACCCATGTGAAGGAAGAAAACCGCGGAATCAGTGGCCCAAATGGCGATGAATACCACGATGGTATGGTCGAACACGATTTGCACGTCGGCGAATTGCTTGACTTACTTGATGAATTAGGAATCGCCGAAGATACAATCGTCTTCTATTCCACCGACAATGGTCCTCACTACAACACCTGGCCGGATGCCGGCACCACTCCATTCCGCAACGAAAAAAATTCCAACTGGGAAGGTGCCTACCGCGTACCAGCATTTATCCGTTGGCCTGGCCATTTCCCGGATGGTAAAACCCTCAACGGCATCGCGTCCCACGAAGACTGGCTTCCCACCTTTGCTGCCATCGCTGGGGAGCAAAAGATTAAGGAGAAGCTTCACGATGGGGTCGAACTCAACGGCCGTAAGTATAAGAATTTCATTGATGGCTATAATCAGCTCGACTATCTCATGGGCAGAACAGACCAGTCTCCCCGGAAAGAATTTATCTATGTAAACGACGACGGACATATCGTAGCCATGCGGTATAACGCCTGGAAGGCGGTCTTTCTGGAAAACCGTGGAATGGCATTCGAGGTCTGGCGCGAGCCGTTTACCGAACTCCGCGTCCCCCTGCTGTTCAATCTGCTACGCGATCCCTTTGAGAAAGCGCAACATAATGCCACCGTATACAACGACTGGTTTCTGGAACGCGTGTTTGTCCTGGCCCCCATGCAGCAACTGGCGGCCAATTTCTTGGTCACGATGAAAGAGTTCCCACCGAGCCAAACGCCCGGGTCGTTCAATCTAGAAAAGGTCCAGAAACAAATTGAATCCGGCATGTCTGGCAAATAGCGTCACAGTGCGAACGCCCAGGGATCGCAATCCCTGGGCGTTTACCTATTCTTCCAGCCCTGTTCCTTTCTCTTCCATTTCGCGGGCCACGGTCAGCGCCGTCGCCACCAAACCCGCTGGCACGGAAACCACGGCCAGGCCAATTAAGAGAATCGCGAACGTGAAACACCGTCCTCCCACGGTGATCGGATAAACATCACCGTAGCCAACCGTGGTCAAAGTAGCGACTGCCCACCACAGGCTATGAAATATCGATGCAAACTTCTCCGGCTGGGCCTCGCGCTCGCAATAATAGATCCCCACCGCCGCCAGATACATCAGAATTCCCGTCACCAACGTAAACAACACAATCTCTTCCCGCGCAATTGCCAGTGCCCTGAATAATCGCCGAATCGCCCGGTTGTATCGCACAATCTTCAACAGCCTGAACAATCGCAGAAACCGAAAGGCCCGAACGGCGCGGAGATCTATCACATTGCCCAGGAAGAACGGAAGAATGGCCACCAGGTCCACAATTCCATAAAAACTGCAGATGTACCTGACGGGATGTTCTGCCACCATGATCCTCAACAAATACTCCATGGTGAAAAACACAAAGATGAGATAATCAACTCGATCAAGCCACTCCAGAGTGACCGGGCTTAGCTGGGGAAGGGTCTGGATAGAAAAAGTAATGACCGAAATCAGGATGAGTAATTGAACGACAACCGCGAATGCCATCCCGGCTTTAGTATCCGTCCCTTCAATAATTCTCTTGAGTCGCTGCATAGTCGGAAAGTTTAGCACGACGGCTATTCCAGGACTAGCAATCTGGATCCCTGGTAAATTATTTCTTCATTCTCCGATACTCAAATTCCATTTCAATCCCAGAATGGGCTTGGGAGATCGCTTGTTCGACAAGTTCGTGATGAGGAGAGAATAGACAAACGGGGTCGGTCACGCCGGAGTCTCCCGTAAACAGAAACGCCTGGCAGCGGCACCCACCGAAGTCGAGTTCACGGCGTTCACAGCTTCGGCATGGTTCCGGTAGCCAGTCGGTGCCGCGATATTTTTGAAACACCGGAGCATCGAACCAGATTCGTGACAGGCTTTGATCATGAACCGAAGGAAACTCAAGTTGCGGAATTTCGCGGGCAGTCTGGCACGGGAGAACCGCTCCATCGGGAGCCACTGTAAGAAATCGCTGTCCCCAACCATTGAGGCAGGCTTTGGGGAACTCCTGAAAATAGTCGGGCAAGACATGCAAGATTTGCATTTTGTTGGCGTCCCGCTGCCGAAACTCTGCAACGATTTCTGTTGCCTGGATTACCTGCTCTCGGCGCGGCAGGAGAGCCTGTCGATTATGAAACGCCCAGCCAGTGTATTGCACATGGGCCAATTCCAGTCGGTCCACTTGCCATTGGCAAGCGAGATCAATGATCTGCGTTAGACGATCCAGGTTGTGGCGATGCAGGACGACGTTAAGTGTAACGGGGAATCCCAACTTGATAGCTGAAGCAACCGCTTGCTGTTTCTTTTCAAATGAGGGGACTCCGGCAAGCCAATTATTGGTCGCCGGTTCAGCATCCAGTAAGCTTACTTGCAGCGAATCGAGCCCGGCTTCGCGAAGTTGGGTCAAGCGTTGTGGATTGGCAGTCATAGCACTTGTGCTAAGGTTACTGTAGAGACCGTACTTGCAGGCAGTTGCTACCAATTCCACCAAATCGCGACGCACTAGGGGCTCTCCTCCGGAGAAATGCACCTGAACCACGCCTAGTTCACTCGCCTCGCGGAGTACTCTTTGCCAGGTGAAAGTGTCTAGCTCCTGGTCATAGCGGGCGAGTTCGAGCGGATTACTGCAATAGGGACACTGTAGGGGACACCGATACGTCAACTCCGCCAGTAACGCGTAGGGTCTAGGAGTCTGCATGGCAAATCAACCCCCGCGAGCTCAAACGATGGAGGAATTCGCGCACCTCTTCTGCGGAGGTCTCATCTCCGAATTCGAGGCGGAGTGTCTGTTGGATTTCTTCAAGCGATCGACCGTCACACAAACGAACGGTTGCTGCCCCGGTGTCGTTGAGAACCAACATGCCCTCCGGGAAAAGAAGATGGTGCTCAGCACGAACTGGATCCCACCGATATCTCACACCACGGGCCAGCGTTGGCCGTTCGATTTTGAAGGTCGCTTTCATGGCACTTAACTCCCAATCGGTTTCACAGAGTGATGATAAATCGCGTCGAGCTGTGCCCACAAGACATCACATTTAAAACGCAAGGCAGCTACTGCGCATTGTTGTTGTTCAAAAGTTTGACAGTGCTCTAAAACAATCTGAAGGCCGTGCTCGCTATCACGACTGGCCAGCGGCGGTCGGGCGCGGAAATACTCGAATGCCGCCGGATCGATCCAGGTGTAGTGTTTCTCCAGCGCAGCCAAACGATGCTTCATCAACTGAGGTCCAAACAACTCGGTGAGCGAAGAGGCAACGCCTTCGATCCATGACCGACTTCTGACGAAGTTGACATATGAATCCACCGCAAAGCGAACGCCGGGAAGCAAGTGCAGGTCCTGCTCCAACTCCTCTCGGGTGAGCCCTACTCCTTCGCCCAATTGCAGCCACCTTTCGATGCCACCGGAATGGGAGTCTAAACCATCGTGGTCGATGATGCGCTGCACCCAGTGGCGCCGCACTTCCCGCACGGGGCAACGAGCCAGTAACAGGGCATCTTTGATCGGGATATTTTTCTGATAATAAAATCGATTGGCGACCCAACACTGTACCTGTTCGCGAGTTAGCGCCCCCTCATGCATCAACAAGTGAAAGGGATGCTGATCGTGATAGCTGTGCTCTCCCACTCGGTGAAGCTGCTCAGAAAACTCTTCAGGCGTCCATGGTTGCATGACTGGCTTCTTTGCTAAATTGTGAATTGTTCACCGTCGCTTCCCACGCGAATCCCAGCCGCGATTACCTCTGCGTATTCTAGGCTGCGGGTATCGAGCAGTGGGTTGGTATTGTTCAGATGCACATAGACCGAGTTCTTAATCGGCAGTGTCTTCATCCAGGCAAGGCTCCCCGCAAGACCACTCACAGGTAGATGGCCCATCTCGAACGAGGTACGGTTCGTAATGCCAAACTTTTTCGGTTCGTCGTTCGACCAGAACGATCCATCCATCAGCAAGAGATCGCAATCAACGACCTCCTCGCGTAGGCGATCATCGATTGCCGGCACGCCCGGTGCATAGACCATCCTGCCACCCGTTGTGAGATCTCTGATCATCAGTCCCACGACTGATCCCTCCGCTTGAGTCGGGTCCTCAGCTACGTAACGCGGCACATCGCGCCCGGTCTCAAAAGGTGTGACCTCGAAACCGGCAGCAGATCCATCGGGTAATACAGGCTGCATTGGCTTGCCCAGTGTCAGTTCCATCCAAGGCCGCTCTGCGAAAGAAGAAAGAATCGGCCCGAGCGGAAAACACTCAACTAACCAGCGTCGGACTAGTGGGGTAGAGTAAATCGAAAGCACACACCCCTCGCGAAGCTGCAGAAGCCCCGAGGTATGGTCCAACTCCGCATCGGTAAGAATGCATCCGGCAAGCGGAGTGCCACGTTCGCAATCCGCGGCAGGGCTTAGTTCTTGATAGCGCGCGAGCTGCTGACGCACGTCGGCTGAGACGTTCAACAAAAACCAGCACCGACCGTCGGCAGAAATAGCCACGGAAGACTGAGTACGTGGTTGCACTTCTGGCACACCACTACGCGCAGCACGACAATTCGGACAGCCACAGTTCCACTGCGGCAGGCCTCCTCCCGCAGCCGAACCTAGGATGCGAACTTGCATGCGTAAAATCTACTCGGCCGGTTGCTCATCAACTTTCGACTGGCTCGTTGGATGCCGTTGATCACCATCGACAGGCAGTGGCATCTCATCCTCGGAATTGACGTAAGCAGTCACTTCCATCGCCAGCGCGATTTCTTCAAAGTCAGGTTTTTTCCAAGACATAACAGGATCCTTTATTCCAGGGACATTAGGTATGCGTAAAGGTCATGCAATTGTTTGACTGTGAGCATCTCGCTCATGTTATCGGGCATCAGGGAAGTTTCTGCGACTCGAACTTCTTCCAAATCGCGTTTGTTGAAAGAGTGAAACTGCCCTGTTTGCTCACGAAGTTGAATGCTGAAATTGGTTTCGTTGACTCTGATACCATTCACCACCTTACCTGCATCAGTCACAACCACCACTTGTTCGAATTGTGGATCGATATCCTGCGAGGGGCTGACGATAGATTCCATAATATACTTCGGCGAGCGTCGGCTGGCGATCCGATCGAGTGACGGTCCAATACCACCCCCCTTATGATTTAGAGCATGACACTTGTTACAAGTAAACAGCGTCTTGGAGTCAAAGAACAGTTTTTCTCCAGCTGAGGGGTCCCCCGTTGCGTAAGGTTGCCAGTCGGTGTCCTTGTCGGCCAGTGCAAGACTGCGAATATAAGCGATGATCTTTCCGATCTGGTCTGGCTTGAGCGATTCACCGAGCTTCTTCATCGTAGTTCCTGGCACACCTCGCTCGATAATTCCGCTGATGGCCATATCGGTGCCATCGCCGTGCAGCCAGCGATCGTCGGTCAGATTCGGACCTTTTCCTCCTCTGGCTGTTCCACCATGGCACCCGCTACACAATCCACGATACAAAGATTTGCCTTCGTCCAGAGCATTCTGATCGGTCATGAACTGTGCAGATAAGCTGCGGCTGGGATCGTCGGCGGGAGGGGTTTTTTCTGCCGCCAGGTTGCGGTGACTATTCAGTGAACCCTGCCAGATCATGCACAGCAGCGCAACTACCATCACTCGAACGTTTCGTACACCATTACTCAGCAAGTTCAATCTCATTGCCATAGAATCAGGGTGTCAGATCAGGTTTGTCGATATGCCAGCGTGCAAACACTTGGGCCAGCTGCCCAGAATTACGCAGCACTTCAAAGGCATAATCCAAGGCATCTCTCAGATCCAGGTCGTTTCGCCGTACGGCGGCGCAGATTGGAAAACGATCAACGGCTAGTTCTGGCGTCAAAAAGTCAATCTTCCCCGGCCATTTCTCTCCAGCGAGCCACTGTGCGCGTGTTGAGATTACGTATCCTGCAGACACGTCACCTGCAGCGACGGCAGACAGGATCGCAATGAGCTGAGGGTAAGTCTGCGTGCGTCGATCTTTCAAACCGCGAACCGCTATTCCAGGCTCCGTGGCGATCAACTGATCGGCTGACGGTATCCGACCACCCTTCGGCACGGCATACACATAGCTGGCGAAATAATAAGGATTGCTGAATACCACCTCGCCCGCAAAGCGGTCGTCAGGCATTACTCCCAAGATGACATCGCAAAGCTGCTTGTGGGCAAGCTTGGCCGGGTAGGAATCGTGGGACGAATAGGCCCAATAGATTTCGAGAGATACGCCAAGCTGCTCGGCTAGAAGTTCTGAAATCTCATAATCGAATCCCGCCGGCTGAGGGTGTACCGTCGAGAAAGGGAGATTGTTCTGATCGAGGCCGATTACAATGGTTCCGCGTGAACGAATCTTCTCCAGGCCCGAGTAACTCCGGCGAGAGCGCTCTCGGCGTCCCATCTGCGGCTCTAAACCTCGATCAAAGGGCTTAGGTCGAGTCGCCGAAACCTCTTCTTGAACTTTACGAGTCTCAGGAAACGGCGCGAAATAAGGCATGTTGTAGCGCTCCATCGCCTGCTCGATGATGCCTTGCTTCGCTATCTTCTCGAGGGAGTCATCGACGTGTTGTTTGAATTCGTCATCGTATTTACGCAGTGCGACGGCTATGTTCCATCGATCTTCCGGGACATAACCCTCGACAAGTGCGGCCTTCGCCTCCGCCTCGTTCGCAAGCATCCAAACGATGTTCGGCCACATGTAGGCATAGTCGATGCTGCCGTTATTCAATCCACTAAGGACGCCGAGTTGAGTACCAAACAAGCGTCGCTGGTAGCCCCGTTGTCGGAGAGAATAGTCGGCGATGGTGCCTGCCTGAGTACCCAGGGTGCGTGATTTCTCGCCGGTTAGATCAGACAGCTCTTTTATGGGATCTGCTCCTTCACGAGCGATCAAAACATAACCCGTCCCATAGTAAGGCTGAGAGTAAATCACCTTGCCGGCCAGAGATTCTTCGTCGTCCATGGCAGAGGGATCCACAGCAACACCCATAGCCAGATCGCACTCATCGTCGAGCAGCTCACCCGTGGCGGTTTCGCTGTGGATGTCGATCCACTCGATCTCGATCTTCAATCCAAGCTCCTTGGCCAAAGCGCGAGCAATTTCCACATCGAACCCTGGTTTGTCCGGGTCGGCACTGGAGTAAGGCAAATTGGCCGGGTCCATACTTACCCGCAAGACGCCGGTCTGCCGGGCCCGTACCCAGGAGTTACGCGTCTCTGGAGCAATTTCGGCAACCGCTCCCATAATTGGAGGACGAAACTTTAGGCCGTAATCGGCAAACAAAGGCACAAACTTCGCCTGGCGCAGACAAATATCCACGGCTTGAGAAATCTTCGCAAGCAGTTCGCCGTCATTGGCTCGCACGGCGATTCCAAACGTCCACCGATAAGGCGACACAAATTCATCGACCACGCGCAGATCCAATTCGGGATGTTCGCTCAAATACCAATTAGCAAAATCCGTGTCGACTAGCGCAGCTGCCAGGTTGGACTTTTCAAACTGGTGCAGCAATTCTTCCCGCGAAGGAAAACGTAGGACTGTGTGCTCTTGAGAAGAAAGCGGAATCGTGCCAGAGACGATGCCCACCCGTTTGCCTTTTAATTCGGTGAACGAACGAATCCGGGTTTCTGTCTTGGCGGTGACCAGTCCAAACTTGCCCGCTGCAAAGGGGGAAGCCCAACTGACGTCAGGCGAATTCACAGACTCGTGAGGCACACCAATGACTACGTCACACCGCTGAGCCTTTAAGCTCTGCAGCCGACAAGCATCGTTCTCACACCAGTGGAACTCGATATCACGGCCAAGCTCGGTAGCCAGCAGTTGCGCAACGGCCAAATCCACGCCCTGAGGATTCCCTGAATCGTCCTGCCCTGAGCGCGGCATAGCGTTCTTACAGAAACAAAATCGAAGCGGTTGGTCCTCGGAATATGTGAGATTCGTGCCAACCAGCAGCATGAAGCTCAACAACATCAGGCAAGTAATGACTTTCGTCCTTGGCACAGCGCTATTATCCGCAATCGTTAAAAGGAATTTCGACCACAATGGGCGGCAAAAGATTCTTATTCAGGCAATGCAAACACGAAGAGTGTGTTGCCTTTGCGGCCGTCGCTGAGCCATGGCGCGCCGTCGCCGATGAAACCGGCTAACCAGCCTCCCCACCCTGAGCAGACGGCGATGTATTGCCTACCATCCAGCTCGTAAGTGATGGGAGATGCATGGTGACCGCTACCGCATTGGTAGTACCAGAGAACTTCACCTGTCTCAGCATCGTAGGCCGACAAAAAACCTTCCGCATCTCCAGTAAAGACCAATCCGCCTCCCGTGGCCAGCACACCAGCCACCATCGGTGAGCGCGTGGCGACTTCCCACTTGATCTCGCCGCTAGTCACGTCGATTGCCTTGAACGCCCCGGACGCCTCATTCTCGATCAGAGTCAGTGAACTACCCCAGTAGGGCTGGCCTTTGATGTAAAACGCTTTGCCAGAGGTAAACTTGGCACAGTTGTTGATCACCGGCACATAGGCACATTGGGTCCCCGGGTGATAAGCCATCGGATTCCATTCCTTACCACCGGCCGCACCTGGACAAACCCGCACACCCTCGTCGTTAGGTGTGGCCGCTTCACTGACAAACGGTCGTCCGGTTTCAGGATCGAGTCCGTCGACACCTTTGCTGCGGTCAGTCCAGGTAACTTCACAGAACGGTTTGCCATAAAGGAACTTTCCGTTTTCACGGTTCAAGCAATAGAAGTAACCATTGCGATGTGCCTGAACGAGCGCCTTAACCTTCTGGCCTTTTACTTCGGTATCGACCAACACGGGCGTATTCACTCCGTCGTAGTCCCACACGTCGTGCGGACTATTTTGGAAGTGCCACTTATAGCTACCATCGTCTGGATTCAGGGCCAGAATACTGCATGTATAGAGATTGTCTCCTTTACGGACTTCACCGTTAAAGTCTGGCGAAGGATTTCCGACACCCCAATACAAGGTGTTCAATTCTGGGTCGTAAGTACCCGTGACCCATGCCGATCCCCCTCCCGTAAGCCAGGTATCTCCTTCCCAGGTCTTCATGGCTTCCTGCGCCGCTTCCGACTTGTCGTCGGCACCAGGTACCGTGTAAAACCGCCACTCGCGGTCTCCCGTCTCCGCGTTATAAGCATCGATGAATCCCCGAATGCCGTACTCGGCACCACTTATGCCAAGAATGACTTTGTCCTTGATAATCAATGGTGCAACAGTGGCACTATAGGCCAGCTTATAAATATCCTTCTCTTCTTCGCCACTCTCGTTGTACGCAGTGATGGCTATGTCAAATATTTCCTCTCCCGTATTGCGGTCGAGACACACTAGATGGGCATCTAGCGTGGTCATATACAGCCGATCGCCCCAACAGCCGAACCCGCGATTCACCGCATCGCAGCAGAGTGCCAAATTATCCGGCAACGACTTCTGATAGTGCCACAATTGAGAACCCGTGCGGCAGTCGATCGCATAGGCGTGATTCCAGGGAGTGGTGATATACATGATGCCATCGATCACCAAGGGCGTGCATTCAAACCCGTCGAGGACCCCCGTTTGAAACGACCACACGGGAACCAACTTCGAGACATTCTCGCGATTGATCTTTTCAAGTGCCGAGTACCGATTGCTGTTATAAGTGCGGCCATACATGAGCCAATTGGCGTTGTTGTCCTGAGCATCGAGCAGTTCTTGTTGTTCAACCGCAGCGATCGGTTCCTGAGCACAAGTGGAAAGACTCTCAAACAGTGTAATGAAGCAGACAAATCCCAACAGAGCAGCAAAGCGAATGGCAGACATGCTACAGATCTCCCTGAGTTGGAGGCGGGGAAAAGAGAAGAAATCGAAACAAACCTCCCTAAATATGGCGACATTCCCAGGGAGTATCAAGGGTTGGAACTTCGGGAATCGTTTTTTTCCAAATGGTACATCAAATCGCGACACATTCCCCGCTAGTCGCGTTTCATCCGCCGACTTTTAGGACGTGTAAGAAGATCGCCTGCCATCATAGCTACAGAGCTGCAGGTACAAGCGATCGTCAACGAGGAATGACAGGTTCGCGTGGCGTGATCTCCGCCAGTCGGAAAGAAGTGGCCACCCTCGGACGTCCCTAGAAATTCATATAAGAATACCGTCCGAGTTCTTTAATGGCTGCAAGCCAAGGAAGGTGAAAAAATCGATTTCTGGACTCCCAAGTGATCAAAGGCGTTCTGCCTACCACCGAAGCTAGGCGCGACGGATAACAACTTGAGCTAAACAAGCCGCATGTGACATCGTCGCCTTAGCGGACGGTCGAAGATGGCTCTCGTCACCACGGCTGTCAACATCAGCAAACCTGCACCAGGTTCCGGTACAGCCTGAAATCGATTCGCAAACACGTACTCGGCGATCTCATTGCCCAAATAGTTTCCATCACGCTGGTCGAATATCCAATGGACTCCAAGGTAGATGCGACTCGTTGCGTTCTCACCTTCGGGAGAGTTTTCCAAACCGATATCGATGATCCCTTCTTGAGTAAACTTGTCGAAGCTTCGGGCCATGCCTGCAATTCCATTCGCATTAAACTCATCCGAGTACAAGAAGTACTGCGAGTCAACAACGTCATTGCCAACACTTGCGTCTGCCGATTGGAAACTATTGGTCCCGTAGAATAGTTCAATAGCTTTGAATAATGCTCCACCCATCGTGGCATGGCCAGAAACGTAAGCAGGAAATGGTGGAGTAAAGTCGTCCTCGGCACTGGGATTATTCGGGTCATGAGCTATCGCACCGGGAGCTCCCAAGGGGACCCAATTTGGATCCCCCACGGTCTGAATATTGTTGTCGTTGTCTCCTTCGCGAATACCGGTGATCGGCCGCCAAAAATTATCCGCAAACTTCACATCCCAGGCGGTGATTGCCGCATCGGCCATCGCTGTAGAAGCAAGCGCAAACAATCTTGCATTTTCTGCCGGCGAGTTGCCCACAGCAGAGGCAATATCGCCCAAATTTCGGATAAAGAGCACCGGTGGTGGCCCCATCGTGGCTCGGTCATAGGCCCAGAACAAACCAATCTCTGTTTGGTCCGCTGTCCGAGATGTGGGTGTATTCGAAGGGCCAAAGGTAGACAGCGCACCGTAGTCCAGCACCATGTCATAAGCCTGTTTGTACTCCAGACTATCAAGCGCTGGCGGACCGGGCACTGGGAACTGGCTGCTGTGATTGATCACAAACGGGCGGACCGCTCCCCATTGCGGTCCCCAGGCGACCTGAGGAGCATGAAGCGGATCCGATCGCCACTCACCGGGAAGCGTCCCTTCCGGCCAGGGCGCAAGCGAATCTGATCCGTCGTTGAGACGCGAGTTCTTGTACATTTGTGCGATGGCTGTGCCCAGCAGAATGCCATTGGCTTTTTCGGGGCTCTCTGCAATGAGCGCCATCCGACTGTTGTAGGCCTCTTGAATCTTTAATTGCTCCGTCGAGTGACTATAACATTCAAGGAGCAGGTCCCGAGCAGCCTGATGAACCGCCGCTTCTAACGAAGCATTGGTGGTCTTGGATCTAAAAAGGAAGGGAGCATGTGTGCGATTGATGGACTGAAATGCGTCATAGATGGCACCGTTCATCATCGCTAAGGTGCGAGTTGCCCAACCAGGATTAGCGCTGTTATTGAGATGCACTCCGTCATTCTGCATTACCTGCTGAGCCGTGGCATTCCAATCCAATACAATGTCTGCCCGTGCGTTATCAGTCGTAACGAGCAGGATTCCTATCAACACCAGAACATGTAGACGCGACATCAAAGTTTCCCCGTCTTAAGAATGAAAATCTATGGCCTCTTCCCTAAATTATGCTCGGCTTAACAAAAACAGCAATGAACCCGGCTAAGATTCCGATTGTGACGCCTGTAGTCAAAACAACTACAGCCCTGTGCCAAACGTGCCAGTCCTCCGGTTCTTCGACCGGGCCTAACTCGCCATCCCGCAACAGATTAAACCGACAACGCTCTCCGCGGGTGGTGGAGGGGATGTCAGTGCAAATGTATGCAACCCCTACGGGGTAGGGATGTTGGGATGGCACATTGACCAAGCCCCTGAATCCCAGTCTCCAATTTACCTCTGACTTGCGCCTAGCAACCAGCGCCTAGCGCCTAAAAAGTGGCCCAAAAATTCTTGTAGCGAGGGCCCACTCAAATCGCGATAATGACCTTCGCACGGCACAGGTTTTCTCCCTGGCTATTGGCCGAGAAGTTCGTACCGGTCTTGTTAAACGGACCAATCGACGGCTGAGGAATGTGGCCAGGGGACTATGCTGCGCTGCGCGAGACGGTTTGACTGCATGCACTGTCGAACGCCGGGGCGCCCCGATTTTTTTAGTGAATGGTGAATGGTGATTTGTGAAAGGGGAATGGGCATTTATTTCCTGTCATTTCGAGGTACTCCGAGAAATCTGGCCAGATCCCTCGGAGTACCTCGGGATGACAATTCCGCATTCATTGCCCACTGACTACTGACTACTGACCACTGACCACTGACCACTTTTGTAAACAAAAGTCTCCGACAGACTCTATAAAACAAGGAGTAAAACGACTTTAGTTTTGTAAAAAAAGTTTTCGACAAAAGTCTTGGGACCAATTTTCCCCTGTGGCAGGTCAACTTTCATTACCTCCGACTAGCGCCTCGCGCCTCGCAACTTGCGCCTACCCATCCCTACATCTAGTGGCAAACGGACCCGAAAACAGAGAAACACCACAAGGGTATCCAAAGAAACAGGCCGGCGACTCTGGCGAGCTGCCGGCCTGGCGGGTTGCAATGCCGCGGCCAAGTGTACTTTGGCAATTAGGGTGTTAGTAGTCCGCACCGTCGATTCCCAGCCGCATCTTGAGTACGTCGAATTGTTCGATGTATTCTTCGTTGGTCGAGTGGACATGCTCGGCTTCGGTGATGAATCGCATTTCCTCGCGACAGTTCAACCCCGCGTCGATCAGAGCCCCTTCGTACGGTGTGAGATTCTTTCCATAGACAATCAAGAGTTTGTGTTCGTCGAATTGCACTTCTTGCGGTACCGTGGGATTCAGCACGGCGATGCCGGTGCAACCATCGTTGACCAGCAGGTCTTCGAATTCCCAGAGGATGCTTTGCAGGATCGGCATATCGATATGCTCGCGATACAGGTCCTGCATCCCGCTCTTGGGATATTGGTGGCTACTCTCCAGCACCACGTCGACTACGGGCCCCAGCGGATCCAAAAGTTCCATAAATGTTTCAAACAACTTCTCCCTCGAGACCGCTGCCATCACGACTGGCACGTCTTGTTTGGCATTTTCATCGCGATAGGAGTCGTGTCGAAAACCTGCCGAGGGAACGACGTCCAATCCGTAGGACGGTCGCACTGCATCGGTCAGCTGAAAGCTACCGTAGCGACTCACTCCCAAATGGGCTTCGAGTTCGGCTTCGTTAAGCAGTTCAAAACTACTGGTGCTTTGGGTGCCAAGCTCCTCATGGAACACGTTGCGGAAGAATTTTTTCAGGAAGCCCATCGGCGAACTCTTTTGTGGCTTGAGCAAACTGGTGTGATGAATCTTTGGTATCGGGGATCCACCCGCGAGAGCATTTTGCCTGCTACTGAAATGTAGGTTATGCTCCGCTCGCTGGTTGTCCGGCGACACTTGTCGTGCGAATAGCAAAACGTAGCTCAACACCATTTCACAATTGGGGAAAAAGTCTTGAGCAAGAGGACTTTTTCGGCAAAAACATGGATCCTCGTAGTGACCTACGAAAAGTTCGCTCTAACCCTACCAGCACGTTGAAAAACAGAAACGCGTCAGCGCCTAGACGATGATTTCAAGCCACACCAATCGACTGTCAGAGAACAACCTTGAAGATCGGCTCAGCGCTCGTCCGCTGGCAAAGAACGCACCAGCGAAGAGATCGCCATGGCAGTGCCATACTGCTGGTGGTAGTCGTAGAGGATATAGTCCCACCAGCTTCCCTCGCTCTCCTGCAAAGGAAGCAAAACATGCGCAAGCTGCCCTTGATAGAAAGGGCGATCTGCTTCAGGCAGCTCGTCGATGCACATCGAAGCGTAGAAGTGTCCGTAATAATAGAAATAACCCGCTACACTGAAATCTGCGAAATGGGGGGATTCTCCCGGATAATTGCGTTTCCGGCTCATACTAAGCCACCCATTGCGAGCAAAGAGCCGATTAAGCCAGTTTTTCAGCACTTCAACCGTGACAAGCTTGTCGCCATACAACCGTAACGCCAGATTGCACACCTGAGAACGACCCAAACTACCCCCCGGCCGATTGATGTCCATCCGAGGCGAGTACCTGAGATATTCGCCGTAGGCATACGCAAAATCGGGATAGCGTTGCCGGACGATCGAGGCAACCGCCGGCTTTGTAATCTTGGCAGGAACTTCGATATCGAACTCTTCCTCTGCCAGTTTGAGAGCTATTAACACGGTGGCCGTCGTAAAGCTGATCGAGCTGCCCGTGGGAGTCGCCAGTTTAGCACGACGCGGATGGGTGGGATTGCCATACTTATCTGAGAATGGATCGTCGTAATAACCCCAACCCCCATTAAGGAACTCGCCCTCTGAAAGACGATCTATGTGAATCTTTACAAAGTCCTTGAGCTTACCTTGCAGTTCATCTTCCCCCTTGGCCCGTTCGTGTAGTCGAACAGCAGCATGGATGGCATACGCATGGCCCCAAACGTTATAGAGTGCATAGCCCATGAAATCGTCGTAGCGATCCGGCGCACTCCGGCGAAGTTTGCTCCCTTCTTCCAAAAGCCATGCCTGTCCTCGGTCAATCGATTCTTCAATTCGTTTTCGCAGGTCTCCGTCAAATAAATCTCTTGCTTCGACCAGCGACATGATTGCCAGCGAAGTAGTCGCCGTGCGATAAGCATTATGAGCCTCAGGAATTGGGGACCAAATCCGATAGTATTTGCCGTTCTCCGAGCGACCCCATGCTCCTAACTTGAGTTGCGATTCAAGCAGAAACTCTACACCACGTTGAATCGACTGCTTGATCTCAGCAGCAGTCGGCGGGTCAACGGGAGCTGGCTTGGGACCCTCCACAGAGAGAGGGTAAACCACCTCATCAGAGTCGCTCTTCTTAGCCGACGCGAGCGATTCAGACGAGAGTTCCTCAGCATTAGCTACAAGACTCCATAGGGCGATCGCAACCGTGAAGAAAATCGTTTGTCTAAAAATACCAAATATCATGCCCTGTTTTGCCACTGTGAAATCGAAGTTCAGTGCGAAGCTATTCGCCTTCTGCCTTTTCCTCTTTCTTCGGCTTATCCTTGCTAATTTTATCCCCTTCTTCCAATCCCTCAAGAATTTCAACCATATCGTCCTTGCTTTGACCTACCTTTACATCTCGGCGCTGCGGCTCGTCCTCATCTTCTACAACGAGCATGACGTACTTGGTTTTCTCATTTTCCTCATCAGTCTGAACGAAATCCTTGGGAATCTGCAAGGCATCTTTTTTCTCGTACGTCAGAACCTTTGCCGTGCAAGACATTCCAGCAACTAGCCAGTCGGGGAGTTCGCTCTTTTCCAGATCGAACTGCATTTCGAATTTTCTGCTAGCATTCGGAATTCCCGCCAAACTTTTCACCTTTGCCTCTATCTCGACGTCAGCATCTTCACTCGGAGTGATAGTCGCCGTTAACCCCAGCTTATAGTCTGTGAATTCCTTCTCACTAAGATCGGTCGTCACAAACAAGGGGCGTTGATTGACAATCGTCATGACTACCGTATTCGGAGGAATCGTGCCGTAGGGAACCAGCTTTGAGGAGAGTGTGCTAATCTCCCCCCACTTTCCATTCACACAACGCCCATAGTAGACGGTTCCATCTATGGGAGCACGTAATTCCATGAGTCCCCTATCCCCGAGCAACTCAGCGTTCGTCCGCACGCTCTTGGCACGAGCTTCGCGCTTCTTTTCGAGTTCATATTTTCCTCGAGAGGTGCCCAGCTCACGAGCCGTCTTAGCTCGTTCCAAGGCTAGCTTCGCTCCCTCCAAGGCCGTGGTATAAGTTAAATCATTCCGCGGCAATGAAACATTCAAAGTGTAATCTCTACTGGCCGTCTGTAGTTCCAGCATCAACTCGGCTGTATTTACCTCAAACTCTTGGCGGCGAAGTACAATTGCCTCAGTCTCTTCAGTTAATTCATCCGCTTCGTACATCTTCTTCAGCTGCGCAAGTTCTTCCCGTTGAGACTCCAGGTCTTCTTTCGCAGACTCGTAGCGATATTTGGCGATCCGCTCAGCAAAGGGTCGATCCGTGTTCAGGTAGTACTGGTGATCTTCAACCAATTGTTCATAGCTTCGTTTCGCTTCCCTGTAAGCCAGTTCAAGCATTTTCTCCTCACGCGGTGTCTCCTCTTCCGCCAGCATAAGAGATAACTCGTTCAACCGTAGGTCGATTGCCTCATCAGCCAACCGATCATCGATTTGGTCATCATCAAAACGAACCAACAACTCACCCTTCTTCACCTGTTTGCCGTGTTCCACTGCTTCTAAAACCACAAAACGCGACCACGTATCCGGCCGGACTGCAACCTCATGCATCTCGGTTGCGACAAAGATTCCGTCTAATTCCTGTTCGATCTTGAGCGGCTTACGTTTAACGACAAAAGGCTTAGACTTTTTCTCAGCTTCCGGCTCTTTTTCAGCTTTGTCTTTGCTTGACTCTTCGTCGGTTTCTGACTTCTGAGCAGTGGAGTCGCCCGCCTGCCCTTCCTCTTTGGACTCAGATTTCGAGTCCTTTGACTGTCCGTTGGCGTCCTCTTTGGAATCTTTATTCTGCGCTGCTGGGGCTTCTTTTTTGTTCTCAGCCTTCTCCGAAGTAGCCTCGGTGGCAGCCGTTTCGACCACTTCTTCAGCAGAAACTTGGACCACAGAGACCCAGCTAGTCATGAGCGCTATTGAAATCGCGCCCAAGAGTGTCAATAACTTGGTTGGGGAAATCGATAACCGGGGCATCGAGGGCTCCTCACAATGGATCGGGGTCAGAGTCCGCAATAGTTCAAAATGTCCCAAAACGGGCAAGCCGGCAAGATGGGAAAACTTTGCGGCCCCTAGATTCTAGCTCTTGATCGGTCCTGCAACTAGGTTTGAACCTGCGAAACAAAGACTTTTAAGGTCTGGAGCTATTGATTGCAACGCGTCTCAGTTCCGTGGCTATAGTGGTCGGTATGGACGTTCTTTCGAAGTCTGCTGAAATACTTGATTTCACTCAAAAAAGAACGCCGCCAATGCCCGCAAATTCGAATCAATTGCTACTGCACTCAACACCGTTATCTGGAAACACCGTGCGATGAAGATATACACCAAAACAGGCGACGACGGCACGACGGGGCTCTACGGAGGAGTTCGGGTATCGAAAACAGATCGTCGGATCATGGCTTGTGGTGCAATTGATGAGCTCAATGCCATAGTTGGTGTCGTCCGATCCCATGGCCCTTCGAGCAAGATAGATCAAATACTCGCTCATCTTCAGAATCAGCTCTTCGATTTGGGTGCCGAATTGGCATCTCCCGATGCTTCTTCAAAAGGGACTGACTTCTTGCAGGAGTCCGATGTTTCCCAATTGGAAACTTGGATAGACCAATTCGAACCGACACTACCGGACCTTAAGACATTTATTCTTCCTGGGGGGAACTTAGTAGCGGCGGAGCTCCATTTCGCCCGTTGTGTTTGTCGGCGTGCAGAAAGAGAGCTAGTGGAACTTCACGAGCATACTTCCTTAAGAAAACCGGTTTTACTTTTTGTTAATCGGCTTGGAGATCTACTCTTTGTATTGGCCCGCACAGCAAATGCCGAGTCAGGAGTCGCCGATATCCCATGGCAGAAGTCGCATTAAAAGTCCGCTTTTCGCAAAAAAATCCCACTTTTGAGCTACTTTACTGAATCCCCCCAGACTCTTATTCTACTAATCAGTTGGGTTGACCAAATCTGCACCAGATGCCTCTAGATTTCCGAGGCAACTTTTCACCGTACTCAGGCGGAGGTTCTCATGTTCAAGTGGTCTCAAGTCACCATCGGGACGCTACTCATCGCTGCTATGGCGTCGGTTACCACAACAGTGGAAGCTCAAGAGCTAGCCGAAGTTGCAGCGAAAGCGGACGAAGCGGCCCTGGCCGGACACAATGCCTGGATGCTGACCTCCTGTGCCTTGGTACTATTCATGACTGCGCCTGGTCTGGCCATGTTTTATGGAGGACTTGTCCGTAGCAAAAATGTGCTGAGCATTATGATGCAGTGTATTTTTTTGATGGGCCTGATGACTATACTCTGGGCCCTTTATGGATACAGTCTCTCCTTTGGAGGTGATAACGCTGAAGAACTCGGTAGTAGCTATAGCCCCTATATTGGCAACTCTGATTACTTGTTCATGAAGAATGTCGAGCGTACCTGGAATGAAACGACCAAGGCTCCGAACGAACCCATGGCAGGAGTTATACCCCGATATACCCACATGCTATTTCAAGGCATGTTCTTCATCATTACACCCGCTTTAATTTGCGGAGCATTTGCCGAAAGAATGAAGTTCAGTGCGATGGTCGTATTCAGCATCCTTTGGGGAACCTTGGTCTACTGTCCGTTGTGTCACTGGGTTTGGGGTGGAGGAATTTTGGCATTCGGGTCCGAGTATGGACTTAAGGGGGGGGCCCTCGATTTCGCCGGCGGGACCGTAGTACATATCAGCTCCGGCGTTTCAGCTTTGATCTGTGCATTATTAATAGGAAAACGCAGGGGCTTTGGAACTGCCGACCTGCGACCCCATAATCTGACTTACACCACACTGGGAGCAGCAATGCTTTGGGTGGGTTGGTTTGGATTTAATGCCGGGAGCGAGTTGGCAAGCGACGGTCTCACATCGAGCGCCTTTGCCGTCACCCATTTTTCTGCTGCTGCAGGGCTTCTTGGCTGGGCGTGCTATGAATGGCTCACCAACGGCAAGCCAAGTGTCCTGGGTGCCGCCTCGGGAGCTGTTGCTGGATTAGTCTGTATAACGCCCGCCGCCGGGTTCGTGAATCCAATGCCAGCCATTCTCATGGGAGCAGCGGCAGGGATATTGTGTGCCCTCGCATGCGGAAAGCTCAAAGGGAAGTTTGGCTATGATGATTCGCTGGATGCCTTTGGGGTTCACGGCGTTGGAGGGACCCTGGGAGCGGTGCTCACTGGAGTATTTGCGACCCGAGCTTGCTGGAACATTGCCGATGGGGAGCCGCTCGGACTGCTCGAAGGCGGAAGTATCATGCCCGGCCAAATCACGGCAGTTGCAGTGACTTGGATTTTCAGCATCGTAGCTACACTGATCCTGCTGAAGATCATCGATGTTGTCATCGGCCTGCGAGTTGATGAGAATAGCGAAGTACGCGGCCTCGATCTCACCGAGCATGGTGAAGAAGGTTACATTTTTGTGTAGTATTTAAGAAGACTTTTTAGGCAGCTTAAAGAACCAATGGAGTTCCCACGATGAAGAAAATCGAAGCGGTCATTCGGCATTTCAAACTCGAGGATGTTAAAAATGCCTTGAGCGAGATCGGCGTCGCGGGCATGACCATAACCGAGGTCCGAGGATTCGGTCGGCAAAAAGGACATACTGAGACCTATCGAGGGACCGAGTACGCGGTTGACTTTGTCCCCAAGGTAAAGTTGGAGATCGCCGTCGCCCAAGATCGGGCTCAAGCCGTGATTGACACGATCATCAAGACTGCACAAACCGGACAGATTGGTGATGGCAAAATATTTGTTTCCGATCTTACAGACACGATCCGCATTCGCACCGGCGAAACCGGCAACGGCGCCTTGTGAGAAATGCAGGAATATGGGATAGATAGAAATTGGACTTGTTCCATTTTCCTAGACATTTCAATCCCCTATTCCCAGTGGTCATCTATCCATGGGGACTTGATTCATGTCTGAAAGTTCCCCCTTTGGCGAGTTATTGTCTGAGCTTCGCCAGGAACTCGTGGATCGTCGCGCTGAGATCCGCGAGGTGCACCAGCGCGGGCTCAGTGGAACGCAAGTTTCTGCAAAACTTGCGTCGCTTCTTGATACGGTCCTTATTCGACTGCTGGACGACTCTCTCACGCAAGCATCTGGACAAAGGGCAGCAACTTTGACAAACAATTTGGCAGTGGTTTGCCTGGGAAGCCATGGCCGACGCCAATGCTCACCTTTCTCTGATGTGGACTTGATGTTCCTCTACAAAGGGGGTTCAAGTACAGAAATCGCTGAACTATTGCGACCGATGACCCAGGGAGTCTTCGACATAGGTCTCCACTTGGGGTCAAGCATTCGCAAGCCTGCCGAAGCCGTTCAATTGGCACGTGATGATACGGTAATCTGTACGTCTCTCATCGACGCCCGAATGCTCAAAGGCAATCGAACGCTGTTCGAAGAGTTTCGTTCCAGCTTCGAAAAAATGGCGAAGCGCCATAGCAAGTCACTTTGCAGAGCGTTTCTCGAGGCCCGGGCTGAGGAGCGCAATCAGTACGGTGAGAGCGTTTATTTGCTCGAACCGCATGTAAAACGCTCGCGTGGGGGACTTCGGGATATGAACCTGCTGCGTTGGCTTGGGTTCGCCGAGTTCGGCAAGTCTGATCCCGATCAACTGCACTTGTTGGGGGCGATTTCGAAATTCGATCACCACCGCCTGATATCATCCAGCGAGTATCTCCTTCGCCTGCGAAACGAGATGCATTTTCATGCAGATTCCTCCAACGACATGCTTGACCGCGCTGAGCAATTACGAATTGCTGATTGGATGGGACTCTCTCAGCGCAGTGGTCTTCTGCCGGTCGAGCAGTTCATGCGAGATTATTTCCGCCACACAAATCACATCTGGCAAATGGTGCGCAGACGTGAAGCGAGTTTGCTTTCCGTGTCGACCACATCGAGGGTTCTCGATCCACTATTTGCGAAAACCGTGGACGGCGATTTTCGTATCGGGCTGACACATGTTAGTGCAACCCCAGCCGGGCTCGTCCGGGTGAAATCTAACTTGCTCGAAATACTTCGCCTTGTCGAGCTTTCGGCCCGCGAAAATAAGCCCCTCGACCAGCCAACTTACTCTGCTCTCCTCTTGGCGGCACCGGATTTCCCTGATGTCGTCTCCGGAGAAGTTCGCAAAGTTTTCTACGAATTGCTTGGGGATTCGCAGATCGTTGGAAGTTTGCTTGCGCTGCTTCATGAATTGGGATATCTGGAAAAGCTGGTTCCCTCTATTCAGCACGCTCGATATCTACTGCAGTTCAATCAATATCATAAATACACGGTCGACGAGCACTCTCTTCGAGCTGTCCGCGAAGCGTCCGCTTTTGCCAAATCAAACGATGTTTTAGGCCGCGTCTATCAACAGATACGCGACAAGCGAATCTTACACTTGGCTCTGCTCCTTCATGACTTGGGCAAAGGTTTTGAGGAGGATCACAGTGAAGTTGGCAAACGAATCGCAGAAGAAACTGCCGTATTGTTTCAATTAGATGAATCATCGGCTCAAGATCTTGTGTTTCTGGTTCACAAACATCTGGTAATGTCCCATCTAACCTTTCGTCGTGACACTTCCGACATACGAGTCTTGGAAGGGTTTGCCCGACAGATCGGCAGCGAAGAACGGCTGAGGATGCTGTTCGTAATGACTTGCGCCGACCTGGCCGCCGTTGGCCCTGATGTGTTGACGGATTGGAAGCGTGACGTACTTGCGGATGTATATTCCCGATCGCTCAAATTCCTTCAAGACGAAGACTCTACCGACTTTCGAGCAGTTCTTACGGCCCGGACAGCCGATGTACTCAAAGCACTAACTCACGAGCAGCGCGGAGATCCGTGGTATGTGCGCCAATTGGAGGCACTGCCCGCAAGCCAACTAATGAATCAGGACGCTCAAACTATTGTGGAAACCCTCAGGCGACTCCAGTTACTTGATGAGGGAGCTGCTGATGCATGGTGTTATTACAATCCAGAGACGAAAGTCGTCGAGTGCTTTGCCGGGGTAAGCCGCGGAATCGGTCGCGGCGTATTTTCCAGCATGGCAGGTACGCTCAGCAGTGCCGGACTAGAGATTCTCTCTGCTGACGTAGACGTGCTAGCCGACGATCTTCTGATTGTTCACTACACGGCCACTGAATCTCAAGCGACCAGTCCTCCTACGCAATACAGGCTCTCAGGTCTCGCCAGGCAGATGATTAACTCGTTGGAGAGCGATGAGCCACCCAAATTCAGGCGCGTATGGGGCCAGGATCAAGAAGAAGCTTCTCGAAAGCTGACTGCAATGAGTAACGAAGTTCGAATCGATACGGCTTTATCCGAAGATTTCACGATTGTGGAAGTTTTCACTTTCGACCGCACTGGTCTGCTGTATGATCTGGCTAGAAAGTTGCATGACCTCGGAATGTCAATCCGCCATGCTAAGATCGGAACTTTTATCGATCAAGTAGTCGATGTCTTCTACGTGACAAGTCGCGATGGCAGAAAAGTCACTGAAGAGGAGACACTCACTCACCTAAAGCATGAGCTCATGCAGGTAATCGAGCAAGACTGATATTTTACAGTTCTAAGGATATTTTCGAGCAACTCACCCAAAACGATGTCGAAGTGAATCTGCACTTTGTTTTAGTTCTTCCCCCTCACATAATCAACTATGTTGCAATGACGATACTCCGAGTCTTCCTGGTACTATTTACGGTATTTCTACTCCTAGGATCATCGCGTGCTGAAGAAAAATTGCACGATTTCAGAAGTGAACTTCCGAGGATCCCACCGGTAGATTTGGAAAACGCGATTGACACGCTGAGCGTCGAGCCAGGGTACCTCATGGAACTGGCCGCACATGAACCATTGGTCACTGACCCGGTTGCCTTAGCATTTGACGAATACGGACGGTTGTTTGTCGTCGAGATGCGCGGATACAGTGAGCAGGGTGATGAAAACCTGGGAACTGTTCGCCTGCTGACTGACACCGATGTTGATGGTAAGTTCGACCACAGTTCGGTTTTCGTCGATCAGCTTTCGTGGCCTACGGCGATCTGTTGTTATGATGGCGGTGTATTTATCGGTGTGGCTCCCGATATTATTTATTGCAAAGACATCAATGGCGATGGTCGCGCAGATATTCACAATACTGTTTTCACCGGGTTTGGTAAGTCGAATGTCCAGGGGTTGCTGAATAGCTTCCAATGGGGATTAGATAATCGAATTCATGGAGCAACGAGTTCTTCAGGCGGCCAAGTACATCGCACCACTGATCTGCCTGCATCGGCAATCAACCTTCGGGGGCGTGATTTTTCCTTTAATCCAGCAACGCTTGAAATACGTGCAGAGAGCGGTGGCGGCCAGCATGGCATGAGCTTCGATCATTGGGGGCACAAATTCAATTGTTCCAATAGCGACCATCTCCGTGCGGTAATCATCCCAGACCGCTATTTGGCACGTAATCCTTACTTCGCGCTGCCTAGCGCATCGGAGAGTATTGCCGTTGATGGCCCCCAGGCGGAAGTTTATCGCAGGAGCCCTGTGGAGCCTTGGCGCACTTTGCGAACGCGTTTGCGAGTAGCTGGTGAAGTCCCCGGAGTGGTCGAAGGTGGCGGTCGGGCGGCGGGTTACTTTACCAGCGCGACTGGTATAACCATTTATGATGGTGACGCATGGCCCCATCTCAACGATTCTGAAGCGATGGTTGCGGTTGTAGGTGATGTTGGCAGCAACATCATTCATCGAAAACAAATTACACCTGATGGCATCAGTTTTAAAGGAGAACGTATAGACGACCAACACGAATTCGTGGCCTCGACTGACATCTGGTTCCGTCCTGTCCAATTCTGTAATGGCCCGGACGGAGCACTTTACGTGGCTGACTTTCATCGCGAGGTCATCGAGCATCCCGACAGTCTGCCACTGATGATTAAAGAACACCTTGACCTGACCAGTGGTCGCGATCGCGGGCGGATATATCGTCTCGCTCCAATCGGTTTTTCTGAGCCCGACCGCAAGCTCCCTGGGGATGCAATCACATCGCAACTGGTGGCGATGCTGGAACATAGTAACGGCTGGCACCGAACGACTGCTGCCAGGCTGTTGTTTGAGCAACAAAACCCATCCGCAGCCCCACTACTTGAACAACTCGTCTTGAATTCGGTGAATTCACAAGCACGGGTCACGGCACTCAATGTCCTAGACGGCTTGAATAAGTTGAATGCAGGAATTTTGGTAACCGCCTTATCTGATAAGAATCACCACGTTCGAGAAAACGCCGTGTTACTTTCAGAGCGCCTTGCATCAACTTCAGCTCAACTTCGTGATAAACTATTCTCGTTGAAGAGGGACCCTCGGTTGCGAGTACGCTTTCAACTGGCCCTTTCTCTGGGCGAAGTTTTAAAAAATGAAAGAGAGCGGGAAAACTTCTCATCTGAAGAAAGTGCTCAAGAAAAGGAAGTTGAGGCGACAGTCGCCAATTGTTTAGCCGATTTGCTACGACTCGATGGCAAGGATCACTGGATGCGGGCTGCCGTTTTGAGTTCTTCTCTAGAAGTTCTTGATCCGCTCATCGAGATCTTGCAAACTGATGAGCATTGGGCGAGTACAGAAACGGGCAAGACGGTACTGCAGCAGCTCCTAGATATGAGCGAACGGAGACAAACGTCTCAAAAAGAAACCGAGCTTCCTTCCATCGACCGGTCGACTGTTCCTATACATCGTCCGCCAAAAAAACAGGATGTCATTGATCGCTATCTACTGGCACTAGAGAATGAATCTTCTGTCTCACGTGGTGCAGATATCTTTGAGAAGACCTGCTCCGTTTGCCACGATGTGGAGCACGATGAAGGAGGTATTGCGCCATCTGTAGCGTCGTTTCGTAATCGGGGAAACGAATCTATACTGACGAATATTATCGATCCTAATCGCGACATTAACCCGCAATACATGAGCTACAATGTTTTGACCAACGCTGGAAAAACTTTTTCAGGAATGATCATTGCAGAATCTGCTACAAGTATCACTCTTGCATCTGGTCGAGATTCTTCACAGACGATTTTGCGTATCGATATCGAGGAGATTGTACCAACAGGCATATCGCTTATGCCGGAAAACTTGGACCAACAACTCGACGAGCAGCAAATGGCTGACTTGATAGATTTCTTGACGACCACCCAATAGACTGCATGAATCGTCTTTCACAAATGGATTTTTATATGGGAATTGAAGAGTTTTATATGAAACGACGTCACAAGCACCTTACCCGCAGAGGTTTTCACAGCTGCTGTGCCGTAGCCGCACTTGGCTTATTGGAGACGTGTACAGGAGTAGTGTCGCGAGCTGAACCAACCAATGGCTCCGAAAGAATTATACCCGATAAGTACGTGGATATTCATGTCCACTTGGGCCAACCATGGAATGAGCGAGGACCCCTGAGTGCCGAAATGATGCTTGGCTGGATGGATGCTCACGAGATTGCACAAGCTTGGGTTCTTTCGCTAGTTTCACCCGAGTCATGGTTCTATCCAATCACAACTCAGTGGATTCTTGAACAGACAGCACCTTATTCGGATCGACTCATCCCATTTTGCGGTGTCGACCCGCGCTCAATCAATCTAGGGGGCTACAAGGGCATCCTTGACATCCTCAAGCGATATGTTGATGCCGGAGCCCGAGGATTCGGGGAACATAAATGGGGCGGCCCTATCGATGACCCACGTAATATCGAATTGTTTTCTGCGTGTACTGAATTGAAACTTCCTATCTTATTTCACCTCGACGGGCATCGCAATCTCGACAAACCGGGATTGCCGGGGCTGGAGAAAGTACTCACAGAAGTACCCGAAGGAGTATTTATCGCCCACGCCCAAGGTTGGTGGGCTTCGATATCGGGCGATGCAAAATCGGCTGACTTCAATGGTTATCCACGAACACCTGTGGTGCCAGGAGGAGCTATAGATCGACTCATGGAAAAGTACCCAAACCTGTATGGAGATCTTTCGGCTGGCAGTGGTGCTAACGCGATCCAACGCGATATTGAGTTTGGGCGAGGGTTTCTCATTCGTCGAGCAGATCGATTGCTATTTGGCACCGACTACTTGGCAAATGGGCAGGCAGTACCACAATTTGAATTGTTAAATTCCCTTGATTTGCCCTCTGAAGTGCAAGCAAAAGTATTTCGGGACAACGCCCGAAAATTGATGCGGGCATAATAATCCTCTCAACATCGCGGACCAATAGGCATTTTCAATTTGCCAATTCTGCTCGGGGCACCACCCGCTCAGCCTCACTAGAGAGTTCAAAAAACTCGGCACGATCGAACCCAAAGCTATTCGCTACAATACTGGAGGGAAACTGTTCACAGAGTTGATTTAGTTCCCGGACATTTCCATTATAAAACCGCCGCGATGCAGCAATTCGATCTTCGGTGTTGGCCAATTCGACTTGCAGCGCCATGAAATGAGTATCGGCTTTGAGCTCGGGATACGTTTCTACAATCGCAAAGAGTCGCTTAATACCAATTTGCAAAGCAGTCTCGTCAAAAGCCTGCTCCATTGCGGTCCCGTGATTCTCTAAAGCACGAGCACGCAGGCCACTCACTTCTTGAAATATCGTTAGTTCGTGCTTTGCATATCCCCGTACGGCCTCGACCAGATTCGGAATGAGTTCGTAACGTCGTTTCATTTCGACGTCGATGTCGGACCAACTCTCCCGAATATGCAACCGCAAGCGGGCAAACCGATTGAACGTGGCAATCAACCACACCAAAGGGAATATAATTAGAATCGCTATTATAAGAAGTGGAATAATTGCTTCCAAAATAATTTGCTCTCTCGCCGCTTAGTAAAAGTTCTGCAATTGGCATGATACTTTGGAGTATCCTGCCTTAAATCTTCGTTCGGCTTTATTCACAGGCTCAATAAGGCTGTGGAACATTCCGTTTTTTAAGCTACTGCGAGTCTATCTCTAAGGATTGAATTAGATAACGGGGCCAAAGTCTAAAGAACTTATCTGCCCAGTTCAAAATGGCTATAAACTTGCCAGGCGACCAGCAGCTATTACCCGTATAAAGGCAGCAGGCACGCCGCGCAATATCAATGTCGGGCGGATTTCCGTCAAGCAGAAACTCCATCATCTGAGGGTGGAGCACGTCATAGGCAAATTTTTTTTCTGAACTTTTCACATGAAATCGGTCACTAAATTCGACGGACTCAAAATCAATGTCATCGAACCCTATCATCCCTGCTAGCTTGTCTAAGACCCCTTCCTGACGAATCATTAAATCGCACGAACGTAGATGGGGTAACTCTAAAATGAGATAACTGAATCGGTAAGTATGTGTGGAGCGATTCTTTCCTGATCCGGAAGTAATGCGATAGTGATAGTCACCCATGACCACTGGCCACGATTTCTCGGCAATCTCGAACTGCCCTCTGAGAGTGTGATAAGCATATCGAGAGTGCCCGCGCCGGAAAATATTAAACTGTGGGTAGCGATCTTCGTGCGACGAATCATGCGATGAATCAAATTGCCAACCTAATTGAATAGCCAGTGATGACAGTTCTTGTCGGCGTTTCTGTTGCTGCAGATAACCTAAGTAGAGTAGCGCTAGTCCAATCGCCAGAAAAATCAGAAAGACAAGTATTTGCATCGGGCCGAGAAAGATGAACTTGGACTAAAGGGATTGCATAAGGTAACCACCTGATTATTCTTTTCGCACTTCATAATGGAATATTGTCTGAATAATTAAGAAATAGGAGCAGGTGGAGTTACAAGAGTGTGTGGGGTTTTCGCCATACAGCTCGGGAGACTATGCGTTCAGCTTTACGTTCGGATCATTGGCAACGTTCACCCACACATGAACGTGTGGCGAACCTCGGAAGTGCCACACGAACGACGGGCCTTCCAGACGCCAGTTATCCCATACCCCATCCTTGCCGATATCGCCCTGTTGGAAGAAAGCCAAATGGCAGGCATCAATGCCACCTTGCTGATTCAAGCAGGCAATGACTTCGTCGCGATCGCTCTGGCGGTAGGGTTCTATCAATTTGCGAAGCACTTCCTGAACCCTCTCTTTCTGATCACTGGAAAGCTCAGTGAGAGGGATACCTTGGAATTCGCCTTCCACACCTTGGAAACCAACGCGTTGTTCGCGAGGAAGACCCCGTTTCACTAAAGCCAGTTTCTGTTGTTTACCATCAAGTGCCTGATACAACTTATTCGCTTCGACCGCCTGGGGCCAAAACACATTACCGGGGTGCGTTGGTCCTTCGTCAAAACCATCGGCAGCGTGGCCGTAAAAGATTGGCCCGCCAAAAGCAACGTGCTCGGCCGAATTGCCATCGCAACGAATCGTCATGTGACGTCCAGTGAGTACAAATTCAAAATGTTCGCTACCTGGTTGACCAAAAATGGCAATACTGTTCTGCTCCCCGAAGCCGCCTGAGTCGTCGTCGAGTTGCTGGTCGATCTTGGCATGCCATTCTGGCTGATAAAGACTCTCAAAGATCGCTCGAATCAATGCCCGCTGGTCAGGTGTATAGAAGTTGTCATTGACATAATAATTCGTGATATCCCAGTTGTTTGCCACGCGTGTCCGCAGAAGTCCCCGCTCTTTGTCTTCAAAATCCCAAGTGAAACAGATTTTCTCGCGTTGGCCTGGTGAAAGTGCTTCATATAGCAGTTTCACAAGCGATTCTGAAGTTGGCCCCGACACGGTAGCATTTGTCAAATCAGCGGCAAACACCTCCCTGTGAGAAATTCCAACTGGGAAACCCGTGAGTGTCGCACCCCCAGCCAAAGCCATTTTGCTAGTATGTTCAAGAAAAACTCTGCGATCGACACCCCGAGGTTTGAGATTGCCGATGCTCGATTGCCGAGGATTCATTCTGATTTGCCTCATTAGACAGGAAATATAGAGGACTATTAAGCTCAACTGACATTAGAACGGATGTCGCACCTCTTGGCAAATTGCTTCTACCCCAGTTGAGGAAGATGTGCTAATTGACACAATCCATACATGCATTCTTTAGTGATCGAAGTATAAAAATTGAAAAAAAAGGCAAGCATTAAAAAGAATCCTACGCTTCAGTACGGGAGAATAGTAGTAGGGTTTTGGTTAAACATCGGGCGGACAATTCAGGAATGGTCGCTAATCGGCAATCAATGACGCTTTCCCCTGCACGATCAACGCAGCAGGAGTTCGTTTCCATTCCTCTCTCTGTGTTCCGGCTGGATCGAAATGCACAAGTCGATCTTTATTGTAAAATCGAGGGTATCCATAATCCCGTCCTCTACCGCAGTGCAGCGATCCCTGTTACAGCGGAAGACATTGAGGAGCTTCGCCAAAAGGGTCATCGCGCCCTGTATGTACTCAGCAGAGAGTATGAGCAACTCGATCGCACCTTGAACGAATCACTGCACGACGTGCTTGCAGATGAAGCCATGCCTCCGGCAGAAAGGTTTGCGATCCTGCAAACAGCAGCTGCCATGGAAATGGACATGGCATTTCACATGATCAAATGCGATCGTTTCGTATCGATGTCACAACGGATTGCCACCCAGATCACTAAACTGCTTGATGGAGAGAATTTAGTTCCCCAGCAACTCTTCTCTGTTGTGCAGCACGACTACTACACTTATACGCACGTGGTCAACGTCGCTGGTTTTGCCACCTTGCTGGCAGATCTGTTGGGTTTCAGTGACCCGCAAGTGAGAGAAAAGATTACTGTGGGGGCCTTGCTTCATGACATCGGCAAACGGTTCATTCCGTCAAAGGTACTCTGCAAATCCAATACACTCTCAGATGAAGACTGGCAACTGATCAAATCCCATCCTCAAAGGGGCTATGAAGATCTCTGCCAAAGAACCGACCTGACTGAAGAGCAGCTACTGATGGTCTACTCGCATCATGAGCGCTACGATGGCAAAGGCTATCCTGTGGGGCTAGTTGGCAACGAGATTCACCCATGGGCCAGGCTGTTGGCGATCGTCGATGTTTTTGACGCGATCACCAGTGCACGTCCCTACCGTAATCCCATGACTCTGCCTCAGAGCCTAAAGTACCTCGAGTCAAATTCAGGCTCACACTTTGATCCGGAGATGGTCCAATGCTGGGTATCAGCCATGAGACTAAGCTGAGTGTGCAACTTTGGAAGTCGCTTCCCTCACGTGCGTCACTACCATGTCCTCTCGAGGAGTTTCTCGACATCCAAATTGGACAGCGAGCAGTATTTAACTCCAAACGCCTGCATGCCAGAAAGCCGCTGAGAACGGCGGCTATTGCACTCCTCGCCGACGGACTTCACGCCTGCTATGTCAAAGACATATCCCGGATGGGTGTGGGGTTCTATGCGCCAATTAATCTATTACCCAAGAAAATTGTCCGACTATGGCTGCCCAACGGAAAAATTTTGCAGCTATCGATCACGCGATGTCGGCGGAGATGTGATAATTGCTTCGAGTGTGGGGGAACATTTCATCTCGCCACGGCACTGCCAAGCCATCACGTGCTTCAATCTAATTGAAAGGTTCCTGCCATGAAAATTGTTAAAGACATAATGAGTACCGAGTTTGCAACCCTTTCTCCTCAAATGACTCTGGGAATGGCCATCGAGTTGTTCGCTGAAAACGAATGCGGTGGTGTACCTGTCGTTGTAGATGGTGTATTAGTTGGCATTCTATCGGAAATTGAACTATTTGATATTCTGTTCGATCAGTCTCTTCGAAATTCTCCTGTTTCAGATTTCATGACTCGTAAAGTGTGGTCGCTCTGTGAAGAAGACTCGCTGGGACATGCTGCCCACATGTTTGCCCTTTACGAAGTTCGCTCTCTTCCTGTGCTAAGAGACGGTAAGCTTGTTGGGATGGTTTCTAGGCGAAATTTTCTATTAAGCGCGCTGCGTCCTGATACATCCTCAACTGAAACAGAGACCAGTTTTATCCCCTTCCTCGATGAACCTGCTACTGACGGCACAAATCAAGAACTCTTTCTGCTAGACAACCTCGTCTGAAACAGCTTCACGGCTCGGAAGGTGAGATTCCATGCGAAAGAGTGACACTCGCCTTTTTCGCGTCGAGGCGCTACACTTACGGAAGTAGGTCAAGCGGAACTATCTCGAAATGAGAACCTCAACTGCCATGAACGAAGAACAAGTCGAATCCCCAACAGGCGATAGCTATCCCCAACTCGATGCCAAGGATACCGACCGCAAACTGTCGCAATACTATTCCAATAGTTTCTCGCGGTACACTGATTTCGAACCCCTGGCAAAAGGTGGTTCCGCGCTTTTGCGGACTTGCCGAGACGGCAACCTCGGGCGATTGGTCGTGATGAAAACCCTGCATCCGCATTTGGCACAAAGTGAATACATGCGGTCTCGCTTTTTGCGTGAAGCACGTGTTACGGCTCAGTTACAACACCCTGCGACCGTTCCCGTTTATGAAATAGGGCATGATATCGAAGGCCGACTCTATTTCACGATGAAAAAAGTCGAAGGCGAGACTCTCCGCGAAATCTTTGAGAAACAAAGCGTAGGAGATGAACAAGCGATTGCCATCTACAATCTCGACCGCATGTTGGGCCTGATTATTCAGGTTTGCAACGCCCTGGCTTATGCTCATGCCCACGGCGTGGTACATCGCGATGTAAAACCAGAGAACATTTTGATTGGTTCTTTTGGAGAAGTCATGCTGCTTGATTGGGGAGTCGCCAAGGTATGGGCCAATAACGACCCCGATCTTCCAGAAGTGGAACATGAAGTTCTGACTGATGTAGGCCAACGCCCCGGTACTCCTCTTTACATGTCACCGGAGCAGATCCGTGGCGGGGGAGAGGAGATTGACGAGCGGACTGATATCTATGGCATAGGCGTTGTGCTCTACGAAATACTTACATTGAAAGAGCCTCATCGAGGTGAGAATATCCATGAAACTTTTGAGATGATTCTCAAAGAAGAGACAATCCCCCCTGAAACGCGTACCCCTAATCGCCAGATACCAAAGCGACTTTCGGCCATCACAATGAAGGCCTTGGAGAAAGATCCGGCAAATAGGTTTCAGACTATGGCAGAACTGATCGATGCCTTACGAGAATTCCGTAGTCGCGTATTTCAGTCTTTAACAGGTTACTGATGCGGGACCCCGTCGCGAAAGGTTCCCAGACAAATCGTTTCAGAGCGCTCGCCGGTGGCGGCGTCGAGGACGTTGGCCAGGCGGAGTTGGCTTCTTCTCGATTGGCGTCCCATCATTGGGCATTTCTTGGGGAGGGGCTGCCGCTGCAACCGCTTGGAAGCCCTCGATCTCGTCCCGTTTTAGAAGCGTGTTGATAAGCATCTCGATCCGAGTCAGTTCGGTGCCTTGTTCGGGCGTGACGAAGGAGAATGCGACTCCCTCGCGTCCCATGCGGCCCGTACGACCGACGCGGTGGACGTAGTCGTCAGAAGATTGAGGCAGATCATAATTGATGATATGCGAGATATTCGACACATCGATGCCCCGGCCAACGACATCCGTAGCGATCAGAATTTTCACTTCACCGGCACGAAACTTTCGCATGACCCGATCGCGGGCCGACTGGGGCATATCGCCGTGGATCAGGTCCACCAAGAGTGTTTTTCTTGCTAGCTTATGGTGCAGTCGATCCGTTCCCCGCTTCGTACGGCAGAAAACAATTGCCTGTTCAGGCTCTTCGCGTTCCAAAAGCCGGACCAAAAGTTCGTACTTACGCTCCTCATCGACTGAGAAATAATGCTGCTCGATTGTGTCGACTGTCTTAGTTTTGGGAGAAAAGTCCAGAATTTCTGGATCAACCATATAACGCTTAGCCAGTCGCTCGATTCCCGGCGCCACGGTAGCACTCAATAGCAATGTTTGCCGCTTCTCAGGGCAGCGCCTGAGGATTTTTTCGATATCGGGACGAAAACCAATGTCGAGCATCCGGTCGGCCTCATCGAGTACGACAAACTCCAGCTTTTCAAGCCTTAGAGCGCTACGTGATAACAGATCAATCACTCGGCCGGGAGTTCCCACAACGATGTCACAGCCGCGCCCGAGCTTGTCGATTTGCCGCCGAATTGGTTTACCACCATAGACTGCCACACAACGCGTTTTACGACCCTTGGCCAACTTGCTGATTTCATCCCGAACTTGGACTGCCAATTCTCGAGTCGGCACCAAGATGAGGGCCTGGGGGAGGGGTCCTTCGGTCGATGTGCCAAGTCGCTCGAGAATCGGAATTGCAAATGCAGCCGTCTTCCCTGTCCCAGTTCGTGCCTGGCCTAATATATCGACGCCTGCGATAGCACGAGGAATCATTCCTGCTTGAACTGGAGAAGGCTGGTGATATGCAGCAGACTTGAGCGCTGCCAACATCACTTCGGATAGGCCGAGCTGGTCAAAAGTGGGAGTGGGAGAAGCGCCAGATGGCACCTCACTGGAGGCTGAATTGGTAACCAAAATGAGTAGGATTTCTCGTAAAGCTATTGGCTAAGGAGGCGGATTCTAGGCGGCCTTGGCGACCGTCCCGTGGAAACTCAATTTCCATGCGAAAAGGCTAACACTTCTAGTTGAAGGGGTCAAATGAGGCCAAAAATAGTAAAAAAGCCGATCGCACCTTGAGAGGAGCAATCGGCTCGGGTAAATCAACTTTGTGCCTACCCAGAGTAGGCGTCAGGGCTACGGAGTCTGTAGGATCTTCGCAGCCTGTGTAATGAGGCTAGCAGCTTTTTTGCGAGTCTTCTTTCGCTTCACGAGCTCCTTCTTAATCGCCCCAACTGAGGATTTCTTTTTAGTTGACTTCTTGGCAGCTTTCTTCTTGGTCGACTTCTTAGCGGCTTTTTTCTTGGTCGACTTCTTAGCGGCCTTCTTCTTGGTCGACTTCTTGGCTGCTGCCTTTTTCTTGGTCGACTTCTTGGCAGCCTTTTTCTTAGGGGCTGCTTTCTTCTTTGCTGACTTTTTCTTTGTAGCCATGGCCTTTTGGGCTCCTTCCGTGTTTGCGCCCGGTTTTGAATTGGTTCTCCCTCTGGGCGCTCAGAAAGAAAGGGAGGAACTCACCTAGAAATTGAATAGGGCTACTTACGCTAAAAATACTCTGCGAATTTAAACCCTAATGACTCCTCATACTTTTTGTGGGGAACGGCTGACAATAGTGGCAAATTAAGGTGCCGGAGAATAACGCGTAGGTCCGCCGTCGAATGATAAACCAGATTGAGAATAAGTGATTGGTTGAATGAATGAAGGTAAGTGCAGCATAAGTGCGTTTGAATTATTCGTCAAAAAATCTTCTCGAAAATTACAAGATCTAGTCACAAATTCTCAAATCAGTTCAGCACATTTGCTTCACTGCGCGCAATTGAACCAATTTTTTGTTCCTCGCGTCAAGATGAGTTCGAAAAAAATCCTAGATTTTTGGGAAGATTCTCCAGCGGCTTCGGACCGTGGATAGAATCGACCAGAGACAGATTCGGTCCAACAATATGATCCGGTCGCTCTTCGCGACTAAGTGCGGGACCATGAGATGAGGTCCGCCATCTGTTCGGTAAAACCATAGTGCTGTGTGCCAAGAGGACTCTTAAAAAAGCTCCCAAGCACCCCCAGGGCACCCGTCTCACCCCGTTCTTGAGCCACGAAGACAAAACGAATCAGGTCAAGCACAAGGGGAGCAGCCAAGAGAGAATCGCAACCTTGCCAGGTGAGTTGCAAAGTCATCGGAGTTTGCAAAAAACCGCGGAAATGCACGTGATCCCAGGCTGTTTTCCAATCTCCCAGGCTCTCGACAAGTTCGATCGAAACGAGCGTCTGAGGGGCATAACCAAGGATCCGTTCCAGGAGCTGGTCCTTACTCTGAACCTTGGAAGCCTTGTTCATCGGGTCACTCAAAACCCTGCCATCAAGGTTGCCAAAAATGTTGTGTCCGACCCAACTCATGACCTCCAGATTTCTCGCCGCAAACATCGGAGCTAGCACGCTCTTCAGCAAAGTCTCGCCCGTCTTGGCGTCCCGGCCCGCATGGCAGGTTTTGTGTCGCCGGGACAGCTCGTCGATACCCGGTGGAGAGGCTCCCAAGGATGGGGTAAAGTTGATGTAGGGCATGCCCAATTCTAATGCCGCGATCGAATAAAGGCTGCTGGCCGGCAATGGACAATCAGGTAGCTCAACCAGATGTTGAGCCTGCTCCCAAGTCTGTGGCCAGTCCGAAGAATCCATCAAGGCTTCGGTGGAAGCCAGATTGACCACGATTACCTTATCGAGTCGCTCTCGCTGCTGGAATTCTTGCAAATCCTTCTGAACACGTAAAACTGCTTCCTTAGCTCGCTTTTCTTCGGGTATTTCCGGGGAAGCCAATTTCCGGATCGTGGAGCCGACATTCCAGAGTATTCCTGGACGGATGTTGGTCTCGACCTCCGACAGAAACTCTCGGCTATCCTCCAGGATCAAAGCCTCGATTACTCGGCTCTCGCGATGAAGACGCTCTGCCTCGGCAATTAAATTCGTTGGGCGAATTTCGTGCCCCCCCACGACAAATTGATCCCACCTGGGCAGTGGCATGTGAGCGAACAGGGCGAGGCTAGTCACCAAGCCGGTCTCGGGGGTAAGACCACTTCGAAGTGCCGAGAGACCTACCAAGGAAGTGACAGACACCCCACCGCGAGCCCCAATAATCCAAATTCCGATTCGTGAGGCACTCATGATCGATTTTCGAGGTGTTTGAGGGAAATTTATGGGAAACCGGCTTACTTAGAAAGAGCCCCCAATCGCAATTCCACTAGGAACTCGCCTCAACAGGGTCTATGATTGTCGCATTAGCCCGTAAAGAGCGTCAACGGGCACGACCTGATCTTGTTAGAACATCTTTCGCTCCACGCGACGAACTTTCCCATGCTAGAAACTGTTGAGTTAGCACCTCGAGATGCGATTCTTGGTTTGACTGTAGCATTCAATGAGGACCCGCGACCCCATAAAATCAACCTGAGTGTCGGGGTCTATCAGGATGAAAAAGGAAAAACCCCGACACTTGAATCGGTCCGGACTGCAGAAAAGCGGTTAGCTGAGGGACCTTCGAACAAGGCATACCTGCCGATTTCGGGTTCGGCCACGTTTATCGAAATCGTAAAGCAACTAGTCTTCGGCCTCGGCCAAGAACAATCTGGACAATTTGCAGGCGTCCATACTCCCGGCGGCACGGGTGGGCTGCGGGTGGTTGCCGATTTTCTACACGAGAATTTTCCAAAATCTACCGTGTGGCTCAGCGACCCAACCTGGCCCAATCATCCAAGCATTTTTGCGGCGGCAGGCGTTCCTACAAAGACCTATCCCTACTTCGACGCGAGCACAAACAGCCTCGCATACCAGCAGATGCTGTCTGTTCTTGAGGAAATTCCCCCAGGTGACGTAATCCTCCTGCATGGTTGTTGCCATAATCCTACCGGTATCGACCCCTCAGGCCGTGAGTGGCAAGAAATCGCTCAGTTGGTTGCCAAACGCGGATTGTTGCCGCTGCTCGACTTTGCTTACCAAGGATTTGGCGATGGATTGGAAGAAGATGCAGTAGGCGTACGAGAGTTTCTTAAAGTTGGAAGAGAACTAATTGTCTGTAGTTCTTTCTCCAAGAATTTCGGTTTGTACCGGGAGCGAGTAGGAGCACTTTTTGTTCTTTGCCCTACTAAAGAGACTGCTGCGGCTGTTCAGAGCCAACTCAATCGAGCAGTGCGGGCAAATTACTCAAATCCTCCAGGCCACGGGGGGGCAATCGTCGAAACGATTCTCAGCGATCAAGAATTGCGGGCTAACTGGGAAGATGAACTCGCCACTATGCGAAATCGTATTAACGGTATGCGTCAGCAACTAGTCGATGCCTTTGAGGCGAGAGGGGTTCCAGGAGACTATTCGTTTATTACCCGACAGCGCGGGATGTTCTCATTTTCCGGCCTGACAAAGGACCAGGTAGAACAACTGCGTGAACAATATGCTATCTATATAGTAGGATCGGGGCGGATTAATGTTGCCGGCTTGACCCCTGCGAACATCAATCTGGTTGCCGAGGCCATCGGTGCCGTGTTTCCATAACAGCCCTCGCCGGAAGGCGGGGGTCAGCGTGTCTGTTGAGCGAACCATAGCCTGCCGGCGATGTCTAAGCAGCCGCTGGCGTAAATCTCAAGTAGTTATTAATTCCGAGGTGGTAGCAAAGTGAATATCTTGTTCGCCACAGCCGAGGCAGTACCTTTTGCAAAAACTGGTGGGCTGGGAGACGTCTGCGGAAGTCTTCCACGGGAACTTTACACCCTCGGACATCGTCCAGCGGTAATTCTGCCCGCTTTCAGGCAGGTCTATCAGGCTGGTCCACCCATCGACTCCACAGGTATCAGTTTCGAGATTTCGATTGGTCAAAAGCGAGTTGGCTGTCAGATCCTTGAGAGCCACCTGCCGAATTCCGCTGTGCCAGTTTACTTCATTGAGAATCGCGACTACTATGATCGCCCCCAGCTCTATGGAGAAAAAGGCGAGGATTATCGTGACAATTGCGAGCGATTCGTTTTCTATAGCCGTGCTGTGCTTGAAGCAATCAAGCAGCTTGATCTAAGAACAGAACTTATTCACTGTCACGATTGGTGCGCTGGCTTAATACCAGCCTATTTGAAGACACTTTATGCCGAAGAGCCTCCGTTTGACCAAATTGCGTCGCTCTACACAATTCACAATCTGGCCTACCAGGGGAACTTCTGGCATTGGGATATGGCGCTTACCGGGATCGACTGGAAGTACTTCAATTGGAAGTACATGGAATTCTACGGCAATCTGAATTTCATGAAGTCGGCGATTGCATTTGCCGACACAATCAGCACAGTAAGCCCCACTTATGCTCAGGAGATTCTCCGCCCGCCCCTAAGCTGTGGGCTAGAGGGGGCACTCGAACACCGCAGAAACGACCTCTTTGGGATCATAAATGGAGTTGACTACGACCAATGGAATCCGGCAACAGATCCTTTTTTGGGTCCCAACACCTACGACATGGAAAGTCTGGCCATAGGCAAGGCAGCCTGCAAACAGTCTTTGCAACGAGACTTGAATCTACCAGTGAACTCAGGGATTCCGATTGTCGCGGCCGTCGGCAGACTGGCTGACCAAAAGGGCTTTGACCTAATCTCGAGAGTCATGCAGCAATGGGTCAAGGAATACCATGTTCAATGGGTCATCCTGGGGACTGGAGACCCGAAATATCACCAGGTACTTGGTCAACTGGCGGCAGAGAATCCGGACAAGATTGCTGTGCGGCTTGAGTTTTCCAACGAGTTGGCTCATCGCATTGAAGCGGGAGCCGACATGTTCCTAATGCCCAGCCAATACGAACCCTGCGGACTCAATCAGCTCTATAGCCTCAAATATGGCACCATTCCCATCGTCCGTGCGACGGGTGGCCTGGCAGATACAGTTGTAGACGCCTGTGATGAGACTCTGGCAGACGGGACTGCTACAGGGTTCAGCTTTACTGAATACACAGCACTTGCCCTCTCCGACACCCTGGCCCGAGCCTGCGCACTGTTTGAAGACAAAACCGCGTGGCAGAAACTCATCCAAACCGGGATGAGTCAAGACTGGTCGTGGAACACTAGCGCCCGCGAGTATAGCAATCTCTATAAACGCACCCTCGCTCAAGCTCAACAGGGAGTGTTAAGCTGAGATTGGCTTTTTGCAGGAAAGGCAATTCTTTGCATCGCAAAATTTTTCATGGAGCAAACACCTGAATAGCCAGTCAGTTCTCGAGCTGCGAATCGATCCTTCTACGGGTCGTAGGGTTTTGATCGCTGAGGGTCGGGCAGCGCGACCCAATGATTTTGCTGTTCCTTCTGTTCAGCAGTCTAGTGGTCAAGGACCCACGTCAAATTGTCCTTTTTGTCGTGGCAACGAAAACCAAACTCCAAGGGCATCAGCTGTGCTCAACGACTCCTCAGGCAATTGGCAGGTGCGCGTGGTACCTAACAAGTTCCCTGCAGTCTCGCTTAATGCGCCGCTTCCTGACAACGAAACGGCAGTAATCAATAGGTTTGAATCGGCAGTGGGAACTCACGAAGTTATCATTGACAACCCAGAGCATATCAGAGATTGGACGGATATGTCTCTCGACAACGTTTCTGATGTGTTAAGAGTTTATTCCGAGCGATTGAGTCATTGTTACGAGCAATTGAAACTACCTGCAGCGGTGATTTTTAAGAATGTTGGCGCGCAGGGAGGGGCCTCGCTGGAGCATGTTCACACCCAACTGATGTCTTTTCCGTTCGTACCAGAAATACTTGAGCGTGAACTCCAGGTGGCTTCTGATTATTTCTCAAGAGGAGAAAAGTGTTTATTCTGCCAATTAATCGATGATGAGCTCCGTAGTCGCCGACGGCTTGTCCATGAAAACGACAGTTACGTTTGCTTTTGTGCGTATGCAGGCAGGCAGCCCTATGAATGCTGGATACTTCCCAAGCAGCACACTAGCAGTTTTACAGACATCAAGGAGATCCACGCTTTGGCGGAAACATTGCAAAGTGTCCTGCGTCGCCTCTGTAGAATTGCTAGCCCACCCGCATACAATCTAGTGCTCCACACAGCCCCGGCAGGCGACCCCCGTTCCGAAGCGTTTCATTGGCACTGGGAGCTGATTCCGCGGATAACTTCACTTGCAGGGCTAGAAATGGGCGGCGGAGTTTTCATCAATTCGGTATCACCCGAACGAGCAGCACGTGCCCTGCTCGACATAAACATCTGAGAAAATCTTGCCGATCCTGTAAATTAGACCGGCGTCGTCAACTCTTGGTCCTGTCCGGATTGTATCCGAGCAAGCATCCAAAAGTCTTGAACTTTTGTGAAAGTTCAGCAAGAACCGGCTAGCTTTATTTGCTTCGACCGGCAATCTTAGAAGAGAGTGAATAACCGTCAACTGAGACCAACACGCAATCGATCCGAAGAACCATTATGAACCATCCACTGCGACTCCTCCTGGTCCTCCACAATCATCAGCCTATCGGCAATTTTGATGGCGTGTTCGAGCAGGCTTACCAGGATAGCTATCTGCCGTTCTTGGATGTTTTCGAGAAATACGACAAACTGCGGATTGCTTTGCACACCAGCGGTTCGCTCATGGAATGGCTGGACGCCCATCACCCAGAATATGTCGATCGCCTTGCCGACTTGGTCGCCAAGGGTCGGATCGAAATTGTCGGCGGTGCCTATTTCGAGCCTATTCTGACCATGATCCCTTCGCGCGATCGGCGTGGGCAGATCACCACCTATTCCAGATGGCTCGAACATCGCCTCGGTGCCACGGTACGGGGCATGTGGGTTCCAGAACGTGTTTGGGAACAATCACTTGCCAGCGATTTGGCACGCTCGGAAATCAATTATACGATTCTTGACGATTTTCATTTCAAGAACGCGGGTCTCGTTACCGAGCAACTTCACGGTTATTACGTCACTGAAGACGATGGCAATGTGCTCAATGTATTTCCAGGAAGTGAGCAATTGCGATATCTCATTCCATTCCAGCGACCAGAGGAATCGATCAAATATCTTCGTTCAGTATCCGAGCAGCATCCGGGTGCCGTGGTTGTCTTCGGCGACGACGGCGAGAAGTTTGGAACCTGGCCCGGCACGAAGGAACATGTGTACGACCGAGGTTGGCTCGCCGAATTTTTTAATGCCTTAAGTGAAAACTGCGATTGGCTCCACGTCACGACTCCTAGCGAAGCGATCAAGAATGTTCCTCCTCTGGGGAAGCTTTACATCCCTGAGGGAAGTTATCGTGAGATGACCGAGTGGGCACTCCCGGCTGCTAAAATTAATGAGTATGAGGACCTGCATCACGACTTCGAGCAACAAGGTCTGTGGCACCGGGTTGTTCCTTTCGTAAGAGGGGGCTATTGGCGAAACTTCAAGGTGAAGTACCCTGAGACCAATGTCATGTACTCGCGGATGCATTTGGTAAGTCGTCGGCTTCAGCAGCTTGTCGAGGACGGGGCCAAAGGCGATCTCATCGAAAACGCCCGCCTGGAACTCTACCGAGGACAGTGCAACTGCAGCTATTGGCACGGGGCCTTTGGTGGTGTCTATCTGCCTCACTTGCGAAACGGTGTCTATCAACACCTGATTGCAGCCGAGAACCTCCTGAATCAGTTCGAACAGCGCGGCTGGCAGCTGGACCAGCAGACCTGGGTCGAGATTGACGCAGCTGATTTCAATCTCGACGGACGACCCGAAAGCCGTTTGGCAAACAACAGGCTGATGCTCCTGGTTTCGCCCGTCGAAGGGGGACAGATTTACGAATTTGACGTAAAACCCATTTGCCACAACTTGCAAGCGACTCTCACTCGTCGTCCGGAAGCCTACCATCGCAAGGTTCTTACTGGTCCCAGCGACGGTGGAGATGGTGTAGCCAGCATCCACGACAAAGTGGTCTTCAAACAGGACGACCTCGACCAGCGATTGGGATACGACTTGTGGTCCCGACATTCACTCGTGGATCATTTCTACTCTATTCATGAGCCGAGAGAGGCTGTGGTCGGGGGGGGTGCCGAGGAACTGGGCGATTTTGTCCACGGCCCTTATGAGGCAAAGCTCCGTCGCGCGCCAGGACGAGCTCAGTTGCAACTCACTCGCGAGGGAAATGTCGACGGGAAACGAATTCAGATCACCAAGGGAATCACGCTAACCGACGAAGGCTCCACAGTCGAGATAGCCTATTTTGTCGAAAACCTTCCTGAGCAAAACGAGTTTCTTTTCGCCCCAGAACTCAACTTTGCCGGTTTGCCCTCAGGTGCACTCGACCGCTATTTCTACGACGCGCAAAAACAATCTCTCGGACAATTAGGAAGTCAACTTGATCTGGCTGAGGCCGCATCCATTGGACTTGTCGACGAGTGGTTGGGAATTGATGTTGGCCTCTCTTTCGACCGTCCCACCGCAATCTGGACCTACCCGGTTGAAACCGTCAGCCAAAGTGAGGGGGGCTTTGAGTTGGTCCACCAATCCGTCGCCGTGGTCCCGCATTGGCACCTCGTACCCGATGCCAACGGCTGCTGGAGCGTCACGATACGTCTCGCGATCGACACCAGCCTCGCCGAAAGCCGCATGACCGAACCCGCCGTCGCGGCAGCCCTTTAGCCGCTCGCGGTTATACCCCCGCCACCGCAAACCAATCCACCTTCGGTGCCATCTGTTGCTGCCCATAATTGACCGTTGCGAGCAAAGGTGCGCTCGCACGATGCGCAATTTCTTCGGCATTCCATTTAATGCTCTCGTCGCTGGTCGAGAGTGCGACCCGATTGAGCACGATTCCTGCAATCGGAAGTTTTGGCACGACATTTTGGGCGGTGATGAGCGTTTGGAGGGTCGCATTAATGGTTCCCAATTCGTTCAATGCGACTACAACCAGGGGATAACCAAACTCCTCGGCAAGGTCGGCGTTGTAGTCCTCGTCACTCAAGGGCGACATCAATCCCCCCGCTCCCTCGACGATGACGATATCGCTACGCTGCTGCCAAACTTTCAATCCATCGCGGAGCAACTTGCGATCCACCGAGTTCCCTTCAACTGCGGCGGCCATCGAAGGGGCTAAGGGGGCTCTAAACCGCTGGGGACAAACCTCGTCGAGTGTCCCCGGTCGGCCGGCAGCTTCCCACAGCTTGACAGCATCTTCGGCTATCAGTTCCGTGCCTTCCCGCTTGCAGCCGCTCGCCACAGGCTTATAAACACCAACTCGATGGCCATCGGAAATAAGCGATTTGACAATAAGCGCGCTTACCTGGGTCTTGCCGACGCTTGTATTGGTTCCGGTGATAAAAAGTCCGCGAGACATGAGCAGTAATATGATTAGTTGTGGGTGGTTAGTGATCCGGAATTTGTGGATCAGACATATTAAATCAACTTTCAAACTATCACCAACCACCAGTCAAAGTACTAAAAATTCTTCGACCGCTTCGCGCATCGCTTGGCGGTCCGCACTGGCACCGGTCCAGATTTCAAATGCTAGAGCTGCCTGTTCAATCAACAGCGTGAGGCCATCGACCGTGCGGCAACCGCGGGCCTGTGCTTCCTTCATCAGGTGGGTATGGGGGGGATTGAAGGCCACGTCGGCAACTAAAGTGTGCTTCTCCAGCCCATCAAAATCGAGGGGCAAGTGCTCATTGGGTTGGTTTGGCCCAACCGGTGTAGCGTTGATGAGTACCTGAACACTGTCGATGGAAAACAGGCTGTCCGCTGCCAACACTTCAGCCCGACAACTCGCTAGAGGAGTCTGGTCCACCAATGTTCTGGTTAGTTCTTCGATCTTTTCCGGGCTACGACAAAGAAAACGGATCTCTCCCGCACCGACGATCGCCAGTTCTGCCGCAATCGCGCGTGCTATGCGTCCCGCTCCGATGATCGCAACCTGCAATCCTTTCACAGCCCCTGTTTGCTCAAGCAATTGCCGTAGCGCCCTACCTTCGGTATTGTAGCCTGAGAAGCGCCCTTCGTTCTGTTTGATACAATTGACCTGCCCACTGATGCGGGCAGCCTCTCCGATTTCCTGCAGATAGGGAATCACGCTGCTACGGTGAGGAGGAGCGAGCATGATGCCATGGAAACCAAAGATGCGTGCTCCCCGTAGCGCCCCCTCAAATTCCAGAGAGGGTACTTCAAATGTCAGAAATCTCCAGTCGAGACGCGCTGCTTCAAACGCCTTTTCCAACATATATTGGGTTGGATTCCCCGCAATCGGTTCACCCATCAGGCAGCATACGTCTTGCTGAGGTTGGCTGGTCAAAATCTGTTTCCGATCCCTTTTGGCAGCCGCAGCCAAAGACAAGCGGCAGAAAACTTGTAAGAATCCTCCATTCTGACGGCCAAGGGGCCGAAATTCAACGCCAACTCCCCTCAAGGCCCAAGGAGAAATCTCTTCATCGTGCTATCGTAGAGAGTGTTAGAGCGCCACAATTAGCAGAAATTTCGCAATGCTCCGCAGTCGACCTTTAACCTGGCTATTCATTCTCGCGACGCTGTGCGTCGATCTGGCCTTGATTCTGGGCGCCCGTCGCAATGGAGCTATCCAGGCGAGTGAAGGGCTGGCATTTTTCGTCTACAACTATGGCCTGCCTGCTCAGATTAGCGTGCTGGCGATCTGGGCCGTGCTGAGTCGCGTTCACCGCCTGGTGAAAGCCGCCTGGGTTACACTCGCTGGTGGCCTGCTCCTCTTGATGACTTGGTGGGTGATTGAATCCGCTTATCGGGGCGAATTGGTAGCCTTCTGTTTTTTGCAACTGTCGCTCGTGCTTCTCGGCTGCATCCTCTGGCTCAAGTTGGGCTGGATCTCCCTACTTTCTGAAACCACAGACGAGGTGCAAGAAAAATTTCAATTCTCGCTTGTCGAGATTTTCGGCTGGACGATCATCGTCGCCTTTTGGGCCTTCGCCCTCCGCTTTGCCGACTTCAGAATCATCACCCAAGATCTCTGGTGGATCTGGCTCGGCTGTGCTGTTCTGATTCCTCTGTGTATCGTGTTGGTCTTCTTTAAACAACTGCTGCCTGGCACGCGCTTACTGCGTTTGATGGTGGCCTACCTGTTCGCACTGGTTCTGTATGGCATTGCCAGGATTTACGACAAGGGGCCCTTGCCTTCCTGGGCTTTCGCCATGGCGATCACGCAAATCACCTACATCACCGCTTGGTGGGCCGTAATGCGAATGGACGCCGTGATGGTCGAACGAAAAGAAGTGACCGCAGCCAGCCGAGAGCGGTTAGCGATTTTTGATCCAAGCGACAAACGAACAGCAAGTGAAAACGTGCCGAAACAGAATCAATAGTGCCTGGAACAGCGAGAGTCGACAATCACCACCATAATCAACTTTGATGCTTTAAATTAGTTGCTGTACTTATCTGTATGAGCACAACCTCTCTTATACCCGTCCACGAACTGCAGGCCCTGCCAACTGGTAATAGTAGATGCTTCGAACTTGTCTTAGGAGGTCTTCATGTCAAGTCTCCTTCCGGATTGCGCCCGAACGACTTATCATTCAACCCCAACACGTGTCAGCAGTTCGCCAGCACAAAAAAGCTCTTTAAAAAACACTGGAACTTTTTGTCACTCTGCGTCAAATTCTTCCTTGATCACGCCAGCCAGGTCGGCAAGGAGTCGATCCGCCGCGCCCATGTAAGACGAGCCGTGCATGACGGCGAGTGTGTCGGGTTTCAAGTCGGCCAGCGATCTTAAAACTCCCTCAGTCTGCCGAGTGTAAGGCATGTATCCTGCCAGCGGACCTTTTTGCATTTGTTGCATGGCTTTTTTTGTCGGCCCGATCAGGTCCGAGGTAGTCACGGGCGCAACATCTCCAAAATGGTGAAATAAATCGGAACAGAACAATGTCTTGCGTGTTTCCTCAAATAACACACCTGCATCCCAGCCGTGTGGAATGTGCGGGGAACGGTAGAAACGGTAGCGATACTTGCCTGTGCTCAGTACATCCTCGGGGGTCATGCCTATCGCCGGGCGGATGGAGAAATCATCCACACTAACGAGCTTGCCAACGAGAGTACACACAGGTTGGGCTTGGGGAGCGCGTTGAAGCCAGTCGTTGAGAGCGCCACATTCATCGGATTCAAAGTGACTCCAGGCGATATGACGCAGCGTCGCAGGATCGATCAATGTGGCTATTGCATCCCTCAGCGCCGGGAACATCGCTTTCAGCCCAGCGTGAAACAGTAGTGGCTCTTCATCCCGGACAAGGAAGTGGTTGAACTGCATGTCTAACTCAGGAACGTAAATGGAAAGCCGGAAAAGGTCCGGCGCGATCTCGTTGATAGTGGTCATGTGAATGTACTCAATATGTCAGATTGACTGGCCAACTCCTCGAGAGGTAGTGTGCGATTTGCTGGATTAACGCAAACTTCAATTGCCGCTAGTATATCAACGTAGTCGCTTGGTTTATCACTTGTAAAAAAGTCCACCCTGAGGATTGTGCTGCCAATTTACTCTGTACAAAGTGTTAGTCAAACCTCAGGAATTTATTACTCTGTCTAACCATAGTCCGCGATGGACATCACGCGTACTGAGCCACCAGTCCGAAAGACGATTGGAGTTGCAATGGAGCATCGCTCGAATTTGAAAATCGGTGAATCCATTCAAATCAACTCGATCCTCAGATTCGACTTCTCCAAATGGATACGCCGGGCTTTCAACCGCATATACGGTGCGATGTAATTCGATCGATGGCCGAAACTGCCCGGCGTGGCCGCCGATTCGGCATGCACAGGTTCTACCAAGTCCTCAATTACAAACCCTGCTCGGCAGATTCCGCCGACGAGCTGTTCCCAACGGTGAAGATACTCCAACGTACCTGTTTCTCGGAGTCGGCAGGATTCCACAGGAGGAAGGGGGCCCGTACGGTAATACGGTTCGATAATGCGGTAATTACCATTCTGAGGGCGAATATCTGCTTGTAGGCTCGAAGGAGATTTATGTTGACTAATGTAGAGTCCTCCTGGCTTAAGGACCCGCGCCACCTCAGAGAACACTTGCGACACATCTGCCAGGTAACAGGTACTCACCGGATGGACCACGATGTCGAACTCTGCCGCTGTGAACATCGAGAGATCGTCCATCGAAGTCTGCACGGTGTGAATAGCTAATTTACGTTCAGCGGCAACTGCTCGATCAAGTGCCAACATCTCGCCACTGATGTCCACCACAGTGACATTTGCACCTGCAGCAGCATAAATCGCGCCATGACGACCACCTCCCGCAGCGAGGCACAGCAAGTTCTTGCTCTGTACCGAACCACCCAACCAACCGAGCGGATCAACCTTGCTTAAGGGGTCGGTAAGATCGGCATCGGTCGCTGGCCGGGCTAGTGGTACCTGATCCCGGGCCAATCGGTCCCATGCACGAGCATTGTGTACGACTTCAGCGGAGTTTTTAGACATGAAAGGGCATTCGAAATGGTTTGGAAGTCACAACGACTGAGACCTCCATTGAACCATTGTGCAGCCCAAAAGTCACGCGGTACGATTGCGCCGAGTACCAAGTGAAATCAGCATGACTGCTACCAAAATGAGCGTACCGGGCTCAGGTACGGCCCAACCCGTTGCGTCGGTTGAAGGGAAATAGTGTCGCTGCCAGATAAGTAAATCTCTACCATCAACGTCTTGGTCGCCGTCAGCATCGCCGTGCACGTTGTCGGCAGAGCAGCAGGCGCCGAAGTTTACTTGCCAGACTTGTAAATCGGTACCGTCGACGTAGGAATCGTCATTGAAATCTGCATCGAGTGGTTCAGCAGGAGTAATTAGTGTTACGAAGGTGTCCTGATTGCTAAAACCGAAATTGCCCATAAACACTAGCCTACCACCATTAGAACCTGCGAAGGGTTCAAAGGGATCGCTGCCTGGGTTAAAGGCAATAGCTGTGGCAAACTGAAACGGATCACCATCGTGGTAGAAAAGGCTTTCTGCAGGTGGCTCTCCGGCAACCTTATAAAGACCTCCACTCCCGGTGGTGAACAGATCGCCTTCGCCGTCAAAGACAATTCCTGCCCCTGATTGCATGTTACTGATCAGCGGGACCAGGCTTCCGAATGCTAAGGAACCACCTGAGACGGTAATGGGCAGTCGATGGATTCTACCGGCAAAGGTAGTTGCATCTGCATCCTGAACATATAGATCTCCGGAGGCGTCAAATGCTAACCCCGCACCGAAGTCGATCCCTGTCACGACTGCACTCGCATTCCCCGTAGTTCGATCTACCTGAACCACCTGTCCTATATTGTCGCCCAATGCAGTAGATACAAAGATCTCCCCAGTGCTGCGAACAGCTACACCTGCGATGGCAGGTATCCCACTGGCCACGAGTTGCTTCGTGCCTGCCTTGCTCAAGGAATAAATCCGTCCATCGGACGTGTTATCCGTAATAAGGAGGCCATCAGTGATAGGATCGTAGGTCATGCCGCCAATAAAAAAATTGTCTTCATCGTCTCCTGCCAGCAAAATATCTGTTCCAAACGAACCGTCAGGATGTATCACGCGAATCTTAGCCACATTCGTTCCAAAGGGTGCCCCCTCCATGGCGTAGAGCGTACCCCCTGTGTCAAACGCCAATCCCACGGGCGGAGCATCGAGCTGTATTGACGAAACCCCAAAGCCCAGGGGCAGGGCACTTGAAGAATGTAACGTCAGGCAGCAAATCGCTTGGACGAAACACAAAAATGAGAATTGTTTGATCGAAATAATTCGAATCATAGTGTTGCTCTTTCTGCAAAAGATAACTATTAGGGGATCACACTGAGGTGTGATTCGGAACCGCTTCTTGTACATAATGCTCGAAGTACTTCTTTCGACACCGATTCACTTAAGAAATGTACGCTTCCATCACAATAAACAGTCATTGCACCCGAGGGATGGTCGCTCCAGATTTCATTGTGTTGCTGGGAGTTGATGGTGCCCAATTGGTCGAAAACGTTCTCTCCGTTGATCCACTCTCCGTCCATGATCCAATCTCGGCCGGTATCCTCGCTGGCCAATAGAGTTTGGCTGGAACCGTCTGTGATTTCTCGTATCGTGATCGCTCGGTCATAAAGCAATACTCCGTTAGCTGAGGGTGCAGTGAAAGCAGCCCCGTAGTTCCCCCCATAGTCAGAAACGGCCAGACCTTGCCTACCGTCTGGAGCACCTGCCCAATACCCCTGACGCTCACTTGCCAGGCGCGAAGTGCTAGGACACAACAAGACAGGAATCAAAGTTTGCGCAGGACGTTGATTGCGCACAGCATCGTAGCCTGCCGAAAGATCTAACTGGTCGTATAGTTTGGTTTGCTCTAATTGAGGCAGTACATGGATCAACCATGACAACTGCCTGCCCGCAGGATTTGTGACTGGTGTACGTTTCTCCTGACAGCCAATAGGAAATTGCTGGAGTTGCTGTTCAAAGTTGAGTACGGCTACGCCAATTTGTCGTAAGTTGTTTTGACAATGTGCGCGCCGGGCTGATTCGCGAGCCGATTGCACGGCAGGGAGCAAGAGCGCGACCAGCACCCCTATGATGGCGATTACGACCAGTAGCTCGACTAAAGTAAAACCGGCGCGCCGCTGGACAATTTTCTCAGAAGGCTTGATGTCGCACATACGCTGCTTCCAAGGGTAGTGCAGCGAGATGGCCGAGCGCAGTCGCCCCAGAAGATAGGACCACCCACAGCCAAATCAGTTGCACAACTCAGCAGAGTTTTCAAATTACGTGGGCGCCGTCCCTCGCAGCGAGCTCACATACACCACGTTGGTAGGTCTTCTGACTCCCAAGCTCAAGCGAACGGGCCTTCTCGATCGAATCCACCTTGAGTGGACCAGCGATCAATGGCTCTAAAAGAAAATTCGCTTGATAATGCCTGGTCACAGCGGCGGGGCCGTCCCGGATTTTCACCGGAGTTCCCTGTTTGTCGGCTGAGACAAACTTCTCACTAGCCGATCACCAACGCACGATCAATTCATCAAGGCAGTTTAGCGATGGTAACGAGGCTTGTCAAATAGGCTGGAAGCAGTGAGAAAGATGAGCGCGGCCCAAATCCCTGCTTCGTATTGGCAATATTACTAGAGCCGGTGACTGGCAATCTCACAGCCATTCTGAAGCGAATCAATCGCCTTCATAGAGCGCATGAGAAACGACTGCCACCGGATGGGAGCGGTACGGATGGCGAGACTCATACAGTTTGATCCTGGCCAAATAATCGCCACGCATGACGGAGGGAGCTAGCTCAATGGCTTCTTCGAGGGTCTTGATCGCCTCTTCAAACTCGCCTGCATTCGCTAGTGCAGCAGCAAGAGTATCGAGGGCAACATGGCGTTCACCATATTCAAACTCCAGTGCCTGCCGTGCACCGAGTACAGCATTTTCTGGATCGCGGTATTTTTCGTCGGGACAGGTAGCCAACAGCCAAGCACCATTGCGATAGGCATGGGCAAAACTGGGCTTAACTTCGATGGCCTCAGCATAGTCTGAGAGTGCCTCGGCATATCGGCCCATGTCGGCGAGTAAATCACCACGGCTACAGAGGATACCAGGATTCTCTGGATCGAGCTTGGCGGCGGCTGTGAAATGGGCGTAGGCTTCTTCCCAGCGTCCTCCAATGTGACACACCCGCGCGAGACCCAGTCGAGCCGAGGAAAGCTTGTTATCGAGGCGGCACGCCTGCTTGTAGTCTTGTTCGGCACTTTTTAGGTCACCTGCCTGTACGAACAGAGTGGCCCGATTTGTGTAGGCTTTCGCAAAGAGCGGATTTATCTCAATGACCAAGTTGAAATCATCAAAGGCCTCGGCAAACAGGCCAGCTTCCGCATAGGAGACACCTCGATTGTGCATAGCGCGCCAATTCTTGGGGTCGAAATGTAAAGCTTCTTGAAAATCAGCATCTGCCAGTTCAGCCTTCCCTTCATCCGCGTAGAGCTGCCCACGGCGGTTTAGCGACCAGGAAATCAATCGGTTTGCGAATTGCTTGTTCTCACCTTTAGCTCCCAGCCGGATTGCTTCGACGCCAAGATCGATGACTTCAGAAAAGTCGGTTGTGGTGGCAGCAGTTTGCGATTGGAAGTGAGCATCAACAAGCATTTGACCCACGGCGTCGAGAGGTTTGGGCTCAGATACCTTGAGCCGCACAGTGGCAGACTGTCGCACAACCGGCCGTGCTGCTATGGAACTCTGCATCGCTTCCTGGGCTCTTCCGGCATGCGAGCCGTTGAGACGAGCATCTTTACGGACAACTAGAGGATGACTCAATTCATCGCTAACTAGCTTGATCTCTCCGCGCGATTGTTGAGAATCCGCAAGAGCAGGAGCGGAAGCTTCTTCAACGAATACAAACGAATCTCCATCCTGCGAGTCAGCAACTAATGGGGACTCAGCGAGAGAGGCATCTTCTACGAACCGAAAAGATCCCTCTCCAGCGCAAACGCTCCATATATCCACCAGGAAACCGATCCCGATTAAAAGAGGAAAGTAATAGACTAAAACTGACTTATTCATAATTCACGATCCGCAAGTTGGGGGACTTTGCAGAGCTAGCAACCTAGCGTGGCGGCTGAACCTACAGCGCCTCAGTCGTAGGTATCGGCTACAGCGTTAAAATCACTGGAATCGAAACACTCAAAAGAATCGGAAATCTTTGGGTAGCTTGCCTATCTATCCTGTAGCCGACCTTATTTGTGCTAGCATAGGGGCAGCAGTTTCCTGTCATTTCGAGGTACTCCGAGAAATCTGGCCAGATCTCGGGTTGACCATTCGCCTAGTCTCAGTGTGTATCGAAAATGTTGCTAAGAGCGTGTTGTTTCCTACTAATCGTCGTGATCCCTGCACAGCTTGGGTTGGCTGACTCAGACGCTAGCAAGCCTTCTCGCTTGAAGCCGATTCGCATCAGCGATGGGCATTTTGTGCGTGGCACATCTGACGAACCATTTGTTCCCTGGGGTTTTAACTATGTAGGAGATTTCGGCGAGATCGTCGAAGAGTACTGGGAGAAAGAATGGCCACGCGTCGAGGAGGACTTTCGGGAGATGCGCGCACTTGGCGCAAACGTCGTGCGGGTGCATCTTCAGCTTGGAACTTACATGAAGTCACCGCAGGACGTTGAGGAAGCCGAGCTGGAGCGGCTCAAAGACATTTTGGATCTTGCCGAGAAATTCGAGCTCTACCTAGATCTTACGGGCCTTGGCTGCTACCACCTGGCAAAAGTCCCTTCCTGGTATGACGAACTCTCGGAGAAAGACCGCTGGCAGGTTCAAGCAGTTTTCTGGGAAGCAATCGCCAAGACGTGTGCCGGGCATCCTGCGGTGTTCTGTTACGACCTGATCAATGAGCCCATTATCACCAAGGCCAAAGCCGAAGAGAATCCCTGGTATCTGGGCGAACTTGGAGGAATGTACTTTGTACAGCGGCTCAGCATCGAACCGGGAGAGCGAACCAACAAGGTAATTGCTGAGGCATGGGTCAGGCAGATGGTCTCTGCGATCCGCAAACACGATGCCGACCATTTGATCACCGTGGGAGTCATTCCGTGGGCACAAGTATTTCCAGGGGCCAAGCCCCTATTTTATTCGCCTGAAGTTGCCCGCCATCTCGATTTCGTGAGCGTGCACTTCTATCCGAAATCAGGTGAAGTGAAAAAAGCTGTAGACGCCCTGGCAGTTTATGACATTGGCAAGCCCCTGGTAGTGGAGGAAGTCTTTCCCTTGAGCTGCTCGCTGGAGGAATTAGACCAATTCATCCAGCAGACCGATGATCGAGTCGACGGTTGGATCAGCCACTACTTCGGACGGACGATTCAGGAGCACCGGCAAGGGGCAGAGCCAGCCGGGGAATCTGTCGCGAAGTTTCTGGAATATTGGCAGGCTAAAGGAGGGAGACAGAAACAGTAATCGCTTGAAGACTTCTATAAGACTCTACTTTCGCATCACAGCGATTTAATAGAAGATAATGTGCTATAGACACCTTCGAACTTATGACAAGCCTGACCCACCTCACCCACCTATGACTACAGAAACGCCTAAGTCACGCTTGTGGCCGGGTCATGCTATCGGGATCGAGCGCTTTGTCGAGTTCGGCCTCCGGCAGAATCTTGCGATCCAAGCACAACTCGCGGATAGTGGTGCCCTGTTTAAAGGCGTCCTTGGCCAGCGTGGCCGCCTGTTCGTATCCCACTACGGGAGCGAGCGAAGTGACCATCATCAGCGATTGATCGATCAACTCGCGGCAGCGAGCTTCGTTGACTTCCAGATCTTTTACGAGCTTGTCTACGAACACACCCGCCGAATTGGCCAGCAGTTTTGTTGATTCCAGGAAGGCGTCGATCATCACTGGCATGGCGACGTTCAGTTCAAACAACGAACCCACGCCACCAAGACCGGCAGTCGTCACGGTTGCATCGTTGCCAATCACGCGGCAGGTCACCTGCATCACCGATTCGCATATGACTGGGTTCACCTTGCCAGGCATGATGGAAGAGCCCGGCTGGGTTGCAGGCAGCGACAACTCAAAAATGCTGCATCTTGGACCAGAGCCCAGATGACGAATGTCGTTGGCAATCTTGGAAAGTGAAACGGCAATCGTTTTGAGCTCACCATGGGCACTAACGAACGCATCCTTAGCCGCTTGTGCTTCGGGGTGATTGGCAGCTTCTTCAAAATCGATGCCAAGTCGTTTTGTCAGTGCCGCGCACACCTTGGCCGCGAATTCGGGATGGGTGTTGATCCCCGTGCCGACGGCGGTGCCGCCGATTTCGAGGTTCGTGCGGAGACTGAGCGCCTGCTTGGCACGGGCAACGGCGTACTCAGCCTGAGCCGCGTAGCCGCCAAAGACCTGGCCGACGCGAATTGGCGTGGCGTCCATTAAGTGAGTACGACCAATTTTCACGATTGCATCCCACTTGGTTGCCTTCTCGACGAGTGCTTTGTGGAGTCGCTCCAGGCTGGGGATCAAGTCTTCCTTGATGGCCTTAGCCGCAGCAATGTGCATCGCAGTGGGAAACGTGTCGTTCGAAGACTGCCCCATGTTCACATGGTCGTTGGGATGCACCGCTCCTTCGACCCCCTTGGCACCCACGCCGAAGCCTAGCTTTTCGTTCGCCAGATTGGCGATCACTTCGTTGGCGTTCATGTTGGTCGACGTGCCGGAACCGGTCTGATAGATATCGACCGGAAAATGCTGATCGTGCTTCCCCTCAGCCACTTCGTTCGCCGCAGCAATGATCGCGTCGGCCCGCTTGGCGTCGAGTTTCTCGAGCTGGCGATTCGCCTCAGCACAGGCCGCTTTGAGATGCCCGAAGGCATGGACCATCACGGCGGGAACCGGTTCGAAGGAGATTGGAAAATTATCGACAGCGCGGGCAGTGGAAGCTCCGTACAAAGCATCGGAGGGAACTTGCATCTCGCCCATCGTGTCACGTTCAGTGCGGAAGTTTGTCATAGGTGGAGAGTGGTTAGTGGATGGTGGTTTGAATATCTTAGGCGAGCCAAAAGCGCAAATGCCTGGAGTGATTTGCGCCCCCTATGCAGGCCAATCGTCTACCATAACGGTATCCTCGTGTTCGTAGGCTGGAGCACAGCAACAAAGAAACTTCAATGTTCCGCTACCCGTGTTGGTAATTTGGTGGCGAGCGCCAGGGGGGATGGCAATCGCGTCTCCAGGACCAACGTCTTGCATGTCGTCCTCAATCTGCATTTTGCCAGTTCCTTGGAGCAAATAGTAGATCTCTTCGCAAAGCGGATGGTAATGCGGGGCAGTGCTCCCACCCGCCGGCAACCGCGCTTCAGCCAGGCTTTGATTCTGTATGCAGGAATTTCGATGGGCCAATAGCTCGCGGATTTCGGAACCATCCTTGGTGGTAAAGGCAGGGACGGAATCCAGGTTCTGAATGTCCATGAAATCATTCCCCATAAATCTTGGCTAGCCGGAGGCACACCTGTCTCCGGGAATTCCGGAAGCAGGTGTGCTTCCGGCTAATGTTTAAACCTCCACACTGGCAAACCGTTAAGCTAACGCCGAAACGTCTGAGGGGCAAGTTAGGCAGCTTTATCGCTGTCGATGCCATTGGATGACTGGAGGTGAACATCCATTTGCGGGAAGGGAATGCCGATCTGCGAACGGTCGAGTTCCACCTTGATCGCACGAATAAGGGCTTGTTTGGCGTCACCGAAGTCGTCGCGACCCACCCACACTCGCACGGACCAATTGATGCTTGATGCGCCCAGTTCCAGGAGGACAGCGGCCGGTGCGGGATCCTGAAGTGCTTGTGGTACATTTGCCATCGCGCGTTCCAACGCCTGGCGGGTTTCGTCAAGGTCGGCGGCGTACTCGGTTCCTACGGCAATATCAACGCGGCGGGTGCGGTGGTAGGTAATGTTTTCGATCACCGCACCATAGATCGAACTATTGGGGATAATGATGCGACGCCCGTCAAAAGTATCGATTTCGGTCGTGAAGAGTGCAATCTCATTCACTTTTCCCAAGTGATTGGCAATATTCACGGTATCGCCAACTTTGTAGGGGCGGAAAATCAGTAGCATCGCACCTGCAGCAAAATTGGAAAGCGTCCCTTGGAATGCCAATCCAATTGCCAGACCGGCAGCACCGATCAGCGCAGCAAAGCTGGTGGTTTCAACGCCAAACAAGCTCAGACATGTTAGAGCGACGAGCAGAAGTGCAAGCCAACGGACTAGTTTGGCGATGAACTTGGTAAGGGTTTCATCAAACTTTATTCGCCTCAGCCCCCGGCCAACTCCACTAGAAAGCCACCCCGAAATCGTCCAAGCCAGGATCATGAGCACCACTACTAGCATGGCGCGGAATCCATAATACTTCAGAGCAAAGAGCCATTCGCTCCCATCAATGGACTCCCATTTCATACTCCAGAATTCCTGCCAAAAGTTTTTTAAAGCAATATCTGTAGCATCCAGTTTTTGGGGAGCTTCACTTGGAGTTGCTGAGGCAGCTTGGGCGATTAAGTTAAGATTCATCGTTTGAAAATAACACGAGGGAGATGCCTGAAAACCTTTGGCTTTTTAACTCACCTGCTTTGCGCATGTCGAGGCCAGACCCCAATGCTAGCACGGCAATCCAGACCGCTCTTGCCTGTAGTTGATTTCGATTTCTATCATTTAAAGTAATGTCCAAATCCTCGAAGATTGATACTGGAAAGAACGCTGCTGACAATGCGGTCGAGCCCGATGTCACTGCGAGCAGGTTTTCTCTTCAGCGTCTCTCGGCAGCATTTGCCCGTCTGACTGCCTCGGACACAAGGGAGCCATCGGATCAGGAGATCACGAATCTTGAGTTAGCGCAGTCACTCGATGAAATTCAGCAGCAATCTCCAGATGCTTGTGATAAGCAGGTCCTGTCCCCTCGTATGATTGTCGAAGGCATGCTTTTTGTCGGTCAGGAGGATGGCAGACCTCTTAGCAATCGCTCGATGGCCGCACATATCCGAGATGTCTCACCACATGAGGTTGATTCGCTGATCGATCAACTCAATGAACTCTACACCGAAAGCGGATCTAGTTACAGAATCGTAAGCGAGGGTGCCGGGTATCGTATGCAACTTTGCGCAGAACACGAAGCAGTTCGGCAACGGCTTAGTGGCAACACTCGTCACGTAAGGCTGTCACCACAGACAATTGAGGTACTCTCGATTGTTGCTTATCGCCAACCGGTGAGCGCCGAGGAGGTTGCCAAGGTGCGCGGCGCACGCAGCACGGTGCTGCTCAATCAGTTGATACGTCGAGGATTGTTGAAACTCGAGCGGCTTAGCCAAGCAACTGCACAACCCGTCTATCGAACGACGGAACGATTCAATCAATTGTTAAACATAAACTCGCCAGCGGATTTACCGAGAAGTGATGACCTGGATGACAATTAGGCCCGCAATTCGATTGGGGCATGTTTTTCTCTTATGACCTTAATTTGACATAACACCTTACAGACAAAGAAGTAACGATGTTTCTCAGGACCCTCCCCGACTGGTCCCAGTAGAGATCGACGAGAGAGGTTGTTAGAATCTGGCCCCTGTTGCAGATCCTTCCCGTAGTCGGCCCAAGAGTTGTCCATTCCAATTTGTACGAAGTCTGATCCAGCCGACCCGATCTTTTGTTGAACCCTATGAGTAACGGTTTTTCCTTTGCCCAGTTGCGCGCCACTCGTCCAGTAGTATTACCATCGATGCTACTGTGTGACTTTGGCAACTTGGAGCGTGAAGTTCGGGCCGTGGAAGAGGCCGGTGCTAAGGCGTTGCATCTGGATATCATGGATGGACATTTTGTTCCGAACATCACTTATGGGTTCACCATCATAGAAGCTGTAAGACGTGCCACCGATTTACCGTTGGACGTGCATCTGATGATTACGGATCCCGGCAGGTACCTTCCGCAGTTTGTTGAGGCAGGGTCAAATCTCCTCTCCATTCACATTGAGGCGGTTGAGGATCCTCGCCCCTTACTAGAGCAGATCCGCACCCTTGGTGCCGCGGCAGGTCTGGTATTAAACCCGCCTACTCCGATATCCGCTGTTGAACCCTTTCTAGATGCGTGTGACTATGTACTCGCCATGACTGTGATGCCAGGATACGGCGGTCAGCAATTCAATGAAAGCGTGCTCGACAAAGTTCGCCAGCTGCGGGCCGTGCTGCCACCCGAGGTACTCATTGAAGTCGATGGAGGTGTCGGACCGGATACAATCAACATGTGTGCAGAAGCCGGGGCTGAAATGTTTGTCACGGGTTCGGCGATTTTCCGTACTCCAAACTATGAAACAAGCCTTCGCGAACTGCAGCGTTTAGCGGATGTCAAACGATAATTAAGAAAAAGTGACGGGAGTATTCCCCTAAACTGCCATGCTGAACATTCTCTTGATACGCACAGGACAAACCGATTATGACTCGCAGGGTCGGATCCAGGGGACAATCGACCTTCCCTTGAGTGAAGAAGGACGCAACCAAATAGCGGGGCTCGCCGAGCAATTGGGAGAGTACCAAGTGGAAGCACTCTTTGCGGGCCCCGGCAAGGCCACGCAGCAAACTGCCGAATTAGTTGGGGAATTCCTACATCAGAAAGTTAAAACGAACAAGAATCTCCGAAATCTTGATCTGGGTCTGTGGCAGGGAATGCTTATTGCGGATGTGAAAAACAACCAACCAAAGGTCTATCGGAAATGGCTCGAAAACCCTGAGGCAGTTTGCCCCCCAGAAGGCGAAACTCTGCAAGCAGCTCAGGAGCGACTGCAAGAAGTGCTCAACAAATGGATCAAAAAGCATAAAGAGGGGACCATCGCCCTCGTGCTTCCTGAACCGCTGGCAAGTGTGCTCAATCACCTGCTGAAAGATGCCGAATTTGGCAATCTCTGGCAATGTTGCTGCCATTCTCGACCAGCCTGGGAGTTGATCTCCGCACCCGAACCCTTGGTAACCGCTTCCAGTCTGACCAGTGATGAGTAGGTTTCGCACTGCCTTGCGGCATGGTTAGCCTCTGAAACGCTTGGTATACTGGTGCGGTGTGGTAGACTTCTGGCAAATCCGTCCCCTATCGATTAAGCACCTGCCAACATGGCAATCGGCGAAACAAAAATGTCGAAAGAACAGGCAAAGCCGGCACGAGAAAAGCGGGGCGTTCCAAGCGGGCTGTGGCTCAGTTGTGAAGACTGCGGAGCGATGATCTTCCGCAAGGAGTTTGAGCGACTGATGAACGTCTGTCCCGAGTGTGGCTTTCATATGTATCTCGGTGCGCGGGATCGGATCAACACCGTGCTTGACGCGGGCACTTTTGAAGAATGGGATGCCGACCTCTCGCCCACCGACCCTTTGGGATTTGAAGACAAGAAGAAATATAGTGAGCGAATCGTCGGCGAGCAAAAGCGGACAGGCTTACGCGACGCTGCACTCACCGGTAGCGGGATGATTCGTGCCCGGCGGGTGGCATTTGGCGTCACCGACTCTGCATTCATCATGGGTAGCATGGGATCGGTCGTCGGAGAGAAACTTACCAGACTTGTCGAACGCGCGACCGTCGAGCGTCTACCGCTGATTATCATCAGCGGCTCGGGTGGGGGAGCCCGCATGCACGAGGGGATTTTTTCTCTCATGCAGATGGCGAAAGTTTCTGCCGCGCTGGCCCGCTATGACGAAGCACAAGGGCTATTCATCTCGGTACTCACAAACCCAACCATGGGTGGCGTTGCCGCAAGTTTCGCTTCGTTGGGAGATATCATCTTTGCCGAACCCAAGGCACTTATTGGTTTTGCGGGACCGCGAACTATCAAAGCCACGATTCGTATCGAACTCCCTAAGGGATTTCAAACAAGTGAATTCCTGCTCGAACACGGCTACATCGACCGCATCGTCAAGCGAGCCGATCTAAAGAGCGAGATCGCCCGCATCATCGACTACTGCGGGAAATAGCTAGCTGGCGAGCCAGAAACGGAAGCCCCTAGGGAGGCGGCCGTATCAGTCCACCAACAGCACTTCGGCCCAACAGCTTGGATCCTCTTCATAGGGAAACTCGGGGCCCAAAGAGAACGTTTGCAACCCCTGCTCTCGATCCAGGAGTGCGTAAGTAAATCCCAAGCGAGGCGATCCCACGGGATCGAAACCGTGGAGGGCAACAGCGGGTGCGAATGCAGACATTTCGTACCCCGACTTCGTCACCTTCGCTTTCACTTGTAACTCACGGGGGCGGATTGGACGGGCATTTTCGCGGGCCCGATTGATCAGCAGTTGGTCTGCTACAGGCTCTTCGGCTGTGTGTCCACCTCCGCGAGGTAGAAACGCATAGCGATGACAGAACCGGCTGGCACGGTGCACGTTGGTCGTGGCGCGTGTATCTATCCACACCTGTAATCCATCGCTATCGTCCAACCGAGACTCACGGCACCAAGGGAGTTGGTTCTTTCCTTCAACGCGTACCCACCAGGCCAGGCCTTGCCCGCTCCATGCCATCCGTACCTCTGCCAACTGGCGCTGGCCGTCGAGTTGCTCCAATGCAGGTAACCGATACTTCTCATCAAGCACGACACCCGCAGCACTCCACAACGGCTCACATCGCTGAATCTCAACGGCGAAGCGGAAGAGAAACCGCGGAGGTATCAGTGATGAATTTGGAGCGGATGGGGTGGGCATGATAGTAGGGTGGGCACTGCCCACCTTCTTAGCTTTGAAGGCGAACCAATTTTTGGGTGGGCCATACCCACCCTACATCAATTGCCACTGATCGAACAGGACAACGTAGAGTCCTAACAGTAAGTTTGTGACGCCATGGGCGACGACACAGTCCCAGATATTACGCGTGCGGATCATCAGCCACGTGACCATGCTAAACCACACAGCCGCAGCTAGCAATTCGCCAGGGTGCATCAACATGGGAACCAACGTGCCGACCAACAAGGCAGTGCCGTCGACCTCTCCGAAGGGTACTTGCCACCACTGCTGATGCATGACAAACCGCATAAGGAATCCGCGTAGAAAAAATTCTTCGATCACTGGTACGATTAGAGCCAGACCAATAAAGCGGACGAACAAAAATGCCCAAGCGACAACCGGCTGATCCGCCATCTGCAACAGAGGGTTGTATGCACTTCGCTCGCCGGTCCCCAAAATTCCAAGTAGCCCGATCGTAGGAACCTCTCCAGGCTCACGACCAGGAATGAAACTTCCTAAGAAGCGATCCACCGGGCCGATGAGTTTGGGTTCCAACCGCAAATGACAAAGCAGGATCCACAAGCCGACCCCCACAACCCCCACTAGCAGGCTCAGCCAACTCACACGCCAGGGGAAGGTGCGATAGCCGGGCCAGACCAGCGCCATCGAAATGCCCGTCAGCACAATCTTGAGCGTATAAACCCAGGGGTAGTAGGCATAGGGAATCCTTGGGATCAGGCCACCGTCGTCCGGAAAGAACTCTTCGGCGACGGTTGTCTCCATTACTTCTTCCAGAGGTCCCTCGCTTGAGGCATTGGCAGTGTCATTCTGTCGAGCATTCTGTTTGGGAGGGGTCGGTTCCAGACTTCCAACTAGCATGAAAACGGCGAATGGAAGGAGAAAAGTGAGAGCAGGCCATCGAGAAAGCCATCCCGCTGGGAGCGAATTAGCCGACCTCTTCACCGATTCTTCACTTGGCTTGGCCATGCCAGCACTCCCCTCAATACATGCTTTGCTTATCTAGAGTACGTATCTATCTATGAATAAAGCACTTACCGCTAGTATTATCGAGGCCTTTCAAGGATCAAGGAAGAGGGATCTAGGTCTTGTAAATCGGCTTCGCACAAAAATCGCTATTTGCCCGATTGCCTGCGATGCCTAATCTTGTGCAGCAATGGAGCGACGAATTGTCCAGCGGAGAAGAATGATAATTCCCCTAGAAAAACTGCATTTGCACTAGCTATCTGAATCCATTCAAGGCAAAATACCAGTTTACCCCGCCTAGCGACAGGGCGACAGGAAGTCCACCCTTGTTTGAATTCTGAGTGTTAGCCTGGAGGGCTGTCGCCTTCCCGGTAGTTCCACTGTGATATTGCCGCGTGGTTGTCCCATATGGCAAAGGCGCACCAGCTGTAGCGTGATGGATTGGTGATTGGTTTGTTTGAGGCAAAACTATGGACCTTCGCAAAGTAAGAAACATTGGTATTTCGGCGCATATTGACTCGGGGAAAACGACCCTCAGTGAGCGCATTTTGTTTTATGCTGGCCGCATTCACAAAATAGAAGACGTGCGCGGAGGTGGTGATGGTGCGACCATGGACCATATGGAGCTCGAGAAAGAGCGCGGTATCACTATCACCAGTGCTGCGACATCAGTCAAGTGGCAAGGAACCAACATCAATCTTATTGACACGCCTGGCCACGTCGATTTCACGGTTGAAGTGGAACGCAGCCTGCGCGTATTGGACGGTGCCGTGTTGGTGCTTTGTTCAGTAGGTGGCGTGCAGTCACAATCGATGACTGTCGATCGACAGATGAAGCGTTATAACGTTCCCCGACTTGCGTTCATCAACAAAATGGACCGCACTGGTGCCAATCCCGACTCTGTCGTCAAGCAAGTACGTAACAAGCTGGGCGCCGACGCAGTTGCCATGCAATTGCCGATCGGCAAAGAAGAAAAATTCCAGGGCGTCGTCGATTTTATCAAGATGAAAGCCATATACAACGATGGTTCCAATGGCGAGATCGTGCGCGAAGAACCAATCCCCTCTGAGTTGCAGGAAGCTGCCGAGGCCGGGCGACATCACATGCTCGAAGCACTTTCGATGTATAGTGACGAATTGATGGAACTGCTTCTTTCGGAGGAGGAAGTCCCTGAGGAACTGATTCACAAAATTATTCGCGATGCGACGATCAACCAAGGTTTTACCCCGGTTTACATGGGTTCGGCTTTCAAAAACAAATCCGTTCAACCCCTTCTGGATGCGGTGAACCGCTATCTTCCTTCTCCTTTGGATCGCCAATTCGTGGCTCTCGATCCCACCGAAGAAGGCAAGAAGATTCCTCTCACCAGCGATCCCAAAGACCCCTTCGTGGGCATGGCCTTTAAGATCGTCGACGACGAATATGGCCAACTCACTTACACCCGTGTGTATCAAGGGACCGTCGCCAAGGGTGAGCAGTACTACAATCAACGAACCGGCAAAAAGGAACGTTTCAGTCGCATCGTTCGCATGCACAGTGACAAGCGAGAAGAAATCGATAGGGCTGAAGCCGGCGATATTGTAGCAATCATGGGAATCGACTGTGCCAGCGGCGATACGTATTGCTCACAGCCTAACTACTGCACGTTGGAGAGCATGTTCGTCGCGGCTCCGGTAATCAAGATGTCGATTAATCCCCTCTCAAGGGACAATGCCGACAAGCTCGGCAAAGCCCTTCAGCGATTCCGCAAGGAAGATCCGACCTTCCAAGTTTCCACCGACGAAGAAACCGGCGAGACCGTAATCGCCGGAATGGGTGAATTGCACCTGGAGATTTACGTAGAACGCATCCGCCGCGAATATGGCGTGGAAGTGGAAGTCGGTGCACCAAAGGTGAGTTACCGCGAAAGCGGCACGGTCCCGTTTGCCTTCGACCACAAACGCAAGAAACAAACCGGTGGTTCTGGGCAGTATGGCCACATTGTCGGTACGATCAGTCCGATGAACGATGAAGATCGCGAAGCCGCAGCCGGTAGCGAACTGTTGTTTATCGACAAGATTACCGGTGGCAAGATTCCCAAGAACTACATCCCGGCCATCGAAAAGGGCTTCCGAAACATGATGGAAAAGGGACCCGTGGCAGGCTATCCCGTCGTGGGACTCAAGGTTGAATTGGTCGATGGATCCTACCACGACGTGGACTCATCGGACATGGCATTCATGCTCACCGCACAGGAGTGCTTCCGCGAGAATTTCCAGCGGATGAAGCCTGTGCTGCTTGAGCCGATCATGCTCATGGAAATCGAATGCCCCGAGTCATTCCAGGGTCCGGTAGTCGGCCAAGTCTCCAGCAAGCGCGGCATGGTCATCTCGACCGACACGCAGAATAACATCTGCAAGATCATCGCCGAAGTGCCGCTGGCCGAAACCTTCGGCTACTCCACCGACCTGCGAAGCCAAACCCAGGGCCAGGGTACGTTCACAATGGAGCTATGCAAATACGCTCCCGTACCAAGCAACATCCAAACGGAAATCATCGCCGAGCGCAAGGCCGAACTCCAACCGGCGTAAATCTTACGGGGAAAATCAGCCTCTCCACCAACGCCCAGGGACTGCAATCCCTGGGTGTTATTGCGTCCCTACGATCGGCACAATCGCACCCCGCCCTGGGTGACCTAGACTTTCCGTATGACGGAAACCCTCTTGGCACCCGCTGAACCGACAGCAACGGCTAAGTCTACGCAGCGCATTCTGCATGTCATTAATGGTGAGCATTACTCTGGTGCTGAGCGGGTACAGGATTTATTGGCTCAGGAGCTACCTCAGTTTGGTTTCGAGGTCACGTTTGCCTGTGTGAAGCCGGATCGCTTCCCAGAAGCCCGTAAGTCTCAAGCGACGCAACTGTTTTACACTCCCATGCGAAACCGTTTCGATTGGCAGTGTGGCCGCAAGCTAGCGGAGCTAATCCGTCAGGAAGACTTTGCCCTCGTTCACGCCCACACACCCCGCTCTCTGTTGGCAGGCACCATTGCCGCTCGACTTGCGGACGTGCCGCTGGTGTACCACGTGCACAGCCCCACCGGCAAAGACTCGACTCGATGGTTTCAAAACTTGGTGAACGAACGTCTGGAACACTTTCTGCTCAGACGGGCGACTCGTTTGATTGCCGTGTCGCCAAGCTTACGGGAGTTGATGGTTTCGCAAGGCTTCTCGCCCAAGCGAGTGGCCTACATCGCCAATGGAGTGCCCGCCATTGAAGCAACTGCCCGCAAACGTCCCTCGGACTGCTGGACGCTCGGCATGGCCGCCCTGTTCCGGCCGCGCAAGGGAATCGAAGTACTCCTTCAAGCCTTGGCAATTCTGCGTGAGGCTGGCCACAGCGTACAGTTGCGAGCCATCGGACCGTTTGAAACACCTGCCTATGAGGCTGAGATAAGAACGCTGGCGGAACGGCTGGGCATCTCTGACATGATTACATGGACAGGGTTCGTGAGCGATATCCAGAATGAATTAAGTAAGGTCGATCTTTTCATTCTCCCGAGCCTGTTTGGAGAGGGCATGCCGATGGTGGTGCTGGAGGCAATGGCCGCTGGATTGCCGGTGGTGGCAAGTGCCGTCGAAGGGATTCCCATTGCCGTACAGCCAGGTATTAACGGCCTCCTGGTCGAACCCAGCAGTGCTGAAGCACTTTCCGACGCGATTGGCGAGATTCTTCGTAGCGAGAGTCCCTACGACTACGAAGCTTTCTGCCAGCAAGCCAGCAGTCGGCATCGGGCCAGTTTCTCCGCGCTATCGATGGCTAGCGGAGTTTCTGAAGTCTATCGAGAGATACTCGGTGATTAGGCCGTGCTGATGATGCTTACCGGAGGCGCACCTGCCTCCGTGCCATGGATAAGCTCTGTCCGAACCAAAGTGTTGATCCGGCTAAGAAGGCTTATTTCAACTGAGTGTCTACCGGCTGGGAAGCCTGGGGTGCCGTTGGCAGTTCCTCGACAACGCGTGTCCATCCCAGGGGTGTCCGAGGTGCATTGAACAAAGCGCCGAACAGTTGGTTGAGTGCGCCATTGACCGAGGGATTTTCAAACATGTAGACAGCGCGATTGCTGTTGTTGGGCATGTGGACTTGTATCGCTCGAGGCATCATTGTCTTGCGTTCAAGCATTACATCCACATGGTGATAGTTGGCCGCATCGGCTTGAGTTCGGGGATACGCTTCGAGCCAAATTTCTGCAGCGTTTGATTGCCGGCTGCGAATCCAATAGCGTGCCTTGAGCTTGGCAGCCTCGGCACCGAACAAGAAAGGAAGCGGGCCGTCAACAATTGATTTCCCGCGCATATCCTCTGGAAGAGCCTGTACCACCAGCTGTTTCTTATCGTGCTTGTATTCGTAGATCGCTTTACCATCGCAAACCCAGTGTTCGCCCACTTCATCCTTTTGTAGAACGTATTCACCTGGCTTCTCGGGGTCCTTCTGCACAAAACGTTTGATCTCATCAATCTTAAAGCTTCCTTTATCGGGCTTGGCATATGTGAGTTGGCCAGTGCATTTGATCATCGGTTCGCTCGGCGGCCCAAAAACGGGGTCATATTCCCAGCGCTCGAATCGACAATCGAAGGTCTTAATTTTTGCGCCTTCATTTTCCCACATCTGTAAGATCTGATCAACGAATTGTTGTTCAACCGCATCGAGTTGAAAGGGAGGGCCGAATGCGGCTTGCTCGGTTGGGGCCGTTGCATTCGGAGGCTGTGCGGCGGGAACAGATGACATCTGAGCTAGAGGCGCACTCACCGCCTGGGATTGCTCCAAAGTCGACGAGATTGCACTTGGTTGCTGCAAGCCTCCCAACGATGTCGATTGGTCCACCGGAAGCTGTTGACCACTATTTGCCGTAGGATCTGGCAACTGAGTTTGGCCCAAGACACTTGCCTTAGGTAAAAAGCATATCATCAGGAAAAAAATTTGCAGTTTCTTCGACAGTTGCATGGGATATGATCTCTCGTTGGGCAGGTGCGGAGATTGCTCCGCAATGGTCTGCTATCGAAGCACCGACGCGTTGGTTGGTCGGCAACGGGGCGGGGATCATAGCAATCCAAGCTCACACTCACCAGGGCGATATTCAAGATGCAAAGCTCCCTTGACGTGTTGCCAGCACCAAGCGCACCATGGTGCCCATGTCCCCTATCAACCTTCGTTGGAAGGCCAGTCTTTCTGTTAGTTCGTTGTATGCCGTGTTATGCTCGGTCGAGGGTCATCGTTCTGCTAGCAATTCACTTGCCGAGTTGCTGCACGAACCTAGCAACACTTTGGTACAAAGTATCGAAAGTAGTGGTCTGGACGTACTCTCACTACTGGATTCTCTTGTTTGTCTAGCTGCGGAATACGAAAACAATCGTCAGCTGGTAGAGGTTACACTCACTCGGCTCTATGGCAGAGAAACAGCAACCCCTGAACGACTAAGCATTCTATCTGGTGCCATCAGCGGCCTGATAAGTCGCACTATGAACCAAAGACCAGAATTGATTGACGAGCTCTCCCTCCGAGCCAAACCTCTCCAAGAGCAATGGGAATCTCGCGGCCCTGGTTTGATGAGAACACTTGCTCAGTTGACCGAAGAAGGCTTTGTCGCCGAGGGGGGCGAAGTGGTGCTTGTTACCCCATTTTTGGGAGGAAATGGTCGGGCGTTTCTCCGCACGAACCGAGTGCTTATTGAAGCGGTTCTCACCAATCCGCATCCCAATCTGCCGGAAACCCTTCGCCTGGGTTGGCTGTTGGCTCAACTTCAGGCCGACACCCCTTCTTATGCTGAGGGAGTAACAGGTGATCAACTCGCAACGCTGGCCCAACTTGCAACAATCCCGGCGATTCTTGCCGCGGCAGAAAGCGTGGAATGGGCCGCATGTGATCTGGCCACCATTGAACAGGCCCTAAAATGCTGGTATTTCCAAACAGATGCCCCCATCGAACTGGCCGAAAAACTGCTCCACTGGTGGAATACTTATAACCTAGGCGCCTCTTCCTGGCATGTCGCCTGGCGGGCACTCGATGCAGTGCTTCAGAATGATTAGACATCTGATTTACAGCCGTTCCCGGAAGGGGACGGTCGAAAGTCGAAGTCTGTGACATCATTGCCAACTGGCGACAATTAGAAAAGTGCTAGCGGACTTGCATCGGCACAATCGCTGTTGACCCTGCCACAAGTCTTGCGATGATACTTGCCCTTCCAGGTCCATTTGCGTCTACCTGAGGTAGCAAGCCATGCATAAAACTCATTTTTTCTATGTGCTATTGGTTATGGTCGCGATCTGTTTTCCACCAGCCGCCTTTGCGGAACAGACGGTTCTGCCTACCACATACACTGCGACCGCTCCGTTCCAGAAACCGGTGTCCTCAACCAAGACGGTTGTGTTTTCTCAGCAAACAACTTATGTGGGAGACCGTGTGACACAGCGTGTGGGCATGGAGCTTGGACTTCACACAGTAATTAAACAGGCCGGGCAGATTGCCAACGACAGCAAGACGGCAATGCGTAGCCGCCAAGAGCGTGAGATCGAAGTTCTTGAGGTGACAAACGGACAGGCTAGACGCGCACGAGTTTCCTATCCGCTTGCAAGGGAGATGTCTCCCGAGAATCCCAAACCTGAAATTGAAGTTTCCCAAGAAGTCGAGGGAAAGAGCTATCTGATTACACGTTCAGGCACCCAACTGCTCATCACAGATTCGTCAGGGGCAATCCCAACACGTAAAGAATTTGAGATCGTTTTGAGTAGCATGGAAAACTTCGGTAAAGCCAATCCACTGGCCGAGTTCTTGCTTTCGCAAGAGATTCAGATCGGTGACACCTTAAAGGTGCCTACGGAAATCGCTGCCAACATGATGGGCTTTGACAAGATGGGAGAGGTCGAGAAATTCGAACTCCGCCTTGAGGAACTTCGAGAAGTGGATGGCAGGCAATGTGCCCTCTTTTACGCCACGATCGCTACCGTTGGAAGCACTCAGGCACCTCTGCGCATCGTTGCCACTGGTAGTGTGGCGATTGAAATTGCCACCGGCCGTACAATTGAAGCGACTCTCAAGGGACCGGTCACTATGAAGTCGATTGAGAACGGGGTGTTCTACAACACCTCAGGAGACCTCCTGATGGCCGTACAATCCTACTATCGTACGAAATAACTCAAAGTGCGGGAAAACACGGCTTGGAGAGTCTAGCTCTCTCCAAGCCGCGCTCATGAAGTCCTGTTCGGTCGGTTTCATCGTCGCCGACTGCACCAGCCAATACCTGCAAGCCCCAGCAGTAATAATCCACTAGTTGGTTCAGGAATCGTTAGTTCCAACGCATCGATATTCGACTGATTCTGGAACGGAAATCCTGGTGCACCAGGAGGCAAGCCTAAATCGGTAGCGAACGCAAATACTCCAAAACTACCGGTAAAGTCGGTGAAGAAAATATCGGAGGCTGACTTTGGTACGCCCCCTACACCTGGAGTGAGCGATGCCGATCCGGGAGCGAGACTGAACAGTGCAAAATCTCGTGCTGGTTCGCCACCTGGTCCACTATTAGAGGGGCCACCAAGAAGCCCACTATCGAACACCACAAGAGCGTCTATCGAATCTGAATTATGTCCTAGTGTGTCCAGCCCCATTGATAATGCAGGCGCATAAGGAATGGCAACAGTTCCAGAGGCAAAAGCGGCTGTATCAAAAATATCCGCAGCGGAGGCACCTACCAAAGCCGCCTCATCCGGAGCAATGGCAAAATAGGAATGGACTGGGAACACTCCAGCGCCTGGAAATAGCGGCAACGGATCTGGCACCTGACTTCTGAAATCAAAGGCATCTACGTTGTCATGAGAACCAGGACCGAGTGGTCCAGCAGGAACTCCGGAGGGTACGACACCCGCGGCCGTGGTAAGCCCGAAAGCAGATTCATCAATCAACAACGTATTCGAGCCGCCAACACCTGCACTGGGCAATACGCCCGCAAAGGGTCCAGGCGGGAGCAATCCCACAAACGCAGCAGGGTGGGGAAACACGGCCGTTGAAGTGTAGATATCACCCATCTGCTGAACAAAACCCGCTTCAGCAAGTACCGCACTCCCTGGTAGCCCCGTTGTCAAACGATCAACACTGAATTGAAGTGTGATCAAGGGAATGAATCCTCCAGGCGCGCCGAAGGGAACCGGCTTGTTGGTTGAGAAGGCATCGATAAAGTCGCCGTTGGGCAGGTGCTCAAACGTAGTAGGGATCCCGGGACTGAAAATAATTCCATCAGAGGGTATGCCCAATAATCCGAGAGAAGGCGAAGGCGTGAGAGTAGGTGCCGCGGCAAGGCCGAATTCATCTTCGGCTCCCTTACCAAATCCACCCGCCGCCATAGGATTGTCATCAAGAGAAAGGGACAGTGCAGCAGCCGAGCCACTCACGAAAAGATACAGGGCTGCGAAAGTAAATACCGTCGCACAGATTTTGCGAGTCATTAGTCTCCCCCCACTGGCTTTTTGCCAATTCTAGAAGTGTAGAGATTGACCCCTTCAGTGCATCGACCCGAGAAGACACGGGGTCAAATGACTACGAAGTATCGCAGACAACCGTCCACCTTAACGGAACTCAGAATCGAGTCAACTTTTTTTCGCGATATTCTTGAAATTTCACAGAGCGAGATTCACCCTGCTTTAGAGGTAATCAGGTTCTTTCCGATCGGCATAAGACCAGTGTGACAAACACCTTATCGGCACTCGTAAAGCGGATAGATTAGCGTTGAAATTAGTGTAAAAACACTTGTTGAGGAAAATAATTTTCTTATCGCGTCTTCGTTTGGAAGGGTGATATTAACTTTTGAGAAGTGTGCTCTACAGCGAGCGAGTAGCATCGTTTTGCCTTGCCCGCCGCCACAACGTGGCTAGCACTTCCCGAAGCGAATCTGCCTGACAGCGGCGATAAGGGGAGTCAGCCGGCAGATCGCGAATAAGTCGGCGATGAGCCTCGGCCAGCGCGTGATAAGGCATCGAGGGAAAAATATGGTGTAATGCATGAAATCGCAGACCAACCGGGGCCCACAAGCCCGCTGTCAAAGGATTTTTAGGATAGTTCACTGAATCGAGCATCTGCTCCACGAATGTCATCTCATCATTCCCCAAGTGGGTCCAGCGGTGGGCACCCAGTGTGCGAAGGGCATTAATAAGAAGCACAAATACACCGGTGAGATAGGCATGGAGCAGGAAAGTGGGTGGCAAAGGCTCTTCAAATAATAGACCGCCGGCCCATACCATCCGCAAAGCCACGAACCAAATGAACAGAAATACCAACACCTCTTGAAATCGAATAATCCGCAGTGTTTTCTCAGTAGGCAGTGGTCTGATGTACTTCGGATCCATGATCATTGAAGAGGCATGCCGATGGACCCAGTTACGCAATGATGGGCTGACCCAGGTAAGCGGGGTGAGCACTCCGAAGCGAAAAATTGCAACAATCGGGATCACAAAAATCTGTGAAAGATAGAATAGTATTTGCCAGGCTGGGAGTCTCGCTAATGGGATATACTCGCCGTCTTCTTTGGTCCCATAGTGCTTGCGGCGATGGTGATCGAGGTGTGTGTAGTAGACAAACGTGGGAATCAAAAACGGAATACCGCAAAGCAGGTTCCATACAAACCGAAACGCAGTAAACTCCCCAGCTCGGATGTGTACCAATTCATGAATAAACAGCGAGCAACGGTAAATCAGCAGGGACGAAATCACAAATGCCACGATTCGCACAGGCCAATGCCAAGTTTCATCGGCTGTGACCAATCCCGGAAAATCGACCACTTGGAAGGCAGCGATGCCAATGGTCCAACTTAAGAGGAAATCGGGCCAGTAAATCCACGGGTTTGGAGTAAAGTATTCACCGACAATTCGGCGAGCCTCAGAGAGGGAGAATTCTCCCTCAGAGGGCGTGTTTGAGACAACTTCAGACTCGATCGTTTGCGACATGGCCGAAGGCCACTGCACCACCACAGCTTCGCTTTGGGGCACAGCGGTTGTTCACGGGAAGAAATGCGGATGCGTGATTCAGTTGGTATGTTCGGCTCTTGGGAGCCGCTAATTTGCTTTATCCTGAAGTTTATCGCTCTCGGTCACGACTTTCCAGCCAAGACGGCCCGTTTTGGACAGTTGTTGATAGCTCTTTTGGGCGATAAACTGTTTATTCTCAGGCATCCGCGGGCAATTTGTGGCAATCCACCCATCAGATTCCCGATCAAATGCCTTGAAGTCTCAAAATCAGCGGTGTGAGTTGAATTCGTGCAAGAAGTTGTGATCACGGGAATAGGGATCGTTTGCCCACTGGGGATTGGCTCAGAGGCTGTCTGGACAGCCATAGAGAATCGCCAAAGTGGCGTGCGTACGATTCCCAGACTTGCTGAGGCTGGCTTTCCCATCACCATAGGAGGGGAAGTTCCCGACTTTGACGGCAAGCAGTATGTGCAGCCCCGTAAAAGCCTCAAGGTCATGTGTCGCGAGACTCAAATGGCCTTCACCGCCGCAGAATTGGCATGGGCCGATGCGCAATTGGCCGATGCTAAGCTCGATACCGAACGACTGGGAGTTGTTTTGGGCGCGAGTGTTTTTCGTTCTGAACTCCCGGAACTCACTGCCTTGTACCGGGAGACGAACAACAACGGCCAGTTCGACTTCTCCCGTTGGGAATCGGGTATGAAGCAACTTTATCCACTCTGGATGCTGAAATATCTCCCAAATATGTCGGCCTGCCATATTGGCATTGCCAAAGATGCCCGGGGACCAAATAACACCCACACTTTAGGTGATATTTCTTCGCTGCTTGCGATTATCGAAGCTGCCGACACAATCGCGCGTGGCCACGCCGACGTCATGTTGTCCGGGGCAACTGGCTCACAACTGGCGTGGGTCGATGTCTGCTGGCACGGCGGGGCACGCATCTCTCGCAACAATCAAGACCCGGCTGGGGCCAGCCGTCCCTTCGACGCGGCGCGAGATGGCTTTGTGATGAGCGAAGGATCTGCGGTCCTAGTGCTCGAGAGTTTGGCCCATGCCGAGCAACGTGGTGCCAAGATTCTCGGACGAATCTTGGGCCATGGTCGACGCGCAGAAACCGTTCCACCGGGGAAAACGCTCACCGGGCAATCAATCCGTCAGGCGATCCAAGCAGCCCTTCAAATGGGGCATGTCTCTCCAAGCGAAGTCGGCCACGTCAATGCCCACGGACTCGGTACCATCGAAGACGACGCTGCTGAGGCAACCGCCATTCAAGCAGAAATGGAGGGTGTCCCGGTAACCGCCCCCAAGAGCTTTATTGGTAACTGCGGGGCTTCGGGGGGGACCATCGAATTGGCCATCAGCTTATTGGGGCTCGAAAAGAACCTGATCCCCCCATCCTTGAATTGCGACAACCCCATGACAGGGCTGAATGTTGTGACTTCTCCTCAGCCCCCCAAGAGTTCGGCTTTGTTAGCACTGAGTCACAAGTACACCGGACAGGCCGTAGCTTTGTTGGTGAGTGGCGCTGAGTAGTAGTTCTTTCGATGGTCAATCGCGGTTTGTAACTATTGAAACTCAGCGCCTTCTTCGACCCAACATGCTCACTGCAAGAATAAACAACATCCCGCATGCTGCAGGTTCGGGTACTGCGTTGCTGACTGCAACGGAACCCGAGCTACTATTATAGTTTCTTTGCATTATGAGAAAATCTTTGCCATCACTATCTCCATCGCCATCAGCGTCACCATTGGCATTAATCCCATATGCCCCTTGCCACATCTCCAGATCATAGCCATCGATCACTCCATCTCCGGTGAGGTCTCCAGCAACTGGAACTTCCTGCAAGAATAAGGTGCCAAACTGAAACACCTGATCAATCTGCTGTTGAGTCATTTGATCGGTTGTCCCCTGGGGGCTCATAAAGTTCGCGATCTTTGATTGGGTGTGATCTAAGCCCAGATTATGCCCAATTTCATGAGCTATTACACCGGCGATTAAATCGCGTCCGTTTTGGGTGGTCAGCTTTGAGCTTCCTATGAAGGCGGCCATTCCATTACTCGCCACATAGGCGATGCCCGCTACATAAGAAGAGCCATACTGTTTGAAACCTGGTGCGATTTCCACGAAAAAAAGATTGAGGACCCGAGGATCAGGGTTCAGCTTGCCCGCAATTGTCGCATTGCTGACGATCGTGTTAAGGTCCGTTGTTGGTCGAACTTGATCAGGAGGAAGAAGTCCCTGGTAGGCAAACGTATTGTTGTAGGAAGTGATGCTCGGCAAGAAACGAATGTCTATACCTGCTTGAGCCCATATCGCATCGATTCCCTCCTCGATACTGGCACGTTCAGTGGCGTTTCCAAAGGCTGTCGCGGTTTGCGAGCCGTTGGTGAGTGAAGTCTGGATGAGTTGTACTTCCACTCGGTGAGTGATGGGGCGCGGAGGATTAACAATGAGTGTTGCTCGCGCAAAATTCGGCAAAGCGCAGAAAACCACTAATGCCAGAGCCCGCGCAGTATGCGCATGGCGGCAGAATCGTCTTAACATGGAGAGCCTCTCCTCAACACCTACATCTTGCAACAGCACTGCGTTCCGAGACAGTGCGACAGATAAAGAATCCTTGATTGTTCCAAAGATCGAAAGAATCCGCAAGTTATCTTGAGAAGTATTTACCTGGCTGAGATCCCTTCACCCCCACTGCGGAAGGGGTTTTAAAGACTCGGATGTGACTATCTCCGACGCATCGCCCGATCGATATCACGTTGCATCTCCTGTTTCTTCATCGTTTCTCGTTTGTCGTAGAGCTTCTTTCCCTTGCAGAGCCCTAGAAGCACTTTAGCCCGACCTGATTTGAAATACATCTTAAGCGGAACTAGTGTCAGGTTCTTCTCCGTGGCAAGTGCTGCAAATTTGTTCACTTCACGACGGTGCATCAGCAACTTACGACGCCGCTTGGGTACATGATTCATCTGATGAGAAAAGCTGTATTCCTGGATATCACAACCCACCAGCCATACCTCGCCCTTTTCCACTCGGGCATAAGCCTCCTCCAAAGAGAGCTGACCACTGCGCAGACTCTTTACCTCACTCCCTACCAGGACGATACCACACTCGAGTGTGTCGATTACCGAGTAGTTGTGGCGGGCCTTGCGATTGTCGGCAATTGTCTTCTCGTTCTTATCTGTCTTGGCAGATGACGATTTGTCTTTCTTTTGCTTAGCCGTAGCTGGTACCTCCGGAGAAATTCTAAAGCCGGTATTCTAGCAAAACTCTCGGTTCATCGCATGTACTTTCTACTCAAAGATTGCCCCATGGGGACAAGCTCTGCAGGACGAGGAAAAAGGGAAAGAAAACGCGACTTGAGGCCGCCAGAGGGAGGTGAAGGGCGGACCTCAAGTCGCGGAGGCGTTTGTTAAAAAATTATCAGAACCGTAGAAGCGTCGCTCAGTCGGTCAATGGAGGGTTGATGTTTGCTTGGCTGGGAAATCCAGGAGGCGGAAAAAAATCCGAAAGTGAGCCCAGAACGGGTGATTTTGGTTGCTGTTGGGAATCTTTAAACAGTTCCTGCAAATCGAAATGGAGCTCCACACACTGGATGTATCGTTGGCGGACTTCTGAGTTGGCTAGGAGTTTTTCCAATCTTTGGACACTAGCCGCATCAATGTTCTCATCCAATAAGCCCCATATGAGGGCTTCGGCTTCGTCCAGCAATTGCTGGGAGTTTTCAATTGGGTTGGAGTTTTCAGAACTCATAATCTCTTCCTTCTCTTATCAAGATCGGAGGCAGGTCTATGGAATTCCATACTGCCAAACATTTTCCCTCAAACCTTTATGTCTACATCTCAAGGGTAACCCTCAAGATTTGCAGCGGATGACTTTTGTGTGAGAGTTTTGTGAACTTTCTGATGCTTTGACCATCCTAGAATCAATCAATGACGCAGCTCTCGGCAACGGAATTTTAATCGGCGTGGTTGAAAGAACCCGCAAATCGTATGCCGATGTACTGGATTGACTACTTCCCGACAAGATTGGTTCATAACTGCTGGCATGGAAGATGGAATTGCCCAAATGTGTGGCATATCAGTCCAAAGGCAGAGTCACGATGTGGCAACCACCTAGAAATGTTACGCAGAGAGCATGCGAAGGATCAATCAAGGCAAGCGAATGAGCCTCAAAGAAGAAAGCCAAGCAGTACACATAGTACTACCTGACCCAAAATATGGTGTGTGAAATCTGCTCAGACGAACAGTGACCTTCGACAAATGCAGGCATAGCAAGCAAATCCCATCGAGAGCAACAGGCTCGATGGTTCGGGAATCAAAATCTCGTAGCCAACCAAGTCTAAGGCGCGCAGATCGTTTTGTCTGATGAGAGAAATCTCCCCAAAAGTCAGCGTCGGATCCATAATCCCGAGCATCAAGCCATCCTTCCAATGACTCGCCTGACGTCCATCGCCAAAATTCGCACCGGTGGACATACGGACTTCGACATCAGCCCCAAAACTTCCGTCAATCTGATCGGTAATAGCATCAAAGCCGGGGACCATCCAGCGGGGAGAAGTCGTGAACTCGGCTGGAGTGCTTGGATTGAGAATTGTTCCGGGTGGAACGAACGGTAAAGCTGTGCCACTTTCAAAACGAAATAGATCCAAACTTGTCGGAGCCACATCGGTGGCAACCTGGCCCTGATTTAACACAAAATCAACGTAATCCACATCTGAGATGAAACCTAAGATATGGCCAATTTCATGCGCCGCGACACTCTCGAAATCAAAAGTACCGGCAGAAACACCGTCGCTATTATCGAAATCAAAAGCAAGGGTACTGCTAAATACGATGTCGCCGTCTGATGTTCCGAACGCTGCGTCGAGATCACCGAATCGGCCATCGAAATTGAGTGCTTTAGCATTGGCTTTGGTGACTTGCAAAGTTCCATTGAAACCAAAACCTGTTGGAAGAAATCCAACGTATTGGGCGACCGTGGGCAGAAAAGTGACGATACCATCGTCTACTTCACCATGAGCCGCGTCGTCTACCATAGCATTGCGAATCGTGTTGTAGAAATCAAACAAGAGTACGGAATCCGCGCCGCCAATGATGCCAGCTCCCAAAGGTGCGAGGTCTGCGTCAATTGTCACAACGATAGGGTCAGCGATAAAAGATTCCCACTGCTCTGCCGCGCGATTAAATGCGTTCAGCGCGGGGACATTTGCTGCAAGAGTGGGCCCTGCATTGATTACAATGTCAAACGAGCCAAGATGAGAAGTTCTTCTTGTGCCAACCGAGAGGGCAGCACTAGGGCGATTGACTGGCATGCCGACTGCATGCGAAGCAACCGAAACCGGCCGCTTTAGTTGCCCATCATCAATCACAACAGACAATGCTTGGGAAGCTAAAGAAAATAGTGTAGATACTGCCAAAGCGCAACATAGAGAATGCCGCAAAGCGGCATCGGTCACACCTGATTTCCAGTTCATTAGACTACCCCCAGTTGAGATATTAAGCTTGACGCAAATCACCCGCGCGTCCCCAGAGCGGGTTATTGTGACAAACTCCGTTGTAACCAGTAAAACAGCGGAGTCAAATTATTTGGTAAAAAATTATCATAAACCCACATTCTGCCCCAAACCGATAAGCCTAAATTATCTTTGCAGGCTAAGGGAAAACCCAAGAAGTGCGCTAAATCTGGCCTTCGGGTCGCCGTTCAGTTCATCGCGACCAGTTCTGAGACCGCAATTGCCTTACCGAGAAAGCTGGTACATCTGAGGGCGTTGTTTTGCTGCCACATGCCATCCAAAGTTCACCCTGAACCGAGAACGATTTACTTCAGACCATGCCAAGAATTCATTGCAAATCGAGTTTAATTAGAAGTTGAATTCAAAGTGTGATCTGGTGTTAACTGAATTTCCAAGAATTCAATCTTTTTTGGATCGAGCACATTCACACAGAAGTGAAAAAATCTGCTTTAACCACGTTGCGACATTATTGCCACACAAAAAGCGGAGGAGATCCCGGTCAGTAGACGCCTTTACCTGACGAGAATCAGGCAAATTCGAGCTATGCCAACAATTCAGATTTCATTGCCGCGAAACCTGTTTCAGTGAGGCTGTACCCCCCCTTGAAGCTCTCCTTTAAGAGTAGTTCTCGCTCGGTCAATTCCCGCAAGGAATCCCTATGCTTGTCCCACAGAGGCCCGTGGAAACAAAGCATTTCACCTTCATCCATAAGATACTGACGAAACACTTGCAAAACAGACCGCTCTGCGGCACTTAACATGACTTCCCCGTGGTTATTGACACACTAAATTCATTCTAGAAAATCCCCTCCCGGCCAACCTGCTGAGAAGTTGGTCGGGTGGGGGCATAATAGCTATATAAGGAAAACACGGGCTTAGTAGCGACGGCCACCACCGCCACCACCTCCACGATATCCACCCCCGCCGCCCCGGGGACGTTCTTCACGAGGACGTGCTTCGTTCACCTTCAAAGGACGACCGTCGTGCTCCTTGTCGTTGAGTGCTTCAGCCGCTGCATCGGCGTCAGCGTTGTTTTCCATTTCGACGAAGCCAAATCCTTTGCTCCTGCCCGATTCTCGATCCATGATCACGTCGGCACTGCGAACTGGCCCAAATGGTGAAAACAGGGCCTCCAAATCCGCACTGGTCACCGCATAACTCAGATTTCCACAATAAAGCTTCTTACCCACCAAAACTCTCCTCGAAAACACAAACTCGGCCCCCATTCAATCTCGGGGCCACAAGAGCAGACCTACACGGGGCCTAATCGCAACAACCGGCGAAAGAGTCTTCGGGCTCTTCAACACAGAAGAGAGCGGCGGTAACCCGTTCGACGAGCCGAGCAATCGAATATTCTAAGGTATTATCAACCAAGTTGGTATGGTTATTTTGCGAGAAAAAGGCAATTCTTGCCCCCGAGCATGTTTTCTCGAATAATCGCTTCCTCAAAGCCGGGGTCACCCCTCCCTGGCAAAAAGGCTTACAGCTGGGGTTTTCAGCTAGGTGCCCCTTTCCCAAATTCCCTGCTTGCGCATCTTTATGAAGTTGTCCACTCGAATTGCCGGTCACGCTATCGCGATAGCCATGCGTGTTTTGAGGTGCACCTGCCGCATCCGTTATCACGACGATCCTCGTCCCACTTTGCGAGTTGCCGGCCAAACTTATGTTTTTGCCATATTGCATGCCCACCAGATCGCAACCATGTCCGAGACGGAACCAGGATTGGCCGCCATGGTTTCCCAGTCGGCCGACGGGGACCTGCTGCTGCCAGTCTTGAAACTGATCCGAGTGAAACCAATCCGTGGGTCGAGCCGCCGAAGGGGCAAAGACAAAGGTGGCAGGCAGGCTCTGGATAAAATGATCGCCCATGTCAATGAAGGCAAACCGGCATACATCGCAGTCGACGGCCCTCGGGGCCCACGCAATCGTGTTCGCAAAGGGATCGCACAACTCTCGATGAGCACCGGGGCAGGAGTGATTGCTGCGGTGGCAATTCCTAACCATCGCTGGATTCTGCGGAAGACTTGGGACCGGATGCAAATCCCTAAACCGTTCAGCACGATTGACGCTTACTTTGCTCAGCCGATCTATGCTCGTGAGGACGAAAGTTTGGAACAGTTTCGCCGCCGCATCGAGGAAGCTCTCAATTCATTGGAACAGGAGCACGACCCCAGCGAAGCACCTCCCTAGAGCCAAGTCCGACACACCCAAACAGGTAAGCCACTGTCGTTATTTGAGGCTCCAGAAATTCTTGCCGATTCAGAATAATTTTCTTGCAACCAAAAATTACCAACAATATACTGCTGATCATCTGGGAATTGCCGTTGCAATTCCCGCAGGATCCTGACAGGGCAATTTATTAAGGGTGCTAATGATGCGAACGGTACACTTTACTTCTATCTTCGTTGTGATGTTAATGGCTAACTGCCTCACAACCCAAGCCGCGATTAAAACGGCGAATGTTTTTTTAGATGGACTCCAGGAAGTGCCACCTGTGGCTACACCAGCCACTGGCAGTGCGGCGGTGACGTTTGACACTGTCACTGGCGCGATGTCCGTCTCGGGTACTTTTTCAGATTTAATCGGCACCTCAATCGCCGCCCATGTACATGGCTATCAGCCTGCCGGGGTTCTGGCGGGAGTTGTGTTCGGTATTAACTATGATATGGGTGTCAATTCTGGCACATTCAGCGGCAATGGGATTATACCGGCAATTAGAATCATGGATGTTCTTAATGGGCTCACCTACATCAATATCCATTCAACTTTTAAGCCAGGGGGTGAGATTCGGGGGCAGATAGTAAACTTTGTGCCCGAGCCAGCGACTCTTGCTTTCGCTGTCTCAGGGATTGGACTTGCCCTAATGCGACGTAATCGCCGCCACAGATAACACTGAGAGTTTGCGACTACTGATACAGCTCGCCGGTGCGGACTAATTCGCACCGGCTTATCCTTTTTTTGAGCTCTCTGAATAAATCGCTTTATTTAATCGAGAAATACCTTCCAGTCATTGGCAGTCTAGTTCTCTAACAGACAAGCCGGGCAGAATAGCCGCAAGCTTTTCGAGCTGCAACGATCCAGTTAAATCGAGACAGAAGCTATTCTCCGCTTTTATAATGGAGAAATGGTTTACGCCCTCGCTCTGTTGTTGTTCTCGTCGCTCACTTGCGTAGGCTTGTTCTCCATCTGGGCGGCCACCTCATCGCAGCATTGGTTCTTGCAGACGATGCTGTTTTTGGGGGTGATTTCCACGGTGCTGCTGATCCCGGCGTACGAGCCGTTCGTGGCTTTCCTACTGCAAGGGGCTGTAGTGACGGCAGGCGTGCAACTGGCCCGCTGGTGGAGGGAGAGAAGTACCAATTCAGCAGAGCGCAGAACACGGATTGCCTTGCGGACGATTCTGCTGGCAATGATTCCACTAGCCATCGTGAGTGCTGTGGCCGTGCGGCTGCCGGAACTCAACTTTCGCGCCTGGCAAAGTGTGGTGTTGATCGGTTTGTGTGCGGGTGGAGCGACTCTGGTGGGGTTGTGGATGGCGCACGGAAAGCTCGTACGTTGGTGGTTGCGTGTTTTGCTGGGGATTACTCTTGCGGGAGTGATCTCACTGGTACTCTTTACTGGAGATTGGTTTTACGATGCAACTGTTCAGACTTGGGGCTGGCCCCCTCCTGAAGATGATGGAACTGGCTGGTACTTGTCAGGCTACTATGATGACCAACAGCAGCCTGCTTGGATTGCCGTAATATATCTGGTTGTTGTTTGTGTTGCTGTTGTGTCGTGGTTACTGGTTAGTTGCCGGCATTCTGGGCGAGGACCACGTAAACATTCTTCGTATGCTCAACGTTGCTTATCGGGTGCCATTCTGCTTCTGATCACTATTGTGCTGCTCGTTCCGACAGTTTGCACGTATTACGAACTTATGAATCCCTTGCCGATTCCTAAGCATAATCTTCCTAATCCCAACGGGTATGATGATTTTCTGGCAGCAGTTAACTTGCTGCCGAGCAATATGATCGTGAATGGTGGGAACTTCGATGCTGACACTGCCACTATTGGTCAATTGCAGGCGGCAGAAAACGAACTGCTACCTGCAATCGAAAGAGTCCGCAAAGGTTTAGAAAAGCCTGCTTGGAAGCAAGTAGATTATTCTTCCTCAGAATTGACTATACCTGATCTTCAAAGCTATCGCTCCATCGCTCGTGGCCTGAGTGCAAATGGAAAACTTGCCGAGAGACAAAATGATGTCAAGAAAGCCGCTGATACTTATTTAGAACTTATGCAGTTCGGCGAAAGCATTGGTCGCGGTGGTCTGATGATCGACGTGCTCGTAGGAATGGCATGTACGGGCATTGGTTGCCATGGACTCTACGATGTTCGTAACGATGTTGCACCCGACGACTGCATTGGCATCGCTTCAAGAATTGCTGAGTTGGAGAATCGCTTGGAGCCCGTAGAAGATGTCATCCATCGTGATCGGGTTTGGACACAACATGCCTACGGTTGGCAAGCTCATCTCATGCAATATCTTGAAAGTGAGTCGGAGAAAAACTCTTGGACAAATTATTCATTTATTTCTGCTGATCGACTAAACCACGCCATCCTGCGTCTTCTCCAGCTCGAATTTGCCCTGCGGGCGTGGAAGGCCGAGCACGGAGAGTGGCCAGAGTCGTTGGCGCAAATGGCTCCAGCATTGATCTCCGAGGTGCCGATTGATCCCTTTCCTCCGGCCGGCAACCAACTGAGGTATTCTCGTACCGATGAAGGCTATCTGCTCTACAGTGTGGGGCAAAATGAAATCGATGAAGGCGGCAGAAGCCCTGAAGATGATGGCAGTGGTTGGCACGATCCATCTACCGGTGATCTACGGCTCGATATTCACTTTGCCCCGGATCCACCGGTGAATGTAGGGACGGGGGACGATGATAGGGATGGCGAATAGCGGGGCACGCGCTCCGCATAGCAGCTAACCTCGTTGGTGGATCGCTTGCTCTGCGGTGGCAACTTCATCGCTTGTCGTCAACCAATCGATGCCGACTTCGGCGTTCCACTTCTCACCCGGCGCCAAATTAACAACCCTTCCGGCGGCTTGCTCGGTGGAGCGCGGCTTGGGGTAGTTGGTGCCGGGCTCGATGCCGACGACGTAGCCGTCCTCGCGGGCAACCATGTTCTTCCAAAGGGTGAAGCAGGGCAGTTCGCCGGTCAGGTACCGCAAGGCCGTGCCGGCTGTGCCTGCGGGGTTCTTGAGCAAGACCCGTGCGTCACCTTCGTTGTCTGCTCCAAGTTTCATGAGGTAGCACTCCTCAGGAGAACCTACGGCAGCGGGTCCACAGGTGTCCCAGCCATCTGGTGGTGCCTCGCCACTCAAGGTTTCGATGGATTCTACGTTGGCAAGGATCTGAGAACCCGGCTCGAGCATCGGCTCGCCGATGTTAATGTGATAGAGCATCTGCATCTGGGCAGGCGTACCGCCAAAATTTTCCACTTCGTCGGAGATGGTAAACGAGGTGGAATTCAGGTGCGTGGTGAGCGTCGCCGTGAGGCGCAGTTTTTGAAAATGGAAGCGTGTTTCTTCGACAATGCCACGAAGCTCTATCGTTCCGACTTTTTCGTCGACGGTCACCTCGACATGGTGGGCAGGCCGGTTGGCGATGCGACCGTGCAACGGATACTTAAGCCGTCCCTCATCATCGAACTCCGGAGCACCATTGCTTTCGAGTCCACACCGCACAATAAGTTCGTCAAACCCCTCCAGCCAGCCCAGCCCACTGGCCTCCGTGAGGGGAACGTGCATGGGATGCACCGGACCTCGCACGGGAGAGCGCCAGCCAAGAGTTTCCTCACCGATACTCGCCTTCCAAACCCCCATGCCGCGCGTCGGCAGGACAAAAATTCGCATCCGTCCATTGTCGATTTCCACAAGATCAACTCCATCGCTTAGACCACCATGAAGGGTGCGCTGGGTAATTTTCCAATCTCCCACCGCAGCTACATCGGCAGGCAGTAGCTCGAAAGCACTCTCATGAATGCCGCGTGAGGAGTCGAGGAGTGTCCAGGTCTTGGTATGCATGAGGTAGGTCCCACAGATTTTAGGTTTGCGACGGATGAAAAAATCAATACCCCTTAGAGATATGACCGCTTCAAACTTCTTCACTCAATGGGTCGATACTCTTTACCCATTGCTCTCGATAGGCTTTCGGGGTGCAATTCATAACTCTCTTGAATCGTCTTACAAAATGACTGGCATCACAGAAACCTGTGCGGCTGGCAATGCATTCCACGCTTTCTGACGTCGATCTCAAAAGAGAGCAGGCAGCATTAATGCGAACGCGATTAATGTATTGGCCAGGCGATATTCTGAACAGTTGTTTGAATGTTCGATTAAACTGGCTCACCGAAAGATGAACCAGGCTGGCGAGAGATTCAAGGGTTATTTTTTCTGAGAAATGATTACTGATGTGTGTGATGGCCAGGCTCAGTCGCTGATAGGGAGCCAGCGATGCACCCGCCTTCTCTAGATCGTGCATGATCCCTGCCACGCCGATCGGTCGGTTCTGTTGGTCGAAAAGAGGAATCTTGGTTTCCACGTACCAGCGCAGTATTCCAGCCCCGTCGGGCACACCACATACATGGTCCGTCAGCGGCCGTCCCGAAGCCATCACTTGGCGATCCTGCTGCCGATAGCGATCCGCCACTTCGGGCAGAAAAAAATCGTAATCCGTTTTGCCGATCACCTCGGATTCACGCGCTACTCCCAACACATCGAGCAGCGCCCGATTGATGTGCATGAATTGCCCCTCTCGGTCCTTGGCGAAAAAGTAGATGGCGGGCAGGTGATCCAAAAGTTCCAGCAGTGGACCGGGACTCTCCAGATGCGCCAGAAACTTTTTTTGTTGATCGGGACAAGAAACGACAGGAACTCTCATGCGCTATTTGTACCAGAATTTGACCGCATTATACATTGTTTAAGCCGGGATTTTTCCAGATAATAAGGTTCTCCTTGGCTTATCCCGATGAATTGATTGTACATGAATTTGTGTTCGATTCACCCTAATTCTGCAGGAGTTTAGCTCTCACTCTCAAGGGCAGACCTTCTTTCTCTTTAAGATAGGAAACAACGCAATGAGTATCCAAGCATTAGCCAACCGGGCTTTGGACCAGGGGCAAGGTGTGGTGCGGCTTTCGCCTACCTGGGTGCCCCGATCATTCTGCATTCCAGGCAAAAGAATCAAGCTTCATCCCGACGATTACTATGCACTCGGTGCGAATCGGGGCGGGATCGACGAACGCTGGTTTTCCTCCACGACACCGGCAGACAATGGCCCCCTCACAAGCAAGAACGAAGGGCTGAGTCATATTGTCATTCAAGAAGGTGGCAAAACCGAACTGCTGGTGCTGCGGGACGCCGTAAGCGAACTAAAGGGAAAACTGATCGGCGAGGACTTGTGGAACGCGCACGGATGCTGGCCCATGTATTCCAAGTTTTTCGACAACCAGGGCGCCCTGCCGTTTCATATCCACCACAACGATGAATATGCGGCGCGGGTGAATGCCAAGGGGAAACCAGAAGCGTATTATTTTCCTCCACAGGTGAACAACCACGGCGGGGACTTTCCTTACACTTTTTTCGGATTGCAGCCGGGAGTCACCAAAGAGCAAGTGCGGGAGACTCTGGTCAACTTTACCAAAGGGGCCAATCGAATCACCGATCTCTCGGCCGCTCATTGCCTCACGCCCGGTACGGGATGGGATGTGCCCCCCGGCATCCTCCACGCACCAGGGAGCCTGTGCACCTACGAGCCTCAAAAAGCATCGGACGTGTTTGCGATGTATGAGTCGGTCTCACACGATAAGGTAATTCCTGAAGAACTGCTGTGGAAAGACACCCCCAAGGATCAGGTTGGCAATTTCGATTATTTAGTCGAAGTGATTGATTGGGAAATGAACGTTGATCCAAACTTCAAAGCCAATCACTTCATGGCACCGATTCCCGTTGCCGAGATAGACCAAATGCGAGCCGAAGGATACGAAGAAAAATGGATCTGCTATCGGAGCGAAGCCTACAGTGCTAAAGAATTGACCGTTCTTCCAGGCCACAAGGTAACAATTAAGGATGCCGGAGCTTACGGACTCATTGTGTTGCAGGGTCACGGCAAATTGGGAGCATGGGACATTGAAACCCCTTCTTTGATTCGGTTTGGTCAATTAACACATGACGAATACTTTGTCTCGGCGGACGCGGCAAAAGAAGGGATTACCATTTCGAATCCGAGTCGGACTGATGCAATCGTCATGCTGAAGCACTTCGGACCGGGAGTGAATCCGGTCTTGTCGGCGGAGTAGGTCAGGTACATGCAAATTGTCATCCCGAGGTAACTCCGAGGGATCTGGTTGATAACTCCAAGAAGCTGAGCGCCAGTGATGACATTACCCAGATCCCTGTGGTCGCACGGCTCCCATCGGGATGACACTTTTGAGAGATGAAAGCACCAACCATGACAACGACCACTCAAAATTACCCTAAACTTCACAACGCAGCCTGGCCTGGTCTGGTGGGCAAGGGTGGCGAAGGGGGAGAGCCACCGCTTTCCCTCGACACGATGCTCGATTTGACCGCTGCGGCAGAAGCAGGCGGAGTTCGATTTGACGGGATCGATTTATTTCTCTTTGACCCCCATGTGGAGATCAATTCCAGCGACAAGCAACTTCAGTCGCTGGCTGATCAAGTCGCATCACGCGGCTTGGTGATCGGCACGCTTGTCGCCCCCGTCTGGCCACCAACCGGTGGTGGCTCAGCCATGGGAGAACCTGCAGAGCGTGACCTCTTTCTACAGCAAGTAGAAAAAGCCTGTCGCATTGGTGCCGCGCTCAAATCATTGGGTATCAGACCCTATGGCTGCATCCGGATCGATTCAGCTTGTGATCCGGGCTCATGGGCAAAGAATCCTCAGGAAAACCAGCGATTGATCGCCGACACCTTTCGCCGTGCATGCGACATTGCAGAAAAGCATGGGGAGCGTCTCGCAGCAGAGGGGGAGATCTGCTGGGGAGGGATGCATAGCTGGCGGCACATGATCGAGTTGCTGGAGTTGGTCGATCGACCTCAGACTCTTGGTTTTCAAGCGGACATGGCCCACACATTGCTGTATCTCCTGGGTCATAACGCCCCGGAAGACGCTCTCTTGGACGCAGATCATAATTGGCAGAACGAGGACAAGTTCTACGAGAAGTATCAGCAACTTTGCGATGCCTTGCGTCCATGGACCATCGATTTTCATGTCGCACAGAACGACGCCACTGTGTTTGGTTCAGGATCGCATGACAAGACCGGACGGCATTGCTTGCCAGATGACCCAAATGGGAAGCTCGACATCGCCCAGGCAGCCGGTTATTGGCTGCGGGACAGTTCCGGAGAATTGACCAAAGCTTTCCAGCATATTTGCTGGGACGGGTGCATGTTCCCCAACAATGTGATGCAAGACGCCAAAACCTGGAACAAGGTTTTGTCAGCAATGGTCGATGTACGCGAAGCTCATGGTTGGTCGGAAGAGAAGTAACAGACGTTAAACTCCTTCGAATTGACAACTTACAAAAAGGAATTTCTACCTGTGACTAAACCACTTGCAGTCGGCATGGTCGGTTATGGTTTCATGGCTCGGGCACATACGAATGCCTACAAAAGGGTCCGTGATTTCTTCTCTGGCCTCACTTACCAACCCGTCTTGAAAGCTGCCTGTGGCCGAGATGAGCAAAAAGTCAAAGCTTTCGCTGAGCAATGGGGATACGAATGCTATGAAACCGATTGGCGAAAGCTGGTCGAACGTGATGATATCGACGCAGTGGATATTTGCGTCCCTAATAATCTGCACAAGGAGATCGTGTTGGCCGCAGCCGCAGCCGGCAAAATGATTCTCTGTGAAAAACCTCTCTCGATGAACATTGCTGAAGGTCAAGCGATGTGTGAGGCGGTTGAGGCTGCCGGCGTTGCCAACATGGTATGGTACAACTACAGGCGAATTCCTGCGGTGACCTTGGCGAGGCAACTCATCGAATCCGGCCGCCTGGGACGCGTTTATCACTACCGCTCTAATTTCTTGCAGGACTGGACCATCTCAGGTGATGTGCCGCAGGGTGGTACTGCCACGTGGAGACTCGATTCTGCCGCCGCGGGTTCAGGTGTCACGGGCGACCTACTTTCGCATTGCATCGATACCGCGTTGTGGCTCAATGGCTCAATCAAGGACGTCAGCGCTATGACCGAAACTTTTGTCAAAGAACGCCTACACGCTGAAACGGGTCAAGTTCAACCGGTCGGAATCGACGATGCCTGTGCTTTTCTTTGCCATTTTGAAAATGGATCCCTAGGATTGTTTGAGTCGACTCGCTATGCCCGCGGCCACAAGGCCCTGTTCACGTTTGAAATCAATGGAGAACATGCCTCGCTTCGGTGGGACCTGCACGATTTGAACCGGCTGGAATACTTCGATCATGGTGACGATTCGATCGTCCGAGGCTGGCGCACCATCCATGTCACTGAAGGAGAGATGCCATACATGAACCGCTGGTGGGTCCCCGGGCTGAGCATCGGCTATGAGCACAGTTTCATCCACCAGGTGGCTGACTTCCTGGAAGATCTTGAAAAGGGGCAATCGTGCCAACCTGATTTTCGTAGTGCACTCCAGACACAAGCAGTCTGCGAAGCAGTCCTCGATTCAGGCAAGTCACGGGAATGGGTTGCAGTTGAATGAAAGCTTACGAAATCTACTACGCGAACAAGAAGGTATTTCTCACAGGAAAACATGTGTGCCATCCACGCCCAGCGAGAGTACCTGCTCAGAACAATCATCTTTTCTCGTCGGTGTTACAGATTATCTTTGGCATCGTGATCCTCGTGAGTGGCCATGTTCAAGTACTGTTTGCAGCCGAGACTCAACGACTTTTCAACGGCCGCGACCTGACAGGATGGTCGGGCAATGAAAAACTCTGGTCCGTAAAAGACGGCCAGATTGTAGGTACGACAGTCGATAATCCTCTCAAAGCGAACACGTTTCTCGTCTGGACTGGGGGAGAAGTCGGCGATTTCCGTTTGACCTACAAAGCAAGAATCGAGGGGGACAACAATTCAGGAGTTCAATACCGCAGCACACTTGCTGACCCTGAATCGTGGAAGGTCGTCGGTTATCAGGCAGATATGCATTCCAATCCCGAATACTTGGCAATGCTCTACAGCGAAGGAACGGGACGAGGGATTGTCGCCACCCGCGGGCAAAAGGTTGTGGTTGAGTCGGAGACAGGCAAACCACAGGTTGTCGGCGAAACCAATCCACCCACCCCTGTCGACGTCTCCCAATGGCACGACTACGAAATTATCGCCCGTGGAAATCACCTCATTCATAAGCTAGATGGCAAGGTGACGGTAGAAGTCACAGACAATCACCAGGAGAAGCTCGATCGCGGAATCATCGCCCTGCAACTCCACGCTGGGGCACCCATGACAGCCTACTTCAAAGACATTGTACTTGAGACTTTCGAAAAGGATGCGGATGAAACGAACGGCACCTCCGATCAGGGTGCGCAAGATACTAACCGAGCTCTGCCAGCAGAAATTGAAACCGTGGCTGAGGGATTTCTGGTGGAAAAAGTCTTTGAAGTGCCTCCGTCCATGGGATCATGGGTCTCTCTGACCTCTGATCCAATGGGGCGTTTGATTGCCTCGGATCAGCAAGAGGCCGGACTATTCTTGATCACGCCGGGAAAGCCCGGTACGTCGGAGGCCACTGAGGTTCAGAAGTTGCCGGTCAAACTAAGCGGCGCTCAAGGATTGGAATGGGCCCTTGATGCGCTCTACGCGATGGTCAACAACGCTTCTTCCCCCGGTTTGCATCGACTGACAGACACAAACGGCGATGGGTTGTTAGACACTGACGAATATTTATTGAAAACCGCAGGTTCCGGGGAGCATGGCCCCCACGCGGTGATTCTTGGCCCCGATGGTAAATCGCTGTTTGTGGCAAGCGGCAATCACACAAAACTCCCCGACGAGCTCGATGCCAGCCCCCTCTCACAAAGTTGGGGAGAAGATCATCTGTTGCCCCGTCAATGGGATCCCCGTGGCCACGCCAGAGGGATCCTGGCCCCAGGGGGATGGATTTGTCGGGTTGATCCCAATGGGAAAAATTGCGAGGTCATCAGCACCGGCTATCGCAACCAGTACGATATTGCCTTCAACGCCGACGGAGAATTATTCACCTACGACGCCGACATGGAATGGGACATGGGCATGCCCTGGTATCGCCCCACACGACTACTGCATGCCACCAAGGGAAGTGAATTCGGTTGGCGAAGTGGCACGGGCAAGTGGCCCGAGTATTACGATGATTCGCTCCCCGCTGTCGTGAATATCGGTCCTGGTTCTCCTACGGGAGTGCTTTTTGGATACGGGGCCAAATTCCCAGCCAAATATCAACGAGCATTGTTTCTTTTCGACTGGACCTTTGGCACGATTTACGCGGTCCACCTCACCCCTGAGGGAGCCAGTTACCGTGGTGATTTAGAAGAATTCATCACAGGGCGACCCTTGCCGGTAACAGATTCGGCAATAGGTAGTGACGGAGCTATGTACTTTGCCGTGGGCGGACGGGAGATACAGTCGGCGCTCTATCGTGTGACCTATGTGGGAACTGAACCGACAACACCAGTATCTGCAAAAGACTCAACACACAGCCACCAGCGTGAACTGCGTCACAAGCTTGAAGCTATGCAGGGACATGGCGAGGGTGACCTCAATTTGATTTTTGACAACTTGGGGAATCCTGATCGGTTTGTTCGCTATGCAGCCCGGATCGCACTGGAATCTCAACCACTAGACGATTGGCGCGAGCGTGCGCTGTCGCAGTCTACTCCGCGAGCCGCCATTACAGCCTTAATGGCCTTGGCACGTCGGGGGGGCTCTACCGAAAAAGAACCTCTACTTCAAGCACTCGACGGAATCGATATCCGCTCTCTTAACGAAGCAGAACAGCTTGCTCTGCTGCGAACCTACGGCCTGGTTTTTATTCGCTTGGGTAACCCCGGCGAAGCGACTCGTCAGCACTTAATTAACAAGTGGGGTCCGCATTACCCTACACCTGGCAGTTCGGACGAACTTAATATCGAGCTCGCAAAACTGTTGGTTTATCTTCGCGACCCCGAAGTGGTGGGCAAGACGCTGGCTCTGTTGGAAAACATGGGCCCTGAGCTCGTTCCTGACTGGGCAGCGTTGGCCAACCGCAATGAGACGTATGGCAATTCGATCGAACGCATGATGGAAAACATGCCGCCACTGCGTGCTATACATCTTGCTTTTGTCCTGAGAAATGTCAGAGAAGGTTGGACGCTTCCTCAACGGCGTAAATACTTCGAGTTCTTTCAGGATGCTGCCAGGCATCCGGGAGGAATGAGCTACTTAGGTTTTCTGAATCAGATTCGTGATGACGCCCTGGCAAACTGTTCACCGGCAGAACAACTCGAATTGAAAACCTTGGCAGATCAGCCGTTGTCAGGTAAAACTTTTCAATCCACGCCACCTATTGGGCCTGGTCGTATTTGGACAAAAGCAGAGGCTCTCGAGGCTTTAAGAGGTAATCTCAGGGGTCGAAACCAGGAGAGTGGTCGCAATCTGTTTCATGCTACTTCGTGTGCTAAATGTCATCGCTTTCGTGGCGAAGGAGGTGCAATTGGACCCGATCTTTCAAGTTTAGCTACCAAGTTTTCGGTCTCCGATCTACTCGATTCCCTCTTGGAACCGAGCAAGGTAATCTCCGACCAATACGCCTCGCAGCGGATCTTGACTATCGATGGTTTGCTTCTCGAAGGACGAGTGATCGAAGTTGACGACGAATACCACGTCTATACCAGTGATCCTGATTCGCCTCCCAAGATTATTCACCGGGAAGATGCGGAGTCGATTATGCCTTCGAATATTTCTCAGATGCCCACGGGCCTGATCGACACGCTCAACGAAGAGGAACTCAAAGATCTGGTAGCCTATCTGATGTCGATAGGGAATTGAGTTCGTTCGCGAGGTTTTCGGGCCGTTGTTGGTAGGGGCGAAAACTGGTAGAATTCAGGCTTTTCCCCGGTGCCTTTGCGATGTGCTGCATCGCGGCCATTTGGTTTCTCTTGCGGTAATATTTCTGCTGCGAAAGGATTCCCATACGTGTCGACAGACTCAACTGATCCCGAAGAACCGTCCTTCGATCCCGAACACGCCATTGCGGCTCGGTTGATCGATTTGCCAATTGAAGATGAGCTCAAAGACAGCTATCTCACCTACGCGATGAGCGTGATTGTGAGCCGGGCTCTGCCCGACGTGCGCGATGGCCTCAAGCCCTCTCAGCGCCGGATTCTGGTGGCAATGAACGACTTGAATCTTACCCCCGGGGCAGGACGTGTGAAATGCGCCAAAATCTCTGGCGACACCAGCGGTAATTACCATCCGCACGGGGAAAGTGTCATCTATCCCACTCTGGTCCGCATGGCTCAAGAATGGAATATGCGGCACGTGTTGATCGACAAGCAAGGAAACTTCGGTTCCATTGCCGGCCTGCCTCCCGCGGCCATGCGATACACCGAAGCTCGGATGTCGCCCTTTGCTGCACTGATGCTCGACGACCTGAAACTGGACACGGTGGATTTTGTTCCCACCTACGATGAGCGTCATACAGAGCCGACCGTTCTGCCTGCCAAGTTTCCGAATCTGCTTGTGAACGGTGCCAATGGAATAGCCGTTGGTATGGCCACCAGCATTCCGCCTCACAATCTGGGAGAGGTTTGTCGTGGGGTGATCGCGCTGTTGGCCAATCCTGAAATTACGGTTCAGGAACTGATGGAGCACATTCCCGGGCCGGACTTCCCCACCGGTGGAATTATTTGCGGACGCTCTTCCATCTGGAAGGGTTACGAAACAGGCCGCAGTACGATTGTAGTCCGCGCCCGCACGTCGATTGATGAGTCTTCGAAACGAACTCGCATCATCGTGCACGAAATTCCGTTCCAACAGGCTCGTGATCGAGTCGAGGAACGCATTGCCCAATTAGCTCAGGATGGCAAAATCCCGGGGATCGCCGCCACTCGCAATGAGAGCGATCTCAAAGAGCCCGTCCGGCTGATCCTGGAACTCAAACGGGATGCCGATCCCGACGTGGTGCTCAATCAACTCTACAAATTCTCGCCACTGCAAGAGACCTTCTCAATAATTTTCCTGGCACTGGTGGACGGCAAGCCTCGCGTGCTCACGCTCAAGGAAATGTTGGGGGAATTTATTCGCCACCGCGAAACGGTGATTCGTCGCCGCACACTGTTCCTCCTTTCTAAAGCACGCAAGCGAAAGCACACGGTCCAAGGACTTTTGCTCGCACATGCTAACATCGATGAGGTGATTCGCGTTATTCGTGCTTCCAAGACGCAACCTGAGGCCAAGCAGGCTCTGATGGCTATCAAGACGCCTGGGGCGCTGCTTCAGCGGGCACTTGGCGACGAAGGATTCGCCCAATTTCAGCAGGAACGCGGCATAGCCGAAGAGTATTCGCTTTCGCCTGTGCAAGCCGACGCCATCTTACGCATGACGTTGGGCCAGCTGGTAAACCTCGAGCAAGAAAAGCTGGCTGAGGAACATGCCAAGTTGATGGAAGAGATTGCTGAATACACCGGCATCTTGGCCGATCAGCAAAAAATTCGAGACATCATCCGTGAAGATTGCGAGATGCTGATCGCTAAGCATTCCGACCCACGCCGCACAGAGATTTCAAATGAAGAATTAGGTGATGTCGACCTCGAGGATCTGATCGAAGAAGAGCAGATGGTGGTCTCGATCTCACACAACGGCTACATCAAACGGACGCCCTCGAGTGTTTACCGAGCCCAGCGTCGCGGCGGGAAGGGGATTAAAGGAGCCAAGGTCGACGAGGACGATCCCGTCGAGCACCTGTTCGTGACCAGCACGCACGACTATCTCTTATTCTTCACGTCCAAGGGCAAGGTTTACTGGCAAAAGGTCTACAATCTTCCGCAGTTATCCCGAGATGCCAAGGGCAGGGCGGTCGTCAATCTCCTAAATCTGGCTGAGGACGAAAGCATTACTGACTGTCGGGCAGTCCGCGATTTCGATTTACCGGATCACTATTTGATGATGGCTACACGGCAGGGGCTGGTGAAAAAAACCGAACTCAAAGCATACAGCCGTCCCATGAAGAGCGGTATCATAGCGATCAAGCTTCGCGAGGATGATGAGTTGGTGCAGGTGGCTATCACCAAAAGTGGCGACGAAGTGGTCCTTGCCACCGCTAATGGGATGGCGATTCGCTTCAACGAGGCGGATGCCCGTCCGATGGGCCGCAATACAAGCGGTGTAAAGGGCATCAAGCTCTCCAAGGGGGACTCGCTCGTAGGAATGGTCGTGGCCGATCCCAATGCAACTCTGCTCACGGCCTGCGCCAATGGCTATGGCAAACGCACCCCCTTTGGTCCCAATGCAGCACCCGATGAGCCTGACTCTGGGGAAGATGATTCTGCGTCTGAAGACGAAACCAGCAGTTCTTTCCGCTACCGCACACAAAACCGCGGAGGCAAAGGAGTTCGCGACATCAAGACCACAGAGCGGAACGGACCAGTAGTTGACATTGTCCGCGTCGACGATCAGGACGAATTGATGATGATGACTGCTCGCGGCAAAATTCAGCGAGTTAAGGTAAGCGACTTCAACCCCATCGGCCGCAACACCCAGGGCGTGCGCATCATGACCCTCGACGAAGGAGACACCCTCACGGCCGTAGTTCGAGTACCGCTAGAGGAGACCACGGTCGAGAATGCAATCGCTCCGATTTCACCTGAGTCTGAAAATATGGAGTAAGTGTTTCAAGCAACTCGGTGCAAGTCTGTTCTGAGATTGGGTTGTGCTAACACAACGTCCGATACAAATGCTACTCGCACTAGTCTGCGGGGTGACTCACACATCTGCGAGCCGAGCGGTGGAATCGCCGAAGCGCGGCAAGTTCTCGACTCCCATGCGATCGGCTAGACTCAGGTAAAGGTTACATAGGGACTGGGAGCCATGATGCTGATACCGTCCTGGGGTGAGAGTGCCACCACCGTGCCCAGCCAAAATGATCGGGAGATTGACGTGGGTGTGACGGTTGCCGTCCGCATTGCCACTTCCGTAGACAATCATCGAATTATGCAAGAGTGAATTGCCGTCGGTATCAGGTGTATTTTGTAGCCTCTCCAAGAACTGAGCAAACCTTTCAACATACCAGCGATCGATCCGTGCAACCTTCTCCATTTTGTCTGCATTGTTTTGATGATGAGTCAAATCGTGATGCCCCTCGGAGATGCCGATATGGTCAAAGGAACGATTGCTACCATCGTGGGCTAGAAGCAGCGAAGCTACGCGGGTCATATCAGACTGGAAGGCCAGCAATAGCATATCAAAGGTGATGTTCACGTGTTCTGCAAAGTCTGGGGAGATTCCTGCTGGAGCGTCGATCTGCGGTCCTTTTTCTAGAGAAATTCGCTCGGCCCGATCCAATCGCTGCTCGATCTCCCGTACGCCGTTGAGATATTGATCAAGTTTCTCGCGGTCCCTTACAGCCAGACGTTTGTGCATCTTGCGAGCATCGCCGAGAACATAATCGAGAATCGACTGTTGATCGGCCCGACGTCGGGCCAGATTTGCTGCGCGTTCAGACGGAGAACCACTACCAAAAAGACGTTCGAACATCAACCGGGGATTAGGCTCCGGCGGCATGGGCTGAGTCGGAGATCTCCAGGAAATATTAAACTGGTAGGCACAGGCATATCCTGAGTCGCAACTTCCGGACTGACGATGTTCATCACAAGTCATCTCTAATGAGGGAAATACTGTTTCTCGACCTGTTTGTTGGGCGATGACTTGATCTATCGAGATGCCAGCCCGAATGTCGGTAGCACTCTTGTTCAATCGCACACCAGTCAAAAACACCGAACTCCCGCGAGCATGGTCACCAGCACCATCTTTGCCTGCCATAGCATTCTCTTGATTCAGACCACCCAGAAGTTGCAAATGTTGCTTCACTTTCTCCAAAGGCGCAAGGCTCCCGGCGAGTGGAGGAGTTGTTCCTGGCTCGGCAGGCCACCACTGTTCGGGAACTACGCCATTGGGGAAATAGATGAACGCCGTACGCAGTGGGGCACCACTAGAGGTGGTCGCCAATCCTGGGATCGAAGAACTCGCTGCTAAAACCTTACTTCCCCCTAGTGAGACAAAGCCCGGCAATGCAATACTGACACCTACGTTCCGCAGAAAAAGACGGCGATCTACTTTGCCATTCAAATTACTGATAGACACGATTTGTTCCCCTTTTCATCGCAGCTTGAGGTTTTGCACTGCGACACTTCTGAAACGCAGCGCTACTGACAATCCCGTAGAGCAGAGCCGAGGGACGTCCCCCCGATGCCTCCAGTTGCTCGACAATTGCGTCGAGTGTTTCTATATCATGATAATCAATCCCGCGACCCAACGCGTAGATCAGCATTTTCTCGGTCAAACATCGATAAAATTCCTGCCGATGCTCTTTCACCAGGAGCTTTTTGAGTTCGCGAATGTCGGTAAACTGCTCGCCTGTAATTAATTCTCCGCTGGTTTCGACAGGTTTTCCCTGGTCCGTTTTCCGTTCCATCCCCAAGGCATTGAATTGCTCCAAGGCCAGGCCCAATGGATCCATCCTATTATGACATGAACTGCACAACGGATCTGCTCGATGCAATTCCAAGGCCTCGGCATTTGTTAGCGGTTTCTTTCCAGCATCTCTGCCCGCTTCTTCCAAAGAGGGGATATCCGGCGGGGGGGGAGGGGGGGGAGTGCCCAGAATATTATCGAGAATATACAGCCCTCGTTTCACAGGAGAAGTGCGATTGGGATTCGACGTGACCGCCAGCATGGTTCCTTGGGTGAGAATACCCCCTCGTACACTCCCTTCAGGAAGTTCCACTAGACGCATCTGGTCGCCAACCACTCCAGGAATTTCGTAATGCTCGGCAAGCTTTTCATTGAGAAACGTATAATTGCAGTCTAGAAGTTCCAAGAGGCTACGGTCTTCACGCATAACCGTCTCAAAGACCAATTCGGTCTCCAGGCGCATCGCCTCGCGCAAATTGCCTCTTAACTCTGAAGCCTCGAAGCGACGATTGAGATTGTTGTAAGCCTTTCTAACCTTCTTGAGTTCAATCTGCTCGGCCGCTGTCAGTTCTTCTTTAGGAATTTTTTGCAATTCTCGAAATCGTCTGCCCAGCTTGTCGGGGTCAACGTGCGAAGGGAGGTCACGCTTGATGACCTCGCGTCCTTTGATAACAACAAAATCAATGTCGCGTGACCGAAGCCACTGACCGGCAAAATTGCGGACGAACTCATCGAATCGCTCACTCTTCACCATGCGGTCGAGTTGATCAGGAAGATTCTCTCGCAGCCTATTCTCAGAAGCCAACTGGAATAATTCTTCATCAGGCATTGTCGACCAAAGAAAATAGGAAAGCCTCACAGCAAGTGAATAATCGTCAAGGAATGCATACCCACCCATCACTGACGATGGATCGGTAAAATCTTCGCGGAACAAGAATCGAGGTGAAGACAATACGGCCACCATTGCCTCTGCAACTCCCTTTTCAAATGTGCCATCCGCTTCAGAGTAAACGCCCTCTGCCAATGAACTGAGCCTATCGGAAGTTTCATCATCGATCGGTCGGCGATAGGCTCGCGATGAGAACTCAGTGAGTATTTCTCGGGCATACGCCCGCCGATCTCCTGCATCCTCGGGAATCGCGCGAGGAAAGAATTTATCTTCACCTGGCTTCGCTTCAGTCGGGATAGCTTGGTTAACTATCTCACGGGCAGCCTTTAAATACTTTTCCAGGAGCAATGGCGATACCGTTAGCACCTCACCCAAATTGTCAAAGCCGTGTCCGCTGTCGTCCTGAGGGAGATTTTCACGTACGTTGTATTCCACTCCTAGCAGGTCGCGAATGGTATTGCGATACTCAACCCGATTGAGTCGTCGTAGAGTAACATGCCCCGGATCGGGGTTCTGAGGATCACCATGAAAGACTGCCGACTTGATCCATTGCTCGATCCTTTGCATTTCTTCTGGTGATAGTTGAGTCATCTCGGCAGGGGGCATCAGGCCCGAACGCAACATCCGCAGCGCGCGATACCACAATTCAGGCTCGGCGATAAGTTCTTCATCCGACTCGAAGCCATCAAATGCAACGCTTCCTTCTTGCATCCCATCGGCGTGGCAATCAAAACACTTCTCCTCCAGAATCGGTTTGATCTGTTGATGAAACTGTTCTAATGCCACTGAGTCACCTGCTAGAACCATGCTACTCCCCCAGCCGATTACAACAATTGGCAGACTGTAGAAGATTCCAGCCTGAATCATGCTGATTAATCCAGAGAGGCGTTTTGTCATCGCTTAGACCGGCGGAGGAGGGATTAGCTGGAAGGGATCGCTATGCGGCAAGGCAAATGAATGGAGGGAATTGGTACCATTCTATCTTATCCAATAGCCGCCGAAAACCATAAATAATCCAAGCGGCAAGCACTCCACTCCCTGGCAGGAGCTTGGTATGCACTAATGTGGCATTCGCTCGGACCCTCCTGCGTGGTGTAATAAACGAAGTGGCATCACGACCATCTTGACGGCAGAATCTCTCCAGGTAGACTCGATTGTCTGGCTTCAAGCGACCGTTTGAGGCACTATGGGCTCGTGGCGAAATTGGCAGACGCGCATGCTTGAGGGGCATGTGCCCGTAAGGGCGTGCTGGTTCAACTCCAGTCGGGCCCACTTCCTAGCCGCTGGCGGCTTAGCAAGTGATCGCTAATTGAGATTGAGGCTCGTCGTCAAGTACTTGGCGATGAGCCTTTATCTATTTTCGCTTTATGTGACCCTTCTCCTCGCCATGGACACGCCACGCGAGACTTCTAGAATTGAGTTATCTACGGACCATTAGATTCGAGAGGAGATCCACTTATGCTTACCCAAGTCATGCAAGATGCCATCAACGCCCAGATCAATAATGAACTCTTTTCATCATACAGCTATTTGTCGATGTCCGCCTGGTGCGAGTATCACCAATTTCTTGGATGCGCACACTGGATGCGAATCCAAAGCGAAGAGGAGCGAACTCACGCATTGAAGTTGCAAAACTTTCTGCTCGCGCGAAATGCCAAAGTTCTCCTAAAGCCCATCGCGCAACCGGAAGTCGACTTCGAATCCGTCGTACAGGTTTTCGAAAAGGCTCTCGCTCAGGAAGAAAAGGTCACGGGGCAAATCGACAATCTCTATGAGTTGGCCTTCCAAGAGAAGGCATTCGCCGCATTGGTTGAGTTGGAGTGGTTCATCACCGAACAAGTCGAGGAAGAAAAGACTGCCCGGGAAGTCGTTCACAAGTTCCACATGGTGAAAGACGACCCTGCTTCGCTTTTGGATCTAGACCGCGAACTGGGTGGTCGAGTCCCCGAACCAGCGGAAGACTGAGTCATTATCCAGTAATAACCATAGGCTTCCGCCAATGGCCAGGAACATACCGCTAAAATAGTAAGTCCAGTGGCAGGGGAATTGTCACCGCCCCTAGGCTGCCGCGAAATGCGCCAAAGCCGCCATACTCGCGAATCTCAAGAAAGAGAAACAAGCACGCCATCAAGAGCGACACGAGAGCAACCACCAACAACATGAAATAGATGTTGTATTGAGGCTTCTTGTTAATAACACTCGGCATGCTAACCGATTCTAAATCGGGTTGCGACATCGTCCCCCTCCTCAATCTGGCCTTGCTGGAACTGGCGAAGAACGCGTCCGACGGCACGATCCGGTTCGGTCTTAAGAATCTCTGCTCGACCTAAGTAGCGGTCTCCCCGGAAAACCTCGATGGTATGTCCTGGTTTTAGTCCGTCATCGGCACCCACGGTCACTTCGATCAACTGACTACCTGCGGAGCGTTGCATCTTGCTCACGATACCACGCACCCTGGGGACCACGGCATCAGGACTGGAGTTGGGATCAATATTATTGTCTTCGAGCAAAGCCATTTTGTCGGCAACTTCCTGTGCCAATTGGCGATTGCGATCTAAGAGCGCAGTAAGTTCACCCTGGGCTTGGTGCAAATCGTCTGTCGCAGTGACTGCTACATCGAACGACTCGTCTCGTGCCTGCTGTTCAGTGCGAATATCCTTGCGAAGGACTTCCACGTCGGCAGTTAGTTTTTCATTAAGCTTTTGAGTCGATTCGGCAGCTGCTGTATTAGTGCGCTCTTTTTGTCGTAATTGATCCAATTCCTTCTGGATCAGTAAATTCTGCGAAAGCAACTGCTCTCGTTCAGTAGCCAACTTGGTCGCTTCCTGACGAGCAATCTCCAACTCCGCGTTTAGTTGGCTCTCCAGGCTGTTTTTTTTGCTCTCAAGTTGTTCATTCCTGGCCTGAGCTTTCGCCAGTGAATCTTGTAGTGCCTCGGCGTCTTCGCGCCAGTTCTTGTGCGTTGCGTAGACAAACATTGAGATAATCATCACGGCGAATGCCGCGAATCCCACAAAGAACGTGAGCATTTTGCCAAGAAAATTCATCGATCCAATTCCTCAAATCACTGCCGACGCAAGCGAAACATCTCTCATCGCAGTATAATCAGGGCGTGAAAAGAGTGTCAAATTTTCGCCCAAGCAATACGGTCCACCAACGCATTTCCAGCCCGGTTCTTCCAATTCTGACGGCCGCAGCACCATTATACGCCCATTCGAGACCAAAAGCGACTTTCTCCGGGACAAACCAGCAAGCAACTAATCAGCTCAGAGTAAGCCAGAAAACCCCCATCGGGGCTTATTTTTGTACGACAGTCTGACTCATTCGTTCCGCAAGCCGTCTGAGCGCCTGACTGCAATCGTTGCGGTCCAGATAGACATTGAGGATGGTCGGACCTGATGTGTCTTGCCAGGCAGCGTCGAGGGCCGCATCGAAATCTCCTTCCGTGCGAACTTTGTAGCCTTTGCCGCCTCCTAGCAGTACGGGAATCTGGTCGTATTGCCAGGCTGGTATGTTGTTGAACTCATATTCGCCGGGATGCAAGAGTCGCTCCGTACCGTAGCCTCCGTTGTTCAGTACGATCACGATCACCGGCATCCGGTGGCTGAGAAGACTGGAGAACTCCATGCCGGTCATCTGAAATGCTCCGTCGCCGACGACGGCTACCACCCTGGCATCAGGTCGTGCAACCTGGGCTCCAAGCGAGGCGGGAACGGCGAATCCCATGGAAGTATAATACGCAGGGCTGAGGAACTCCGTGTGGCCATGGGTCGTTAGTTCCGTCGAGGCAAACAACGCATCACCTATGTCCGCCACAACAATCGTGTTGCCTTCGAGTTGTTCGTCGAGTCGGTCGATCATCCGCGTGATGGTAATAGGTGAGTCGGCGTCGAGAACAAAAGGAGCCTTGTTCCAGTCGGTCGGTGCGGGCGGAAGTGGCTGCTTAATTTTGAGGCCGCGTTCCGAGAGTTCTCGCAGAAAATCTTCAAGCCGGACATTGTGATAGTGATGGTGGCGAATACGCAGTTGCTCGCTAGTAGCATAAATGCAATCTGAAACACTCAGTTCCGCCGTGTAGATGCCCAGATTAATATCCGTCATAAATGTGCCGAGCATCACCACGCAATCGCTCGACTCGACATACTTGGTGACTTCCTCCCGACCGAGAGCGCCTTCGTAGAGTCCCATGTACAAAGGATGTGTCTCGGCGACGACCCCTTTGCCGAGCATCGTGGCCGTCAGCGGGATCCCGGAAGCTTCGGCGAGTTGGAGCACCTCCGCTTGGAGGCCAAAACGATGAATCTCGACGCCCAACAGAAACACAGGTTGTTTAGCAGCCTCAATCCGCCGGGCTGCTTCCTCAACGGCTTCGGCCAACGCCAGAGTGTCACTTTGTGGAGATTTTACCTCCAACTCAATCTGCACCTCTGGTCGGACATGAACCATGTCACGGGGAATCTCAATATAGACAGGGCGCTTGAATCGCTGGCAGGCGGCCAGAACACGATCAATCTCGCGGAAAGCCGTAAGCGGATCGTTAAGTTCCGTTCCCGCTACACACAACTTCTCAAAGACGTCGTATTGTGTGCGAAAGTTCCGCACCATGTGGTGCAACAGGGGGTTGTGGATGCGCTCTCTCATGCCTGGGGATCCGGTGATCATCACAACGGGAGATTTCTCAGCATAGGCTCCAGCTATTGAGTTGCACACGCTCAAGCCACCCACACAATAAGTGACGCATAAGGCCCCCATACCGTGCACGCGGGCATAAGCATCTGCAGCAAAACCAGCACAGTCCTCACGGGTGCAACCCACCGTGTTGAGCGAACTCGCCTCGAGCATCGTATAGAAAGACAAAATATAATCGCCAGGGATCCCGAAGACATCGGCGACACCATAGTCTTGCAACCGCTGGATGAGGTACTCACCGATCGAAGGGGTTTCACTTGTATTTTTTTGGGATTTGTTCATGGTGAACTCAAGCAGTGTGCCGGAACAAGCCGTGTTCAGTTCCGGCAGGGGCAATCGCTTTCCTAATATTGGTACCGGAACAACGTGTTACTCGATCCGGCCCACGAGTGACTCGAGCTTATCTCGAGACGGCTGCTCAACCACTCCTCGCTCAGTAATAATACCCGAGATCAGCTCGGCTGGGGTCACATCAAAGGCCGGATTGTACACCGCCACTCCCGCGGGTGCTGTGGCCATTCCAAATCCGTTGACCACTTCTTGGCCACTTCGCTGCTCGATAGGGATCTCGTTTCCAGACGCGATTGTCATATCGAAAGTACTCGTCGGAGCAGCAACATAAAATGGGACTCCATGAGCCCGGGACAAGACAGCCAAGGCATACGTACCAATTTTATTGGCTGTATCTCCGTTGGCAGCAATCCGGTCGGCACCCGTGATCACCGCTTGCACTTGTCCTGTAGCTAGAACATGGGCAGCCGCGGAATCGCAGATTAACGTACACTCGATTGCTCGCTGCATCAGTTCCCAGGTCGTGAGCCGGGCTCCTTGCAGCAAGGGTCGAGTCTCGTCGACCCAGACACGGGGGTGTTTGCCACGACTGGCAAGTTCAAAGATCACCGAGAGTGCCGTTCCTTGCCCACCGGTTGCCAAGGCACCCGTATTGCAATGCGTGAGAATTCCCGCTCCCACAGGGAGTTCATCCAGAAGTTCCGCCCCGTATTGCCCGATGTGGTCGCACATCTGGTCATCTTCGGCATGGATCGCGCGGGCTTCGGCGAGCAACTTTGCCGCCAGCTCTCGCGGGCCACATTTCGTTTCGTTGTCAGCTACAAGCCGCATCCGCTCCAGAGCCCAGGAAAGATTCACCGCCGTGGGCCGGCTCTCTGCCAGGTAATTGCATACTTGTCGCACGCGGGATTGCATAGACTCTAGTTCGGTATCCAGGGCAACTTGAGCTCCCAGGCAGACACCGTAGGCCGCCGCAATACCAATTGCCGGGGCACCCCTCACACTCAATTCCTGGATAGCAATCCAGACTTGATCAACGTCCACACATTCAATCAGCTCAATTTCAGCAGGAAGACGCTTTTGATCGAGAAGGAATAACGAACCTCCAACGTCGCCTTGCCAATGGATTGTAGGGATAGGTTGATTCATGATCAGTGTCATCCCGAAGGGAGTTCTATCGCCTTAGGGATCTGGCCAGATTTATCGGAGTACCTCGTAATAACAGGGAAGAACAAGCCGGACACTTATAACCATCTATTTCGCAAACAACTCTGCACAGGGCAAAGAAAATGTTGAAGCGACTGCTTGATTGGTGATTTGCCCTCCGTGCATGTTGACTGCCCGGGCGATGGGCTTCGAAGTATGGGCTGCTGTCTCGATACCCTGTTGAGCAATCTGGATCACGTAGGGTAGCGTCACATTACAGAGGGCATAAGTGCTGGTACGTCCCACTGCCCCCGGCATATTGGTCACGCAGTAGTGCAGAACGTCGTCGATGATATACGTGGGGTTGCTGTGCGAAGTAGGTTTTGAGGTTTCGATGCATCCGCCTTGGTCAATCGCCACGTCAATAATCACGCTTCCCGGTTGCATTCGCTTCAAATCATCACGTTCGACAAGCCGGGGGGCCTTGGCTCCAGGGATCAACACGGCACCAACCACGAGATCTGCTCGCTCCAGCTGCCTGCGAATGGTGTGGCGATCGCTGAATAGCACGTCCACATTGGGGGGCATCACGTCGTCCAAGTAGCGGAGGCGATCCATGTTGATGTCCAGTATGGATACATTGGCATGAAAGCCAGCAGCAATCTTGGCGGCATTGGCCCCTACCACTCCCCCTCCCAGCACCGTGATCCAGGCTGGGGCCACTCCCGGCACGCCACCCAACAGGATGCCCCGCCCCATTTGCGGACGCTCCAGATACTTGGCCCCTTCCTGGATGCTCATGCGTCCCGCAACCTCGCTCATTGGCGTCAGCAGGGGTAGCCGTCCCTGATCGTCCGCCAGCGTTTCGTAAGCGACTGCCGTGCAGTGGGTCGCTAGAATCGCTTCGGTGAGCTCTCGATCGGCAGCAAAGTGAAAATAGGTAAACACGATCTGCCCAGGGCGGATCATCGACCATTCCGCGCTCATCGGTTCCTTCACCTTGACGATCATATCGGCGCGGGCAAAGATTTCACTCGCATCGGCGACCATCTCGCAGCCATTTTCCAAGTAATCGTGGTCGGCCAGCCCCGAGCCCAGACCAGCTCCTTGCTCGATGAGCACCTGGTGACCGCGGCGAGTAAGTTCCTCCACGCCGACAGGCAACATGGCCACTCGATATTCGTCTTGTTTGATTTCTTTGGGAACGCCGATGATCATGGGAGGTTGCTCCTGGCCGAAAGCAAAGGATACTGGGGAAAAAAGTCCGTTTGAATTCATCCTACGATACGTCCCTGGCAGAATCGTGGCTAGTTGAGAGCCTGAAAGAGAAGCCAATTTTGCGCTAATCACACATAATCTTGAGCAAAGTGATGAAAGAGAATCCGAATCGCCGCTGGCTGCCTCTGCTGCTGATTGCCGGCGCATTGGCACTCTGGGGCTTCTTGCTGGCCTGGGGAGCCTATCAGGCACCCGCAGGAGAAAACCCCGGCCACGACCGTCGCAAACTTTGGGTGGTTGCTGCCACTACCGGCGGCTTCCTCGTACTCTGGGCATTGGCACTCTGGATGGGCAGACGCAGAAGGAACAGCCTGCACTCGAAGCAAGAGCAACAGCGTAATGATCTTTGAGATTACCTTCAGCAACTTTGAGTGCGACTTGTGAAACCCGCCATCCGGTCATTTCGATAAGTCGCGTAGAGCCTTGGGCGCAAAAGAACTTCGAAGTACATTGAGCACGCCTTCCTAGCTCATTGAAGTAATTGTAATTAGCTTCTCAACTTGCAGCGAGCACACACATACAGTGCAGGTCTGTTGCCGGCACCGCAATCTTTTTCGATCAACAGAAAATGTTTTACAAACGTTTCCATGGTTTTTGTAGACACGCAAGCCTCGGGGGAAACAACGTTTCAAAGCTTCATCTACAGTTTTGCGCGGGCCAGTTACACTGTGTTAAGATGGGAATATCCCGAGACTGCTGCATTTCCAGTCTCATCCCATTTTGAAAATGTTTGTTGCGAGTGCTGAGTGAGTAAATTGAACAAATCAAGCTTTGAATGGTATCTTTTCGTACTGCTTTTCTTTGTCACGAAGGCTGCCTTTACAAATGCAGCTGATGATTGGCTCCCCACGGTTCCTACAGGAACAACTACCGTAGAGATTCTGCCTTTCGTCTCGGGACTCAATGGTTCGTTCAACAACGTCAGTCAATATTTTCCCTCAAAGATGGTGCCAATTCCAGATGGCAGTGGACGCAACGTAATTTCGACTTTCGGAGGGTTACTGCGAGTGGTGGATGGCAACGGCACATTTCTGGATAGCCCCTTGGGAGGCGCCTATCTGAACACAACCACTTCGGAAACCGAAATTGGCCCGTTTGCCTATGGAATGAGCAGTGTGGCATTTCATCCCGAGTTCGCAGTTCCGGGAGCAGACGGATTTGGCAGAATCTATGCCCTTGTGACTGAAACCGCCAAGTCTGTTTCTAACCAGTATGACTTTCAACCCGCGATTGGCACACAGAATCAACATGCCGCAGTCTTAGTAGAATACACGGTTGATCCCACCGCCATCGGCAGCAATCGACTTTTCACAAGCGGTCCAAGTCAAAACGTGACACGTCGAGAATTGTTTGTGGCTCAGGAACCGGACAACGAACATAATTTCGGCGATTTAGCTTTTGACGATAATAATTTGCTCTACATCACCTCTGGTGATGGACTGTTTGAGTTCAACGGAGGGGTAAATGCCGAAGCTTTTAATGCGCAAGAACTCTCCACTCCCTTGGGCAAAGTGCTGCGGATCAATCCTACAGGCAACAATAGTGTGAACGGTAATTACGGGATACCAACTGGCATGGGTGGTAACGTCTTTGCTAATGATGGAGACCCTAATACTTTGGGAGAAATCTATTCTTATGGTCATCGAAATCCTTGGCGAATCAGCACTGACACCATCAGTGGAGAGGTGCTTGTTGGCGAAGTAGGGCATTTCAACATCGAAGAAGTTAATCGCATCCAGAATGGTGGGAACTATGGGTGGCCTCATATGGAAGGCACATTCCTGATCAATCAGAGCGACGGATTCGATCTGACGTTTGACGCGGACGTTGATAACAATGGCATTGGCGACTTTGCCGATGCTAATGGACTGATCGAACCGCTGTATCAATACGACCATCAAGATGGCAAGTCGGTGACCGGTGGGTTCATTTACCGAGGAACACTCTTGCCAAATCTGCAGGGCAAATATGTCTTCGCTGAATTTCAGGGGGGCGAATTCGGTCAGACGCGATTGTTCGCAGGTGATCTTTCGACTCAACAATTTGAAGCTTTACAAATCTCCACTGCTGGCTCGCCGCTTCCAGGTGGGATCCTAAGCTTCGGAACTGATAGCAACGACGAACTGTATATTTTAACTACCAATGGAAGCATCTTTTCTATCGGCCCTGAGACGCCTCTGCCGCCTCCCATGGCAGAGCAGATCGCAAATGGCAGCTTCGAAGCTTCCGGGGGTTCTCTGCTCAATTGGACTCCTTTCGGAGATATTGGTCCAAATATTGACGTCAACAACGAAGTTGCACTGGACGGAATTTTCTCCCTTGCTATGACTGGTCAATTCACTGGTGGAAACAATTTTGCCGGCATCTTTCAGGGAGTGCCGCTCAATGGAGGAGAGACGCTCAAGGTGTCTTCTCAAGCTTTGGTTACCGCAGCGGAATCGTTAGCCGGCACCGGCAATTTCGCCGAGATGAAGATTGAGTTCTACAGTCAGTTTGGTGCGACCATCACTTCAGAGCACTTCTTAGGACAGACCGTTAAGGTCATCGCCGATAATTCTACCATCAGCGATATCTGGTTGGAGCATGTGATTCAGTTGGACGCCCCTGCAAATGCCGTTGAAGCACGATTGACGTTCGTCTTTGTTCAGCCCGCTTTAGAGGCTGGCACGGCCCACGTCGATTTGGCATCACTCCTGATTCTCCTGGAATCCGACTTTAACGCCGATGGGCATGTCGATGGCAACGACTTGACTTTGTGGCAAACTGGATACGGGACTTCTGGCGGAGCCTCACGTTCTGACGGCGATGCCGATGGAGACGGCGACGTCGATGGAAGAGATTATTTGTTATGGCAGCGTCAAGTGGGTCAAGTCGCAGTTTCCGCATTAAGTTCTTCAACTGAGACTATTCCAGAAGCATGCACCGCTGCACTAGCCTTAATGGCGTATGCCACATGCGGAGTACTGGTGGGGCGAGGAAGCTTGAGACCAAGGAAGAATCAGATTCCTTAACTAGTTCCTCTGGGTGGGTTCCTTTGCCTACTGTCCTTGGGCAGAAACAGGTGGCTGAGCCTATGAGACTGCACAAATACCTATTTATACGTACGCTCTGATAGATGGCCAAGAATCGTTGTAGTACTTGATGACGGAGATCATGATAATGCTGTTTGCTGCAAAGACTGGGCGCTCCATTGAAAACTCTTCAACGTTCACCGGCTTCCGAATGATGGCTTTTGGTCGTTTGAGAGAGTAAACTCAGCGCGAGTTGGACCAGCGTAAGACCTTTGAGTCTGTGATTTCCAGGGATATACATGGGCACCCGCGCAAAATTGGCTGAGTTTTGCATCGGCGACTGGGACCCTCTGGCTTGAACTGCAAAAAGTGGTCCTTTTAAGACAAGATTTATCGAGTTTTTGCCTGCCATTTCTCGCTGAGCGAGGATACTTTTGCGCTGTAGGTTGGCTAGCACTAGACTCCCGCCAGTGCGAAACTGATCATCCATGACCAAACTCAAGCCCGATTTTTCGGCGTTTCTCACCCTTGTAGCCCTGCCGATTCCCCGGTAAATTGGTGGATTCCCAAGAGCCCGCGGTTTTGCATGGGCAAAGCCTACAGTAGCGGTACGAAAGAATTCATGTCGGAAGTCACGTGCAGATGAATACTTACATGGCCAAGGCCGGCGAGGTCGAGCAGAAATGGTTGCTGGTAGATGCCACCGACAAAGTGGTCGGGCGCCTAGCCAGCGAGATCGCCATGATTCTCATGGGCAAACATCGTCCCACCTACACCCCGCATGTCGACACGGGAGACTATGTCGTCGTCGTCAACGCGGAAAAGATTGCCTTCACCGGCAAGAAGTGGGAAAACAAAAAATACGCGTGGTACACCGGGTACACCAGGCAGCGCACGGTGGCAGCAGGCGTGCGACTTGAGAAGAAGCCAGAACTGATTCTCGAAGAAGCCGTCAGACGCATGCTCCCCAAAAATAAGCTTGCCCGTACGATGTTAAGCAAGCTGAAAATCTATGCAGGAACGGACCACCCACACACAGCTCAGCAGCCTGAACCCACCGAATTGGCAATTAAAGCATGACACACGGTCAGTTGCCTTGTGTCGGATCGAATTGAAGGAAATTTCTTATGGCAGCAGTCGTCGAAGAAGCCCTTGGCACAGGACGTCGTAAGACTTCAGTCGCACGGGTGCGTATCCGTGCTGGTAGTGGAAAAATCAGCATTAACGATCGCGAGTTGGATGAGTTCTTCCGCGTTCCTCAGGATCGCAATGCAGTTCTCGCGCCGCTGGATCATTGCGAAGTTCGCGACAGCGTTGATGTCATGATCCGCGTCCATGGGGGCGGCACGACTGGGCAGGCGGGCGCCTGCATGCAAGGAATTGCCCGTGCCTTGATGAAGCACGACAGTGACCTCGAGCCAAAGCTCCGCGAGAAGCATTTCCTTTCCCGCGATTCCCGCATGAAAGAGCGCAAAAAGCCTGGTCTGCACGGTGCACGGCGCGGTACCCAGTTCTCCAAGCGATAATAATCAAGCCAAATTTTCATGTTGACAGCAAGCCAGTCCCACCTCGGTGGGGCTGGCTTTTTCTGTTTTTGGCAGTATTTCTGCAACATGGGCAACTCTGCGATACCCAAGAAAGCAACCGGGGTTAAAAATGGAAGTAACAAGTACCAGTGAATAGTCCACAACAAGGCAGGCTTTCACCAACGGCTAGTTTTCGGTTGAAACGAATTATGGCACGAATCAACTATTTGGCATTGTTTTTAATTGTGGTGAGTCCAATCGCTCAGGCCGAGTCCCCGGCACGTCTCGCCAAACGGATCGATCATTCCTTGCAGAACGAGGTGTTTGATCAGCATTCTCAGGCGGAGCAACTCAAACTGGCACCTCGGACTGACGATCTGGCTTTCATGCGTCGAGTGTGGCTCGACATCGTAGGCGACATCCCCACACCAGAAGAAATCACAGCGTTTGCCCTGGATCCAACGGAGGAAAAACGCGATCGCTTGGTTGATCGCCTGTTAAACGACCCACATTATGGGCAGAACTGGGCTCGGTATTGGCGAGACGTGATCTTCTTCCGTGCCGTAGATGAACGCTCACAAATCGCCACCAACGCCATGGAGTCTGATCTCGGCACGTGGCTCAACGAGGGGCGGGCCTGGAGCGAGATAGCTACAGAGTTCATTACCGCGCACGGAGATGTGCAGGAAGTGGGCGGCGCCGCCATTATGATGGCTCAAGATGGGATGACTGAGGAGACAACCGCCGAAGTCTCTCGCATTTTCCTGGGCATCCAGATTCAATGTGCGCAGTGCCACGATCATCCCTACGATCGTTGGAAGCGCGATCAATTTCACGAGCTGGCAGCTTTCTTTCCTCGTATTGCCGTACGGCCTGTGAGGGAACTCACGCAACGGAGTTTTGAAGTGGTGGGCACGGATCGCTTTGGGCGAAAACCGCCAAACAATGAGCGATTCCCTACCGCTGAGCACATGATGCCCGACCTGGAAGATCCGCAAGCGCCGGGTACTAAGATGGAACCGAAGTTTTTCTTGACCAGCGCTAAAGTGCCTTGGGGAACCACTGACTCTGCCCGAAGAACGCAGCTGGCCCAATGGCTCACCGAGAACGAGTGGTTTGCTACCGCAATTGTCAATCGGATGTGGGCGGAGCTCGTTGGAGAAGGGTTCTATCCGAATGTGGAAGATATTGGCCCTGACCGTGCACCAGTTGCACCTAAAACGGTTAAACTCCTCAGTCGCAAATTTCAAGAGAGTGGCTACGACCTCAAATGGCTCATTAAGACAATTTGTGCGACCGAGGCATACCAGAGAGAATCCCGACCCCGGCGAGCAACGGACGGCACTCCTTTCGTTGCAAACGTTCCCCAACGCCTCCGTAGCGACCAACTGTACAATGCGTTGCTGACAGCCTTCGATGACGATGAAGAAAAGCCGACTCGCAGACGCGGCCCAAGGGCTAATACTTCTCAACGTGGCCGCTTTGCCGAGGTGTTTGCCTATGATCCCAGTATTAGTCGAGAGGAAGCCGTGTCGTCGATTCCTCAAGTGCTGGCCTTGATGAATTCGCCAGAGATAGACCTGAAGACTCGCGGCAAACGTGCTGACCTGTTGGAAACTCTGATTAGCGAGATACAACAAGACGATGAACTAACAACTGAGATTTTTTTACGCACTCTGGGTAGAGAACCCACACACGAAGAACTCGAAGCAGTCAAGTCCTATAGAGAGGAAATAGCAGATCGCCAAATCGTATTTGAAGACTTAGCTTGGTCCCTAGTAAATACTACTGAGTTTCAGCACCGAAAATAGGAGGAAGGGTAAGCAGCAGGTGGGTATGTAGATATCGCTACTTACTCACTAATTCACTTACTCACCCCAATGAACACTTCCACACTCCAGCATGTGACCAGCGTTGCTACCCATCAGGGTCATGTAATCAGACGTCGTGATTTCCTACGGAATCTCACTGCCGCGAGCCTGGCGGCCGGTTCTTGGAACTGGACCGAGGCGATCGCAGCCTCCTCAGAGCAGCTCCGCTCGCAAGGAATGGCCTGCATTCTGCTTTGGATGCAGGGAGGACCATCGCAATTCGAAACCTTTAGCCCCAAACCAAACCATCCCAACGGTGGCGAAACCAAGGCGATCAGCACGAGCGTTCCGGGAATTCAAATTGCCGACAACTTGCCTTACTGTGCCAAGGTGATGGACGAACTGGCGATTATTCGTTCGATGTCCAGCAAGGAAGGTAATCACCAGCGGGCAACCTATCTCTTGCATCATGGATACTTGCCAATGGGAGGTGTCAATTTTCCCTCCCTGGGTTCCAATGTGGCACATCAAATAGGTAATGCAGCTAATCAGCTTCCAAATTTCGTGCGTATTGGAAATCGCCTGGCGAATGCCGGTGGCGGTGGTTTCTTGGGGGTTGATTTCGATCCGCTTGTTTTACGTTCGGCCAATCGCCCACCCGATCATACGAAGCCACTAACTGATGTAAAGCGATACCATCGGCGTCTACGGCTCTTGGATTCGATGGAAGCATCGTTCGCTGCGGAAGGAGGCGCTCAAATCGTTACCGATCATCGCAAATTGGTCGAGAGTGCCTCTGACATGATCATGAGTCCGCGGATGGATGCGTTTGACTTGGAAAAGGAACCTGCCTCAATTCGCGAGGCCTATGGCCAGGGGGACTTTGCTGCAGGCTGCATGATGGCCCGGCGGTTGGTTGAGCAAGGTGTCACCTTCGTCGAAGTGGTTTCCAACGGTTGGGATACTCACCTCGATGGCTTCAATCGCACCCGTGAGCTGACCGCTCAGATCGACCAGCCAATGGCTGCACTCATAGATGATCTCAAGCAGCGCGGCATGCTGGAGAAAACGCTGGTCGTATGGCTCGGCGAATTCGGTCGAACACCCAGAATAAACCCTCGTGCTGGCCGTGACCATTTCCCTCGGGCTTTCAACGCCGTACTCGCAGGGGGTGGTGTTCGGGGTGGGCAAGTCATCGGAGCCACCAATGATGCCGGCACGGAGGTTACTGATCGGCCTGTTGCTATCACTGATCTCTTTCGTTCGATCTACTACACCCTCGGTATCGACGCTGATGAAGAAAACCTGAGTCGGATAGGCCGACCAATCAAGCTAGTTGATGGTGGAGAGGTCGTCACAGAGTTGTTCGGGTAGCATCGGATTGTCGCTTTGCTCAGACAGACATTACAATGATTGGATGGACATTTCTCAGCTATCCCACATCCTTAAGAATTGATGAGCGAATTCACGACCTCATCGATACGAGAGTTCTTAGACACCCTCTACCGTACCGAGTCGCGCCGTGTGTTTGCAACACTGGTCCGTCTACTCGGAGACTTTGATCTGGCCGAGGAGGCGCTTTCAGACGCTTTTGCGGCGGCGTTGCGGAAGTGGCCACAAGAAGGGTTACCGGCAAATCCACGTGCGTGGCTAGTCTCGGTGGGGCGATTCAAGGGGATCGATATCATTCGTCGCCGGGCTCGGTTTGATGCTTCACTGGAGTGCATCGCCCTAAGCGTGGAGGCCAATGAACCCGAAATTGTTGAAAACGACGAACTGGCGGATGATCGCCTACGGCTTATCTTTACCTGCTGTCACCCTGCTCTTGCACCCGAGGCACAGGTTGCACTCACGTTGCGGGAAGTTTGCGGACTTACGACCGAGGCAATCGCCAGTGCTTTCCTGAAAGCTCCCTCGACCCTAGCCCAACGGATCGTGCGGGCTAAAGCGAGAATTCGCGATGCCAAGATTCCTTACCAGGTGCCGGAGCGCGAAGATTTACCTCAGCGACTGGATACGGTTTTGCAGGTGATCTACCTGGTGTTTAACGAAGGATATGCTGCCTCCTCGGGTGAAACGCTTACTCGCCCCGACCTGTCGGGCGAAGCAATTCGTTTGGGACGGCTGCTGGTGGAGTTGCTACCTGATCCGGAGGTCCTGGGCCTGTTGGCATTGATGCTCCTGCAGGAGTCTCGCAGAACTGCACGAAGCTCTCCAAGAGGGGAGATCATTCTTCTCGAAGATCAAGACCGCGCGCTTTGGGATCGCGAATCAATTGCCGAGGGAAAACAGCTCGTGGATAAAGCCTTCGCCTCAAATGAGGTTGGGCCCTACACCCTGCAAGCAGCCATTGCCGCCGTTCACGCTGACGCTGCTAACCCGGCAGATACAGATTGGACACGAATTGTTACACTATACAATCTCTTGCTGCAGGCAAATCCCTCGCCGATTGTCGAGTTGAATCGGGCGGTTGCCGTGGCGATGGCGACCGAATTCGAACAAGGTATTCGATTGATCGACGCCATATTGGATCGCGGTGACTTGATAGAGTACCACCTTGCTCATGCCGCCCGTGCGGATCTTTGTCGCCGCTTGTCAAGAGTTGATGAGGCCCGCCTTTCGTATCAACGTGCATTAGAACTGGCTCAGCAAGAACCCGAGCGGAATTTCCTTGAAAAACGCTTAAGAGACTTAGCCTAGAGTTTGCGATGGCTCACCTGTCTCTCACGATTTCGCGCGAAACTGCTGCGAATTGTACCGCATCAAAGTCGCTGATCGGCGATAAAATGAGCTTAAGAAGAAATCCAAGAATATTTCTGCCCGTTGTCGAATTAGCCACTTGGTGCTCGACTAAAAGATAGAAAAGTCGATTTTTGCCATATTTTCGACATCCCTTTCTTGGAAGTCACCATGAAATATGTCTGTTTAGGATATCTAGATAAATCACAGTGGAAATCGCTCTCTTCAGCGGAAGGTGAGCAGAAAATGAATGAGTGCTACCACTACGATGACCAGTTGCGACAAGGAGGGCAGTTTATCGGAGGAGAGGCCCTTCAGTCCGCTCGCCAGGCGGTCACGCTACGATTCCTGGATGGCGGAGTGGATGTCACTGATGGACCTTACGCCGAAACCAAGGAAATGCTTGGTGGAATCCTGTTGCTTGAGGCCCGTGACATGGATCATGCGATCGAACTGATGAGTAAGCATCCCGGTGTCCGCGTTGGGCCATTCGATATCCGACCGGCAGATGAGCAAATCAATGCACTGGTCGCATCTCGTGATGCAGCGATTCCCAAAGCAAGTCATGCCGCCACTTAACTTTACTGTGTTTTAGCCGACCAGCAGTGATTCCTTGTCAACTAGCATAGATTGAGGAGAACGAAACCATGTCGGATTCACTACATACGGTCAATCTTCACCGCGTGCTGCGAGCGCCGGCAGAGCGGATTTACAGAGCTTTTCTCGATCCCGAAGCCATGGCCAAATGGCTTCCACCGCACGGATTCACCGGCAAAGTGCATGAGATGGACGCAAGCATTGGCGGATGGCATCGGATGTCGTTCACCAATTTTACCACCGGCGAAAGCCATTGGTTTGGCGGCACTTATGTCGAACTCTCGCCTCACGAGCGGATACGATACACCGACAAGTTCGACGATCCCAATCTGCCAGGCGAAATTCAGGTTACAGTTTCTCTACGCCCGGTCGCCTGCGGAACCGAACTTCGCATCGTGCAAGAGAATCTTCCCGAGGCGATACCCGTGGAGATGTGCTACATGGGATGGCAGGAGTCGCTTTCACAGCTGGCCTGTCTCGTAGAACCAGAAATACGAGAAGAAACATAGTCAAACTATCCTCGAATTAAGCTAATCATTCCAAACGGAGCCAATCGTCCCATCAAGAAAATGTGAGTTTTTCGTTGAGGAAAGAAAAAAGATCACAAGAATACGTCATTGCACCTTAACAATGGAGAGATAGCATGAGATTCATGGTTATTGTGAAAGCGAACAAAGATTCCGAAGCTGGTGTGATGCCAACTGAGGAAATACTCACTGAGATGGGAAAATTCAACGAAGAACTGGTGAACGCAGGAGTGATGCTCGCTGGCGAAGGACTACACCCCAGTCGCCAGGGAGTCAGAGTCAAGTTCACGGGCAAGCAGCCAATTGTAATTGATGGCCCATTTGCGGAAACGAAGGAGTTGATCGCTGGTTTTTGGATTTGGAAGTGCGATTCACTTGCCGATGCCATCAACTGGATCAAACGAAGCCCCTTCCAAGACACAGAGATCGAAATCCGCCAGATTTTCGAAGCGGAGGATTTCGGGGCCGAATTCACTCCAGAGCTACGCGAGCAAGAAGAACGGCTGCGAGCCAAAACGGAGGAAATGAGTAAACCGTAATTTCATGCTCCCTAATCGGACCAAGATTCTGGTCCGGTGGAAGCCGGAGGCAAGTGTGCCTTTATCCCCACACAAGCTTTGGAATCACATTCATGCAATACATGCTGCTAATCTACTCAGACGAAGAGGACTGGACCCCTGAAGAGCGGGAGCACTGCTTCGCGGAGTCCACAGAACTGACACATGAGCTGCATGACCGGGGACAGTTCGTCTCCGCTTCGCCATTGGAATCTGTGAAGACGGCGCTGAGCGTGCGTGTGCGGAACGGAAAACGAACAGTGACCGAAGGTCCATTTGCCGAGACTCGGGAGCAGCTTGGTGGTTACTTTATAGTGGATGCGAAAGATCTTAATGAAGCAATCGCAATCGCCGCCCGCATTCCTTCAGTCCGTAAGGGCACTGTGGAGGTTCGTCCCGTTGTGGAGTTGACTGGGTTGCCTGTTTCAAAGTGATGGTGTTAGTTTGGATTAGCGTTCGCAATGTTGTGGATGCTCAGTTTCTTCTATTTGAGGAGGTTCTCTCATGAAAGCGAAGAATATTGTTGTCGGCCTCGCAGTTGTGGCCCTGTGTGGACCGATTGCCTTTGCTGCGACATCGTCGGATTCCAAGTCGGCCAATCCGGCGGATATGCAATTGCCCCCCGGGTGGACCATGGAAGACATGCAGGCCATGATGCAAGCCGGCACACCAGGCAAGATGCACGAGCGGCTAGCCAAAGACATTGGCACTTGGGACTGTGAAACTACGATGTGGATGGCCCCCAACACCGAACCCATGAAGAGCAAAAGTACGGCGACTTACACGCCGCTGATGGATGGACGCTTTGTGATGTGCGAATTCAAGGGCGATATGCCCGGCATGGGACCTTACCACGGTCAAGGAATCTATGGCTACGACAATGTCGCTGGAGAGTTCGTCTGCAGTTGGTTTGATAACTACAGCACCGCAATCATGGACGGTGTGGGCAAACTTTCCTCCGACGGCAAGACGCTCACTTGGGAATTCACCGGCAGTTGTCCCATCAAGAAAGGACCTTGCAAGATGCGCGAGGTGGAAACAATCACCGGCCCCAATACCAAGACCTTTGAAATGTTCGGGAGCGACCCAAAGTCGGGCGAAGAATTCAAGATGATGCACATAGATTACACGAAGCAGTAAGACTTATCAGATTTACTCTCGCAGAGGCACGAAGACGCGGATTAGTTTGAATCGATAGCCTCACTTCGCCCGAGCGTCTCTGCGAGAGATTATTCTCTTATAGCAAGGAAATATCATGTTCGTACAACCTTATGTGTTTTTCGGTGGTCGTTGCGAGGAAGCACTCCAGTTCTATACCAAGGCACTCGGCGCTAAGGTCGAAATGGTGATGCGATTCAACGAAAGCCCTGAACCCCCACCCCCGGGTGCCGTCCCCCCAGGATATGAGAACAAAGTCATGCATGCCTCGTTCCAAGTCGGCGAGAGCACTCTGATGGCTTCCGATGGCTGTGAGGAAGGCTCGTCTTTCGGTGGGTTTTCGCTGTCTCTTTCCGTTGCCGACGCAGCAGAAGCAGACCGTGTATTTGCGGCGTTGGCCGAAGGGGGTAAAGTAGGCATGCCTTTGGGAGAGACCTTCTGGTCACCTCGTTTCGGCATGTTGACGGATCGGTTTGGAATCGGCTGGATGGTAAGCGTCCAGCATGAGGTCTGATCGCACCCCAATCCTGGAAGAGCCAATAAACGATGGAGCAATCCACAGGAACACCGCTATGGAACCCTCGTCCCAAGCATCAACTGATCCTACTTCTCCTTCCAAAGCCATGCTCTGGGTGGGCTGGATTGTGAGCGCTATTCCAGTCGTGATGCTCACGATGAGTGGCATCATGAAGTTGATGAAACCAGCACCAGTGGTCGAAGGGTTTGAGCACTTGGGCTGGCCAATTAGTCTGGCCCTTGCCTTAGGAATCGTCGAACTCGTGTGTACGGTAATCTATGTGATTCCGCGCACGGCAGTGCTGGGAGCCATTCTGCTGACGGGCTATTTGGGCGGGGCTATCGCCACGCACGTGCGCATCGGCGAGGTGTTTATCGGCCCGGCTGTGTTTGGTATGTTAGTTTGGTTGGGGCTGTACTTGCGCGATCCACGCATTCGGGATTTATTGCCCTTGCGAGAAGTGCGATCCAGTTAGGCAAGCCTGGGTATTCTTACGGGCACGTCTGTCTCCATCCTCCCCCTCGTTAGTATTCGCCTGACCAGACGAATGTGATCGCGAAGTGTTCCCATCCGGCGCAACTTCTGCTACGATGACGGCTGAATGTGCTAGAAAGGAGTTGCCTGTTTCAGTTGCTACGACCCGCGCCATGGCCGGCCCAGGGCCCCAGCCTTTTGGCACGGAATCGAACATGAAGCCCTCAACACCCTTAGTTCCTTCCCACTGCGAGTATTTCAGTTCGCAGGCGGAGATGTCGCCGGAACTAATTGACCGCCTGCGGCTGAAAGCACGCACGTTTGGCGACACCTACGCTTCCTATCTCATCACCGAACCTGGCCGAGAGTATTTCTGGGGACCAGAGCGATGCGGAGTTGTGGCGTTTCGCCGCGTGGGTCGCTATGTCAACGTTGCCGACGGATTGATTGCCCCGCCGGAGGATCGTGAACGACTCTTGACCGAGTTTCTCACTTTTGCTGAGCAGAACCGCTGGGTTGCTTCGTTCATGAACGTGCCGCGTAATGAAATCAAGATGTTTCGCCGGCAGGGATGCCAGGTTTCCAAGTGCGGTGAAGAAGCTCTCGTGCAACTCGACCGCACCGACTGGCGCGGAAAGCATGCCCAATGGCTGCGGCGTCAAGAGAACTATTGCAAACGTCACGGCATCGATCTGTGTGAAATCGATCCCGATCCCTTGGAAATCTTCTACCGCGTTGAGGTCGCTCCCCAACTCGAAGAGATCTCTCAGGATCACATCGCTTCGACGTTGCATCAGCGAGAAATGGAGTTCTATGTCAGCCATTTTTCTGCGTACGAGCTCAACGATCGACGGCTCTTTGTCGCCCGCGACGGTTCTCGCATCATCGCATTTATCATTTGCAATCCGGGATTGGACGGCGATTTTTGGGCTGTCGAGGTTTATCGCCGCAGGCAAGACGCCTTGCGAGGCGTGATCCCTGGCTTGATCCTTCATGCCATGCGGGTGATGAAGGCCGAGGGAGTGACCTACTTCTCGCTCTCGCTGGTCCCATTCGTGCGTTGCAACGCCGTGGTCGGCGATAGCCGCGTCTATCGGTTTGTTGCCAACTTCTGGTGGCGGCATCTCAACGCCATCTACGACGTACAGGGGATTTTTCATTTCAAGAGCCGCTTCTGTCCCGACTATCGAGAAATGTACCTGGCGGCCAAACCAGGAGTCTCTATCCGCTCTCTGCTGGTGATCGCCTATCTGTGGAAACTGTTCCACTTCAATCCATTCCGGTTCCTGAAACGCAGCCTGCAACGCAAACGGACGGCCGAGAATCGCTCGCTGGCCATGCCCGAGCGGCGACCGCAGCGGATGATTCGCGCCCTGCATAGCCGACGCGCATCGCAAACTGCGGTAATCGAGCAACCTCCTATAGCTACCCCGTACGACCAAAATCATGCTGCAATCCACACGCCCGAAGAGATCTCTGTCTGAAGCCAGTCTGTGGATGGGCATCGATTTCTTTGCCTGGTTGCGGTTATTGGGTCGTAATCGATTTGCCATCAGTCTCGCGAAACTCCCATTGGTATTGCTTGTTACCTGCGTGGCGGTGGTGAACACTCTCTTGCGATGGCTCCAGGCATTGTGCTACGGCGCGGCTGTACGCCAGGTTGAGGTTCCAGACGACCCGCTGTTCATCATTGGGCATTGGCGCACCGGTACGACGATGCTCCACGAATTGCTGGCCCTCGATCCGCATAACCGGTGCCCCACAACCTACGAAAGCCTCTCCCCCAATCATTTTCTGTTGAGCGAACGCCTGGTGCGCCGCCTGGCATCCTGGATGCTGCCGCGGACCCGTCCGTTCGACAACATGCGGATGAGCTTCGATCGTCCGCAGGAAGACGAGGCCGCCCTCTGTCTGCGCGGTCAACCGAGCCCTTTTCTGACCGTCGCATTCCCGCGCCGCCCCGTGCAAGACCCACAGTACATCACCCTCGATTGCCTCACTCCCCGGCAACTTTCGGCCTGGAAGCAACGGCTATTGAAGTATCTCCGCTTGCTCATCTACAAGAGACCGGGCCGCCTGGTATTGAAATCACCGCAACATACGTCTCGCCTCCCTGCGCTAAAGAAAATGTTTCCCCGGGCAAAATTCATCTACCTGGTTCGCGATCCCTATGTCGTCTATCCCTCTACGGTGCATTTTTGGAAAACGATGTACGAAATCTATGGACTGCAAAGTTTTGAGATGGAATCCGTCCACGAGCAAGTACTGTCCACGTTTGCTCAGATGCACGAACGCATTGAACAGACTCGCTCGTTGATCGCTGGAACGCATTTTTATGAACTCCGCTACGAAAGCCTGGTTGACAACCCCGTCGGACAAATGGAACTGCTCTATGAATCTCTCGATCTGGGAGATTTTGAAACCATTCGCCCCGGCGTGGAAAAATACGCTGAGCGCTCTCGCCGCTATCGAACCAACCGCTACGAATTGGACCCGGCCACGCGGGACGCGATCTCGCAACGCTGGTCGGACTACATCAAACAACATGGCTACGAAAGCTGCGCAGCCACTTGACGTACGCTCCTCCCCGGCGGGAGATTTAGCCCCCCGACTTTTGTCAAAAACTTTTTTTACAAAACTAAAGTCGTTTTATCCCTTGTTTTATAGAGTCTGTCGGAGACTTTTGTTTACAAAAGTGGGAGAGGATGGATGAATTATGAATTATGATTGCTGATTTCTGATACTCCACTCGCCACTCACCACTCACCACTCATGTTGGACATTGGTCATTTTTTCTCCGGTCACTAACGTTCCCGGCTCGCCGTTGTATAGCTCGCCACTCACCACTCACGACCCATCCCTCTCTTTCTTCCGCGCTGCTTCCGCTTCCCGCCGATCTTTAGCCTCGAAGAACTTGATGGCTGCCTGCCAATCGCCGTCACTCTCAGTAATGAGATGGTCGGGGATATTCGCAATGTCGCGCTCAATTTCGCGTTCTATTTGGTCAAAAAAACGATCCTTGGCAGACTTGGGTTCGGGATCGCCTTGTAACGTAGAGCGATATTGGCCGAAGCGGTTCTTCTGCAGCTCTTCGAGCCGCGCGCACATCCGCTCCAGCTGGTCGTCGTCGGTGGATTCGTCGGCCATGATGCTGGCCACCTCGTCGAGCAGGGTGCGGACCTCGCTCGGCGCAATGCTCTCCGGGGTGCGACGGGCAAAGCGATCCGGGTAGGTCCGCTCCAAGAGCCAGGCGGCGGCGCGCCAGTTGTTATTGGCCGCGATGCGCAGAGCCTGCAGGGGCGACAAACCGGCGGCTGTTTCTGCGGCTGCCAACTGCTCGGCAAACTCGGGATCACGCTCTGCCTCCCGGTGAATGGTCGCGACGGAACAACCCACATGGCGAGCCGCCCCATCGTATCCCGCGCCGACTCCAATCAAGGTGCAGATTTCGCGGCGCTTGAGCGGATCAGCCAGCGCACGTGGCCGGCCCATGGAATTCATGGCAAGGACTCCTGGATTTGGAAGGGGGAAGCTGTCAGTCGTTAGTCGTCAGTAGTCAGAAGTCAGTGTTCAGTCAGAAGAGAATCGTGTCGCGAGACTTTCTGGCTGAATGCTGACGACTGCCCACTGAAGACTTTTATGCCTGTATAGCAAACCCGGTGGCCCAATTTCTACGAAAAAATTTGGGCCAAATTGAAACAGCCGCTCAGCGACGATTGGCTAGCCAGCTTTTCAATTTCGACAGCAGCTTTCTGGCCATTAGGGAGTTTCATTTCGTCACTTCGGCCATCAACTCCCAATTTACCAGCGATTGACTATAAGCCCAGAGCAGTGGCAAGTAGCACTGTCGAATCTTCCGTAAGTCGGCGAATGGATTGAAGTTGTCCGCCATGGAGATGGCCGTTCTGATCAACTTCCAAATGATCTTTCTTGCTCTCAAAGCGTAGTCTTGGAACTAGATGATGAATATCAATGTCTTTTGCCATTCTAACTGATTCTGTAGCGGGAATAACATAGTATTTCGCGGGATATAGATCATCCTCATCTAAAATAGTCTTCGCCGCTTCTCTATCGCAAACTTGATCAACGAGCATTCGACCAATCAAACGAAGAGAGCCATCACGTATCGAGACAATCCAGACAGTATCGCCCGGTTCAACTCGCGAGTATTGATTGCTTGCCGCATAAGTAAGCGGTCGCCCTCTTCGCAAGGCTTTGTCGTGCTCTTTAGGCTGCCAGTAGGCAAGGAAGTGACGAGACATTGATAACCCTTGACAACTTCAGAGCAATAATAACCAGCTACTTTACTAAATATGCCTTGCTAAGGTATCAGGAGACTAACCATTTGTAAAGTTTTGAGAAGCTAAACACTCACAACTTCTTGCCGCAACTCTCATCTTACCGGTGGCTAGCGCCATGCCGTTCAGGACATAGCTGCTAGACGTTAGTCATAGGAAGTGACGCGCTGCTTGCGACTCAAAGTAGCAGGCACGCTCTGCCGCGCCGTCCGTCAGGAGTGTTCGCAGCACGGCGGAGCGTGCCTGCTACTTTGGGCTAACTCACCACGCCACGTTGTTTTAGTAGCTCGACGACTCGCTTGACGCATTCTTCGACGTCCAGTTCGTGGGTGCCGAGGGTCAGGTCGGCGCTTTCGGGGACTTCGTAGGGCGCACTGACGCCGGGGAAGTTGGCGATCTCGCCTGAGTCGGCGGCGCCGTACAGCCCTTCTTGATCGCGCTGACGGCACACGTCGATCGGGGCGTTGAGATGGACCACGAAAAACTTGTCGCGGCCCACGACTTCGGCCGCTTTCTGCCGGACCTCCTCCTGAGGGGCGACGAACGCGGCAATCGTGATGAGTCCCGCATCGTTCATCAGGCGGGCGACCTCGGCGCTACGACGCAGGTTTTCGCTACGATCGTCCACCGAAAAACCCAGATCGCGCGTGATGCCGCGACGCATGTTCTGGCCGTCGAGCACCGTGACGGCGTGTCCCAGATCGAAGAGGCGGCGCTCGAGGGCGTAGGCGAGGGTCGTTTTTCCCGCTCCGGCCAGACCGGTGAGCAGTACCGTGGCGGGCTGCTGTTGGAAACGGCCCGCACGCTCGGCGGCGGAGACGTTACTCCGCTCTTCGTGCAAGCGCTCGTCGGCCTCGTCGTCCCAGTGATCGGTGTCGGTTGCTGCCGTACGCTCCAGGATCATGCCCGCGCCAACCGTCACGTTGGTCATGCGGTCGATGATGATAAAGGAGCCCGTGCCGTGATTGTTGCGGTAGCCGTCAAAGGCGATCGCCTGATTGAGCCGCACGTGGCAGCGGCCGATTTCGTTGAGGGCGAGCCTGTCGGTCTCTTCGCGGTGGAGTGAGTTCACGTCGATGCGGTAGCGAATACTCGCGACGCTGCCCGAGACGGTTTTGGTCGCTTGCTTGATGTGATACTGCTTGCCGGGCACAAGCGCATCCTCGGCCATCCAGACGATCGTGGCATCAAACGCATCGGCCATGGTGGGGACATTGTCGGGCCGCACGAGCATGTCGCCCCGGCTGACATCGATTTCGTCTTCCAGGGTGAGCGTGACCGACATGGGGGTGAACGCCTCTTCGATATCGCCATCGTAGGTGACGATGGATTCGACACGGCTGGTTTTCCGCGAGGGGAGCACCATCACCGAGTCTCCCTTCTTGATTTTCCCCGAAGCGATCGTGCCGCAGAATCCGCGGAAGTCGAGGTGAGGGCGATTCACAAACTGCACGGGATATCGGAAGTCGATAAAGTTGCGGTCTGATGCGATGTGGACATTCTCCAAATGGTGCATCAGCGTCGAGCCTTCGTACCAGGGCATCTTTGCGCTGTGTTCAACCAGGTTGTCTCCCTTGAGAGCGCTGATAGGAATGAAATGCTGGTCGACCATGTCGAGCCGAATGGCAAAATCGCGGTAATCCTGCTTGATTTTGTCGAACACTTCTTCCGAGTAATCGACCAGGTCCATCTTGTTGACGGCGACCAGCACGTGTTTGATGCCCAACAGTGACACGATAAAGGAGTGCCGCTTGGTTTGGGTCAACACGCCGTAGCGAGCATCGATGAGAATGATGGCCAGATCGCAAGTGCTGGCTCCGGTGGCCATGTTGCGGGTGTACTGTTCGTGGCCCGGGCAATCGGCGATGATGAATTTTCGCTTGGCGGTCGAGAAATAGCGATAGGCCACGTCGATGGTGATTCCCTGTTCGCGCTCGGCCTTGAGGCCGTCGGTGAGCAGGGCAGGGTCGAACTCCCCGCCGGTCGTGCCGTGGGCGGCACTATCGCGTTCGATGGCGGCCAGCTGATCTTCGTAGATCATCTTGGTCTCGTAGAGGAGTTTGCCGATAAGCGTACTCTTACCGTCGTCAACACTCCCACAAGTGAGAAATCGCAGCAACTCCTTCTGCTCATGCTGCTTGAGATAGGCGTCGATGTCGGTGGCGATTAAGTCGGATTGATGGGACATAGGAATTTATGATTTTGTATATCTGAATGATGATTTGCGGACAGTAGATTAACTCACTCGGAAGCTATGAGGTCACCTGGCTCTTTAGATCCAACTTTTGTTGTTCGGACTGTAGCAGTAATGATTGCCACTAGTTGATTACATTCATCCAATAGGTCTGCTAAACGATTCTCAGATACTAATCGCGATTCGCCCAAGAGTTCGAGCCAGTAAATTGTTTCGTCCCCCTCACGGAGGCAAATCTCCAGTGTCGAAATGAATTGTTTTCTAGAAGACGCTCGTACCGCTTCTCGGTAATTTGCCCCAATTGAGGTTCCTGATCTGAGCACCTGTCTTCCCAGAACATCTGCTTCACGTGATCTCGGCAAGGCTCTTGATAAACGGATAATTCGCAAGGCAAACTGCTTCGTGCGATTCTTCATTTCATCACGATTCATAGTACACCTTACCGAGCTGGGCCTATTCAGAAATCAGAAATCATACCTCTGAAATCAAAAATATCCTTCTTTCTTTTTCTCTTCCATCGAGCCTGATTGGTCGTAGTCGATCACGCGGCCTTGGCGTTCGCTGGTTTTGGTGAGCAGCATCTCCTGGATGATTTGGGGGAGGGTGGTCGCATCGGATTCTACGGCACCGGTCAGGGGATAGCAGCCTAAGGTTCGGAAACGAACCATGCGCTCTTCGATGACCTCGCCAGGCTCGATGGGCATGCGGTCGTCGTCGACCATGATGAGCACACCATCCTTATTTACCACGGGACGTTTGGCTGCAAAGTACAGCGGAACGATGGGGATGTTCTCTAAGTGGATATATTGCCAGACGTCGAGTTCCGTCCAGTTGGAAAGCGGAAACACGCGGATACTCTCACCCTTGTGCACCTTGCCATTGTACAAGTCCCAGAGTTCGGGACGTTGGTTCTTGGGATCCCAGCGGTGGTTCTTGTCGCGGAAGGAATAGACCCGCTCCTTGGCGCGAGACTTTTCCTCGTCGCGGCGTGCCCCACCAAATGCGGCGTCGAATTTGAACTTCGTGAGTGCCATCTTGAGCGACTGGGTTTTCATCACATCAGTGTGATATTGGCTGCCGTGGGTGAAGGGGCCGATGCCCTGCTTGACCCCCTCTTCGTTGATGTGGACGATCAAATCCCAACCCAGTTGCTTGCGGATCAGATTTTCTCGGAAGGCAATCATCTCCTTAAACTTCCAGGTAGTGTCCACATGCATTAACGGAAACGGTGGCTTGGCCGGGTAGAACGCCTTCTCGGCCAGGCGGACCATGACCGAGGAGTCCTTGCCAATCGAGTAGAGCATCACGGGATTCTCAAACTCGGCTGCCACTTCGCGGATGATGTGGATGCTTTCTGCTTCGAGTTGCTTAAGATGGGTGAGGTGATAGGAGGTCATTTTTATTGCTAGATTGAATTACGAAATTGCATTTTTGGCAGATTTGCAGTCAGAATCTCGGGGATGCGTTAAGTTCTCGCCGCGCGTGAACGTTTCTCCACCAAAACACTATCCATCCCGCTGCATAATCCGCAGAACCGGTAGTCTAGGTGTCTGGGGCCTGAAAAACAACTCGTACTAGCTGCCCTACAGTCAGTTTGGAGAACCACCAGTAGCGGGTTTTTCCTCAGGCTGCTGGGCCCTCAAGCCGCCTGACTATTGTAAATGTGCCTATTCAAGGGGATAATAGTGCTACGGGGGCGACGAAAAAGGGGGGTGCTGGCTGAGGACTGGCGTGGCACCGCCTGGTAACGGAACATATTTAGACCCAAGCTGGTGCTGATTCGCACTTTTCTACGCGCCGGGCTGGCGTGGGAATCTGGCAGTGGTGGGGGCGTTTTTCTTTCTCGGCAAATCATTCATGCACATCAAGCCCAGACCCTTGTCTGTCAGATTGGCCATTGCCCAGATGGCAAAGAGGCTCAAAGTGGCTTTCTTGAGCTATCTTTGCGCCACGCTGTCTCTTTGGTCCGGGCTTTCAAATGGGGCAAATGCAGACTGGATAGAAGATATCGACTTCAACAAGCTGGTGGCGATTGTTGGTTCATCGTTGCCCAATGGGAGCGGAGTTCCAATTTCTTTAGTGGAAGCTATCAAGATCACAAAGGATGGTGGAGGGACTGTCCTTACTCGCAGCTACAAGCCCGACCCCTCGCTCGCTCAATTTCTGGCTTTGAGCGACCCGAATATGGAGTCCGTTACATTTATTGATGGAAGCAACAATGACTGCGGTGGAGCTAGTACTCCTTGTATAGGATTTTCCACCCACGCTGGTGGTCAGGCTCAGAATTTTTTCGGCAATACCAAGAGTATTTCTCCTGCAGCGAACCTGGTGACTCTGTACGAGGCCAATGATTATCTGGAGAGCGTACTTCGCGCACCCAATGGGGCTCCTCCAATAAGCCAAAATTTTCGAGTTCAGAATTTCAGTTGGGTTGGCGACTATGACGACACGCCGTCGACCCCGAGAACTCCGACGGAGCTAGCCAATAACATTTCTGCTTTGCGGCGATTTGATTTTCTCATCGAACGCGACAATGTAACCGCCGTGGTTGGATTGAACAACGGGGCGACCAAGCCCGTTCCTCCTTTGCTTGCGCAGAGCTACAACGCCATCGCCTTGGGTGTTTCCGACGCAGATCACAGCACAGGTTTTACTGACCTGCCTGGGTATGGACTGGGAAGAAGTAAACCAGATCTGGTGATGCCACAGACCACAACGAGCACAGCCACCTCATCCACAAGTTCTGTCGCTGCCTTTTTGCACAGCGTGGTGGCAGGAACGGACGCGGCAAAAAGCGAGACGATGAAGGCCATTCTGATGGCTGGCGCCACCAAGAATGAATTCCCCGCCTGGTCCCGCACAACGACCCAACCGCTGGACGTTACTTATGGAGCAGGTGAAGTGAACGTCTACAACAGTTATGTGATTACCCAAGGGGGCCGATTTGCCGGCGACAGTTCAGTACCAACTCCCGTGGCATCCCACGGCTGGGACTACCAGACAATCACCGGCGGGAGTGAACTGAAATACTTGTTCTCCATTCCTGAGGGAAGCACTGCGACCGAACTCTCAATTTTGCTTGATTGGAATATTGATATTCCGACCGGATTCAACAGCCAAACTCTTGCTGATTTCAGCTTGGATCTCAAAGACTCTTTAGGACAAAGCATTCAGGCCAGCAACAGCCCCCTAGACAATGTAGAGCACCTTTACCTAACAAACCTGGGACCAGGCGAGTACACGCTTAGCGTGTCGAGCAACATGACTCACGACTTTGGATTGGCATGGCGGACCTCAACTTTGTTTGATATTGCCTCAGCAGATTTCGATGAGGATGGCGACGTGGATGGCCGCGATTTTCTTGCGTGGCAAAGGGGCTACGGCAAGCTCTTAGGAGCGACCCATGCCGAAGGTGACGCCGACGGAGATGGCGACGTAGATTCCGATGATATTATGATATTTCATGCTCAGTTCAATCCACCCATTGCACTGACATCAGCATTGATTCATGCCGTGCCCGAGCCAAGCTCTATTGCGTTGGCAACGGGTGGAATTCTTTTTTATCTGCTGAAACGACGGCGGAGAGGCGGGGCATTCTAAACCGCTCGACGTCCCAACGTCAGGGTCGCAAAACCTGCGAGAGCAACCGCACAGCCCACGATCTTCAGCCAAAGAGAAATCTCTGCGGGTCGTTGCCGGGCAAGTTCCAGTTCCGCCTTGATCTTGTTAAAGCGTTGCTGCGTGGCGAGTGCCTCAGCACGAGTCTCTTTTTCATCCCTCGCTTCATAGATGCGCTCGTGGGCCTTCTTTATCTGAGCTGCCGAGGCTTCAGCAAATTCCTGTGCCTGCTCGTCAGTCCAATGGATGTTAGCTGCTTTAGGCCACAAGAAGCCTACCAGTATCAGAATGAGTCCCGCAAAGACTGCACACATTGAAAGAGTGTGCTTCGATACCAATTTCATAAAGCGTGAGTCAGTTAGAGGAGGATGTAGAAGCAGTTGATTCAACATCGGATGTTCCAGGGATATGTCCATCATTGATGCTGATCATATACGCCATCACATACTCATCGATGTCATCTAGGATAAACTCGATGTGACCATCTACAGAGACTACGTTCACTCCTCCCGGATGTAGGCTGCGAGTTGCCGCAGACAACCACCTATGCTTGTTGGCGTCCAGGCAAGGCATGGCATCCAGTTGAGCATCACCGACGTCTGGACAAACTTGCAACATATCGCTGTTAGGGCCTAGAGTGTTGGGCAATTGTGTCTGATAGGCATAGCGGTTGAAAGCAACAAAATGGTTGTCGAACTGGTGATTAGTGTCGTGATGCATGTCAAAGGCCAATAAACTAGCCGCCGTCCAGGGAAGAGCCCAAGCTCCCCGTTCGTCCTGTAAATGGTCTCGCGTCCTGATCTCACCCAAGAGGAGCGTGTTGCTAGTGCCATCGCTAATCCTTCTCATCCGTTGGCCCTTTGCCACGAGTGCCCCCGGATAGACCATTTGCATGTCGGTGTGAAATGGAGTGCAAAACGCTGCATAGTTTCCTTTCGCAAAGCGTTTCCCGAAGGTAAGCGATTCATCCTGAAAAAACCGCCCATAGGCCTGGTCACTTGGGCAAGCAAGTTGCTGCAAAAATTGTGATTGCGGCTCACTACTTTGCTCGAACACGGTCTTATCTAAATCGAATCGATCGAAGAGATTTTGCTGTTCAATGTAGGGTAGCAGCATAACCGCCCAGCTATATTGCTTTCCTTCCCGCTGGAGGAAAGCCTCATAATCGATGAGGCCATACTTTCTTGATTCCAGGGTAACGATTCCAGAGGGTGGCAATCTACCGATGGCGCTCTCGTAGCTAGATGCAGCCACCGCCAGTTGTCGCAAGTTATTCGTGCACTGCATTCGTCGGGCGGATTCGCGGGCTGCCTGAACGGCCGGCATGATCAGAGAAATCAGCACCCCAATAATCGCGATGACGACCAACAACTCAACAAGCGAAAACGCCCGCTTTGGGGCGGTCACCTGTGCGCGGCGCGATGGAGACAAAATGGCTGGGAGCATGAGAGAGCTACAAGAATTTTTGGCGGATTTCACCTTAAAGTCCGTACTGTTAAACGGGTCTCCTGATTATACGTCATCGGACGAAAGTGGGCTAACCGTTCGGTATTGGAGCCGAGCGAAAATTTGGCGGAAATCCCGCTTTTTCGGGGAATACGAACCCAAGCCAAGGCGGTATACTCGACTTTTTGACCAACACCCTCCCTTAACTTCAAAATCCAACATTCAGGAGTCATCATGTACTTCCCTCTCCCAGTTAGATCCCTAGCTCTTGCTGCAGGGCTAACTGCACTGTCTTGTGTTGTTTCCGTAGCCGAGGAAGGACTCCCCAGCGGAGATCAATCCGCCAATTCCGCAGTTCCCACCTACAGCTATGCCATTGGTCTTGAAATTGGAACGAGTTTTTTGGCTGATGGAATCGAACTCAATATCGATAGCCTGGTAGCAGGCATTAAGGATGGCCTTGCTAAAGCCGAACCCAAGTACGACCAGCAAGCCCTCGTACAATCACTACGCCAACTATCTCAAGCCCGAGCAGGAGCAATGATCGATCAAAACAAGAAATTCCTGGAAGAAAACAAGAAAGCCGATGGAGTTGTCGTCTTACCCAGCGGCTTGCAGTACAAGGTAATCAAATCCGGCACGGGAGCCACTCCCACAAAGGAAAGTACGGTGCGGACCCATTATGAAGGCAAGCTAGTCGATGGGACCGTCTTCGATAGTTCCTACGAGCGAAATGAGCCTGCCGAGTTTCCCGTCACCGGTGTCATCGGAGGTTGGACCGAGGCGCTGCAACTGATGAAAGTGGGCGACAAATGGCAGCTCTTTATCCCAAGTAACCTGGCTTATGGGGAAGCTGGTGCTGGAGGGGTCATTCCTCCCCATGCGACCCTTATTTTCGACATTGAGTTATTAGATATCGTCGAATAACGCTGTGTTCGACATCTGAGCACTTTCGGTTAGCCGTAAATCACGGTCCAAGGTAGTGGTGCGCATCTTCGATCAGCGTCGGCTAGCGTTAAAGTGCGAAGCGAAGCGCGGTTTGTCGAGCTACACGCACTTGGTGTTTGCATAAATTTATTTAAACAACCAAGATGTGTGTCAATTTGACGAACTGCGGAAGCACAAACGGAGGTAACTAGTTACTTCGACAGAACTAGCCGTTGTTTGCGCATAGTTATCTGCTCATCTCCAGAGAGCTGAGTGGAGACTTAAATCGAGCAACAACGATAATTTCCCCAAAATATGAACTTTTTTACTTAGGGGATCGTTGCGTGCCCGAATTCTCTTGCTAGAATCGCTTGAATGCCTATCTTCCTTAATTAGACAGACAATTAGGCGGGAAAGCAAGCGTAAACACCAGGATGGGAATTGTGGGCAATTTATATTGCCCTGTCAGTCTAGAAGAATCTTACTTATTTCATCAGTTGATGGAGGGCGAACTATGTTAAGAAAAATTGTCTGCTTGCTCCCAGTAGTTGCACTGCTGGTTGCAAGTGTCCAGAGCGACGCTCTGGCCGGAAGGAGACACCACAAGAACTGTTGTCCGAGTTGCTGTGAAGCCGCTCCAGCCTGCGGCTGCGCGGACGCTTGTGGATGTCCTAGTGGTTGCTGCGGTGCTTTGCCTGCGGATGGCGGTTGCGGATGTGCTCCAACCATGGTCAAGAGGACCATTATGGTGCCGTCGTACGAAACGCAGATGCGCACGGTGATGTGCACCGAGTACCAACAACAAGAGCGAACTAGCAACTACACAGTGATGGTACCAGAGACTCGCACCAAGACAGTGAACTACACTGTTTGCAAGCCAGTCACAGAAACCAAGACTCGTGAATACACAGTTCAGGTTCCTTACACGGAGAATGTTGAGCAGAAGTATACTGTGATGGTTCCCACTTATGAGGACAAGACTGTCAGCTACAACGTGCTGGTTCCTTACACCGAAAACGTTGAGAAGAAGTATACAGTGATGGTTCCCACTTACGAGGACAAGACTGTTAACTACACTGTGCAAGTTCCTTACACGGAAAATGTTGAGCAGAAGTATACTGTGAATGTGCCTTACACAGAGCAACGTCAAGGCACTCGCACTGTGACCAAGCGAGTTCCCGAAACTACCATGAGGACCATCACAGTCCGCGGTGGTCATTGGGAAACCCAGACAATGGAAGTTCCTGGCTCAGGTTGCGGCAACAATGCCTGCGGTGGTTGCTGTGAATGTGCTCCTCGCGTCTGCTGCAAACGCGTATGGGTTCCTACTTGCGAGACCAGGGAAGTACCTTGCACGACCTACAAGTGCGTGACTGAAGAAGTTCCTTACACCTACAGTGTTTGCTTATCTCGCTGCGAGGAACGCACTCGCACCGTTTGTGTACGCAAGTGCAAGACGGAAGAGCGCCAGAGAACTGTCAAGGTTTGCAAGATGGTTCCCGAAGAGAGAACTTGCACCGTGTGCGTCAATAAATGCCGCACTGAAACACGCGAGAAGACTGTCAAGGTTTGCAAGATGGTTCCTGAAGAACGAACACGCACCGTGTGCGTTCAGAAGTGCAAAACCGAAACTCGTACCTGCGACTACCAAGTCTGCAGCTACGTCAAGGAAACCAAGAGCAAGGACGTTAATTACACCGTCTGTGTACCTGAGCAACGAACCAGGACTTACAATGTTTGTGTCCCAGTTCAGGTTCAGAAGCAGGTCGAAGTCAAGGTCTGCAAGATGGTTCCACAAGAGGTTGAGGTTCCTTGCGGTTGCCCCGCTCCATGTGGATGTGGTGGCTGATTCTTGCGAAAGCTCGAATCACCTATGCTAGCTAACGACGGAGGCTGAGATCTTCTCAGCCTCCGTTTTCTTTGCGCCCAATGCATGATCTTTCGAAGCATTTGCTAGCACTGCATAAGACTGTGAAGGATCTCCCTTGTCCGCTCCTCAAAACATTGGCTATATCGACTCCACCTCTCAAGACCCAATCTTCCCGTGCCAAGCCTCCGCAGTTCGCTTGGCGAGCAGCCATGAAGTACCCTCGCCATACTGGTACCCCTCGCATTATCGAGGTCATAATAGTAACGACGGTGCTTTTCTGCGCCCCATACGCAGTCGCAGCCAATGAATCTTCTGGCCCAGCAGTCCTGCCGCCGCCGAGCTCATCTCTGAATATTCCAGATCCGTCTGAATACTCAGAACTTTTACTGACCCCTCCATCGGAGGACACTCTCGAGAAGTCGCTCTCTGACGAGTTCGAATTAATCGAACCTTCCGTTGAGCTTTTGGAACCCGTACCTGTCTACCGTTGGTATCAGGCCGCTTATTGGTTTGGTCCCACCCCCTGGGATATGGGGGTTGAATTTGGACTCAATGGCAGCGAGGGTGCCAACCAGTCCCAAAGCCTACAGGTAGGTGGCCATCTGAAACGCAAAACAAAGCGGTGGAAATTCAACTCCAAGCTCGCCTATAACCGCACCTCGGCCAACAATATCGAAACTCAAAACAACGCATTGTTGGATTCTCGTTTGGACCGAAATCTGGACGACTCCCCCTGGTCCATCTTTGCACTTAATCAGACTCAATATGATGAATTCCAAGCCTATGACCTGCGGGTCTCGCTGAACTCTGGTGTTGGGTATATGTTGTTCGATACGGAAACTTTCGACCTGGAAGGCCGTATCGGTGCTGGTACATCCAGAGAATTCGGCGGGCCAGATAACCGGTGGACGCGCGAAGCACTGTTCGGTCTGGAAACAGAATACCTGATCAGCAAAACGCAGCGATTTTCGGCAAAAGTAGACTACTTCCCCGAATTCCAAGACTTTGGACAATATCGGGTCGTCGCCGACGCGGGCTGGGAGATCGATCTCGATCGTCCTACCAACGTCAGCTTGAAGTTTTCAGTGAATGATCGCTACGACAGCACTCCCAACGGTGTCGATCCCAACCTGTTAAACTACTCCGCTGTACTCATCTGGGGGCTGTGATCCACCCAGAACCGGGTGACAAACACCGTAGCCTCAGGTGGTCACGCTCACTTGCTTTGGGTTCGAGAACGGTCGACTTCCGCCAACGGCTAGCATGGAGTAGCATGGGGTGTTTCGGAACCCATATTTCGGGTGTCTATCCCATCCTCAGCGTCTGACTCCATGACCGATACGCTCTTAGAAAAGCTTCAGCAGACGCTTCATCGGGAAATGCCCATTTCCAAGGAGATGGGAATTACCGTCCACGATTGGAGTGGTCGGCAGTTGGCCATGCAAATGCCGCTCGAGCCCAATCGCAATCATCAGTATTCAGCATTTGCCGGGAGCCTCAACGCGCTTTGCACCGTGGTGGGCTGGGGGACTGTATTCCTGCTGCTCGAAACTCAAGGGCTTACGGGCAATATCGTCATCCGCCGGGGTTCGATTCGCTATTTGAGACCCGTGCGAACTTCGCTGTTCATCGCCAGGGGGCAGCCGATCGCGACGGAGGCATTGGAGTTTTTCTACGAACTTCAACGTTCTAAGGGTAAATCAAAGATCGATGTCTCCGTAGCTATTGCTGACGACGAGGGGCCCTATGTGAAATTCACCGGGGCCTACGTCGTCCAAGAGTGAATTGTTGGACCAAGAGCCCTCCCACTGCCATATTGGCAGAACCTCCCCCTAGCGGAGGCCTCTGAATGCCAACTCGACACTGCCATTGTGACATGGCGGCTCTCAGCTGTTATCGTAACCTATTACATGCAAATCAGTTGCGTCGAATGATTGCTGCCGATCTGCGTTCGGCACAGGCCTTGCCTCTATAAGTAGATCAGAAATCACACATGTTTAGCGGCGGGCAGTGTTGTGAGTTCGTCGCAAGGTCATACGAGGTGAAGTATCGAAGGAGGTATAGCAATGTCCACTGTTATTACTACCCCAAAGAATCGATTGCGTGAGTTTCTCCCTTCCAATTTGGCGGAATTTGATTCCTTCCTGAATCAGGTTCTGGCACCTACAGGAATGCGGGCTGGTCACACCCCGGCTGGTCTGTGGGAAGACGATGGAGCCTATCACATCGAACTCGATGTCCCTGGCGTTGCCCGCGAGGACGTTGAGATCACACTCGACAAGGGAACCCTGTCGATTAGTGCCGAGCGTAAGCATCAGGAGAGTGAATCGTCTCGTAAAGGTTGGCGGGAAGAAAGGTTCTATGGAAAAGTAACCCGGGCGTTCAGCCTGCCCGACACAATCGATCCCGAAAGCGTCTCTGCTGAGCTGAGTGATGGTGTGTTGAGCGTTTCGATTGCCAAATCGCCGGCCGCTCAACCAAAGAAGATTGACGTCAAATAATCAAGTTGGCGTCAAAGTATGTGTTTCGAACGGGGCCACGTCCAGGACGTGGCCCCGTTCAGTTTTGACTTATGTGGAAGTTACTTTCTTGCCAACTGCGGGAATCTTCTCTCCCACCGACCCAGTGAAACAGCTATCCTGTTCGCATGCGAACTTTGCAGTATTTCGAAGGCGAGTATCAGAGCCCGGTGCGTAAAATCTCCTGGTTGGCACGTATGTTTCCATCGCTGGTGTTTCATGCCCGATTTATGCTCATCGTATTCCGTGCCAGTTGGCAAGCCGTGTGCGGAAAATACGACGATCTGGCCTGGAGCGAAAGCAGTCTGTCGGTACTGCGGGCGCTCGAATCTGTGGGAGTTCAATTTGAAATAACAGGCATCAACTATTTACGTGAAGCGGAAACTCCTTGCCTGGTAATCGGGAATCATATGAGTTCGCTGGAAACCATGGTCTTGCCTTGTCTCGTTCAACCCATCAAGAAAGTTACCTTTGTTATCAAAGAAAGTCTCCTTACTTATCCGATCTTTCGCCATGTGATGAGCTCCAGGGATCCAGTAGCCGTAACTCAAACCGATCCCCGCCGCGACTTAAAAACAATGCTGGACGGCGGACTTGAGCGACTAAGGCGCGGAGTTTCAATGATCGTGTTTCCCGAAGGGGAGCGGGCTAAAGCGTTCGACCCCAAGCGGTTCAATTCGATCGGCGTGAAACTTGCTGGCCGTGCTAATGTGCCGATTGTGCCCGTCGCACTGCGAACCGATGCCTGGAAGCATGGCAAACTGCTAGGCGATTTCGGGCCTATTGATCCTTCAAAGAAAGTTCGAATCGCCTTCGGTCCCGCCATCCAGGTCACTGGACGCGGCACCGTCGAACAAGAAGCGATCCTCCAATTCATCCAGCATCATCTGGATCAGTGGAATGGTGAGACCACTGAGTTGCTTGAGAGCGAATTGATGCCGCAAGCTTCGGAAATTGAATGACAACAGTCTCGACCGACCGGCTGCTCCTTCTCAGGATCCCAGCTTCTCCTTGAATAGTTCTTGCATGGCCTGCCAGGACTTTTCATCGGCTTCTTTGTTGTATTTGATGCCAGGGATTCCCACGCTATCTGCACCAGGAACCGTAAAGCTGTGCACTGCCCCAGGATATGCGATGTATTCGTAAGTCACGCCAGCCTTGTCCAACGCATTTTTGAACGCTGACACGGCTTCTTCACTAATGAAAGTATCATCTGCCCCATGATTAATGAGCAATTCTGCTTGAATATCCTCTGCCTCTTCAGCAGTAGGCGTGGGAAGGGCACCATGAAACGTAACCACTGCGTCGAGGTCCGCACCTGAATAAGCAAGCTGCAGGGCGGTTGCGCCGCCAAAACAGTATCCAATCGCGGCAAGTTTTGACGTGTCGCAATCAGGCTGAGATTTCAGTACGTCGAGTGCTGCCTGGGCACGGCTCCTCCATTGGTCCACATTAGCCCGCACTTCACCAGCCATCTTGCCCGCATCTTCTGGATGCGTCGTGGTTTTCCCCTTTCCATAAATGTCGGCTGCAAAGGCAATGTAACCAAGCTCGGCGAGTTGCTCGGTCCGCTCACGGGCATAGTCATTGAGCCCCCACCACTCGTGGACCACCAGCACGCCAGGACGTTTTCCTTCTAGATCATCGTCCCAAGCCAGGTAACCGTGGCACTCGACGTCGCCATCTTGATAGGTGATCGTTTTCGTCTGAACTTCAGCCTGAGCAGGATAGGCAACTAGCAGGAGTGACAGGGCAAGTTCGATGCGAATTATCATGACTACCTCTCTGAATAAGCGAAAATGGAAACTTGCCTGCATTATTTGGCACGAAGCTTGAATCTGCAACCAGCCTCCGGAAGAATCATCCCGGATCAAGGTGTTGGTCCGGCTAGGAAGATGTGTGTATGGTTTGACTCGACCCTAGATGTTCTCGATACTTGCGATATGCCAGCAAACACCGTCCCACAACTTGACACGGTCTTCAGCGCACGTGGCATCACCAAGGTTTACCATATGGGTGAAGTGGACGTGCATGCGCTCCGCGGCGTGGACCTTGATCTGTACAGCGGTGAGTTCGTCGTGCTGCTGGGTCCTTCGGGGAGCGGTAAGAGTACGCTGCTGAATATCTTGGGCGGACTTGATTCTCCTAGTGAGGGAACCATTATCTATCGTGAGAAGCAACTCACAAGCTTCGACGATGCTGAGCTGACCAGTTATCGCCGGGAACACGTAGGATTCGTTTTTCAGTTTTACAACCTGATCCCCAGTCTCACAGCCCGTGAGAATGTCGCGTTGATCACGGAGATCTCGCGCAACCCCATGGATCCTGTCGAAGCTCTCAGGATGGTCAACCTCAGCGACCGGATCGATCACTTTCCAGCGCAGATGTCTGGAGGCGAGCAGCAACGGGTTGCAATCGCTCGGGCAGTGGCCAAACGACCGGCTGTACTCCTATGCGACGAACCGACGGGTGCCTTGGATGTGGAAACGGGCATCCTGGTGCTTGACGCTATCCAACGCATCAATGAAGAACTGGGGACAACCACGGCGGTCATCACCCACAATGCCGTGATCGCCGACATGGCTGACCGTGTGATCCATCTCTCAGGGGGTCATATCACGGGCATCGACGAAAACTCTGTAAAGAAGTCTGCGCACGATCTAACTTGGTGAAGTTTGGTTTCCTTGTTCCAGCAGTGATATCTATCCAAGTAGCAGCCAAAAGCTAAAGAACAAGATCGCGACAAATGCGATTAGCCCCAACAGTATGCCCAAACTCCCTGCGAAGAGTCCCACCGGTGATGCTTCAGACATGCAGTTGCTGCAAGCTTCCATTTGAGATGTTTCAGGATCGATCAGTAGAGGTGATCCACATTTCGGACACTTACCCCAGTTCTCGTTGTTATCATTCATCACTTAGCACTCCACTATCGTCGAGTTCGCCAGTTGTTTCATAAGACTGGATACTTGTCTACCTGACTACAAGGCATCTGCCGCAGGTACCTGCTGGCCATCTCCTTCGGGTTCGAGAGATTCGTCCATTGTCATGACGTAGAGTGCAATTGCAACGAGCATTGCGATCACCCCCCAGAATCGCCAATCACGGTGGATTCCCGAACCAGAAGCAGCTTTCTGGTGATTATGTGAATTAGTGTGTTTGTGATCGTGGTTCTTCTGTGTCATACAATTCCTTCTATGCTGTGCTTAAGTGCCCGTTTATGCGCCATGAACAATCGCTCAATAGGTACAATATACTATCAAATTGGCAAATGGGAATTCTCATTCTCTTTGACGACGAGCTTCGTAGAATAAAACAGCGGCTGTGGTTGAGACATTCAAACTATCTGCAATACCTCGCATAGGAAGTCGCACTCCAAGTCCATCTGCCTGCTTCCATGTTTGGGTCAGGCCTTCCGCTTCATTGCCTAATACAATGGCAATACCTTGGGTGTAATCGACTTGCGTGTAAAGTTGGTCGGCATCAGGTCGGGCAGCGACTAACGTTAAGCCCCAGTCTCGGAGGCGGCCGACCGTCTCATCCGACGACGCTGTACATACTTGTTTGGAAAAGACTGTGCCAACACTGGCACGAATCGTGTTTGGATTGAATAAATCGGTTTGCGGATCGACGACGATCACCGCATCGAGGCCCGCCCCATCGGCAGAGCGGAGAATTGCTCCAACGTTCCCCGGTTTCTCGAGTTTCTCCAATACTGCAATGAGCGGTTTCTCCGGAAGCATGAGGGAGTCGATGTTTCGTCCAGGGGTCCTGGCAACTACGACGACTCCATCGCTGCGTGAGCCAAATGAGAGTTTTTCAAAAACCTCACCTGTCACCTCAGCCACCACGGCGCCCGAGTTATCTAACCGCGCGAGGAGCTCCTTCGCTACGGGGGAGCTGCACAGCGAAGGACAGAGAAACGCTTCGACGACTTCGATCTCAGCGTCGATTGCCCGGGTGATCTCGCGCAATCCATCGATGATAAATCGCTGTTGCTTCCCCCGCTGCCGCGCATCGCGCAGTTTGACCGCTTGCTTGACGCGCTCATTCTGTCGACTCGTGATTGTGTGACGAGGATTCATGAAGAAATGAGCCACTGAAAACCAAGGATCGGGCGGATCGACGCGGATTTAACATCTATTGACTGCATTGTGGTCTTATTCTTATCCAATTCCTTCTTATCCGCGAAAATCCGCTTGATCTGCGTTCGTCCGCGGCTAATTCCTTACTCGGGCCAATGAGCAAATTCCCCACTCGCCAGTTTTCGGCCAGTAGAAGTCTTTAGATACAGCCTACCGCTCTTCGGGGGATGACCACAGTGGCCAAAAAGGCCGTCGGATAGATAAGCACTTAATTCTGCCGGCCCTATGCCAGGTGTATGGCAGGTAAGCAAGATAAACTTCGGACGACCTGCCGACAGGTCACGACAAACGTTGATCAGTGGCAACAGATCTCGCTTGATGGACCAATCTTCTCCTTTGGGCCCATGACCATAGCTGGGAGGATCGAGTACCACTGCATCGTAAAGATTTCCGCGTTTCACCTCACGATGACAAAACTTAACGGCATCTTCCACGATCCAGCGAATGGGGGCACTTGAGAGTCCTGATAGTTCAGCGTTTTCCCTGGCACGAGCGACCATACTTTTGGCAGCATCAACATGCGTTACCTCTGCACCAGCAACGGCAGCTGCCAACGTACTCCCCCCCGTGTAACCGAACAGATTCAATATCCTCACCGCTTGTCCAAGATCAGAAGAGCCGGAGAGTTTAGCGACTTGCCGCGCAATCCACTGCCAATTGCCGAACTGTTCAGGAAAAACTCCAACCTGACCCGACGGCAACGGCGAAAGCAACATTTTGAATTGCTTGCCCTCGGTGAGACTCACTGGGAACTCGATACTCGTTTCCTTCCAACTCTTGATCACGGGTTTCCAAGAGCCATCTGTCGTGCGACTGCCGGTGTATCGTGCCGTAGCCGATTTCCAGAGATCGGGTTGAGCCAGTGCTCCCTCTACACCTGGCGCTGGACGATCAAGCACCCACTCGCTGAAGCGCTCCAGCTTGCGACCGGCACCAAAGTCTAGGAGTTCGTAGTCCATGTTAATAGCCGGGGGCGGGTGCCCACGGTTTCATTGCGTAAACCATGGGCCTGGCGCCATTGGCTGTTAAGGGAATTCATTTCTTCAAATGCGGTCGCAATAGCTCGGCCCAGAGCACGTAGCCATTATCGTTCATATGCAAACCGTCACCAAGAAAGATGTCTGATTTCGGCTTTCCATTTTCATCGAGCATTCCTGGCCAAACGTCAATGAAGGTGAGCTGATCGTCTGCTCGACAGTCCGCGGCGATCAACGCGTTCGCCGATTTCATAGTCTCGGCCATGCTCCAGCGTGCGATGCTTGGTTTGATGGCGATGTAGAGGAGCTTCGCATCGGGTAGTTCGGTCTTGAATTTTTCCACGAACACACGAAAGTCCTCGTGGACCTGTCGCGCATCATTGCCAGCGGCCACGTCGTTGTCGCCTGCATAGAACACGACCAAACGCGGCTCATGTTTTCCGACCAATTCGTCGAAGTAATGCGTTGAATCGGCGATCTCTGACCCGCCGAAACCGCGGTTCAAAAAAGCGCCATCGGGGAAAGACTTCTTGAGATCCCACATCCGGATGCTGGAGCTTCCCACGAAGACCACCCCACCGGGCCTCGTGGGTTGGTCCTTGTCGGAGGCCACAAAGGCATCAATATCGCCCTGCCAACGCTTGGGGTCGCGGCCCGTTTCCGCAGAAATGGAGGGAATTGCAACCGATAGCATCAAAAAGACAACAAAAGTGCTGCGGATTACCATAAAAGAGCTACTCCAGAATACAAAACGTCAGTTGGTTGTTCCTGGCGGGGGCGTATAATGAGTGGTTCGCTATTTCCCTGCGGCTCGTTGAGTCGCGGCTAAGATTAGGCCACCATTGAACTTGCCACACGGACGTATGCCCGCCTCAGATATCATCATCAAAGGTGCCCGCGAACACAACCTCCGCGGTGTCGATCTTGCACTCCCCCGCAACAAACTCATTTGCCTCACCGGTGTGAGTGGCAGTGGGAAAAGTTCGCTAGCCTTCGACACGCTTTATGCAGAAGGGCAACGGCGATATGTCGAGAGTTTGTCAACATTTGCCAGACAGTTCCTCGGCCAGATGCCCAAGCCCGAGGTGGACCATATCAGCGGCTTGAGCCCCTCGATCTCGATCGCTCAGAAATCAGCCGGCAACAATCCTCGCTCGACCGTTGGCACGATCACCGAGATCTATGATTTTCTGCGGGTACTTTATGCCCGGGTCGGACAGGGACACTGTCCACAGTGTCACCGGCCGATCACTGCACAGTCTCGCGAGGCAATTATCGCCCGCATTCAGTCGCTCCCGGCAAAGCTGGCCTTTATGGTGTTGGCCCCCGTGGTCCGGGGGCAGAAAGGAGAGTTCCGAGACCTGTTTGAGGATCTACTCAAGAAAGGCTTCGTGCGCGCCCGAGTCGATGGCCAGGTGGTACAGCTCTCGGAGAATCTCTCGCTCGATCGCCAGATGCGCCACGACATCGAGGTCGTCGTTGATCGCCTCGTGAATGGACCAACAATTCGCACTCGCTTGGGGGAAGCAGTAGACCTCGCATTAAAGCTGGGTGAGGGAACACTGATCATCGCCACCGAGGACAGCAGTCCCGCTTCAGCCGGAGTGCAGAAGAAAACCAAACGCGGCACCGGCGTCCAAGCGGGTGATATGGTCGTGTCTGCCGACTATGCCTGCAACCATTGCGGATTGAGCTTCCAACCCCCCTCACCGCAACTCTTCAGCTTCAACAGTCCCCGCGGAATGTGTCTTGAGTGTGATGGCCTCGGCACGATGTTCAGCTTCGATCCCGAGAAGCTCGTTCCCGATCCCTCTAAATCATTCTCCCAGGGCTGCATTGAACTGGTCGGTCCGTGGAAAGATCTCGGACGTTGGAAGCGGCACATCTACAAAGGTGTTGCCGAGACGATGGAGAGAAAGCTCGATTTGGCCGAGGGATCGCTTAGCGAAACTCCCTGGCAAGATTTGACCGATGAGCAGCGTTACCTGTGGCTCTGGGGCACTGGTGAGGAGCATATTACCTTCACCTGGCGAGCTGGGAAAAACTCGCAGAAGTATGGCGGCACGTTCGATGGCTTGATTCCTGATCTTTTGGACAAATACCGCGGCGCCAAAAGCAAAACTCTCATCGCCAAGCTCGAAGAGTACATGAACGTGATTTGCTGCCCCGACTGCCTGGGCGAACGGCTCAATCCGCAAGCATGTGCGGTAACTCTCACGAGTGCCCACTTAAGATTTGTTGACAATCCCCAATTAACGCTTCCGGCCGTCTGTACATTGCCGATAGACGAAGCCAAGGAATATTTCAGCGAGTTGGTACTCAATGAGACACAACACAAAATCGCTTCCGAGGTGCTTAAAGAGATCCGCGGCCGACTTGGTTTTCTGACGAATGTCGGGCTGGATTATCTCTCGCTGGGTCGCACGGCGCCTACGCTTTCCGGCGGCGAGACGCAGAGGATCCGTCTCGCGGGCCAGATTGGCTGCGGGCTGGTCGGCGTGCTTTACATTCTCGACGAACCTTCGATTGGCCTGCACCCGCGCGACAATGAGCGGCTGCTCTCAACGCTCGAGCAGCTCCGCGATCAGGGCAATACGGTCGTCGTTGTCGAACATGATGAAGACACGATGCGAGCCGCCGACCTGGTTGTCGATTTTGGTCCCGGTGCAGGAGTGCGTGGCGGCGAGCTCATGGCTGTCGGCACTGCCGAGCAGGTATCCAAAGAGCAGAAAAGCGTCACCGGTGCGTACCTGGCTGGCAAAAGGAAGATTGAGGTACCACAGAAAAGGAGAATCGAGGCAGTTGGTGATCAAAAGCTTGTCATTCACGGAGCCCGGCACAACAACCTTAAAAACATCACGATGGAGATCCCCTTGGGGGCGTTTGTCTGTGTAACCGGCGCCAGTGGAAGTGGCAAGAGTTCCCTGGTGAGCGACATCCTGGTCGAAGCTCTGCGACGTGATCTCAACGGCGGCAACGGAGAACCTGGAGAACATGATCGTATCGAAGGGCTCGAACATCTCGACAAGATGATCGCCATCGACCAGTCCCCCATTGGTCGAACCCCACGTTCGAACCCTGCCACGTACATCAAAGTATTCGACGAAATTCGCAAGCTTTACACCCAACTTCCCGAAGCGAAACGCAGAGGTTACAAACCGGGGCGGTTCAGTTTCAACGTCGCCGGTGGTAGATGCGAGGCGTGCAGTGGCAACGGCTCAAACAAATTGGAAATGGATTTTCTTGCCGACGTGTGGATTACTTGCAACGTGTGCCAGGGGCACCGGTTCAACCACGAATCCTTGCAAATCCGCTACAAAGAAAAGTCGATTGCCGACGTGCTGGAAATGGATGTGCAGCAGGCCCTCGAACACTTCGAAAACGTCCCGCAGATACGGCATAAACTTGAAACACTGCACTCTGTTGGGCTGGATTATCTGAAACTGGGACAACCTTCGCCCACACTCTCAGGTGGAGAAGCCCAGCGGATCAAGCTTGCTCGCGAATTGGTCAAGAAGTCCACCGGCCGCACCTTATACTTACTCGATGAGCCTACAACAGGGCTGCACTTTGCCGACATCGAGATGTTGCTCAAGGTGTTGCACGCCTTTGTGGACGCCGGCAACACGGTGCTCGTGGTGGAGCACAATCTCGACGTTGTAAAAACGGCCGACTGGGTGATCGACGTCGGCCCCGACGGCGGCAAACACGGCGGCGAAATCATCGCCACCGGCACCCCCGAGCAAATCGTCGAGGAAATGGTGAAAGGAGGAAGCGGGAAGGGGGAAAAGGCCCCGTCCCCAGTCCCCAGTTTCCAGTCCCCCTTACTTTCTCATACCGCCGCCGCACTTGCTCCCTACCTCAACGGTAAGTCTCACGCCAAATCTCAACCGACGAAACGAGAACCTGCCAAACAAGCCACCCACATCGTCGTTGAAGGGGCGAGTGAACATAATCTTCGCGATGTGAGTGTTCAGATTCCCCGCGACCAGTTCACCGTTTTTTGTGGTCCCAGTGGCAGTGGTAAAAGCTCCCTCGCCATGGACACCATCTATGCCGAAGGGCAACGTCGCTACGTCGAGAGCCTCAGTTCCTACGCCCGCCAGTTCGTCGGCCAGTTGCAGAAGCCTCACGTCGAATCGATCGAAGGCTTGTCACCGGCGATCGCCATCGAACAACGGACCACAGGCCATTCTCCCCGCTCAACGGTGGGTACCGTTACGGAGATTTACGATTATTTCCGAATTCTCATGTCGCGACTCGGCCAGATGCACTGTCCCGAATGCGACATTCCCGTGGGGACACAAAGTGTCGACGAGGTGATCGAAGCGATTCTCTCTGAGCCCGAGGGAACCAAGCTTTACCTGATGGCTCCCGTGGAAGTTGCCGCCGGTCAGAAGTACGAGGAACTGTGGCAATCGCTACGCACAAGTGGTTATCTCCGCGTGCGGATCGACGACAAAACCTACGAGCTTGAATCGGCACCCGAAGTGGATCGCCGCCGCAAGCATAAGGTCGAAGTCATCGCCGACCGTGTCACGATTCGTCACGACAACCGCAGTCGGCTGGCCGAAAGTGTTGAGAATGCCCTCTCACTGGGACGCGGAGTGATGGTCACGGTGGTGGTCGAGGAGGACATCCCCGAAACACGCTGGAAAACCAAGACCTACAGCCAACACCGTTCATGCGGCAATTGCGGGCGGAGTTTCGAAGCACTCTCGCCCCACCATTTTTCGTTCAACAACAACCACGGCTGGTGTGATGCCTGCGAGGGATTAGGAACCGAGATTGGTGCCAACCCGGCAGCACTTTTAAAAAGCACGCAACTCACTCTCGCCGAGGGAGCCGTCCTCGCCTGGCCTGGAGTGGAACAGCCCTTATTCTCCGTGATGCTCGACGCACTTGCTGCCCACACGGGACTTCGGACCGATGTACCATTCGAACAACTCTCCCCCCGCCATCGTCGAATCGTGCTCTACGGCACTGGAGAGGAATGGATCAAGGTAGGCGCGAGTAGCGAGACGCTAGGCGCTAGTTTGGGAAAGAAAAAAACTAGCGCCTCGCGCCTCGCGCCTGGCAACTTCTTATTCCAATACAAAGGCCTCTACCCTGCGTTGGAAGAAGCCTCGCGGTTGTCACCTCGGCTCAGATCGCAACTCGATCATCTGGTGGACGAGATTGAATGCAGCCAGTGTGGTGGCAGCCGGCTACGCGACGATGCTTCGGCCGTTCAGTTCCAAGGGAGTACCATTGGCGAGTATTGCCGATTGCCACTTGGTAAACTGCTTCCTGAAGTTGAGAAGTGGAAACTTACCGCGAGCCAGCAGAAAGTTGCCGGTGAATTGGTCCGCGAGATCAGCAATCGGCTCACCTTCCTGTTGGAGGTGGGGCTCGAGTATCTCACCATTGGCCGCTCGGCCCCGACACTCTCGGGGGGCGAATCGCAACGTATTCGTTTGGCAAGCCAGGTGGGCAGCGGCCTCTGCGGAGTGCTCTATGTGCTCGACGAGCCGACCATCGGGTTGCATCCCCGCGACAACACACGTTTGATCTCCGCGCTGCACAAGCTTCGGGACCTTGGAAACACGCTATTGGTGGTCGAGCACGACCGCGATGTGGTTCAAAGTGCGGATCAACTCTTGGATTTTGGCCCTTCCGCAGGGCGGCTTGGTGGAGAGGTGGTGGCCCGTGGCACGCCCACTGTGGTATCCAAGCGCCGCGCCTCGGTGACGGGACCCTACCTCTCAGGCAAAAAAGCGATCCCGGTTCCCACAAACCGCCGCATCGAAGCCACTCCACCAAAGCAGTCACGGTCGAAGAAAAAGACGACCGAGCCCGCTTCAGCGGGCCGGACTTCCTTCCCCTCAAAGACCTTGCGTATCCAAGGCGCCCGCCACAACAATCTCAAAAACATCGACGTTGAAATCCCCCTCGGCATGCTTACGGCCGTCACCGGCGTGAGCGGCAGTGGCAAAAGTTCGCTCGTCGAAGACGTGCTGTACAATCAACTCGCCCGTACCTTGCATCGAGCCGGCACCAACCCGGGGGGACACGACCGCATCGCCGGTATCCAAAACATCGATAAGGTGATCCGCGTGGATCAACGAGCACTGGGCAACACGCCTTCGTCCAACCCTGCCACTTACACTGGTGTGTTTGAGCTGATTCGCAATCTCTTCGCCCAATTGCCTGAGGCGAAACTGCGTGGCTACTCGGCTCGCTGGTTCAGCTTCAATGTCCCCGGCGGTCGTTGCGATGCCTGCGAAGGTGCCGGCCAACGCTGCATTGAGATGCACTTCCTCCCCGACGTGTGGGTCGATTGCGAAGTGTGCCACGGCGAGCGTTATAATCCCGACACGCTGGAAGTACAGTATCGCGGCCGGTCGATTGCCGACGTGTTGACCATGTCGTGCGGCGAGGCGCTGGAGTTATTTGAGAACATTCCCAAAATCCGTCGCATTCTGCAGACCTTGTGCGACGTGGGACTCAACTACGTGGCTCTCGGTCAAAGCGCTGCGACTCTTTCCGGAGGCGAGGCCCAGCGTGTGAAACTCGCCGCGGAGTTGTCTCGGCCCGACACGGGTCGAACGTTGTACATCCTCGACGAACCAACCACGGGCTTGCATTTCGACGACATCGCCAAGCTTCTCGACGTGCTGCACCGCCTGGTCGACTTGGGGAACACCGTTCTTGTGATTGAGCACAATCTCGACGTGATCAAGCAAGCTGACTGGATCATCGACATCGGTCCCGAAGCCGGCGCCGCAGGAGGTCAGGTAGTCGCCACCGGCACCCCCGAACAAATCGTCGAGGGAATGGTGGAAGGGGGAAAGAGAAAGGGAGAGAAAGCCCCGTCCCCCGTCCCCCTTCCACCTTCCCCCGTTGTTTCTCATACCGCCGCCGCCCTTGCTCCCGTCCTCGCCGCGGGCCCGCACAAAAAGCGTCAGCCTTTCAACTTCAACAAACTCTCTGAAGTTCGTGAAGGGGATGTCGACATCAACGATCTGGGCGCTTCGATCAAGATGCCGTGGGAGGTCGACGGCCGGCGTTGGCACACCCGCGATCGCGTCACTCGTAGCGGGGCACCCTGTCATTGGGACGGCAAAATTCTCGACGAGGTGGAACGACGCATCCAAGAACTGGGTGACTTCGCCCCCACCAATTGGAACACCCGCAGCATCGTGGAAATCGCAACGGCCAAAAAATCCGAAGGGTGGTTCTTCCATGCTATCACGGGTGAGCCGTGGCTGTTGAAGATGAAATTCCGCACCGCCAAGAAAACCTTCCAGCGCGATACCCTGGCCGTCGCCCTCGACCTCAAGCCGCTCAATGATATGCCCGAGGTCGAGTCTTATGGCCGCACCCCGCGGGTGAAGTGCAAGAATTTGCGGGCGCCGTACCAGGAAGTAGAAATCCGCGCCTACAGTTGGGAGGAAATCGACACCCCCGCGTTCTGGATATTTCTCGAACAAGCCGTCGCCGGTTTCCGCAAGTTCTCCGATCGTAAGCCGCAAGACCCCGAGGACGTGATGCCCTGGAAGGTGCTGGGCCGCAAGTGGCACCTCGCCCGCAAGGGTTTTCCCCCAGGAAAGAAACCCGCTTGGAATCTCGAGGTCTTAGAAGAACTCCTGGAACTGTTAGGCGAGGTCGCTTCAGCGACCGGTGGTTCTCAACCTCAATTTCTCTGGAACAACCAGCAAGTGATCAACGTGATGGTCCCCCAACAACGCCAACCGTGGGCCACGGTCTACACCAAGCAGCTCGCGGGGGTGGATCTGGTGCTCAATGGTCCCACCGGCGGATTCGACACCGAGCGAATCAAGGAGCTGGCCGCCAATCGCGCGATCAAGTCAAGTGAAAATGAACTCGATCAGGTAAAACTCCGCTTCATAGCTGCAAGCGACCTCCACAACGGCGACCTCCCAGAATTCCTAGCGGAGCATTTGGCCGCCGTCGTAGGAAGTGTGGAACGGATTGTTGCGAGTTGAGCGCTTCGCAGAGCTGATCAAGGAACGCTAGTCAACGCTTCTACTTGAATTCGCGATGAATAGCTCCACAGGAGCGGCGCTATGACAGCCCTGGACAAGTGAAGGTGAGCCAGACGAACCTTCGCGCCGCCCAGGGTATGTTGATAAAGATATTATTCGTCCGAGCAGAAAGCGTGGGGTTTCGAGGGCGCTTGCCGAGGACGAAAATGAGCCGTGCTGGTTTCGGCCTCGGCAATCCACTTTCAGAATGCAAAGTCTTTTGCTCGGCCGAGGAATTCGATTCAAATCAATACCCTGGGCTTTTCCCGCTTGGAGTTTCCGCCCCGGCAGGTGATAATCGAGGGTAGAGCGGGTCGCTCATCACCGCTTTCCCTTGGAAACTCTCATTGCGGGGGGTGTGATGGAAGAATTGTTCTTCTTGTTGCTTGGCCTCGGGGCACTGTTCGTGGTGTTTCTGGTTCCCATCGGCACCTATGTGGTCATCAAGCGGCTGGAACGAAGTCAGTCTGAGGGATTTCTTTCGCTTGAGCGGGAGATCGGCAAGATTCGCCGACAGGTTACAGAGCTTAGAGAAGGAGTCGCTCCATCTCCAGCCCCTCCAGAAGCAGAAACTCCTCCGCCTGCACCTGTGGAACCAGAGCAACCCACTCCTCCCGAACCATCCGAGCCAAGCGAACCTGTGATGAGGGTCGTTGAAGAAATCAGGAAAATGCGACGGGCTGCGTTTGCTGAGGAGGCTCCTCGTGAAGCAATCGCTCGAAAACGAGCATACGAACCGATCCCCCCTCGTGAGCCGAGCCGCTTTGAAATTGCGGCCAAGGAAACGCTCCAAAAGATTTGGAACTGGATCATCGTCGGCGAGGAACATGTGCCAGCGGGCGTGTCGATGGAATATGCAGTCGCCAGCCAGTGGCTGTTGCGAGTCGGCGTGTTGGTCTTGGTGGTTGGCATTGGATTTTTTCTGAAGTACTCAATCGAGCAGGGACTGCTAGGCCCCCAGGCGCGTGTTGCTCTCTCGGTCATCACGGGCCTGGTTCTGTTGGTCGTCGGTACGCGGATCCTTGGCAAGAAATACCATGTGCTGGGGCAGGGGCTTCTAGGAGCCGGGCTGGCGACGCTCTATTTCAGCGTCTTCGCCGCCTCGAATATGTTCCATCTTATCGCAGCGACTCCGGCGTTTGTGTTGATGGGATTAGTGACCGTGCTCGCTGGCGGGATCGCGGTCCGGTTTGATTCCATGCTGGTGGCAGTCTTGGGCATCATCGGCGGTTATCTCACCCCCGTGATGCTCTCGACCGGGGTCGTGAATTTTCCTGGCTTGTTTGGCTACATGCTCGTTCTGGGAATCGGTGTGCTGGGTATCTGCTACTGGAAGAACTGGCCGCTGGTGAACTATCTGAGTTTCTTCGCGACGTACATCCTGTTCTTTGCCGCGATGCAGAAGTACGAATTGAGTCACTTCTGGGAAGTGTTCCCCTTCCTGATTGCATTCTTCGTGCTCTTTTCTACCATGACTGTCCTCTACAAGATCGTGCGGCACACCAAGTCGAATCTGCTCGATCTGATCGCCATGTTCATCAATGCCGGGGTTTTCTTTGCCGTCGGCTATCGGTTAATCGACGAGATGTATGGCCGCAAGTGGATCGCGGCGCTTTCTCTGGGACTCACGGCGTTTTACACAGCACACATCTATTATTTTCTGCGCCGTAAGTTGGTCGATCGCGAACTCTTGGTCTCGATGATCGGCCTGGCGACGTTTTTTCTGGCGATCACCATGCCGCTGGTGTTGTCGCGGCAGTGGATCACCGCCAGTTGGGCGATCCAGGCAGTGGTGTTGATGTGGGTAGCCCAGAAGCTGGGAAGCAACTTCGTTCGTCAGGTTTCGCTGATTCTGTTTGCCATCGTGCTGGCGAGGTTCTGCTTCTACGATCTTGGGCGGCAGTTCTACGGGCGCGCCGGCTCGGCAGCAGATCTTCCGATGGCCGACTATCTACGCGCATTGGTCGAACGAGTGATCGCATTTGGAATTCCAATCGCGTCATTTGGCTTGGCCTATCGTATGTTGGAGAAGCAGCCTCCCTCTGCTGCCGAGGAATCCGTTATCAGTCCCGAGAACGACATCAAGCCTTGGCTCGGTGGTTCCACCACGTTGCGGATGCTGGTCTTTGCCGCGATCTCGATGACCTTTTTATACTTGCACCTGGAACTCAACCGCACGATGGGGCAATTTTACGCCCCGGCAAGGCTGCCGGTTCTCACCATACTCTGGATCGCATTGTGCGGATTTCTGTTGTACGAATACTCACGACGTGCGAATGCAATCCTGCTTGGGTTATTCAGCCTTGCCGTGGCTGGAGTTCTGGCAAAACTTTTCTTTTACGATCTCCCGTTCTGGGACGTGAATGAGCGGATGCTGTACATGCAGCCCTATTCCTTCCGCGACGCTTTGATGCGGCTGATCGATTTTGGGGCGATCATCGGTTTTCTCGGGGGTGCTTATGCGCTCTTGGCAAAGCGCGGCTCGGGAGAACAGATCCGCAGCATGCTCGGCTTCGCCAGCCTGGCAATGCTGTTCATCTACCTCACGCTCGAAGTGAATAGCTATCTGTACCACCACTACGAAGGCTTGCGGGCTGGCGGCGTGTCGATTCTCTGGGCATTGTTTGCGCTAGTGCTCATTTTGCGTGGCATCGCCAAAAATCTTGCCGCACTCCGCTATTTGGGACTCGCACTGTTCGCGATCGTATCGGTGAAAGTGTTCTTCGTGGATCTCGCGCGACTCGATCAGTTCTGGCGAATTGTGGCGTTCGGCGTGCTGGGTGTTTTGCTGATGGCAGGCTCGTTTGTATATTTGAAATACCGCGAGGTGTTCGCCGTTGCGGAGGGCAATGAACCCGGACCGGAGGAGAAGGAGTAAACAATGCCATGATACGCTTATTTGCTGCCCTGCTCGGTTTATTGTTGGCGGTCGATTTCGCCATCGCTGAAAATCAACTTCGATTTTCTAAGCCAGTTGAATTTGCTCCGCTGGAGGACGAGGAACTCGTGGCCGTCCCGCTGGACAGCGACATCTATGCCGCCACTCGCACCGGCTATCCCGACCTGAGAGTGCTGCAAGGAGCGGACGACGAAGTGGGCTTTCTGGTCCGACGCGAAACGGCCAAAACCGGTCGCAAGGTGAAACAGGTCTGGGCAGCCAAGAACATTTCACTGAGACCTCTGGAGGACGATGGTCTGGAAATCACTTTTCGTATCGATCTGGACGAGCACCCGGAGCAGCCGCAGGGTATTCGCTTGATTACTCCCCTGCGAAACTTTGAACATCACGTGCGGATCGAGTCTTCAACCGATGGCGAGTCTTGGGAGCCACTCGTCGAGGAAGGGCTCATCTTCGATTATTCGCAATTCATGGACGTACAAAACACTGCGATCGAGCTCCCCGCCTCGGAAAGCAAAGAGCGGTCGTGGTATCGAATCACCATCGAAGATGTCACCCAGGAACAACAATCTCAACTGCTGGAACTTTCGCGGAGCCTGAGTGGCGAGGAAGAAACCAGCCGCACCGAACGGCAGACCATCCGTCGTCAGCCCTTCCGCATCGATCGCATCGAACTCTGGCACGATGAAATGCGAATTGACAAAGTAGGTGACAAGCAGGTGGATTACCCCCTCACTATCGAGCGGACCGAACAAGACGCCGAGTCTCGCGAGACGCATATCTATCTGAAGTCACGTCGCGAACCGCTCACTCGTTTGAAGGTCGTAACCGACGTCCGCAATTTCAGCCGAAGCGCGCGGGTGGAAGTATCACGAGAGGCTAGAGAGAAAAAATCCTGGCAAGCAATCGGCTCGGCCAAGCTCACGAATCTGGATTTTCGCAGCCTGAAGCGCGAATCGCTTGCGATCAACTTTCCGGAGCATCGTGAAACGGAGTATCGCCTGGTGATCGAGAATCGCGATAGTCCGCCGCTTGAGGTAAAGGATGTCATCGCTAGCGGCAACGCGTACGAAGTAGTTTTTCTCGCCGAACCGAAAGCTGAGTATCGCGTAGCGTATGACAGCCCGTCGTTGGAAGCGCCGAACTTCGACACCGCGGCCCTCACCGCTTCCATCCAGGAGGGTTTCCAGCCCGTACGAGCAACGTTAGGCCTTACGGTGGAATCGGAGGTAGCCCCTCAACCGGGCGATCCTTTGCTGAAGCGGCTGTTGAACAACGGCCCCCTGCTTACAGGAATCATCGCCGTGCTGGTGGTGCTGCTGGCCGTAGGATTGTACCGAGCGACTCGGAATCTGGAGGATGTGGAGCGTCAATAAGAACGGGCTGAAAAATGCCTCTTCCCCTGTCGCGGTGGACGACACGTCAAGAAAATATGTCGCTATTTTTCGATTTTGACGACATATACTCCGATTCTCTCACTGTCGACCGCTCGGGCGTGAGTCAAGCTAAATCAAGTTATTAGTGAAGCAACTCATTTCTCAAAAAATCCAAGCGTCTTCTAGGGGAAGCGAGGCCGGAACAATGCCGCGCACTCCGGCAAAAAGATCGCTATGTTTACAGCCCAGGCACCGGCTCAGCGGGCTCAATCTTCGTTCCTTCCCACTCCACTTCGCCATTCTCGTACTTGAGTATTCGATCGCGACTCCCTAGGGCATGGGGCGCACTTTTTTGGGGAAGCCATCGCCGGTGTTCTTCTTTCACGGCATTGTAGTCAGGCCGCTCTGACAGGTTGGTCCATTCATGGGGGTCATTTACCATGTCATACAATTCTTCTGAGCCGTCGGCGTACACGATGTAGCGCCACTTCTCGGATCTCACACCGTGGTTGCCAGGGTTGTGAGTAGTAATCGCGGGACGATCACGCTCTGCATTGGCATCCTGCAGTTGGGCCGCGAGGCTGATTCCCTCTAGCCCGGCTTTCGCTGGCAAGCCACAGAGTTCGATGAGGGTTGGATAGATGTCGAGCAATTCCACTGGACGATCGCAGACGCCATGCTCTGAGATTCCTGGTCCAGCGAAGATTAACGGCACGCGCGTCGAGCGATCCCAGAGGGAATTCTTTCCCGTAATCAACTTCTCGCCGAGATGCCAGCCGTGGTCAGACCAAAGGACCACAATCGTGTCATTGGCGTAGCGACTTTCGGCGAGCGCGGTCAGCACCCGTCCCACCTGGCTATCGACAAAACTAGTGCAGGCGAGATAGGAGCGGACCAGGTTTTTCCATTGGTCTTTCTCTTGCAGAAATCGCAAACGCGGTTCGGGCAAACGCCAGTGCATGTACCAGGAGAAACGAGGCGTGTCTTCGCGGTCGTCCTGGCGGACTTTTGGCAATTGCAGCGACTCCACGGGGTAAAGCTCAAACCACTTTTCGGTGGCATAACAAGGGACATGCGGCAACGAGAAACCCAAAGCCAGAAAGAACGGCTTGTTGTGTCTTTTCAGCAGTTGTTCAACACCCCAACTGGCAACCTGCCAGTCTCCTTTCTCATCATCACGATGCGGAAACTGCCCCCAGTCCACCAGACGATTCTTCGAAGGAGTATCCACGAGCTTCTCGGGTGGAAAAGGTCGTAGTGAAGGAGGCGGACCGATTTCGTTGAACTCTTCGCCAGGTGTGCGTCCGTAACTGCCATGAAAAACCTTCCCAGCCGAGTAAGTCCGGTAGCCATGCTGCCGAAAATAATTTGGCAGGCTGACCATCCGCGCTAGATCAGGAACGTCGCGATACCAGGGTGCCAGTCCATAGATACCAGTAGTAGAGGGACGCAAACCAAGCAACACACTCGTTCGCGAGGGATTGCAGAGTGGCGACTGGCAATGGGCATTGGTAAAGAGGGTACCTCGAGCTGCCAGGGCATCGATGTTGGGAGTCTGCACCTGGGGATGCCCCTCGAGACAGCCCAACCAGTCATTAAGATCGTCGATCGCGATGAAGAGCACATTGGGGCTTTCTGCAAGCAGCAAACCTGCCCAACTGAACCACAGCAGAAAGACAAGAAAGACTTTAAACAGTTGTTTGAGCCAACTGAATGGATGTGCCCAAATCATGCTGAGAAGTTCCAAAAAAAGAGAGATGCCTCCTAGGACTCTAACTCAATCGCGTGATGGGGTCAATCAATTAAAAAGGGAGCAAGCCAATGCCATTGCTGGATTATGTTTGCGCACGAAAAAGGGCATCCATTCGCTCCAAGCGAAAAGGACGCCCTCAATCGAAGCTGCTAACAAGGGGGAGAGTTTATGGCATAATCACGGAGTCGATCACGTGAATAACCCCATTTGAGCATTCGATGTCGGTCATCACGACATTTGCTTCATCAACCTTCACTTTGCCGCTATCTACTTGGATGTCGGCTTCAGAACCTTCAGCGGTCTTTGCCTTATCGAGCTTGACTACCTCTGCGGCCAGGACTTTGCCAGGCACCACATGGTAAGTTAGTATCGAAGTCAGCTTCTCTTTATTCTCGGGCTTCAGCAAACTTTCCACCGTACCTGCCGGAAGTTTCGCAAACGCTTCGTCGGTCGGGGCAAAAACTGTGAAAGGTCCCTCACTCTTTAACGTTTCGACCAAACCAGCAGCTTGCAGGGCTGCAGCTAGCGTAGAGAATTTCCCGGCCGCGACGGCTGTCTCAACAATATCCTTTGCGTCTTCTTCATGATGCGAAACCGCCGTTACGACATGTGATCTGGATTTGCTTGAGCAGTTCTCGCCTGCTGTGACGAAAGGCATTGCAGTGAACATCAAGGCGCTTGAGCATAAGGCCACGATGGTTACATAAGTTTTCTTCATTTCTGTTTCCTTTACTGTTGGGAGGGGACAATCCTTAAAACCGGTTTCTGAGCAACCGTTGAGCGAGGGAGCTGGTAACAGCAATTCAATCAAAAAAACAGAAAATATTGATCACGCTTGGCCAGCAACGATACTTGATGAGCCCATCCGACAAGACCTCGTCAATTATCTCGGCAAATTCAACTGTTCTTTGGGATATACGGCAATATTTTCGGGGGCTGTGACTAACCTCCACTTACTGCGGTTACATTTGAGGTTCGATCGATATCACCACCATTTAAGGTTAAGAAGATGAAAAAGGTCTCAACGACTCCATCCCATCAATTGGAAGTCTTCTACGACGGCGACTGCCCGCTTTGCAATCGTGAGATCACTCAACTCCGTCGCTGGGACAAGCAGGATAGGATTCTATTCACAAATATTGCAGCGTCGGATTTTGAACCATCCCCTTTGGGAAAGACTTACGACGAACTCATGGCCAAGATGCATGTTCGGCTTGCTGACGGAGCGTGGGTTGTGGGGGTTGAGGCCTTTCGCCGGCTTTACGAAGCTGTTGGTTTTAAGTGGCTCACGACAATGAGTCGCCTGCCCCTGGTCTCTCAGGCGCTCAACCTTGGCTACTCGCTTTTCGCCCGTAATCGCTTGCGACTTACTGGCCGTTGCTCCGCCGAGCAATGCAAGCTTTCACAAGGCAATACTTTGTGAGAAACCGGAGGCCTTGTGGACTTTTCCTCATTGCTACACGTTCATTTGGTGAGCACATTGTTGATGGTCGGTATCATCTGGTTCGTGCAGATTGTCCACTATCCCCTTATGGTCCAAGTGGGAAGTTTACAGTTCCATGAATATGCTCGACTGCATCAACTGCGAACGACTTTTGTCGTATCAGGACCCATGTTGTTGGAAATAGGTACGGCAATCCTCCTTTTCAGCTGGTATCCCGCGCTTCGCTCCAGTTGGAGTTTCCTGGCAGCTGCAGTGCTGCTTGTCATCATTTGGGCTTCGACAATCTTCTGGCAAGCGCCCTTGCATCGAGCCCTGCTGGCTGGGTACGACGAACGACGAATTCGCCTACTGGTGTCGACAAATTGGCCACGAACGCTTGCCTGGAGCTTGCGCGCAATACTTATTGGTGAACTTCTCTGGCCGATAACGGTTTGAAATAGTCCGTGACTAGGACACGGAATAACGATTCCTTTAGCTTTAAGAATTCTTATGCCCTCAACAGCAATTCTCGGTGCCACAGGCACCATCGGTTCGACCCTGGCAAGGCATTTGGTGAAGAATTCCCGTCCAGTATTGCTGGTCGGCAGAGATGAAGAAAAGTTGGCAGAACTCGGCCAGGAGTTAGATCAACCTTGTGCCGTGGTAGATTTCTCCAGGTCGCAATCGCTCCAGGAAGCCTTGCAAGAATATTCAAATAACTTGGGCGGAATCATCAATTGCATCGGGTCGATGATGCTGAAGCCTGCCCATTTAACTTCCGATGATGAGTTCCGTGAAGTGCTCGAGACAAATTTGTTCACCTCATTTTCTGCAATCTATGCAGGTGGCAAACTACTGCGTTCTCAAGGTGGGACGATCGTATTATTCGCCTCGGCTGCCGCTGAGATCGGCATCCACAATCACGAGGCGATTTCCGCCGCCAAGGCTGGCATCATAGGCTTGGCAAGAGCCGCTGCAGCAACCTATGCCGCGTACAATATTCGTGTCAACGTGATTAGCCCCGGGCTGGTAAAAACTGAACTCTCCAGAGCAATCTGGCATAATCCCACCTCGGCCGAGGCATCGATGGGACTGCACCCTTTGGGCCGCTTAGGAGAGCCCCAAGACGTGGTCTCACTGGCTACCTGGCTACTCGATCCCCAAAATAGTTGGATCACGGGTCAGGTGATCGGGCTCGATGGGGGGCTTTCGAACGTGCTTCCTCGCCGCAGAATGTCAACCTGAAATCAACATCGCTTCAACAAGCCATGCACGCTGCTTTGATCTATCCACATCAACTCTTCCCCGAACACCCCGCGGTGGAGGATGCTGATGTGTGTGTGCTGGTCGAAGAACCGCTGATGTTCACCCAATATCGATTTCATGCCAAGAAACTCTTACTACACCGGGCGGCTATGCGATCTTTCGCTAAGCGGCTCAAAGAGCGGGGCAGCGAGATTCACTACATTGAAGCGAAGGAATTGGCAACTACCGGCGACATCGCCGAAAAACTGAAAAAACTTGGCGTGACTCATACCTCCGTCGTCGATCCCTGCGACGACTGGCTTCTCAAGCGTCTCACGACGGGATTGAAGCATGCTGAAATCGCATTGACTGTACTCGACGATCCCCATTTTCTCACGCCGCTTAAGGTTTTCTCTGAGTTTGCCTCGGAGAATGACAACCTTTTCTTCACGGAGTTTTATGTCCAACAGCGAAAACGCCTGAACATTCTCTTAGACAGTGATGAAAAACCGCTTGGTGGCAAATGGAGTTACGACCCAGAAAACCGCAAGAAACTTCCCCGAGGATTGGAGCTTCCAACGCTAGAGTGGCCTGAGCCCGACTCAGCAGTAACATCGGCTTGTAGATATGTAGATAAAAACTTCCCCGAAGCGATCGGCGAGCCGCAAGGATTCTACTATCCCACCACCCCAGAACAAGCCGAATCCTGTCTGGACGATTTTCTCGAACATCGCTTTTCGCAATTCGGCGACTATGAAGATGCTATTCATAAGGAGAATGCCTTTCTGTTTCACTCAGTACTGACTCCCGCGCTCAACTGTGGGTTGATCTCCCCGCAGCGAGTTGTGGACAAGACACTCGAATACGCAGAAGACGTGCCCCTGAATTCTCTGGAGGGATTCATTCGGCAGGTCATCGGCTGGCGGGAGTACATGCGGGGAGTCTACATTCACTATGGAAGTGAGCAAAGAACGACGAATTTTTGGGAACATCGGCATCCATTACCTGATGCGTTCTATGATGCGACTACGGGGATCGAGCCCGTCGACAACGTGATCCGACGCGTTCTTAAGCATGCATACTGCCATCACATCGAACGGCTGATGATCCTCGGCAATTTCATGCTTCTCTGTGAAATCGATCCCGACGAAGTCTACCGGTGGTTCATGGAGCTGTTCATCGATGCTTATGATTGGGTGATGGTGCCCAATGTCTACGGAATGAGTCAATACACTGATGGTGGGCTGATTACCACCAAACCGTACATCAGCGGGTCGAATTACGTATTGAAAATGAGTAATTTCAGCAAAGGCCCCTGGTGTAAAATCTGGGATGGTCTCTACTGGCGATTTATTGATCGCCATCGCATGTTTTTCAAAGGAAACCCACGGATGGCGGTCATGGTGTCTCAAGCTGATCGTATGGGTAACCGCTTAAAAGAACATATTCAAGTAGCCGAGCAATACCTGCAGCAACTCCACTAGCCGATTTGAACTTAGACAAAGCCTCCTCTGACATACCAAATGAACGAACTCTCTAGACAACTCATCCTCCTGACCGGTGCGACCGGTTACATCGGCGGCAGACTGCTACCTCTGCTGGAAGAGCAGGGCTATCAGGTCCGCTGCTTGACACGGCGACCAGAGTCGCTGCTCGGCTCCGTAGCCCCCACAACACAAGTTGCGGCGGGAGATGTACTTGACGGGGCATCCCTAGAAGCCCCCATGGAAGGGGTGGATACAGCCTTTTACTTCGTTCATTCCATGGGTGCCAATCGCGATTTTGAGGAGCAAGATCGCAAGGCAGCAGAAAACTTCGCCCAGGCAGCAACGAAAGCAGGGGTCCGCAGAATCGTTTACTTAGGCGGGTTAGGTAGCTCCGACGAGGAACTTTCTAAACACCTCCGCAGTCGGCAAGAAACCGGTGACGTACTCCGGGCTCATCATCGCCAAGTTGTCGAATTTCGCGCATCGATCGTCATTGGGTCAGGCAGCTTGTCGTTTGAAATGATTCGTTCGCTGGTGGAGCGTCTCCCCGTGATGATCTGTCCCCGCTGGGTCCAGGTAAAAGCCCAACCAATTGCCGTCGAGGACTTATTGGGATATCTAATGGCAGCGCTCAAGAAGCCTTCAGATCACTCTCAAATTTATGAAATTGGCGGTCCCAACCAAGTCTCCTACGGGGAGCTCATGCAGGAATATGCCCGTCAGCGAGGACTCCGGCGGTGGATGATTCCCGTTCCGTTGCTTACTCCCTATTTATCTAGCCTTTGGTTGGGTCTGGTGACACCTCTCTATGCACGCGTCGGTCGCAAGTTGGTCGAAAGTCTGCGGAATCCTACGTTGATCTCCAACAACCTGGCAGAAACCACCTTCGCAATTCATCCACGCACGGTGCGGGAGGCCATTTCGAGAGCACTGGTGAACGAAGACCGCGAGTTCGCCGAAACACGCTGGTCCGATGCCTATTCCTCCGCCGGGCCACCACGAACGTGGGGCGGTGAACGTTTCGGTTCAAGGCTGGTCGATTCTCGCACGGTTTCGGTCAATGTTCCTCCCGAGCAAGCGTTTGCACCCATTCGCCAGATCGGAGGAAACGCGGGCTGGTATTACGCCGATTGGCTATGGAACGTCCGAGGGTTTCTTGATCTCTTGGTCGGCGGAGTGGGAGTGCGCCGCGGCCGTCGCGATCCACATGGAGTGCGGGTTGGCGACGCAATTGATTTCTGGCGAGTAGAAGTCTTCGAACCTCCCCACCGCTTGCGACTTTTCGCAGAAATGAAACTTCCCGGTCGGGCTTGGCTCGAATTTGAAGTGACTCCCAGCGAGCAGGGCAGTCAGATTCGTCAAACTGCGATGTTCGATCCTCTGGGTATCTTGGGGCTGGCGTATTGGTATGGAGTCTATCCGCTGCATCAAATCGTGTTCGCCGGTATGCTGCGCAATGTCGGCCGTGCGGCGATGTTTGCCGATTCTGATACCGAGCTGAAGTCTATGACGACACCGAGTATTTCAAATTCCAAATAGAAAATGAAACATTAATTTTCGGTTTTCTCCTTAATTGGAATCTGGATTTCCCAAAATTGTTTGTCGACAGGTACCATAGGACTGTTGTATCCCATAACTATTAATTTTCCCGCGACCTCGTATTTAGGATTTGCCGCGAGCCAGGAAAGCAATCGTCGTTCTCCGTCACGAGTGATTTCTGACGTTCGAGTTCCTTGGTGACCGAGCGATAATACGGTCTCGCTACTCTCTTCGACTACTTCGACTCTCCCTTGGGTGCCAACGGTGCCAATCGTCGGTTTGCCATAGTAGAAGGACATTGATTCTTGGCGGAGTTTCCCATCGTTGTTTTCGAACTCCATTCGTACAGGAGTTGTCATTGCAATTTGATTACTTGTGATATGGCCAAATAATGTAAAGAACTGATTGGCAATAGCACGGCGATGTTTGGGATAAACCTTTAACTCAATTGAACCTGCAGGAGTATACGTTGGAAATCCGTCGGGAAGCTCTGCCTCTTTCAATGGTTCGAACGACAGCATTTCGAGCACTTCTTCAGCAGTTTGCAGTAAGTTTTGGTCGTCTTTCCTGTCAGATAGCGCCTGCCTCAGTTTTTCCCCTCCAGGACTTTGTGGAGCCAGCAGATTCGATGCTTGTTCGACAATGCTTCTTAACTCATCGGAGTTCGAAGTCGACCTCGCACTCCTCAGCAGGTGAGCTGCTTCAACTGCATTGCCTTCTGGCGGAGGAAATCCTGATTGATCATCATTTGAAATATTCGCCGACAGCAGGATCGCGATTAACTTGACAAAAAGCATTTTTCGCATTGTAATTCACCACGACTTGAAACATTAGAATCCAAAAAAACTCGGCTTTTGTCCCGACTTCACTCCGGCCCTTCCGCCGCCCTGGGTTTCTCCTCAGGCTGCCTGGCCAGTTCCTCTTCGATCATTGCAATTACCTCAGGTGCGTCTGGTTTTGTACCCGAGCCAAAACGAGCGATTACGTTTCCATTGCGATCAATCAGAAACTTCTCGAAATTCCAACTGACCTCACCAGGACCTTTGGGTTTAGTATCGATTGAGGTTAACTCCTGATAGAACTCACAGGCGTTGTCATCTTTGACATCGATCTTCGCAAACATCTGAAAGGTCACCCCATAATTGACCCGGCAGAACTCTTCGATTTCTTCTGCAGTGCCCGGCTCCTGGCCTAGGAATTGATTACAGGGAAAGCCCAGAATCGCAAGTCCCTGATTGGCATATTTCTCGTGAAGTTGCTGAAGTTGCTCGTATTGGCCAGTAAAACCACACTTACTGGCCACATTAACCACCATCACCACATCGCCTTCGTATCGGGAAAGATTGATGTCTTTCCCGTCTAACGCCTTCATTTTGAATTTCAGCACGGGCCCCTCCTGCTGAACTCCCTCAACCGTTGATCCGCAGCCTGACAAGATTACTAACTGGACGGACAACCAAACACAAAGGAGGCGATTTATGATCATAGGAATTCCCTGCGGATGAATAAACTTAGCTTTCAGTGCGAATAAGAAATCGTTTGTAACGCAAATCAGCATTTTACCGTATAAATATAACTGGAAAGAACTCCATGCAATTAACATATGCAGCATACCAAACTCTTTCCACGATCCCAGAAGTTCATCTCCTTGGGCATTGATGGCAAACGTATACCGAGGGGCCAAGCCCGCGCGGCTCGCTTAAGTTGCTATCTTGACCAACTTGGATTAACACTAAGCATAATAGGTTTTCGCAGTACTCAATTTGGGACTTAAGATGCAGAATCACAACCTCCGCATTGCCGGGCTATTGATGCTGACCAAGATTGCATTCGCAATCAACAGCGTATCTGCTGAAACTCTTAGCAAGTCAGACCTGTCCAACCAGCTCGACGCCGTGCTCGAGAATCACTCTACGTCTCAACGTACCACTGTGACTCTCAAAGTGATTGATCTTGATTCAGGCGAAGTGCTCTACGATCGCGGCGGTGATTTGCTGTTAACACCTGCGTCTAATCTGAAAATCTATACTTCGGCATGTGCACTGGACTGCTTCGGTCCAGTACATCAGTTTCAAACCAAGCTAACTACGAAGGGCGATCTGCAAAACGGCGTACTCCAGGGTGATCTAGTACTCACAGGCGGTGGCGACGCCATGTTCACTAGTAGCGACCTGACCAAGCTGGCAGATCTTGTCACCCGTGAGCTCAATATCAGCGAGATTCGTGGCGACGTTGTCGTCGACAATTCGCGCTATGCTTCGCCACTGAAGGGCCCCGGATGGATGTGGGATGATGATCCCGATTACTACAACATGTCTATCACTCCGTTGATGGTCGACTTTAATGTGCTCACTCTGCGACTGACTCCAAGCGAACAGGGTGTTTCAGCACAACTCTTGATTCCTTCCAGCTACCCCGAGATCAAATACCTCTCGCGTAGAACTGTTAATGGCGCCAAGTTGGCAACTCGCCGACCATTTACTCATCCTATTTTGGTGGCCCGGAAGGGAAAGCTGGAGGAAGAAAAGGATTTGCGACTCACCATGCATAACCCGGGACGATGGGTTAGCGGTATATTTAAGGCAATGCTGGCCGATCGAGGCGTGCGGTTTTCCTTGCCAGACGGCACTAATCGCTCTTCATCCTCATCAGCTTCCCAAGTGTTAACGCACCTCGGACCTTCGCTGACAGAGACGTTGACCCACTTCAATAACCATAGTGAGAATGCCGTCGGTGAAGTGCTGCTTCACGAAATCGCCATCGCCAATGGAACGAAGAAACCCCGGTGGCCTGACGGGGCAACGGCAATAAGCAAATGGCTTGAGGAAACTGCAGGATTGGAACCGGACTCCTTCCGTTTAGTCGACGGATCCGGATTGTCTCGCTACAACCTCATCTCGGCAGATTCGTCAGTTCGATTGCTGAAGTTCATGCACCATCATGAGCATGCGGCAAAATTCTATTCCGCTCTGAAGACATATGAAGTGGAAGTCGAGGGCAGGAAGAAACCACTCGTGGCGGCAAAACCCGGCGGCATGGCCAGCGTTTCGACCATCTCCGGCTATCTCAAGGCTCCGAGCGGGCGCCTGCTGGCTTTTTCCCTTCTAGCAAACGGCTTCATCGGCTCCGCCAACCCGATCTTTGAACTACGCGAGAAAGTATGGGAGACGCTGGCACAATTGTGAACTGTTCTGCAGCGAGTTACTGAGGTATTGCCCTCTCAGATCGATAGATCGCAAATGCTAGCATTCTCCTTTCGCAACTGATCGGCACTTCTCAACAAATCGATGCTATCACAATCTACGTAAGCTATACGGTCCTGGGAAGACTTAATCATGCTGTCGGTCTCGACGGGCGAAAGGAAAACATGGAGGGAAGCCTACGAATTATAGGGAGACCATCTATGTTTTTTCCAAAGTTGACGCTACGGCAGTTTGTGCTGTTGGTGTTACTAAGCCTATCTTCAAAGCTTGCCGTAGGGCAGGGAGTCGACTACTTCACTGGCTTAGGCTACAACACGGGCGACTCTGTCGGTCTCGACGATGGATATACCAGCTTCGACGCCTGGCTGCCTCTTTGGCAACCATCAAGCGATAGCGTTCTCTTCAGCGACACACATTTCCTTCTCTACAATGATCAAAGCGAAGCATTGGGTGCCAATATTGGGTTTGGCGGACGGTGTCTTGACTCAAACACTGGCCGCATCTGGGGTACTTACATCTACTACGATTATCGCGACACCGGACCAGCCCACTTCGACCAGTTAAGCTGGGGATTTGAGAATTTGGGGCAGGATTGGGACATGCGTGCAAACGCTTACCTTCCCTTAGAAAACGATAGCTCCCAAATCGGCCTCCTCCCACGATTTGCCGGCCAGAACATTATTCTTGACAGTCTCACGCAACAAGCCCTTCGCGGGTGGGATGCAGAAGCAGGCAAGGTAATTCATCGAAATGGTGAAATTCAGATTCGGGCGTTTGGCGGAGTGTACGGCTACTACGGTCCGAATTCGGATGATGCTTGGGGTGGCCGAGCGAGAATTGAATGCCGGGTGAATGATCAACTCTGGCTAGGCGGTTATGTGCAGAACGACGAAGTGTTCGATACCACGGGAGGTTTTCAAGTCTCCTGGCGCTATGGCTGGAAAAGAGGAGAGTGTTCTTCGGCCTGCGCTTTGGCCTGTCGGCTTGGCGACCCCGTCTATCGACAACAACATATTGCCATAGCTCAACAAGTTCTGGTCACCAATACTCTGGCAACAATCGGTGGCAATGATCTCGAAGTACTGCACGTGAATAGTGCTGCCCCGGGTGGCGGAACCGGTGGCATCGACGACCCAGTTAACAATCTAGCCGCCGCTTCTAATCAGCCGCAAAATATCGTCTATGTTCACGGCGGGAGCTCTTTTAGCGGCGAAGCTATTACCATCAGCACCCAGAATCAACGACTGCTGGCCGAAAGCAAACCCTATATCGTCGTCAGCGACCAAGGTCAGTTCATCTTGCCGCCAGTGACCGGAGGACCCGCGGCGATCATCGATGCAGCCCCAGGCGATGCCATAACCATTGCTGCCGACGGGGTCGAAGTATCGGGCTTTACGATCACCAACTCGGGGAATCATGGCATCTTCGGTGACGGCGTCGATCGCTTCGATATCAATTGTAATTCGATCTCAGGTGCAGGGGGTGTTGGAATTTTGCTGAACAATATCAACGGCTTGGGTAGCATCACTCAGAATACTGCCAACGGATCGGTTTTTCAGGGAATCGCTGTTTTTGGAACGTTCAGCGGTGACATTGCTGACAACACAACAAATAACAATAGCAGCAATGGCATCACTATCGGGGGAGATATCACAGGCAATATCTCGAACAACACTGCAGTTAATAATTCAAATCGAGGCATTCAGGTTGCTGGCAATGTGATAGGAAATGTCACTGGGAATGATGTCAGTAATAGTTCTGAATCAGGCCTCCGCATAGATGGAGATCTACAAGGCGATCTAGCTGACAACACTTCAATTGGTAGTGGTTTCAGAGGCTTTGAACTGAATGGCAATGTCACTGGAAACGTAACCGGCAATACTGCCAATGATGGACCGACTGGGATCCGCATAGCAAACGGCGTTACAGGCAATGTGACAGGCAACACCACGAACGGGAACTTTAGTGATGGATTTCAAGTTGGAGGCAATATCCAGGGCGATCTGTCGGACAACAATTTCGATGGAAATGGAGACGATGGATTTGAAATCGGCGGCAATATCACCGGCAACATCGCCAACAATAGCGCTACTGGTAATACAGGTGAAGGACTTCAGTTTGGCGGCGATGTAACGGGAGATATTACCGGAAACGTAGCCAACGGCAATGGTAGTCACGGGGTTAACTTAACGGGAAACACGCTTGGTGACTTGTCCAACAATACTGCAGATAACAATGGGGGAACTGGTCTTCGAGCTAGCGTCATTTCTGGAAATGTGACTGATAATTCAGCAAGCAACAATGGCTCCGTTGGCATTTCAATAGGCATTCAGACTGGTGACATCTCCAACAATGTGACAAACAACAACACCAACGCTGGAATCAGTATCGCAAGCACCACGATCGGAAATGTGTCTGGAAATACTGCGAACGGCAACAACACAGGCATCTCCATCGGGGGTCTCACAGGCGATCTAACCAATAACACGACAAATAACAACAACTTCGATGGCGTCTATGTAAATGCCAATCTCCAAGGTAATGTTCTTGGGAACACATCCACCGGCAACGGAGAAAATGGCATCCAGATCCTCAACAATCTAACGGGAAATCTTTCCGGCAATAACGTCAGCAACAATGGGTTCACAGGGATCGACATCGGTGGAGACATGCTAGGCAATGTCGCAAACAATACCATCAACAACAATCAAAATGTCGGCTTTGGTCTCAACATTGGCGGCAACCTGACTGGCAACATCACGAACAATACCGTCTCAGGAAATGATAACGAAGGCGTAAATCTCGTCGGCAATATGATCGGAAATGTCACAAACAATGTCGCCAATAACAATAACGACGAAGGCTTCCAACTAAGAGGCAGTGTCACCGGGGATATCGTGGGTAATCTTACTAACGACAATGGCGACTCCGGGATTGCGATTAATGGTCCGTTGAACGGTAGCATTATCAACAACACCGCCAATAACAGCGGAGTAAACGCCGGTATCAGGGTGACCACAGGTTCCGTCAACGGCGACATCCGTACAAATACGACCAACGGAAACGCCGGCGACGGCATCTACCTGGCATTCGACCTGAATGGAAATCTGGTTGATAATACCGCGAATTTCAACGGTGATAATGGAATCGATGTCGACGGCACCATCAGTGGAGCGATCAGCGGCAACACGACCATTGGCAATGTCAATCAAGGGATTGAGAATTGAGATTACAACGGTCGTTCCAACTTGTAACTTCAAAGACCGGTTCTGTAGGAGCAACTTGCTTAATGAAATCCCATTTTGGAGGCAGGCCTCGACAATCTCAGGTTCGAGCTACGTGGTAATGCCGACTTCCTTGGGAGCACAACCGATATTCCACTTAAAACAGGTCGGTAACGGCGGTCGCGCATCCAACCGAGTTGGATCATGGCGGGGAGAACCAATAAATCAGCGACCGTGGCGGCCAGAAGTCCAGCGACCAGGTAAGTTCCCAGCATCCAGAGGCTCAGCGTCGATGAGAGCGCCAGCGGCAAGAGGCCACCGGCGAGCACCATTGTCGAGATAATGATGGCACGGCCCGTCGCGCGAAATGTCGCTTGGATCGCGTCCCGCTCGCCGAGTCCCTGTCGCAGAAATTCACGATAGCGGTGCAAGAAATGGACGGTGTCGTCGACGACCAGCCCCAACGCAATCATCGGCAACCCCAGCATGTCGGTGTCGATATGGGCCTGCGTGATGGCGACGATCCCCATCATGCAGATTACAGGGATCACATTGGGGATCTGAGACAGGATGCCGACACGAAACGAGCGAAAGCCAATGATCATGATCCCACACAATGACGCAATGCAGAAGCCAAGTCCGTCAATCTGACTTTCGACGACCTCACCGAGGACACGGCCGATCAAGGGATAGTTTCCGCCCGCCTCGATCTTAATCTGCTGCGACAACGTCTCCCGCGCGAGTTCGGCGGCACGGTCGGCCACTCGTTCCACTTGACGAAAACCCGTTGCGTTGACCGCCACCCGCACGCGGAGTTCGTCCCGTTCCTCGCTGATCAATCCTCGGACAGCAGATGGTTCCATTGTGCCGGCCCAAGCAATGGATGCCTCGGCAGCGGTTCGCGACGGTGGTAATCCCGACTCGGTGCCGTACCATACGGCAGTATCGACCGCCCGATACAGTGTCGTGATCGAAGTCACTCGGGTCACCCCTTCGAGCGACATCAGTTCCCCTTCCCAGAGCGAAATCATCTCAATTTGCTTGGGATCAAGCAGAACTTCAGGCCGGGCAGACAAGTAAACGTCAAACGTAGCGGTTCCCGAGAACTGTTCGTTCATCATCCGCAAGCTTTGCTGGAGAGGATGGGCGGCCGAAAACCGACTCGGCAGATCGGCCTCGACCTGCTTACCGTACAAGACGACTAGAGAGGGAAGACAGCACATTAAGCCTCCGCTGATTACGGTCTTCGGAAACCGTGTGCTAAATGCGGCGCACCATGCCACTATTCGATCCAGCAATCGGTCTAGCAGTCGCTGCGCATCGTCAGCGGGCCCAGCAAGAGGGCCAATGGCGTCAAAGACGAGTGGTGAGAGGAATACAACCATCCACAATGCGCTGGCGGTTCCCACGGCGGATGCGAACCCAAATTGTCGGACCGTGGGCGCAGAAACGACCATCAATGCGGCGAATCCGACGAACGTGGTCAAGCTCGTCAATACGCAGGCTCCGCCAACGTTGGCAAAGACGTGGCAAATCGCGTCGCGTTGTGGAATGCCGTCGCGGAGGGCCTGTCGGTAGGCGGACGTAATGTGGATGAGGTCGGTCGTGCTGACGGCCAGAATCACGAGCGGTGCACCGGCGACCAGCATCGTCAATTCCCCGTAGAGAAGGGCTGTCGCTCCAAGTCCCCAAACGACTGCCATGCCACCCAACACAAGGGCAAGCACAGAAATCGCAACCTGGCGAAAAATAACATAGAACATTCCGCCAAGCAGGAGCACACTAACCGGTAACAATCGTAACAGAGCCGCCTCCATGGCGTCGGTCATGGCCAAACTGTTGACGGGAAGGCCCACGAAGTAGACCCCGTTGCGACCGAGACCTTGTTCAGCGAGGATCGCTTTGATTCGCCGGGTCACCTCTTTGTGGCCGCTCACTCCCAGTTCGTCGCCCGGGGCAAGGGCAATGAGCATGGCCTGGCTCTGTCCGTCCCGTGAAAGCATCGTACCGACGATCGCCTCGTCAGACATCATCTCTCGCTTCAGGCTCGCGAAATTCACTCGCTCCTGTTCCCGCCGGTCCGCTGGCCAGTAGAGGGCAGGAGGTTGGCCGTCGTCAGGCATCTTGCCGTCCAAGAGCGCCGTGCGAGCAACGCTACGGGCGGCAATCTCGCTCGTTGATAAACGGCGTTTCACTCCCTTTCGCCTTGATTGGATGAGTGAAACGACCGATTCGACTTCGGGCATCTCCTCGATCGCTCTACTCGCGCGCTCAATTCCATCGAATGACGCACGTGTGAACAACTGGTCCAGTTCATTAGTCGCCACAATGATGATTTTGCCGTCGTCGTCGCCAAAAATCTCGCCACGCGCCGCATGCATCTGCAGCGCGGCTTCGTCTTCGACGAACGCTCGGAGAGGATCGGCCCTGAGTGGTGTCCGCACGAGCTTCACCGCGCAGAGTACCGTGATGGCTGCCGCACACACTAGAATCAGTCCGCGGTGAGCAAGTATCCACTTGCAGAAAGAAAGAGGCAATCGCATTAGAAACTCGCAGTCGCGTAAGTGGGAGCAACGACAAAAGTATTGGCGTTTTGGGGTAAGAAGGGAACGAATGGAGGAACTTGCTCGCGGGTCAGCCTTAATTCCAAAACGCCGGGGAGGCTGCTCTGCGACTCATAATCGTCAAGGCAGGTAGCGAGTTCGTGCGTCGAGCCTGCCGAACCGACCCACAGGCGACCGCGTCGACCCAATCCGCGAGCGACGCCGGCTACGGAAAACGCGGGGTAGCGCGAACATTCGATGCGACCGTCGAAATAGATCTGCTGCCGAGTAACGCACATGCCGTGCATGGCATTGTTGAAGACGATAAACAAGATGGGGAGTTGGTAGTGCACTGCCGTATGAATCTCCGTGCCGAGCATGAGAAAGGCGCCGTCGCCGCAGAATACGATGGTGCGCGTGCCAGGCGGGGACCCCAATTGGGCGCCGACCGCCGCGGGAATGGAATATCCCATGCCGCCCATGCCAAGCGCTATGGTGGAGGTCACATCTCGTGGAATACGCAAGTAGTGCATCGCCGCCACAGCGCAGTTTCCCGCATCGAAAACTATGTGGCCTGAGGCAGGTAGAATACGCTGAATCTCTTGGATCGCTGTACTCTGCAACAGTTCTTCAGGACCACGGAATTCCGCAGTGACGTCGTCGTAACCGAGCGGCGGCAACTCCGGAGCCAATTCGGCCGAGAAACGCTTAAGCGGCAGTTTCTTCATTGTCCGAGGAACCACCTGGTGGAGTTCGCATAGCTTGTTGAGTTCCGTAAAGACGAGCCCGGCGTCTGCTTCGACCAATAAAGCCGGCCGGATGAACTCCAGGACTTCGCTCTTGTCGATATTGACCACCACCAACCGTTCGGGCTTAAGCGTGTCTGCCAGGGGGTTCCGCGTCATGACGTTGAGACCTGTGCCGACTGCTATGATCAGATCGGCGCGGTCGCGCAGTGCCTCGTGCACCGACGGTTCGCCGGCAACTCCTGCCGTTCCCAAAAATAGCGGATCATCATTGGGAAACGACGCCTTGTTTGCCGTCGTTGTCGCTACCTGTATTCCCATGCGACGAGCAAATTCGATGACCGCTTGAGGGTTTGCAGAGCGATCGACGCCGCTGCCCAAAATCATCATGGGCGACTTTGCAGCGCGAATGACTTCGAACAGTTCCGCAATCTCGCTGGGCGATGCTGTCCGCAAGTTAACCAGGTCTTCCAGTCGATCTGGGAGCCACGCTGGTTTGGGGCCGACTTCCTCGTCGTACATGTCTCGTGGAATCATCAGTACGGCAGTTCCCGGCCGATCGCTGAGCGCCGCACGCACGGCGGACTCCAGGCATGCCCAGAACTGGCTTGCGTTGGTGATCTTTGCTCGGTACTTAGTAATCGCGCCCCACAGTCGGTCGGCGTCGACCGATCTCCCTTTTCCGGAAGAGTCTTGAAATGCGCCGCGACCTTCCAAATTCGTTGGGGGCTGGCCGACGATCGCCAGCACGGGCACTGACTCAGCAAACGACTCGGCGATCCCGACGGCGAGGTTCATCATTCCTCCGCCCGAGGTCGCGCAACAGACTCCGAGCGTACGGTGGACTCGCGCTCTACAGTCCGCCATGAACGCAGCGCCTACTTCCGATTTCGCAAAGACCGATTTAAGGCGGTTGTCTCCCAGGCGATGGACAGCATCAAACACATGTTCGATGTTTGCGCCGCCCACACCGAAAAGGTAATCGACTCCCCAATCACGGAGCGTGGTTACAAGAGCGTCGGCGAGTTTCATTACGGGTTCTCCTGTTTCCTTTGGTACGGGTTAAGCTGGTCGCCAGCGAATGACCGCGGAGGCGGCAAGGTCGCCGGCGTGAGAAAATCCGCCAAGCACCAGGTTCGAGCGATTTTTCAGCTGGCCGGTGCTCATGGCTTCTTCGATACAGATGGGCAACGCGGCGCCGAACAAGTTTCCGTGGCGCTCGAACGTCTGCACATGATTTTCTTTGGGGGTCTGGAGCGCTTCTCGCCAGTTGCGGAGAAAAATGCGATTGGGTTGGTTGGTGATCAGCGTATCGATCTCACAGACAGGAAGCTCCGCCTGCCGACAGGCTTCAAAGATCACCTCCGGCACGATGCGATTGGCCCTGGCCATGATGTCGGCAATTTTCGTCTCCGAAAAATCGATGTAGCCGGCATGCATACTAGGCTCCCACCAGCGGGCTCCGTCGTCGCGAATGATCGCCATGTCGTCGGCATACTCGCCAAAGTTGCGGTGGACAACTGACTTAACAGGGGACTCATCATTTGCCACAAAATATCCCACTCCACAGCCGTCGCCTGGAATGCGGGCTTGTTTCCGCACTCGATTCTCCGGGCTGCTAAAAATCCGCCCCGCAGCGTTTTGAACGTTGCACAGCAGGGCTGTCTTTAGGTTGTGACACGTCATGAGCGATTGAGCGTGCGAGATCATCTGGATAAATGACACGCAGCCGCCATTATGGATGTCGAGAATCCATTTCGGTCGGCATCCCAAGGTGTGTGCGACGGTTGCGCCGCAACCGGTGAACGGCATGTCGGGACAGGTCACGTTGGTAATCAGTATGTCAACGTCGGTTGCAAGATTGAGATTGAGCTTTTCCGCCAGTCGGCGACTCGCCTGATCAATCATGTAGACGGCCGATTCGTCGGCTGAAACGTGATGTCGATGTTTGACACCGCGAAACATTGCATGGACGCTTTCGTCGTCGCCGCTGCTGAAAAAATCGTTGTCGACAACTTGGCGCGGCATGTAACTGGCAACGTCAATCAGGCTGATGGTTTTCATCGCAAATCTCCAACGGTCATTGGCAAACCGTTTGCATGGCGGTATTCCAGAATATGCTTGAGATTTTCGAGTTCGATCTGGTGGCCGGCGTAGAAGAACGGCCACATGTCGCCCACCCACACCTTGCGGTTTGCCGGTGCCTTTTCCGGATAGGGGTTTTCGTTGTAGAACGGATGGCGGCAGTTAGTCCACAAGATGACGCAACCGGGTTTGTTTAGCGTTAATTCCGCGGGGACTACGCGCATCAGATAAATCATCCAAAGCTTTTCGCCTTGGTCCCAAGCACAGTGGTAGTCGACCGTCATTGCTGCGCGGTTCGCAATCGTCCTGGTATAGATTTCCGTTTCTCCCCCGATGCGGTCGATGGCCGCAACCAGCCCCGGGTCGTCTGTTGGGGAAAAATTCCGCATGCTGAAGGTCCACTCTTGCAATGTGTAGACGTCGGACAGATACTCGAAAGCCTTCTCGGGAGGGCATTCGACATAGCTCTGGATAGTGCAGTACTGGCCATAGATCTGATCATGCGGATAAACCGCGTGCGTCATTTCCATAACCAGACCGGTCATCTCTTCTTTAGTACAGTTTTCGATGCGGCGGACGCCGGGCAAATCGTCAATGGCTAATTGCAGGGACTGCATCTTTTCTTCCTTCTTGGCAAGCGCGGGCGTTGGAGGCAACGCGGGACAGGCAACGCTGTACTAAGCGGTGTCGATGCCAGAATGTTACGTTGCAAGAGCTCTCGACGATGACGGACTTATTGAATGGAAAAGGCGCCCGTGTCGATCGATTCATCCCTCCCCGCACCAAGTTCATGGAATTCACATAGTGACTGTTACACTTGGCCGCTAATCGCGCTAAACCTTGAGTGGGTTACCATTGCCTACCCCACTTCACACGTGAACCAGGAGCCTACCATGGCATTTTTCTCTAGAAGCAATCGATTTCAGCTGGAAGCCTCGGCAGTTCGGAGGATGCCCGCTGGCAAATCGGGTACGCGGGTATTCGATTCATCTTCTTGTGAAGACGACACGCTGCTCGATGCCCCTGCAGCCATATCAGTACCCGCATACAGCAGCAAGCCGGACGCGCCGGCAACGCTGTTTCTCGACTTGAATGGCCACAAAGATACGGCCCGGGGAAACGGCCAACCCGGGGAAACTTACGACAAACTCCCGACGCCCACATTGGATCTGACCAAAGAAACGTCACAAGAAGTGTTTGGCAGTTCCGTCGAACTGCGGGTAATCAACGAGATCTGGAAAACATTCGCGGAATATTTTGCCTCGTTCAACGTGAACGTAACAACGGTCAACCCCGGTGATTTCTCAAACGGAAAAGTGCTGCGATTGGCGATCGGTGGTTTGTATCAAGAGATGTATAGGTCTATGTTGCAATACCGTTAGTATGAACTCTACTTTCTAGTAGCAGGTTCTGTAGACGTTGGAACAACAGAATCTCGCCACGGGTCCGGCGGCTCGCAGCTGCTTAAAACCAATTTTGAATCCTCGTGAAGTAATTCAGGGCGACCTCCAGGCAGCCCTAAAAAGCAATTAGAGTAACGCAGTATGCCAGCAAGAGCGCACTTTCGCGTCTCTCACTGGCGTACCACGGTTCGCATATTCCATAAGGATTCCATAAGAGCGAATCACTTTATCGCTTACGCGATAGTGATTCACTCCTGACAGAAAATCATTCGTCGCAGCCGGGATCGTCCGCTTCGCAGGCGTGGGCAATGTTTGGAAACACGCCGGGAACGGCGCCTAGGCCAATAGCCAACGCAGCAACGAGCAACAGGGCGGTAGTGAGTTTGCGAAACATGGTTTTGTCCTTTCATGCTGGGAAACGCGGATTTTGTGGCGAATCAACTTGCCACAGTAAGCTAAGCGGGAGAATTGCAGGGATGTTACAGACCCAGACAAAAGAATTTTCCAGGGAATCGGTAGCGGAGAATCTGGCAGACCGGCTCGCCGTATTGGGGGAAACTACCGCACAACCGCAGGAAGTTGCGCCGCTGCTGCCTGGCATATCCAGCGAATTCTTGAAAGCGTGGAACCGCGACTTAGAGAGGGTGGCTGATGGGATTCGAACCCACGACCTTCGGAATCACAATCCGACGTTCTAACCAACTGAACTACAGCCACCGCAAGGGAATCTAACGATCCTACTGCGGCGAATAGCAGCGGTCAACCAAGGCCAAAGAATGCCCAATTTTAAGGCCCAATGACCAATAGGATGATTTGAAGGCGAAGGCTTGGTCATTGGACATTGAGCATTGGTCATTGTCCACTCTATCGCGAGCGTACCTTCTGCATGGCCAGCGTGACGAGGCTCCCGGCAAGCATCCCACAGACAAACAATAGCAGACCTGTCGGCATTTCGTGGGGGGTCACATGAGCAATCAAGGACAACATAGAGACTTCTCCTAGGATGAATTGGTTCGGGTTCGCTTCACATTATTCGCTGGTGGCCAAGCTCAACAGATACTCCCGATATTGCTTATCCAGCTCGGCAAAACTCTGGCCGGTGACCTCTTGAAGGGTAGTCGGTTTGTCGCGTCCTGCATAGATGAGCTGCAAGTATTTGATCAGGGCCTCGCGATAGATTCCGTCTTGGTAATGCATCAGGAAGGTGGCCAGACCGGCCGACTGGCTATAGAGCTGGGCAATATCGTCTCGCCGCTGCAAATCCGTCGTGCCGAGGGGGCAGAGTTCTGCTAGCGGGACGTAGTAGTCGTCGACTATGCAGCGATGATAGGCGGCCGGCAGCCGACCTGCGCCCGGTGTGCCAATGCTGTAGCCCCGCTTTCCCCCGCCAAGCTCCAGGGGGGTGAGCGATTCAAAGTAGCAGGCGATTCCTTCAACGATCCAGGCATTGGCCAGACCACCCACGTTGCGAGCCGACGGGGCCGACTCCTGGAAGAACTGGTGCACGGCTTCATGCGTAATCGTGCCGGGATCCTGCTCTTCTCCGGCAAAGAAATGCAAGGTGCGCGATGTGTCGAAATAAATGCCAAGCGTCATGCCGATACGAGGTTGTTGGCGGAGGAGCGCATCATTGTATTCTGCTCGATTGCGATAATAGATGACCTGAAATGGCTTGCTGCGGTAGCTGCTCGAAGTCTTGCCTTCGAATCGTTTTTTGAGATCGGCCGCGTCAATAAAGAAACTCCCGCAGAGTTGCAACCAAACCTGATAGAGCTCCTCCAGACGCGAGGCCAGCTCAACCGCCGCAGCAGGATTTTCGTTGGTAGTGACCTGAAAATGATCTGTGCGAATCCGCCAGCCGTCGTCAATCGACTCATGTCGACGGGCATCCTCCTCGGCGCTAATCCAACGCTTGCCCAGTGGCCGCTCCCCAGCTTCGTAGCGGAGTAAATCTTCCTGCTCAATCCAACCAAACTCCCGGTTCCAAATCTTGCCTGCTTCGAGTTGCCGAAGGGCATACGCCCCGGCCCAAGTATCATGATATTTTTCGTAGCCAAGCACGCGCCGGGCATCCGCATGATTCGGGTCGAACATCAAAGTGCGGGCAGTCCACCGCAAAGCGGCTTCGACATCTCCGGCATCGCAAAACTTTTCTGCTCTGGCGAAGCACGTTGCCGCACTTTGCTGGTCGTCGAGCGTGACTTGTTCAGATGTTTTATTCACTGAATAGAGGTCGGGCACCGCGACCAGAACCTCGCCCGTCGTCAAGAGTGGTGGACTGGCACCAACCAATTCAGAAGGTGTGCCTGTTGAGATCAGCAAGCACACGGCGATTAATCCAAGATGGCGAAAGCAGTTTAGCAAAGGATTTCACTGTAAGAATGTAGCAATCTGTTGGCTTTTCTTATTATAGCATCCGAGTATTTACTCGCCGGAAAGTCAAAGTAAACGTCCCACCCCGATATCTTACTTGCTGATCACAGCCGCGGTGGATGACTGTTTCTGCAGCCTGCAATTTCCGTAATGAATAGCTTATATTGCAGGAATGAGCGACACGATCTATCTCGACCACAACGCCACGACTCCGCTGCTGCCCGAAGTCGCGGACGCGATTCGTGAAGCTTCGCTTCGGTTTGGAGCCAATCCGGCGAGCCAACATCGTGCCGGACAAGCAGCGCGGCGGACTCTGGAAAACGCCCGGCAGCGGATTGCAGAACTGCTCGGGGCCAGGACTACAGGGCTGGACGCCGATCGGCTGATATTCACCAGCGGGGGCACCGAGGCAAATAATCTGGCCCTCCTGGGAATGCTAGAGAGTTTGCCGCCGGGCCACCTGATTACGTCCGAGATCGAGCATCCTGCCGTTCTAGGTCCTGTCGAAAAGCTGGAAACGAGCGGATGGCGGATAAGCCGCGTAGGCGCCGACAGCAATGGTGTCGTCAAGCTCGACGAACTCCGAGATGCATTCTGCCCTGAAACCCGCTTGGTGAGCATCATGGCCGCCAACAACGAAACGGGAGTATTGCAGCCCATCGATGAGATCGCGGAAGTTTGCCAGCTTCAGGGAGTGGCGTTTCATACTGATGCCGCGCAGTTGGCTGGTAAGCTGCCTGTGCAATTTTCACAGCGGAATTTGACGGCCCTTAGTTGCGCTGCACACAAATTCCATGGTCCCGTGGGGATCGGCGCGCTCTTAGTGCAACAAAGTGTGCAGATTACTCCAAAACTTTGGGGCGGCCATCAACAAGCCGGCCTGAGACCTGGCACCGAAATGGTCGCGCTGGCAGTGGGAATGCAAATCGCCCTGGAGACCTGGCACAGCAATTATGAGGCAAACGTTAAGCAAATGCAGGGATTTCAAACTCGGCTCGAGGAGCAAATTCTAACTGCTATTCCATCTGCGACGGTCATCGGCAAGGCCGCCCCGAGACTCCCGAACACTTCGACAATCGCATTTCCGGGGGTCGATCGACAGGCATTTTTCCTGGCTCTGGATCAGGCTGCCGTGGCATGTTCGACAGGTTCTGCCTGTGCCAGCGGGTCGAGCGAACCTTCACCCGTACTGGTGGCAATGGGCCTCCAAAAAGAGTTGGTGGAGTCCGCTCTGAGGCTAAGTTGGGGGGCTACAACGGAAGCTGCTGAAATAGACGAAGCTTGTCGCCGTATCATTATGGCGTACAACCACTTACGTCACTGAACAAACCGGCATAAAATCGGTCGCGGTACTCCCGGTTCAGAGGCAAATCGGCTAGAATCAAAGTTCGTTTTAAGCACCCTGAAATTGAAGCACTGAAATCCATTTTTCTGCTCTTCGGTTTCCTCAAAAGCCCCCAAATCCGGACGGAGCCATGCAGGTCGACGAAGTGTTACGAATTGATTTGCCACCAGTGGAACTGGAGACGGGGAGTTCTCCAATCGGCTCCTTCGCATACGGCCCACATGGACAGCAAGACTGTTTCGTGGCAGGTCCAGAGAATCGTTTACCCGTCGTCGCACTGGAACAACTTCTTACAGGAGAAGCAGACCTGGAGTCTCTCAGTTGGGCGTCTCCCCTGGTGCTGATTGGTATGGCAGGCAGCGGCAAAAGTTTGTTGGTGCGTGGGATTGTCCGACGCTGGTTTTCCTTTTTAGGAGAGAAGGGTGTTGCCTACTTTTCTGCCACCGATTTCGCGCGGCAATTGCAAGCGGCACGCAGTGATGGATCGATTGACGCACTGCGAACGCATTTGCGAGGCCTCAAATTGCTGGTGATCGATGACTTGCACAAACTCCCGGCCAGCCCCGCGATCCAGTACGAATTTCGAGATCTGTTGGACATTTATAGCGAAACTGGTGCGACCGTGCTTTGCACCTCGCGCACTTCTCCAACTTCTCAACTGCAGCTTGATGCTGGTTTGCGGGATCGACTCAGTGGAGCGCTTCTGCTCTGGCTTAATCATCCGGGCTCCGCTGCCCGATTGGAACTTTTGAAGATGGCTGTCGTCGAGCGGGGAACAAAAATCAATGATCGTCAACTCCGCGTTTTAGCGGAATCGGTGACGGGGCCCGCGAGCCAAGTGATACGCTCGTTGCGTGAATGGGAAGTAGCAATAAGTGTAGGTTCCATACCAGCTTCGAAGCGGATTCCCCTTTCGGAAAAGGAGATCATTGCTGTGGTAGCTCGCTACTTTGGTCTCACCCAAACCGCTTTGAAAGGCCCAGCACGACGAAAAACTCTGGTTTTTGCCCGGAGTATCGCCGTTTATCTGCTCCGCACCCTCACATCGGCCACTTATGCCCAGATAGGCCGGGCTTTGGGCAATCGCGACCATACGACCATTATGCACGCCATGGATTCGATTCAAACGTCACTTACTGGAGACACCCGCACTCAAAAAACCTTGGAGGATTTAGAGCGCATCCTGCTCGCCGTCTGATGTGAAGCATTCGAATTGAATCGCGATGTTCAAACCTTAGCAACAGCGAACCTCAGACACCGAAGGTGGATAACTTGACAATAACTTGTTCACAACTTTAATTTTTTATGTTCTTGAATTTTGAGAGATCGCTGCTTATCTCCCTTTTGCAAATTTGTACACAACCATTTGACCTTTAACCAACAGTTCTCCAACCTGTTTTCCACTTTAGATCGGTTCTTGAAAACCATTTGTTTTCCTTGGATATTTAGAGCGGTGCTAACCGTTGTCTACTTTCCTTGCCTCAACATTACTACTGCAACTAACTATTAAACAATTAGAAGATAATTCACACTCAGGAGGTTTCCATTGAGTACTGTATTAGAAAACTCGTCCCTGACGGAAGCTCCGCGTATGAGCGGAAAGGGTGGCAATACCATGAAGATATCGTGTGATCGTGAACAGCTATTGCATGCGTTCCAAACCGTGGCTTCGGTTGCGCCAAACCGCAGCCCCAAACCGATCCTCCAGAACGTCAAGTTGGAGGTTTCGGAAGATCAAGTCACTCTATTAGCAACGGATTTGGAAGTCGGTATTCGCCACAAGGTTGAGGGTGTAGAGATTCAGACTCCGGGTGCAGCTGTCTTGTCAGTGTCGAAATTCGGGTCGATCCTCAGAGAAAGTACCGATCAAACATTGCACTTGGAATCTGACAATACGGGGATCACCATTCGAGGTGAACGCAGTCAGTTTCGTTTGTCGGCTGAGAACCCCGCCGAATTCCCTCAGGTGACCAAGTTCGCCGAGGAAAGCTTCTACGAAGTTCCTGCGAGGCTCTTGCGTGAGTTGATTCGTCGTACGGTCTTTGCCACAGACAACGAAAGTAGTCGATATGCTTTGGGTGGAGTCAAACTGGAATTTGACGATTCGAGTGTAACTGCCATCGGCACGGATGGCCGCAGACTGGCCAAAATGACGGGTCCAGTAGTTCGCAGTGGCCAACCATCGGAAGTTGATCAGACGACGATCATTCCCACTCGGGCGATGACACTCATCGAACGTGCTGTGGCACCGTACGATGCGGAAATTCAGGTTGCGATTAAGGGGAACGAGTTTATCGTTCATAGCGAGCGTGCCACAATTTCAGCCCGATTGTTGGAAGGTAGATTTCCCGATTGGAAGAAAGTCTTCCCTGAAGGGGGTGGAAATACTATAGGGATCGAGCTAGCCGTCGGCGGAACATTATCTGCCGTGCGTCAGGCGGCAATCGTGACCAGTGAGGAAAGCCGAGGAGTCGATTTTACCTTTGGGGATGGAATGCTTGTACTCGCGGGCCGCGCAGCGGATGTTGGTCAATCGCGAATCGAGCTACCAATTGGTTACGACGGTCAGGAACTAACCGTGACATTGGATCCACGATTCGTAACCGATTTTCTAAAGGTACTCGATGCCGAGAAAACTTTTTCATTCGAGGTCAAAGACGCAGAAAGTGCGGCGGTTTGTAAGACCGACGACGGTTATGGATATGTGATTATGCCCCTCTCGCGTGATCGTTGAGAACGGCACCACAATTGAAATAGTTGGAACCACGCTCGATGACAAACCCTATGGAGGACCCTCTGGAACTGAAAGATGTGTGGAGGGATTTTGAGACACACCGGTCAAAGGAACAGGAAAGATTTTTGTCCCGCAAACCTCGGAAGGTTGGAAATGTGTTGGCCCAGTTAGTGAGGCTGCGGGGCTATGCTCAAATTCGCAAGTCTGACGAGCAGGAAAAGGTCTGGAGAGCAGTTGTAGGGCCGGATTTGTCTAGGGTTACCCAGTTTTTAAAGTTAAGCCGCGGGACTTTCCATGTTTTGTTGGCTAACTCACTGTTAATGCAAGAGTTCACGTTTCGCAAGGAGGAACTCTTGGAAGCCGTGCAAAGCGCTCTCCCTAATGCGGGAGTCAAACAACTACGCTTCAAGGTTGGAAAAATCACGAATCTATCAGCCGAATAAACAAAGGTAGTCTAGTTGCGTTCCCGGGCTACAAACATCCGAACAAAAGAAACCAATGACAAACGAAGAACCTGGTCAAAAGAAAAAAGCCAACGCCGAATATAGCCAATCAGATCTTGAACATCTGAGCGATCTGGAACATGTCCGAGAACGGCCCAGTATGTACATTGGCGATACGTCCAACCGAGGCTTACACCACTTGGTGTATGAGGTGGTAGACAACTCGATTGACGAAGCAATGGCTAGCTACGCTACCGAAGTTCGGGTGTTTATTAACCCCGACGGTTCGGTCACCGTTGAAGACGATGGCCGTGGCATCCCGGTAGAGAAGCATGACCAGTTATCCGAACAAATGGATCGCGACGTCTCCACTCTCGAAGGTGTGATGACCGTCCTTAAATTTGGAGGGAAGTTCAGCAAAGGAGCCTACCAGACATCAGGAGGTTTGCATGGAGTAGGTGTCACGGTCGTGAATTTTCTGTCCGAATGGTGCGAAGTGGAAGTATGTCGCGGTGGCCATGTGTATCATCAGGAATATGAGCGAGGTGTCCCCACCGGTGAGGTGCGGCGCGTGGGAACAAGCGATCGCCGTGGCACGAAGACCACATTTAAGCCCGATCCGCAAATATTTTCCGTCACAAAGTTTGTTTACACCACGCTTTCAAAACGCTTGCAGGAACTGGCGTTTCTAAACCGAGGTGTAAAAATCTCGATCACCGACACGAGAACCGACGAATCGGAAACATTTCAGTACGAGAATGGGATCCAGGAATTTGTGGTCTGGCTCAATCGAGCGAGCGAGGCTGTTCATCAAGAAGTCTTGTATGTCGAAGGCGAAAGTGAGGGAGTCTCGGTCGAAATTGCGATGCAGTACTCCGGAGAGTACACCGAGAATGTCCATTCCTATGTGAACAATATCTCTACGACAGAAGGGGGAACGCATCTCTCTGGTTTCCGAACCGCTTTGACCCGTTCTCTGAATGCCTATGGCAAGAAACAAAACCTGTTCAAGGATCTTGTGCCATCGGGAGAAGATGTCCGCGAAGGGCTGACGGCGGTAATCAGTGTTCGCGTGCCTCATCCACAATTTGAAGGGCAAACCAAGACCAAGCTCGGTAACAGCGAGGTCGAAGGAATCGTTAATTCGTTATTCGGCGATTACTTGAGCAAATTCCTTGAGGAGAACCCCAAAACGGCGAAACAGATGATCCTCAAGATTGTCCTGGCAGCCGAGGCCCGGGAGAGTGCCCGTAAAGCGCGTCAGTTGATTCGTGAACGCAAAGGGGCACTCGCCGGAGGTGGGCTTCCGGGCAAATTGCGGGATTGTTCCAGCAAGGATGTCGACAAGTGCGAACTATATCTTGTAGAAGGCGACTCGGCAGGCGGTAGTGCTGAAGGAGGACGCCTCCGCGAGTATCAGGCGATCCTGCCACTACGAGGAAAGATCATCAACGCCTACAAGAGCCGCGAAGATAAAGTGCTGGCCAACGAAGAAGTGCGTAGTATGATCTCCGCCGTTGGCATCGGAATCGGCGAAGATCAAGACCTCAGCAAACGACGTTACGGCCGCATTGTGATCATGACTGACGCTGATGTTGATGGTTCACATATCCGCACGTTGTTGTTGACGTTTTTCTACCGCCAGATGTACCACTTGGTGGCACAGGGGCATGTCTATGTGGCTCAGCCTCCCCTATATCGAGTTCGCAAGGGCAAGGAAGTCAACTATGTGCAAACCGACGAAGAAATGAAGACACAGCTCTTGGAATTGGGGCTAAGCGACTGCGTGTTCGACCCTGGCACGGGTGAGTTGATCGAAGGCGAACGGATGGAAAAGCTTTGCCGGACACTCGCGGCCATGGAAGAGTCGCTGGTGGCATTGGAGCGTCGCGGGATCAGCCTCAAGGCTCACGCCGAGCGACAAGACCCCAACACCTTGGAGCTGCCGATTTTCCATGTATTCCTGGGCCTTAACGAGCATTGGTTCAACAACCGGGCCGCCTTGGAGGCATTCGTTGAAGAACAGGAGAAAGCGACCGGCAAAGAGATGCAGCTTGCGGGGGAAACGGTTTCCACAGAGGAGATTGCGGAGACCAACGGCCATGTGGCGCCAAAGTTGCGAATCGTCGAACTGCACGAAGTCCGCACGATCAACACGTTACTCAAAGATCTTTCACTGCTCGGCTTCGAAATTGAGGCGTTGATTCCCGAAGATCGCACGGGCTTGGAAGGCTCGCGTTACATACTCCGACGAGGAGATAGTGAGACTGGCCTGGAAGATCTGCGAGGGCTGCCCGCGGCTATTAGAGCGGCTGGGGAAAAAGGCTTGCAGATCACGCGCTTCAAAGGTCTGGGTGAAATGAATGCCGAGGAACTCCGCGAAACGACACTCGATCCCGCTAATCGCACGCTGTTGCAGGTCAAAATGGAAGATGCCGGCAATGCCGATGAACTCTTCCGCGTGTTGATGGGTGACAATGTCGAGCCAAGGCGCGAGTTCATCCAGAAGCATGCACTGGATGTGAAGAATCTGGATGTGTGATTCGACATATCGACGTGGGAAGTCCTCGCATCTATTGCCGTTGTACGGGGTTCAAGAGAGACTGGACGTTCCGTTCCTTCGGCAAGCTATCGCGATCAACGCAGAAACTATGATAGCTGTCACTCCTGTAGTCGGCTCAGGCACTGCGAAGCTGTTTGCCTGAAGGTTGCCGGTGTCATAGTTCGCTTGCCAATCGGCAAGAGCACCGATGGTGGGATTCCGTTGCCAAAGCAGAAAGTCTCGGCCATCGACGTCCCCGTCATTGTCAAAGTCGCCGGGGAGGCCTCCCGCGACGACTTCCAGGAAAAGGGTGGATCCCCCTGGATTGAGCTGCCAGTCCAAACCCAAGTGGGAAATATCAGGCAGGTCAATCGAGCTGAAATCAGTGTTGAATCCACTACTGGCAAACAAAAAACCGAAATTGTCGCCAAGTGTCGGGGTAAAGCCGTTGACCAGTGTCACGTCCAGTGTTCCCATCAAGTCGGCAAAACCGGCGACTTCGACCCGATCAAATGTGACGCCAGGATCGGTGCCGCCGATTTCGATGGCGAGCGAACCGCTGTTCTGAGTGTAGTTGCCGGAGATCATGGTCAGTCCGGGTGAATCGCCCGGTGCGAGCGTACCACCGTTGTTCTCCAGATCGAAGCCCACAGTTTCAGCGCTGAGCGTGCCCCCGGTGAAGTTGAACGTGCCGCCAGTTCCCTTGAGCAGCGTTTTTGTGCTGAGCTTACCACCAGAGAGATTCACCGCGCCATCGGCGCCCAGCGAAGCAATCTCTAGCGAATCGGCCACATCCAACCAGCCGCCGGAGATATCCAGTGCGGCAGTTTGCCCCGACTGCGGCGCGACCTGAATCGTTCCCACAAGCTGACCCACGGCATCCACTATTGCTATGCCACTGGGAATGATCGCCGTGTCAAACTGAGCGGGTTGCCAGTTATTGCTCCAGTTCTCTGAGCGGGCAAATCGATTGTTTAGCGAACCTTGGAATACCAGATCGGCTGGTGCAGGAAATGCCCCGACTTCATTGATGTACTCTTCCAGATTGGTATAGAGATCGGAATCGAAATCGCCATTATGATCTTTTGTGAAGGGATCGAGACCACGCTCGAGTTCCCACCATCCGGGCATGCCGTCGCCATCGACATCCCAGTCGGCCGGCCTGGTTTCAATGGGCAAAGCCGGGAGTCCGCCTGCGTCGGCCTCGGTGGTGAGCATCGTGCCCGACATCGCCCTCACATTGGGATCGGGATCAGAGATTTCGCGCACATCGGTGGTGACGCGCTCGTCGACCGGGTCGCGGTTCCACCAGTGGGCACCCGCGTAGTTGAGAACGGATTCGTAAGCCTCTGCGGCTGCCTGGGTCGTGACTGTGGGATAGTTGAAAGGAATCGCCGCATTGACAAATCCTCCACCAACTGACGAGGCCAGATAGATACCATTGTGCAGACCATCGTCGCGAGTGGAGTCAACCAGGTTGTCGTTGTGGTACATGACGGTTCTCGGGCCGTCGGCACTGTAGATTTTCGGATTGGCCACCAAGTCCGCGCGGGTAGTAAGGCCGGCAACGTAGAAATTGCCGACGAAATTGAGATTCACGTAGGCATCACTACTGCCTGTATGAGATGCCTGATTCCGCCAATCAAAGACCACATTGTTGCGGAAATCGGCATTGAGAATTTTTTCGTTGTAGGTCGAGAACACCGGATTGCGATCACTGGAATGGGCATACAAGCTATGATGAACACTCAGATTGAACTCATGCGGTGCAGAACCTGACGGAACATTCGATCCTGGGCGAAAGAGGGAGGCACGGCTGTGGTTTTGTGAGTTAAGGGCCTCTGTGATGAGCGACCACTGGATGCTGTTGTTCGAGGAGTTCTCGGTCATCGATGTCGTTTCGTCGGCACTCCATGAGGCTGAGATATGGTCCATTATCACTCGGTTGCCGTTCTTGATGCTTAGCGAATCCTGAGTTCCACCCGTTGAGGTCAATCGGCTACGAATGTACCGGACCACCAGGTCGCTACTCTCCAGCCAGACGCTGTCGCCGGTGAGAGTGATTCCTTGACCAGGAGCTGTCTGCCCCGCGATTGTGATTTTAGGTCTGTTGACACTAAGGTCGCTATTAAGGTAAATATTGCCGGAGACGTCGAAGACGATGGTACGACCACCAGAAGGTGCTGTGTTGATGGCATGCCTCAAGGTTCCCAGCGTGTTTGTATCCGCCAGGCTCGTCACGTGATATACGTCACCACCACGCCCCCCGACCGAGATCGCGCCAAAACCTTCGGCACCAGGAAACGCAGGGATTTGGGCTAAGCATGGAGGGCAGACAATCGCCGACCACAGGCACATCTGCCAGAGTATTCTCATCGATGTACTTCTCCGCAGAAGTGAGAGGTGTTTTGAAGGGACAAGCTCGGGGAAAAGCAGCCAACTCGCTAAATAACTTGGTTGTGCCCAGCTTATCTCATTATTTTTGACTGCAGCGCGAGACGGAAGCTAGTTTGCGAGGGTGCAAACTATGTCTCCATAAACGCATTTTTGGGTCGCTCTTAGCCGTGATATGGTGCTTACACAAATGCCGCCAATAGAACCCAGTGAGAGCTAATCCGGAAAGCAAAATTGGTTGAATGTCCTTCGCGGTATTCTAATACTCCTGCACACCCTCAAGCCGAACCTTGATTTGTTATAGCGGCGGGGATAAAAGTCATAGTGGCTAAGGATGTCGCGAGTAACTTCTCAACTTGGAGTTAAGTTAAGATTGCGCAGGTTCTGTAGCAACGTACCAAAAAGATAGTGGAGCGATTACATGACTAAAAAGGAATTGGCAGGTCACATTGGGCTGCTTCTCTTGCGCGTGGGCATCGGCTCTTTTATGCTTGTGCATGGCTGGCAGAAGCTATCCGGCTTTGGGGACATGGCCGACAACTTTGCTGATCCACTTGGGATGGGTAGTCGATTGAGTCTCATCTCGGCCATCGGCGCGGAAGTGGGTTGTTCATTGCTACTGATTGCAGGACTTGCCACACGGCTGGCCACGCTGCCGCTCGCGTTTACGATGATCATCGCCCTGTTTGTGATTCATGGGGCCGATCCCTGGCAGAGAAAGGAACTCGCGGCGGTCTATCTGCTGGTCTACGCCGTACTTGCACTCACGGGCCCCGGTAAATTCTCGCTCGACGCAATGCTTTGGTCCAAATGGACGAAGGCCGATTCTGAAAAACCCACTGGAACTGCGTCATGAAAGCTATCAAACGCATCATTCGAAACGTCCCTCAGCATTGGGTCGGCGACGGCTTCCCTGTACGGAGTTTGTTTTCATATAGCAGAGGCAATGAATTCGATCCATTTTTATTGCTTGACTACGCCGGTCCCCATGAGTTCCCACCAGCCACCGGCAAACGCGGGGTCGACGTACATCCTCACAAGGGTTTCGAGACGGTCACAATTCTGTATCAGGGCGAGCTAGCTCATCGAGATTCCAGTGGCGGGAGAGGGCGGCTTGGTCCCGGCGACGTGCAGTGGATGACGGCGGCCAGTGGCATCGTGCACGAAGAACTCCACAGCGACGATTTCACCCGAAAAGGTGGCGTGCTGGAAATGGTCCAACTTTGGGTCAACCTCCCGGCCAAGGACAAATCTGCTCCTCCCAAGTATCAGGACCTGCTTGACGAAGATTTCCCTCGAGTCGCCCTGGCAAATAGCGCCGGCCTGGTACGTGTCATTGCCGGGAATTTCGAGGGCACTCATGGTCCAGCTAATACGTTCACTCCGATCAACGTCTGGGACGTGCAGCTCAGTGCTGACAGTGCCACAGAGTTGACTGTGCCGCGGGGTCACACTTGTCTGCTCGTGGTACAACAGGGTGGCGTGAGGGTAAATGGCAATGCGATGAAGTCAGTTGAACTAGCACAGTTTGAGCGAGAGGGAAACACATTCGGTTTGCAGGCCGATTCCGCTTCACGCATCCTGATTCTCACGGGCGAGCCTCTCCAGGAACCAGTGGCAGGCCAGGGGCCCTTTGTGATGAACACGCGCGAAGAAATTCAACAGGCCATACAGGACTACCAAGCGGGCAAGATGGGCCTGTTAGCCTAGTCAACTCACCAGTTCGACGAACCTCCGCAAGAGGGAATTGGCTTCCGGCGTTTCTTGGCAGGTCGCGGCGAATTCGTCGTACGGGATACCGGCAATCCGCTGCACGTATTGGGGGTAGGCCTCCACACGTTCGAGTAATGAGCGGCAATCCAGTTCTGGATGAAACTGCGTGCAATAGATAGGCAAGTCTGCAAGTCGAAAAGCCTGATGGCGCACCTTCGCGGTCGATGCCAGGAGGATTGCATCGGGTGGAAGAACGACGACGTGGTCTTCATGTCCCGCATGGCCAAGGAATCGAGGCGGCAACTGTCCAAAGAGAGCATCAGTCTGGCCAGCATCGGTTAATTTCAGTTCCACGTTACCCAACTCCGCATGGGCGGGATCGTGGATACAACGTCCGCCTAGTGCTCGGGCAAAGGCTTGAAAACCCCAGCAGGAGGCGAATGTCGGCTTGGCTATGTCGGTTAGTTGCCGCAACGCATCGAGGGTTCGCTCGATCCATGGTCCATCGGCGGTGACCGAGTAATCGCCGCTTCCCCCCAACAAGACCACGTCTACCCGATCCAAGTCGGCTTTGCCTGGAGCCGAGTTTAGCAGGTCGACGCGAGCAATATTCTCCTGTGGACAATCCAGCGCGCGGGCAAAACAACCGACCTCCTGTTCACGCATCGGATCGCTGTGGTTCCGGATTTGTAGCAACAAGAACTTGAGCATTGTTTGTATTTTAAGCAATCCGGAGAAGGTATTTAGGCGACCAATTGAAGAAAAAACAAGTTTAGAGTGTTTCTTCAAGACGTTATCAGATCGAAGGCAAGTATCGCCGGAGCGGTCGGCTTTTTGAAGTAGAAAGAGACTAGCAGGGGAGAAGAGCAAATAAAAAAGCCCCGACCAAAGGGGGCAGGTCGGGGCTGGGTCGGAAATCTAGTTTGGGAGGTGATTAGATTTCCAACGCGATTTTCTCTTCTTGGGCTGCCAGACGCAGCTTGCTCAAGGCCCGAGCTTCGATCTGGCGGATACGCTCCTTGGTGACACCAAGTTCCTCACCCACTTCTTTCAAAGTTTGAGGCTCCTTGGAGTGATCCAGGCCAAAACGTCCGACGATGATCTGCCGTTCCCGCTCATCGAGCCGGCTCAACACTCGCTGGATCTTGGAGACACGATCCTGCTGCAGGTTCTCCTCAATCATCGGGTTGGCTCGCTTCTCTTGCGTTGCGTCAAATAGCTCGTCGTAGCTCGTGCGGAAGCGGTCTCGCTGACGATACTCGCCCGGAATCGTCCTGGCAAAGTTCTTCATAATGGCCCAACTGGCGTACGTGCTGAACTTGTTCCCACGAGAAAAATCGAATTTCTCCACGGCCCGCAACAGCGACAGATTTCCATCGCTGACCAGTTCGAAGAAATTCTGGTCGGGCTTCACATGCCGCTTGGCAATCGAAACCACCAGTCGCAGATTTGCACGGGCGATTTGATTTTTCAAGTCGACGATCTGCTCGTGCAACTCTTCAATCTCGTCCATCAGCGATGACTTGGGGCGCTCGTAATCAAGCTGGTCGCGGAGTTTACTCGCCTTGTACTTGAGATAGTTGTACTTGCGGAACAAGTGCTGCTCTTGCTCGCGAGTCAGAAGTTGCATCTCGTACAAACTTGCCAAATAGGGAGGCAATCCCGAAGGACGACGCGCCTTTCGCACGGGGCTTTCAGCTTCAGGCATGGGCCCCAGGCAGGCGTTATCGGCTCCCTTGCGGGAGAAGCGGGGGTTATCAATATAGTCCAGGGACAGATCCTTGATTCGCTCGGCCCGCATATCGTTGATAACGCGATAAACGGTAGTCTTCGTGCGGTTGTAATCCCTGCAGAGCTTTTCCACGGACACACCGCGACGGTAGGCACGGAAGATGTTTTTCTTCTGTACATCGGTCAGCGGTCCGCTGCCTGCTGGGAAAATGGCTTCATCAGGATTTTCAGCGTCATAATTTCGCAAAGCGGCCCGGATCGTTTCCACACTTCGACCTGTGCGGTCGGCTAACTGCCGGGAGATTTCTCCTTGGCCTTGTCCAGCCTGGGCCATTTCTCGGGCTCGCTGGATGAACTCTTCGCGTTGATCATCGGTGAGTTGGCTGAAGCGCGAACCCCGCTCGACTCGCTCGGCGTTGTTCTTGACAAAGCGGTCGACACTGCTGCGGAGAAAACCGACTCGCTTCCGACCGTCGAACACCAGACGACGGCTCACTAGTCCCAAGGCTCGCCAGCGGGAGATCGTTTTGGTCGAGACGTTGAATTGCTTGGCCAGTTCTTCGACCGTGAAGACTTGCTCGCCGACGGCATCGGCTGCCAGTTCGACCATGTCAGACATATCTTCCACCAACAGGCGGAGGTCGTTGAGCAAATCAGAGCCAGAAATCTTGCGATTGCCAGCCTCAGGCAGAGGCCGCCCGTCGATCTGCGATAGCACTTCTGCCGCTGGATAAGAGGCTTCGGCATCGAGATTGGCGATGAGTTTTTCAGCCGATTCAATGCGCGCAAGCATATCGGGTCGCGAAGCCTCGTTTTGACTGTCGCGATACCAGCGAATTACAGGACTTTTATAATCAGTATGCATGGTCCACCTCTTCTCGGAGCGGTTCCTTGTGCGTGATGCACTTTGATGTGGTGTTCCTTGCGAATCTTTCGCCCACAATGTCTTCCTGCGGATACTTCAAGCAGATTTCTGGTTGATTGGCATCCGTTTCTTCTCTGTTTGCCTGCTGGCTAGCATGCTTGACCCATACCTGGAGCTTGCTAGCCATTTCCGGCCTACAGGTTGTACGCATATTAGTCGTTTTGGGTCGAGAGAAAGTTCGCTGATATGGGCGGATTTCGGGGCTTTTTGGTGCCCTTCGATCTATCTAAGTGCCTGAGAGCCAATAACTTGCGGAAAAATTGGAAAATCTACAATTTCGGTCTGTTTCAAGTCTCGCCGGAAAATCTGTCACCACATCATGAGGTTCCGGCAGGCGATTATTCCCCGAGTTGGCTAGCAACTGTCCAATTCAGAGGCGCCTGAAGCTACCGAAACCCCAAAATGTTCTGTCCTCAGCCCGGGATCACCGATACACTCCTGCCAATTGGTCTGTCCCATTTGACCGTACGGTTAGCCGTCGTTTAACGAGATATCCCTCATGCACACGAAATTCCCGCTGATTTTGCTGATATTCTCTGCTCTCCAGGTGTCTGTTCTGCATGCTGAAGAGCTACCGCGCTATCTGCTGCAAGCTGAGATTTTGCCTGACACCACGACGGAAGTAACCGTCAAGTTGCAGGTGGGTGGCGATATGCTCGTGGCTGACGAGAAGGAAGAAAAAGAGCTTCCTCTCAACGTGGCGGGGGAATTCTCGTATGTCGAGAAAATAGTTGCATGGACTGCCGGTGCTGAGGAACCTGCCCGCTCACTGCGGCAATATGATCGTGCCGAGGCCCAAATCGAGGTCGCCGAGCAATCGAGCCAGCGCAAACTGCCTGCCGGTCAAGACCTGCTGATTGCCGAGATCCGCGACGGAGAGAATACGCTGGTTGCTCCTGGCCAGGCACTCACCCGCGAGCAATACGACTTGGTGAATATCGTCGCCAACTCACTGGCCATCGACCGGCTGCTGCCTGGCAAAGCGGTGTCTGAAGGGGAAAGCTGGGAACACGACAAGGAAACCCTCAAATCGCTGCTGGCGATGGACCATCTGGCTGTCTGCGAGGTGTCGAGCGTCGTCACGAAACTGAGCAATCGGGAGGTGCAGATTCGTATGGCGGGCACCGTGGATGGGACCGTGGATGGCGCACCGACGGAAATGGAACTGCGCGCTGCCTACCTGTTCCATTTGGACCAGAAGCGAATCACAGCGTTTAACCTGGCGATTAAGGAATCGCGAAAGAAAACGGAGATCGTTCCCGGTCTCGACGTCGTGGCGAAGGCGTTCGTTACGCTCAAGCCCCGCGTTAAGCCACTCGAAGTACCCCAAGAGGTCGCGGCCGTTGCCCAGCGGATGCAGCAACCTCTAGAGCGGAAGCTAGTTTATCAATCACCCAAGCGTGGATTCAGTTTTGAATACGACCCGGCCTGGTACATCACCGCAGAGGAGCGGGATTTGTTCTCATTCCGCTATCTGAAGGACCACCAGTTGGCGGCGCATTGCAATCTGAGTGTCTTGCCGCCGCGGAGCGAAGGGCGGCACACGACGCTCGATGAGTTCGAGCGCGATGTCCGCGAGGCCCTGGAAGGAAAGCTCGAAACCGTCTCGGCGTCGACCGAGTGGCAGACGCCGCTCGGGTATCACTGTCTGGGGGTGATCGCCAACGGCACGGTCAAAGGAGTGCCGATCCAGTGGCGGCATTACCTGGTTGCCGAGGATGATTGCCCGAGACTATCGCTGGCGGTGACGCTCGAGCAGATTCAAGGTGAGAAGTTTGCCGACGCGGAACGGCAAATGATCGACTCGCTGAAACTCTCGCCCGTGGAGCCAGTGGAAGAGAAGACCCCTGCCGAGACGGCAGAGAATCGCGAGAACGCGGTGCGCTAGATGAAGTATGATTGTATGGCGAGAGGCCGACCCCGAGGGAGAGGGTGATGGTATACAGAAAATGGGCGCTCGGCGCTAGTTATTAGGCGCTAACCAGAGGAAGCTCAAATCCGTCTGCGGAGGCCTAGTGCCAGGGCTGCGGTGCATAGTAAGGCGAGCGAGCCTGGTTCGGGGATAGCGTTGGCAAGCCGTACACGCTCCAGGTCGGCCAAGCTCAAGGCACTGCCGTAGACGCGGACATCGTCCTGCCAGCCTTTGACGGACGTATCCGCACCAGGTGCGGCATCGGTGAAGCCGACGCCGAAACGGGAAGTTCCCCCCTCAACTGTGATCTGACCGAGGGTTTGATCTGCACCGAGTTGGCTGACTCCAGCGGCGGGGCTGCCGATGTAGAACTTGGTGTTGTTCGCCGCTTGAGTGCTGTCGTAGGTAACGGCCAGGAATACCCATTTGTTGTCCGCATCGACGTCTTCAGAGGAGAAACCGAATGTGAAATCGGCCGGCCCGGAGCTGACGTTGTTTCCCAAAAAGAGTGCGAGGCGGAAATTGTCGGGGCCCACAACGCCCGTGTTGGGCGAGGCATTCATGTTCCAGCTAAACCCACCAAAGGGATTGGGTGCCTGTTTTGCCACGAGTCGATTGTTGCCGCCTGGGTAGCTCTCGACCTTGAGCCAGGTGGTGAGAGTCAATGCAGCGAGTCCATCCAGGTCGGCCGCATCCCCTTCGAGCACATGAGCAAAAGAAGGGGAATCATTCCGCAGATCGATCGAGGAACCAAAGCCACCGGGGGTGTCTGACGAACGCGTTGCTCCACCCATCAACTGACCTGGAGTGTTTGGTGCAGAGCCGGTGTCTAAAGCGTCGCCGCTGGGTTCGTCGAAGGTGTAGTGCAGTAAAGGAGTTGCCGACGCGATTGAGGTTGAGAAGAGAACCAGAGAAGCCAAAACCAAGAAGCTCGTTCGAATCATTATGCTACCCCTCGCGTTGCGTCGCGTGTTAACTGGTGGAAATGTGAACCAAGTATGGCAAAGAGGAGAGTTTTCTCTCGATGCTGATTATGACCACTTTGTGACAAGAATGCAATTTTTTTGCCGAAATTCCCCAGGTGCCGGGCGAGCGTGTTTTTGCTAAGTCGGGTGGTGGTAAAAGGATAGGGGACGGGAAGAAATGCGGATTGCGGAGTGGGGAACGGGGGGAGGCGCGAGGCGCTAGTTGCCAGGCGCTAGTCAGATATATTGGCGAGCCAGGAGCGTGCGACTGGAGTGGGAAAGAGAGAATTATGATTTATGACTCACCACCCGCCACCACCAACCACTCGCCACTAATTTCCCATACTCAGTGACGTTAGTTGCCGTTGGACTGGCCGAAGGTGAGGCCAGCGACGTCTTTGGCTTCGCACCACTTGGGTGATTTTGAGGACCACACCCGACAGTGCGGCTGTAAGCGTCCTTCACGTCCGTGGGCCACGAGTTGTTCAAACGTGAGCGGGCCGACTTTGTTGTGCTCGGAGATGTAGTGCCAGGTGACCTTGGGAGGTTCGGCTGGTGCCGGGGGCTCATCGGCTTTCTGTTTTTTCTCGAGGGCTTTCTGCACATCGGGTGGAAGGTGGGCCATGATGATCGTCGAGGCCCCCGCATCTTCGAACAATCCTTTCACGCGATGAGCACCCACCCAGTTGCCGTCGGGTCCCTTTCGGACGGAGTCGTCGGGAGTGATCTGATGCTGCCTCGCCATCTCCAAGAGTTGCTTGGAAGTAAATGGACCGAGCTCGGTCCCCATCAATCGGCAATACCATTCGGTTGCCATGCCACCGCCCCCAAGTGCGTGTGCAGAATGAAAAGTTTGAACAGACGAGATTGGCCGACATCGGCTAAGTTCTATTGTAAGCGAAATGGAGCAGGGATGCGAGCGGGGGAGGGTGAAGGATGAATTATGATTGATGAATGATGATTTATGACTCACCTCCCGCCACCAACCACTCGCCACCAATTCCTGTCAGCTCTGCGGAACCACGGCATCGAGTGCGGTGAGGATGCGCTCGACACACTCTGCGCGGGCGCCGTGGCCCATGAGGCCGATGCGCCAGCACTTGCCGGCCAGGTCGCCCAGTCCGCCGCCGATCTCCAAGTGATGCTCCTCCAGAAGGCGTTGCCTGAGAGCTGCTTCGTTTTCGATGTGCGCAGGAACGCTCACAAGATTGAGCATGGGAAGCGTATGCTCGGGATCGGAGGCGTAGGTGTAGCCGCGCGAGGTGAGTTCTGTTTTCAATAATTCATGCGCTTGCTGATGGCGGGCGAAGCGGTTTTCCAAGCCTTCGTCGAGGATGATGCGCAGCGCCTCGTGCAGGGCGTAGTTCATATTCACTGGGGCCGTGTGATGGTAAGCCCGATTACCGGTCCAGTAGTTTCCTACGAGGCGAAGATCAAGATACCAGGAGTTGACCGTGGTTTTGCGCTGGTTGAGTTTGTGCATCGCGCGTTCGCTGAGTGTGACCGGCGAGAGCCCCGGGGGGCACGAGAGACATTTTTGTGTACCTGAGTAGGCCGCGTCGACGCCCCACTGGTCGATCGCGACGGGCAAGCCCCCGAGCGAGGTGACGCAATCCATCAGCAGAAGTCCGCCGTGCCGATGCACCGCGTCGCCCAGTCGATCGAAGGGTTGCAGAGCACCGGTAGAAGTTTCGGCATGAACCAGGATGACGATTTGAGGTTTCAGCTCGTCGATGGCGGCGATAACTTTGTCCTGGTCGAAGACCTGGCCCCACGGCGCGTTCAGGTTATAAACCGTGCCGCCAGCGCGTCGTGCCTTTTCCGTGAGACGGCCGCCAAAGACACCGTTGATGCCCACCAGGCAGGTATCGCCGGGCTCAACGAGGTTGTCGATGAGCATCTCAGCCCCTGCCGAACCGGTACCGGAGCAGGAGAGTGTCATTTCGTTTTCGGTTTGAAAGACTTGCTGGAGCATTTCGCGGATCTCATTCATGATCCGCATGAACGCGGGATCCATATGCCCGATGCACGGCTGAGCCAGTGCGGCGAGTACCGATTCCGGCACGGGTGAGGGCCCGGGACCATGGAGAAAACGTGGGGAAACAGTGGGCATGGGATGCTCTCAAAGAAAATGGGTTCTGGTTCGATGAACGTCAGAGCATGTTTTATACGGGACGAACACGACGGATGCAAAGTGGGCGACTATTAGGCGCTGGGTGCTAGGAGTTAGGCGCTAGTCCGAACAATGGCAAGCCGGGAGCGCAATCGACCGGAGCGACTTACAAGTACCCCTTGGCGATTCTTCCATGCTGGCATGCTGCATCCTTGGGCAGTGTTTGCCAATGGTTCACACTTGTTTCTTGCCAGTAGCGGGAATCGTCTTGCAATGATGCCTTGCATGATAGTTCGATCGCATTGTGGCACACCTTTTGCCCTGACGCTCGGAGACCAGATCCGAAAGTTGCTGCCAACGGTTGGCAGAAAACCTGAGAGGATCTCCCGCCTTAGCGGATTGCGCGCCACGGCGCGTGATCAAGCCGCAGATTGTATCCCACCTGACCAGTTCCATCCCTCGCGCGCTGTATTTATGCGCTTGCGGAAACATAACAAACAGAAGAGAGAGTAGAGAAATGAGCGCACCCTTAACCTACCATATTGCGAGAATCTCCCACCTTAGTGCCCTGTGTGGCTCGGTAATCGCCGGTTTGTTATTGATCATGGGGCTTACGATCGATAGTCGTATTGAATACGGTTTTGGTAATCCCCTTTTGAATAGCACGGATTTTTATGGAGTGCGAGCCATAGTCGGGCTGTTGATTGGTGTGATTGCTAGTTACGCGATTGTACTGAGAGAGAAATACACGCTGGCTGGGAGCACGATGGCGATTGCATGCGTAGCGGTGTTGTTTGCATTGTGCCCTCTTCGCTACGGCATGCCCCTTAGCCCCATGGTGGCGTTTCTGGCATTGCCAGCGTGTCTTCATGTTCTTGCGTCTCAAGCTCAGAAGGCCACGATAGAACCGGAAGTGGTTTCTTTGCCGAATGAGTCGGCGCCGGTAACAAACGCCGAACCCGTGCTGGCGGCGGGATAGGTGGCGGATGAAGTGATGATTGATGCACCTAGATGGTTAACACCCTCCCTCGGGAGGGTGTTTTTCAATAGAGCAAACGGTGGTTTGACGACTCGCCACCAACCACTCGCCACCAATAACCAATAACTAATCACTAACCACCAACCTGCGATAGGCCTCGGTCACCGCGGCTGAGCCGAATTCACGCTCTAAGCGGCGGATCGTAAAGTGGGCACGGGCGAGGTCCTGGAAGTGGCCGATGAAGTAGGTGTTGATGAGCGCCCCGCCGACGGCCCCGATGACGGGGATCGCTTGGGCAGCCATTTTTTCGCTGACAACCAGGCCGAACCGCTTACCGATCATGTTCAATAGTTGCACCAGGGGCGGCGCGGCCCGGTTGGCCAGGCCGTGCTGGGCAACGTACTTGGTGGCATCGGAGATTTGTTTGCCCATTGCGATCCGCACGGCGAGGTAACCGATATCAGTGTCTTCGCCCTCCTCGGCAGCGATGTCTTTCTTTTGTTTTGTATTGACCGCACCTGGCCCCAGCGCGAGCACTTCGAGACAGGCAAGTCGTGCTTCGATTTGCGAGAGGTCTTCTCCCTGGCTGCGGGCGATATCGGCCACGCTGCGGAGAATCAGGACCGTGGAGACGGGCAACTCCGCCGCGAGGGTCAATCCCCCCAGCGATCCTCCAGCGGCACCGCTGAGTCCTGCCAACACCTTGTGGGACAACAAGCGAGGTTTTGAAGCCAGGTTGTCGTCTTTACCCAACGTGGTCACGGCGAGATCGAGCCCTTTCTGCAATGATTTTTCCACGGCACTGTGGATCATCTTTTCAGCCGCATCGGGCAATAACTTAAGCGACGCCGTGATGGGTTTTCCTACCAACTCCGTGAGCCGTTCGGCGAGGCCTTGCTGCTCGAGGATCGCTTTCGCCTCGCGAAGTTCTTCGATAGCGGCCGCGGTGAGTTTGAGTGCGGGAGGTTGGTTGGGCATGGGGTGGGGGTGGCGAGTGGTTAGTGGTTAGTGGTGTGGATTACGATATAACAGGCCAGTTGAAGGTTGATGTGAGCGGGATGCGGCGGCCTGTGTCTTGCGACTCGCGAGCTGCCTGGATGATTTCCAGTATATGCAGTGCATGTTGTGGAGTGATGAGCAGGTCGCTGCCACTTGCGAGTGACTCGGCGGCCAACGACGCGCCCATCTCCCAGGCAAAATTGCCTTTGTCCTGCGCGAAGCGGGTCAAGTCGCGCTGGTCCATGGTCGCCAGATCGACGCCACGGGGATCCCAGTCGTAACCCACAAGTCCCATGAATCCGTCGGTGCCAACAATAGTCAGCGTGTGGCGCTGTTCTTCATTCTGGAAGTGGCCGCGCGGGCTGAAATAGTTGAACCCCGATTGGACCTGGGAGATCACGCCTCGGTCGTGTTCGAGGAGCACCATTGCATTGTCTTCGGCTGCTACTCGAATCTCGCCTTTGTTTTGAATCTCTCGGGTGGGTGTCACGATGCTGGTCATGGCGGTGACCGATTGGGCAGGCCCCAAAAGTCCGGTGAGCGTAGTCAGGTTGTAAACGCCGAGGTCGGGTAAACTGCCGCCTCCCTTTTCGTAAAAGAACGAAGACCAGTTGGGGCCCCGATGTCCATAAGAGGCATGAGCGGCCGCGAGTCGGCCGAGCTTCCCGGCAGCGAGAGTCTTTGCCATGAAGGCAAACTGCGGACTAACGACCATGGCCGGTGCTCCCCAGATGCGCAAGTTTTTGTCGTTTGCGATCTTGAGCAGCTGCTTCCCTCCGGCGAGTGAATTGGCCAGCGGCTTCTCGCTCCAAACATGCTTGCCGGCTTCGAGCGCTTGCTTGTTGAGGTGCTCGTGCTCCTGCATATCTGTGAGGTTGACCAGTAGGTCAAACGCCGTGCCGGAGAGCATCTCATCGATGTGCGGATAGTGATGAGGGATGTTAAACTTGTTTGCTTGCGTGCGAGCACGATCGGGTAGGATGTCGCAGGTGCAGGCGAGGGTGACATGCGGGTTCTTGGAGAGGTGTGGGAGATAAGAGTGAGAGACACTCCCACAACCGATGACCCCGACGCGCACTTTCGAAGAGTCGGCAGCGTTGGCAGGATCGATTTGTCCGAGAACAGTTCCAACCGCTGCTCCGGTTTGAAGGAAAGTTCGCCTATCGACAGCTGATGGAGAATTCATATGAGTTTTTCCATGAGAGCTTTTTGCAAGTTCATTGTATCGATCTCATGTTCACATGGAAGTAAACAGTGGAAGTGAAGCGAAGAGAATCGAGAGGAATTGCATGGGACTTGCAGTAGAAGATTTAGTGCCTAAGAGTTCAATCCTGCATTTCCTGGGGATACTTGAGCGGAGATGCTACTGGTGTTGGCGTGGCGGTGGTTGAAGATGTTTTGGCTTCGAAGATGCATGCCGATGGAATTGTTGGAAGTCGCGCCTTGGGTTGCTACAATAGTTGTTCGCTCTCCGGGCGGAACGATTCTCTCCGTCAGCGTGTTCGTGGGACCACAGAAATTCGCCTCTTAGTTGATGCTGGCCGTATGAATTCTTTGCTTACTCGGTTCATGTTCAGCGCATGCGGTTCCCGAACCGTCGACATGGGTGTTTTTGGCTGGGCTGCTTTGCTCGGCGCGCTCCGCCACGCGGCTAACGCTGGCTGGTAATAGCTTAGGACTTATAGAATTCGAGGGTCTCAATGAGTGGCGGTTTTGGTAGGCGACGCTTTCTTAAGCGAAGTTTGGCACTGGGAGCATCGGTCGGGGTATCAAAACTTCTTTCGACGCAAGTGGTTGGTCGTGAAACTTCGATCAGCCCCAATGAGCAGATTCTGATTGGTTTTATCGGCTGCGGGAATCGCGCGAGACAATTGATGGAACAGATTCCCGCACCTGGGCGGATAGTTGCCGTGGCCGACTGCTATCTCCCACGTGCTGAACAAGCAGCGCAAGACCGTAATCCTAAATGGAATTGTTATCAGGACTACCGACAGATGTTGGATCGAGAACAACTCGACGCTGTAGTCGTAGCAACGCCCGATCACGCCCGTACCTTGCCGTGCATACACGCCGTGTTGGCAGGGCTAGATATCTATGCCGAAAAGCCGCTGACTGCTTACGTTCGCGAAGGACGTGTGTTGGTTGAAGCGGTGCGTAAACACAAACGCGTGTTTCAAGTGGGAACGCAACAGCGTTCGATGGAGATCAACCGTTTTTGCTGCGAGTACATTCGAAGTGGAAAAATTGGCGAGATAAAAAAAGTGTCAGCCGTCGCCTACCCCGGTCCGCGTCGCTACGAAGAATTGCCGGAAGAAGAGATTCCCCCCGGGGATGACTGGAACATGTGGTGCGGACCCGCGCCTTTGCGTCCTTTCAACAACCAACTGCAATTTGGCTGGATGCAGTGGCGCGATTATTCGGGAGGAGAGATGACCAACTGGGGAGCACACGGGGTAGATCAGATTCAATGGGCATTAGGAAAAGACAGTAGCGGCCCGACGGAGTTGTGGCCCGATTCCACCACGGGGCACATCTCCATGCGTTATGCCGATGGTCCGTTGGTCGTGTTCGAACGCAAGGACGCCCCCATGGGAGGAGCCGTATTTATCGGGAGTGAGTGCAAAATGGAAATCAATCGCAATCGGTTTGCCACCAATCCGCCCGACTTTGTTCAAGGAGCGCCGGACCCGGCCGTGCAGGAGAAATGGGAAGGCGATGGTTGGATCGCACGACCACACATTCAAAACTGGCTCGACTGTATCAAGTCGCGAGAGCTACCCCATGCCGACGTAGAAATTGGTCATCGATCGATTACCGTCTGTCACCTCGCGAATATCACGCGTGAACTCGGTCGCAGAGTGCAATGGGATCCTATCGGTGAGCAATTTGTGGATGATGTAGAAGCGAATCAACTATTGGATCGACCTCGCCGCGCAGGGTTTGACTTCCCAGTAATCTAAGAGCCACATGCAGAGCGGTCTGCCGAGTAGAGTTGCGAGAACCATAGTTTGCGCAAAAAGACTCTATTGTTTTTACGTGGGTGAATAAAAGCTTTGTCAAAGCCCTGCTAGGGCCCATGACTACCGAGTTTGCGTGGCTTTGGCGATTGGATTAGAATGACTTCGATGTAAGTAATTTCTGTTGGCGGGCATTTATTACATGCGTCGGCTTGCTGTTCAGTTTCTGCTAGTTCTCTTGGCTCTGAGGTTTGCCAATCCCTGGGGATGCGCCGAGCAACCAGCCGACGGCGTTGAGTTTTTTGAGACTCGCATCCGACCGGTACTCGTTGAATCCTGTTACGAGTGCCATTCGGCTGACGCCGGCGAAATCGAAGGCGAACTCACGCTTGATAACCGGGCGGCAGTCTTGCGCGGAGGTCGGTCGGGTGCGGTCATCACGCCGGGCGATCCTGCTGCGAGTCGGCTGCTTCGCGCGCTGCGGTACGACGATCCGGAACTGCAGATGCCTCCTGAGGGAAAACTCCCGGATGAGGTGATTGCTGATTTTGAGAAGTGGATCGCGCTTGGTGCACCTGACCCGCGCGATGGCACTGCACCCGCGCTGGACACGATTGCTTCGCGCGCCGAGTCGCATTGGGCATTTCAGTTGCCGATGCGACCTGCCGTGCCTGAAGCGGAAGACAATTGGGCGACCAATCCCGTGGACAAGCTGATCTTGGCCGAGTTGTCGTCAGCCGGTTTTTCGCCGGCGGCAGAAGCCTCGCGAGGGGAATTAATTCGCCGGCTGTACTTCGATCTGATTGGTCTGCCACCGAGTTGGGAAGAGGTGCAAGCCTTTGAAGCGAATGGTTCACCTGAGGCCTATCGCGAACTGGTCGACAAATTACTCAACTCACCTCAGTTTGGCGAGCGCTGGGCACGGCATTGGCTTGACGTGGCCCGGTTTGCCGACACCAAGGGCTATGTGTTCACAGAAGACCGCAATTTTCCCCATGCCTACAAATATCGCGATTGGGTGATTGCGGCTTTCAACGACGACATGCCAATAGATCGGTTTCTGAAGTATCAGATCGCTGCCGACCAAATGATCGAAGGGGACGAACAGCGACAGCATCTGGCAGCTCAGGGATATGTCACACTGGGTCGGCGATTTATTAACAATCCCCACGACATCGCTGCCGACCGCATCGATGTGGTATTTCGCGGGATGATGGGAATGACCGTTGCGTGTGCGCGCTGTCACGACCACAAGTTCGATCCGATCTCGGATGAGGATTACTACGCCCTCTACGGGATGTTTGCCAGCTCGGATGAAGTGCAAGACGAAGACCTGCCGCTGCGATTAGTCGATAAGGCGGAGCCAGTGAATGTGGGCGTGTTCATTCGCGGCAATGCCCAGAACAGGGGTAAACCGGTTGTGCGTGGATTCCCCAAGTTTTTCACCGCCAGCGCAAAATCAGTTGACTCGGGCAGCGGAAGATTGGAACTCGCCGAGGCAATTGCCAGTTCGGAAAATCCGCTCACGGCGCGGGTGTTCGTGAATCGAGTGTGGGGCCACCTGTTTGGTGAACAGCTTGTACGGACGCCGAGTGATTTTGGCCTGCAGAGTGAAGCCCCCCGGCAGCAAGCGGTGCTCGATTTGTTGGCGGTCGATTTCATGGGTAACCATTGGTCTCTCAAGTGGCTGGTGCGGGAACTGGTCACTTCGAGCACCTATCGGCAGTCGTCGCAGGTCGAGCCAGCGCTACTCGCGACCGATCCTGAAAACTTACTCTGGGGACGGATGAACCGCCGCCGGCGTGATTTTGAGGCGATGCGGGATGGATTGCTCGCTGTCTCGGGGCGGCTGGATGATCGCGTTGGAGGTGAGTCGGAGCGGATCGACATCGGAGAAGGAGGAGCGCGGCGGACTCTTTACGCACAGATCGATCGCCAGAATCTCCCCGCCGTGTTTCGTGCCTTCGACTTTGCGAGTCCCGACACCCACTCGCCGGAGCGTGCACATACGCTTGTTCCGCAGCAAGCACTGTTCTTATTGAACAACCCGATGATGCAAGCTGTCGGGCGCGATCTGGTCGCGCGATTGACTGGCGACCAGCCAGCCGAGCGAATTGCAGAACTTTATCGCCTGGTGCTTGCGCGAGAACCTAGTGCGAGTGAAGTCGAACAAGCGCTCGAGTTTCTCAACCGCGAGAAGCCCCAGCCACTGCCAGCTGACGAATGGAGTTTCGGCTATGGGCAAATCAAGCTGGTAAATAGTCGTGCGAACGTGGAACTCATGCCTCTCGCACACTTTGTCGAAAATCGCTGGCAGCCGAAGAGCGAATTTCCCGATCAACAATTTGGATACGTTTCTGTGACACCTGAAGGGGGGCATCCCGGCAACAAGAGCGATTGCTGCTCGATACGGCGATGGACGGCAGCCGAAGGGGGAAGGTTGTCAATCACCGGCCAACTCGATCGGCCAAGTGAAAAAGGCGACGGCATCGAGGCATCGATCGTTTCCTCGCGCGAGGGTGTGATCGCCAACTGGATTCTCGAACGAGGCAGCATACCCACACATGTGGAGTTGCCTGTCGTGGAACCTGGCGAGACGATTGATTTTGTGGTGGGATGTCGCGGCTATCCAGGATGGGATACCTTTTTCTGGAAGGTTTCGCTGACATTAGATTCAAGCTCGGGGATGCAACATTGGTCCTCGCAGCAGGATTTTCATGGCCCGCAACCCGAGCCGCTCGATCTGTGGACGCAGTTTGCCCAAGTGCTGTTGGTATCAAACGAGTTCCTGTTTATAGACTGAGGCCGCTATGTCGATGTGTAAAATGCCTGTTGTCTCTCGCCGCGATTTTTTCGCTCGGTGTGGAATGGGGATGGGGGGCTTGATGCTCAGCGGGTTGCAGAGCGAGTCCGCCTATGCTGCTGCCGATCAACTCGCATCCCGCTCTCCCCACTTTCCAGGGAAGGCGAAGCACGTCATCCACTTGTTCATGAATGGTGGACCTTCGCATCTGGATACCTTCGATCCGAAACCGATCCTCGATGAGTATGCCGGTAAGGCGCTCCCGTATCAGAATCTCGGCACTGAGCGGCCGACGGGTGGTGTCTTGCCTTCGCCGTTCAAGTTCAAACGGTATGGTGAGAGCGGGATTGAAGTGAGCGAACTGTTCCCGCACGTGGCACAGTCGATTGACGACATTTCGGTAGTCCGCTCGATGTATGCCGACGTGCCGAATCACGAGCCGTCTTTGATGTTGATGAACTGCGGCGACGGGCGGCTGATTCGTCCGAGTGTGGGTTCGTGGGTGACTTATGGTTTGGGAAGTGGAAACCAGAACCTGCCCGCTTTTGTGGCTTTATGCCCCGGTGGTTATCCGATTCAGGAATCACAGAATTGGCAATCTGGATTCTTGCCCGGCGTGTATCAGGCCACGCATATCGATACCCAGCACGAGAGCATCGACCGGCTGTTGGAGAATATCGAAAACAAGCGCACCGCGCGCGGTGATCAGCGGCGGCAACTCGATCTGCTGTTGGAACTCAACGGACAACATGCAGCACGTCGGCAGGACGATCCGCAACTAGAAGCGCAGATCAAGTCGTTCGAGTTGGCTTACCGTATGCAAATGGAGGCCACCGATGCGTTTGATGTCACCCGTGAGCCGCAACACATTCGCGACATGTACGGGCCAGGGGTGCAAGGCCGGCAGATGTTGATTGCCCGGCGGCTGGTGGAGCGCGGCGTGCGATTCGTGCAGGTGTGGCACGGGCATCAACAACCGTGGGACAATCACGACGACATCGCGCTGATGCATCGGCGGTTGGCGGGGGAGTGTGATCAAGCAATCGGTGCGCTACTGGCTGATCTCAAACAGCGCAGCCTCTTGGATGAAACGCTAGTGTTGTGGGGGGGCGAGTTCGGCCGAACCCCGGTGGTCGAACTGCCAAAAGAGGGAGCAAACGCAGGCAAGATGAACGGCCGCGATCACAATCATTATGGGTTCACGGTATGGATGGCGGGCGGAGGAATACGCGGCGGATACGTTCACGGTTCGACCGATGAATTTGGTTTCAAAGCCGAGGACAAACCGATGCACGTCCACGACCTACACGCCACGATGCTGCACTGCCTGGGCTTCGACCACGAGAAGCTCACCTATCGCTACGCAGGCCGCGACTTCCGCCTCACCGACGTGCACGGGCACGTGGTGCGGGAGTTGTTGGCGTGAGAGGGCGTACTGTCATTCCATTTGTCCATTGGTTTGGCCCGGACAGAGTTCAGTAGCGCATGGCCGCCCCCACGGGGCTTGTCCCCGGGGGGGCTGAGTAAGCTAAGGTTCCTGCAAGATAAGGTCGCCAGAAGTAACCGGACGAATTAAATGTCTCATCGCTAACTGATAGCGGCGGCGTTTCAATGCCAAGCAGATTGCGGCCAAAGCGAGTGAGAGCGTGGTGGGTTCGGGGACTGGGAGTAATAAACTTGCCAATACAGGGTCGTGATCGCTGATGGTGAACGAATTAAACAGGCCAGAATTAAGGTTTACTGGGTCGAACATCACTTTGTTAAATAACGCATCGGTCACGAGAATGTAATCCAGTGTTTGACTATTGCCGCGAAACTCTGAGCTGTAACGCTCTTCAAGAGGTACCGTTTCATAGAGGTCCTTGAGAGGTGGTGTAGTCCCTCCTGTGAGTTTTGCAAGTGGGCTGAAAAAGTAGAAGTCGTTCAGGTCGCCCAGAACAATTATCTTAGCATCGGAATCGATGGTTAACTTTTGCTCGACTAAGTTTGCAACGAATGCAGCCTGGTCTTCTCTTTGTTCTACACCCCCATTGGTTGGGGGCTGGATATTCTCGTACAGTCCCGAACTGCCGCCTTTGGACCTGAAGTGATTGTTAATGATCGTGACTTGTTGCCCATTGAATTCAAAGGTGGCCTCTAGCGGTTTACGGCTATTGGCAAAAGCAGATTCTCCGTCACCGTGGCGAATCAGTGAACCACTTACCAAATCGACTCGTTCAGGATTGTAGAGATACCCCACTCGAATGTTGCCTGTCCTTTGGCCGCCATCAATATTGCCGATCGGCGGTGGAATTTCGGCGAATTCATAGGTAGGGCCTCCTGCCGCAGAAATAGCTGCAATTAAAGCAGTGTAGGTTTCATCGGCATCTAGTCTAACGTCACCCCCGGGACCATCGCTATCTTGAATTTCTTGCAAACCAAGAATATCGGGAGAATTGAGATTGTTCACAATTTGCGACCCAAGGGCACTGTACTTTGCAGCGTCATCAAATGGGTCCAGATTACGCACATTGTAGCTAGCTACAGTAAGTCGATTCAAAGTTCCCCTGAGAGAACTACGCGGAGGGGTGAGGTCATTAGGAGTATGTACTAAGGGCTGGATCACATTTAGTTCATAGAAGCCGCTGTCATACCCCATAACCCCGATTGCGTCTCCGAGACCATCACCTTTCTGGGCATCGGGCAAAGGTTCACCCAGCAACTTATCAACCAGCTGAACCATTTCGGGATTGAAGTCACCAGGGCTTGTGGTGATGCCACCTTCTGCATTCATTCCGGTAGCGGCTGCACCACCATTGGGCACTGCCCAGATCTTGCCCGATTGATTGTTTGGTTTGGCAACTGCTTGTACTGCGGGAAGTTTAAGAAGCATTCCTTCCATCGATTCGTAGTAGTCAATACCGTCTGTGGCTGGATCGAAACTCCCAAAATTGTCGTCCTCGATTATCGACGTAGGTTGAGGACGACCTCCTATGCCAATCACGATAGGTGCTGGCAGAGTATTGCCCCTTGAGATCGTCGATATGTTGGCACTGACTAGTTCTGTTACCGTGAGGTTTCTCGAATTAGTAGGCTGAAACTCAACGACTTTCGCAGTAAGTCTGATGCTGTCGCCTACTGCGACCGCGGCAGGGTCTGTTTTCACAAATACTGCATCAGACGTTGCATCGTTGCCATCGCCTACTGGGTCCTGTAAGTAGAATCCGTTTGAGGCTATTACAGTTACAACACCGGTTGTTTCAACGGCCAAAGAATCGTATGGAGAGATGTGTCCGGCACCCTGGATATCGGGAATCGCAACTATAGTTTGTGCCGTAATGATTTTGACAGGAGTGCAGTTGATCAATACCAGAACAAACAAAGACTGGATAGCTCTCATCTAACTATCCCCCGAATACTCACCAGTCGGACAAAATTAAGCCAACAAAAAAAGCCGCCATGAACCCTGCACAGCTGACAACCCGAAGGCGGTCAAGTGCTTTCGTTTTTAGCGGCTTTGCGTTAGCACTTAATTATGTAAAGATAACTCTTGTTGGTACGTCGATGCTGCCTAAGTTTAAGCAGTGAAAGGGGAGATTGCAAGAAATTTCTGTAGGAGTTTTGTCGGAATCGTTAGACGATCCATCCGTAACATCCTATGAACTAGGCACTTATGGGTGAAATTTCCACTCCCCACTGCATCCATTTGAGCGCTGACCGATCGGTGCGCTGTTGGCTGATCTCAAACAGCGCAGTCTTTTGGATGAAACGCTGGTGTTGTGGGGCGGTGAGTTCGGCCGGACCCCGGTGGTCGAACTGCCGAAAGAGGGAGCAAACGCAGGCAAGATGAACGGCCGCGACCACAATCACCATGGGTTCACGGTGTGGATGGCGGGCGGTGGAATACGTGGCGGATACGTTCACGGCTCGACCGATGAATTCGGTTTCAAAGCCGAGGAGAAACCGATGCACGTCCACGACCTGCACGCCACGATGCTGCATTGCCTGGGATTCGACCACGAGAAGCTCACCTATCGCTACGCCGGCCGCGACTTCCGACTCACCGACGTGCATGGGCACGTGGTAAGGGATTTGTTGGCGTGAGGTTATTCTAGCCTGTGAAACTTACGCTTCACGGGGGCGAGCACCTTGGGGGCGGGGTAAAAACCACCTTTGAAAGTTTCGCGGTAGAGGCGGACATTAATGGTACAAACATTTGGTACCCGCATCCGCCTGCTCTCGTCTGGTGCGCTTGCGACTGCACGATTCCAAGATGCCGGCAGAGTCGGAAGCCCTAGCGGACGCGAATAAAGTGTATTACAGTACCTTCGCAAGCGCACTTTAGCTTACCGCGTCTTTCGCACAGATCCAGTTCCGGATTGCCCATAGTGAGCGGCTCACGCGTTTTAGGATAGTCGCCTCTGCCCGGAATTTTCGTTGCGTGAATGTGGTTGGAGGGGGATGTGCGATTTCCTCTAGAGATCCTTCCCATTGTGGGACAGGGAACTAGAAGAGACGAGGAAATTTAATGCCTGAATCCTTTCAGAAAACCGAATCAACGCTCGACTTCTTAATGGATTCCTTTCGGGAGGTGCTTGCGGACGTGGGGGCGGCTGGGCTTGCCCGCTACCTTCCCTGGGGACCTCCCAGCGATCGCACCAGCGAGGTGACTTTCCCCGACGAGATTGCCGAAGCATGCGTGCAGGCTTATTCGGTTGCCCTGCAGTTGCTCAATCAAGCGGAAGAGAACGCAGTAGCGCAGCGCCGGCGCGCTCTCGAAGACGCCGGCAAGCTCACCGAGGACGCGGGATCATGGGACCAGATGCTCGAACGTGCAGCATCGACCGGCGCAACGCCTGAGATCCTCGCCGAGAAGCTGTCCCAGTTGCGCGTTGAGCCGGTCCTTACTGCGCATCCCACCGAGGCAAAGAGGCAGACCGTTCTCGAACACCATCGCGTGCTTTATCGACTCCTTGTCGAGCTGGAAAACACCATGTGGACCGACGCAGAACGCGCTGTGCTGCAAGATCAGGTTAAGGCATGTCTCGAGCGGTTGTGGCGTACCGGCGAGATACTTCTCGACAAGCCGTCGCTGGACGACGAACGGCGAATTGTGCTCCACTACCTGGGACATGTCTTTCCAAGCGTACTGTCGTGGACCACTAGCCGTCTTCGTGCAGCCTGGCAGCGCGCGGGCCTGGATCCGTCGCTGCTTGCGACGTCGGAGCGACTACCGCAACTGCGTTTTGGCAACTGGGTTGGTGGGGATCGCGACGGGCATCCCGGTGTGACCGCCGAGGTCACTGCCGAGACACTGCAGATGTTCCGTCGAGCCGCGCTGGAGTTGATCGATCGACATCTATTGAGGCTCGCGATAGCCGTCAGTCTCTCCGAACGTCGCCAGAAGACGCCGGCAGAGATGACGGATCGGATCGCGGAGCTGACCGAGCGGCTCGGTGATTCTGGGCGGGCCGCTGTAGAACAGAACCCTGAGGAGCCTTGGCGTCAGTACGTGAATCTGATGCGTGCTGCGTTGCCGTTACCGGGCTCGGTCGCCCAGTGGCATTTCGCTGTTTCCAGCGACCTTGTGGCCGAACTGCGTTCGCTGCGCGAATGGCTCGAAGAGGTTGGGGCCTTTCGCCTGGCCCGCATTGACGTGGATCCCGTGATCACGCTGGTGAAAACATTCGGCTTTCAACTCGCCAATGTCGATGTGCGGCAGAACAGCGCTTTTCACGATCGCGCGCTGGCCCAGCTTCTCGTCGCCGCCGGCACCGACGAGGCGGCCGATTATCCCAACTGGCCAAACGAGAAGCGTCGCGAGATGCTCGAGCGTGAACTGACCACGCGCAGGCCATTTACAGCGCCCGAGGACGTCGAGGACGACGAAGCCCGCGCCGTGCTTGAGGTTTATCGGGTGCTGGCCGATCACAGAATGCGCTACGGAGACGAGGGTCTCGGCGCGTTGATCATTAGCATGACGCGCAGCGCTGAGGACCTGCTCACAGTTTACTTACTGGCCCGCGACGGTGGATTGCTCGAGCGCGACGCTTCGGGTTTTTATTGTCCGCTGGAGGTCGTGCCGCTTTTTGAGACGATCGATGACCTTCACCGCGCCCCCGAGGTGATGGATGATTATTTGTCGCACCCGCTGGTCAGGCGCAGCCTTGCGTATCGCGCTGGCGATGGGGGCGAGTTGGTACAACAAGTGATGATTGGATATAGCGACAGCTGCAAGGACGGCGGCATTGTATCGAGCATGTGGGGACTCAACCGCGTCCAAAGTCGGCTCGCCGAGGTGTTTGAGCGCCATGGCGTGCGGGTGCGGTTTTTTCATGGCCGCGGTGGAACGATCGGTCGCGGCGATGGACCGACGCATCGTTTTGTGCGCGCCTTGCCCCCTGGTACAATCGGCGGCGATCTACGGCTCACAGAGCAGGGCGAGACCATTTCCCAAAAATACGCAAACCAAGTCACTGCGGCGCATCACCTGGAATTGCTTTCCGCAGGTGTGTTTGCAGCCACGGTTGCCGACGAGGCGGGACGCAGCGACCCTCCTGAACTTGTGGAGATCATGAATGAGCTCGCCGAGACCAGCAGGGCCGCATACCGCGAACTCCTCGAGGCGGACGGCTTCGTCGAATTCTTCGGACAGACCACTCCACTGGACGTCATCGAGTCGAGCCGCATCGGCTCTCGCCCCGCGCGTCGCAGCGGAAAGCGTAGCCTCGCCGACCTGCGTGCGATCCCTTGGGGATTCGCCTGGAATCAGTCGCGCTTCGTGATACCTGGCTGGTACGGCCTCGGCTCAGGGCTGCGCGCACTGCAGGACGAGGCGCCCGAGAAATTCGAGTCAGTCATAGCAGCCAAGGCGGAGACCGCAGAGCGCTGGGCACCGATCCACTATCTCATCAGCAACGCCGCCACCGCGCTGGCGACCAGCTCACCTGAGATCATGACCCGCTACGCCGAGATGGTCGAGGACCGTGCGCTAGCCGAACGGCTGATGAAGCGAATTCTCACCGAGCAGAGCACGACCCGCGAAATGCTTGAGGCGGTCTATGGTGGCAGGCTTGGCGAAAAGCGACCGCGGATTCAGCGCCTCCTTGATCGCCGGCACGAGGCGTTGATTCCCTTGCATTCCCATCAGATTCGGCTGCTGAGACGCTGGCGCGAAGGGCAAGCGACCAGTGAAAAAAGCAAGGCCATGGACGAGCTGTTAGCCCAGTTGCTGCTGTCGGTCAACGCAATCGCGTCCGGACTGGGAGCCACCGGTTAGGCCGCCAAACGGCGAGACACGGCAGACGCAATTTCTTCGTTCGTTTGACTGGCGGGCTAAATAAGTTTTCTGGAACAAACAAATTTTTTTCAAGTCCCAAGTATAGACGGCGATGTTGATTATTCAGCCTCACCTTGGTGGGAAGCTTCAGTGCAACACTGGTCATCTCCTGAGAGTCATTTGCCAATGCCTCAAGCGGCCATCGTCCAGGTCGAGTATCTCACGGTCGTTAAAGGGTATGTGGTTCGGGAGTCGCTGGTTTTCCTGCTATTTTTAGGCTAATTAGACCTTCAGCACGACTATGACTGCCGCGGAATATTCTTATCTGGCGAATCGTTCTCGGTTTTGACTTGTGGAGTTTGAAGCAGCCACATGAAGATTGGACTGCTTTGTCTGTCGGCTCTTGACTAATATATCAGTTTGATATATTATGCAGAAATGGCATCCAAGCAAAAGACAATGTTTGCGATTTTAGGATTGCTGACATGGAAACCTATGTCCGGCTACGACATTAAAAAGGTTGTCGATGTCGGCCTTTCTCACTTTTGGAATGAAAACTACGGCCAAATTTATCCGACGCTAGATCGGCTCGTGAACGACGGCTTGGCCACGAAGAGAGCTGAGCTAAAAAGCGGTAAACGACAAAGATATGTGTATACGATTTCTCACAGAGGAAAAAATGCGTTTCGCGAATGGATAGCTGAGCCTACCGATGCCCCCGTGGTTCGAAACGAGTTGCAACTCAAGTTCTTTCTGAGCAGCAGCCTGCCAAAATCAGTAAGCATTCGCCTGATCGACAAACATCGAGCCCAGCAGCAAGCCGCGCTGGACGATTACCGTCAATCAGAGAAGCTCTTACGTAGCATCATGCTGCACAAAAGCCAATCGGATGAACTCAGCGAAATTCTTCAGATAGCGGGAACGACTGCTAAGCAGCGGGAAAAACAACTCAATATATTTTTTCTGACGCTGCGACACGGCATACGAATTCTTGAAGCGAGGGTGGCTTGGTGTAACGAAGCGATCGCGAATCTAGAAGGTACAAGCGAATCTGGCAGAGAGTAACTGGCACTAAATTGAGGTGACAGAATGCGAGAAACGAAAACGGATGCCGTGGGAGTTCGTCAAGAACTCTTAACCAGCAAACTACTCTTGGTAGCCGAAATAGTTGGCGTATTGGTTGTGGGTGCTTCCACGATTATCGTCGGCGTGGCGATGTTTGGAGACGGCACCATTGCATCGATTGGTAGCGTCTGGGCTGCTAATTTACTCATGCTGGCGGCGGTAAATTGGGGCCTCCGGTCACGCGGACAAGGTTGGTCGCACTTGGGATTAAACCTCGCTCCTCCCAGTATCAGATCAATCATGATAACAGTGCTCAAATCCATACCGGTGTTTGTGGTGGCGGTCATTGCCTTTGCCGCCGGTGCGATCGTCATGGCGATCCTCTTCGGCAGACCAGATACAGCAGACATGAGCGAGTATGATTATTTGAAAGGCAATCTGGCGATGACGCTCGTTGCTCTTGGATCGGTCTATATAGTGTCAGCATTCGCAGAGGAGGTTATTTATCGAGGTTTTCTGATTACCCGTGTTAATGAGCTGGCAGAGGATGGAAAGTGGGCAACGTGCATTGCCGTTGTTTTTAGTTCCTTAGTTTTTGGGCTTGTTCATTCAGACTGGGGTTTCACCGGAATGGTACAGGCAAGTTGCATGGGACTCGCCTTAGGCGTGTCGTATCTACTAGTTCGACGCAATTTGTGGGTGATAATTCTTGCTCACGCCTATATGGACACCATCCTGGTCCTGCAAATGTATGCGGCCTGATTATGCACGAAGTCCAAGCAGTGAGATGGAAGTTGATTCGTGCAGCGTCTGACGACCCGATGGCAGAAAATGTTAACTTGTTGGTGACGGCGGCTCCAACGGCTTCGCTGGACTGATCGTGCCGTTCACTCGCGTTGGACTGAACGGCCCTTGTGGCTTGCAGGTGCCTGATGAGACAGCGAGTTTATCTTATATCTCGCTCAAACGCACAGCTCGGGTGCACATAGCTCATCCGCCGGTTTAGCGTTTTGGCAACTCCCGCTCGGCAGGCCATCTTCCGGGTTCAATGATACGTGTTTGATGTGGTACCATGAAATTTGCGTAGTGCCATTGCTCCGTCCATTCTACATCTGTCGGCCTTGCCCGTATGTCCAAGAGCACAAATGTCAGCCACTGGATTGATTTGGTGAAGGCTGGTGATTCGGCTGCTGCGACGCGCATCTGGCAGCACTACTTTGACCGACTTGTGCGCAACGTTCGGGGGCGGTTGCAAGGGCAAAACCGAGCCATTTCGGACGAGGAAGATATTGTGTTGAGCGTCTTCGACAGCTTTTACAACGCGGCTGAAAACGGGCGGTTTCCCGACTTATCGGATCGAGACGATCTGTGGCAGCTTTTACTCCGCATGGCTGCCAGGAAGGTGATCGACAAGCGAAGACACGATCTGCGGCAACGACGCGGCGGAAACGTTCGGCTCCATTCTCTGGATCACGCTGGTGACAATAGAAACCTTATTGAAGCCATCGGTGACGAGCCGTCCCCAGAAATGGAGTTGATGATGCAGGAATCGGTGGAACAACTTTTTTCTCATTTAGGTGTCGGGCAGCTGAGAGATTTGGCGGGTGCTAAGTTAGAGGGGTACACAAACGCAGAGCTTGCCCAGCGGTTTGGGTGCTCCGAACGGACGATCGAACGTCGTCTGAACCTGATTCGTGAAAAATGTCAGCAGGAATTGGTTGAAATCAATGAGCATCCGTCAGAAGAAACTACCGATCGCAGCCCTGCAGCGCATTGACGATCTCTGCGCTGATTTTGAACGGAGGTGGCAATCCGACGAGCCACCGACGATCGAATCGGTCCTTGCCGGGCATGTCTCACCCAGCGAGCGAGAAGTTTTGCTTGCGGAACTGATCGTGCTGGACGTCGACTACCGGCGGCGGCGAGGTGACACGCCCACGAAGCAGGAGTACCTCGACCGTTTTCCGGAAGATTCCAATGCAATCGACGACGCCCTCAGTGAGAGCGACAAACGAACAGGCGTGTTCGTTCCCCCGACCCTGGAACGCCTGACGGAGCTTTTCCCTGCGCTGGAAATCATCGAGCTTATAGGCGCAGGTGGCATGGGTGCCGTTTACAAGGCTCGCCAAGCGGGGCTCGACCGGCTCGTCGCGCTGAAGATTCTGCCGGAAGAATTTGGGCACGATGTCAAGTTCGCCCTGCGCTTCACGCGGGAAGCGCGAACGCTGGCAAAAATGAACCATCCCAACATCGTGTCTGTTTATGAATTCGGCAAGGTGGAAGACACCTACTATTTTCTCATGGAGTTTGTGGATGGTTCGACGCTGCGTGAAGTGGTCAAGGCTGGTCACCTGGCGCCCGAACATGCGCTGGCCATTGTGCCGCACCTTTGCGATGCTCTGCAATACGCTCACGACAAGGGCGTGATCCACCGCGACATCAAGCCGGAGAACATTTTGATAGCCTTAGATGGTTCAGTGAAGATCGCCGACTTCGGTCTCTCGCGGATACTTGAAAATGGGAGCCAACAGGACATGCTCACTGGTACCCATCAAGTCATGGGCACCCCTCGATACATGGCTCCCGAACAGTTGGAAGGAGCGCGCAACGTCGATCACCGCGCGGATATTTATTCGCTAGGGGTGGTCTTTTATGAAATGCTGACCGGTGAACTCCCAATTGGACGTTTCGCTGCACCATCGAAGAAAGTTGCCATCGACGTCCGGCTGGATGAAGTCGTCCTCCATACGCTGGAGAAAGAACCACAGCGGCGCTATCAGCACGCCAGCGAGATTAAGTCGGACGTGCAAACGATCATATCGACCGGCAATCCGGCGCTTGCGCGCACCGTTGCCTATGAGGCGAAACCTCAGGCCGACCAAGAAACCGCCACCGCAAGTCTTGCTCAACAGGAACTTGCCGGGCGGATGTTGCTGACACGTCGCCAGTTGATGGAGCGTGTTGAGAATTCACTGCGGCCGCTCTTCCGGGGGCAGGTGCTGCAGATACTGATGGGCATTGCCCTGGTTGTGCTGGGAGCCCAGTGCTGGGCTCGCAATACGGAGATAGCGCATCGTGTGGTTTGCGGAGTGATTTTGCACGTCTACGGTGTGCTCGTGTTTGCACAAGCGATTCTGGTTTGCACCCGAATCCGCAGGATCGATTACTCGAAGTCCGTGGTCGAGATCCGCAGCAAACTCGACAGCCTGCAAGCCAGTTACCTGCGTGCTGGTGTACTGATCGGCTTTGTTTGGTGGCTGATGTGGATTCCCGTGGCGGTTGCTTTGGGCTTCGACGACGTAGTGTTATATACGTATTCGCTTGTTCCGTCATTGGTCGTAGGGATCGTAGGATTCGTAGTGTCGGTGTGGTTGTACCTGCGAGTTTTGAGATCAAAGGACCCGTCGGCCGACACTTGGAGAAGAAAACTCTCTGGTGAGAGCATTGCCGCCGCGTATCTGGCCCTCGAGGAAATCGAAAACGCTCAAATTCGGTGAAGCGACAGGTGCCACACTGCGAGGATACGATGTGAAGCAGAAGTCGGCCTAAGTGATGTCAAATCGCACATAAGTTAGTTGTTGATGGTTGCCGCCGTGGAGCATAATTGCTGCGCTAAGCTCCTCCGAATTAAGAACGAGAACACAAACTCGCCGAATGTGATTTAAGATCACGTAGTATCGATTAAACTGGTTGTTTTATTGTGATGACCGACAGGGCTCGCCTTAGACCAGAAAACCATGAAAACTTTTTACAAATGAGGGGGCTATCTGGCTGCAACCTATTATAGATAGTGATCCAACAGCTATCCCACTCATGCTTTCGTTCTGCCGCAGAACAGATTCTGCGCTATCTGCACGACCGCTTTGGATTTGGTCTCTGGATGGTGACTCGCACAAAGGGAACGGATTGGGTGGTGCTGCATGCCGAAGACCATGGATATTCTGTCAGTGCAGGTGATGTATTTCAGTGGGCAGACTCCTTCTGTTCGCGGATGGTGAAAGGCGAAGGCCCGCGAATCGCGCCGTCTTCTGCAGATGTTGCAGTGTATGCCGCCGCTCCGATTGCGAACCAGGTTCCCATCGGTGCCTACGTGGGGGTTCCTATCATACAATCAGATGGAGAACTTTTTGGAACACTCTGTGCTATTGACCCAGAACCGCAACCTCAAGAGCTTGTGCAAGAGCTACGACAAATTGAGCTGTTGTCTTACCTGCTGGCTGCAGTTCTGGAGTGCGAATCGAAGGTGAATCACGAGGCCCGACGGGCAGAGCGGGCCGAAGCACAAGCTTTAAGAGACCATCTAACAGGCCTCTTCAATCGACGTGGTTGGGATCAGTTACTGGCGGCCGAGGAACTTCGCTGCCAACGATTTGCCCATCCAGTTGCCGTTTTATCGATTGACTTAGACGACTTAAAAATCACAAATGACACCTGGGGTCACCATAGCGGGGATGAACTATTGCAAAAAGCGGCCAGCACGTTGCAGGAGAATGTGAGGAAGCATGACATTGTGGCGCGTGTTGGTGGAGACGAATTCTTAGTACTTGCCGTTGAGTGTAAGGAATGTGGGGTCAGTACTATGGTAGAGAGAATTGAAAGCGCTTTAGCATCCCAAGGTATTGCTGCCTCGGTTGGCTACGGAGTCCGCCGGGCCAACGGTACTCTCATGCAAGCTTGCCAAGTTGCAGACCAAAGCATGTATGAGGTCAAGCAGCGGCGAAAAAGCCTGGTCCATTGATAGCAAAGATCTGGCTATACTGAAATGGGCCAGTAGCTATCGGCGAAAGTGGACGAACGAAAGCTAAGCGAGGTGTCTGTGTGTTGATCTTACTCGGCGGTGCACCACGGGCTGGGAAGTCGATTGTTTCTCGAGAGTGTGCCAGGCGTATCGGAATACCCGTTCTATCGCTCGACACATTGATGATGGCGCTGCATGAAGCGGTTCCTTCGCTGGGGATTGATGTTACAGCCGAACCTCCACCCATCGGTCAAGCCATGTGGCCGCTAATTCGCGCAATTGCCAACAATGTGCTTGCCACCCATTCCGACTATCTGATTGAAGGGGATATGCTCCAGACTTATCACGTGGCTGCGCTTCATGAAGCGGGAGGCGACCAGGTACGCTCCTGCTTTCTGGGATATCCGAACATAGACCCACACCAAAAGTTTACTGATATCAGGCGACATACTAACTTGCCCAATGACTGGCTTCGTGACAGTTCAGACGATTACGTGCGGGAAGTGGTCGCATTCGGGATTCGCTATAGTCGAGATCAAAAGGAGCAATGCGACGAGTTGGGATTAACACACTTCGATTGCTCGGAGGATTTCACAGGGACAACCAGCAAGGCAATCGACTATTTGGTGGAAGGGCTTCGCCGTTGAATCCTGCGCTGATGCACACGGTTGTCATCCCCTGATAACCATTTCCCATTGCCACACCAGGCCATCATCGGGTTCATTGACCTCGCCGACGAATATCATGCCGATCTTCGCCAGTACGCGGGTCGAGGCGTTTGCGTGGGGGAGGGTATGGGCCAGTACGCGGTTGACTGCCATGGAGCCGCCTGCCAGTTCGACAAGTTTCTGTGCCATTGCGGTGGCGTAGCCTTTGCCCTCAAATCCCGGATACGTGAAATACGCAATCTCAACAGTTCCCTCTGCAGTTGGTGGCCCCTTAAAAGCACACGAACCTACGACTTCGCGCGTGGCAGTGTCCACGACAAAGTAGCCGCCCCACTCCAGCTTGTCGATGCTCACGGGGTTCGCCGTCAGCTTGCTTCCGACCAACTGGTGGACGAGCGCAGCCACCTGAGGCCAATCGTCGTTGATCATGGCGTCCAAGTAGGCTGGGTCATTTGCCAGCGACTCTTCAATCGCTCGATCAAGTCGGACTAGCTGCACGGTTTTCATGGTAGCTCCGATTGCGGGCAGTTTTCTTTGTTGGTGAAATTCATTTACTTTTAGCATAGCGAACTCGAAACGATTTGGCGTGGTGGAAGTGGTCGATGTGAGGGGGGGGAGACGAGCGCTTCTCATCATTTTCGTTTCGAATTGCGGCTGACTAAGCACGCCGAGTGCGCGAGCGGCTATTTGGGAATTGCCTGTTGGGGTGCTATAATCGTAGGTGACTCGGCTTTACTACACTAATTGTTTCCCATTGCCCCACCACCAGTATGCAACCCTTAATTCAAGCTTTGGGGCGATATCTCAAGCCGGTTCTTGATGTTCTGCTGAAAGTGCCGGACAGCGTCGAGCGATACGATTATCGCATGTATCTCTCGATGATCATCGCCAACTACATTGCCTTGCTCTTGCACCTGTCCTGGGTTTTTGTCTTCTGGTGGTTGGATTTTCCGACGCTCAGTTACATCAATATCGGCAGTGTCGTAGTTTGGATATTCAGCATTACGATCCTCTACCGTTGGGGGGCTATGCTTGCCGGGGTTTTAATCGGGTCGGCTGAGGTGCTGATCCACCAGTTCCTGGCGGTCTACTATTTGGGTTGGGACCTTGGATTTCAGTATTACCTCTTAGTGATTGTGGCATTCACGTTCTTGATGAATTTCAAAAACGTGATGTACATCCCGGTGGCATTGTTTTTCATCTGCCTGTTTTCTTTCCTGGGTTTCTATTATCGGGTGCAGTATTGGAACCTGCCGCATGTTGAGTTGGGACCGACGGCCAAAGAAGCTTTCCTGATGATTAATGTGTCGAGTGCGTTTGCAATCCTGGCAATCATGTCTTTTTTCTACAGCGACGCGGCCCAGAAGGCCGAGGCATTATTGGAGTTGGAACGCGCGAAATCAGATATGTTGCTTTTAAACATTCTGCCGACTTCGATTGCCGAACGACTGAAAGAGGACCGGTCGATCATCGCCGACCACTTTGAATCAGCAACGGTGCTATTCTCCGACATCGTGGGATTCACGGCCCTGTCAGAGAAGGTGACTCCTACGGAGCTGGTCGTCCACCTCAACTGGCTGTTTTCTGCCTTTGACGATCTGGCAGAAAAGCATGGGCTGGAGAAGATCAAGACCATCGGCGATGCCTATATGGTTGCCGGCGGCATACCGGTCCAACGGGTCGGGCATGCCAAGGCGGTTTCCGCTATGGCCTTGGACATGCTCGATGCAGTCGAGGAATGTAACCGGGTGACTGGTGAACCAGTCAGCATCCGCATTGGTGTTCACACGGGTCCGGCGGTGGCAGGGGTGATTGGTATTAAGAAGTTTGCCTACGACATATGGGGAGACACGGTGAACACCGCCAGCCGCATGGAGATGAGCGGCGTGCCGGGTAAGATCCACCTTTCGGAACAAGCTGCCGCAATGGTCAAAGGCGATTTCATCGTCGAAGAACGCGGTGAAGTAGAAGTCAAAGGCAAGGGGACGATGAAGACCTATTGGTTGGTCGGACGCCGCGAGAATGGAGAGTTTAACTCATCTGCGGCACAAGGTTCCACTCAAGAGACCGCTATCTGAATCAAGAAGGTACCGCTCGTAGATCACTTCACTGCTCGTTTGAAAACAGCGACCACAAAATTTGTATAGCCGAGAGCCTCAATTGGTAGCAGGGTAACGCTCGACCTATTTAGCCCAATACCAACTAAGGGATGAGTCCTTTGGGCAAGGACCTACATAGTCTTACATTCCCAGGTGGTCTTGTAGCGATTGCAAGGTGCGCGAGAAGATTTCCTGCGGAAGTCCCTGGGCAGATATCGAAATTAGTTTGTTTCGTTCTGAGTAGAACGCTGTTAATGGTTCGTTCGCAGTAGCATAGGTTTGCATGCGGACACGAATCACCTCTGGGCGATCGTCGTCACGCTGAATTAGCCTCCCACCGCAATGGTCGCAAACTGCATGTTTCGCAGGGGGGCTAGCGGTTATATGGTAAACAGTATTGCATCCGGCGCAAGTGCGGCGTCCATCGAGACGTGCCACAATTTCATCCAAGGGTAACTCGAACGACAAGACGGCATCCAGTTCAACACCTAGGTCATCAAGAATGACTTCCAGAGCTTCGGCCTGAGCCTGAGTGCGAGGCACTCCGTCCAGCAAGAAACCACCATGGCAGCGTAGACATCCAAACCGTTCGCTCACCAGCGTCATAACCAATTCATCGGAAACGAGTTCGCCACGTCGCATGGCATCTAGTGCAGCAGCCATGGCAGGAGTAGGATCGCCCCCACATGAGCTTGCCCGGAATAGTTCACCTGTCGACAAATGGCAGGTTCCCAGACTGCCGCAAAGCAATTTCGCTTGGGTTCCTTTGCCAACTCCAGGGGGCCCAAGCAATATTAACCTGTAGGCACGGGTTCGCGAGACATGAGCTGGCTCGCAGGTGAAGCTCGAGCCACGAAACCAACCTTCTCGATTTTGATGATCGCTCATCGACCTCTACCCAATATTCCCTGACAAATTGTTGGTGATTCCTTTAGGATAACCAAGTCGGGCTGGGAGTCCTATCCTCTGGAAGCATCGCTGATAAATATTCCTTGCGACTTCAAAAGGCATTGTCTCTCGCTCGCGAACTTAGAATCTGTCATCATGAGTTTCCTGGCAAAAATCTAACCTTTGGGAGCAGGGCCATGGTCAATAAGATTTCCAACCCACCCTATTTCGATGGATTGCTGCAGCGATTGGCCAACGATGACGCTCGTGCAGCAGCAGCATTCAGTCGGCACGTGCATTGGGGCTATTGGCCGGATCCACCACAAGGGACTTGCTCGCCTGAAGAATATGGTGAAGCCGCCGAAAGGCTGTGCCAGGTTCTGTGTGAGGTGGCAGGAATTCGAAATGGATTGCGAATCGTCGATGTCGGTTGTGGTTTTGGCGGCACGATTGCCAGTTTGAATGAGCGGTTTGGTGAGCTGGAACTTGTTGGCGTGAACATCGACGAGCGGCAGTTGCAGCGGGCGGTTGAGATGATAAAGCCTCGCGGCTCAAACTGTATCGAGTGGTTGCAGGCCGATGCGGCGCGGATTCCGCTTGAGGATGCAAGTAGCGACGTAGTGTTGGCCGTGGAGAGCGTGTTTCACTTCGATCGAGCGGCGTTTATGGTCGAAGCCGGGCGCCTGTTGCGCAGTGGAGGTAATTTGACACTCTCAGATTTTATACCCAGTGAGCGGGCCGTGGAATATCTCTCCGCGATCGACTTCTCGGCTGATGAGTCGGTTCAGCGGAGTTATGGACAGGTTGATTTGACCTGCTCATTAGAAAGGTATCGGGAATTGGGACTGGTGAACGACCTGGTCCTGACAGAAGTGAAGGACATCACGGAAAACACCTTGCCGACGTATGGGTTTCTTGGTGCCAGTGTCGCGGGCTGGACTGAATCGAGCGAGAAGCAGTTATTTCTGCGAGCTACGCAAATGCTGGAGAAGGCGAGTCGCAAGGGAATGTTGGGTTACCAGTTGTTGCGGTTTGATAAGAAGTGATTAGAGACGAGGGCAAGATGGCATCAATTTGAATTGCGGGAACCTGGCGATTCCGTTATGGTCAGAAGATACTTGGGTTTGCTACAGAGCAGAATCACAAACGAGAACTGCCATGACCAATCATTCAGATGCTAATGTCGACGCGTTCATGCGGCGATTCTGGTTGATACTTCTCTTCTTTTTCCTCATCCTGTTGGTGCCGATCTTTCTGGGGGCCTATTACTTGGAGCGCCGTCTGGACTCGTTTGAGAATGCCTTGCGCTTTCAATCGCCTCAAGAGACGGGTACTCCTGCGGCAGAACTGAATGTTGACGAGTTGGCCTTGAGCGCGGTCCAAGGACAAACCGTCTACGTGCCCGCTTATTCACACGTGTACCATCAAGACGGCCAGCCCCATCTCTTGACGGTCACGTTGAGTGTGAGAAACACGAGTCTCGATCGGGAGATCATCCTGACTTCGGTGCGTTACTTCGACACCAAGGGGAAAGAGATACGACGTTTTCTCGACAAACCTCTTTCCGTCGCCCCGCTGGCCACTACCGAGTTTCTGGTGGAGCGAGAGGACACTTCAGGCGGTAGTGGTGCCAACTTTCTGGTGGAGTGGGTTTCCCAGGAGCCTGTTTCCGAACCAATCATCGAGGCGGTGATGATCGACACAAGCGGGCAGCAGGGGATTTCGTTCGTACGAAGTGGAAAGGTCATTAAAGAAAAAATTACGGAACCTCACACAGGTTCAGAGAGCGGCGAAGTGGAGTAGATGAAGATCGGCTTTCAGTTTTTGGATCCATCCTGATATCGAAAAGGAGAACCGAAGATGAATGAAATCTGCAACACACCTTTTTTTGCTCAAGTTGAACTAGAGACTAGCGAGGGAGGAGGGGCGCTCATCGGAATCGTTTGGCTCGCAATTGTAATCCTTGCGATTGCTGGTCTTTGGAAAACGTTTGTCAAGTCTGGCAAACCTGGCTGGGGAGCTATAATCCCAATTTACAATATCATCCTCATGCTGGAAATCGCCGGACGACCGTTGTGGTGGATCATACTGTTGCTTATACCCATTGTTAATTTTGTCGTGGCAATTATTGTTTCCATCGACATTGCGCGAAATTTTGGCAAGGGGGCTGGTTTTGGTCTGGGACTAGCTATTCTTGGTTTTATCTTCTATCCCATACTTGGCTTTGGTGACGCACAATTCCAAGGAGTGTCTCGCTAGTCTAAGCTGGTATAGTGTAAGTCAGACTTTTGTCAGGTGGATAGACTTGAGCGAGCAGTGACGACTGTGGAGAGGTAGTTGCTTGCCAGAAAACTCTGGAGACTAAGCTAGTTAATCGATAAATTTCTGACAGAGCAAGAGATCATGGCGAGAATGGCAGTTGCGTCGTAACGATCGCAGAGTGCAACGTGTTGCGGTACATGATGCGGCTATCAGCAGAATCATAATGGTTGCCGGTTCGGGGACAACCGTGGGAGAGGACGTCACGGCTCGTAAAGAAGAAATACTGCTGCCGAGTTGGCGTTGCCAGGTGAGGAAGTCGTGCCCGTCGAGGTCAATACCATAGCGAGCCTGCCAGCCATGCTCGGGGTCGGTGAGATCATCGAGGTCGACGTCGCCATCGCGGTCGAAGTCGGCGGCTAGATATGCTGCCACGTCAGAAACAAAGATCCCTTTTCTACCGTCATCCAAGGTGGCAGTGAAGACGATCTCGCCGGCATCGTTAATCACGCGGCTACGGCCGTCACCACCTCCGGAAAGGCTAAATAGATCGATCCCAGTAATGCTGCGAAATTCTCCAGGAGCAACTTCCAGCATATCGCCGACGCGGGCGATCAGCAGGAAGAGGCCTGCCGGATCTTGGGCCCAGATGCCGTTCAATCCTCCAGCCGTTGCATGCACAACCACCTGGCCGTTTCGATTCGTCGCAAAGCCGTTAGTCGAAAAGCTGGAGAAGGTGTCGCTCGTTCCTGGGGCCGACATGCCGGGCTGTAACAAGAGTTTGAGTTCGCCTGGGCGAGCACTCCAGAGTGTCGTGCGTTTAGAAGGAGTGATATCAACTCCGGTCAGGTAAGCAGAAAAAACCACTTGATCAGTGTCGTCCACGGTGCTGGAAAAAAAGTCATCGAACACAGCATCCGCAGAAGTCCCCATGGCAGGCAGAGCAATGTTACCTCTGCGAGCCAGGAGCTCGATTGCCCCATTGTTTGTACGCCAAATCCCGCGATCATTCTCGGGGATAATCGTACCACCCTGCAATCTTGCCTTAAACACCGTATCACCATCGTTGTTAAGCGGCATTCTATGGTTTGCTAAGAACAAGAATGTCCCATTGGTGCCAGGGGCACTTTGACCAGATTGCGCCACCAAAGTGAGATTCTGCGAATTTCCCGCGAAGATGCCTTCGGAGATTTTCTGTCCTGTATTTGGGTCAACAAGCTCAATTTGAAATGCTGTTTCTCCACTGTCGTTGATTGGTGGATCGGTGCGAATGATCCTGCCGAACAATCCCGAAGTACCAACTGCAGACTCGCCCTGCAGAGCCACTTGGTCAACGGAGAAGGAATCGTTGATAAATATTCCATATCGGAAACCAACAAGTGTAACGGGGGGGGCAATGGATAGATTGAACGCCATCTTACCCTGGCTATTGAGGGATGGAACATAATCTACACTTGCGTACTCCCAGGGATAGCCAATCAATGGTGTATTAAGGACTGCGATCGGTAAGGTGGCACTGGAGGAATTGGTCCAATAGCCGCTTCTGTAATCGGTTTGGTTTGTATCTCCGAGGAAGCCAACTACGCCTGCATCATTGAAAGTCAGATTCCGAAAGAATGAGAAGAGCGTACTTCCATCGGGTGCGGCTCCAGGTGCCAACTGACCTTCCCGCAGTCGTTCAGTGAGAACGCCAGACTGGGTCGCCCAGATGCCACGATCGTCGACCAGATTTCCGGCGGAGTTTTCAATCGATGCAGTAAATGCGACGTCGCCGATGTTATTGATCATGGGTGCCTGAAATGAATCAAAGTGAACCATGTCGCTATTGGATACAGACGCCACATCACCCAGGAGCGCAATGCGTCGAATGTCGGTGAGTACTACGGCCCAAGCCAGGTTGGATGCAAAGAGTGAAAGCAGACAGCAGAGCGCTAGCGATCGTGCCATATAAAGTGTACTCACAATGCAACAAGCAAGATCTGAAAGTTGCCTATCTTTTGGGACCTCAATTTTAGCAACCCCTCATCAGAGAAAAAAGCGAACTCAATTTGGAGCTGGCCTATGCCATAATCCACAAAAGACCACGGATCGAAACTGTTGAAACACGGAGGGGCATATACTCCCCAGTCCGTGGTTCATCCGTGCAAATCCGTGGCTAAAATCTTATTGTATCTATGGTAGAATCACGTTTTCTCATGAACGGAACCGATGCAGAGGCTGATAGAAACCTATGGCAAAGAAGAACACCGTGGCCCTGGTGACAGGGGCTTCGTCGGGGATCGGCAAGGCAATTGCCGAGCAGTTGTTGGCAGATGGGTTGGTGGTCTATGGGGCGGCACGGCGAGTCGAGAAGATGGCCGACCTGGAGGGCAAGGGGGCCATAGTCCTCCCGATGGATATCACCAAAGAGGAGGATGTCGCGCGGGTAGTTGCCCAGATCTTGACCGAGCAGAAGCAGCTCGACGTGCTGGTGAACAATGCCGGGTTCGGCAATTACGGCGCGGTGGAAGATACCCCCCTCTCGGATGCGAAGTACCAGTTCGAGGTGAATCTCTTTGGCCTGGCACGCATCACTCAGGCGTTTCTACCCCACATGCGCCAGCAAGGTCATGGCAAGATTGTGAACATCTCATCCATGGCCGGTGAGATCTATATGCCATTAGGGGCCTGGTATCACGGGTCGAAACATGCCCTGGAAGGCTGGTCCGATTGCCTGCGGATGGAAGTGGCCCCTTTTGGGATCGACGTGATCATCATCCAGCCCGGCATCATCGAAACGGAGTTCGACGACTCGATGGTCGGCCCGATGATGCAGCGCTCCGGCCACACGGCTTATGGTGAAATAGCTGAGCGGATCAAGGTGGCCAGCAGCGAGGCATATAAGGAAGGCAACGGCTCCCCGGCCAGCGTGGTTGCGAAAACCGTCTCACGTGCGATCCGCACCCGTCGGCCAAAGACCCGCTACGTAGTCGGCAAGATGGCACGTCCGATGATGCTCGCCCGCAAGTGGTTGGGGGATCGAATATATGATGCAGTTGTCTGGTGGTGGATCTGACGTAGTGTAGCTTGCAAAATGCGGAGCGTGAAACGCAGAAGTTGTGCTTTCATCTGCCCATCAACTCGGAACGCTAATTTCAATCCCATACTTGGGTGCTATGCTGAGTAGTTTTTGTATCTCTTCCTCGTCTATAGGGGGAATCGGTGCGGTGGGATCGGTGGCGAGGCGGCCTGTTTCTTTGAACATTGCCTCCATTCCACCAGGAGCAACGACAACGATCATCTTGGCATTTTGAGCAGAGTTGTTTCTGAACCAATGCGTACTATTGGCAGGCAAATGCACGAAGGAACCCGCCGAGGTCTCGACTTCCAGGCCCTCGCCATAAACTGTGACCGTGCCACTCACAATGTAAAAACCCTCTTCTTCGTTGCGATGTAAGTGAGGTGGCGTTCCACCACCGGGAGGCACAATCGCCTCCCATAAGCCGTACTTTCCATCCGTTTCGTCCTTCACGGCTAGAAATCGATACAGAGCACCGCCGACATAGATCATTTCCCCGTCACTCGGTCCGCGGACGATGGGATTGATATTTTTGGACATATTGTCACCTTGCAGTTCAAATTGAATTCCCGGAGATTACTTGCCCACTCTTTATAATTCTCTAGATTGAACTGAGTTCAGCAAGCGACAGCAAATCATACTGTTGAAGAGGAGAAACAAATGAGCTTCAATATCCAGGGAAAAGTGGCATTAGTCACAGGGGCCAACCGGGGAATCGGTAAAGCGATCACCGAAACATTGCTTAAACAAGGAGCCAAGAAAGTCTACGCAGCGGTGCGAGACCCTGCTTCAGCCGACCCGCTGGTCAAACAACATGGCGATAAAGTGGTCCCCGTGGAGTTGGATCTGACGAAACCCGACACGATCCAATCAGCGGCCCGTACCGCAGGTGACGTGGAATTGGTCGTCAACAACGCGGGCGTGTTGAGGACTGCGAGTGCATTGTCGGCCGATGCGATTGACGCACTCGAGTTTGAAATGAATGCAAACGTGTACGGCCTGATCCGCGTGGCCCAGGCCTTCGCCCCAGTGTTAAAGGCGAACGGGGGTGGTGCTTTGGTGCAGTTGAACTCGGTGGCGTCGCTGCAGAGCTTTCCGGACTTTGCCACCTATTGTGCTTCCAAGGCCGCCTCGTATTCCATCACCCAAGCCTTGCGGGCGTCGCTTGAAGAACAGCAAACTGCGGTCGTCAGCGTGCATCCCGGCCCGATCGATACCGACATGGCCGCCGCCGCGGAGTTAAAAGAGATCGCCGAGCCACCCGAGGTGGTTGCCGAGGCAATGATCAAAGCTCTCCAGGCAGGAGAATTTCATTGTTTCCCCGACTCGATGGCCAGAGAGATGTGGGATGCGTACAAGGGCTTTGCCAACAAGGTGGTGGAAGGGGAGGGTATGGAGGAGTGAAGACTACGGGATTGTCTCATATCTGTGGTGGGGCCCTCGTGAGAAAGCGCGTGGAAAAACTAGTTCATGGTGGCGATCACACGGCTGTCGTAGAGGTTGATGCAGAGGTTTGTGAACACTGTGGCGAACGGCTTTATAGTGTGGAAACGGTTCGTCGTATGGAGGACATTCGCGCTAAGTTGGCCATGCGAGATACATCTGAATTCGTCCCAATTGGACAGACTTTTCAAGTAAAGCAAGAGGGGCCAACGGCTGGCTAATGGTCAGCCATGCGATATAATTTTTAAAAGAACTGATCGGTGTAGGACGTCCATAAATTGAAGACTTCATCTTTGCACTCAAAAGAAAGGGTTGCATTTCAGAAGGTCCTTTAGCTTAGAGAAAGGCCAATCATGTCGCATATTACTCGCATTTTACGAACCGCAGTTCCGATCACCCCCTTCAGGATCGCCAACCAGACGGTGATACCGTTGGTCATTATGGGATTAGGCTGTCACCGCAATTGGGCGACTGCGCAAACGGCGCATGAGGAGTTTATAGGTATGATGCTTGTAATTGCGGTTGCAATGCTGTGGGCAATGTTTTTTGGGTGGGTCTTGCCGCAGCGCGAGGCGGCAAAATAATTACTCGGCTGCGGCTCGTGGAACTCGCCAGGCGCGTCGCGGCTAACGTGGCATGACAAAGGTTAAGTCCGTGAAAAGATTTCTTCCACGGCTTCGACCACCGGAACGACGACGATGCCGCCTTCAGTAATCGTAAATCCTCGGCGGGTGTCGAGGTCCAGGTCCACGCCGATTTGGACGCCGTCGGGGACGTGCACGTATTTGTCAATGATAGCGTTACGGACGACCGCTCCCTTGCCTATTTGCACTCCGCGAAACAGGATCGAGCCGGTGACCTCGGCGCATTCCTCAACTCGCACCCGGGGCGAGAGAATCGAGCGATCCACTTTCCCACCCGAAATGATCGTGCCCGCGGCCACGATGCTGTCGGTGGCCATGCCGCGGCGGCCGGTGGGTTCGTTAAATACGAACTTGGGGGGCGGTAGGTTCGGCTGGTCGGTACGCACCGGCCAGCGATAGTCATAAAGATTCAAGAGGGGCTCGACGTCGGTCAGTTCGATATTCGATTGGTAATAGGCATCCAACGTACCAACATCCCGCCAGTAGAGATCGGCCTTAGAGTTCTCATCAATAAACGGATAAGCCAAGAGCCGATGTGACTTGATCACCGAAGGGATGATATTACGCCCGAAGTCGTGAGCGGAAGTCTGATTGGTGGCGTCCTGACAAAGCTGGTCGAAGAGAAAGTGGGCATTAAAGACATAGATGCCCATCGAAGCGAGGCATTGGGAGTCGCTGCCAGGCATAGTTTTAGGCTCGGCAGGTTTTTCCTCGAAACCGATAATGCGATTCTCCTCGTCGGTCTGCATCACACCGAAGGACCGGGCCTCGTCAACGCCAACTCTTAGGGCGGCAATCGTAAGGTCGGCGTTGTTTTGTTTGTGGTATTCAACCATCTTGGCGTAGTCCATCTTGTAGATATGGTCACCGGCCAGGATGACGACGTGCTCGGGGCGCTCCTTTTCGAGAGTGTAAATGTTTTGATAGACGGCGTCGGCCGTGCCACGATACCATTGATCATCGATGCGTTGCTGGGGAGGGACGACGTCGATGAATTCGCCAAGCTCGCGACTCAACAGATGTCGCCAACCGGTGCCGAGATGGCGATTGAGGCTCATCGCCTTGTATTGGGTGAGCACCAAGACGCGGCGGATTCCGCTGTTGATGCAATTGGAGAGCGTGAAGTCGATGATGCGATAGATACCACCGAAGGGGACCGCGGGCTTCGCGCGCTCACGAGTTAAGGGTTCGAGGCGAGTGCCCTTGCCGCCTGCCAGAACCACCGCCAAGACGTCATTCATCGCGTTCATTCCTCCCTGGTACCTCCCTGCGAGACGAGTTGTTTCATGCAACTTAGGGTAATTCTAATGGTTTAGGAGGCTGGGGCAAAGGGCGGCATAAGGCATTTGGAATTGTGACTTGCTAACACGTTTCGACAAGTTTGTTATACGCGATGAGCATCGCCTGCAAGGAATACCGCTCAGCGATCACCTTGCGAGAGTTGTTCGCGAACCGCTCACTTAGCGATGAATCATTCAGAAGCTCGACCGAATGGCGGGTCCAGACGGCACGCTTGTCGGTCGGAACCAGATAGCCATTTTCGCCGTGCGTGATCACCTGGGCATGGGGATCGATCCGGTTGGCCACGGTAGGTACTGCGAGTGCCTGTGCCGCAAGGAGAGCCGTGGGGATCGATGTGCTGCGTCCAGGTTGCCAGTAGAGGGTACTGTGTCGCAGGAGGTCGAAAAAGGGGTCGGGAGTCTTTGATTGGAAAAGACTCCCGACCCCTTTTATGAAGCGGATGGCGGAGGGTTCGCTGACGAGGCGGGCATAGCGTTCCAGGCGGGCGCGGTCGGGGCCGTCGCCGAGAATCACCAGGCAGGCTTGCTCGTGCAAAGTGCGGACAAGTTCGTAATTCCAGATCGCTTCGTCGATCCATTGCGATCGGGTAAGCGGGCCGGCGATGGTAATAAGCTGTGCGTCAGCAGGGAGATTGAGTGAGGCCAACAGTTCCTCTCGTGAAATACAAGTCTCAGCTGCAACTGATACGCCAGGCGGAAAGACCTGCACTTTTTCTGCCGGATTCGTGGCATAGTCAACCACAATCTTGTCGAGCGCCTGAGTGTCACTACCGAAACAGAGATTGAGCCAAGAATTTTCTTGTTCGGGTTCAGCGGGAAGTGTCGCTATGAGCCGCACTTTGGGAAGTACCCAACGCGCAAGCGCCGCCAGTTGCGTTGCGTGAGTTCCCCAGAAATGGACGACTCTTGGTTGCTTCGAGCGAAACAGGAGCGCGCACTGGCCGAGAGAAAAGGGATCGATCTGCCAGCGCCTGCGCAGGGGGAGGCAGGTCGCTCCCAGGTTTTGAATCTCATCTCGTGCCTCAGGGTTCGCAGATTGAACAATGACAACCACGCGTTCGCCAGCCTGCACCTGGCTGCGGACTATTTCACGCAGATGGGCAGCAGCGTCGAAAGGAGACCACTCGGCGATCAGGTGAATGATTGGTTGGGTCATACTGTGGGGTATCCGTGTCGACGCGCTTCGGAGTTATCGCGCTCTGCTCCGCTGACGCTCCGCAATCGCGGCTAACATATTCAGCGGGATTTGCCGTTCGTGACGCGTTCCATGATGCGGTTGCCTTCGCCGAGAAGTTGGTCGATCCGCATGTTGAGTTCTGGCGAGGCTTCGATGCCGGTGGAATTGCTATCGAGCCAGACTTGTCCGCCGGTTGCCAGATCGAGTCGCAAGCGAAGTTTCTTCTTGCCGGGATAGCCCCGCACGATTTCTTTGAGCTTCTCCAGACCCGACTCGCCATGCTCCTCTTCGCGGATACGAATCACCATGCCACTGGAAAACTGTTGTTCCATTTCATCGAGTGGTAGCAGCTTATCGACGATCAGATTGACTTCTTCACTGCCAGCGCGGCGATCGACCTTGCCGATGACCGCCAGGATGGCATCAGGCACGACCAGGTGGCCGAACTCTGCGAATTGCTCAGGCCACATGATGCACCGGACGATGCCGTCGAGGTCTTCCAGGTCCCACATCGCATACTTGGTGTGGGTGCTGCCAGCGCGCGGGTTCTTGGTGTGCGAGAATTTGATCGACGCAATCATGCCGCCGAGGTGGACTTCATCGCGGTGGGCCAGGTTGGCAAGCGATTGACTGGTGTGGGAGCAGTAAGTGCGGATGATTTGCTCGTGTTCGGCAAGAGGGTGGCTGGAGAGATAAAACCCCAGCACCTCTTTCTCGCGGGCAAGCTGATCCTTTTCTTCCCAGGGAGTCACATTCGGCATGTCGGCGGCTGTGGCGGTATCGGCAGGTTCGTCTTCATCGTCGAAGAGTCCGATTTGACCCGAACGGCGATCGGAAGCTGCTGCGGCTCCGGCTTGGAGGGCTCGTTCCAGGAGCATCATGAGTTGGGCTCGATGACCACCCAGGTCGTCACAGGCTCCGGCTTTGATCAGTGACTCGATGGTAGCACGGTTGCAGAGTTGCGGATCGACCCGCTCGCAAAAATTAAACAGGCTCTTGAAGGGACCATTCTTCTCACGCTCGGCCAGGATGGCTTCCGCGGCACCGGTGCCGCAGGCTTTAATCGCGCTGAGCCCAAAGAGAATTTTGCCATCGCGGACCAGGAAATCGGGTCCGGAAGAGTTTACGTTGGGCGGAACAACCTCGATTTCCATCCGGCGGCAATCTTCCAGATGTTCGACCAGGGCATCCTTGCTCTTGAAATTACGGCCGGGGATATCACACGACAACAGGGCGGCCATGAACTCAACTTTGTAATGTGCCTTGAGGTAGGCAGTCATGTAGGCAATCAGGGCGTAGGCAGTGGAGTGGCTCTTATTGAACCCGTAGCCCGCGAATTTTTCGATCATGCCGAACAACTCGGCGGCCTTTTTCTTGTCGAGTCCCTGGCTGTGGGCCCCTGCGATGAATTCCTCGCGGTACTTGGCGATCATCGGCAGCTTTTTCTTGCTGATCGCCTTGATGCAGGTGTACGCATTGGAGAGTTGAATGCCTCCCAAGCGGTTGAGAATCCGCATCACCTGCTCCTGGTACACCATCACACCGTGGGTCTCAGCGAGGATTTCTTCCATGACCGCGTGTGGATACTCGGCCTGCTTGCGGCCATGTTTGACTTCGATGTAGTCGTCGACCATGCCCCCTTCGAGCGGGCCGGGGCGATAGAGGGCATTGGTAGCGATGATGTCGTGAAAATGGTCGGGCTTCATCCGTTGCAAGAGGTCGCGGATGCCACCCGATTCGAGTTGGAAAATCCCCTTGGTTTCTCCGCGACATAAGAGGTCGAACGTCTCCTGGTCGTCGAGGGGAAACTGGTAGGGATCGATCTTCTCGCTGCGTGATTCTTCAACCAACTCAATCGTCCGGGCGAGGATCGTGAGATTCCGCAAGCCGAGGAAATCCATCTTCAGCAGGCCAGCGCGTTCGACGTCGCCCATGGCCCATTGAGTAATGACCTCGGTCTTGCCCTTAACATGTTGAAGAGGAACAAATTCTTCGACCGGCTTTTCAGCGATCACCACCGCCGCGGCGTGAGTGCCGACGTTGCGCGCCAGGCCTTCGATCTTGCGAGCGAGGTCTAGCAGCTCGCGAATTTCGCCGTCCGATTCGTAGGTCTTTTTGAGTTCGTCACTTTGTTCGAGTGCTTTGTCGATGGAAATGCCGAGTTGGTCGGGAACCATTGCCACGACCTGATCGACGCGGAAGATCGGCATGCCGAGCGTGCGACCCACGTCGCGAATTGCTGCCCGTGCGGCCAGCGTGCCAAACGTGCCGATCTGGGCAACATTCGCGGCACCATATTTGTCTTTAACATATTGAATGACTTCGCCGCGGCGTTCTTTGCAGAAGTCGATGTCGATATCAGGAGCTTCGAGGCGGCTTTCATCAAGGAAACGCTCGAACAGAAGATCGTAACGGAGCGGACAGACGTGGCTCATCTTGAGCGCGTAACACACCAGTGAGCCGACTCCTGAACCACGAGCCGTGCAGGGGATTCCTTTCTCGACAGCAAAGCGGACAAAGTCCCAGACGATGAGAAAGTAGTCGCAAAAACCGAGCTTGGTGATCACGCCCAATTCGCGATCCAAGCGGTCGTAGACTTCTTGGGAAAGATCGTCTCCCTGCCAACGCTGCGGCTCATTGGCGTAGCGTTCTTTGAGCCCGGCGATGCACAGTTCACGTAAGTAATCTTCGGAACGTTTTTGTTCAGGGGGCGTGAAGCTGGGGAAATGGCGTTTGCCCAGCTCGAGATCGATATGGACCGAGTCGGCAATCTCCTGCGACCGCTGCAAGGCCTCCTCGCAACCGGGCAGAGCCGCGTACATTTGTTCGGGACTCCGCAGGAAGAATTGATCACCCTCCATCTTCATGCGGTTGGTGTCTGTGCGGAATTTCCCCGTGTTAATGCACAAGAGCACGTCCTGTGCCTCGGCGTCCTCTTGCCGAACATAGTGGGCATCGCTGGTGGCCACAACAGGCAATCCGACTCGCTGGGCAACCACCAGGGCGGCCTCCATCGCCTGCTTTTGAATGTCGAGGCCGTTGTTTTGGATTTCGATGAAATAGCGATTGCCAAATACACTGCTGAACCACTCGGCGATTGTAGTGGCCTGGGCAATCTGCTCCTCGGTAGCCGGGTTGTTGCCGTTCAAGAGCGACCGGCTGAACTCGCCCGACACACACCCGCTCAGGCAGATAATTCCCTCGGAATGTTCGGCGAGCAGTTCGCGATCGATGCGGGGCTTGTGATAAAAGCCCTCGAGAAACGCCCGGCTGGAGAGCTTGATCAAGTTCTGAAACCCGATGCGATTCTGTGCGAGCAGAGTGAGATGAAAGCTGGCCTCTTTGCTGCTCGAAGCGCCGGATTTATCGAACCGGCTCCCCGGCGAGACGTAGGCTTCGTAGCCAAGGATTGGATTGATCTCTTCTTCGCGGCAGGCTTGATAGAATTGGAGAGCCCCGTAGAGGTTCCCATGGTCGGTAAGCGCCAGCGCGTTCATGCCCAACTCTTTGGCGCGGCTCACTAGAAGTTTGATGGGACTCGCCCCATCCAGCAGACTGTAGTGGCTATGACAATGCAGATGAACAAATGATTGCGACAAGATGGTTCCCTCCAACTAACGGAATCCGATGTGTGCTATGAGCAAATATTGTAACCGTTCGGGAGCGGTCTTGCAGGGGGCACTAGTTTTTCGATCTGGTGCAGGTAATCTCAGCCGGAGGACCACGTCCTCCGGGGAATTTCCCGGACTGCGTGGCAGTTGCGAACTCTCTGCTCCTTGCCGCTCGTAGTCTGTTCTATTACCTTGGCGGTTTTGATGTTTTCACCAAGACTTCCTTGAGACGACTATGAGCGATCCTTATTTTCAATCCCTCTTTGCCGACCGCATTGGGGGGGCCCAATATGGCAAGGGCACGGCCATCTACAAATTTGAGAAGATCAAGCGCGCCAAACGCAAAGCACTGGCTGAGCATCCGGAGCGGAAGCTATTAGATTTTGGCATCGGAGAAAACGATGGTGTGGCGGACGAGTTGGTGCTGCGCACGATGGCCGAAGAGATTGGTAGACCAGAAAATCGTGGCTATGCGGATAACGGAATCGCCGCCTACAAGGAAGCGGTCGCTCGGTTTATGCAGCGAGAGTACGGGGTGACGCTCGATCCGGCAACCCAGGTGAATCATTGCATTGGGTCGAAATCGGCGCTGGCAATCTTGCCCGGAGTGTTTATCAATCCGGGGGACGTCACGCTCATGACTGTGCCGGGCTATCCCGTGGCTGGGACACATACGGCCTATTACGGGGGCCGCGTGTATAAATTGCCGTTGTTGGCGGAGAACGATTTTCTTCCCGATTTGGCGAGCATTCCGCCAGACATTCTCAACTCCACCAAATTGCTAGTGCTGTGTTTTCCCAACAGCCCCACTGGCAAGACTGCCACGCGGGAGTTTTACGAATCGGTGATTCGCTTTGCCAAGGAGAATAACATCGTTGTGGTGCAAGATGCTGCCCACGCCATGCTTTCTTATGACCGAGAGCCGAATAGTTTTCTGGCAATCCCGGGGGCAATTGACGTTGGGGTCGAACTACATTCGATGTCCAAAGGATTCGACATGATCGGCTGGCGCTTGGGATGGGTCTGTGGCAACGAACGAATTGTCAGCGCGTTTGCCGACGTGAAAGACAACTTCGACTCGGGGCAGTTTATCGCAATTCAAAAAGCTGCAGTCGCGGCACTCGATGAGCCTTCGATCCCTGCGCGAATTCGCGAGAAGTATCGTCGCCGGATGGAAAAGCTGGTCGCCACCTTGAGCCGGTGTGGTTTTCAATGCACGATGCCTGGGGGGACGTATTTTCTTTACACCCCATCACCCAAGGGCCTGGCGAGCGGACAGAATTTTGACAATGCTGAAGCGGCGAGCCAGTATCTCATCACCGAGCAATCGATCTGCACCGTACCGTGGGACGACGCAGGAGCGTTTCTGCGATTTAGCGTTACCTACGAAGCTGCCGACGAAGCGGCAGAAGATACATTGATGGCAGAAACAGAAGCGCGGCTGAAGCAGATTCAGCCGGTGTTTTGAGAAGGTATATCATGGCAATTCATAAACTTATCCGGTGTTTGGTATTTTGTGCGGTGATATGGTTTTCAAGTCTTGAATTCTCACTTGCAGCAGCGTCGCCACCGCTTGCTTTCCCCGGTGCCGAAGGGTTTGGCGCACACACCCAAGGGGGGCGGGGTGGTCGAGTGATTTTTGTGACCAATCTGAACGACTCCGGGCCCGGAAGCTTTCGCGAGGCAGTCGAAACGGAGGGGCCGCGATATATTCTGTTTCGTGTGTCCGGAGTTATTCCACTTGAGCAGCCCCTCGAATGTCGCGAACCCTATTGCACCATCGCAGGTCAGTCGGCACCCGGCGATGGTATCTGCTTGAAGAATTTCAATTTCACGATCCGTGCCCATGATGTAATCGTGCGTCATCTGCGATTTCGACCTGGGGATGAACCGGCAGCCGCCCTGTTGGCCAAGGGCAAAACGTTCGAACCAGATGCTGTGTCCGTCGGCGCGCCGTCGCACGACGTGATTCTCGACCATTGTTCAGCAACCTGGTCGACCGACGAATGTTGCACGGTCTCGGGGGCGGGTATCGACAACGTGAGCGTTCAATGGTGCATGATCGCCGAGTCGCTCAACCATGGTGCCCATCACAAGGGAGACCATGGGTTTGGCTCACTCATTCGCTGCAACGGTCGGGTCAGCTTTCACCACAATTTATATGCCCACCATCGCACCCGCAGTCCGCGACCTGGCACTTACGGCCCGGGCAGCATCCTGTTCGACTTTCGCAACAACGTGATCTACGACAGCAACGGCTACTCCGCCGAAGACCCGGTGCGGATGAACTATGTGGGCAACTACATCCGCCGACCCAACGGTCCAGCTTTCAAAGTGGGGGGCGCGACGACCGAGATGTATCAGCAGGGCAACTTCGAAGAAGGTGCCGGCAGGAAAAACGGCGACTTTTGGCAGTTGATCGCCAACGCCAGTCGCGGCAAGAAACGTGAAGAGCCTTTTGAAACTGCTCCCGTAACCACACACACTGCAAAAGAGGCGTACGATGCGGTGCTCGCGTCGGCAGGTGCGACTCTCCCCAAGAGGGATGCCGTCGATGAGCGAATCGTCGAACAAGTACGCACTGGCAAGGGAACCCTGATTGATTCACAAACTGATGTCGGCGGCTGGCCGAACTACTACTCCACTGAACCACCCACAGACACCGATAACGACGGCATGCCCGACGCGTGGGAACGAGAGCAAGGGCTTAACCCAAATGAAGACGATCACCTGGGCGACCAGGATGGCGACGGGTATCCGAATCTGGAGGAGTGGTTGAATTCGAGAGGCGATTAGCTTGCCAACTTCAGGGTAGGCTTCATTTTTTTCTCATGCTCATCACCTTTGTCACCCTCTATCTGCTTGCCTCGATTGCCATGGGCCTGTGGTTTGCGCGGCGGGTGAAGAATACGGCGGATTACACTGTCGCGGGACGGGCCCTTCCGATGGGTGTCATTGTGGGCACCACGTTCGCCACCTGGTTTGGGTCGGAGACGGTGATCGGCATCCCGGCCAAGTTTCTCGAAGGAGGGTTGGTCGAAACGGCAGAGGACCCGTGGGGAGCGTCGTTCTGTTTGATTCTGGTGGGACTGTTCTTTGCCCATAAACTGTATCGCATGTCGCTGCTGACGATCAACGATTTTTATCGCCAGCGGTACGGGAAAGCAGTTGAGTTGTTCTGCTCCGGAGTGAGTCTGATCTCCTACCTGGGGTGGGTTGCCGCGCAGATTGCCGCGATGGGAATCGTCTTCTCGCTGTTGACCGACGGTGTGATCACTCCATTGGCAGGTACCTTTATCGGCACGGCTGTGGTGCTGCTGTTTACGCTGTTTGGCGGCATGTGGTCGGTGGCGATTACCGACACGATCCAGATGGTAGTCATCGTACTAGGATTAGTGGCGATCGCGGTGATGGCTGGCAACCAGGCGGGTGGACCGGGCAAAGTCCTCGAAGTTGCCCGAGGAGCGGAGATGCTCGAATTTTTTCCGCCGCTCGAACTCAAGCGAATCCTTTTTTACCTGGGAGCCGGAGTGACAATCATGTTGGGATCGATCCCCCAGCAAGATATTTTTCAGCGAGTAATGTCTGCCAAGAGCGAGCGCATTGCCGTATGGGGACCGATTATCGGTGGCACGGGTTATCTGCTGTTTTCGTTCGTGCCGATGTTCATCGTGGCGTGCAGTTTGGTGATCATGCCGACCGAGACGGCCGAGCTGGCAGAGAAAGACCCGCAGCATGTGCTGCCGACGCTCGTCATGACGCACATGCCTCCGCTCACGAAGGTGCTGTTTTTCGGCGCTTTGTTGTCCGCCATTCTTTCGACGGCCTCTTCGACGATCCTCGCCCCCGCGACCGTGTTTGTCCAGAATGTGCTCAAAAATGCCTGGCCTGAAATGAGCGATGAGCAGGAATTGCGGTTGATGCGCCTGACCGTGTTGTTGTTCACGATCGGGGTGTTGGTGTACTCAATTATCATGCACGGCACGTCGGTGTACGACCTGGTGTCGAGCAGTTACCAGGTGCCACTTGTCGGAGCGTTCGTACCGCTGGTGTGCGGGCTGCATTGGCGGCGCGCGACCAATCGCGGGGCGATCACGTCGATCGTGCTGGGCGTCGGCACGTGGATCCTGTTTATGGCCACGCCATTGGGAGAGCATTTTCCCCAGCAACTCGCGGGGCTTCTCATGGCTGGCGTGGGAATGTGGGCCGGGTCGATGTTATCCAGCGACAGTAAACTTAGCGTAGAAAAAGCCTGAGTTCACAGCAGAATCGAACCTTTTCCGTCCCGAGTTGTCCTACTCTGCTATGGAAAAAGTTCGCTCTGCAAAAATGATTGAACCAGAAAACGACAGCGGGTGCTCATTGTCCAAACCCCTTGCGCCGGAGGAAATCCGCATGGGGGACTACGTGTCACTCTTGCATGTGTACTACGATATGCCTTCGTTTTTCTGGTGCTGTGACGCAGTGACTCATTCTCGGGAAGAACTGGTGCGCTTGTGCTACCTCCCCGAGTCGGCGGGCGTGCCGCTGAAAGTGAAGGCGATTTGCCTGCCATTTGTGCTAGTGAAACACCCCACGGGTGGCAAGCGTACGCTCGACGTGCGCAAAGTGCGTCTGGCTCGGCTGGACAATAAGTATGCCGCCGCAGCGTGGAAAATGCGCAAACAGGATCAAGGGAAACTGGATTGCAGGTAACGCCCAGAGATTGAGAACGCCCAGGGATTGCAATCGCTGGGCGTTGTTGTAGCTGAACACGTCGCCGTGAATTTGTTATCATGTTTGCATTCTTGGTGCATGAAACACGGAGCACGATGCATGAAATATCGTTATCTGGGTGAGTCGGGGCTATTGGTCTCGCGAGTCTGTCTGGGGACGATGACCTTTGGAATGGAAGGCTGGGGCTGCGATGAGAAGGCTGCCATCGCAATCACCAACCGCTTCATCGAGGGGGGCGGAAACTTCATCGACACTGCCGACATGTACTCCAAGGGAATCGCCGAAGAGATGCTCGGCAAGGCAATCGCCACACACAAGCGGGACGAGTTGGTGATTGCGACCAAATGCTGGTTTCGCATGAACGAGTCCCCCAATGCCAAAGGGCTTTCGCGGAAGCATATCCTTTCGTCCATCGACGCGAGTCTGCGGAGATTGGGAACCGACTACATCGATCTCTATCAAATGCACGGCTTCGATCCGTTCACGCCCTTGGAAGAAACTCTGCGGACCCTCGACGACCTGGTCCATAGTGGCAAGGTTCGCTACCTGGGTTGCAGCAACTTCTTTGGTTGGCAGATGGTGAAGGCGAACATGCTGGCCGAGAAACTAGGGCTCACGCGATTGATCAGCGGACAGCACATGTACAATCTGCTGAGGCGAGACATCGAGCGGGAAATTCTCCCAGCCTGTGCTGACCAAGGGATGGGCATGCTCTGTTGGAGTGCGATCGCTGGAGGACTCTTGGCTGGCAAATATGACAAACAAAAAGGTCCGGAAGAAGGCTCCCGCGTCGGCTTGCGGGCGGCCGTGGATTTGCCGCGGTACTGGAACGATGATAGTTTCCGCATCATCGATGAAGTCGTGGCGGTCGCCAAAGAAACGGGTGTGAGCGCTACTCGAGTTGCCCTGGCCTGGCTATTGGGCGATCGCCGCGTGACAGCCGTGTTGGTTGGCGCGAAGCGGAAAGAGCAGGTTACCGATTGGCTCCCAGCAGGCGATTGGGATTTGCCGCAGGAGCTGCGCGTTCGGCTCAGCAATGTGGTCTCCTTCGACCACGGCTATCCCCGTGAGTGGATAGAAATGAACTGGGCCAACATCAGCGGCGGGGAGGAGTTTGCGCCGTGGGAGGTGGGTTGTGAGTAAAGAATGGAACACAAATGAGCGTTGTTGAGGCGGTGAAGCAAGACGCAGAACTGCTGTACATCGAGCGTAGCGAGAAACGTTCTTGAAGAGAGAGGGATTCATATGAAAACAGCAAAACCGACAGACTTCAGGACGGAGAACTTGCCTGAGAAACGCACCACAATTCCGCTGAATCGAAGGTTCTCCTCCGAAGAGATCAAGCGTATCCGCAAGGGCCTTATTCCGCAGCAGCAGGAGGATAAATGGTTCATCTATTGGGACAATGACAGGTTGTTCTTCCATCGAAGTTGGACAGGATTCTGTGTTTACATTGTTCAGTTTGAATCAACTGGCGACATCTGGCGAATGGTTGGAGCAGAAGTTAATCGTGATCCAACTCAATACTCTGAAACGTCCGACGAGATAGACACCGAATTGGTTTCGTACCTGATCGATGTGCTACTGCTGCATCGAGCCGCCGAGTTTCCGACGAATGAGTTCTCTGCAGACAAGAGGGCAATCATGAATTGGAGTCAGGTCGGCCGGGCGATGCTCGGCGAACATCCAGATGATGATTCCAACTGAAGACAAGCGTCTCAAGACCTTGTAAGAGCGTTTGAGGTATTTGGAAGAACCACCAAATCATTTCCCGGAGGACGTGGTCCTCCGGCTATGAAAATTACATCACAGGTGCTCTTTGTTCTTCGCTGCGCGCTCCCAGGTTGCCGTAGCGGTGGTAGAGGTGGGAGAGGGTTTGCTCTTGGAAATACCATAGGAGTTCGATGCGGCCGTGTGGACTCACCGAGGTGTCGGCCAGATAGTCGCCGTTGAGGGCAGCGGCAGTGCGTAACGTGTAAGGAACGCGCTGCGGGTTCGCAAAACGCAGCCGATCAATGTGGCCTTCGCGCAAAGCTTGAGCCAAGTCGGCGTCGGTCTCTTCGACGAATTCAATTGCACCGGCCCAACTGTCGGTGAGTTCATCCAAAAGCTGCACGTGATTGGATTGCAGGCCGGGCGGCGAACTCACTACCGTGCGGCAGCCGGCAGTGTGAGCAGCGAGTGCTCGGGCAAAGATCTCCAGGGGTGAGTCGTCGGGATGCATACGAATCCGCACCTCCGCAAGTGGCAAATAGCGGCGGAAGTTGTCTTCACCCACCAGCAGGAAATGGTCGTGGGCGTGATCGAACTCTTGGATCATCCAGTGTTCGTAGCTCTGAGCCGCGGCGACGATTTGTTCGCAGTCTGCAGTGCTGATGACGCCGCGGACGGCGGCCATGCGCAGGTTTTCGCAAAAGTCGTCGAGACCGGTGTCGCCCAGGTCTCTTTCAGAGAGGGATGACCGGCGACACGTAGAGTCGCGGCTACATCGAAAATTCATGAATTGGGCGACGTAGTTGGGGCCGCCGGCTTTGATGCCAGGGCCGACTGCACTTTTGCCCATGCCACCAAAGGGTTGCCTGAGGACGATCGCGCCGGTGGTGGGGCGGTTGATATAGAGATTGCCCGCGCGGATTCCTTCCTGCCAAAGTTGGTGTTCGCGATCGTCGAGACTTTCGAGCCCTGAGGTGAGGCCGTAGCCCGTGGCGTTCACCAGGTCAATCGCCTCGTGCAAGTCACGAGCCTGCATCACCCCCAGCAGCGGCCCAAAGAATTCGGTACAATGGGTGATGCTTTCAGGGCGAACACCCCATTTCACGCCAGGGCCGACCAGGTGTGGATTGTCGCCGACGTGAAATCGCGGCCGCACGGCCCAAGACTCGCCGGGTTCAAGTTCTTTGAGTCCCTGCTCCAGGTCGCCGCTGGGGGGCCGAATCAATGGGCCGACTTTGGTAGAGAGTTCCCACGCCGAGCCAACCGTGAGGCTCTCGACCGCATCGACAAACGCTTCGCGGAATTTCTGATCGTGGTACACCTCGCTTTCAAGAATCAACAGCGAAGTGGCCGAGCATTTCTGGCCGCTGTGGCTGAAGGCTGAATGGAGTACGTTTTTGATGGCCAGGTCGCGGTCGGCCAGGGCAGTGACAATCGTGGCATTCTTGCCCCCAGTTTCGGCAAACAGGTTCATCGTTGGTTTGGCGGCGAGCATGTGGAGCGCGGTCTCGGTGCCGCCGGTGAGAATCACGGCGTCGACACCATCGTGTGTGACCAGCTGTTGGCCAACCGAGCCACCACTGCAGGGCAAAAGTTGCAAAGCAGTACGCGGAACGCCGGCCGTCCAGAAACATTCACAGAGCATGTAGGCGATCAGCACCGTGTCGCTGGCCGGCTTGAGGATGACCGTGTTGCCAGCGGAGAGGGCAGCCGCCACGCCGCCGCAGGGAATCGCAAGCGGGAAGTTCCACGGGGAGACGACTACCACGACGCCGCGACCTCTGGCATCGATTCCCGGCAGGTTGTGAAAGTCGTGCGCGCTCCGGGCATAAAATCGGCAGAAGTCGATGGCTTCGGAGACCTCGGGATCACTCTCGGTGAGTAGCTTTCCCCCTTCGGCCAGCATCGCACCCAGAAAATCGCCACGGTGCGTTGCAATTTCCTGGGCAACACGATCCAGGATCGTGAGTCGCTCATCGGGGGAGAGTGATCGCCAACCGCCGGGATCGCGTTGGGCACACTCGATGGCCGCCGTAGCGTCCTCGGTGTTCGCCTGAGAGTAGCGGGCAACGACCACACCTGGTCGGGAAGGATCCATGGAGTCGCGTCGTTCGCGGTCGGCGGTGATTTCCTCTCCGGCAACGGTTAGAGGAATCTCGATCGCATGGGCATCACACTTCGACTTCCAGTCAGCGAGTATCTCCTCTCCCCAGTCGTCATTGTGCGGAAGACTCCAATCAGTATCGGGAGAGTTGGAGAAAGGGGGACGGGGGACAGGGGACGGGGGACGGGGGGAAGGGGGTTGGCGCCGATCTTGGGTGCGACGGGGTATGCTGGGGAGCGACTCAATCCGTGCGAACGACTCCGCAAAGTCTGCCGCCAACTGATTCCAGTCGGGGCTGTCTACCGAGAGGCGGAAGGCGTGGCGGAGGAAGTTTTCTTTGCCGGTGTTTTCGTCGAGGCGGCGGACAAGGTAGCCGATGGCGTTGATGAATTCCTCCTGGCGACATGCGGGCGCGTAAAGGAGCACGTTCTGGGTGAGGTCGAACAGGGCCCGTCGCTGATGGTTGGCCATTCCTTCGAGCATTTCAAATTGTACCTTGTCGAGCGCTTCGTTCTTGACGGCGAGCACCAGTCCATAAGCGAGAGTAAACAGATTGTGCGAGGCGATGCCCAAGTGCACGGCGGCGAGGTTTGCCGGTTGCATGCCGAACTGAAGCATGCGGTGATAGTTGGCATCGGTGTCGAGTTTCTCTTTAAATGGCGCCTGCGGCCAACCGTGCAGGCTGGCTTCGACACGCTCCATCTCCATGTTGGCCCCCTTGACGAGACGAATCGTCACAGGCGCTCCGCCCCTCGCTTGCCGAGCGCGCGCCCAGGCTGTGATCTCTTGCTGAATGGCGAAAGAATCGGGAATGTACGCCTGCAGGGCAATGCCTGCCCGTGCTTGTTCGAGCCCCTTGCGCTTCAGCGTACGTATGAGCACCTCAGCCGTGAGGATCATATCGCGGTACTCTTCCATGTCGAGGTAAACGAACTTGGGCACCCGTGTGCCGTCATTTCGCTCGAACTGGTATTTTGCTGCAGCACGCAGCAGGAGTTCCAAGCGATCAGAGAGAATGGAAATGGTATGCTCGCGGGCCAGTGGTGAGATTTGCGAGTAGATCGTCGAGATTTTGATCGAGAGCACTTCGATCTCCGGCCGCTGGAGTGCGGCGAGATAGTTTTGCAGGCGGCGCTCTGCCTCGCCTTCCCCCAAGAGGGCTTCTCCGAGAAAATTGACATTCATCCGCAGCCCCACCTCGCGCCGCTGCTGCAAGTAGTCGCGCAGCAGTTCTTCCTCGGCGGGGAGGATTACGTTGGCCGTTTCGTGTTGCATCTTTTCCTTAACAAACGGCATCGCCACCCCGGGTAGATACGCGCCAAAGGATTGAAAACCCTTAAGCAGGGTGCGGTCGAGCGTGCTGAAGAACCGCGGCACTCCTTGAACGTCGAGAATATGGATCAATTGGTCCGCCGCCCGGTGCGGCAGTCGCGCGCGGAAGGCCTGATCGGTAAGCTGCATCATCGTGGCCTTGTCGCTGGGGGACTGGATCATGCGATCCAGCTCCGCCTGCTGCCGCCGCTCGGCGGGGGTTTGCAGTTCGGTGGCCTGCTGTTGCAAATGACGAGCGAGAAAGAGGGCCTGCTGAGCTTCGACGGGGATGGGACTTTCAACATCGGGTTGGAAATCGGTCAGCAACGTTGTGACACGATTGACAATCTCGGTGGCGGTTTCTGGGGGATTGGGGACTGACATAGTTTCAAGTTTCTCGTCAAGACAACTCCGACATGAGCCAAATCAATAAAGAGATCAGAGCACAAAATACTATCCAAAAGAGCAGATGTATTGCCCGGTCACCGAAGTTACGTTCTATCAACACCCCAATTCTGTTTCCGTAGATCAGCCCCACAATACCGCCAGTAATCGAGCCTACAATTATTCCAAGAAATAGATGTAAGCCATAGAGAAGTTCGGGCCCAAGGCATGCCACCAAGAACCCCGCAGTCGCTCCTAGAAGTATCCCAAGGATTCCAAAGAAGATTCTGTACACGGTTCGGATCTCCGTATATCAGCAGATCAGGTTTTTTTGTACGAAATCTAGCGGAGGATTGAAAGCAGTCAGCTCAATGCCCCCGGCATCGCCCCGTAGCATTATTCGCGCAGCCACCGGTCGCGGCTTTATGGGGAGAGTGGACGCTCACGCAGGGACGACAATTCGATCGGCCAGATAGTTTAAGATGTCGCGGATGGAGGTGACGCCGACGAGTTTGCCTTTGTTGAGTACCGGCACGTGGCGGTAGCCGCCGACGTGCATCTTGTGGAGGGCGTAGGCGATCTTGTGTTCGATCTCGATGGTCACCGGGCTAGTGGTCATAACGCTGCTGATCGGGCGGTCGGCCATGGTTTTGGCACTGGTGTTGACCTTCATCAGCGCGTCGAATTCGGTGAAAATGCCGTGGATTTTTTCTTCTTCTACCACCATGACACACCCGATCCGTTCGGCCACCATTTTCTGCAAGACATCACCAATGTTGTCGTCGGGCGATACGGTGAGCGGCTTGCGGGGCTTTAAGAGTTCGATAGTGTCTTTAAGCAAACCTTGCTCGACGTCCGTGCGTGGTTGCGGAATACTCAGATCGGTGAGCGAATTCTGGCACTGATCGCAGAAATCATTGCCTTCGAGATTTTCAAATCCACAGGAGGGGCAGAGAATCATTCGACTGTCCATGTTTCGCCGGAGTTAAACAGGGCATCCAGGTCCCCTTTGCCTTTTTCCTTGATCGACTTTTCGATTTGCTTGTTTACCTCATCGTCGTAGCGGGGCAGGTCTACACACCGGAACACGCCGATCGGCTCGGGGAAGCCGTCTTCGTAACGCATCCGGCTCAGCAGGTAAGCCAGGCTCGGCTCGGCTGCCCGCTCGTCATGGAACAAGAGATCGTCCTCGGTGATTCCCTTCCCCAGCTCGACCACTTCGGGATCGAGGCCATGCAGGCGGATCCCTTTCTTGCGATCCTTACCAAACAAGAGTGGCTTGCCATGCTCCAGTTCGAGCGTGGTGTCGTCCTTCGTTTCACGTGCCTTAGCATATTCCCAGGCACCGTCATTGAACACATTGCAGTTCTGATACACTTCGACAAAAGCCGTGCCGCGATGTTCGGCCGCCCGCTTGAGGATGTCGCCCAAGTGTTTGATGTTGGTGTCGATGCTGCGTGCTACAAAGGTTGCTTCGCAACCGATGGCGATCGACAGGGGATGCAGGGGATTGTCGATCGCTCCCATGGGAGAGCTCTTTGTCTTTTTTCCCAGAGGGGAAGTGGGGGAATACTGCCCCTTGGTCAGGCCGTAGATGCGATTGTTGAACAGCACGATGTTCAAGTCGACATTGCGGCGGATGGCATGCATAAGGTGGTTGCCGCCAATCGAGAGGCCGTCGCCGTCGCCCGTGATGACCCACACTTGCAGGTCGGGTCGTGCACTTTTCAAGCCGGTAGCCACAGCGGGCGCACGGCCATGAATCGAGTGCATTCCGTAGGTGTTCATGTAGTACGGAAACCGGCTGGAGCAACCGATGCCGGAGATGAAAACGATGTTCTCGCGAGGTACACCCAGCGAGGGGAGCATCTTTTTCATCTGGGCGAGAATGGAATAGTCGCCACAGCCGGGGCACCAACGCACATCCTGGTCGCTGGCAAAGTCGGCAGGTTTCAAAACAGGGAGGGTCGATTCAATACTCATGGGTGTAGACTGTCGGGTTAACCGACGAGCGAATTAATTTTGTTGACGATTTCAATAACGCTAAACGGCTTGCCTTGAATTTTGTTCAGGGCGATGGTGTCGATCAAGAATCTGGCACGGATAATGGCGTTGAGCTGACCAAGGTTCAACTCAGGGATCAAAACTTTATCGAAGCTACGCAATATCTTTTCGAGGTTTTTGGGGAAGGGGTTCAAATAACGCAGGTGGCAGTGGGTTACTTTCTGGCCACTTTTTTGTGCGGTATGGACGGCAGTGGCACACGAACCATAGGTGCCGCCCCAGCTGAGGACCAACAGATCGCCACTCTCCGGGCCGTCGATCTCTTGCAAGGGGATGTCGTCGGCAACATTGGCAACTTTCTGCTCTCGCAGAAGGCACATTTTCTCGTGATTCACCGGATCGTAGCTCACGTTGCCGGTGATATTTGCCTTTTCCAGCCCACCGATCCGATGCTCCAAGCCGGGAGTACCGGGAATAGCCCAAGGCCGAGACAGACGCTCATCACGCACATACGGTTGGAACTCGTCGCCGTTGGCGCTCGGATGATGGATTTCGATTCGCGGCAGTTCGGCAACCTTGGGGATCTTCCACGGTTCGCTGCCGTTGGCGATGTAGCCATCAGTGAGAACGAACACGGGGAGCATGAACTTGGTGGCAATCCGCCAGGCTTCCTGGACGACGTAGAAACAATCGCCGGGGCTGCGTGCTGCGACGACCGGCATGGGACATTCTCCATTGCGACCGAACAGGGCCTGATTCAAGTCAGCCTGCTCCGTTTTGGTGGGAAGTCCCGTTGAAGGACCACCGCGCTGCACGTTGATCACCAGCATCGGCAGCTCGGTCATGACAGCCAGGCCAAGCGCTTCTCCTTTGAGCGCGATGCCAGGACCGCTGGACGCCGTGACGGCCATCTCGCCAGCGAAGGCGGCACCGATGGTTGCCGTCACGGCAGCGATCTCGTCTTCTGCCTGGAAAGTCAGCACATCGAAGTGTTTGTAATTGGATAGATAATGCAGTATGTCGCTGGCAGGGGTAATGGGATAGGCACCCAGAAAGAGCCGCTTGTTCGAAAGTTGGGCAGCGGCCACAAGCCCCCAGGCCAGGGCGAGGTTGCCTTCAATGTTGCGATAAGTCCCGGGCTTAAGCTTCGCGGGGCCAACATGGTACTGCGTATGGATTGCCTCGACGGTCTCGCCGTAGTTGAAGCCTGCCTTAAGGGCATTGGTATTGGCTTGGGCCACGGCGGGGAGTTTGCCGAACTTTTTCTCGATGAATCGCAGCGTCGGATCAAGCGAACGATCATAAAGCCAGAAGACCAGTCCCATCGCAAAGAAGTTGCGGCAGCGATCGGCCTCTTTCTGGCTCAATCCCAGCCCATCGACGGCAAGGCGAGTGAGTTTGGTCATCTCGACCGAATGCAGCTTGTATTTGTCGAGGCTGCCATCCTCCAGTGGATCGGTTTCATAACCGGCTTGTTCAAGGCCTTTCTTGTCGAAGGCGTCCTTATTAACTAAAAGAATCCCGCCGTCACGCAAGTCACCGATGTTGGTTACCAAGGCTGCCGGATTCATCGCTACTAAGGCATCGACAGTATCACCGGGGGTGAAAATCTGGGTGCTGGAAAAGTGAATCTGGAAACCGCTCACCCCCGCCTTGGTACCTCGGGGAGCCCGGATTTCAGCAGGAAAATCGGGGAACGTGGCGACGTCGTTGCCCAACAGGGCCGAGGTCGTGGTGAACTGCGTTCCTGCCAGCTGCATGCCATCGCCAGAGTCGCCGCAAAAACGGACGGTTGCTTCTACTAAATCGGAGACGGGCTTTGAGGGTGTCGCGGTGGCCATGGTTGGCGGGGAGTCCTTGTCGAGGGTGCAAGATTGGATGGATGAAATGGGTTTGGGTTAATGACGAATGACGAAATACTCAATGACGAAAAAATCTCGAAGCAATAAGGACGAACTAGGATGCATCCTTCGACATTTTTGATTTAGTAATTCCTTCGTGCTTGGGTATTTCGTCATTAGACATTTGTACGTCTGGGTTTGTTTCTTGAAAGGCGTTGAAAACTCACGCTCCTTCGCGCTCTGCTTGTGCCATGTCGGGCTGGGGAGGCAATGTGTAAATCGTGTCGGGGAAGTGGTCTACCAAGTAATGCACAATGCCATGGACATTGGCCATGCCCGAAGGGATGCCATTGGTGCCGATGATGGGTAGATGGCGATAGCGCCCAGCGGACATCAGTCGGATTGCCTCTCCTACGGTGGTCGTTGCTAGCAGTGAAGTTGGCTCGCGGGTCATCAACTCGGAAAGTGGTTGCGTTTCGCAGCCACTAGATCCATTATCAGTTTGTTTGGCCATCCAGCGGAGGGCATCGCGGTCGGTAAAGATTCCTAACATCTTGCCATGAGAGCACACTAGGACACTGCCGGTTTGCTGAACGCGCATCAACTGCAGGACTTGGCTAACGGTTGCGTCGGGCGCGACGATCAACGGATCGTCCGGGTAGGCGGCCATCACCGATTCGGTGCTCAGGCTCAGATGAAAACTCACGGGTCGCGGCTTTCTTATGAATCAGAGATTAAAGGAAATCTCTTGCGTCTTTCCAAGGTGTCGGGGGGAGGAAATCGGCCGCAATAAAACGCTAAATCTCAGAGTTTTTGCAGCTTTCCAACGATTGAGCAAGTCGAAAGGAATGCCCCTGAAACTTACTCGATCTCCATAAATTACCATGCGGAGAGCGCCTGTTGAACAGCAAAAGAGGGGGAAAAATCTCGATTTCGTCCACTTTTCGGATTATGGCAATTTCGGGTCCTTGGCAGCATAGAACTTGGCCAGATCGATCCCGCCGCGTTGCTCTTCTTCGACCAATCTTAGCCGGGCTTCCAACTGTTCGACACGCCGAGCTAACACTGGCAGCAAGCGTTCTTCGGGATCGACCGGTTCAGGCCGAGGAACAGCCGGATTATCTAAATGACGATGGAGCGCGGAAAACAGGAGGATGGGATCCTTGCGGCGATTGGCCCATGCGATGCGGCCCTCCTGGATACCGAAAAGTGTTTCAGAGCCAGCATCGTGAGCCGGGGCGTCCTCGCCCCCGTTTTTTACAGACTCAAGTTCTGAAGTGGTCGGGGACGACCCGGCTCGCTTTTTGTAAAACTCGCTGCGGACGTAGATCAGGTCGGCCAGTTCCACCAGGCCAATCTGGCGGCGGACCGTCAGAAGCCACTGGCTCCAAGTGGAATCGTAGGAGGGGTCGCGCGACATTGCTTCCAGCCCAACGTCATATCCCAGGCGATTGCGACAAAGAGTCTCGAACTGATAGACAAATAGTCCCTGCAGGGTGGCGTGCTCGGCGGCGCGATACTGGGCCTCACGGGCGAGGACCAAAAGTCCGATTCGCAAGTCGAATCGCTTCCGAACATTTTCCGCTTCGCCCATCACATAGCACTGGAAGGGAGTGAAATAGTGGGAGAGCTTGCGCATGCCGGTGGCAAATTCTCCTTGGTGACGCAACTCGGCGAGGAGAAAGTCGATGGCCATCGGCAATTTGGTGGTTGCCAGCACTTCTTCACGCACGGCGGCGAGGACCTCTTGAGCGGGGGCGTTCTCAGCCATCCGCTCTGCCATCACAGTGAATAAGTGTGCCTGCTCGACATACTCCTCGCGGGAGAGAGGTGAATTCAACGAGTCGGAAACACTCATGGAGGAGCCTGTGCTTTGAGTTGAGAATTGAAAAAGTCCAGGCTCTTGCTTAAGGCCGTGCGGTCCATGGCAGCAGCTATGTGGCCGAGCTTCGGAACCACATAGAGTTCTGCTGGCACATGGGCATGTTTCATGATTTGGCACATCCCCTGGGGTTGGGTGATGGGAACCAGGTCGTCGTTTTCGCCATGGAAGAAAAACATGGGAGGATCATCGGCCGTGACGAACGATGCGGGGGAGGCCAGGCGATATTGCTCTGCCAACTCACCCCGCGTTCCTCCCAGCCAGAAGCTGAGCCAACGGTAGTGGGGAGGCATGTCGCGGAAGTCGCAGGGTGTCCCCCCGCCTACGACTGCTTGCAAGCGAGTGCTTGGTTGGCTGGCGGGGTCGTCCACTCCTTCCAGACCGTCCTCGACGTCGGTCGTACCCAATAGAGTTACCAAATGGGCACCGGCTGAATAGCCAAACCCTCCAATTCGCTTCGGGTCAAGCTTCAATTCGTCAGCATGGGAGCGCATCCAGCGGACAGCGGCTTTGCAGTCTTCGATCTGAGCGGGGAATTTGTCCTTGGGTGCAAGGCGATAGCTGATCGCAACGGCGGAGAACCCGTGCATGGCAAGTTGCTGGGCGACACCTGAAAGTTGGGCTCTGGTACCCATTCGCCAGGCCCCACCATGCACCACCAGCACCCCGGGATGAGGACCGGGGTCTTTCGGAATATACGTATCTGCTTTAAGTGGCCCCGAGTCGCGCTCGACATAGTCGACCCCGTAATGAGCCTCAAATTCCCCCGCACGGAGGGTGCTCCACCCACCGCAGACCGAACAGAACACCAGGATTACTACGAAGATGCCGGGTTTACTCACGTTCAGACTCTCCCTTCGGTTGGTTCTCAGCACTGGACTACTTATAATATCCCCTGAAGAGATGACCAATTGCAAGTTTTTGTGCTGAGGAGTTTTAGAGCGTGTCTGATCACTTTTCGAGTATTGAAGATGCCGTCGCTGCTATCGCTGCAGGGCAGACGATCGTCGTAGTAGATGCAGAGGATCGTGAAAATGAGGGTGACTTTGTCTGTGCCGCCGAGAAGGTGACGACCGAGACGGTCAACTTCATGATTACCCATGGGCGGGGACAGCTGTGCATGCCGATTTTGCCCGACGTGAGTGAACGGCTCAAGCTGGCTCCCATGGTAGAGCAAAACACGGCCCCGCTGGGAACGAACTACACCGTGCCGGTCGATCACCGATCCGCTCGGACGGGAATCACCGCCGCGGAGCGAGCCCGGACGATTCAGGCCATCTGCGATCCAGAAAGTGTACCGACGGATTTCAATCGACCTGGACACCTCTTTCCACTGGTCGCGAAAGAAGGCGGCGTGTTGCGGCGCGCCGGGCACACCGAGGCTGCCGTCGATCTGGCGCGGATGGCGGGGCTCAAGCCCGCCGGGGTACTGTGTGAGATTCTTAATGAGGAGGGGGATCGGGCAACCCGCGACGCCTTGCGTAAGATCGCATCGGATCACAAGTTGCATATCATTTCCATCGAACAATTAATTGCCTACCGCCGGGTGCGCGAGAAGCTGGTATATCGCAAGGCTGAGGCACAACTCCCCACACGTTATGGCAAGGGCACGATTATCGCCTATGGTGTGAAGTATGAATCGCAGGAGCCGATAGTTTATGTGCTGGGGGATCTTTCAAAATCTTCCGCTCCTTTGGTGCGATTGCATTCATCGTGTTTCACAGGCGATCTCTTGGAATCGCTCCGCTGCGATTGCGGCGACCAGTTGCACATGGCTCTCGACATGATCAGCCAAGAGGGGAGTGGCGTGTTAGTTTATCTGCCTCAGGAGGGTCGTGGGATTGGGTTGGTTGAAAAGATCAAGGCCTACAAACTGCAAGACGAGGGGCTCGACACGGTCGAAGCGAATCTCGCCCTAGGCTTCAAGGTCGACCCGCGGGATTATGGAGTGGGTATTCAATTGCTCAAAGATTTGGGGCTCAATCGAGTTCGCCTGTTGACGAATAACCCCAAAAAGACCAATGCTTTCATCTATGGAGGATTTGATCTGGAGGTGGTGGATCAGGTCCCCATTGTCCCCCCCATGAACGAGCACAATGCCGGGTACATGGCAGCGAAACGAGACAAAATGGGCCATCAGTTGCCGCTAAATTGACGGGTGAAATTGATCGGGGTCGAGGACGACCCGGCTCGCTTCGATAAAACATGTATCGCTTCCACATCAATCTCTTCGCGAATCCGTTTGCATGCACTTGGGAGCAGGCCGCGGCGAAGCTTCAAGACTTACCGCGGATGATCTTTGAACCCGATGGATCGTGGATTTGGTCGGGAGGAGTGGGTGACCAGCGCTGGCAGATTGATGGACATCTTTTCGACTTCGCTGGAGTATTACATCGGGTGGAATTGCATGGCGCGTGTCCAGCCGAAGCGTTTGATCGCCTGCTTGATTGTTTCGGTTGGCCGCAAGTGGCAATGGATTTTGAAATGGTCCGCGAAGGAACGCGGTTGAATGAAAGCGAGTTTCGACAGAAAATGGCTTGCTAGGTTACTCCAACTATTCTATCGGCGTTGCCCCGGGCGGGGGCGTGCCGCCTCCTTTTCGAACATAGTTGCTGCGGGACTTGGCGTAGTCGCCGGCTGCGGGCAAGTCGGCCTCAGAGTGACCGGCTCGGTGGGCATCGAACATTTTCTTCAGAAAGGGCCGGCACCAACCGCAACCGGTTCCTGCGCCGTAGCACTCGGAGAGTTGGCTGGCGCTGTGCGGGCGTTCGAGTCGCAGGTAATTAGCCACTTTGCGCCGAGTGACATGAAAGCAGAGGCAAAGTTCTTCGTCGGGCTGCATGGAATTATGCCTCCGTTGCCAGGCGTAGCGCGATCCGTCGAGCCGAATGAAACTCAGCAAGATCGAGCCATTCTTGGGCGGTGTGAATTTGGTTCTGTCCGCAGCCCAGGGTCACAGTGGGAATGCCTCGGGCGGTGAGCCAATTGGCGTCGAGGCCACCATTGGAGATATTCACTTCAGCAGTACGGGCCTCGGCATCGACTGCACGTTGTGCGGCGAGCACAGCTGGTTCGTCTTTCGACAGACAAAATGCTTCGTAGTCAAGACGGCCGTCGATTTTTGCTTTACCATATTGGCCGGCAATATTGGTGACCTGTTTTGCGGCGCGTTGGAACGCCTTTTCAATTTCGGCGATGATCCGCTCCCGAAACTTGGCATGGTGACTTCGTGCTTCGGCGCGGATTTGAACCAAATCAGTGACGACGTTGGTCGCAGCTCCTCCGTGAATAACGCCAACATTGCTGGTACCGCGCTTCCCGTTTTTTTCGACCAAACCATGCCAGCCATTTTCTACGAGATCTGCGATGGCCAAAGAGGCGATAGCGATGGCACTAACGCCCTGCTCGGGATGGCCGCCAGCGTGACTGGCCAGTCCACGGATTTCGATATTCATGCGGTAGCCACCGGTGGCACCAATGGTGAGTTGCGCTGGTGAGTTGCCATCGAAGTTAAAAGCGAAAGAAGGCTTGCCCAGCAGACCGAGAGTGACATGGCGGGCACCGTGCAGCCCTGCCTCTTCCTGAACGGTCCAGAGAAAAGTCAGCGGTGGGTGAGGCAGTTGTTTTTCTAAAAGGTCGATCGCCGTTGAGAGTAGTACAGCGACACCAGCACGATCGTCGCCTCCCAGGCCTGTGTGCTCGTCGAGAGAGACAATGCGCTTGCCGCGCTTTGCGGGCCGAACTCCTTGGCATATCGGTACGGTGTCGAGATGGGAGATCAGCATCCGGCGAGGTCCACGCATCGTGCCCCTCAAACGCAGAATGAGATTGCCCGTTTCTCCCTTGAGAGCCGATTTGCGGTGGGCCTGATCAAACTTCAGGACATTGTTCGGTGCTCCAGCTTCACGTAATCGCTCTGCGACGAATTCGGCAACGGCTCGTTCGTGACCGCTGCCACCCGGCATTGCCAGCAATTCTAGAAGCAGTGTTTCGGCTCTGCGATCGGGGGAGATCGGCAAAAGGTCGTTCGTCTTTCTCATGGGTTCATTGTAGCTGCATTCGGCGGGGCAGGGTTTGGTCGCCCTCAAAGTCTTCCTATTTTTACTGACTCGAACAGGGAATTGGCAGCTCAGAATCCGATGGGACTAAAAATTACTCGGATTCCAAGAACGTCGTATATGCCAGTCTAGGTAGACGCAAGACGCCGCCGCAGAATACCGATCTTATCAAAACAAGTGCATCTGCGTGCCGTGAACCGTTCTGGTCCCTCAAAGTGAGGGTATGCCCCGAGATTTCACGTTCGCCAACCAGCTTTGACCTGCACCCAGCATTCAAAGAAGCGTTACTGGATAATTCGAGTCGGGGTAGGAGACAGTATTCATGCGGTGGGAACGTCGCAAACCGCGGTGGCCATGGATGATGGGGCTGGTGTGTCTCGTGGCGGCAGCAATTGCTGCACCCTATTTCTGGCAACGCCCCTTGCTGAATGTCCACGAATTGATGGCACAACATCACTCGAAGGATCTCGCGTCCATTCTGGTTTCACAGGAATCTCAAGCGCTCCCAACTCGGCTGCCGTTGAATATGGATTCGTTCCGTGAACTCTGTGGAACGGTGCAGGAGATTGTAGATTCCTTGCCTGATGTCCTAGATGCGGAGACCATCCTTGATGCTGCAGCACAAGAATCTTCCACTCAGCAAACGGGTGTGGATTCACCGCGGCAAAACTCTGAACCGCTGTTCAAGCGGGTCTATGTACCACCGATCAAAGTCGAGTCCACTCGGCCAGTCATTCAGGTTGAATCTGAATCGGATCGTCTGGCGATGCTGACCCCACGCAAGGTCAATAGGGAGCACCTCAACAAGGTGCTCGATCAAACGGACAAGGCAACCACCAAAGCCAAGCTTCCTGCCGCTGCTGAACCTGCCACGAAGGGGGAAGTGAGTCCGGAGGTTGAACCCAATACGGAATCAACTTCCCATCGTATTCGCCAACGCCCAACCCATCTGATCGAGAAGTTGGAACTACTCAAAACCAATCCCGAGACCAGGGAGTGGGCAACGCAGGTTCTCAAATGTGTATTGCCACTGACCGACGGTGAGGAGGTGACCCCCGGTGTAGCTGTGGTGAGTCTGGTTGAGCTTCGTCGTCTGGTCGCAGAAGGAAAAGATATTTCCCGCGAGGTGGCGGATCCCTCGCTGCAGCTACTTTGGTTGCAAGCTGCTGAAGGACTGGAACGACGTTTGTGTATTTGGGAGTTGCTTCTAACCGAAGATTCACCTGCTGTCGAGCTATCGGAAGTCGAAACGAGCGGCACACTGATGCCTGTGCTGGGGAACATCGCCTCGCTGCTGGCCGGCACGGCCAACGGAGAAGCCTGGCGAGATTATTTACTCTTGGACGAGATTGCGCTGGCGACGAGTGAGGGAGTTGGTATCGATCGTGCGCAGCGACTGCGACTTGCTCAGGAAGTTTTGTCACGACTTTCGGATCAACAACTGACGACCGAGCAAAGGGATTTCATCGCCCGCGAGCCAATGGCAAGCTTGCGGCGTGAATTGCGTCCTTGGGCTACGGGTCCGGTAGATCTCAATACTCTCCTAGCGCTGGTAGAGCGTTATGAGCAGCAAGGCGGCCTTCGCTATGCGGCCGCCATTGCCCAACTCGAACAGCGGATGCTCTGGTCGAATCACGATCAATACCAGTCATTGGCTGAAGAATTGCACACACTCTATCGTGGTGCGAATATGCGAATCGCACTTAGCAAGGAACTCATGAATCGGATGGTTCCAGAGCAGGATATTCGGACTGCCCCCGTGCGAGAGAAGATTGCCGGGCGACGAGTAAATGGTCGGGCGCGCACGACAACCGAAGTGGAAGTCGAACTCTTGCCTAGTGATGATTCTTGGCAATTTGAGTTGCAGGCTCAGGGAAAAGTTTATTCACGCACCCGATCGGATACCTGGCCAGTGAAAGTGCACAATGCCGCCCGCTACCACTATGAAGCTGAAAAGTTAATCTCGATTGACCCAGAGGGTCTCCAGGTAGAGCGCGCTAAATCAACGGCACAAGGTCGCAATGAGTATTTAGGGGCCGATTCCCAGTTCGACCGAGTTCCAATCCTAGGTGCCATGTTTCGCGACATTGGCAGATATCAGAATCAAAAGAGTCGTCCTCAGGCGCTGTCGCAGGTGAAGTCGAAAGTTGCCTATCAAGCGCGTTCTCGAATGGATCGTGAGGCCGATCCTAAACTTTCCGAGCTAGAACAGCGATTTCGAGAGCGGGTTCTCGCTCCCTTTGGCAATCTGGCTTTGGCTGCCGAGACGGTTGATATGCATACCACGGCCAAGCGTGCTGTTATGGAATTGCGATTGGCGAACGTCGATCAATTGGCCGCCCATACCCCACGTCCATCAGCCCCTGCAGATAGTGTGCTGAGTGTGCAGTTGCATCAGACAGCATTAAACAATGCACTGGCTGGCCTTGAACTTGAGGGCCAGCGATTGTCGCTCATCGAATTACATAAACTGCTGGCAGAGAAAATGGGATACAAAGATGCGGTTCCTCCTGAAGACTTGCCGGCGCGAGCGATAGTCGAGTTTGCACCCTACGATGCAGTTCATGTCTCATTTTCACAAGATCGATTGGAGTTGGTACTTAACATTCGCGAATTGGCCCATGGACGCGATAAGATTCGCAATTTTGAAGTGCACACTTTCCATCAACCCATCGTGGACGGACTGACCGTGAGATTGGTGCAGGACGAGACTCTTCAATTTGCAGGTCGTCATCTGCGGACCGGTCACCGTGTGGTGCTGCACAGCGTGATGGGTAAGTTGTTCAGCAAGGGAGAAGATATCCATATCCTTAAGAAGATGGAAACCGACAAGCGATTGGAAGGCTTGATGGTAACGCAGGTGGTCATCGAAGATGGCTGGATGGCGGTGGCTCTGGGTCCCGCCACTCCACACCGGTCCGCATGGCGTACACCGACTTACCAACTCGAAGCAGAATCGGTTCGCTGAAACACGACTTGGGTGGTATGCAGCAGAACCAAAATTGCCAGCAAGGCATCGACGAAAAAAACGGCATCCAACCGCAGATGCAACTCTGCACCAATCGCCAGCCCGACTAACGCTGCATAGATTAGCAATGAGCCACAAAGCCGCCACCGCTGGTGGCGAGGTGAATTCGCGCGATCCTGGGTCGCGGCTTTCTGAAGCACGTAGGTCGCTCCGTAGCCGATCAGAGCAATTGGCGCAGCAATGGGAATACCGGGCCAGAGCTGTGCGGCCAAGATGACAACCAGCCCCACCCCGATAATCAATGGCCCGTGATTGTTCATAGATTTCACCACAAAGCCGCCATCGCTGGTGGCGAATGAATTGCGCGACCTTTGGTCGCGCGCTTTATGTTAGGACCCCGTGGCTGTGTCGGATTTTGTTTCCGCCAATTTCGCAGGGCGTTTTTGATCGGTGTCGGTGCCGGGGACGATCATGGGGCTCGGCGAGTTTTCTTCGATGATTCGCTTGAGTTCTTCCGCGTCGATGACTTCTTGGGTCATGAGTTCTTCGCTGATCGCAACTAGCGCTGCTCGACGGTTCTCGAGAATGCTGCGGGCGCGATCCAGCGATTCGTCGAGAATTCGCTTGACTTCCTGATCGATTTCGCGAGCCGTTTGCTCACTGTGGGTTGCCATGCGGCCTCCGTCGGAACCGGTTGCCAGGAACGGGTTGCGATTATTTTCGCGATAGTTTACCCGGCCGAGTCGACTCATTCCGTAATCCATGACCATGCTGCGAGCAATTTCAGTGGCACGCTCCAAATCGTTGCTTGCGCCGGTAGCAACTTCATCAAAGATCAATTCCTCAGCAAGCGTTCCTGCAAGTGCCACTTGGATTCCACTTTCGAGTTGCCCACGGGTCATCATGTAGCGATCGCGCTCGGGGCGCTGCTGCATGTAGCCCAGTGCACTCAACCCTCGGGGGATGATCGAGACCTTGTGCACCGGATCGGTATTTGGCAATGAAAATGCCACCAGGGCATGGCCTGCTTCGTGGTAGGCCAGGCGAATTTTTTCCTCGTCGTGGATGATGCGACTCTTCTTTTCGAGTCCGATGCTGGCTCGTTCAACCGCTTCCAAGAAATCGATTCGGGTAACGGCTTTCTTCCCCTTGCGGGCTGCCAGTAGTGCCGCTTCGTTGACGACATTTGCCAGATCGGCACCGACAAAACCACTCGTGATCGCCGCGACTTCTTTAACCTTCACGTCATCGGCCACCTTGATGTTCACTAGATGAACCTCGAGTATTTCTTCGCGACCGGAAACGTCGGGGCGGTCGACCAGCACGTGGCGATCGAAGCGGCCAGGGCGCAAGAGCGCTGGGTCTAGCGTTTCGGGCCGATTGGTGGCCGCCATCACAATGACACCGCTGTTGGAACCGAAGCCATCCATTTCAACCAGGAGGGCATTGAGGGTCTGTTCGCGTTCGTCGTGGCCGCCGATCTGCCCGCTACCGCGGGTTTTTCCGAGGGCGTCGAGTTCGTCGATGAAAATGATGCACGGGGCGCGTTGCTCGGCCTGGCTGAACATGTCGCGGACACGAGCCGCACCCACGCCAACAAACATCTCCACAAAATCACTGCCACTGAGGCTGAAGAACGACACGCCCGCTTCCCCGGCTACGGCCTTGGCAAGTAAGGTCTTACCGGTTCCTGGTGGGCCGACGAGCAACACTCCCTTAGGAATCCGCCCACCAAGTTGCTGGTAACGTTCAGGGTTCTTCAGGAAGTCGACCACTTCGCGAAGCTCATCAACCGCTTCATCCACGCCCGCCACGTCGTCGAAGGTGACCTCAATATCTTCCTGCACATAGAGCTTGGCTCGGCTACGACCAAAGGCCATCGGCGAACCTGCTCCTCCCATGCGACGCATCATAATGACCATCAACAGGATCAGCAGACCCGTGAAAGTGAGCATCGGCAAGTAACTCAGAAACGGACTTGGAGAATCGGCCATGGTGTGTTCGAGTCCATGGTCGTGTAGCAACGTTAGCAGTATTTGTTCATTGGGTAAGCGACTGGTACGGAACAGGACTGATTTAGGACCCTTGTTCTCGCCAGGTTCGCCTGTACGGTCAGTGGGAGGCCCACCGCGGAGTACCTCCTTCATCACGCTTCCCGTGACCTCGGTGCTGCCAACCTTGAGGTCGGAAAGTCCATATAGCTTGATGGGTTGCGGCGGATTCGACGTGGTGTCTTCAGTTTCAATCCAATTTTCCTTGGGATCGTTGCTTTTGACGATGAGCTTTTCGAGGTCGCTCCATTTGATCGTAATCCGACTTTGTCCTCCCCAGAGCGTGCCGAGAAGCAGCAAGAGTGCCATCAATCCCAGCACATACCAGACTAAATTGCCTGAAGAGGGATTTGGTTTCTTGTCAGAAGAACCTTTAGGTTGGTTGGGAGAATCTTCCATCAATGATCTTTCAGGGGCTTGGCGACTTCAAAGCATTCCCGCGGCCACAGGAACCCAGGCAGTGAGACTAAAAAACTGGGTTCCCACCTCCGCGGGAATGACGGATTTGTCTGATGCTATTCTTACGTTGCAAACTCTACGAGGTTTCTTCCATCCTAAGTTAGCCCCCCTAAAAAGACAACGAATCTTCCCTGGGTGCCACCGATTCGGTATTGGGCTTGGGTTGTGACAATCGAGTTTCACCCCTAAAATACCAGCCTCGAACACATTTTTCTTGCGGGTTCTAAAGTGGTTAAATCTTTGACAGTCATTTTCCCTATCTTCACTACGCCCGTTACAAACGATAAGTGCGGTGAAATAGAATGACCAATTCCCAATGTCCAATTGTTAGGCCAAGCATTCAAATCCCATTGGGCATTGAGCTTTCGTAATTTTTTCTGGATCTCCTATGGCCGACGCGCCGCGACAAATTGCCGTATTCGGTTCCACGGGGAGTATAGGCACAAACGCATTGCAAGTGATCGCCGCCAGTGAGGGACGGCTTCAAGTGGCTGCCTTGAGCGCCCATTCCCGCTTGGATCTGTTAGTAGCACAAGCTGTGGAATTCTCTCCCCGTTGGGTCATTGCTACAGATGCTCAAGCTGCTGAGAAATTTGACTGGTCCGAACTGCCAAAGGGTACCGAACTGTTGACCGGCGCCGACAAGCTTAATTGGGTCGTTGCTCAATCTCAGGTCGACATTGTGCTAGCAGCGATTGTAGGCCGGGCTGGTTTGGAGAGCACTTGGGCCGCCCTGGAACACAAGAAGACTGTTGCTTTGGCGAATAAGGAAACTCTGGTTATGGCAGGGCCCTTGGTGATGCAGCTGGCTGCCGAGCGGGGAACACGCCTGCTGCCGGTCGACAGCGAGCACAGTGCGATTGCCCAGGCTCTGCGAGCGGGTCAGCCCAAGGAAGTCGAACGCCTGGTTCTTACGGCCAGTGGTGGGCCATTTCGCCATTTAAGCGAGAGTCAACTCAAACAGGTCACCGTAGCGGAGGCATTGGAGCATCCTGTCTGGGATATGGGGCCAAAAATAACGGTAGATTCAGCCACCATGATGAACAAAGCACTGGAGATTATCGAGGCCCGCTGGTTGTTTGACATTCCCAGCGAGAGGATTGAGGTCTCGCTTCATCCGCAATCTGTCGTGCATTCATTGGTCGAGTTTGTGGATGGCAGCGTGATTGCCCAGTTGAGCCCCCCAGATATGCGGCTGCCAATCCAATATGCTTTGTATTATCCTGAACGCGTTGCTGGGGTGGCTGAGAGGTTGGACTGGAGATCGAGCTTTACGCTGGAGTTTTCCCCTCCAGACCCGGAGCGTTACCCTGCGTTGGAATTGGGGCATGAGTGTGCCCGAGCAGGGGGCACTTCAGGAGCCGTGCTGAATGCAGCCAACGAAGCTGCGGTTGGGGCATTCCTGGCCGGTGAGCTACACTTTACCGAAATCGTCCCGGCCTGCCGGAGCGTATTACAAAATCACAATTATCAATCGGATCCTACGCTCGATCAATTATTGTCGATCGACCGTTGGGCCCGCGAGGAGGTTTCGAATTGGGTATTTGCTTGATTGCCGTCACAACTCAGTTGGAGTGGATCTTGGTCATTCTCCAGGTGGCATTGGGCCTGGGGGCCGTGGTCTTCGTTCACGAACTGGGACACTTTGCCGTGGCGAAGATGTGCGGCGTGAAATGCGAAAAGTTCTTCGTCGGCTTTGATATCGGCGGCTATAAAATCAGCCGCAAGTGGGGCGAGACGGAATACGGCATCGGGATCCTTCCCCTGGGAGGATACGTGAAAATGCTGGGTCAGGACGACAACCCTGCCAACATTACCGAACAGGTGCGCGAGTCCCAAGTTCATGGCGAGCCGAATGCCGAGACGACCGAGATCGTCGGGCCTGACGGAACCAGGTACGAGGTCGACAGTCGCAGCTACCTGGCCAAGACGGTGCCCCAACGGATGGCCATCATTTCAGCCGGCGTGATCATGAACGTGATCTTCGCGTTTATCTTCGCCGTGATCGCTTTTGGAATCGGCGTGCCTTACACCCCCTGTATCGTGGGACAGGTTTCCCCTGGCTCGGCTGCCTATCAGGCGGGAATCCGCACCGGAGACGAGATCACGCGGATTGGGAAGTTCGAGAATCCATCATTTAACGAACTCAAAAGTGGCGTGACCCTGGGAGATCTGGAAAAGGGGATTCCTTTTACCGTGCGTCGGGCAGCTACGGGCAAGGAAGAAAACATCACACTCAAGCCTCGTCAGGAATCTGGCCTTCCGAAGGTTGGAATCATCTCACCCTATTCTTTGCGCCTCAACGAAACAATCCCTGTAATTCCGGGTTCGGCTGCGGCGAACGCAACTCCCAAGTTTGAGCCAAACGACGAAATCGTTGCAGTTAACGGCAAGCCAATTACCGAATATCACCAACTCGTGTCAGCCTTGGTGGAGAATCCTGCCGAACCACTGGAGATAACGGTGCAGCGCGGAGGAAAGGCACGCAAGGACGACCCATACGGACCGCGGACTGGGGGAACAGAAGAAACGATAACGGTGGCACCTCAGCCGACAAAGAGTCTGGGCCTCGTGATGGAGCCAGGAAAGATTGTTGCCGTCGAGCAGGGGAGTGAAGCAGCGGAGAAGAAGATTGCTCCTGGTGATTTCATTGATAAGGTCGGCTATGGTCCCGGAGCCGACGCGTCGGATGTTGTAGAGGGAGAGCGCTTGTTTGGCGATCCGATGATGTTGCCTGAACAGCTTCGTAAACTTGCGCTCGAAGGACGCACGATTGAACTCACGGTGCGACACTCTGCGGCATCGAGTGATGGAAAGCAAACCACGGAGCCTGTTGAGCTTCGCTTGCGCAAAGTGACTTACACCGAACCTTCCGAGTTGGTGAACGATCCTCTGAGCGTACCGGCGTTGGGGATCGCCTATCGTGTTCTCAATCGGGTGAGCCATGTGATTCCTGGCAGTCCTGCTGCGGCTGCAGGGATGCAGAGTGGCGACGTGGTGACGCGAGCTGAGTTCGTTCTTCCCGGCTCGAAGAATGACGAGCCAACAACCATCGAATTCAGCGAGAAAGGAGGACTTAATTGGCCGATGTTCTCGCAGAAACTACAATATCTATCACTCAATGATGAGGTGAAACTCACCTATCAACGCGGTACAGAGTCGTTGACGGCCACGCTCAAACCTCAAGTGGTGCCCAATAGTTTTGAGCCGGATCGAGGCTTTATTGTTGATCCGATCCGCCGGATTCGGCGTGCCAGCTCGTTCGGCGAGCAGCTAGAGTTGGGTTATCGCGAGACAGTCAATTCGCTAGGGATGGTCTACCGTTTTCTGCGGAAACTGGGCACGCAAGTTCCCCTCACCTCTCTGGGTGGGCCTGTAACCATCGCCAAGGCGGCTGGTTATTCGGCTTTTGAAGGCGTAGGTTCGCTCTTAGTATTTCTCACCATGCTCAGCGCTAACCTGGCGGTGATTAACTTTCTACCTATCCCACTGTTGGACGGTGGGCATATGGTGTTTCTCGCCTGGGAGGGGATTCGGGGCCGACCAGCCGGAGAGCGGTTTGTCGTCGCGATGCACACGATTGGATTCGTCTTCATCATCTCACTGATGCTGTTTGTGATCTCGCTGGACTTGGGCTTGATCGACCGAAACCTGTAGCTTCAAAAAGCTGCAACCGTTGGTCGAAAACCATGGTATTTGCCGCACTGATAATTCCGGATTCCCACTAGTTGCCGAGCATTTAGGGCATCCATCTCGCGGGTGTTTTGCATTTTTGTTGCAACCGACTGCGCTGCGGGATATGATGAAGGCGTTTGTCTGTGACCTCGAGTCATGTTTGGCAGCCTCAATGAAGTTTTGGGAGGTTCGTGATCGATGTTGCGGTTCTCATCACCGGCCTGTGGCAACATCAATTCGTTAAGTCGCCATAGCATCAGATATGGCCTCTACTTAATCCTTGGCTGGATACTTATAGGGTTAAATGCCCGCTCAGCGATTGCCTACAATCTGTTTCCGTTTACCCTTCCAGGAGGGGAGACAGGCTACTCGAAATGGGGAGGCGATAATCATGCTGGTACGCCCGGGGGGGTCGTTACTTGGAGCTTGATGCCGACCGGCACTACACTCGACGCTTCAGCGCCTTCGTATATTCAGGGGACGTCGGACCTAACGGCTGTGTTCAATCAGGTGGGGGGGCAAGCTGCTGCTTTGGCAATAATTCAGTCCGCGTTTGACCATTGGTCGGCGGTCGCCGATATCGAGTTTGTGTATGTGGGGGTGGATGATGGCACCCCATTCTCTGCACCCTATGCACCAGGGCAGGTGCTTGGCGACATTCGCATCGGTGGGTTCGAGATCGATGGGTTTTCGGCAGCGGTAGGTTTTACGGCACCGCCGAACGGTGGTACGACACTCGAAGGAGATGTGATTCTCAACAACAAGACCGATATCTCGTTCTATGTTGCACCGGAATCAGAGGGGCAATTGTACGATTTGTTTCCCCCTGGTGGCGGATTGTACCGCAACGAATTTGAAGGACTCGTGGCACACGAAATCGGGCACGCTCTGGGTCTGGCGCATTCGGACGTACCAGATGGATTAATGTGCGGATTTGTCGATTCCGGATTTGACGGAAGTTTGTGTGCTTATTTCGATCCAGATGGCGATGGCCGGGCTCCGGTCAATCGTATTCCTGACGCCGACGACGTGGCTGGTATCCAGTTTCTTTATGGCCCCGCACCATCGGCTGATTTTGACAACGACGGCGACGTGGATGGACGTGACTACCTGGTGTGGCAGAGGGGTGATTCCGTTCCACCCCTCAGCGCTAGTGGCTTGGCCAATTGGCAAGCCCAATATGGCTCACAGGTGATAATTGCGGCCGTTCCGGAACCGACAGCAATGGCGTGGGCGATCGGAGCAGTGATCGCTGGCTTGTTCCACAGGTGGGGAACTCCGGAACGCACTGCTCCCGAAGAGCAATGCTAAGAATATTCCTCTCCTCCCCTACAATCTGAACCCTTTCTACCCAGTCTGCGGATTCGCTACGACTTTCGCCTCTGGGGTTCTGGCCGGTTCTCGGTACAATAAATTTTTGTAATTCCAAATAGGATGTGAGCCGTAGGCGTTAGCCTCGGGTTTTTAGCGGCGGCATCCGAGGCTAGCGCCTGCGGCTCTTGAGTAGGACGACGGACGCCGACGGTATTTGGAACAACTGAGTTTCCATATAAGAGCTTTTCGCGGAGAGTTGACCCATGGCAACACGTGCAAATGTTAGCCCCAATTATCTGATTCGACTAGGAATCGTCGGCGGTGTATGCGTCGCGATGGGTCTTTGGTTTCTCTATGATGGTCTGGTCGGCTATCCAGCCAAGCGGGAAAGGGGTTTGGACAGAATCGAATTCTTTGAAGAACACAAGAATGAGAAGGATGAAAACGGCGATCCACTTGGAGAGCTGCAATTGAGTGAAATGTGGAAAGAACGCGCTGCCGAAAAAGGTTGGCCCACCGACAATCCCCTCAATCCCGAGACAGGTAAAGAGTTGGCAGTCGTTGATATCAACGAACAGTTTTTCTACGCAGGTGGTGCGGGCCTGATCGGCTTGGGATTCCTGAGTCGACTGGTCTACATGCTTGGTCGCTGGGTCGAAACAGAGGGTACCACTTTGCGAACCAAGGGGGGCCAAGAAACCGACTTCAGCCAGATCACCGCACTCGACAAGAAGAAGTGGCAATCCAAAGGGATCGCATGGGTGGATTATCAAGAGGCGGGCAGCAAGAAAAAAATCCGCTTGGATGATTACTATTACGACCGTGCAGCCACCAAGGAAATTCTCCTCCAGATTGAGGCCGCCATCGGCCCGGATAAGATTGTGAACGGCAAGCCCGAACCTCCGGAAAAACCCGCGGTGGCTGTCGAAGCGGATGCGTAGCCGAAATGTCGAAGCGGATGCGTAGCCAGAATCTCGAAGCGGATGCGTAGCCAGAATCTCGAAGCGGATGCGTAGCGATTGGTCTTCTCAACCGTCGCCGGAAGGCGATGGATAGATTTTGCACCACCATCGCCTTCTGGCAAAGCCTCTTCTCGCCGTAATCTAAAAGGTGGACAAGTGGTGGGCAATGTCACACGAACGATCTACAAGCGGAGAGAATCATCTTGCCGCGTGGAGAGTTGCTCGATTTGCTTCATCCCTTCGCGATTGTGTGCACGAGCAAAATGAATCCCCGCGGAAAGAATCGCCACGCCAGAGAGCACCAGCTTGTGGGTCACCTGTTGCTCGCGATCCTGAGCCAGCGGTGCAGTGGGTGTCTCGAAGTTGGTGGGCCGCTCTTGTTGCTTTTCTGTTGGCCATTCTGCGAAAACTCGATCGTGAACCTGCTCAACAGTGGCTTCGGCAGATCCGGATGTTTTTCCGTGCTCAGCTTGCGATTTCGCTGTAAAAGTTGTTAAAGAAGCTTGTTTCAGGGGTATTTCCTCTCCGCGCGCCGATACGTCCGCGGCTGGCTTTGAAGCGGGAGTATCTGTGGTTTCATTCGATCGAGGGATGCTCTTTTCTTCGGCACTTTGGAAGGGCTTTTGGAGGGTCACCTCAACCGTCCTGGCCGGAAGATTTTGGTCTGATACTTGAGAAGAGCTCGTTGCAGAGGTGGGATTTGTGGAGGCAACCTCGAAAGCCATCTCGCGACCCTGGGTCGGAGTAAATTCTCGCAGCGGAGTCCCGAACCTTGCTTCGCTTCGACGAAGTTCAGAACCTGGAGTTTTAGCAATTTCCGTTGGTGAGTCTCCGATTGTAAGTTGCTCAAAAGAGGGGGTAAACAAACGAGCGATCTGGATATGACCTCCATCAATCTGATCGGGTGGAGACTGTTCGAGTGGCTCAATAGGAGTCACCTGCTCCAAGCCGCCGCCTAAAATGCCTTCATTGAGATTGGTCCCAAAGAGGAAGCTCCCCTCAGTTTGGCTTGGGGAACCAATTTCTCCTCTTGAGATGCCAGGAGAACTGAGTATCGGCTCATAATTCTGAGAGAACTCTAATCCACTCAAGCCTTCAGTATCAAGCACTCCACGTGAATCGCCAATGAGAACTTGGTCCATATTGAAGGTGATCGAGCCCCCTTGCATGGGAGCCATTGTCGTGGATAAAGGAAGGCGCTCTTCCATTCGCTCAAAAAATAGAGATCGTTGAAATGCAGGACGGGGCGTCGCCGACTTTCGGCCTGGGTCGAAGCATCTCTTTATCCAAGGGAGTTTCATCGTCGATAGTCCTCAGTCGTTTCCGTAGTGGCGAGTTCCGATCCCTTTGGTTTCTCGTCGAGGATTTCCGGCAGGGGGTGTTTACTGCGGAGGAGTTCTACGTCTGCCCCAGTAGCTTGTGCCTGCTCGAGAGTTGCTCGGGCTTCGTCGAGAATCCACGCTTGCTCCGCTGGTTCATCGCCCGCTTGTTCTGCTGCCTGAGCTAACTCCACGGCGACGTGATAGAGACGCTCACCATCGTCGGACCATAAGGCGCGGCGCTCGAGTGCCGCCGATGCAGCTTCCAACGGACGCAAAGCAGCACGAAGTGTGCGGCCATAGTTGTAGTAGTGTTTGCTGAGGAATTCGCGGAATTCGTTTTGGTTGGGATAATCGTCCAGAGCCATTCGTTGATGTTCGATCGCGGATTCATAATCAGCCAGCGCTCGCTTCCAGTCCCCCGACTGCTCTGCGACCATCGCCCGGTTGTTTAAGACCCCTGCCAGCGTACTCCGGAAGCGGGCATCCTGGGGGAAGTCGGCAACCAGATTGTTCAGAATGTCAAGCGCCTGGGCATAGGCTGAAACTGCGTCACTGGTTGACTGAGTGCGGGCCAGAGTCTGGCCCAAGTTGTTCCAAGTGAGAGCCAGCTCGCTCCGATACTGCACCACACCGGCGAATTGCCGCGCGAGTTGCTCTTGAATCCCGATGGCCTGGCGATAAGTCGTTACTGCTGCTTGGTTGTTTCCCAGGTGTCCTTCAATAGCTCCCAGGTTGTTCAAGCAAAGTGCGAGATCACTCCGCATGCCGGCCTGGGTAGAGGCGTCGCCATCGGCGGGATCCACAATCTCCTGCAGCAACGTAACAGCACGCGCACAAGAAGCTCGAGCTGCGTGCCAATCCTGTTCTTGCTCGACAAAGCTGCGATTGCTCAGCGCAAGTGCCAGGTCATGCACTGCCCGCGAGTCCTCAGGTGACTGGTCTACGATCTTTTCCAACTGGCCAATTGCCGAGGTAAACGACCGATGGGCAGAAGCTGAATCGCCCCGTTGTCGTTCAAAGAATCCTTGATTGGTAAGCATTTCTGCCAGTAGCCGCAAGCTTGCACAATCTTCGGGATGCATAGCCGTGATTGTTTTCTGCAACTCGATGGCCATGGTGTAATGCTCGTGAGCGAGTTCGAGATTGCCCTCTGCCGTCGCAAGCAAGGCCAGATTGTTCAAACAGGTTGCTCGCTCTTGTTGATACAGATGTGGATCAGTGTCAGCTTCGTTCAAGCGAGTGAACAACTCATAGGCTGTTCGATAGGACTCTGCGGAACGCTGGCGGTCTCCCATGCGACTGGCAATCGTTCCTACTTGAAAATGGGTTGCTGCCAGTTGTTGCTTTAGCGTTGGGTCATCAGCCGAGCGGGCAATGAACTGCTCGTAGTAGGCAAGTGCATCTCCCAACACGGCTTGTCGCAATGGTTCGCTGCCTGGGAGTTGAGCAAGTTCACGGGAGAACTGATTGCCAAAACGGTCTACCACTTGCCGGGCCTGCATGAGGTTATCTTCAGCAGCTTCAAGCGCAGCTTGAGTGCGGCCCTGCTCTCGCATGAGCAGAAAAGCGGACGTAGTTGACACGGCCGCTAGCAGGACGAGAAAACTAACCGCAAACGATACTATGACGCGATGTCGGCGAATCCACTTGGCAGAACGATCACGCAACGTGGGGCGGCGAGCCAGTGTGGGCTTCCCCTCGAGAAAACGAGAGAGATCCTCGGCGAGCTTTTCTGCCGTGGCGTAACGATCCTCTCGCGACTTGGCCATGGCTCCGAGCACAATCGTTTCCAGGTCGTGGGGAATCGCCGGATCAATTTCTCGCGGAGCGACGGGATCCTTGGATGCAATCGCTCGCAATACTGCCTGGCGGTCCTCGCCCGGAAAGGCGGGCTGCAGAGTGAGCAATTCATAAAGCGTGGCCCCAAGTGAGTAAATGTCGGTACGGGAATCGACGACCAATTGAGTGCCATTGGCCTGCTCGGGGCTCATGTAGCGGAGTGTGCCGACCATGTCGCCGGTCAACGTGACACCGGGATTGTTAGTAATACGGGCCAGACCAAAATCGGTAATCCAGAGCTTTTGCTGATTGTCCAGCAGCAGATTTGAGGGCTTGATGTCGCGGTGGATGACTCCACATTGGTGGGCATGATGCAAAGCAGACGCTGCCTGGATACCCAATCGGGCAATTGCCTCGCAATACTTGGCGTGACTCCCTGTGTGGCAGGAGGAAAGAAATTCGGTCGCTGATTGCTGCGTCGTTTGTGCTACGAGCGTACTGACGGCGTGAGCTGCCTGTTGGACATTGGACGACTCGTCTTCATGGCGCAGTGCACAGATTACTTGATCAAGCGACCTGCCGGCAATGAACTGCATCGCATAGAAATGAACCCCACGCTCTTCGCCCACGGCAAACACCGGCACGATGTTGGGGTGATGCAATTGGGCTGCTGCCTGGGCTTCGTTCTGGAAGCGAGCCAATTGCTTGTGATCCCACATCGCTGCAAACGGCAATACCTTCAGTGCGACTTTTCGCTGGAGTGAGATCTGTTGTGCTTCATAGACGACTCCCATGCCGCCGCGGCCGATTTCAGTGCCAATCTGGAAATCTCCCAATCGCTTCGATCCAACTGCAGATGGCCCGACAATTGACGCTGGTGCCGCAAAGGGTGCCGTCGATTTGGCGCCCCCCACTTTTCGGCCAGGTGTGGCAGCGCGCACGCCTTGGGTCGCCTCATGCAACATTTCGACACTCGCCGCAAATGCCCGAATGTCGTCTGCCAACTGAGGATGTGCAGCGGCGAGATGATCGACATCCAGTGGCGCTCCCTCCTCGAGTGATGCAAGATAACGATCCAGCACCTCGGCCAACTGGCGGTCGTCCAGCACGCATGGGTTTAACGTTTGAGATGTTTCGCTAATCATCAACCTAACCAACCACTAACCACTTTCCACTGACCACTAACTTAGTCATTCATTTTTTCTCTTAAACACCGAATCGCTCGTACCCACAACATCCGCGTCGCCCCGGTTCTCCTCTGCATGCGTCGAGCCACCTCGTCGAAAGGGAGCGCTTCGATATGCCGCAACACGATTACTTCCCGATAGTCCGGCGGCAAGGCGGCGATCTGATTGGCCAGATCCAACTCTTGTTCTTGCCGCTGGAAGTTCATGCTGGGTGATGACCCCTGGTCGGAGATCATCGCATCGAGTCGTGCGCTTGACTGTTCAAGCGAGCTGGCCAGCGTTTCCAAGGACACCTCTCGTCGCACGGTCCGCTTGGCCGTCAGCACATGTTGTTCGACGACACGGTGGAGATTATTGACGAGAATCATTCGTAGCCAAGAGCAGAATTCGCCGATCGACTCTCCGCGAAACTGGTCGAAATCGCGGTTCGCCTCCAGGAAGGTTTCCTGCACCACATCCGAAGGACTCACCCGTTGCTGGAGGCACTTCTCCAGTTGGGCCACGACCAGGAGCTTCAAATAGTTGCGATAGACCGACAGCAACCGCCCAAAGCAGTCGCGCTCTCCCGCAAGTGCTTGCGTCAGCAAGAGTTGTGGATTGGTGCTTGTGCAATTGTTCATCAGAATCCCCTCGAAACGCCCCCTGGCGCTACCCCCATAATGTAGGCAGAAACCAAGGAAAGGTGTCACGGGGAAATACGCAGATTTTGAAAAAACTCGTTAGCCACTGCTATCAGAGAATTTCAAAGACCCCTCAAACCACCCCAGCTATCAGGGTGATGTTCTGGCCCCCGAAGCCGAAGCTGTTGGAGGCGGCGATGTCGCATTTGGCTTCGCGGGCCGTATTGGGGACGTAGTCGAGATCGCACTCGGGGTCGGGCGTTTCGTAGTTGATCGTGGGGGGGAGCACTTTGTGCTTCATGGCCATCAGGCAAATGATCAACTCGGTCGCCCCGGCGGCGGCGATCAGGTGGCCGGTCATACTCTTGGTACTCGAGACGGGGACATTGTCGGCATGAGCTCCAAACACCTGGCGGATGGCCAATGATTCCACACGGTCATTGACGGCCGTACTTGTTCCGTGGGCGTTGATGTAGTCAACGTCAGTGGTATTCTTGCCAGCATCTTTGAGAGCCATGTTCAGGCAACTGATTGCCCCGCGTCCCTCGGGATGCGTATCGGTAATGCGAAACGCGTCGGCCGTGGTGCCGTATCCCAGGAGTTCGCCGTAGATGGGGGCTCCCCGTTTGCGGGCATGTTCGTATTCTTCCAAAACGACCATCGCGCCCCCTTCGCCAAGGACGAATCCATCACGATGCTTGTCAAAAGGACGAGATGCCCGTTCAGGCTCGTCGTTGCGTTCGCTCAGTGCGGTTAAGAGATTGAAGCCCGTCACGCCGAAGGGATGGATCATGCTGTGAGCCCCTCCGGAGAGCATCACGTCGGCTTCGCCGCGACGGATGATCTCGGTGGCTTCACCGATGGCCTGGCTACTGGCGGCACAGGCGGTAAGACAATTTACATTCGGTCCTTGAGCATCGAACATGCCGGCCAGATAGCCGACGGGCATGTTGGGCTCTTGCTCCAGTTCCGCGCGGGGGTCGAGAATTTTCAGCCCTTCGGCAACGAATGCACCCATATCCAGATCGCCTCCTTGGACGGCGGCGGTCATCATCTGGGAGAAATTGAAGAAGTCCTGGCTTCCCTCACCAGCACCCAGGTACACGCCAAACTTTGTCGGTTCGACGGTTCCCAAGACTCCTGATTCGGTGACTGCTTGCTGTGCCGCTCCGGCAGCGAAACAGGTATGACGGCTGCAGTTGGCCCACTCAGCGGCATCAAGCCCTGCATCGGCTACGGACCAATCGCGGACTTCGGCGGAGATTTTCGTAGGAAAGCTACTGGCGTCGAAGATTGTGGTGCGACCCACTCCACTCTTGCCAGCCACGAGATTCGACCAGAGTGAGTCAACTGTGGTACCCAATGGTGTAACGCAACCTACTCCCGTGATGACAACGCGACGACGCATGATATTTGGCCTCCAAGAGTGAGTAACCTATAAGGCGGGTTAGGCAATTATATTATACCTGTTCACCTACTCACTTATTCAACTTCCCCTCTAAACCACCGGCGATGCTTCCACCAAGGGATAATCCGCTTCGCGAATCCGAGTACCGTCCTGCCGGACTCCCACTTCAAACACCCCCACCAATTCAAGCCAATGCCGCAGGTCCCTTGGGCGGAAGAGTGGTGCACCACCTGTGACATCGTTGGACTCGTCAAGACGTGCAAAAAACAATTGCGCCTCGGCGTGCAATCGTTCTCCTACGTGGCCCGTTGCGGAGACAACCGCCCCGTCTCGGCGTAAGGTGTCGACTTTAACGCGATAGGTGAGCGTCTCACCATTGCGAACATGGGAGTGAAATCGCACTTTTGCCAGCTTGGCGAGTACGACCAACTCGGAAAAGCCGTAGTGCTCGCTCACCAAGAGCCCCCCGGCTTGTGCGATCCCCTCGGTCACCAGCGAATTGGGCATAAGCGGATAACCGACAATGTGTTCGTGCATGTGTGGCTCGGCGAGCGAGACCCCTTTAACCGCTGTAGCGTGGGAGTCGCACACGAACTCTGTGAATCGATCTATCCAAAACCAACGCATCTGACGATTTGCTCCAGTTCGGGGTCCGACCACTGCTGCATTGCGGTGCCTGCGACCCGGCTCGCTATGCTGCCAGCTTATGCTCCACAAAGTTGCACATATCCTGAACAGTTAATTCCTGAGCCAGGTTTTGTACGATGGGATTGGCTTCAAACTTCGAGAGATCAGCAAACGGCATTCTCTCTTTCAGTTTAGCAACTCCTTCAGAGTTTACTTTGCCATCCTGAACGTAGTCGACATTGGTAAGAATGTCTTCAGGAAATAATTCGCCTCGCTCGATCTTGATGTCAAAGGCCTTTTCCAAACGAAATACGATATCCAAGAAGTCAATCGACTCCGCGTCCAAATCTCCTTGTAGGGTTGCCTCTGGGGTAACCTCCTCCTCGTCTACACCCAAGGCGTCGACCAACGCTTCGCGTACTTTCTCAAAAATCTCTTCATTCGTGGGCATGGCTAAACAAACCTCCGCAATTATGGTTGGTATATGTGGTCAATTGTTAGTGGTCAGTGGTCAGTTGGAACAAACAACGGACAACTGACAACGGACTATTGTTTCATGTAGGAACGACTTCAGAATTCAGACTACGAGTCAAAAGTTTTTCGGTCCCCCGCTGATACTCTCTCATGCGAGCATCAAGATCGGCCTGTTCGGGATCGGTATCTGCAAGGTTAAAACGTTCGATAACGAGCCGACCACTTACCGAAGTCTTACCGTCCACTTCACCCTTGAAACGAAAGTTCGCAAATCGCTCATCCTTCTTAGTTTGTTCAACGCGTATAGTGAGGGTATGGCCGGGTGCAACAAAGTCTGCGTATTTCACAGCACTTGCTTCATGCAGCACGATAATGCTGTGCGCGTAGTCTTCACTCAACCTGAGTAACCAAACACAAGCTTGAGTAGCGGCTTCCAACATGAAGACGCCCGGCAACACAGGAAACTCAGGAAAATGATCGGCAAGATATTCTTCCGAGAGCGTCACATTTTTCACAGCAGTCAATTCGACATCGGGCTCGTAGGAGCAGATCCGATCCAATAGCCAAAAACGCATAGGCATGTGTCCCGACGACGAATTGTGGATTTGGCAATCGTGTTGATTTAGGATAGTTGGGAAAACAGCGAACTGGCGATTATAACGACACTTTCTCGCCCAGACAACGGCCCAGACACGACTTCGAAGCCTATAGATTCTAATGATTTCGGCAGTTCGGGACGCCTGGGCAAACCCTACCGGAAACAAATGTCTCAATGTTGGCCGGGCTGGATGGCCGGGGGCTAAGGAAGCTGCCATTGGCCAGGAGACTAATTAACAGCCGCCATTTAATTCTCTCCTGAGAGTTTTTGAATTTGCGCTCGGGCCTGATCCACCAGTGGCTGTAATTCCCGATTATCTTTGTAAGAGGAGATAATCCCGTCCAGAATTCTTCGGGCCTGGAACAAATCGCCAGCCTGGATGAGTGATTGCGACTCGGCCAACTGATCGCGGACAAAATCAGCCGGACTTTTTCCATCATCTGGATCCGTTCTTAAATTCAAAATTCGCTGGCGTGCCAGTCTTGCAAAAGCGCGGTCATACTGGTCCTCGCTTTTGCCAAACATAGTGGCGAGTGCTTCGTAACGTTGCCAGGCGGTAATGCGATCTCCTCGTTTCTCATAATTCCAAGCTTCGGTGTAGAGGCGCTCCGCTTCGCTATCGGCAGTACGACCAAGCCGCTCATTATTCTTGGCGCGGGTCTGAGCCCTATACATTAAGTAGCGATCTTCAAACTTCTGAATCTCGTCGGCGTACTTGGTGTCGGGATATTGTTCCAAGAGGGGCTTGAGATACTGCTCCTCGGCCCGCTTCCAATCGACCGGACTTTCAGAGTCCATGTAGGGCTTGGCGCTGGCAAACAAAGAATCCTCATCGGGAGGACGTAGAGACCACGCCGCACCGGCGATTAACAGCAATAAGCAAACCCCCAAGAACCAGGTGCTCTCGTAGAAGGGGCTTGTATCTCGTTTCTTCCGCCGAAAACCTTTTGACAGCTTGCGAAGTTCCTGTCGATCTCCTCCGACCTGCAATACGCCTGACTTCCCTGCCAGTGCTTGCTGGGCAGCGCCGATACCTGCAGCGACCTTCTGCATAGCAGTTACGATCGCTCGATGGGCTTCTTCGGCAGAACAAAGCCGGTCGGACCGCTTCACTTCCAAGAGTTTGGCAACCAGTACGTCTAGCCAAACCGGACAATCCAGTACCTTGGATGCAACGCGTGGAGCTGGGCTATTTCGCCGAGCCTGGATCAATTCCGCTGGAGTGTTCGCCGCCCAAGGCAGTTCTCCTGCCAGGCATTCGTAAAGGATCACACCTACACTGAAGAGGTCGCAAGGTGGGAGGGTCGCCGATTGCTTGCCGCGAAACACCTCAGGAGCCAGGTAGGGGGCCACATCCATGGAGCAGCGGAGCCCCAACACTTCATCGCGGTCTGCCCACGCACAATCGAACCCGGCCAATTTGATACCGCCTCCTTCAGGGAGCAACACTCGGGTCGGCGTGAGTCGTTGATGAACAAAGCCGTGCTGATGGGCATGTCGGAGCGCCTCGCAGATTCCGTCGGCAATTTCGACCGCCAGTTCCCAGGGAAGTTTTCCGCGACGGTCCAAGAGATCGCGCAGCGATTCCCCAGAGACCAATTCGAGCGCCAAGTAGGGCTGTCCCTCTTCGATCGCACCACCGAGATAGCGAATGATGCTTGGATGCACGAGCTTTTGCATTCGTTTCACATCGGTGGCAAAAAGATTGCCTCCCATCGCCTGGGTTGCCAGGGCTGGGGGCAGCAGCTTAACGGCCATCGAGGTCTTGCGCTCGAGATGCAATCCGCGCAGAACATTACCAGAACCTCGCGGGTCGAGGCATTCTTCCAACGCAAAAGGGCCAATTCGCGATCGCTGCATTCGGCTGGGGGGAAAGTGAAAGCCGGAAATGGAGGGCAATCCCTCTATTGTAGTTTAACCGAGCAATTCCAGCGAGGTGAAATCGCACAACTAAGCACGTAGACAGGTCCTGTCGTGGATCCCAATTCATGGGAATCTTCCAGGGTTGCCGGTAATAGCCCCCGCATTTAGACCGGGGTAGTGGTTCGGGAAACTCAAACTAAATCCCGTTTGCGGGACTTCTCGCTGCACCGGCTTGAGCCACCCACTATCACGTCGCAACGTCAAACTGCGCGATCCTTTCGAGCCGATCCTCCGTCCTGTTCTTCGTATGATGCTCACGTTGGCACTTGATATATTCTACCACCCACGGGAGATCTTTAGTGCCCTGGCTGACGAAGCCTAACCGAATTGCAATGGGAGTATTTTGTCGCGTGTTGTTGACTGCTGATTGACTTCATGTGCCGTTCCCTTAATGAGTTGTCCAATCCACTCACTGGGAGAAATACTTGGAGGAATCGACACGGCAATATGGATGTGCGTTTCTATACCTCCGATCTCATGAACAAAAGCAATGATGCGTTTGCTCACTGCTCGACAGACAATTGGTTGAAGCGCTGGCGTCAGCAGGGGTTAGCTGTTTTTAATGTGCCAGTCGATGTGGAAATTGATCTCGCAGTAATAGTTACGTGACATGGGTGATAATCTCCCGTGGATTGTGTGTCTGAAGCCCCGCAGGGAGAAGGCCCTTGAACGGGCCTCAATAAACAATCATCTGGCTAAGCTATCCTCGAGGTTTACGTCGGGGTTAGTACCACTGCATGGAGTAGTACCATAAATGGCCCTAGGTGAAGACCTCCAGAATTGGGACATGCCATCCACTTAGACGCAGGAACTGCTAGCATTATTGCCAGTTTCTGCCATTGCCGCCGGTTTTCCTGAAAAGCTACGATTGCACACTTAGCGACCGGCGACAGGAGTCGCGGTCAACGTGTGGATGCTTCGCACTTAAGGATGAGTTGCTATGGCAGTTTATTTTCGGGCGGCGGTGATGCTCAGTACTCTGGTAGGACTACCGGCAGCCTGGATCTACTACGGGCCGCTCCCAGCGGGGGCACAGAGAGTGGTTGATCGCTTCTTGGAAGTTGCCCGCGAAGCAGTAAGTGGTCAGCGGCAGCCGCCCGTTAGTTCTGCATGGGATCAGGAAAAAACGGCACCTCGTTTTAATGAAGCCCACTTGGGTGAACTTCCTAGCGAGGCACCCCGATTTGATGGCCAGCCAACTGCTACCCAACTCCCGGGTCCGTCTGGCTCTCCTATATCCCTGGTTTCAGCGACGCTTCCCGAGACGGATCCACCACTTTCCTCCTCGAACGAGCTGGCGGGCCAGTTGGAGCCCCATTTTTCACTACTTCGCCAATTGGGAGTTGCCGATTACACCTTGGCCCAGTGGGGAACCGAGGGAAATCTCTATCGGTTTCACTGTTCGATTCCCTTTGGGGATGAAGGATTGATGTCGCGCCAGTTCGATGCTATTGAGGCCGATCCTGTGGCGGCAGTGCGCCAAGTCGTAGGTGAAGTGACCTCTTGGCAGAATGCCAGATTGGACGACGGCAATCGTCGATCACAATGGCGATAAATTGGTCCAAGGACTCACGGAGGTCCCTCCATATGCCAGTTTGCTGCAGCCCTCTCGGAAAACAATTGGGCAGTACGGCAACCAGGTACCGCCTAAGCGTTCCAGGTTGGGAGCTCAAGACTCGGTCATTTTTTCAAGGTTTTTATTCCGCGATGGGGCAATCGGCCTCATCCGGGTGCTGCTCGGAGGACGATGAAGAGGCGAAACTTGCAAGACTTGAGGCCGTGTTGTTCCTTTCCCGCGAGCCGCTTTCAACAAGGAAACTAGCGAATTTAGCCCGGCTTGCCGACGGAACCCAGGCTCGGACGCTGCTAAAGACCTTAGCACAGAGGTACGATGAACGGGCCAGTGCGATCCAGATCGTTGAGTTGGCGGGGGGGGTGCAGTTCTTGACCAGGCCCGTCGTGGCGGATTGGCTAAGGCGGTTACATGGCGAAGGCGAGGAAATGCGGCTTTCTCCCCCGGCGTTGGAAACCTTGGCGGTCGTAGCCTATCGGCAACCGGTGGTTCGAGCGGAAGTCGAAGCAATTCGGGGCGTTCAATGCGGGGAAATCCTGAAAGTATTGATGGAACGCGACTTATTGCGTATTGTCGGGCGTTCGGAAGATTTAGGGAGACCTTTCCTGTATGGCACCACCAAGAATTTTTTAAGGGTTTTTGGACTCCGCCGCTTGGAACAATTGCCTCCAATCGATCAAATGCAAGGAGTTGGGGCCGCAGAATAATCTTGCAGAATCATGCAGCACCCGTCATAACGTCGAATTCTAATTTTTCTGGTAATTCATTCGTTTTTTGTTGACCGATTGCGGTTGGCATGGCTAAACTTGGACCCGATTCATACTAAAGTTACTAACTCTCATTTGTAACATTCCCATTCTGTTAGAATCATGAGAAGTTGAAGGAGCAAAAATCGTGCAGCTTATTGATTCCTCTAAAACGACTGCGTTCGCCGAGACAGCGCGTGTCTCAGATCTCATCGGATTAGACCCGTATGGTCTGTTCGATCATACCCTGAACCCCATGCTGAATCACGACGACGAATATGACGATGAGGATTTCGACGACGACGATGATGCTGACGACACTGGATATGAATATGAGTACGAGTATGAAGAGGGTGATGAAGACGAGGAAGAGGTCGAAGGAGATCTAGACGAAGAGTACGACGAAGACGAGTGGGAAGAAGTCGATGAGGATGCCGACGAAGAAGCGGACGAAGACGAGTACGAAGACGACGATCTCGGATCGGACGATGATTTCGAATACGAATACGAGTACGAAGAAGATGATGAGGAATGATTCGCTCTAGTCTAATCCCCCAACCGCGCTGCGACGCTGCACTCGGGTCAGCGCTATCTTGTCCTGGCCAGGATTTCACTCCTCTAGCTTGAACAATCTTCGTAATGCATCCAGCAGTCCGTGATGTGTGCCGTTTCTGGACGCATCACGGAGTGATTCAAGGGGTGGATGCAAAAGTTTGTTGACCAGTCGATCAGCAAATTGCCTGATTTCATCTCTTGAGCGATCGTCGAGTTCAGGCAGTTTGTGAAACAGGCGCTCTAGTTCTGCTTCTTTGGGACGATGAAGTCCCTCTCTGAGGCCGGTAATTACCGGGGCCGTTGTGCGTAAATGGGCATCGGCGATGAAACGCGCGGTTTCTTCGAGGACGATTTGTTCGGCGGCAGGGAGTTCCGCTGCACGTGCGGCTCGATTCCTTTGGCAGGCACGCTCAAGATCGTCGATGCAGTACAAGTAGACACCCAGTTCGCTGCCGATTGCTGGGTCAAAATCTCGTGGGACAGCCAGATCGAGAATTACCAAAGGTCTCTGCTGGCGGCGGGGTGCGATTGTTTCGCTGAACTCTGTGGCAGTGACGATCGGCTCAGAGGCACTAGTCGTGCTGATAGCCAGGTCGGTTATTGCAAGTTGACCGAGAAGTTCATCCCAAGGATGGAAAGTTCCCTGCCACTGCGCGGCTAGCTCCCGGCCGCGTTCTTCGCTGCGATTAACGACGTGGATTCGCGGGCTCCCGACTTCGCGCAGATAGCGGAGCGTCTCTTCGGCCATTTCACCAGCACCCGCCACCAAGACGTGTTTGTCGTCGAAGGACTCAAACACACAGTTGGCCAACTCGGCGATTGCCACGCTCGGAATACTCACGCGGTGCCGGTGCAATGCGGTTTCTCCTGCGACTCGTTTGGCAGTGCGGAGGGCTGCCTGAAACAAGTCGTGAAGTCGTGGTCCGGCAACCTGCTGAGCCTGAGCGATTTGAAACGCGTCTTTGACCTGGGAGAGAATCTGGGGCTCTCCGACCACCATACTGTCGAGGCTGGCTGCCACACGTAGCAGGTGGCCGACGACTTGCTGATCGGAGAGCGAAACAATTCGCTCAGTTAGATCGCCGGGTGAAAGTTTATGAAATCGGGCAAGAGCAGAGACGAGCTCCTCGGTGCGGGGTGTATCCTGAGAGCCCGCGGCGTAAAGTTCGACGCGATTGCAAGTTGAGAGCAGAACCAACTCCGTCTCAGGAAGCTCGCGTTGCCATTGCGTCAAGGCTTGAGTTACCTGAGCGCTGTCAAAAGCGAGTCGCTGTCGAATTTCCAGACCAGCCTGACGATGGCTGCATCCAACCATGCGGAGTTTCATAAGGCACCTCCGCTTGAGTAGGGGCCGTCCGCAGCAAGTTGCAGCTTGTCGAGTTGGATCTCATGACTGTCGAGCTTCAAGCGATCAATTTCTGCCCGTTGAGTGTGAAAGCGATCCCCCCATACAACAGCCGCCAGGACAAATACGAGAAACACAAAGGCAGCCACGGTCAAATAAGCCACTTTACGTCCCCGTCGGGCGGCTGGGTAAACGAGTCGAAAGATTTCGCAGGCCACCAACCATAACGTCATAGTCGTGAGGCTCAGCACGACAGGGTCGTCCCAAGAAAAGTTGCGGGTCGATCCCTGCTGAGCCAGCCGCGCGACCACTCCGGTCAGTAATCCGCCGCACATCATCAGCGTAGCGACGCCCAACGAGCGACCATTAGCCCGTTCGAGCCACTCCAAGCTTGGGAGCCGAAAACCGGCCATGGGCGGTAATTTTCGCTTAAGTCGGCGGCTGTGCAGCAGGTACATAATACCCGCGAAAAAACCCACAATTACGGCAACCGTTCCCAACAGCAGGAATAAGCCATGGGCAAGACCCCACACGCGAGGCGCTTCTTCAGGGGCCAACGGCCTGGTAGAAGCCAAAGTCGAGGCACCAATCAAAGCCAGGACGCCGGGAAGCTGGAACAGTCCAAGCGATTTCTCTGGATAATAAAACTTGGCAGCCAGATAAACGGCTGCTAATACCCATGCCGCCAGAAGAAACCAATCCTGTTGGCTGGAGAGTGGTGCAGCCGGATGCTCTGCGACGCGACGACCTAAGTACCAGGATTGCGCTACCAGACCTGCACTCCCTGCGATGATTTCCATGGCACGGCAGTACTGAATTTTGATCCAGAGTCTGGTCAACTCCAGCGCAAGTGCCACGGCGTAACTTGCCGAGAAACAGATGATATTGATGCCGGAGTCCATGAGTGGATAAACCGTGGCAGGTAATTGTTGAGAATTATTAGAGCCGCTGGCGCCGAGCCTATAGTTGAATCCGCCGTAGTCGCTAGCCTCGAGCGACTACAATTCTAAGCCCAAACACAGGTTCACCCGATGCTAGCCCACCCGGAGGCTCAGGATTTTGAAACCGCTTCTAGTTACCCTCCACCTCCAAGCCATATTGTTTGAGCTTCTTGTGCAGTGTGTTGCGATTGATACCCAGGCGGGCAGCTGCCTTGATCTGCACGTTATCACAACTAGACATAACCTGGGCAATGACCTCCTGTTCGACACGGTCTACGATTCGACTGTGCAGGTCTTCTGCCGTTTCACCGGCACCGTTTAGCCCAACTTGCACCAACTCTTCTGTTAGTGACTGAAAATCCATGGGCCGCTTGCCCAATGCCCGTGGGGACTTGCCGGTTACGACGATCGAGGGCAAAAGATCAAGTGTGAGTTCATCTCCCTCGGCCATCACAACGGCACGTTCCACATAGTTTTGCAACTCGCGCACATTGCCGGGCCAGTCGTACTTTTGTAAGGCTTCCATCGCACGTTGGTCGATGTGGACCACATAACGGTCGTTTTGTTCATTGTAGATGTTCAGGAAGTGCGTGACGAGTTCGGGAATGTCCTCGGGACGCTCCCGTAGAGGGGGGAGATAGATCGGCACGACGTTCAACCGGTAGTATAAATCCTCGCGGAAGTTGCCTTCCTCGGCCAGGGAGAGCAAATCCCGATTGCTGGCTGCGATTATGCGACAATCCACCCGAAGGGTCTTGGTGTCGCCAACTCGTTCAAATTCTCGTTCTTGCAATACCCTCAGGAGTTTGACCTGAAGGTGAAGGGTGGTGGAATTGATCTCGTCGAGAAAAATAGTCCCCTTATGTGCCGCTTCAAAGCGTCCGGTGCGGTTGTCGATCGCCCCGGTGAACGCCCCCCGAATATGTCCGAAGAGTTCGCTCTCAAGGAGGCTCTCGCTGAGTGCTCCACAGTTGACCCTGACAAATGCTCGGTCTCGCCGCTTGCTGAGGTCGTGAATTGCGTGGGCAATCAATTCCTTGCCAGTACCCGTTTCTCCCAATAGCAACACAGAAGCCTGAGACTGAGCTACCTGCTTCGTCACACGATAGACCTCAGCCATAGCAGTTCCTGAGCCGATGATGCCACGCAAGGGACTTGCATTAGCTTTGAGATCGAGGCTCGATAGGGAAGTGTTCATGGTATTGGCAGGTCAGAAGTATGTCTCAGGGTTTCGAGACTGGTATTTCTGTTTCGATCGTATCAAGCAGGACACTGAGCACTTGTTGAGTGTCGGTGTCGGCAGTTTCGCTGGCGTTGTAGCGATCGTATTGTGCGGCTATCTGGTCGGCGGTAAGCAAACAGCCAAAACGATCAACGCTTTTGGCGAAGGCCTGGGCGGCCTGGCGACGCAGTTCCAACGGTTGGTTTGGCATGCTCGCAAAATCGGCAAGAGTTTGTTGACTGCCGGCGGTGCCAGCAGAGGCCAGAGCGGCCAGCGAAACCTGGCTAAGTTCCTTTTGAAACACGGTCTGTTCCAAGATTTCCGCATTGCGGAGCAATTCGTCGTAAGGATTGTGTCCCTGGAGTAGCTGCGCAAGCCACTCGATGGCTTGTTTCGCTTGTTGCGTGCTAGCCTCGGCAGTGAACTGGTTGTCGGCCAGTAATGTGAGGCGATCAACCAACGATTTCATGGCAGCCTCGCCATGGGGGCGCGAAACTGTCAGGAGGTAGGGATCCACCTCGGCTATCTGCCTGGCCGTTTGAAGGTCATTGCTGCCGCTGAGGATTGCGACGGGGACATGCGCCAGGCGCGAGTGTGTACGAAGCTGGTAGAGCACTTCACGCAGCAAGGGTTTACCAATATCGCTATCCACTAGTACAAGCGCAAGTCGCGGAGACTCGAGGGCCTTCTCGACGACATCAATTCCACTAAAGACGGGAATCGCATCAAAGCCGAGACCTCGCAAACCTCCTGCCCAGTCCTCGGCATGGGCTGGATTGGGAGCCCCAACGATTGCCTGTGGTTCGCCGGATCCCGATGCGAACCGCCAAAGTGCAGCGGGGACGGCACTTGCCCCGGCAAAAGATTGCTGAGGATTGATTTTCATGATCGCAGCCAGGGCCGCCATCTGAACTTTGGAGTTTGAATCGACCACGGCACGCGCCAGTGGGGTGGGTAATCCATCGTAAGACGTCAAAGCCGAGAGATCACCTCGCTCTTCCAGCCGCTTACATATCGAGAACGCTGCTCCCGCTCGATCCGTTTCCATCGCGGTAGCTAAAGCGGAATTCAACTCTGACGTGGAAAGTTCATTTGCCAGTTCAGTGATTTTATCAGCAGGCTTTTGTCCCAAAAGGCTTGCCGTTTCGAGTGCTGAGAGGATCGCCAGTCTGCGATCTTCGTCAGAGGCAGCGGGAAGTTGCAGAAAACATCGACTCAATCGGCTGTGTGCTAGAGAGCGAAGAATCGATGGTGAATAAGCTTGGCTAGTAACGATTTGCTTGGCGGGATCGTAAGTCCACCAAAGCTCAGAGTTGGAGGAAATCTCATCGGTTGGGATTCCGGCGTCTAAGCGTTTGATTTCCCGTTTGATTACTGCAAGTGCATCGCTCTGATTGGGAAGCGAGAGGCCCATTTTCATTAGGGCTCCCTGTGCGGCAGCGACGACTTCAGAGTTCTCGTCCCCCCCGGCTGCGAGCATCGCCAAAAAGGGAACCGCTTCGACAAGTTGCAAGTGCCCTACGAGTTCGGCAATGTCGCGGCGGAATTGTCCTTCGCTGTCGGCCAGCGCTGCGACGAGAAGCGGATTTACCAGAGGACGCATTTCAGCCAGGGCCAGCAAGAGTTGAGCTCGGTGCTGTTTATCGGTCGCATTTGCCAGGGCATGGAGACAAGCCGATGCGGCTGGAGTGCCGATCACGGCCAGATCGTGGCGAGCTGCTTGCCGTGTTTCGTTAAAATCGGAGTTCAATTCACCGATGAGTTTCTGCAAGTTTTCAGGCGAACGAGCCTGTTTAGCTGCTGCAGCCAGGCACTTCTCAGCGAAGGCCCGCGCACCAGGGATTTGCTTTTCCCCTGCTGCGCCTGCCAACGACAACATGCGTGCCGTGCCAAGGCGATCTGCTATCTCGGCCATTTCGTCGTCCGATAGTTTCTGGTCAGCGACCGGTTTGAAGACTTCCCCGGCAGCGGTGAACTCATCCAATTCAATCAGCGTAAACACTGCCTCCAAGGCATCGACCGGTTTCTCATGGGGAACATCGAGTACTGCTGCAACGGCGGGGTTGCGCGCGGCCGCTTCAGCAAGCGATTCTTTCGCCTCCTCCTGACCAGTTGCAGTTTCGCCTAAAAAGAGGCAGGCGAGGAATATGTAAGCCGCCGTTGAACGCGGATGAGATAGGTAGTCGCGGATTGAGAAATTCATGTTGCAATAGCCCTAATTCAGCTTTCGAGTCGTTTTGTCCACGCTGCGACTTGCTCAGCGACCAACGCAGGTGAAGTCGAGCCCAGGCTTTTAAAAGCCGTGATCGCGCGCTCGACACCCAGCACCTCATACACTTTTTTGTCCAGGGCTGCATGAGCTTGCTGGAACTCAGACAGAGGCAGTTTGGCCAAAGGCACGCTTTGCTTCATAGCGGTGGCAACCAGACGACCGATGATTTCGTGAGCCGACCGTTGGGGGACGCCTTGCCCGATCAAGTATTCCATGAGTGTCGTCGCATCGAGGTAGCCGTTTTCGAGGCGAGAGGAGATCGCCTCGCGACAGAGTTCGGCACCGGCGACGATTGCTGCCGCAAGTTCCAGACATCCGATGACCGTATCGGCGGAGTCGAAAACGCGCTCTTTGTCCTCTTGCAAATCGCGGTTGTAGGCCAGAGGCAGACCCTTCACCAGCACCAAAAGTGATTGCAGGTTGCCGACGACACGGGCAGTCTTGCCGCGGGTGAGTTCCAAGACGTCGGGGTTGATTTTCTGCGGCATGATCGAGGACCCCGTGCAGTACGCCTGAGGTATACGCAGAAAGCTGAACTCGCAAGTCGACCACAAGATCCATTCCTCGGCCCAGGTGCTCAGATGTTCGGCAATCATGGTGAGGACAAAAGCGAACTCGATGGCAAAATCTCGATCACTGGAGCTATCGAGGCTGTTCGCCACGAGACCCTCAAACCCGAGCGAGTCGGCGACCATCTGGCGATCGATCGCAATCGTAGTGCCAGCCAGTGCTGCGGTTCCCAAGGGGAGCTGATTCACCCGGCGCCTACAGTCGGCGAGTCGGCCGCGGTCTCGGTCGAACTTCTCACAGTAGGCGAGCCAGTAGTGGCTGGCCAACACTGGCTGCGCTCGCTGGAGATGGGTATAGCCGGGCAAAATGACTCCCTCATCTCGTGCACAGCGCTCGACGAAAGAACGCTGCAGGGCAACCAACAAGTCGTCGATCTGGTCAATGCAGTCGCGAATCCAAAGTCGAAAATCAGTTGACACCTGATCGTTGCGACTTCGACCGGTGTGAAGTTTGCGGCCGACGTCCCCGATTCGGTCGATCAGAGCCCGCTCGATATTCATGTGGACATCTTCGAGATCTTGGCGGAACTCAAAGGTGCCGGCGGCGATTTCAGCGCCGATTTGCTCAAGCCCCGTCGCTATCTGTTCGGCCTCATCATTGGTGAGGACTCCAACTGCTTCCAACATGCGGGCATGGGCAATCGAACCGCGGATATCCTGGGTATACAATCGGCGGTCGAAGCTCACGCTTTCGGTGAACTTCTCGACACGGGGATCGGTTGCCCCCTCAAAAACGCCACCCCAGGGTTTCTTTGACAAAATGAGCTCCCATTTGAAACGGCGAAAACGTCGGGCGGGATCTGCTGCCTCACCCAATAGGCGAAGACACAAGCAAACGGAAAACGCTCGCCAACATCTTTACAGTAAACGGTTTAGGGCACAGAGTCAATCAAGCGAGTGCACCCAACGCCCAAGAATTGAGCAGCCTCTGGGCCGCGATTGCGGTCGCAGAATTAGCATATTTTCCGCAAGATGAGTTAACCTGCAGCGAATTACCTGATCCAGTTCTCACCGTAAAAGAAGCGTCCCGTATCTTCCAGTACCAGGAGTTCCCATGAGCCTCCTCCAAGAATTCGTGAACTTGCTGCCCCTTCCCTTTAATTTTGTGGTTCTACTAACGCTTGTCATTTGCATCGCAGGAATCTTCACTAGCCTGATTAATCAGATCCGCAAGTATGCCTGCCATCGCCAGGACCTCGATTTTAAACGCGAGATGATCGACCGCGGGATGAGTGTGGATGAAGTCGAACGCTTGGTGCAGGCGAAGGGCTTACAGATCGAGGACGAAGAGTGATTCGAACAAACCCTGTGGACAAGCATTCTACAGTTCGGGCATGTCTTGAACGATCCGCTCCAAAGTCTTCACTGACTGCTCAACGGGAGTTTTTCCAAATCCACATGTAGCGAGAAGGGTGTTACAACTCTTAGCTCCCGAAGCGACGCGCATCCAAATTGTGAGAGTGGACATTGAGCTGTAGCCCCCCAATCTGGTGCCATCACCGCAGAAAACTCAGAATTTGCGGTTTCACTAACTGGAATTATTTGGTTACATTCCCTAAAATCCAAGTTCGTTACCAATCTCTTTTTGGGGCACAACGGTAACGAATCAAGGAACAGAGCGTCTTTCCCTTGTCGCTATTGGTCTAGGTCTTGACTGATGGCGATATCGCCTGCGGGTCGTTTTAGCCGGTTCGTAAGCATCGCTGGGAATTTCTGCGCATCACGTGGCAAGGATTGCACCGTTGACTAGTCTTGTTTTATTCGTTGAGGGATCAGAAACGTCATGGGATTCGAGTATCGATTTTGGAACCGCTTGCAGAAACTCTTTTCTAGCGCGGTAGCCCGTCGGCAGCGCCGCAACAAATCAACCGGCTCAATTAATCTGAATCTAGAACCATTAGAGACACGGCGTTTGTTGTCGATCACACCACCTTTTATTCACCCGAGTAATGGTCGGCTTGTCGTGGAAGGTTCGGAGGAGGCGGACCAAGTGACTGTGTCGGAGTTGACTCCCGGCACAATTCGCGTTGAGATCGCCAGCAACGGCGAAAACCTTACCACCGATTTTGTGAAGTCGCAAATTTCTCTTCTTATTCTTCGTGGCAATGGTGGCGATGATGTGTTGACGAATCAAACCGATTTGATCACCAACGCCTATGGAGGTCTTGGCAACGATACGATCACCGGCGGAAGTTCGACCAATACGATATTTGGTGATGAAGGAGACGATCACATTATTGGCGGCGGTTCCAATGATCTGCTGCGAGGAGGAGATGGGGCGGATGTCATCTATGGCGGCGCGGGTAACGACTCGCTTGTTGGCGACGCGGGAAACGACATGCTCTACGGTGAGCTAGGCGACGACCTCTTGCTTGGTGAGGCCGGCGAAGACCTGCTGGAGGGTGGAGACGGCAACGACACTCTGCGCGGTGGAATTGGCAACGATCTGCTGCGCGGTGATACAGGTGACGATCGTCTCGAAGGCGAAGCAGGGGATGATTATCTCCAAGGAGGTGCAGGCGTTGACACACTGCTAGGTGGAACCGGCTTGGACCGACTCCGTGGTGGAGAAGGGAATGATTATCTTTACGGCAACGAGGACGATGATATCCTTCTTGGCGACGAAGGTGACGACAACCTCAATGGCGGTGATGGGAATGATACCCTGGATGACCGAGACGGCAACAACACACTAAGCGGTGGTCTAGGCAACGACAAACTTTACAGCGGCGCGGGTGCAGATATCCTCCGCGGAGATGCCGGTGACGATCTTCTAGTTGCTGGAGCGGGGAATGATCTGCTTTATGGCGACGAAGGCAACGATGTCTTACACGGCGAAGAAGGTGACGATCAACTTTACGGAGGCGCTGGGAACGATGTTCTATTTGCTGGTTTAGGAAAGGATGTCCTTCGTGCCGGGGAAGGCAATGACGAGTTGTATGGTGAAGGCGGAAATGACACGCTTATTGGCGAAGCTGGTGACGATTTACTTTACGGTGGTGACGGAGACGACGACCTCCAGGGAAGCGCCGGCAACGACACGCTCTACGGCGGACTAGGGAACGACATCCTCCGTGGGGGTGAGGGACTTGATAAACTCTCAGGCGACGAAGGAAATGATACCCTCCACGGTGATGCCGGCGCCGATGTCTTACGCGGTGGCGACGGTGATGACACGCTCTATGGAGGGTCGGACAACGACAGTCTGCTAGGTGGTGCTGGCCACGATACCTTGAGAGGTGGAGATGGTAACGACAACTTGCTCGGCCAGGAGGGCAACGATACCTTACTCGGCGATGCAGGTGACGACTCACTCTACGGTGCTGACGGAGATGACACACTTATTGGGGGTGACGGCCATGATACGCTCAATGGTAGTTTAGGCAACGACACGCTTAATGGTGGATTGGGCAATGACATCCTCCGAGGAGGCGAAGGCAATGACGATCTTCAAGGAAGTGAAGGCGACGACACACTCTATGGGTGGACGGGAGACGACACTCTCCGTGGAGGCGCCGGCAACGATAAGCTGATTGGTGGGGATGACATCGACACGCTCCAAGGGGATGAGGGCGATGACGAACTCTATGGAAGCAATGGAGATGATCTGCTCTACGGTGGACTGGGAAATGACATCCTAATCGGCGGTCAAGGGGCAGATCGTCTCTACGGTGAACAGGGAAGCGACCTCCTCAAAGGGGATGAGGGTGACGATCAACTTTATGGGGGAGATGACGCAGATAATCTTTTCGGAGGCGAAGGTAACGACATATTGCGCGGTGATGCTGGCGACGATCAACTCACTGGTGATGCGGGAAATGACACGCTGTTGGGTGGCGTTGGCAATGATAACCTGCGAGGAAACGATGGCGACGATGGTCTCTATGGTGAAGCTGGGGCCGACATCTTGATCGCTGACGCCGGCGCTGACATCCTTTATGGCGGTGACGACAACGATTTTCTGTATGGCGACATTGGCAACGACCAACTTTATGGAGGGGAGGGCAATGATACTCTCCAAGGTGGCGATGGTGATGACATCGTCCGCGGCGATGAGGGCGATGACCTGCTCTATGGCGGAGGGGGCAATGACACGATTGCGGCGGGCAGTGGCAGGGATGTTTTGAGTGGTGATGAGGGGAATGATGTCTTGCTTGGAGATGAAGGGCCCGATCTTCTGCTCGGTGGGACTGGGGACGACCAGCTTTCTGGAAATGATGGTAATGATATTCTCATCGGCGAAGAGGGAATCGATACGCTCGCTGGACATGATGGGGAAGATATTCTCATCGGCGGGAAAACTTCACACAGTATCGCCGTGCTCGATCTGGCACTGGCTGCTTGGAATGAGGCCACTTCTTATGACGTTCGTCGCATGAACCTGGAAGACGAGTTTTTTGCGGCTCGTCTTGCATCGGAAGTCACCCTCTTTGACGACTACGTTCCCGACAGCGTGATAGGAGGAGGTGGACAGGATTGGTTCTTTTTGCCGGGAGCGATGTCGATCTATGATCCCACCGGGAATTCGGTTAATTCAATTGGTCACGAACATCATAATACCCAAGTCCACTCACACCACTCTGCACATGTCATAGGGCATGTTCCTGTTGTGGAGGGCTTTGCATTTATTGATTCCCTCGATGAGCTTCGAGATATGCAAGCCGACGAAGCATTGCATACGTTGGTTCCCCACTCAGCAACCGATGCACGCCAGGCCGAGCATCTTACGCTATTTGAGGTCGTCAAATATGCCGATGTGACCCACTCTGCGATCGCTAGTGGAGACTGGAGCAATCCCAGTAATTGGTCCGGTGGTGTCGTGCCGGGAGATGGTGCACGCGTGCTAGTTCCGATTGGTGTTTCCCTCACGGTCGACACAGCATTATCTGTCCGACTGGCGACGATTCGCGTCGACGGCGAGCTTTCGTTCGCCACGGATGTGAATACCCAACTCCTTGTCGAAACCATGGTTGTCGGCACCACTGGAGAGCTGCATATTGGTACTACAGAAGCGCCCATGCCCGCTAACGTCACAGCTCGTTTGCAATTTATCGACTCTGGCCCCATCGATCGGAGTGTGGATCCCTTCGGCATCAGTCGCGGGCTGATTTCTCATGGCACCGTCGAGATGAAGGGAGCTGAAGTATCCTCGTACACTGAACTGGCAGGCCCTGTGGTTGCCGGTGCGACCACTCTCAATCTGACTAGTGTTCCAGTGGGCTGGAAAGTTGGCGATCAGATCGTCATAGCAGGGACGACTCTAGGACAGCGTCAAGAAGAACAGCGAACCATTCTGGCGATATTTGCGAACACGGTCATCGTCGATCCATTGACCTACGATCATCTCACTCCCGATCCTTCGCTTAAAGTTCATGTGGCCAATCTGACTCGCAATATCGTCATCGACTCCGAGTCATCGGTTGTATCCCGCCGTGGTCATGTGATGTTTATGCATAACAACGACGTGCATATTGAAAACGTTGGCTTCTATCGCTTGGGACGTACGGACAAACTGACCCCTTTAAACGACTCGGAAGTTGACGAAAATTGGCAGCTTGTGTCGGGAACTGGCACCAACAATCGAGCACGTTACCCGGTTCACTTCCATCGCACCGGTACGCTTTTATCTGGCACTCCCGCCTCCGTGCAAGGAAGTGTCGTCGTAGACGCACCTGGCTGGGGTTATGTGAACCACAGTAGCTATGTGGAATTCATCGGCAATGTTTCCTTCGATGTTGTTGGTGCTGGGTTCGTATCCGAAGTTGGAGACGAAGTCGGACTGTTTCAAGAAAATCTTGCCATCAAGACCATTGGCTCAGGCGAAACGATTAACTCACGGCGTCTGATTTTTGATTTCGGTCATACGGGGGATGGCTTCTGGTTCCAAGGTGCAGGTATTGAAGTAGTGGACAATATCTCCACGGGTGCTGACAACGGCGCGTTTACCGTCTACACAGAGGGACTCCGGGAATTCGGGGTTCGTGCTGTCTTTAATGCTGCCAATCTTCTCGATCCGTCCATTGCCAATGGCGCTGATTCTGTTGAGATTGACGAAGTCCCCATGCGAAAGTTTACCGGCAATATTGGGTACGCCTCACCTACGGGCTTGATCGTGCGACTTCATCTGACCGATGCCCCTCATTCGCAATCGAGTTTGTTCGAGGACTCGACATTCTGGAATAACGATGCGGGAATCCGGCTTCCCTATTCTCAGCAGATAATTCTGAGAAACTTGAATATTGTTCGCTCTCCTGCAGATCTGGACACGACCGGCGTTACTGGAAATGCCGATTCTAAGGATATCGTTTACGACAATCTGACGATCTCAGGTTACTACACGGGGATAAACGTTGCCCGCAGAGGTTACTCCATTGTTAATGGGGGCTCATTCACAACCCAACGTGCAATCGGGGTGCTGACCGCGAGCGGCAACAATCGCACTGTGGTGGTCCAAGGACCCATAACTTTCAATTCCACACCATTCAACGTGCCGTGGATGTATGAAATCGATATGCGTTTTAATGCAAGTGCGGGTAACGAAGGGATTGCTGGGATATTTAACAGTAGCACGGTCACCTTGAACTACGGTTCCTACACAAACCGGAAGGTGTATTTTTACGAGCAGCATCCGAGCACCATCGTCTTTCCAGAACCGGCCGATGGAGTCCCATCAAGCTATGTGGGTTTGAGTTCTCTACAGCTACTTGGTCTTACGGGATTACCGATTGTAGGAGAATTCGCCCCACTTAATTCCGTGACTAACGAGCGAATAAACGGACTCCTAGCGCCATAGAATAGCGATCACCGGCTTGGAATTGACCAATTGCGATGTGTGCCAATTACTGTGAGACACGCTCTTTTTTGAGCGTTGATTGCACGGTCAGGGTCTTGCCCCGGGTAAACTTTGGCAAGATCCAACCGTTGCTACTCAGGGGTATGTCAATCTGCACATTGACATCAGGAATATCCGGGCCCAGAACGCGTGGTGTGATCGTTACGTTGGCTCCCCGGGTGCCGACGACGTTGAGAATCGAGTTGGCCTTGAGAACTGCCTCGGCAGCGGTTGCGCCAGGTACCATCGCATGGCGTGCGGCCTCATAAGCGGCATTGTCTGCCGTGTGACGAATCACGTTCATCCGAACAAACTCAAATGACGCCGACAGAATCAAGAAAAACACGGAAGCCACAATTGCAAACTCGACCACTGTGGCGCCAGTGGGAGTGTTCTTGTGGCGGCGTTTGGATTTGTGCTTGGCGATGAGGCGATTCATCGTATTTCCTTCAATAGAATACTTGCCCTGACGCTTACTCGGTTGTCAACACTGGCAGGGTCGAAGCGATTTCTCGGAAGATTGCTTCGAGGGCTGCGGAACTGGGTGCGTGATAGTGCTTGCCTCCCGTGGCATTCGCTACGGCTCGCATCCGGGCGAAGTCCGCTTCGTCACTGAAGGTAACGGTATTGATTACGATATTCTGTGCAGCCGCATCATTTGCCGCGAGCACGGCTTCTCGTCCGCGATTTTGGATGCCGTCGGTTAGTAATACGATTGAGCGCTTGGCAAATGGTCTTACGCGCGAGCCGGTAAGGACACGCACACCGTTGTCGATCCCGGCTGATATATTCGTAAAACCCTTGACCGGTCGGCTGCTCAGGCGTGTCATCTCATCCCTGATGGGTTGATAATTGAACACAAGATCGGAGTTAATGTCCGACGTAGAAAAAGTAATGCTGCATTCCGTTCCGGCACTTGAGTAACTCACCAGGGCGCATTGCTCTTGCTGAGGGGTTCGATCCAGTTCGTCCACGAATCCGGATACTGCCACCCTGAGACCTCCCCAGCGACTTAGCGAGGGATGGGGTGGTCCGCAGGTGGGGCCTGGCATTCCCCTTCCGACCACATTTCGCATCATCGAACCAGATCGATCCACCACCAGACAGATATCGCGATCCAGTTGCGTGGAAGTGGCAGTGACGATGGGTTCAAAGAAATTAACCCCGAGGGCCCCCCCCAGGAACAAGTCCACAGGTCCACCAAGAGAGGTCGCCGAGCGATTTCCCGTTACCCTGACAGAATTCAGCAGGGTTCCGCCGGGAGTAAACACGAAGCGGGAGCCGGTGGAAGGTTGGCTGGACGTGCCGAATTCGATTTCATTATTTCGGACTCGCAGCGGTGCATTCGCAACCAGGTTACGTCGTGCAGCAGCCTTGGCTTCAGCACGAGCGGCAGGAACGCTCTGCTGCAATGAGAGCGTTTTTGCTGCTGCCCGTGAGGAGGCATCCGTTGCAGTCCGCAGTTCAGTCCGGACCAATTGCATCCAGGCCACATTCAGGGCGAACGCTGCCATAATCACCACGATCGGGATGGTGATGGCGATCAGCACCAGCATGGCCCCAGCGCGACTGTCGCGACGAAACATCTTGTTGCCAAGGGTCGATTTGTTCATTCTTTTGGATTCCTTAAGACGCACCTATTCGCCTAAAACTCTTTCATCATCGAGGCAGTTGCTGAAAGATTTCGGCTACGATAAAAGGTGATTGGCACCACGGAGTTGAGCGAAGCCGGTGCGGAGACGGTCACATCGACATACTCACCCGGGTTGATGCTCGCGAGATTGCCCGGCGAAAGTGCGACATTCCCACCTTGGACTCTGCGCTCGGTGAGTATCTGCTGCGCGCTCTGTTGAGCTTGAGAATTAGTCGCGTTGAGCGAAATGGCAACGCGTGCTCCTTCGTAAGCAGCTACCGTCAGCGATTGCTTCAAAAATACCATGGTGCAGGCTTCTATCGTCGCCAGCACAATCAACACTATCACTGGGAGACATACCGCAAATTCGGCCGCTGCCACCCCTGATCTGACCGGCCGCTTGCCATTACTTTGTGAGGCACTCATCAGGAACTACTCCAACGATATACTCTTTACTGTTAGTACGGTTAAACAACCGCTGGTTCATCTTTTTCTTGATCTTGCGACTTTTGATCCTTGCGAAGATGATCAACCATGTCGTTGAAGTCATCCGCAAGACCTTGCCAAAAATCGAAGTCACGAAACTTTACTCGAGTAGGAGGATTCCCCTCGGCAATACTGCGAATGGTGGTTCGGAGGCGATTGACGGGTCCCACGAAGCGATGACTCAATTTAATGGTGTCGAAAATGAATACCGGCAGAAGAAACAATGCTGCCAGGAAGAAAGGACCTTGAGTCCACCACAACTGCTGAGCATGTGCTGCGAAGGGTTGGAAGGGGTTGCTCAACACTTGCAATACAAAAGCAACAAATGAAGTGAGTACAAAGAATAATACCCAATGATAAAGCAGTCGTCGTACAAGCGATCCTTGCACTTGGGGATCTATAAATGTTGTCTTGCGATTTGATTCAGACATATTCTTAACACCTCGCTGTTAAAGGTTCGTTCAATTTGATACGTAACCAATGCTGAACAAGCTTAGGTTACGGCGCAGACATGCCATGCGGTGGAAGATGTTAGAGGCCATCAACTCGTACAGTTGAAAGAAATTAGTGAGATATCCGCCGTCACAATCGCTACCGCAGACAGAATCGGAGGCGGCCAGCGTTTCGCTTCTTAGAAGCCGCTATTTCCTAAACACTCTCTACTAACCACTCACTCACAACCAGCCAATCACGATCCACCCAGATAGTCTGCCACCTGTTGATGGAGCTGCAGCACTGCCGATTTGACTTCTGTGAAGGGGGCGCGCTGTTCCAGGAGGTCGACCAAACTGGACCAAAGCGTGGAGGGAAGTGTGGAGTTCTCGGCTGCCTGGCGGATGGCAGCGACAATCGGCTCGAGATGCGGACTCTTTGGCGTGTACACCAAGAGCAGCACGTTGGTTTTTATCGCCAACTCTGACAGAGCGGTATATTCGGGGGAGAATTTTGCACTAAGCTCCTCGGCAATTTGGGACCTGCCTGCCTGCAGTAGAAAACCAATCATGGCATTCTGCCGGTCTGCTGCTTCAATCTCTGGAAACTCCGGTAACTTCATCTCCAGCAAATCGGCAGCATACTCCGCCTGTTGGAGAGGATCTGAATAGTAATCCTTGCCAAGCCCTTTGGCGTAGATCGCTGCCGCGTAGCTCCAGCGGCTGCTCATCCGCCAGGCGGCGAGCGCCGTGCGCGAGGGGCGTAGGATCTCTGCCAATTCTGGTTCGACGATCTCCTCCTCCTTTGCTTTCTCTGCTTCGGGCTGCTCAGGGGTCGATTCTTCCTCGGCAAACGGGTCATCAAAGATTTCTTCGCTCGCCTCTTCTGGCTGGGCTTCCGTAGAGGGGGGTGGAGTGGGGGGATTTTCCTGCACTAAAGTTTCGTCGGGCTCGTCGTCGGGCTCGTCCTCGTGAGCGTGTTCGACTGGTTGCTCCCCAAAGAGAACTTCGCCAGTGGGTTGCTCGTCGACTGGCGGATCAGTCGGCAGCACTTCTGCGGGCTCGGTATCTTCCGACCGAGCAAAGGGTGCTTCACTAGGGGTGTAGTGAATCTCTTCCCAGCAACCGCCTGCTGCCAGGAGGACAAATGCGAGCGAGATAAGCCGGTAGGCTGAGGGCAATTGCGACCAGATGACTGCTTTTTTGCTTTGAAACGCCATTTCAGCATTATAGCCCTCGTTCGGTATTCCTCGTAGCTCACCTGAGAGAGATCGAGACGTCACTGCTCTGTTCAAAAGGGGCCATGATACGTAGCTTGGGATGGATGAACCCCACGGCCGACAACTCGACGAACATCGATGCCCCGTCTTCGCATCGCTACTCAACGCTAGGGCTTGGCGTGCTGGGCAGTGTGCTTTGCTGGTTGGCCCTGCCGCCGGTGGGATGGAGTCTGCTGGCATGGATTGCACCCGCTGCCTGGTTGTTGCTGGTGTGCAAAGAGACGCTACCAGGACGGCGACCCTACTTCAAATTGTGGGTTGCGGGAGTGATCTATTGGCTCTTGGCAGCGCATTGGATTCGACTGCCGCATCCGCTGAACTATCTGGCGTGGCTTTCGCTGGCAGGCTATTTGGGTGTGTATCTGCCTGTGTTTGTTGCCTTGGCGCGTACGGGAGTGCATCGGTTTGGGATTCCGCTGGTGATTGTTGCGCCCGTCGTTTGGACGGGTCTCGACTACGTGCGTGCGCACCTCATGACGGGTTTCTTGATGGGATCGCTTTCCCATACTCAGTACCGTACGCCCAAGGTGATTCAGATTGCCGACCTTGTCGGTGAATACGGTGTGACGTTCCTGATCGTTTTGGTCGCCGCCTGCTTGACAGAGATCCTTGTCTTGACACGTAGCGATGGCATATTCAACTCCCATTTCAAAAAGTTGGGCTATGCAATCACGTGCCTGGTGGTGCTTGCAGCGACTTTATTATATGGGCACCGTCGGCAAATCGATCTTGCCCTCCTGAACAAGTCCCCAGCAGCACAGCAACGCGTTGCCCTCATCCAGGGCAACACGCTCGCCGACTGGAAGAGCGACCCGGCAAAGCAGCAAGCAATCATGGACGAGCATTGGAAGCTGTCGCTCGATGCTGTGGAAACCTCTCGCGATCGGGATGGTCGTGACGTGGATCTGGTGGTCTGGCCAGAAACAGCGTTTCGACAAACGTTGTGGAGCACAGTAGATGGCTATCGACCCTCTGCGGAACTTGTGCACGAGTCGCACTTCACTGCCGCTCAGGAGATTCTGACCGAACTTACCAAACAACTCGGCTGCCCTGTGTTGGTGGGGATCGATCGCGTAGAAGTTTTTCCTGGAGAGACTGAAGAGCTTTCGTATCGAAGTTACAACTCGTCAGCGCTGGTCGATAAGTCGGGCGAGATTCTGGCAACCTACGACAAGATGCATCTGGTCCCCTTTGGCGAGTTCATTCCCTTCGCTGATTGGTTTCCCGTCTTGTACAGCCTGACACCACTTTCGGGAGGTGCTGAACCGGGAGAATCCCCAACGGCAATGACCGTCGGCGAAGTGACGTATTCGCCAAACATCTGTTACGAATCGGCCGTTCCACATCTGCTCCGCAGTCAACTCCGTCACATGATCGATGTCGAGAATGGTGAGCCAGATGTTTTGATCAATCTCACCAACGATGCCTGGTTCTGGGGCTCTAGTGAACTCGATATGCACCTGGCATGCAGCGTCTTCCGCGCGATTGAGATGCGCACCCCCGTCTTGATCGCTGCCAACGGGGGCCTCTCGGCACACATCGATAGCACCGGCCAAATCCGTGCGGTGAGCCAGCGGCAGGAGCCGGAGTTCTTGCTGGTGGACCTGGAGATCTCTGAACGGTCGCCGCTCTATCCAAGTTTCTACAGTGAGTGGGGCGACTGGTTTGCGGCGCTGTGTATGGTATGCTGTGTAGTTTTAACATTGCTCGCCCTCGCAGGCAGAGCAACGCAGCAAAAGAAGTAAACCTTGCGACGCGTTGCGTCGCGGCTAAGTATGCCCGTCGTTCTTCAACTTCAAAACGCTTACAAACGCTATGGGCACCAGGAATTGCTCGACGGAGCAAGTTGCGCGCTGCCTGACGACGAGAAGGTCGGCCTCATCGGCCGCAACGGTGCCGGCAAGAGCACACTCTGCCGCTTGCTACTGGGGGAAGAGGATCTTGATGCGGGCGAGGTGGTCCGGGGCCGGAAGCTCCGGCTTGGCTATTTGCGTCAACACGATCCATTTCTTGAGGGCGAAACGGTCATTGGCTTTCTGATGCGCGACAGCGGCCAACCAGAGTGGCGTTGTGGTGAGATCGCCTGGCAGTTTCAGATTCCCGACGCGATGCTCGACCAGCCGGTACGGGAACTCTCCGGTGGGTGGCAAACCCGCGTGAAACTCGCGGCCCTGTTGTTGCATGACCCGAATCTATTGATCCTGGACGAGCCGACCAACTTTCTCGATCTCCGTACCCAAATGCTGCTCGAAGGTTTTTTACGGAGCTTTCCTGCCGGATGCCTGGTGGTGTCGCACGACCGCGCGTTTCTCAAGCGAACCTGCACACAGACGCTAGAACTCTCGCGCGGGAAGCTCACGATGTTTCCCGGCGACGTGGATTCGTATCTGGAAAACCTCGCCGAACGCCGCGAGCATGACCTGCGGGTGAATGCAACAACACTCACCAAGCGGAAGCAACTCGAAACCTTCATCAACAAGAACCGCGCCAATGCCAACACGGCCAGCCAGGCCCGCAGCAAGGCGAAGCAACTCGAACGTCTGGAACTGATCGAGGTGCAAGGTCAGGAAGCGACCGTACGCTTCAGTTTCCCCGAAGCCGAAGTTCGTCAGGGAACCGCGCTGCGAACCGAGCAACTCGACATCGGTTATCCCGGTAACGAGGTTGCCACGGGGGTTCAGATTGAAGTTGAACATGGAACACGCGTTGGCGTCGTAGGCGACAACGGCCAGGGGAAGACGACGTTCTTACGAACCGTGTGTGGGTCACTCGAACCACTTGCCGGTTCACTCAAGTGGGGCTTCGGTTGTCAGGTTGGCGTGTATGCCCAGCACGTTTACACCACCTTGCCAAAGAACCAGACGGTCGAGGATTATCTCTATCACCAGGCCGCTCCCGGCACCATGATGCAGCAGATCAAAGACGTTGCCGGCAGCTTTCTGTTCAGTGGCGAGCTTGTCGAGAAGAAGATCAACGTGCTTAGCGGTGGCGAGCGCGCCCGCCTGGTGCTCGCTGGCTTGCTATTGCAGCAACATAATGTGCTGGTGCTCGACGAGCCCGGCAACCATCTCGACGTGGAAACCGTCGAGGCTTTGGCAGACGCCTTGTGCCGCTATCGGGGTACGGTGATCTTCACCAGCCACGACCGCTACTTCATGCAGCGGGTTGCCACGGCCGTGATCGAAGTCCGCGACGGCCGGGTTGCCAGTTATCCGGCAAGCTACGAGGATTATGTCTACCGCGTGGAGAAAGAACTCGAAGCCGGTCTGCGGTCGGAGCACACCGTGCGCGGCAAACCTCCTGCGGGCACAAGCAACGACCAGCGTTCCCTGGGCGGCAAGGAGGAGCGCGAACTGCAGAAACAACTCCGCAGCGTCGAACGCAAAATCGCCAAACTCGACGACGAGAAAAAATCACTCAACGAGCGGTTGCTGACAATCACCGAAGCCTGCGAAGCCCAAGAAGCCCACGAACAACTGACGACCATCGCCGACGAATTGGCTAAGCTCGAAGAAGAGTGGCTGGAGATTTCGGGAAGTTTGGAAGTGTAATCAAAGAAAAACAGTTCGGCACCAAATTCTTTATGAGGTCCCCATGTCGAATTTAACCATAAGCCTGACGTTTCTACTTTGGTGTGCCATTTACTCAACCACTACTCAAGCGACGGAACCCGTGCGGGTGATGTCCTTTAATATCCGCTATGGGACGGCTCCCGATGGGGACGATTCCTGGCCCCATCGCCGCTCGCTGGTGATGGATGTGATCCGCGCAGATGAGCCGCACCTACTCGGATTGCAGGAAGCCCTGCGAGAACAGTTAGACGAAATAGTGAGTGTCTTTCCCGGGTACGCTTCCACGGGAGTCGGTCGCAATGCCGATGGAGGTGGGGAATACTCGGCGCTGCTTTTCGACCGCAGACGGTTTGATCTAATGGCTGCCGGAACATTTTGGCTGTCGAATACTCCTGAGGTGCGTGGTTCGCATACATGGGGAAACGAACTTCCGCGGATTTGCACCTGGGCCCGGTTGGTCGATCGCACCACGGGTCAGACATTGCACGTTCTGAACACCCACTGGGACCACCAGTCCCAACCGGCCAGGGTTCGTAGCGGTCAACAGATTGCCGAGTTCCTCAGCGCGTTGCCGCCCGAGGAACCAGTTATCGTGATGGGGGATTTCAATGTTGGAACGGACAACGAAGCCCGCGAGCCCTTCGATTCGCAGGGCCTCCAGGAATCGTACTTCAGCTTGCACCCCAGTCGCGAAAACGTGGGCACTTTCAATGGTTTCAAGGGTACGACTTCCGGCGAAAAGATCGATGCCATCTACGTGAACGATCGCTGGGAGGTTTTGGCAGCGGCAATTGTCCGCACCGAGCGCGAGGGGCGTTTTCCTTCGGACCACTTCCCAGTAACGGCAACGCTCAAAATGAAGCAAGACGCAGGCCGGGAATAGATTGCGAAGATCAGACAAAAGGCTATCTTGCAGTCATACCTATTCGGGCAGATAGCCCTGGCAACATACTTTTTCCTGAGTGGATCGCCACGATTAGTGATGTCTCTTTGCCTGGCACGTCTATGAACCGCCTCTTCCAACAGTTGTTTGGCGTCAACCCCTTTGCAGGGAGCTGCAAACCTGGCCGGGTTTCGCTATTCTTTCCCTTGAGCAGGCCGACGCTACCTTTTCCACATCCGTGGAACTACCAGCGGCCCATCGAGATGTTGGAGACTTATTTCTGGCGGGCTGACGAAGAGGCTGGGGGAGGGCGCCACAATCGTTATCTTGCCGTGCCGGGATTTCCACCGGTACTGGTGACGCGAGACCCCGGCGTAATTCGCGCGATTCTGACCGCCACGGGTGACCGTGAAGGGCAGTTCGACCGCGATCAACTCCCTTCAACGGGCATTGCCCGGGCAACTGGGGAAGACACCCTGCTGTTCGGCAACGGAGCGATGTGGCGACGGCAACGAAAGATCTCTGCCGCTCCGTTTGGAAAAACGGCCCTTTTCCAGATCGACGTGTTCATGCAGTTTGAAGACACCTTTCGCCATGCGGTTCGGAAGCGATTGTTGCTGCTCAGGCAACATCTGTTGGGCACAGAATCCCAACGGATCCAACTCGCGATCGAACCGGAGATCAAAGCACTGATGCTCGAGCTCTTGGTGAAATGTTTTTTCGGCGCGGAAGTTGACTATCAACAGATTCGCGAGACCTATGTTCCCTGCTTGGAACGGATCATCGACGACATCGTGCGTGATACGGTCACCAATCGCCTGGGGCTACCGCGGGCGCTGCTGGCGAAGTTCAGCCCTCGCTACGAGCGGGCTCAACGCGACCTGGCAGTTTTTGATGAATTGACCGATCAAGTGCTGGCCGCGCGTTCTTCCGGGCGGGGGCTTTGGGAGAAACTTCGTTCGGAAGCCCCCGACGAAGCCATGCGGAGCAACATCAAGGTTTTCCTGGCGGGCGCCTTGGAAGCGACCACCTCTTACGCCACCTGGACAATTTCCCATTTGGCGCGGAATCAAGTCTGGCAGGATAAAGTGTTTCGCGAAGTTGAAAACATGGCCGACTATACCCCCGAGCAGATTGATGCTGCGCGCAACCTGGGAGCCGTATTGGACGAGACCTTGCGGCTGACGCCTTCGCTCTACTTTCTCCCCCGCAAAGCCACTGCACCCACCCGCATTACCACGGCGGATGGTCGTGAGATGCACATTCCCAAGGACACGCACATCTTGCTGGATGTTTGGCACGCCAATCGACATGAGGATCACTGGGGAAAAGAAATCACAGGATATCCGGCCCTGCAGTTCGCTCCAGAGCGATGGGAACAACTTTCCTCGGAAAAGGCCTCTTCGAAAGAGTTTCTCCACTTCGGCTTCGGCCATGGACCGCGCGTCTGTCCCGGCAAACACGTCGGTCAACTGGAAGTGGCGCTTGTGGTGGGAGTCTTCGTAAAGCTGTTTCGCTTTCGTGCCGTTCATGAGGAGAACCCGGTCAAGGCGGGGGTCTCAACAAAACCTGCCGACGGGACGCTCGTCGAATTGGAACTCCGAAAGCCCTCTTCCGGAATGACCACCGAAGCAGAGTGGACCACACTGCTGAAATCTTCTGCCTCTGAGAATTCACCGACATCAGGGAGCGGATAATCAGCATCAGAACAATCCATAGTAATCTCAGGGGATTGCAGTTAGATTACAGGAATGACTGAAAAACAATTCTTCGATAGCCAGACTTCAAACCTGACCATCCGCCCCGGCACGGCCGACGATGCTGAATTGATCTACACGCTCATCAGCGAATTGGCGGAATATGAGAAACTCACCCACGAGGTGGTGGCCACGGTGGATTCGATCCGCGAGTCCATTTTTGGTTCTAAGAGTGTGACCGAAGCCTTGATTGCCACCGTCGATGACCAGCCGGTTGGCTGTGCGATTTACTTCACGACGTATTCCACGTTCCTGGCTCGCAACGGAATTTATCTGGAGGATGTCTACGTGCGGCCAGCCGCGCGCGGACAGGGCGTCGGCAAGCAACTCCTGGCCGAGGTGGCGCGGATCGCGGTGGAGCGAGGCAGCGGCCGAATGGAATGGTCGGTGCTCGACTGGAACACGCCAGCCATCGAGTTCTACGATAGCCTGGGCGCCAAACCACAGAACGAATGGATCCGCTATCGGATCGTGGGGAAAGAACTTGCGGAGTTGGCCGCGAGCCGCGACCAGGTCGTTGATTAGTGCCCTAAGTTTTCAAAGCGCAAAGACGCAGAGAGATGCAGAGAAATCATTCAGTGCTTGTTCTCAATGGTCCTCTGCGCCTCCGCGTGCTCTGCGTGAAATTTATAGCTATCAGCGTGGGGTTGTGCTTTCTAGCTCCAGCGTCCTTCGGCGAAAAAAACGCCTCAAACCTCGATCCATTTGACTTGGCCGGCGAGGTCACGATTCACCGCGACCAGTATGGCGTGCCGCACATCATTGGGGCGTCCGACGAAAGTGTTTTCTTTGGCTACGGCTATGCCCAGGCGGAAGATTATTTCTGGCAGCTTGAGGATGCCTACATCCTGGCGCTCGGTCGCTATTCGGAAATTGTTGGTCCCAAGGGGCTCAATTCCGATCTGTTGAACCGCGCTTTTGAGATCGTCCGCACTAGCGAGCGGGACTTTGCTGCCCTCGATGCGGTTTCGCAGAGGCTGTATACGGCCTTCGTCGCGGGGATCAATTACTATCTGGCCCAGCACCCGGAAGTGCAGCCCCGTTTGATTCGTCAATTTGAACCCTGGCATGTGTTGGCTTACTATCGGCATATTGCCCTGGAACTGTCGTTCCGCTTCACCGGATTGTGCGACGAATACATGCCGCGCCGCAATCCGCAGATTTGGGCGGCCACGGGTTCGAATGGCTGGACGCTCAGCGGCAGTCGCACGAGGTCGGGTAGTCCACTGCTGATGGCCAATCCTCACATGCCGTGGTTCGGTTTCGCCCAGATGCTCGAATCCCATCTTGTTTGTGATGGCACGGGGGGCGGTGAGCCTTGGAATTTCACGGGCGCCGGTTTCTACGGCAGCCCGGTGCTCGCCCTGGGTCACAACGATCGGCTGGGTTGGACACTGGTTTCCAATCAACCAGACATTGCCGACACTTGGCGGATACGTTTTACGAACCCCGACAACGCGCTCTCTTACGAATACGATGGCGGCTGGCGGCAGGCCGACGAGTGGCAGGATACCATCCGCGTGCGTCGGTCGCGGGGCTGGGAAAAGCGGGAGTTCACTTTTCGCAAGACACATCACGGCCCGATTGTCGCGTCAGAAGAAGAACTCCCCAACGGCGAGAAAACCATGCTGGCCGCCCAGATCGCGGGGCTGTACGACGTGGTCCCTCTGCGGCAGTCGCTGCAGATGATCAAGTCGCGAAATCTGGCCGACTTTCGCAGCGCCTTGGGTTCGCTGCAGGTGCTCTACATGAACATGCTGTACGCCGACTGCGACGGCAACACCTGGTTTGTCTACACGGGTCGCGTGCCGCGGCGCAACCCGGCTTTCGATTGGTCGCAGCCAGTCGAGGGGAGCGACCCGGCGACCGAGTGGATTGGCTTTCATGGATTGGATGAATTGCCCCAGGTGCTCAATCCGGCGGCCGACTTTCTGCAAAATTGCAATTCCACTCCTTTCGAGGTCACCGATGGGCAGAACCCCGATCGTGCGGAGTTTCCCGCCTACATGGTGGGCGACGCCGAGCGCCGCACTCGTCGTTCGCTGCGGTCCCTGGAAATCTTGCGCAGCATGAGCGACGTGACGTTTGAAGATTGGCAGCAGGCCGCGTTCGACACCGAAGTTTACTGGGCGCGGCACGAGCTTCCTGAATATGGCCAGCATCTGGAGCAAGTCACGCACGACGATCCGCAGCTTGCTCGGCGGGTGCGGCCCTATCTCGATCACCTCTTGGCCTGGGATGCACGCATCACGGTCGATTCTACCGCGGCCACTCTCTGCCATGAGTGGTACGAACAGCTCTACGGCATGACCTACCCCGGCGAAGAGATGCGCTCCCTTTATCTCGACAAACCCGCGAAACAACTCGAAGCGCTGGTCCGCGCCGCCGAACGCTTGCAGGGGCTGCATGGCACGTGGAAGGTTCCCTACGGCGAACTCTACCGCAGCCAGCGCCCGCCGCGGATCGGCGATCTGGTGGACGCGAGGTTTGACGACGACTCACCCAGTCTCACCTCGCTTGGCGGCCACGGCCCGATGGGGGTCGTCTTCACCCAGTATTACACGCCCAGTCTGCAGATACCGTTTGTGATTTCCCAGCGGAAGCGATATGGCATCGTGGGGACCTCGTATCTGGCCGCCTGGGATTTTTCTCCCGAGGGAGTTCGTGGGGCCAGTCTCGTCCCCTTCGGCACCAGCGGCGATCCCGCCTCGCCGCACTATTTCGATCAGGCGGAATTGCTCTCCAAGCAGCAAATGAAGCCGGAGCTGTTTACGAAAGAGCAAGTCAGAAAGTCTGCCGTGCGGAGTTATCACCCGGGGGAAGAACTCTAATCAGCCGCCTGACTTTTGGCGTCCCCACGTTCCACCACGCCAAATAAATGCCCGCCGCGCTCGGCGCCTTGCCAGAAACCGGCGTAGTGGTCCTCGTAGATCATCACCCGCGCCGTGTAGGTGCCCAGCCCGGGGAAGCCCACCTTGTCGACGGTGATCACCGGGGTATCCCCGGCCCACTTCACGGGGAGCGCAATCGAAATCGCCACATCGTGATCGCCATACACAATGCGGGCCACGAAGAGCCAATTGCCGTCTTCCAATTGCTTGACACTGGTGAGATCATAGCGATCCGCCTTCGGATCGAGTCTTTCCTGACCGGTCACGGTGAAATTGCCGACCAGAGTGGCCCCCGTGAGCGACTCCGCGAACTCCGCTTCGCGTGAGGCCTGGGTGTTGTTCGCGTCGGGTTCAGCGGCAATCGCGGAGCAGGCAAGGCACGAAACGAGTAACAGACAAGCGGACTTTGTGTGTCGGAACATGACAGCGGGCTCCTTGCGGGGTGTGAATCACAACAGGCAGTGCGCCATTCTATCATCAATGTTGAGCAAGGCGGAAAGGGGGAGTGTGCCAGCAATCGAGCAGTCGTACTCCGTCCACACGGGGACAAGCCCCGTGGGGGCGGACGATGCGTCACAAAATTCTGTCTATGGCAAAGCAAGGGCCAGGCGGAATTACGATTCACATGTACCTTTCGGTTTCCGCCTCCCGCAAGCGCACAAAAAACCCCGGCAATAAATGCCGGGGCTCGCTTGGATCGTGTTGGTGGTTCGACTAGCGACCTGTGCCGGGAAAATAGTTGCCCAGGTTCATGAATTGGGAGCTCGTGCCCGTGGTGGGCAATCCTTCGTTGGGATTCTTGGAGACGTTCACCTGTCCGCCTCGCATGCGGACCTGTTGTCTCAGCCGGCGGATTTCTTCCGCCTGGGACTCGTTCATCTGGCGCTGCTGAAGCTGGGGACGGACGTAGGCGTAGTAGTTCGGCAAGCCGGTGCTGCTCTCGGGCATGTCGAGACTCAAGTACGGACTCAGTGTGGTGCCGAGTTGCACGTTTTGAAACGGCTTGCTTCCTGTTAGTTGCACCGAGCGCGCCGCAGCAGCATTCTGCTGTGGCGTCGCCATCTGGGGATAGGCTGCTTGCTGGGAGCCGAAATAACTCGCCGCCGGAGTGGTGTAGGAATTCCTGCCGTGATTCACCTGGCCCAGTGTTTCGGTTGCCCCGCACACGATCAGGCCCAGAACCAGGAAACCGACTTTCGCTCGCGAGGTGGTGGACGCAGAGATATCAAGATGGAGTTTCATATTGTCGCTCCTTTCAAAACCAATTGGCTAAAACAGAGTTCTCATGCCTGGCGGCCAGTCGGGCCGCATAATCCCTACAATCGACATATTTTCACGCGAAACTGTGGCGAAACGTGTGCAAGTTCGCATGATTTGCAGCCGCTGCTAGCGGGAGGATTTAAGGCAAAAGACTGGTTAGAGGTCCTGAATTCTGCCGAAAAATATCCATAGAAGATGATACTTGACTTAGTTGACCAACTTACTTATGATTATGGTAAACTAACAAGAGCAGAACCAAATACCCCCGCCGGAAGGCCCGAGGATTTTTGAGCCATGACCACGATGACCTCCGCAAGACGCGACCAACCAAAGTCAGCCAGCCGAGTCTGGCCGCCTCATGCGCCGCAGCAGTTGGAAGCGACTCCCGAACTGCTGGCCGAGTTGGCCGACGCCAGTGCCCGCCTGGAGACGGCGACTCCCGAGGAGATTATCACCTGGGCACACGAGCGGTTCGCGCCGTACCTGACCATGGCCACCGCGTTTGGTCCGGAGGGCTGCGTCATCCTCTCGATGCTCGCCAAGGTCGCGCCTGACACGTATGTGTTCAACCTCGACACCGGTTATCAGTTTCAACAGACGCTCGACCTGCGCGACCGCATCGCCGAGAAGTACGGCATCGAAGTAGATATGCTCCAGCCGGAGTTGTCCGTCCCGGAATACGAGGCCTTGCACGGCGGCCCGCTCTACAAGACCGATCCCAACCAGTGCTGCTTCGATCGCAAGATCAAGGTGTTGCGTCAAGCCGCCCAGGGGAAACATGCCTGGATGAGTGGCATCCGCCGCGACCAGAGTGCCGACCGGGCCCAGGCGGCAATCGTGGGTTGGGACAAGAAATTCAATCTTGTGAAGGTCAGTCCCCTGGCGAACTGGTCGAAGAGCGACATCTGGAATCGCATTTTGGCCGAGGACGTGCCTTACAACCCACTGCACGACCAGGGCTATCCGAGCATCGGTTGCTGGCCCTGCACCCGCGCTATTTTGCATGGCGAAACCGATGAACGCGCCGGCCGCTGGAGCGGCACCGGCAAAACCGAATGCGGCCTGCACACGATCCAAGAATCCGACGGTAGTGGAATCTAGTGGGTTGCGGAATGCGGAATTCGGATTGCGGAATGGAGCATTCCCCCAACCACGAGCCACTCACCACCAACCACTCTCCATGAACCTCACCGCGAAAACTGAATATGCATGTTTGGCGATGCTCGAGCTGGCGCAGCACCATGCCAGTGGCGAACCGGTGCAGGTTCGCTTGATTGCCGAGCGGCATGGCATCCCCGCGCAGTTTCTCGTTCAGATCCTGCAGCAACTCAAGCGTGCGGGGATGGTGAACAGCATTCGCGGAGCATGTGGTGGCTATCAGCTTGCTCAAGCACCTCAGGAAATCACACTGGCGGAGCTATTGGATGTGATCGAGGGGTCGAGCGACACACCAACCTGCGCGGCCAACGCATCGCCGTTGGTACCCGTGTTGATGGAAGTGTGTGAGGAACTCACATCGATCCAACGCGAGCGGCTGGAAGCGATCACGCTGGCGGATCTCTTAGAACGCGCCGCCGTCGAGAGTGACCCAATGTGGTATATCTGAAATCTGTGTCGAGGGAAGCAGTAGGTCATTTGCTAAATCCTACTTGCATCACAGTGATTGGTTGTGGCGTCTTCTACGCAGTTCAAATGAGATAATTGCTAAGCGATCTTCGAGCAAAAAATCGCATATCTCCCCTACAAATGCCCCTGCTCGAACATGGGCACCAAATTATTGAGTCAATTTCAATGAGTCACTATAATGGTACGCGCGCTAATGCTTATTCAACAAGCCTTTGTGCTGCGCTATTACAGGCATCTATTCGGTCGAGTGGATAGATTTGACCGATTTACTCATCAGCTTGCGTGCAGCATCATCTTGAAATTGAAAGGGCACAAACAATGTCACTCGTCATGGACATTTGTCGTTGCGCCTCGAAAAGGACTACGGCGCGCTTTCACACGAATCGAGGTCGAGTCTGCCGATTTAAACAGGCGGCGATCTGGCTACTGGCAGCGTCGGCGGGCACCGGTGGGACACTGATGTGCCAACTTTCGTACGCAATCGGACCCGCCGGTCCTAGCTGGAAGCCGCGCGAGTTGGTGCATAGCGGTGTCGAATTCCAAGATCAGGCCGGCGCTGATCGCATGTTGGCTTTCGATCATCACGGCGAACCGGGAATCGCGTTCAAGGCAGAAACGTTTTTTGGCGACATCCGCTATGCGCGTAACCATCCAGGATTCGGTTGGGTTGCCGAGGATGTCTTTCCGCAAACCAACGTTAACGGGCGCGGCCCCTATGCTTCGCTGGCGTATGATCGGCATGAGCGGCCGGCGATTAGCTACTTATCTGCCGATCCCAATATTCTCGATTCTGCGTTGAGGATCTCTCACTATGACGGTTCTCAGTGGCAGCACCAGGTAGGAGAATTCGCGCAAAACCTAGACATCGGGTCGTGGACGTCGCTGGCCTTTGATCACTCCGGCCGAGCGGCAGTTGCCTACAACGACATGTCCAATGCCAGATTGAGATTCCTTTACGATACCGACGGCGACTTTGACTTTTCGGATGAGGCGCCGGAAACCATAGATGCCTTTGGGGCCAATGAAGAGGCCCAATATGTGTCTCTCGCGTTCGATCCACTCAATCGACCAATGTTGAGTTATGTCACTGAGCGAGGAGAACTGATGTTTGGCATGAAGGAAACCTTGGAGTGGCTCACGCGTTCTATCGACACAAACGAGATAAATATCGAGATCGCTTCATCGCTCGCCATCGATCCTGACACTGGATTCCCTGCGATCGCCTACACGTCAATCTTCCTCAACGGCTCTCTTAAGTATGCCGAGTGGGACGGCAACGACTGGGTGCTTCAAACCGTCGATGGAGTCGGCAGTACAGGCCTCCAGCCATCGCTGGCATTTGATCCAACCGACGGCAACCCTGCTATCGCGTATCACAATCCAGATAACGATGATCTACGGATTGCATGGCACGACGGATTAGGCTGGCAGACCGGCATCGTCGATGCAAACAACGGAGGTGGCTCAATCGGGATCAACCCATCGATAGCTTTCCGCGAATTCGGAACGGGCAATAAAGTTGCCGCCATCGCGTATCACGATGATTCAGGCAATCTTTATTACATTGAGGATCCTCCGATCGTTTCGGTCCCCGAACCGGCTACGGCGTGGTTGGCATTGGCGGCCTCGCTGGTTTTGTGGACACGTTGCTCCCGCTAGGCGCTATGACGATGCAGCTTACGATCCGCCTGAGTCTGTGGTTCCTCTTGATATTTGCAGCCCGTGCTGGTGCGGCGCGCGATTCGTATCTTGTGTCCGATCAGCCGTCCGGAGAAATCTGGCGTCTTCAGGACTTAAATGGCGACGGCGATGCGCTCGACACTGGCGAAAAATTACTGTGGGCCGACGCTCTCCTCTCGGTAGTTGAGTTGGAGGTGCACGGGAGCGATGTCTATGCGATCGAAGAAGGGATGGTCGACGGCGCGAATCAGGCAATTCGGTTCACGGACCTCAATGGTGACGGCGACGCCTTGGACATCGGCGAGCAGTCTATCTGGGCCGATGGCTTCGACGATCCTCGCGGTATCGCTGTTGATGATCAGGGCGTTTGGTATGTGACTGAAAACGAAGATGACCGCGTCTGGGCCCTGACCGATATTAACAACGACGGTGATGCACTCGATGTCGGCGAACGAACGCTCTTCGCGGACCAGATCGACGGAGCCACAACGGTCGCCCGACATCGTAGTGGCATACTCGTGACAGGAGCCAATCAGAATGAGGTCTTCCGCTTAAACGACTACAATGGCGACGGCGATGCACTTGATGTTGGCGAATCCTCGGTGATCACGCCTTTCGTGAATAGTCCTGTGGGGGTGTTGGATGACGATTCCGGAGGGTTTTACTTTTCCTCATTTAGCAACGACGCAGTCTATCATGCAGTCGATCGCAACGGTGACGGCGACATGTTGGATGAAATAGAAACGCTCACTTACGCCGACGCCGTGTTTGGCGGAATCAACGGGCCCTGGGGAATGACAAATCATGCAGACGGCGGATTTCTGCTGGCCTCTTTTATTAGTGGCCAAATCATGTGGGTCCGGGACGCCAACGGTGACGGGGATGCCCTCGATCAAGGCGACGTCAGCTTGTTTGCAGACGGGTTTCTGTTTCCAGTCGACGTCGTTGCCGTACCTGAGTGTTCGCCGGACGCTGACGGTGACGGTGATGTCGATGGAAGGGATTTTTTGATCTTCCAACGTGAGAGACCCGAGAAGATTCCGTTGTGGAGTGCCAACTACGGAGCCACCTTACCCCTGAGCACGCTCTCCGAGCCTGCTGCGTGGACCACTGCCGCCACCTCGAGTGCTGTTCCCGAACCCACCACCATTATTCTTGCATTGGCAGGGCTCTGTCTGGCAAATCGACGCCGGCTTTAGTTTGCGGTGGATTCTCTTTTCGACATCCCCGGGTAGTTCCCGATTTCACCTTCCTGAGGGCAGGCAATGCTGCGCGGGAATGACTGAACGAGTTAATTGCCGGAACTGAGCACGTCTTATTCCGGCCTACTCTATTACTTGTTTGCGGCCCCCGCTCTTTTTACAATAGCCGCTTCTCGTCGCTACTGCGTCCAGGCAATTGTCGGACAATGTCATGTCGCATTCACGAACCCATTCTGCCAAGGCAAGTGCTGGCGGCTTCACGCTTGTAGAGCTTCTGGTGGTGATCGCTATCGTCGGCATACTCATCGGGATCCTTCTCCCGGCGGTGCAAGCTGCTCGTGAAGCTACACGAAGGGCACAATGCGCTAACAATCTCAAACAAGTCGGCCTCGCCCTCCAGTTGTTCCACGATGCAAACCTTTCGTTGCCATCTGGCTGGATCGGTTACGAACCAGATACCGGAGCGATTGATCCGGAAGGAGAACTGGGCTGGGGTTGGGCGGCGAGAATTCTTCCTCATGTGGAACAGGGCGTTCTAAGTTCTACCATCCATTTTGACCAGCCAATAGAAGATCCGGTCAATGAAATCACCCGAGTCACCGTATTGCCCGTCTACCGCTGTCCTTCGGATTTGCCTGAGTCTGAGATTTGGGACTTGGCAGAAGAGGACGAAAATGAGGATGAGTTTGGCGGCGGCGACGAAGTGATCGTGCAGCTCGCATTGGGCAATTACGTAGGCGTCTATGGAACCGATGACATCGAGGATGCTCCCGACGACGGCGACGGAACTCTGTTCCACAACAGCAATATTATGTTTCGCCAAATCACGGATGGATTGAGTAATTCCTTCCTCGTTGGCGAACGCTCAAGCCTGCTCGGTTTTTCCACGTGGGTCGGTGTCGTGCCAGAAGGCGAGGAATCGATGGACCGCATTCTGGGTGTTTGTAATGTGCAACCGAATTCACTTGAACAGAAGCAGGCGGGCGAGATCGACGGGTATAGCAGTCTTCACGCTACGGGTACCATCTTCTTGCTGGCCGACGGATCCGTTCACTGGGTCAACGAGAACATCGACTTAAGAACCTATCAGGCCCTGGCGACAATTGCTGGCGAAGAAGTGAGTGATCGATAACGGAGTTTGTCGCGAGAGCTTGCCAGAGGCAAACTTTCCAACGACCGAATTTCTTTTCACCAACTGTAACGCACGATGCACAACAGGGCGTTGAGTCCGTCGCGAAGGCGAGTTTTTTTGCTGAATAGGTAAACTCCCTTCCAGAGAACAGATTTGCTTGCCTCTCCGAGTAGGTTGTGTCACCTCAGTCGGCTTCTTTTCGACGCAGATTCATACCCATCCCCCGTTTCTCGCTGAACTGGATGCAAGTTGCCTCGTGGTCGGCAAGAATGTTGTGCAGATTGCCTCGCATTGACTTGATCAACTCTTGGTGTTGTGGGGAATGGATCAAGTTCTTTTTTTCTTGCGGGTCATTTTCCAGGTCGTAGAGTTCGTCGATATCCCATATGCCATGATATTGGATGAATTTATATCGTTGGGTCCGCAGCGCATACATCGTTGGCGTCTGGGGAAAGTTATATTCCCAATAGTACTCATAAAGAAGATGCTGCCGCCATTGCGACTCATCCGTCAATCCAATCGGAAGCTGTAAAAAACTTTGTCCATCCATCTGCGGAGGAGTTTCAAGACCGGCTGCAGCTAGAATCGTGGGACCGATGTCGATATTGGCGACAATCTGCTCCACTTGAGCGCCTGGCGGCCAAAGCTTAGGGCAAACCCCCAGCAGCGGCACCCGGATCGATGCTTCATACGCCGTTCGCTTGTCGATCAATCCATGCTCGCCCCATTGAAATCCGTTGTCGCCCATATACATCACGAGAGTGTTGTCGGCCAGACCGTGGTCCTCAAGCCACTGACGTATGCGAGCCAGCGAATCATCGACGCTCAGCAACGCCTCACAGTAGAGTCGGTAGTGCTCGGCAATATCGGTTTCGCGGTGATAGGCAAAGTCGACGCCGTGCCAACTGTTTCGTTGGTTCTTAACCCACATGGGTTTGTCGGTGTAATTCTCAACCGTGTTGGCCATCGTTTCTGGCACAGGAAGTGACTTCTCGGAGTAGCGTCCTGCGTGGCGATTCGCAGGTTCGTACATGCCATGAATGCCTTTGTGGGATAGATAGAGAAAAAACGGCTGTCCATTCTCGTTAATTTGATCCAGCCAATCGATGGCGTAATCGGTAAGCTCATCGGTGATGTACCCCTTCTGTGGTATCCCACGACCGTCGACATTCAGCTGCCACTTGTTTGGAGCTGATGGTGGGTAGTAGTAACCCTGGCCGCGAAACGATACCCATCGGTCAAATCCAGGTCTGGGTGCATCACTGTGATCACCCATATGCCACTTTCCAAAGAATCCCGTCTGGTATCCGGCCTTTTGCAAGTACTGGGGGAAAAAGATCGTCTCCGGTCCAGTGATCACATTGTTATCAATTACTCCGTGCCGGTGCATGTATTGGCCGGTCAGAATCGAAGCTCGACTTGGCGAACAGAGCGATGTTGTGACCATGGCGTTCTTGAAGTGAACGCCGTCGCGAGCCAACGCATCCATCGCCGGGGTTTCGGCCCACGGATGACCGAGAAAACTCAAAACGTCGTAGCGATGATCATCGGAGAGAATGAACACGATGTTGAGCGGATCAGTTCCCGAGGGGATAGAGACCGGTGAGTTTTGAGCACTGGCGGACGTTGTCAGCAGCGACAACACGATCCCAATCGATAGCGCAAAATTTTTAGAAGACATCCCTAATCCAACTTTCTAGACGAACCGAGGAATGAAGCACAGTAGACAGACTGATTGTCAATAAGCCACGCGTGCTTGTACAGTCGTCTCGTCGTTTTCCGCTGGGCGCACGAGGGGGCATCCACCTCCTTGGCTGTGGTTTGTTCGCTGGGTGCTTGGAGACACGCGGCTCCTGCCGGGAAGGCTCAATGATACTCAACTACCAGCCGTATCGCACGATGCACCAGAGGGCGTTGAGGCCGTCGCGGAGGCCGATTTTTTTGCCGGAGTCGTAGCCGCGCGAGTCGTAGCGGATGGGGACTTCGGTGATCTTCTCGCCAAGTTTGGATAGTTTGGCGGTGAACTCCGGTTCGAAGCCGAAGCGGTTTTGCTTGAGCGTGATATTGTCGAGCAACTCGCGGCGGAAAACCTTGTAGCAGGTTTCCATGTCCGTGAGCCGTTGGCCCGTGAAGCGGTTGGAAAGGGCCGTCAGCAGCCAGTTGCCGAAACGATGTAGCCGCGAAGGATCCTGCTTGGGATTGGTCATAAACCGTGAGCCGTAGACCACGTTGGTCGTGCCATTTTCCAACGGCTCGAGAAGCTTCTCGTAATCGGCCGGGTCGTATTCCAGGTCGGCATCCTGAATGAGAATAACATCTCCACTTGCGGCAGCGAAGGCGGTGCGCAGGGCGGCACCTTTGCCGCGATTGTAGCCGTGGAACAAGACCTCAATACCTTTTTCTTGGGCAAGTTCCAGCAACAACCGGCGGGTGCCGTCGAGGCTAAAGTCGTCGACGATGATGATCTCCGAGTGCATCTGGGCCGCCTGCACTCGGCGGACAATCTCGATGATCGTGTCGCGCTCGTTGTAGACAGGAATCACTACCGTCACGGTTAGCGCAGTCTGCTTGTGTTCTTCCGCGACCGGCACCGGGACGGTTGTCTCGGCAGCGAGCGAATCTTCAACTTGTTCGAGAGTCGATTCCAACCGATCCAGATACTCGGTGTCCTTGGTCGGTGGCTGTGGGGGTATCGCGATCGTGTCGGCTGGTTTGGTGGCGAAGAGCGTGAGTGATTCGAGTGTGTTGGCCATAATGTTCAGGTTGGTTTGAAGCGAGAATGGTTGTATAGAGTGCGGTGTCCATCCGTGGCTGAAATTCACTTATATTTGCCAGGGCTACATACGTGTTTCGCTGTGTTCTGTTTCTTCCTCTTGGGCGAGTTGTTTGGTGTCGACGCGAATTGGAAGCGCCGGCCAGGGGACTGCACCCGCGCGGGGACTGGGGTCTTGCACTCGGTGCTCAAGCGGTATAAAGTCCGGACTCTCAGGGTTATCGAAGCGTGTGCTGCGACCCCACAATTCGGCCACCCGATCGCGGTACAACAGCACCCAATTTCGTTTACGTTCTTCAGCTCGCATGATCGAACGCGGATTTTCATAGTGGCGGTCGATCAACACCAGGTCGGGATCGCCGAACTCGAGCACGCGTGTGCCATCGATCGGTCCTGAGTTGGGCCCGCGCCAGCGCTTGCCACCTGCTTCGCCCAGCAAAAAATCAAAGTGCATGTCGACGACCTCGGTCGGATAGCAGGTGTCGTAGCGCCCATCGAAGGCCAGCTTCACCTCTGGAGAGAGCGCGGCAATGGCGTACTGTGACCAATTGAACGAGGCAACCAGATTTCCATCTAATTGCCGGTCTGCCATGAATTGAAGGGCGTCCACCGGAAAGCGACCGCGATCAACGGGGAAATGTTTGAGCCGCTCATCAATCGCAAAACTCTGCAACGCAATTGCCGCTAGTAGTGCGATCACAGCGCCGCGTCGCATCCAGGGACTCAGCGGGAGCACACCACCACTGGATGCGTTGGCTGGTAGCAAGCGTCCCAGGGCAGATTGCAAATGAGGTGCAATCCAATAGCCACACAGCAGAGCGACAAACGCGATGTGCCGCAGGTGCATGGCCGACTGCCAGACCACCAAGAGGAGGATCGTGACTTCTACCCAATCTCGGCGGCGTTGGGTCAGCAGAAGACTTGCACCTGCAATGCCCAGCATCGTGAGCCAGGGCCAAAACACCGGGTCGCTCGGATGCGGCGCGAGCCATTCGGTGATCTCCGGACGCGGCTGACTGAGCGACGTGGCTAACCAGCGATGTAGTTCGATGCCGTAGGGATTTACCAGCGTGGCGGCGAGCGTGACCAGACCAACGAGGGTTAGCAATCCTATCTTTGGCCAGTCGATTGCCCCAGCCCGAGGTACCTTTGCCTCCGGGATTCCCGGACCGCGTGGCGGTCCGGCCATCGTTTCGATGTTGGGCTTGCGCAGCAGGAGTTCTAGAATGCGGCCACCCAGATAGGCTCCAATAATTGCCACTCCCGCCACAAAGCCTCCATGCGAATTTGTCCACAGGGCGACGACGATCGGGAGCAACCACACCAGCGACCAGCGGATGGTGCGACGCTCGTGCCAATGGCAGAATGCGCGGTCCAGGAGTACCAGCGTAATTGCACAATACACGAAACTGAGTAGCTGAGGGCGAAGCAGGAAGAATGGCTGCAAGTTGGTAGCCACCACGAGCATCCAGATCCACGCGATGTAGAGATTGGCGCCTCGGCAAGTGGCGATCCAAACCATCGAAAGGACCACTGCCATTCCAACCAGGCACTTGGCAAGGAGCATTCCCTCTCCTCCCAGGTATTCGTAACTGAAAGCCAGGACAAGCTCGGCGATGTTTTCGTGATTGATCCAGCGATAACCTTCGGCGGTGAAGGTGTGCGTGGCGGTCCGTGGCAACTGGCCCTCGTCAAGCCAATCCTGGCCATATTGTACATGTCCCCAGAGATCGGGATCCACGAGATTCAGCGCCAACGGCCAGGCACAGCCCAGGACCAGGGCAATGAGGATTCCCCATTTGAACAAGCGGAATTCCCGCCGCGCAAGATCATTAGATTTGCTTGGAGTGAGTGGCTCGGTTTGGGATGCGGAGCTGGGGACCATGGAGTCGAGTGGTGTCAAGCTGTGGGTCAAAATGGGGGGAATATGGCAACGGAGGTAAGGCCTGCAGAACTGTCAAAATCCGATCCACTTGCCCAGTGGAGAGACTCTACCCCACAAACTTTACCCCATCGTTCGAGTTCAGGACGTCTGCTGCGAACCTCGCTTAAGGGTTCTGTCGATTCTTAGCCGAATTAGTTGCTGCCATTGGGCCAACCCTTACAACCGGTGGTGCCCAGTGAGCGGTCGTAGGCACCAGCGGATTTGACCTCCGGTCGCTAGCGGATTGTCTCGGCAGGAAAGTTGCAGGAGTAGATTCGCGCTTGGCAGAATCGCGGTCTTTTGGTAATTTCCCTTTCCACTCGTCGAGAAGTTCTAATCAGAAAAGCACGATGCGGCGGTGGAATGATGCAGCAGGACAGTTGCGACTCCAAGCGCAAAGATTCGCGACCTAAGGAAGGGAAGCCTTCAGAAGGTTGGCTGGGGAAGTTGTGCGGGTGGGTTGCGTACTGGAAAGTCCTGGAAACGGCACCGCATGACGGCGCTAGCACACCATTCAATCAGCAATATCTGAGTTCCGACAGGCTGACAGGGAAGGAAGCCGTGATGAGCCAAGATCAACAACAGCAGCTTCGTGTTCATATTCGCTGGATGATTCGCCGCGATATGCCCGAGGTGCTTTCTATCGAACGTGAGAGCTTTGAGTTTCCTTGGTTCGAAGAAGACTTTATCCGCTGTCTGCGTCAGCGCAACTGCATCGGCATGGTTGCCGAGCAAGGAGAGCGGGTTGTCGGCTTCATGATCTACGAGTTGCACAAGACACGGCTGCATATTCTTAACTTCGCTGTGGCCCAAAACATGAGAATGCGCGGCATCGGTCGGCAGATGGCCGAGAAGCTTGAGGGAAAACTCTCGAGTCAACGCCGGACAAGGATCACCCTGGAAGTTCGCGAAACCAATCTTGCGGCGCAACTTTTCTTCAAACAGGTCGGCTTCCGCGCCACCAACGTACTGCGATCCTACTACGAGGACTCCCCGGAAGATGCCTACGTGATGCAGTACCAGTGCACCGCCGACGAATACTCCGATGCGATGACGAACAATCGCATCAATCGTTTGGCAGGGTGAACCAGCTTGCCTACACTAAACGATTCCATACGATAACATCGCGTCGGCGACTTTCTTGAATCCGGCGATGTTCGCGCCGTCGGCATAGTTTAATTGGCCGTTCTTCGTGCCATGTTCGACACAGCGCTCGTGAATCGCCTGCATGATACCCTGGAGGCGCTGGTCGACTTCCTCGTGCGACCAGGAAATTCGCATGGCATTCTGGCTCTGCTCCAAGCCGCTGACGGCGACGCCCCCCGCATTGGAGGCCTTGCCGGGGGCATGAGCGATGTTATGCTGACGTAGGACGTCGCTCGCCTCAGGAGTCGTCGGCATGTTGGCCCCTTCGCATACGGCCAGCACTCCATTTTTTACCAATGTCTGCGCGTCCTGTTCGTTAAGTTCATTTTGCGTGGCACAGGGAAGGGCGACGTCGCACTTGATTCCCCATGGGGTAGTGTCTCTGTAGAACTTGACATCCTTGTACTTGTCGGCGAATTCCGAAATCCGGCCGCGACGCTTTTCTTTGAGATTTTTGACAAAGCGCAACTGTTCTGCATCGATACCTGTGGGGATTTCCACGGTACCATCTGAATCGCTGAGGGTAATGACTTTGGCTCCTTTCTCCAGGGCTTTTTCCGCTGCATACAGGGCAACATTGCCGGAACCCGAGATAGCAATTCGCTTGCCGGTGATCTCTTCGCTCATGTGATTGAGCATGCGTTCCAGGAAATAGATGCAGCCCCAGCCAGTCGCTTCAGTGCGTACCGCGCTGCCGCCGTATTCTTGACCCTTGCCGGTCATAGCTCCTGACCAGAGATTTTCCAACCGCATGTACTGTCCGAACAGATAGCTGATTTCACGGGAGCCGACGCCGATGTCTCCAGCGGGGACGTCGGTGTTCTCACCGATATGGCGATGCAGTTCGGTCATCATACTTTGACAAAAACGCATCACCTCTCGGTCTGACTTTCCCTTGGGGTTGAAGTTGGAACCCCCCTTGGCACCTCCCATCGGCAGCCCCGTGAGGCTGTTTTTGAAGATCTGTTCAAACGCAAGGAATTTAAGCACGCTTTGTGTAACTGATGAATGGAATCGCAAGCCGCCTTTGTAGGGTCCCAAGACATGATTGAATTGGACCCGCCAGGCGCGATTCGCCCGCACCACGCCATCGTCCGTTTCCCAGGTGACTCGAAAGATGACGATGCGATCTGGTTCGGTCACTCGCTCCAAAATCTCTGCCTGGCGATAAGCAGTCTGATCGAGATACCAGGGCATCACCGAGGTGGCGACTTCCTCGACGGCTTGGTGGAACTCTTTTTCGTAGGGATTTCGCTTCTTGAGTCCAGCCATGAAACGTTTGAGTTCCTTTTCGACAGACTGGCTCATGACACACTCCTGCACTAGATTCGAATATGGCAAATGTGAGCACGCCGAGTGTTACACACAGCCATGGTAGAAAAGTTCGTCACCAATTGTCTCTCTGGTAGTTGGGCTTAGCAAGTAGCTATCCTGTGCGAGGCTGCTATAAAAACCTTCGCCAGATTCTTTAGGCCTGCTGGTCACCTCAAGACGGTTCCTTGAGTGGGTTCCTCCAGAGTATGGCGAGTGGCGACTTGCGGAGACTTCATGCCGTGCAATCGATTGACAATCTTGCGACGCCAGACTTCAACGTCACTTGAAGTGTGCTGCTTATCCAGCTCCGGTTGGCCATTCGAGTCGTAGAGCCCCAGTAGTCTGTACTCTCCCTGATAACGCGGAATTTTCAATCCCAAACTTCCCGCGCCGTCGACAAAGTGGACTTCCCAGGAATCTGGCTGGGATTGGACCAACCATTGGCCCTGAGGTCGATTCTGCTTGAGCAAGCTTCTGCCGTGCAGCGCTGGCAGTGTCATCTCTTTCCCTTGGATCGCATGCAGCAGCGTAGGGAGCACGTCCACATGCCCAGAGGGTTTGTTGAGTTGCATTCGAGGGATGCCATAACCACAGATCACCAGGGGAGTACCACTTTGATATTGCGAAAGTCGGGTTCCGTGGCCGAGAAAGCCATCGTCATAGATAGACTCGCCATGATCACCAGTGACGACAAGAATCGTACGCGACATGTCGAGTTCATGGATCAATTTCTGAATCTCACGATCCAGAAACGCCGAAGCTTTTGCATAGCGATTGTTGAGGATGTCGCTGGATTCTTCTGAGGCAGGTCGTATGGGAATATTCACGGGGGGTGTGATGTCGTACTCGGGGGGGTATTGGTATCCGTAATGTGTCGACATCAAGTAGACCGCGACAAACTGAGGTTGATCAGCAGTCTTAATTCGTTCGGCCACTTCCTCGAGTGATTGCTGATCGCGAGTGTACCACGGCATTGCTGCTTCAACGTGCAACGAGAGATGATCGAACGTAGATGAATTCAAGAATTCGTTCATCTGACCAAATTCGAACGAGCAACTGGCTATCAAATTTGTCTGATAGCCCATCGACTTGAACAAGCGGTTGGTGGTCGGCGAGATGTTGCTCTTTAGCGTAGCTTCGTAAGCGAGGGGCAATTGGCCATAGAGCAATGCGAAGGTTCCCAAGGGAGAGCAATTGGAATTGCAGTAATGCGATTGAGACATGATTCCCTGTTGTGCCCACTTTCCAAGCAGCGGCATGCGATCCGAGCGACTTAGTGAGTTGTATTGCAGACTCTCGGTAATAATCACGACAACATGAGGTTGGATTTCAGGGACAGGTAGTTGGGATTCGTCGACTTCGTGTGCAACCTGCCTCAGTGTGAGCAGGTCTTCACAAGCCTCGCGGAAATGATTGTCATGTCCTACACCAAACGCAATCGAATCAGGTTGGTGGACAGTATCGGGATCAAACAATCCCATGGGCAACGTCATTGTCGCATAGAGCCGTTCCAGAGAGAGGGGCTGTGCGACAAATCCCCGTATCGGAAACACTCCCAGAATCAGGATGGAAGCCAATCCGATCAGTCCGCCGAGCATTTTCTTGTCGAAGCACTTCTCTGCACGGATTCGCCGAAGGTGTGTAATTCTTCGATGTCCTATGTACAAGCCGATCACACAAAGCATGTTCGTCAGCACGACACGTGCAATGGGTTCCCCAATCGCTGAGTAATTGTCACACCACTGCCAATTTCCAAGTGTGATGGATTTTTCGAGGTAGTAGGAAACATTGGCTCCGGTGATGCGCATGGTTTTGACGTCGATCACGATCCAGGCCAGTAGACAGAAGTGTACAAACCACGCCACCGCACGGAGTTGCTTTTGACCGTTCGAGAAGAGGCTCCAGGCGTTCCAAGCCACAAGTGGCAACGTGACTAAAAGTGTGCGAGAAAGAAGTGACCAGAATACCAACACTGAATCGAACCAGTTGAGATTCATGGCCGACAGCAACAGCGGAAGTCCGTCGAATACAGCTCGTTCGTAGCGCGTGATGAACACGGCGCTAAGAATCCAGAAGAGTAGAATTCCCACGACCTCGTCGGCTGTTTGACGGCGCAATAGGCGCGTAGTGTCTCGATGAACAGCTAGCATCGCCCCCCCGGCAACTATTCTGAACAGAATCGGACATTATGGCATTTCAATTAAATTCGGAAAAATCAGAGGGTAGAGTGATGTTTTTCTTGAAACGAAGTCGAGATTCCTGGCCTGCTATGCGAGAAGCGATAAGTTTGCAAGTCACGTGAAAAGATTCGATTTTGAGCGGTTCTGATGATTAATACTTATCTTAAGTGGAGGTTTTGGATAAACTTGTATGCTTTTGTTTAGCTAGCATCTGCAATCGAACTGAACATAGGAATGGCATGATTCAAACGCTGAAGAAAGCCTTGCAGGGATGGTCCAATGACAATGGTTCTCTGCTTGCGGCAGCGATGTCCTATTACTTGGCACTCGCGTTCTTCCCCCTGCTGTTGGTATTGTTGTCTGGTTTAGGACTTTTTTTTCAGTGGACCCAGTCGGGGCAGGATGCAGAAGTCCAGTTGCTAGCGACCATCGAGGAACAGTTGTCGCCGAGTTTGAGTTCTCAAGTCCAGACCGTCTTCTCACAGGTTCGTGACAAGGCCTCAATTGGCGGGCCCATTGGATTGGTTATGCTGCTGGCGACGGCCATTGTGTTGTTTGCCCAGATCGAGACGGCATTCGATCAGATTTGGGATGTTCAACGGGAGAAACAGAGCATCTGGCAAACGATAAAGTATGTAATCCTCAAGCGAGCAAGGGCTTTTCTCATGCTCATGGCACTCGGAGTGATCGTGTTGGCGGTCTTTTTGAGTGGAATGGTCGTAACCACTATGTTGAGTATGACCGGCGACTCGGAGGCAGTTGAGTGGATTCGTTGGGCTACGCAACTGGGCATCTCGGTTTCCTTAAATTGTGCCGTCTTTACTTTTCTGTATCGGTTTCTGCCCAAAGCAAGCGTGACCTGGAAGGCAGCGGCTGCGGGTGGACTTACCGCGGCGGTGATCTGGGAGATTGGACGCCTCTTGCTTTCCGCATTTGTGATTGGCAAGAAGTACAGTGCCTACGGCGTCCTCGGCGCCTTTCTGGCGATCATGCTTTGGACCTACTACGCCATGTGCGTCCTCTTTCTGGGTGCTGAGGTCACACTCGTACAATCAAAGCAAGCGGGTGAAACCTAGCTCTGATTTTCTAGCCGGGCGGGAAGATTTTCGAACCAAGGCATAACAACAGTGGCGCAAGAGTGCCCGTTCTACGGAGAGATTCTTGGACGCGCTCTATCAAAAGTGCTGCTAGAACTCTACCGTCGAGAAGTAGTCGTCTAACGTTTCAGCCCGGCGAATTTGTTCCACTTTGCCGTCGGGTTTGAGCAAGAGTTCTGCACAGCGGAGACGACCGTTGTACTGGAATCCCATCGCGTGGCCATGTGCTCCGGCGTCGTGGATCACCAGTACGTCGCCGACTTGGACCTTTGGCAAGGCCCGGTCGATGGCGAATTTGTCATTGTTCTCACAGAGGGAGCCGACGACGTCGACGGTTTCGGAAAGTGCCTGGTCCTCTTTGCCGACGACTGTGATGTGATGATATGCACCGTACATGCCTGGTCGCATCAGGTTCGACATGCAGGCATCGACACCCACGTAATTCTTATAAGTTTCCTTGAGGTTGATTGCACGGGTAATCAGGAATCCGAACGGACCGGTGATCGTCCGACCATTTTCCATGAAAATACGCGGGCGGAGTCCTGCTGGGACAAGTTTGTTATCGTAAAGTCGGTGAACTCGCGAGCCAAAGTCTTCCAAGTTGACTTCAGAGTCCTCGGGCCGATAACCAACTCCGATTCCTCCGCCGAGATTGATGAATTCGATCTCGATCCCCAATTCATGCTTAATCAGCAGTGCCAATTCAAACAGCATCTCGGCCGTCTCAACGAGCGATTGCACACCCAGCTCGTTCGACACGACCATCGTATGCAGGCCAAAGTGAGTTGCTCCCAAATCTTGACATCGCTTGTAGCCTGCAAGAATTTGCTGCCGCGTACAACCGAATTTTGCCTCTTCTGGGTTGCCAATGATGGCATTGCCGGTTCGCTCGGGACCAGGATTGTATCGAAACGAAATCGTCGCTGGCATATTTCCGGCGTCGAGCAGAGTGTCGATGAGGTTCGGATGATCGAGATTGATAATCGCACCCAGGTTGAGTGCATGAGCATATTCTTCGGAGGTCGTGTTGTTCGAAGTGAACATGATCGACTCGCCCGAGAGACCAATTCGATCGCAAATGACCAGCTCGGCCATGCTGGAGCAGTCGGCCCCGCTACCCTCGTCTTTCAGCAAGGAGACTATCCGGGGATTAGGCGTCGCCTTCACAGCGAAATACTGGCGGAAGCCTTTGTTCCAGGAGAAAGCCTGCAATAAATCTCGCATGCGGCGGCGAATCCCTGCTTCGTCATAAATATAGAACGGCGTGGGATATTTTTGGAGGATGCGTTCGAGCGTGGCGGAGTCAAAAGGAACCGTCTTTTCCATGGCAGGGAGATTCTGGGGTATGAGTGTGAGTCAGTCAAAGCTGCAATCGTAGCAGAGGCGCGTCCAGTAGGGTAAGCCCCTGGAGCCTACAGACGCTAACGCTTCTGGACGCGCTAGCGCGAGTGAGACAGCTAGAAGCGATTACTGGTTCGCCGGGCGGCTGTCTGGGCCGTACTGAGTAATCCAGAGAAATGGAGTGCCAGCATCGTCGGCACGAATCTCGCCAGCTAAGCGGCCTTGGCTCAACATGCGGTCGATGGCACTCTTGAGTGTAGTTTTTTTGCGGGGCACTTTGACCTCGATCTCGTCAGGAGTGATTTCCAGTCGATCAAGGATCCACTGGTCGAATATGACCGGCACTTGAAGTCTTGGCCTTAAGGCTTCGAGCGCCGTGGCAAGCGAATAGCCTTCGATCTCGATACTTACGGCCTCATACAAATGCGGAGTCAGCAGGCGAGGGCTCCCCTCTGGCTTCCAGCCCATGGGCCACACTTCCGCGCTGCGCTCATAGGGGGCGATTTCCAAATACAAACTTCCAGTTGGCTTATTCATGGGTCGCAGCGTCAGACCTGCAGTCCGCAGGGCAATTGCCAGGGCGGTCCCCGTTGAAAGTCCTTCAAGTTCTAACTCGATTGGTGGAGCTGTCGCCAAGAGGGGCTCAGCGTTGGCAGTTGTTTTCAATGGCAAGCGAAATTCTCGCTCGCAGTGAGACACCAACCTAGCAGCATTCTGTCCCTTGGTCGAAATCCCCAGAGGTTTCGCCAGATCGGCGAACACGAGGCCAAACTCTTCTTCGGTCAGTCGAAATGCGCCGCGCTCGATCCCCGCTTCTGCCAACTGCTCTGGCAAATTCTCAAAGTAGGCTCGCAACTTGGCGACGTCGCCGGCGCGGAAACGATGTTGCGGCACAAGCAGTTCATCGCGCGGAGTAAGTACCGCGAGGACCGATACTCTTGTGCCAGTCTCATTAAGTTTTGCCTCGGGTTTCTCCTTGCCATGAGCCGAGCGAATCTGCACCCGCGCGAGGCCAAGTTCCCCCAGTCGCCTGGCCCATTCTTGCGGAGCGGTAATCGGCACTCCGGGAAGCATGGCAACCTCAACATCAATTGCTACCTCAGCGCGGGCAATCGGCGCGAGCAATAGTGCGAAGACAAGTGGGAAGATTCGATGCGTTGTGGTGGTAATTTGCATGGTTCCTAAAGTATAGCTTGCTCGGGAACAAACGACCTGCTCCTCAATAGTCCTGGGGAATTCTGTCATTCCAAAAGGAGCTACGGGACTTGAGGAATCTAGGCACACCCTTTACTCGCGATCTTTCTGTGTTTGAAGCTACAATCCGGATTCCTCTGGTCGTGGTACTCCCATCGGAATGACAAAGAATTCGGTTGCCAAGTAGCAAAAATTTGCGAAAATGGCCGATCTTCAACTCTTATTCGCCCCGTTTCACAGGAGACTCGTTCCATGTCGCGTCCCGTCACACTCTTCACCGGTCAATGGGCTGATCTGCCACTCGACGACATGGCCCGCAAGGCCCGTGAGTTTGGCTACGATGGGCTGGAACTCGCTTGCTGGGGTGATCACTTCGACGTGGCCCAAGCCATGGCCGACAACGGATACGCTGATGCGAAGCGCGAGCAGCTTGATCGCCACGACCTGCAATGCCACGCGATCAGTGCCCACCTGGTTGGTCAGGCCGTGTGCGACACGATTGACCAGCGTCATAAATCCATTTTGCCTGAGCACGTGTGGGGCGACGGTAAACCGGGCGGAGTGAACCAACGGGCTGCAGAAGAGATGATCAACACGGCCCGCGCCGCGCAGCAATTCGGTGTTGAAGTGGTCAATGGTTTCACGGGGTCTGCGATCTGGCCGCTGCTGTACTCCTTTCCGCCGGTTCCCGAGTCGATGATTGAAGACGGCTTTGCCCAATTCGCTGAGCGGTGGAACCCGATCCTTGATGTATTTGGAGAGTGCGGCGTACGATTCGCGCTCGAAGTTCATCCCACGGAAATTGCCTTCGACATCTATACGGCCGAGCGGGCCCTCGAAGCCGTCGGCCACCGCGAAGAATTCGGGTTCAACTTCGACCCCAGTCATCTGATCTGGCAGGGGGTGGACCCGGTCGAATTCATTCGTGCTTTCCCCGACCGCATTTACCATGTCCACGTCAAGGATGCCATTGTTACTCTCAATGGTCGTAGTGGCATTCTGGCAAGTCACCTGAATTTCGGCGATGCACGTCGCGGGTGGGACTTCCGTTCGCCTGGACGCGGCGGAGTAAACTTCGAGGAAATCATTCGAGCCCTGAACGACATCAACTACGAAGGCCCATTGAGCGTAGAATGGGAAGATGCCCGGATGAACCGCGAACACGGTGCCCGCGAGGCCTGTGAGTTTGTCAAACGGCTGGACTTCGCCCCGTCAAACGTGGCGTTTGACGCGGCATTCGCGGATTAACGCGAGTCGCGCAGCCGTGTTGCAACGCAGCACTCGGCGAGCTTAATGCTCCACCTATTCCAGGGTGATCAGCAAATCCCCCGCTTCGACCTGGCTCCCGGTGCTTACATGCACGGTGGCAACCTTTCCGGCCGTCTCGGCCGCGATGGTGGTTTCCATCTTCATCGCCTCGAGTGTCATAAGCTTTTGGCCCTGGGTGATTTCATCCCCAGGCTCGACTGCCACGAGCACCACCATGCCGGGCATCGCCGAGCCGATGTGCCGGGCGTTGTTGGGATCAGCCTTGAGAGACGATTTGCCTGCGGACTGCAAGGATAGATCCTTGACGGTCACGTCGCGAGGATGGCCATTAAGTTCGAAGAATACACTTCGGGTGCCATCAGTATGGGGATCTCCGACAGTGAGGAATTTGATGATGAGCGTCTTGCCGGGCTCGATCTCGACGGAGATTTCTTCTCCCGCCTCCATGCCATGGAGAAAAACTGGAGTCGGCAAGAGACTCGTATCAGAGTATTGCTGTTGGTGCGCGGCAAACTGCTCGAAGACTTGTGGATACATCAAATAGGCGACGACCTCTTGTTGAGTTGGGTCGCGGTCGATCATCTTGGCAACCTTTTTTCGGGCGTCCTCGAGATCCGCAGGGGGCATGCTCTCGCCGGGGCGACCTTCCAGCGGTTGCTCGTCCCGCAGAATACGATCTCGCACCTTGGGCGGGAAACCGCCCTCGACCTGTCCCATGCGGCCGCTAAGCAAGTCGAGCACCGAGCGGGGAAATGCCAGCTCGCGGTCGCTCTCCATCAACTCAGCACAGCTCATGTCGTGTGCCACCAGAAACAGTGCCATATCACCCACCGCCTTTGAGGTAGGAGTCACCTTAACGATGTCGCCGAAGAGTTGGTTCACGTCGGCATATACTTTGCAGACCTTGGCCCACTGCGAGGAGAGTCCCAGGGCATGGGCTTGTTGAAATAGATTTGTATACTGTCCGCCGGGCATTTCGTGTTGATAAAGATCGGCACCGGCTGCCAGGGTGGGGCTTTCAAACACAGTATAGAACTCACGCGCTTCACGCCAGTAGTCGCTGATTTTGTCCAAGGCTGCTGAGCTGAGCGTCGAGGCTCGCGGGGTGAATCGAAGACCTTCGATCATGGTGTTGAGGTTGGGTTGAGAGGTACCTCCCGACATAGCCGCCATGGCCCCGTCGGCAATATCGAGCCCCACTTCGGCAGCGTTGAGTATCGCCGAAGCTTGTACACCTCCTGTGTCGTGGGTGTGGAAATGGATGGGTAGATCGACCTCGTCCCGTAGTGCTTTGACCAGCACTTCGGCCGCATGAGGTTTACACAAGCCCGCCATGTCTTTGATGGCAAGGATGTGGGCGCCCATTTTCTCCAGTTCTTTGGCTAGATTGATGTAGTACTTGAGATCGTATTTCGATCGTGCCGGGTCCAGGATGTCTCCTGTGTAGCAGATGGCCGCTTCGCAGATAGCGTCTGTCTTTTGCACGGCTTCCATGGCAACGCGCATGTTGGGAGTCCAATTGAGCGCATCAAAGATCCGGAACACGTCGATGCCTGCATCTGCCGCTTCACGGACACAGAGTTCCACCAGATTGTCGGGGTAGTTTGCGTAGCCCATCGCGCTCGAGGCCCGCAGCAACATCTGAAAAAGGATATTCGGGATTTTCTCCCGCAGCAGTTCCAGTCTTTTCCAGGGTGATTCCTTCAAGAACCGCATCGAGGTGTCGAAGGTTGCTCCGCCCCACATCTCGATGGAAAACAATTCCGGCAGGAGTTGTGCATAGGCATCAGCAATTTGACATAAGTCATATGTGCGAAAACGCGTGGCCAGTAGCGACTGATGGGCGTCGCGCATCGTGGTATCGGTCCACAATAGTGGATCTTGCTCTCGGATCCAGCGGGTGAACCCTTCAATTCCCAGTTCCTTAAGTCGATCGCGAGTCCCCTTAGGAATTGGGCCATCTTCCAACTTGGGTAGTGCGACGGGCGTTCGTCGCGATGATGGCGGTTTGTCACCTGCCGTGGGACAGCCGTTGACGATCACTTCGGCAATGTATTGCAGCAGCCGTGTAGCCCGATCACGCCGAACGACGAAGTCAAAAAGCTCAGGAGTGTCGTCGATGAATCGCGTTGTGCAGTCACCTGCCAGAAAAACGGGATCAGTCACCAGGCGAATTAAGAAGGGGATGTTCGTCTTCACTCCCCTTATGCGGAACTCCTGAAGACATCGCTCCGAGCGTCGGCAGGCATCTTCAAACGTACGGCCCCAGGTGCTCACCTTGACCAAGAGAGAGTCGTAAAACGGGTAGACCACAGCACCGGAAAAAGCGGTACCCGCATCGAGACGAATCCCCATCCCCCCTGCGGAACGATAGTGGGTGAGTCGCCCGTAGTCTGGCATGAACCGATTCGAAGGGTTCTCGGTCGTTACGCGGCATTGCACCGCAAAGCCGGTTGTTTTGATCTCCTTCTGCGACGGAAGGCCGATTGCCTTGGAATCAAGCCTTTCTCCCTGGGCGACGAGAATTTGCGAGCGAACGATATCGATACCGGTGACTTCTTCCGTAACGGTGTGTTCGACTTGAATCCGCGGATTCACCTCGATGAAGTAAAGCTCATGAGTGTCGGCATCAACCAGAAACTCGACCGTGCCGGCGTTGTCGTACTTCACAGCCCTCCCGATTTCGAGTGCCGCCTCGCAAATTGCGTCTCGCACCTTGGCAGGCAGGTTCGGTGCGGGAGCGATTTCCACCACCTTCTGGTGACGACGCTGCACCGAGCAATCCCGCTCGAAGAGATGCACCAGGTTGCCGTGGCGGTCACCCAGTAGTTGTACCTCGATGTGACGGGCACGTTGGATATATTTCTCGACGAAGATTTCAGGACTGCCGAACGCCGTAAGACTTTCGCGGCGGGCTGCTTCAAACGAGCTTTCAAACTCCTTGGGATCGGTCACTACGCGCATCCCTCGACCACCCCCGCCGTGGGCAGCCTTGAGAATGATTGGAAACCCAAGCTTCTCGGCAGTTGCCAGGCCATCGGCAGCCTCAACAATCGGATCCGCGCTTCCCCCTAAAACGGGTACTCCGACTTTGGTGGCCAGCTTGCGGGCTTCGAGCTTGTCACCCAAGTTTTCGAGCAAATCAACACGCGGACCAATGAAAGTGATTCCAGCATCGGCACACGCTCGTGCGAAATCAGGATTCTCGGAAAGAAATCCGTAACCAGGATGAATCGCGTCGATTTCGTGCGCTTGGGCCAATGCGATGACCCCTGGGATGTTTAAGTAGGCCTGCAGTGGCTTGCCCTCTTCGCCTACCACGTATGCTTCATCAGCCTTAAAGCGATGCAGTGCATATCGATCCTCATGCGAGTACATTGCCACGGTGCGGATACCCAGCTCATGGGCACTGCGAAAGACACGGATGGCAATCTCGCTACGATTGGCGGCCAGCAAACGGCGAATGGGTTTCATAGTTTCTCTACTCAATATTGACGGTTCACTCTGGCGACTGGACCAAGTGAATAACCAGGATTCTGTTCCATGGCAGTAATCTGTGCCTGGCGACTATCGCGGGCAGGAACCACCACGGAGAGCGCCGTTCCAGGGGTCCCACGATTCGGATACAACACGACTTCCCACAAGCTGAACAATCCTGCTGTGTAGGCTTGCAATTGAAGTTGCAGCTTTTGAAATTGTGCCGTTCGTTCGGCGTCTTGTTGATAGGCGTGTGCTTGCGATTGAAGATAAAGCGCGCTCTCTTGCTGAGCTTCATAGTTTTCGGCAGAAGCGACCCATCGATCCCACCCAGGTTTCAAAGACTGCAAAGCTTTGTCGCTAAACAGAAAGAACGGCACAGCATAGTGATTCCCATTGGGAAGCTCCAGCAGGACTCCCTCGGTGGTGAAAGTTTGTGGAGCACCTTTAACACGTTTGAGCCAATCGAAAAGTCCTGCCCTATCGGTAATATCTCGCCCGGTATAGTGGGCCGCAACCAGGGGAGCTATCTTCTGGTATACCTCAGGCAGGTTTTCAAACTTATGGTCATTCACATAAATAGTGCCGCGAAACATGCGGAACGTGACATCACGTCGCATATAGTCTACGACTTTGCCGATGACTTTGAGTCCGTTGCGCATCTCCCAGACATGTTCTGCCGAGCCGAGCTTTTCCAAAGCATCCTTTGCCTCTTGCGATTTGGCATATTCTTGATCCTTCTCAGAGAGCTGTTCCATATCGACGCCAACGAGAGTCTTGTCTGCTTTCTGCAACACGAGATCAGAACCGTCGAAAGCTACCAGATCGGCCTCGAGCGAATAATTGCCTGTTTTGTCCGTCCAGACTCGTGCCTGGGCATTTAGTCCAAACGAGGTGACAGCAAGTAGCACGGGTACGGATAATCTGAACATCAATTTGACTCCCATGAGAGGAATTCCGCCTCGAGACATCGGTCTCAGGGTAGACTCGCCAGTATAACGGACCTACTGTCCAGTTCCACCGGTAGAAAACGCTCGGGGACTGCAATCCCAGGGCGTTGGCAATTGTCACCTAAACTACGTATCCTTATAGAGGTTCCCTTCTCGAGGTAAAGATTCCCATGAAATCTCCCGTTATCGTTGATTGCTGTCGCACCGCCATTGGTCGCTCCCATGCTGAAAAGGGGGTGTTTCGGAATGTGCGATCAGATGATCTTGCCGTAGCAGTGGTGCGAGCCTTGCTGGATCGCACGGGGATCGACCCCGCGGAAATCGAAGATCTTGTCCTGGGTAACACCCAGCAGCAACGCGAACAGGGGTTTAATATCGGCCGTATCGTGGCCCTAATCTCTGGACTGCCGAGTAGCGCGGCAGGAGCCACGATCAACCGGCTCTGTGGAAGCAGTCTGCAAGCACTTAATCAAGCAGCTCACTCGGTCATAGCGGGGGGAGAAGACGTGCATATCGTCGGTGGGTTGGAGCACATGCAGCACATCCCCATGGACACGGGAGTGGACTTTAACCCCAAGCTGTTCCAAGCCACCAGCAAGGGGGCGCTGAGTATGGGCTACACTGCGGAGTTTTTGGCCCAGTCGCGCTCCATAAGCCGCGAGGTCCAAGATGAGTTTGCCTTGGCAAGTCACCAGAAGGCGGCCCGTGCCACAGAGGCTGGCGAGTTCGAGAAAGAAATCATCCCCGTCTGGGGACTCGACGAAGAGGGTAACCGCGCTTTGATTGATGTCGATCAATGCATCCGCCCCGATACGAATCTCGAAGCATTGGCCGCTTTAAAGCCAGCGTTCATGCCCGTCATTGGCACGGTGACGGCAGGAAATAGTTCGCCATTGAACGATGGTGCGGCGGCACTTTTGCTGATGAGCGAAGAGAAAGCCAAGGGACTCGGATTGAAGCCATTGGTGCGCGTTCGCTCGACAGCGGTTGCAGGGGTCGATCCCGCTGTGATGGGGACGGGGCCCGTTCCAGCGACGAAGAAAGCTCTCAAACGCGCTGGCCTCTCGCTGGAAGACATCGAACTGGTTGAACTGAACGAAGCTTTTGCCGCCCAATCGTTGGCATGTATCGAGATGCTTGAGCTTGATCAGGCGAAGGTAAACGTCCGCGGAGGGGCCATCGCCATCGGCCATCCTTTGGGGGCCAGCGGGGCGCGCATTGCCACAACACTTATTCACACAATGATCGACCGCAACGCCACCTTAGGACTCGCCACAATGTGCATCGGCATCGGCCAAGGCATAGCAACGGTGTTTGAGCGGGTGTAGGGGTGCTAAGGTTGTTCTCTTGAATCCAACACCCAGGGATTGCAATCCCTGGGCGTTGTGCGTGTTCTCGATTCAGCGGCTCAATGATCTGAGTACACCCGCGTGCTTTCTTCCTTCGTGATCGGGTCACGAATTTCGTTGGTCGTAACCTGGACCCGCAATCTCTGGTCGCCGACCTGTACGCCTTGGGCTTGAATGCGGAAGGTGGCCTCCGCTTTGGGACCTAATTGGGGGATCGGCGCGAAGATGATGCGATCTCCCTGTACACTCGTTTGGGTATCACCGTTGCCCGAGAGTGCCCGCAGTCCTGGGGGCATGACAGCCACCACTTGCACGTTGGCGGCCGCTTTGGAACCTTGATTCATCACACGAATCTCGTAGTTCGCTTCGCCACCGACCTCGATCGGGTCATCGCGATCGATCACTTCAAACATAATTGCCGCGATTCCCTCGACGGTCACCTCTTTGACCGTTTGATCGCTCAGGCCGTCGCGGGCCCGGGTATTGACTTGCAGTGCGTGCTGTCCCGGTTCGACAGGAAGTGCAACCAGTTCGACGACGCCGCGCTCGTTGGCAGGCAGCTCTGCCAGACTCCAGAAGACGCTATGCTGTGCTGCGTCGTACTCGCCCAAATTGTTGGCACTGACAAATTGCAGCCCCTTGGGCAGATGAGTCACCAATTGGACTTCTTTCGCTGGGGCTGTGCCGGGGTTATCAATACTTACCTGATACGTGGCAGGACGTTCCAGAAATCGGCGTTCAGGCCCTTCGACTGTGAGGTGCAACTCAGGCGCGATCACTTCAAAATCGCAACTCGCTTCAACGTGCAGCCCTGCATCGGCACGGGCCGACATGGTGTTGGTAATCCGGCCGGCTTGTTCTGCCGTGAGAATCAACTCCAATCGCTGCGATTGACCGGGAGCCAGATTGCCGAGTTCAAATTCCAAAGCAGGACCTGCCTCATGGCTTACTCCGGCGGGAACCGTCTCGAGTAGCATCACACCAGTTGCTTCGCCACTACCGGGGTTACTGACTTCGATTTGCACAACATGTTTCTCACCGACGTGAACTTTCGGTTGTGAGGTGAGTCGCAACGCCAACTCGGGTTTCGTGCAACGAGCCTTGGCGGAGGCCTGGGCCGCTAGTGTGACTGTGGCGACGCTTCCTAGTTCGCCTTCTTCGGCGGGGAGAAGCTCCATTTCCACGGTCCGTTGTTCACCCACTGAGAGAGTTCCCAGATCCCAAACAACTTTCGACCCCGAGACCGAGGCTCGCGGGGCGGTGCCTACCAACTGGGTCCCCAAGGGGATTTCATCATGAATCTGCACATTTTGGGCAGTACGCTGGCCTGTGTTTTGGACTCGAATGGCAAAGGTGCAACGTTTTCCAACTTGGATTTCCGGCGGCGCCAATTTCTGAATGGTGATCGAAGGACTCTGAGTACCTTCGAGCAGTTGTTCGCCAGGGCGACCCGTGCCTACTTGCGAGGCCAGTCCCGGTGTCGGGGTGTAGCCCGTCGTTGCAGGATCGAATGAAGCGTTCTGCGGAGTACCCGAGGATTGGAATTCAGACTCGTCCATCTCAAAGGCCGGCGTTGGTTCTTGGGGGGGCAAACCGGCATCGGCAGTGCGCATGTCCATCGCTGGAGGCAGGCTTGGTTCGGATTGTGAGGATGCATAACGACCGCTGGATTCACTCGCACTGATTTGCGTTGGTGCGGCTTGGGGAGCATTCGCGGCAAAGGGATTGTTACCGAGCGATTGGCTCTCGGGCTGCGAAGAACTTACAGTTGGATTCTGCTCAGAAGCCAGTGTTGGTGCTAAGGGTCGAGCTTGATCTAAGGCCGCTGCGTGTGGGTTGGCGGTACTCTGGATTGGCTGCCCTGATGGTTGTGGTCGAGTTTGGTCCTCTTCATTGAATGCAGCACGTGCATCGGAGTCATTGTACTCGGCAACTGGTAGGGGTTCTTGACTTGCAACTCTCAGGGGATTCACGTCGGGGCCTTGGCCGCGTGTCACTTCTTCCTCTTCTTCGACGGCGGGTTCAGATTCAAGTGGTGGCAAAGTGGGTTCCGTTGCGTAGCTCGCATAGCGATCACCCAAGGTATTTGCCGGGGGATTGGCTACTTGGAATCGGGTGTCAGATTTTGCTTCTTCATTGGGTGATCGAGAAGCAGTTTCTGACGAGCCGAACAATTGCTGGGCTTGCTTGTTCAGGGCAGGATCCGCTTTTTCCGCGGCGAAGAGGTTTTTTAGCTCGTCGGTGGCCGTCGGGGCACTTCGCGCAGTTGTGCGATCTTCGGTGGGGGTCGTGCGCGCCCAATACCAGTAGCCTCCCCCACCACTAAGAGCGATCAGGAGCAGGGCAGCCGTAGGTTTCCAGAAGCGATGAAAGAGAGTGCGACGGATAGCAGTGGGAACAGTTGTTTCCATGGGAGAACCCCGAATTAGGACAGGCAGCAAGCGATACCAATGCGGATGCACAATCCGCGCGGGGCGAAGATGTAGCAAAAGCACACTCGAAGGCATAGAGCAGTGCCGCGCGAATGCTAGCAGCACAGCAACCTCCGTTGCCAAGCCAACACAACGGTCCGGGAAATCCCGGATCGCGTGGTAATCCGGCTATTTGAGAATATGAGTCATCAAGTCTAACTAGCGGCAATACGAGAGTGCCAGCAGGACGTAGCCGGTGACCAGGTTGGGATCACCTTCCAACCAACGCTCGTTGGAGTTTTTCCAACTACCGTCGGGTTGCTGTCGCTCGGCGAACTCAGCAATTAGATCTCCTCGCCAATCGTGTGACTTGCCGGTATCGTCGACAAACTCCTCTTTGCCAACGGCGTCCAAAGCTTTGGCAAACGTGTGATAGTAGTAATAGAGACCGTTGTCCCCCATTCCGGGATTGTTTTCCAGCGTGTAATGCTTTTGGACCCATTCGTAGGCAGCTTTAACTCGCGGGTCGTCGGCCTTTACGCCGGCAAAGATCATACTCTTCAATCCCGCATAGGTCATCGAGCCATAACTCCGCAGGCCACCATCTTCCGTTTCGCCTGCCTGACTGGACCCCCCTGCGGCAATGGTGTAATAGAAACCTCCGTCAGGATTCTTGTCGGAATATTTCGTTTCGTTGTACTTGGTTTTCAGATTCTGACACCGCGAGACAAAAATCAGAGCTCGTTGGATTGCCGGGTCGTCATCTCCACGCCCCAACGTATGCAGCGTGTCAATCAGGAACGAGGTATTTGAGAGGTCGGGTCGAGAATGAGAACCGTAGCCACTGCCACCGTAGCTGTCCTGATCCGGCTCAATTCCTTCACCTTGATCCCACTGCTCCTGTTTGATGAATGCCTCGGCCTTGGCAATCAAATCATCGTACTTGCCATCCGTGTTGGCTTCATGGAATGCGACCACCGCGAGGCACGTTTCATAGTTGCGGTGCTTGCTGCCTGATTCATAAATTCCCCCATCAGGCTGAACGAACTGCAATAGATATTCCAGCGATTTCGCCACGATCGGGTCCTCAGGGGAGTACCCATTCCGCAGCAGTGCGGTTGCCACCAGCGAGGTCACTCCCGTTCCGGCTTCTTTACTGAAGGAACCGTCGTCGGCCTGTGCTGCGCTGAGAAAATCAACGGCCGCATCGACCATTTTCAAAATCTGAGCGGCTTGATCAGTGTCTGCAGCCTGAGCCCCATTTGGTTGGCTATAAATTCCAATTAATGAGAGTGCAAGAAAGGCCAAGAAAACTGAGAACCGATTTCTGCTCAGCATAGATAACTCCACTTTGCTTACTTGGAGGTGACAAAAACAGCATACATCTTATTGAAATCCTACCGCACTCTCGGTGAGAAGTGAAATCCCAGAGCTCCCTAGTTTCACAAAGAAGCAATGAATTCAACCCAATCTGTCGACATTAGCGACAATGGTGTAGAGAAAACGTTATACCAAGCGACTGGAAGAGTTAGCGAATAATTGCCAGCACGTCGCTCGTGCGGAGGAAAAGTAAAGACTCTCCATCAATGGCCACTTCGCTTCCGGCGTAACTGCCAAAGACGACCCGATCCCCTTCTTTCACCTCGGGTGCGGATCGTTTTCCACTGGGAAGCAGCTTGCCATCGCCAACACTCAACACCCGACCTTGCTGAGGTTTTTCTCTCGCGGCATCGGGCAGGACAATTCCTCCGGCAGTGGTCTCTGCCACGGTGAGTCGCTTAACAATTAAATTGTCGCCGATGGGGACCACATTCATTGTCTTATCAATCTCCACTTGCCAAGAACGGATTCGCTACTTAGGAATCTGAATGATCTATTGAAGATGGTAAAGTTGAGGAATTCAACTGGAAAAAGCCAACCAGGTAAGAAAAAAGAGCCATACCAGCAGGAAAAACCCTGAAAGAATTAATTGAGAGCGGCTCGCTCGTGGGGGATGCGTGGATAATTCGTAATCAGCCTCTCGCTCGTTGGAGCCATCAGCACGCTCTTTTCTCGCCGCCATCAGCGACTGTGCTCCTCGCCAGCTTCGGGTAGTGAGAACTGAAAGCTATGCTGAAAGCCTTCTTCAAAATCAAAAACGTCGTCGAAATCCTCGCGAGAGTCATATGGTGTTTTACGCATTTGTTCGATCTTGATGAGATTGAAAACAATTTCGCCAAAATCACCCGTTGATTTTATTCCCCAACTGTTCAAGACACACTTGGCCATATATCCGTATTGTTCTTGGGCATACACGCGCATCGCTTCGCAAAGTTCTTGTCCAGTGACATGCTTTTCGGGCTCGTCCTCATCCGTGGCATCTTCTGCGACGTGTTCGGTGCCCATTCCCATTTTCTCTTGCGCATAGCGAAGTGCTTCGAAAACAAAAATGTATGCTTCCAGTTTGAATCGCCTGTCGTGGGCCAGCAGCTCCGCCAACGGATGATCGGGGTCCAACATATTCATGGTAGGTGTCGATTATTGAATGAAAGGATGATGATGGCAAAAGGTGCGGTTTAAAACTAAAATTGCCTACTCTTACATCTTACTCCCCATCGGATGATTCGTCAGCATCTGGCCCGCGAGAGTCTTTCTCCTGGGAAGAATTGTCGTCTGAACGGCCATTTGGAGTGGATTTTGCGGAATGCTTGCGCTTACCTGGCTTTCGGAGAACCGTCAGTACGGCAGAGCCATCCAGGGCTAAATGCCGCATATCTTCCATTTCGACGAGTATCCGCCCGACGAGAATCTCTTGGGCCAACACACGTCCCCGCCCCTCATTGGTGACAATCTCAGACCCCACGGGGGGGAGTTCCCTCTGCAACTCTTGATAGGTCTCGTACTCGTAGCGAAGACAGCATTTCAGACGTCCGCATCGTCCGGAGATCTTGCTTGGATCGAGAGTTGCCTTCTGCAATTTGGCCATTCGCATCGACACTGGTGGCATCTCAGAGAGATGGGTGTTGCAACAAACCGGTTTGCCACAATCTCCGTAGTCTGCCAGCAACTTCGCCTCGTCCCGGACTCCTATCTGTTTCATCTCGATGCGGGTCTGAAATTCATGAGCCAGATCCTTCACAAGTTGCCTGAAATCAACTCGATCTTCGGCCAGATAGTAAATCACAACTCGTTCGCCACCGTAGAGCCGCTCGACGTCGACCAAACGCATTTCCAGACCAAGTTTTTCGATATGCTGCTGGCACACTTCGTGCTCGTGTTTTTGTTGTTCGAGCAGACGGCGGAGTTCGCCGGCATCGTCCGCCGTAGTCTCACGCAATATCTGACCGTTCTTCGGATCGGTGAGATTGGCCAAAGCAAGTTCGTTTGCCTCGCACAGAACCTCGCCTACTTCCAGTCCTCGACTCGTACGGGCAATCACCTGCACACCGCGCGCAAAGACATCGCTACCGCGAGTGGAAAAAACTCCCAGGTGGCGCATCACACCGTGGCGTATCACATACTTAGGCATCAGGCACGTTGTCGATAAAAAGGAAGAGGACGAACAACCCTTTCGAAAGTATATCCAATTGCAGGAGCGAGTTGTAGGTGAGCATGCAGTGTAGGAAGTCCTACGCAAAATAAAAATGCTCTGCTAAACGGTATCCGATCAAGACAGCCAGGAATCCCAGGCCACAGCTAATAAGCATGTTCACAGCGGACAACAGGTAATCACCACGCGTTGCCAGGCTGTAGGAGTCAAGTCCGAAGGCAGAGAATGTTGTGAAACCTCCTAACAGTCCAACGGAGACCCCGATTCGAATTTCTTCTCGAATCAGCTGTGGTCCCGCGACGAAACCTGCTAATAACCCAATAGCAAGGCACCCAATGATATTGACCGCTAATGTACCTAGAGGGAAGCTGCCTGGAGTCATCCGCTGTATCCAGCCTTCCAAAGCATAGCGGAGGAGGGAACCTCCCGCTCCACCGATCGCAATAAAAATCCACTTCATCTCGAATCCTTCTGAGATTGCCATCTTTCATGCCCCTGCCGTTGGGGAGTTCTTTGAACTAGAATAACGATTTATGTGTCCCCATGTCTAATTGATAGCAATTCGAACCAGTTCTTGCCACGGCGACTGAACCAGTTCCATGATTCAGATCATCGATAATTACGATTCCTTTACTTACAACCTGGTCCAGCGGTTGGGCGAGATCGATCCCCACTTGGAAATTTGCGTCGATCGCAATGATCAGATCACAGTAGATGAGATTCTCAGTCGACGTCCCGATCGAGTGATTATTTCGCCAGGTCCTTGCACTCCCAGCGAGGCAGGTATTTCTGTGGAATGTGTTACGCGGCTTGCCGGGAAGCTGCCACTACTAGGGGTTTGTCTCGGACATCAGTCGATTGGCCAGGCGTTGGGAGGCAAAATCGTGCGCGCAGGGCGATTGATGCACGGTAAGGTCGATCGAATTTTTCACGACGGCAGCACGCTGTTCGTCGGTTTGGAGAATCCTTTTCAAGCGACACGCTACCACAGCCTCGTGATTCAGCCAGAGACAGTTCCCAAGGAGTTGACTGTCACTGCATGGAGCGAGGACCCCGCCGGTGGACGTGAAATCATGGCCGTCGCTCATCGATCGCAAGCCTTGTTCGGGGTGCAGTTTCATCCGGAGAGTTTCCTCACTCACGCGGGGACAGACATCCTGCGTAATTTCTTGGCTGTCACTTGAAGCATTTATTAATAGCCGCCGCCCCAAGGCGATGGTTGCACCAGGTACCAACTTATCCACAGCCTTCCCACGGTGGCTGTTACAAGAATTATTGAATTAACCATGCTTACAGTTACTGAAGCCTTGAATCACGTTGCCCAGTCGGCAGTGCCTCTCAACGCCGGTCGAGTCCCCTTGGGCGAGGCACTCGGGCTCATCCTGGCAGAGCCAATTGTCAGTGATCTCGATTCTCCCCCATTTGATAAATCGATGCTCGATGGGTACGCCATCGCCATTCATGATTCTTCGCCTACGCGTACGATTGTCGAGGAAGTGATAGCTGGCGGCGTGCCCCATCATGCTGTTGAACCTGGCACCACGATCCGTGTGATGACCGGCGCTCCAATTCCCGATGGTGCCCATGCGGTCGTGAAACATGAGGACACGAACCTTATCGATGAGACGACCGTGCAATTACCTGCGAGTCCCGTCAAGGAGGGATATGGCATCTTCAGTCGGGGGAGTTCGTTTCGCGAAGGAGAAGAGGTTTTACCAGCAGGCAAGAGATTGCGTTCCATTGATTTGGCGTTGCTCGCCGAGGTGGGTCGCGGAATGGTCGAAGTGATCGCCCGGCCACGAGTCGCCGTGCTGGCCACGGGCAATGAACTGGTCGAATGTGGCAAATCGCTCGCCCAAGGGCAAATCCGCAACAGCAATAGTCCGATGCTCGTAGCCGCTTTGCAAGAGATAGGGGCTACCGCCATTGAGCTGGGCATCGCTCGCGATGACCCAGATGAACTCAAGTCGGCCATCGCTGCCGGTCTGCAAACAGATGTGCTTCTCGTCACTGGCGGAGTATCAGCAGGAGTGATGGACCTGGTTCCCGGCATCCTCACCGAGTTGGGTGTCTCCGAGGTGTTTCACAAAGTTCGCATGAAGCCTGGCAAGCCACTCTGGTTCGGTGTGAGAGAAGGTGCAGAGCAGCGCACGCTCGTCTTTGGGCTGCCCGGAAATCCGGTGAGTACATTGGTCTCATTCGTGCTGTTTGTCAAACCAGCCATCGCGGCACTTGGGGGCGCGGCATTTGAACAGTCGGCCTCACTACGCGGGATGCTCACAGCACCCGCGACCCATCGCGGTGAGCGACCTACCTACCATCCTTGCTACCTCGAGTATGCACTCGACGCGAGCTTGAGTGTCACGCCACTACCTTGGCGCGGTTCAGCCGATCTGGCTGCTCTCACTCGTGCAAATGGCCTGATCCTCCTCCCCGCAGGAGACTATGAATTGACAGTGGGTACCGCCGTAGAAGTGATGGCCTTGTAGAATTCCGACTAACCCTTGCCGGCAACGACGGGATGTGGAGTCCCTGTCGGTGGGCAAGGTTTTCCGTGAATGCGTGCAAACAACGCCATGTGCAAGAAGTGGGAGACAGCCAAAGCAACCATGATGAAACCGATTTTGGTGCTGAAGAGTTCGATGCCTGCGACGGGGTTGGTCACATGGCCGCCAATTTTCAGCGCTAGCAATATTAGCCCGATGTGAAACAGGTAGAAACCCACCGAGAGCAAATGGCTCAGCGAATCGGCCAGCAGATCGTTCCCTTTGCAGCCCTTGGCCAGAAAGACTCTGCCGTGAATCCGCAGTTGACGCGCCACCCATATGGTCAGCGCCACTCCGATTGCCACATAGGTGAGATACATTGTCGGCATGAGGGGAAGGTTTGGAAGCATGGTAATGCTCCTTGAAAAATGGTGGGGTGTGACCTATTCAACTCCGGTGTAGCGATGCTTGCGAGGACTTGATGGGAGTGAGAACAGTTTTCTGCTCATGCAGGGCTAGCTTGGCGAACACCGCCAGGTTGAGGTAATGCATGAATCCTAAAATCAAAAGCACTAATCCAATTTTGGTGGCCAGAAACTCAATGGACTCATGCAAGTTTGTGGGCTTGACACCATACTTCAATGCGAGTGTGACGTAACCAAAATTGATCAAATAGAATCCGACGATCAGCAGATCGTTGACCGAGTCGGCCAGAGCCTCGTTTCCCTTGAACGTGTCAACCAGAAAGACGCGTCCCCGACTATGAAGCGTGTGAGCCACCCAGACGGTGACGGCGATGCTGATGCCCAGGTAAACGAGATAGGTGATCGAAATATTCATGATTCTCTCCTTCTAACGTCTCTCCAATGGGCAAACCGAAGGATGAGAGGCCGATTAACCACTCTGGCATGAGATGATTTCAGCCAAGATCTGTCTTGCCGTTTCGAATAAGGTTAAGATGCCGTTGATAACCCAGGTTCTCACTAGGATAAATCTTTCATGGACCACGAGCAGGAGTCTTCTTCAACCAGGAAGATGTGGTGGCTGGCCGGAGTTGTGGTTTTACTTCCGCTCGCCTGGTTTCTTTACCAGTTGTTCGGCCCCAATGAGCGGATCATCGTTTCGCCGGAGACGACGGTCATTACCGAACCTCTTCGCACCGATGGTTTGCCGGATTATGCCCGGTACTTCTATGAACTGGGCTCCGAGGGGGTCACACCAGAAAACAACGGGGCGGTCGAGTTCTGGCAGGCCATGTGGCCGGGTGACCTGTCGCGCGAATTTTGGCTACCGATGTGCGATGCGTTGGGAATGGAGAGGGTGCCGGATGAGGATAATGGATTGGAGCCTCCTTATTCCCTAGCCAATCGAAAACGTATAGCAGTCGATTTGAAATCGCATTACCAGAATACGTTGGAGGAAAGCATTCGAGAAGAACTCTCCAGTGAGCAAAGCCAACGTCTCATCGAATCAACTTTGTCCGACCTTGCAATCGATGAGGCCATGGGTCGACCGTGGCGCAGTGAACAACTTCCTGCACTACAGAATTGGATTCAGAGCAACCAGCAGCAACTCGACTTATTGGTGGCTGCAGCAGAGAAACCCAAATTCTGGTCTCCTTCGCCTTCGCTTCTGGACGACAACTACGAAGGCCTCATTGCCGTGTTGCTTCCCGCTGTACAGACGATGCGAACCGCTGCGCGAGTCTTAAACCTGCGGGCGATGTGGCATTTGGGGGAAGGTCGCCCTGAAGCAGCATGGTCGGACTTGTGGGCATGTTTCCAGTTGGCCCGATTTACCAGGGAAGGACCCACGTTGATTGAACAATTGGTTGCCATCGCCATCAACGGTGTTGCCTGCCATCAAACCGTCACCTTGCTTGGTTCAAACAGTCTGGACGCGAATCTTGCGCGGGAGATTCTTCGAGAACTCACTGAACTGGGTCCGCCAAGCGAAGTAGTCAGATCACTCGACACAGGGGAACGTATTCTCTTCGCAGACACGGTACTGGGGCTGGCAACGCAGCGGGACACACTTACCTCGCTCACCGGAGGTGGGGGTCCCGGTTTCGATCCTCTGCCCTTCATGCGGATCAAGTGGAACTATGTACTCCGCGAAGGGAATCAATGGTACGATCGTCTGGTCGCTGCCGCTCGTCTACCGACCCGCGCTGAGCGGAGGTCGGCGTTCGTGGACTATGAGATCGCGTTACAGAAGGCTTCCTCGACGCAGAGAAATCCCTATCGACTCATTGGTGGGATTGTTAGTAGCCAGGCGCGCAGCGAAATCTTTGCCGATATCATGGCAACGCTACTGTTACCGGCACTTCAAGCAGCCTATGAAGCGGAAGAACGAGGGCTTGTTGTGTGGCAACTAACTCAAGTCGCTGCCGCCTTGGCCGTTTATCGTGCGGAGCATGGCGAGTATCCTGAGGAACTCTCTGAATTGGTTCCTGATATCCTGCACGAGATGCCGATGGATCTGTATTCTGAGGAACCCTTCAGGTACGAGCGAAAGCCAGATGGTGGTTATCTTCTCTACAGCGTCTTTAAGAGTGGAAAAGACGATGGAGGAACTGATCTCGGCGGTGAGATCGTCGAAGGGGAGTGGTCCACCGAAGAAACGCAAGTTGATTACGACAATAGCGACATCGTCTTTCGCGTTCCTGTGCCCGAGTTCAAACTTCCGGAGTTTCCTCTTGAGGACGAGACAGTAGCGAATCCAGATGAGTAGCCACACACTCCGCCAGCACCGGTGGGTTGTAGCCCCCTTCGAGCGTGCTTACCAGCCGCCCCTCGGCATATGAATTCGCAATTTCCACGGCTGAATTTGTGAGCCACTGGAAGTCCTCGACCTCAAGCCCTAGCGAACCAATCGGGTCGGAGCGATGGGCGTCGAAGCCGGCACTGACGAGCACCAGTTGAGGGCGAATGCGGGCGGCGAAGTCTTCTAAATCACGAAGGACCAAGCCTTGATACTGACGCCGAGAAACACCGAACTCCAGCGGCAAATTGCGTGTAGTGCCCAGACCTGGACCAGTGCCGGTTTCGTCGGAGTCGCCCGTGCCTGGGTAGAAGGGCCAGCGATGGACGGAGAAAAACGCCACGCTGGGGTCCTCGTAAAAGATCGCCTGGGTGCCGTTGCCGTGGTGCACGTCCCAATCAATGATGAGAATCCGCTCGAGCCCCAGGTCAATCGCCGTCTGGGCAGCGAGGGCGATATTGTTGAAGAGGCAAAAACCCATCGCCGTACCGCGCAGCGCATGATGGCCAGGTGGTCGCACCAGACAGAGTGCATGGCGTTCCTCGCCGGAGATGACGCGCCGGGTGGCATCACACACCGCTCCGGCAGCCAACCTTGCCACGTCGAAGGAAGCCGGGGAGATGACCGTGTCGGGATCAGCGCGGCCGCCGCCCGTTTGCGCCAATTGCTCCAAGCGATGAATCATGGCAGGGTCGTGGATCGATTCAATTCGTTCCAATTCCGCCGGGAGCCACTCGGTGTGGGTACATTGGTCCCAGAGGCCAGTGGCTTGCAAGTGCTTGAGAATATGCTCCAATCGCGCGGCACACTCGGGATGATTGCCCGTGTGGTGCTCAAGAAAACGTGCGGAGGTATAGAGCAGTGTCATAAAGGTTTATCGTCTTACAATTGTCATTCCGACAGGAGCCGTGCGACGAGAGGAATCTGGGTAAATTACCTACTGGCATGTAAAACTGGTTGGTGGTGCGAACTAGATCCCTTGGTCGTGTTACTCCCTCGGGATGACAGTTCTCTCGAATCACCCCTAGCTTGACATGCCTAATAGCTTGACACGCCCAATCCGCTCTGTGTAGGGTGAAAGTTTCTAAAGTCTTTTCCTGTAACTAGTTGGGTTATGCAAAGAATCGCTAAGTTTGGCGAAATGAGGCGGGGACTCTACAATGGGAGAACGGGGACTCGTGTCTTGCAAGGCGTGTCTTTTCAGAGGCAATTTCATATAAGGAACAGGGCCATGTGCGCTCTCTGCGGTCGGGGCATTTCGGGAAAAATTCGATGGAGTCTCTTGGGGCTCATTGCGCTGGCGGTGTTGATCCGTTGTGTTGCCAGTTCCACTTCCTATGCCCAAGAAGCGGAAGAGGGGCAATACAAATCCATGCCTGTCACGATTAGTGACCGGGATGCGAGTCGGCTTTATCCGTCTGTGAATTCGGCCCTGCGGAATCCGGCAGGATTCGGCGCAGAAAAGGAGGCGGTTGTAAATTATCTGGCAAAGAATTATCTGCCAAAAATGACCAGTTACCAGCCTGAGGATTTGGCCGAGTTAGCCAAGAATCGGGAGAAGTTGTTCAAGAACTTTATTGGTTATGCAGCCAATGCCAGTTCTCGGCAGGAGTTGGTCGATCTCTTGTTCAAGTTTTCCCGCGTGGTTGTCCGCGACAACTTCCACCCGGCGGTCCGCTATAACGCGGTGTTACTGCTGGGCGAACTGGATCAGGAATTGGCAACTGCCACGACACCTCCGGTTCCTCTACCGGCGGCAACCACCGAGTTGCTGGAATTAGTTGAACAAAGTGAAGTGAATGGCGTGCCGGTGCCGGAATCAGTGAAGCTGGGGGCGCTCATCGGGCTGGAGCGTCATGCACGTTACCGCATTGATCCGCAACTTAAGGACCGCTTGACCAAATCGATGCTCGCGGTGTTGGCCGATCGCGAGGCACCCGAGGATGTGGATAGCGACGTGCATGATTGGCTGCTCACGGTTGCAGCCCAAGTGCTGGCCAACCAGTATGCCAAAGAACCAACTCAGGAAGTTCAAGATGCCCTTACAAGTTTGATCGCGGATGAAAAGTTGGGACTGGATGATCGCTGTCTGGTCGCTTCTTTGCTAAAAAATATCACCTATACCGAGGGGAGTGGAGTTGATGCAGCGGCTACGGTTCCGGCGATAGGGCAACTCTCACTCGATGTGGTTGAGCAAGGAGCCAAACTGGCTCGCAAGTATCAAAAAGAGGCCCTTGGCGCTGGAGGGCTTGTGGCTCCCGGGTTTGGAGGAGGAGGTTACGGTGGCCGGGGCGGCTATGGCGGCGAATTTGGTGGCGGCTATGGTGGCGGCTATGGCGGTGAATTCGGAGGTGGTTTCGGTGGTGGTGCTATGGAAGATACCGGACCAAAATTTGAACGGCGACGGTTGATGGCTCGCCTGATGGATGTGGCTCGAGGCGCTAACTCGCTTTCGGCAGGACTCCCCGATGCAGGAAAGGATCAGATTGCCTCGTTGCTCACTGAGATGAAACCGACTATTCAAGTGATCGAAGACAAAGATGCCGTGGAAGTGAAGGTCACCCAGGCCGTGATCGAATTAGAAGGTCGGCTGAAAACGCTGTTGGCCACATGGAATCTACCCGGCGACGACAAACCTGCCGATGAAGCGGGTGACGACGACTTCGCAGGGTAAATTTAAGAGAGTTGTGGACAGGTTGCCTCGCAAATATTAACCCCGCACATGCACTCTTTGAGGCGCTTTCAAGCTGGCAATCGCCAGACAGGTTACTAGCACCGTCAGGTAGAACACATCGCCTGTAAGCATCGTGCGATAAAAAGGCACACCGGCTACATAGCAAGCGGTTAGGCCGGCAAAAGACTTTTCATACATGCTGGTCGATGCCCAGTGGACGAAGTTTGTCACCAGGAAAAACATCGTGGCTGGCAACACGCCTCCAAGAACGCCAAGCCCCACTCGCTGCCAGCCTTGGGCAGGTCGTGCCAAGCGACCTAACACCAGCGGAACCAGCATCATGACATGCACGGAGATTTGAACCGCCACGCTTTCGTGAGCTGGCAGAACAATATCCGACACGGCCAGGATTCCCACGGGCAACAATACGGCTGCCCATAGAGAGCGGAAATAGTAGCCTCCCAAAAAGGTCACGGCCGCCAGCGGAGTAAAATTCCAATCCGGCTGCGCCCAGCGCCCTGAAACGCCGATGGCCAGCAGAAGTGCAAAGACGGACAGATCACGAAGGGTTTCTCGATTACTCATGCCGATTATTCCTCTATATAGGCTTCGCGCGAAGTTTTGTGGTTTCGATCAGGAGACAACAAAATTGATTAGAGATGACATCACTCCGTTATCTCTGTTTCCTCATGTTCAAACTAGATCATTGTCTTCCAATTTGGTGTTGAACTGCATTCTACTGTTCTTCTGCATCATCCGTAAACCTCCAACGGATGAGGTCTCCCGGGGCAACTTTTTGCAGGCAAAAACTTACAGTTGCCGGCTGATCGTTCACCTCGTAGAGCCAATTCTTCGCGTTCACTCCCTCGTTCTTTACGCCGTCAATTTCGGTAAGTAAGCCGCTTTCACCGGTGCCAATCTGAGAAAATCGGATTTCACGACGATAATCTTGAGCTGCGACTAGCACGTCGGCCACAGTCAATCCCTCGCGCCAGGGGAGGGCATCAATTTGACGTTTCTCGCCGTTGCCAAAATCAATCACCAGTTGAACCGTCTCATCTGTCGGTTGTTCAGAAGGTGTCGATGCGGCAGATTCACGGGAATTCTCATTACTGGGCGCATGGAGACCCCAGCGGTTGGAGAGGACGATCCCCACTAACACCATCAGCAACAAAAGGGGAAATAACCACTGTCTCCAGGTCGTGAGAGGTGGTGCGTCGTCTGGGCTTGGAGGCAAAGTTTCCATAGAATGCAAGATAGTTCATGCGTGTAAGAAATGGAACGTGAATGAACGCGGATTGAACGGATTTACACTGATCAAGAATGGATTTTAGATTCATTCGCGTCCCTCTGCTCAATCTGCGTTCCTCCGCGTCTAATCTCTTCAATTTGACCCAGCAGAAAAGCTCACAATGTCCGATCAATCGATTCTCTCGCTCGAATATCCCGCTGAAGATGTGGCCGTGATCTCGATCAATGATCCAGCAAAGAAGGTCAATATTTTGTCTCGCTCGATGCTGGCTGAGTTAGCGAAAATGCTTGATGAGGTGGAATCGCGTTCAGACCTTGCGGGTCTGATCATTCAATCGACCAAGCCGGGCAATTTCATTGCGGGTGCGAACCTGGAAGAGTTTGTTGCCAGCATCGACAAACCGAAAGAGAAAATCATCGAGGTGACTCACGAAGGACACCATCTTTTTGGTCGATTGTCCAAAGCGCCCTTCGTTACCGTAGCTGCGATCAACGGGCTTTGCATTGGAGGCGGTGCGGAACTGGCCATTTGGTGTGATCGCCGTTTGATGGCCAGCAATGATCAAACGAAGTTTGGTTTCCCCGAAGTGAAGTTGGGACTGTTCCCCGGTTGGGGCGGCACGGCCCGCACGCCACGGATCGTGGGTCTCTCAAATGGAGTGGAGCTGGTCACCAGTGGTGAGAACATCAACCCTGCTGCTGCCGAGGCAATGGGCCTTGCCATTTCTGTACCTGCCGATCGGCTACTCGACGAGGCAGTCGCACTGGTGCGTAGTGAGCACGAATCGCAACAGTATTTGGAAGATCGCAAGCGTTGGTCCGGACCGATTGTCATCAGCGACACGGAACTCGCCTTTCTCGGCGCAACAGCAAGCGCCTACATCCAGGGCAAAACCAAGGGGCATTATCCCGCTCCGATGGCGGCGCTTGAGGTGATGCTCAATGCCGCAGGGGTCGATTTAGAAGCGGCTTGCCAAATGGAAGCCGAGGGTTTCGCGGAGTTGTTCGGCTCGCCAGAAAATCGGGCGCTCCTGAACGTGTTTTTCTTGCAGGATCACAACAAAAAGGTGAGCGGGCCCCCGGGCAGCGAAGCCCGTGAGATTCAATCCGCCTCCGTAGTGGGTGCGGGGGTCATGGGGCAGGGGATTGCCGCGGCAAATATCAAACGTCTCATTCCGGTCGCCTTGGGCGACACATCGGCAGAAACCGTCGCCCGTGGTGTGCAAGGCGTCATCACAGAGGTCAGCTATAACAAAGAAACTCGCAAGCCCGATGCCCAGAAAGCACTTGATTTTCTCCCACTGCTCAACGGCACACAGAACAACGACGAGATTGCAGCTGCCGACATCGTGATCGAGGCGATCTATGAGAACGCGGATGCCAAGCGTGCCTTGTATGCAAACCTCGAACCGCAACTTGCCGAGCATGCCATCCTTTGCTCCAACACTTCCACGATCCCCATCACCGAGTTGGCCCATGGGTTGGAGCATCCCGAACGATTTTGTGGATTGCACTTTTTCAACCCCGTGCGGCAAATGCCGCTGGTGGAGGTGATCCGCGGGAAGCAGACTTCAGGCGACACAATTGCCACCGCCGTGGCCTACGCCAAGGCCATCGGCAAGTCACCGATCATCGTGCAGGATGGTCCCGGTTTTCTGGTGAATCGGGTGCTAATGCCCTACATGAACGAGGCGCTGCTGCTCTTGGAGTCGGGGGCGTCGATCAAGGCCGTCGACAAAGCTGCCACATCGTTCGGCATGCCGATGGGACCGATTGAATTGTACGACACCGTGGGTCTCGATGTCGCGCTGCATGCCGGGAAGGTGATGCAACAGGCGTTTCCCGATCGAGTGGTGCCGTCGAAGATTCTGCCCGCGATGGTCGAAGCGGGGCGGATCGGGAAGAAGGCCGGCAAGGGATTCTTTGACTACACAACCGATAGCAAGGGGCGCACCAAGCCGCAGCCAAGCACCGAGGCCCAGAAGATCATCGACCGCTTAGCGTCGGGTGAGTGTGAAGATGACCTCAAAGACCGCTTGTTCCTGCCAATGCTGCTCGAAGCCACTCGGGTCGTGGAGGACGGCATCGTGGCAGACGTGCGGGACGTGGATTTGGGACTGATCTATGGGATCGGCTTTCCCCCGTTCAAGGGGGGGCTGTTCTTCTGGGCCGACACGCTCGGTGCCGCGGCAATTGTGGAGAAGCTCGAAAAGTATCGAGCCTTGGGGGCTCGGTATGAGCCAACCAACCTGCTGCTGAAGCAAGCGGAGCAGGGTAAGGCATTCTATCCCAATCGCTGAAGACCGACCGGAAGATTTGCTAGTTGATTTGTCCAACTTTCCGCTCAAGTTTTATGTGATACGCGGAGGGATTCAACAAGGACCAGTTCAACTTGCCACCGGCAGAGTAACTGTCGATCTTAAGGAATTGAAAGAGAGTCGTAGAATCATAGAACAGACGACAAACTCTCCCCATCAAATCCTACAACACCAAGCTGAAGAACGAAGATTGCAGAGTGAAACTAAGTGGTCGATGGCCTTCGGCCATAAAGACTTGATAGTTCGGAAAATAGCAAGTTCTTTACCGCATCACCCAATTCGACACCAGCACCAGCGCCGCCGTCTCGATCCGCAGGATGCGCTCGCCCAGGCTGACCACTTGCCAGTTAGTTTCTTTCGCCTGTTCGACCTCGGCGTCGGTGAAGCCCCCTTCGGGGCCAATGGCTAACAGTGTGGGACCATTGGAGTTGATTTTCGGGAGTGGCTGGCCCGTCGGGTGGGCGAGGATGCCAGTTGCCGCTAAGCGACAAGCCGCGAGTTCGGACCAGGACTGAGGCGATTCAATTTGCATCAAGCGGTTGCGGCCGCATTGTTTGCTGGCTTCGATCACGTAGCGGGTGAGTTTGGCCGGGGTCTCAGCGGCGCTCTGGGTGCTCCGTTCGGTGGTGAGGGGGATGAGCCGCGCGACGCCCAACTCGACTACTTTTTCGATCAGCCAGCGCTGGCGGTCTCCTTTCGGAAGGCAGACCGCCAGTGTGATTTCATGAGCCAGCTCCCGTTCGAACGCGTGATGCTCCTGCAGCGCCAGTTCCACCTCAGCTCGACCCAGATTCATCACTTCCGCGGACCATTCACCCCCCTGGCCGTCGAACACGGTCACCGCCGTGCCCGGCTTGGCCCGCATCACATGCAGCAGATGATGGGCCTCGCTGCCACCGAGCGTGACCGACGTGCCGGTAATCGGTGTTTCAGAAAAGTAGCGGTCTTTCATGGAATGCCCAGTCAAAAAGTGCTAGCAGTTTTGATTCGCTTGAATTGGTTGTGAAAGAATGGTGTGCAAAACTACCGATTCAATTCACAGGCAGGGGAAGAATGTCATTCCGAGAGAAGCCCTGCGACTAGAGGAATCTGGTTTAAGCCCTGACTTGTTTTCCATGCGTTGAGAGGTTGTGACCCAGATCCCTCTGGTCGCTGAACTCCCATCGGAATGACACTTTTTCGATCTTCGCTCATTGTGCCCACCTGACTCGCAACTCGCAACTCGTAACTATTGAGGAACACCGATTGATGCAAGCCTGGGGATTAGAAAACTTGCCCTTTTCGCGGAGCGGTGCCGAGGCGGTGTTCTTTGCCGGGGTGCCCCAGCAGGAAGCCTTGTCGCGGATGCGGTTTCTGGTGCTCAACGGTCGGCGGCTGGGGTTAGTGCTTGGCCAGTCGGGTAGCGGCAAGTCGCTGCTCGTGGAGTTGTTTGAAGAAGAGTGCCACAAAGAAAACTGGTCGGTCGCGCGGTTGAATCTGGTCGGTATGTCGGTGCGCGATTTTCATTGGCAATTGGCCGTGGGGCTGCGGGCATGTCCGCGCTCGGTAGATGAATCTTTGCGATTGGAGCGCCGCTGGCATGAGCGGCTTCACCAGAGCCGACTCCAAGCGGAGCGGACCGTGCTGCTGTTGGACGATGCCGATCAGGCGGGCGCCGACGTACTCACGCAGTTAGTGCGAACTGCCCAATTGCCAGCCTCGCAGGTGGGAAGCCTGACGATGGTGTTGACTGCCAGTTCCGACCAAACGCACCGGCTGGGGAAGCGATTGTCGGATCTGGTGGATCTGCGGATCGATCTGGAACCTTGGGACGAGGCCGATACGGTTGGCTATCTGCAACTGGCATTGGTCGAGGCGGGTGCCGAGCGGCCCGTGTTTGACGAAGCGGCTCTAGTAGAGATCCACCGGCTCTCGGGCGGAGTGCCGCGGCAAGTGAACCGCCTGGCCGATTTGGCCTTGGTAGTGGGACGCGATGCGGAAACGATCGACAAGGCAACAGTTGCCGAGGTCTATGCTTCGCTTACGAGTCGGGATTGAGCGCCGAAGTACTCGATTCGTCGGAACCCAAATGTTGCTTCAAGTCTCCCAGGCATTCGCGTAAGATCGCGAGTTGTTTGTTGAGAGCTTCCCCATCAATCCGCACGCGGTCGAAGATTTTTTCATTGGCGTTGCGAATGGTTTCGGTGGACCTGCGTATGTCGTCGAGGTTTTGCACGCGCTTTTCAATGTCGAGAATAGTTTTGTCGATGGTCGTAAAATCGAGAGTCTTCTCCGTTGCCTGACGGGCACGAATTGAAAGTGCTCGGGCCACCTCCAGGGCAGCCCTGAGATTGGCGTCGGTGGTTGGGTCTTCTGCGTCCCAGACGACCAAGAGATCGTTGCCATGGCGGCGGAACACGTCGCAGTGGGCTGGAGCCGTTCGCTGGGAAAAAACAAACACCCCGAACTGGGCGGAGCGATTCTTGCGGGCCTGCTCGATTTCCTGGCGGGCTTTGGTCAGCGTGTAGCTGGCGTCTTCTTTGGCCTCGATCACAATCCGCGCCCCCGCCGCTGCACTGTCGCAGCCGAGTTCCACAACTACATCGCCAATCTTGCAATTCTTGATCAGCCCGACACACGAGCCGGTCCCTTCGACCGTTTCGCCGCGCGGGTGACCATCGCGGGACACAAATTCCAGCACCGCGTCTTCAAACGTGCCGCCATGGAGGGTCGAGCGGGCTTCGGTTTCGCGCTTGGTGACCAGCTTGCCAAGGGCGACTTTTACCTCTTCCTGAAACTCAGCAGCGGATTTGATATGGGCGCCCAGGATCGTTTCCAGATGATTCTGCATCCTCCGTAGCGAGGAGGTTTCATTGTCCAGCGAAAACTCTTGGGTGATCGAATCCTGAGCAGAATTGACCTTTCTCATCAGCCGACTGAGCGAAGAATTCTCTTCGTCGAGTGAAAATTCCTTGACGATCTCTTCGATTCTGCCCTTCATGTCCCGCGTAAAGTCCCCATGCTTACCGGTCACTTCGCTCATCAGTCGGCAAAGCGCCCCCTCTGGGTTATCGAGGGAGAATTCCTTCAAGATCTTCTCCCGTTGCGTGGCGAGTTGCGTCTCGATTTTGGTGTGAAGAACCGCAAGCAATCCCTGCGACTGATCCGGGCTGAGAAGTTTCATCAACGGACTTGTCTCGCCAATGTGAGACAACATGGTCTTGGCAAGCTGAGAGTCATTGCCATCGACGAGGTTTCGTATCATGCGACCGACTTCGCCGTCTGCCGAGGCGAGTTGTTTGACCCGCTGCGTGAAATGGCCATCCTGTGGATTAAAGTATTTGCCCAGCGAATCTTCGATTCGCTGCTTGGAGGATTCGGCATGTGTTTGAAATTGCTTGTGCAGGTTTTCCAGCAGGCGATTGGTTTCGTGCTTGATGAACTCGCTGTCTATCGAGGCAGAAGCTCGGCGAAGTGTGAGTACACCTATCTTGAGGGCTTCGAGAGCGAACTCGTCGCGCGACTCTCCTTCATCGTACTTCGACAACTCGCGTATCACATCTGGGTCGGAAACCGTGAGTTCGAGCGTAAGTTGATAGGGGAGATCGCCGTTAGAAAGATCGATATCCAATTGATTGAGAGTGTTGGCCATGATTGGGGATCCTCCAAAAACAATTCCTGTAAGTAGCGGGGGTCCCAAGGATGAGAGTATGAACACCCGTCTACTATCAAGCCAGTATGGCGAAATGTGGTTTATCTGGCAACTGGGGGGGTGGCGGACTGTTCTGGCAGGTGCCGTGTGCTGCCTTGGGGCAAGGCTAAACGGTTACTCCCCCAACATGATACGGAAATACTCTCTTGCAGGGACAACAAGGTAGCTTTGTGTAGTTCTCTGCTTCGTATCCCGATATTGGCACGTCCATTTGATCGTCACTCCTTCGTCGGTTGCTTTTATCTCGCATTTAATCGCTGAGCCGGGATCATTTGCGTCATACACAACCATTTCGCTGTCGGACTGTTTGGAGATCAGAAAGGCGTGATACGTCTCTTTGGCCGTGCCATTGGGAAACAGTCGGGTACCGCTTCCACAGAAGACTACAGTTTTGTCTGGGTCAGCATCGAGGATTCGTTCGAGAGCAGTCTTGGTACCGACAAAGCTGCTCTGGGCAGCTATGAGTTTCTGACTTCCCGATTCAGTTTTCACAAGTCGTTCGTAGTCGTGCTTGAAATGCTGGGCAACCAAGGTACTCAACTTGTCTATTGAATACTTGGAATCGATAGTATAGAGGTTCCCTTTGTCAGTGATGTTTCTCGTGAAGCGGAGTTGCATTCCTGTGGTGAGATTGTGGTAGATCCGTTCGGCGATCTTCTCAGGTTTTTCGCTCCCTTCAAGTAGTACTCCGTCAAGCAATGCCTCAGCTACTGCCGAGATGCCGAGGCAGCGTTTATCACTGTTGGTCGAAATGTTTTGTAAGATCGCTCCGCGATTCAAGCGGTTGGCTGCAAGAGGGGGCGTAGTAAAAAGTGGCTTTTCCTGCTGGGCGAAAAGAGTGCTTACATGACATACCACAAAGAAAATCGCTGACAGGGTACAGATATGGGCCATTGGTGGTGGCGCTGGATTGCGGTTGACTTCGTTGCTGCAGTGTGCCTCGTTGCGGCACGTCTTGGGGGTCATTCACCCTTCTCTTCTGATTCACCCAACTGCTCCAGAAGTTCATCCCACGTCAGGCAGACCTGGCCGATGCGGTTGTTCAACCGCTCGGTGAGGGATTGATGGTTGTACTGGGAGCGCGCTGCGGTGACTTCGTCCTCCATGGCCGAGAGCCAATCGGGCAGGTCGAGTCCAGCGCCACTGGGTTCCTCAGCGAGGCTGGCGATTTCGCGTTCCAAGGCGTCGAAGGCTTCTTGACGTTCGGATCCTTCGGCTGTAAGGGCGGGCTCCACCAGGGCTTTGACTCGATCGATCAACAGTGGCCTGACAAAACGCTCGGCAATGCGGTCGGCGATTGTTGCCAGACGCATGCCATACTCCTGGCTCAGTTGCTCCAGCCGCGCAATGTGGGCATCGGCTGCCTCGGTCGTGCGTTCGGCAAAGGCCTGACACCAGATCTCGGCAGCCAGAAGCCGACGATTTCGGATCAGAATCTCGTGGGCCCAAACAACCGGCTTAAGGTTCCAGGCCACGCGGTCGTAGGTTGCGCGAAGCCTGAGGAAATCCACGAGCATAAAAAGCTGTTCACCGTGGTCCGATTGGGTGGTCGTCGTATTGTAATCACGAAAGACGCGGTAGTTCTCTACGACGGCTTCGAGAGCGATGGTAAGCAATTCGACGGCTTCATCGCGAGGATAAGAGTCATCAATTTCTCGCAGCAGTCGTATCTCGCCTTCCGCATCAGGGTTTTCTTCGAGGCATTCGAGCCAGGTATCGACTCCCTGGTGTAGGATGCCCCTCAGATTGCCGAGGCTGCTCATCAAACTCATGTCGAAGAGGTCGCCCCCAAAGCGTTTGACGAAATCTACGAAGCGATCCCAATCCTTCTTCTCGGCGAGTTTCTCCACAACGCTCAGCCGCAGAGTACGGCTATGTTGCAGCCATCGTTCCAGTTGTCGTTCGGTCAAGAGTTGCATGGCATCGATCAGGAGGTGATCGGCATGTTGCGACTCTCCTGTAGACGTTTGGTCGTCCCAAATTTCGGCCGACGCAATCATGGATCGAACGATGGCCTGGTAGCCGTTTTCAAACAACCGGTCGAACTCGGTGACGGCCCCCTGGCCGACGGGATGGTTGCTCTCCATGTCTTGGGCGATCTCAAGCAGTTGGCACGTTTCGCGGATTAATCCCAACTGAGGCAGCCAACCCAACAGATCATTGAGCAGATGTTGTAGGCAGCGCGTGTTGACAATTTTGCGAGGTTCGCCGCCACGGGAATGGGGCACGTACAACAAAGCCTGTGAAGAGAGAGTCGCAACAAAGTCGGGCCACGCTTCACGAACTCCTGCGGGATCTCCGGCCAGGACGGACTGTAGAATTTGCACTGAGGGAAGGTCGATGGACTCTGCCAAAGATTCAACGGATTCCAGCGCTGAGACACCTACGGTCGCTGCCAACAATCGGTCTGCATCGGCTATTTCGACTGAGGTGGTGATGATTTGCTGAACGAGCGATTCCTTCGTCGTACGGAGGCGGTCGTATTCCATGAGCGATTCGTGGGAACCGCTCGGAAGTGCGAACTGGAAACGATGAACCGTCTCCAAGAGTTCAATCAATTTGCTGTAGTTGGTCCCTCCCTGGATAAGCCATTGCTGGAAAACCTGGCTTGGTGCCGTACCGTTCTCGTCGGGTTCTGAAGCTGCTGATCGTCCCCAAACGATCGTGGCATGTTTCCATAGATTGGCAATCGTCGAGAGAAAATAAAGTCGCTGGTCAAGCCTTTGGACCTCGTATTCCCACTCCGATTCTTCGTAGTCAAGTCCCTCGTCGTAGATTTCACCTTCGTTGCCATCGTCGGTCGTGTCGCGATAGACCATCTCTTCGTACGCGGCACCGAAAAGTTCATCCTCCTCGTCGTCTTCCTCATCTAGCTCATCGTCTTCATCTTCGAAGTAGTCCACATCTTCAAGGTCGTCAAACAGGCCTCCTAAATCTCCGTCCAGCAGCAATGACGGAACACTCCAATATTCCTCTGCGTTGGCTTCGAGATAGGCAAAGAAGCGGGCAACCTCCGGCCAGCGATCTTCCCCCGATTCGCTTTGCAATTCCTCGACCGTCGATAGCCAACGGAAAGCGAGCCTGCGGAACGAACTTTCTCCCTCCTCCAAAGGTGTGCGATCCTTCTGGCTGACCCATTGCATCATCAGAGCCATTGCGGCCACGGTGTCGCCGTGATCCAGCAAGGCTTCAATCACCAACTCGAAGGCCTTGCTGTTGTCGAATTGATCGACAAACATTCGCCAGAAAGCGATGTCGCCGGCAGCAGCCCCAGCCTTGTGCCAGGCATTGAGCGCACCAGCCACGAGATTGGCCGAGACTTCGATTTCCTTGGCCACAAGTCGATTGACTCCCTCGACCGAGTAGGTTGCGAACTGGTCCCACCACTCCGTGAGACTGGCGAGCATCGAAGAAAAAGTCTTTTCCATCTCTTCATCATCAACAGCAGCAGATTCACTCCAGGCGCGGGCTGCGAGGTCGAGCACTTGCTCCACAAGTTCGATCAGTTCATCGACACGCCAGTCGTGTACACTGTTTTCCAGAGCGGGAAACAAGCTGAAATTGCCGGCAAACCCTACTACATTCCAGGGATCGACCAACGCCCCGCATTCGATCGCCCGATGGGTGAGTGCCACAATTTCCTTCAAGTTTTCCACCGTGCTGGCCAGTTCACCGTTGTCGATGGCATCGTGGCCAGCGGTCAATCGGCAGTAGATTTCGCTCAACATGCGAGCAGCTGGCACGCGAACCGAATCCGCCTGCCGTTGGGCAGCTTCTGGATACCCAAGTCTTGCGTAAAGGTAAGCCAAATGGACCCGCTGCATTTGCAGGGCACGACGTCGGGCCAGTTCGTGGTTCAGATGCTGCCGAGCTGCACCAAACGGTTGGCGATATTGTTCTGCTTCAGCACGCAACCTCTCGCCGTGTGCTCCTTCAAACTGGGAAAGCAGCTTCTCATAAAAATCATCGCGATAGGCGGCTATGTGGGGCAATAGCGTTGAAAGGGTGACGTTGGAATCGTGTCGCGACGGACCATCGCCACTCGTGCCGGCTGCCATCAACATCGTTCCTGCCAGGACCGAGGCAGCCTCCAATTCGCATTCGTTTTCCGTGCAACCTTTGGAATAAAGATGGCTTTCACATCGCGATAGCAATCCGTCCAGAGTGACTTGTTGCAAAACGAATCGACTGTAATAGCCGGCATTGGTTATATGGTGAGGATCCCATTGACCGAAGTGGTAGTTGGGGCGTCGGTTTACCGGATGATCGAAATCGTAGGCACGGGGATCAAGGGCAATTTCTTCCAATCGCTCCAGATCAAACCAGGCCCGCCCAAGGATTTCTTCGTCCGTGTTCGCCAGAATATTCAAAGCCAGTTCGATGATCTTTTCATATTTTCCCACCGCTACACCAGCACCACGAATGTAGAGTGGTATCGGGCGGACAAACTCATGGGGATATGGTTCGGACGGGCTTCCCGATTCGAGCGTGGCGACCGGGCGATAACCGACGAAATCATTAAGCTGCTGCAACGCACCGACCACGATGCGGTCGACTTCCTGCCAAGGTGCTCCTTGGCACAAGATTGCTTCCCAGGCGCGACCTAAGAAAAAAGGTTGCCAAAGTTCGCTGGGTTGCTGATGGAATAAAAGATCTCGATGGAACTGACGATAGGCGGGTAAGAAGTGGTCGAGAAAAATCCCGACAACGGCTTCGGCTTGAGTTGTGTCAGTAAAAGCTCCGCCGTTCTCTCGCAATCGGTCTATCGTGTGCTTCAAGGCGAGGCGGAATTGAGTGAGTGGGTTCTCCGTTGCCTCGGGGGAAAGTAATTGGCATGAGAGTTTGTTGAGATTCTTCAGGAATTTGGGATCGCTCGCCCCGGAAGAAAAATTGAGATAGCCAACCACCTCCTCCAGCATGGTGAGCGATTGAGGATCGAATTGGACGGTTGAGGACTTCACAATGAGGGACGATCAGTGGATTTGCGGAAGTTAATATTAGTGCGTTTCTCTGCAAGAAAAGTAGGTCACGAGCGCAACCCATTGCGGCCATTAACCATAACCAATTTTCAGTTCTCAGCGACGGATTTACACTGCTGGAGACGGATCGATCGCCGACCTCCAGCCTAAGCTTGCTCTCTAGGTGCAAATCTGTGGCATAAAAATTTTTCCTCGGCTAGGCCATTGGGTTTTCGTGCGTCTCTATGGTAAAGGACCTCCTGCCCTGTGGTCTAGGTGCCAAAACCCCCAGATTAACGGTGAAATGACTCGATTCTTTTGAGTCGATTTTTTTTGTTTTTGGCTTAGGGGTTAATTAGAATAGAAGCGTGCCGTGGAATCCCCATCGCTCGCTGCGATCTTTCGGTCACAGGAATCTATACGAATTGAAAGAATCATTCACTATGCTTGCAGTTACGAGAGGACGCAGTCTTGTTCAGAGATCCAACTTCCTTATGAAGGTTTTGCTAGGGAGTGGACTGATAGCGCTCGCCCAGATATCCGCTCCGACGGTGGTAGTGGCCGAATCGTTGATCAGTTATGCAGATTCGGCCCCCCTGGGGTTGGAGCGTGTCTGGTTTGCACAAGCACGCGTAGATATCTCTCGTCACCGAGTCACCAACTGGATCTTGTATGAGAACAATCTCCTGGCTGCAAGCAACGGGGGGCTGGTACAATCTTTCAACGCCGAAACAGGAGAAACTCTGTGGGCCACTCAGCCCGGCCCACTCGACCAGCCCGCCTTTGGTCCTGCCGTAAGTCAAGGCTATGTGGCGCTTGTGAGTGGTGCATCGCTGTACGCACTCGATCGGACTAATGGTCGGCTGTTGTGGAGTAAAGAGCTGGGAAGTGCCCCAGCCGAGGCGCCCGCTCTGAGCGATACGGACGCCTATGTTCCTTTTCTGAGTGGGCGCATTGAATCGTATCAACTTGCTGACCCAAAGAAGCCGACGTGGTATTTTCAATCCGTCGGACGTATTTTTTATCCTCCTACGGTGAGTGGTCAGCTTGTTTCTTGGCCTACTTCGCGCGGCTATCTGTACGTGGGGCAGTCAGTGTCGCCGCATGTTCTCTATCGCATCCAAACCAATTCAGTTGCCATAGCCCCGCCGACTGAAGGATATGACTCGTTGTATGTTGCCGTCCAAGATGGCAACGTTCATTGTTTCAGTTTGCTCAATGGCAAAGAGCGTTGGCGTCATTCGATGGGTTTTCCTGCGAGAGGGCGTCCGGGTATTGTCGGAAAGCGGCTTTACGTTGCCTCGAGCGAACCTATGCTTCACGCCTTGGATGCGGTGAGTGGTAGGCTCCTCTGGAGTATTCCGGATGTGACGCAATTTGCCTCTCAAGGTACTGACAACGTTTACGGCCTCGATGATTTTGGCAGGCTCGTGGTTTTCAACAAGGAGACGGGCCAATACATAGGCACTCTCCCGGGAGCAGGGGGATTTCAGACGGTATTCAACGAGCAGTCAGACCGCATCTACCTGGTCGACAACCGAGGCCTGGTGCAATGCCTGAGAGAAATCGGAGCGGTCGAGCCCACCAGGTACCGCCAAGATGCAGCAGAGGAAGACGAGGGCAAACCTGCTGAAGAAACTTCGCCTTTTGCTGAAGAGACAACTCCAGAGGTTGAACAACCAACCGAGGACCAGCCCGCTATTGAAGCGAGTCCATTTTCGGCAGAGGTAGAGGAAGAGGACGAAAATCCCTTTGGGTTCTAAACGGCAGTTCGTTCACTCCCCTTCGTACCACCTCTTCTGCCGCGTGAGGGCTTCGACAGCCATCCAGAGTTCCCCTTCGGGGGAGAGTTGCTTTTTGGCACTGCACGATACGGCCAGCGGTACGTGAATCAGGTGATTGTGCCAGAGGCCGACGAGCATGTCAGTCTTGCCTGCCATCCCGGCGTGGGCAGCCGCACGGGCCAATTGCTCGCAGAGCAGGCTGTCGGCTGCGTCGGCAGGGACGCTACGAATGTGATAGCTGGGGTCGAAGTATTTAACGTTCGTGGGATTGCCGACTTCTTTGCCATTCTGCTTGATCGCCTCTTGCATGAACGTGCCGATGTCTCCTAAACGCAAGTTTCCTGAGGCGTCGTATTCTTTCGGACCCTCTGCGAGCCAATGCTGACCGGCCCCTTCGGCCACGACGACTACGGCATGTTCCTTCTTTTGCAATCGCCGTTGCAGGGCTGCAAGAAATCCATGCTCGCCGTGTAGCTCCATGGGCACTTCAGGGATCAGGACAAAATTCGCCACGCCACTGGCCAAGGTAGCCGCTGCCGTGATGAACCCCGCATGGCGTCCCATTAGTTTCACAAGCCCTACGCCGTTCAGCACGGATTTCGCTTCGACATGGGCACGGTCGATCACTTTCTCGGCTTCGGACACAGCCGTTGCGTAGCCGAAAGTGCGATAGCAGTACTTGATGTCGTTGTCGATGGTTTTGGGAATTCCGACCACGGCAATCGGCAGATTTCTGTGGGCGATTTCGAGAGCCATTGCATGCGCCCCTCGTTGCGTTCCATCGCCTCCTACACAGAACAATACGTTCACTCCAAGGCTCTCAAGATAGTCGACGGTCACTTGCGGTTCTTGATGCCCTCGTGAGGTGCCGAGGATAGTGCCTCCTTTATGATGAATGTCTTCCACAAGTTCGCCGGTAAGTTCGAGAGGTGGCCGACCCACGGCAGGATTGAGTCCATGGTAGCCATAGCGAATTCCCAAGACACGTTTGATGCCATAGTTGAGCAGCAGTTCGGTAACGAGACTGCGAATCACATTGTTAATGCCCGGACAAAGCCCACCGCAAGTGACGATAGCGGCGGTAGTGTCCTGTGGAGCGAAGAAAATTTCACGCCGCGCCCCTGCTAGTTCAAACGACAACTCTCGGAGTTTCTCATCCTGCTTGAAGCGAGGTTCGTAGGTCAACCGCATCTGATCATCAACGAAATCGCCAATGTCGTCACCCGGTATGGTAGAGAGTGGTAGCGGCGAAGCTAAACGCGGCTTGCCGAGCGTGGTGATGTTCAACTGACCTTGAGTGATTGTAGTAGATTGAGACATGCAGAGTCTTCTCTAAGAGATGATATTTGTGAAGAGGTGCTTAATGATCGCCATCTGCCTGGCTTTGATGCATATCAACATTACAACCAACCTTGCTGGCGATACCATGCGGCCGTTTCTGTAAATCGTTGTTCCAGGGGAGCTGCCTGTACGTAACCCATTTCTTTTCTAAGTTTTTCGTCAGTACATTCCCAACCAGTGGCTACAGCTTCGCGGACTTTATCCCAATTGAAAATCCCCGCTCTGCGTCTCGCTCGACAAATTCCTTCGGCGACAGCCCCGGCGACCCAGAACATAGCCTTTGGAATAGGTACGACAACCAACTTTTTACCCAAGCCATTGGCAGCAAGTCTGCCGAATTCACTGTAGCTTATCGTGCGACCCGACGTTACGTAGTACAATCCCTTGGAATGGTCCGCATCGGGATCTTGGCGAGTACCTCTTGCCGCCAGTTCCACTAGGGCGGAACACAGATCATCCACATGCACGATCGACATGGGCATAGACCAAATACCGGGAACTGGATGCAATCGCATCATATTGACGGTTTGAAAAAGTTTAAGACTGTTACGATCTCCAGGTCCAAAGACTACGGGGGGGCGTACAATGGTTAGTGGGACGAGATGGGCCAGCTTGCTGGCTTCCCGTTCTGCAGCGAGTTTGCTTTCTCCGTAAGCCGAAACTGGGGAGTCTGGATCGGTTTCTTTGCGAGGCTCACCAGGCTTACTTGGTCCCCCGGCTGCCAGTGAACTGGTGAATAAGACCACGGGTGGATTGGGCTGCTTCGCGCACGCTGCCATCAAATTGCGTGTGCCCACGACATTATCATCAAAAAACTCTTGTCGCTTGAGAGCCGCCACGCGTCCAGCGACATGAATCACGACGTCGACTCCAGCAACCGCCTCTGCCAAGGAATCGGGAGCTTGGAGCGTACCGGTCACGACTTCGGCATCGAGTTCGGCCAAATGCGTTGCACGAGCCGGATCACGCACCATTGTCCGCACCGACCAGCCTAGTTTGTGCAGCAAAGGAACGAGGTTTGAACCAACGAATCCGGTTGCGCCTGTGACTAGTGCTTTCTGCATGCCCTATCCACTTCAGGAATTATCCGACGTATGAGCCCAGTTATGCCAAGATAGCAGAATTTGCGGTTGATTGATCGCCAGTCAAGGGCAACTTGGGGTTTCTCAGTGAATTTCGTTGCTTGACCATCTTGCAGCGGCCCGATTACAGTGGCAGTTCTCCTGAATTCATCTTGCCCCAATCTCACACTATCCGGCTATGTCCCATTTGGAAGTGATCCCAGTTTCCAATCGAAGCGAACGGAAGCTTTTTTTTAATTTTCCATGGGATTTATATCGAGATGATCCCCATTGGGTACCACCCCTGCGGATCGTGCAGAAGGAATTGCTCAATTATCGGTACCATCCCTTCTATGACAACGCCGAGATCCAGACTTTTGTCGCCCTCAAGGATGGCAAGCCGTGTGGGCGGATCGCGGCGTTTGTAAATCATGCACACAATCGCTGGTACGACGAAAAGCGAGGCTTTTTCGGCTTCTTCGAGTCCATTGAAGATGAAGAGGTTGCAGGCCGATTGTTCGACGCCGCCCGCAACTGGTTTGCGGAGCGAGGCATCGAAGCCATCCGCGGCCCGATGAATCCCTCGCTTAACTACGAATGCGGGCTGTTGATCGACGGTTTTCACGAAAGCCCCTGGTTTATGATGACCTACAACAAGCCGTACTATGGCCGGTTAATCGACAACTACGGTTTCCGCAAGGCGCAGGATTCTTTTGCCTTCTGGGGACACGTCGACATGCTCGAAGAAGTATCCCGGCGGTTGTATTCCCTGAGTCACATTTTGTTGGACCGCTTCGAACTCAAATGCCGGCGGATGGACACAAAACGGTTCAATGAAGATGTGCACACGTTTCTGGATATCTACAATCAGTCGCTCGTCTCGACCTGGGGTTTCGTGCCGATGAGTGAAGGGGAGGTCAAGAAGCAGGCGGCTGGACTTAAGCAGATGATTGTGCCGGAGCTTACCACGATCGCCGAGATCGACGGCAAGCCTGTCGGCACGATGTTTGGATTGTTGGATTACAATCAGCGCATTAAGCAAATCGATGGCAAACTGCTTCCCTTCGGTTTTTTGAAGTTGCTATTGAATCGCAAGGCAATTACCCGTGTGCGGCTCATCAGCACGAACGTGTTGCCCGAGTACCAAAGTTGGGGCATTGGCATTGCTCTGGTCGCACGCCTGGTGCCCGACGCCTTGGCCTGGGGTATTAAAGAAGCAGAATTCTCTTGGGTGCTGGAGAGCAACGACCTCTCGTACAAAACACTTAAAAAGGGAGGAGCGAAAGTTACCAAGCAATATCGCTTCTACGATTATGGTCCCAAGGATACCACCCGCAACGCGAAGTTTATGGTGCAGGAGTGAGGAGATACTAAGCTCTTTAACGACTTGCTGGGGGCAATAGATCTTCAGTGGCCCTAACGAGGGTTGTTACACCCGTGAGGAGTGTGGGCTCAATGTCAGGATAGTATTTTGCCGAGTGCAGTGAAGGGACTCCCCCGCTGGATTTGTACTTCTCGAGGCGCTCTTGGGAAACCGATCCGACACTCATCATGAGTATCGGTACACCGGCGCGGCCATAGCGGCCGAAATCTTCGCCTCCCATGGAAGGTTTCATGACTTCGATGTTTTCCTCGCCGAGTGCATTGCCAAGCACGGGTCGCAACCGGTCAGCCAGCTCGGGATCGTTGAACAAAGAGGGTGTTCCTTCGGAATGTTCGACTGTGGGCTCGGGAGCTCCAGCACTGGCGGCGGCAGCGGATGCTTTGCGACGGATGGCCTCGGCAATATGAGACCGAGACTCATCGGAATAGGTGCGTACGGTGAGTTGCAGCTTGCACTCGTCGCCGATGATGTTGTGCTTCGTGCCGCCGTGGATCGATCCGACGGTGATGACAGCCGGCTCGGTCGGGTCGAGTTCGCGACTGACGATGGTTTGCAAGTCAAGAATGAGTTTGGCAGCAATCACTACCGGGTCGATCGTCTGATGGGGCCAGGCTCCATGGCCTCCGCGGCCTCGGATTGTGATGTCTACACTATCGACATTGGCCTGCGTGTGTCCGCTACCAATGCCAAGCTTTCCGGCAGCTCGATCGGCAGATACGTGCAAAGCCAACGCGAAACCGGGGCGGGGAAATTTCGTGAGCAAACCATCGGCGATCATTGCCTGCGCTCCAGCACCCCGTTCCTCAGCCGGTTGAAAAATGGCCACCAGTGTTCCTTGCCATGCAGCACGGTGCGACGAGAGGTAATCGAGCGAGGCGAGCAACATGGTCATGTGCATGTCGTGCCCACAGGCGTGCATCACACCGACCGTGGCACCTCGCTCATCCTTGGTGCGAACCTCGGATGCATAGGGTAAGCCGGTCTCTTCGACCACGGGCAAGGCATCCATATCAGCTCGCAAGAGGAGAGTTGGTCCGTCGCCATTTTTGAGCACGCCGACAACTCCGTGGCCGCCGATGTGCTCGGTCACTTCGAATCCAAACTCGCGGAGTTTCTTCGCCATCTTGGCTGCGGTCTTAATCTCCTCAAGTGATAACTCAGGTGTGCCGTGAAGCTCCTTATAGAGATCGGCAAACTGAGGTGTGTTTTCGTCTAACCATTCTGCGAGCGATGAATCTGTCTTTCCATTGGCCGGTTCGCTAATGCACAACTGCACAAGCGATAGTGTTACGAGAAGAACATAAACTAGATGGATGATTTTCACGGGTAATTCCTAATAGTTTTAGCATGACAAAATTCGCGCTCCGTTGCGCTGGCCCTCCGCGTCGCGGCTAATTTTCATTCCGCAATCCGAACTCCGCATTCCGAATTCCTTAGTATCCTGGTTGCGATGGATTCAGGTTGTGCAGCGCGATGCCCTCGGGAAGGCCGATCCTGTCCAATTCGAGTCGCAAGATTCGGAGTCCTTCCTTGAAGTCGTGGACCTCAAAGACCAGAAGGTGCTCGGTCGACTCCCCCTGCTGATCGACTTGGCGAAGGTGATTGGAATAGATTCCTGCTTTGGCATGTCGCAACGCAGAACGCAACGAATTGATATATTTTGCCCGGAGCTCTTCGGAGGAAAGAGTTGACCGAAATGAAATGCCAATTTTGTCCACAGCGAAGGCAGGGGTTTGTGGCTGGGGGTGATTAGAGAACTGGCCGGCGGCCAAACATCCATCTACAATGATCCAGTATATCGAGTTTCCCCTGGGCAAGGCAGGTTTCTTTTCACAAAGTTGGACTATTATGCTTCGTGCTTGGCTGTTTCTTTTGATTTTTTCTCTAAATGCATTGCCCTGGGCATCAGCACAGGTAGCCCAGGAGGCCCCTGCAGAGGCTGAAGCGTCTGAGCTGCGCCTGGAAAAATGTGAGCTGGGTCATGCTACCCCTGTGCATCGTTTCGGAAACGTGTATCTTGCCGGGCAACCGGCCGAAGAAGATTTCCCGAAACTCAAATCTGATGGCATGCGGACGATCATCAACTTGCGTCCCGACAAAGAGTTGCCATGGGATGAGGGTGCTGCGGTAAAGCGCGCCGGAATGAAGTACGTCCACGTGCCGTTCCGCGGGGAGGAGCAACTGACCAGCAGCGTATTCGATAAAGTACTCGGTGTCTTGCGAGACAAAGAGAGTGGCCCCACACTTCTGCACTGCGGATCGGCTAATCGAGTGGGGGCCATTTGGTATGCCCATCGTATTCTTAATGACGACCTCAATCCTGTCGAAGCTGAGCTCGAAGCGAAACAAGTGGGCTTGCGCGACGCAGGCTATCTTGAGAAGGCAAAAGAATACGTGGAGACGGAGAAAGTAAAGTAGTTTAGGCCGGAATCCGCCGTGGCGGACTACCGCTTGTTCTGGCCTACGAGTGTCGCTCCACGCGTAGCCGCAAGCCGCCGCGGGGGCGGATTGCTGTGTGGGGCTCGACTTCAACGGGGCCCTGATCGGCGGCCAACCGTATGCGAAAATCTCGGAGCACCGTCGCCACGATGAGCGACATCTCCAGCAGGGCGAGTTTCTCACCGATGCAACGATGGGGACCCAGGCCAAATGGATAATAGGCGTGCTGCGGAATCTCTCCAATGCGTCCTGGGGTGAATCGATCGGGGTCAAACTTCAGCGGTTCGACAAACCAGCGCTCACTGCGATGCGTGACCCAGGGCGCAAGATAGATCCAACTCTTACGCGGAACATGATATCCCATGAGAGTGGTATCTTCGATGGCTTCGCGGAGCATGATGAGCCATGCGGGAGGATAGAGCCGCAATGATTCGTGAATGACGCGACGAATTAACTCGAGCCTGTCATAGTCTTCGTAGCAAGCCGCGCGACTTCCGAGTACGTGTTGCGCTTCTGCTGTGGCCGCCTCGGCGATTTTTGGATGCTCGGCCAGCAAATACCAGGTCCATGCGAGTCCCGAAGCCGTGGTGTCATACCCGGCGACGAAGAGAGTCGTGATTTCGTCGCAAACCTGCTGGTCAGTCATTTGCCCTCCATCTCCTTCGGTATCAACTGCGGTGAGCAGCATCGAGAGCATATCGCCCCGGTCCTGGCTACCCGATTCCCGGCGGAGTTGCACGACGCGGCGAACCATGCTGTGCAAAGCCTGCAGGGCTTGCCGCTTCTTGCGTTTCGATGGGAGGGGGAACCAGTCGGGTATTTGAAGTGGCCTACCAAGTTCTACAACCAGTCGTTCCGAAAGGTATTCCACTTGCTCGGCCAACTGTCGTGAGTCGGCGGCCATATCAACTTCGAACATCGTCTCGGCAATCGTTTCGAGCGTGAGGCAGGTCATCTCGTCGCAGATTTCAAGTTCACCGGAGTCAGGCCAACGCGTGAGCATATGTTCGGCGCGGCGTGAAGTCACTTCAGCATACCTCTTCATGCGATCTGCACTGAATCCTTTTTGCACGAGTCGACGCTGACGGAGCCAAAAATCTCCTTCCGTGGTAATGATCCCCAGGCCGTCGATTTTGCGGACGGCATTTCGAGTACGCGGTTCCTTGCGAAACGTGCGACTTCCTACGACGAGCACTTCGTGAATCGCCTCCGGCCCGGCCGCAATGAACGCATGTTGCGGCCCAAACCGCAGATGCACTAGTGGCCCATAATCACGGACCATTTCGGTGGTGAACGCGAGCGGATCACGCGAGAACTGCTTGGCAAGTTTTAACCCCAAGAGACCAGCGGGAGGGCCAGGTGCAAGGTGCAGTTGCTTCATCATCTTATTCCCACTCTAACCAGGCCTATTGGTTGCAGAGAATCTCCAAGACTGCGTGGCAGTACTGCTAAGAGCTCCTAAGCAGATAAATCACCATCAGCAATTACCCTTTTATCTCTGCATAACTTTTCGCAGGTATCGCCCCGTGTGGCTGGCCTCGCACTCGGCCAGTTCTTCTGGCGTGCCCGTGGTAACGATTCGGCCACCTGCCTGCCCTCCTTCAGGGCCGAGATCGATGACCCAATCTGCGCACTTGATCACGTCGAGATTGTGTTCGATCACCAGCACCGTGTGGCCCAGGTCAACGAGTTGTTGGAGTACGACTAACAGGCGGCGAATGTCGTCGGTGTGCAGTCCAGTCGTCGGTTCGTCGAGAATGTAGAGCGTCTTGCCGGAGGAAGGTCTGCCCAGCTCGGCCGCCAACTTGATCCGTTGGGCTTCACCGCCGGAGAGTGTTGTAGAGCGTTGTCCCAGGGCCAAGTATCCGAGTCCGACTTCGACCAGACTCGTGAGCATTCGGTGGATCGCTGGATGGTTTTCGAAGAAGACGGTCGCGTCGGCAATGCTCATGGCCAATACGTCGGCGATCGATTTTTCCTTGAACCGCACGGCGAGTGTCTGTCGATTAAATTGCCTGCCGTGACAGGTTGGGCAGGTGACATACAGATCGGGCAGGAAACGCATCTCGATCCGCTTCACGCCTTGTCCCTGGCACTCCTCGCAGCGTCCCCCTTTGGTGTTGAAGCTAAAGCGTCCCAGCTTGTAACCGAGTTGCTTGGCGTGTTTGGTACCGGCAAAGACTCGTCGAATTTCGTCGAACACGCCGGTGTAGGTGGCAGGGTTGGATCGAGGGGTGCGACCGATGGGAGACTGATCGACGTGAATGAGACGATCCAACTTGCTCGCGCCACGCAGTGCGCGATAGGGACCAGACCTTGCCGCGGCACCATTGAGCTTGTAAGCCAAGGCATGAGCCAACGTGTCGACCACCAACGAGCTTTTTCCTGAACCGCTCACACCGGTCACGCAGGTGAGAGTCCCCAAAGGGAACTCCACGTCAATCTCCGCGAGATTATGGATGTTGGCTCCTTCCAATTGAATCGCACGGGACTTGGCAATCTTGCGTCGCACGCTTGGCACATCGATCCTCATACGCCCAGAGAGATAGTTGCCCGTGAGCGAAGCCGTGTCTGCTGCCACTTCGCTGGGTGTTCCTTCAGCTACGATTCTCCCCCCTCCGCTACCGGCGCCCGGGCCAATGTCGATCAACCAGTCGGCCGCGTGCATCACTGCTTCGTCGTGTTCGACAATGAGCACGCTGTTGCCTTGTTCCTGCAATTCGCGGAGCGATTTAATCAAGAGATCGTTATCCCTGGGGTGCAAGCCAATCGATGGTTCGTCGAGAATATACAAGACACCGACCAAACCGGAGCCGATGCCGGTAGCCAGCCGTACACGCTGCATTTCGCCGCCGCTCAAAGAGTCAGCCGGCCGGTCGAGTGACAGGTATTCGACACCGACTTGTTTCAGAAAGCGGAGTCGCTTGAGAATCTCTGTCACCAGCGGCTCGCCAATTGGTTGCTGTTGGGGTGAGAATTTCAGCGAATTGAAGTATTCCTGCGCTGCATCGATCGATAGGGCAGTGATCTGGTGAATTGCCAGCCCGGCGAGTCGGCAGGCCCTTCCTTCGGGTTGTAGTCTTGAACCGCCACAATCTTCGCAGACTACTTCGCTACGATGCAATTCCAGCCGCTGACGTACGCTGTCGCGCTTCGCTTGGGAATAATCCATCTCCAGATGGGCCAACAGACCAGCCCATTTAGCTCCATCGCCGTGCAAGAATCTTCGCCGCATCTCATCGGGCCATTGGTCGAGTGGTCTGTCTACATCTAACTTCGATTTTGCCAGAAACGAGGCGACCAGCTCATCGTGGCGCTTCTTTCTTGCTCCCGTGACACCTCGCCAGGGGGCAATGGCTCCAGCAGCGAGTGACAGGGACATGTCCGGCAGCACCAGCTCGGGGTCAAATCCTTCGCGACTCGCCAGGCCGTCGCAGCTCCGGCACGCACCATAGGGGCTGTTGAAACTGAAGGTTCGTGGCTCTACTTCGGCAAGATTGCGTTTGCAGTCGGGGCAGGCATAGAGTGTGCTGAACACCTGCTCTTCCCAACCATTGCCGTTTGAGTCTTGTCCGCCGTTACCATTCACGAGCGCCTTCGCTTCGGGAGTGAGATACGAAATCCGCAGGGCACCCTCACCATGCTTGAGGGCCAACCGCACTGATTCGGCAAGTCGATTCTCTAAGCCCTCGCGAATGATCACTCGATCCACCACCGCATCGATGTCGTGGTGCTTACCACTCTTGAGTTCAGGTAGTTGTTCGAGTTCGTAGGTTTGCCCATCAATTCTCACGCGGACGAAACCCTCTCGACGGATGCGATCTAATACCTCAGTGTGTTTTCCTTTGCGACCACGAACCATCGGGGCAAGAATCATTACCTTGGTTTGTTCGGGGAACGCTGCGATCGATTCATGTATTTCTGAGGGGGTTTGCTGCGAGATGGCCGTGCCACAATCGGGACAGGCCACATTCCCCACGCGGGCCATCAGAACGCGCAGGAAATCGTAAATTTCAGTAACGGTAGCCACGGTGCTGCGAGGATTATTACTGGCAGCCTGCTGATTGATGGCGATCGTTGGTTGCAGTCCCTCGATCGAGTCCACATCGGGCCGTTCGAGTTGGTCGAAGAACTGCCTGGCGTAAGAAGAGAGGCTTTCCACATACTGTCGTTGCCCCTCGGCAAGCAGTGTGTCAAAAGCAAGTGAACTTTTCCCCGACCCGCTGAGTCCTGTCATCACCACCAGGGCGTGATGCGGGATATCGAGATCGACCGATTGCAAATTGTGAGTTCGAGCCCCGCGAATCCGGATCGCATCTTCGCAGAGGGGCAGGGGAGGGTCGGTGACTGGAGCGGTACTGGCCATGCGGTTGTGGAAGCCCCTACCTTCGATATCGTGGGGTGGCAAAACCATTTAGCCTAGCAGTCAAGGGAGCCGTTTCCCAGCCCTCGGCGGTAGGTGGGGCTTCCTTCACTCAGCAAAACCACGGTCTGCTGGCCGTGGGAAGGAGTATTAGCCGCTTGTCCCGGGCCACGGGGGCGATTATTATCGAGAGTTTCGCAAGTTCACGGGAGTCGATCTATTATGCGTCATGTCTTGAGTGCCCTGGTTCAGAACGTGCCAGGTGTCCTGGCCCACGTCGCGGGCATGTTCTCCTCGCGCGGCTACAACATCGATAGCCTTGCCGTGGGGGAAACCGAAGATCCTCATCTCTCGCGGATGACTTTTGTCGTCGTCGGCGACGACAGCCTGCTTGAGCAGGTTCGCAAGCAGCTGGAGAAGATCGTCACCGTTGTGCGGGTCGACGATATCAGTAGCAAGGAATACGTCGAGCGAGATCTGATGCTGCTTAAAGTTCGCGCCGAGGGAGATAAACGCACCGAGATTGGCGAGCTTTGCCAGATCTTTCGCGGTCGCATCGTAGACGTTGCTCCAGATCAAGTGATCGTCGAGATCTCGGGCCAGGAAAAAAAGATTCAGGCGTTTATCGAATTGATGCGACCATTTGGAATCGTCGAACTAGTGCGCACCGGACGTATTGCGATGGTCCGCGGTGTGAACGATCCCCCTTCCACCAGCGGATCGATTCACTCAGTTGCCACTGAGGCTAGCGCAGCGAGTTAGCCAAAATCCAACATATTGACCAGCAACCACTCACAAGAATAGATACAGGAAACCCACTTCATGGCTGCAACCGTTTACTATGATAAAGATGCCGACCTGAAAAACCTCGCGGGAAAGACCGTGGCGATCATCGGCTATGGCTCTCAAGGTCACGCCCATGCCCAGAATCTGCGCGATAGTGGCGTGAATGTGGTCGTTGGGCAGCGACCCGGGGGGGCCAACTACGAGTTGGCCGTGAGTCATGGCTTCAAGCCAGTGTCTGCCGCCGAAGCGACCAAACAAGGGGACGTGGTAAACATCCTCATCCCGGACGAATTACAGGCAGATGTCTACCGCGAGGAGATTCGCGACAATTTGACGCCGGGCAACATCTTGATGTGTTCCCACGGATTTAATGTACATTTCGGGCAGGTGGTTCCTCCTAAGGGGGTCGATCTCTTGCTCGTGGCACCAAAAGGGCCCGGACATCTGGTGCGTAGCGAATTCGTCGCCGGTGGCGGTGTTCCCAGCCTCATCGCTTTGGGCGATGGCGCCAGCGAAGAGACCTTCAAAATTGGCCTGGCGTACGCCAAAGGAATTGGAGGCACGCGGGGTGGGGTGATTCGTACCACGATTGCCGAGGAAACCGAGACCGATCTCTTTGGCGAGCAGGCTGTCTTGTGTGGAGGGGCTGCGGCCCTGGTGAAGGCGGGTTATGAGACCCTCGTCGAAGCGGGTTACCAACCTGAGATGGCCTACTTCGAATGTATGCATGAGTTGAAGTTGATCGTCGACCTGTTCTACCAGGGTGGACTCAACTACATGCGTTACAGCGTGTCGAACACCGCCGAGTATGGCGACTACACCCGTGGCCCGCGAATCGTCACTGAGGAAACCAAGGCCGAGATGAAGAAAATTCTAGCCGAGATTCAGAACGGCGAATTCGCCCGGCAGTGGATTTTGGAAAACAAGGCAGGTGCTCCGGCGTTCAAAGCAATCCGTCGTCGTGAGCGCGAACATCCCGTCGAGAAAGTGGGAAAAGAACTCCGCAGGATGATGAGCTGGATTGATGAGAAGGAAGTGTAGCGAGCCCTGCCGTCCTCGGCCTTGGTTTCAAGTCACGCACACCATTAAGTTCAAAGCCCAGGGATTGCCATCCCTGGGCGTTTTCGCTTGAACTCAAGGTTCCTCACCCGCATGCGAAGTTCTGCCTTTTGGATTCTTGCTGCGATCAAAATCTCGCGCGAGTGCGCGTTCGAGTTTCGTGATGGCACCATCCAGGGCACGATCAACCGACTCCTCCTCGGCAGTGACTGAAAAAGGTTGCTTGCCTGCAATACGAGCTTCCATCTTGCAACGTATATCCTTTGCGCCAGATTTGTGGTTGCTATTCTGGCCCGACAAATGCACCTCGACACGGGTGACTCGTCTGGCGAATCGTTCGAGGTTCGATTCTACAAGGCTTTCGACATATCCCTTGAGCTTGGCATTTCCTTCAATGTGATTGTCGGTGGTGAGTTGAATTTGCATGATTTCTCCGAGCGTTGACAAAAATCTACAAAGTTTTACTAAGTAGTCCTGACATCATCTTCTTACTTGCCGTGATTTAGAATATTATACCATCCCCACGCCTCTTGCAGCCGATAGCGTGCCATTATCATAAACATCTGCCAGGACTTCCGGTAGATTCGCTAAACGTCCTTTGAAGATTGCCATGCTTCCCATCCCACCTGATACTGCCGCCCTGTTGTTTGATTGTGACGGCACGCTGGCCGACACGATGTCGCTGCATTTCAAGGCTTGGCACGAGACACTTCTGCCGTATGGCGTGGATTGTCCACGTGAATTGATCGACAAACATGCGGGCGTGCCCACCACGACAATCGTGGCTGAAGTGAACCATCTGTATGGTACGTCGCTCGATGCCCGGGTGATCACCGAGGAAAAGGAGCGGCGGGTGCACGAGCAGGTTCACCTGGCCCGACCGGTCGAAGAAGTGCTCGCTACGGCGCAAGCGCACTTCGGGAAACTGCCGATGGCGGTCGTTTCGGGCGGCACGCGGAAGATGGTCCACGCTGTGTTGGAGTGCATCGATGCGACTTCTTTATTTCCCGTAGTCCTCACGGCCGACGATCCGGTGGCACCCAAACCCTCGCCGGCAATCTTCGTCGAGGCAGCACTCAGATTGGGTGTGGCGCCAGAGAAATGCCACGTGTTTGAAGATGGTGACCCGGGCATCGTCGCGGCGCAAGCCGCGGGGATGACGTACACAGACGTGCGCCAAGTGCTTGCTACTTAGCCGCGATTCAACGAAGCCGGGATCCAGCGATTCGTTGAATCGCGGCTAAGCGCTGTACTACTCTGGAGGAACGCGCAGCTCGGTGGCTTCTTGAATGCCGGTGGCAATTTCGGGGAGGATTCCCTTGCGGCGGTAGATGGGGCGCAACTCCTCGCGCACCAATGGCAAGAGTCTGAAGAACCACAGGCCGCCCACGATGCAACACAAGCCTCCTACCAACAACGTCGCGGGAGCACCCCAGCGGTCTGCCACAGCACCGGCCAGCAAGCTACCAAACGGGGCAGTACCCATGAAGGCCATCACGTAGTAACTCATGACTCGTCCCCGTTTGTCCTCGTCCACAATGGTTTGAAGTAGCGTGTTGCTGACGGCCAACTGAGTGATAAATCCCAGGCCCGTGACGATAAGCAGTGGCAAAGCAACCCACAACCAGGGAGTCAATGCAAACAAGGCGAGGCTCCCACCAAACATGATCGCTGCCAACGGGATGTACTTGCCCAAATGCAATACCGATTTGCGGGCGGCCAATAGCAGCGCACCCACTAGCGCTCCTACCCCGGTCGCTGCCATCATCCAGCCCAGGGTGTTCGGTCCGCCACCAAAGACTTTGTCGGCCATCACGGGCATCAGCACGGTGTAAGGCATACCCACCAGACTGATCAGGGCTAAGAGCAGCAAAATGCTGCGAATGGTTCTCGAACGAGATACATATTGCCAACCTTCGCTAAGATCGTGCAGTACGTGCTTTTTCTCACTGCGCTCCCGGGAGGGAAATGGAATCCTGATTGCTAGCAATGAAGTGAGAACGGCGATGTAGCTCACAGCGTCGGTCATGAAGCACCAGCCTTCACCTACGGCGGCAATCAACACCCCCCCAATGGACGGCCCGATGAGTCGGGCGGCGTTGACCATCGACGAGTTCAGGGCAATCGCGTTGGACAGGTCATTCTTGTTCTCAATCAATTCCGCGATCAGTGCCTGCCGAGTCGGCATATCAATTGCATTGATCAATCCCTGGAAGATACTCAGGGCGACGACTTGCCAGATCGTGATCAGGTGCGTGAGTGTCAACACGGCCAAGGCGAATGAGTGAATCATGGCCAAGACCTGGGTGAAGATCAGCAAATGATGTCGATTCGCGCGATCAATGAGCACCCCGCCAACCGGCGCGAGCACAAAGGAGGGAAACTGGCCCGCGAAACCCACCAGCCCCAGCATGAGGGCAGATCCGGTAAGACGGTATACCAGCCAGCCCGTGGCAATGCGAGTCATCCAGGTGCCCACCAGCGAGATGCTCTGTCCGTAGAAGAACAGCCGGAAATTGCGGTGCGCTAGTGCCCGCCACATATGGGCGAACTTGGAGCCGATCCGCGAGAGAGTTGCATCCTCGGCATCCTTCGCGGTCGGCAGTGAAGTCATAGGACAATAGTAAAGTTTCTGCTTGTGACTTCCTCTGGCAAAACTGCTTTGCCGGTCTGCCACTCGGTCTGGGAATCTTAGAGGCCTCTGATATCCCCGGGAGGCAGGTGTGCCTCCGGCTAGGCGTCTTTTCCTTGTTCCTGATTCAGACGAGCTTCAAGCCTGTCGAGTCGCGCCGAGATCTGTTGAAGATAGCTGATGATGATCGCATGGGTATACTGGGCATCGATACCGACCGGGGAATCCTTCAGACTGATGTGCTCGATGAGGTCGGACAAATCGGTCTTGGATTGAGTCAAAGGGTCGGTACACACGGCGGCGTTCCCGGGGAGGGCGTAGAAGCGTAAGTGGTTTAATAATCGGAGTCTGAAAGGGGTTTGCTCATGAATCCATTTGCACCCATCAGCACTTCAAGTTTGGTGTTTGGATCCCTGGGAAGTGCCGCCTTCGCTCCATTGGGTGTCATCAATTGCTGATAAACACGATATTCGATGTCCTGACTAATTGCCCGGGCGGCACCGCCCACAAAGGCGACATTGAACACCTCGGAATGGGCACCTGCAGGTCGGGCATAAGCTGGGCCATATTGATTAAGATTACCATAAAAAATTGGAGAATCCGGATCGCGATTGAACCGAGCCTGGGTTGAAGGATTATTTGGATTGCTGCTGTCATAAACCCAAACCATACCATAACGCTGTTCATCATTGGCGTCAGAGATAGTAAGAGGCGCCATGATGCCAAGCCAGGTATTCGGCGTGCCATAGCCAACGGCTTCTTCATCTTTATGGATGTTCTCAGAAAGCAGCAATGTCGTTCCAGCGCCGTCCTTGATGTCAGTAGACCGGACCTTAGGGCCCTTACGACCTGGACGTTGATCATGCATTATGCCATTAGGTTTCAGATCGCTATCGAACGGTCGAGGTTGAATATTGATGTTTGGGTCAACGTCGAACGTTCCCGTGTTGGCAACATAGGTAAGTCTAGGTAGCTCGCGATTTGTACCAGCGTCGCTGGGGCAGATAAACACCTCCAGACGGGGGGGATTAGCCATGACATTATTAGTTGTCAGCAATTGATCCCATAATCCTTGCTGATCCAATTGTGGCAAGATTTTAGCGGCCCAGGAAATCGCAATATCAGATTCCGGCGTCCCATTGGGGCCCCCGTATTGATCATTAAGTGATTGATCGAGTTTCTGTACTTGTGCCCAACCTGGATAATCGCCCTTCCCATTTGTGGAAAACGATGTCACGCCCGTTCCCAGCTCTTTAAGATTATTCAAACACTGGCCTTGCCGGGCACGCTCTCTGGCCGCGTTGACGGCTGGCAAGAGCAGTCCCACCAGAGTGCCGATAATGGCGATGACGATCAAAAGTTCCACCAACGTAAAACCGCGACGGATGCGTGTGGCTGAGTTCATGACAAGGCGCTCCTCGAAAAGTTAAAAACTTCTGTTCCGCTGAGTGAGCTGGCCATCAACGCCCCGGCCAAGCTCCATCCGAATTATCACCCAAAACAAACGAAAATACCAGTATTGCTCAGCAGGAGAGCGAAGAAACCGCGAAAATCGACCAAATCCCAGACCGCCTCAGGCGACAGGTCAGTCGTTTATCGCTCAAAGAACCATCGGCTCCCGCAGACGGCTGAGAATTGACTGCTCAATATGGAAACCACTCTGTTTCTTGTCCAAAGCGGCCTGGCAATTTAGATTGAAGGGTAGGCGACGCGGTCGAATATTCCGTATTCCCAGCCGAGACACTGATGGGTATTAGTTCTTTCTTCAAATCGATCCTCGACGGTGGCAAAGTCGATATCTCGCGGCGTTATGAAATCCTGCGCGACGCGGTCTCTGGTACGATGTCGGATTTCCATATGGCCCGCGACCGTGAGACCGACCAGATCGTTGGCCTCAAGATTCTCGATAAGGTGAAATACGAGCAACTCGAAATGCGCTTTCGCGGGCTTAATAAGCCATCGGAGGGGGAGATTGCCAGTTCTTTCGATCACCCGCGCATCGTCAAAACTTTGGGTTACGGCGTGACGACCAAGGGCCAACAGTTTCTCGTGATGGAATATTTGGATGGACCGGGGCTTAACTCGCTCATCATCGGTCGGAGCAAGTTGCTCGATGGCAATCGGCTAAACTTGATGCGACAGGCAGCTGAGGCTATTCAAGTTGTTCACGAAGCGGGCTACATTCACAGGGATATCTGTCCGCGAAATTTCGTCTGTTCCAAAGATGCGACCTCACTGAAATTGATCGACTTCGGACTCACCGTGCCTGCCCGCAAAGAGTTTCAGCAGCCAGGCATCCGCACGGGGACACCCAACTACATGGCCCCCGAGGTCGTGCGCCGCAAATCGACCGACCAGCGTCTCGACATATTTGCCTTCGGAGTCTCGATGTACGAAATGTTTGCTTTCGAGCTTCCGTGGCAAAGGAGTACGGGCGATGGCTTGGCGGCGATGGCCCATGGGCAATCGACTCCCATCCCATTGGAAAAGCATTTTCCAGGTTTGCATCCAGACATCGCCAAGGCGATCAATCTCTGTTTAGAGGCAAAACCCGAGAACCGAATGCAGTCGATGAAGAATTTTCTTACTAGTATTTCTCATGTGAAAAATGCCTGGATCGAACAACCGGCGCAGTGAGGAAGAAATGGGAGGAATTGGGGAATGATCCGCTGAAGAGCCTTATTCCTTAAATTCCCCGGTCCCTTCCATTGATTTCTAATTAAACCAACGAACTTCTAATCGGAGACTAATCATGGCAGGACGAATCATACTGGCGGCACTCTTTTCGGCGATTGCCATGTTTTTTTGGGGCTTCGTGTTTTGGAGTGTCTCGGGGGCTGCATATCAAATGATGTCGCCGTTGCCGGAGAAAGCCGAAGCTGATATCGCAGCAGTGTTGCGCAGAGACAAAGTCCCCTCAGGCGTGTACGTCTATCCGATGCCGGCAGAAGCTGAAGATGCCGAGTTGGCAAAGGAGTTGGCTGAGTTGCATGAGGCTGGGCCCCGGTTCCAACTGGCCCATAAGTTGGAGGGGGCTCCCATGATGGCACCCGGAGTGATGGCGATGGGTTTCGGGCATATGTTTGTGATCGCCCTGTTGGCATCCCTTGTGACAGCTTTCTCACTGCCAGCATTGGGTACCTTTGGCAGGCGATTTGGTTTTGTGTTGCTCGTGGCCCTGGTGGGTGTGCTGTGGTCCCATCCTGGGGATGTTATTTGGTGGTATCATTCGCCCGCCTATTGCCTGGGGCAGATCGTCTATGGCGGTGTGTCTGGGCTTCTGCTGGCGGCGGTGGTTGCTGGCATCGTAAGGCGACCCAGCGAGTCAGCCGACAACTAGCTTCTTTACCAAGAGCCATTGGCTTCCGCCAACGGCCAAAAACAGGCACTTTCGGCTCTATCCCTGCGATGCAGGGGCTAGAAAGCCTCAAGGGAAACGGCTATACTCATCGATTCGCTTGATATTAGCTGAATCCTCCACTGGCGAGGATGAACGGGAGTTTTACGATGACGATCGATAAGAGCTTAAAAATTCGCCGAGGTGCCACCTCCAATCGCAGTGTGCTCACACGAGTGGAGCGGCTGGATAAGTTGAAGGAAACCGAGCGCTGGTCGGAAGGAGATTCTCCTCTTGGTTTGCCCAAGGTCAGAGTTCGCAAGCTTCAGATGAAGAAGAAAAAGAAGAAAGAAAAAGAAGACGACGCGGATGCTGCCAAGGAAGCCCCCAAGGCCAAGAAGTAACGAGGCCTCGTCAGTTTTTTACCCAACAATTCAAGCCCTGGGATTGCACAGGGCTTTTTTTGTGAATTCAACTGACTCGCTACGACTTAATGATGTCCCGCACGGTGTGGCCGCCGGGGATCATCGGTAACACGTGTTCCTGGTAAGGAACCTCTACGTCGAGAACATACGGACCGTCGTAGGCGATCATCTCAGCCAGCGCCGCTTCAAAGTCCGACTTCTCCTTCACGTAGGCGGCGCCACAACCATAGCCTTTGGCAATCTGAACGAAGTCGGGGTACCTCTCCTTGGGTCCCAAGCCATCTCCTTTACCAGTGGCCTCAGGATTGTCGATCGGCCCGAGGAACGTATGGGCTCGATTGCCCTGCATGAAGCGATCTTCCCACTGCATCACCATGCCAAGATGCTGGTTGTTGAGTAGCAGTACCTTTACGGGAAGTTTTTCACAGAAGCAGGTGGCCAGTTCCTGAATGTTCATCTGGAAGCTGCCATCGCCGTCGATGTCGAACACCAATCGGCCAGGATTGGCGGCTTGGGCACCCATGGCGGCAGGGAGGCCAAAACCCATCGTCCCCAACCCACTGCTGGAGAGCCAGCGACGAGGTTTATCGAACTTGAAGAATTGGGCAGCCCACATCTGATGTTGTCCCACTCCAACCGTGATGATCGGATCGAGCTCACGGGTTTCTTCCCACAGCTTTTGAATCGCCCACTGCTGCAGGATGCCGGGGAATTTTGTGTCGAATCTGAAGGGTTCTTCTTTCTTCCAATTGCGGCACTGCTCGACCCAATCGGAAATATCCTCGGGGGCCTCGACGATCTTGTTCAGTTCCACCAGGGCATGTTTCACATCGCTGCAGACGGGGATATGCGCTGCCTTGTTCTTGTTCAGCTCCGACGCGTCGATGTCGACGTGGATGATTTTGCCATGCTTGCAGAACTCTTCCACCTTGCCCGTGACGCGGTCGTCGAACCGCACTCCAAGGGCGATGAGCAGGTCGGCCTCGTCGACAGCATAATTCGCATACACGCTGCCATGCATTCCCAACATGTCGAGCGATAGGTCGTCGGTCGCAGGATAGACACCCAGTCCCATGACAGTGGTGGTGATGGGGATGCCGGTCTTCTTGACCAGAGTGCGAAGCTCTTCACTCGCCTCGGCGAGCACGATTCCACCCCCGGCGTAGATAATGGGGCGCTTGGCGAGCTTGATTGCTGCCGCCATCTGGCGAATTTGTTCTGGACGTGCCTTCGGCGACTCGAAGGAGTAACCGGGCAAGATCAAGTCGGCGTCGTAATCAGGCACGCAACTATCCAACTGAACATTCTTGGGAACATCAACCAGCACAGGCCCGGGTCGACCGGTTGTGGCGATCAAAAAGGCTTCTTTCATCACGCGGGCAACGTCGTTGACGTCGGTCACCAGATAGTGATGCTTGGTAATGCCACGGCAGACTTCAACGATCGGCGTTTCTTGAAAAGCGTCGGTGCCGATTGCTCTAGTTGGTACCTGACCGGTGATCGCGATGAGCGGAATGCTGTCGAGCTTGGCATCAGCAATAGCAGTAACCAGATTGGTGGCCCCTGGTCCGCTGGTAGCCATGCAGACACCCACCTTGCCGGTGCTGCGGGCGATTCCTTGAGCTGCGAACCCGCCCCCTTGTTCGTGGCGAGGGAGGATCGTGCGGAGCTTGTCACTGAATCGGGTCAGCGATTGATGCAGAGGCATGCTTGCCCCGCCAGGATAGGCAAAGATGGTTTCCACCCCCAGATTCACGAGCGACTGAATCAGGATGTCTGCTCCAGAAACAAGTTCATTCTTGGTGGGGGACTTTTTTTGCTTTTCAATGGTGGCCACGCCAATACCTCAATATCTCGATTCGAGTGCTTCGGGTCCGCACAACTGCGAACCCTTTATCATAAAACGACCTGGCTTTGGAAACAAGGTTTTTCATGCCAGGATAGTACGCCAAATTATGTAAAAAACGCGTAGAATTGGCGAAATTGCAGATGTGGGCATCATTCCCCGCACTACCGCATCACCCAGTCAGAGTGCGGAGTTTCACGGCGTTATGTGGCTCGCTTTGGCTAAAGAGGGCCAAACAGTGAGCCAGGTTCGCAGCTACAGATTCTTCACCCACTCACGCGGCGAGGAATCGTGAACGAATACAACGTCACGACGGCTCCCGACGCCAATAGGCTCCACGGCGCCCATTCCGGGGGTACGATCTCATCTCGATCGATGAGCCGTTTTTGCCCTTGAGGAGGTTTTTTCAAGATGGCTTTTTCTACGGCTAGGGCTTCGACGCCTAATAAACAGGTGTAAGCACCAAAGGCCAAAAAGAGCGACCGCCACATTATGAGTGCTCCTATGCAAACGGGGAGAGTTGCTATGGAATCCACTCTATTAGCATCGTCGCAATCCGATCGGGCACTTCATGAGTGGGGTACCCTCTCACGGAGATGACGATTATAGGGGTCCTGAAGACGTGGGCTGGTACGGATGCGGTTTGGTATGTGGAGCCAATCTTCTTCTGCTAGACTAGGGGCCATGTCATCCTCAAATAGATCTCTGTTTCGCCTACGTTATCGCACGCTGGTGCTGCTCTTGGCACTGGCGGTGATTTTCTGGAGCGGTTTTTCGTACTGGTCGGAATACAGAGAGAATGCGGCCAGGTTGGCACGCGAAAGACTTTCGCCGCCGATGGGAATAAGCTGCCAGATTGTCTTCAGCGGCAATGACCTGGGAATTGAGCGGATGCCGCCGTCGCCCGCCACCGTCAATGGTTCATCAAATTCACTCACGGGCAAGATTGTCGATCAGAGCGACCGCTGGATCGTGTTCGCCCCGCAAGACTCAGATGCAACCACGAAGGTGTGGATCCCACGTGAACGGATATTGATGATTCGCGTTAAATAGCAAGTTCCCCGCTTTTGCGCGATAGGGCGTGGTGCCTGGTCTGGTCTTTCTACGCTGCGGGTTGAGGGATACAATTTCGCAAATCGCGTATGGAAACTGTCGTTGAGGCCGGGGTGGCGGGTGATCTGCTTGCCCTGGCCGACCAACTCGAAGCGCATCAAGATTTCGCTAAAGTTCTCGAAAGCCTCTCTGCAGGTCATGGCGGTACGCTTGGCGGAGTCTGGGGGTCGTCCTGCGCGCTCGTCGCGGCGGCTATCGAACGGCATGCTCCTGAAACTCTAGTTGTGGTGTTGCCGCACACGCGAGATATCGATTCCTTTTGCGATGATCTCTCGCTGTTCTCTTCGGCACGTGTCGACCAACTCCCAGCCTGGGAGACCGATGCTGGCGAGCGGGTACTCAATGACGATATCTATGGCGAGCGTCTTAGAGTCCTGAAATCGCTCATTCCGTCAGTAGACCCCAGCCGCGCTCCAACGGATCGCCGGTCCCAGCCCCGCATCGTTGTCACAGCGATTCAGAGCCTGATGCAACCCGTGCCGAGTGCAATAGCGATTGCGGAGGCGACCCGGCGGATTGCCGTCGGAGAGATGCTCGACGTGGCGGAGTTCACGCGCTGGCTGGCAGCCGCAGGATGCATGAGCACGTCGGCGGTGGAGATGCCAGGTGAATTCTCGCTCCGGGGAGGGATTCTCGATCTGTTCCCTCCTGATGCCCTGCATCCGATTCGCCTGGAATTATTCGGCGACGAAATTGAATCCCTCCGCACATTTGATGTGACTACCCAGCGAAGTTTGGTCTCGCTCACGACCGTCGATGTAACGGTCTTACAGCCCACGAACACCAATCGCACGCATTTCACGGCCTACTTGCAGCCGCAGAGTTGGTTCCTCCTGGTCGAGCCGAGCGAGTTGCAGGAGGAAGGAAGGTTTTACCACGAGCGGTTGGAAAAACCTGAAGATTTCTTCTCGGTTTCGCTCACCTTGAAAGAAATCAACAAGTTTCCTTCAGTTACCGCTGCGGGGGTTCCTGCAGGTTCGTACGAGACGACCGCCCATTTGCAGTTCGAGTCCATCGAGCGGCTGAGCGGAGACGTGCACCGAGTCCGCGAGGAAGTGGATGCCGTTGCCACCGATCAACGTGTGATCCTGGTGGCGGAAACCGAAGCTGAAGTGGAGCGGCTCTCGGAACTGTTTACCGAGACCCGGCTGATGCGCGAGGGGAGACTCCGGTTTGTGCTCGGCCGCCTGGCGCGGGGATTTCGGTTCGTTGCCCAGCAAGTGGTGCTGATCAGTGCAAGCGAACTTTTCCATCGCGAAGAGATCGCCCGACCTGCCCAGCGTCAAACCGGTCGGGCCATCGACAGCTTCCTGCAACTCCGCGAAGGGGACCTGGTCGTGCATCTTTCGCACGGCATCGGACGCTATCGAGGACTTAAGCTGCTGGAAAAAGAGACGGGTGCCGAGGAACACCTCGAGGTCGAATTCCATGGTGGTACACGGGTGTTTGTCCCCACGAGCCGTATCGAACTCGTGCAGAAATACGTGGGGGGCCGGCAGGCCAAACCGAAACTCGCCACCATTGGAGGACGTTCCTGGATAAGGCAAAAACAAGCAGCCGAAAAGGCGGTCACGGATTTTGCCAGCGAAATGTTGGAACTCGAGGCGGCTAGAAACTCACGCCCGGGAATTGTTTTTCCCACAGACACGGTCTGGCAAAAGGAATTCGACGCGGCGTTCCCTTACCAGGAAACTCCCGACCAATTGAGTGCCATCGCAGCCATCAAAGCGGATATGCAAATTGCCAAACCGATGGACCGCCTCCTGTGTGGGGATGTGGGATTCGGCAAAACAGAGATGGCCATGCGTGCTGCTTTCAAGGCGATTGACGCCGGTTATCAGGTTGCTGTTTTGGTGCCCACAACCGTGCTTGCCGAGCAGCATTGTCGCACGTTTCGCCAGCGGATGGCCGAATATCCTTTCGAGATTGCTTCGCTCTCGCGTTTCTGCACTGCCAAACAGCAACGCGATATCCTCTCGGGGATTGCCAACGGAAGCATCGACCTCTTGATCGGTACGCATCGGTTGGTGTCGCCCGATGTGCAATTTCAAAATCTAGGGCTTGTCATCATCGACGAAGAACAGCGTTTTGGCGTGACGGTGAAGGAACGCCTCAAGGCGCTGCGGGCGAGTGTCGACGTCTTGACGATGACCGCCACGCCAATCCCCCGCACGCTCCATATGTCGCTCTTGGGGGCACGGAGTATTTCAAACTTGGAAACGGCCCCCAAGGATCGTCTGGCAGTGGAGACGCGTATCGCACGGTTCGACGAAGGATTGATTCGCCATGCGATATTGCGAGAACTCAATCGAGGTGGCCAGGTGTTCTTCGTCCACAACCGCGTGCATGATATTCAGAATCTTGCAAACAAACTGCAGGAAATCGTCCCCGAGGCGAGAATCGGGATCGGTCATGGTCAAATGACCGAACATGAACTTGAGGATGCGATGCTTGGTTTTGTGCATGGGCACTACGATATTTTGCTGGCAACCACGATTATTGAGAGTGGTTTGGACATCCCCAATTCCAATACGATCTTCATCGACGATGCCGACCGTTACGGACTGGCCGACCTCCACCAATTGCGAGGGCGTGTGGGGCGCTACAAGCATCGCGCCTACTGTTATCTGTTGGTCGATGAGAACCGCCACCTTTCGCCGGAGGCCGCCCGTCGGCTCCGCGCGATCGAGGAGTTCAGCCAAATGGGTGCCGGTTTTGCCCTGGCGATGCGTGACTTGGAAATCCGCGGTGCTGGAAACCTGCTGGGGACCCAGCAGAGCGGCCACATCGCGACAGTGGGATACGAACTTTACTGTGCCCTCTTGGAAAAAGCGGTCCGCGAACTGAAGCGGCTTCCTCCGCGCGATTCGGTCGACGTAATCGTCGATCTTCCGGTAGCAGCTTACTTTCCGCGGCAGTATGTCCCTGATATGCGGACCAAGATCGATCTTTACCGCAGGCTGAGTCGAATGACCCAGGAAGCGGAGCTCGACGAGTTTCGCTTGGAGTTGGCCGACCGCTTTGGAGCACTGCCGGCCCCAGTCGAACAGCTGGTGCAGCTAGCACGCGTGCGGATTTGGGCCCATCTCTGGCAGGTGAGTGACATTCACCTGGAAGCGCCTTATCTGGTCCTGGGATACCGAAATCCGCGTCATTTGGAGCTTTTAATCGCCCGCAGCGGGGGCCAACTTCGACGCGCAGACGACCAGAGTGCCTACCTTCCCCTGGGTAATCTGATCGGCGATCCCTTACGCATCGTAGCTCAGCTGGAATCGCTCTTGCAGCGGAGTGAATGAAGCTACTAGAATCCGCCCCGCTTCTCGCTGGGCAGATGTGCTAGCACTCGCCGAGAGACGGGATTAGAAGTCTGTGTATCCATTGCTTTCTGGGCGATGGCGATTGTCAGGTACCTAGTAAAAGTGATTGAAGTTTCTGCATGAGAAACTCCTCCTACCTTTGGCTTGTTCTCCTCGGTGCTGTGGCCAGGCCAGCGGTTGCCCAATCTACGTTTGGTCCTCCTCCGGTGCCCCAGGTTGCGCCTTCTGCAGTGCGGGGAATTTACGACCCGAGCCAGACAACGAATTCACCTGCCGAGGTCGTTGCACCCCCCCAAATGCAATCGCAGCCAGCAGCATCGCCGGCTGTCAGGAGTGGCTCAGCATCAGAACTGAAGTCAGCTCAACCACTGGAAGGGGGACAGATTGTGGCGCGCATCGACGGACAAATCGTCTTGGCCAGCGATGTGTTGTGGATAGTTAACATGATCCTTGAGTCCAATAGCGACCGCATTCCTCCTGACCAACGCGAGGAAGCGGCCCTGGCAATCATGCGTCAACAGGTGATAGGGCTGATCGACACGAAGGTCTTGTACGCCGACTTCAGACGCAAGGTGCCCGCTGAGAATATGCCTAAAATCGAAGAGAACCTCAACGAACCATTTGAGGAAATGGAAATACCTCGTCTCATCAAAATGCTCGAGGTAGCAGATCGACGTGAATTAGAAGTAGTCCTGCACAACAAAGGCACCTCGCTCAGCGATCTACGCCGGCAGTTCTACGAACGTACTATTGCCGGAGAGTGGTTGCGACAATTGGCACCTAAGCCGAAAGCGATCACGCATGAAGAGATGCTTGCCTATTATCAATCTCATGAAGCTGAGTATGACTATCCCTCTCAGGCAACCTGGGAAGAATTGATGATTCGTTTTGATCAAGTAGGCTACGATCGCGCCGTGGCATGGCGAACGATTACTGAAATGGGCAATGAGGTCTGGCAGCAGTTTATGCAAAATCCTCAAGTTCGAGGACCGGTGATGGCTGACATTGCCAAGGCGAAATCACACGGCTTTACCGCATCACAGGGAGGTGTTCATGATTGGACAACCAAAGGTGCCCTGCGATGCACGGAAATCGACGAGGCCCTCTTTTCTCTCGAGGTGGGTCAACTGAGTGACGTGATCGAGAGCGAATTAGGTTTCCACATCGTGAGGGTGTTGGATCGGAAAGAAGCCGGCCGCAAGCCATTTACGGAAGCGCAAGCGGAGATTCGCGAAATTCTGGAAGCCAATGAAAAGAAAGACCTCACCGTTGTCGAACTGGAAAAACTTCGCGACAAGAGCCGCATCTGGACGATTTTTGACGGTGAATTTCGCGGCTCCGATCTTGCCCTGCTCAAGGGCCGAACCGCTCAAAGGTAAACTCTTATGGGAACCTTCTAGCTCCTGGAAACAAGCGGTCTTAGTGGGCACCGATTGATCGAATGGGCATCGACCGGTAAACTCGGGGAGCGGATGACGCAATTCTGGAAGGGCCTCTCGTTAGGCTTGGAGTTTGGGGTCGCTCGCAGCGAAGGTACGCACCCTCGCTTCTTTTGGGTGACAGCCTGTAGGTCGTACAGTGTTAAAGGAATCCTTGATGTCTGATGTCGCGAAACTAAATGTCGGCGATTCCGAGCTTGAGTTATCGATCGTCGTCGGCACCGAGCACGAAGCCGCCGTCGATATCAGCCAACTCCGATCCTCCACGGGATACATCACACTGGACGATGGCTATGTGAACACGGGATCCACGAAAAGTTCTATTACATTCCTGGATGGAGAAAAGGGCATTCTCCGCTATCGCGGTTATCCTGTCGAACAGCTTGCCGCCAATTGCGATTTCATCGAAGTCGCATACTTGCTGATCTATGGCGAGCTTCCCACCGAAGAGCAATTGACACGATTTCGTATGAAGTTGCGTCGGCATACGATGCTGCACGAAGATATGCGATTATTCTACGACGGCTTTCCCCGCGATGCCCACCCGATGGCCATCTTGAGCAGTGTCGTAGGGGCGCTCTCCACTTTCTATCAGGATTCGCTCGATCCCCACGACAAGTCGCAGGTGGATGAGTCGATGTTGCGCCTCCTGGCCAAACTTCCCACGATCGCAGCTTTTGCCTACAAGAAGTCGATCGGCCAGCCTTTCAACTACCCTCGCAACGACATGACCTACTGCGAGAATTTCTTGCAGATGATGTTCTCGGTTCCCTCGGAGCCCTACGAAGTCGACCCCGATTTCGTCGAAGCTCTGAACCTCTTGCTGATTGTCCACGCCGACCATGAGCAGAACTGCAGCACTTCGACCGTGCGGATGGTGGGATCGTCGAACGCGAATTTGTTTGCCTCGATCTCTGCGGGAATCAGTGCCCTATGGGGACCGCTGCATGGTGGGGCTAATGAGGCCTGTGTCGCCATGCTTGAACAGATTCGCAAAGATGGGGGGAACGTCAAGAAGTACGTCGACTTGGCAAAAGACAAATCGAGCAGTTTCCGACTCATGGGTTTTGGGCACCGGGTCTACAAGAACTTCGATCCCCGAGCGACCATCATACGAGCCTCCTGCGAAAAGCTACTCAAGAAACGCAGCATTGACGATCCTATCTTTGATATCGCCCGTCAGTTGCAGGAGGTCGCGCTCAACGACGAGTATTTCATCGAACGCAAACTGTATCCCAACGTCGATTTCTACTCCGGAGTCATTTATCGAGCGATCGGGATTCCAGTTCAGATGTTCACCGTCTTGTTTGCCATCGGGCGCTTGCCCGGCTGGCTGGCCCACTGGCGTGAAATGCACGAGAATCCCAACAAAAAGATCTGTCGGCCACGGCAAATTTACATCGGCCACACGGAGCGGGATTTCGTGCCCCTCGAGAAACGCTGAAGACTATTTCAACTCCGCGACGAAGCGTTGCAGGTCGGCATCCAGTTGAGCAAAATCGCTGCCGAAATAGCTTGCGAAATCTGCCATGCGCGCCCGAGCTGGATACGTGCTAAAAGTTTTTCGCGACCCGACGCGCTGCAGGTATTCGCAGTATTCTTTTGGACGGGTTTCGCACAGAAAGAACGACAGGGTCCACGCTTCGGCGTAGGCAGCCACGGGTGAAGTGCGATACAAACTGTCCGATGAAATCAATTTGGGGAGCATGTCTGTGGGGCGATTCTCGAGAAAATAGCGAAAGTCATCCAGCCGCCCTGCATTGATGCGGTCACGTTGAGTATGGGTGGCGCGGGGGTCCCACAGTCCGCGAGCTTCGAACATCATTGCCAGTCCTTCAACTAGCCAGCGAGGCTGTTCGGCAAACCGGCGATGCACGCCGACGTTGTAAGCGGTTTGGTGGGTTGCCTCGTGGATGATCGTATCGATACTCGCTGTCCAATCCTGGTCGGCCTCCATGCCGGCATCGAACAGAAATATGCGATTCGTTCCGGGATCGTAATGTCCTAAGGTCCCCGGTTGGAGCGGCGAACCGCTCTTGGCAGCGTGGTCATAGTATTCGTTCTTGTTGCGAAACACGATCGCCACTAGAGGAACCTGGGGATCGGCAAGATCAAAACCGCGCACTGCCATGTAGTGGGTAAAGGAGCGGTAGAACGATTCCATGCGATCGGCCCATACGCTCCAGACTCCTTTAGGGTGTGCCACGACAAAGTGTTGCGAATGACTTACGTCAAAGGAAGAATCAAACTCCTCTCGCAGCCGGCTCCGCATTTCCATGATTGAGTAGCCGCGGAAGACGGTGCCTGTTTTTTTGGAGTTCTTGGCGTACTTGGGAGCAAACGCATGCAATTGGCCGTCGCGACTCAATAGCAGCATCTCGTCTTTGGTCCAGGTAAGCGGTTGACCCTCAAGTTCTTGATTGCCCACATGGGTAAGCATCATGAAGGGTGCCGGTCCTTGAGCTACCAGGGGGGGCGAAAGACCGATCGTTAATAGCGGAAGTGCGAAGAAGGAGACCCAAATGATTCGCTTCATGGCTGAAAAGACCTATTCCTGGAGTGAGAAGATTCCTGCAAAAAGTCTAGCTCACACTCTTTACCCTCGATGCATGACAGGCCGATTATTCGTTACAATAGAAACGTGTCGAATGATGCTAGTTCCAGATTTCATCTGTGGCGAAGCCTATGCGAAATCGCTTTTTCTATTCATTTTGCGCAGGTGCGATGTTTAGTCCCCTGATCACACTCTCAGCGGTTGAAACACCAGATGAGGTCGAAGCAATCCTCGAACCGACCCGTCTATCGCTTATCACGGCTGGCACGGATCTGACGGGAGTCTTTGCCGACATTGAACAGCAGACGGGGAACAAACTCGTCGACTTCCGGGAACGATTCAATCAAGAAGCCTCGCCGAACCCTTGGAACTTCAGTCTCAGTAACCGCGAATTCTGGCCCCTGCTGGACAAGTTTCTTGACGCGGCGGATTTGGATCTTTACACGTCCTCTGGCGAAGAGTCCCTGGCAGTTGTGAATCGCATGCGAGGTTCGGCTCCCCGATTTGGCCGAGCATGTTATGCCGGGCCGTTTCGGATAGAGGCCCTGAGCATCACGGCCCGGCGTGGACTGCGCATACCAGGAGAATCTTCGGCTCAGCTCGATTTGGAAATAGCCTGGGAGCCCCGTCTGAGTCCCATTTCATTTTCACTCGCCACGGATGCGATCCAAGTTGTCGGAGATGATCAAACGCCGCTTGTAGTTGAGCAGCGGCCCCCGGTACTTGGTGCGGAGGTCTCCACCGGGAGCCATGCCGTCGACTTGGTTGTGCCTCTCGGATTGCCGCCTCGGCAGGTCCGATATATCGGTAGCATCCAAGGGAACCTTACCGCGTTAGTTCCAGCAAAGAAAGCTGAATTTCGCTTTACCGACCTTGTTGCGGCACAGAACGTTCAACAGGCTCAGGAGGATTTGAAGGTTGTGCTCGTGGCAGCCCGAAAGAATCAGGCCCTCTGGGAGATTCACATGCGACTGGAATTCGACGGCGATGTCCCCGCTCTGGAGTTGCAACGCGGCTGGGCGTTTCAGAATCTGACGTTTCTGGAAAATGCTGAGGGGGAAGTGATCGATCACGCTGGGTTTGAGACGACGATTCAAACGGAGCAAACTTTGGGCCTGGCGTATTTCTTCGATCTCCCCGTCGAAAACCTTGATGGCTACACCTGGGTCTATCGCACCCCGGCTGCCATTATCGAGGTACCGGTAGAGTTTGAACTGAAGGATATCCCGTTGCCGTAGACTATTGTTAGCCGCGATGCGGAGTGTATGTTAGCCGCGATGCGGAGCGCAGCGGAGCAGAGCGCGTCAGGAGATTGCCGCGTCAAAACGCGCTCCGCTCCGGCTCGTGAAACTCGCCAGGCGCGTCGCGGCTAACGATTAGTGACCCGGTGGTGTCACGAAATCCCAGTGTTGTCGGGGGAGCCCCTCCTTTTCCGGATTGTTCTCGACATAGCAGATTGCACGTTCCACATCGTCCGCCGTATCCAGAAATACGTCCCACTCGCCGCGGGCGAAACACTTGGGACGAGGAATCTCTCCTGGAAACGGGTGTACCCCTAGTTTTACAAGCTGACGAGTAGCCGCTGCTTTGAGTTGGATCACCAGTTGATGGGCATCCAGTCGATGCCTGGCCGTCACCAAGTGTACGTGATCAGCCAAAATAGCACACGCCAAGATCACCAGCTTCGACCGTCTGGCGTAATCAGCGAAACCGGCTGCGATTGATTCGATCTGTTGCTGATTGAATAGGACGGCAGGCCGTTTGAGTAATTCTTTTGCGGCAAGCCTTGCTCTGCTGTCGTGGCGCACTGCAGCCAGTGATCGCGTCTCCGTAGTTTTTGTTGCTTTGCCCCCATGGCGAAACAGTTCCCAAGCTCCAACGAAATCGGACCACGAACCACGAGGATCATTCGGAAGCCAGAAACCGTATGCCCCGAAAACAAGATGATGAGCAATCATGGGTAAAACGCCGAGTTTGAAGTGTTAGCCGCGATGCGGAGCTTAGCGGAGCAGAGCGCGTCTGGAGGATGCGATGTCAAAACGCGCTCCGCTCCGGCTCGTGAAACTCGCCAGGCGCGTCGCGGCTAACGAGTCATCCGAGTAGTGTGCTGATATCAACTATATCCACGTCCCCGGTCTGCATTTCGTCAATCCAGCCTCGAAGACCCAAGGGATCGCTGGGGTCCATCTCGAGCATGTGCTGGACCACTTCCAGCGCCAGCGGGGTTTTCTGCAGATGGTGTAAACACCAGGCCAAGCCACGGCCACAATCGAAGAAAGTGCGGTTAGCCGGATGGAGGACTGCTACGGGGGTAGGTTTGCCGGCTCGTCGCCAGGCTTGCAGACCTAGTTGGTAACCGGCCCCGAAATGCCCCCGCCCAAGATCTATGTCGTTCCCGACTTCCACGGCCAGTTTGCCGAGCAGGAAATGGGCGGCCAGCATTTCACTACAGATCTCCAACAGCCAGCGCAACTCGTCCACGGCGATGTCGGTTTCTCCGGCCTCGATCATCAATTGAACTTCATCGAGGTCTTCGGCACATTCTTGTACTTCGGCCGGATGGGAGAAAACCCAGGCATTGCCGCTCTGTGATCGCACGAGGGAAAGCTTGTTCTTGGCGGGGGAGCGACGTTGCGGATGTTTGGCCACGTGCCTGGTCACCCTATTTAGCGTCGGCCAACAGCTTGCCGAGATTGTAAATCTCGTCGGCATCCAGAATGCGATTATTCGTCTCAAACAATTGACGAATTGCGGCTCGATGGATTTTCATTTTCAAACCACCGACGGCCAAAGCCCCGTAGCAGATTCGCCCAGCGCGTTTTGTTGCTTTGTCCTTGGGATCGATCCCCGTCACACCAGCCGGGGGCACGGCATTCAGGTCGATGGCGACTTGCAGCGAATTCGCGGCTTTGAAGTGTTCCGCTTCCATCATTTTCACGCCAGCTGCTCCAGCAGAGATTACAAGGTGGGCCGCATCGAGCAGGTCGCCCATATCGGAGTCGGTTGTGCTGCGTGGAGTCACCCGGGCACCTGGCACCGCGGAGGCAATGCGATGGCAAACCGCCTCGGCGTGGGTCAAGCGGCGCGAAGCCACGCGCACGTCGGCCCCCTCACGCGCAAGCATTCTCACCACCCGCTGCCCAACCGAGCCTGTGGCACCCAGCACAAGGACAATCGTCTCGGGTCCCAGTGGCAAATGGCGTCCGGCGCAGACCACAGCAGCCGCTGCCGTGGTATTGGCACCGTTGCTATCGAGCATGACCGAGACCCGCACTGGCCCGAAGAAGGCCTGCTTAGTGGCCTGCAATAGTTGTTCGCCCGCCACCACGTCGCTGCCACCGATAAGCGCCGCCGAATGGTGGAGTTGATCCCCCGGGCGAGTGAACATGAGTCCGTGGATCAGGCTCTTTACGTCGGCAGGGGTCACACCACCATGGCGCAGCAGCCGATCCGCCCCGGCATCGAGCGCGACGACACTGTCGAACACGCTCGGTTGCGGGTCGGTGTCCATGCAAAGCAGGATTTTTGCGAGAGCCATGGCGTGGTTTCCCCAGCAAGGCCAACCCTCGCCTTCCGGCGAGGGCTATCGAGTCACTAAAAGCCGCGGAACGGATGAGCGGCTTCGTCTTTGCCAGCCAGCATCTCGTCGACCGTGGGTTTGTTCTCCATCGCATTCTTGACGGCCATCTTCGTGGCGTCGTAGTTGTATTGGTAAATCTTCTTGTCGTCGGCTGCTTCGGGATGAATAAACACGCCACAGACGCAGACAAGATTTTCGGCATCCCCCTTCTTGATCACACCATCGGCGACGCTGTCGGCCATCGCCTTGGCGACGGCAGCCTGGGCAGGACCGAACATTTGCACGGCTTGACGCATCCCTTTGATCGTCACCTTGGTGATCATCACAGTCGCGGGCTTGACCGCCAAGTTGGGCGTCAGTACCGCCAGCAGATTAGTATGGCCTTCGCTTTGCCGGGCGAGTGCGTTGGCAAACGCTGCACCAACCGGGCCGTCCTTCGATCCGATCAACAGGTCGATATGGGCAATCTCATTTCCATCGCCACTCAGGGCCTCACCAATATACATCGACATAAGGATTCTCCTAAAAACTGAATACGGCAAATTTCGCCAAGGAAGTTTGTTGTCGAGTGGTAGCGGCTTAAGAATAAGGCAAGGCCGCGGGTATCTGCGGCGAGGATATGAACAACTCGCCCGTCGACACCAGTCCTCTCAGTAAATGCAAGTACCACAGGATACCATTGTGTGGAGAGGGGCTTCAACTGGCGGAGAGAAAAGAATGACCAATGTCCAATACACAATGCCCGAGGGTAAGATGATTGAGGCCGAAAAGTTGCTCAAGAGTCATAGGCTGATTGGTCATTTTCTTTCTTTGATGCGGGTTTTTCCCTTTTTAGCAGCGTATCGTCCACCAATTTACCACCCAAGAATGCTAGACAACTGGGCCGAATCTTGCGACAATTTAATTGCTAGCCGGTCCTTTTTCCGGAACTGAGATCACCTTGACCAACGCTAGCCGGGCAAACTCTTCCACGCGAACCATCCTATCAGAGCTTGGAGAATATCGAGATGAGGCACACAATTCATCGCCGTTCTAATTCCGCTTTTACTTTGGTCGAACTGTTGGTGGTGATTGCCATCATCGGTACCTTGGTGGGCCTATTGTTGCCCGCTGTGCAAGCAGCCCGCGAAGCGGCACGCAACAACACCTGCAAGAACAACCTAAAGCAGTTTTCCACGGCAATGCAGACTCGGGATACTTCGCTTCCGACATTTCCTGGCTACATCAATGCGTTGGGGATCAGCAATAGCACCTTTCAGGCACGTGCGAGTTGGCACATAAGTCTTTTCCCTTACATCGAACAGAATCAACTTTTTGATGTATACAGCAGCGGCCGAGTGCCAGATTTCCTGCCCCAGATTGAACTCTTAATCTGCCCGAGCAATCCTCCTACCTTGCAGAGCGAGCCGAATACTTCCTACGTCGCGAATTCGGGTTACCTGTATGCCTGGAACAGGGGACCCAACGCTGATCCGCGTCTTTCCTATGAGAACCCTGCTGATGGTGTGTTTTTTGATCAGACTCGTGTAGCTAACCTGGTAAATGGCGTTAGCTGGCAAAATGTGACTGATGCACGCGACATGCCTACGGCATCTCCCGCACCGCTCACCTCGATGTCGATGTCCTACATTCAAAGCAAGGGGGATGGCACGAGCAAAACCCTCATGTTTTCTGAGAGTTTGGCATCGTTGTATTACTCGTTCCCGAATCCCAATCCCCAGGGAGTTGCACCTTCAACGGCCGCTAGCGACTACAACAGTACTCCCTGCCAGAATTTCCACTTCGGGTTTTGCTGGGTGCAGCCTAATGAGGTTGCCAACAACAGCGAACTGCGGATAAACGGCAGCAAAGAAATTCCAGAATATGATACCTTCGCAGGTATGGCTTCGCTTGTTGCCCCGACGGCCCAAACGGTATCGCCTGGAACTCCTCCTGTGCCTCGTCCAGGTATTGCTTCCAGTTTTCATCCCGGTGGGGTAAATGTCGCCTTCGTGGGTTCACAAGTGACGTTTGTCAGCGATCAGATCGATCCATTTGTGTTCGCTCAACTCATGACTTCGAATCATAAGAAGTCAAGCTTGATTGGGGATGATGTCGCTCCTGAGCCAGCGGACGGTGCTTATTGATTCCCTAGAGCAGAGCCGTATGGTTCCTCTGTCCGGCAGTTAACCATCTGGGGATGGTTAGGAAAGAGTGACCGCTATCTCTCAGTCGGGTTTTGCCTTGCGCACCTTGCAGAAGTGCTCGCGGGGCAAAGTCATCGTCGTCGTGCGGAATCCAAACTTGTCGCCCACTTTAACCGCTTCACCCTCGGCAACTTGCTGGTTGCCGACGAAAAGGTGCAACATCTCGTCGCAAGGCTTATCGAACTTGATAATTGTGCCGGGGGCCAATTCCACCACGTCGAT